>Ga0209717_1000001_pt1 | contig 905580 bp, 944 predicted proteins | sample AD_UKC048_MetaG_FD_184418 | JGI IMG/M metagenome (GOLD analysis project Ga0209717, IMG submission 184418) | Active sludge microbial communities of municipal wastewater-treating anaerobic digesters from USA - AD_UKC048_MetaG (SPAdes) (version 2) | ecosystem: Engineered > Bioreactor > Anaerobic... | reverse complement strand
TCACTTACCACGGCTGAAGGACTGAAACTACCTGAGACGATGAGTGGAGATCTTGATTTAAGATCACTTACCACGGCTGAAGGACTGAAACTACCTGAGACGATGAGTGGAGATCTTTATTTAAGTTCACTTACCACGGCTGAAGGACTGAAACTACCTGAGACGATGAGTGGAGATCTTGATTTAAGATCACTTACCACGGCTGAAGGACTGAAACTACCTGAGACGATGAGTGGAGATCTTTATTTAAGGTCACTTACCACGGCTGAAGGACTGAAACTACCTGAGACGATGAGTGGAGATCTTTATTTAAGGTCACTTACCACGGCTGAAGGACTGAAACTACCTGAGACGATGAGTGGAGATCTTTATTTAAGTTCACTTACCACGGCTGAAGGACTGAAACTACCTGAGACGATGAGTGGAGATCTTGATTTAAGTTCACTTACCACGGCTGAAGGACTGAAACTACCTGAGACGATGAGTGGAGGGTTATATCTATATATGTTATCGAGAGAAGAAAAAAGTATGTTGTCCAAAAAGTACCCTCGAATACAAATATTTTAGCTGATGAGTTTTTTGAAAACTTTGGAGAGTTTTTGGGGGTCGTGACGGAGACGATTAAGATGGGGGGTGATAGAGAGAATATCAGAAGTTACTACTTTAATATCTTTACTGGAATGTTTTTTTAGTTCGGTTGTTGTCCATCCCAAAAAATGAGAGTGTTCAAGGGCGTAGGACTTGGCGATCTTGGGGTATTTTTTTTCAAAGGCTTTTTGGGAGATATTGGGACAAACAAAAGTATCAATTGGTTTTTTGAGACGGGTGTATTTTTGGAATACTTTTTGGTACTTCTCGGGACTGTAGTGATGAGTTTGATTACGGTTGCTGACGAGATTGGTAACAAGAATTTTTTGAGCTTTTGACTCGGCCAGGGCTTCAGTAATGCCTATGGGGAGGAAGTTGCTAATAATTGAGCCGTAGAGACTGCCTGGAGAGTAGATGATGTAGTCTGCAGAGGTGATGGCCTCGATAGCTTGAGGTGTGGCTGGAACGTCTGGGTCGAGCCAGATGTCGGCGATGGTGTTTTTGGACATAGACTGCTTGTCTAGTTCGTGTTCACCATGGAAAACAGAGCCATTTTTAGTTTCGAAACAGATATTACTGGAGTCGGTAGTGACGGGGATAACAGTACCATCAAACTTGATGCCTAAAAGTTTTTCCATGTGCTCCTGAACTTTAATAAAGTCATCTTGATATTTTTCGAGAAGGGCATAGTAGATGGTGTAGCCTAGGTTACGGCCACGACCATCGGTAAAGGAGACGAGTTCCTGGAAGGCCTTGATATTTTTTTGGTGATTGGTGGAGCTAATGAGGGAGATGAGAGTGCGGAGAAGATCGGAAATGGCAATGACCTGATCACGTTCGTCGGATCGGATAATGCCTGTTTTGCCGCCTGAGTCCATGGATGAGGCAATACAGGAAAGATTTTTGAATCCAGCTGAGAGCAGTGCTTGGATAATTATGGGGGCACCGGTGCCGCCGCCTATGGTGACGATCTTTGGCATTGCTTAGATATTAGCAGATTGAGATTATATTTGGAATTGGTGAACGAGGTAAAATAGGCTATGGAAGTAATTAGTTTGGGGGAAACAAACAGAGAAGAGTTGATTGGCAGGATAGTTGAAGTGCTGAAACAGGGAGGTTTGATTGTATATCCGACAGAAACAGTATATGGATTAGGAGTAGATGCAACATCTGATGTTGCTTTGGAAAAATTGTGGGCATTTAAGGGTGAACGAGGAGACAAGCCGGTGTTGGTGGCAGTCGCCGATTTAGCCATGGCAGAAAAATATACAAAATTAAGTGAATTGGGTAGGAAAGTAGCTCAAAAATACTGGCCTGGGGCGGTGGCTATAGTAGCTTTGAGTAAGAATTTGGTGGCCAAAAAAGCGCAGGGACAAACAGAAACACTGGGTTTGCGGAATCCGGATAACAAAATGATGATGGAAGTGATTTCCCGATTAGAAAAACCAATTACGTCGACGTCTGCCAATATATCTGGGACGCCAACGGCGAGAAGCCTAGCTGAGTTTCAGGTAACTGTGCCTAAAGAGAGACAAGCACTAATTGATTTGTTTATCGACGCCGGAGAACTGCCGGAAAATCTGCCGTCAACAATCGTGGATACAACGGGGGAGAATATAAAGATTTTAAGGCAGGGAGGAACTGAGGTGGAGATCTAAAAAACCCTCCATATGGAGGGCAATTGCTTAGGTGGGTGACACAAGAAAAAGAAAAATAGTGGCCATGTCGAAGATAAAGGCCAGGATAGCAACGATTGTAAAAAAGATGTTGCGTATTTTTACTTTCAGTTTAGTGCTTTTAGTTGGATTTGGGCTATGGGCGGACATAGAAATAGCCGTCACTGTAAAAATAAAACCAAGGATCAGAGAAATAAAGAACATTAAACCAACAGTTTCCATACAATCTCCTTTAAAGAACAGATTTGAGGGTATTCTAGCACAAAAATGCCCCGATTATGGTCGGGGCTTGGCGGTGCGAGGGCGTTTTTGGCATACGTTGTACTCATTATCTTCGGGGAGATATGCTGTCGTTAGAGACGGCGTATGTCTTTGAGTTTTTATCGCTGTAGGGAATGATGAGCTGACTTTCTTTGGTGGTGTCATTGGGGACAAAGGTTGTAGAAATACAGAATCGAACCAGAGCATGTTCGTAGTCCTCGATTTTGATTGTCAGGTCATCGACAACTTTGGCAATGATTTCCTCCCAGTGCTTCAGTTCAAGGTCGTTCCAGATTTTGAGGAAATATACATAACAACCTTCCTTGGAGATATATCCTGTCCGACATTCCGGTCCATCGTAAACAAAAAACAAAACAGCATCTACCTTGAGGCCAGTGCCGTCATCTTTGGTGATAGATTCTTTTTTTTGGGTTGCAAGAAAACCAAGATCCGATTCATTTTCATCATCAATGGGCGTTGGGGGAGAAAAGGAAAGGCCGATTGAGGGCAGATCAATTAGACCATCGATGTATTTTTTGGTATCAATGTCGATGAAATAAAGGCCTTGTCGATGAAGAGAGTCAAGGACGCGAAAACAGGTGTCGTCGCGGGTGATGGTAATGTTTGGCGTTTCAAACGATACTCTCTTGGATAAAAGACGATTGACGAGGCGTTGAAAAATGGTATTTCTTTTCGGTTTCATGCCACCTCCTTTTTAGGGTGCGTTTGGGATGAATCATAACATAAGACAAAGAGAACCCCCACTGTTTTGGGTATTGTCATTGGGAGAGGAGTTTTGATATGCTTTTTAAATGAATGTTGAAAACATGAGTTGTGAAGATAGGATTGATATTTATGAGTATGACTACCAAAGTCTTTCGCTGAATTCTTTAAAAAGTTTATTGGCGACGATTTCTGCTTGTACGGCCTGCGATGGATGCCAAGGAGAAAAGAGAGTACTTGAAGAGCTGATTGCTAAAAAGGAAGGCGGAGAATAGAATTGTCCTATATAGTTGACAAAATAGGTATTTTACGGTATGATATGGGCGTACGTTAAACCTTTTTTGTTGGAGGAAAAATGTCTATTTCTGTGTTGAAAGGCCAACCGAAAAAGCTTTGGACTATTGACGAAGCCAAAGAAAGGTTGGCAAAAACAAAGATTTTGATCGAAGAGTACCCAGAAGACAGATTCGATTCTGTCAGAGCGGTATTGAGGAAAAAAGTGGCACAATTGGAGGTTAAGGCATCCGAAGAGGGTGTCAACCCCGTTGCCATTGTAAAAGCCTGCGATGACATTCGTTGGACCTTTACCAGCGAAAGATATAACAATGTTTGGAAAAAACTCCAAACAATTGATGTCAGCTGGCGAAGACGGGCGTATGCAGACAGTTACGCTCGCTTGAAGATCGCTGGTGAGGCGGCTGGGTGGCTGGCAAATCGGCCAAGCGGCTCTTCAATGAGGACAGGCATCAAAGAGATCCTGGCCATGATCGAAAGGGGTCAAGGATTGACTCTCCAACTCCAGACTCCCTGGGGAAGGTGCGATGGCAACGACTGCAAAGAGATTCTTGTACCGGTATTGGGAAAAGATGGAGCATTCCATACTTTTTCGAAGTGCCGAAGATGTTTCATCGAAAGCAGAAAATCTCAAGCCGTCAAGGAATTAATTCCGGCCTAAGGAAGGTAGTGAATTGTCCCCATATCGAAAGGTATGGGGATTTTTTGTGGTCAAGCGCTGGAAAGCTCTTCGTTGGAGAATTTTTTGTGTTGGATAGGACGCCAGGCATCAATTGTGGGGTCCGGATTCCAAGGGCAAACAGAGCGCATCCAGTTGAATTTCTCGGTAATTTCTCCGGTAAAAGGATCGATACGTGTGTACTGAAAGATTTGACAGTTATTGATTTTGTCTTTGGGATCGTGTGCTTTTTTGAGGGCAAGATAGTCGTCTGGAAGAAGACCTTCCATAATGATGCGAATAGGCCACATCATGTTGCCATGGCTAACAACAATACCCCTCTTATCTGGGACATCACGGTAAAGAGCATCCATGATACCTACACGGGCACGGACTAGGACATCAGCCAAAGACTCACCGCCAGGAGCCGAGAAGTAGTAAGGATTGATTTGGTGGCCTTTCATAATGTCTGGGTATTTGAAGTGACGTTCTTCGTCGGTCATGACGTCTAAGTTTCCCCAGTCGTGCTCACGTAGATAATCGCGAAGTTTCCATTCAGCGTGGGGGAGTCCGAGGAGACCGGCGGTGCGTTTGGCCCGGCGATATGTGGAAGCGTAATAGGAGTCAAAAATGCCTCCATTGATATTTTTTTTGATCCATTCCCCAGCACTTTTGGCCTGCTCTTCACCTTTGGGAGTGAGATTCCAAGTGGAGCTATGACGGGCGCGAAATTCTTTGGTGAAAAAACTGTCATCACCATTTTCGGCAGCTTTGGTGGCGACATTGCCTTCGGATTCACCGTGTCTAACGAACACTAACTCCAGAGGGCGAGGATTTTTCTTGGTTTGTTTTTGGGGGGACATGAGTTGATTGTACAAAAAAAGAGCTTGCAAAAGCAAGCTCTAGGGTTAGTTATATTTTGTTTTTTTGGAAACGGAGTTTCCAGTACAGTTTGGGGTTGGTGAAGAGGATTTCTGCCCAGTCAAGGCGATTTTTGAAAAAACGGGCGATGAGATGGGGCCAAAAAGCAACCTGATGGAGAAACCAGAAAGGTGAGACGGCGGTTTTTCTGATTTTGATCAGATACTCGACACATTTTTCCCTATTCCAGGCGTGAATAAGTTCTTTTTCTTTGGTGACATCTTCACGGCGAAAGAGGGCTTCCAGCCTGATTCTTTTTTGGTCCTTCATCTCAATGCTGATGACGTGTTTCCGCCTGCCAATAGTGAAGTTAAGGCTGTCGGCAGTGACCTGGTACCATGGAGCACAGAAAAGACAGTCTCCACCGTGATATTGATTGGAGATCTGGGTCATGATTACGTTTCGGAACCCGGCACTAATGAAAATGCGTTTGAAGTATTCGTGCTGCAGTTTGGCCTGGCGAGAGCGGTAACACTTTTCGTGGCGGTAGGTGACCAGATGGACGAAGAGATGGTCGCCCGGTTCGATGATATGGTCATCGTCGGTTTCGATCCAACCAAGTTCATTCACTTGATGTTTATCTTCGGCTTTCCAGATCTTGTTCACGAGGATAGTACGATCGATATATTTTTTGTTCTTCAGATTAGTTTCCCCTCGTAGAAACCAGTTGACTTCGTGATTGTCACGGTTCCACTTGGCCTTAAAGTTTGCCACAGTCTGGCCGATGAAATCCTTGGTATCGACGACTATATCTTTATGTTCAACGACAAAATCGTAGCAGTTGGGGATGGTCCAGCCCTTTTTGCAGACGGGACAGATTTGGTCACCTTCGGGAAGCCAGGAGACACAGCATGAAGTACCGAAAGGCTCTCCCAGTTTGAGATGTCTGTCAACGAAGGTGTGAAACTCATCACGGGTCAGGACTTTAGGAATGTCGGGGAAGCGGACAATCGGAATGTCGTCGCCCTGATGGCCATCGTATTTATTGAATTGGCCATAACTATCGAGATAGAAGCGACCCAAGAGTATCCACTCTTCCAGCCTTTCACCGCGTTGGTAACCAGCTTCGTGACGGGCAGTAATGAGATCGACAAGATTTTCCAGCGATTGCACGGCGGCGGCCATGGCAAAATGACTATCATAATCATTTCCAAAATTCATTTTTCCTCCTTTTTAGGGTGCGAGATAGCCCGTATTATACGACACACTGGTATTTTGGTGATAAATGGGATATAAAATTAAGCTATGTCTGCACCAATAATGCACGTTGTTTTGACAGAAAAGATTTGGGATAAGTGTTTTGCGAATAAGGACAAAGAAGCCTTTTTGGTTGGTACAAGTTTCCCGGATATCAGGCGGTTGGCGGGGGTAGATAGGTCAGTGACTCATTTTGATGATGTAGATTTTGGTAGTTTGATTGGATTTGACTCGTTTACAGCCGGGTTTATGTTTCATTCGTGGGTGGATCAGGCGACACATAAATATCGAATGGAGTCGGCGATTTTTGAACTGTTTCCGGAGTCGAAGTTTATTCATGAAGGTGTCAAAATTTTCGAAGATAACTATCTTTACGATAAAGTAAACGATTGGGATAGAATGATAAGGTCTTTTGAGAGCGTAAGAGAGGAGGAGCTCAGATATGGAGCGAGCAAAGAAGTGGTTGCAAAGTGGCACGGTAAATTAAGACAGTATTTTTCGAGGAAACCGGATAGTGTAGAAGTGATTGATTCACTCATCAAGGAGCCTATTGAAGTGGCTGAAGAAATAATGAGGGTGGCTAAGGGAGTCAAAGATGAAGCAAAGGCGATCAAGATAATTGAAGAGTATTACCAAGGGTTTGGGGAGGAATTATTTTAATTTAACCCCATAATGTTGACAGAGTTAAAGGTATGTGTGATAATCTCGGGGCACAATAAAATATGATTTAGGAGGAGAGGAATGGCAAATTCTTGTAAGATGCCCGGATGTGGCGGAGTAATTGATATGGATAAAGATATTGTCTTGCAGACCGGATGTGATTCGTATACGACCTTTTATGCCTGCGATAAATGCGGACGCGTCCACTCGTACGAAGGTGAATTGATTTTTAATCGTCCCGGTGCGGCTGCATATCGACGAGAGGACGGTAGCCTCGAGCTGGTTGAACCGATTTCTTTTGAAGTCGACAAAGCATTTGTCCCTGGAAAGAAATACAGAACGACTGCGCATGTGGATGTTTGTCTCGAAGGAACCGATGGAGAGTGTGTGGCTGCCGATCTGGTTGAGCCGGTAAACGGCACCATTTTGATCTTCGACAGCATTGATGGTGATAAGTATCGCTTCCATGTGGAAGACGGCACTGAGTACCATCTGCACGCCAATGATCTAGACAAGATCGAAGAATTAAATTAGTTTGAATATGCGAGGGGTAAAACCCTCGCTTTTTTGTGGTTTGCAGGAGTGGAAGGAATCGCCAATCAGTAAAATTCTGCTGAATTTTCTTCTTGGCACACCTCAGCGCCGGTCGTGCTTCCGGTTTTCCGATTTCTCCATTACTCTATAAACAAAAAGTTCCCCGTAAAGGGGAATCTTTTATTTATGCAGGAGTGGAAGGAATCGGACCTTCATCACAGGTTTTGGAGACCCGGATTCTACCGTTGAACTACACTCCTAAGTACTCTCGTATTTTAGCAGAAATGGAGGCGAAACGTGTGTAAAAAACCCTCCCGAAGGGGAGGGTGCAATCTATTTTGGTGAAGGGTACTCGAGAACCTTGTTGGACATGAAGACAAGTTCGATACCAACTTGGCGAAACATCTCTTCAGACTCAGCACCAGCATGGTATTTTTGTTCGCAGACAACTCGTCTAATACCGACACCGATGATAAGCATGGCACAGACCCGACAAGGAGTCATGCGGCAGTAAAGAGTGGTGTCTTTGATGGAGACGCCAATACGAGCGGCTTGAACAATAGCGTTCTGTTCGGCGTGAATGGTGCGAACGCAGTGTTGGGTGACGTCGCCGTTCTCGTGAATGGTTTCTTTTATCTGGTGGCCAACGTCATGGCAGTGCGGCAGACCCGGCGGTGAGCCGACATAGCCGGTGACCACAATGTGATTTTCGTGGACGATAACACAACCGACCATGCCGCGGTCACAAGTGGCTCTTTCGGCAACGGTATTGGCTATTTTGATGAAATACTCATCCCAGGAAACACGCGGGGGTGTTACGGGCTGATCTGTCAAAATTCCTCCTTTTGTTATTAGAGTACAGTTGGCAAAAATTGTAGCAGAAAAGAATACAAAATACGTATTAAGTATCATGTATCAAGTATTAGGTATGGGAGGGAGAGGGAAATTATTTAAGCTTAGACACCTCTTTGCCCAACGAGTACCTTGGACTGGAAGTAATTACCTACTTTATTTTAATTTGGAGACTTCCTTGTCCTTGGAGTACCGAGGATATCGGTGTCTTACTTTAACTTAGACACCTCTTTATGCTCGGTATGCTCGCGGCAAGTGCGGCAGTATTTACTCAAAACGAGTTTCTCGGGAGTGTTGGTTTTGTTTCTTTCGGAGATGTAATTGAAATGCCCGCATTTGGAGCATTTTAACCCTAGGTGTTGTCTTGGACCTTTTTTTGCCATGTTTAATCGATATAGTTTTATAAGAAGCAACTGATATTTTAACACAAAAATGTTATTCTTAATCTAGCTATATGGAGACTGCCCTCAATAATATTGCGATGGATTGGAAGGACTTCTTCGAAAAGATGTCGATTGGCTTTGCTGTACGAAAAATCATCTTTAACAAAAAAGGAGAAGCTGTAGATATGAAATATCTGAGTATCAACTCGGTATTTGCGAAGATAACGGGGTTTGGCAAGGAAGAAATACTGACAAAGACAGCAAAGAGACTTGTTCCAGATCTTGAAATTGAGTGGTATGAAAGATACGGCAGACTACTAAAAACAGGGAAATCAATGCTGTTTGACCAAAAGGTTGAGAAATTGGGAAAACTTTTCCGAGTGTATGCCGTAAAGATCGACAAGGATAAGGTGGGAACATTTTTTAGCGATATAACCACATTTGAGAAGGCAAAGGAGTTGATTCAAGAGAGTGAGTCAAAATACCAGGCAATTGTTAAAAGTAGTCAGGATGCAATTGTAATGATGGATGACAAAGGAAAGATTACGGCATGGAACCCAGCGGCAGAGAGAATGTTTGATTATCGACAAGCTGAGGTTTTGGGAAAGGATTTGCACAGTTTGATTCCCATGGAAAAGTCGCACCGAGAGGAAAAAGGCCGTCTTGGAGTGTTTTTTCGTTCCGGGAAAAGTCAGATACTGGGTAAAACCCTAACACTACCGGTGAGAAACAAAAAAGGCGAGACTTTTTTAATTGAACTAACGGTATCGTCAACAAAAATAGAAGGGAAATGGTTTGCTGTAGGGGTGATGAGGGATATTACCGAAAGAAAAAAAACAGAAGAGGAGTTGAAGGAAAGGGTTAGGGCTTCGGAGATTTTAAATCAAGTAATGGTGGATAGAGAATTGAAAATGATCGAGTTAAAAAAGGAGATCGCCTTACTCAGAAAAAATGGTAAATAACAGTCAAAAAAAAGGCATGAGATTGGCAACCAAGATGGTGATTTTGGCATCTATTTTTGCGGTTTTTTTGAGTGTCTCTTTGTTTTTTATTCTCCGAGTATGGGTGATTCCCGATGTAGAGTCTGAGATAAAAAAGCGAGTCTTGTCGTACAGCAAGATGGCGGCAGGTTTGATTGATGGGGATAGTTTGCAAAAGATAATGCCTGAAGGTCTCTCTACAAGTTCTGCCGAGTACAAGCAGATACTAAAGGTCGAGAGGGAGATGATGGCTTCCGATGGCCAGATAGATGATGTTTACACTATGGTGGCGACCGATGATCCCAATATGGTTCGTTTTGTGGTTGACGGTTTTGAAACCAGAGACTGGAATGCAGATGGGGAGGTTTCTCCTGAAGAAACAACGGCCGTTATTGGTGAAGAGTATGATGTTACTGATATTCCTGTTTTGAGGAAGGCCTTTTTGGCAACATCAATTACGGACGAGTATTATTCCGACAAATGGGGGACATTTATGACCTCTGCATCTCCGGTAAAAAATAGTCGAGGAGTAGTGGTGGGTATTGTGGGAGTGGATATTCGATTTAGTGAGGTACTGGCACAGGAGCGGCAAATGCTGATACGGTTTGGATTGTATGCAGGGGCATTTTTGGTAATTACTCTAGTACTGGTGATATTACTTTCTTGGCTGATTGAACGAGGTGTGGGTGATTTTAATAGGTCAATTATGGAAATTAGCGGTGAGGGAGCTACAGGTCTTCTAAATGACTCCGGAGGAGATGAGTTGTCGGAACTTTCAAGATCAATTAACAACCTAGTAGTTGGATTGAGAGAGTCAAGAGATCAATCAAACAAAAAAGTCGTGGAGAAAACGAGAAGTTTGGAAGAAAAGGTAGAGCAACTGGAAAAACTGAATAAATTAATGGTGGGGAGAGAAGTAATAATGTATGAGTTAAAAAAGGAACTGAAGGAGGCAAAAAATGAGCGGAAATAGAATCAAACTTTCGGTACAGGTTAAGATAATACTTTCTTTGTTGATTGTGGTATTCTTTTTGGCCAGTGTTACGGTGGTAGTGGTGAAAAATAGGGTCGAGGATTCCATGTTAAACACAAAAAAAGAGACAATAGACTTGGCTGTACAGCAGCAAGCGGAGCAGATCGACATTGTTTTGAATGAAAGCAAGAGGGTCGCTGAGCAGGTACCTGGGATTCCCGGTATCTCCGATTATCTGAATAATGACAATAGGCAAAATCAAGACACGAAAACACTGCGTATTTTGACCGATTTTATTGAAGGCCGACAGGTGGAGAGTATTAGTTTGCTCGATACTCAGGGAGTGGTGGTGCTTTCAACCGATGATTTGTTTTTGGAGAAAGAACTTGGTCACCGAAGCTACTTTCTATCTGCACTGTCTGGAGTGCCAGCGACAGAGATGTTGATTGATATTGTGTCTAAGGAACCTGGAATTGTTTTTTCTGCCCCGGTGAAAGACAAAATGGGGAAAGTGATTGGAGTATCAATTGTAAAGGCGGATATCCAGCCAGTTTATGAAACTTTAATTGACAGTTACATCGATCGGTTGGGTAAGTTTATGTTGGTAAATGACGATGGAGTGGTCGTTTTTGCAAATAAAGAAAACGCTCTATACAAGAGTTTGGGTGTAATGGGAGAGGAAATAAAGAAAATGATACAAAATGAAGATCGCTATTCGGGAAAGGAGATTGAGTCTTTAGATTATGATGAAGCGCAAAGATCGGTGGAAAGTGGGGCTGAGAGTGCGCCGATATACGAGTTTTTTGATGAGGATGATGGTGTGTCCGAATACATAAAAATGGTAAGAGTCGGCGATTCGCCCCTTTATTTGATCTCCGAGGTGGAGTCTGGAACAGTAACCGATGTGGTTAATTCTTTGGTTACTTCGGTAATCGTAACGATTTTGTCAATTTTATTTGTTGGAGTGGTAGTGCAGATATTCCTTTTGAGGAGGGTCTTAAAACCTTTGTTTACTTTGAATAAATATGCTTTAAGTGTGAGTGGGGGAAACTTTAATGAGACTTTGACGGTGAAAACGAGTGATGAGCTGGAAACACTTGCCGAAAGCATAAAAAAGATGGTGTCAACGATTAAGGATTTTTACTCCGGACTTGAAGAAAAAGTGAAAGAGAAAACAGCTGAGTTAGAAAAGACCTTGGAGCAGATAGAAGCCAAAAATATCGATTTGGAAAATACTAAGAAAGCTGTTTTGAACGTAATGGAAGATTTAAACGAAGAAAAAGACAGGATTTTTTACGAAAAGAATAGGATTGAAACAATTTTGAAATCTATTGGCGATGGTGTTTTTGTGACAGATGGTGAGGGCAAAATTACAATTATCAATAAGGCGGCAGAGGAAATTACCGGACATCGCTTGGTAGACAGTGTGGGGAAGTATTACTCAACGATCTTTAAATTTGGAATTGAGGGTCATCCAGAAATTAAATATCGAGATTTTGTGAAAGAAGTTTTGGAGACGGGAAGTCAAATTACTCTGGATAAGCATTCCGTGATACTGGACAAAAAAGGTAACGAGATACCGATTTTGGATAGTGCCGCTCCTGTAAAAGACGTTGATGGCAAAACATATGGCTGTGTAACGGTTTTTAGAGATAACACTCGAGAAAGAGAACTAGAGAGAAGTAAAGACGACTTTTTGTCGGTAACGTCACATCAACTCAGAACTCCTTTGGGAAGTATGCGTTGGAATGTGGAGATGCTATTGGCCGGAGACTCCGGAAAATTGCCCGATGAGGCTTTGGAGTTGGCGACTCAGATTCACGAAGGAAACTTAAGAATGATTAACTTGGTTAATGACCTTCTGAACGTGAACCGTATTGACCAAGGAAGAGTGATGGATGAACCGGTGAAGACGGATTTGGCAGTGATAATTAAAGAGGCGGTAAAAGAGCTTAATTACGAGGCAGATCGACGAAAGATAAAGATAAACATGGACTTGGAAAAGATAGACGGGATAGTGATTGATCCGAAACGTTTCCGCGAAGTGATAACGAATTTGATTTCCAATGCCGTTAAATACAATCGAGTCGGTGGCTGGGTTAAGATAACTCTTAATCAAGAAAAAAAATGGATCCAGATGATAATTGAAGACAATGGGGTGGGTATTCCCAAAAAAGATGCTGCCAGTATTTTTAGAAAGTTTTTCCGAGCTAGTAATGCGGTTCAATCGGAAACTGAAGGCTCCGGTCTGGGACTATATGTAGTCAAAAAGTTTGTTGAGGGATGGGGTGGTAAGATTGAGTTGTCGAGTAAAGAAGGAAAGGGGAGCAAGTTTACGATTTACTTACCATTAAAAATAAATAAAACAAATACAGATGAATAAACCGGTTATTTTGGTGGCGGAAGATGATTCTTTGTACGCCAAGGTTTATCAAAACAAACTGTCTAAAGAGGGCTATGAAGTGGTGATTGCCGGAAATGGCAAGGAGGCGGTGGAAAAGGCAGAACAGCTAAAACCAAAGTTAATTTTAATGGATCTAATTATGCCGGTGATGGATGGTTTTAGTGCTCTGAAGAAGCTAAAAGAAAATCAGAAAACAAAAGGTATTAAGGTCGTAGTGATGTCTAATTTAGGCCAGGACTCGGATATTCAGAAAGCGAAAGATTTGGGTGCTGAGGAGTATTTTGTAAAGGCAAATATCTCAATACAGGAACTGGTAGAGAAGGTGAAAGTATATTTAGTGTAATAAAGAATACAATTTCCTATTTGACAGAGGCTCGGATTTAGTTTACAGTGGTTTTAGTGGTTTGTAATAATCTTTACAATTTTTACAAATGAAGAAAAATATTTCGGTAAAAGAAGCAGCAAAGAGACTGGGCTATTCGAGAAATAGTATTTATACATTTCTAAGGCAAGGATTGATTCGATCGGTACGTATTAGAAATGGTAAGTTTCGAATTCCTGAAGAGGAAATCGATCAGTTTCAAAAGGTGAAAAGTAGCCAGTCCGGAGGACTTGGCCAAGAAAGAAATAAAAGATTTGGTGGAGAAGATAGGTAAGTTGGTAATATTACCAGCAGACGAAGAGCCGGTCTTGGCGACGGTTACGGATAAGGAGAAGCTCAAAGACCAACCTCTCTTTGCCAAGGCGGAGAACGGAGACAAAATCCTTATTTATGCAAAAGCGCAGAAAGCATATATCTACAATCCGACAAAAAATGTGATTGTTGATGTAGTGCCGGTAAATGTTGGGGATGGAGTAATTTCGATCACCGGTGTGGACGCGAATAATCCTTTAAAAATTGCTTTAATAAACGGGTCGAAGACGGTTGGAGCGACATCAATATTGGAACAGAGAATCGAAGATAGAAAAATTGTCGGACTTTCGGTGACGACGAAATCAACAGCAAAGACAACAGATTATCAAAAAACATTAGTTATTGATTTAACGGGAAAGTGGGGAAGTCAGGCAACTCAGTTAGCTCAGCTTGTGGGGGGTCAGGTAGCCACACAGTCGTCAGAGATTATTCCGAGTAATACAGATTTGATGGTTATTTTGGGAGCGGATTTCAAGTAAATTGTTATAAAAAAGCCCCGTGTTTATTTGCGGGGCGTGTTATTAGTGAATCTCGATCATGTAGTTACTGTTAGGCCGTATTTCCTGAGGAAGAAGAAGAAGAGGATCGATACCTTTGAACTTAAGGAGATTGACCAGCATTTCGCGATATTCGGTAGTGACCGAATCACCGGAAATAGTGAATGAAAACACCTGATCATCGAGAGAAAGAGAAAGATTGTCCAAGGAACACCAGATGCTGTCCGAACCGTTGATAGTTTTACAGTATTCGGGGGCGGCGATGTAGGTCACCTGAAAGTCTTCCAGGTTGTCGAAGCAGTTCTTACCATAGGGCGCATCTTCGAACGGATAGCTGGGGAATGTGTATACGCCATCCACCTGTTCGACGAGATACAGTCTGTCTCCAACAAGATAGTGCATACATGTTTGTTCATTGGAGTAGTTTGAAGAAACGTCTGGGTTTTGGCTCCAGCGGATAGATAAAAGTTCTACGCCTGAGCTGAACTGGCTTCGGTATGTTTCATCAGGGTATCCGGATAGGTCATTCAAGCTGATCCAGGTGCTATATCCGTTTGTGACTAGATGTGCATCTATCGTGTTGGAATCGGGTAAGGCGTAGTCGTTTCTTCCTGTGATCTGGGAAACATCGGGATCGATGGAGTAGGTGAAGCTGATGGGAATCGATCGATAGCTAATAACCTCAGTCAATTCCGGATTTTTCTGGTCATTTTCGCTGGAGCAGGCACAAAGAGAGAGGCAGATGGCGACCAGGACCAAGATAACGATAATACGTTTTGTGTTCAAGATGGACTCCTTATGGAACAAAAGTTTGGGATATTTTAGAGAACGTCCTATATAATATCAGTTTGGGTATAAAAAGTCAACTCTTGGTGCGCGAAACACAAGAATAAGTTAAAATACAGTATCGCCGCCTTAGCTCAGTTGGTTAGAGCACCAATTTTGTAAATTGGGGGTCCTGAGTTCGAATCTCAGAGGCGGCTCAGCATTGTAGTGGTTCAAATGTGCTTCTTAAGGTAAAATATATCCTGTTGCCGTCATAGCTCAGCTGGTAGAGCGCGTTCTTGGTAAGAACGAGGTATTGGGTTCGACCCCCAATGACGGCTCCCTGTTTTTTGAATATAATAGGAAGTATGCCAAGGTGGTAGAGTGGTCAAATACTCGGGTCTGTAAAACCCGCGGCGCAAGCCTACACAAGTTCGAATCTTGTCCTTGGCACTAAATTAAAGCTCGCCCTTGCGGCGAGCTTTTAATTTTAATTCTATGGCAAGATGGGAACTTGTAAAGTTCGCATTCTGAGCATCATAATCAAGCAACGCGGATTATGAGCCTGAATTAAGAGGAAGCGGACTGAAGCCGGAAAAAATAACGAAGTTATTCCGGCGCAAGGAGCAAGCTCTTCTATTGTCCTTGGCACAATAGAAAATGCCCCACAATCTAGTGGGTTATTTTTAATGCCAAGGAAACCCCGCACAATGCTGGGTCTGTGCGGGGATGAATTGGAAGAGACACCACATCGCGATAGCGATGCTGTGTCTGGTAGCATGAGAAGACAAAGTCGATCGAAATATTGATTGTCTATCTCAATCTAGGATTTGGATTCTCATGAAATACCACCCGGAAACCCCGCACAATGCTGGGTCTGTGCGGGGAGGACGTCATTATATCAAGGCCAAAATTACATAGTGGAGAACCCGGGTGACTTGTAGAGAATATTGCCACCTTCGGCGTTTAACTGCATGACCAGAGGAGAGCTTGTCAGCCCATTATTGTAAACAGAAACTTGCCATAGAATACCGCTTCCTGTTTTGATGTACTGGGCTTTGATAGGAGATGAAGCACAGGTAGCTGGAGCTGAGCACTGCGAGTAAGTAATTTTAAGGATTTTGTCGAGGTCAATTCCAAGCTTGTTGGTTAGAACAGCGTCGTTTAATGAAGGAATATTGTCGTCTGGGGTGACGTAGATTTGTTTGTCGACGAGCTGGGGATTACCGGTGCCGGAGATAGCGACATAGAAGTATTTTTTGGTAGTGAGATCTTCACGGAAAAAATATTTGGTTACGGCCGATGCGGTGCTTTCGGCACTATCTACCTTGATAAGAATTAGCTGAGCGTTGGGTGAGCGATTGATAGCTACTTTGAGAGCTGAAGCCGCATTGGCTAGAGGCAGGAGATTGTTGCGTGAGAGTATCAAAGGAGTAGGGGTGGCTGAGAGAGTAGCACTTTTGGTTGCTTGCAGACTATCTGTTGGGGTAGGCACTTCGTAGATTGTAGATGTTGGAGTCGGCGTTAGGGATGTCTGCTGTTTTTCGAGAGTTTGAGTGATCTCTTGAAGCTGAGATTTTAGGTTGGCTGCTTGTTGAGATAGATAGGCGGAGTAGGCGAGGCCAATACCGGCAACGATTAAGAGAACAAGAATAATCACAATGGGAGCTGAAGACTTTTTCTTCGGGGCTTCTGCCGCTTGTGGTTCTTGAGGGGGCAAGGGTGCGGCTTGGGCTTCTTGAGGTACCGGTTCGGAAGCGAGTGTTTCTGAGGGTTTTTGGGCTTCAATAAGATTTTCGTTGGCTTCGACGAGCTTTTCCGATTCGTTGATGAGGTTAGTTGAAGGAGTAGGTATTTCTTCTTGGGGAAGAGGTGATTGAGGTTCAGTGTAGGTAGGAATAACTTCCGGGGTTTCTTCAAACGAGGGTTCTTGAGGGGGCACCGGTTCTGGTGGAGTGGTGGATTGAGCTGGCGGTGTTGGAAGCGAGTCTGTTTGTGACGCTGAAGATGGATCAGATGAGTTATCTGAAGGTGTGGATGGCAAAGGAAATGTTCCAAGATCATCGTTGGGCATATGTTTAGTATGGCAAAAAGAGATGGATGTGTCAAGGTAAGGCAATAAAAAACCTGGAGTTTCCTCCAGGTTTGTAAAATCAGTTTTTAAAAGCTTCAGCAATTTGTTCGGCGAGAGAGTTGATCTTTTTCTTTGTTTCCTCGTTGTAGATATAGTTATTACTATTCCACCGATCGCCAGATGGCTGAGAGATTTCTATGGTGAAGGTGGGATTGTCTCGTTTACGAGAACCATCCTCGTTCCTACCTTCATAGAGCTCACCAGTGAGGATACCGTCATCGACGACTTGCCAGGTGTCCTTATGGACATTGTCTTTATATTGAAAACGACTTTTAACACGGCCAGGGGCCAAAGTGACGACGAACCCTTCTTCTTCGTAGATTACAGGAGGATTAAAACTGCCGTATGCATCTTTGGGATTATCGATGAAGTATTGAGCGAGGTTTTCACCATAGAGAAGCGTGTGGAGAACGGGGTCGAGAGTCCGAATAATGTCTTCGAAATCAAAGATAAAGTTCAGGTCGTTTAGCGGTTTGGTTTGGACCCTTACGTCAACTCGGACCAGAGCTCTAGATATATTCAGAGCTTTAGCTAGATCTGCCTCGGGTTTGTCACCAACATAGGCGGCGCAAAATCTTAAAAGATAGAGATCTTCTGTTCGATTGAGAACATCGATGTAAACGGTGGTCTTAAAAAAGACACCCTGCCCATCGTAATCATAATCTCTATTCCATGAATCGCTGTTCTTAAGATGCTCGCTTGCTTCTTTGAGCATGCGATCGACAAACGAATTCGGATCTTGTTTACTCTGGAACATTAACAGTAGACCGGCGCCCATGATTCCTTGACTGCTAGCGACGGATCTCAACTGCTCGTCTTGGGTAGCGTTTGAACTGTCTGGGATACCTGATGAGTACAAACGGAGGGCGGCGCAAACATTTTCCCAACCTTTGATGGGTATACCACTTTCGCATTTATCAATGGTGACCTCGGTGAATTGCTCTTTGTTGATGTTCTCAACCGAAGATTTGTGTTTGGGTGAAATGAGAATCGAAAGATCGGTGAAGATGTTGTCAGCTTTTTCAAAGCCAGGCCAGTTATCAAGGTTTTTCCAGTTGATGAAAGTTCCGTGGAACCCCAAGTTTTTGAGTGCGGAATGAGCTTCTTTGGCCTGTTGTTCTGAAGTGATCATGGGAAGCATTCCCTGTATGTGGGAGGAGAGCGTATCAAGCGAAGACAGAATAGTCTGCCTTTCTTTTTGGTTGTAGCCGATCCAGCCGACCCAGGTGTTTGAGACAGAGTATCCAAATCGGCGTCGCAGTTCTTGACGAAAAGCGTCGTAGAAAGGTGACTCTTTTATGCCGTTTAAAAATATGCCATGAAAAGCATAACTGGAAGCGGCGGCGTCGGAGCAACCATGCTCACTGCCCACAATAGCACATTGAGCTTTACTGTAATTTCGAGAGTAAAAATAGGCAGCCAGTGAGAGCTCGTTAACAAGAAACTTGATTTTTTTGTCCGAAAAGGACTTGATGTGTTTCGAAATTGATTGCTGGTGCATTTAAAGTGCCTCCTTAGAAATAGGATAGGAAAGATGGCGAATTGTAACTTTTATGGGATAAAAAGTCAAGAAAGGAGATAGTTGTGGGGAGTTTTTTTGATTTTGATTTTGAGTTTTGCCTGGCGAAGAAGTCTTTGGAGATAGGGTCTGGTAAAGGCGAAACAGAAACGAGGTTTGCCTTGGAAAGGAATATAGACAAAGTGTGTATTTTGGAGTTTGGTTCTGAGGTCAAAGTGATATCTAAGATATTTGGTTTGCCAGAGATTCCAGACGGTAATGAGGATGCGCCCTTTTGGTTTGAGGTGTTTTTTGATTTGTTCCAAGACAAACAACTGGTCCTTTTTTGTTGGCAGGTGGTGAAGAACAGCAACGCAGGCAATATAGTCGTACTGAGGAAGATGTTTCCAGATGGTTTCTTTGGTGATATCGGTTTCTAAAAACTTTTGATCGGGATGGGCCTTTTCGGCTTCTTTTATGAGTTCTCGGCTAATGTCCAGACCGGTATATTTGATATTTTTGGGGAGACCGAGAAGGAGCCTGCCATTGCCACAACCGACATCCAAAATAGAGGAACCAGGTTTGACTTTGGAAAGAAAAGGTTTTAGATCTGGCCAGATGTACTGTCGTGAGGCGGAAAACTCGGGACTAATAATGTTGTAGATTTTTTTAACCGATTCGATGTGTTTTTCCGAAGGCATAAATCATTTTAGCAGGGCTAAGATATAATATATGGGATCGGTTCTTTAATTTATGATTTTGGAGGTGAGAAATATGAAAATAGATCAAATTTTTGGTCTTGAAGATAAAACGGTAATGATTACCGGCGCTTCTTCCGGTATCGGAAGAGCGACAGCCAAGCTTTTTTCCGAGTGCGGTTGTAAAGTGTCGCTTGTAGACATTAATATGCAGGGAATGATCGATACGGCCGAGCAACTGGCTCAGCCAACCAAGCATGAAACATCTTTGGTTGATCTGAGTAAGAAGGAAAGCATCGACGGTCTTTGGGGTAATCTGAAAGAAACTCCCGATATTCTGGTGAACAATGCCGGAAGTTATCCTTCACAGGATTTTCTCAAAATGACCGAAGAAGAGTACCAAAAAACAGTTGATGTAAACCTGAACTCGATGGTTTGGATGTGTCGGCAGTTTATTGCCCGGCGGAAGAAAATGGGTGGGGTGATCGTGAATGTAGGTTCGATCGAAGCGATTTTGCCCTTTAAAAAACATTTGGTTCCTTACAGTGTGAGTAAGGCAGCGGTGATCGCCTTGACTCGGTCACTGGCCAGGGACTACGGCAGGGCGGGAATTCGAGCCAATGTGGTGTTGCCGGGGGCAATTATGACTCCGGGAACCATGTCACAGGTTTGGAACGGATTATTCCACGCTCGTGTCGATCTCATGCGTACGGCTGATGTTTTTTCATCTCGTTTGGCTCTCGGGCGATGGGGAAAACCGGAAGAAGTGGCCAAAGTAATTGTGTTTTTGGCCAGTGATATGGCCAGCTACATCCAGGGAGCACTGATTCCTGTAGATGGTGGATTTTTATCATCGTAAACCTTGGCGGTCGAAAGACCGCCTTTTTTGTGCCAAAATACTTAGATTATGTTTGTTAAAATATCGACATATCTTGTCCTATATACTTGTAATTGAGTTATATTTGTGATAGTATCGCGGTGATTTTGTTTTCGTACTTTAACTTGGAAAGAGGTGACTCATGTCAACAAAAGTTGGTGCGTGGGACTGCCCCTATTGTGGTACAAAGGGGAATCCTGGTTTCGAGTATGGTTGTTCCGGTTGTGAACATCCACGACCAAAGGGTGTAAGGTTTTATCTTCCTGACAATGCTCCTGAGGCGACTTCGGAGCAGGTTGAGAAGATGGGGCATGATCCCAATTGGTACTGTTCATACTGTGAGTCTGGAAATGTTGATCGAGTAAAGCGTTGTTGGAAATGTGGTGCTCCACGTGGATCTGATTCAGCTCAACACTCGACACGAGTATTTGTCGGAAACGATATACCTCGTTCAGCTGAAGAGGCTGAAAAAATGGAAGAAACTGTCACTCCGGAAACGGAGAAGCCGTATGTTCCAACTGAAGATTTGTTGTACGGCATAGTAAATGAACAAACAGTCGAAGCAGAGGATTTATCTCAGTTGTCGATTGAGTCCGAAGATATCAAAGAGACAGATTCCGACAGAAGAAAAAAACGTTGGACTATCACTGGTGTAATTTTGTCAGTGCTGTTGGTTTTTGTAGGGATCTATTTTTTCTTTATTAGAACAACTGAGCAGATCGCTGTGGTTGATGGATTCTCTTGGACTCAAAATGTTTTAATCGAAGAGTATCAGACTCATCAAAAAGAAGGTTGGTCTATTCCTGTGGGCGGACGAGAAACTGGGAGTGAAATTCGACAGAGCGGTACGGTTAAAGTTACTGATGGGTATCACACCGAAACTCAGATGGATACTTGTTACCGCTCAGTTACAGTTCCTCAGACATGTACGCGAGACAACGGGAATGGAAGTTTCGATTCATATGATTGTTCGTATTCGTCTTCAGAATCATATTCCTGTACAAATACAGTGACGGTTGAAGACTATCATTTTGAACCTGTTTATGACACTTGGTATTTCTATGATATTGATGAGTGGACGGCGATAGGAAACTATCCGACTTCCGGTAATGACCATAGTCCTTACTACGATGATGCACAGCCGGTTGGAAATCTGCAGCGACGGATCGAACAGCCAGGAGTTTACAAGGTATTTTTCTCAAGTGAAGGTCTAAAACCTTTTTCGAGGACGTATAGCTTGGAAACTTGGAAACTGTTTGAGTACGATCAAGAGCACATAATTAAAATAAATGCCTTCAAAATTATTTTGGAGGTAGAGTAAGACATACCGGGCAAAGGGAAACCTAAGCCCGGTTTTTCATGCTTTGGAAGTAAAATAGAAGAGTGACGATTAAGGAACTGGTAATAAGAGACAACGAAAAATTGACGCTCGAGAACATCGAGGATTTTCGGTTGGTATGGGCCAAAGAACTCGGACACATGCCCAAAAACTCGGAGATCTGGCCATTTTTGACCGATTCGGAGCTTGTTGGGGTAATGAAGACCCGGGGAGTGCGAACCCAGTCTGGAGTGGCTCCTTTTGCGGTGATGATGAAGCCTTTTCCTTGCCCAGGGAAGTGTATTTACTGCCCTTTGGAGGAAGGTATGCCCAAGTCGTATCTATCTGACGAACCGGCAGCTCAGAGAGCTAAGATTTTAGACTTTGATCCTTACAAACAAGTTGAGGGTCGGATAAGGCAGATGTCGGAGACGGGGCATATTACGGACAAGATCGATCTGATTGTGATAGGTGGGACATTTGGAAGTTATACGGAAGAGTACAAAAGAGAGTTTTTTAAGAGCATGTTTGATGCCGTCAACGGCAAAGTGAGTGAGACTTTTCAAGAGGCTCAGAAATATAACGAAACGGCGGAGAAAAGGATCGTAGGTATTTCCGTGGAAACTCGCCCCGACTGGGTGGACGAGCGTGAGGTGAAGCTTTGGCGAGAGCTTGGGGTGACCAAGGTTCAGCTAGGAGTGCAGGCTTTTGATGAAGAAATTTTGAAAAAGATTAAAAGGGGACATAGTTTGGAAAAAGTGGCCGAAGCAACCAGAATGTGTCGCAATGCAGGATTGAAGATTTGCTATCACTTTATGCCTAATTTGCCCGGTAGTAGTCCGAAAAAAGATATAGAGATGGCCAAAATCATGTTTACCGATCCGCGTTTTGGCCCCGACTACCTGAAAGTTTACCCAGCGATGACTATTAGGGGCACAGAGATGTATGGAATGTGGAAGCGGGGAGAGTATTTGCCATATGAAGAAGATGAACTGATTGGTGTATTGAAGGAAATAAAGGCCCAGACACCAGTTTGGTGCCGAATTGATCGATTGATTCGGGACATCAGTAAAAAGTGGGTGTCCGCAGGCACAGCCAGAACGAACTTAAGACAAATATTACAAGCAGAACTACAAAAAGAAGGTAAGAAGTGTCAGTGTATCCGTTGTCGTGAGGTGCGTGGGGGAGTTTATGACACCAAAGTTGAACTCTTGGTGAACGAGAGAGAAAGTTTGGGAGGGCAAGAACTGTTTTTGTCTTATGAGAGCTGGGGAAAGCTTTTTTCAATGCTTAGGTTAAGGTTGCCCGACAAGGATGAGAAAATATTGTTCGGAGAGCTTGCTGGAGCGGCTATTGTGCGGGAAGTGCACACTTATGGTCAAGTAGCCCAGATCGACACCCAAGACGGCATCAAAAGCCAACACAGAGGTCTGGGGAAGCGTTTGATGATCAAGGCGGAAGAGATCGCTAAGACTAGAGGATATAAGAGGATTGCTGTAATATCGGCCATCGGAACGAGAGAATACTACAGGAAACTTGGTTATAGCCTCGAGGGAACGTACATGGTGAAGGGCCTAGAAGATTGACAATATCTTATATTGTGCTAAGATACGCCTAGTAATTTGGCAATTTTCAATTCTTAACAATTGAGGGAGACAGTCATGGTAGTGAACGTAAGTAGTAAGTCAAGTGATTGGCGTGCAAGAGACTTAAGTAATTTTGCCAGGATTCCATTTATTTTTGACGGTGAGCCCTTTGAGTCGGTTGAAGGGTTTATCCAGGGAATTAAGTTTCCTGAAGGTCACGTTAATCGTCTTTTGGGAACTGTTTGTACTGGAATTCAGGCAAAAAAATTGGGTCAGTCGGCCGACGGAAAATACGTTTGGTGGCAAGGCCGACAAATTGTTTTTGGCTCTGACGAACATCACCATTTGATTGCTAGAGCAATCATAGCCAAGTTCGACCAAAGCTCAAGGGCTATGAATGCGCTGTTGGCGACCGAAGGTGAAGAAATCACTCATGATCTCGGACTTTTGGAGGACACCGATACTTCATTGCCTGCCGAACTGTTTTGTAAAGTTCTGACCGAGATTAGAAAAATGAAGACTGGGGAATAATTAAATGCCAAACCGGAGAGAGATCTCCGGTTTTTTTGTACAGAAAAAATAAAGGTTGTAGTAGAATTAGGATATGAATAAGAAGATTGTTTCTGGTTTACTAGGTTCGGCGTTGTTGGGCGGCGTATTTATGGTTACGCCTGCAATGGCCAACGAAGGCACAGCAATGCTTAAGAGTGCCGGAGTGAGTGGAGCTTGTTATGTGGCTAGTGTGTATGTTGATGGAACCTATCGTGTTTTGGTTTCCTGTCGTGAACTGAAGATGGCTTTGTCTCCGGAAAATTACAACTACCTACTTTGGGTGAATACTGAGGATGGAAAGGTGAGGAGATTGGGAGAGATTGAGAATGGTAAGTTGCTGGCATCCACAGATGCCAAGTTTAACGGTATATTCGTGACGGCTGAGACAGATAGTTATGGGAACAAACCTTCACAAAATGTTTTACTCACAGGCACGATTTCACCAATTGATTTTGGTGCCGGAGTGAAGAATGCAGAGATAACTACAGCTCCCACGCCGACGCAAAAGAAAGCAGTGACAACGGCTACTCCAACGATTGAGGTTGTTGATGAGTCTGGTGCGGTGGAACAGGCAACTAACAAAGGGATTGGCAGTGCTTTGTCGACAGTCCTCAAAATTGCGTTGTTTGGTTTTGGAGCTTTACTCTTGGTTGTAGGTGTCTTTAGCTTTATTTCTAGGAAGAGGTCGCTCTAGAGGTTGAGTATTTTCCTCGTTTCTGCCGTCTATGCGCCTTTTGGAGATTGATTTCGTGTTCCCCATCATCACCATCACCCTTTATAGCGACCGACTCATACCGCCTCTCCTGCGGAGGCGGTTGGTCTGCCTACTCACCCCAAAAATTCTTGGAATACCAAGAAACCATGCTTTTTGGGGTTCCGTAAGCTCGTATAAAGGGAAAATGGTTCGATGGGAATCTGTCTTAGGGGAGAAGCAGGTGAGTGATGAGATTGAGAAGAGGATAGATAATGGCGGAGATCGGAGCAGTACTGCCAAAGATGGGAAGAATGAGGAACAGGAGGATAAGTGTGCCGTAGCGATTCATGATTGATTGATATTCATAGGCTAGGTCTCGAGGAAGCAGGCCAAAGAGGATTTTTTGGCCATCAAGAGGGCCGACAGGGATAAGGTTGAAGATGGCCAAGCCAACATTGATGTAGACAAAGGGAATCAAGAATATACTAAAGCTGTAAGGAAGGAAGTGGATAGCAAGAGCTACAATTGATGCCAGAAGAAGGTTGCTTACTGGCCCGGCAAAGGAGATCAGACCGACGTCGCGGCGAGGGTGTTTGAGGTTGTAGGGGTCGAAGGGGGTGGGTTTGCCCCAGCCATAGGCGAAGTTGCCGCCGGAAAGAAGCATTAGTCCAAGAGGAAGGATTATGGTCCCGATAAGATCAATGTGGGCAAGGGGATTGAGAGTGAGCCGGCCTTGAGAACGAGCGGTTGGATCTCCCAAACGATCAGCCGTATAGGCGTGAGCGAATTCGTGAATACTGATAGCCAGAATCACATAAACAAAGCTTATCAATATGCTTAATAAGGAAATCAACATAACCTTTATTCTAGTACATTTGATACACAAATGGGCTGTATCTGTGTTAAAATTGGCTTCATGAAACAAACAGAAAAAGGAAAATTGCAGTGCGCCGTCTGCGGAAAAGGCGTACAACACGCCAACTTGGTGAGTTTTTCCAAACGCAGAATCAAGCACGTGAGGAAACCAAATCTCCATGTTCACCATATTACTGTCGATGGAACAAAGGTAAAGATTTTGGTTTGTACTTCATGCAAAAGATCCCTACGCCAGGCACAAAGAGATGAACAAGTAGCTGCCGCTAAGGCCAATGCCTAGTATCTTACCCGAGTTTTGGAAACAGATTCATTTTGGAGAAAATATTGATGTTTATGGGGGCCGCAGAGGTCCTGACATTTTGATGGCTGGAGTGGCTGTCAGCAAAGACATGGGTTTAGTCAATTTTTTAATGAGTAAGAATGGGTATGATGTTCTGGCTGAAGATGCAGGGATTGCCCTGTTTTATCAGAAAGACGGCAAGTTGGCTCAGGCGGGCTTTGATGTCGACACCTTTGTTGATGCTTGTGGCGAGGAGATTGAAGAAGTGATGGGTGGTGATGCTTTAAAAGAAATATTGGCTCAGGCTGTCGAAGAAAATTGTCAAATATCTGTCTGTGTTGACATTGAAGCTAAAACGGCGGCAATTGCCTATATCGATAATGAGTCGGGAGAATCAAAGGTAATTAATGATATGGAAAATATTGAGCCGAACAATATGTATTTAATGAAATCGAAGTTTGGGGATTACGTGTTGAATGTCGAGTTCCTAGTAGTGGAAGATGTATTGCGTTTTGGTATTTTGGCAACACCTGAAGGGAAAGTAATTACAGAAAACACAAAAATATTGATGACTGAGGTACTGACCGAATGCAATTTTGAGACATTTTTGGACAGCTCTTCTTTGGATAAATACAACCGATTGGCGAAAAGAATTTTTTTGCTAAACGATTAAAGGGGGTGGCCCTGGAGGAACTGCTTCCAGGAAATGGGGGATTTGCCTGGTAATTGAATGGTGTCGAGAACGAGCTTTCCATCTACGAGAAGAGTTTTTAGAATTTTGACGTCTTGGTTTTGAATAGTGGTCCATGCTCCCGGGTCGGGATTTAGGGAACGAACCAGGGCGTGAATCTCTTGGGAGTTGATACCATTTTGGGCAACAAGGATTTTTTCGTAGGGGATGAACGCGGTTTGTCTTGTTACTGTTTTATGACTTGGAGTGAAAACAACTTTGGTTTCATCTTGGGTTGTTTTGGAGTAGTTCTGGGCACAGATTTCGGGTAATTTATTGGCTAATAAGATGATAGCGGCCTGAGTAAGTTTTGTAGTCAAAGTGGCGATATCGTCGTCAATATCGATGGCAATTTTTGATTGAGCAATAATTGGCCCATGGTCTAGAAGGGCGTCCATTTCCATCAGAGTAACACCGGTTTCTTGGTCCTGATTTTTGATGGCTTGACTGATGCAAAGAGCCCCTCGATACTTGGGAAGTAAGGAGAAATGGATGTTATATGTGCCGATTTTGGGGGTGTCGAGAAAACTTTGAGGAATGATTTTGCCAAACGAGACAACCAGAAAGATATCTGGCTTTAATATTTTAAGATGGGCGAGATTATCATCGTCGAGTTTCCCTGGCTTGTAGACTGGAAGGTTGTAGGAATCGGCTAAAACGGCAACAGGGGAAGGTGATAAGGTGAGGTTACGGCCTGTAGGTTTGTCGGGAGTTGTGACCACACCCACCACATTAACTAAATTTGATTTGATGACAGACTCAAGAATGACGGCAGAAAACTCGGGGGAGCCGAAGAAAATAAGATTGGGTTTCATACATCTATTTTAGCATTGTCCTATATTGTTGACAAATAGCCAATTCTATGATAAACTTGTGCCTGAAATTATCCTTGTTCGTTGAAAAGGAGAAGTATGAATGCCTTATTGGTGAAACTTTTTGGAAAGGAAATGGGCCCGACTGAATGGGTCCTGACGATTTTTATTGCGGCAATAATCATTTTTTTGCTTTTAAATCTTTAGTCGAGGAGGAGAGATGCACAATTGTCGTACCGAGCTTAGAGGGAGTATGCATTATTTGCCCCCGTGGACAGTCATTCTGGCTCCTGTATTTCTGGTAGCGGTGATCGCTATTTTTATATCGTCACCGCCAAAGAGAAGTAAGTAATAAAAGGCCCTCGCATTTGCGGGGGCTTTTTTTGTGGCAAGTTACATCTCGATGGGTTCGAGACCGTTCGGTGTTTCACGAAGGATTTGGCCTTCCTGTTCGAGAATGCGATCGGTAAAAAGAATGCCGTCCAGATGGTCATTTTCGTGCTGAACGTAGGAAGCATCAACATCTTCAAACTTACGATGGCGTTTTTCGAGTTGGCCATTTATTGGAGTAAGGTACTCGACCTCAACTGAGTATGGGCGGTCGACAAAACCCCAGAGGCGGGGAACAGAGAGACAGCCTTCGAGCCAGCGGTCTTTACTCCGACGGTGAATATCCGAAAGTTTGGCTTCGGAATGATTTTTAAGTACAGGATTGATAAAAATTTCGGGAATACCCTTGAAAGAGACAATGAATAGTCGGCGGTCAATGCCTACTTGAGGAGCCGCCAAACCAACACCCTCTGGATCCTGAGCGGATTTTAGGGTGACGATCAGATCGGCGATCTGATTTTCCAACTTCTTATCGAGTTTGTTGACGGGTTTGGCGACTCGGCGGAGAAGTGGGTCAGGGGTAGTTAATATTTTCATAACGCAGGTATATTTTACCATTGACTCATAATGTAGATGGTGTTAGAATGCTACGAACGTTGAAAATATTCACAAAGAGGGAGGCTAAAATGTGCCCTGCCTGTGGCTGGGATCCAGTCATAAAAAGGCCAGGGTAAAGAAAAAATACAGGAGGTTGATTTTGATTAGTGAAAAGACAAAAAATATTGGGGAAGTATATGCAAGTTTTACCGATCCGGCGTTTATCAAAGAGCACGGGAAACCCGTTAATGACGGTAAGGTAATCAAGTACATAATTCGGACAACGGTGAAGACAAGATCACTTGGAGAAATCCTTATGGCATCGTCTTGCGTTGGTAGTGATGCCAGAGAGACAGCAATACCGTACCTTCTTTTTGATAAAAGACAGCTTTTATTGGTAGTAAGGATGTTTCCTGAAGTCAAAACCTCGATTGGTTATTTGCAGAGAGATTGGCTGGGGAGATATGCTTATCATCCGACAGAAGATTTTATCGAAAAAATTGTTTCTTTGTGATCGCCGGCCTCCCTTTGGGGAGGTCTTTTTTTATGGTAATTCACTTGACTTAAGGCCTATATTATGATAGAATATAGGCTGTAAGTTGAAATTATATTTTGGAGGAGCAGAAGATGATTAAATATCGTCCGGCTAATTCTTGGTTGTATATGGTGGTTTCTGCGATGTCTTTCGGGTTGTTTTTGATAACCAGTGTGTTTGTCGATGGAAGCTGGCCCTTTGCCATTCCGTCCGTAGTATTCGGGGTTATCTTATTCCTCAGCGTGGTGAAATGCATCGACGATCTTGGTTTGCCAAGATTGCCGCGGGAGTCCGCATATGAACGACAGTGTCTCGAGCGTTGGCTCAGAGACGAAGGATACTGTTTGTTTAGGGGATCATGCAAAAAGCTGGCCAAAGACGCGATCGAATTTCGATCGGCTGGTGATGATCACGAAAGATCTCTCATCGCAACCAGTAAGATTCTTGAGTACGAGTTTTATCGGTATCAAGACTATGAATCAATTCGTATGGTCTGGCGTGCCGATAAGCCTTACGCAGTCTCAGTGTACGTGAAATAAGTTTCAACCAACCGAAGGGATAAAACCCTTCGGTTTTTTGTGGTTTGACAAACACCCTATAAAATGTTAATATATGGCCGCAAGTTAAAATTTTTTCAGGAGGTTGGATAGATGATCAAATATCGTTCAAGAGTAAAAGCATGGTCATTTTTTGGGGCGACTATTTTTGGTATTTTTCTTATGGTTGAGATACTTGCGTTTAGTTTTGCAGATTGGTTTTTATTAGTGATGTGTACGATCATATTTACTCTCTGTATCTATAGCCTCGACAAGTTTTTATGTGAGATGAAACTTCCGACCTTGCCGCGGGAAACCAAACCGGAACGCCAAACCCTCGAAATTAGTCTTCGGAACGAAGGATACTGCCGGTATGTGGGATCTCACAATGTGGTGTCCAAAAAGGCGGCTGTTTTCCAGCTCGACAAGAAGAGTGAAGAGCAAACGATTTTGGCGACCAGCGAGATTACCCAACATGAGGGCTACCGATTTTGGGACTTCGGTCCGTATCGTTTAGTATCTCGTGCGGATGAATCTACATGGGTAGCGTACGTGAAATAAGTTTCAACCAACCGAAGGGATAAAACCCTTCGGTTTTTTGTGGTTTGACAAACACCCTATAAAATGTTAATATATGGCCGCAAGTTAAAATTTTGTGCGGAGGTATAAACAGTGGTTATTCATCGTTCAAGAGATCGTGTATTAATTGCCAGCATTGGCGAAACCTTCTTTATATCATTTTTAATTATCTGTCTCAGTTTTACTAAAGAGACGATATTATCAATGAAGTCACCTTGGGAATATGTTTTTCTGATTGTTATTTTGGTTATCGCAGTTGTGTTCTTTCTCTGGGTGTTACTTTGTGAGTTTAATCGTCCTCTGTTACCCAAGCAAACTCAGACCGAACGGCAGGAGTTGGAAAGCTGGCTGGCCAGCGAAGGCTATCGCAAGTTTTGGGGAACGATCTCCCGAAAAGACGGAGTGATTACCTTCAGGCTGGACAAATGTCGTGATCCATATCCTGAAAATGGAATTAAACCAATGGAGCACGGTAATTACGTGTACTGGGACTTTGGTCAGTACAGGATAGTCAGACGCCTTGATCTCTCGATCGATTCCGAGGCGTACGTGAAATAGTTTTGAAGATCTCCCTAGGAATAGGGAGATTTTTTTGGCTTATTTGAGTACCGGCTGGGAAAGTTGTTCGAGATAATTGGTGGCAGATTGATAGTCTGGCTTGAGGTCGAGAGCTGTCTGAAAGGCAGTCTTTGCTTCATTGTTTTGACCAAGGCTAAGATAGAGGACTCCAAGGTTAAAATAGTTTGAGCTATCTGTGGGTGAAATCTCGGTGATTTTAGTGAGAGTTTTGACGGCTTCTTGATTGTACTGGGGATAGAGTTCGGCAAGAGTAAGTTCGGTTTTGGCTTTGGTTTTGAGAATATTGAGATTGTGTGGGTTCATGGAAACGGCCCTTTCCGAGTTGCTGATGGCTTCGGAAATAAAACTGTTTATATATGACTCCGCTTTTTGTTTTAGTTCAGCAGAAGCAGTAGCCGGAATTTGTTTTTCGATTTGCGGAGCAATAATTTGAACGGCAATTAAGGCATTTAGATAGCCGTATTGAGCGTAATAAATGGGTTCGTGTGGATTTAGCTCCAGGGCCTTTTTACTTTCTTCATAGCTATTGCGGCCTAAGTTGTAGGCGATGTCTCCTCGCCAGGATTTGTTGAGGTTTATAAGAAGCCATATCGCTCCAATGACGACGATGGAGACACCCAGTATGGTGTCGAAACGGAGTTCAATGGATTTATCCTCGCCTGCATCGAGAGAAGAGAGATAGATGGCCGGAAAAAGAAAGAAAAATAAGCCGATGTTGACTACCGAAAAACCAAAGTAGTTGGTGATAAGAATAGAAATAAAACCAAGAAGCAGAGGTAGGCGAAGATCGCCATGTTTGGTTTTTTTGTTTAAGAACAAATAGAGGATAGAGCCAGTAAGAAAGAGGTAAGTGCCAAGACCAACAAAACCGGAGTTGGCGAAGAAGTTGAGGTACTCGTTGTGGGCTTTGTTGTAGAGAAAATCGGTTTCTGAAGTCAGGTTGTGTGAGGCAGGGCGAACCTGGTAATAGCTATAGCCAAATGTCTCGACACCGGTGCCAAAAAGGGGATGGGAAAGACCTAACTTTATTGCCCCTTCCCAAACCACACGACGGATGGCCATGGAGTCGGAGCCACCAACGCGGGTTTTGTTTTCTTCAGTGATGATGGTGAGAGTGTCGGAGTAAAAAGGATTGATTTTATTAAGAGAGTTTAGGGTTTGATTGATCTTTGAACCGGCGAAAATAAAAAGAAGAATAGTGATTGGAATGAGTCCGAGAATAAGCCAAGACTTGCCTTTTTGAACTGAAGTAATAATAAAGAAGAGTAATAAAATAACTGCGGTAGCTCCGAGACCGGACTGGGATTTAGTAAAGACAATGGTGATGAGAAATAGCAAAGAGAGTCCAAGGTGCAGGTATTTTTTGTCGACGGTGTTGGCATTTACTGCTTGGTAAAGAGAAAGGGGAAGCAAGGCAACTAGGAAGGCCGAGAGCCAGTTGGGCTGGCCAAGAGTAGAAAAAACGCGATTTTGGACGTCTTGGACCCAGATGTTTTTATCGATGCCAAAGTGCTCAAGAACGCCGTAAAATGAAATTACTGCGGCTGATGAGAGGATAGCGATGAGAACGCGACCGAGAGCCTTTTTTTCTCCATGGAAATGGGTGACAAAAGCGTAGTAAAGAAGGACATAAGAGACTGTGGACATCAAACCCCCATGAAAACGAGAATAGTACCCCCAAAGGCTAGTGTGGGGATTAATTGAGATGATAGTAGAAATTATTTGAGAGACGAGGAAGAGAAGGATTGGCAGGTCGAGCTTGGTGCGGACAAACTCAAAACGATGATTGACAAAGGACTTGGTAAGCCAGGTTGCTCCAATGAGAATGGTCATCAGATAAACAAAAAGCATTTTGTTGAATTCAAAAACCTCGGAAGTGTATGGCCAAAGGATAAGCGGAGTGACGAAAAAAAGAAGGTAAAAAAGCCAACGGATGATTTGGGTGTAAATAGGGGAGGTTTCCGGCCTTTTGGACATGATGTTAGTTTAACATTGAACTAATTATTTTTTCACCTTGCTCCAATCCATTGAAAAAACCCGGATGTTATTTTGTTGCAAATCCTCTCTACTTCGCCATTATTCCTTTCTGCCGACCGACTCATACCGCCTCTCCTGCGGAGGCGGTTGGTCTGCCTACTCACCTCGAAAACTCTGCCTACGGGCAGAGACTATGCTTTTCGAGGTTCCGTAAGCTCGTCATTAAGGACAAATGGCTCGTAGAGAATTTGTTTTACTGTTGAATATTTCGGTCTTCAATTTGTGAGGTAATCTGTTATTATTAGCCATATTATGTTCGAGTCTTTGTGGAGATTAGCGACCTTGGATGTGGGTATCGATTTAGGTACGGCTAATACTGTGGTGCATGTTGCCGGCAAGGGAGTAGTGATTCGTCAGCCTTCGGTAGTCGCTAGACATATGAAGACGAAAGAGATTTTGGCAATTGGAGCAGAAGCGAGAAAGATGTTGGGAAAAAATCCTGCCAATATTGAGGTGGTGAGACCTCTTCACGACGGGGTGATTGCTGATTTTGATGCGGCCGAAGCCATGCTTAAGCACTACATTGTGGAAGTTCATGAGTTTTATAAAGGGCTGGGTTTTAAAATCGCCCGTCCGAGAGTGGCGATTGGAATTCCTTCTGGTGTGACTGAAGTTGAGAGGAGAGCTGTGCAAGACGCGGCTTTGTCGGCCGGAGCAAGAGCGGCGTTTTTGGTGGAAGAACCAATGGCCGCGGCGATTGGTTCCGGATTGCCTGTAGAAAAGGCCGAAGGGCAGATGGTTTGTGATATTGGCGGGGGAACATCGGAGATTGGGGTAATTTCTTTGGGAGGACTGGTACTTAATCGCAGTTTGCGCGTTGCAGGGGACGAATTAACGGAATCGATCATGAATTTTGCTCGATTGAAGTACAACCTTCTTTTGGGTGAGTCAACAGCAGAGGAAGTAAAAATTAAGGTAGGTTCGGCATTTCCTCTTAAATGTGAGAAAGAAGGAAATCCTCTGACCGTGGTAGTGCGCGGGAGGAGTTTGGAGTCTGGTCTTCCCAAGTCGATGAAACTTAATAGTGTCGAGATTAGAGAAGCAATGATGCCGGTTATAAATCAGATTTTGTCGGAGATAACTTTAATTATTGAAGAAACACCGCCTGATCTGGTCGCCGATATTTTGGAAAAGGGAATGGTAATGGCGGGAGGCGGGTCATTGATTCGAGGAATAGATAAATTGGTTTCCGAACAAACAGGTATGCCGGTTTGGATCACGGAAACACCTTTGGAGGCGGTAGTTCGCGGCTGTGCTAGGGTTTTGGAAGATGACAAATTGCTGGGCAAGGTAAGAGTGATTGGCGGGCTCAGATAGATTGATTTAGTCCCATAACTATGATAATATTCCGACGTAACTTAAAATAATCTTTCAATTGGAGGTATGTATGTCGTGGCTCTCTTTGCTGATTGCCCTGATCATGACGGGCAAAAACGGTGCAAGTCTGATTGGCAATGCCTGGTGGTATCAGTACTTAATGAATTTGGTATCAGTGGAACAGTTTTTCTTGGGTGCAGGCTTGGGTATCTTCGCGATCGCCCTTGTTGTTTGCATCGCGATTGGGCTTCGTTCGGGGTTTCGAAAGTCCTTTAGTGGAATTGGCTGTATCTCCACCATGATTTTGGTTTGGCTAGGGACACTACCCCTATTCGAGTGGATCACCTTGCTTTTGGCAAAAGGTATGTTGAATGCTTTTGATCCTGTACTGGGGATTGTCAACCAGGGTGCTTTCATTTTGAATGCGGCAATTTTTGTACTCCTTGGAGCAGGTTAGGATCATCCCCGGTTTAGGCCGGGGGTTTTTGTGCTATGGGGCATATATGTTAAAATATGAACGTTCGAGAACGTTGAAAATTCAAATAGGAGGATACATGAAGAAGAATGATGGCTACACCGATCGTCTAAAACAGGCGGCGTTGGAAGGAGTAATTTCTCGCTTGGAAGGTGAGCAAGCATTTATGGTGGTTAGCTTCATGAAGAAGTGCGCCGTTCCTGAAGTTGTCTACGAGTCAAAAAAGGTCAGGAAATTGGCCTTGGAATATATCCGTGATGGATTGGGCCATATGTTTTTATTTGATGATAAAAATTACCAGATGGCGGCTCAGCAGGCCAAGGCAGTGAGAGTACCAGATGGTTTAATAAATAATTTGATACTTGAGTATTTTTATAATTATGTAGTTGTCCATGGATATTTGCCTCGTGACTTTGATATCGTGACACAAGCGTTTGCTGTGCCAAAAGAGATAATCGCCAAGAAACCGGAGTTTGAGAAAGCGGTTTTGAAGGAGATTGGGTCACGCGCATTTAACAGCCGAGATGTCTTGCGGAGTATGCTGTGTTACCTGAAGTATTTTTCTCTTTCCCAAGAGGCCATGGGCTCAATGGTGAAGTATGCTTTTGAACATTATGCCTTCAGAGTCGTGAAGGATAAAGCATTTGAAGAAGAAAATGAAGCGCTTCTTGACAAAATTATCTCAGATACAAAACTAAATCGGGGAGAGATTTTGGCTTTAATTTTGTCAAAAATATCCGAGTTGATAGAGGGTGGATTCATTGAAGAAGCTACCGTTTTGATCAAAAAGTTCAAAATCACTCCTTCGATGGTGGTTAATGAGAATAACAAAAAACTGGCAGTCGATGGCGCTCTGAAAATGTTTCGTTGCGGAGAGATCAAAGAAGCAAAGCAAATTATCAGAATGTTTGACTTGTCGAAAGCTGACTTTGAGGAGAGTGAACTACTGAAGGCAGTTGGCGCCCGTCTCGGGTACGATGAGTTTAACAAGATCCTCAGAGTAATTGCTTTTGCCGATCTTCCTCAAGAAACAGTGGCCAGTTATTTGAGAGACAATTTGAAGAAGTTCGTACGAGAAGGTGTCAAGAACGTCAAGCCTTTGGCTGAGAAGTATGGAATCGGCTGGGGTGAACTGGTGAAGGCGGCCGAAGATGCTTTTGTGGAGGGTTTGGCTTCATCCGGCAATAACTACGTGATGAAGTACGTTGCAGAATATGGCCTTTCACAGGAGTTTTTGGCTAGCGAGAGGGTAATTGAGGCCGCAAAGATGGGCTTGATTGCGGTGTACAAACACGCTGACATTCACAATAGTATTGGATTTTTGGAGAGTACCTTTGGTTTAAATAAATAATTTTTCCCCCGAGCGATCGGGGGATTTTTGTATTTATAGGCTTAATATGGTAGACTACAGGCGATCGTGGACGTTGAAAACTAAAAAGGAGGATGGCAAAGTGAAATCAGATTTCGAAAAAAAGGTCACACAGAATATTGTTGAAGGGATTAACAATTGTCTGATAAAGGGTTTTAAGATTCCTCAACTGATTGAGTTCTTGGAAACCTGTCCAGATATTCCGGAAAACGTTTGGAAAGACAGATCGATTATCGAAAAAACCTTGATTTACATTAATTATGTACTGAAAATAGATTATTCTCTGGAAGATACCAAGGATTTGCCAAGGCTGACCAAGCTGTTGAAAATACCCCAAGAGGCGGTGAAGAGAGTGGTGTTGTCCTGCTTGGTTGCCGATTATGGTTTACCAAGACACTTCAAAGAAATTGTCGAAATCTTTGATCTTCAACAGAAGGATTTTGATATCAAAAAACTGGAAAAATCAATCCATAACTACTTCAACTTATCACCTTTAGTTTATGAAGAACAGTGGACTGAGAACTTGCTTTTTTGCGCTGAGTTTTTTCCACTTAGCGAAGAAGTCAGGAAGAAGATCTATGCCGGGGTGATGGCCAGCTATATACTCGATGTGGCGGATGAAAGTTATCTTGAAAGGGCAGATATGATTTTGGGGATTAAGACTTCCGATAGAGGTAAGATCGCCCTTCTGGCAGTTGAGAATACCATCGAAGAAAACTTTTGTTTTTATTCTAGATCGGTTGACAATTCGATTCTTTTGTCTCCAGCAGTATCATCAGTAAACAAAATGATTGAAGTATTAAAAAGATACAACACCGACGTTGTCTTGGTGACGGAAGAAGATATCCGTTTGCTGGCAAAGGGAGCGCTTGATCTTCTTGATGAAAACGATTTTGTCGGGGCGAGGAAAATTATCGATTTATTCAGCCTGGAAAGTGACGACTTTGATCGGGAAAGAGTCTTGAAAGTAGTCGAATATCACCTGTCGGGAGAAAAAGATGAAATTGCTGATTTTCTGATTTTCTATGCCGACATCAGTTCAGAGGAAATACAAAAGATTGCTTGCCAGAAATTGGGAAGATTGGTTCGTGATAAACGGAAGGCTCTTGATTTTGCACAAGCCTATCATATTTCTCTTGACACAGTGAAAACTATTGTTGAAGAAATAGTTGTTGAGGACTTGAGTCATCCGAATGCCAGACCCGAAGACATATGTAGGGTGATTGACAATTTCCCTTTGTCGGAAGAATTTCTTAAAAGTTCAAGGGTTCTAGAACTGGCTAAAGCCGCATTGCTGACTGCTTATCACAAGTGCGACGCAAAAAGCGTTGTTTTGCTTAAACAAAAATTTGGAATTTAGTATTTTTCCCCCGAGTGATCGGGGGATTTTTTATATCAATCCCATAATGACGTAGTGATTATGGGCGCAGATATAAGAGGAAACGCAGGAAGATATTTTGATAATAATGATTATCAAAAAGATGACGAGTAAGCTCTTATGGATCGAGAATAATAGCCAGGTTATCCGGATTATCGGAGAAAGTAGTACTTAGTTTTATCTCGGCTTTTTGAAGAGGTTCTTGAGGGTTAGAAATAACCTTAATAATTTTACCTATTACCAAGTTGCCAGGAATTTGTTCAGTTGTTTCGGTGAAGACATAGTCATTGGGATTTACGGGAGAAAGACTGGGAATATCAGTGACTTGGGCAGTGGAGGCAGCGTACTTGTAAAAACCCTTTTGACCCGAAGAGGTGTGAACAGAAAGAACTCCGGATCGGTCATCGTCGAGGGGGCGAATATTGATTACCGATCCTTTGATCTCGGAAACTATACCAAGAAGGATGGTGTCAGAAACGAGAGGCTGGCCGACCCTGACTTTATCAATAGGAAAAGATGAGGTGACGGTGTGGTTGCCAATTGACCCGGTAATGCGAACCGGAAGGACTGACTTAAAACTTGATTTAAGGTTGGGGTTTTGGCTATCGGTGATGGACTGCTTTAGCAGTTCGTTTTCGGTAAGTAGTTTGGCGTTTTGAGAGCGGAGTGAGCGATTTTCCGATTGGATTTGAGGTAGATTTTTGATAAAGGCAGTCTGTTTGTCCAGTGTTTGGTGGAGAACGCCGATTGGTTGGCGAATAGGAGTAAAGACAGTATAAAAGACAAGATCAATGGTATGACCAAGGCTAAGTTTGCTGGCGATAGAAAATAGAATAGCAAAAAGAAGGGGAAAAATAAGATTATTAATTTTTGAAGTAGGCATTGAGTTAATTCCTTCTTTTAAGATTTGGTTGTATTATCATGGAGATGTTGATGATAAATCAGTCCAAGAATAACATAAAAACAATTATAACCGTGTTGGTGCTGGTTATTTTGGGTGAAGGTGTCTTGGGTTGGGGTTTGTACTGGCCATTTTTGTTAGCTTTGCTGAACTGGAGAGGTGTTTATTGGTTGGCCTTTGGCGTGGGGATATTAATTTCGGTACTGCGTGGTATGTCGATTGGATTACCAAGCCTTTTCATTTTGGTGGTAGTTGGAGGTTTATCTTTGCTGTTAAATGCCAGAAAAGAGGTAAGCTGGGTATTAATTGTGATTGGTGCTGTAGCTTCGATTGTTTTTGATATGGTATTTGGCTTGGACTGGAGTATCTGGGAAGTAATTGCAGTTTTGATTGCCGGAGTTGTGGCAGTGTCATGGTTTGAAAGATCGGAAACGATCAGAATTAATTATTAATATGGAAGAAAAGAAAACGTTTTTTTTGACCGGCTTGGTTTTGATATTGGTATTTGCCTTTGGTTTTTCCCGGTTGTTTTTTTTGACGGTGTTTATGGGCGGACACTACAAAGAACTAGCTACTGGGAATATGGTGAAGATTGAAAAGACTGAAGCAGTGCGGGGAGTGATCAGTGATAAAAATGGTAAGCCTCTGGCCATAAACATTGAAAATAATGGTAAAACAGTTCGTTTTTATCCTGGTGGTGAAGTGACAGCGGCCGTTGTTGGTTATATGGGCAAGTCACTAGAAGAAGGAGCTGACCCGGATATTTTGGTGGGAAGAGTTGGGCTGGAAAGTAGTTTTCAGGAAAAATTAGCAGGAAAATACGGAGAAAAACTAATTGAAGAGACGGCTCAGGGAACAAAAAAGACAGAGATAACTCGCAAAGAGCCCGTTGCCGGTGAAAATATTCAGACAAACTTAGATTGGGAAGTTCAAAAAGCGGCTTATTTGGCCTTGAAAAGTACTTTAACATCAAACGGCAAAAGCGGAGCTGTGGTGGTGATGACAGTTGACGGAAAGGTGTTGGGCCTGGTGTCGGCACCGTCGTATGATCCCAACCTTTTTATTAATGGGGGAAGCAGAAGCGATTTTGGCGGCGAGTTTAAGGATGTAAACGATTTGCTGGGGGACAATGAAAAGAAACCACTATTCAATCGGGCTGTATCCGGAGATTTTGCACCAGGATCTGTTTTTAAGTTGGTGCCAGCCTTAGCGGCTTTGGAAGAAAAAAAGATTTCCAAAGACACTTTGATTCAGGATAGTGGAGAGATTGTGATTGGTAATTATCGTTTTGGAAACTGGTTGTTGGATAAGTATGGCCAAACCGAAGGACAGATTAATGTGGTGAAGGCCATTGCTAGAAGTAACGATATTTTCTTTTATAAAACCGGTGAGCTGCTGGGGGTTGATAATCTCGTGTCGTGGAGCAAGAAACTGGGTTTGGGTGAGACAACAGGAATTGATCTTCCCGGCGAGTCGGGCGGTTTTGTGCCGACGCCTTATTGGAGAGAAAAAACATTTGGAGAAAAGTGGTTTTTGGGAAATACTTACCATTTGTCGATTGGCCAGGGAGATTTGATGACAACGCCCTTGCAAATAAATAGAATGACTGCGGCGGTAGTATCCGGCCTAAGTTGTGCGCCAAGATTGGTGGGAACAGCAACCTGTATGGATATTAAAATAAATGAAAATAATCGAAAGACTGTTCTTGAGGGTATGATGGCGGCGTGTAGTAAGGGGGGAACCGCTTTCCCTTTGTACGATTACGGTGGTCAGATTTACTGTAAAACAGGAACTGCTCAAAAAGGGGGAGAAGATACTCTGCCAAACGCTTGGTTGTCAATGGTGATACCGGTTGGACAAAGTGTTAAAGATTGGGTAGTGGTAACTGTTTTAGTAGAAGAAGGGGGAGAAGGTAGTGCTGTGGCGGCGCCAATTGCCAAAGAACTGGTGCCTTTGTTTTTGAAATAGGGTAGAATAACGGACAAGAACATTAATTAAGGAGGAGTAGTTGGAAAAGTATAAGTATGATGTGTTTCTGATCTGTCCGGTGCGGAATGCTTCTGAGGAACAAAAAGCCTAAGATGGCTACTTACATTAAGAGTCTTGAGGATGCCGGTAAGACAGTTTACTACCCGGCCCGCGATACTAATCAAGAGGACTCTTTGACTGGAGGCTACAGAATCTGCCTCGACAACACTACCGCAATTAGAAATGCCAAGGAAGTGCACATCTTTTTTGATCCCAAGAGCACAGGGTCGAATTTCGATTTTGGAGTGGCTTTTGCCCTGAAGAAAGAGATCGTGATTGTCAATCCTGGAGATCTGGTTTTGACAGAAGGTAAGTCGTTTGACAACATGCTTAACTTCTGGAGTAAATTGAAGAAGTGATCTTTCGACCCCCCCCTCGTAATAGGGGGGCTTTTCTTGCCCTATATACTTGACACTACTGACTTGTTGTGATATACTACGATCTGTTCTGTGCTTAACAGCACGGCGAACATTGACTTCTTCCACTCTTTACCCCTCTTAGTCTGGGACAATCCCAGTTGCTGACTACGGTTAAAATCATTTATCGGTAGAACTGTAAACTCTGCGTCTGAGCGAATCCTTGGAATATATGCCCGGATACTGGCCTGTCGCGCTAAGCGCCACCGGCCCACCCGCCAAGTAAATTGGCTGGTTATCTCTCGGGCTCTTGACATGATCCACCAAGCAAAGCTCGACGCAAAACTAAGACAAGAGAAAGCTGTAACCGACAAGATGCACGGCCTCAAAGCGCTTCGGTCCTAATGGCCGGCCCCCGATCCTCGCCGCTTTCCCTCATATGTATAGGGTCCTGACTGAGCACACAACGTGTGTGATCGGTGATATAAGCGACGTACAATAGCGCTCCAGCTGTGAAGTATTAAGAGTGGAAGAAAAATAACCGTCGGCCTCCTGGCAATGTTGCCAGGAGGCCAAACCATTTGATTAGTTAGTGTCTCGTTGTCAGCCTTTTCAACTTAGTTGGGAAGGCTGTTTTTTTGGAAAAGATACTTGATTTTTATTATATAGGGTGGTAAACTACAGATCCAGTTAGAGGAATTCTCCTCTGAACATTCAAATTGGAGGTTTGTATGCCAAACATGAAGATCTGGAGTTATGATAGCTCCGACGACAGTGATCATTCGTCAGACGATGAATCGAACACAACTCCGGAAATGTTCGGATCATAAAGCGTAGCCTACAATTGAATATTCGCCCTCGTCGTGATGACGAGGGCGTTTAAAATTTTAAGGAGATAATGGTGAAAATAAAAGAAAAAGTCTTGTATTGTAATCAAGATCAGGATGTAGATACTAACGATGATTCTTCAGCTGATTCGGGTAGAACCGTTGAAACTGAGTAGTGATGATTTAAGCCACTCAATAAAATGAGTGGTTTTTTGTGACAAAAACAAAGATGGTAGAATACCCAAGTCATTTTTAATGTATATTTTTAAGAGTAATGAAGAAACTAGTTATTGTTGAGTCTCCAACCAAAACAAAAAGCCTTGCAAAATATTTAGGGGCGGATTTTGTGATCCTGGCCTCGATGGGCCATGTGCGTGATTTACCTAAGAGCAAGTTTGGTATTGAGATCAAGGATGAAGGAAAAAGGGAGTACGACTTTGTTCCCAGCTATGAACTAATGAATGGTAAAGGTGAGCAGGTGAAGAAACTCGAGGATGCGGCTTCCAAAGTAGACGAAGTGATACTGGCTTCCGATCCGGATCGCGAAGGAGAGGCAATTGCTTGGCATGTAGAACATATTCTAAAAAATTCAAGAAAACTGGCCAACAAAGACAAGTTGGAGTTTAAGAGGATTGCTTTTCACTCGATTACCAAGGAAGCGATTCTGGAGGCTTTGGAACACCCAAGAGGTATCGATATGAACTTAGTTGACGCCCAGCAAGCAAGGCGTTTCTTAGACCGTTTGGTGGGTTACAAGCTTTCGCCAATTCTGTGGAAGAAAGTACGTCGTGGTTTGTCGGCAGGTCGCGTACAGAGTGTGGCGGTAAGGCTAATTGTAGAAAGAGAACGGGAGATCGAAAAGTTTAAGCCGGTGGAGTATTGGCAGATAAAAGTGTTGGTAGAAACGATTAGGGGAGAAAAATTTGAGTTAGAGCTGGCTAAAATAAAAGGTAAAAAAGCAGATGTTCATGATGGAGAACTGGCCAAGAAGGTGCTGGAGGTTTTGGAGAAAGCGGAGTATCTGGTCAAAGACATCAAAAAGTCTGAAAGAAATGCTGCACCCCATCCGCCATTTAAAACGTCAACTTTACAACAGGCTGCAGCTAACGTTTTGGGCTGGTCGGCTAAAAAAACAATGAATGTGGCCCAAAGACTTTATGAGCAAGGTGACATTACTTATCATCGTACGGACTCATTTAACTTGGCGAGTACAGCTATCGAGACTGTAAGAAAGTATGTTAGTGAAGTTTACGGAGCAGAGTACTTGCCGATAGCTCCGCGCTTTTACAAGACAGGGAGCAAAGTGGTTGCCCAAGAGGCACACGAGGCGGTTCGGCCAACCCATATTGAAGTAAGCCCGGATAAGTTTACCGGACAAGAAATGGCCCATGATCAGGAGAAGCTTTATTCACTAATATGGAGAAGAACTGTTGGTTGTCAGATGAGTGATGCCTTGTTTGATGATACAAAAGTAGTCGTAGCGGCAGGAGAAACTGAGCTGACAGCGACGGGCGAGACGGTAAAGTTTCCGGGATGGAAAAAGCTATTTTTGAAGGACAAAGGGGAAGAGCCTGTTTTACCGGAGATGGCAGTTGGGGACAGCTTAACCAAGAAAAAAGTGATTGGTGAGCAAAAGTATACCCAACCCCCAGCTAGATACAATGACGCCTCAATTATCAAGGAACTGGAAAAGAGGGGAATCGGTCGTCCATCTACTTATGCGGCAATTATCTCTACGATTATCGAGAGAAGATACGTTGAGCAGAGAGAAAAGAAGTTTTTTCCAACTTCGATTGGGATGGCAGTAGTTGATTTTTTGATGGCAAACTTCCCCCAAGAGATGGATTATGAGTTTACCGCCAAAATGGAAGACTCTCTCGATGATATCGCGGATGGCAAGTTAAACTGGAAAAAAATGCTGTCTGCATTTTGGGATAAGTTCAAAGAAAGAATTGTTAAGGTGGACAAAGATAGTGCCAGAGTAGGTGTACCGGCTGTAGAAACGGGCAGAAAGTGTCCTGAGTGCGATAAGGGAAAAGAGGTAATCCGTGACGGGAAATATGGCAAGTTTTTGTCGTGTTCACTTTATCCGGAATGTAAGTACACAGCACCATTTATTGAGTATGTTGCCGGAGTGAAGTGTGAGAAGTGCGGGAAGAGAGTGGTTTTGAAAAAGACCCGGGCGGGAAAAGATTTTTATGGCTGTGAAGGTTATCCAAAATGTACATGGGCCAGTTGGCACAAACCAGGGACAAAGAAGGAAGAAGAATCCACAGAGTGAAGGAAACTTTCTACTAAGGAGAGTATTGGATTTTCAATTTGACATATATCCTATATAATGATACAATAAGCCGTTCTTTTGAACGTAACTTAAAAATCTATTTTTCAAGGAGAAATGATGAAAAAGTTTGCTGTTTTGATGGTGTTCGTCATGATCTTGTCGGTGATTCTCACCGGCTGTGCCCCTTCCCAAGAATCGGGCCAGATCTGTGATCTGATAATCAGTCCTGATAAACTTGAGGATTACGATGGCCAGAAAGCGACTTATCTTGGTTCGTATGAAGGTTTGGTTACTCTGAATGTAGACGGAAGACACATTTGTGTCACAGAGAACGGACTCTATTCCTCAGACATTGGTGAAAGCGTCAACTTGTTGGTGAGGACAAAGTACTTTCAAAACGAAATCGGAGAGCAATATTTTTCTGGGATGGGTTATTCCTATTTGAATATGTACAGTGGTATGACTGGGACAATCCGTTACGTAGGCAGTCCGGTATTCGTCTTGGACGAAGTGATGCAAATGGTCTACAAAGAAAGTTGTACTCTTCTTGACCAGGACAGTATCGGCCAGCTTAATGGTCGAGAAGTCAAGATAACTGGTGTGTGGACTCCTGATCCGTACAGTGGTGAATACTTAGTTCTTGAGAGTAATGGACAAAACTACTGCTACACTCACAACATTGACATCTATAAGACGACCGATGTTTTTGGGGAACCTCATCATATTCCGTTTTACACATCTTTTGGGGTTATTGGGAGTTCTGATTTGTTGCTGGGAGTGGTAGGTAAAATCACTACCGAGCTCGATAATGATGGAGACCTTCTTGTCTATTTTGATGCTGGGGAAGGCCAACGGGAAGAGGATATTGATCCTATGATCGAAGAAATCAGTTCCCGTAGTAAGTATTTAAGTTATCTCCAGTATGAAGGGTGGTATGAAGAGACCATTACTGACGGTATGGGTAATGTCTATAGTCTGATGTCTAACTCCGAGGCTCCCATACTGAAACCAGGATATCTAATTTCACCAAAAAGTTATACCTATGGTGGACCAATCGATATTGGTGTAGTGATCGGCGAAATTGACGGGAAACCCCTGACTATGTCACTGGTTGAAGATTGTTATCAGGATGATGATGGATCGTTTTCTGCTAAGTTTTCCTTCAGTTATGATGGTGATGAAGTTGTTTCTGAATGGGGTAGTACAGAGTACATCTCCCTAATCAAGGGCAATGGTGCCGATCAAGAGATCGTGTACTATAAATTCGACGCAAGTGCTTTTTGTCCTAAATAGATTTTGATTTGAGCCTCTCTAGAAATAGGGAGGCTTTTTTGTAGTTTGATGTTGTAAAATGATCGACGGACTTTAAAAGAGGAGGATACATGGAAATAACCAAACGAGGCTTTCCGTTTTTGAGAGCCGATACTTTCTTAACTCCAAAAGGAATTAGGTATTTGAAGACACCGGGAATGGCTATGATTAGCCGACCAGAGGTGGACATCACTGGCTTGGAAGATTTCCTTAAGGGTTTTCCGGAAGATTTACTGTACATGGATTACCTAAATGATGAGGAAAACCTGACCCCAGCAGAGACCTTGGTAAAGGCGGCCGGGCAATGGTGCTATTTATCGCTAGGTCCGGACAGAACCAAGAATATTGATGCGGCTAAGTATTTTAGAAACATTAAGGAACAAAAACATGGCAGTATCATGGAGCACGTCACCTTTACTATGGCCATCTGGGGTGTGAGTCGTAGTTTTACTCACGAATTGGTGCGTCATCGAGCCGGATGTGGTTTTTCTCAGGTTTCGCAACGCTACGTAGGGGAGAAAGCCTTGCGTTTTGTGGAGCGGCCAGAGTTTGTGGCAGATCCTGTATTGCATAAGTTTTTCATTGATAAAATTGAGCAACATTTTGACGACTATGTCTGGTTGTCAGACTATCTTTACAAGAAGCAAGCCGAAGGCGAAAAGGCATTGAGTGCAGAAAGAAAATCTGACCTACGTAAGAAAGTGAGGCAGACGGCCAGAGCCGAACTGCCAAACGAAACCGAGGCACCAATTATCGTTTCTGGCAATGTCCGTGCTTGGAGAAATATTCTTGAACAGCGAGTTAGTGAACACGCTGAAGTAGAGATTCGTCGGGTAGCGTACAATATTTTCGAGAGTCTAAAGCCGGAACTACCCAACCTTCTGAGCGATTATGAGGTTGTGACCCTTTCCGATGGTACTCTTGCCCTAAAGTCTCCTTATTCAAAGGTTTAGATTTCGCCCTCCTTATGGAGGGCATTTTGTTGGTTTAAAAAATGATCTAGACAAGAAGAGGTTAATGGTTTAAGGTAACTAATGACAGAAAATCTTCGAGTATTTGATAGCGAATTCCATCGAAGATATGTTGGCGGAGACGGTGTAGTTTGCGAAGGACCAATCGTTCTGATTTCCCCGATGAAAACTGAGATTAGACCGACGACATATGAAGAAGTTCTGGCGGATTATCGACGATATGTTGGCGACCCCAAGGCGGAGTTGCCGGATGAAATAAAGAAAACTTTATTAGCAATTAACAGGACAGAAAATGGTAGAGCATAAAAAGCCGTTTGTAGTGGCAGAAGGAGGAAGTGGTGTTGGTAAAACAACTGCAGTTGAGGGGATAAAAAACGAGTTACCCAATTGGAAATTTTTTCGTGAACCAGGGGGAACGGATTTTGGAGAGGCAATGAGAGATGCAGTTCAGATGCACAAGGACTGGGAAATTGACCCAATTGCTTCAATGTTTGGGTATAGCGCTTCGAGAGCGAATTTGGTGATGACAAAAGTGCTTCCAATTGTCGAAGGAAAAGTTGAAGCCGATGGAGTATTTTTGGATCGATATTGGTACACGACCTACACCTATCAAGGAGGAGGAGAAAAAATAGATCGAGAAATAATCATTGCTGTGAGTAAGATCGCCACAAAAGGTCTAAATCCAGATCTGGTTTTACATTATGATTTGTTGCCAGAGCTGGCTATTGCTAGAAAAACTGGTTGTTCCGATGTGGATCGTTATGATATGAAAGAGCTAGATTTTCATAGAAGAGCAAGGGACGCCTATTTGGAGCTGTCTCACATGTTTCCTGACTTTTGGAAGGTAATTGATGCTTCTCAGAGTAAAGAAAAAGTTCTCGCTGATTCATTGAACACAATGAAAGAGTTTGGGATGATTTGAGATACAATTAGAGGGTGCAAGATAAAGCCTTTGAATTAATTGATAAAGAGACAAAAAGACAGATAGAGACATTGTCCCTGATTCCTTCGGAAAATTACGCTAGTAAGGGAGTGCGTGAAGCGGTCGGATCTGTATTGGCCAACAAATATGCCGAGGGATATCCCGGAAAGAGATACTATCAGGGAAATGCGGTAATGGACGAGATAGAGTCCCTATCACAAGAAAGAGGCAAAAAGCTTTTTGGACTGGAACACATCAATGTACAGCCATACTCCGGCAGTCCGGCAAATATGGCCGTTTTGCTGGCTTTGGTTGAGCCCCACGAAACGATTTGCGGCATGGAACTGTCGGCAGGAGGGCATCTGACTCATGGGCATAGAGTGAGTGTGTCGGGAAAGTGGTTTAGGAGTGTGCAGTATGGGGTTAACGAAGAGGGTAAGATCGACTATGAAGCGCTTGCTCGGCTGGTGAATAAAGAAAAACCTAAAATAATTTTTGCCGGAACAACGGCATATCCCTGGAACTTGGATTGGAAACGATTTGGGGAGATTGCAGATAGCGTGGGGGCCTATTTAGTGGCCGACATCAGTCATATTGCCGGTTTGGTGGCCGCTGGGGTTATGGAAAGTCCGGTTGACTTTGCTCATATCATCACCAGTACAACACACAAGAGTCTTCGGGGTCCTAGAGGCGCATTTGTGGGCGTAACGAACAACGGTTTGGAAAAAGATACCTCGTTGGACTTAAAGATAGACAAAGCAGTTTTTCCCGGTCTTCAGGGAGGACCACATATGAACACTATTGCCGGTATGGCGGTTGCGTTTGAGGAAGCAACAAGCTCTTCGTTTGCGGATTATGCGGGCCAGATACTAAGAAACGCCCGGGCGTTGGCTAGTGGCCTAAGAGAAAGAGGTTTGAAAGTTTATGGAACGGAAAATCATTTGCTGTTGATTGAAGTTGAAGAAGGAAAGGGTAAAGAGGTGGCTGAAGACTTGGAACAGGTAGGGATTATCGTAAATGCCAATACTGTTCCGGGGGAGCCGGGAAGCCCGTTGAAGCCATCCGGAATTAGAGTTGGTACTCCGGCAGTGACAACTCGAGGAATGAAAGAAACCGAGATGCGTGAGTTGGCCAACTTGATTGCCGATGTAATTCAGAAAAAAACAGATAGAATAATAAAGGATGAGGTTTTGGACCTAGCCAAAAGATTTCCTTGTCCATAAACAAAATGGAAGAAGAGAAAAAAAGACCTAGCAGACTACCATTTTCGAGCATTTTAGCGATTATTTTGTTGTTTGTTGTCGGTTACTGGTTTTTGTTTGGGGATATGTACCGTTTCTATGCCAGTGCCGTTTTCCTTTTTTATTCTTGGACGAATCAAATGTGGGTGAGTGTGATGATGTTGGGTGTTTTTCAGACTTTTCTTTTGATTCCGCTCAGAATTATTCGGCTACTTGACTTCAAAAACGTGAGAGATTTCGCCAGTGAAACGATTCGAATGAGAGATACCGGTTCTCAAGAGAGTCATCTGAAAGAACAGTTCAAACAAGGAAACTGGGCCTTTATCTTGTATCTTTTGGATTTTGTGATCCAGCTGACGACATACATGACAATCGGACGATTATTTTTAACCAATTTTTATACGAAAGCTTTACATCATGACGCTCTTTTTTCCTTTGTACCTTATCCCGAGTACCCGATTTTGGATAGATTTTTTAAGATTCCATACCCAGGGGTCACCAAGACGATGGATTTTGGCTTTGAAGCGGTAGTCTATATGTGGCTGATTATTTTGGTGGTTGAGTTAGTGGTTTCTTTGATCAGGGGAATAATTAAAGCCAGAAGAAACAGAAGAAGTGAAACCGAACAAAAAACGGACGAAAAGAGCAATGGCGCTTTGTCCGGCAAGTATCTGATTGTTTATGGCGTCATTCTCTATGGTTTGTCCTATTTATTGCTGAGGAACTTCCCGGTTGCCTGGGAGATAAAAATATTTACCGGAGATGTGGCTATTCAAAACAGAACTTTTAATACCATTACCGCAATTGCGACCTTTTTGACCCTGATGTGGTTTGGGATTAATGATATTTTAAAAAAAGGCAAGATTGCGCGTGATTTAGGTTTACCGCAAAGAGTGATTGAGGCAACACAGATGAGACTTTTCAAGGAGAAGTTTTCCAGTGCGGCCCTGATTGGTTTGGGAGCGTATTTTATTACTAATCAGATCCCTTGTGCTTTTGAGTTGTCTATTTTTACTTTGGAGATTATTTCGCTATTCTCTCCCTTAACTTTGGATAGATGGATTCTAAAGGCGGCTCCGCGAAGAGAGGGGACGGAGGTGCTGAAAGTAGAGAGGGAAAAACGAGATGTCAAAGAGCAGTTTTCGGGTAAAATAGAGGAATGAGAATAGTCCTGAATGGTAAAAAAGAAGCCGAGAAAATAGCTTTATTTCTTGAGGAATCTGAAAGACTACTGGGGAAAAGTTTGCTGATTATTCAGTGCGATGGTCATGCGGAAGAAAGTACCTATGTGCGTTTGAAACGAGAGATGGGGGAGAGATTAGGGGTTTTGGTGAGTGTTGTTTTTGGTCAAAATAAGGAAGAAGTGGAGACATTGATAAAAGGAGCTAATGACGACGAAACTGTTGATGGAATATTGGTGCAGTTACCGATAATAGGGGCGGAAAAAGAGGAAACCGAACACATTTTGTCTACTATCAATCCAGAGAAGGATATAGACGGTCTAAACCCGAAATCTAGGTTCATTCCGGCGGCTGTAAGAGCTGTGGAGCGAGTAATGGATATTTTTAAAATAAGCAAAGTGGACACTATTGCAGTGGTTGGGTCAAAAGGGTCGGTTGGAAAAAGACTAATGGAGAGATTTGAGAAACTGGGATTTGTGTCAAAAGGTTTTGATAAGGGTGATAACTTGAAGGAAATTAAGGAGTACACCGTAGTGGTTGGGACAACAGGATCAGAAGGATTAATTAAAGAAGAGATGGTAAGGGAGGGATTCGTGGGTATTGATTTAGGATATCCTAAAGGCGATTTGGCACCAGAGTCTGTCGCCAAAGCCGATATGGTAACGCCAGTTCCCGGAGGAGTAGGACCGTTGACGATTGTGTGCTTGTACGAAAATCTGGCTGAGGTTTGATGTAAAAAACCCTCGACGAGCGAGGGTTTGATTTTTTAGCCATATTTGATGTGTATTCCAGACTGGCTTTCGATAACGGTAACGAGAAGTTTGATAGGGAGAATATCGTGATCGTTTAAGTACACTCCCTTACGGATTATCCAGGGATCGCCATCATGTTCGGGGAGTGAAAGAATGGCAACCTCTTTATAGACAGTGGTTTTGAAAATACCGAGGATGCGTTTAACGACGACCTTGTGGATCATGATGCATTTTGGTTCGATTAGGATAAACCCATCGAAGTCGTTAATGATCTTGTCGTTTTTATCAAAAGGACGGTAGTTGCCTTGAGAGATGGTACTGAGGATATTTCTTAAGGTATCTGGGGGGATATCCATGAGGCCTCCTTTAGATATTAGGGTGCGAACAGGGGTATTTTATCCCATAGGCGTAGGGGAGTCAAACAAGGAGTGTTTGGATACTATAAAGAAATCGGTTTTAAAGACAGATATAAGGATACTCCAAGGCTCAGAAAATATTTTTCTATGGCGGAAGCTTTTGTTAAATCTAGGGAAGAAAAAGAAGCAAAATAAAAAACCCGCCTTTTGGCGGGTTGGGTATTATTCTTGGAAAAAGGGAAAGGGACTGGACAGAACACTGGCCATACCGGGGATTTTGCCAGAGGCAAAGAGTGATTCTTCCAGACGATCGAGGTTGCGGTCATTTCGCATCAAAGAGGTGAAGAGCCACCAAATCTTTTTATCTTCATCATCCATAAGTCTGAGATGAGCCACAAGCTGGTATCTGGTGACTCTGAAACAACCCAGGATACGCTTAACATTTTGCTCAAAAATGTAGACGTTTGTGGGGTGTTCGGTGGCAAAAACAAAAGTGTCCAGAGTGGGTTTTAGGCGATTACGGCCAATGAGAAACCCGTGATTTTGAATGATGTGAAAGACATTATTGATAGCCGAAAAAGTGATTTCGGTCATGTAACCTCCTTTTTGGGTTAAAGTACGAATTGAGGTATTCTATCCCGTAAGTCCGGAGACGTCAAACACAAAGACGTTTGAAAGTATGATAAAATAATCGAGTTAAATATTAGAAATTTACTTGAAGACAAATCTCTGAAAGTCTTACAAGTTAAAAGAGATGAAATATGGCTACAAAAAAAGCTGAAGAAAAAAAGGTTGTGACTACAACCAAAAAAGAAGTCAAAAAAACCGTTAAAAAAGAGGTGGTGAAGAAAGAAGCCGCTCCAAAGAAGGTTAAAGAAGTTAAGGTCGAGGTTAAAACCCCCAAAACAGAAGTAACTGTGGAAGACCTTTTTGAGGCCGGTGCTCATTTTGGCCATGTGGTCAAAAAATGGAATCCCAAGATGAAAAAATATCTTTGGGGAGAGAAAAACGGTATTCACATTTTTGATTTGGAACTGACAGTTGCCGGACTCAATGAAGCCTGCAAAGCTCTTACCAAAGCCGCTTTGGAAGGTAAGAGAATTGTTTTGATTGGTACCAAAAGACAGGCCAAAGCCATGCTTGAGCAAGAGGCGAAGAGAGTCGGCGTTCCCTACATTACCCAACGCTGGATGGGAGGACTCATCACCAACTGGAAACAGGTAAAACTGACCTTGGATCGTTTGAATTCTTTGAAACTCAAGCGTGAACAAGGACAGCTAAAGAAATTCACCAAGAAAGAACAGGTTCTTTTTGACAAAGAAATTGCTCGTTTGGAAAGAGTGGTTGGCGGTATTGCGTCACTTAAGGATTCTCCAGAAGTAGTGGTGGTTGTTGATACTCACAAAGAGAAACTGGCCGTAAAAGAAGCCAGTAGTCGTGGAGCCATGGTTGTTGGCTTGGTTGACTCTAATGCCAACCCAGATCAGGTTGACCATGTTATTCCAATGAACGATGACTCAGCAAAAGCTTTGGAGATTGTGATCGGCGCTTTTGGTAAAGCCTTGGAAACTGGCCTTAAAGAAAGAAAAGACTTGACACCGGTTAGTACCAACGATAAATAAAGAATATGATGGATAAAATAAGAGCTTGCTCGAATTCTTCTGATAACTTCGTTATCTAAATATAATTCTTGCGCTTCCTCTTATATTCGCTAATAACTTCGTTATTATGCTTGAATATTAAAGAACTTAAATATCATCAATTAAATTAAATAAAATGTTAGAAAATATTAAAGAGTTACGTGAACGAACAGGTGCCGGAGTGATGGATGCCAAAAAAGCGCTAGAAGAGGCCGCAGGCAATATGGAGAAGGCGATTGAGTTTATTCGAGCCAAAGGTTTGGCACGTGCTGAAGAGAAGTCTGAGCGTGAGGTAAATAGCGGAAAAGTTTACACCTATACTCACAACGGCGGTATTGCCGGTTCGATGGTGGAGATAGCCTGCGAAACAGATTTTGTGGCCAACAATCCTGAGTTCGAGCACCTATGCAAAGAAATTGCTTTACAGGTAGTATCCATGGATCCTAAAGACGTAAACGAACTTCTGGCTCAAGCTTACATCCGTGATAGTTCAAAAACGGTGGAGCAAGTAGTAAAAGAGCTCGTCGGCAAGACCGGAGAAAATATTCGTATCATTCGTTTTGCCCGTTTTAAGCTGGGAATGGAATAAAGTACGTATTATGTATTAGGCATGGGAGTGTGGTGTGTGGTTTGATGTGCGCCGATGAAATTCATCTATGCGGTAATCTGAAGATATGATAGAGTTTAGATATGAATGATGAAGAGAGACAAAAACTAATGCAGAGTTTTATAGCAGATACCGAGGCAAAATCGGCTGAACTGAAGGCGGCGCAAGAAGAAAGGAAGGCTGGACAGGTGCAAGCCGAAAAACCAGTAAATCTGGGAGGCGGGACAATTACTGTAGAGGGAAAATCATTAGGGCGCACTTTAGCCGGAAATGAAGAGAGAGATGGGGAGAGATACTTAAATAGAAATCCCGAAGATGTCATAATAGGTGGCAAGAGGGACGACTGGGATCATAGTAGATAAGTTTTCCTGTTGTACAATTGGATATATGGTGATTGAACATGAACTAATAACTCTTTTGAGACAGAAGTTTGCCAAAGTGATGGAAATCGTTGAGGAAGATTTTGCTACAGTGCGAGTGGGAAGAGCCAAACCAAGTTTAATCGAGAATGTGGGAGTGATGGCTTACGGTTCAAGAATGCGTTTGGTGGAGTTGGCAACTATCTCGGCGCCGGATTCCAATATGCTGACTGTGACTCCATACGATCGAAGTATTTTGCAGGTGATCGAAAAAGCGATTGCTGATAGTGAGATGCAGTTATCACCGGTAGTTTCCGGGGACATGATTAGAATCGTGATTCCTTCACTAACTCAAGAAAGAAGAATAGATTTTGTAAAACTTTTGAAGCAAAAAACAGAGTCGGGGAAAGTAATGCTTCGTCAGGCCCGTCAGGATGTCAAAGAAAAAATTGACGCTCTCAAAGAGCGCAAGGAAGTGTCTGAGGATGATATTTTTATGCTTTTGGAGCAACTAGACAAGATCACAGGAGAACAAAACGAAAAAATAGAGGAGATGTCTCGGCTTAAAGAAGAGGAAATCATGTCGGTTTAACCAAGAAAAACTCGCCTTAGCGGCGGGTTGTTTTGTTTAGATTGAGATCCACACCGTCCCAAGTGAGAGTGATCTTGGCCGTTTCGGTGTTTACGGTGAGAGAAGAGTCCTTCTCCATCTTTACCAAATATTGGTGATACCGTTCTCCATTGACGTCGATATAGAGTCTAATTTTATCTTTGCCAGCGACGAGACTCTTCACGTCTTTCATGATGATAACAACGAGAGCATCTTCAGACTGTTGCTGTTCGGCGATAATGGCTGGGTAAAGAAATCTAGTAGACGGGGTTTCAGTGCTTTTGAACTCAAAAATGTCGGCATTGTAGACGGAAAAGTCAGGTTTGTCGTTGCCCAGAACATTGAAAGTGCCGGTAGAGCCAAACTGTAGTTGCGGCTGAGGTAGAATACCGGTTCCATCGACGATGGCGAGACATCTATCTCCGCCAATCTTGCCTTTGGTGACAAATAGTGCATCAAAGATGTTTGTATCGAGGATTGTGAAACATTTTGACATTATTACCTCCAATTAAAGTGCGTAGATTTACAGTTGACGTATTATAACTCAAAAAAATCCCCGCCGGAGCGGGGAGGGACTATCTAATCTTTGTGAGCTCGAGTTTTCCGTGAAAATAATGGAGATGTAAAGCGGTATTTTTCAATTTAACCTTAATGTCTGATCCACCACCAATCATGGCGAAAAGATATTGATCGTATCCGAGACATTCTATGGGGCCAACAATGGAATAGGCGGCAGTTATGTAAGGAATATCATCGAAATGATAAGGTCCGTCCTTTTTGACAATCCATAAAACTAAGGCCCAACCAGGTAAGTAATGAACATCTTCATCGATTATGACCGGAATGGTATTATTTTTGTCACGACTGGAGTCCTTGTATTGAAAAAAATTGGCACGCTTGATGATTTGTGCACGCGCCGGGGCATAGGGGTGAATAGCTGTTGAGCTAGTGATTTTAACCATGTCCGGTTTGGGCAAGGTCACCCCATCAGCAATGATGGCAACTTTCCCATTGATCCCGATACCATTTTCAACAACAGGAATAAAGTCGTGTATTTCCTGTTCGAAGACGGTGAAACATTCCATGTTAACCTCCTTGGAAAGGTGCGATTGGGGCAATTATAGCCTATCTGCGTTCAATTATTGACGATTTGTTGTTATGATGGATTAATGCAATTACTGGTTTTTATTTTGATGCTTTCGGTTTTGATTTTGGTTCACGAGCTGGGTCATTTTTTGTCGGCACGTCTTTTTAAGATGAGAGTAGAGGAATTTGGTATTGGTTTACCTCCAAGGGCAAAGACATTGTTTACCCGAATGGGCACGATTTTTAGTCTAAACTGGCTACCTCTCGGAGGTTTCGTAAAGCTTTATGGCGAGGATATGGAAAATGAAGAACAACTTCGATCTCCGGAAGCCTTTTTTAATAAGCCGATGTGGCAGAGAACCGTAGTTTTTTTGGCCGGTGTGACGATGAACTTTCTTTTGGGGGTAGTGGTTTTTGGTGTGGTTTATTCCTACTTAGGTATTCCGACAAAAACAGATAAAGTAATGATTGTTGAGGTAGCAGATGATTCACCGGCCAAGACCGCAGGAGTTCAGATCGATAGTACGGTGACAAAAATGAGCATTGAGGGAGAGCAAATTGTTTTTACAGGCGTTGACGGATTTATTAAACAGATTGATGTTTATAAAGGCCGGGAAATTGAAATGGTTCTGATGGATAAAAATAATCAGGAGTACATAGCTCGATTGACACCTCGAGAGAGTCCGCCGGAAGGTCAGGGGGCACTAGGAGTGGCATTATCCAGCATTGAGATGAAGAAGTATCCGCTATGGCAGATGCCTTTTAGAGGTATTAAAGTTGGTCTGATAGAAGCGTGGGGATGGGGAAAAGAGATTGCCGGAAGTTTGTGGACAGTAATTGTGAATCTGGTGACAGGAAAAGGCTTGCCCAAGGATGTATCGGGGCCTGTGGGTATGTATCAGGTTAGCAAGGAAGTATATAAAGTTGGTTGGGTAGCTGTACTGCAGTTTATGGGAATCTTGTCAATTAACTTAGCCATATTAAATATAATGCCTTTCCCGGCTTTGGATGGGGGAAGAATTGCCTTTTTGGGGATAGAAAAACTGATTGGCAAACTAAGAAAAAATAAGGTTGAAGGCTATGTAAATGCGGCCGGTATGTTTTTGCTGATTGGACTGATGGTCTTGATAACAGTGAAAGACATTATTAAATTATTTGTAAAATGATTGACAAAGATTGTTTGTTTTGCCAGATAGGGGAACACAAAGAGCCAAGTGAAATTGTTTGGGAAAATGAGGAATTTATCTGTATCAAAAATAAGTACCCGGTGGCGCCGACGCACGTCTTGATTATGCCGAAGGACCATGTAAAAAAGGCCGAAGTTGCCACTTCCCAAAGTGGTATGTTCTGGGGTAAAATAATGCCAGTCGTTTTTGAGGTGGTACATCAGCTTGGTTTGGACAAAACCGGATACAAGTTGGTGAACAATGGAGCGGGGTATAACCATTTTGAACATGAACACATTCATGTTTTGGGTGGGTCAAAAACCGAGCCAGGAGGCCAAACTTAAGCGTCATACACAAAAATAAAAATAAGAAAGGTAGGTGCATTTTTAATGGCACTCGTTGCAAGAAAAAAACAAGGTCAAACTACACAACAACTCATCAGCGAATTCAAAAAGCTGACATATGAGGATTCTGGACTCGAAAGGGTCAAGACTGTGGGAATGACTGGATATCAAAAACCTTCAACCGTTCGTAATATAAAGATGATTGAGTTGCGCAAAGCTTCTGCTCGCATTCGTCGTCGTAATAAACGTGCGGCTGGTTTTACTAAGTAATAAATATAATGCTGTACTCACAGATAAAATTAGAGTCACAAACTGCTCAAAAAGCGGGAGATTCTCGACTGTATAACGCTTTAAAACTTTTGGTTTCAGAATTATCTTATGCTCAAGTTGATTATAAGGAGGGTGAACTGCCCGATGAAGAAGTAGTTCGTGTTTTAAACAAAGAAGGCAAGAAACGCAAAGATTCAATCGAGATTTACGAAAAAGCGGGAGCTTCTGACCGAGCCGACCAGGAAAAATATGAATTGTCGGTAATTGAAAAATATTTACCCCAATTGATGTCGGAAGCCGATGTTGAAGCGGAAATTGTGAAGATTGCCGCAGAAACTGGTCTGACTGGTGGTCGACTCATGGGTGCGGTGATGGGGAAATTAAGGGGGAAGGCGGATGGGGGAATGATTAATAAGATCGTGATGGTTAAGTTTCCGTAAGAATCGTATTTTTGTTTCTTTCGTACTAATCCATTGAAAAAACCGGATGTTATTTTGTTGCAAATCCTCTCTACTCCACCATTATTCCTTTCTGCCGACCGACTCATACCGCCTCTCCTGCGGAGGCGGTTGGTCTGCCTACTCACCTCGAAAACTCTGCCTACGGGCAGAGACCATGCTTTTCGAGGTTCCGTAAGCTCGTCATTAAGGACAAATGGCTCGTAGAGGATTGCCTGGCGAAGCGTCGCATAAAGAACAAGGGTTCACATTGGTGCTGGAATCTTTGTGGTAGAATGGCGGCATCTAAGCTCGTTAAAAGGAGGTTGTATGGCTGTAAAAATGATTCGTCATGGGAATTCAATTTTTCCCATTGAAATCACCTGCAAAAAGTGTCATGGCTTGGTGTGTATTGGAAAACCAACCGATTTGAGAATCGTGGTTGATTACAGCACAGAAACAACGGCAGTTACCAATTGTCCCGACTGTAAGAGTCAGATCGTGTTGTATGACTCAGATCAGGCCCAAGCAATCGCTGAAGTTGAGAGAGCTCAGAAACGGTGATGGCGTTAAAAATACACCGGTGTCTAAGGACGCCGGTTTTTTGTGGTTCGCGGTACAATAGTGATATATGAAACTAGAGTTAAATATTGTTGCCGATAGTCGGTATCAGTTTGATCGGAAAAGAGTTAGAGAGGCCTTGGCTAAATTACTTGAGGAGCAGGGGATAGTTAGAGGATCAGTGAAGATTTCTTTATCAGTTGTTGGTGAGAGAAAAATTAAAGAGCTCGAGAAAAAGTATTTTGGTGAGGATAAGGTGACAGATGTGCTGTCATTTCCTCTTGAAGAAGGGGAGGCAATGCCAGACGATGAAGATGGTCTGAACCTGGGAGACATTGTAATTTGCTATCCTCAAGCCAAAAGACAAGCACTGCAATGGAATAAGTTAATAGATGAAGAAATTGAATTTTTGGCATGTCATGGCTTACTTCATCTATTGGGAATTCACCACGATTAATCCGTAGGCACACAAATGTGATAGAATCTACACCGATGTTCTTTAATATGCGAAATTACGGAGGTGAGTATTGTCAACTATACCCGTAGACAAGAGTTATCTGTTGGGTTCTGCCAAGATTATTCTCGATAAACTTCAGGGAAAAACTTTTGATGTGATCTCTTTCCATTCAGGTTACAAAAACTGTTTGAATATTTCCGAAGAGCGCCAGTTGAAGTCTGAAGAGTATCTGGTTATTGGCTCTTTGGTAAAGATTCCTCTGAAGCCAAGCAGAAGCCTGTCTTTTGATGTTCGGGAAAATCCGGAAATTACAATTGAATCAGAGAGACAGATAAAGATCGTTCGTCATTTATCTCCGAGAGACACAGTGACGAGAATTATCTTAATAAATGGAGAAGTTTCCGAAGGAGACAGATAATGTCAGCAAAACGACCGTTACGTTTTACCATCCACCAAACCGGCGATCAAAAACTGATCGATATCTTTACTAGAAGATTAACCGGTAGAGAGTTTGATTTTGAGTATCATCTGCCGGGTATGACGAAACCGATTGTGATTGAGAATCAAAAATTATCGGTTGATACCCCGATATGTTCGATCAAATTGGAATATCGAGACAGAAGCGGTTTTCGGTGTGAGTGTCTGGTATTTGTAGTTGAAGATCAAGACGACTTGACCATCCCGGTTCCCAACAAAATGCTTGATGTCGATTTGAGTAAAGAACAAGAGGGAATCTTGGTAGTTCGGAATGACGATGATGAAGTGTACCGCTTTATTTTGCACAAGACGAAAAATTAATTTTAGCCCGGTTTCATGCCGGGTTTTTTGTTTTTAGGTTGACAAAATGACCTATAAACAATAGAATACCCAAGCACGTTGAATTTACCTTAGACATATGGAGGTATGTAGGTGGCCAAAAAACGAGTAAAAGTATTCGGAAAGTTTTGTTCGGTATCTGAACCGATGTCGTTGGAGAAGGCAGAAAAACTGATCGGCGGACCCAAGAAACTATTCACGATTCAGGATTACACCAAGGTGTTTTCTCGTTCGCTGGATGAATCCGTCGTAAAGCGATATGAAAAAGTGCCTTTCTCCGAAGCCGAGTTGATCCAGGCACACAAGTGGGGGATGATTTTGGTAGCTATCCCCTCGATGATCTCCCTCGAGATGCTAATTGCGGCAAATGGAGATAACTATTTGTGGGTTGCGGACAGTTTGAAAGCCGATGATAGCTTTTTATATATAAAAACGAGACTAGGTGGCTACATACTTTTGTTCCCCGAGGTTTTTGGAACAAAAAGGATGAGCTTTCCGGAGCAGATGAAGTTTATTCCTCAAACCCTGGAGTCTCCACTGGCTATTGAGATGGCCTACGTTGACCTGTTGGTAGCCGCAAAATATGGCAAAAAGGCATCGAGGAAGAGACTGCGCTGTTTTGATGAGTTGCACTCTGGAAAACACGTGACTGTCAGGATTGCCACAGACACTTTTAAGGTGAAAATTGAAGAAGCAGAAGATACCGAGAAAAGTTGGGATTTGGCTCTTGCCGGCGGATATTTCCGAACGACATCTACTGAGTAACTCCTACTTTGTATCTATGCCCCTGAGAAATCGGGGGTTTTTTGTGGCAAAAATGGCAAATGGGGCGATAGCTGAAACTAAACTGAAGTTTCGAGTAATTTTTATATTTTTCCGAGAGGGGTTGGGAAAATGAAATTGATATGGTTTCTAGAAAAACTGAGTGTTTTTGATATGGATTTTGGTAGTTGACACTAGTCAGGGGGACAACATAAGTTAGATGTTACCGTGAGCTACTATCAGAAATACCGACCAAAGAAAATTGCCGAGCTAGACTTGGTGTCTGTGCGCGAGGCTTTACAGTCGGCTTTGATTAGCGGCAAGATTTCTCATGCATATTTGTTTGTGGGCCCTCGCGGTTCCGGAAAAACCAGTACGGCAAGGATTATGGCTCAAGTGGTAAACTGTGCGGAAAATCAAGGGAAGAAAAACAACTTAAGCGAACCTTGCGGAAAGTGTCCGTCTTGCGTTTCTCTTACCGGGGGTAGCAGTGTCGACGTGATTGAGATTGATGCCGCTTCAAGTGGACTGGTAGATGATATTCGTGACCTGAGAGACAAGGTACGTTTGGCACCTGTTCAGTTGGCTAAGAAAGTCTATATTATCGATGAGGTGCACATGGTGTCATCTGCAGGCTTCAACGCACTTCTGAAGACTTTGGAGGAGCCCCCAGAACACGCTATCTTTATTCTTTGCACAACTGAGGCTCAAAAGGTACCGGAAACAATCATTAGCCGGTGTACTCGTGTAAGTTTCACTAAAGCCACAACCAAAGAAGTTGTCGGGTCTTTGATGAAGGCAGTAAAAGGAGAAAATATAGACATTGATGAGGAGGCCTTAAACGAGATAGCCGAAGCGACAGACGGAAGTTTTCGAGAAGGACACAAGCTTTTGGAACAAGTTGCTTCATACGAAAAGACTGTTGATAGTGAGTTGGTTTTGCAAGTGTTAGGTATTGCCGGCAGACAGTCAATTAAAAAATTAGTGGAGGTTGCAAAGAAGAGAGACGCCGCAAAAGTAATCAAGCTTTTTGGAGATATGGAGAAAGCAGGAATTAAAGCTCAAGTACTGGCCCAGACACTATTGCTTGAAATAAAAAAGGATTTGGAAGAGAAGATGGGTAGAGGAGAAAGAGCTTCCGATGAACTAATCCTTATTGACGAACTGATTGAAGCGGCAGACAAAATAAAGATCTCTCCATTACCACTTTTACCTTTGGAAATTGCCTTATTATCGCTATCGGTAGACGGTGGTGAGGAAGGGAAACCCATCCCAAAAGTGGAGACGCCTGCCCGGCAAAATGAAGTAGAAGAAATAAAAGAAACGGTTAAGACGGAAAGTTTGATTAACAGTGAAGAAACTGTAGAAAAGGGTAATGTTGTTGTTCAGAATTATACGGGGCCTTTGGCGAGTATTGACAAGATAAAATTGGAATGGCAGGACTTTTTGAATGTGATGTCTGGCAGTTGTGGGTCTCTTGCCGGGATGCTTCGTTTGGTTTCACCGGTAGATGTCACAGGGAAATCAATTACTTTGGCAGTTTCATCAAGATTCCAGCAAGATATGTTGGAAAGAGATACCAAAAAGAAAATTATTGAAGAACAAATGGCCAAGATCTGGGGACCGATGACTTTTAGGTGCGTGTTAAATGACAAAGGTCCGGTAAGAACAGAAGCAATGGCTGAAGATGTAAATATTGAGCCAATCAATAAGGAGGTGTCGGTTGAGAAGGGAATAATTGATGCGGCGGAGAAGATATTTGGGGGTTAATTATATTTTTTGTTTTTTGTGCTTGTCGTCCATATTCTTTATTGGCCACCGATAATTTGTCGCTTCCTGCGAGCGACAATTATCTCGATACTCGGCTTGAATTTTCTTCTTCGAAGAAACCAAGCAATTCAAGCCTGCGTAGCGCGGCACAAAGAACACTGGACTCTTGCACAAGAAAAATATTTTGGCTGTATTGCTATAATAGGTTTGTTAAAAGTTAATTCAAAAAATGTTCAACGGAATAAAACAATTTGGTTCACAAGGCGCTGCGGTTGCCAAGTTGGCCATGCTACAGAAAAAGATTCAGAATCACAAAACTGAGGTGGAAGAAAACGATGTCAAAGCCGTTGTGACGGGAGATGGTAAATTGAAAGAATTAACCATTGATGGAGAGAACATGAATAAGGCTGTCAAAGTGATAAATGAGGCTATTACAAAGGCTCAGAAGTACTCAGCCGAAGAGATGAAAGACTCCATGGGAGATCTATCCAAAGTGCTTGCAAACATGCCCAAAGGCACGGGTTTCTAATAAAAAACCCTCCTTGCGGAGGGTAATGACTAATATTTGCTGTTCAGGCTATCGATTTCAAACATACGCTTGATCTCTTCGGGGTAAACTCTTGTGACCTTGATTGTTACCTTGTTGCCGGCAGTGATGGATTCTTCCCAGCGTTTGGCGATGTGTTCGATAATAATTGGGAAAATATAGCCATCGGTGTATAGATAATCACCAACCCAAGCATAGTACTGTTCGTTTCGGAGAATTATCTTAACCAAGGGCTCGTTGATCAAGACATCTTTTTTGATTAGACCAAAGAGGTATTCTTTGGTTGCTGGAACATTGATTTTGAAGATGTAGATGGTAACCTCGTGGTTTTCTTTGTCGTAGTGGTGCTTACAAAGATACTCACCTTCTTTTTCGATGTACTTGGTAAGTTCAGCCATGATGCAGTCAATGTTGGTACAGTTGTAGACGACGCGGATGGGCATGATTCCTCCTTTAAAGTGCGTTTGTGGATATTATATACGACACAGGGAGTTTTTCGTGTATATTTGAGTTTGTCATGAGAAGTATCCGTTCAATCCAAAAAGTAATCGATGCCTTTGAGTCTTTGCCTGGAGTAGGGCCAAAGTCGGCGGCTAGATTGGCTTACTATCTTCTGAATGTTCCTCAAGAGAAACTAACAAAGTTTGGAGAAGCACTGGAAAATCTTAAAAAAGAAACCAAGTTATGTCAGCTATGCTTTAACGTGGGAGAAGAAGAGTTTTGTCCGGTTTGCCAGGATGATAGTCGAAATAGATCTCAGGTGTGTGTGGTGGAAAATGCTTTGGATTTACTGGCTTTTGAAAGAGCAGATGGATTCAAGGGTGTTTATCACGTATTGGGAGGTATAATTAACCCATTGGCCAATATCGGCCCAAATGACCTGAGGATTCCTCAGCTTTTGACTAGGGTAAAAACAGAGGAAATAAAAGAGCTCATTATAGCCACCAATCCAAACATGGAAGGGGAAGCGACAGCGATGTATATTACTCAGAAAATCAAAGATATGGAAATGGCGAATGAAATAAAGATTACGAGAATTGGAAGGGGACTGCCGACTGGGGCAGATGTGGAGTATGCCGATGGCCAGACACTTTTGCGGGCTCTAGAGGGTAGAAGCGAGATGTAGGTGTTTGATTTTTCATTATAGGATTGGTACAATACGGGTCAACTGAACTTTAAAAGGAGTGAAGATGGACTTTGATAAGAAGAAAAAAGTGCTCAGACCGCGTGAAGGTTATGAATCTGTTTGCATAACTGGATTAGGAAAAAGCAAGGATGAGATTATTTCTGAAATAGCCTCAAACCGAAAATCTTCATACATCGCAGTAACATTTGATTTAGTTCCAGGGCGATGGTTATTTATCACGCGAGACACAACCTGGGGTGATGTTTATACCTATTTGGACCTAGTTTTTCCGAAACGTGTATATTCGCTCGAGTTCCCAGAAAAGTTGACGGCATTAATTAAGGAAAAGGCGGCCAAGAGCGGCAAAACCGAGAACGAGATTATTGCAGAAGCTCTTGAGAAGTTTGTAGTTAAAAACTAGTAAAATTGTTTGTCTATACGCCCCCAATTAAGGGGGCGTTTTTTTGAGCAAAAGGACCTATAGGCTTGACTTTTATGCGTGATTGTGGTAAGATAACCCATTGAAAATTGAGAAGGAGAATAGTATCGGTGAATAGCAATGAGGACTTGGTTGGCGTCCTTAATAGAGTCGGGTTTTCTGAAATCCTCTCTGCCAACTGCAAAATATTGTCCGGGGAAGCGTAAGCAACCCCGGTTTTTTTATGGGTAATTTTGTTGTAACCTTAGTTATGGATAACGAGAAAGGAATAGGAAACCAAGAGACGGGAGTAGAAGAGGTTGTGGATGTTTCTATGAAAGAGGTTGGTAAAATACTTCTAGCCCAAACACCTGGACTGGTTGTAATTGACAATGACTTTTCTTTGAAGACAAAAGAGTATGAACTGGGTTTGGGAGGAAAAGAACCGGGAAGAATACCTGAGGAATCGGCCGAGCTACTGAGAAAACTAAGACAGTCTGGTTGGCAGGTGTTGGTGGTATCAAATCAGCCAAAAGAAGGTCACCAGGTGGCAAGATTGATCAAAAAAATGAAAGGGGCGGAGTATCCTATTTTCCCGGATACGGTTAAAGAAATCATTGGCGATGGAAATGTTCATGGAGGAGGAAAAGATTTTTTGTGGAATAAATATAAAGACTCTCGAAAAGCAGTCGAAAAAACGGCCGATTGGCTGGTTGATCACGCTCAGTATGTACTTGGTCAGGTTTACTTTGTTGGGGATAGACAGAGTGATGTGGAGTTTGGTAGAAGAGTCGATAAAGAGCTAAAAGAAAAAGGGTTTCGCAGGCAAGTAAATACATGGAAAGTTAAAGGATTGGAGCTTCCAAAGCCATTGAAACCACTGGAAAAGTATATTCCGTAACGATTAAGTGTGATTAAATTGAGGTAATGCCCAGTGTATTAGGTCAAGTTGGTCAGAGTGTGGCCGACAATTTATTTGAGATTGGTCAAAGTGCGGTAAAAGGAACGGTGAAAGCCGCGAAGGATATTGCTGGTGAGTCGATTGAGCAGATTACCTCGGCTCCGGTTCAGGCAACAGCGCCGGTTGTAGAGAAGCCTGCCAGCATTGCGAGTCAGACGGGAGACGAAAGTAAAAAAAGACAGGAAAGACAAAGGTTAGAAGAGGTAAAAGCAGAGTTGGCCCAGTTTATCCAAAGAAAGCAGCAGCTAGATCAGCGAATTGAACAGGAGAAGACAGAAGAAGTGCAGCAGGAAAAAGTGTTGGAACAGAGAAAGAAACAGTCGTGGGTAAGTAGGGTCATCAATAGGTCACAAACGAATACGGAAAGAGGAAGACTACAGGAATAGGGAAGGTATCGGCCTATAGGGGTTGAAATAGCGGAAATAGGGCGATATACTACACCAACTTAGTACATTCAAAGGAGGTATGCGCAATGACTCAGGATATGTTTGATCTTTTTGTTCGTGTTGATATGCGTCTGGACGATCTTAAAGAGAATATTTCAGGTGATAAAAACGCTTTTGTATCAGGGGTAATTACCGGCCTTTCTTTAGGCTTAGCCAGAATTAGGTCGAGTCTCGTGGCTCCTGAGGCTTGTTTTGTTGATCTGCTGGCCAATGGAGAAATGAATCTTTCTGACCTGATTCATGAAGCCAACAGCACCATGCCGGTTGGTTATTTCTGTGATGAAAAAATGTTTTACAAGCTGATCTATCGCCTGAGCCCGTCTGGCAAGTATTACAGCGAGGGTATTCGACTGGGGTTCAATTACGTCTTTGAACTGTCCAGTGCCCGAGGTGTTACTGGCCTTACGGATTCAAAGCTGGACTCCGTTAAGGGTCTTGTCGGGAAATTGATGGCTGAGTTAATGAAGAGACAGTTTTGATTTGTAGCACCCCTTCGGGGGTGCTTTTTTGTTACAATCAAAGCTATATGTTACATCTTTACAACAGCTTGTCAAAAAAGATTGAGGAAGTGACTCCGATTCATAAAGGTGAGGTTGGGATGTATGCTTGTGGACCAACAGTGTATGGATTTACCCACATTGGACATGGTCGTAAGTATGTAACCGATGATGTTTTAAGAAGAACTTTAGAGATTATTGAAGAGTTGAAGGTTACCCATGTACAGAATGTGACTGACGTTGGACACTTAGTTTCCGACGCTGATGAAGGAGAGGACAAGATAGAGAAGGGCGCAGAAGCCACTGGAAAAACAGTTTGGGAAGTAGCAGAGGAGTACACCGAGTATTTCAACAAGGTGATGAAAGAGCTGAATATCCTGCCTCCAACTGTAGTCTGTAAAGCAACTGACCATATTGAAGATCAAATTGCTTTGATAGAGAAAATTATGGCCAATGGATATGCATATGATACGGAAGAAGCCGTGTATTTTGACGTAACAAAATTTGAAGATTACGGCCGGATGTTTAATCAGTCGTTTGAGGATAAAACGGTGGGGTCCCGTGAGGAGGTGGAAACGGATAACCTGAAGAAACACCCAGCTGATTTTGTCCTTTGGTTTAAAAGGGTGGGTAAGTACAAGGATCACGTAATGCACTGGGCTAGCCCTTGGGGCGACGGGTTCCCCGGATGGCATATAGAGTGTTCGACTATGAGTATGAAGTACTTGGGCGAACAGTTTGATATTCATACCGGCGGAGAGGATCATCTATCCATTCACCATCCAAACGAGATTGCCCAGAGTGAAGCGGGTACGGGCAAGAAGCCATTTGTGAAGTACTGGATCCACACCACTTTCCTGATGGTTGATGGGAAAAAGATGAGTAAGAGTTTGGGGAACCTTTATAGACTCACGGATCTGGCCGAAAAAGGATTCTCTCCTTTGGCTCTACGCTACTATTTCTTGACGACTCACTACCGAAAGCAGATGAACTTTACCTGGGAAGGCCTGAATGGCGCCAAGACGGCTTTGACGAAGCTAAATAAAATGGTGATCGATTTACGAGATATCCCGGTAACTGCCGATGGCTGGTCTGATGAAGGAAAGGCATATTACGAAAAGTTCGTGGCTGCCATGGAAGATGATTTGAATACGGCTTCTGCCTTATCTGTCGTTTGGGAGATGATGAAGAGTCCGATTTCCGACGAGGCCAAAAAGAACTTGATAAATGTGATGGACTCTGTTTTGGGGCTTAACTTGGGAACTGAAGAGGACAAAAACATTGGTATTCCGGAAGAGATTAAAGATCTTCTAGCAAAAAGAGAAGAAGCCCGGAAAACCAAAAACTGGGCTGAGTCGGACGCTATTCGAAACCAGATCACAGAAATGGGATACAAGGTAGAGGATTATGCAGATGGAGCCAGGGTGGAGAAAATCTGATTATGCTAGACTGAATTATGAGAGTAAAAGGGATTTATATAGCCGTGATTTTGGGAGTTTTGACAGTATCTTTGGGAGCAGTGTTTGAAGTCTCTAAGTCCAGAAATGAAGAAAGGGTATTAGCGGCGACGACAACTAAGACTTTGGAAGAGAGAGTGGCTTCGTTGGAAAGCAGAGTTTATTTATTAGAAAAGAGTGCCGGTTTAATTGCTACCAAGACGAAGGCAAGTGAGACATTTGTGTCTCTTGTCGGTGGAGATATTAATAGTGCAGATTGGTCCAAGATTCCCGGAACAGACTTTACTTTGGACACTGCTCTATACGGAAAGACGGTCGAAGTATCATGGCAGGGCTGGTTCAAAGGAGTCGGATCAGTGAGACTATATGATTCGACAAATCATCGAGCAGTGGACTTTAGTGAGTTTTTATCGACGACAGATGGCAGTAAGAGTTTTTATAGCAAAGTAATGTCCATCTGGAGAGGACAGAACCAGTACTATATAGAAGGAAAAACAACAGATGGAACAGTGACTTTATCTTCACCACGGTTAAAGATTGTTGCAAAATGAAGGATTGGTTTGTGTATATGGTGGAGTGCCGAGATGGATCTTATTACACAGGAATCACAGATGATTTGGATAGACGTATTAAAACGCACAACGTAGGCAAAGGGGCAAAATACACCGCTGGGAGAGGGCCTGTAGTTTTGAGATACCAGGAAAAAGTGAAGAATAGAAGTGAGGCTTTAAAAAGAGAAGGGGAAATAAAAAAAATGAGTCGGGGAGAAAAGATTTCCTTGTGTTAGAATCTTTTCAAGAACACCTTAACATAGGAGGCGAGCAATGCAACCAATTTTCATGACGAACGACTTAGGTGGGGTTGTTTTCCTCGGCAAAGACAAGATCGTTTTGAGATTTTCCAAAGGAGTAACACACACTGTTCGAGTGAATACTAAGGAAATTCTTGCACTTCTAAAAACTAGGTCCGAACAAGTTTGGAAAAACGAAAAGATTTTAATCGAGCCGATGTATTTAGAAATCATCGAAGGCAAAGTCAGATCTTTTACACAGATTACCTTTAAAAATACGCCAATCGATAGCGATATTGCGGATGTTTTTCAAACAGATTTAGAATCCGTTTTAGAAGAAATCGAAAGGGACTATTTGTGATATCACCCCGTCTATATGGCGGGGTTTTTCTTGGTTTGAAGATAGAGATGTATGGTATATTTTGCGCATGCAGAGCAGTGTCGAACAAAGTGAGCGAATTACTATCCGGGCAACAGGCAAAGATTTGCTGGATCTTAATGTAATTAATGAAAAAAAGAGGGGGCTGGCTTTAGTGGAACACAGAGATTTTGGAGGTGTGCCGGAGGAAGGGATGGGACTTTTGAGAACAGTAATGGTTGCTCACTTGATAGCACCATTCTTCCCAAAAATAATTGAGACAAATTTTGGTGTTAGTGACAGTGTGTTTATAAATGAGCTATATAAGTTTTACGGATACAAGCCGCCCAGACTAGAAACTTTTGATGAAATTAATCCGATTGGAAGTACTCAATCGTCAAAGGAGACAAAAATAATTGAAATTGCCAACGCACATTCTGGCGGATTAGATTCTGCCTTCCGAATGGCTAAATTAATGCAAGGGGGAAAGTCCGTCATGGGAATACATCTACGAAACCTTAACAACAAAGGAAACTTTGCTGAGTATATGGCCAGTAAACAACAGTGTGAAGAGTGGGGAGTGCCATTTGAAAATGTGAAACTTCGTAACAGTTCGATGAATAATGGTTTTGACACCATGAGAACCAGAGATTTTCTTTTGGCAATAGTGGCGGCAGTTACAGCGTACCAAAGCGGTAGTAGTAAGGTATTAATCGAAGGAGATATGTTTGATGATCCGGAGAAGGGACACTTTAGTGAAAATACCGATGCTTGGATAATGTTTAATAAACTAATTAAGGATGCCAACTTGAAGTTGGAAGTGGAAGGAGTTGACCCGGGGGATGTGGAAACAGTTGGCGAGGTGATAAGGCTGGAAAAGAGTTTGGGAATTGAGATATTGCCATTGATACAAAACTGTTTTAGTGCCGTTTTTCAGCGACCAGGAATCAGAAGAAAATGGGAGAGAGTGACTCCTATAATTGCGGCAAATAGCTCCAGAGAACACTGGTGTGGTAGCTGCGTGAAGTGCCGCAGAATGACGATGGGAAGGATTATTTATCAAGATCCGCGGTTTGCCGATGTTCCCAGATCGGAAGTAGAGTATTTCGTAAAAGATACATATAGTTGGCTTAAGCTCTACAAACATAATGGAGACATGGTATCGGCCAGTTTCTTGAAACATCTGGCTAGTTTGTGCTAAAATATCCCGCTATAGGACTTTAAAATCTATTACAGAAGAGGAGAGCGATGAAGAAAAAAGATAATGAGATTAAGTACAAGTCTTTATTGCCTGAGGATCAGAATCCAATAACCAAACCCATTTTTAGCGGTGGCTTTTATACCCCGTGTCCACTTACTGAAGATCAGAAAAGACGATTTTTTTTGGGTTATCCTAATATCTCACTACCAAATGGACCGCGCCCGCACGTTCCACTATTTAGCGGAAAAGTAAAAATAATTTCCAGCAGGATTGCCTATTGCGGTAGGGTCATGAAGATGTTGGAGGTGACGGAGACACACACCAAATTTGACAGGGAGGAAAGCAGACCTTTTACGTGGTCGATGTTTCATCGAAAGGGTGGATCGGCCGTTTTGATCCATGACGTGATAAAAAATGAGGTTTTGTTGGTGGAGCAAATACGACCAGCAATACTGATTGAGTCTGTCGATGAAGAGAACGTAAACTTTGCCTTAGATAAAAACGGTCACATGATAGAGATTGTTGCTGGCGGATTTGGTAAAGACACTCCCGAGGTGTGTGCTATTCGAGAAGTTTTTGAAGAAACTGGTATCAAGATTAAACCAGATAATCTGCAAAACATCATGAATTTTTATCTATCTCCAGGTGGATCGACAGAGATAATCTGTTTGTATTATGCACCGATAACCTCAAAGAAGACGAAAGGTAAGGGGGGAGGACTCTCTAAGGAAAATGAGGACATCAAATGTCATTGGGTGAGTCTTTATGACGCCAGTCTGATGCTGAGCAATAACGAGATTAAAGACGCAAAAACGATTATTGCAATCCAGTGGCTTTTAGCTCAGAAAAGATAAGCTTTTTGTAACCAGGTTTGACTATCAAGTCGGCCTGGTTTTTTGTTACAAAAAACCCGCCCTTTTGGGGCGGGAAGGTGTTAACGACGATTTTTTCTGAGTTTGTTTTTCAGCTTGTAGTTGGCAAACCAAATTGTGTTTTTGATGTTAACTATAATGTCTTCAATCCGATACCAGATCTTGCAGAAGAAAATTCTTATCTTAATCAGGTAAACCTTGAATGAAGGTTTAGCAGGGAGATTTTTCCCCGTGGGAGTCAGACCATTACCGTCATGACATGATAACTTTGTGCCATCGGTGCAGAGGGCTGAATAACCGGAGATTTCGTAGATGATTTTGGTTTCATCCCGTTGTGTCTTTGGAGTGCCAAAATCTTTCTGCAAAATGATCTCATCTCCTTTTTTGAGCCCAGCAACTACGTAGGCTCCCGGATTAATGAACGAACCACATCCACCACAACACATAGAGATTCTCCTTTTGTTTTAGAGTACGATGGGGAAATTATATCCTGTAATAGAAAAAATTGCAACAAAAAACCCGCCTTGTAGGCGGGTTGAGCGGTATTAATCGCTGTAAATCTCGATAGGTTGATTACACTGCGGACAGCGATCAAGGTCTTGACTTAATTGTTTGTTGCAGTTTGGACAACGCCAGTCTTTGGTGGACATCATTTTCTTATCGTAGCGAGAGCGGGGAGTGAAAGGTAAATCAGAAACTTTTATGTTTGTTTCGACTTTGCTTCCACATTTATTGCAGTATGGAGTGGTGGGTTTTTGACAACCCTTCGGACAATCGTAAGTGATTTCCAAATTGATGGGTATGGCCAAGACACCGTGGAGCTGAGAAGCGACAGAATCCAGGTTGGTGTTGTCGAACATACATAAGTTGGCGATGTATTTTGGGCCGAAGCCCTGTATCGGATTGCAATCAATATCCCAGTCTTTTATGGTTATAATTTCGCCATTGGGTAATATGATCGGGTCATGAGAGGTTCGCTTTACGTGATAAGTAATGCGGTCCCAGACAAAAACGATATATGTCATTAAAGTGCCTCCTTTGTTTTAGGATGGTTGGATTATAGCATTTAAAGAAGAAAACCCTCCATTGCTGGCGGGCTGTTTTAGATTTTTTTGAATTGGTCAGCAGGTTTGATTTTTAATGTTACCTCGGTTTTGGAACCGCATTTCTTACAGTAGGGATCTGTAGCTCTGGAACAACCATTGGGGCAAGTGACAGTTCTTTTGATGATAATCTCAATTGCAAGAACACCGCCAAGTTCTTTGGCAATTTGTTCTTGACTCATACTTATGTGATTAATTTTGAAGAGTAATTTGAGTTTTCCGGGATTTGGGGGAGAAGCTTCTTTTGCCCAACCATCGCCCTTAAGTACATAGCTGCTGTCTGGGAGAATGATGGGGTTGGCCGCTTTGGAGACGGTGTACTTCTTACCGTCGTACTCAAAGATGATTCTGTCTTTATCTTCCACTCTATAGCCTCCTTCGAGTTAAAGTGCTTGGAAAGATTATATATCGTCATGAGATAATAGAGCCATGAGTCTTAAGGTTGGAATTGTTGGTTTACCAAACGTGGGGAAGTCCACGCTTTTTAACGCGCTTTTGAAGCGTCAACAGGCTTTAGTAGCCAATTATCCTTTTGCCACGATAGAACCGAATATAGGGGTAGTAGAGGTGCCTGACGAACGTTTAAAAATACTGGCCGAGATTTCTAATTCCGGAAGAATTGTGCCAGCCACAGTGGAGTTTGTAGATATTGCCGGATTGGTGGCTGGAGCGGCAACTGGCGCTGGCCTGGGAAACAAGTTTTTGACCCACATTCGAGAGGTTGACGTGATTTTGCAGGTTATGCGGGACTTTAGTGACTCAGAAATTGTGAAAGAGGGTTCGGTTGACCCGGAAACGGATTATCAGGTGATTGAGACAGAGCTGATTCTGAAAGACTTGGAAACTATAACAAAAGTGAAAGATGGAAAAGATCTCCGAGTTAAAGGAATGGAGAAGAAAAAGGAAGTAGTAGAGAGACTATTTGCCGGTTTGAATGAAGGGAAATCAGCCAGAGATATTCTGAAAACTGAAGAAGATTGGGAATTGGCATATGACCTTTTTCTCCTAACAGCAAAAAAAGAAATTCGAGTTTATAACGTAAGTGAGGATGACTCACGCCTTAGAAAACCGATGGACGAGTGTCTTTATATTTGTGCCAAAGTAGAGTCGGAGTTATCGAGTTTGTCCGAGAATGATGCTAAGGCATATTTAATTGAACTGGGGATCAAAGAGTCAGGTTTGGACTTGCTAATTAAAAAGGCATATGAGGCCTTGGGGCTGATATCGTTTCTCACTACCGGAGAGATGGAAAGCAGGGCCTGGACAACTAAGAAAGATTCAAAAGCCCCACAAGCCGCGGCCGTGATTCATACGGATTTTGAAAAGAAGTTTATTAAAGCAAAGGTGTGTGATTATGATAAGTTTGTCGAGGCTGGCGGTTGGAAAGAAGCCTCAGACAAAGGCTGGGTAAGATTTGAGGGTTCTGAGTATCTGGTTAAAGATGGTGATGTAATCGAATTCATGATTGGAAGGTGATCTAGTTTAGATACCATTTATGAGACTTTGTTATGGTAAAATAGCCTGTTATTATAAAAGCTAAAAATGGCTAAAAAGACAACCGAAACCAAACCGTCCATGGGCTCAATGAATAAATATGAGCTCGTTGTCATTTATCCCGTCTCTGAGAATGAAATCGGAGCCGAGAAACAGATTGCTGATAAGTGCAAGAAACGCAACTTTAAAGTAGAGTCTGTTGATAAATGGGGAACGAAAACCATGGCTTACGAAATTAAAAAACAGAGCAGGGGATACTATCTCAAGCTTAACCTCGAAGGATTAACCACATCTGCCAGAGAGTTGGAGAGAGATTTGCAGATGGACGATAAACTGCTAAGATTTTTATTGATTAGGAATTAACAAAAGAGGAGGAAATATGAGTACAAGAAGTTTGAACAAAGTAATGTTAATTGGAAATCTGACCCGTGACCCGGAGTTGAAATACACTCCTTCAGGAACCGGAGTCTGTACATTTGGTTTGGCAACAAACCGTGAATGGACTGATTCATCTGGTCAAAAACAAGAAGGAGCTGAATTCCATCGTATTGTGGCTTGGGGAAAGTTGGGTGAACTATGTTCCCAGCTTTTAACTAAGGGTCGCAAAATCTACGTAGAAGGCCGTTTACAAACCAGAGCTTGGAAGAGCCAAGATGGTGCCGATAGACAGGTGACCGAGGTGGTTATCGAAGAGATGATTCTTTTGGATTCTCCAAAAGGAGACAGAGATGGTGGATATGAACCACGCTACACTGCCGAAAGCAGCGTTTCTCCATTAGCTGACGTTAATCCAGCCGAAGAAGTATTCAATCCGACTGCTGATGTTGAAGAAGAGAAGCCTGCTAAAAAAACAAAGAAAGAGGATAAAGCCGAAGAGGACGAAATTCCTTTCTAAATATTATCTGAAGTAAAAATAAAATATGATTCAAAAAAAGAAAATCAGAAAATCAAGTAAACCTTGTCCTTTCTGTGTCAAAAAGGCCGAGCCAAATTATACAGATCTCGAGTCTTTGGCTATTGGAGTATCAGTTAAAAAGAGAATTGTGTCCAGATGGACGACAGGTGTTTGTGAAAAACATCAGCTCAGATTGGCTCGCGCCATCAAAAGAGCCCGTCATTTGGCTCTTCTTCCCATGACTGACCGAGCTTAATTAACAAATTACTATCCGTATTTGCCTCATGAACCTAAAAAAGATTAGGAGAGTTTTGATCGTTATATTGCTTGTTGGAGTTTGTGTTTACAGCGGATATAGATTAGGTGAATGGAAAGTAAATAAAGATTTAAGAGGCACTGGTATTGTTGATACTTCGTTGATGAACGAAGCGCTATCGCATTTAAAAGAAAGTTATCTTAAACCTGAAGACATTGACGCAACTAAACTGAAGTATGGTGCTGCTCAAGGGATGACGCAGGCCTTGGGAGACCCTTATACAAGTTTTTTTACCCCTGAAGAAAATAAGCGTTCAAATGATGACCTGGCAGGATTTTTTGGAGGTGTCGGAATTGAGTTGGGTTATATTGACAAGACACTGGCAGTTGTAGCTCCTATAAAGGATAGTCCCGCCGCAAAGGCAGGAATTACGGCAGGGGATCTTATTTTAAATATCAAAGATGAGGCAAATAACGTAAATAAAGATACGACAGGAATATCACTTGACGATGCGGTTAACTTGATAAGGGGACAAAAGGGGACGGCTGTCATTCTGACGATTTATCATGAAAATGAGATAAAGTCGAGGGATGTGACACTAATTAGAGATACGATCAATGTACCCTCAACTGAGATTAATTGGATTGATTCCGGAAAGGTAGCTGTAGTTACCGTAAGTAAGTTTGGTGAACAAACACTTTCCGAGTGGAACAAGATTGTGACCGAAATTATTAGTAAAAAAGCAAGTGGGGTGATTTTGGATCTTCGCAATAATCCTGGCGGTTATTTACAGCGAGCAGTGGATTTGGGTAGTGAGTTTATTGCCGATGGAGTGATTGTGAAACAAAGAGAAAAATCCGGAACGCAAGTGATGAATGTGGATAGAAAAGGGAGGCTTGTGGGAATGCCTTTGGTAGTGTTGATTAACAAAGGTTCCGCTTCGGCTTCAGAGATTTTGGCCGGAGCGCTGCGTGAGCGAATTGGTGTCAAACTGGTAGGCGAGAATAGCTTTGGTAAGGGGACGGTTCAAGAAAAACAAGATTTTGCAGGTGGGGCAGGTATACATGTGACAATAGCTGAGTGGCTGTTACCATCAGGAAAAAATATCCATGGCGAGGGTTTGGTGCCAGATGTATTGGTGGAGTATGTTTATGATGAAAAAAATCCTAAGGAAGACAATCAACTGAATAGAGCTTTGGAGGTTTTGCATCAAGTGGAGTTGGCGAGTAAGAAGTAAAAAACCCTCCTTAGGGAGGGTTGTGTTCATTTTTGTTTAGGTATAATTTCGGCTTCGTCTTCTATATCGATAGAGTTAACATCAGTCGGTATACTTTTGTGGTTTTTGTACCAGTCTGCCAAGATAAAAGTAAGAGCAGGGAGAAGTACTTCGTCGAGAAAGGGAATCGGATCGACGACAAAAAAATCGGTAATAGCCAAAACGGCAAAGATAATGATCAAGACAATGATGGTACGATCTTTTTTGTCTATGGGAATACGGCCAAGAATTTTATTACCAAAAAAGGTAATCAAATCTTTTTTCATTAAACCTCCTGTGATTTAAGGTACGTGGAGATTTTATCGCAGAGAAAGGGTTTAGGCAAGTTTTTCAAATTCGGAAAGGGTGAACTCAAGAACATCAGCAAGTTTGCCCTCCATGACTTCTTTGAGATTGTGCCATGATTTGCTCAGGCGATGGTCTGTAAGACGATTCTGGGGGTAGTTGTAGGTCTTAATTTTCTCGGAGCGCATACCTCGGCCAATGGCTTGAGATCGCTGGTCGGATAGAGCACCCAAACGCTTATCGTCTTCGATTTGCCAAAGTTTTGAACGGAGAAGGTTAAGAGCAATTTCTTTGTTACGAACTTGATAGCGTTCTTCACGAACAAAGATAACAAGACCGGTCGGCTTATGAGTAAGGCGAACGGCAGTGCTGACTTTATTTACGTTTTGGCCCCCTGGACCACCAGCTCTAGTAAACTGCCAATCAAGGTCTGACTCGGCAATTTCTACCTGAGTGGGTTTGACTTCCGGAAGAACGGCAACGGTTGCTGTGGATGTTTGAATACGTCCCTGAGCTTCGGTAACAGGTACGCGCTGGACTCGATGAACACCTGACTCATACTGGAAGGTTTCGTAGGCCCCGTGATTCCAAAGAGTACGGTTTGGACGGGAAAACTTAACGACACCGTCATCGATTGTCTCAACAGTAAAGCCCATTTCTTCGGCAAAACGAGTATACATACGAAGTAAATCTTCGGCAAAAATTTTTGATTCATCACCGCCAGCGGCTCCGCGAATTTCGACGATGGCAGGGGAGTCATTAAAGCTTTCACCGTTTTCTTCATCTTTTTCTGTATCTACCTGAGAAGATGATTGCAGTGACTCAAACTGCCTTTGCAGTTTTTCAATCTCAGCTTTGGCTAAAGTACCCAGATCCGGATCATTTATTAAAGCTTGATTGGCGGCAATTTCGTTTTCGATGCGCGAAATTTCGGCGTGAAGATACGGGTTATCCATAAAGACGTATAAAGTATTATGTATTAAGTATTATGTATTGAGTACAAAGTATCAAGGGCCCGCAAAAGAATACCCAGCTGTGAGGGGAAAGCAGAATATATACGGGAAGAAACTTTATCTATTCAGCGGATTTCTCTTCGGCTTTGGCTTCGGCCTTTTTCTTGGCATCAAGCATCTCTCTAAGAGTTTGAGGTGTTTCGTTGGACTCTTTTTTATCTTTGCCCCTTTTAACGTAACCTGAAGCGGCTTGGCGTTTAGCAATAAATTTGTCTACGCGACCCATGGCATCGATGAATCTTTGGGTGCCGGTGAAGAAGGGATGACACTTGTTGCAAACGTCAACATGAAGAGTGCTGACAGTCCCACCCACAGTAAAGGTATTCCCGCAAGCGCAGGTAATGGTGGTTTCCATGTATTCTGGATGTAGATTCTGTTTCATAGCCTTCATATTGTATCACATGAGGCTAACTTTGGTACAAAAAACCGCCTCGATTGAGACGGTATAGCTTAGTGCCTTTTGGCAAGTGGAATAACGATAATTTTTCGTTTGGCGATAGATACTTTTGGTTTGGGTAGAGGAAATACCTTGATTTTTCGATGGGTAACCGAGGCCTTATGATTTTTCGTTTTGATGAACATACGTATGTTCTTCATACATCCTCCTTAATTTGAAAGAACTGTTGTTGGGGATATTGTAGCAAATATTGACAAAACTATCGTTTTTCGGAGATATAGACACCGACGATGATGATCAGAGTAGCAAGAACAGTAATGGCAGAAATTGATTCTTTTAGCCAGATTAGAGCCAAGGGAATGGCAAAAATTGGTTTGAGATAGCCAAATACGGCAGCTTCCGAAGCTTCAATCCGTTTTTGACCTTCTTGAAGAGCCCAGAAGGCAACAATTGAACCAAAAACAGCCATGTAGAATATTCCCGGAAGGGCATTTGCTGAAAGAAGAAAACTGTTTCCAAGTGATGAGTTTACGACGTAAAAGAAGGGAATACTGATAAGAAAAGAGTAAAAGGAGAGAAAAATCGGGTCGAGTTTAAGTTTTTTACTCAGAATGAGAAAGATACTCCAGATGAGACAGCTGAGAATAATGAGAAAGTTTCCTTCGACTGAAAGTTGGACATGATTGTGTCCGGTGATAAACGGCTCGATGGCCACAAAAAGTGTGCCCAGTAACGCCAAAATAGCTCCTTTACGCTCCCTAGAGGTAATGTGTTCTCTGAGAAAAAGATACCCGAGAAGAATGGTAATGACGGGGTTGGTGGCTTCAATAAGGGAAGCGTCGACAGATGAGGTTAGGTTAAGACCGTTAAAAGAAAGAATCAGACAGACAGGAGTACCAAGAAGCGCAACAAATAAAGTGCCAAGGTGGTTGATTGGATGCCGACAACGAGAACGATAAATTAGAAAAATGGGTAAGAATAAAAGAGTGGCAAAAAGATAACGATAAAAGAGAAATAATGAGGGGGAGGTAAACTGAAAAGAGTACTTAATAATGGGTACGGCAAAGCCCCAGAGTGCGGTGTTGAGAATGAGAAGAAGATAGGCGATTGTGCGGCTTTTCGCTTTGGGCATTAAGCTATTTTAGCCTACTTTAGAGGACTTTGGCACGAGAAATGGAGAGTTTTCCTTGGTATAGTTTGACGATACCGAGAATAGTTTGGTCGGCACTAAGGTCTTCGAGTTTTACGGTTGATTTTTTGGAAAGAGTGAGGGTTTGATCTGTACCATTAATGTTTAAAGTGATGATTTTCTTTTTGGTGTCGACAGCAGTGACTTTGGCGACGACAGCGGTGGTAATCACCTGGTCGGAAGTATCTTCCTTGATGACAGTCACTTTTTTGGCTTGAACAATATCGTCTTTGACCGATGTGCCGATAACGATGACTTGGTCTCCGATGGCTAGAGAGGTAAGTTTGACGGTGACACCATTTTTGGTGTAAACAGTTTTGGCGTTACTGGATACTTGAAGCAAGATACCTTGGGTATCGACAGTGAGATTATCTGATCCGATTGTCTTGACAATGCCGACATAGCCTACAAGGGTCTGAAGATCAACTTTTTCTTTAAGTTTGGCCTCAGTAGTAGAGATATTTTCCTGAACAAGGGTTTTGATTTTGTCTTGCATATCTGAAGTGGCCGAAGAAGTAGAGTCGATGGCGTAAACGGAACCAGAGGCAAATGTAACGATGGTTAGAAGGGCGATAATTATTTGTTTTTTCATACTATTCAGGTAGGGAGGTGGTACGAATAACGGTGATTGACGCCGAAGAAGTGGCCATTCCAGAATCAACGGTAGTGACAGTTATGGTGTTTTCCCCGTTGATAAGATTGATGTTAGCCGTAAAACCGCCATTTTTGTCGGCAACAGTGAGGATGTCATCGCTCTCAGTAATAATGGCGATATTGACGTTAGGTTTGGTGCTACCTTTGAGGATGGTCTTATCTTCGGTTATGACAGCATGATCTTGAGGAGTGATAAACAAGATGTCGGTATTATTTGCGGGTGTAGGTGTGGGAGGGTTGGAGTCTTTTTCTTGAGTTTCACTGTCTCCAATCAGTTTACTGGCTGAGTTGTTGGCAAGATTAAGACCATAGAGAATGATTCCTCCAAGGATGACACCAATAATGACGGCTAGAATTACTTCTTTGCGCATAGGCTTTCGACTGAAGAATATCAGTTTAACACCATATTTGCAAGTTTTTGCTGAAAAACCTGTGTTAAGATTTGTTTATGGAAATTACATATCTTGGTCACTCTTGTTTCAAATTAAAAAGTAAAAGCGGCATGACTTTAGTCATGGATCCTTTTAAAACGGAGAATGTCGGTTTGCCTTTGGCAAAAGAAGTGGCGGATATTGTAACAATCTCACACAATCATGACGACCACAATGCGATAGAAGTGGTGACCGGGCCGGTAATGCGTCAAAGTACTTTTGTGATTGATAAAGAAGGGGAGTACGAAATTGGCGGAGTAGAGATATCGGCGATAAAAACATATCATGATAAAACCGAAGGATCGGAACGGGGGAAGAACCTAATTTCTTTTGTGAGAATGGATGGGGTGAATTTGCTGCACTTGGGAGATCTTGGACATCAGTTATCTGAGCAACAGATTGAAAAAATTGGTTCAGTGGATGTTTTAATGGTAAATGTCGGCGGAGTGACTTCTTTGGAGATAGAAGATGTAATGAAATTGATTGGTGATATCCAGCCGTCGTATGTCATTCCAATGCACTACAAAGTACCCGGGATGTTGGAGGCTTGGGCAGCAAAGCACACACTTCAGGACTTTTTGGACAAAAATAAATATGTTGTTGCCGGCGAACAAGTACACAAGATGAAAGTTGAACCAACCAGTCTGCCCGATGATACTCAAGTACTAATAATGAATGCCTAACAGCAGAATTCCACCACATTCTGACGAAGCCGAAAAATCTATTTTGGGGGCCATCTTGATTGATAAAGACGCAATTGTGGATATTGCCACAGTATTGCGTCCGGAGATGTTTTATAACAATAATAATGGCTCGATTTACGACGCGATGGTGTCTCTCTATGAAAATCGTGATCCAATTGACGTTTTGACTGTTGCTGATTGGCTTAAGAAAGCAAAGTTGCTGGATAAAATAGGAGGCAGAAAATATTTATCTGAGTTGTCCAATGAAGTCCCCGTGGCTTCTCACGCTGATAAATATGCACAAATTGTAAGAGAGACTTATATCAAACGCCAGTTGATTAGTGCCGGAGCAACAATGGGGGAAATGGGTTTTGACGAAAGTAAACCTTTAATTGAGATTTTGGACAAAGCGGAGCAGGAAATATATGCTCTATCACAGACAAATATTAGCCGGTCTTTTGTGCCGATTAAAGATGCTTTGGCGGAAAGTTTTGATCGCCTGGATTCGTTACAGAACTCGCCAGATGGTTTACGCGGTTGTCCAACCGGATTTGGCGATCTGGATAAGATGCTGGCCGGAATGCAGGACTCCAACTTGCTGATACTGGCCGCTCGTCCTGGTATCGGTAAAACGACCTTTGCTACTAATATTGCTCAGTATGTGGCGGTAGAAAAAAAGATGCCCGTAGGGTACTTTGCTTTGGAAATGAGTAATTTGGAAATGGTTGACCGTATGTTGGTGTCTCAAGCTAACATTGATGCTTGGAAACTGAAAACAGGAAACTTGAAAGATGATGACTTTGCCCGTTTGTCCGAGGGAATGGGAGTATTGGCGGAGTCACCTCTGTACATCGACGATACACCTGGCCAGTCTATTTTGGAACTTCGTACCAAGGCTCGACGTCTACACTCGCAAGTTGGTTTGAAGTTGCTTGTGGTGGACTATTTGCAGTTGTGTGTGGGAGATAAAAGTTATGAAAGTCGGGTACAGGAGGTTGGTGCAATTTCTCAGGGTCTCAAGAATCTGGCTCGTGAACTCAGAATACCCGTTCTGGCTCTTTCTCAGCTTAATCGTGGTGTGGAAAGTAGAAATGATAAGACACCAATGCTGGCTGATTTGCGTGAGTCGGGGAGTATCGAACAGGACGCAGATGTGGTTATGTTCTTATATCGTAATGATGATAATAATCTGGAAGACGTGAAGTTGGCTATTGCCAAACACCGCAATGGTGCTTTGGGAACAATGGATCTTAAGTTTAGAGGTGATAGGGTGAAGTTTTATGGAGTAGAGAAGGGGAGGTAATGCACTCCGTTTGTTCGATCCCCAACAGAATATTAAAAATCTCTCCACAAGGGAGAGATTTTAAATAGTGCCGAGAGAGGGGATCGAACCCTCACGGCCTTGCGACCACAGGTTTTTGAGACCTGAGCGTATACCATTCCGCCATCTCGGCATTACTTATATTGTTACCCAAGCACGGCCTTGCGACCACAGGTTTTTTAAACCTCCGCGTTCACCATTCCGCCATCTCGGCAACAAGCATATATTATACCTTAGTAAAGAAAATCCACCCTCGCGGGTGGATATTTTTAGGTATCTAGCATTCGAGAAAGTTCGGCCATCGACCGAAGAAGATTCTGTCTGGCTTGTTCCCCGTATTTATTCTGGAAATACTTTGTTATGTAGAGACTGCGGCGATCTAAATATTTTTTCAGAATATTCATTCTGCCTTTGGCAAAGTCAGCGTTGCTTACCCAGCCATATTCTTCACGGATAAAGACCGAGTTTTGATCAAAGTCAATCTGTGGAAGACCGAGAGGGGAGAGATCGATATCGCAAATCAACTGCGCATCAATGTCGAGCGGCTCTTCGATGTGCCTTGTCGCCAAGACAAGATCAGAAACTTTTTGGGAAAACCCGACTGACAGATGGGCAGTTCGACAAGTACTGAAGGCTAGATCGGCACACATTTCTTCAATACCATGAATCTTGGTGTCATAGATGGCGTCATGGAACCAGATGGCAAGCTCTAAAGCCTTAGGATTAATGGCAAGGTGTTTGACAGCGTCAAATTCTTTTAGGCAGTGCTGAATATGATTGTCGAGGTTGTGATATCCGCGTTGAGGATGTGAGTATAAATGTTCAAGATCTTTGAGGATTATTGCTCGACTCAGCTTAATGTCTCCGAATGGAAGAGAATTACATAGTTTAATCCAGTGTTGTTCTAAATAACTATTGTCCATATTTTCCTTTCTACTGAATATTGGCACGATAGAGAGTCTTTAGTCTTTCAAGAACTGGAAGTGACACGTAGTTGGAGACCACTTCTTCCCAACCATCAGGCCCAACAAGTCCTTTGACCATGCTGGAGCTAACCTCGCGAAGTTCTCGCGGGGGCATGAGAAAAAGAGTAGTAATTTGGGGATCAAGATCGGTGTTGATGTTACACATCTCCGCTTCATCCTCGTAGTCCTTGGATGATCTTAGACCGCGAATGATGGTTTGGGCTCCGACTGATTTGGCATACTTGACGAGAAATTGGTACGAAAAGCTTCTGATGGATATGTTAGAAATGTTTTGAGTCGAAAGGTAAAGCATATCCAGTCTATCGTTTTCGGTAAACAGACACTGTTTTTTTGGATTGGTACCGATAGCTACGATGAGCTTATCGAATATCGAAGCAGCTCTCTCGATCATCCAGAGATGACCAAGGGTTGGCGGATCGAAAGATCCGGCGTAGATTGCAATTTTTTCTGCCATTTTTCTCCTTTATATGGGAATGTGCAAACTTTCAGGGATATTATAGAGCCCATAGGACTTTTATGCCATGGCTGTATTAAATATGAGGTTAGGAGTAAAATATGCTTCATGATTGATGTGAACAAACTAAAGGTGGGCGTGACTTTTTCTGAGGAAGGTCAGCCTTTTAGGGTAATGAAGTATGACTTTACTAAGATGGGTAGGGGAAACGCCACCATTAAAGTAAAGGCCAAGAATCTTTTTAATGGTTCGATTGTGACCAAGGGATTTATTTCCGGCAATATGGTCGAGGACATTACTTTGGACAAGAAACATTTGCAGTATCTTTACAAAGATGACGACAAGGCTTACTTTATGGATCCGGTTTCTTTTGAACAGTACGAAATTCCCATGGCCGTTTTGGGTGATGACGTGAAGTTCTTGGTGGAAGGGGAGAAGGTCTGGGTACTTTTTTGGGATGAAAGAATTTTAGGTGTAGAGTTAGCTGCTTCGGTAGTAATGGAAATTGTAGAGTCAGAGCCGGGTGCAAGAGGAAACACCGTCAGTAACGTTCTCAAACCGGCAACAACTGCATCAGGGCTCGTAGTAATGGTGCCTTTGTTTATCGGAGTGGGCGACAAGATTAAAATAAATACCGAGACTGGGGAGTATACCGCCAGAGCGAATTAAGATAACTTCATTAAAAAAGACCCCTAGGAAGGGGTCTGTGTCTTGTATGGCTTTGATTCGTCAACAAGTATTCCAAAGATATATGTTTTACCCAAGAGAGGGTGTGGTCTTTCGATAAGGGTCGCTTGTATGCTGAGAGTAACATCAACTTGTCCGTTGGAGAGTTTCTCTTCGTGGAGTCCAATATATTTCGGAAGTTTAATAGGCTTACTGCGGAGATCTACCGCTTTCTTTTGGGGTTTAACCTTCAGACGTTTGTTCCATGTGTCGCAGATAGCGGTCATCTCATATTTTTCGGCCAGTTGAGCCATTCTTTTGCGAATATCGTCTGTGGACATACTCTTTGAGGGAATATATATAACTACAGGCATTGCGTACCTCCTTTTTAAAGATGCGATGAGCTTGAGGGTATTCTACACTATTTCAAGAGCAAGACAAGAAGAATGACCAAGACCTGGGGAAGCAGACCCCAGAGCTTGTTCGGGGTTGAACGATGAACCCAAGCGTGAAGTTTGGCAAACTGTCTGATGGGGGTAAATTTCATGTCTAGGAATAAATAGGGGAACTCAAGAAAGTCGGGCAAGAGACCCACAAACCAGCCAAGCCAGATGTGCCAGTTTAACGGATGTCCGTTTTGGAAGATGATGTACACAAGTGCAAAAGAGAGAGGAAAGTCAAAAAAAAGTTCTTGGAGGAAGGCCGCCTTACGGGATTTTTTCCAGCCGGAAAGCCCCTGCCCAACATCCCAGTGAGGGATTCGGTCTTCAATATAGTGAGAAAGAAGAACAAGGGGAATACTTATTAATGGGTTAGGAATCTTTGAGGCTATAAAAGCGCCTGTTGTACCATGGGCAATAGAAAGCATAGTGGTTTTTAGTATACAATAATTGATGATGAATGAGGCACTGATACGTATCGGAGATATTCCTGTTTACGGCTATGGATTAATTGTAGTCTTTTCCATTTTGTGGGGGTCATTTGTGTTTTATAAAAAGGCTTCTGAGTCACACTTTGAAGACAAGACGATTTTGGATAGCGTTGTTTTGAGTGCCTTTTGGGCTTTCATTGTTGGTAGGGTACTTTATGCACTACTGCATTTTGGAACTTTTGCTAAACACTGGTCTCGACTGCTTTTGTTAACGAACTATCCCGGTCTAGATAGATGGGGAGTGATTGCCGGTATTGCACTGGGTTTGTGGCTTTGTATTCGAAAAATTAAGGTAAAGTTTTTGGATTGGTTTGACCTGGTATCTCTTGGCATCACTGCTGGGTCTGCTATTTTGATGGGTGGTATAGCGGCCATGACAGCAATGTGGCAGTACGCTGTTTTGGCGGTTTTGTATTTAGGCTTTTTTGTGTATTTTTGGAGAACCGAAAAGACTTACCGTGTTCTTGATTGGTATCGAAACAACAAGACATCGGCAAGGTCAGGATACATAACCGGCTTGTCGATTACGGTTTGGGGGTTGTTGTATTTGGCAGAGACAATGTTAACCAAGACTTTTGTTTGGTCGAGTGGCGTTTTGGCGAGTGTGTTGTTTGTGGGAGGGTTGGTTTTAGTGTATATTAGGTCTGGCAGGACATTGGTAGAAGATATAAAAACAATTTTAAAACATGGTAAAAAGTAAAAAACAGGGATTCCCAGCTCAAGTGTTAAAGCCGGTGGAGAAGTATCTAAAAGATGAGGAGAAAAAACTAAAAGTGTCAAAAAAAGAGCTGAAAGATGTTGATCCTTTTGTGATTGGAAATCGTGACGGCGATAACTCTGTGGATTCGGATGTGGCCGAGAACGTAGAACATGATCGAGCTTTTGCAATGAGAATGTCAGTTTCAAAATCGTTAGTTGCGGTTAGAAAAGCATTGACAAGAATTAAGTTGGGGAAGTATGGCATTTGCTTGGGTTGCGGTAAGATGATAGATACGGATAGACTAGCGGTAACTCCAACTACGGAGTATTGTTTAGAATGCGCCAAGAAAGCCGAAAAATAATTTGGGTGATTGGAATTGCGGCATTAGTGACAGTTTTGATTGATTTGTTTTGGCAGTTTTATTTTCGTTTACATTCTTTGGGAGTAGAAAACTTCGGAGTATCATTTGGACTGGGTAAGGAGTGGGGGAGAGTGTTGTCTTTAATTGCTTATGGATTTTTTGTTGTTTGGTATCTATGGGGAAGATATAGAGGAGATAGAAGAACGTGGCCGATTTTGCTGGTGGCTTTGGGTGGATTGGGAAATCTGATCTGTCGTTTGGTGTGGGGTAGTGTATGGGATTACATTTGTTTTTCTTGGTTACCGTTTTGTTTTAATTTGGCCGACTTACTGATTTCCGTTGGAGCGATCTCGTATATACTTGGTGTTGATGGATATTCAAGTGTTGTACGAAGACAAAGAAACTCTGGTAATAAATAAGCCGGTCGGATTGGTGGTTAATCGCTCGGAGTCGGTGTCCGGAAAAACTGTTCAAGATTGGATTGAAGAAAGGTTGGGTGATGAGTTGTTTAAATATGAAGACAAAGTCTTTCGCCAAAGAAGCGGTTTTTGTCACCGTTTGGATAAAGAAACAAGTGGCTGTTTGGTGATCGCAAAAAACCCCGACGCCTTAAAATATTATTTGAAGCTGTTTAAAGACCGAAAACTAATAAAACAGTATGTAGCTTTGGTCCACGGCAGAGTCGAACCAAGTGAGGGTACCGTGGTCTTGCCACTAAAAAGAAGTTTGTTTGATCGGGAAAAATGGCAAGTACATTATGAAGGTAAAAAAGCGATTACGGAATGGAGCGTAGTCGGAAGATTTAAATATGAGCAAAGTGAACACTGGAAAAACTCTTTGAGCTTATTGAAATTAAATTTGAAAACGGGGAGAACTCACCAGATAAGAGTACACTTATCATTTTTGGGCTGGCCAATTTTTGCTGACGAAAAATACTTAAATAAAGAACTGGCTGTGCGAGATAGACTTTTTTTGAGCCATCATTTTCTTCACGCGCAGTGGATGGAGTTTAAAACATACTCAGGCAATGAGATTAAAGTAGAAGCGCCTTTGCCTGATGATTGTATGATATTGCTTAAGAGACTGGTCGTAGATTAGAATGGATTGATGGATGCATTTTTGATTGAAATTGTGGCGGTATTTGTGGTTGCCGTTTTAGTAGGAATTTTATTTCGTTATTTTGGTTTGCCTTCAATTATTGGTCATGTGTTGGCAGGATTTGGTTTAGGTTTTTCCGGATTGATTAGTGTATCGGGGGCTTCTACAATGGAGAGTTTAGGTTCGATTGGAGTGACTCTCTTACTATTTTTAGTGGGTTTGGAGCTTGACTGGAATGAGATCAAAAAGGTAGGTAAAGAGGCACTCTTGATATTTTTTGGCCAAACGATATTGTTGGTCGGAGTATATGTTTTCTTTGGTTTGTTTGCCTTGCGTTTTTCGGCAATGGCGGCAGTATTATTCGCGATAGCCATGACTTTTAGCAGTACTATCGTGGTGGTCAAGGTTTTGTCCGAGAAAAAAGAAATTAATGATTATTCCGGTCGTTTGTCTCTGGGAATATTACTTCTTCAGGATTTGCTGGCTATTGCCTTGTTAGTGTTTATCCCCAGTGTTCAATCAGGTTTTGTGATTTCGGATTTGGGAATCTTGATGGCAAAATTATTGGTGATTATTTTGCTGGTTAATATTTTGGGAAATGTGGCTATTTCCAAGTTAATGAAGCAGGTGATAAAGACAGCTGAAGATCTGGTTCTTTTGAGTTTAGTCTGGTTTGCGGCAGTGATCTATCTGTCCGTCAAAGTTTTGGGTTTGTCTCCGGAGATCGGTGGTTTGCTGGCAGGCCTGTCGCTATCTAGAAGTTGGGGTCACTTTCAGATTGTGAGTAAAGTAAGAATCCTGCGAGATGTCTTTCTAACAATGTTTTTTGTAGTTTTGGGTTTTGAAGTTGGGATGGGTGGAGTAAACTGGCCTTTGGTACTGACGTTGATTGTGATGATTCTGGTGGTGAAGTTTCTTGTTACCCACATGATGGCGAGATTTGTGGGTCTTAATGGAAGGACAGCAATTATTTTGGGAATTAACATGACACAAGTGTCTGAGTTTTCTTTGGTAGTGATGTCTGCCGGATTGATGTACGGAGTGTGGTCACAAGGCATTGTAAGGGCGGTGACAATGGCTACGTTGGTATCAATGACCTTGTCAACCATACTGATGAGTAAGTCGGGAAAACTGAGTCTGCGATTAAAAAAGTTATCAAACTTGTTGTTTGATTTCCATGGAAAGGATAGGCAAAAAAAATTAGAAAACAAGAATCATATTGTTTTGTTTGGGGGAGACAGAACGGGGAAAAGCATCTTGGCTTATTTAAATAAAAATGGGGAAAAGACAGTCGTGGTTGATTACAATCCGCAAATAACTACTGAGCTTATTAGTAAGGGCGAGACGGTGATATTTGCTGATGCCTCCGATCCTGATGTTTTGGAGTTAGCGAATGTGAAGGACGCAAAACTGGTTATTTCTACCATGAAAAATATAAATGATTCGTTATCCCTACTGGAAGAGATAAAAGACGGGAAAATAGACGTACCGGTTATTGCCGACGCAGAGAGCCTTGAACAGGCAAAGCAGTTGTATGCGGCAGGAGCGGCATATGTAATACTCCCACATTTTGTGAGTGGTTGGCATATGGGTCAACTATCAAAAAAGTATGGGAAAGACAAAACGGTGTTGGAGAAATACCGTAAGAGACAGGATGGAGTGTTAAAGAAAACTTATGGTGAGTATTAATAAAAAGTACCAGTATATTTTGGGAGTTTCTTTTTTGGCGATTCTGTTGTCTATTTTAATCATTAATTTGACACGAAGGGGGATTTTTAATAAAAATATTGGTTTTAATATTGTCGTGGTAGGGGAGAGGGAAATTAGTTTGCTTTTACTGCGTCCCGATGAAGAGATGGTTAGCTGGATAGAACTACCATCGGACGTGAAAGTGAAGATTTACAATTCTTCTGCAAGCTATCCAATTGCTTCATTATGGAGTTATGGATTGGGGGAAAGAAATCTGTTTGAAGTGGTGGAAAAATCGCTTGGTCAATCTATGGGAGTAATCGTAGCTCGGACAATTAAGATTGATAAAACGAAGGCTGAAGTTGAAGATGTATTGGGTGCACTGCTGTCGCTTAGAACTAAGACAGATTTAAGTGTGAGAGACAGGATGCTGATGAGAAAGTTTCTGGGTGAGATCGTGAAGTCAAAGAAAGTCCTGGAGCTTAGTTTACCCAACAATGCCGTTGATAAGGTGGTTGAGCCGGATGGCAGAGAGTTTTCTGTTTTTAACACAACTACTTCAGTGTGGACAAAAAATAAGTTTGTTTTGGAACCTATTCTGGATGAAAACATTGATGTATCAGTAAATAATGCTTCGGATGTTCAAGGATGGGGATTAATATTAGCTCATCAGCTTGAGTCTTCTGGAGTTCATGTGGTGGAGATAAAAGTAGACAAACTCGAAGATATTCATGCAGATGGGTGTTTTTATGCGACAGAAGCGAGTTTTGAGATGACAGAGTCATTACTTAGAGATCAACTAGGCTGTAAAAAAATAAGTCGAAAAAATAGTGAGCTGTCTCAACCAAGAATGAATGTGTGGATAAAGTGACTTAGGCTTCTTCGCTCATCAGAGGGTCATAAATCTCAAGTGGTGGAATCTCACTTGATTCGCCAGCCGAGAGGGAAGGAAGGAGTTCATTTTCATCCAGCGGGAAAGAGGGGATTCCCTTAAGACGTTTGGTGATGTGTATTTCTTGTATAAATACCTGAGGTGTTTTGGAGTTGACGGATTTCATGACCGTTTTGTATTTGTAGCCGGCTTTGAGTAAATGTAAAAGACGATGTGAGATGTTGTCGGGAAGGTAGCCAATAAAGATATTTTTTTGATCGGAAACTTTTACTTTATGTTTGCAACTGGATAGCTCAACTGGTTCACCAATATTGAGGGTAGAAAATATCTTTGGTTCAGCTTGGCTAACGAGAGGGATTACTTTTGATTTGCCCGGTTCTTCAATAAAGCTTACAGTTTGGATAAAGGGATTGATAAGGCCTGAAGACTTGTTTGATTTTAGACGCTGAATGTTGTTTTTGGCGATTGGGTTGTGTGGGTCAATTTTGATTACTTTTTCAAAATTATTTTGAGCTTTTTTGTTTTTGCCAACCATGGAATAGGCAGTGCCGAGACGATTGAGAGTGGAGATGTCTTCCGGATAGGTCTCCAAAATTTTTTCATTGAGTTTGATGGCCTCGGCCCAGTTTTTACTGACGGAGGCTTTTATCGCTTCTTGTTGTAAATCGTGCGTTGAATCATTATTCATGCTGAAGGAAATGATAGTGAGATTTTAGTGATATGTCAAGCCGTAAATTGTTTGGTAGAATTGGTTATATGTCAGGTCACTCAAAATGGTCCACCATTAAACATCAAAAAGCGATTGAAGACAACAAGCGTGGTGCCGTGTTTACCAAAATTGCAAAAAAGATCCATATAGCGGTTAAAAAGGGTGGTTCGGGTGACGTTAATGTGAACCCTTTCTTAAGAGAATGCATTGAGGAGGCTCGGCAGGTTAATATGCCCACCGAAAATATAAAGAGAGCAATAGATAAGGCTTCGGGTGTTGGAGGAGCTGATGTGACAGAAGAGGTGGTATATGAGGCATATAGTACCGAGGGCGTGGGAATATTAATTACGGCAGTTACGGACAACCGTAACCGAACAGCATCTGAAATTAATTCAGTATTAAATAAGCACAGTGCAAAGTTGGGTGGTCCGGGTTCAGTTTCTTATATGAAGTCGATTTCACCAGTACCAATGATTAGCTTGGGTGAGGAACAAAAACTAAAAGTTGAGGAATTACTTGAAGCATTGTCCGATCTTGACGATACGGTTGATGTTTGGTCAAACTTAGATTAAAAGATGTCAAAAAGAACAAGATTCGTTTTGGTGAGCATTTTAATTGCTTTTTTGCTGTGGCTGACGTCACTAGCTCAAGTTGATTACCGATTTGGTTTTGTGATGGCAGTGGCGGCGGCTTCGTACATATTGTCGGCTTGGGTGCTGTTTGACGATTTAAAGGGTATTGAGTGGATTACCTTACTGGTATTGCCTTTGATGTTTACTTTGGGGAGTGGATTGTTTTCTAACTTTTTACCGACAGCCTTTCCGGGGATGTTGGGAGTAACTTTTTCGACAGAGACGTCGCAGTTATTGGCTGGAATTTTTAAGGTGTTTTACTTTGTACTGGTAGCCATGGGCTTGTACGGGATCCTTTTGATCGAGAATATCTTTTCGGTAGCCTCGATTAGAACCATACAGCTGTTTCGAGCTGCAAGGTCGGTAAATTTTATTTTGACTTTGGTGACTTCGTTGTTTTTCTTTACGGTCGCTTTGAGTTTGAAATTAGCTTTTTGGTGGGTGATGCCAATTTCTTTTATAACGTCTTTCTTGTTGGCCTATCCAAGTTTGTGGAGCGTCGACCTAAAGAACGATTTTGGTCCGGAAGTGTTTCGGTATGCGGTGTCATCAAGTTGGATAATCGCTCTAATGTCGGGAGTTCTATGTTTTTGGCCAGTTAAGCCATTCATGGGAGGTTTGATACTTACATCCGGGCTTTACGTCTTGTTTGGTATCCTTGAGCAGAAATTATCAAGTAGGGTATACCTCGAAAGTCTTTGGGAGTATGGTCTAACGATATTTATTATTTTAGCTGTTGGTTTTTTGACAACATCTTGGGTAGGATAAATACAGAAATACGTATTAAGTATTATGTATTAAGTATTATGTATGGGAGAAGATAGGTATTAATTATTTCATTACGTAAGAAAAAAATTCGATGGCTGGTCAAAAAGGGGAGAGACCCTATAATATAACACCCTATAATAAATATCCTATAACTAACATCCTATAATACTTTTCACAAAACAGCGAAGTTTTCACGAAATTTAGCAGACATGTGGATAACTTGCTAGGTGAGTGGGTTTGATATAGTTGGGGAAAGAATCAATGTAATTGAATTATGACTGTCGGGAGGTAGAGGTAAAACAATGATTATTTAATAATATATTTAATTACACTAAATAATTTGATGACGGATATCTTTGAGAGAAGTGAAAGTGTTATTCTTCTGCACTTCCCTGTTTATCAGAACTATGCCCTAGGGAAGAATGCTTTATGATACGTCGCACAATAATACTTTTGCGACGTATTCCCAAATGTTGTGCACGAAACGTAACTGATTCGCCTTCTTAATATATTTGTATAAAATCCCGAAAACTTTTCGGTTTATGCTCCCCTTTGTTCATTTGTACTTGATTATTTGCTGTTTGTGCCTAGCTAGGCTCATTTTAGGTTTAACCATATAAAAACCCGAAAACCTGAGGCTAAAGTGGCATGATTAACTACTCACAAAAAGTTCCAGAAGCCGTTTTAGGGGCATTCTACGACCTCGGTTTTTAGGACTATTTTAGGTCTGTTTGGTAGTCTCTTTAATTAAGTAAAGAGACTAAAATGTTGTCTGTCTATTCTTGAATGAGTTCGATAAATCAAATTGATGTATTGAATTGAGATTAATTTATCTATGGTAAAGAAAATATTACTTTATTTATTTCTCTAAAATATTTTTACTGGTTTTTAAATGAATTTTTATTTTTTTTGTAAATAATTTTTTTTATGATTTATTACCGCAAAGAATCTCTAGTTTTTGATTGTGGATAACTTTAGGATAACGTTTATTAAAAATTCTTTTCGGTCTCCCCTATTTATTACTCCCCTACTTTTCATGTTGTGAAAAAAATCTGATGTTTGCTAATTATGTCGCACAATATTTGCTATGATGAATTGTGGCTAAGAAAAAACCAGAAGACCTGACTCTAAGAAGATTGATTCGTAGGTATTTAAGTTTTATTGAGGTGGAAAAAAACTATAGTAAGTTCACTATTCGGAACTACTCCCACTATCTTAAGATGTTTAGTGATTGGTTTGAGAAACATTATGAGCAAGAATATATTGAGAAGCTGACTGATGACATGGTACGTAGATACAGATTATTTTTAACCCACTTTGAAGATGTCCACGGCAAGCGACTCTCCCCTACTACACAAAGTTATTATGTGATTGCCTTGCGAGCATTTCTGAAGTATTGTGCTCGAAAAGGCATAAAAACACTTTCACCGGAAAAAGTGGATTTACCAAAAAGCGAAAACCACAATATAAAGTTTTTGGAAAGAGAACAGGTTGAGAGACTGCTGATGGCCCCAGATACATCGACGATGTCTGGGTTACGAGATAGAACTATTTTGGAAGTGTTATTTTCTACAGGTCTTCGTGTTTCTGAGTTAGCGAAACTTGATATAGATAAAATTGATCTTAAAGCTCGTGAGTTTGGTATTATCGGAAAAGGTCGTCGGGCACGGGTTGTATTTCTTACTGATAGAGCTGCCGGCTGGTTGGATAAATGGCTTTCTACCAGATCGGATCCCTTTAGAGCTTTGTGGATTAGGATACCAAAAAACGGAGAGTGGGATCCGGCTATGGGAGGTGAAAAAGCTCGCTTGTCTATTCGTGGAGTTCAAAGAATTGTGGAGAGATACAGAAGAGCTGCTGGTATATCTATGAGTGTAAGCCCTCATACTCTTAGACACTCGTTTGCTACAACCTTACTTCAGCAAGGTGCGGACTTGAGAAGTGTTCAAGAAATGCTGGGACATAAGAATGTGGCGACAACCCAGATATATACTCATGTGACGAATCCTCAACTAAAACAGATTCACGATAAATATCTGAAATAAAAAAAGCCCGCTATTGCGGGCTAAGGGTTTTGTATTCCCAGATGATGGTCATACAATTAACTGACGGACGGTGATTCCCAACAGCTGGTGTTTGGTGAATTTGATGGCTGATTATCCTTTTGTTTGGGTTTTCATTGGCCCATCGATTTATACAGTGGGCAAGAAGAATAAAATTGTCTTCTACCCCACCTGACTTACCGCCATCTTTGGTAAGTTTTATCAGAACTAGAAACCCATTTCCTATATACTCGATTTCGTCTTCATGGTTTTTTGCTTTTGGAGACAACTTCGACCTCCCGTGTTCGAATTTTATGGTTCTTGCTATTATACTATATATAATATAGGATAGTCAAGGATTGACGATGTGATATAATATAAGTCTAAACAGCATTTTAACAAGGAGGCCTCGTGCAAATTACTGGAAAGAATTTTGGAACTATAAGGCCAGGTGAAGAGATTAAAGTTTCTGAGGCAAACGGCAGTACCATAAAGGGAATTGTTGCCTGTCGCAATGTTTTAGAAAATTCTTTGATCATGGCAGGCGGATTGGCAATTATTTCAAGTTTGGCTGTGGAAAGAACCGGTAAGAGCTTTTCTGAGTTTTCTGTTTTTCCTCAGTTTTATTCTTATCTGGTACAAAATAAAATGCTTGTTACCAGGATGAACGAGATTCGTGTTGGTGATTGCATTTTAGTGTCGAGTGATGGGTTCAAGACGGTACGGGTGTTAACGATAGCTGTCTATGACCCAGATCGAGATATCGCTTTTGATACAGGTGGCATGCCGATCGACATCAACAAAATGAAGATTGCTAAGACTGGTTTTCAAGAAGACACAGCGATGATTTTGATGAAGGGCAACCATTTATTATGCGATTGTGTAGTTTCCGAATAATTTTAGACCCGGCTAAGGCCGGGTATTTTTGTGCAAAAAAAAGGCTCGCTTACGCGAGCCTAAGGCTATTTCTTTCTCCAGTACCTTCGGGGCGCCACTCGGAGAGGTCTTCACCGTTGATAAAGGCTTTCTCAATTTCGCCAATCTCAATTTCGTTGAGCGAATCAAAATAGTTTTCCCACCAGGTGTACCACAAGTGATACTCTTTTGTGTATGTAAGAGTAGTCTCTGCTTTATTAAATCGGTAGGGGTCCAAGATATGAAGGCGACTAAGGTCGCTTGCTACGACATCTTTTTGGGCAGTACCCTTTGAGATGTTCTCTAACAAAGAAGATTTGAGAGCACCATCCTTGACGGTTTCTAGTTTACATTTTGCAAGAATGATTGCCTGGGTGAGTTTTTGCAGACATAAAAATATCTCAATTTCCGTATTAGGGAAATAGTTTGTGGTAAGGACAAGATTAATTTGCACGATTCCTCCTTCTGGAATGTACGATTGAAAAGAACAACTTGGATTATACAACAGCTATTCTTCTTCAGAGTCAGAGACAGTTGTGACAGCAGCGACGGAGTCATCTGTTTTTGCAAAGCGCATCAGAATAACTCCTTGAGTGGCTCTTCCAAGACGTGGAATATTTTTGATCGGGAGTTTGATGGCCTGACCTTGGGAAGTAGTAATCAGAAGGACCTCCGAAGTCTGATCAACAAGAAGAGCACCAGATAGCTTACCTGTTTTATCAGTGGTTTCGCAGACTTTTAAGCCTTGGCCTGATCTATTTTGGACTGGATATTCAGGAAGCGGAGTACGTTTGCCCATACCTTTTTCGGTGACTATCAATAGATCTCTAAAAAGTTTGACTCGTTTGTCGGTAGATACCGGTTCGGTGGGGCCAAAAACATCCATGGAGATAACAAAGTCGGTTCCTTTGAGTAAAATCCCGCGAACTCCTTGGGTATCACGATCGGTTGGGCGAACGTCTGTTTCTTTGAAACGAATTGATTTACCCTCTTTAGAAACTAGAAGAATGTGATCTTCACCGGAGGTTTTATTGACCCAGACAAGACTATCAGCCCCTTGAAGTTTGATGGCAATAAGACCATTACTCTTGATGTTCTCGTACTTTGAAAGAGCGGTTCGTTTGACGACACCGGCTTTGGTGGTAAAGAAAAGATAAGAACTTTTTTCTACTTGTTTGGGAAGAGGCAAAATACTCTGAATTGACTCGTCACTGTCGATGTTGATGAGGTTGATAATGGCTTGGCCCTTACTGATACGACTTCCTTCGGGAAGCTCCCAGACTTTAAGCGAGAAGACTTTACCCTTGCTGGTAAAAACCAGAAGACGGTCGTGGGTATTGGCATTTGTAAGAAGACGAATTTCGTCGGTATCTTTGATGGTCATACCTGAAACTCCCTTCCCTCCCCTTTTCTGAGTTCTGAAGGTGGAAAGCGGCATGCGTTTGATATAACCGGATTTGGTGAGAGTGACCAAAGTTTCTTCGGATGGAATAAGATCCTCTTCAGAAAGGGTGCCCGGAGCGGCGGCGACGATTTGGGTTCTTCTCTTTTCGGGATAAGCCACAGCAAGCTGATTGAGTTCGTCTTTGATAATCTGGAAGACTTTTTTGGGATCTTTGAGAGTAATAATTAGTTGCTCAATTTGTTTCATGAGCTCTTGATACTCTGCTTCAATCTTTTGACGTTCGAGAGCGGCTAAACGACGAAGCTGCATTTCCAAGATAGCATTAGCTTGGATTTCGTCTAGACCAAACTTCTGACAAAGATTGGTACGGGCGGTATCGGCGTCGGGACTCTTTTTGATGGTTTCGATGACTTCATCAATGTTGGCAAGTGCTTTAAGCAGTCCCTCTAAAATGTGGGCTCTATCCTTGGCAGTCTTTAGTTCAAATTGGGATCGACGAACAACAACCATTTGGCGATGAGCGGTAAACTCCATGAGAATCTGTTTGAGGTTAAGCAGATGTGGCGTTCCGTCTGAGGCCAGAGCAACTACGTTGGCAGGGAAGTTAGTTTGTAGTTCGGTGTATTTATAGAGATTGTTAAGAACACTCTTGGGTTTGGCGTCTTTTTTCAGATCGACAGCAACAGTGAGGCCTTTTCGGTCTGACTCATCTCGGAGATCAGCAATGCCATCAATTTTTTTCTTTTTGACCAACTCGGCAATGTCGGTGATGAGTTTGGCTTTGTTAACTTGATAAGGGAGTTCGGAAATTAAAATTTGGTAGCGACCATTTTTTCTTTCAACAATTTCGGCTACACCGCGCATGATAATACTCGCCTTACCGGTGGCATACATCTTTTTGATTTCGTTGGTGTCATAGATGATACCCGAAGTGGGAAAATCAGGGCCCTTAATATGTTCACAAAGTTCGTCAATTTCGATGTCTGACTCCAGGTTACCAATAAGATTTTTATAATCGGTACTGTGTAATTCTTCATCGGGAACGGTAATGTTTGTTGTGGCTTTGCTTTTGTTGACCAAAGCTTCGATGGCTTTGACTACCTCAACTAAGTTGTGGGTTGGGATTTTGGTGGCCATACCGACAGCGATTCCTTCGGATCCCATTAACAACAAATTAGGTAATTTTGCGGGAAGAACGAGAGGTTCTTGTTGGGAACCATCGAAGTTGTCAGCGAAATCGACAGTATTTTTGTCGATGTCTTCAAGCATTTCACTAGCAATTTTAGATAGGCGCGCCTCGGTGTAACGCATAGCAGCAGCCGAGTCACCATCGATGGATCCAAAGTTTCCCTGTCCATCTATTAACGGATAGCGCATCGAAAAGTCCTGGGCCAAACGAACCATGGTCATGTAAACTGCGGTGTCACCATGGGGATGGTATTTACCCAAAACTTCACCAACGATTCTGGCTGATTTTTTGTAGGCACTTTTGTGAGTAATGCCCATGTCTTTCATGGCATATAGAACGCGACGATGAACAGGCTTTAGACCATCACGAACGTCAGGTAAGGCACGGGAAACAATGACCGACATGGCATAGTCGAGATAGCTTTTTTCCATCTCTTCAACGATGGGGGCCTGTCTGATTATTCCCCACTCTGACTTAGCCTCTTGAGGAGTGACAGTTGCTGTGTCGGTAACAGGAAATTGGTTTTGGTTTTCTTCGTTTTGGTCTTCCATATTTTTATTTATTGAAATATTGATGGTAACGAGAAACGGCTTCGTCTAGTTTATTTTTGGCATCCGAAACGGATTGATAACCGTTGATGTCGACCCATTTTCCGGGCTCATTAATTTTGTAGTTTTTGTAAAAATAGTCGATATTGTCAAGAGTTTGTTTGTCGAGTGTTTGGGCATCTTTGATGTTGGCAAAAAGAGGATCTTTCTCGGACACTGGGACGGTAATAAGTTTTGAGTCGACACCGGATTGGTCTGTTGTTTCGAGAAGACCGATAACCCGTGTTTTAACAATTGTACCGGTAGGAAAAGTTTGAGAACTAAGAACCATGACATCGAGAGGGTCATTGTCGGAACTCCAAGTTTCCGGGACAAATCCGTAGTTAAAGGGATAGGAAAGATTGGAAGTTAGAACTCGATTGATAACAAATTTTTCTTGGTCCTTGTCATACTCCATTTTATCCATTGATCCATTGGGAATTTCAATGATGGCATGGACATTAAGGTCTTCGTCGAACGCTTTAATTGAGTGAAGTAGGTTCATTAATAGTGTGACTAAATATCGAGATTGGCTAAAGTGGCATGTGTGGTAATAAACTTCTTACGTGGTGCAACTTCTTGTCCCATCAGAGTGGAAAAGACTTCGTCTGCATGTGCGGCATCCTCGACACTAATTTGTTTGAGAGTACGAGTTTCGGGATTCATGGTGGTATCCCAGAGCTGTTCCGGATTCATTTCTCCCAAACCTTTATAACGCTGAAGACCGATCTTTTGCTGTTCGGCTGGAGTTAATGTTTTAATATAGTTTTCTTTCTCTTCATCGGAGTAAACATATTTGTTGGTACTTCCATGACTAATTTTGTATAGTGGTGGGATAGCCAAATAGACATAACCTTTCTCAAATACTGGAGAGGTGTGACGATAGAACAGAGTTAACAGCAGTGTGGCAATATGAGCGCCATCAACATCAGCATCAGTCATAATGATGATACGGTGATAGCGAAGTTTTTCGATATCGAGAGTATCCCCTATTCCCATACCTAAAGCGACAATAAGGTCCTTGACACTTTCTGATTCGATAACTTTGTCCAGTCTGGCTCTTTCGGTGTTAAGAATTTTACCGCGGAGTGGTAGGATGGCCTGATGTGCACGATCTCTCCCCTGCTTTGCCGAACCGCCGGCTGAGTCTCCCTCAACGATAAAAAGTTCGGATCTGGCGGGATCTTTTTCTTGACAGTCGGCCAGTTTTCCGGGAAGAGTCATCCCCTCGAGAGCGCCTTTGCGAACAACTGCTTCACGAGCGGCTTTGGCAGCCATACGTGCACGATTAGCAAGAGTAATTTTGGCGATAATGGTTTGGGCTGTTGCCGGATGCTCTTCAAGATACTCTTCAAGTCCTTTTTTGGCGATTTGATAAACAGCGGACTGAACTTCGGGATTATTGACCTTAGTTTTGGTTTGAGACTCGAACTGGATCTCAGAAGAACTCATCTTGATCCAAACAACACCGGTGAGTCCCTCTTTGAGATCTTCGGGGGTGAAGTCGAGATCTTTGCCTTTCCCCTTTTTGTCTTTGTCGGCATCGGTTCCGGCAGTCATGTAGTTTTTGATGACTTTAGACAGGGCAGTTTTGAAACCGGTGAGATGTGTACCGCCATCATAGGTATTAATAGTGTTGGCGAAAGACTCAAGATTATCGGTATAAGTGTCTGTGTACTGCATCACTACCTCGACGCCTATTCCTAGGTTGTTTTCGGTGACACTTCCGGACATGGAAATAATCTCATGAAGAGGTTTTTTGTGTTTGTTGTTGTGTGAAAGAAGTGATCTAAGGCCGGACTCAAAATAAAAGTTTGCTTGACGGTTATCTCTTTCGTCATAAAGGTGAATGTAAGCACCAGCAACAAGGTAAGCTCTCTCTTGAAGTTTGTTTTTAATGTTGATGAAACTGAAATCGGTAGTAGTTTTGAAAATAGATGGATCTGGCCAGAAGCGAGTAAAGGTTCCTGATTGGCTGGTCAACATGTGATGATGATATTCAGGAAGAACTTTTTTGATTTCTTCTTCGGAGATAGTTTTGACAGGATAATCAGGAACACCAACTTTGTATGATTGGATAAAGAAATCTTTTTCGTGCCGAACAATCACTTGCATATGAGTAGAAAGAGCGTTGACAGCTGAAGCGCCGATACCGTGAAGACCACCGGAAGCTTTGTAAGCGGTGTCGCTGAATTTACCACCTGCGTGGAGTTTGGTCATGGCCACTTCGAGAGCGGAAACTCCGGATGAGTGCATATCAGTTGGGATACCGCGGCCGTTGTCCGAAATAGAGACGGAACCATCTTGATGAATACAAACATAGATGTCTTTGGCGTAGCCACCAATAGCTTCGTCTAAAGAGTTGTCGGCAATCTCTACCAGTAGGTGATGTAGACCTTTTTCATCGGTAGATCCGATGTACATGCCTGGACGCTTTCTGACGGGTTCTAGACCCTCTAGGACGGTAATATCTTTGGCTGAGTATGTTTGTTCTGACATATTAAATTTTTAGCTTTCGGCTTCATTGTAATGGCTAAATGCCTCCACTTCAAGTGCGAATCCTTGTACAATAGCCCTATGTTACCAAAGATTATTGTAACGGGTATCGGCGAGAGAGATATTTTGCTGAAGGGATTGAAACTATCCCCTTCTCTGGTAATTGGTTATGAGGGTAAAGAAGGTAAGGTGGACGATTTAAGACACTGGATAAACTTTGGCGTAAACACAGTATCTAGCTCTCCGGAAATGATATTGATTGTGTGGGATGCTGATAGACTAAGTCCCGAGTGCCAAGCAATTCTTTTGAAACCTCTTGAAGAAACCGGAGATCGGGTAAAACTGTTTTTATTTGTATCAAATGAAAACGGATTGTTACCAACAGTATTGTCCAGATGTCTGGTGGAGAGCTTAGAAGAAATCGGAGGAGATGAAAATAATTATTGGCGGGAGGCAATGAAGTGTTTGATTAATGGTCCGGCGGAGTCAATAGATTTATCTGAGAGATTAACGAAAGAAGAAATGGAAAGATCTTTAGTGGAACTGATAAAAAAATTGCAGTCGGGTTTGATTAAGGAAGTAAATAAAAATCGGTTGAAGGTATTAAAAAAAGCGATTGATTGTTTGGCGAAATTGAGATTTACCAATGTGAATGCCAAACTGGCGTTCAGCAATTTTCTTATAAGCTCTTGGAAGCTTATTAGAGCTTGATATTTCGGTAAAAATTTGCCATATTGAAGGTATGGATTATCAGGAGAAAGCTTTGCTTGACTATTTGATATCCTCCGCAAGATTAACGGAGGATCAGATTAATAGTCTTAAGATAGAAGCGGCTACTTCCGGAAAATCACTAACTGAGACACTTTTAGAAAAAAGATTGATTAGCGAGACTGATTTGGCAAAAGCAAAAGCAACAGTGTTGAACATCCCCTATTTTTCGGATACCAAAGTTTCGGTTGATCCCGAACTTTTGAACCTGATAACGGTAGATTTGGCTAAAAATTATCAAGTGTTACCGATATCTCTTGATCGAACAAAAAAAGAATTGAGTTTGGTAATGGTGAAACCGGAAGACTTGTCGACGGTCGATTTTTTTCAGAAACGAACCGGATTCCAGGTAAAGTCTTACCTTACAACAAAACAAAACTATGATGAGTTGGTAGCTAATGTATATAGCCAAAACTTGACCGGTGAGATCTCCGGTGTTCTGGAAAGAGGAAAAGAAGCAAGCGAAGAGGAAGGGGTAAGATTGGTCACTGCAGATACGATTTCACAGATAATAAAAGAGCCGAAAATAGTAGAAATCGTGAGGAAGATTTTGGAACATGCTATCCGTCTGAGAGCTTCAGACGTACACATTGAACCAATGGAAAACATTACCAGAGTCCGCTATCGTGTTGATGGTATTTTGGAGGAAAAGTTGACTTTGGACAAGGATTATCACGCAGCTTTGGTTTCTCGCATCAAGATATTGGCCGGCATGAAGATCGATGAAAAAAGAGTGCCTCAGGATGGACGGTTTAATTTTCAATCTGAGTGGGGTGAGGTTGATCTACGTATTTCTTCTCTACCGACAGTCAATGGAGAGAAGATCGTGATGCGTCTTCTTAAAAAAACGGACAAAGTGCCAACTTTGTCGGAGCTGGGACTTAGAGGAAAAGCGCTAATGACACTGGAAGAAGCCATTCGTATCCCCCACGGAATTATTTTGGCAACCGGTCCAACGGGTTCAGGTAAAACAACGACACTTTACTCTATTTTAGAGATGGTTAACTCTCCAAAGGTAAATATTGTTGCTTTGGAGGACCCTGTTGAGTATCAGATCGGTGGAGTGAATCAGGTACAAGTTAATCCTCAGGCCGGGTTAACATTTGCTTCGGGACTGCGTTCTTTTTTACGCCAAGATCCAAATGTCATTATGGTTGGAGAAATCCGTGACGAGGAAACGGCACAACTGGCTGTTCAAGCTTCGCTAACCGGACACTTGGTGTTTTCAACGGTTCACACGAACTCAGCTGCCGGTGCACTTCCTCGTTTATTGGATATGGGAGCAGAGCCTTTTTTACTTTCTTCTTCAATGACAGCGGTTATTGGTCAGCGTGTTTTACGTCGAATCTGTGATAAGTGTCGAGCCGCATATGTTCCGGAACAAAATGTGATTGAAGATATTAACTCCGTTTTGGGAAAGCTGGTTGATGGTTGGGTTAAGTCAAACCCAGCCAGAATCGCCGAGGCCCAAAAAAACAATGTCCCCTTTATGCTTTACAAAGGCGCCGGCTGTGACAAGTGCGGCGGTTCCGGGTATTACGGACGTATTGGTATTTACGAGGTGTTAAGGGTAACCGATAAAATCGCCAGATTGATCATGGAGCGTGCTGATGCGGACACGGTAGAAGAGGCGGCAAAAGCCGACGGCATGATTATTATGAAGCAGGATGGATATCTGAAAGCGCTTGAAGGTGTAACAACTCTGGAAGAGGTTATTAGAGTAGCTCAAGTTTAATGGAAAAAGGAACTAATTTTATTGAGGGTTTGTTATCTTTGGCGGCTGAAAAAGGAGCTTCTGATCTGCATTTGTTGGCGAATACTTTTCCTGTTTTTAGATTGATTGGAAAGTTGGTATTTTATGAACAGGGTGGTTTGATAAGCAGTACTGCCCTACTGGGGTACATCACCAGTTTGATGTCTGCGGCACAAAAAGAAGTATTTCTGCGAGATTTGGAACTGGACTTTTCGGTGACTGTAGGAAAGAATCGCTTTAGAGCCAATGCATATTTTCAAAGGGGAACTCCGGCTATTTCCTTACGTTTTATTCCCAACGAAATTCCAAACATTGATAGTTTGGGTCTGCCAGAGATCTGCCATGCTTTTGCAAAATTAAAACAGGGTTTTGTTCTTGTTACCGGTCCAACCGGATCGGGAAAATCTACCTCAGTCGCGGCGATACTGGATGAGATTAACAGTAACCGTACGGAGCATATCGTATCTATTGAGGACCCGGTGGAGTTTATTCACGAAAATAAAAAATCAATTGTTAGTCAGCGAGAGTTAGGCGGAGATACAAAGAGTTGGGACAATGCTTTAAAGTCTGTTCTGCGTGAAGACCCCAACGTTGTTTATATCGGAGAGATGAGAGATCCGGAGACAATTGCGGCGGCAATGACAGTGGCTGAAACAGGACATTTGGTTTTTGCCACACTGCATACTAACTCTGCAGCACAAACGATTGACCGTATCGTAGACAGTTTCCCGGAAGATCAGCAAAGCCAGATTGTTTTACAGTTGTCGACGGTTTTAGAAGCGGTACTATCGCAGAGATTGATTCCCTCACTGGATGGTAAAAGAAAAGTGGCTACCGAAATTATGGTAGCAACACCTGCTGTTCGCAATAATATTCGTGAAGGTAAAACTTTTCAAATTGATAATGTGATTCAAACAAGCGGTAATTTGGGAATGAGACTGTTGGAGCAGAGTATGGCAGATTTGGTAAACAAAAATGTTGTTGATCGGAATGTAGCAATGGAGTACTCAATTAGACCGTCTGTGTTAGATAAAATGATTAACGTTAGATGAAGTCATACCGCTATAAAGTAATCGACAAGGACGGAAATTCCTCGAGTGGTGTGATGGAAGCAACGGATGAAAAACAGGTAGCCAATGTGTTACGAAGTAAGGGATTACATATTACCGGTTTGGCATCTGATGAGGGGTTTTCTACTGATTCGCTGTTTGGGAGGTTTTCTAAACCCAAGGCCGACGACATTACCAGTTTTACTCGACAGTTGGCAACCATGGTCGGAGCTGGACTCCCTTTGGTCAGCGCCTTAAGAATCTTAAAAAACCAGTCGACAGCGGTGATGAAAGTTGTGATTGAAAAAATACTGACGGAGGTCGAAGGTGGTTCGACGATGTCCGATTCTTTGGAACAATCAGGTGGTGGTTTTTCTTCTGTTTATATTGCTTTAGTTCGTGCCGGTGAGTCGGCAGGAGTTTTGGATCGAGTGTTGGTCAAGTTAGCTGACACTTTAGATAAGCAAAGAGAGTTCAAAAGCAAAACAAAAGGAGCGATGGTTTATCCGGTGATTGTTATGGTGGCGATGGTGGTGATTGTGGCCATAATGATGATTTTTGTAGTGCCCAAAATTACGGCTATGTATAAAGATTTTGGAGCTGACTTACCGGGAACAACAAAGATATTAATCGGTGTTTCTAACTTTATGGCTAAGTTTTGGTACTTGGCTCTGGCAGTTTTTGGTGTTGCCGGAGTGTTAGTAAATAATTGGAAAAAAACCGAGGTGGGTTCTTTGGTTGCGGAGCAAATTACTTTTAAGATCCCGGTTTGGGGAAATTTAAAAAAAGACACCATACTGACTGAGTTTGCCAGAACAATTAGTGTCTTACTCGGTGCCGGTATTCCGATACTGGACGCTTTGCAGATTGTAGCTGATACACTGGGAAGTAAGGTTTATGGTGCAGCAGTAAAACAGATCGCCACGATGGTGGAAAAAGGAATTAGTTTATCCGAAGGCATCGAAAGACTGGACATATTTCCTCCTATTTTGGGACAGATGATAGCTGTGGGAGAAGAAACCGGAAAACTAGACGAAGTACTAGCAAAATTAGCCACTTTTTATGAAAGTGAGAGTGAAATTAAGATTAAAGCCCTGACAACGGCGATTGAGCCGTTAATTATGGTATTTCTGGGGGTAGCCGTCGGTTTTATCGTGATTGCGGTGATTATGCCTATATACAACTTGACAAGTCAGTTCTAATCGTTCATATTTGATATTAACTGAATTATAAAAAATGACAAATAAAATGAGACGATCTAGTGGGGGTTTTACCTTGATGGAGCTCTTGATTGTTATCGGTGTTCTGGGAATCTTGGCTGTTGGACTCTTAGCGGCAATTGATCCATTTGAGCAGTTAAAAAAAGCAAGAGATACTAATTATCGCAGTGCTTTACTAGAGTTCTTGTCGGCTAACCAAAGATATTACGCTAATCACGGTTATTTCCCATGGAGAAATTCGGCTGAGGTTGCAGAAGGGACTTGTACTTACGATAACTCAGTTGCTTTGGGAGTTGATGATACTTCTACGACGGCTTCATTGTCGGCTGCTTTAGTTAAAGTGGGTGTAGATCAAGATGCAACATTTGATCCCTGTATTGATGTACTGATGAACGATGGAGAGCTAAAAAGCACTTTCAAACAAGGTTTGGGTAAGACTTTATATCTAAGCTCATGGGGAAAAACAGTTCTTAGAGTTTGTTACTCTCCTGAGAGTAAGAGTAACTTGAATGACTTAGCCACTGCTTTCCATGTAAATACAGACACAAACAACGTTGAGATGGGCTGTTCTGCGGCTCAGAAGTCTGCAGGAACTTGTTTGCAGTGTTTCCAGTAAGGATTTAGATTTATTAGACAAAGATGAGGGGAGGTATCCCCTCTTTTTGTATCGAAGAAAGTGATACCATAAGTTATGCTTTTTGTGACGCTGTTTATATTTGTCCTGGGACTAGTTTGGGGATCTTTTCTAAATGTGGTTATTTTTCGAACTTCTCATGGTAGCTCTCCCCTATCCGGTCGTTCAGTTTGTCCCAAATGTAAACATAAATTGGCGTGGTATTACAATATTCCCATAATTTCTTTTCTTTGGCTGAGAGGCCGTTGTGCATACTGTCAAAGGAAAATCTCGATACGTTACCCAATTATTGAACTGTTGACAGGGATTTTATTTGTGTGGTGGTTTGTGGTGGGCTTTAACTTTTTTAAGTTAGTTGGCTCTCCTTGGAGCTTTATTCAACCAGTATTTTGGCTAACGGTGGGAATGGTTTTACTTTCGATATTTATGACGGACCTTCTATACATGGTGATTCCTTTTAGTTTGAATCTGCTTTTATTTTCTTTGTCCCTTATTTACCGGGTTGGTTTGGTAGGTTTTGGGATCATGAGGGCCACGGATTTTTGGTTAGCTCTTTTATCCGGATTAGGGGTGTGTCTTATTTTTATTTCTCTTCAGTATCTGACTAAAAAAATTAAAAAGGTTGATGGTATCGGTTTGGGAGACGTTTTTTTGGTGCCATCTTTAGGATTGTTACTCGGATGGCCAAAAATTGTACCGGGAGTATTTATTTCTTTTGTTTCCGGGGCTTTGGTGGGAATTGTTTTAATGGTGATGAAAAAAAAGAAAATGAGTCAGTATTTACCGCTTGGTCCATTTTTAATATTGGGGACAGTAATTGGCCTGCTTTGGGGTGGTCAGATTTGGGAGTGGTATTTAGGTTTACTGGTTTGACTTTTACACTGGATTAAAGCACAATGAATTTGTGATGAGAAGAAACGGTTTTACTTTGATTGAATTGATTTTAGTGATGGCTATTGTGGGAATTTTGGCGATTATCGGTATTGGTTCTTATACTCAGGCAACGTTAAAAGGAAGAGACACCCAAAGGAAAAATGACCTGAATCAAATTGCAAAGGCCTTTGAAATGTTTAATAACGATGTTGGAAGATACCCAAAGTCTAACAACGGTGCAGTTCTTTGTTTGATGATTGACGGTACTGATGGTGACTGCTCGTCAAAGATTTATGCCTATACAAGTAACGGTGACCAAGTCATCTACATGCAGGAGGTGCCAACCGATCCAGATATCGATAGAAGTTATTATTATGAATACGGAACTGATGGCGGTTTTGCTATTTATACTGCTTTGGAAAATATTGAAGATAGAGACGTGGTTGTGGATAGCGAAGGGGCTAAGTCGGATTGGAATTTGTCTTGCGGAACGGCAATGTGCAATTATAAATTAACTGAGTTAGGACTAGTAAGAGTAAAGTAAAAATGAAACAAAAAGGATTTACCTTAATCGAGTTATTAGTGACAATGGGGATCATCGCGGTTTTAACAGGCTTGGCGGTGTTTAATTTTAACCAAGCTAGAGTTAGAGCTCGTGATGTTCAGAGAAAGAGTGATCTGAGTCAGTTGGCAAAAGCTTTTGAGTTGTACAAGAATGACAATAACGGGCAATATATTCTGACTGAAGGTACAGGTTCAGACAAGAGCGTTTTTATGGCTACATTGATCGAAGACCAATATACCAAAACGACTTTTGTTGATCCCAAGGGAAGTAGCTGGAGCAGTTATGAATATATCTGTACAGATGCTAAGACGTATTATTTGATGACTTGTTTGGAAAATGTGGCTGATACATCTAAAGCATCAGCTGATAAGTGTGCTTTATTCCAGCCCAACGGAGTTAATCCGAGCGGTGTTGATTGTGCCTGTGGTGAGTCTTATAAAGGAGTCATGTACATTACTACAAATCCATAACTATGAAAAAAAATGCCTTTACCCTACTCGAGTTATTAGTAGTCATTGGTATTATCGGAATACTAGTAGCTTTGGCGACAGTGTCGTATAGTGCAACCCAATCATCCGGTCGTGATTCAAGACGGAAACAGGACTTGGTCTCGATTCAGAATGCCCTCGAACAGTATTACTCGGAAAATCAGTTTTCTTACCCTGACAATGCTTGTACATCTAGTAATACTTTATTGACAAAGTATCTTAAGAGTTCATGGCCGGTTGATCCGCAAACAAACACAACCTATACGGCTTCTACCTGTGAGACAACGGGGTACTGTGTTTGTGCAACAATGGAGAAAAGCGGTTCAGGAAATTCGGGTGCCAGTTGTGATTGGAATAACGAGACTAAGGGATATTATTGTGTGGCAAACTTACAATGAAAAAACGCAATGGTTTTACTTTTGTTGAACTTCTAGTCGTTATTACGATAATTGCCGTTATTTTCGCGGCCGGTGTGGTGTCCTACTCCGCGATTGCCAAGAACTCCAGAGATGCAAGAAGAAGGGCGGATTTGGAGGCCATTAGACAAGCCTTGGAGATGTGTCGTTCTATTGCCGGTGAGTATCCGCTACTGATTTATCAAAGTGGTAGTACAGGCACAATAACCTGTTCCGATTCAAATGCTACCGTTACGATGTCCTCTACCCCTGTTGATCCAAGACCTTGCGACGCTGCTACGGACGGAAAATATGCATATACAACAGATGGAAGCAGTTATACATTGACCGCGACTTGTATGGAAGACACCTCTTTGACTAAAACGGTGACAAATCCATGAAAAAAAAAGAGTTGATACTGGGCGCTTTTTCGCTAATTGAGCTGATGGTTACGATCTCAATTATTATTGTTTTGTCGGGGACGGTAATTGCGGGATATTTTCGATTTTCCCAAAGACAGGCGGCAATGAATGATGCCAGAAGTTTGATGAGCCAGATGAAGAAGATCCAGTCTCTAGCTCAAAACTTGGTTTATCCTGACGGTTGTGGAGGTCTGCAAAATTATAAACTTTCTCCTGTCTGTACTGGAGTTGACTGTCGTTCTGTAAGGGTTGTGGCAACTTGTGTGAGCGGGGGGGACGCTAACGGAGAAATTGTAATTACGGAAAGTGAGGAAGTTCTGGGAAAGGCCTATTTTACTGATCAGACAGGAACTTATACTTTTTCTGCGGGAACGGGGGTAATCTCTCCGGTGGGTTCTTTGGAAATATCCTATTTGAATAGCCCCTATCAGTTTGGCGTGGAGATATACGAAAACGGTAATATTGCTGTAGTTGAAAAATGAAAATAAAAACGATTAACCATGGACAAACATTAATTGAGATTGTAGTGGCTGTCGGAATTATCTCTCTTGTCTTAGTAGGAGTATCAGACATCGTGTCTCGGTCTTTGAGTATGTTGAGTTACCAAAAAGATAGAAGCGGGGCGGTTAACCTAGCTCAAAAACAGATTAATTATTATCGCGGAGAGCGAGATAAAGCACCAATAACTTTTTTTAATAATCTAGATAGTTTTCAAGTATGTCAGGGCACGATTGACGAAGATGGAAAATTTGACGGAAAATATAACTGTGTTATTTCCTATCATGATTTGGGAGATGTAGTGGATATGACGGTGACGGTAATCTGGAACGGGGGTAAAAAGGATGCAGATGGTCAGGAGGTGACAATGAAAGTCGAGTTATCACAAGACTTAGCAAAACCCACAAGATGAAACAACACAAAGGATACACACTTTTTGAGTTGGTAGTAACGGTTTCTCTTCTAGTAATCGTTTTATTGGGAGGAACAACAATTTTCTTCAGAAGCTTTCGATCAAGCGGTGTCAGTGACATTCAATCAACAGTAAATAGCGGTTTGCGTGCGGTGGCAGAAATGATTGAAAGAACATTGCGTTACGGCACGGTGATGAGAGTCATTGATAGTGATGGTGTACAAAAAACCAGAGAAGACTGTATCTTGGCTGCAAAGAACAATGAAGGTGTAGTTGGCTATTCTTTAGTTGTAAAGGACAGTGTTGGAGGTACGGCAATATATTCTTTATCTGATGGTGTAGTGTCTTCAAATTCCGGAGTAGTAATCAGCAGTCCGGATGTTTACGTCACAAAGATGCAGTTTACCTGGTACTGTCGTTCTGGGGTAAATGATAGAATTAATTTGCTTGTTGAAGCTACTTCGAGTGCCACGTCTGGTGAGGGGTATTCCGGAGAGCTGGCAAGAGACATTAATTTATTGAATAGCGGTATTTATTGATGAAGTATCGAGCACAAAAGGGTATCCATCGTGGTCAGGTTGCTTTGGTGATGGTTTTGATTATGACAGTTCTTAGTGCTTTGGCTGTGTCGTTGGCTTCAAGGTCCACCATCGATACAAGAGTTCAGCAAACCGAAACTGAGAGTGTACAGGCATTAATTGCGGCTCAAACTGGACTGGAACAGCTTATTATGTCTACCGACACAAATGTTTCGACGGATACTTATGTGGCAAACAAAACTACTTCTGGTTCGGAAAGTTTGGACATTGGTCGAGTTGAGTCGGGCGGTACGGTTGAACTCAGTTTGGCTGATGCTGATTTTAGTACCTTGACCGGATTTGCAGTTTACTGGAGTCCTGAAAAAAGTGATCCTTCAGGAACACCTTCTGTTTTTATTTCGGTTGTTCGTAATAATAGCGGTACTGTGTCATTGAGTGATTATGCTTATGCTTACACAGAAGAAAATGGGTTTACACTAGCTCAGAGCGGTTCTGAGGAGGGTTACGATAAGAGATCCGGGGATGTTTCATCGGACACGATTGCGGTCAACAGTAGCGTGGTCGGAATTCGAATTACCGTTTATGGCAGTCCGGCTTTAGTGAAAGTTTTCCCTCGTGGTTCTGATGGAGCAGAGTTTCCTCCTCAACTCAAGTCGATAAGGTCGGTCGGATCAATTGAGTCCGGTGATAAAACAGTAAAATATGGTCTTCAATATGAAGAGTCCGAAAATGATACGGTCCCAGGTATATTCGATTATGTTTTGTTTTCCGGAGGGTCGTTGATACAGTAGATATCTGTATTTTGGGTATGGAGATGAGTTATACTGAAATAAGTATGGCTGCCCATTTTGGTTTGGATATTGGATCCACAAGTATTAAGATTTTGAAATCTGACGGAAAGAAAATTTCTGGTGTTTCTATTGTCCAGAATAATGCCGGAAAAAGTTTGTTGGCAATGTCAAATGCCGAAAAGATAGCTTTGGTAGATCAAATAAAGACATTGGTCAAGTCATCGGGTATTCGAGGTCGTCAAGTGGTAGCATCGATTCCTGAGTCGTTAGTTTACTCAAAAGTCATGCAGTTTCCGATCATGTCGACTCCTGAGTTGGCAACAGCAATTAAATGGGAGCTTGATCAGTCGGTCCCCTTTCCCCCAAATGAGGTAGAAATGTCTTGGGTCGTGTTGGATAGACCGGATAAAGTACGCGGTGATGAAAAGATTTTGGTTTACGTTGTGGCTGTACCTACAAACGTGTCTGATGCCTACGTACAACTTTTGGAGCTTATTGGACTTGAGCCGTTGAGACTAGAAAATGAAACACCGTCATTATTAAGAGCATTCGCTTCTTCTTTAAACGACGCTACTCCTTCAATGATTGTGGATATGGGTGCCAGTGGAACAGGTATTATTTTGGCAGGTAAAGAAAAAATCTTTAGTAACTTCTATTTACCTTTTGGCGGTGAAGTAATGACTAAGCTTATTTCCGACGCTTTCGGTATGCCGATTGATCAGGCGGAAACCTATAAACGAACCTATGGAATCGATCAGAACCAGCTAGAAGGAAAGGTTTTTAAAGTCTTAAAACCAGCGATTGATAATATTGTCGGTGAGATAAAAAAGATGGCCGTTTCTTATCAAAATGATCATTCCGGATCGATTGTTTCTCGGGTGATACTGACGGGAGGAGGAGCTTATCTTTTGGGATTATTGCCGTATTTGTCGGCTTCTTTAGAGGGGTTTGAAGTGGTGATTGGCGATACTTTTTCAGGGTTAAACGTTGAACAAAAATATAAAACCCTTGGCCCGATATTTGCAATCGCCTATGGATTATCGAGTGACCTGTCATGATTAAAGTAAATCTTATTAGTAAGAAAAGACGCTCTCTTAAAGGTGAGAACTGGACACGTTTGATCGTGAATATCCTGTTTGGTTTGTTTTCGGCGTATTTTTTGGGGATTACTCTATATGTGGTGATTTCGATGTTGGTTTTGAACAACAAGATTAAAAATACTCAAAATGAGGCACAAGAAATCTCATCGATGATGCTGAAGAATAACGAAAAATTAAGTCGCTTTGTGCTGACAAAACTGATTCTGACTCAGATTGAGAGTTCAAACAAGGGACGTTTTAAGTATAAAGAGTATCTTGATGGAGCGTCAGCATTATTGCCGGTAAACGCGTCGATATCAGGTGTTGATTTTTCCGTTAAAGGTTGGATGTCTGTTGCTGTGACTTCAAAAGATGTTTTGCTACTTAGATCTTTGGAAAATGTGTTGATTAACGAAGGCACTTGGAAAGATAATCGGTATTTTTCAAGTGCTTATGTTGAAAGTGTTACTCGAGATAAAAGCGGTGTGTATTACGCAAGATTACAACTTGAACTAAAACAGATAAATGGCACAAAATAAAATAGTTGGCTATAAAAATATTTTTGGATTCGTTTTGCCCGACTGGGTAGATGAGTCTCTGATTAGAATGATCGTAACGGTACTGATGTTGAGTGTGGTGATGCTTTTTGTTTTGTTTTTTGTAGTATGGCCAAAACTGGATAGTGTTGAAGAACTAAGGTCCACTTTAAAAGAGGAAACAGCTAGTTTGAGCTTATTAAAGAGTTCACAAGAAGGATTTAATAAACTAAACGAACAGATACCGGAGAATCTACAAGAAATGGTGTTGTCAGCTATTCCGCAAACATATTCACCTGAGAAAGCCATTTTTCTTTTAAGACGGATTGCAAATGATACGGGAGTTTCGATTACTTCGTATAAGTTACCGTCAGGGGTGGTTTTTAGCACTGACGAATCTAAACAAGGTACCGGAGGAGAAACTATGGTCGATTTTGCCAATTTCCCAATCAGAATTTCCGTTTCTGCCCCGGTAAACTCTTTACTTTTGTTTATTGACAAAATTGAAAGTTCTTTGCCATATGGGGTTGTTTCCGATCTTAATATGCAGGAGGTGACAAAGTTGGTTAGAACATCAGCCGGATCGGTTAATATGGATCTGGAAATAAAGTATTTCCAGTCAACCTTAAAAAAGGTTGATATTACAAAAATTGGCTCATTTACGGGAACGGACTTAGATATGGTAAAACAGATGGCTACCTTTTCCCGATACAATCTTGATTCTGACTTAGGGAACATGGGACAAGGGTCGGTAACCACGACGACAAATATCTTCGGCTTTTAACAAAAAACCCTCTAATTGAGGGCTTTTTGTTTGTTATTTTGCATTCTTTATTCTGCTTCCTCGTCTTTCTTTTCTTCAGCCAATTCTTCAGTTTCCTTTACTGGCTCTTCTTCTTTGGCTTCTTCGACGACTTCGGCAACTTCTTCCAAAGCCTCTTCTTTTTCTTCGACCAAATCTTCAGTTTCCTTTACTGGCTCTTCTTCTTTGGCTTCGATTCCATCTTCCAGAAGATCAACGATGGCTCGAGTGCCCTTTTGGATGGCGGCAATTCGAACTATTTGACGAATAGATTTTATGACCTTGCCTTGTTTTCCAATGACACGTCCGACATCTTCAGGATCTACCTTAATAAGGTACTTGGTAGCTTCTTTGTCTTCGGTTTGCTCTTCTGAAATAACGACACTTTCAGGGTGGTTAACGATGTTGCTAACGATGTACTCGATTAGTTGTTTCATTTTATTTAACTAATTTTCTAATGGTGTCTGTTGGCTGAGCTCCTTTAGTTAGCCATAATTGATAATTTTCTTTATTTATTTCTAATTTGTTTTCCGGATCGTGAGGATTGTAAGTACCCAAGGTATCAATTACCTTTCCGGTGAGTTTGGATTTCTCTTCAGCGACGACAATACGATAGAATCGTTGGTGTTTTTTACCAGTCGGTTGTAGTTTGATTTTTAGCATAGCGATATTATATCAGTTCCAGGGCTCTTTTAGCAGCGTTCTGCTCGGCCTCCTGTTTGTTTTTACCTACTCCCGTGGCCGTTTCTTTGTTGTTAATATTGACGGTTACTTCAAATGTTTTGTCATGATCTGGGCCAATTTCGTTGATCGTCCGATATGATGGAGAGGTAAAACCAAGACCTTGAACTTTTTCTTGGAGCAGAGATTTAGCATCTTTGAGTTGGTCTTCGGAGATGATTTCCTTGACGTTGGGAATAATAAATTTTTCGAAAAATAATTTAGCAATTTCTATTCCCCCGTCACAGAAGAGGGCACCAATTAGACTTTCAATCACATCTTCTAGAATAGAGTTGTTTTGTCTTCCTCCAGTGGCCTCTTCGCCTTTACTCATAATGATGTATTCGTTGATGCCGTTCTCGATATTGATTCGAGAGAGAGACTCGGTACGAACACTGGCTGATCTAGCAGCTGTAAGATACCCTTCTTGTTTGTCAGGGTATTTGTTGTAAAGGTAGACGGAGATAAGCATTTCCAGAACGGCATCACCTAGGAATTCGAGTCTTTCATAACTTTCGGAGATTCCTGGTTCGTTTAGACACGAACGATGAGTTAAGGCAGCAATCAAAAATGATTCATTTTTGAAGGAGTAACCTATTTTTTCTTGGAGAGGTTTAAGATTTGGGAGTTTCATTTTCGGTGTCTGGTCTTCCGGAGAGCTTGATGGCCGATGCTAAGGCGCCGTTAACGAAACTAGAGCTCGTTTTACCTCCATAACGTTTAGCGATTTCGACAGCTTCATCAATAATGACTTTGGTAGGTGTTTCTGTCTTGTATATAAGTTCGTAAACAGCCTGTCGGAGAACTGCGAGGTCAACACGATTTATTTGAGAAATTGGCCACTCCGGAGCACATTTTTGGACAATGTCATCAATTTTTTCGATGTTGGCCAAAACTTTGTCTACTCTTGAAGGTCGTTCCTCTTGAGGAGTGAACATTCCGGCAAAAAGAGACTTAAAAACAGCAATTCTTTTTAAGTGTCTTGGATCTTGGGCAGATTTCACGGTTTTTTATTTTGCTTTACAAATTGGACAGGCAAAGTGAGATTTTTTGAGGTTGCCACACTTTTTGCAGGTGATCATTTTGGGTTCAATCAAGTGGATCTGAGAACGTCTAGCTCCTTGTCTTCTTGTTGAATGTTTTCTTTTGGGTGTTGCGGCCATGATGTATTAGTTTTAATGGATAACAAGTGTATTTTAGCAAGTACTCAGTTTAGTAGCAATCTCTTCTGCCTGAGCAATGTTGGATTTGACGAGAGATGAGGCTAGTTTCTTGGCTTCAAGAAATAGTTTTTTGGACCAAAAATATTTTAAACTGGTGGGAAGAGATCCGTGTTGCTTAAAACCAAAGACTTCCCCTGCACCCCTGAGGCGAAGATCTTTTTGGGCAAGAGTGAGACCGGAATGATATTTTTGGAGCAGTTGGAGGCGTTCGGTTTCTTCCTCGTCATCGGTACTGGGTACTAGGAAACAAAACCCTTGACCTTCTCCCCTACCGACACGTCCTCGAAGCTGATGAAGAGTAGCCAAACCAAATCTTTCTGCCGAATGGACAATCATAACGTTAGCGTTCGGGATATCGATACCGACTTCAATTAAAGTGGTGGCAACAAGAACCCCCTTTTCGGAGTTTTTAAAATCGGCCAGTACTTTGTTTTGATCGTTGACCTTCATTTTGCCGTGAACAACATAGACCGGATACTGAGGTGGAGTGATACGACGATAAAAAGCAGATATTTTTTCAACCGAAGCTGTATTGGTATCGTGTTCGGTGATGTTGGGACAAACTACAAATATTTGATTGCCTTCGTTTAGTTTTTGGGCTAACCATTCGGGACTTTTTTTAAAGTGTGTCGGCGTGGTGACAAATGTTTTTGTAGGCAGGCGATTTAGGGGTTTGTGGATGATACTACTGATTTCGATGTCTCCCAGTAAACCTAAGGCTACAGTACGAGGTATGGGCGTGGCGGATAGATTGACAAGATGTGGAACAGGAGTGCGCCTCAATAGCTCATCTCTTTGTTTGACACCAAATTTATGCTGCTCGTCAATGGCCACAAAAGCGAGAGGTGTCTTTAGTGTGGCTGGAATAGCGGAGATTAGGGCGTGTGTACCGATATAAATTGATGGTTTTGAGATATCGATTTTGTTTCCTGAACTGCCGGTGATTAATTGAATATTGTCGGGAAAGAGTGAGTATTTTTTAAAAGTTTGGTAGTGTTGATTGGCAAGAATTTCGGTCGGAGCCATAATGGCACAGCTTTTGTTTTGGGCGATACACTGATTGGCCGCAAATAGTAAGGTGGCAGTTTTTCCCGAACCGGTATCACCTTGAATAAGCCGATGAGTAAAAGTATCCTGACGAAGATCATGATAGAGTGAGGTGATGGTTTTTTCTTGATCTTTGGTTAGAGTAAACGGTAAACAGGACGAAGTTTCTTGAGTTATTTTTGATGAGATACAAAGAGAAACGGATTTTCCAAGATTGTGAAGTTCCAACTGATTTTTAATATTTATCGAGAGATGTTCATTAAAAGAGAGTCTTTTGTCGGCAAGAAGCTGGTTGTTTTTTGATTTGGGAAAATGGATTTCTTGATATGCCTGATATAGATCTATAAGATCCAGACGTTGAATCAGATCTTGATCTAGAGGATCGTTGAGGGAGAGAGATGGTAGTATTTCGTAGATTTTTGATCTTAACCATCGTGATGTAATGCCCGCAGTTTGAGGAAATACCGGTACAAGCCCTCTGGTGTTAATGGAGGGTTTGTGGCCAGACTCAACTACGGGAGAAATAATTGTTTTTCCCTGAGCCCCCCAAAACGAAGTTTTTCCGGCGATGGTGTAGATATCCCCACCTTTGATCACACGTTTGATGTATGGGTTGTTGAACCAGGTAAGGACAATTTTCCCCGAACTATCCTCGGCTGTTGATTGACAGATAAGCCGGCCATTTTTGGTATAGAAAACTTTTGGTTCAGTAAGCTTGGCCGTAAAAGTCTGAGTCTGCCCAATTCTAAGTTCATTAATCGGTACGGGATTGGAAAAATCTAGATAGCGACTGGGAAAATGATGAAGAAGATCTCGGATTGTCTCAATACCCAGTTTGTTGAGTTTGGCGGAGATGGAAGGTCCTATTCCCCTGACTGCGGTGATTGGGTCGTCTGGGAAGTAGGCAGTGCTCATATGTAGAAGAATATGGAGGCGAAAGTGGTTAGAACAAGAACGAGTGAGCCTGCGAAAATGATCATGGTGTAGATTTTCTTTTGTCTTTTGGTCATAGTTTGTTTGTGCGTATACGTTTATTATATTATTATTAGAGGAGAACATATGTATAGAAGAAGAAAAAGAATAACTATTGGTGGGCTAAATAACCTTTTTGGGGGGAAGCTGTCTGAAATGAATTGGGGAAAGATTATTTTCTTTAGCCTTATCGGACTTTCCTTATTGGTTATTGTTTTATTTCTTTGGTACTCTCGCGGACTGCCGGATCCTGGAAAGATTCAACGCCGTACTGGTTACTCTACCCAAATCCTGGACAGAACCGGAAAAACGGTTTTGTATGATGTTTATTCCGACCAGGATCGTCGCTTCACTCCCCTATCCGATGTGCCCCAGTATTTAAAAGATGCCACGATTTCGATTGAAGACAAAGACTTTTACAAACATAAAGGCTTTGACCCCCTTACTCCTCTGCGTATTGCAAAAAATATTTTAGTTAACCACCGACTTGTCGGAGGTTCAACTCTGACCCAACAGTTGGTAAAAACGGTTTTGCTGACAAATGAAAGAAAGATATCCAGAAAGATACGAGAGTTTGTTTTGGCGGTAAAAATAGAAAAAACATATAGTAAGGATGAGATTTTGCAAATGTATTTAAATGAAGTTCCCTACGGAGGCGGCACTGCAGGTGTAGCGGCAGCGGCACAACAGTATTTTGGCAAAGAAGTGAAAGATCTTAATCTAACCGAGTGTGTTATTTTGGCAGGATTACCCCAGTCTCCTTCTCGATACTCTCCTTACATTGGAGAGTCACTAGCTTATGTTCCTCGGGCAAAGGATGTGGTACGAAGAATGAGAGAAGATGGCAAAGTGACTAAAGAACAAGAAGAACAGGTTGTGGCAGAACTGGATAAAGTTGTTTTTAAAGGGGTAGGATCCAAGATTAAAGCACCTCACTTCGTAATGTATGTTAAACAGTTGCTTGAGGATGAGTACGGATCGGATATCTTAGAAGCAGGCGGACTGAAGGTGACCACAAGTTTAAACTGGGAACTGCAAGACAAAGCGGAGACAATCGTGAAAGAGGAAATTGACAAAGTGAGTACGAGTTTAAATATTGGAAATGGAGCTTCGATTATTTTGGATACCAATACGGGTGAGATTCTGAGTATGGTTGGGTCTAAAGACTACTTTGACTCTTCAATCGATGGTGAGGTAAATGTAACAACTCGTAACAGACAACCCGGATCTTCAATAAAACCTTTGGTTTATGCAGTAGGTTTTATGGAAGGATACTCTCCCGCGTCGGTATTGGCGGACATGGTGACAGAGTTCCCCGGTAAGGATGAAAATACTCCCTATATTCCCAAGAATTACGATGGCAAAGAACATGGACTGTTGCACTTGCGCGAAGCTCTAGCTAGTTCAATCAATATCCCGGCTGTGAAGCTGTTGGCTCGTGTTGGGGTGAGTGACGTTTTGGCTCAGGGCTATAAAATGGGTTTTACAACCCTTGAACCAACAAAAGAAACCTTAAGCCGCGTTGGTTTATCAATGGCTTTGGGTGGTGCCGAGATAAAACTGATTGATATGGTGTCGGCATATAGCACTTTTGCGAATGGCGGTTATAAAGTTGAACCGGTAGCAATTTTAAGGATTGAAGACAGCTCAGGAAAAGTAATTTACGAAAACAAATCGGTAAAACATGAGCGGGTTCTCGACGACAAAGTTGGTTTTTTAATTAACTCCGTGTTGTCAGACAACAATGCTCGTTTGCTAACATTCGGTGTTAACTCGTATCTTAATATGGGAAGCAGAGCCGTGGCAGTAAAAACAGGTACTACTAACGATCTTCGGGACAACTGGACAGTGGGCTGGTCGAAAGACACGATCGTGGGAGTCTGGGTTGGAAACAATGATAATGACAAAATGAAGAACGTGGCTTCGGGTGTCTCTGGCGCCGCTCCTATCTGGCGACGAGAAATGCTTAATGTCTTGTCCATAAAGCCGGACAGCCCCTTTACGGTCCCTCAGGGGGTCTCACAAGTTGAAGTTGATAGGGTGTCAGGTTATCCGGCCCATGATGGATTCGCAAGCTATAAAGAATGGTTTATAAACGGTACCGTTCCTTCCGATCCAGACCCGATTCACACAAAATTAAAAATATGTAAGGGTGACTCAAATAGATTGGCCGATCAAGTGTCGGTATCTCAGGGAAATTACGACGAAAAAGAGTACATTGTGATTAAGGAAACGGATCCGTTAACAGCAAAGAATCTATGGCAAAAAGGGATTGACCAGTGGATTGTGAAACAAACCGACTCAATTTATAAACCGCCAACTGAGACATGCGGCGCTTCAACCTCAACCGATATTCAGATTGTTTCACCCACAAACCATAGTCGAGTAAACGGTGAAACGGTGTCGATAAAGTTTACAGTTGTTAGCTCGAAGTCAATCGTTGAGGTAAAGCTCTATGTTGACGGTACTTTGGAACAATCGTTTACTGAAGGGCCTTATGTTAAGGAAATCAAACTGACAAACGGTAAACACTCAATCCAAGTTGTGGCAAAGGATAATGAGAGTAAAGAGGAACAGAAAACTCACGAGTTTTCAATGAATGAAGATTGGGAATAACAGTTTAATTAAACAAAGAGAGAAGAGATCTCTTCCTTTATACCAGCAATTTCTTTTTGAGATAAATTGTTGAGGAGGGATGAGAAAATTATTCTAAATGAGTGTTTATTTTGGTACGAAGTAAGATATTGAACGTCTTTTACAAGATGGCTGACAGAAGTTATTTTGGCAATAATTTCGCCGACTTTTTCCGTAGATTCGATGGTCATGTCTTCTAGTAGCTCAGGAAATTCGGAGATGGGTGTGTAGATTTTGTTTGGTGAACGAAGGTCGGATAGTGTTTGAGTATCTATTTCGACTATGACCGGATTTGAAGTAATGCCAATTTCTCTGAGGATAGATGGTTTGATGTGACCGAGGAAGCCAAGAGTGTGGCCTTGGTGTTTAATGACAGAGGTATGTTCGGGAAGAAAGTAAGGAGGTAAATCGGTAACTGAGATATATCGATACTTGGTGACGTTTAAGTTTTTTAATAAAAGCTCTACGTACCCTTTGGTATCTAGAATATCGACGGTTGTGGCGATAGCCAGTTTTGATAGTTCGTTGGCTAATTTGTCAGAGTTTTTTTGGTAAACATTTGATAGTTCGTAGATGAAGAATGGTTCTTCAGATTTACCTTGATTGTTTTTAATGTTTTGCAGAAGTGAAGGAACCAGTGAAGTCCGAAGGAACTGAAGGTCAGTCGACAAGGCGTTGATCAGCTTAAGATGGTCATTTTTATCAAGTTCTGTCTTGGAGATGAGGCTTTCCGATACTAACGAGTGATTAAAGATTTCGTTGAAACCACGATGAGAAAGGAAGGTTTTGATATCAGTTTCTGTTTTTAACAAGGGTTCTTTTGGCTCAGGAGCTAGATTTACCTGAGGTAAAACAGAAGGTAACTTTGAGTAGCCATAAACTCTGGCAACTTCTTCAACCAAGTCTTCTTGAATATTGATGTCGTATTTTCTCCAACTGGGTACGGTACAAAGTATGCCTTGTGAGGATTTGTTTTTAATACTAAAACCTAAGTTTTTAAGGATAGAGACATAATTATCTACGGGAATGTTTTGACCAATAAGACGATTAGCCCATTCGGTATCTAGTTCAATTGTTTTTGCTGGGGCAATGGACGGAGAACTATCGAACACTGATGAACTAACGTGTGCTTTAGCTCTTTCTTGAAAAAGTTTGATCGCTTGAGTGAGGACCGGCAGACAAAGTTCGGTGTCTGGTTGTTTTTCGTATATCTGTGAGGCAAGGGTACGTTTTTGAAGACGAAGTGAGGTTTTTCTAATATTTACCGGGTGGTAAACAGGAACAATCAAAAGAATGTTTTTGGTATGTTTATCGGTTTCGGCAACTGAACCTCCCATAATGCCACATAGGTCTACCAGTCTGCCGGCACCATCTTCGATAACAATGTCTCCTTCTTTGAGATCGTTTGTCTGACCATCTAAGGTGGTAATTTTTTCGCCGGAACGACTTTGGCGAATGATTAATTTTTGAGCACCCAGTTTGTCGAGATCAAAAATATGACAGGGCATCCCGTAGAGCAAAGTGAGTTCATTAGTAATGTCCACGATGTTATTTATGGGCCTTTCTCCACAGGCAGTAAGCAAGTCTTGAGTGCTTTTGGGAGAGTCTTTTACCTCAATATTCTCAAGAGAGATAGCGGTGAAACGAGGTACGATCTCTTGGTCGGCAATATCGAAATGGAATGTGTGGGGCAAATGGGTATAGAGTTCAATCTTTTCTTGATAGGGGTCATTTTTTAGTTCTGCTTTTATCCCCTGTTGCTTAAGGATGGCGACGGAATCACGGGCTACTCCTTGTGCACTGGCAGTGTCAATGCGATTGGTAATAACCTCAATCTCGTAGAGATAATCATCATCTAGCTGATGAAGACGATCAAAGGTAGGTCCACAGAGACTAATTGTTTGGGCAAGATCTACCGGTTTTATCGGAGAGTCTAAAAAGAAACGAAGTGCTTTGTCGGTAATTTTTATATCCATGTTTAGAATTGTTTTAAAAAGCGTAAATCATCAGTGTAGAGCAAGCGTAAGTCCGGTAAGTTTAATCCTGATTTCATCATAAGGACTCTTTCTACTCCCCAACCGAAGGCAAACCCGGAGTAGATCTTCGGATCTAAGCCACCATTTTTAAGAACAGTGGGGTGAACCATACCTGCTCCCCCGAGTTCCAACCAGCCAGATTTACAAACTTTACATGGTTTTTCGTTGAGAATGCCGGTTCCATGACAAAGTCCGCAACTAATGTCTATTTCAAAACTTGGTTCCGTAAACTGAAAGTGATGTGGTCTTAGGCGAATGGTACGGTCTTGACCAAAGTAGGCTTTTACAAAGTAGTCCATGACACCAATGAGATTAGTGATGTTGATGTTTTTATCTACGAGAAGGCCTTCGAACTGGTGAAAGACAGCGTTGTGTGAGGCGTCTGCTTGACGACGATAGGTTTTACCGATGTTGATCATCTTGATGGGAGGAGTCTTGACCCTCTCCATTTCCCGTAATTGACCATTACTGGTATGCGCCGTTAGAACAACATCGTCGGAAAGATAAAAGGTCTCTTGATCGTCTCTGGCGGGGTGATCTTTGGGGATGTTGAGTCCTTCGGCGTAGTACCAGTCACTTTCAACTTCGCGGTAGCGTCTTCTGGTAAAGCCTAGTTTGTCGAATATGGTTTCTATGTCGCTAATTGCTTGAGAAATAAGGTGGAGACTACCGGCAGGTAAACGATTACCCGGAATGGTGACATCAAAAGAATCTTGAGATGGCTGATTCAATAAATGGGTGATCATTTCCGAAATTAGTTTCGAACAGATATTTTTAAGTTCGTTAATTTCTTTACCGATGAGGGGGTTTTCTTTTATTGGGAGAGATTTAAATAATTTATTTACCTCCCCTTGTCTTCCGAGATATTTGATATCTAAAAGCTCCAGTTCTTTGACCGTACTGCACTTTGAAATATCCTCTATAAGATTGGATTTTACTTTTTCAATAGTTTCTTTGTAATCGTTGGCCATCTTTGTTAATGATAACAAAAACTCCCCTATTCGGGGAGCTTTAATTCAATAATTAGTTCCCCGGAATTATTTGGTGCTAAAGGAAACGAGATTTTTGAAGGCTTCGGGAAGATTAACTGCAAGTTGAGCCATGGATTTGCGGTTTAATTTGATTTTTTTATCAGAAAGCTTCTTGATAAAGACAGAGTACTTTGGAGCTCCGATTATTTCCGATAGAGCGGCATTAATACGAGAAATCCAGGTAATTCTCATTTGCTGTTTACGTTCCTTGCGGCCGTTGTAAGCATACTGTCCGGCGTGTAGTGAGGCTTCTGAGGCGACTTTGTACAGCCTATTTCTGGTCATCCGAAAACCCTTAACGAGTTTAAAGACTTTTTTGTGGCTCTTTCTACGGGCGATTCCTGTTTTAGTTCTTGGCATGTTAGTTAAATACGATTAATTATGGAGCATTTGTTTAATTTTGGTGGCGATTCTACCAGTGACTTCTTGGTAGTGTCGATAGCGCCTGATGAGCTTTTTGCTTTTTTTGCGGCGAAGGTGGCGCATGTAAGGACTGCGACGTAAGACTTTACCTGTTCCGGTAATCTTAAATCGTTTCATGACAATTTTTCTGGTCTTTTGTTTAGTTTTAGTCATAGACTTTGATTATTTTTTGGGTTTCACTTGAGCGATGAGAAGTTTACCTAGATACTTTGGCTCTTCTACAACCGTGGAGACTTCGGTCAAACCGTTGAGGGCTTGGTTCATAACTTTTTCTCCGAATTCCTTCTTGGTGATTTCCCTGCCACGGAATTTTACCACTAACTTGACTCTATCGCCATCCTTTAAAAATTTTTCAGCCTGTCTTACCTTAACACCAAGATCATTTTCGGCCATAAAGGGAGTTAGTCTAACCTCTTTTGTTTCTTGGCCACCTTTATTGGTACCGGCTTTTTCCTTTTTGTCCTCTTGATATTTGAATTTTTGAAAATCAATGATTTTAACAATTGGAGGTTTTGCTTTTTCGGTTATTTCGACCAAATCCAGTCCTAAATTAGCTGCCCTTGTAAGAGCTTCCTGTGTCGACATGATACCAAGCTGTTTGTTTTCTTGGTCTATGACCCGAACTTCGGGATATCGAATGTTTTGATTGATACGATAGTATTTGTTCACTTGGTTGTATTTTACTATATTTTAGGTTTGATTTATGAAGTAAAAAAATCTCTCCCTTTGGGGAGAGATTTTTGTAGTGGGCCCGACTGGACTCGAACCAGTGACCTCTGCAATGTCAATGCAGCGCTCTAGCCAGCTGAGCTACGAGCCCGACGAGTGATATTTTAGCATATTAGCCTACAGAAGTGGCGATGCTACGCTCATTATTCTGGGTATACGATGACCCCTTTTTGTTGGCCATATTCCAGTAAGCACCCATTTTTTTGGAGCGGCTATTATAGATTTCCAGCCAACTATTAGCCTTTCTCATGTTTAATCCAAAATTGCGAATCATTTCTTTGATGTGTTCAAGAAAGTTTATTTGGTACTCACCATACTCGACAACCGGCACCTCGATGGCTTTTTTGAGATTGATATCTAGTCTTTTCACCTGTTTGCTCATCTCTTTGAGCTGGACTCTTATTTCTTCGATTCTTTTTTCTGTTTGAGTTTCTTTAAAAGAGAAAACCCTGTTCCATTCTTCGTTTCGATGTGAGTAAAATTGCTCGACGCGTTTTTTTTCGATCTCTTTTTTTGCTTGAATTTCGGCAAAGATATTTTTCCCTGGTAGTTTTTCTGGACCATCTGAATTACCGGAAGCTTTCGATTGTGAACTACGAAGAGCCTCCAAAAAGTTTTGGATTTTTATGTTACCTGAGTTTGATGGTTGCCCTGTCCAGTTATTACTCATTTATCTAAACTTAACAAAGTTTTATAAGTAATTCAACAGTTTTGCGTCGGTCCATGATGGATTTTAGCTGACCAAGTTGTGTCTCAGGAACGCCGCCAACCTCAGCTAGCTTTTTGAGTTCTTTAATATCGGTGTCGATTTTTTCTATTTTGGCAATTTCGAGAAGAATTAGATCAAGTTTGATTGATTCTTCGGCCTTTTTGGCATACTCGGTTTTTATCTCATCCAAGGTCTTGTTGACTGCTTTGAAGTAATTTTCCAAGGTAAGATTAAGACTTTTTGCTTGACTGGCGATTCTTTCCAAGCTGTAGTTAACTTCTTCATCAATTACCGGTTTGGGAACGTCTACTTGAATACTTTTTAACAGATTGTCGTAGATTTTTTCTATCTTTTTTTCCTCGGTATCTTTTTTATCTACCTTGGTGGCGGAAACAATTTTTGAATAGTCTTGAATTTTTATTTCAGGATATAAAGGGAGGGAGATGGTAATTTTCCAACCAGTGGTTGATTTGGAGTCAATGTTTTCTAAAACTGGTCTACCTAGAAGCCTGTATTTATTCTCCTTGATAGAAATGTCGATGATTTCATTGAGAATATGACCAAGGATATGATTGCTTAGCTTGTCTGGGTCGACATGTTCAGCGGCAATTGATCGAGGAGCTTTTCCTTGTCGGAAACCTTTGACGGTAACGTCTTTAATTAGTTCATCAATAGCATGTTCTTTTTGGGCGTCAACTTCTTTTGAGTTAAGGATTGCCTCAACTTGAGCGGTGTTGTTTTTGATTTTTTTGACGGTTAGTTTCATATTTGATTGACATTTCTAGCTGCTAATTTTAGCATATCGTAGTTTATAAATCCTTTTTTTTTTGAACTAAATATTTTATGATTGTTGCGATAATCTGAATTGTCAAAGGATCAATCGGATGGATACATTTAAGATTTGACATTAAAACTACCGAAGTTATAATTGCGAGAATGAACGAATTTGAAAGAAATAACATTGAAAAAAGTGAGGAAGAGGCCTTAGTCTTAGAGAAGGCTGACATTTTTGTGTTGTGGCAATACGAGCTTGATAGAAAAAGTGAAAACTTTGACCCAGATGTAGCAATGGTGGGATTTGTGGCCACGGTCGAATCAAAAGATGTTACTGTTGAAGGTATTCTTTCGAGAAAAGACAATGTCTTGGTTGCTTACACTTCGTATTCTGAATTTCTCAATATTCTAAAAAATCCAAAAGTTTTAAGAATTGAGATGTGCTGGGATATAGAACTTCTTCTCTCAAACACATCAGATGAAATAGTGATTACCGTTCCTAGTCCGGGGCCGGTAGACGATGAATGGGATAGTCCAAGTTATGATAGTTTTTGGAGTCCTGTTGAAAACGAACTCCAAAGAAAGATTAAACGACTCGAAAGTGTCGGAAAGAAGGTAATAATTTTATAACGAATTTGTGCCGAGAAGAGGGGTTGGTCACTCTAGCTAATTTCATTAGGACTTGCCTCTCGATAAATTTCTGCTGAAATTTCCTCAAGGCGGGCCTCAGCGCCAGTCGCGCTTCCGGCTCTTCAAGTCCTCTTTACAAAGTCAAAATAAATATCATGCCACAAGGGCATGATATTAATTTAGTGCCGAGAAGAGGACTTGAACCTCCATGGGTTTCCCCGCTAGCTCCTAAAGCTAGTGCGTCTACCATTTCGCCATCTCGGCAGGCATTACGATCTGGGATATTTTACCATTAAGCTAGTCGAGCTGGTCGAAGAAAGTGGAAACACCGTTTGCCCACGAGCCGTCGGAAGGAGGTGTGTAGGTTCTCATAACTTCCATGGGATTTTTGTAGTGTTTTCCATCTAAAAATATTTTGGTGAACTGAGGAGCAATTCTTCTTAAAGCGTCTTCATAACTACTGAATCGGGTTACCTTGTCGCCGTATATCCCCCACCCCCAACAATTAAAGGAGTTATCGGGAATATGTTTACAAAGACTTGATTCTTGTTGGGCTATGGCTACTAACCAACGATAGTCAAAGTTGTATTGATCTGAGAGTTCCACAATTAGACCGGAGTATGGTTCTAGAGGTGATGTGTATTGATGAAGATATTGACGAATAATTTCCGGACGAGCGTCGGCTGTCTTGATAGAGGTTTTGATTTGCTGGTCAAAGGAAGGTAAGGCGGCAAAAACAACAGGTTCTTCGGCGTTTGAGGCGAGATAGTTTTCTTGATTTGTGTGTACTCCAAGAATAAGCTCCTGTTTACCCTGGGAGATATCGAGTAAGTTGGTGCTTAAAGATAGGGTGACTTTGGAAAGTACCAAAAATAAAGGCAACAAAATCAGACATCTTTTTACTTTGGTCACAAAATAATCGTGTCAGAACTGGAGAGAGATGTCAAGTTTTGTGCTCCAAGAGGGATTTGCCTCTCGATAAAACTCTGCTGAGTTTTTCTCAAGGCGGGGCTCGACGCCAGTCGCGTCTGTGCCTTTCAAATCCCTCACAATAACAAATTTAGGATATTCAACCGCAAGGGTTGGAATATCCTATTTGTGCTCCAAGAGGGATTTGAACCCCCAACCTGCGGCTTCGAAGGCCGACGCTCTATCCAGTTGAGCTATTGGAGCAATGCCTATATTTTAGCTCATTTGTGCGTTTAAATGGTAAAATACTCATGTTCGGGTCAGTAGCTCAGTCGGTTAGAGCACCTGCCTCTTAAGCAGGGTGTCGCGGGTTCGAGTCCCGCCTGACCCACAAATAGATATCGTATATATTAAAGATATAGTGAAAAGACTGTTAGTTTTTACATATGCACCGGCCGGACTAGGTCACCTAAGAGTAACCGATGCTCTTGTGGATAGCAGACCTAAAGATCTTTCCTATTTGATGCTTGGTTCTTATGATCGATTCATTACCAGTTTTCATCGTTTTTTTAGTGTAAATCCGATTGGGAAGTTTATTTTTACATTGAATCAGTACGGTTTCCTTGAAGATATTGTGACGGCAATTTATAGAAGGATTCTCATTATGACAAGTGGGCAAATGTATCGACAGATGAAAAGCATTGTTCAGTCAAAACAAGACATTGATGAAATATGGGTAATTGCAACTCATTTTGGTATGGCCCATCAGCTTGGAGCGGTAAAAGATCGTTTGGCAAAAGATACAGGAAAGAAAATTAAACTTATTGTCCAGGTGACGGATGACACCACCCAGCACATTTGGTGTATTCGAGGGGCTGACCTGACGTTTGTCCCGAGCTTACTGACAAAAGAAAAATTGTTAAAGTACGCAAGTCGTCACAAAATTGATTCGAAATATGAGGTAATCCCCTATCCTCTATGCCCGATATTGACTGCAAAACTTGACGTGAGTAAAGGACGTGACCAGGCTTTAGGGAAAAGTAAACAAAAAATCAATGTGGCTGTACCGATTTCTGGGGCATCCGTAGGTTTGAATTACGCAACGAAATTAATAACTGAGCTTTGTAAAAAGAGTGACCGATTTAAGTTTTGGGTTTTGGTAAAAAAATCAGTGTATACGGATCACTTTATAAATGAACTATCTAAACTTACCGGAGTGAGTTTGATTACCGGAAGAAATGATAATGAGATGATTAGTCTTTACGAGTTGTTGTATCAGGAAAACTTGATCCACTTGGAAATAACGAAACCGAGTGAACAGTCTTTTAAGGCAATTTTGCCTCCTGCCTGCGTGGGAGGATCTATTTTACTTTTTACTGCACCCGTAGGTCGTCAGGAATATGAGAACATGGAGTTTCTTAAAAGGCACGGGCTGATGCCTGGTTATCTGGACACAACTCCAAGAGCGATAAGCTTGCCGGAAAATCCTTTGAAAGCGGCCGATTTTGTGATTCAGAGTTTAGAGACAGGGTTATTTTTAAGAATGAGTTTACCTTCCTTCCAATTTTCTGAGGCTTCAATGAAGTCAGGTGAGGTTGGTTCTTCGGGGTCAGAAGATTTTTGGAAAAAGGTTGAGAGTCTTCTCGGTTGAAGTTTTTGATTATCGGTGTTAACGTTAGTGTGTGGCAGACACTAAAGAATCATATGATGTAAGTAAATTCGAACATCCTTCGGTAACGGTTGATGTTCTTTTTTTTACGATTAAAGACGATAAGCTTCAAGTTTTACTTATAAAAAGAGCTCAATGGCCTTATGAAGGTTCGTGGGCAATACCGGGAGGTTTTGTAAAAATGGAAGAAGACCTGGATACTGCGGCCAGGAGAGAGATATCCGAGGAGTGCGGTGTAGATATCCCCTATTTGGAACAGCTGTACACTTTTGGTGACCCAAAGCGAGATCCTAGAACTCGCGTAATTACTGTTGCCTACTACGCACTGGCTCCTTATAAGGAAATAAAAAACATACAGTCTGATGAAGTTGTCGAGGCGAAGTTTTTTCCTGTTGAAAGCTTACCCAAAATGGCCTTTGATCATAAACACATTATTGAAGTCGGTTTTGGCAGATTACGGAAGAAAATTGGATATAGCAATATTGCTTTCGGATTACTGCCGGAGTATTTTTCTCTTTCCGATATTCAAAAAACTTATGAAGTTATTAATGGTCGATCTCTGGATAAACGTAACTTTAGGAAATGGATGCTGGGTTCTGGTTTGCTTGAATCTACCTCAAAAAAATCAGTTGGGGTGGCACACCGACCAGCGATGCTTTATCGATTTGCAAAGAGAGACGTAGTATTTTTGAACTAAAAAAGTTACCCGAAGGTAACTTTTAAGTTGTATGTTATCGACTCAATTCAGCTGAGGCGACGAGGCGTAGGCTCGGGCTGCAAACTGAATTGTAAAGAAGAACTGACCGTCTTGTTCGACAATGAATTCATCGTTGAGCAAGTTATTAAACGGGAAGAAAGAGCGATTGCGGGCCTTCAGGTTAAAGACGTCAATTTCGTCTTTATTGAAGGGTAGCCAGCCCTTTCCTCGTTCTTGACAAAAACGTACAAGAACGTTTGCCGATGCTTCAGTTTCAGAATTACCAAAAGCGTCAAAAAAGTGCATTGAGGTGTCGATATCTTCAGGTTTAATGGGACATCTGACTTGATCATTGATGATATCTGTCACAAGATCCTCCTTAGAAATATGTTGTAGCCGAATTGTAGCATTAAAAGACAGAAAAGTCAAGCTATAGGATAATATAGATGACGAAGTCCGCCTCTCGTATTTCGTTTTTTGTCTTAAATAAAAACTCTCCATGAAGAAAAGATTTTTAGATTTAGGGTGGATGACGGGATTCGGTCACCGATATTTGCTTCGCAAATTCGTCGACCCCGGCGTTTGCCGCACGTTACGTGCCGCAAGCCGCCATCCGAGTCCCATTTATTTGTCTCAATAAAACAAAACGCACCACAAGGGTGCATTTTATTCTATTGGGTGGATGACGGGATTCGAACCCGCGATCTCCTCCTCCACAGGGAGGCGCTTTAGCCAGCTAAGCTACATCCACCATATAATTTCGAACTTATATATTTTATCATTTGAGGTAAAATATAACCATCGGGGTGTAGCTCAGATGGCTAGAGTACTGCGTTTGGGACGCAGGGGTCGTGAGTTCGAGTCTCACCACCCCGACAAAAAAATGAAAGACGTTCGATTAATTTCATATCAAAAGAAGTTCAACTATTCGTATTCGTTGGGCGTCTTTCCGACGATTGAGTTGATGGAAAATAGACCAGAGAAGGTTATCAAAATTATCTTTCATCCAAAAGGAAAAGAGAACAAGGGGGTCAAAAAACTAATTTCTTTTGCCACAAGTAAAGGTGTTCGTACAGAGTGGAGTGAGGGTTTGATCAAAAAAATAGGCGGAAATGACAATACCTATGCTGTTGGAGTGTTTAATAAGTATCAAGAAGAGGTTGAACCGAGAGTGAATCACCTGGTGCTGGCAAATCCCGAAGATGGTGGCAATTTGGGCACGATGATAAGAACTGCCTTGGCATTTGGAATCAAGGATATTGCCGTGATTCGACCCGCAGTAGATATTTTTGATCCAAAGGTGGTCAGAGCCTCGATGGGATCGATTTTTAAGGTCAATATTGAGTATTTTGATGATTTTACGGCGTATAAAACAAAACACTTGAACCACTGTTATTTGTTTATGACTGATGGAGAAAAGATGCTGAAAGACGTTTTATTTTCTCAGCCATATTCTTTAGTTTTTGGAGGCGAAAGCTCGGGACTTTCGAAGGAGTATAGAAAATACGGGGAAACAGTAACGATTCCCCAGTCGAAATCTGTTGACTCATTGAACCTATCCATTGCTGCAGGAATTGCGATGTACTCAGCCTCAGTTAGATAGGATTGTGCTAAAATATCTCCTATACGCGGGTGTCGTATACCGGTATTACCTCAGCTTTCCAAGCTGATGAAAGGGGTCCGACTCCCCTCACCCGCTCCAAGAAAAATCTCTCCCTTGTGGGGAGATTTTTTTGGACTGAAATAGGGATGTCGGACAAGCGGAGCCAAGCTCGTGACGATCTTGGCGAGCCCGACTGAGAATTCATCAGCAGATGAATATCGAAGGACGACTCCCCTCACCCGCTCACTTTAATACTCCTGTTGTTTAAGTTGGTCTTTTGCTTTTTTGATGAATTTACCAAACTTTCTATCTTTTTCTCTTCTTTCTTGTTCGGTCATTTCATAAAATTCAGACTCCTTCTTTAATTTCAGGAAATTTTTGTATTTATCTTTATCAATTACTCCTTCTTTTAGTGCTCCTAAAACTGCACAATTAGGTTCTTGTGTGTGAGAACAGTCTGAATATCTGCAACTATTTGCAAGAATGCTGATATCATCAAACACCTCTTTTAGGCCGATACTGGAATTGGAAATACCTACTTCTCTAGTGCCAGGGTTGTCGATTATGATTCCTCCATTTTTCATAAAGTACATTTCTCTTCCGGTAGTAGTGTGTTTGCCTTTATTTGTAATGCTAATGATTTCTCCAGTTTTAATAATGTCTTTTCCCAACAGCCTATTTATTAACGATGATTTTCCAACACCAGATGAACCCAAGAAACAATATGTTTCGTTTTTCTTAATATATTCTTTCAGTTTGTCTAGACCATGATTTGTAATAACACTTGTGGTGATGACATCGGCGATTTTAAATCTTTTTTGAATATCGGAGATTATGGTTTTTAATTCTGCTTCCGATATTAAATCGGCTTTGTTTAAAACAATTACCGGGGTGATATTTCCTTCTCTTGCAAGAACAATAAATCTTTCAATCCTGTTAAGGTTGTAGTTCTTGCCCACGGCTTCAACGATAAAAGCAGTATCTATATTGGATGCAATTATTTGGATATCTTGTTTATTGCTATATTTCTTTTTAAGTACAGTTTTTCTGGGGAGGATTCCGCGAATAACAGCATTGCCGTTTTGAAGTTCTTCGATACTGACCCAGTCTCCTACTGCAGGAAAATCTTCTCTTTTTGTGGCTTCGAATATTTGCTTTCCTGTTATTCTTCCTAAATATTCTCCAGATTCATTTTTTACTTTATATGCTTCTTTATATTCTGCTATCACTCTAGCGACAGGAGTATCGGGAAACTTGGAGTTCATTCTCCCCAATTCAAAAAAATCAGTGTAGCCTAGTTCAATTAATTTATCGTTCATTAATCAAATTATGTCACACATAGAAATTACTAAGTCCAACCAAAAGACAGTTACTAGCTCCGATGATTTGATGTGGTATACTATGAGCCATCGTAACTTAACATTTAAGGAGGATCGATGTCATATAAAAGTCCTGCTCCTAGGAGCAAAGCTGTTGCTGTTCGAACGGCCAGTATTGATAGATTCACAAAATATTTTTGTGAAGATCTTAACAAACTGATAAAGGCAAGGAGAATACGAGGCAAGTTTATCCCTGTACCGATAAACTATGGCTATGACTATTCCTTGATTTGGAATGATTACTTTTTTTGCAAACTTCATGGTATTTATGATGAAACGAAGACGAGTTTGCATTTGACTCGTTTCCCTTATTCAAGATTGTTGAGTAAAGAAATAGTCATTGAAACGTTTAAGAACGTTAGCGATCGAAATGTAACTCTTCCCAAGGGATTGGTACTGCCAAAAATAGAGAAGATTAGTATCAAACCGGATAACAGTCCTGTTTATGGCGAAGGTTTTGAGTTGGTTGTATTGTTTGACGATCTACATGTTCCTTCGTATGAAGTTAGTACAAACTACATTGCTATGGCCTTGAGCAGTATCGAAACGCGTGCTTGCTGTCATTTTTCTAATGGATCATTTGATGAAGTGTTCATCTTCTATCCTTTGGAAAGTTCCGCAATAAAGGCTGTTGAGCGCCTCAAGAAAATTTGTTTAAGTTGATCTATTGCCCGGCGAAAGCCGGGTTTTTTGTGATTTCGTAGTTGATATGATCGTCCGCTATTTTCCTATAATTATGATTTTTAGGTTATTTCTGATAAAATACGCACATCTGTACTTTGAAGTTCTGGAGGTTTTAAATGCATACCAAGGCAATATATGTCCTGAAAAATGTAACGTTTATCTTTTTTGTATTATTTTGGTTAGTTGTTAGCCAGCAGTATCTTGGTGAGTTGGTTGACGAGTACAACATTCCGGCTGGTCACTATCTGGCTGAGTCCGGTAATGATTATTACGTGTTTATTCAAGAATCACCAAAGATCGTTAGCTTTGCTTCGTTAACGTATAGAGCCTTTATTGAAGAAATTATGTTTAGAGGCTTGCCTCTATTCCTGGTTTTACTTTTTGATAAGTCTAGGAAGTATTGGCCAATTGTAGCAGTCATATCCTCGATACTGTTTGGCCTTACCCATGGACAGATCGGAAACGTATTTATTCAGGGTGTAGGCGGTATGACTTTCTGTATTTTCTTTGTGGCCATGTGGAAAGTTAAGAAAAATAGTCTTTGGGCTCTGGTGGCTACCACCTTCACCCATGCGTGGTACAACGCCTTTTTGCTATTTACATAATCTATTTCTTTTTAAACCCGGTAATACCCGGGTTTTTTGTGGCGCTAGGATCTTAAATATTGAGGTATATTAAGGAATGACTGAACGTGGCGAAAAAGACGAAGTTAGATTGGACATTCGTGAAATGTCGGAGGAAATTCTTTCGAAAAGCCAGGATATTTTAAGCATCGAAAAGGATGATATCTCGACAGTATTACTGCCCAAAATTGAGACATATTTATCCGAAAAAAAAGCCTCTAAATGGCTTCCCGAAGGAAACTTGCTTACTCTTGAACAGGAGTGTGGCATGAACTTGTTTTTGAACGTAATTAATTTTTGCTACAAAGATCCATCTTCCGGTCACGAATACGTTTATGTAACAGATGATGGAAAACTGATTAAAAGAGCAACTGGATTGATCACAGCTTTATCTAGAAGCGGCATTGATTGGGATAATTTTGCGGAGGTTCAAAATCTGTCGCCTGAAAGATGGGAAGGTGTGACTCAGATATCTAGAGAGAACCCTATGTATCTTGGGGATGAGCGTTTGAAAAGGATTACTGAGTTCGCCAGCTACTTAGCTTCTTTGGGTTATGTCAATATGGATGACTTTTTGGGTGGTTGTGATTTTGATACGAAAAAAATGGTGAATATATTCGTCAACAGCCGTTATTTTAAGGATGATTTTCTTAAAAGAGCTCAGCTTGCTTGTAGAATGATAAACGATGTTTGGACGCGTCGGGGAGGGTTCCCTCTCAAAGATATTGAGACATTAACAGTGATGGCGGATTACCGCATTCCTCAAGTTTTTTACAATCTAGGAGTGGTGACGATCAATGATTTTGAGTTGATGGATAAATTGATGACGGGGTCTCCTATCGACCCCAATAGCCGTGAAGAAAGAGCTTTACGGGCAACGGCGGTTGTTATTGGGAAGGAGGTGGCTGAGAAATTAGGAATAACTGAAGCTGATGTTGATGGTATTCTTTGGGGTCTATCTCAGGATATGGTGAGAAAGGGAGAAATGGAAATTCCACACATGATTGTGGCAACTGACGCATATTGATGGATGAACTGAGGTTTTTGAGATAAAATACGTAAGTACGCCGGGGTGGTGAAATGGTAGCCACGCGGGACTTAAAATCCCGTTCCCTTTAAAGGAGTGCGGGTCCGATTCCCGCCCCCGGCACTTTTGATCCGGTAGCTCAGCTGGATAACAGCTTACTCGTTCTCCTATCAATAATAACTATTATTGATATGTCGGCCTGCGTTTCCTGTTATATCTGGCGCCGATAATTACTCTGTCATTATCGTCTGGATATAGCGCTCGCTCTATCTGTCTACCTGCTAAATGGTTAGTACTTAGGTTAAAATATAGATGTTGATCCGGTAGCTCAGCTGGATAGAGCGACTGCCTTCTAAGCAGTAGGTCGACGGTCCGAGTCCGTCCCGGGTCACAATAGTAATTGTTCTGCTTTGCAGAATCAGCTGGATAACAGCTTGCTCCCCTTCTCTTCAATAATATTATTATTGAAGTATCCAGGCTCCGCTTCCTGTTATTTCCGCTCATAACTTCGTTATGATGCTTGGAAATAGCGCGACTGCCTTCTAAGCAGTAGGTCGACTACGAGCCCTCCCGGGTCACAAAACCAGAGATAATAAATATTTACATAATTGTCTTGCAGTAAGAGCTTGCTCCCTACGACGCACATAACATGCGTTATGTTGCTGTCTTCAGTCCGCTTCCTCTTATATTCGCTCGTAGTTCACTCTCTTAGTTCGTTTAACTACGATGCTTGAATATAGGTCGACTACGAGCCCTCCCGGGTCACAAAGAAAAACCCTCCTTGCGGAGGGTTTGTATTTATTTAGGAAGTTTTTTGATGGCTTCCAGATATAGTTTGCCAAATTCAATGGTGTCGATTTCCGGAAGTCCGAGACGTCTACGGCTATTCAAGACACTACAGACATTGTCACCGTAGCGCCTTTTGAAAGCAGTTTTGAGTGCCTGACGGAGAATTTTTTCAACTTTCTCTTCGGTCTCCCCGATTTCAGAGGCTACTATCTTGATTTGATATCGGTAAAGCTTGTTTTCCAGTTGGTTGAAGCCACCTTCGGTTTTGAATCCAAGTTGTTTAAGACGGCAAATAATGTAGTCACCCTTTAAGTACGGAAGACCGAGTTGGTCACTGGCTTTATTTGAGTCAGTAACTTTGAGACCGTCTCCAGGTATTGCATCAAGATTGATCTGGGGAAGTTTGTAAAACTCGCCCATGTCGTAAACCTCGTTTTTGGTAAATATCTGGATAATTTTGACATCACCTTCATCGCCATGTTTGGTGAAAAAACCCATGTATTTTTCGCTTAGGTCATCGGTGTCCAGATAAATACCACTTTCAAGTTGGGCATAATGCATAAGACCCACCATGCGCAGGCGGCATTTGATATTGCCTTTGGCTACCCTTGCCCGCGGATGACCCTCTGGAATAGTCTCAAGAAGCGGACATGATTGGTACCACGCAGTAAAGTCATGGTATTCCAGTTTGAGATCAAGCGCATTGCAAAGAGCTTTAGCCCTCTCGTAGTCTTCGGGGTGACTCTCGATGTCGATGAAATAACAATGCAGATTTACAGAATATCCTTGTGAAGATAGCGTGTCTGCAGTGCGTTTGGCTATGGCGGCAACGACTGATGAGTCAATACCACCAGAAATCCCCATGACAATGTCATGGAGGCCATACAATTTTAGGTATCTTGTTAGGGCCTTTTGGGCTTTACAATCGATCTTTGTTGCTTGTTCTTGTGTGAGAATGAGCATAGATATCTCCTTTTGATTTAAGGTACTGGGTATATTTTACCACTTAGGGTTGATTTTTTACAGTATATAGGGTAAAATAGCCAGTCTCAAATTACTCGTACGTTTATATAAGGAGGAACCGTGTCTGATATGTATGAACTGACAAAACGTGGTGTTGGAATTCGCGAGCTAGATGGTAATCCGGAAAAGGCAATTGTATATCTTGAAAGGGCCTACAAACTGTCGAGATATTCTCATGAGAGGGCTAGTATCCAGGGTGAGTTGGCTTTGTGCTATCACTTGATGGGTAACTATGCAAAAGCGGAAGATCTTTATGAAAGTGCTCTCGAAGATCTAGTGCTACACAGTGATGTCATTGGAGCGGCTCGGATTCGAAGACAGCTTTCGGCGTTAGTCCTGGAAGCCGGAGGAAGTATTGAAGATGCGCTGAGTTTGGCTTTGAGGGCTAGGAGCGCTGTTGTGAATAGCGGAATTCATTCTAACGATCTGTGTCACATGACTCATGGTGTGATTAAAGTTTTTTTGAAAAAACGAAAGGTTGAAGGACTTCTTCATTGGTTTACCAACACAAAAACGATCCTTGAATTGACGAACACCGAACGGAAAGAAATCAAGGAAATGGCTGAAAAAGAGAAGTCGATAAAAAAATACGTGTGGATTACGGGTTTTTGGGCCGATGTAGCTCGTGTTTTTCCCCCCTTCACCTACCCTGCGGCGCTCTTTGGGCTGTATGTGGCAAAAAGTAATGGTTTGGGAATGCGTCTTAGGCAGGCAAAATCTATCCTTTAAACAAAACCCTCTCTTTTGGAGAGGGTTTTTCTTTAGTAGATATTTTTGAGCTCTTCGCGATGGCGACGACGTTCAATACTGGTGAGATATTTTTTTCTTAAACGTAGACTTTTGGGAGTGATCTCCAGTAATTCATCGGATTCCAGGAAATCTAGGCATTGTTCGAGAGAATATTTGAGAGGAGGAACGAGTTGGATGACACCATCACTAGACTGAGAACGCATGTTGGTTAGTTTCTTTCCTTTGGCCGCATTGATTTCAATATCTTCTTCTTTGGCGTTCATACCGATAATCTGACCTTCGTAGATCATATCTCCGGCGTCGACAAAGGTAATTCCTCTCTCCTGAGCCGCCTGAAGGCCATAAGAAAGGGCTTCACCCGACTCTGAGGCAATTAGGGCGCCACGACGCATTTTGGGGAGAGGAGAGCCGACTGGTTCAAAGTCCAAAAACTGTGAGTTGAAGATTACTGTACCCTTGGTGGCCGACATAAGGAGTGAACGAAGACCCAAAATGGTACGGGTAGGCATTTTGTAGACAAACTCCATTTCCTGTTCATTGATAGGTTCCATATGAATTAGGTTGCCCAAGCGTTTGCCAATTTCTTGGGTAATGGTTCCGAGATAGTCTTGTGGGGCAATAATAGTTACTTCTTCGACAGGTTCGCATTTGTGTCCATCAATGGTCTTGTAAATAACCTCCGGTTTACCGACTTCAACTTCATAACCTTCACGGCGAAGGGTTTCTAGAAGAACAGCCAAGTGAAGTTCTCCTCTACCGGAAACTTTGTATTTACCATTTTCCAGTTTTTCAAGTTTGAGAGAAAGATTGGTTTCTAGTTCACGAGCCAAACGAGCTTCGATTTGACGAGCGGTTGTGTATTCTCCTTCACGGCCACACAAAGGTGAAGTGTTCGGGCCAACAGTAACGTGAAGGGTAGGTTCGCTGATTTTGGCACTGGGTAGAGATTCTTCATCACCAAGCATGGAGATTGTTTGACCGATTTTGGCATCACTTAATCCCGTGAGAGCAACAATATCTCCGGCAAAAGCTTCGGGAACTTCAGTGCGTGTCATACCGCTGGAAATAAACACTTTTTCTATTTGTCCGGCTTTGATTGAGTCTCCCAGAAGCGTAATTTTCTGACCTGGCTTGACGGTACCACGGAAGACTTTGCCGATGATAATACGTCCAAGATGAGAGTTGTAATCCAGAGAGGATACCAACATCTTGAACTTGCCCTCTTCATCATTTTCGGGTGCTGGAATATAGGCAAGAATTTCGTCTAGCAATGGAATCACGTTTCCTGGCTGACTAAAGTCTTCGGGAGGAGAGGTAAAAACCTTGCCTGATTTTCCAACGGCATACAAGACAGGGTACTCAAGCTGATCGTCACGAGTAGCAAGTTCTAGGAATAGGTTGCCAATTTTGTGTTCGGCGGTTTGAATATTTGAGTTTTGTTTGTCGATTTTGTTAATGACGACAATGACTTTAAGATTGAGCTCAAAGGCTTTTTTGAGAACGAAACGAGTTTGGGGCATAGGACCTTCTTGAGCATCGACAATCAAGAGAGCTCCATCGGCCATACCTAAGGTACGTTCTACTTCACCAGAGAAGTCTGCGTGGCCTGGAGTATCGATGATATTGATTTTGGTGCCTTTGTAACTAACAGAGATATTTTTAGCTAAGATAGTGATACCTCTTTCACGTTCGAGTTCGTTGCTATCCAACAAACAGGTCTCAGACATTTCCTCTTCGTTATCACGGAAGATGTGAGACTGTTTGATAAAAGCATCAATTAGTGTTGTTTTGCCGTGGTCAACGTGCGCGATGACCGCGATATTTCTGATATTCTGCATAGTTGGATTGGGCGCCTTAGCGTCGGGCAGTTAGATAACTTGGATATTATACACCAAATACACTATGGGGTAAAGTGTCTATTTATCTAGTTTCCCGGAGATTTTTACTAGGTGGGCCGAGTAGACAATTTGACGAACTTCACCATCTTCACTTTCAATCTGATCAGTGTCTGCCAGCTTTTGGTACTGCTGAAGATAGTTACTGAGAGCGACCTTGAGCTCTTTGAGTTCTTGGCGCATATCTTTAATTTTTTGATTTAAAGAGGCATTGGATGGTGATTTGAGAATGTTTGATTTGGCTTCTGCTTTTTTCTTGTTGACCTCCTTACCTTGCTCCGTGGCCTCTTTGTAGGCGGAGTCGTTGGCAAGAATATCGTTCATCATCTCGGCTTGTTTGCCAAGCTCAACTTTTACTGTCTCAATGTGTGAGATGTGGGTTTTGATGAGATTTTCAATGTTGAAGAGACTGGAAACTTCTTCATTGGTACCTGCTGGTAATGTGGTTTGGGTGTTTTGTTCGTCCATTTTTAAAATATTATTTGTTCAGGTTTTATTCTATATACAATACCACCCGAAACACAAGATCATGTTGCTTCTTGTTCGGCCCAGAATTCTAGTTCTTCTAGTTGATTTTCTTCAATAATGTTACTTTCGATTTTTTTTACCAATAGATTTAGTTCATCATGACTAAATGAAGATTTTCTAATTTTGATTTTTTCTTCTTTAAACATTTTTTCAAAATGCTCGATCTCGTAATCGTTTAAAGCACCATCCCCTTGTGTTTTGAAGCAACCTCGAGGATTTTGCTGATCTATGTTCATGTTTTGGGTAACTATCAGATATTGGCCAAATTTTTCCGGAGTGTTTACTTCAATGGTCATTTTATCTTGGCCTCGGCCAAAGTGTTTGAGACCATGTTGATCACAGTCATCTTTCATGTTTATATAATCGGCAAGTCGATTGATATTTTGGTGAAAATGGGAAAACTGAGAAAGACAACGTTTGTCTAATTGTTTGCTTGATTTGGCTTCACCTACGCCGACCACTCTAAGTATTTTGCCATCTTTGTCAGTCTCTACAAATGAAATATCTGGGTTTCTGAGATGAGAAACTTCGTGATAGTCGAATCTGTCTGGATTATGAAATAGGATGGTTAATTGTTCGTCAAGTTCGGCTTCAACTTTGCCGTTTTCAACATCAGTAAAACGCTGCAGATTGTGATTGGCTTCGGTGCCATTGGTCGCTAAATTGTAAAGATTATTTTCGATTTTCACTAGTTCCTCAAACAATGTACCCTGAATCACGAATCGATCTTCTACTTGAGAGTCCGGATACTCGACTCTATTTGCCTTAAGTTCTGCTCTCAAGATACGCGACATTTTTTTGATGTCAGGCAACTCTTTAAATATATTTTCCTGTCTTTCTCTAACACGGGCGTCTATATTCCTTACTGGTTCAATGATATCCAGGTATTGTTTGGCTCGCTTATCTTTAGCCTTTTCAATTTTTTGTTGCTGTTCTTTTGACGGCGTTGGTTGATCTTGATGCTCTTCCATGAGTTCACTATACAGAGGTAAAAAATGAAGAGCAATAGTTTTATGCTAGAATCGCTCAACGCACTTTTAAAGGAGGAATATGCAGCCATATTATCTAATCGGCGTGGTAGCGTTGGTAATAATCTTGATCGCGAAGATTATTGGAGATATGCAACTACGATGGTTTATCAACGAGCATTGGCCCAAATGGTTATCAAAGAAGACCAAGATTGAACTTTGGGAGCTTTACAATAACGATGGTGATATTGAAAATTGTAGAGTTCGAAATAAAACGATGTATTTGATAGACTATGGAGATTTTTTTCTTGAAGGTTATCGGATACCGAGGGATTGTGGAGTGAGTAACCCTGTTGTTATCGTTGACGATTTTGATTTGCCTTTTGGATCCGAAAAGGTTATGTCAAAGAATACATTTGAGCTTAGATACAAAGCTTACAAATCGTTTAATTCCTTACGCGAGTATATAAAATACGTACGTAGTTAAAACAAATCCCCTCATGAAGGGGATTTTTTGTACTCGAGTCCAAGAATTATTGTGTACCTAGAAATAAAATAACCACCTTTTGAGAGGTGGTTATATGTTCTTAGTTCGTTACTCGATGCCGAACAATCTCTTCGTATTCTCGAACATTTCAATGTCCGTGAAGAAAAAGAAGCCGTTGTTCAGCTCCAACCAACCGACATTGTCTTGGTGATTTCTTCTTGGGTTACCTTCAGGATTCATGTGATCTTTAAGACCACAGTATGAGTTTAGGCGAAGGTTTTTTTCGTCTTCAAGCAGAGTATCGAGAATGGCTTTTACGCCTTTTTCATAGCTCTTTGGGCAGATGTAGTACACACCGCGATGAATTCCTGAGATGACGAGAGGCAGCATGGACATGCGATTCAAGGCTTGGTCGTGTATGAAGTTCAATGCCGCGGGAACAGCACCAAATTCAAATTCAGCTGACCCCATGTAATCAAACGAGAAGATGTCTTTTAGAAGAGCCATTGTCTCATCGTTGAGACCGCCGTTTTTCAGACCACACCCGAAAGAGAATGGATTGTTACGTTCAACAGGCTTGCTGAGGCGCTGGATCAAATAGGTACGAACCATTCTTTCTTTCAATTCGAGCTTATCACCAAACATGAGTTTATCCTCCAAAAAATGGATTGATTGAATAGGTCAAAGTACGTATATATATTACTACAAGATACCACTTTTGTCAAGTTATAGGGTATTTTGTTGCCGAGCTAGGACTCTGTCACCGGTTGTCGCCTAAGGCGACCCCGTCGACCCCGGCGTTTACCGCACGTTACGTGCTGCATTCCGCCATTCTCGTCCTAGTATAGTATCAAAAAATATTCTCCCATAAAGGGAGAATATTGTTTTGTTGCCGAGCTAGGACTCGAACCTAGGATATCCTCCTCCAAAGGGAGGCGTCCTACCACTAGACGACTCGGCAATGCAAGCTATATTTTACCACCTGGAGGTTATTTCATTCTTGCCTGATCTCTGGCTAGAGCAAAAATCATGGTATTCAGGTCTGAGTTTATTGTAGGAATAACTTGATCTAGATAGCGATCTTTTTGGAGATAGATTTCGATAGCCTCTTTTATCCCTGGTCGAAATTTTTTAAAATCAAAATCGTTGATATTTGTGAGCTTGAGATTTTTTAGCTTGTAGCTTGAAAATTGAGGATATTTTTGAGGTAGTTCAAGATGATATACCGAAACCTTAATATCTGTGAGATTGATGTTTACGAAGGGAAGAATGTGTTCCGGAATGATGCCCCAGGGAAACTTTTGGGAAACAATTGATTTTGAAAAAACCTCGCTTTGGAGAATTCGGGCAAGAGAGTCGCGAATTGGTTCACCCACCTTTGTGTGCCCCATGGGAAGAGTGAGGTCTCCCCTTTTCCCCATTATGGAGCTTGAACCTAGGCTTTGATCACTACCGACAAGTATTGATTGAGGATCGTTTGGGGGTGTAATGATAAGAATAGCTCCTTGACGTCTGGTTAGTCCCAGGCGAGTGAAATGAAGAATTCGATGGAGTGTATTTGTAGATACTTGTAGAGAGTGCGGTGCGTGTTGATGATAAAGTTTCTCGAGGGGAATTTTGTAGTTGGCCAGAAGGCTTATGAGATAAAGAGACTCGGAAAATTTGGAGTTTGGCCCAGCCGATTTTATGACATGGTATTTATTTAATAGCCGATCAAATCCGGAAAGCGATATTGGAAGACAGTAATGATGTTTTTGAAAAACTTTGTTGATTGATCCGAAACGGAGATACTCTTTGATAAGAAATTTTTCAAATGTAGTTTCTTTTGAGGTTGCCATAATTGCGTAGGTATATTATAGATGATGAGATTAAGAGCTAGCTCGTTATCTATACTTCTATTCAAAAAAAATCACCGCAAGGGTGATTATTTTTGAAGTGAGCGGGAAACGAGACTCGAACTCGCGACCTTCTCCTTGGCAAGGAGACGCTCTAGCCAACTGAGCTATTCCCGCAATGTTTGTATTTTAGCTTTAAGACGATTATTTTTCAACCTATTGTCTTATGATTTCTATTGTATGTTCTAATTCGGTGACAGTTTGCACATACTAGATCACATTTTTGTATTTCCTTCAGCAGTTTATTTTTGGTGAAATATGCCTGACTAACTAATGATCCCACATTACCATATTTTTGACTTCCGTCACGATGATCAAAATCCATTACACAAGGAGGAAAACTTTTGCCACAGTCTGCACATGGATGATTTTTTAGAGAGTTTACGTATTCTCTTTGATTCCTCCTTCGAATCCGATTTCTAGTTATTGATAACTGAAGTTGTCTGTCGTGATTTACCTGATAGTATGCTTTTCCCCTAGTTCTCATACAATCCTTACAGTGATTGTATTGTTCACCAGCTCTACTGCCTTTATGTCGAGTGTAAAATTCCGAATTACTCTTATCTTTGTGACATTTTGAGCACAATTTCACTATTCATCTTACAATTTTGTCTGAAAAACATCAATATTGTTTTTGTGCCGAGGGTCAGAGTTGAACTGACATCTGAAGTTTTTCAGACTCCCGCCGTGACCACCTTGGCTACCTCGGCAACAGCCTTGATTATATCAAAAAGCCACTCTTATGTGGAGTGGCTAATCCTTTTTTGACGTAGGTAGAGTCGAACTGTCATTTCGCACTGACGAATTCCCTGTTGTTTCTTTCTCATTTTCAGACATAGATATAGTAGGTATTTTTTGTCTTTGATTTCATCTAGCTCATGAACTATACGCAACCCGATAGATTCTTGTTCTTTTTTAAGAATATCTAACTGGCGACTAGCATTTTCGTACTCGATTTTTGAAATAAGGTGTTTTGTTACCACGCTACACCTTTCCTCTCCTGTTTGGGAATTAATGAAAGTGACCGAAGCGTTTGTAGTAGTTGATCATTTTGTTTAGTTCGCGAAGACCATGTGAACCTTTGCGATTGTGACTGATTTGTTTTTGAATTGATCGCAAATGTCCGAGGTTTATTGCATTTTCGTCACTTGATAAGACGTGTTGTTTGCGCTCATTTATCAATATTGCAAATTGTAGTTTGAGGTTGTGTTGTTTGCGCTCAAGAATAAAGAGAGCATCACAGGTCTGAATATACGTTAAATCTAGTTTCAAAGTTCAACTCCTTTCTTGGGTTGCGAGTATTTTACCATCTAAGGTAGTTATATGAGAAAATATACCTGTTGGGCAGGTGGCGAAATGGTAGACGCGCAGCGTTCAGGACGCTGTGAGGCAACTCATGAGGGTTCGAGTCCCTCCCCGCCCACATAAAAACATCAATATGTACTCTTGCAGTAAATATTGTGTTTTTGATTTTGTGGAGGACTCGAATGGCGCAGGCATGACTGATGCCGAGCCGGGGTCGACAGAATCGCCAGCAGGCGAGAACTGGTGACCGAGTCCCTCCCCGCCCACACGTGATTCGTGCGGTATAATATAGTCTGTTCGTTAAATTGCCGAGATGGCGAAATGGTAGACGCACTACCTTGAGGTGGTAGCGCCCTTTAAAGGCATGGAGGTTCAAGTCCTCTTCTCGGCACAAAAAACTGAATACCGGTCGTACCGGTTTTTTGTTATTTGAAAGTGGCCGCTGAGGGATTCGAACCCCCGACTTCCTCGATGTAAACGAGGCGCTCTAACCAACTGAGCTAAGCGGCCATGTTAGGTTATGCTTGATATTTTACCAAATTATCGACCAAGAGAATCAAGGTCAGATTGACTACGGCCAATATCCATAACGGTTGGGTAATACAAAACAAGTGCAGGCAGTTCTTCAGAAAAGGTTTTTTGGAAATCAATGTAGATTCTTTTTCTTTCTTTGTTGTCAACAGTCGTTCTTCCATCTTCGAGGAGTTTATCTATTTTTTCATCAGCACCTCGACCAATATTGGTGGCTTGGGTCGAGTGCCAATCTCGATACTGATCCGGGTCGGATGAGATGCTGTAGGTTGTCAGGAAGAGTTGGAACTGATCGGGAGTAGAGGTAACAACTTTGGTATTTATTTTTAGGATATCTGAATCCAGATCGGTCTTTATTTTCTCGGCAATTGGCAGTAGTTCCGGAGTAGTTGCAAGTTCGAGAGTAAGTGGAGAGGTAATGAGCTCTTTGGTCCTTTCGATATTGTAAGCATAGGTTTTGACAATCGGACTGTAGGCCCAAGAATTGGGATTAATGGTGGTTAGAGCTTCAGTATAGCCAAAGGAGTCATCTTTTAGAGCGTATGCAATCCCCTGTCGGACACTTTTTTCTTTTAGATTTGGATCAGTTTGATTGAAAGTTAAAAGAACAACTCGATTGTTGTCGGTGTATTTTTTGGTTTTGGCGTATGAAGCTAGTTCGGTTTCATAATCAGAAGGAAGTTCTAGAACAGTGTCCAGTTGACCCAGTTTGAAGGCGGTGATGGCTTGTTTGGCTGTCGAGTAAACGTTAAAAATGATTTTTTTGGTTGAGGATTCTAGAATAATTTGGGTGATAAGGCCAGAACTTTTTTGTTTGAGTCTGATGTCGTAGTCTCCAACTATGTCTCCATTTTGGTTAAGTAGAGGAATATTTAACAAAGAGAGAAAAGGAGCATATTTGGTTGGAATATGGAACTTAATGACATTTGGATCTTGTGTTTCGACGGTAATGTTGGGAATTGAGAAGCGAATATCGGAGGCTTTTACAGCAGACCCATCGGACCACTGGAGATTGGATTTGAGATAAAAAACGTAAGTGGTATTGTCATCGAGGATTTCCCATTTTTCTGCCAAGCCAGCTACCGGTTCTAGTTTGTCATTGATGGAAATTAAGCCTGAGTTAAGATAGTCTACTACTGAGGCAGGTAGTTGTCCGGAAGAGTACTGACCAACGATACCAACTTTGATTTCTTTTTTGGAATGAGGAACTCGACTGGAAACAATATTGAGAAGAAGGGCAAGAATAATAGTCAGAGTGAGACTGGAGATGATTTGTTTGGAATATTTTTGAACAAATCCTTTTATAAACCAAATTCTTTCTCTTAGAGCTTTGATCATTTCCAGAAAGCAATATTTAGAAAGGAAAATAGGACAAAAACGACAGCAACAACGATGGTTAAAATATAAATCATCTTTTCCGGACCTCGCTTTGTATGGATACCGCTCTTTGTCGCTGATGAGAAGCTGGACCCTAGAGAGGACTCATTTGATTGGAGAGCGACCAGAATTATCATGATAAGCGAAAGGATGATTTGAATAACGAGTGTAAGTTTCATGTTATTGATTATAGCGCCAAGATGGTTAATCGGAGTCTTTTTTTATCAGCCAGACGATACTGTTGTGGAAAATATTTAAAAGACTTGAGGTAACGACGTAAGACCAAAATAAAGAGAGATGGAACGATGGAATGGTAAACCCCTGATAACTAATTCCCGGGAACCAGTAAGGAGAGATAGTGATGCCGCTGACTAATACCGGTAGCAAAAATAAGGTGATTAAACTAACGGCCCAGGAAAATAAATTGAGGGTGATTAGATTAATCGGCAGTAAAAGCAGTTTAATTATCGGCTTGACTATTTTGTTGAGAATCATCCAGATGATTGCTGCGGTGAGGAGAGTCTTTAGGTCGTGGTAAATAGAAAAACCTGAGTAACAAGCACTAACAACATAAAATACTAGAACATTAATGAGAGTGTTCCTAAGAAGCGTTTTCACAATTTAAGTATACCTGTTTATAAAACTTTTTTCTCTTTGTTTTTGATGAAAAGTTGTGGCAAAACGATGGGCTTCGTCTCTAATATTTCGGAATAAGTTTAAGACAGGATCTTCTAGGTTGAGACTAATAGAAGTGACGTGATTTTCTTGGTCGTAGAAGTAAATGGTTTCTCTTTTTTTGGCTAAGGTGATGACCGGTATATGATCGGGAATTACTGAAGAAACAATGGAAAGCTGGGGTATTCCCCCATCAAGAACGATCAGGTCCGGTGTGCCCCATTCGGGATGAGTGAACCTTCTGACGAGAATTTGCTTCATCGCATGGGGATCGGAACGATCTGTTTCTCCTCTGATGTTGAAATGTCGATATAAGGATGTCTCTGCTCGTCCATTGATAAATACAGCCATTGAACCAACATAATTATCGCCTTGGAGGTGGGCCAAATCGTAACACTCGATTCGATAAGGAGAACGAGTTAGTTTTGGATGATTGAGATTTTTTACTATTTGATATTGAAGTTCATCAGAAGCATCCGAGAGCTTTAATAAAAGACTTGAGTTTTGAGAAGTGAGAGCCTGCTGAAGACTTTCAATTTGTTTTTTATATATTTCTGCTTTTTCAAAATCTTGTATTTTTATAGCCCGATTAATTTTTTTATAAAGGGAACTGTTTAATTGATTAAAGTGGCCAGAAAGAAGTCTTTTTATTTGGCCTAAGTGTCTTTGATAGTTGCTATAAGAGATATTGGAGAGACAGGCTCCGGGACATTTGTCTAGGTGATGGTTAAAACAAGCTCGATTTTGAGCGTTAAAGGGAGATAGGCAATAGCCAAAAATTCTTCTGGCTTGTTTAAGAATAGTTTCTGCTGCCGCTCCCGAAGTAAAAGGACCGAATACTTGTTTTTTGTAATCATCAAGATCTAGAGTTTGGATATCTGTGGCATGTATGATTTTAATTTTTGTATCCGGTGAGTTGGTAAAAACGATATAGATATTTGATTTACCATCTTTGGTAATGGCATTGTATCGAGGTTTATATTGCTTGATGTAGTTAGCTTCAACGATAACTGCCTCTAAGTCGTTTCGGACAGTTCGGGTGTAGAGAAACCTGGTCTGGGGGATAAAGTTTGCGGCCTTGGTAGAGCCCTCTCTAAAGCCTTCGTAGTGTTGTTTTAATCGACTTTTGATATCGATGGATTTACCGATATAAAGAGGTTTTTTGTTTTCGTCTTCGAAGATGTATATTCCTGGCTGCGAGGGCAAATGTTCCCAAAATGATGCCAATTCCGGCAAAAATAGCTGCCTGTGGGATAGCAGGTTCAATGGAGATATCTTGTTCAAGTCTGAGGCCATTAACATAGATTATAGCTTTTGACTTTATTTTTCCGAAAAATGGAGTTGATTTTAGCTTAATTTTGATGCTTTCCACTCCATATGGAAGAATAACTATTTCTTGCTCAGTTTCTAAAAGATAGTCTGTTTGGTCGGCAATTATTTTCCCAGTGTAAGAGACTCCCGAGTTGTTGATTATTTGCATGGTGACATATCCCCTATCTTGTTTTAACTGGCGAATTGAAAAAGTGGGATCAGGAAATTGAATCGGGTCAGACGAGACGATGTTGATGTCTTTTGAATTTTCCATTTTATCTTTATATCCTCCAGCCGGAATAGGATAGTTTGGGTCAGTCCCATGTATGACAAAGACAATATGATTGAAATCCAGTTTGTTGAAGTAGTCGATGCCTCTTGTAGTACTGGACCAGGTAGGATCAATTTGTATCCATGTTTTTTTGTTGCCGTCGTAGTACTCAGGCCAAGAATGAAGAACATCTTGGGTTAATGACAAAGGCTTGAGATCGGGATTCTCGGAGATGGCGTAACCTTCAAGTTCTCTTGATGGGATACCGGATTTCCGAGCGATACTAACAAAGACATTCGAAAAGTCTGTGCAGATGGCGCTTTGACTATTGATAAGAGATTCTGCCGCTGGAGTTTTTTGTGATTTTTGACGATTAACTTTGCCGTAGTCGTATTTCATTTTATCTACAATGTAGTCGTAGATTGATTTTGCTGAGGTGAGATTTTTTATTTCTGGTGTGGAAAATACACCGTTATCGTAGTTCCAAATTGAATTTGATAACAAGTATGTATCCAGTGGGGCGATGTTGGTTGGTTTTGGCTGGAAATCCAATTTTAGGTAGAGATTGACGGTGACATCGATCTTTGATTTTGGCGAAAGGTTGTATTTTGCCAATGTGTTTCCATCCTGATCGGTGTAAATCTGTGTTGGCTGGGGTGTGATTTTTTCGTAGTATACAGTTTGATAGGCTGTATCTGGAGGAATGGCGATGATGGCTTCTGTTTTGATATCCAGGTCGTTTACAAGGTGATACTTGAGTTCTCCTTTGAAGTACTGGGTTTGGCCAAAAACGGCACTTACGGGCTTGTTTCCTAATGTATTTCCGCTAAAGTAATAAACATTATTTTCTGCTTTGTCGGGTTTGGGATCAACATAGGCAGGTGCAGGAAAATTATCAGGTACTGACAAAATAACTGTTTGACTGGAGACATTTTCATCTACTTCGAGGCGAGGAATGTTGATTTGCCAGGTACTGCCATTTTTTGTAGCTACGTCGGCTGAATCATACTCAATAACAAAGTGGTGAGTTTTGTCTTTACCGACAATTTTGTTGGCGAAGGAAAAGGAAATTGTTGTCTGATTGACTGTTTTAATTACATCGGGGATGACAATAACATTTTGATCAGTGACCTTGACGTTGCTAATTTTTGTCTGATTAACGTTAAGTCCAAAATCGGTGGCGTAAACGACAGAAAGGTTGTTTTTTTGGTTTATCACATACGAGACATGAGTATTTCCACTAGGTTCGACACGATAAAAGGTTTGATACTCCGTATTAAACTTGGCGATGGCGCTGACTGACTGGGGGCAAAAAAAGCCATAAAATAGAAGAGCGAAAACAAATGCTGAGAGAAACTTCTTCATCAATTGATATTACAACAGTTTTTTTAGCTCCTCGGCTGTTGGGGTATCAAAGTTATCAGTAATTTTTTTTGGTGAGCCAGAGGCAATAATTTCTCCGCCCTTGTTGCCTCCTTCGGGACCCATGTCAATTACAAAATCGGCATTCTTAATAACATCCAGATTGTGTTCGATGACGATGACAGTGTTGTTTTGGTTAACAAGATCAACCAACGTCTGCACTAGTTTGTTTAGATCATCGAAGTGAAGACCTGTGGTTGGTTCATCTAGAATATAAACAGTGTGTCCATTACCTGTTTTGCTAAGTTCGGTGGCCAGTTTGACTCTTTGGGCTTCTCCTCCGGAAAGTGTTGGTGCCGGCTGACCCATCTTGATATAGCCAAGACCAACTTTTCTGATGGTCTCTAATTTTTTGCTGATGGTTGGAATGTTGCGGAAAAAGATGGCCGCTTCATCCATGGTCATATTTAGTACATCGGCAATATTTTTTCCTTTGTATTGAACTTCAAGAGTGGGTTCATTAAAGCGAGTTCCCTTGCAGGTCTCACAGGTAATATATATGTCACCCAAAAACTGCATTTCTATTTTGATAACACCATCTCCCTGACAGGTTTCACAGCGACCACCTTTGGTATTGAAGCTAAATCTGCCTGGTCCGTAGCCTCTGTAGTGAGCTTCTTGGGTATTGGCAAACAAGGCTCTGATGTGATCGAAAACTTTGGTGTAAGTGGCTGGATTACTGCGAGGAGTTTTTCCGATTGGACTTTGGTCAATTAAAGAAACTCTTTTTACGGCATCGGGAATCATGATTGAACCAAAACTAATATCTTGCTTACGGTGCATTGAGTTTAATCTTTGGGAAAGAGCCTCGTAAAGTGTGTCCACAACCAGAGATGACTTACCAGATCCCGAGACGCCTGTAACAGCGATTAATCTGTTGAGCGGGAAATCGGCATCGATATTTTTTAGATTGTGGTGAGTACAGCCCTCAAGTCTGATTTGACCGAGACTGTCGGCAGGATTTTTGGGTTTTTTGGCGACGATTTGTTTTTTGCCAGATAAGTATTGGCCGGTAATGCAGTCAGATTTTTTCATTTCGGCAACACTACCCTCAAAAGTAACCTTACCGCCGAATTCTCCAGCATGAGGCCCAAATTCGACCAGGTGTTCGGCGGACTCGATTGTTTGCTGGTCGTGTTCTACGACAATAAGGGAGTTACCCAAACTAACAAGATCTTGCAGTGTTTTTATTAGCTTAGCGTTGTCTCTTTGGTGCAAGCCAATTGTGGGTTCATCAAGAACATAGAGAATACCGGTGAGGTGTGAGCCTATTTGACTCGCAAGACGAATGCGTTGTAGTTCTCCGCCAGATAATGTGCCTGATTCGCGACCAAGAGTAAGGTAGCTTAATCCAACCGAGGATAGGAAGTTTAGACGATCCTTGATTTCTTTGACGATTGGTTCACTGATTTGTTTTTCCATTTCGGTTAATTTGGAGTTTAGGTCTTGGAAAAACTTAACGTTGTTTTCAATAGATGTTTTGGTTACTTCACTAATTGATTGGCCATCAACATGGATTGCCAAAACCTCGGGTTTTAGTCTGGTACCCAAACACACAGGACAAGTCTTTTTGATCATGTATCGTTCGATCTCATCTTTTAGCGCTTCAGATGATGTCTCGGCGTAGCGTCTTTCAAATTCCTTGGCTAAACCTTCATATTTACTTTTCCAAGAAACGATCTTCCCGTAGCGATTTGCACCTTTGACGGAGTAGATTTTGTCACCGGTACCTTCGAATAAGACCTTCTGTTGTTCGGGAGACATCTCTGAAAGAGGGGCATTGGCGGCAAAACCTACGGAGGCAAGAGCTTCAATAATAAGTTTGGCAAGCCATGAACGCATCTCGAATTGGGCGGCTAGAGGAATGATGCCTCCTTCAAGTAAGGTTAACGAGGGTGAAATAATACTTTCGGTGTCAAGAATCATCTTGGTTCCCAGACCGGTACACTCAGGACAGGCGCCATCCGGGGCATTAAATGAAAAATAGCGTGGTTCTATTTCGGGTATAGAAATGTTGCATACAGGACAGGCAAGTTTTTGCGAGAATAGATGATCTTCTGTTTGTTCGGGATTGTCCGGGAAGCTTAGCGATGGATCGCTAACGACAGAGACAACAACTTCACCATCGGCAATCTTGAGTGATTGTTCCAAAGAGTCGATAAGACGCTGTTTTTCGTACTCAACTTGACCGCCGACTTGACCAATGACCAGTTTGTCGATGACCGCGTCTATTTGGTGACGATTATTTTTGAATAAGGTTAAGGTGGACTGAGTAGAGAGTATTTTTCCATCGACACGTACTTGGGAAATTCCCTGTTTGAAAAGATTGGGAAAAAGGTCAGAAAACTCACCTTTTTGGTTTTTAACTATTGGGGCCAGAATTAGAATGCGAGTCCCCTTTTGTTTGCTGTATGAAGGATGAGTTTGAGCCATTTCTACAACAGCTTTGTAGATCTGATTGATGTCTTGGGGCGTGATTTCGCGACCGCATTTGGGACAGTGAGGATGACCGATACGGGCAAACAGGAGACGGAGATAATCGTAGATCTCGGTTACTGTACCGACGGTACTACGGGGATTGTGGCTCCCTTGTTTTTGATCGATCAGAATAGCTGGAGAAAGACCTTCAATCTGGTCAACGTCTGGTTTGTCCATGACACCCAAAAATTGACGGGCATAAGAGCTGAGTGACTCGACATAGCGACGCTGGCCTTCGGCATAAATTGTGTCGTGAGCCATACTAGACTTACCACTGCCTGAAACACCAGTGAAAACCACCAGTTTGTTCTTGGGAATAGTCAAGTCAACGTTTTTGAGGTTGTGTTGACGAGATCCTTTGATAATAAGATGAGTTGATGGTGAAATTTCCGGCATAACAGCCTATTCTAACATTTTTTACCTTAGATTACCCGAAGGATAAATTATAGTGTTCTGGCCAAAGCATTGTAACGGTTTTCTTTTGCTAAGCCAAACGATTCAAGACCTTTTTTTATGGCCATAATTTGTACTAAACCAATACTTATATCTCGAGCAATATTGAATTTCTTCATAATATAGTTTCTAGCTCTGTCATGATAAGAACCACGGAGTTGATCATATCCGATAGCGTCATACTGATCTTGATGAGTGACGTGATGTTTTAGCAAAGAAAAATATTCATCCAGAGGATTAATTTCGGATGAGTTTCCACTGTAAATATTTTTTTTATAGTCAAGCATAACATCCTCATCTTCGGCAAAATGAATCAGACAAAGGCGTGCTTTTTCGTCAGACTCAAACAAATCTCGCATTTCATAAGGGTAATCTTCGCTGTATGTTTTTCCACTCTTGAAGTTAGCGAACCCCTTTTTATATTGTTCACTTTGACGAAAGTTTTCTACATATTCGACGGGATCAATAAAAACTTTGTTGTTGTCGATTTCATTTTGTACGTTTTGTATTTCCGTTAGGGTATTATCCATGGATAATATTAACTTATTTTTTTAAGCGTGTCACGATATCGAGCGGCAAGCTCGAAGTTCCAGGAGTTGGCGGCGATGGTCATCATCTTTTTTAGCTTGATAGAGAGGGCCTTTTTCTTTTGAGGTGTCAGTGATTCGGGGTTGATATCATCTATTTCTGTCCAGCCAAACTCGGCCAGTTCTTTAATTCTGGGAGCCGGAGACGCGGAATCTCGATGCAAGAGGGCCTCTCGAATAGGTTTAACAATACCGATTGGAGTGATGTTGTGGTCCAGATTATATTGATATTGGACCTGACGACGTCTTTGGGTTTCTTCAATGGCTATCTTCATAGAGTTTGAAACTCTATTGGCGTAAAGAATTACATGTCCGTTGACATGTCTGGCGGCTCTACCCATGGTTTGAATTAAAGCAGTCGGGGTACGTAAAAAGCCTTCTTTGTCGGCGTCAAGGATAGCCACAAGGGATACTTCGGGAAGATCTAGGCCTTCGCGAAGGAGATTAATACCCACCAAACAGTCAAAGTTTCCCAGACGAAGATTTTCGAGGATGTCGGAGCGATCTAGGGTTTTGATATCCGAGTGGAGATACTCTACTTTGAGTCCGTATTTGGTTTTGAGGTGTTCTGACAAATCTTCGGCCATTTTTTTGGTGAGAGTAAGAACAAGAGATCTCTCCCCCTTCTCCTTTCTCATTTTTAGTTCGTTTGAGAGGTCGTCTATCTGACCGGTAACCGGCCTGACTTCGACATCTGGATCGAGTAATCCGGTTGGTCTGATTAGCTGTTCGGCTATGGTAGGTATCTGACTGGCTTTGGATAGAGATAGCTCATACTCTGATGGAGTTGCAGAACAGTATAGAGTTTGCGGGGTACGAGATTGAAATTCGGTAAAGGTGAGAGGCCGATTGTCTTTGGCACTAGGAAGTCGGAAACCAAAATTGATGAGGTTCTCTTTTCGAGCTTGATCTCCGTTGTACATGCCTCTAATCTGAGGCAGACTAATATGCGATTCGTCGATGACGGTAAGGAAGTTTGGCAGATTGAACTTTTTGACGTTGTAGTGAAAATATTCTAAAAGAGAGTAAGGTGGGTCTCCTGGTTTACGGCCATCAAAATAACGGGAGTAGTTTTCGATACCGTTGACGTAACCGACTTCTTCTAGCATAGAGAGGTCGTAGTTAACTTTTTGTTCCAAGCGATAAGCTTCAATAGTTTTGCCAATACTTTTGAAGTAAGAGATTTGCTTATCCATGTCGGAGCGAATTAGCGCGACAGCATCAGTTTGGGTTTTGGGGTCGGTAAGGAACAGCTTGGCCGGATTGATAGTAATGAGGCCAGTTTTCTCAAGATCCGGGTCTTCAATTTTGGTAAAGTTGTAGGGTTCTAGAATGGTGATGTTTTCAAGAGTAGTTGGACTAAAAGTCATGGAAATGACGATGTCCTTGTAAGAGGGATAAAGCTGTATATTGGAACCGATAACTCTAAAAGTACCTCTTGTAAGCTCTGCGTTTGTTCTTTGGTACTGAAGATCGGCGAGGCGACGGATAACGGTTTCTCGAGAGATTACTTGACCTTTGGTTAGGGTGAGTATGTATTTTTCCTGATCTTCCGGTGAGCCGATGTTGTAAATACAGGAAACAGAAGCAATAACGATACTGTCTGGCCGTGAAAGAAGGTTGGCTGTGGTTGTTAGACGAAGTCTGTCGATCTCCGGATTGATATCTGCCTCCTTTTCGATATAGGTATCTGTTTGAGGAATGTAGGCTTCCGGTTGGTAATAATCGTAGTAACTAACAAAATAAGAAACGGCATTGTCGGGGAAATAATCACGAAACTCCTGGTAGAGTTGACTGGCTAAAGTTTTGTTGTGACAGACAATGAGAGTGGGTAGCTGAACTTTCTCAATTACTTTGGCAACGGTGAATGTTTTCCCTGAGCCGGTGACTCCGAGCAGGGTTTGATGTGTATTTCCTGAGGAGATGGCCTGAGAAAGCTGCTCAATTGCTTGAGGTTGATCTCCTGTCGGCTGGTAGTCGGACTTTATTTTGAATTGCACAACTATATTTTACCCGAAAAAAGCCCCATTGACTTTTGGGTATTGTTTGGTAATAATGGATTCATGACCGTAACACTTTATCGAAGACAGAGACAGATCGTGGAGTTTATTTCTCAGTTTATCCAAAAAAATGGTTACTCCCCTACTCTTTCTGAAATAGCTGTGGCAATAGGAGTATCTTCTTTGGCTACTGTTCACGAACATCTCCAAGCACTTGAGAAAAAAGGAATCATCAAGAAATTTGATGGTGCTATCCGGGGTATCTCTTTGGTAGATACAAATGGAGCGGAAGCTAATTCGGTGGAGTTACCCATTTTGGGATTTATTGCCGCCGGAAGGCCGATTGAGCCTTTGACAGATCCAAATGCTTCAATGAAGGTAGCCTCGTCAATGATCTCCGGGAAAAAGAGAGCCTTTGTCCTGCAAGTTAAGGGCGACTCAATGATTGAAGAAGGCATTTTTGACCACGATTATGTGATTATTGAAGAGTGCGACATTTCTGGAGTCAAGGATGGCGATATTGTGGTGGCTTTATTGGAAAATGGTTTGGCTACCCTAAAAAGATTTTTTAAGGAAAGAACTCGAGTCCGTTTGGAACCTGCAAACTCGTCAATGTCCCCTATTTTTGCCATCAACGTAAAGGTTCAGGGAAAATGTGTTGGTGTTATCCGTAAGTTTAGCTAATGAAATTATTTATTGTTGGGTTACCGATCGGAAACATTGAGGATATTTCTTTGCGTGCTCTAAGGGTATTGCAGGAGACAAAGTATTTGATCTGTGAAGATACAAGAATGTTTAACAATTTATGGAGCAAATTGATGCAACTTGATTTGGCAAAAAAATTCGAAGGTAAGATTCACTTTATCAATGATTTTAATGAGTACAAGGAACTCCCCAGAGTTTTGGCAGAAGTTTGCTCGTTGGAGTCGGCAGTGCTAGTTTCGGACGCCGGAATGCCCCTTATTTCCGATCCTGGCTATAAATTGGTAAGACAGGCAATCGACAATGGTTGGGAGATTGATGTGGTGCCTGGTCCGACGGCCGAAAGTGCGGCTTTGGCTGTCTCCGGATTACCTACTGATCGATACCTGTTTTTGGGATTTTTGAATAAGAAACCCGGTAAGCGATTGGACTCGCTGAAAGTGGTCAAGGAAATGGGAAAACTGTCAAAGCTGACGGCAGTTATCTATGAATCTCCGATGCGTATTCAAAAGATTATGCCTGATGTTATTTCTATTTTTGGTGAAGATGCACCTGCGTGTTTGGCAGTTGATCTGACTAAGGTCTCACAAAAGATATTAAGAGGCTCTTTGACCGAGTTAAGTGATATGGTGGCTACAAAGAAGATTAAGGGTGAGTTGGTTCTATTGATCTCGGTCGAATAAAAAACCGTCTGCCTAAGGCAGACGGTTTAAGTCAGTTCCAAACTTGATCATGGCCGAGAAAAGGAAATTGTTCAAGGATGGATTATATGAAGGAGAGACGTAGACTACGTCTGTCTGATTACCTTTTTCAATCAACTTTCTTAGTTCTGCATTCACACTTTTTGTTAATGTTTCTTGGCTTTCAGATGAAAGGATTATAACCAGCATTTTAGCCTCCAATGGTAAGATATGACTGTATTATATAGGATAGTCCTCAAAAAGTCAAGCTATAGGGGTTTGTCTCGCACAATGAGATCTTTGCCGTTCATTTCCGATGGAAGCGGAATTTGAAGTAGATTGAGAATGGTTGGGGCAATGTCCCCTAGTTTGCCTGGCTGAAGCTGAAAATGGAAATCAGTTGGATGAAATACTATCAGAGGAACGGGTGAAGTTGAGTGTTGGGTGTTGACTCCGTTAGTGCGGCTAGAGATCAGTTCCTCGGCATTGCCGTGATCGGCAGTGACAAGAAGATAACTATTTGTTTCTTTGGACAGAGAAACCAGTTGAGCAAGGGCATCGTCTGAGGCTTTGATAGCTTCGATTGTCTTATCTATTTTACCAGTGTGAGCTACCATGTCAGGACAGGCAATATTGATTACCGATAAGTGATATTTTTCCCCTGTTACTTTTTGACAAAAATCGTTAATTAGTTTATCAGTGGACATTCTGGGCGAAAGGTCATAAGTGGAGACTTTGGGCGAGTCGACAAAAAGGTGTGATTCACCCGGAAATTCAATCTCATTTTGACCATTAAAATAATATGAAACCATGGCTATTTTTTCGGTTTCTGCGGCCCGAAGCTGATTGAAGTTGTTTTTGGAGATTACCTCTCCTAAAGTATTGTTTAGTTTGGTGGTAGTAAACATGACCGGATTTTGAAAGTCTTCGCGATATTTGGTCATAGTTACAAAGCGCAGGTTGGGAATTCCTGAGCCAAGAAACATCTGAGTTAACTGTCTGGGACGATCAGTACGGAAGTTAAAGAAAACAACGGCGTCTCCGGCTTTTATTCTGGTATTTGGTACATCATCCCCTATGGCAGTTGGTTCAACGAACTCATCAAAAACGTTATTACGATAACAGTTCTCAAGATAATTATCTGCGGTGTTCTCGCTTTTGCCTGATTGACCAACTAGGACATCAAATGCTTTTTGGGTGCGATCTAAACGCTGGTCGCGATCCATAGCATAGTATCGGCCAATGATAGAAGAGATTTTCCCGACGCCGATTTTATCTATCTGAGTTTGAACAAGTTTGATTTGTTCGGCACCATTTTGAGGAGGGCTGTCACGGCCATCGGTAATAAGATGCAAAAAAACGTTTTGAATGTTTTGTTTTTTGGCGAAAAGAAGCAGAGCGTAAAGATGTTCATTGTAGGCATGAACACCTGAGTTTCCAATCATACCGATAAGATGGAGCCGTGACTGAAAAGTATTAAGGTGTTTTATGGTTTCTAATAGTGCTTTGTTGGTGAAAAAACTGCCGTCTGCAATGGCCATGTTGATAAGAGACAGGTCTTGGAAAACTATTCGGCCGGCACCGATATTTAAGTGACCGGTTTCACTGTTGCCATCTTGTCCTTCTGGCAAGCCAACGGCCGCACCAGATGCTAGAAGCTCTGTGTGAGGATAGTTTTCTAATAGATAGTTAAAGGTTTGTGGATTTGCTTGAGAGATAGCGTTACCTGACCCGGGTGGAGCAACTCCCCAACCGTCCAGTATGCAAAGAATGACAGAGTGATTATCCATTGAGACTGGTGAGGTATTCTTGAATGAATAGTAGTCGGTTATACTTGGCCACACGCTCGCCTCTTCCTGGAGCACCAAACTTGACAAAGTCTGCACCAATTCCTACAGCAAAATCGGCCAGAAAATCTTCATCGGTGTCACCTGATCGATGAGAAACGACAATAGTGATGTTGTTCTTTTTGGCAAGTTTGACCACAGAGACTGTTTCGGAAATAGTACCAACCTGATTGGGTTTGATAATGATGGCATTACATGCATTTTTTTGGATGGATTCCTCGAGGCGTTTTTTGTTGGTAACCAAGAGATCATCACCAACAATCATCATTTGTTTTCCGATCTGGTTAGTGAGATCTGTCCAGTCTGACCATGAGTCCTGATCAAAAGGATCTTCAACCGAGAGAAGACCGTATTTCTTGTTGAGGTTGATAATAAAGTCTCGAAATTGCTGACCGGAAATATTGTCTTTAAGGTCGGAAATTTTGTATTTGCCGTTTTTGAATAGACTGGTTGCGGCAATGTCTAGACCAAGGTAGACGTCTTGATTGAGTTTGTATGGGCTAGCTTCAATTGTTTCGACTAATAACTCGATTGCATCGGTGTTGCTAAATAAGTTGGGAGCGAAACCGCCTTCATCGCCAACTGAGTGAATACCTTTTTTCTCGATAAGAAGATTTTTAAGATTGTGATATAAGGTACCGCCAATTTCTAAAGCATCGGAGAATTTTTTTTGACTACTGGGAATCACATGGAACTCTTGAAAATCAAGGTTTCCGGCTCCATGTTTTCCTCCGTTGATAAGATTAAAAATGGGTGTCGGCAAGTCGAGGGCGGTAGGCTTATTTAGACCGTATTTTTCGGCTGTGTATTGGAAAGTAGGCATTCCTGAGCAGGCCGCACCAAGTTCAAAACAAGCTTGAGAGACAGAAAGAATGGCATTGGCTCCAAGACGGGATTTATTTTCTGTTCCATCTATGTTTAATAAAATCTGATCAATATTGTTTTGACGGGTTGGGTCTTGACCAATAAGATATTTGGCAATTATTTGATTGACATTGGCAACAGCTTTTAGGACTCCTTTACCGTCAAATCGATCAGGATCACCATCTCTTAATTCAAAAGATTCAAGACGTCCGGTAGAAGCTCCACTGGGAATTGAGGCCACTGATCCGTGTTTGTCATCGGTCCAGATAGTGGTTTCGATGGTAGGATTTCCTCTTGAGTCGAGAATTTCTCTGGCGTAGACGGATTTAATTTTGGACATTTTTATTTAAGTAAGCGTCTTTCAATTTCGGCAACTGTTCTTCGAGTATTATCAACGGCGTCCGGGCTAACAGAAACTGAGGTAATTCCCCAGGAAACTAGTTTTTCAACTAGATCCGGATAGAGACTAGCTGCTTGCCCACAAAGTGAACAGGTGATGTGTTTTTTGACTGCTGTCTTGACAACATGTTCTAGAGCCCAGAGTACGGCAGGATTTCTTTCATCAAACTCAACAGCCACTGATTCGTTATCCCGATCTGTACCAAGAATAAGCATGGTGAGATCGTTTGATCCAATAGACACACCGTCGATACCAACATTGATAAAGTCTTCTAGAAGAATCACATTTGAGGGTATCTCGACCATCATCCATAGTTTGAAGCTATTGGAACGAGTTAAACCTGCTGCAGAAATAATTCTTTTAACCTTGATCAGTTCGTCAACAGTGCGAACAAAAGGAACCATAAGATGTAGATTTTTGTAGCCCATTTTGTTGCGGACCATTTTGATGGCTTCCAGTTCGAGATTAAAGACCGTTTCATCTGAGATGTAGCGATAGGCGCCTCTAAAACCAAGCATAGGATTGGGTTCTGTGGGTTCGTAATTTTGGCCGCCTATTAGATTACGATACTCGTTTGTTTTGAAGTCGGTAGCTCGATAGATAACCGGTCTATCGCCAAAACTTTTGGTGAATCGAGCCATGTTTTCGGCCAGTTTTTCGACAAATAATTTGCTTTTGCCGTCGCGAATCATCTTTTTGGGATGAGTACCAATTTCGGCAATCATAAACTCAGCCCGAAGCAAACCGACACCATCTGAGTTTCCTTGAGCCACAATTGAAGCTAGTTCTGGCTCTCCCAGATTGACATATATTTTGGTGGCTGTTTTGGGAAACTCGAGTTCTTTGAAGTCTTTTACTTCAACTGTTTTACCTTTTTCCGGTACACCATTGTAAATAGCACCAGTAGAGCCATTGACGGTAACGATTTGATCCTCTTTGAGTATTTTGGAAGCATTTTTTGTACCAACAACTGCCGGAACACCCAACTCTCGGCTAACAATGGCGGCATGAGAGGTTTGCCCACCCTTGTCAGTGATAATGGCAGCCGCACGTTTCATGGCAGGGACAAAGTCGGGAGCGGTCATCTCGGTTACCAGCACATCTCCGACTTTTATTTTGTCGATTTCCTTGGCGGACTTAATCTTAACTACTTTTCCAAAGCCAATACCAAAAGAGGCGGGTTCTCCTTGAACGATTTGAGTAAGGTTTTTGAGCTGGGACTCGGAAATTACTCTCTTTCCTTTGGAAAGATCTAGAGTGGTAATGGGCCTGGTTTGAACCAAGTAGACTTTTCCGTTTTCGACAGCGAATTCGGAGTCTTGGGGAAAGAAATAATGTTGATGCACTTTGATCGACAGCTGAGCAACCTCGATTATCTGTTCGTCGGTTAACTTAGGTAGATTAATTTTCTTTTCGGGAACTTTGACTTTTTTCACCCCGCTTGGATAATCGTAGACTTCCATAACGGTTTGGGGAACATTGTTTCGGGAGTGAATTCGAAGGGTATCTTTGTTGACGATATAGTGATCAGGATTTACGACTCCTTGAACCATGTAATCTCCCAGACCCCATACTGTTTCAACCACAACTTGGTTTTTGTTTTTACTTACAGGGTTAACCGAAAAGGCAACTCCGGATACTTCGGACTGAACCATTAGCTGAACTGGAATGGCAAGGTAAACCTTAAAATGATCAAAGCCTTTGGTAACGCGATAAAAAATGGCTCTAGCTTCCCAAAGAGATGCCCAGGCACTACGAACAGCCTGAATAAGATTTGATTCCCCTTTGATGTTGAGGTATGACTCTTGCTGGCCGGCAAAAGATGCGTCAGGAAGGTCTTCGGCCGTAGCAGAGGAACGAACAGCTACAAGAGGATTCTTGTCTCCGGATTTGAGATTAGAGTAGTGATGGAATATTTCATTGACTAACTCTTGGGGAATATCGGCGGTATTGAGAAGACGCTGGATCTTTACGGAGGCTCTCTCAAGTTCTTTCTGATTGGTAACTTCAGTTTGACGGATTATTTCTCGGATAACAGGTTGAAGCGCGTTGTGATCAATGACTTTTCGGTAAGCGTCGGCAGTGACAACAAACCCATTTGGAACTGGCAAACCCATGTGATACATCTCTCCCAAGTTAGCTCCTTTGCCTCCTACAAGAGCAATATCTTCTTTTCTGATTTTGGAAAATGGTAATACCAGGGCAGGCATTTTGATTAAATTAATTGTTTTTTAAAAAGATCCACCCAAGGATTGGTTCCAGGATCTTGCTTATTGACGATACTTAAATAATAGCTAAACATAACCAAAAAGACCAGCGATTCAAATACTTGAGAAATAATATCGACGGACTCAGGCTTGATTACCGTAAGTTGGTATTTTTGTTTGAGAAGAATCTCTTTGGTTAATTTTAGTCTTTTTTGAATTATCTCGGGATAAAGAGAGGAATCTAGCAAAATAAAACGCGTGTTGTCTTTTAGAGATGTGGGAAAGGTAAAGCCTTCCATTAGGTGATGATTTAGGTCGGGAAGGGAAAACCAAGTGCTAAATGTTTTTGAGGTTTCATTAAGAAAGTTTGAGGCCGTTTTGGCGACGCCATTGAGATGATTAGCGGAAAAAATAATGACTGACTGACCTTTATTTTTTAGGGCCAGTGATTTTGCGGGATTAATGGTGCTGGCAATTTCCAGTTTTTGACTGTCCAGACATCTTTCGATTGTTCTTTCAATGTCTTTGGTATCGATGTGACGGAAAGATTCTGGATTAAGACGAACCAGTAATCCAAGAAGACCGCCAAGCATAAGACCTAGTCCGAATCTGGGGACACGTGAGTGATTTAGTTTTTCGTCGAGTAGAAGAAGTGGTAGATGTTCTTTGATGGCAAAGTCCTTGAGTTTTCCACCTGTGGTGATAACCACTGCGGGAGACTGTCTTTGCTTGACATCTTGGGCACAGGATAGTGTTTCTTCGGTATTACCGGAGTAACTAACCAAAATAACAAGAGTTTTTTTGTTTACAAAGGACGGTAAGCGATAGTTTGCAATGATTTCAAATGGAATCTTAAGTAGGAATGGAGACAATGACTGGGCGATGTGGGCGGCAAGATTGGAGCCTCCCATACCGGCAACGACAATATTCTCGATCTTTTCCGGTCCAAAATTGAGATTAACAAACTGCGAGTCATGCCAGGCAGACTCGAATTGTTGGGCAAGATTCGACAATGACTTATTTACTCCCAAGGAGTCATACTGTGCGAAAGATTTCTGATTATCAAGTAGACTTTTCATGCGGATAGTTAAGTATAGCAAGAATCAGGAAAGTGCCGATGTGTTTGAACCTGAGTCCATGTCGATTTCGGGAAACTTCTTAAACATGGAGGCAATCTCTTGTTTGAGTTTGTCATAACCTTCTTGTGTTTTACTCTCGAATTTGGTGGTCAGATATGGCCCGTTTTGTGAGGCGCGAACGACAACCATTGAGTCATCGGTGTCGATACGAACTCCATCAATTTCATCCACCTGTCCGTTGGGGACAATTTTTAGCAATTCATTTTTGATCGGCCCGGAGATGAATTGGAATTTGATATCGTCGGCTAGACCGAACTTAATTTCCGGACTGCTAATGTATTTGGGAAGCTTGTTGACAGCTTCATGAAGAGTAATACCGATTCTTTCCAGATAGCTCAAAAGGCGCATTGAAGCATAAGCGGCATCATCGTGGCCATAAAAATTGTCCATAAAGAAAATGTGACCGGAGAGTTCTCCCCCAAAAGGTGAACGTGAGGCTTTGATTTTTTCTTTTACAAAAGAGTGACCGGTACGAGAGATTGTGGGTATACCTCCGTGAGAGGCAATCGTTTCGGAAACAACTTTGGAACAAAGATTGTTGTAAACAATTGGGGCACCGGGAATAAAATCAAGAACATCCTGAGCAAAAAGAGCAACAATCGTATCCATCCATAGAACCTGTCCTTCGTCATCAACAACGGCGATACGATCACCGTCTGCATCGTAGGCAAAACCAATATCTGCTTTTTCTTTGAGGACTGTTTTAGCCAGCCTTTCCAGAACTTCCGACTCGGTTGGATCAGGGTTACCCAAAGGATAGTTTCCGTCCGGAGTACAGTTCTGTTCGATTACTTCACAACCTGCTTTTCTTAATATTTTGGGGTAAAAAATACCCGATCCGGTGTTACAACCTTCGATCACCACTTTCCACTTTTTTTCCAAGTGAAAATATTTGGTAATTTCTTCAAGATAGGGTTCGAAAATATCCTTGGCAATGTTTTTTCCTTGACCTTCACTAAACTTACCGGATTCGACAAGGCGACGAAGTTCTTGAATTTCTTCAGTAACCATAGTGTCGGAGTAACCGACTGAAAGTTTAAGACCGTTGTACTCTTTGGGGTTGTGAGAGGCGGTTATCATGGCCCCTCCTTTTGTAAGGAAGACATAGGAGCTGAAATAAACTATCTGACTCATGGTGAGACCAAGATCAATAGTGTCTATTCCACCGTCGTTTAGACCTTTGATAAAGGAAGATTTGAATTCTTCACTGGTAAGACGGTTGTCACAACCTACTGGACAGAGTTTGATTCTTCTTTGGGCAAGGAAGGTGGCATATCCCCTACCCAACTGATAATAAACGTCGGATGAGAGATCGACTCCGGCAACTCCTCGTAAATCATAACCTCGGTAAATCACAGGGTTTATTTGCATATATTGAGTATAACAATTTGGCAGATCGGTGAATTTGGTTTATGATTTTATGGATATGTCAAAACAAACAAGTCTAAAGATAATTGGTGGAATATCAATTATCGGAGTTCTTTTTTCCGGTTTTTTGTCCTATCGAGAGCTGTTTCTTGGTAGCTGCGACCTGAGTTTTGTTAGCTGCGGTGCAAGTGTAGCCGGACTCCCTGCATGTGTTTACGGGCTGGTGATGTACACGGGAGTGTTGATTGTCAGCCTAATTGGTTTGAAGGCGAAAAAATAGTGCAAAAAAACACCCTCTTACGAGGGTGTGGTAAATCATTTTTCTACCAAAGTCATCTTGTCGGCAATGTCAGCAATTCTCACACTATATTCCTGACCGTCGATTTTGATACCAACCATGGCATCGGCGAACGCAGCCTTCATTCGATCAATCAATTCACTGGATTTAGTCTCAATGGTGTCAGCTAGACCAATTTCATATTTGGCATGGGCGAGAGCTGTTGGATCACCAGAAGCTTTAGCCGGATTATCTGAAATTTTGACAGTCCAGACACGACGTCCATCGGGAAGATATACAGCAATCTGCTTGATGACGATTTGCAGAGGTTCAACTCCGACAATGTCATTACTCAGATTTGTACCGATACCAAAGGCACACTTGATTTTGCCTTTGCAGTAGGCGACGATTTCTTCAACAAGGCTTACGTTAAGACTATCGGAGAAGAGAATTGTCTTGGAGAGTGGGTCGATAGCCAGAAACTTGTAATGAGCCACAATTTTGTCGGTGTACACCTTGTACTCTTCCGAGTCGTTGCGAACTCCGTCATAAAGCATGGCGGTATGACGATCAAAACACTTGAGAAAATCATTGGTGGTGAATGTGTCGGTTAAGGCAATGCCCAGACGAGTATCAAAGACTTCTATCCAGGTTTCAAGAGCTTTCTTGTTTGCCATACGAATGCCGAGAAGACCCATCCATGTCTGGTACCACTTATGGGCATTAGTACCCATAGGATTGATATCAAAGTCCATACACAGCTGGACGTTGCTAGCACCATTGAGTACGCCACCTTCACTGGTAAGTCTTGCGGATTCAATAAGGGCCCGGAGAACACACTTCTCCACTTCGTAAGAAAATCGTCTGCGAGCACCAAATTCGGAAAAGTAAGCACTAGCTTTTCTTAGACGGAGGCCTTTTTCCTTGGCTCGAAGAATGTAGTTGGGGTCTGGCTCTTGGCCCGTCATCTTGTAGTAGAGTTCCGAAATTAGTGCCATGATTGGAGTTTCCCAGTAGACTGTACGACAGAATCGTCCTTTGATGCGAACCTCAAGACGTTTGTTGTGCTGGGTTACTTCAACTTCATGCGGATCAAACTGATACGTATGTAACCAGGCGATGTATTCCTCAGTGAGATAGTGACCACATCTCCGTCTTAAAAATGCTGCTTGATCTTCCGACAAACTCAGATTGGCCATGAGGTTAATTTGAGCCCTGAGTTCTTCGGCAAATCCTTCAGGAAATGCGATATCTTTGCGGATTATCAGCTTGTCTTCGGTAATGACTTTGGGGATTTTAATGAGGGCGGCCATCCCCATGGTAAAGCCATAGAGATCATTATCAAGTAGCGAGTTAATGATCTGGGGATATTTATTTCCCATACTTCCTCCTTTTTAGAGTGCGAAAAGAATAGATTACGGCCTATATTGTATCTCTTGATGATCTATTAATCAAGCGTTATAATCTGAAAGTACAATTTTTAAGGAGGTAGACAGTGAACGCAATTACGGACATTTATAAATGGCAAAGAGGTTTCGTGTTCAAATCATTCCTAAAGGGAATGAGATCCAAGAAACTCGGTAGCCAACCTGCTCCTTGGATGATCAAGGGTCTTCAGGCAATTGAGTCCGGCAAGTTTTTGACCGTTGACATGATTAAACTGTATAACAGCTAAACAAAAACCCTCCATTTAGGAGGGTATTTTTTTTATTATTCGCAGGTATTCCCTGAAGGAATTAATGCTTGCGATTTCAAGAGTTGATACTGTTGTTCAAAAGCTAAGGCAAGAGATTTATCATAGATTATGAGGAGATTCTCATCGTTACTTTCATCAGCGTTTTTTGAAAAGTTGAATGAGCCAAAGATGACAATCTCTCCATCAATAATGATTACTTTGTGATGGAAGGTGGAACTACTGTTACCATCAAGGCGGACATCAAAACCCCTATTAAGTAACATTCTGCATTCCGAGGCTTCTGTATTGGCACCCCTGGTTTCAAAGATACCTTCGACTGTAATACCCTTTTCTGCTTCAGAAATCAAAGCTTCACCAAGATCATCGCTAGTGAAACTAAAGATCATAAAATGAATCAAGGTGTCGGCTGTATTGACGACATTGATTATTTTTTCTAAAACATGATCTTCGGAGCCAAAATAGTTCTCTATCCTTACTCCATCAACGATAAAAACAGGATAGGGTGTGTCTGATGGTGATGTTGGCCCAAATTCTCCATGGTACATCTCGTCAAACTCGGTTTCATAGTTGGTCGCAAGCTCTGGAACGCAAATGTATATAGCATTTTCGTTGTTTTTGGTGGATGCATTTTCCGTGATATTGAAAGAACCAGTCCAGACACAAGCATTGTCGAAAATGAAAAATTTGTTATGCATCGAAGCACTTCGATTATCTGCTACTGTTGGAATGCCTACGGCTTGGACTTCACCAATTTGTGGGTCGGTATCTGAGTACTCGTTGTCGTAGACTATTCGAACCTCAACACCACGATTTTGGGCTCTTATTAAGGCCTGAGCTACGGATTCTAAATCAAATTCGAATATGGCCAGGTGGATTGAGGTTTCGGCATCATCGATTTTTTGAACTAGCGCCTCTTCAACATTTCTATCTTGTGGATCGTTGGGGTTGGTGAAATAGACTTCGTATTCGAGGTTGCTGAATGCAGTTTGGGTATTTGTAGAAAGTCCTTGAACTGTTTTTACCGGTTCAGTCTCAGAGATTGGCAGAGATTCAGTGTCTGTATCGTCATAGATGAAAAGAACAAGAGCAAAAACAATAAGTAGTAAAGACCAGAGCCATTTATTGTTTGATTTGGGATGATTCGCGGGCATATTTCTCCTCTAATTTTGTCATGATTTTCTCGAATACATTCTCATCCGTGTCGCCAATTTCGAGAATTGATGCGTTGTCAGTGAGGCTTTTTATTGTTTGGAAATGAGCCTTCTTGTCAATCATTTTTAGCGGATTAAACATTTGGTTTATTTCTTTGGCTAGCTGTAGGGCCACGTTAATTTCTTGTGATTTCTTTTTGTAAACCTTTATCAGCCAATCGATAACTCGAACGGCTTGAGAGTCAGTCAGATTGTCTAGAAGCGCTTCGTTGTCTAAGAATGACGGTGCTTCGTTATCAGATTCCATGAATTACCTCCTTGTTAAAGTACGGGGGTAATTATATCAATAGGTTTGATGGATAAAGAAAAATAGCTACTTAACTCATTCCTCCCCCACCCCCGCCGCCTCCTCCCCCACCCCCGCCGCCTGAAAAACCTCCATGCGATCCGGATCCTGAGGCACCGTAACTAGAAAACGATCTGCTTACACTGCCCAACCCTTGTGAAATCCCTGAAAAATTGATCCCTGTACCTCCTGGGTTCATGGCGGCGAGATAGACAAATGATGATTTTGTTTCGTCACTAATTTTGAGAGGAAGCTCGGAAAGAGCTTTAAGTGAGACTCCCAATGCGGTTCCATAGACAATATATTTTTCCCAGATAATGACCGATTCGAGCGGAGATCTTTTGGTTACTGCGTAGTCTTTGAGATACTTTTTGAATGCTAACCAAGATGATTTTTCGACGGCACCTTTTGGGGTCAACCGGTCCATAAAGCGATACAGAATGGTTAAAGCAATAACATAGAGAACAGCCATAAAGACCGAAGCCACACTAACAATGACCGCGTTGTTACTATCGATGAAAATAAAGTTTGAAATAAAGCCAAAAATGACAAAGCCGATAATGATAAGAACGATCTCAATGGTTATGCGTTGCTTTTCCTTATCCGACTGTGTATCAAGAAGTCCTTGTTCGAGGAGAAGTTTGGGGAAGTTACTTTTCCATGCTTGAAAATGAATACTGGCCAAACTGTCTGATTGCAGTTTTTTGAGTATCTCGGACTTGGATCTTTTTTGGACATTGTTTAGATAGAGTAGATTGAGAATCTTTTCTTCGTTTTTGGATAAAACTATTTTGGAATTATTTTTGCCAACAACTTCAAACCAGATCTCAGGATTTCTTTTAAATAGACCCATGAGAGGCTTCTTTTCTTCTTGAGTAATTTTGAGATATTTGCGCCGACAAAGTTCTAAAAGCGTGGCTGTTAGCGAGTTTTCCCCTGGAAGATAGTGAGGAGACAGAATGGCTTCAACTAGCGACGGTTCGAGGTCTGAGGGTGGCTCATGAAGACTGCCGGATAAATTAATGGCTGGTAAAGGCAGATCTTTACCCATTTTTTTCCACCTGAGAAGCCAGTAAATAAATCTCATCATAAATAGTAGTCCGATGATCGAAATACCGATAATGGCGGCAGTGTAATCTGTTTTTGCCGTGGAGTCAGAAGAGTCAAGACCATTAATAGTTTCGTTAATATAATCAGCCTCTTCTTGGACAATGCGATCAAAGGCGTTTTCATTTTCCGTTGCTACTTGAGGCAGTTTGGCAAACAAGACTCTTGATTCAACAAAAGTATCGGCCGGCACGTAGTCTAGCTGATAAACAATTGTTTGGTTGTCGACGATGGACACTTCGCCCGAAAGAGGTCCATGGCCCCAGGCTTTTAATCGATCATCGGCTGTAGGATTTGGAAGATGAATGGTGGCCGTGAGATTGGCAGTTGGAACACCCCAGCCTGTTTGTATTAGCTGCCAGTATAGCTCAGCCGTGTCTTGATAATTATTTACGAAGTTTTCAACTCGATAAGAGACCGTAAAGTCTTTTGTTTCGTTGAGGGCAGAGTAGTGCCAAGTGACTGTTTTTTGGTTATCTTTATCCGAGACGGAGTGAGAAATTATTTGATTGGCTTCTCGAACGGTGATGTCTTTGATTATCAGAGAGTCGCACTTTGTGTTGGTACAGGCCTTTTTTAATCCTGTTATCCACCAACCGTTGGAATACTGACCGCTAAAAGTGTAAGTCCTTTTTTCGGAGATATCGGCAGAACCATTTGAATTAACTTGAATATCAATATCCGCTTTGTCGATGGTGTAGCTTTTGGCAAAACAGTTCTGAGGAAAGAGAAATACGCCAAAGAATACGATTAAGAAGAGGAGGATCTTTTTCATGACTTATGGTGTCATGGTAATGCTCTCAATAATATTGCCAACTTCTTCCTTGAAACCAAGCTTACCGGGATCTTTGATGACTGAGGTAACCAACAAGAACTTTTCTGATGTCTGTGGAATATAGTAATAGGCAACTTCTCCAAAGGAGTCTTCTGAGAGATAATAAAAACCAGTACTCTTGTATGGAATCGGAGCCACAATAATCTTAAAGTCTGGAGATAGCTGTTCTTTCTTTTGCTCGATATCAGCTTCAATCAGCGACTTTAAATCTTTGTTGGCACCAAGACTACCCTGGTCGATATTTACAGAATAACCATCAAATAACTCTGTTTGAGTTTTTTGGGTTGGGCCCCATTTTGGAAATGAGACAGTCCCGTCAAGATTTTCTTGAGCATCGACACTATTGGGGAGGCTGGCTGAGAAGGCCATTTGGGTATTGATGTATTTTTTGGTTTTTGTTTCGCTGACTGATGGAGTTTGAGTAACATCTGTGGAATTACTCTGACTGGAAAGGAAACACTCGGTTGTAGGCATCGGAGTACTGGGCTGACCGTGTTTTTGCCATGAACCGTCAACACAGATCCAACTGTCTTCTGGCGACAGAAGACGCAGACCAAAAATAACAGCTATGGCGATTAGAGATAAAACCAGTATTATTTTTATTTTGCCCATGTATTTTCAAATCCTAAATAATAATATTTAGTTTAGTGTTGCGGACTCTGTTGCCAGGAAATCACCTGAATTTGTGGCTGTAGTGGGAGAGACGGAAATTGTAGGTGTAGAAATGGGAGTGGTGTTGGAAGTGGAAAAAGACGAGGGGTTTTTGGACATCCACAAGATTATGAGAACGATGATGGCAATGATAATAATGATCCACAAAACTGCTTGGCCTTTGAACGTTTTAGCAAACATTTGCTTTTTTATTGTTAACCCCTTGACCTATCTTAACACTTTGTAAGGAGTGGTTCTCGATTAAATTTTTTGCAAAAAATGACCCAAAAGTTGTTCTGAATTTGCGGTGCTTGTACCGGTCTTTATTTTGACGTCTATATCTGCCAGACGTTGATAGAGATCTAGAAGTTGATCAAGGGAAAAGTAAACTGACTGAGCTTGAATCAACCGAGCCGGATATGGAGCTAACTTTAGGTTTTTGGAGCCCGCTTTTGCTTGGATCAGTAATTTAATCTGTCTAACCATCATGGCGAAGACAAAATCTGGCTCTGTGCCCTCTTGAAGAATGTTTTTCCAGGATAGTAGTATGGTCTGAGTATTCCCGGGCTTAAGGGAGTCAAGAAATTTAAAGATTACCGGGCTGATGGGAAAGATCTCGGTTTTGGCTGAAGGGATTTGTTTGAGAGAAGAGGGAGTGAGAGTTTTGTCGTCCCAAAGAATGATTTCGCTGTCTTCGTTTTGATTGATTAACTCGATAATTTTGGCCTTATTTTTTGATTTTTGTCCGCTAATTAGATTTTTGATGACGAAGCACTTTGACGAACCGAATAACCCGTATGATCCAATTTCCTGTCTGAGACCGGTAATGTCTATCTCTGAGGCTTCGTGTACAAGGATCTCAAAATCATGAAGTTTTAACTGGTCGGTGAGAGAAAACAATCTTTGATAGGATTTTTGAACATCTTCTCCATGCAAAATGGTGATCATATATTTAACAGTTTAAGCAGTGACTGGAGACTATTGTAAAGCTTTTTGAGAATTGTTTGGCTATTGATTGTGTTAGTTGGTCTGAGGCTTGCCGATATGGTAACTATTGGCTGTGAGGGAGATATTTGCTTAATCTCGGCTATCTTAGGACTACCCTTGGTCGCAAAAGAACTAAGAACGGATGAGAATTCTTTGAGAGTGCCATCATTTTTGACAAAGCTAAAATCTACGAAGGAACCATCTTGAGCATTGAGTAAAAAGGGCGTAATAGTGACAATGTTTTCGTCTTTCCAGGAATGAGAAAGAGCATAAAGATAATAAAGAGCAATTTGATGTTCCGAAAGGTACTGACCCGACCAACCAGTCTCGGTAATAAAGACGGGCAATTTTTTCTTGGTAAACAAACGAATAAACCTAAGGTCTGATCTAAAGGAGTCTATCTTGTTGGAACCTGATTTGTCGGGTCTGGCGGAAAAATCTGGATTTGGATAGGCATGCGATGTCCAGCCGTCTATTTTGTCAAAGATATCGGGGTTTCTAAGATACATACGCTCAAGATACAGTCTCCAGTTGAGTGAGTTTTTGGTGTTGCTGGCGGCATTATCGAGACCGGCAGGAAGAATAAAAAAGTCAGGTGAGACATTTTTGAAAATATCGCTTGCGTTTTTTAGGGTGTCGGAGTACATTTCCGGAGAGACATAGCCTCCATACTCATCGGCTCGATTGACTTCATTAAAAATAATGACGTAGCGATTTTCAACCGGCCAGGAAAGATCACCTAGAAAATTGGCAAAGTCGATGAGGTCGTAGTTGTTTGGCTCGGCCCAGTTTGATCCATCAGGAACTGTGGCTACTCTGATAAGAGGAATGACTCTATTTGCTTTGCAGTCATCTAAAAATTGCTGCCACTTTTTACGATCTCGGTCTGAGGCCTGGATAGGTATTGTGACATATCCCCACTCTCCTTGACCATCATTGTTGACGATTTTGGCGGCTTGATTAATTTCGCTGGGAAAAAGAATGTGAATACCAATTTTATTGTTTGGGGAAGAAAGTGGGTCGGTGATCGCCAGTACAGGAGTAACAAAATTTAGAAAGGCAAAAATAGAGATGGTGATGGCTAAAAATGACACACTAATATTATAGAGGTTATAAAAAAACCTCCCCTTGCGGGGAGGAGAATATCAATCTTTGTAATAAAGATAGAAACGATTGTCAAAATACTTGTCGTGGACAAGAATGTATCCTTTTGGATTTGAAAAAAAGCAATAACGTTTTTCCAGTTTATTTCCGTAAGAATCATCCTTTACGCAGTATTTGGTCGAAAAAATAATTGCCGGTTTTATGAAGTTTATGATCACATAATAGTATTTTTTTGAAGGCGTCGAATCTCCCACTCTTATAGTGTCGCTGATTTCAATATTTTTCCAGTGATTATTTTCGGCATAGACTTCAAGGTCTTTTTTACCAGTTTTTAATTTTTTGTAGGTAATTATCGGCCTAAGAATTTGGGCGATAACTAGCAAAACTGCCAGTGCATCTATCGCCAAAACAATTTTGCAATGTATGGGGTTTGGAAAAATGCTACAACCATTTGCAAACGATGTAATTGAGGCGATTCCTCCATCATGAACAATGAAAATCACGCTGAAAGAAAGTATTAGTACCCAAAAAATGCTATTAAGAATCTCACCAGCAAGCTGGTTTTTTTCGCTTTTGTCCATTATTTTCTCCTTTAAAGTGCAAGATGCGGGTATTATAGCTCAAAAAACCTCCCCAATTGGGGAGGGTCTATTATTTACGATACAGACGAAGTGGGGTTTGCCGATAAAGTAAGTCCTCTACTACACAGTATTGATTGTTGAAGTAGAGTACTTGTTTTTTAATCTCAACAGAGTCCAGCTCCGACTTTCTTAGGGCAACAACTTGAAAATTGTCGACGCCGACAAAAAAATCGTCTTTTCCCCCATCTCCAGCCACAAAATCGAGTTTTTGGATGGGAGATTGATTTAATTGCTGAGTAAAACCAAGTTTTTTTAGTTCTGCATTGAGGGCATCAATTTCTCGCTTTGATCTGCTTGGACCACTAGGGTTAAGAAATATGAGAATGATCAAAAGCATTGAAAGTACTATCGTCACAAAAAATATACTTTTCATGGTTGGGTAGTTCAGAACTGATATTATGTTTGCGGACAGTAAGAGACATAAAGCAATACCATACATTTCGTTACGGGTCATACGACCTCCTTATGAATGAATGTGCAGTTTTATAGGATTATATCAAAGGAGTTTTTCAAAATCAATTTAGCGTGGCAGAGTTCTACCTAGATGGATATATGCCTTGGGGGTGGCAATACGACCGCGATTGGTTTTGCCTAGAAAACCGGATTGAAGCAGATAGGGTTCATATAGGTCGGAGATAGTGTCGACAGACTCGGAGATAAGGGCGGCCAAGGTTTCGAGACCTACTGGACCGCCGGCATGTTGGTCGATGATAGCTTCCAGAAGTCGTCTGTCTGTGGCATCGAGACCTTCTTCATCTACTTCATAAAATTCAAGTGATTTTTTGGTATTTTCGTGATTGGATTTTGATTGGTGTTCAACTAGATTGAAGTCACGAACTCTTCTTAGAAGCTTTAGGGCAATACGAGCGGTTCCTCGAGAACGCTTGGCAATCTCTAAGGCTGAGTCATCGTCCAGACTGAAATGGAGCTTGTCTGCGGCCTTGAGGATAATACCTTGAAGCTCTTTGGGTTCATAAAAACGCAGGCGATGAACAATACCAAAACGGTCTCTGAGAGGAGAGCTAATTCTGCCTGCTTGGGTTGTTGCGCCAATAAGAGTGAAAGGACTAAGGTCTAGGCGAAGATTCTTGGCCGCCGGGCCTTTGCCTAGGATAATATCGATGGCAAAGTCTTCCATGGCTGGATAAAGTGCTTCTTCTACCGGCTTGTTGAGGCGATGAATTTCGTCGATAAACATGACATCCCCAGGCTCAAGGGCGGTGAGGATAGAAGCTAGATCGCCAGCTCTTGTGAGTGCGGGTCCAGAGGTGACTTTGAGATTAACGCCCATCTCGTTGGCAATGATGTGGGCAAGAGTTGTTTTCCCCAGACCCGGAGGACCATAGAGAAGAACGTGTTCCACGGGTTCTTTCCTGGATTTGGCGGCTTTGATAGCAATCTGCAGAGACTTAACGACCTGTGGCTGACCAGCAAAATCCGGCCAGTGTGTCGGACGAACAGTGATTGGTTCTGGTTGTTTGTTCATTTTTTCAAAAGCTTAAGAGCGGTCTTAACTTGTGTAGAAAGCGAAGAAGATGAGTCAATTTGGGAAAAGACACCGGTAATCTCGGATTTTTGGAAGCCGAGAGCCAGCAGTGAGTCTACCAGTTCGGAGTTGCCTTCAAGATTCCCAAGGTTGACGTCCCCTTTGCTAATCTTGGATTTGAGATCCAAAATTATTTTTTGGGCTGTTTTTTTGCCAACACCGGAGATTGAGGAAAAAAACTGAAGATTACTTTCGGAGATGGCTTTTTTGATGTTCTCCCCTGTCGATGAAGAAAGCATGGTTAAGGCAATTTTGGGACCAACTCCAGAGACGGTAATTAGAAGTTCGAAAAGATCTAGATCTTCAGGGGTTCCGAAGCCAAATAATGCCAGATTGTCCTCTCTGATATGAGTGTGGATAAAGAGCTTGGCGTTTTGATTTTCGAGAAAATTAAGATTGTGGGGAAGATTGACGGTGAAGCCAATACCGTTAGCAAAGAGAATGATTCTTCCCTGGGTTGCGTACTTTACCGTGCCTTCGAGATATCCGATCATAAAGTCAGTATATCACCCTCGGTTTCGGTTTTTTAATGGGTATTGTTGACTTTATGGATAAATTATATATAATATAGGGTATTGACCTTTTAAATTGGAGGAAGTAATGGCTAAAAGAATTTTGATTGTGCACGCCGATCATACAATGCAATTTCATATGCAGGCATATGGAGAACGTTTGACCGATGATGGTTATTCTGTAGCAGAAATGCACTTCTTGACTGGAGAACCCATTAAAGACAGAGTCAAGATTCTTGCCGACATTCTGGCTGGAAAACCACAAGATAACGTCAAGTATGATCTGGTGATCATTTTCGACAACTACGAAACCATTCTGAAGAAAATTAGAAATTTGAAACCATTTGCGATTCCAGTCTTCTATGTAGACATCTTTCGAGAGGTTTCTCCGATTGAAGGATTTACCTGGTTTCAAGATCCAATGCCCTCAGAGCTTTCTGAAGAAGCTAAAAAAGTGTTGAGTTAAAAAAATAATCCCGGGAAACCGGGACTTTTTTATTTTGGATGATGAAAGGTATGGGTGAGAGCGATGGCCACAGCATCTGCGGCATCGTCGGGCTTGGGGATTTCTTTGAGATGCAGGATCTTGGTGACCATAAATTGAATCTGACTCTTTTCGGCTTTGCCATAGCCGGTAAGAGATGACTTTACCTGCATTGGCGTGTACTGGAAAATAGGTAGGTGTGCTTGCTGACAGGCGAGGATAATCACTCCCCTAGCGGCACCGACGTCAAATGCGGTGGTAACGTTTTTGGCAAAGAAAAGAGATTCCATGGAAACAGTATCTATTTGATTGTGAGCAATTAGATCGGTAAAAAAATTGTATATTTTCTCCAGTCTGTCTGGTAGTTCGGATTTCACTTTTGTTTCAAAACAGCCATATTCGAGCAAGACATCTTGACTTCTTTGATGATCTAGGATGGCCCAACCTACTCTACCTGTACCCGGATCTATTCCTAAGACTTTCATACTTTGATTGTATATTGAGGACAAAGATTTAGATATTTTATTTTCACCAGCTTCAATGGTAAAATATACTGCGTTGTATGGGTCAGTAGCTCAGTCGGTTAGAGCACCTGCCTTTTAAGCAGGGTGTCGCGGGTTCGAGTCCCGCCTGACCCACTTTGGTCCCGTCGTCTAGCGGTCTAGGACGTCAGGTTTTCATCCTGAATATCGCGGGTTCGATTCCCGCCGGGATCACTAAGTTCAGTTTGTTCCGAGGCGATCCGCAAGGGTCGCTTCGTTGTATTGATGTATCCGACTAAAATTTTCCTAAATTGATTGAAAATCGCGTTCGAGTCCCGTAAGGGTTGTTATTGGATTGTGGATAATTCTTCAAAAAACGTCTATAAATAATAGTAGAGAGCAATCTTTACTCAACAACTATTTGTGTTTTGTTTTATCCACTAGCACAAATTGTTGCCTTTTACCCTGGTTGTTTGGCGGTGTTTTATCACCTCGACTGAGAGTGTACTCAGTCGTACCACCCGAAGGTCGGTACTGTCCAGAAACTGGAGCAAGTTTGCCTGTATAGGCAATTACTTTTTTCTGCATTTCCTTTTTCCTCCTTTCTCGCCGGGCTACGGCGTGCTGGTTGCACCGCTCCTTCGAGAAATTTAGCTGTACCAATAAAGACGCTCTCTACTGCGAATAATCTATCACCAAAAATCTAACTTAGCAACTTTTTACTTAGAGTGCTAATTATTGATTAAAATATACCTGTTTTTGAGAACGAACCTTGTGTTAATAAGTGAGAGAATTTCCAATCTTTCTTCTGAAGTTCCTCCCCTGAGAATATGGATCAGGTAGTTCTTCGCCATTGCTTTGAATTCTAGTTTTCCCGGAATCATTCCATTTTCCCCATCGAACTTACCCAACATATATTCTTGGTGGAGTACATCGGTTTTTAACCTGTGATATCTTTCGATGTCCTCTTGGATTTTCCGAGAGATGCCAGCCTGATTGTAAGATATTTTGTCGATATGACCAATTATTTGTTTAACGAGATCATCTTCCTCAACATATGGTTCGTTACATTCGTAATCTAAATATCTCCGACAGTGGTAGTAGATATGCTTTTTAAACCCTCCTCCCCTTAATTTTCTCAGTTTCTCTTCTGCGGTTACCGAACTTCCGCAAGATCCACACTTTATTAATGTTTTGAAAGCAAAGATATTTTTGTTCCATGTCTTTGGTACTGTTTCCAGTTGTTTTTGGACTTTCTCGAATAACTCTTTGGTAATAAGTGGTTTGTGTTTGCCCTTGTACCAGATGCCACTTCCAGATGGAAATTCAAACTCACCATAATAGAATGGATTTTTGAGAATTGCGTGAACTTTACTCGTGGGACACAACACACCTTGTCTGGTTTCAAAACCAATTCTATCTAGCCATCTTTTTACCGACCTACCACTGTGACCTTGGACACCAACTCTTTCAAACATTTGTTTTACAAATGGGGCCCTAATTGGATCGAGGATAACCAGCTCATCAGTACGGCCATCTCCCTTTTGGTTGAGATATCCCATCGGAGCCATACTTGGTTTCCAACCTAGACTACATTTGTTTCTTAATCCCCTTTCGACATTTACTCCCTTGTTATCGTTTTCCAATTTGGCTTGGGAGCAGAGGATCATCAGAAGAAATTTTTCGTTGGGACTATTGGTGAAGGATTGGCTGTAAGTTTGGATGCGGAGTAGTTTCTTCTGGTCCATGAGGTCCACAAGTGTTCCCAGATCACCCGCATTACGGCTTAGACGATCAGGTGCCCATGTGAGTATTCCGTTGAACTTTCCGGAGCGAATTCCTTTTATTAATTCCACAAATACAGGTCTTGCTCCAGATTCTTTGGCTGAATGACTTTCTATTTTTATTTCTTTTACTTTTATGTTTTCTCTCTTAGCCAATACTTTCATTTCGTCAATTTGAGAATCAATGGACATAATTTGTCTTTCGTCACTTTCAGAAGACTTGCGGGCGTAGAGACAGTAACTTATTTCCTGTGTTTTTGTGGATGTATCCATTACTTATCAATGTACCGCAAGTTTTCTGTAAGTCTAGTCCAGGTATCTAACTCTTGGCTCTCCTTTGCTTGCCTCAGCTATGAAATAGTAAAAACCGAGAGTGAAAGCATCAACTAGATCATCGTGTGGCTCTACCCCAAAATGAATAATCTGTCCGATTAGCTCATCGGCTCCATGGACTGGAAAAAGCACTTTACCGTTTTGAATCCAACTACTGGTAAGTGAGAGTCGACTTCTTTTGTCATTTCCACCGATTGTTATTCCTTTTACGTTTACGCTCTCGGTTTCCAACATTTGGATTAAACTTTTTTGATAAGCAACATCTTCTACTAAAACTAAGGGTGAATATTGGAGAAGGGATTGTCGGAGATCATTAATTATTTTGATTGTTTCCGGCATTCCCATTCTTTTATTTACCATTGTGGGCATTACCTTCACTTGGATATCTTTGTGGTAACCATACATCAGGAATATTACGATTGCGGTTTTGTCTGCCCTTTGGTTTTCGGAAATAGCAGGATCGACAGATATGACGGCACACCTCAGATTTTTTGTATCGATTGGAAGTGTGGAGTCATATCGAGCAATCCACTCCGGTAAAACGACTTGATCACCATCGGGGATTATTTTAAGCATGAACTCCCGAAGAAAATCGGAATCACTGGCAGTTTTCTTTCTCAATCTTTCAATTGAACGTTTGTCCGTAAACTTCCCCGGCCAAAGGATTTTGCTTCCCCTCATCAAGGGATACTGTTTATAGATTCCGTCAATTCTTTTCTTGGATATGGCTTTCTTCATCCTCATCATTAGAGAGTCTTCGTGGACGAGATTACCGATGAAAACAATTTTAGTGTTTTGATCTCCTGAAGGAATAAGCTCCGAGTTTACAAATTGCCAAAGTTTATCTCTTCCTTCTTTCGTCTTAGCCGACTGCATATCCTCGATATCATCGCAGATGATGAGATCTGGACGGTATTGGCGATGGCGAATACCTCTCATACTTTGTGAAACGGAAACTACGGTAATTCTGGCATTGTATCGATCCAAAACTAAACTCTCACTATTCCACTCTCCCTTTTTGGAAGCGAAACTTCCAAAGTCTGTATAAAGTAGTTTGTTTAACTCCAATTCCGCTTTTATATTTGATAAAGTTTGCTGAGCCTGTTGTTGGGTTTGGCAGACGATCAAAACATATTTCTTTTGTGGCGCACCTACGATTGACCAGATCGGGTATGAGAGTGTCATTATGGTCGATTTGGCTGACCCACGGAAGGCAACAATAGCTAGTGTTTTAGTATCGACATTCTCCGTTAAACGAAATATTTCCTGTTGGAACTGAGCGGTTTCGTATTTAACAAAAGAAGAGAAATATGTATGGAAAAACCAATAATGTGAACCAAAGGTTACTGATTGCCTTACCGCTGGATTACCGATGATATTTTCAAAAAGTTTCTGCTTTTCCATTTTCTTTGATTGGTTTTTCTTTTATGACTCCTGAAAGCAGAAGTGCTTCTCTTACAATTGCCTCTTCATCAGGTGTGAGATCATCACGCAGGTGATTCTGGTCGGAAGAGATTTCCAACTTGGGAATGTATGACTGGTGATGATTTTTGAGCCAGAAGATGATGGCAGTCATATTCTTGTCTCTTATCGATGAAAGCAACTGCGACTCGGCCATGTCATTAATCATCTCAATGCCTTCTTTGAGAGCTTTATCGCTTTCCTCTTTGAACTTTTTATCCTCCGACCGCCAACGATAGTAGGTGGCACGGCTAACCCCTGATTTTTCGCAAACGACTTGGACAATTGGTGTCTTTTGCAACAACTCGATGAGTTTGCTTTTATTTTCTTCTTGACGTTTTTCGATGGTGTTCATGTGATTTGTTTAGCTTTTAATCCAGTGAGTCTCTCCCATCTTTTTTTGATAACCTCAGCGTAGACTGGAGACTTCTCCATGAGATAGCAACGACGTTTCATTTTGGTAGCCGCAATCAAGGTTGACCCGCTGCCACCAAATGGTTCGACAATCAGGTTACCTCGCTTGGTAAGAACTTTGATGTATGGAATTAATATCTCGGTTGGTTTGGTGCCGAAGATCACACCTTGGCCGGAATGTTTTTCATCTGAGGCATTAAACTCAATGAAATCTGTTGGTTGTGTTTTCTTTCCTTTCTCATACCCTTCCCATTGAGGTTTGCCAGATATGGCGTAGAGTGCGGTTTCATATTCTTGCTGGAGTCCGTCTTGTTCTTCCTCGTTGTTGTACTGAATATCCACTTCTTTTGACGCTCCAACCATGGCAATGTCATGTTTGCTGAAGAACTTATATTTAGCAGAGAAACCTTGATGTCGATTGGGTAAATGCCAAATTATCATATTTTTTACTTTCCAATGTTTTTCCATTTCCCCCCAAATGGTTCGTAGGTTCTTCCAGTTTTCGTAAACAATGATGGAGAAATGTTCCTTTTGAATATTGGCGATGCTGTTCATCCATTTTTCAGTAAAGTCTAACGGAAGACTTTCGGTTTCCAAATATCTTCGATCTCTTTTAGCTCCGAATCCTGTTACCGCTTTTCCGTGGCGTTTAGCTTTTAGATAGTCGAGAATGTATGGAGGATCGGTAAAACACATATCTGCTTTCTCCCCAGCCATCAACTTGAGCCATTCTTCATCGTTGGTGGAATCTCCACACATCAATCTGCTTCCGTCGAGGTCATAAATATCACCTTTCTTTATATTTATTTTGGTGATATCCATCTTCAATAGTTCCTTCTGGAGATCAAACTGTTCCGGTGTGTCTTCAATCTCAAAGATTTGATCTAACTCTTCACTGGAGAAACCAACACTATCCAAAAAAGCAGAATCAAAATCGGCTAACAAACCCCAATCCCATTCACCTGTGTTTTTGTTTAGTCTGAGATTTAACTCTTTTTCTTTCTCGATGTCGGGAATATTTACATAGACCACAGGAATTGTTTCGAAGCCCATTTCTTTGGCGACTTCTAACCTGAAATGACCACCGATGACAATGTTCTTCCTTTCTGGAGCTTCGTTGACGATGATTGGATCGACCAATCCAAATTTGGTAATACTTTCTTTCAACTGGTCAGCTGATTGTTTATCGTGCTTCCTGGGGTTGTATGCCGCAGGATTAAGTTCCTTTATGAAAACTTGGGTTATTTGTATTTGTTTACTCATGTTTTTTGAGTAATTGATAATAAAAAATGCCTACCTCACAAAAACCTGCTTCAACGCGAAGCGATAAGTTTCTGTGAGGTAGGCACGACCGAGGCGAGGCCTCTTCGATAGCTTTGGAGCCATCTCCTATCAGGTATTCCTGAAATGAGTGATTCCTACACCACTAATTTAATTATACTGATTTTTTCTGTATTTTTTTCAGGCGCTCTTTTACGTCTTCTCCAAGAAGAAAGGGTATGCCATTTGGCATAATTATCCGGATGGTCATTCCTTGCTTATTGGCTTTTTCTATTGCTTGAGTAATTTCTGGACCAAAAGGAATTGTGAACGTCATTTTCCCTGTCGATTCATCGAGCTTAACATTATCTCTAGTCATAAATGCACGTCCCTGTTGTCCAGTAGATATGGATTTGGAGATAGCTCTGCCAAATGAAACAGGTTTCCTTACCTCTTGGGTGTGTAGAGAAATATCGGTAAATTGGATATCAAAATATTTTTCATCGGTCATAACTTAATTATATTAATTTTGACCGTACTTTTTCCCGATTTGGTCTTTGAGTTCTGCCGCGAACTTTTCCAAATCTTGATACTCCTTGTTTATCACAACTTTTACGCCTATTTTTAGAAGTTCCTCGTTGTATGGTGGGACAGAAGAAATTCCAATTATTTTATCTACTCCAAATTTTTCAAAATCTAATGCATGGAAAGATCCGCCCATGGCACAATCACGGTCAAGAAGAATTATGTCGAATTTTAGTTCACTAGGGTTAAGTATCTTTTCGACTTGCTCATAAGTGGAAAAAACTACTGGAGCAAAATCTATCTTTGTTTCGAATAATACTCTAAAAATTATCGAGAGCGTCTCCAAATCATCTTCGAGGATAAGCATTGACTTCATTGTCCTTGTTTATCTAAATAGTCTTTGATAACCATGGTAGCTACACAGTCGTCTTCGTTATACAGAAGAATTCTGTCCATATCGGCCTTGTCTTTGGTTTCAAGATAGTGGTTAAACCATTCAATAGACATGGCGCCGGAGGGTGTCTTGTCTCGCCAGCTAAAGCCTAGATACTGAGCAATTTCTTTTAGAGAGTAGCTCATCAAGGGCCAATCGGTATGTTTGGAAACTACAGAATATAGATCTATTGCTTTTTCTTCACTAAAGAACCAAGCAAGTTCTTCCTCAGTAACCACATCCGGATACTTTTCTCTCATGCGGCGATAGGTTGTCTTCTCGTGGTGGGAATAATAGTAAGTAGTAAAGTCGTCTTTGGGTAGTGATCGAATATATTGCCAAAAATTACTCCAGGCTTCTCTTTCTGATTCGTCGGTTTTGTCTAATGCAGTAAAGTCTATAAACCTCTCCCCTTTTGGAGAGCGCTCGTATACACCATGAAGATAGACAAAGGCTTGGGTGGGATCGTCTTCAATATCAAAATATAATTCGTAGCTTGTTTTGGGAAAGTTCATTTTTTCGTAAATGACGGGACTTTTTGTAACTTCCATGATTTTTGATCTTTGAACAAACTTTGTGAGTTTTGCCTCTCCCAAACCAAATAAATACTTTTTGTCTTTTTTCTTTTTGGCCAATAGTGTGTCGATGTCCAGGTCAATCAAATCTATGTAGCTTTCAATGTCCAAATCTCTTTCTAGGATATCTCTGTTGGCCCTACCGAGACAGAAGATCATACTTGGGTCATGACTCTCTTTTATCCATTTTTTGCAGCTTGCGTACCATGGGCAAAGTTTGCATTTGCCGGAATATGCTGGTTTGTTTTTTATTTCGTTATTTAAGAGCTTCCCTGCCATTACTTTTGTTTCTTGGTAAAAGTCCCAGTAAGTTTGAGGTGTTTTTGTGCCAATAGGTTTATCCAAGTCGTATGTAGTTCTCTCGGAGTTAATATCGATAATGGCACCAGAATGTTTTTTAGCAAAACCGAGATTGATAAGCACTTCGCAGTAGAGAGCGAGTTGAACCGCATAATGTATTTTGTATTTTCCCTCATTATCATTTTCCTCATCTACTCCCTCAACTCCCATACCGCTTTTGATGTCGACTGGTAGGTAGGTACCGTCTGGCTGTATTTCTAAGAGGTCCGGAATGCCAAAGAGCTCGCTGTGGCGAATAGCTCCTTGGTAAATGAGTGGCATTCCTGCATTCATGGCTTCTAGAGTGGCTTTTTCTCTTTCTTTCTCCCCTACTTCTTTGAGATCCAGAATCTTTCCCAGCTTGCCCACTATATTTTCTTCGTGACTGACTCCTTTTTCCCAAAGCATTTCTACAAAGGGATTTGTATCTGGATTCTTTTCGGCCTTTGGGCCATACACATCACGCCAAATACGATGTTCGCACTGGAGGTAGTTATATAGTTTAGATGGTGTGATTTTCATTTAGACAAGGCGACTCCTGTGTTTTATATGCACTCTTCGGGTGGTGGCTAAATTATATGCCAGTTATTCATCAATAGAGTTACAATAGAAACTATGACTTTCAATAAAATATTGGATCGTTTTAGGTCTGAATCATTTTCTGAGCGAGATAAGGGATTTAAGTTTGAAAGGCTTATTCAAGCATATTTATACACTGACCCAAAATATACCCACCTACAAAAGATATGGCTTTGGGGTGAATTTCCCTTTCGCTCCTCATTTGGAGGCCAAGATGTAGGAATTGATTTGGTTGCTAAAACATTTGAAGGTGAATATTGGGCAATACAATGCAAATGTTATCAAGAAGATAATCGCATTAATAAAGAGGAGGTCGATACTTTCTTAGCCACATCGAGTCGCAGTTTTAAGGATGAACAATTAGCAGAGATCAAATTTAGTCACTGTCTTTGGGTTTCTACAACAAATAATTGGTCCTCAAATGCGAACGAATCGTTGCAAAATCAAAATCCTCCGGTAACCAGAATAAATCTATCTGACTTACAGGAAGCATCTGTTGACTGGTCTAAAATAAGTGAAGGAATGTATGGTGAGAAAGCACGAACTCCTAAGAAGCAACTTAAATATCACCAAAAAGAGGCCCTTGATAAAGCCATAAACTATTTTAAGAATGACAACCGTGGAAAATTAATCATGGCTTGCGGCACAGGCAAGACTTTTACCAGTCTAAAGATTGCAGAGGAACTGACAAATCACACTGGTACTATTTTGTTCTTAGTCCCCTCGATCGCCTTACTCGGACAATCTCTTCGAGAGTGGACAAGTGACGCCGCAGAAGAAATAAATCCTATTGCAATCTGTTCTGATTCGGAAATTACAAAAGACAAAAAAAAGAATGAAGACACCGACACCTACAGTGTAGTTGACTTAGCTATCCCCGCCTCTACAAACATGAGAGACATTCTCAAACAATTTGAGTATTTTGAAATGGCAAAAAAGAAAGGCCTGACCGTTGTCTTCTCCACATATCAGTCAATTGATGTAATTTCCCAGACCCAGAAGAGACTTGAAAGTATCGGGAGTAAGTACCAAAAGTTTGATCTTATTGTATGCGATGAAGCACACCGTACTACTGGAGTAACGATTTCCGGAGAGGATGAATCATCATTTGTCAAAGTACACGACAATGCTTTCATTAATGCAGATAAGCGTATATACATGACTGCCACACCTAGACTATATGGTGAAGAGTCAAAGAGAAAAGCTGAAGAAACATCTGCTGTGTTGTGCTCAATGGATGATGAGGCACTTTATGGTAAAGAAATATATCGCATTGGCTTTGGTGAGGCAGTTGAACGAGATTTACTGTCGGACTACAAGGTCTTAATCCTTACTCTTTCCGAAAATGATGTAACTCCAGAGGTCCAAAAAATACTCCAGAATCCTGAACACGAAATCGGTGTTGATGATGCTTCAAAGTTGATTGGATGTATAAATGCAATGTCAAAACAAATTATTAGTGATAAGGGCACTGTGAACACAAATGACCCTGATCCTATGCGACGTGCCGTGGCATTTACTTCGAGCATAAAGATTTCCAAAAAAATTACTGATTCGTTTAATGAAATTGGTGAAACTTACGCAAAATCAGTTCCGGAACTAAAACAACAAACACTAGTAAACCTTAACTCAAAACACATAGATGGATCTATGTCTGCGACTGACCGCAATGAGCTTATGTCTTGGCTAAAGGCAGAGCCTAACGACTCCCAAGAGGCTCGGGTTCTCACAAATGTTAGATGTTTAAGTGAAGGTGTTGATGTACCAACTCTCGATGCTGTTATGTTCCTTTCGGCAAAGAACTCCCAAATTGATGTAGTTCAATCAGTGGGTCGAGTAATGCGAAAAAGTCCAGGTAAACAATATGGTTATATTATTATTCCTATTGTTATCCCAACAGATGTTAAACCTGAAGATGCTCTGAAAGATAATGATAGATATAAGGTTGTCTGGACAGTATTAAACGCACTACGTGCACATGATGACCGATTTAACGCGATTGTAAATAAGATCGATCTAAACAAAAATCGTCCAGTACAAATTATTATCGGAAGGCCAGATCCAGATGGTGATGGAGATCCTTTTAATGATTCTGACGAATCAAAAAAGGCACTCAAGGGTTCTCAGCTAGCATTACAATTTGATCAACTCCAAAATGCTATTTATGCGAAAATGGTGCAAAAAGTTGGTGATCGTCAATATTGGGAAAACTGGGCAAAAAGTGTTGCAGACATAGCTGAAAGGCAGATTGTAAGAATCACGAAGATAGTTGACGAAGATGACTCTGCGCACATGGGCTTCCGTGAATTTGTTCGAGGTCTACGAAAAAATATAAATCCATCGATAACTGAACAGCAGGCTATTGAAATGTTGTCGCAACACATAATCACAAAACCAGTTTTTGAGGCATTGTTTGAAGGGTATTCTTTTGTTTCAAACAATGCAGTGTCCATATCTATGCAAAAAGCACTTGATGCTATAGAAACAAAGGCTATCGAAGATGTTGATGCAGAGCTTCTTCAGGGGTTTTATAAATCAGTTCGAAAACGAGCAGAGGGAATTGATAATTCAGAAGGAAAACAAAGAATAATAGTTGAGCTTTACGACAAATTTTTTAAGACTGCATTTCCAAAACTGGTAGAGCAGTTGGGCATAGTATATACACCTGTGGAGGTGGTTGATTTCATAATCCACTCCATAAATGATGTGTTACAAAATGAATTTGGTCGTAGCTTGAGTGATGAGAATGTAAATATTCTCGACCCATTCACTGGGACAGGAACATTTATTACTCGCTTATTACAGACTGGTGTAATAAAGCATCAAGATCTTGAAAGAAAATACAAGGGAGAAATTTTTGCTAATGAAATAGTACTACTTGCCTACTACATAGCAGCAGTAAATATTGAAAATGCATATCATGATCTGCTTAAAAAAGATGTCTATGAGAGTTTTGAAGGTATTGTTCTTACTGACACCTTCCAGCTGAGTGAAGATGGCGACAATGAAAAATTATTTTGTGATGCGTTAGCAGAAAACTCAGAGAGACTTGAACGTCAGAAAAATACACCTCTTAAAGTGATCATGGGAAACCCACCATATTCGGTTGGCCAAACTTCAGCAAATGACGCGTCACAAAATCAAAGCTATCCAAAACTAGAAAACCGAATCGGACAGACATATGTATCTCAAATCACCGATAACACCCTCAAGCAATCACTATATGATGCATATATTAAGGCGTTCCGCTGGGCCACTGATCGCCTTGATAAAGATGGTGGAATTATCTGTTTTGTTTCTAATGGAGCCTGGCTTGACGGAAAAGCTACCTCTGGATTTAGAAAAACAATTGAAAATGAGTTTACTAGTGTTTATGTCTTTAATCTTCGAGGTAACCAACGAACAAATGGAGAAGAATCTCGTCGCGAGGGGGGGAAAATATTCGGAAGTGGCTCTCGTACACCGATTTCTATCACACTACTAGTCAAAAATCCAAACAAACATAACGATAAAGCTGAGATTTTGTATCACGACATTGGAGACTATCTAAGTCGGGAAGAAAAACTGAAAATTATATCTGATTTTAAGACAGTATCAAATCAAAAATTAGTCTGGAAAACGCTTAATCCAAACAATGAGGGAGATTGGATAAACAAACGTCATAGCATTTTTGATACTTATGTAGAGCTTGGTTCAAAAGCTAAAAATAAGAACTCGTGCTTTGATCTGTATTCTGCTGGAGTTATTACGCATCGCGATGCATGGGTTTACGACTTCAGCGAAATTAAGCTGGAAGATAAACTAACCAGAATGATTTCCTTTTATAACAGTGAGGCAAAAAAGCTGCAAGTGATGAGGCAAAAAAATCATAGAGTATCTGTCGAGAAAAGTGTTAATAAAGATTCTAAACTTATCAAATGGGATCGTAGGCTGTATGAACATGCTGATAAATCTGTAGTTCACACCTTTAATAGTGCTGATATTTATACAACGCTATATCGCCCATTCTCGAAACAACATTATTATTTCAATAAAAATTTAAGCTGGAGCAGATACTTACAACCGAAGCTATTTCCCTACCCCACGAGCAGTAATCTTGTGATCTGCACCACAGGACCAGGAGCAAACAAGGATTTTTCTGCATTAATGAGCAATGTTGTCACTGACTTCCATACGTTAATGAATAATCAATCTTTTCCGCTATATTACTATGAAAAGAATGAACAAAATATTCCTTCTCTTTTCGATTTAGAAAAGAATAACGAATATAACAAGAGAGATAGTATAAGTGATTACGTTTTGCGTAAAGCACAAACACAATATTCTGATAATGAAATCAGCAAAGAAGATATCTTTTATTACATATATGGACTGCTTCATAGCATGGACTATCGAATTGAGTTTGCAAATGATTTAAAAAAAATGTCACCTAAAATTCCCCTTGTTGAAACAATAAGTGATTTCAAGAAATTTAGTAAAGCAGGTAGAAAATTGGGAGAACTACATGTAAACTACGAAAAAGTTCCCCCATATGAAGGTGTTAGGGTGAGCGGGACACAGCACAATAACTATCTTGTTGAGAAACTCAAATTCATTAAGAAGGGACAACGTGACACAATAATATTTAACAATCAAATAAAGATTGAGAATATCCCCGAAATTGCTTATAAGTATGTTGTAAATGGGAAGAGTGCAATTGAATGGATTGTCGAGAAATATCAGATTAAAACGGATAAGGAAAGCGGAATAGTTAATGATCCAAATGATTGGGCGAAGGAAGTTGGAAATCCCAGATATATTCTTGATTTGCTTCTGAGTGTAATTAATTTAAGTGTTCAAACAGTGGACATTGTAAATAGCTTACCCAAGCTAAGTTTTGACACTGGGACAAAAGAATAATATGGAATGGCTAGTCCTCATGGGAGGAGTTCTATTAGTCGGATATTTTCTCGGTAAATCAGATAAGTCTGGTAGAGAGGTTAGCACTCCTGATCCAGTCAAATCTGTACAATCAGGTCAATTTCCTAAGAAACTAAATGTTAAGCATGAGGAAATTGACAGCATTAATCTTAGTGATGAGCAATCTGAAATATTTAACTTACTAGAAACGACAAATAATGCTTATTATGTAACTGGAAAAGCAGGCACTGGTAAATCCATACTATTAAAATATTTTGTTACCCATACTGGAAAAAGAGTTGTTGTAGTTGCTCCTACAGGAGTGGCTGCTCTAAATATTGGTGGCCAGACAATACATTCACTTTTTAAGATGCCATTTGATATCGATTTTAATGATATCAAGGTTGATTACAGAACCAGAGAGCTATTGAGAAATATCGATACGGTAGTTATTGATGAAGTATCAATGGTTCGTGCTGATTTGATGGAGGCAATGAATATTAAACTGCAAATATCCAGAGGAAATACTCTGCCGTTTGGTGATGTCCAAATGATAATGTTTGGTGATTTGTATCAATTACCTCCAGTCGTAAGTGATGGCGAATTACAAAGATACTTAAATCATAAGTTTGGTGGACACTATTTCTTTAACGCACCGTCAATAAACAAAGCTAATCTGCAAACCTATGAACTTAAAAAAGTATTTCGGCAGAAAGATGCTGAATTTATAAGAATATTGGATGCCGTAAGGAGAGGTGTAATTAAAGAAATTGACTTAGAGGCACTTAACGAACGTTCTCGTGCCGATAAACCTACTGATGGATATGTAACTCTGGCAGGAACAAATGAAACTGTGTCGTATATCAACCATAAAAACTTAGATAAACTCCCTGGAGAAGAAAAGGTATATGAGGCTGAAATATGGGGAGATATCACAGAGAATTCGTTTCCAACTGAAAAGAAGTTGAGACTTAAAATTGGTGCTCAAATTATGATGCTAAAAAATGACACTGAGAAACCGAGGCGATGGGTAAATGGAACACTTGGCGTAATTACAAAATTAAGTCAAGACGTGGTTCGCGTAAACATTGATGGAGTTGAGCACACCATCACACCCGCAAACTGGGACAAAATTCAATACGAATACGACCCAGATAATCGAGAGCTAAACAAAAAAGTTGTAAGTTCTTTTAAGCAATTACCATTACGATTGGCTTGGGCTATAACAATCCATAAATCACAAGGGCAAACATATAAAACAATTGCAATTGATTTAACAGGTGGTGCGTTTGCTCACGGACAGACATATGTTGCACTCAGTAGATGTGTCTCGCTAGAAGGAATATATCTTAATGCTCCAATCAAGAAGGAGGACATCATTGTTGACCCTGACATTATTGAATTTATGAGCAAGGCGGTGGTACTTAATTAATAATAATTGGAATTGTTAAGACATTGGCGGTGCCGATGTTATTTCTTTACTTCAGGGTTAAGGAAGAATTCTGGACCTTGGGAATCGTAAAGGCTTTTGAGTTCCAGAATATATGACTTGTTAAGTAGGTAGGTACTGCCGTCTTTGACAGTTTCCCAAGTTCCCTCGTAGGTTTTTCGTATCTGTTCGCCATTGACCCACTCTGCCATGCCAAACATGACATAAACTAGATTTGGTTTGATTTCCTCAACACGGAACACCTCAACACTTATGACATTTGGGAAGCGAGCTGTCCACTCTGCATAGGTTGATTTGGTTTTGTAGGATGGACTCAAAAGATCGTAGCAACCCTGAGTGTCTCTGGCTTTTAGAAGATAGTAGTAGGCATAAACTGATGCCTTTGGTGATGCACCTGGCTCTAGCTTTATTTTTTTGGGTTCCTCTTTGGTAGCTAACTTTGCGGTATCTAAAGTGTCTCCACTAATAATTAGTGAAGTACCCGAAGTTGTCATTGTATTTATGCCGACAAAGTCACCACACTTGTCAAATACTGGTCCACCACTCATTCCTGATACTAGAGCTGAAGAGAATTGATAATATTCCGCCTTATCTTGTGGCATGACACGAACATCTACGTATCGAATAGGGAGAACTGTTGGTGATCCCTTAATATCTGAACCCAATGGATAGCCAAATGATAGGAACTCTTCACCAGAAACCATTTTTGCCTTATTTCCATTAACAACATACCCTGGCTCGTTTATATTTATTGTAATGATGGCAATATCGTAGTCTTTGGACATTTCTACCTTTGTAGGAGTAATGAACTCTCCTGTTGGAAGAACTATTTTTGGAAAATCTTCACCTTCTACTACATGTCTATTGGTAATAACTGTAGTTTGGTCTATGAAGAAACCTGAACCCTCTGAATACGAGCCGATAATCCTGACTACTTTTGGTGAAATCTTTGTCTTTGTGTCTTGGTATGAACAGAAAAATTTATCATATCCATTTAATTGAGAATACAGGCGGTATTCAAGAGTAGAGATGTAAAGAAGCGAAACCAAAAGAACAAACGAGAACATAAAGTACTGTGGTTTTTTGAAGATGAGCTTGAAGTAGGCTGGAATTGACAAGGCTATTACAAATATACTCGCGAGTCCGATTGGAAGTGCAAGACTGAAGAAGTAACGATAATGATCCGCTGCTAACACAGAGGCATTTACGTCTGGAGAGGTGTAGATGAAGGCTATAGGAATGGATATCAGCCCTACAATACCCAACGGGACTGAGAAAAAACGAGAAATTTTTCTGAGTAATTTGAAGGATATGATAAATAAGGCTATTGGGAGATAGAAATAGGCAAGAATTTCAAAAAAGTTATTTGACTCTTCGAAGTTGAAATTAGTTTTTGAACAGTACCACCAGAATATTAAATATACCCAGATGTAGAGCTTCCAATTAAACAGTATCCCAAAAAATCTACTGAGCTTGGGTCTAACTCCAAATTGAACCCGTAAAGATGTCCCTACTTTTCTTAATATTCGTGATGTCACTGTAATGGTATTGTGTATCTTTCTGTATAAAATTACTAGAGGTTTGTTGTGCTTGAAGTGTAAGATATGGATATGTCCAAATACATCCTAACTAGTGATGGAAAGATTCATGTAAGAACTGATAACGTGAGCTTGCTTGATGTTGATGAGAAATTTGAAGAAGCTGCGAGATTGATAATATTGGAAGGAAGAGGTTCGGCGTCGATATTACAGAGAAGATTAGAGGTCGGGTATGCAAGAGCCGCGAGAATATTGGATCAACTTGAACAAGCAGGAATTCTAGGACGATCCGAGGGGAATAAACCTAGAGAAGTGATTATTAGCTCTTTTGATGAATTTATAAAAAGTGATGGAAAAGAGGTTGGACCAGAAGAAGTATTTCCAGAGGATATTAAGAAGGAGTGGGCACCAAAAGAGATTGCAGATGCAGTTATGTCAAATCTACAGAAAGAAGCCTTATATGTGGAGGGAATAATGATTCCGGTGGGAATGGAGAAAAAGAGAATGATTTCTGCTTCACTGGACAATCTTGGTCATATCTATATTTTTAATAGCCCAATGTGTAACTCGATTGGACTACTTAAATCGCAACTGGAATTTCTAACTAATACATATAGCCCAGATGCACTTAAGCTGATTGTGAGTGATGATACTAGATTGTTTTCGAACTCTACAATTGCTGACTCACCTCACATGCTGACTCCGGTAATTTATGACCAGAGCAAAGTCCAAAACGCACTTGGTTGGGTGAGTGCTGAGATTGAAAGAAGATTCCGAATTCTTCAAGAGACAGGTGTGAGTAGTTTTGACGCTTATGGAAAAACAGGGAATCCCCCACTGCCTAGAATTATTTGTGTTGTTAGTAGTACTTCTAGCAGACTGGCATATAACGAAGATTGTCATTATGGTATTGAAAACATACTAAATTCTGGTCATTTGGTTGGTGTGCATTTGATTGTTGCATCGCCACTAATTGAGAGGAAGTTCTCTAAACTGATGACTTCGTTCCCCACAAAGATTATCTTTAAAACATTCTCTGCTTCACAAGCAGACTTGCTAGGAACTGATGATGCATTCGATCTGACCAGTGGTGATGAGTTTGTATTTGTACCGGCATATGGTGAGATACAAAAATTGAAAGTGAATGGATAAAGGGATGTGGGACAAGTTGATGAATACAAATTGGTGGGAGAAATTTGTAAAGTTTGTATTTGAAGGATTGAGAAAATTATTAGTCTTGGTTGGCAATTTAATTGTTAAGATTCAAGCATTTGTTCATAGCGGTGAGTGGACGAAGAAACATTTGTCTTTTGTTAAGGAGGGAAATAAGTTCAAGTTTGTTGTAAAAAGTCATGACGATTTAGTTGATGAGGTGGAAATAGAGATAGCTAAGTACAAAGGAAAGAGATGGGGCAAGAAGTTCATTAAGTTTGTTTTAGAACAGGCATTGTCGGGGTGTAACTTTGTAGTAATTGAGAGCGACAATGTGTTTGTACAGTTTTGGACTGGGAAAGGCAGACTGGAGATGGATATACCTTTAGTAAAGGGAAATGGCTTGAGGAAGTACTACTACACCGTGATTGGATTACTCACCGACATGAATTACTTTAAGTATCCATTTACTAGAACAGGTATTCCTACGATCCTCAAAGTGCCGGAACATTTTACTTTTCGAGTAGATGAGGAAGAAGGTTTTACTAAGGTAATTGGATATTTTGATAAGAGGACTGATCAGGCGGTTGAATTTGTGGATAGGTTGTTTAGGGAAGTTTATGAGGTGAAGAATAAGGTGCTGGAGATTAAGGTTGGGTAACTTTGGTTGCTGGAATATACATCAAGTGGTTTTTTCAAATTTATATTTACTAAAACTATCTACTAAAGGCATCTCTAAATAGTTTCCAGCACGCGTAACTTGTAAAATTATAAATTGCCCCTTTCAGTACTAGTAGACTAATGTTGCTTTCAACTTTGTGCATATCGCCAAAATATATTGAACTAAAATCATTATGAAAATCGCTGTATTTAACTGCCAATTCACCTTTATCTAATCCAGAATTGCTTGTTATACCCTCGATAAATTTAAGTAGTCCAGGTTTTTTCTCCTTTTTAACGATAGGAATAGCCATTGGAAGAAGTTTTTTGCCAATTTCTATTACATCAGCGCTTTTTCCAGATCCATCTCTTTGACTAAGTGCTTCGACTACATGGAGACACCCTGATTCATAAAGTTCCTTAATTGTTTTTCTCCCCTTTATTTTTTCAGCTATTTCCTTTAGTCGGCTTTCGTTTGATATAAGTTCATCTTGTAAATCCTTAGCGTAGACCTGTTCTCTTGAAATAAAAATTGCTCTCACACACCGAGTGAATATTTTTCTGGCGAAGCTAATATGATTTAAATGTTCATCAGTTGAATTCCTACCTCTGTATAGAGTGTTAGGTTCCTCCTTTCCATGGACAATTTTTGAACGTTGTTCGTAAAAGTTTTTCACCCAATGATTCATTTCTGGTGTTTCCCCCAACAATGCCATTATGTTTGATGACAATGTAGCCTGAATCGCTTCAGACGGTGAATTGAATAGTGCTTCAAAGGCAACTGCTAAACTAGTAAATCTTTCCAGATCATCGACCTCTGGATCAACCTTGAAAGATCGGTTAAACCAGTCAAACGCCCTAAGATACCGAGCAATCTCGTCCCCTGAATGATATATACCGGAAAAATGAAACATGTGATTGAACACATCGCTTTTTCCTTCGACAGTTACTAAATGTGGTCGAATGTCAAAGTTGGGACAGAATTTTGTCTCTGGATAGCTAATTTGAATTGTTGACTTTCCATTAAAAACTCCTTGATAGTACTCAAACTTTCTTGTGGACATCGGTCTATTTATTTCGAAAACAGCGTAATCAAAATTTGTGTAGTTTGAACCACTCTTGTCGTCTGACAATTCTTGATATCGAAGCGTAGTGGAAAATTTATCTAAAAACGTTTTTAGCTTAACCCAATCTGCTTTGTCATGAATTGTAGTCCAACCAAATGTATATTGATTAATGAAATTTGTGTTCCTAAGCTTGAATGATTTAGCAATCTTTTTTAAATGGCCTCTAACTCGGGAAGATTCTTTCGCAACAATAGATGTATAAGAAGGTTTGAGCTTATAACCAGAAAGTTCAATTTCTTTATCAATAAATAAATAAGGGAATATATATATTGTTAGATTTCCTCTTCTTTTATTACTATTTTTATTACTATTACTCATTTTTTTGACTATAGACTTAAATCTGACCCAGATGGCCAAAGCAATGTTGCTTGAAGGCGGTCCGGAACAACAGTAAACATCAACTCCGCAATAAAGTGTGGAGTGAACGCAACCAGACTGGCTGGAGGTGCCTGAAATTTATTGCTTGGTGGTAGTATATCAACTCTCATCACCACTGAACTTGTGCAATGATCCGGAATTGGTACCAAAAAGTTGATCTTTTCTGTAGTGGTAGTTAATACATCAAGAGGTGGAGTATAGAGATGAAAAAGATTAAATGGTGAAATAACTGGATACCAATCAATTGATCTCTTGTTTTCTGGCAATATCTCTTTGTTGCTTGACCTAACATGCATTTTCCCTCCCATGTCTCCATCTGGCGGGTGGAGTGTTATATGCAAATCGTTACGATCACCACTTTGTTGGCCTTCATATAATTTAAACTTATGGTCTTTTAGACTTGCCTTCCCCCATATCATTGGAATTTCAGATTTACCATGAAATTCAGACCTAAAGACAAACAGTCCTTTCATCGACCAACTCGCTTTTCCAATTTTATAGTTGTTTCCACGCCACGATAGTCCAACAACAGCATCTTTCTTGTCTGACAATGCTTCTATGGTGTCCAAGTTATCGTTATCAGAGACTATCATTTTTATATTATATAAGTGATTATCTTAATAGATCAGTCTATATCGATACACCTAAATTATACTGTCCTTTTTAGGTGTCTTATTTGTCTTGTTTAGCCTCAGAAATGAGACAGTTATAGCGACGTAAGGGTCCCAGTCCCAGATGGCTCACTAGTTCCAGTTTGTGCCAAGGCGACCTTCACGGGTCGCTTTGTTGTATTGATGTATCCGACTGATATTTAGTTGATTTTCTCCAAATTCGCGATCGATTCCAGTGAGTGTAGTATTGGCCCATGGATTTTTGAGTGATATGATGAGTCATGATTTTTAACCAAGAAGAAGAATTGGTAGAAAAGGAGTTTAATGCATCATTTGAGTCCAAAATAAAGTTATTTAAAAGACAAGTTTTGATGTTAGAGTCACTTCTCAAACTAATCGGTGAAAGTAAATTGGTTAAAGAAAACGAATATGATAAATATTCCATTTCTGTTTTAGCTTCGATTGCTCTTAAAAGTGTAATTAGTTCTCAAGATAGATTGTCAAAGGGATATATCGGGGACAGCGAAGCCGTATTAAAAAGAGTAATCGAATGTTTCTTGGCCCAGTGCTATTTCTCTAAAAACCCAGATAAAGCAAAGGATTGGGTTGAAGATAAAATTTCTTTAGGCAAACTTGAAGGAGATAGATCAAACTTAGTGAAATGGCTTGACAAAAACAATATATATCAAGAAATATTTCCCACCAATTCACTAGATTTTTTTCAAGATTTTGTTTACCGTGTAGGTTACAAAAACAATAATTACGTTTCTCATATGGATTTTAATATGGTTCATAGAGAAGTCGGATTTGACAGTGCAAGGAATAATACCGCTGTTACTACTTTGGTATTAGGACCCAAATTCGATAAAGAATTTATGGAAACAATTTTGAATCGGTTAATGATGACTCTTATGTTGGAAATAACTATGATTAATTGTTTCTTTCACAATCTTGTAACCGAGGATTACAACGATCTTTTTAAACAGATAATGAAGGTAATTTCTGATGTAAAGCAAGTTTCTAATGCTGTCATTATAAACTGACTATGACATTTGAGTTTAATAATAAACAGAAAAAATTAGTCGCAGAATACCACGAGATAGTAACTTACGGATACAAAAAACTGTGCTCAGTTTCCTTGGATCTAAATAGGACTAGAGTAAGAAAGAAGATTTTATATTTTATGATGGGAGCGATGCAGAGTTATTCTGAAAGCAATTTGAAACTTATGAGTTCAAAACCTGCCTATGAAAAACCTGGTGAATCTTTACTTAGATCTCAATTAGAAATATGGCTTAATCTCAGATTTATCTATTCGAGCAGATCTGAGGATAAAGCTAGATTATTTCTATCAGATTTGGTCATTGAATCAATTAAATATGCGACTAATCATAAAACCTTATGGGAGAAATATCCTTCCTGGAATCTAGAGTTTGGAAAAATTAAGAAATCAGATGATTGGGACAAGTTCATTTTTGAAAATACTAAACTACTAAAGAAGTCGCAAAAAAAACATAAGGACAAACCTGTTATGAAGTTGCCCAATTTATATGCCAGAACTATTGCTATAGACAAATATCTTGAAAAACTTGGAACTTTGTCTGAGAACACAAGTGCGGAAAAGTACTATACACTTTTTTATCCTTACTTCTCCCAATCTACACATGCCAATATGTCTGGCTTACTAAGATATATGAGTGGAACGGCTGTTTCACCAGACCCATTTTTTTATATAGACTCCAAGCCTGAGGATGCTGAAAAGGTGTTGACGATAAGCTATGTGGCCTATTTTGATGTCCTCCGCTTCTTTCTACAAGTGTTTGGTGTATATAACGCAGCTGAATATAAGCGATTCAAGCTGTATTCTAAGGAGATGATGAAGGAATAAATATATCGAACTATATCATTATACACAATTTCCTTTCTTTTTATGATGTCAAATTTGTCTTATTTAACCTTAAAAAATGGTGTTAATGGTGCGTATGTATCAGTTATAGCTGACTATTAAAAAAAATAGTTTTCTTGTCGGAATTTTTTATATGTGTTTTATAAGTAATATTTCCCCAACAATTCTTATCCCGTTTATTTGTTTATATACTGTTCTATTTTGAATTGGTGGTAATCCAGGATCATTAATACGCCAAATATCAGGTGAAAATTCTTGAATTAATATAATCCAGTGTTGTGATGGATTTATTGTCTCAATGTATCCATCTAGCCATTGATGCACGGTTTTACCTATAGCAAGACAGTTATCATTTTTTAACGCTTCGGATAATTGAGAATCATCGAACTTTTCTTTTTTCCACAAATCTTTGCTTAGCATCTCTTTTGTTGCGTCCTGTACTTCATTCATATATTTATAGTCGCCCCTTTCATTTTCTAGATTGAAGAATGTCCCCTTTATTTCTTTTAAATATTCTATTCCTTCTTTTGCTACCCTTTCGTAATCACCTTCGCTGTAAAAACAGACGTCAAATCCTAATGAGTTTAACCAAACAACTGTTTTTGGTATCCAACTAAACGAGTCTTCGTGATACCCAGTAGATTTTTCAACATTAGAAAATTCTCTTGATAATTTAAAGTAATCTAATACGCTCTTTACGCAAGATTGTAGACAAGCGTTATTATTTTTTGAATTTGGATATATTTGGACTGATTTCATTTCAATTTATATGTGAATGGAGAAACATATGTATTTTCCCAATATGGGAAGTATACAATTATTTTGTGAGAAAACCTGCAAAGAAGAGATCGGGATTAAAGAAAAAAATTGCTTTTGGAGTAGTAACGATCGCGACAGCTGGAGCACTGGGATTAGGGTTCGGGAATAGAATAAAAATACCTCTATATTCTGTTGAAAGAGTGGTGGATGGTGACACTTTTGTAACTACAGATAACCAAATGATAAGAATCTTGGGAATCGATGCACCTGAAATCGGGAGATGCGGGGCCGATGAGGCAACATCTTCGTTAGTGAAAATACTTAAGAAGTCTCCACTTTACATAAAAATTGTTTATAGAGATAGCAGTCATAGACTTTATGGTTTGGTGTACAACATTGATGGATCTGTCGCTTTTCAACAACTAAAGGCAGGAATGGCAGTGATGAGAAACAATGAAGATACGAGAGCGGATAATTTGTCCAAAGCTTTAGCGGAAGCTAAAAATGACAAACGAGGAATCTATGGAGCAAAATGCACTCAGCTCACAAATATTGATAATCCAAAGTGTGTGATTAAAGGGAATAACCGACGTGAAAGTGATTCCAGGCCAACATACCATTTCCCTGGTTGTGCAAATTACAACAGTACCATTGTTCAACTATACGATGGCGATCAATGGTTTTGCACCGAAAAAGAGGCTATAAAGGCCGGATATGAAAAAGGAGCTAATTGTTTTGGAAAGACGTATAACGATACTCTTTGATATAATCTCCCTTAGCAAATTGACAAAGGAGGAACTATGCCCCCAAAAGGAAAATGGTTTATGGAGTTTGATGTAGAAATAATTGGTAATAACTCACTTGGTGTATCTGACCAGGAAATTGATACTATCTCTATTGATCTTGACGCAAATGAGGACACGACAGAGGCGTACTTAAACCAAAGATTCGAAACTTTGTGGTACGTGTTAAACCGCATAATGCTGATTGGGTATTTGAATAATATTCAGGTTGATAACGATGACAAAGTGATCATAGCCAACCCAAGACTCGTTATGCTCGGCATGAAAGATGATAGAAGAAGAGAGTTATAAATTTGTTTGACCGAAGGGAAACCTTCGGTTTTTTGTTGATTAAAAATAAAAAACCAGCCTCGATATGAGACTGGTAAACAAATTATTTTATAAATGTAACTGGATCACCGTAAGGTCCAAGAATGACTTTTTGAACCTTATCTTCTTTTACCAGTTCAAGAAACTCGGCCGGACCCAAGATACCAACAGAAAAAGTTTTTGGATCAGCTTTGCGTAAGATGACGCCACTGATATCTTTGATTTTCTGACAGAAATCGGCGAACCATTTTTCGTCGGGATCCTTGCCGGGCCAGACATCCATAAAGGCTTTCATCACCGTATGGCCGTCGACATCTGAGTAATCCGGTTCTTCCATCTTGGCTAACGAGGATATTGCTCGATTGCGTATTTCTTCGTATGTCGGAGGAACGTATTTTCTCCCTAGAAGGGTTTCGAGCAGTAAGAGCTCTAAAGCCTCTAAAGCATAATCCTTTTCACTTTCAAAAGTTTTTCCATTTAGATCTTTGGGATCGAATACACCAAAGTGTTTCATCAAAAGCGAAACCTCTTTATATGTAAAAGAGGATCCTGTGACTAAGATCACGTTTTTTTCTCTTATATACCATGAATATGGGGCACGTGGATCTGTTTTGGCTATACTTGATCCAAATCCACCGATATACGAAATTGATTCAATTTCCCAAGTTCTCATTTGATCTCCTTTTGTTTATTTGATTATGGGAATGTGCTGATGGATTTTACCATCGTTCTTTCGGAAAATATGAAGATGTTTCCTTTTCGATATCGGCGATAGAACCTTCGGCGTCAATACTAATCAGTCTTCTCTCTTGATCTAGCTTAAGGAGCATGGGATATGTTTCTTCTCGATAAGTATCAAGACCCATTTCTACACACTCAAGCTGATCTTCTGGTCTTTGCTTAATCCCCTCTCTTGTGGCTGTTTCCGTACGAATTCTGGCTCTTTCTCTGATAGAGTCGTCGGAAACATCAAAAAACAAGTGATAGCTAAGGGAACCTTCGATGGTTTTTAACAAAGCGTCAGTAAGCTCTAACTGCTCTAGATTTCTGGGAAAACCGGTAAAAACAAAGATCTCTTTGCCTTCGGCCATTCGCTTGGCAACAAGTTTTTCGACAATTTCCATTGCCACTGCTGGCGGATAATACTTTCCTTGATTGTCGACCATGTCGATATAGGGTTCGATAATTGGCCTAAACTCAACGAACTCCGGATCGTAGTCTCTGGCTTTTCGGTAGACTTCTCCTGTAGATAGCTTAATTGCCTTATCACCGAGGGTTTTAACAAGAAGGTCGGCCTGGGTGTCTTTGCCACATGCTTTTTTGCCATTGATAAATATAAATGTTGGTGTTTCCACAGAGATATTCTATAGCAAAAAGCCGGAAAAATTCCGGCTTTTTGTGCACTAAATACTAATCATTTTGTAACCGAGGGTTGATTGCCTACTCCATTTCCGCCTTGGTTTCCCATGTAATTTGTACCCATGTTTACTGTTTGGGCGGAAATACTGCCTGTAGTGCTATCTGTGGTGCCGATAACCATGACTTCGTCTCCTTCTTTTAAATCCGCTTTTGAAGCTTGGGTTGTTTTGTTTACTTTGGTAGAGTCGGAAATAAGTACGATTTTGTTACTGCCATCACTGGTTTGAATCGTAATACTAGTTGCATCGAGCTTGATAATTTTCCCCGATACAGGAGCGCCATTACGGTTGCCGGTGTTTGCGGAAACGGTACGAGTACCATTTACCATGCCTTGCTGGTTGATACCTGGACGAGTTGCTGCCAACTTTCCTTTTTGATAGGTAGTGCCGGCAAAGAAACCGAGGAAGAGAGCGGCAAAACTAATAACAGCGGAAAATAGAATTGTTTTTTTCATATTAAGGCTAGTTTAGAGGGTTTACCTGAATACTAGCTGACTATTCGTAACGTAAGGCTTCGATGGGTTGAAGGTTTGAGGCACGTCTGGCTGGATACCAACCAAAAATGATACCGATAGCCGCAGAGACAACAAAGGCAAGAGCAATTGATGATGGAGAGAGATAGAAAGTTGAGGCGTTTGCGGTGGAGTAAATATATGAGGCAAGAATACCGAAAACGATACCTAAGATACCACCCACGAAGGTGAGAATGACTGACTCCATGAGGAATTGACGAACAATAACACTTTTTTTAGCACCCAAAGCCTTTCGCAGACCAATCTCTCGAGTACGCTCGGTAACTGTAACAAGCATTATATTCATAATGCCGATGCCGCCAACCAACAGCGAGATGGCCGCAATGCCTGTAAGTAGGGAGGTAAAAGTACCGGTGACTGAAGAGGCAGTAGAAAGAATATCTTGCTGGGATTGAATACGAAAATCGATCTTGCTGGTATCGGTGATCTTGTGCCGGTCCATGAGCAAGTATCCAATTTGGGTAACGGCCGTGTCCATATCTTCCTCGCTTTTTGCCTCGACCGCGATAGATGTTAGATATTTTGAACCAAAAAGAAGTTTTTGAGCTGTGCTTAAGGGGACGTAAATACGATCGTCTTGGCTTTCATTGGTTCCACCTTTGGAAGCTGTGACACCAACGATGGTGAAGCTTTTTCCTCCAATACGAATTGATTGACCGATTACCGTGGCCGCTGTGGCATTGTCCCCAAAAAGATCGGTGACGACGGTTGGCCCCAAAACTGCCACTCGACTGGTGGATGAAACATCTTTGGTGGTGATAAAGACACCATTGTCGAGTGTAAGACTGTGTACTGAGGTGTATGTAGGGGTTACTCCGATGATGGTGGTATTGGTGTTGTTTGAACCGGTTACGACTTGAGATCTACCTGAGTACTCCGGAGAGACATACTTGACAGTGGTAATTGATGTGGAGTTGGTGATGGCTGTGGCATCGGCACTGGTGAGAGTGGTAGCTGACCCGGCTGCACCTCGAATTGCACCTGATGATGATCTGCTCGGGGAAATGGTCAAGAGATTTGAGCCAAGGGACTGAATATTTGACTGGACTGCTTTTTGACTGGACTGTCCGATAGAAACAAGAGCAATTACTGAACCAATACCGATGACAATACCTAAGATGGCCAGACCTGTACGCATTAGGTTGAGCTTTAATGTTCCAATACTCTCGATGAATTGTTCTTTTATATCCATATTATTTTTGAATGGCACGATGGCGACGATGGTCTGTTTTATCGCTTACGATCTTGCCGTCTTTGATAAGAATGATTCTCTTGGCATGCTCGGCAATATCAGGCTCGTGGGTAATCATCACGATAGTGTTACCTTCATCATTTATTTTTTCAAAGATGGCCATGATTTCCTCTGCCTGAACTGAGGCAATGTTTCCGGTTGGTTCATCGGCCAGAAGTAATGAAGGGTTCATAACAAGAGCTCTAGCGATGGCCACACGCTGTTGCTGACCTCCTGAGATTTGATTGCTGGTGTGATTGATACGATCCTCAAGACCGACCATTTTGAGCAGTTTAAGCGCTGTCTCGACTCTCTTTTCTTTGGGAGTTGCACCATAGGCCATGGGCATCATGACATTTTTGAGACAACTGGTACGAGGCAAGAGATTAAACGCCTGAAAAATGAAGCCAATTTTTTTATTACGGATGTCCGATAGCTCGTCATCATTGAGTTTTTCGACGTTGTGACCATCGAGAATATATTCACCTGATGTGGGTTTATCGAGAGCACCAAGAATGTGCATAAGAGTGGACTTTCCGGAACCTGATGGGCCCATGATAGCGACGAACTCCCCTTGTTCTATCTTGAATGATACATCGTCGAGGGCTGTTGTCTCTAGTGACTCAGTACGGTAAACCTTTGATAAATGTTTTACCTCAATAATGACCTTTGCCATAGTATTTAAAAGCCAGGACCTCCTGTCATACCCGCTCCCATACCGCCGCTTCCACTGAAGACGTTTGTCCCGGTTGAGCTATTTGAAGAGGACTTGGTGGAAGAAGATTTGGTTGTGGAAGAAGATGAAATTGTTGAGGTAATAATAGTATCGCCTTCGGAAAGACCGGATTTAATCACCGTTTGAGAGTCGTTGGAGTTGCCAATCTCGACCGTTATTTGGGTCACTTTACCGTCTTTGAGGACTTCAACGTATGACTTTTCGGCATCTGATTGAATAGCTGTTGTGGGGACTAAAAGAACATTTTCTTCTGACGATGTAATAATCGTGGAACTAACGGCCATGTTGGTATAAAGATCGAGAGTAGTATTGTCTAAAAGTATTGTGGCGGTATATGAGGTAACTCCAGAACTCACCGAGCCGCTTGTATTTACAGCCAGTACTGATCCGGTGAGAGTAGCGTCTGGATAAGCATCCATGGTGAGTGTTACTTTTTGGGTTGATTTGACGGTAGTTACATCTACCTCTGTCAGACTTACTGTTGCCTGGTACTGACCATCGGGATTTTTGATTGCTCCAATTTGGACAGAAGTTACGGATTGAGAGTTTTCTGATGAGTTAGTTCCTGTGCTTACAGTGATCGAACTAGTTGAAGAAGTGCCTACAGTTACTCCAACGGCCAAGGTAAGATTCTGCAAAACTCCTGTGGCTGGAGCGTAGATGGAAGAAGATACTTTTTGGTAGTTTCTGTAGGCGGCTGACGCCTCGGCTTTTTTGAGGGCTATATTTGTATCGGAGGTTGAGTCGTCAGTTATGGCGGCATTGTAGGCTGCAATAGCTTCGTCATATTGCTTGTCGACAATGACAAGCTCGTTTTCGGTATAAGGTTGGCGGGTTTGAGGATTCCAGCCTCCTGAGTGAGCATCTCTCTTGGCTGTTTCGGCATCTTCCATGGCCTCTTTCTTCTGGGTTACGGTGATATTGTCGGTTACTCTCGATTTTTCTGCATTTTTTATGTTGACTAGGGCTGTCTGATAGTTGTTCCATGCTGTGACTTGTGTTTCGAGTCCTGTATCATCGAGAGCAATATCGGCAATCTTTTGTCCTTTTTTGACAGTATCTCCATTTTGGACATAGACTTTGCTGACAGTTCCGGTTGCACCGGTTGTTACATAGGTAATTGCTCCAGAAGTTATTGTTCCTGATGCTGACACAGTAGTCATTAAGGCACCTTTTTCCACGGTACCGGTGACGTACTGATTTTGAGCTGATTGGCCGGATACAATTTGGCTAACACCAAAATAGCCTGCTCCCAATAGAGCACAAGGAATAATTATTTTGAAGACTAAGGGGAGTTTTATAATTCGATTCTTAAGTCCCCCAAAAAGATTACGTAGATTCATATTTTGAATTTTATGGAGATTAACTGAATTTAACCTTAAATATCGACTAGACAGACTTCTGGGGTAGCTTAACTGTAAATAGCGTGCCGTTTTTTACCTCGCTTTTTACCGAAATCCTTCCGCCATGCTGATCAACAATCATCTTGGCGATAGAGAGACCAAGTCCGTGACCGGCAATTTTGGAACTGGCCCTTGAAGTGTCTGCACGATAAAAGCGATCAAAGATATGGGGTAGATCTTTTTCACTGATCCCCTGCCCTTGGTCTTTGACAGAAAAGTTGACATAGTGTTTTGATTTCCAAGATTTGACGATAATCTTTGTATCTTGGGGACTGTATTTGATGGCGTTATCCAAAAGAATTACTAAAAGGTGATTGATTTTCTCTTTGTCACCAGAAAAGATGATTTCTTTGGCAAGTGGTTTGAGAGTGATTCTTTTTTTAGTGGCTAGAGGCCCAACTTGATCAAGCGCCATAGAGATAACTTCTTTGGCAGATATATTTTCATGATTTAATTTTTGCTTGGTGCCTTTGCGAGACAAAAGAATCAAAGACTCGGAAAGTTTTTGCAATCGATTGACATCATCAATGTTTTCTTTTATTAGAGTTTTGGCATCTGACAAAGATAGTTTTTTGTCCATAAGGGCGACTTCTAAAGCGCTTTTTATGGAGGTTAGCGGTGTTTTTAGTTCATGAGAAGAATCGGATATAAAACGATCCTGATCTTCAATCATCTCTTTAATTGGGCAAAGAGTCTTGCCAGCTAGAAAATAACTAGCGACTCCAGATAAAAGCAATAATGCACCATCAAGAATTAGAAGGTTGGTAAGCAATCTGTTCTTTATTTCACTGACAGTGGATGGGTCAATGTAAGGAGGTGCAGGTAAGTCAGCATTACGCAAAACTAACTGTCTTTCGAAACGAGAGTTTTCTTTGCCGACAAATCTTTCCAATTCTTTTATTTGAATACTGTAAATAGAGCCACTGAAAATAAGTACGATAAAAAAGATAATTAAAAGATACCAAGCAGTGAGTTTGACGCGCGCTTTTTGAAACATTATTCTTCGATTTTGTATCCGAATCCACGGACTGTGTTAATTAGGGCTTTTTCTTTGGGAAAAGGAAGGTCAATTTTTTGACGTAGTTTACGGATATATACCTCTACTGTGTTTGGAAGAACATCGTCGTCATAGTTCCAAACATGAGAAACAATTTGATCTTTGGAGACTATACTGCCAGAGTGCCTCATTAGATATTCAAGTAGGGAGTACTCCTTACTGGATAACAGAATATTGTTATCTCCTCTTTTGACGTGGTAGGTAACAGTGTCCATTTCCAGATTGGCGACTTTGAGAACAGTACCCTGAACACCGCTGGGTCTTCTGATAAGCGCTCGAACCCGAGCAATTAGCTCTTCAAAGGAAAAGGGTTTGGTGAGATAGTCATCGGCGCCAGAGTCTAGGCCTTCAATTTTGTTTTCTGTTTGGCTTCTGGCCGTAAGAATAAGAATTGGGGTATGAATTCCTTCTTGACGAAGTTTTTTACAAATAGAGATACCATCCATTCCCGGAAGCATAAGATCCAAAATGAGACAATCGTAGTCTTCGGTGGATGCCAGATCATAGCCATCACGGCCATCAAAAACCAGATCAACGGCATATTTTTCCAGCTCGAGACCCTTCTTTATGGAAGTGCCTATGCGGTGTTCGTCTTCAACAACAAGTATTCTCATGCAAATACATTATACTTTTAAGCTGAATTATTGCTGAAAGGGGTTTGCTATAATGATTTTATGTTAGGGATATTACAGTACATAAAAATATATTTATTTAGTTTACCGGTGTATCTTTTGATCGATGGCTTGTGGTTGACAGTGATTGCTAAAGGATTTTATGCAAAACATTTAGGTTTTTTGATGACAGACAAACCAAACTGGGTTGCAGCTGGAATCTTTTATTTGAGCTATGTGGTGGGTTTAATTATTTTTGCGGTAGCACCTGCTTTGAAGGATAACTCTTTGATGAGAGCTGTGGTACTAGGAGGACTATTTGGAATGTTTTGCTATGCCACTTATGACTTAACAAACTTGGCTACGGTAAAAGGTTTTCCTTGGTTTGTGGCTGTAATTGACATTATTTGGGGAATTTCTGTTTCTGTGTTTATGGCTATCGTGGGGTTTGCCATTGGCCAGAAAGTTAGATAATTACAAAAAACCCGGCTATCCGGGTATTTTGTTTGATAATTGTATTTGCTTTTAGCGAACAAAAGTGCGTTCTTTACGAACGATTTTCTTAGGACCTTTTTTAACTTTCTTTTCTTTGACAACCTCAACTTTGGGAGCATTTTTGACTTTGGATGTTTCGGGGCGAACTTTTTCTTCCTTGTTTTCGGTCTCGGATTTGGGAGCACTGGTAACTACCTCAATCGAAGCAGATTGACCTTTGCTAACAAAAACGTCTTTAATTTTGGTGGCCTTTTTACCAAGTAAGTTTCTGAGGTAGTAGAGCTTAGCGCGGCGAACCTTGCCTTTTTTAACTATTTCGATACCTGTAACTGTGGGAGTGTTGACGGGAAAGATTTTTTCCACGCCAATAGCACCAACAGCCATTTTGCGAACAATAAAGTTTTTCCCCTGACCCTCGCCACGGATAGCGATGACGATGCCCTGAAAGGCCTGGGTACGAGTTTTATCTCCTTCTTTGACGGTCTGTTGAACCTTGATTGTGTCTCCAATGGAGAACTCAATTTTATCCTGCCATTTGATTTGATTTGCCATGCGAGTTATTTTATCAGTCCGAGAGCGTTTTTTCCACCTGCTTTTCTAGCTCTGGGGTGAAATCGACCTTGTATGGCAGAACAATTTTTTTAAGATTGTTGCCGGACTCAATGGCAATCGTGATTTCATGTTCTCCGGGATGTGCTTTGAGGAGGGCACTTACCTTTTCCATTCGATCTTTGGGTGTACCGTTTTTTATAAAGATTTCATGAAGCATGTCTTGGGGACTACGTTTGGTGTCGATTGGGGTAGCCGAGTCAACAACGATTTGTAATTTGTCGTCGCGATTATCGACCTTTCCTTTGATAATTAAGGCTGAGTCTTCAAGAAAAAGTAAGGGGTTTTCGGCATACAGTTTGGGGAAAATGACACAGTCGATATTTTTGGTATCGTCTTCAAGAGTAATAAAGGCCATTTTTGAGTTGTTTTTCTTGGTATTTACCAAACGAACTTTTGAAACAACACCGGCAATGACCACTGTTTGATTTAGGTGAAGTGTGGGATCTAGCTGATTGATTTTGTGAGTGATCTGATTAGCAACGATGCGAACAATTCTCTTTACGGGATGGTCTGTAAGATAAAAACCAAGAAGGTCTTTTTCGAGCTTTAATTTCTCATCAAGTGGTATTTCGGAGATTTTGGGGAGATGGTCGGAGGTGTCTTCCTCGTGAGCGACAGTAGAGAACAAGCCAACTTGACTGGTATCTTTCCCCTTTTGAATCTTTACGGCGTTTTCGCGAATAATGGGCAGAGCAGATAATAGTTGAGCCCGATTTCCCCAACGATCGAGAGCCCCTGTTTTGATCAATGACTCAATTACTTTTTTATTAACTTTGGCCAGATCGACTCGATAAATAAAGTCGGTAAAAGACTTGAAATCGGCCTTTTTGCGGGCTTCGATGATGGCTTTTATTGCCGATTCACCAACATTTTTGATAGCCGATAAGCCAAAACGAATTGCTTTACCAGTGTCTTTTGCCCGGCCTTCTAACAGTCTTTGATCTTCCGGGATATCGACAACAGTAAAGTCTGTTCGTGACTCGTTGATGTCTGGAGAGAGAACGCGAATGCCAAGAACTTCACACTCGGAAATGGCCGCAACAACTTTGTCGGTGTCCCCAGCCTCAACGGACATCAAAGAGGTCATGTACTCAACCGGGTAATGAGCCTTGATGTAGGCAGTCCAGTAAGCCACGATGCCATATGAGGCGGCATGGGCTTTGTTGAAACCATAGGCGGCAAATGTTTCGATCTGTTTGAATAGCTCTTCGGCTTTGTCTCGAGGAATGTGTCCATATTCGACACAACCATCGACAAATTTGTTGTGTTGGGCTTCCATCTCCGAGACAATCTTTTTTCCGATGGCTTTGCGGAACTTGTCGGCTTCTTCCCAGTTGTAACCTGCTAACTCGATGGCCATTAAAAGAACATCGTCTTGGTAGGTGATGATGCCATATGATTGATCGAGAATTTTTTCGAGACCAGGAACAAAATATTTGACCTTAGCAGGGTCTCGCTTCCTCTCAACATATTCAGGAATAAATCCCATAGGACCAGGGCGATACAGAGCCACCATAGCCATAAGATCTTCGATACGCTCGGGGTGCAGATCCATGAGGTACTTAGTCATGCCGGATCCGGAAAGTTGAAAGACACCGAAGGTTTCACCTTTGGCCAGTAAATCGTAGGTTAGTTTATCGTCGAGAGGTACTTTTTTGATATTAATCTTTACATCGTGAAGAGCCTCAACAATTTTGACAGCATTGGCTAGAATTGTCAGGTTGGAAATTCCTAAAATATCCAGCTTAATCAGACCGACATCTTCGCTGGCATGCATTTCATACTGGGTGATGATCCGGTCTCCCCCACCCGCTTCTTGTTGAAGGGGAGTGTATTTGACTAGATCATCCGGACCAACAATAACTGCGGCGGCATGAACTGAAATATGACGAGCGTTTCCTTCGACTCTTTGGGCCATGTCGAGGAGAGTTTTGACTTCCGGATCTGAGTCTTTCATCTTTTGAAGTTCCGGAGTGGTGTCGAGTGCTTTTTTTAGAGTCATGGGGAAACCCTGACTACCTTCGGGAATGGTTTTGCTGATCATGTCGACTTTGGAGTAAGGCATACCCATGACACGGCCAATATCACGAACTGCGGCACGAGCCTTCATAGTTCCAAAGGTGCAAATCTGACCTACCTTTTCTTTGCCATATGTATCGGCTAGATAGTGAATCAAGTCATCACGATGAATATCGGCGACATCGAGATCAATATCAGGAGGAGATGGACGAAAGGGATTTAAAAAACGTTCGAAAGGAAGTCTAAAGCGTAAGGGGTCGACTGTCGTAATACCGCAACTGTAAGATACAAGGGAACCGGCGGCCGAACCTCTGGTATTGGTATAGATACCGGTGTCGTTGGCGTAGTTAACAATGCCGGATTCCAGTAAAAAATACGGAGAGTAACCCTTTTTCTCGATTACTTCCAGCTCGTAGTCTAGCCTTTGACTTTGTTCTTCCGAAACAGAACCAAATAGTTCCTTGCAACCATCATAGGCTTTTTCTCTAAGAACTTGTCCGGCTGTTTTTCCTTTGGGTAGTTTAATTTTGGGAAAGTACCACTCACCTAAAGTAATTTTGACATTACAGCGGTCAGCAATTTTCTGAGTGTTGGTGATGGCTTCCGGAAGATCTGGAAACTCTGCCGACATTTCGTCTGGAGATTTGAGATAGAAATCAGGTGTATCGATATAACGAATACGATTGGTGTCGCTAAGCATTTTGCCAGACTGAACACAGACCAAAGCATCTTGTGCGGCGGCATCATCTTTTTCGATGTAGTGGCTGTCGTTGGTAGCAATAAGCGGTAAGCCAAGATCGCGACTAAGTTTAATGAGACCTTCTTCTCCTTTGATTTGATTGTCATGCATCTCCAACAACTTCGGTTTGATTTCTGCGGGAACGTTTGGGGAGGTGGCAAAGCGATCAAAATGATGTCTTTGTAACTCAAGAAAAAGATTGTCGGAACCAAAAATCTGCTCGTATTCTTGAAGCTCTTTTTTGGCAGATTCGTACGATTCTTCGACGAGAAGTTTTTGGATACGACCGGCTGGACAGGCAGTTGTCGCAATCAATCCTTTTGAGTATTGGGCAAGAATTTCCTTGTCGACGCGGGGCTTGTAGTAGAAACCCTCGGTCTGTCCGAGAGTCACCAGTTTCATTAGATTTTGATAACCCTCAAAGGTTTCCGAAAGAAGGATCAGGTGGTTCGCGTCTTGTTTTTCGTGATCGAAACGAGATTTTTTGGCCACATATACCTCACAACCAAGAATGGGGGTCAGCCCTTCCTTGGTTACCTTTTTGTAAAACTCTATGGCACCATACATGTTTCCGTGATCGGTGATGGCAAGATGTGTTTGCCCGTACTCTTTGGTTTTGGCCGCCAGCTTACCGATCTTCGAAAGACCGTCCAAAAGAGAGAATTCGGTGTGGACATGAAGGTGAGTAAACTTTGGCATGAATTTTTTGTACTAACCTATCTTGGGGGGTGACGCGAATATTTTCAAGTGGTTTAGTCTTTAGCTAAGTCACGACGATACATACTTTCGGTAACAATATCTTTAAGAACATTCCTGTAAAGACGGAAGTTTTCGATCTTTTCTTCTCCCTTCATTCTTCGCGAAATAAAACCACCTGTGTTATGAAAATATTCCCAAATATTTTTACCTGAAGGCTCAAAGGGAAGCTGTTGAATTAAACTTATTTCTTCGGGGTTAAGATCCGAAATATGAAGCCTTCTCAGAGTATTCTGAATCACTTGAAGTTTATTATCTGGATCTAATAGCTGTGACTTTAGTAAATTTAATCTATTAAACAAGGGTATCGTCTTCTCCGGTCCAAGACGTTTGACTAAATTATTTAGATTCAAAATCAAGTTCTCATCTAGGTCGCTAAAATCCGCAAAATTTCCTGAATCATTTTCATCGCCGATTTCTGAAACACCAAGTACCCCTATTGGGGAACCATACCACACGGGGCAGTATGTATACAATTGAATTCCTTTCGGTTTGACATCGAATGTTTCTTCTATGACTTTCATACTCGATTTTAGTGTTTTTCCTTTTAATACATATTCGTCAACTATAAGTACCTTTTTCCCTTCAAAGTCTTCTTTATTGAATTTTTCTTGAATTAGTTTTAATAGGCCTTTATTGAAGTCACCTTCCTTAAGGCGATCATACTTACTAATATTTATGAATCTGATATTTTGGGAAACGGCAGATTTTGGTATTTCGTGGCGTTTTAAAAGTTCTTGGCAAGTTTGATGAAAGAGATATTCACCATTTCTGGCAGATTTGTCTAGAAAGACCAGGATATCAATCGGCTATCCTTTTTTGTCTTGTTCAATCAGCGCATTGATAAGATTAAAGTTACCTTCCATAAGATTCTGGATTACTATTGGTTCGGTGGTTATTGAAATTAAAGAGTCAAAACGATTGCTAAGATCTTTTCCGGATAGATAACGTTTCTGTAACTTTTTTGAGGTTTCGTTAAAGATATCGACCGCCATGAATTGATTATTCTCAGCAAATGAAACGTGGCTGGGAGCTACTTCGCGATTTGATTGATAATCCTGACCCTCAATATTGATATATCCTTCTGGCATATTATCGATTTAATAAATCGGTAACTACTTGACTGAGAGTACGTGGATCGGCTTGGCCTTGAGTTTGTTTCATCGCTTGACCAACGAAGAAACCGGCAACGTTGGTTTTGCCGGCTTTGTAATCGGCTACTAGTTTTGGATTGTCGGCCATGATTTTTTCGACTACGTCCTTAAGTTCACCAGTATCCGTATTCCCTACTTTGGTAGCTTTTTGGTAGTCCCCTTTTATATCCCCTTTTGAATCAATTTTTTTGTTGGCTATGAGACTGGCGAGTTTCCCGATATCGATCTCTTTGTCGTTTTGGAAACTTCGAATTGCTTCGAGTGCTTTGTCGTTACCAAAAATTATTTTGGCATACTTTGGTTCTATACCCAGATCAATTAGCTCGGCAATCACCTGATCCGGAAGCTTGGGCAGCTCACCTTTAAGTTTCTCAATCAATTCGTTTTCAATGATGAAGGGAGGGATATCCGGTTCGGGGAAATAGCGATAGTCTTTGGCTTCTTCTTTGGTTCGCTGAAGGAAGGTGATTTTTTTGGCCGCGTCGTAACCTCGGGTGGTTTTGTTGGTCGCTGATTTTTCGATATTTGTCTTTTCGAACTCATCAATCTGACGGGTTATTTCAAAATCAATGGCCTGCTGAGCAAAGTTAAAGGAGTTGATATTTTTGATCTCGGCAAGAGGGGTAAAGCGAGTGCCATTTTCGTCTTCGAGACAAACATTGACTGTAGGTTCGAGACGCATTTGGCCTTTTTCCATGTCGGCATGAGACACACCAATGGCTTTGACAATCTCATGAATTTTTTTGAGATACTCTTTGGCTTCATCGGATGAGCTAAGATCTGGGCGGGAAACGATCTCCACCAAAGGAACGCCGGAACGATTGTAGTCAACAAGAGTGACTTTTTGACCATCGATAATCGTGTGCTGAAGTTTACCGGTGTCTTCTTCCATGTGAACACGTTCGATCCCAATCCTTTTGCCGGAGTCGAGAAGAATAAAGCCATCGGAGCAGAAAGGCTGATCGTACTGACTGATCTGATAGCCTTTGGCAAGATCAGGATAAAAATATTGTTTGCGGTCAAATTTACTTAATTCGTTGATGTGACAGTTGAGGGCCAAGCCGATCTTTAAGCAAGATTCGATGGCTTTTTCGTTGGGGACGGGAAGGGCACCGGGCAAACCAAGACAGATCGGACAGGTTTGGGTATTTGGTTCTTGGCCAAAATGGTCGGCAGGGCATCCACAAAACATTTTGGATTTTGTTTCCAGCTCAACGTGAACTTCAAGACCGATTAGGGGTGTAGTTTTCATAAGGTTTTGTCTAGATCGGGAAATAATTGGAGCTCGGTGTGCCTTTGGTAACAATCAGCGATCTCCAGAGCTTTGGATTCGTTTAATTGTTCACAGGTGATCTGGAGCCCGATGGGTAGTCCATCAATAAAGCCACAGGGCATTCCGACACTAGTAAGACCGGCAATGGAACTGGGCTCAACTAAAATATCTTCCATCTCGCCAAACATGGGTTGATTTTTACTGGCACCAACTGGAAGCGCCGGACCAGGAGAAACCGGGCCAATAATGGCATCGTAGGTTTTAAAAACTTCGGTAAACTCGTTGACGATCTTGGTACGGACAGCTTGGGCTTTTTTGTAGAAGGCGTCGTAGTAGCCAGCGGAAAGAGTGTATGTACCAAGCATAATGCGACGTTTGGTCTCTTCACAAATAGTGTCTCTATCGTGGCCAAAGCGAATGCCATCGTAACGCGCGAGATTGGAACTGACTTCGGAACGCTGAATTACTGTATAGACACCGATGGCAAAACGAGGATCCATGAGGGAGACTTCTTCAACGGTGGCCCCAAGAAGGCGAAGTTTGTCGGCGGCATTGAGAATAAGATTTTTGACATCCTCACACATATTTGGCAAAAGGTATTCCTTAACCAGTCCGATGCGAACTCCCCGAAGATCTGATTTGCCCAAACTTTCAAGATAGTTATCGACCGGAGAAGGAGAAGTCGTGGCATCTTTGGCGTCTTGACCGGCAATTATTTTGGTGACGATGGCACAGTCTTCGACTGATCGGCCTATGGGACCCGGAGAGTCTAGAGAACTGCCCATGGCCACGATGCCGTAACGACTAACACGACCATAGGTAGGCTTGAAACCGGTAACACCACACCAGGCGGCCGGCTGACGGATAGAACCGGCAGTTTCGGATCCAAGAGAGACTGTCGCAAGCTGAGCGGCAATGGCCGCGGCAGAACCACCCGAAGAACCACCTGGAAGTTTTTCCGGATTCCAAGGATTGAGAGTGGTGCCGAAGTCCGAGGTCTCGGTACTTGATCCATGTGCAAAAGAGTCCATGTTGGTTTTACCTAGGATTATGGCTCCTGCTTGTTTGATTTTTTCGACAACAGTGGATTCGTATTGCGGAAGGTAATCGCGAAGAATATTGGAACTGGCTGTGGTGACAATACCTTTGGTGAGAAAGTTATCCTTGACAGCAAAAGGAATACCTAGAAGAGGGCGGGTGATCCCCTTTTCGATAATTTCTTTGTCGACTGCAGCTGCTTCTTCGAGAGCCTTTTCGTTGAGACTAAGGTAGATATTTAGTTTAGGATTGTATTTTTCTATTCGATTCAAAAAATGACGAACAAGATCGACACAGGTAAAGTCGCGATTAAGATAACCGTCGTGGACTTCTTTGATGGTGAGTTCGTGAAGCTGTTTCATAGGAGTTCTTCGGCATCCGAGTCAATAACGCGTTTGACAACAAAGAAACCGTTTTGGGTGTGTTTGGCCTCCCTGAGAGCTACTTCTTGAGGTAGGACACGAGACATATCAACTTCGTCGGCTCGAGTAACGTTTGTTAGTCCATTGACCTGATATGTAGCCGGGATAGAAGAAGTATCTATCTCGTTGAGTTCGTTGACAACCTCGATTGTTTTGGTGAACTGACCAGCAAAAAGGTCGACTTCGTTTTCTTGAAGATTAAGATTGGCAAGCTTGCCGATTTTTCTGACTTCATCTGGTGAAACGGTGACCGTATGCATGCGTCTATTGTATCAATTTATAGATTACTCGTCTTGAGGAAAACTTTCTTATTTTTGATTTCATAGTAGATGTCGCAGATGTTGTTTAGAAGATCGTGATCGTGAGAAATAAGAAGAATTGTTCCTGGGTAATCGACAAGAAACTCTTCGAGAGCGGCAACAGACTTAAGATCCAGGTGATTGGTAGGTTCATCTAGAATTAAGATGTCTGGATTGGTGTACAAGAATAGTGCCAGTTGTAGACGGGCTTTTTGACCTCCAGAGAGTGTCCAGACTTTGGACTTGATGGTTTGCTTGGTGAAATAAAACTTTCGTAGAACTGCGGCCGCTTCATAATCGGCTATGGGGAAGCGACTACAGAAACAGTCAATGGGTGTTCCGTCTGATGGGAGTGTTTCCAAGTGTTCTTGAGAGTAATAACCAACCTTTAGATTCTCACCGGTTTTGGCGACGCCTTCTGTTGGAGACAGCATACCAAGGATTAGTTTTATTAAAGTGGTTTTTCCTGTTCCATTTGCAGACACGAGCGCGACTTTTTCACCCACTTCAATGTACATCTCAGCTTGGTCAAAAATTTGATTTTCGCCATAGGCAAAAGAGATATCTTTAACCATAATGGCGAGTTTGTTTTTGATTTGTTTGCCGGAAAGGCTGGTTTTAAGCTCGATGTGCACGTCTCTTATCTTGGGATCTTTGACCATTTCCGCTTCAAAACGAGCCAGACGTTTTTCTAGGGCGTGATAGTAGCGAGCCACTTTGGGACCGCTTGCCGCTTTGGCTCTGAATCTCTCAACCAATTCCTTTAGTCTCTTGTGCTCTTTATCTTGAACGTGAAAAAGGTGCTCTAAGGCATCCTGTTCTTTGTCGTATTCTGTCGCAAATTTGGCAAAGCCAAAAGGATATGTGCGAATTTCGCGATCTTCAACCAGCCAGGTGTGAGTAGTAACTTTTTTGAGAACGTGACGATCATGACTAATAAGAATAACCAAACCATTAAATGACTTAATGGCATTGATCATCCATTCTTTATTTTCGATATCCAGATGATTATCTGGCTCATCTAACAGTAATACATCGTAAAGATTGGAATATATCAAGTCCGCAAGTAGAGCGATTTTTTTCTGTCCACCGGAAAGAGTGGGAAGATTTTCTATTTCTTGAGGCAAGTAACCAATACGTAAATCCCCTGACCACTCGATTTTGCCGCTATCTTGTTCTTCGAGACCAGCCAAAATCTTAAGGAGAGTTGATTTGCCACAACCATTGTCACCTATAAGTGCCACGACACCATTCCCGGTGTGGTTAAGGGTGATGTTGTCCAGTAAGGACTGGTTATAGTGCTTCTCGAGCTTGGTGATTTTGAGGTTCATGACAGAGTATTATCCCTCATTTTGTGCCTCCAATACAAATCCCTTTGACTGACCAAAGGAGATGAATCCATCAAGATCAATTTCTGTTTTCCCAATTTTGCAGTCTTGGAAAAGAGTACCGGCAAGATTTGAACCAGACAGAACTGTACCGGTAAGTTTGCAGTGATTAAAGACAACACGTTGGAGATCACAGGTAGTCATGGGTACTTTGGTGAGATCACAGTTGATAAAGTAAGTTGAAGACAGATCTGATTTAACGAAAGTGGAACCGATGAGTTTTTGCTTCTCGAAAGTACAACCTTCCATAACAGATTGTTGAAAACAGCAGTTTTTGATGTTGGTATCTTTGAAGTTTATCCAACTGAGTTTACAGCCATCAAAAATACAACTTTCAAATGAGGAAGAACTGATTAAGCAGTTACTCAGGTCACAATTTTCGAAACGACATTTTTCAAAGCTCGAAAAACGAATGTTTTGCTGAAAAAATGAACAGTTTAGAAATTTCGTGTCTAAAAAACTTTGTCCCTTAAGTTCGCTTGCTGGAAAAATTATTTCTTTTTTGATGTCCACAAGATGATAATAACAAAAAAGGGGCCATAATGGCCCCAGATTTCTTAGATCAGTTGGTGTTTTTTTAGTGTCTCGGCAAAAAATACTAATGCTTCGAGGGAAGTGATACCGTAGTACGGAATGAAGTAATCGATTGATCCGCCAGGTAAGGTTTGGGGTTTGGCCCAGATATATTTGTCGGTATTAGCTGAGCGACGTTTGTGTTGTGAGTATGACCGCAAATCGTCCGGCCTTGCTTTACTATTGAATCCGGCCACGGATAAATGCGATCTATGCTGAGAGTCGGCATAAAGCACCTTAGCAACGTCAAGAGGTACATCGCCGACTGCCAACCAGTACCACGGGCCACGATAAAAGCAAAAGTTACCCAGTTTGCCATACGTCGGGAATGACCCTTTTTCTTTTGCGGCAACTGTAATACCAGCCTTTTTTAACTCCAGGACGATTATTTCTTCTCTATTATTTTTCCCAAGAACGTTTTTTAGCGCTGATTCCAAAACACCTCCTTTATCAAAGAACTAGAGAGGAATTATAAACCACGAAGTGCTTTTATTCTCTCGGAAACTGGCGGATGAGTATTAAACAGATTTGCAAACCAACCAATTGAGTCATGACGATTTTTGAGAGGATCAGAGATGTAGAGGTGAGCCGTAGCCTTATTGGCCGCTTCCAAAGGTTCTCTATCTTTGGCGATTTTTTCAAGAGCACTTGCCAACCCTTCGGGATATTTGGTGATAACGGCTCCGGAAGCATCAGCCAGGAACTCACGCCTTCTTGATATAGCCATTTGAATTAGCTGAGCAATGAGAGGAGAAAGAAGGGCAAGAAGTAGACCTATGAGCATAAAAATACCTCTAAGATTGTTATCTTCGTCGTCGCTCGATCTCCCTCGAATATTTGTCCTTAAAAGAACGTCCGCAAGGAGAGTGATAAGACCAATAAGAATGGTAACGATGCTCATAAGACGAGTATCGTAGTTTTTGATATGACTCATTTCGTGAGCAACAACCCCCTCAAGTTCGGTGCGATTTAGTTTGGCCAGTAGCCCTGTGGTGGCACAAATAACGGCGTGTTGTGGATCTCGACCGGTGGCAAAAGCGTTTGGCGATGTATCGTCTAGAACGTATAGTCTGGGCATGGGGATCCTAGCGGGACGATAAAGATTTTCGGCTACCGTATAGAAATCAAAATGATCCTTTATGTTTGCCGGAACTGCCCCGGATAGCCCCAAAATCATTTGATCCGAGTAGTAATAGCTAACAAAGCTGAGTGTTCCAGATAATAAGAGGGCGATACCTACAGCAGAGTAATCGAAGCCTAGGGTATAACAAATAAAATAGGTAGCCGCGGTGATAAAAACGATAAAACAGGCAATGACCAAGCCACTGCGCGCCTTATTGGCGTCAACCTGTTCGTAGATATTTTTCATTTACAGGTCAATTTTGGGATTTTTCATCTCACCCTGACTTACTTCTAGATGTTCTCCTTCTGTGGGAGTAGCAATCCCCTTTTGTTCTTTGAAGCCGAAGATGGAGGCAATTATGTTGCTCGGGAAAGTGACTATTTTGGTGTTGTAATCGGCAGAAAGGTCGATAACCACACGACGAGCGTACAGCAGTTTATCTGAGGTGTCACGAAGTTCGTCCATAAGACGAGTAACAACTTCAGCTCCTTTGAGCTCCGGGTTGCTCTCGACCAACACCTGGAGTTTGGGAACCAAGTTACTAATAGCGTCTGAGGCGGCTTCAATCTTGGACATGTCTTTACTTCCTGAGGCCTTATCAACAGTTTTTCTGGCGCTGACTATTTCATCGTAGATGCCCTTTTCGTGTTTGAGATAACCTTTGACCGAAGTTTCTAGATTAGGGATAAGATTTCCCTGACGTTTAAGTTGGTTGCCAATGTCTTGAATAGCCGCAGTTAAGCGGGTTTTGACTGTTTGGAACCAGTTGTATTGAGAGACAACGTAAAAGGCAAGAATAAGAAGTATGCCAAAAATAATGTAACCAAACATATATATTATTGTTAAATAATAACTGTATTGATTCTATCACTACGACACAAATGAGTGTTGGAAAAAGAAGATTTATTTATTTGAGTAATATATTTATTCAATGTTTCACAGCATTTTCATAAGTTCCCCGAGCCACAGAAAACCGCCTCAACTCTTTGCAGAGCAAGGCGGTCTTCTCGTTAATGGTCATTTAACTGACCTTAAAAGCCAATTTTAGCGGCCTCCAAAGCTACGTGCAGGACGTTCTTCTTTGGGGCGAGCTTCGTTGACGATGATGTTGCGGCCATCCATATCGGTACCGTTCATCTTTTCGATGGCGGTCTTGGCAGCCTCAGCGTCTTCGAACTCGACAAAGCCGAATCCTTTACTCCTGCCGGAGAACTTGTCTGAAATAACGGTGCACTCACCTAAAGCACCGAAGGGCGAAAACGCCTCCTGGAGTTTTTGTTGAGTAACACTATAGGGAAGATTCCCTACGTATAAGCGAACAGCCATTTCTGGCTCCTTTCTCTTCTTTCCAAAGCCATCATCACTTTGAAACCTATCTGTAAAAAGTTAAGATGATTTAACTAGTTAATTATACCGTATTCTGGTAAAATATGGACTGTTCTTTGGAAATGAACACTTGGGGTTGTAGCTCAGTTGGTTAGAGCGTCCGCCTGTCACGCGGAAGGTCGAGGGTTCGAGCCCCTTCAGCCCCGCTTTTAAAACCTTCCTTTTTGGAAGGTTTTTTGTGTTATGTAATTTCTTGACTTATAGTATATTTTTTGATATAATACCTGAGTATTTTGAGATCGCCCATTTAAAAGGAGAATCAGGCTGTGAGGAAATCAATCTTGATGTTGACCGTAGTTTTGATTGTGGTAATGGCTTGTGGCTGCACCACATACCCTAGCGAGACGAACAAGATCAATTATGTGGCCAGTGACGAGAATCTGGAAGTTTCCCCCAACTGGAAGTTTATTGATCTAAACGACATTCCTGGTGATGTGGGATTGAATTCCGGCGCCATTGGAAATGCAATTTTGCAGTGGGAATTAAGCAACCCGGATCGGGAGATAGTAAGTATGGAAATAATCCGTGTCCAAGGTGCAAATGGTGCTATTGAAAAGATCCAGGGAATTTCCATCTACAGTAAATTAAAGTGATCGCCGAAGGCACCCTAAGGGGTGCCTTTTTATGTTTTTATACTTGAGAAAATTCGAGAAGTTTTTCAAACGACTGATATTTCTCTTGTGCATGTAGATTGCCGTCAATCAAGGCTGAAATCGCATATTGACGATATTTACTGGCTGATGCCGAACCGTAGCGTTTTCTAATTATTTCAGTCTCTGTATTTATCTTGGGCATAAACATGGGTTTTCGAGCCTCTCTCTCCGCCATGGCAACATCGATTGTTCCTTCATAGCCGATTCCGTACTGCCTTTCAATTATCGGCATCAAATCTCTTATATTATCTTTGTCGTTATTGCTAGCGACATCTTCAACCAATGTTGCATTTCCTTGCTCGTTTATCTGAACAAACATATGTAACCAGTCGCGGTCATTGAAGTTACCGGATGGAAAAATAGCCGATAAATTTGAGTTTACAGCCCTGCTACGAATGGATTGATCGAATGAGGAATAGACATCAGGATGACTTGTTACAACTAAGCCGTTGGAGTTGTCTAATAAACCACGGATAGCCAATTCGATCAGATTAGTATTGATCCTGGCAGAAGAACCAATCAGATTAGGATCTTCCAATATGAGAATGGGTTTGTTTTCATCAGTTGATCTGCCAATTAGTGCTCGGAGATTTCTAATATTGGGGATACCCTTCCAGTACTCAAGTACTGAGTGAAAATACTCGGGGAACGAATTAGATAACGTGGCTGGACTATCGTCGAGCTCTTGATCTGTTTTTTCTTTCATGGCAAAGTCGTATTCCAGCTTTGGGGAATATGGTAATTCTAGCCAATCAGATACTAAGTTAATGGCCTTTTTTGTTTCCTCCAAGTCCTTTTCAAAATTAACAGATATGGGAACTATTGTATTAATATGAGCAATATTATGAGCAAGATCGATGAATAATCCGTTAAATGATTTTTTGTCCTTATTTCTAAGATTAATCCTAAAAGAATCCCATCCATCCATATTATCTTCTTCGTACACTAGATTTAATACCCATCCATCCAGTTCCTTTATTTTTGATAGACCTTCATTGAGTTTGGCAATTTTGGGAGGGAAATTCTCAGGTTTTCTGTTTTCAGAATCAATGATTGCAAGCTCTTCAACAAGCTGTTTTGTGAGAGTAAGATTCTCCTCATGGGAAAGTGGCAGGTAAATATTATCACTGAGATTTAAGGAAGCAAGAGTATCGCCTTCGTTTAGTGCATAACGAAATCGAAATTCAATTTTTGGATTGTGTTTAGCCCTATCCGGAACGTTTTCAGAAACTAGGATGTGATTGTGTCTATCAAACACAGAGAAAGCTTGTTCATTCTTGGTAATACCATGCTCTATGACGTCCTTTCCGAAACGTTTAGTCAATGTAGATAAATTGACTTTTTGAGAAAACTCCGAAGCAATTTCTAACTCTTGTGAACTATCAATCATAACGACATTATAATCAAGAACTACCCTATTGACAAGACAAAAATAATATATAAGATGAAGTCATGAGCAAAGGACAGAATGCATCAAAAAGGATTAAAAAGATCCTGAAATTTTTCAAGCTAAACGAAAACACGATAAGCACCCTCATGGGTGGTGTTGTGGTAATCGTGATTGCTGGACTGATATTTAACTATTTCAGAACAACAAATTTGAAGACTCTACAAGGGACTCTCTTGTCTGAGCAAGAAGCGGCTTCGATTACAAACGAAAATATCAATGACAAATTGATCACCGTACACAAAGTAGTAAAGGGTGAAGATCTTTGGCACATTGCCGAAAAATACTACAAATCTGGCTATAACTACGTGGATATCATGCGTGAAAATAATATTAAAGACCAAGGCACAATCGTCCCCAATCAGGAATTGAGGATTCCTAAGGCAGAATCTAAAAAAGTCACTGTCATTGAAAAAAAAGAGGCTGTTGTTATAACATCGACTACTTCAACCACCTCTATTGCTATCGGGGAGTACACAACGCAAAAAGGTGACTCATACTGGAATATTGCTGTTCGTGCTTATGGGGATGGTTTTCAATGGACCAAGATTTACTGGGCAAACAAGCAGATTTTTGGAAATCCAGACTTGATTCACGCAGGAGTCAAGATCATGATACCTGCACTAAAGTAAAACAAAAAAACCGTGCAGATTTATCTGCACGGATGTTTCTAATCGCAAGTATTGTTGTCTGGGTAGATTAAAACGTCAAAAGTTCCTGAGAAGCTGTTTCCGCCACGATCAAGAATGAGGAGTCCACTGGATTCGTAATCTTTGTCACCAATACGCACATGTGCTTTGATCTCGTGAACTCGCGACTCTCCCTCAATCATTCCCGGAATTGGTCGATGATGGGAAATATCATGAAGGATTACTTCTTCATTTTTTTGGTTTTTAACTGAGACTGATTTTCCCAAAAATAAACCGAGAAGCTCGTCTTTGGAAAGGGAAACCCTAATACTTTCTTTACAAGATTCCATTTTCCTCCTGTCTGTTAAAGTGTGACGTATTCTAGCACAATAAGATTGATTGAGGCCGTTTTCGAGTACAATATACGTATTGCCGAAGTAGCTCAGCTGGTAGAGCGACGGTATCGTAAACCGTAGGTAGTGGGTTCGAGTCCCACCTTCGGCTCTTTTTGTTTCTAAAGTATGAGCATGGCGTCACCAAAGCTAAAAAACTTGTATTTTTGTTTGATTGCTTCTTGGTAAGCCCTTCCGATTAAGGAGTCTTGGAAATGAACAAGGTTCTCGAAAGTGTTTGGTTTGAGAGTTAAGGCAGAAACGAGCATCAATAGACTGGTTGAGGGTAAGTGAAAGTTGGTGATGAGACCATCGACAAACTTATATCTATATCCGGGTTGGATAAAAATATTGGTCTCTCCTTGACCTGAGTGAATTTCCCCTGCCTTATCTGATAGTGTCTCCAAAAGCCTACAAGAAGTGGTACCTACGGCAATTATTTTTTTGCCCTCCTTTTTGGCCATGTTTAGCCTCATGGCTGATTCTTCGGTGAGGAAGTAGCGTTCGGTGTGCAGTGTCTTTGAAGTAATTTGCTCAGGAGTAACAGGCTTAAATGTACCCAAACCAACATGAAGAGTTACTTTTTCTACTTCAATTCCTTTTTCTTTTAGATCACTCAGCAATTTTTCGGTAAAGTGAAGGCCGGCTGTAGGAGCTGCAGCACTCCCCTTCTCTCTTGCATAAACTGTTTGATATTGTTCCCTAAGGATTTCTTCTTTTGCGTTTGAGTGAATATATGGAGGTAAGGGAGTATGGCCAATTTTGTCAATTTGATCAAAAAGATCCGATCCGGAAAGATTGAATTTTAATTCGATCTCACCGTCTTCATAAATCTGTTCAATAATGGCAAAAAAATCTTCCGAGAAGATGATCTTGATATTGGGATGGAGTTTTCCTTTGGCAATAGCTCGATAGCTGTCTACTCCCGTCTGGCTAAGAAGCAGAATTTCCAGTTTCCCGCCTGTTTCCTTGCGGCCATATAGTCTAGCCGGAAAGACTTTGGTGTCATTGATGACTAAAACAATGTTTTTGTCCAGTATTTTAACGAGATCTCGAAAAATGTGAGATGAAATCTGCTTTGTTTTTCGATTTACAACCAAAAGACGACAGCTATCTCTAGGTTCGATGGCTTTTTGACCAATAAACTCTTGGGGAAGATCGTACTGAAAATCTGAGAGATCCATGGGTATATTTTACCTTTAGTGTTTTGCTTTCCACTCTGCTACAGTTTGGACAGATGACTTTCGGTATGCACAGTAATCACAGTTTGAAGCCTCTTTGGGAATATCGTTACTTACCAAGACCTTTCTAATATCTCGCAGAGTGGGTTCTACCCACGAGCTGTCCCCTTTGTGGCTGACAATACTCATATCGAATTCGAGTTTGCCATCAAATTTTGGTCTGTTTTTCGTTGCATTGGCAAATACAAAGTATCCTGTGTCGGAAACAGGGAACCCGAGCTTTCTGAAAACCCATTGGTAGACCTCCATTTGGCGCTTGTATGCCTGTTTGTACTCATCTTCGAGGGATATCTCTTTTTCGGTACTGGTGGCCTTGTAATCGACAATAACTAGCTCGCCTTGGGGATTGACCCAAAGATCATCAACGAGTCCGTTTACTAAGATGTTGGATTTTTCATCAAGGGCAATGGCTCCTTCGAATCTGGTGATCTCTCCTCTCCAACGAGGTAAATCTTGATGTTGAAAAGGTATGGCCTCAACTTGATACTTTTTCATCAGATCATTTGTTTGACCATCCTTTCGGAGAAGATCGAACTCGTTTTTTAGAAGATTGTCGACAGCATTGTTAAGGGTAAAGGGAGGTGTGGAAGGCCGAGTGACTCCAAGGCGGACATCCATGTAAAAACAACGAGGACATTGGGTAAATAATTCAATTTTGGAACGACTTAACTGGAAAGGATCGGGGGAACCGGGATCAAATAGTTTTTTGGCGCGACGGTAATTCATATCCCCATGCTAGCATGAATTACCAAAAAAGCGTACCAGATATGGGTTTAGATATTATCCTTCCAACAATTCAAGTCCTTTTACCGGAGGAAGGGTTTGGCCTGCAACTCCCTGAATACTGCCGTAGATGCCCGCAGTGCTAAGAAGAATTCGCTGGGCTTGGGCTTCACGCTCTTTCCAAAGTTTTTCAAAAGCGGCTCTTTCTTTTTGTATTTGCTGTTGCATATTTTGGTGGACCTCAATAATACTTTGTATCTGCTGAACAAAGTCATCACTGGTTAGATAGCTATATATCATCTCGGCTTTGGTTCCTCGGTCTTTGTTGTTGTGTTTTTCGCGAGCGATGTCTACCAGATTTTTGCGAAGAATTTCAGCTAAAGGTTGGGTAAAGGCAGGTTCAGTGACCCATACTCCTTCATAAAAACCGAAGCCTGTCTTGATGGTTTTGGGTAAAACTGTGGTGACAATGACAGGGATATTGGCTTTGGAGGCACGAAGATCGTCTTTTAGTTTTGTGGCCCAGTCGTCGACCCAGGCCTTGGTTCTTTTTGACTCCCAAAGAATAACACCGCACACCGTACCAAGAGATGTTCTTACTGTTTGACTGATGTCTGCGCCACGGACTCCTTTTCCAACGGGATTAATTTCATCATGAGGAAAGGCGACACGAAGATAGTCTTCGAGATCAAGTTCTTGAACCTCTCCTTGAAGCTGTTGTGAACTTTGGCTCGCTTTAAGTTGAGCATTTTCTAAGGCTTTCTTGAGATCACCAATCACTTTGTCCTTTTCCATATCCTTGAGCCGGTGAGCATCACTGGCTTCGACTAGGGTTTGCTGACGAATTTTATTTCTTTCTTCATCCAACTGACGTTGTTTCTCCAGTTCAAAAGATCTCTTTTCGTCTTCAAGTTTGAGTTTTTCCTGTCGGAGTTTGAGCTCTTCATCTCGACTTTCGTCAAGTTTGGCGGTTTTTAATTTGAGCTCTTCTTTAAGAACCTTTAAATCCTCCTCACCTTTTTCCACGAAACGTTTTTCAAGTTTTTGGGTGAGTTCTTTTTCCAGATCCTCTTTTATTGTCTGACTTAGTGCTTCGGTGATCTCTATTTCCTCACCGCAGCTGGGACATTTGATTGTATTGGCCATATGTTTTGATTAATTCTACAATTGACGGTATCATTTAGCTAATGAAGATAACAGTTGATAAAAACAAATGTATTGGTTGCAATATGTGTGAGGATATTTCGGAAGGAGCAATGGGGATAAAGTTTGGTAAAGAAGGAAAGGCTGACGTTGATCCAAAAGCCGACCTGACAGATCATGCGGTGGTATCAAACTTGAAACTGGCAGCTGAAACCTGCCCGATGCAGGCTATCAAAGTTGAGGAGTAATCAAAAATCTCTCATTTTGTCTAAATACTTCTGGATTTGTCTTTTGGCTTGATTTTTGACTCTTATTATTCCGTCGAGAAGTACTTTGTGTGTGTCTTTGATGTTTATTGGACAGCCGGGAAGGTTCATATCAAACTTGATTTCGTAGCCCGAACGAGTTTTCTTTTCGATTGAGAGCGAGGCAACTTTGAGATCTTCCTGATAGTGTTTTAGATATTTTCCAAGACCGTTTTCGAACTTAGTTTCAATCCTTTTTTTGAGACGATCGCTTAGGATCATCTTTTGGAGATTGAAAATTATGTTCATAAATAGATTATAGCAATCGGGGCAAAATTTCTCTTATAATGAAGTTGTGAAGAGAATATTTATGGCTATTTTGATGGGCTTGGTTTTGGGTTTGGTATGGTATGGAATAAGAAACAAAGGAACCGTTTATCAAGTGATAAGGGAAGTTAGTCAATCCAGAATATATTTACAGAGAGACCAAGACTCAAAGTTTATTGCCGATTGGAAAGCTGAAGACCTCTTGAACGAGATTAATGTGGCTCGGGAGGCATCCGGGGCAATGACGTTAAAAGAAAATATCAAACTTAATCAGGCGGCGATGTCGAGACTGTCGGTAATATTAACCGAAAATGATTTTGACGGCTCTGTAACTGGATTAACTCGAGAAAAGGCTCTCCAAAACGCCGGATATGAGGCAAATGCAGTGGGTGAGCTGATTCTAACTAGTTTTTTTAAGTCAAATGAACCAATTGATTTTTGGAACGAAGAACAAAAATACAGAGACACTCTCTACTACAAAAACTTTCAAGATGTGGGGATCGCTGTCAAAAATGGTGATGACCGAGTGGATGTTTATATCTTGCTTGTTTCACCAAAAAAAACTTATAAACAGAGTGTCACTCCCCAAACCTCTTGGGGTGGTCCTGAACTTTGGAGTGCTATTAACAAGCGAAGAGTGGAACTGGGTGTTAATCCGCTCAAGCAGATGGATTTTTTGTGTACGATAGCTTCAATTCGTTTGAATCAACTGCTCGAGCTGGGAAAACTTGATGGTCACTCCGGATTTGTGCCCGTGCTTGAAAGGAGCGACCTTAAAGAAACGGCAGAAAAATATAATATAAGTGAGTTTTTGATACAGAGTTATGCTTCGGCGGACGAAGCTGTGAAGGGCTGGGAAAACACCATGGGGCATAAAGCTTTACTGTCTGGTGGCGAGTACGTGTGGGGGTGTGCTTATGCTCAGAATACTTTTGGGGTAGCAATGGCGGCGTATTAGAGAATAACGCTGTCGAGCTCGTCTTCAACCATTTCCTCTTGAGGAAGAATGTAAATATCTCGCTGACCGTTGGAGTGAACCAACTCCCCTCCCCCTCTGACGATTTTTTCCAGTGAACGACAATATACGCAACCGTCTGATCCTTGAGGGCAGTCAAACTTATCAAGTTTTCTGGCAAGTTTTATACGCCTGGCAATTTCCGACACTTTTTGGTGAGCAATTTTTAGATCAGGAAGTTCCTTTTCAATAAGCTGGTTATCTGTTTCAAGATACCAATAACTTGCTTTAGAGACTTTTCTTTTTTGACAGTGATGTACCAAGAGATGATAGATCGGAAGCTGAAGTGAGTCGATTTCTTCCTTTTTCTTACCTGTTTTGAAATCGATGATGTGAACAGAGTCATCCAATTGATTGTACTCAAGCCAGTCCACCTTTCCACATAAAATAATATTTTCTTCTTCTGACAACCAATAGAAAGGCAGATCTTGTTGAATTTTTACGGCTAGATTTTTTAGTGGACCTGGATTTTCCATGACTTTTCTGAGCATGGCCTTTCCCCTTTCTTTGTAGGCATGCTCGTCGTCGATATTTTGGAAACCACCTTTATTCCCTGAGTATTGTTCCCAAATATCATCAAATTTCAAAACAAGCGATTGATCAAAACGGGACTCGGTAGGAATAACAGATAAAGTGTCTAGCACTTCATGAACTGCTTGCCCAAGAGCAAGATGGGGAGACATAATTTGAACCTTGTGTCCGGTTTTGGCGTCTTTGTATACATTCTTTAGGAAGTATGCACGAGGACAGTGAACATAATCGTTTATTGAGGTGTGAGAAACCCAAACAGCTGAAAACTTATCTTTGGCCATGGCTGGTATTATAAATCTTAATTGCTCCGCTTAACCATAGAAGTCCAAAAAGGTAACCGCCGGCTACATCGCTTGCCCAGTGAACCCCAAGATAAATGCGAGAAATACCAATTGTGGCGATCAGCAAAATTAAGATAATGGTTAAAAATATACTAAGCGGAGTTCGGTGGACTTTTTTGAGTAAGACATAAAGCAAAAAGCCAAAAAACACTGTAAAGGCTAAGGTGTGATTGCTGGGATAACTATTATCTGTTAGCCAGGAGGTAACTCGAACCAGTGAATCGGAGGGTCTCGGACGATCAACAATCATTTTTACTAGTGCTCCAGAGAGTACTGCAATTGCCGTAAATAATGAACTAATGACAGCTTCTCTACGCAAACCGGAGAGAAATAGGATCAAAGCACCGGTAATTACAACAAAAACCATCAAGGGCTGATTGCCTAAAGTCGATACAGCACGCATGATCTGATCAAAAATTGACGAATCAATATTTTGGATCATTTTGGAAATCGAGATATCTAGATTGAAATAAGGAATGAAATACGAGATTACCGAAAGTAACAACAGTAAGCCAAGTAAAACAAGAAAAGGACTGTTAGTTAGGTGAATTTTCTTTGTCATTCAATAGAAATCTTATCATTGATGCCAAGTTGAAGTTGGCTAATGGTATTTTGAGGCATTTCAATTACTGTGGAGTGTTTTGGATGGTAGAAAAACAATCTGTATGGGAGCAGATTATTTGCCGTTTTGACAATTCTGCCTTTTGAATCCAGAACGAGAACGTCAATCGGCAGACTCAGGAATAGTGTGTGGATTCCAAAATGGGTATGAAAGACAAGGTGACGAGGAAGATGGGGATTTAATAGACCGAGAAGCCGATCGGCAAAAGATGAGGCTATTTTGGCGTCACTGGATATTAACCGTTTTAAAGATTTTTTGATAACAAATATTTTCATTGTTTGATTCTTTCCAAGAAAGTTGTAACGCGGTCATCCATAATAATGGAACTCGATTCAAGAGGGCGGACCAGTTTTAGACCACTAAGTGTGGTACAGCGACTAAGAGCTACATATGTCTGACCATGTGCAAAAGCACCCCGCCCAAGGTCAATAGCCACTTTTTCAAAAGTCTTTCCCTGACTCTTGTGAATAGTGATTGCCCAAGCCAAACGAAGTGGAATCTGCCTAAAGCTACCCACCTCTTTGCTTTCGAGGCTTAGGGTCTCTGGATTTAGCCTCGTTTTGTAGGCCATCCAGGTAACCGGCTCCACGGTTTCCAATTCTCCATTATCCAGTTTCACAAGCACGTGATCGCTTCTAATCTGAAACAAAGTCCCCAAGGTGCCATTTATCCACCTGCCTTTGGGATCGTTGTTTAGAAGCATAACGCGAGAGCCGGTCTTAAGTTCCAGTAGATCGGCCGCCGGAAACTGTTTTTCCGAGAAGCTACCGGAAGTCGTGCCCTTAAAAACAATTGACTGACCTTCTATTTCGTTAAGTTTATATAGATTTATCTTGTCTGCCTGCTCATTGGTAGCCGTTAGATAGATATGGTTTTCTAGGTAATGTTCTCCCTCAACCTGATGTTGATTTAACTTGGCGATGTCTTCTTTTGAAGTTTGATTGTGACGAACTCGATTAAGGATGTCCACGAAATCTTTGTCTGTTTGGCGAAAGATGGTTGATAGCTCAATATATTTTATTTGACAGTAGAGACCGTCAATAAGACTGCAAAAAACTTTTGAGGAAAAGAAATATGGAGATCGATAGATGGTGTTGATAGCTTCTTGTTCTTCTCTGGTTACGACGGGCGGTAGTTGATAAAGATCTCCGACCATGATTATCTGAACACCTCCAAAAGAGGAGTTGTTTTTCCTGACCGTTTGCAGAAATACATTAATACTGTCCAATAAATCGGCCCTAACCATGGAAATTTCGTCGATAACTAGGGTTTCGAGAACTTTATAGATCTGAGAGTTTTTTAGTTTTTTTGCTTCTAGCTTTGCTCTTTCGGGGTTTACGTTTGGAGGAAACAAAAAGAATGAGTGAATCGTTTCACCTTTGACATTTACGGCGGCGACTCCTGTAGGGGCTACAACGGCAATGTTTTTCTTGGTTTGCTGACGGAAATGATCCAGCAATGTTGACTTTCCTGTGCCGGCATTACCGGTTAAAAATATGTGATCCCAGCTATTTTCCATTATCGAAAGAGCTTCTTTTGATTTTTTGTCGAGGACTATTGGCATGCTTAGATAACAAGAAGATGATGATTAAGCTTAAGCCATTTTCGATGTTTTTGGTATTCTGGATCATGATTTCCGACTAGATTCCAAAAGGCCTTTCCATGATTACGATGAACCATGTGAGAAACTTCGTGAATAATGACATAATCGACCACTTCCGGGGGTGCCATAACCAGTTTGCGATTGAAACTCAGACAGTTTGTGGGTGAACAGCTTCCCCAGATTGAGGTGACTTTTTTTAAATTGATTCGATTGTAACTTACTCCTATTTTTTCCGAATAGTAATTGACCCTTTCTGTTATAACTTCAATCCCTTTTTCCAAATACCAGTGAAGTAGGGCATCTTTGATCTTTTTGGAAGACTCTTCCTGATTAGTGTTTCGGAAGATGCCGATACTAATCTCTTCATCAATAATTTGAATCGGACATCGGCCAGGGGTATCTACTGTTTCGATTTTTAGAGAATATTCTTTTCCAAAAAATAAATGTTTCTCACCATCTTGATATCTTTTTTCATTTTTTTGCGATTTAATTTTTTCCAGACTTTTTTCAATCCAGTTTGTTTTTTCTTTCAAGAAATTATCAATGATGATATTGGGGGTCCAAAAAGGCGCGCGAACAACAACACCCCTTTCAGGAGTGATCCTAATGCTGATATTCGACAGTATTTTTTTGCTTCTTACAATTTGATATTTGAAGCTTTGCACGAAGATAATTGTAAACTAAACAAAAACTAATGGAGATACTCGATAGAGTAGATTATTTTTTCGGATAAAGGGAAGTCATATGAACCCTGTCCACCAGATTTGACGATGATGAATAAATATTTATTCTGATCCTGGGGTAGATAAAAATAAGACATTTGATCGTCATATTCTTGAGATGAAAAAGTGTAAGCTGTCTGGGAACCAATGGCTACTGGTGAAATCGATTCCATCAAAGTGAAATCATTATTAATCTTCTGTTGTTTTTCATCAATATCTGTTTCTACAGCTGTGTTGATACTGTCGGTAGGAGAAAGAATTTTTTGAGCAATAGAAATATTAACCGATTTATCTTTTTGCAAAACAACATCACCATTACGGCTATTTTTGACAGATACCTCCGAAGGATGGCGGATTTTGTAACCATAATAATTGTTTACAAAGGTTTGCCAGCCTGCATAGTAACCTGGATCAACAATGGTAGGTGGTGAATTTCTCTGGCTAGTACTAAGACCAGCAATTAGTGGTGAAACGAGTACTTTTTGACTTTGGTTTCGATACTCTTTTACGATCGTCCCAGCCGAAACCGTGATCAATATGGTAAAAGCCAATACTGATATAAACCTCATCTTGTAACTGATGTTACATTTTCAGTTTAATACTGTCTTGTAAAGATTTCAATGTGTATCTTATTTTCTTTTCTTGAGCAAACCGGTGGCAAATAGAGTTATACCGGACACGACAAAAACAATTGGGATTACCCATTCAATAACAAGAAATTTGTTTATTTTTGATCTAGCCTCTTTAACCCTATCGGCAATGGTGGGTTCGTTGTATTTATTACTCCATTGATCCATGTCCCAAACAACCTCGTTGTTGTCGTTGGCATAATAGCTTACTCCAGAGTCTTCATGGTTGATGATGGTGCCTGTTTTGGGTTCAACATAAACATCAATATTTACTCTTGACAAAGCTTTGTATTTCTCGGGAACAAGAGGTAGGTCTACAAATCCGGCAGTGTCGTTGATTACTGCGTTCTTTGTTTGGTAGTGATAAACGGTAAGGTCGTTAATCTTTTCTATTCCAGTAAAAACTAGGGTAGTTGGGGCACCCATTTCAATTGGCCAGAAAAAGATGTCTTTCTTGGTGGGATTTGGCGGAAAAAGTATTGAGGCATTCCCCTGCTCATCGCTTTGTCCTTCAATGTTGACACGGGTTTTTCGGTCGATGGTGAAGTTTTGATTTAACTCAAATAGAATTTCTCCAGTAAGTGACTCGACCCTAAACTGAGTTATGAGATCCGACTGTTTGAAATTAGAACTTACCGTGTTTATGCTTGATGAACTAATTGCTATAGTTCTTCCCGACCAGTTTGAGTCGATCTCAAAGCGATTGTTTTCCATGTGAACCATATTTGATTTCGAGGTAAAATTGGATGGAAGTTTTAGTAGTTCGGGAGAAATTAGGAATACCCATACAGGAGCCAAGAAAATAAGTAACACACTACAGACATATAGTAATGTTTTTGACATATCTCAGCTTAACTTATGTTGGGGAAATATGCAAAAATGGAGCGGGTAACGGGAATCGGACCCGTATCTACTACTTGGGAAGCAGTCGTTCTACCACTGAACTATACCCGCTTGTGTTCTGACAAGGATTATACTAAAGATTAACTATGCCAGGAAGATATAGAAAAGCACATAACAAAAACCGATCGAGGTTTTATATTTTACTGTCGGTTGTCTTTATTATTGTGATGTTTAAATGGGGACTTCCCCTATTTATGAACATTGTGGCTGGCACAGGGGCACAAAGAATTAGTACAGGAGACGATATTATTCCTCCACAGACGCCTGTTTTTTCGGCCCTATCGGATGCCACAAATAGCGCAAGAATTTTTGTTGAGGGTTATACCGAAGCAAATGCTAGTGTCGAGTTGATGCTTAATGACAAGACTGACAAGATAGAAAAAGCAGATGAGGGTGGGTATTTTTCTTTTGACTCGCTTCTCGTTTCCGGTGAAAATCGTGTTCAGGTTCGAGCCAAAGATGAGGCCGGAAATGAAAGTTTGTCAGAGTTGAGTTTGGTAACACTTGATGTTAAACCAATCGAGCTAACAATAGCATCTCCTAAAGATGGCACTGAGTATATCGGGAGGGTAAATCAAGTTATTGACATCAAAGGTTCTGTGGATAAACCAAACTCTCAGGTGCTGATCAACAATTCGTTTGTTTCTCTTGATTCTGAGGGAAATTTTAGTCACAGGATGATGTTGTCTGCAGGTGAGAACATTATAACGATAAATGTGACGGACAAAGCGGGTAACTCGACTTCAAAGTCATTAAGACTTATTTTTACTCCCTGAACTTTCTTGAATAGAAAAAAGTAACCAAAGAGCAGCAGTGATCCAAATATATAGAAGTGTGTTGTTGAATAATGCATGAACAAAGAGAGAAACGATAACTGGTTTTACAGCAATAACTGAAGACCTGAACCCCCGTATCAGGATACTAAGATAGGCAGCTAATCCTGCCAAACCTGTTGTGGCGAGAACAAAGAGAAAACTATTGTCGATGGCAAAACGAGTTCCGCCTACCCCACGAAGAGTGTTGTACCCCCAACCCAGTAAGGGTTTTTGAACGAATAGTGCAAAACCTTGTTTCCAACTTTCAATACGAGAAAAAATGGAAAACGTACGGGTCAGGTTTACACCCTCTCCAAAAGGTTTGGGGATGAAAAAAATTGTAAGGGCGAGAATTATAAAAAACAAAATAAGTCTTATTTTCTTTTGGGAGATCAGAATATATGCAAGACCGACAGCAAAACCTAGATACGATGCCCGGGAAAAGGTAAGTGCCAAGAGACCAATAAGAGGAATTGAGTAGAGATACCTCTTTTTGGCGATCAAAAAGAGTGAAATACAACAGAACAAGGCCCCGGTGTAGTTTGGATCATACAAAGAACCTATTAAACGAAAATAATGATCATCAAAGCCAAGGTTTTTGAGGAAGCGCATGTCCGGAAATAAAAGATATTGAATTAATCCTAAAAGAGAGAAGATAATGACGGAAATGGTGATGTATTTGGAGATTTTTCGATAACCGACAAAACTAATGGCAAAATAAATAGAGGGATAGATCAGTAAACGAAGAGCATAGAACAGGGTTTGATAAATGCCGGAGGTTATGACAATCTTGTAATTTATTAACAAAGAAAGTGAGACTATCGCCAGAAATGCATAAAGTGATTTGGATAATGGAGTGTTAAAGACGGTCTTTCTATCACGGCTAAGTGCAAGCATTAAAAACAAAACAGCCACAACGATATCAAGGGCATAAATTGTAAAAGGCAAAGATGAAATTGAAAAAGAAAGTAGCTGGCCAAAGGGCCAGATTAGGGATATTAGTATTAGACAAGATTGAATCATTTTAATTTGTAGATTTGAATGCCGATTGGGTTTGTGTGAATTAACTCTCCTTTGGTTTTTTGGGGGTCTGAGTCTTTGGTGATTAGATATTCATATTGCGTATCAGCGTTTGCCCACGAAGTGTGATCAAAATCATAAGGGAAATAATATAGATTGTGGATCTTATCAATTAGTATTTTACTGTTTTTGGGTATTTCGTTTTTTACAAAATTATCTGAGTCAATAAAAGTATCCGGAAGACGATAAGAAATATCTGTAAGAAAAGTGTTTATGTTTTGTTTTCCAGATAGATAAGGAATGTATTTTATATTGGCCACGACCCTCATTCCTAAAACCAAAAACGAAGACAGAATACAAAGAAAAATGAAGTATCTTTGGAAAACTGGTTTAAGTTGGTCAACGGTTGCCAAAGCGGCAATAATAATGGCGGGGAAGAAGGGTAAAAAATAACGGCTTGATGGAGGCTCTAAAGATACGGAAAAGATGGCGCCTAAGATACCAATCGCAGATATTTGCCGGATCCTTTTGTCATTGTTAAAAAGTGAAAGAAAAGAAAAAATAATTAGGATAAACACCATAGGAGAAAGAAAATCATCAAAAGGAATGGTGAGTGTTAATGGCAAAAAGAAAACTCGTTTGATTATTTGAAAAATGGGGGCAAATGAGTTGTGTAGGATCGTGTCAAACAAAGGATAAAACGGATTGCCCGTATAAGCTAGGGCAATTGCTGCCCAAGGTGCGGCTAGAAGAAATGCGGGTAGAGTTAGGGGGAGCCCAAAAACAACGGCATATATTGCCAAGGAACCTAGGCTAAGCCATTTTGTACCGATTGAAAGCCCAAGGAAAATGCCTCCTTTTACCCATGATCCAGAAACAAGGAACCATAGAGCTATTATTTCTAGAAAAGTCCGAAAAAGATCAATATAACTACTCCCCGATTGCCAACTGACTAACCAGGTGCAGTAAAACAAAGACACTCCTAAAATCTGAGACATTGTTGAAAGTGATAGTTTTTTTATCAATTTCCAAACAATAATTGAGGTCCCGATTCCTGAAATATATAGCAGTAATTTGGGACCCATGAAATCAAAGTATTTTATTAATGGAATAAAGAGAGTTTCTGTGAGGCGAGGCATAACCGAGTAATACAATAACCCACCATCAAAATACCATTGATGTTTTAGTAACCACAGCTTGGGTAAAGTTAAGTGATACCAAAGGGAATCAAATCCTATCTCAGGGGTAAACACTGTGAGCAAATTTATAATTACCAAGAGAATAATTGGCATCACCAACAGAATTATGGTCAGCTTCTTTTTACCCATTGATACACACGTACAGTTAATGATTGGATACTCATCAGATATGACTGAAAAAGGCCTACAGTTCCATCAAGAAATCCTCTTTTGCAAAAGTAATTTTGAATGAACTTTCCCTTGGGATATAAGAAAAGACGCCAAAAGGTAAAGGGCTTATTTTCTTTGGTGAGTATATGGGAATCAATATCACAGTATTTTGTCATTCTGCCAATAAACTCTGATATAAAATTGTCTTTAATATGGTAAAGTGGCGAGGCTAATTTTCCCATCTCCCCTACTATTTCCCATCTTTCATGGACTGGCCTTACATATTTCCCCTTTGTTTTATTTGCCAATCGCAGTATTCTGGTTGTACCGGTTTCACCATGAAGTAAAGGTTGATAACAACAAACATCTATTCTCCTGATTAGATAGCCCGAATACTGATGACAGTTTTTTATATTTTTGATTTCTCTGGCCAGCTCGGAGCTTACATACTCATCGTCGTCAACAAAAAAGACCCAGTTGTTTTGAGCTTTGTCTAGAGCGTAGTTTCTTTGGGCAGAAAAATCTGCTCCCAGGGGACGAAAGTAATACTTTACTCCCCTATTTTGTATTGGTGCTTTTGTCGGAGAATCGACAACAACTATTATCTCGTCGGCAAATTTGTAGGAGTCTAAAACGAGCTGTTTTAATTCTTTGGTTTTTGAAATGACAGCAAGAGTAATATTCATCTTTCGGATATTTTTTGACCTGCTTTAACCGATAAATTATGAGAGGGAAGCTCCACGAATCGATAAACAAGAAGGGATACTCCTGTAGCCATAATCGTAGAAAAAATAAACAAAACTACATGTATTAGAAAATAGTGATTTGAGTATGGTAGATTGGGAAGATATACAAACATAAATCGACTTAAAATATATAAAACGGAGAAATGTATCAAATAGAGACTATAAGAAATTTTGCCGAAAAATTTCAAAAATTCCCCGTCGAGAAAATTTAGAACGGTTGTTTTGGAACCATATGCGGCGAGACCGATGATCATAAAGGAAATAATCGCTTCCACGACGCCTCCTAGATACTGATCCGTGAGATAACGAAAACCGAGAAGAATAATTGTTGCTCCCGGGAGAAGAAGCATTGCCACCCTGTTGGAAATTGAACTGAAGAAGTTCTTAAACTTGGGTACCATAAGACCAAGGTAAAACATATAGAGATAGCGCAAATCGCGAAAATCATCTCCAAAATCAAAGAGGGTAAAACTTAGATATACCAATAGACCAACAATAAAAAGATCTGCCCATCTTGACGTTTTTTTGTTAAGTAAGTAAACAATGGGGAAAATAAATGAAATAATGAGGATCACTCTCAATGTCCAGGTTACGCCACCGAGATAAGTGTGAATAAAAGTAAGATTCAGAAGAAACTCTTTGATCGTCATCTCAAAGTTCATCCACCAATTAAACCAGGCTGATGAATCGGGAAAGGTTTGATAAGAAAAACCTGTTTTCATATATATAGCAGTCAAAATCGCAATCAAAGCATAAACCGGATAAAGACGAATCATCCTCTTGACGATAAATCCCCAGAAGCCTCTAAAGTCGATTTTTATTTTGGCATAAGACTGCCCGAGAACAAAACCTGAAAGTAGGAAGAATAGAGTAACGGCGGCACCGCCGTTTCCGATAAACATCATTAGTTGTTGAAGCTTAGCTTGAAGATCATGAAAGAAAAGGGGGTTTTGCTGCCATACATTCGCAAAGGTGGGAATGACTACCACCATAAAAGAATGGTTTAAACATACTATAAGAGATAGCAAGCCGCGAAGACCATCTAACTTGCTAAAGCGTTCTATTCTATTTGTCTCCATCATCTTGTATTATAAGGACAATGCGAGACTTTCGACTACAGACTTTGATAAATATTTGGAGAATGCTGCAAAAAAGAGAGATTGGTTTACTCGAATTGGGCACTTATTCTTGGTGGTGGCTTAGACCAAGTTTCGAAAAAGAGATAAGGTCCAATAAAATGTATGATGTTTCTGATCTTACATATTTAAGAAGAATCAATACTAATTTGGGTAGAGTTGACCCATTGTGGTTTCCAAGGCTTTTTGAGCCTAGTACAAAGGGGATCAGGGCCTGGGAGTATGGTTTATTGTTGGATAAAACGACTTTCAGAAAGAAAACTGTTTTGGATGCTGGAGTGGGGAATAGTCGGCTTCCTCTCTATTTGAGTAAAAGAGGGGCAAAGATAACAATGCTCGATATGGAAGAACCGCTGGAACAAACGTCCGTTAAAAGAGATAAAAACCTAAGGTTTGTTTTGGGAGATATGACGGCACTTAAGTTTGGAGACAGCTCTTTTGATCGAGTGATTTGTATCTCGGCAATTGAGCACGTGGATATGAAGCCAGCGGGTCAGTTTTATTCCGAAAAAGAATATATTGAAAGAGCAATTAAATCTATTAGGGAATTAGCCCGCGTGACAAAAAAAGGTGGTGTTTTTTATCTGACGACAGATTTTTATCTTCCTCAACAAAAAACTGATAAATGGCCAGGATCAAAAGAAAAAATCCGTGGAGGGTTTCCCTGGTATTGTCTTGAAATATTTATTAACGAAATGAAGAAAGGGCGAATTAAGTTAGATAATGATCCGATTGTTGATAAAGATTTTTTGTTGGAGTCTAAAAACCGAGCTAATTATCGCGGAAGGTATTTCACCACCTTTTCTTTTAGAGGAACAAAGACTTAAACCTTAGATATAAATTAAAGGTGAGATAAAAAGGAGCAGAAATTAAAGGGAGGTGTCTGAGACAAAATCGGAGATGGCTGTTGGCAAGAATGATTAATTTTCTTTTTCCAAGTTTATTGCTACTTACAGAGAGATGGTGGAATATTTTTACTGAAGGACAGTAGTTAATTTTGTATCCTAATTTTATGGCTTTTAAGCAAAAATCAGCGTCCTCAAAGTATAGAAAATATCGATCATCAAGTCCGTTTAATTTATTAAAAACCGATGTCTTTATCAAAAGGCAAACACCTGAAAAATAGTCAGGTTTGACCTTGGTTATCTTATTGAGATGATAATTGCGTCCAAAAAGATAATCCACCTTCCCTCCATAGTCATAGATTTTTTTACCCTGATTAAGATATTCCACCTTGGGGGAGATAATATCCCCTTTTGTTTTAAGAAGTTTCTGAAAAAAGTGTTTGCTTTCGACAGTGGCATCATTATTGATTAGGAGAAGGTAATCAGCATGATTATTTAAGGCATATTTAATGCCGATATTATTTCCTCCAGCAAAACCTAAATTGGTTTTGGAAAACAAAAACTTTACTTTAGGAAACTGTTTTATCAGTTTTGCAGTCGCCGGTTCTGAACAGCCATTGTTAACTACGACCAAAGATAAATCGATATCACCTGTATCGATATCTTTAAATGATTTTAAAGTCTCAGCAGTTAAGGAAGCGTTGTTGTAATTAACTGTGATGACGACGATTTTTGGTTTTTGTTTCATGAAAGACTTTTTCTAATTTTTCTACAGTAATGGCCCAGGTAAATCGTTTATTTACATCTCTTATACCTCTTTTCCCCATTTCAAAGAGATACTTTTTGTCAAGAATGAGCGATTCAATAATTTTGGCAATTTGTTGAGAATCTCGATCAGCGAGTACTCCCGTTTTGCCGTCGATTACCGTTTCCTTGAAGCCACCTTCGTTTACGGCGACGACTGGTGTACCACAAGCTAAGGACTCGATGACAGAAAGGCCAAACGGTTCCAGATGGGCTAAAGCTAGAGTAAGTTTAGACTGATTGTAGATTTTTCTTAAAGAATCCTGATCCAGACCAACCATGATTTTCAACTTCACTTGAAGTTTTTTTGCTGTTTTAATTATTTTTGTCATGTCACTATCTCGTGGTGAAGCGATAATAAGAGTTGGACGATATTTTTTTGCAACATGCGCCACTGAGCATACTGCCAAGATAAGATCTTTTTGAGGTTCGTTGTTACCAACCACAACAACTTGATTTTTTTTGTGAGTTTTTTCCTGAAAATATTCTTTTGGGTCGATTCCGAGATGAATAGGAGTTGCATTTATTCCAAAAGCCCTAAAAATAGATTCAACTGAGTAACGAGAGTTTGCTACAATTTTCGAAGCATAGTTAGCGTTTGTAATTTCTATTCTTTTGCGAAAATATCGGTTTAATTTTTCGTATATTTTGTTTGGCAAGGGAAGTTTTGGGTCTATTCGTAAAAATTCTTCGTAATAAGCCCTGGTTGGCTCTTGGCAAAGAAAAACGGAAGGAGTGTGAAGAAATCGAAGAATCATGGGTGACTGTGAATGACGATCGTGAGATACAAAGACAACGTCATATTTTTGAGCGTCAATTTGTTTGGCTAGTTTTTTCTGTTTCCAACGTTGAAACAGTATTGATTCCAAATCAAAAAAAAGTCTGGGGGTTATCGGCATCTGAGGAAATGATTTGGGATCATGATAAATGGAAACGTCATGATGTTTGCCCAATATCCGAATTATCTCCTCCATTGTTCTAGAGGCACCGCCGGAAGGTAGATCAAAAAAAATGGCTATTCTCATCTATTTTCGAGTTTTTTTACTTCTCGATTATATTCCCTGGCGGTAACAATGAGGAATGGGGGTACCGTGACGATAGACGCAATCAATACACCGTAGGCTACTCCAACAACATGATATTTGGGAACGAGGATAAGAATGGCAATGATTTCGGTCACAACGGTCAAAACGGCAAAGAACGAAGGTATTTGGGGTTTATTTAGGCTCTGAAGAAGCACTGAAGGTATTGGGGTGAGAGAAGTGAGAACAAAGTAAAAACTCAAAATCTTCAAGATGGGTAGGGCAGAATATACAACTATCTGATCTTTGAGCCACCAAAGAAGGAATTGTTCACCAATGGTAAAAGATAGAATTACGGCTAAAATGCCGCCAAGAAATGTTAATAGTTGAATAGCCAGAACTGTTTTCCCAAGTTTACGAATTCTCTCCTTAACCAATAAAGATGTACCCAAAGGAAAAATGACCTGAGCAATCTGCGAAACTACCGCAGCTCCCTTGGCAACAATATTTTGCGGAATACTGTAGGCAGTAACAGCTTCGGCCGAAACCATGATACCCAAAACATACTTGGAAAACTGAGCTTCAATTTGGCTTGCAAGTGTACCGACAAAGTTTTTCAAACCAAAAGACAACAACTCGCGGGATTCACTCTTTTCATAATCAGGCAAAAAGTCCTTACCGTGAAATATTTTTTGAGCGTAGAATACCAAATAAACGAAGGTTAGAAGATGAAAGACGAGTTGAAGGAAAAGAATGGGGGCAATTGAAGGGAAATAACTCGAAAGTAGAGCAGAAAATACTGTATTTGCAGAGCCAACGATGAGGGACTTCGAATTAAAAATATCGAATCTTTGTTCCGCTTGTGGAAGACTTAGAAAATGGGAGTTGATGTGATTAACAAAAACGGTAAGACCAATAATAAGAGTAATAATGTTTAGCGCTGACTGATCGATATTTTGGAATAAGGGTAATGAATGAGTTAAATACAACAATACGGCGGAGATTACGAGAGAGACAATGGCAGCCATAATAATGAACAGACTGAAAGATGTTTTCCATGTTTTGATCCTGTCACCTGTCGATGCACCAGGAAGAGATAACCGACGAACAACAGCGCTCGAGATTCCAAAATCAAATACGGAAGCAAGAGGAATAACTGAAGTCAAAAAGATGTAGATGCCAAAGGTCTCTCTTCCAAGATTATTCAATAAGACAGAGATCGAAAAGAAACTAGAAACAAGAAGGACTACATAACTTCCAAGATTGAATCCAGTGTTCTTTATAAGACTTTTTTTTATCGACATGCTATTTCGCGGTATACGTTTTCTATTTGACGGCTAATCTTGCGATGATCATATTTTTGAACGGCCATCTTGCGGGCAATTTTTGACAATTGTTTTCTATGTGTTTCATTATAAATTAGTTCCTCCAGGTATGCCTTTAGGTCAGTGATGTTCGAATAATGACTAATTAAGGCTGCCTCGCCGCACACTTCGGGAATTGCACCGCTATTGGTGGTGACAATGGGAAGTCCACAAGCCATTGCCTCCAAAAGACACATACCGTACTGTTCTTGCCATGTTTTTGTTTCTCGACTGGGAAGACAGAAAATGTCTGCTTTTTGATATTCTCCCACAATTTGACTGTAGGGGACTGATTTTATCGATACGTTTTTGTAACCAATGAGATCCTGTTTTAAAGGACCGTTACCAACAAAAGTCAGATGAACATTTGAGTTATTTTTCCGAATTTGTAAAAATGCTTCAAGAAGATCAGTTATCCCCTTTTCTGGAACCAAACGGGCAACACAAAGAATATTTATTGTTTTCTTTTTCTTTTTTGGTGATGGTACAAATCTGTGAATATCGATGCCAATGTTTATTACCTTGATCTTTTCCGAGTTGACTCCTTCTTTTATTAAAGCCTGTTTTGCTTTTTCTGTAACGGCTAAAAATTGATCAATATTTTCGTACGATTCTCTTTTATATTTATTTCTACCTTTAAGGCCTTCATTGTTGTGAGGAATAATTTCCCAAACTGTACTGACGATTCTCCGCACAAGCCCTCTTCTCTTAGCCATAATCGCTTGGTGAGTATAACCGTAATAAGTTTCAGCAACATGAACAATGTCGCTCCCTTTGATTATCTTTTCCAAACCATTTAGTTTCTGTGCATCACCAAATAACCGGTTAAGAATCGGGAATTTGTATGGGAAGTTTGGAAGGTCTGTTGGTGACCAGAGTTTAATAAGAGGAAGATCTATTTTGTCGGAGATTGGGTGTTTAGAAGAAATAGCGGTTATTTCATATGCCTCCTTCAGAGGATTGTAGTTTTGGAGTTCAAACGGATTAAGGAAGGCGCCACGAATAATTGAAATTTTCATTTTAAAAAATACTTGTCGAGAGTTTTTAATGTAATATTATTTGTCCATTTATTAGTAACGTTATCTCTCGCTTTTTTTCCCATGCTGTGTGAGTGAGTTAATGTTTTTTTTACCTTCTCAAGATACTCATTTTGTGACAAGTTAACCACATAACCATTAATTCCGTTTAAGATTGTTTCTTCTGTTCCCCCCCCACGAACTGCAACAACAGGTGTCCCGCATGATTGTGATTCTATAGAGGATAATCCAAACGGTTCTTTGTATGCAGAAATACAGGTTACCATAGCTTTTCTATATAATTCCCTAAGATCTGTGTCGGTAATATTTGAATAGATCTCAACGTTAGGGTTAATTTTTTTTATTTTGTTGATAAAAGATTTTCTTCCTTGACCAACAAGAATTAATTTATACTTATCTAATATTGGAGTCAAAACATTTACAAGGAATTCTTGATTTTTTGTTTTATTAATTCCACCAACACATAAAATTAAATTTTCTTTTTTTTGTTTTGATGGATAGAAAAACTTTTCGTTTACTCCTGGGTATACTATCTCACATTCTTTTTTGTATATTTTTTCGAGAGTTGCCTTTGAGTATTTTGAGTTGCAAAACAATTTAGTTACATATGAAGTATTTTTTCGATCAATTAATTTGATTGGGAAACGCAAAAAAGTAGTAATTTTATCTTTTGTCCCTTCAGTGTGATATTTAATTGGTTCGTAAAATTCTCTTTGCGATTCTTGACACAAATAATATTTTTTAACTCCCTTTATGTACCTAATGAGATATGGTGATTTCGTATAATGATCGTGACTAAAAAACACAAAATCATAATGTTTCCAATTGTATTTTTTTGACACCAATCTGTGAATTATTGGCAAAATACAAATTATCCAAAGGTTGAAAGGAAAAAAACCCTTCCAAGGTTTTACTTTGATCCAATTCAGACTGGTTCCTCTTATTTTTAAAGGTTTATTCTCTGATATCGAATAAATATCAATGACGCATGAATATTTGTATCTATTTGCAATATCAGTCAGCATCCGTATTGCACCACCCTTAGGTAGATTGTGAACTATTGCAATTCGTTTTTTCGTCATATTGTTGACAATATATTATTTGTTTGTCAATATTGTAATGTTATGTTAAAAAAAATACTTTTAATAGGCTGTCTGTTTGTTTTTTATTTATCATTTGCCCCCGAGACTAACGCAATTGAAAAGGAAACAATTGTATTTGAAGATAATTTTTATAACGGTATTGATAGCAATGTTTGGCAAGTAAATAATATTGGTGGAAATGTTACTTTTGACGATAACGGATTGAACTTGACATCTGAATCAAGTAACAATTTTCCCTTCGTGTACACAAGGAACAATTATATTCCACAAATAGGTGATTACTATATCGAGGTAAAGTATTTATTTCCTGAAATTACTGATTTCGGAATTGGTTTTGGAATTGGGAACGTTATACCTGAATATGATGTAATAGACCAAACAGTAATTGATTCTGACTTCATCCAATTTCAACTATGGCAAGGTTCGAACGATGGTCACCTTTTGCAAACTAATAGATGCCAGGAATTGGAATATTGTGATTCGTTTCGGACTACAATTTTTCAAGAATCTTCATCTTTAGTAGAACATGTATTAAAGATAGAATATCGAGGAAATGACTTTAAAATATTCAAGGATGGAATTGAATACTATGATAATTCTTTGCTATCAATAAATAGAAGATCCACCTATTTTTGGATTGGAAATAATGTTCGTTTGAGTACACCTCATGATTGGACAGACATCAACATTAAATATATTAAAATTGTCAAAATAGAAGATATTCAGGAAGTGTATAAAACGATCGTGATCCCTGGATTGGGTGCAAGTTGGGATTTTAAGGCTCTACTAACTGGAACTGACGGGAACAGTTGGAATATTCCAGGTTTTGTGAATAACTATGATGGTCTTATTGGTTCATTCGAAAATGCGGGCTATACTGAGGCCAATCATAACCTATTCGTTTTTCCGTATGACTGGCGCAAACCATTGGCTGATATAGCCACAAAGTTAAATAGCTACATTGAAGCAAATATTCCTTCCGGTGAAAAGACTAATCTGGTTGGGCATAGTATGGGTGGTTTGGTTGCACGATCATATGCTCAAACGTATGGCACAACAAAGATTAACAAAATTATTACCATCGGATCGCCAAATATGGGTTCAGTGAAAGCATACCCCGTATGGGAAGGTGGTATGTTGATGGATGAATCATGGTGGGGAAAGACGGCTCTAGCCCTCACAACTCATTTTGGGGTGATTGTTGGAGAATCAAATATTCAAAGCATTCAAAGACTAGTTCCTTCATTAAAAGATCTTTTACCTACTTACGACTACCTTGTTATGAATGGACAAATCGTTCCATGGGAAACAATGAAAAGTAAGAATGATTATCTAAGAAATTTAAATCTGAATATTGAGTCAATCAATTCTCTAACAACAGCAATGTATAGCAAAGATATTTCAACTGATGCAAAAATAAATGTTATCCCCCATCGTGTGGGTGACTTAGACACATGGGTTGATGGAAAACCAACAAAAAATCCATTTATTAAAGAAGCCGGTGATGGAACGGTTATTGAAACAAGTGCCAAAGGTCCGTTTAGTAATTTACTTGAAGGAAATGGATGGCATGGGGAACTGGTGACAAAAGTTGACAATATTCAAAAAGTTTTTGGAGTTTTGGGTATCGATCAGTCAAAAGCAGTCTCTGGTGAGTATGACAACAGAAAGAATGCTCTTATTGTAGCTTTGAAATCCCCAGGGAGACTTGATATCTGCAATGTTGAGTTATCACTGTGCAATGACCAACTTGGTTTGTATTTTCCCGAAAATAAACTATTTATTTTTCCAGGTTATGATGGTCAAAATTTGGTTGTAACAGTGTCTGAAGATGGTGAGCGAGGGAAATATGGTTTACATTTGGGTGATATCGATAATAAAACGACCTGGAAAGTTGTTGGTGGTGATCTAAAAAGATCGGGTCAAATTGATTCTTATGTAGTTAAAGATGCAAAAGGAAAAATATCGTTATACCCGTCACCGGCAAATGAAAATGAATGCCGAAGAGAGCGATGGAGAATATTTGAGCCACTAAGATTCAGAAATCAGGGAGAGTGTATTAAGTATGTCGAAAAAATTAGACGCCCTCACAGCAGACCTTTTTGGTGGCACAGATAAGATATAGATTCCACTGGGATCTGGACTTTTGTGGATCTGACTGGATTCGAACCAGTGACCTCTGCAATGTGAATGCAGCGCTCTAACCAGCTGAGCTACAGATCCGACTTGATATATTATACCAACGGAATTAAACTGAAATGATGAATTTCCTTCGAAAAATAGTAAAGATTATTTATGAGTTTATTGAAGCGTTTGTAATTTCCGCTTCAGTGTTTGTGGTTGTTTATCTGTTCTTGATGCAACCGCATCAAGTGAAAGGCAGTTCGATGTATCCGACATTTAAAGATAAAGAATATTTGCTGACGGATAAAATTACCTACAAAAGAAATGAACCGCGATTTGGAGATGTGATTGTTTTTAAAGCGCCAGTGAACGAAAACTTTGATTTTATAAAAAGAGTTATTGCTGTCCCTGGTGAAACTGTGATGATAAAGGATGGGCACGTATATATAAACGGAAGTCAACTAAATGAGAATTATCTATCCAGCACCGTAGTTACAAATCCTGGACAATTTTTACAGGAGGGTGAGTCATACATGGTTCAATCTGGGGAAATAATGGCCTTTGGAGATAACCGCGAACATTCATCCGATAGTCGAGATTGGGGTCCCATTCCCCTTTCCAATGTTGTTGGTAGAGTGTTTTTTAGATACTGGCCAACAAGTGAAGTTGGAGTAGTAACCAATACAGCATCAGCTAAGAATTAGCAGACCGCCTGACAAGGTTTAATATTCTGGGAATTTATCCGGATTCTGGGGAACAACCGATTCATCGGAAGGAGAGCTGGCACTATTGTCTGTAAATGGTTCAAAGGGATTTGAATAAGTTGTCGGGCTAACGGGTTCTTCGGCTGGTTTTTCAACCGGTTGAGTCGAAGACTGAGGCGTTGCTCCTTGAGGAGTGACAATAAGATCGTAAATTTTTTGTATCTGGGATTCTGTCTCTTCTGGATTTCCCTTAAGAACAATATGAATTGCTGTCTCTATTCTGGATCGACGCATTTTTACTCGAGCGTTTTCACCTATTGAGTTTTGAATCGCAGAGGCCATATTGTCGATTGATTCATTAACAGTCTTTGTGTTAAACCCGTCGGAAGGCTTGGATCTGTGCATGGTTTTTTTGAAACGACGAGAAAGTTCTTCTGCCCGTCTTACCGATCCCCCTTCACGGAGAATCATCTTGTACGCTTCGATCATCGCTTGTGTATCGGGAATGGCAGCTAAGGCTCTTGCATGACCTTCAGTAATGACTCCAGAGATTAGACCATCTTTGAGAGCGTCTGGTAGTTCAAGAAGACGCAGTGTATTACTAACGAAAGCGGGACTTTTGCCAATACGAGTACAGATATCGGAGTTGGTAAGAGTAAATTCCTTTATTAATCGTTCAAAAGAATTAGCTCTATCGATGGGGTTTAGGTCTGTTCTTTGGACATTTTCCACAATGGCCATCTCCAACATTCCCTGAGGAGAAGTTTCAATAATTCTGACAGGTACTTCTTTGAGCCCAGCAAGTTTACTGGCGCGCCAACGACGTTCACCAGCGATAATTTGATATCCAGCCGGAGTATGGGCAATAACTAGCGGTTGAATAATACCGTGTGTCTTAATGGAATCGATAAGTTCAGAAAGAGACTCAGGAGTGATTACTCCTCTGGGTTGGAGAGGATTTGGTTGAAGATAGTCAATTGGTAGTCTTGCAACCGGTTGATCGTCCATTTATTTTGTGACTACGTCTACGTATTTAACACCATTTAGCTTGCGGAATTTTACTTTTCCTTGAGCTTTGGCATAAACGGTAAAATCGCGTCCCTTGCCAGTATTCTCACCTGGGTGTACTTTTGCACCACGTTGACGAACAATGATTTGTCCTGTTTTGATAGACTCACCGCCAAAGATTTTAACTCCAAGTCTTTTGCCGGGTCGTTGAGCGTGTTGCCTGGTTGCTCCACCAGATTTGACATGTGCCATATTTGTTTATTTTATTTTTTTTGTAAGACCAATATTTCACGCTTAACGTCCGCTTCCGGACGTGAATAGAATATTCCGCGTTTCAATGGATTGTAACTTAACTTTAGCTTCCCGTCAATTATTTCACTCGTCTTATAGACTTTGTGGCCATCATCGAACCAAGGGAAAACCATAACGATAAAACCACCAGGTTTCAAGACTTTTAGCCAGTCCTTTAAACAACCTAAATATAATTTTTCCAACCCGGGAACAATATATCGGATTTCATCTTGGCGGAATTTGGATTTCCCCAAGAAAGGTTCTGTGACAATAGCGTCAATATCTTTGAACTTGGTCGAAAGGTGAGTAGCGTCGAGAACCTCCAGATGTCCATCGAAGTTCATTGATTGAAGATTTTCTCTGGTGTCGGCAACCTGTTTGGCAATGATGTCAACTCCGGCAATATGATATCCAACTTCAGCAGCCTCAACCAATACCCTACCCGAACCACAAAATGGATCAAGAAGTGTTTTTCCATGAGGATCGAGAGGTACCAGGTTAACCATACTTCTGGCGATTTTTGGGGGGAGCATTCCGGCTCGAGGATCAACGCGAGGCATGCGACGATCTTTTTTTATCCAGTGTTCAAAATTGTGAACCCAAATTGTTTTCCAAACCTGATTATTATCTGAATCGATAAAAAATTCATCAACTTTGTGTTTTTTGATGATAACCGGAGAAAGGCCAAACTCATCTTTTGCAAACTGGAAACGTCCACCCCCGAGAATATTTTTTATTTCATGATGAAGCCTGGCATTGTCTTCAATCTTACCCAAATTATTAATTGAAAAGGTCTTTTCTTTTATTTGCGACGATAGTGACTTAGCGTCGACAGTAACTTCCTCAAGAAGATAGGCCAGTTTTATACTGCACCCAAGTTTAATTGCTATTTTTTTAGCTGAATCAGCACTATCCGTTTCAAACAGATAAGTATTGGGGGAAACGAGAGTGGCTTCCTTAATTTGGACAGAGATCTCTTCGGCCGCCAAAGTATTGTTGGCACCGACGAACAATATAAATTTCATTGTTTATTAAAGGTTGATCGTTTTGACAGTGAGGTAACTCTCAGACTGTCTGTGACCGATCACTTTTCTGTATCGAGACTTGGCCTTGAATTTGGCCACACGAATCTTTTCACCCTTTCCAATGTTTTCCAGAACTAGCTCGACAGATGCTTTTTCAACATAAGGCTGGCCAATTTTTGTTTCTTTGCCATCGTGAGTCAAAAGCACCTCAGAAACAATTAGAGTGTCACCAACCTTGGTATCAATTTTTTCTGCAGTGATCTTGTCGCCTTGTTTGACCAAGAACTGTTTCCCGCCAAGTTCAATGACGGCATAAATATTTTTGTCTTCCATGTGCGAAATTATATCTCAAAGGGGGTGATTAAATCAAGCTGGCGAAGTTGCAATCCAATTAGTATTGCAAAACTAAGCAAAGAACTGCCTCCATAAGAAAATAAGGGTAAGGTAATTCCTGTCACAGGCATAACCCCAAGATTCATTCCAACGTTCACTATGGTTTGAAAGGCAAAAATTGAAAGTATCGAGAGAGAAAGAAAGGACGATTTTGGATCTTTTACTGTCTTCGCTATTTTTAGACATGTAGAAAAAATAATAAAATAGGCCGCGAGCAAAATGGATGCCCCAACCAAACCAAACTCTTCAGTAAAAGAAGCGAAAATAAAATCTGTGTGTCGTTCGGGAAGAAAGTTAAGGTGTGATTGGGTACCGAGTTTGACTCCTTTTCCAAAAATTCCTCCGGATCCAACAGCAATAGTCGCTTGAATAACATTGTACCCTGCACCTTGTGGATCTTTGTATGGATTGATGAAGGTTTCTAACCTCTGTTTTTGATACGGTTTGAGAAGTTTTGACTCGAGAGGAACAAAAATTGCCACCATAACAACGGCGATGATCATCAGTCTTTTAAACTGACCGGAAAAAATTAATAAAGCTAGGGGTAGGCAGGCTAGGGTTAAGGCTGAACCAAGATCCGGCTCTAGATAAACTAAAATAACGGGCAAAAAAGAGATTGCAAGAAACTTGAGTAAGTCAGACCATTTTTTTAATTTATTTTGTGAGAGATATGCCGAGTAATAAATTGCCAAAAGCGGTTTGATTATTTCTGACGTTTGAAGATTAAACAGGCCGAGATCAATCCAGCGAACTGAACCGCGAATATTTCGACCAACCAAAAAGGTAAGAATGATCAAAAAAATACTGATCACATAGAGAATACTCGAAATACTAAATAGGGTTCTCGTGTCGAATCGTGATAAAAGCAAAACAATAATTACTCCGGCAATAGAGAATTCTAGCTGAGTTAAGAATAAGTCTGGAGCTGTGCTCCATACAGTGATAAGGCCAAGAATTAATATTAGAAGTATCGAACCGATAAATAAGCCTTTGTTAGGACGCATATTATCCCAATCTTACAACTTTAAGTTCGTCACCTTTGACTAAATTGGAAACAAGAGCTTTTCTTTTGATATCTTCTTCGTACTGTGCTGGCCAATCGGACAAAACCAACTCTATTTTTTCGTCGAGACGACACCCCGCCTGTTTTCTTGCTTCTTGAATAGAGCGAATAATTTCGCGGGCCAAACCCTTTTCCTTAAGATCGGTTGTGATAACAATATCGTAAACGACAGATTCATTTCCCTTGGCAAGAATAACTTCTTCAACATTTAATTCATCCTTAATCAATTGAAGTAATTCAGATTCACCAATTAACTCATCAAAGTCACCAGTAACAGTAATTGAAGCTAGAGCTTGTTTGATGGGAATGGCCAGATTTTTTCTCTCAGCATTACCCATTTCACTAATTTTACGAATGAGGGTCATCTTATGAAGTAGGTTGGCATCAGTTACATTGATATTATTTACTTCTGGCCAGTCAGAGAGGTGAACAGATTCATTGCCAGTTAGGTGTCGATAAAGATATTCGGAAATAAAGGGAATGATAGGAGCAGCTATCTTGAAAAGAACATTAAAAACAATGTACATAGTGGTGTATGCCGCCTCTTTGTCTGCCTGGTCTGAAGCACTGGGGCCAACTCTGTCTCTTGAACGACGAATATACCAAGTAGAAAGATCTGAAACGAATTTCTTCAAAGCATCAACTGCTTTAGGAATCTGATACTTGGAAAGATTTCTATCCATTTCAATTGCAGTTTCATCAAGTCTGGTAAGAATCCAACGGTCTAAACTTCCTGGTTTACCGACAAACTCAGCCTTTGGTTCCCAGTTTTCAAGAGAGGCATAAGAAACAAAATATTTATAGGAGTTCCAAAGAAGCATGAGCGTAGTTTTGAGCTCATTTGCCCAGTCTTCTTCAGAAACAATGATGTCTTGACCCAGAACAATTGAGCTTCCCATCAAATAGAGTCTGAGAGCGTCGCCTCCAAGTTTCTGTAAAGAATCTTTGGGGTCAGGGAAATTACCCAAGCTCTTACTCATTTTGTGACCATCAGATCCCATGATCACTCCACTGACAACGACATTTTTAAATGCCTCAGAATCTATTAAAAGATTTGAGATTACGTGGGTTACATAGAACCAAGCACGAAGTTGTCCGGTGTATTCCGTAATAAAGTCTGCTGGAAAACTGTTTTTGAATTTTTGAACATTTTCAAAAGGATAGTGTACTTGAGCATAAGGCATAGAAGCTGATTCAATCCAGCCATCTAAAATTTCGGGGATTCTTTTTGCTTTCTTGCCACATTTGGGACAGTTAAACACTATTTCGTCAATCGCTGGACGATGTAAATCAGTCACTTTTTGACCGGATAACTTTTCAATTTCTTCAATTGATCCGGGAACAATTTGTTCTCCACATTCACATTTCCAAACAGGAATAGGTGTACCAAAATAACGAGATCTACTAATACACCAGTCTGGAGCAGCCTCAATACTTAACTTGAATCGACCGTTTTTAAAATGACTAGGAACCCAATTTATTTCCTGATTGGTTTCCAATAGTCTATTTTTAATATCTTGAATATTGATATACCAAGCAATTTGAGATTTATAGAGTAAAGCTGTTCCGCATCTGTGACAGTGCGGATAACTATGAGTAATCTTTGTACTCTTCAATAGTAGTTCTCTATTCACAAGATCTTCGATTACATATTTATCGGCGGCTTTAAAATATTTTCCTTGAGCAACTTTAATTTTAGGGTCCATCGTGCCGGTGTCATCAACCGATTCACCCATTGATAACCCATGTTTTTTTCCAAGAGTTGTGTCATCTTCACCGTATCCAGGTGCAATATGAACAATACCTGTACCATCTTCCATGGAAACAAAATCTGCGGCATAAACATGATGATCAGCATTGTTTGGAGTGAAGTAGTCATAAAGAGGCTGATATGCCTTACCAACTAACTCAGAGCCTTTAAATTCTTTAAGAATCGTCACTCTTTCATGACCTAGGGCGCCATCTAAACGTGGTTTGGCAAGAATGTAACGAGTACCGTCAAGTTCTGCCAAAACATAGTTATCTTTTTCGGAGACAGCCAAAGCAAAATTACTTGGGAGAGTCCAGGGCGTGGTAGTCCAGGCCAAAAAGAAAGTATTACTCTCCCCTATTACCGGAAATTTAATGAATACAGATGGATCGGTGACATCTTTGTAAGAGTTATCCATGGCCACTTCAAAATTGCTGATTGGAGTGGAACAGCGAGGGCAAAACAAAGAAACTCGCTTGCCTTCGTAAATATGGCCTTTATCATAAAGCTGTTTAAAAACCCAGATGACAGACTCCATAAAATTAATGTCCATCGTACTGTAAGGGTGATCCATATCAACCCAGCGTCCAATTCGGTCGATGTACCACTGCCAGTCAGCTGAGACATCATTCACATATGTCTTGCATGTTGAGACAAATTTATCAATTCCTAATGTCTCAATTTCTTTTTTGGAGTTGATACCGAGTTGCTGTTCAACTTTATTCTCTGTTGGTAGTCCGTGACAATCCCATCCCCAAACACGATCTACGTGTTTTCCTTTCATGGTTTGATAACGCGGGATAACATCTTTAATAATCGATCCTAGGAGATGTCCGTAGTGGGGTTTACCTGTAACGAATGGTGGACCATCGTAAAAACGATAGGTATTTTGAGGATCACGACTGGATACCGATTTTTCAAAAGTTTGATTTTTTTTCCAGTATTCAATTACTTCCTCTTCGATTTGGGAAGGGACATACTGACTTTCAAGTGGTTTTATGATTTTACTCATGTTTATATTTAGAATGATATAAAAAAATCCTGCTAAGGTTGATCTTACAGGATTAGAGTCACAAACATAAAGTTTGGGACGGTACCATCTAATTTTTTTCTTGATTGCGGCTATTACGGGCTTTCCCGGGAAGGTCTACTTGATTTCTTCTTCCAGCTCACCGAGTGATTACTCAGTTCAAATGCTTTTGACAGTTTATTATAGCAGTTATAGACATCTGCTCTCTTTCAGGAATATTTTGCTTTTGGACGTCTCTTGACAAATGAAAATTACTTATGTAAATTGTAATTAATCCCACAAAAGGCCGTATAGGGATAAGTTAACTGAATTACGAACTCTCTAACAGCTTTTGGTACACCGCACCTTCAATGTGATGACGCAGCCTAGGGATCTTGTCCCACTCTGGGGTATGTGCGTTATATATCAGTAGAAAACGGAAAGTAAGTAACCGATTAAATACGAAGCTAAGATATCAGAGTATTTAATTCATGATATCCGGTGTAAATCAGAGAAGAAGCCATCTGTCCTTACGAGCAGTTGGCTTCTTTTTCGGCAAAGTTCGGATGGTGAGCTAATTGATAGTCCAAAAATGGCAATCATTAACTAAATAATGTAAGATGACTTTGTTATTAGTTAAATACAAAAAATGGTAGGATTTCACACAGATATAGAGGCTGAAACACTCAGCAATACAAATTTTCGAAAAGTACTTTTTACTGGAACACATAGTCAATTGGTGGTGATGAGTTTGTTGCCGAGTGAGGACATTGGCATGGAAGTCCACGCCAATGTCGACCAATTTTTCCGTTTTGAAGCTGGAGAAGGTAAGGCTATTTTGAACGGAGAAGAGACTCTCTTTAAAGCTAATGATGTTGTGATTATCCCTGCAGGTACAAATCATAATATTATTAACACCTCTACGACTGAACCGTTAAAGCTTTACACTATTTATTCGCCCGCCAATCACCCAGATGGTACGATTCATGCAACAAAAGCTGAAGCAATGGCTGACGAACACGATCACGTTTAAGATGTCTCCTTGTATTTACAAACCCCGTCAACTTGACGGGGTTTTGTTTTTATAGATATACTGGATATATGAAGAAAATTAACATCGGGAAGCTGGCAATATCGATTTCTGTTCCTTTATTGGCTGGGGTACTTGGCTCTCTGTTTACCGGTCCTGCGGTTAAGACTTGGTATCTCGTGATTAACAGACCTTCATGGAACCCACCATCTTGGCTGTTTGGACCTGTTTGGACAACTTTATTTATTCTAATGGGAATCGCTCTATACCTTGTTTGGTCATCAAAAATGAGCAATAAGGTACGCTGGGCTCTTAAAATGTTTTCCGCTCAGATGGTATTGAACATTTTATGGTCTGTTTTCTTCTTTGGCATGGGTAACTTCTGGTTAGCTTTTGGAGAAATCATAGTTTTGTGGATGTTTATCCTAGCGACAATAATCTCCTTTGGGAAGATAAGTAAAAAGGCTGCCTGGTTATTGGTGCCATATATTTTGTGGGTATCTTTCGCTTCATACTTAAACTTCACCATTGCTAGCTTAAACTAGACCTCGAATCTGACCAAAACCGATACGATCATGAACAAACTGTTCTGTATTGGCCATAATGGCAGGGGTAATAACAAAGTTTCCCCAACGATCGTTGATGTCGTCTAGTGCGGTGACCAAATTTTCCCGTCTTTGAGTATCTTGAAAGAGATCTAACTGAAGAGAAGAACGAGGAGAAAGATTAAAACAAGATATGCTGAGATTTTTTACCGGAAGCTTGTACGAAGAATGACGAAGCAAGCGAAAAGCTATGCGATAAATATCACGACTATCAAAAATAGGTTGATCAAGACTCTTCCCCTCGTGAAAATATTGATAGTTATCGTAAAGCAAACTCAAATAAACACCTTTTGCCTGAAAGTTTGAGTGACGCATGCGAAAACCAACCTTTTCAACTAATTTAGCTAAAATTGGGGCCATCTCCTCTGGTGACGTAAGTTTTTTAGGTAATGAGTAGGAGTGACCAAAACTTTTAGTATCAAAATCGATGTCGTCTATTTCCCAACCTCTAAGACGCATAAACCAATGGTAAGAAAGTATCGAGTGAAAAGCGGCACGAAGTAGGGTGACATCGGCGGTAAAAAAATCGAAAACAGTATAAATACCGACGGTGTTAAGACGAATGATGTTTTGACGATTGATGCCACACAAATCCATAAGTTCAAGACTGTGATAAACATTCAGATAATTATTTTGATTGATTTCGTCTAAACCATCTGGCTTGTGAAGATTTGAGGCCGTCTTAGCCAGAAAACGGTTTGGACCTATCCCAATGGAAACGGTGAGATAGTCTCCAATCTCTTTTTTAATGCGATCTTTTATCTCTTTAGCTACAGTAAAAAGACCCCTCTGAAAAGCTGGTGTGCCGGCGAAGTCAAGAACAAATTCGTCGATAGACTTGGGAACGATCCTGGGAGTGTACTCAGAAAGAAGCCTCTTGAGGCTGAGATGAACGGCACGGTATTTATCTGAGTCCGGAGAACGAACAATAAGGTCTGAACAGAGGAGTCTGCCCTCTTTGACTCGTGTTCCTACTTTTATACCAAGACGTTTGGCTTCGATAGAAGCGGCCAGGATACAGCCGCTTGGTGTGTCGTAGGCGGCCACAGCTACCGGTTTGTGACGCAGAAAAGGATTGGCTTGTTGTTCTATCGAAGCAAAACAGGAGTTAAGGTCAATATGCATGACCGTACTTGGGGCACGATTAAAATCTAGTTTAATTAGCGAGGCCATCAGCGATTTCTTCTAGTGTCCAAAATAAAGTATCTGTGTCGAGTTTGAGACGAAAAAAGAGATTGTTAGAAGCAATGGAAAAAATATGAAAAAGAGTACGACCTTCGCGGATGGTGTGATGCATACCGACTTTGGAAATACGGATAACCTGACCGTCCCAAAAAATTTGACGGGGACTAACCGTGTGGAGACGGTGATCATAAACTAATTGAACTGAGACTGGTGCTGATATTTTTTGGATCATATACCCGAAGAATTAACGAACATAATTCATTAAACCAAATAATACCCGAATGGTCAAGATATAAAAAAAGCCCCGAGTCTATCGGGGCGATCTCTTATTTGAAAGTAAAGCAGCCGTTTCTTTCGTCAAACTCAACTTTCCAACCTTCCTTGGTATATTGGTCGATGATATCTGACACAACTACGTTGTAAATGGATAAACTTTGATTAGGAGAAAGCTTAAAATCGGATGCATGAATGAAGACAGGGTCTCCATCAATGGCTTTTTCTAAAATCGTATCGATGTGCTTTACAGCCGCCATCAAGCCTTCATCACGAGAGATAATGAAGTTTGTTGTGGCAATTCTCTTATTGACGACCAAGGGACCTCCTTAAGGTGCAAGATAGGGATATCTTACTACAAAAAGCCCCGGAAACTCCGGGGCGAGAAACTATCAAGCAAGAAATAGCTTTAATTTTGTTGTTTTTTGTAACGATGTTGTTGCTTTGAGTACCACTGGATAGTTGTTGAGGGATCTTGGACAACCTTCTTACACCAATGCTCGTATTCGTCTTCACTTATAATTTGGTCCATTGCCAACTTATACGCTTCTATCCTAACATCGTCGCTTATATGGATTGGACTGCCGTCATTGTCGTAGGAGAGTAACTCTTCAATGACCGCCAGAATTTTATCTCTATACTTTCTTTGTTCTTGCTCATTCAAGTGCCACAATCTTGAAAGAGCGCCGATTCGAAGCCTGTCCTCTAAATCTTGTTTCTTGACAATTTCGACAAGTGAATCAACATCACTTAAGTGGCGATGAACACAGTAGAAAAGTAAATCCCGTTCATATTTGCTTAAATCTTGATTGCGAATGGAGACGTCATTGCTATGAACAGATAGTTCGGACACTTCTTCCTCCTTAAAGTGCGAGATAGCGTATTCTACAGCAAAATTAGTACTTGTTTCTTAGGAATGCCGGAATGTCCAGGTCATCTTCGATATCAACCTCTGTGTGATGAACTTTGTATTTCCCGGCTAGTTTGACCTGAGGAGTTGGTTCCGATTCGGTTTTGGATTCTTCGACGTTTTGGGGCTCTGGAGTTGTTGATGACTGAGGGTTTGAAAATGGATTGGGGTTGGGAAGAACGCCAAAATGGCGACGGTTTTCATCAAAACCTGCGGCGATAACAGATATTTGAATTTCGTCACCTAGGTCTTCACGGATAGTAGTCCCAAAGATAATATTGGCATCGGGATCGGCTGATTGGGTAATAATTGAAGAAGCCTCGTTGATCTCTGTGAGGGTAAGGTTTTTACTGCCGGCAATATTAAATAGAATCCCTCGAGCGCCATCGATACTGACCTCAAGAAGAGGCGAACTCACGGCTGCATTGGCAGCAATAATGGCTCGTTTTTCTCCCGAAGATCGACCTACACCCATAAGAGCCGAGCCCGCATTGGTCATGACAGATTTAACATCGGCAAAATCGACATTTACGAGGCCGGGAATAGTGATTAGGTCGGAAATACTCTGGACACCCTGACCGAGAACAGAGTCAGCCATTTTGAAGGCGTCAAGAAGAGTCTGTTCCTTCTTGGCCACGTCCATGAGTCGCTGATTAGGAATAACAATTAAGGTATCGACATTGTCTTTTAGCTTTTCAATCCCCTCTTCTGCTTGTACACGACGACGAGCCCCTTCAAAAAGAAAAGGTTTGGTAACAACAGCAACAGTTAAAGCTCCAACATCGTTTTTAGCAATATCGGCAATGATTGGTGCAGCACCCGTACCTGTACCACCACCTTCTCCGGCTGTAATAAAGACCATGTCTGCGCCCACAAGAACTTCTTTGATTTTGTCTCTTGATTCTTCGGCCGCTCTTTGACCTACTTCCGGATTTGACCCAGAACCAAGACCCTTCGTCCCTTTCTCGCCAATTTGTAATTTTATATCTGCGTTCGAGTTTATAAGTGCTTGCATGTCAGTATTGACAGCAATAAACTCAACACCTTTTATTTTCCCTGAGGAAATCATGGAGTTTACGGCGTTGTTACCGCCGCCGCCTACACCCAAAACTTTTATCTTGGCAAATGTGTTTGTGTCTGGTTTAACTAGGCCCACTTTATGGTAAGAATGATTTGATAAACTCGATCGCTCGGCTAACAAGCTGTTTGCCGGGAATCCCCTTTATCATACCAGACAGTTTAAAACTTGGAGCAGATGATTGTTCTTTATGGTGATAACCGTAAAGAGCCAGCCCTACGGCTGAAGCATAGACAGGTGAGTTTATCTCGTCGGTAAGGCCATGAAGACTAGAGGGAGTTCCGATTTTGGCAGGTAACTGCATAACACGGCGACAGCTTTCGGTGCAGTTAACGGTAAGTGATCCACCACCAGTGAGGACAACTCCGGCAGGAGTGAGTCCATCAAAACCAGACTGTTTTACAACACTATTTACCAAAGAAAAGATTTCATTTAGCCTGGGGCGAATAATACCTTCAACAATAGTTTTTCGAGAGACTTTCTTCACATCTTCGGTTACTCCAAGCTTGGCAAGATCAATCTCATCAGTTGACTTTGTGTCTCCTTCTGGATCGCGACGAGGTTTACCAACGTAGTGTTTAATTTTTTCGGCACTATCTACACTGATTTGCAGACCTATGGCAATATCATCGCTGATTTTCTTTGCTCCGATGGGAATAACAGATGAATAAACACAAGAACCTTCGACATAAATACAAACACTAGTTGTACCTCCTCCAATATCAACCAAAATCACTCCCAACTCTTTGTCGGTGTCAGTTAGAACTGATTCGGCTGAAGCAAGTCCGGTAAAAACCAATCCGGAGACGTTTACTCCCAGTTCGTTAACGCAACGGGTAACATTTTTGATTGCCGGAGTAAGACCGGTGATTAAATGCGCTTCGGTTTCAAGGCGGACTCCGGACATACCTGTGGGATCTTTAATACCGTGCTGGCCGTCAACAATGAACTCACGTGGAAGAACATGAATAATCTCTCGAGAAGTAGGTAGGGAGACAGCTCTAGCGGCTTCAATTACTCGGAAGACATCGTCTTGACTGATTTCACCTTCCGTCTCCGTAATGGCAACTAGTCCTTGAGAGTTTTGAGATTGAATATTTTCTCCTGAAATCGAAACGTAGGCGCTGTCCACACCAAAACCAGCCATCCTTTCGGCAGACTCAACACAATCGGTAATGGAGCTAACACATTCTTCGATATTGACAATCTGTCCGCGACGAATACCTCTACTGGTGACCGTAGCTGCTCCGACCAAGTTAATTTTTGTGCCATCTTGATTGGGAACAGTGATAAGACAGGTGATTTTGCTAGATCCGATGTCTATTGCGTTTATTCCTTGTGGTTTTGCCATATGTTTATCTAAGGATCGGATTTTTAAAACTTAAATCGATCACTTTAGTGTCTTTTTTTATTGTAACGAGGTAGTTAAGCGATTGTAAAGCCGTCGTTACGCTTCCCTCGTCAAAGGGTACAGTTACAATGATATCAGGTTGGTCGACCGGGCTCAAGAAACAACGATTATTAATAATATAGACTTGAGATAGGTTTAAGTATTTAGAGGCAAGTTTTATCAAATCAAATATAGAGGCAATCTCTTCTGAGTCAGGCTTTTGGGTAAAAATGTAGCTAATATTGGCCCCGACTGAGGCAACAGGAGTCATTGTGCCGTTATCCCAAAGGTTGAAACCAAGACCTTCTTTTGAGTCAAGATACTTTTGCAGTTCAACACTTGGACGAGTCCACCAACTAGCAGAGTCAGTGGTACTGGGAGCTTCATCCATTGAAAGTTTGGGTAGTTCTTGAACAAGATAGATATTGGCCTGAATAAAAGGACGAGTTCCCTGAAGTTTGACAAGTAATGTGTTGGGAAGAGTGAAACCTATACTTACTTTATCAATCGGATATGCATTTTTTACCTGGTTTATCAATCCCTTTTGGTTTATGAATAAGGAGTTCTTCCCGAGTGAACGATTCATGATGGTAATGATTTCAACGGGACAGACTTGATCATTAAGTGAACAGTTTATTTTTTTGACTACTAACAATGAATTAAGGCCCATGACAATCACTACAATCAAAGCAACAGGCGCAATTTTCTTAAGATAGCTTAGTAGCTGGATCTTAGTTATTTTTGCCCGTCTTTCAAAACGTTTAGATGTAATCGTGGATAATCTGAACAATCTTCTCGGTTGCATTGGTAACTAATTTGTTAGTTGGCTTAATAGCCGCTTTTTTTGCTAAATCGATAATCGCCTTTTTTAAGACATCCGGGGTGAGATTTTTTTCTTCAAGAACTATACTGCCAATCTCTTTTTCTGCCTGTTTGGCGTTGAGATATTGCTCGTTGTGAGATACCCAAGGAATGGGAACGAGAACTGCTTTTTTACCCAGAACCATTAATTCATATACAGAGTGAGCACCGGCACGGCCAACAACAACCGAAGCAGAACGTATGTAGGTAGCTACGTCCTCAGAAAAAAAGTAAGGGGAATAAATGTAACGATCTTTATACTCTCCCAATTTTTCTTTGATACGACGGGCTCGATCTGAGTCTTTGGTAAGAGTACTGGCACCAGTTTGATGAACGACAGTAAAATGTTTGGTGAGATCAGGAATAATGGGGAAAAGTGCTTTATTGATGATGTGGGAGCCTTGTTTACCGCAGGATATATATATTAGTTTGGGATCATATTTTTTGGTGTATTTGTTACTGAGTAGCTCTTTCCGAACCGGGAGACCAACAACAATAGATTTTTCTTTGGGGAAATTAGGTAAAGATGATTTAAAAGAAAGCAGTATTTTTTTGACGAATGGAGAAATAGCCTTATTGGCCCAACCGGAAATGACGGTTTGTTCGTGAGTAATTGCAGGAATGCCTAAAACCCAGCCGGAGATGACTACAGGTACTGACAGATAACCACCTGAAGCATAAATTAGTTTTGGTCTGTATTTTAGAAGGTAAATAAAGGCCTGAAAAAACCCAAAAACAATTTTTATCCATTCCAAGGGATCAAACTTTTTATAAAATCTTCCGGCTTTGAGTTCTAAGAAACGAAATCCTGCCCGAGTTACTTCCTGATACTCGGCTGAAAGGGATTTGTCTCCTCGAAAATTGAATTTATGACCGATCCAGATAATAGGATAGCCTTCTTTGTGTAAGGCTTTGGCTACTTCAAGAGCACTGTTATGGTGTCCACCAGTGAAGACAATTAATGATTTCATGTTCGTTTTGCAATATTAATAAGCAGTCCTAAGGCAATAAAGTTGGTCACTAATGACGATCCCCCATAAGAAATGAACGGAAGCGGGACACCTGTAAGGGGAACTAAGGCAACCATAGAACTTAAATTGACAAAGATCTGGATAAGAAACATCAAAGAGATACTGCTTGCTAGTAGCTTATCAAATTTATCATTAACATTCACGGCAACTTTAAATGAGGCCATCAACAAACCAAACATAATAGCAATAAAGATTGCACTTCCCAAGAAGCCAAACTCTTCAGCAATAATGGCAAAAATTGAGTCTGTGGTTGCCTCGGGAAGATAGGCATATTTTTGTCGGGATTTGCCAAGGCCAACTCCATTTAGACCCCCCGAACCGAGGCTGTAAAGGATTTGATTAATATGATAAGAAGAACCAAGAGGGTCGGTTGTCGGGTCCATAAAAGTTTTTAGACGGTTGAGACGGTATGGAGAAACGAGAATTAAAGTACTGATGCCCAAAAGCAAAATAAAACAAAAGGTAATAATATCTTTGCTTCGAGCTCCGGATAGGTAAAAGACCATAAAAGACACGCCGGCAATAATTAGAGCAGTGCCCAGATCGGGCTGAAGCATAATTAAACCAAGATTGAGTGATAGTAGAATCAAAAATTGTTTGAGGCTGTGTTCTGTTTCCATCCATTTGGCTAAATAAATGGCAAGAGTGATTTTTAACAGTTCTGAAGGCTGAATCACAGTAATTCCTATATCGATCCAGCGTCGAGCACCGAGATATTTTGAACCAATACCGGGGATAAGGACAAGAAACATAAAAAGTAAAGTGATCCCATAAAAAATGTGAGCATTTTTTTTGAATATCTGCATAGGAATATTGGCTGTAATCACGGCAACGACAACACCAATACAAATCCATAGTGCCTGCTGTTTGACGTAATGATACTTATCGCCAAAAGTCCTGAAGGCGTCGATTACTGAGGCGTCATAAATGGCGATCAAACCAAAACAGGCAACAAGCACGCCAATCAAGAGGATAGTAAAAGGGAGGCGATTATGATGGCCTTGGGGGCGATGCATAATTTATATGATAGCTAACCAGATTCCGAAAATGACAAGCATAATAGCAACAAGCCAAGTTCTTTGAACAATTTTTGGTTCGGTCCAACCAATCTTTAGAAGGTAATAATGAAGAGGTGCGATAGGAAGAAGACGACGATGGAGTATTTTTACCCCCAAAATCTGAACCAAACTACTAAAACCGTTAATCAAAAATGGTAGTCCTATTATCAATAGTGCTATCACCTTGCCGGTTAACAGACCAACTGTAGCAAAAGTGGCACCGAAGGCAAGAGCACCAACATCCCCCATAAAAAGACGAGCCGGATAGACATTGAAATAGAGGAAAGCAATTAGGCCGCCAAGCCAAAGAGCAATAAAGATAGAAAGAGGTGTATCGAGGATAGATGTTGACAGAAGAAGAAAACCAAAGAGACTTATCATCAACAACCCTGGAGCAAGACCATCCATACCATCGGTAATGTTGACACAATTGGCAAAAGCAACAATAAGAAAAGCAGCAATTGGTACAAACCAAAAACCAAAGTGAATCACCCCCAAGAAGGGAATGTGAATGATATCGATACCCAAGTTAAGGTACATCAGAGCACCGATAATTAATCCGAGAATGGCTTGCAGAATAAACTTGTATCGCGTTTTTAGGCCAGTGTACCCCTGTTCTCTATCTAGTTCAAAAAACTTGACGACATCATCGTAAAGTCCGAGCAAACCAAAAGAAATAAAGGTGAAAAATATCACGTTTATTTCATCATTGATGGGATAAACATGAGTGATTTCAAAACCCAGTTTTCGAAGACCAGGCATCATGAAGGCAAAAATCAATGATGTTATGGTGAGAATCAACAAACCACCGCCTTCGGGTGTGCGAGCTTTGGAACGAATATGAGTTGAGGCTTCGTCTACTTTTTCTTTGGAAATTGCGGTTTTGTTTTTGAAAAATTTAAATCGATAGAGAAGATTAATAAAAGGCACTAAAACAAGTGAGTGAACGATAAAAGAGAAGATCAAGATACCAAGAAGTAAATCCATTTTAAAAAGAACTTAATATTTTTGGCAAGAAAATAATAAGGCCAATAATAATCGAAAGCCCTGCCGATATTAAAACCATGGCTGCAGCAACATCTTTGGCGGTTTTGGCATCGACTCTTTTTTCTAAAGTAATAAGGTCGACCATGGCCTCAATGGCCGTGTTGACTAACTCTGCGACCAGTACCATGTTGATGGTAAAGACTAAGATGAGCCATTCAACAAAACTGATGGAAAAATACACCCCCAAAAGGATAACAGCAATTGTTGCTAACAAATGAAATCTAAAATTAGGCTGAGTACGAATAGCGTATAGAAAACCGTCAAAGGCATGTCTGAAACTTACTTTATGTCTCCGTAGAGGATTGTACATATTTAGTCTATTTTACCAGTGTTAGAGCTAAAGCATAAGTTGTTTGGCAATAGAGAACCAAAGTGGGGCGGCAGTTTCCGAACCCCAAGGAGAAGTTTGCGGCTCTCTTAGGGTAACCAGCATGGTGTATTGAGGGTCGTTGGCTGGAAAAAAACCAACGAAACTGGCAATAGTTTTTTCCGGATCGTAATGACCTTCGATGGGGATTTGGGCAGTACCTGTTTTTCCGGCAATAGAAATGCCTTGGGGTTTGGCCCATTTTGACTCTCCTCGGTCAACAGCCTGAACCATGATCTGAGTCATGTCCGAAACAGACTCGGGAGTGAGAACTCGCCTTAACTTTCCTGTTTCACCCTCAATCACAGTTGGTTTAATGTAGTTACCTCCGTTGGCAATAGTATTGACTGCAGCTATCATTTGTATTGGAGTAACGGCAATTCCCTGACCAAATGAGTTGGTTGCCAAATCAATATCACCATATTCTTTTGCATCACGAAGACTTCCTGACACCTCCTCCTGTTGCTGAATACCAGTCTTTTCACCCAAACCATAGTTTTTCAGATACTCGACAAATTTTTCTTTGCCTAGCTTTCTGGCAACAAAAACCATACCCGTGTTATCTGAGTTAATGATGACGTCGGTCATGGAAGAATTGGGGTGATAAACCTCATTCCAAGTCTTAATTGCATATTTGCCAATTACTAAAGGTCCGGAGCAAATATCGCACTGTGTGTCCGGAGTAACCAACTTTTCATTTAGACCAGCGGCCATAATTAAAACTTTAAAAATTGAGCCTGGTTCAAATAGATCGGCAACGTTGGGATTTTTGTAGTATGTATTGGGATATTCTGAAAATTTGCCTGGGTCATAGTTTGGGAACGAGGCCATGGCTCTAATTTTGCCCGTTTTTGTCTCTAGAACAATAACGTTACCTGCTTGAGCCTGATATTTTGCCAAACCCTCTTTAAGCATATTTTCGGTGAGATACTGAATTTTTTTGCTGATCGTGGTGGTAATGGGTTTTCCTTCAATGGTGTGAAGAAACTGATAATTTCCAATGAGAATTGGATTACCTTTGGCATCTTGCTCTGTTCGAATTTTGCCGCCCCTCCCTTTTAAGAGACGATCTCCATACCCTTCAAGACCAAAGTAGCCCTGTTCTTCACCGCTAATATCCTGGCCAACAAAACCGAGAATGTGAGCCGACATACTGGACTCTGGATAATATCGAACAAATTCATCCTCGAATCCCAAACCAACGATGTTGAGCTTTTCAATTCTGTCTTTTGCATCCGGACTGACATAGTGTTGTAACGAGACCCAGTTCGAGTCTAGTGAAAGTCTATCTTTAAGATAACTACGAATATCGGAGTCGGTAGTTGCTTCAGGATCTTTGTCGAGATTTTCTATTAGTTTTTCGACCAAATCGTTATCACTTATTTCTAACTGAGGTTTGTAAACATAAAGGTGATATAGATTCTTTGTTCCGGCAAGAATGTTACCTTCGAAATCGAGGATATTACCTCTTTTAGCCTCGAGATAGGTGGTTGTTTCGTGTTGTTTACTCGCTTTTGTTTGAAGTTCCGGACCACGAATAATCTGCCAGTAAAATAAGCGAAGCAAAATAATTAAACCAATAAAAGGAACAAGAACAATGACTATTCTTAGTCTTTTTTGGATAACGTTACCCGAGTTTGTGAACATTGATTATCTTTGGGCGAAGGTTGGCGGAGTGGGAACAAAGACGATGTTTTTGGATCGGACAAAACCACGATTCTCAGCTAGAGCTTCAATATTTTTAAGTTGGGTGGCCTCTTCGATCTTAACAGATAAAATTTGATTTTCCTTTTCTAGCTTGATCGTTTTTGTATCGATTTCGCCTACAGTTACACCTTCTGTGGCTAAAGCATTCGTGCCGATTAAGTTGATGGCTACAACTCCGGCAAAAATTACTGCCGTAAAAGCAAAGGCAGTTTGAGTATTAATTAATTTTTTTAGCGATCCTAAGTTTGGCACTTCTAGTTCTTGGACTGATTGATAATTCAGATAACGACGGAACGATCGGTTTTTCGGTAATAGCGCTTAGCACTCCCTTGTCCTCTTCTGCCTTAATAAAATCCTTAATTAATTTGTCTTCTCCGGAATGGAAACTAATAATGCCTATCTGGCCACTCTTTTTAAGAAGCAAGGGTAGCTGGGGTAAGAGCAGGTGGATATTTTCCCTTTCAAGATTGACAACCATTCTAAGAGCCATAAAGACCTGAGTCGCGGGATGAATTCTTCCTGAACGACTTCTTTTGACTCTCTGGACAATATCGGCTAACTGTTTGGTGGTTTTTATTGGGTTAATACTTCTTTGTTTGACGATGATGCGGGCAAGAGGTTTGGCGAATGGTTCATCACCAAGAGCAAAGAGATCAGCTAGTTCTCCTTCATTTAGAACAGCCAATAGATCTGCGGCAGTAACACCCAGATCTTTCGTTAGTCGCATGTCTAATGGTTCATCCATACTGAAGCTGAATCCTCGGTCGGGAGAAAGAATTTGATATTGGGAAGGTCCCAGATCAACCATGACACCGTCAAACGACGGTAGTGCAAGTTTTTGAACGATCTCCGAAACTTTGGTGAAATTACCTCGAACAACTATCCAATTGAAATCTTTGGGAGCAGGAAGGGTAATATTCTCCGATTCAAAAATAAGAGGTGAGAATTTTTCGGGTACAAAACCAACAGCTCTTTTGATTGCCTCAATGTCAATATCAAACGAAACAACACGACAACCGGCTTCTAGAGCTTCTTGTGTGTGTCCTCCGTCACCGAGAGTGAGATCTAAGAAAAGATATCCTTTCTTAAAACCGTAGAGTTTGGATAGTTCACCCTTGTAGGCGGAAAAATGTCTTTCTATCATATATTGAGTTCGGCTAAGCCTTGATCGGCCTGGCTGATGGTTTGCGCTATTAAGTCAAGGTGCTGATGATAGGCGTCACGATCCCAAATCTCGATGCGATTAAGGGTTCCGGCGACTACCACCTGTTTTTTGATATTGGCTTGATCTCTGAGATACTCCGGAATCAAGGTTCTCCCTTGGCTGTCGAGATTCAAGTCGACTGCTGACTGTACCAAGAGACGAGTTAAATTCCTGGCCGCCGGATTGGTCAGGGAAAGCGAGGCCAGCTTTTCGGAGAGCTTCTGCCAGTATGATTTGGGGAAAAGAAACAGACACCCATCGAGACCCCAGGTGATGACGCCACCTGATGTCAGTTCTTCCCGAAAAGACTGGGGAATAGCTAGTCTCCCCTTGGTCTCTAGATTGTGGTAGTAGCGTCCAGTAAACATAATTCATATTGGCAGGCTTCAAAGTGGTATTTATAGGATACTTCACCACTCATCACCACTTTTCAGTATGATACACAATATATACGATGTCAAGGGGTGTGTAAAGGGGTGTGAAAAAGCAAAAGCCCTCCTTTCGAAGGGCTTGAAAATAATTTACAAATTACTTACTTGTAGAGAACGATGGGGCCTAGAAGATAAAGATTTAGAGACTCGGTAGTCCCCTTTTCATCGTCACGAGTAATATTGGCGGCCATGGACCAGGGCTTGTTATTGAGTGAGAAAGTAAGGACACCGTCTTTTTCGGTATATTTTAGATCTTGATATGATTGACCGTCATAAATGGCGGCTCCGGTAACGCCCGTTTGACTAACCGTAAGAGTACCAACAATATTTTTGCTGTTGGTGGCAGAAATTACGATTGGATAGAGAGTGATTTCTTTGTCGGTAGCCTTGGGAAGCCCTGATGAATTGAGAAGAATGAGATTCTCTTTGGCTGTTGCTTTGGAGGCAGTGAAGGTGACTTTCCCATCAGGCAGATTGTTCTGACCAGTTACAAAGGTAAAATCTTCTTTTAGAACATGGGTCACTTTTTGACCATCAAAGGTCAGTTTTAGTTTCATTGTTCCGGATTTTAAGTCTTTATCAAAAGAACATTTCCCTCCTGTCGAACAACTACCAAGAATAATGGCTTTAATATAAGGATTGGCGATTGGTGTTTCCAAAGTCGCCCGAGCACCCTTAAGAAGGTCTCCCGAGGTGTATTCAATGTCGAGGACTCCGGACTTGGCTTTGTCACCATTAAGAGCCACAAAGGTAAAAAGACGGTTAGTAGAGTGAGGCACAAGAAGAAGGAAAGGACGTTCTGTGATAGCTAGTTCATTTACTAAGAGTTTGGTACCTGTAGCAGTGTCGGTGGAAGAAGTTGTCTTTTTGGCTCCGCAAGCAGAAAGTAAAACAGCAAAAATAAAAATTGGAATAAAGTGTCTAATTTTCATAAGTGATTCCATTATAACGCAACACTTTTGGGGCTATTTTATCTGCGGACTAATCAGTTTCTTATTCATAATTGACTCAAAATAGACCGAGAGATCGGATGAAGTGGCTGATTGTTTGGGAGCAGGATAACCCAGATGCCGAAGAAGAAATAAGCCGAATTGGTGACCAAGACGATTAATTTCTTTTTCGCTATCGGCAACCTCAACGGCATCAAGAAATATTTTGTAGGATAAATATATTTCCCGGTCTTCAACTTCTTTAGGCAAAGTGCCAAGAAGTATTTCAGAAATAGTTAAACAAAGTCTGGTTTTACTAATCGAGTTCTTTATGGCTGGATAAAAATTGGACGACTCTGCTTGTTCTAAAAATTGAAGATCCTGTCCCCTGCCGACTAAAAACCTAATGAGGTTGAACGGATCAAGGTGGGGTGCTTTTTTGGAGGATAAACGACGAGCTCCACGAGCTACAAAATCAGCCAACCCGTGTCTTTCCGTGAGAATGGTAACATATTTGTCTGCTTCTCCAGAATCAATAGATCTGATAACAATGCCATTGTCCGAGTATGACGACCTCATTGTCTAGTTCAAAATGAGTTCTTTGTCTTGATCAAGATTAACGACCGTCTCGGTGCCGTTGTAGATAATCGTGTGCTTGATAGACGTTGTACCTGGCTGTTTTTGGATGAGTAGTTTGTATGTTGAAAGATCCAAGTTGGCAGGAAGACTGTATTTAAAGACAATTTTACTTTGACTTTCGGGACGCATGGTGAAAAATGCTTCGATAACAGTTTTATCGAGATCTTCAGACACGATCTCTTTTACCTCAGAACCGGTAACGGAGATCAGAGTGCTCCCTTTAGGAATAAAAAGACGGATGTAATCACGATAGGTACCATTTAAACAGAGCTGACCAGCTTCAAGATTACAATTACTGCCCTTATAAGGATTATTGTAGTTAACGGTAACTGTTTTGGTTACAGTACCGGCAACGTTTTCAATTTCCTGTTCGACCTCCTTGGTGAGGAACATATCGGTTTTGGCTCCGCCAAGATTGGCATCATTTACGTGAAGATAGTCATACGCATAACCGGTATTGATTCTCCCTGCGGCGTTAAAGTCTTCGGCCACTATTTGTGTGTCATCTTCAAAGAAGTAGAACAAAAGATGTTTTTGCTTAATTGAGTCTAGGATAGTGTTTAGAAGTTGTGGCCATAAACGTTTGGGACTACCCATGGCGTTGGCCATCATCGAATTCATGAGGGGGCCGAGAACCGCTTTTCTACCGGTCACTATTTTGTTTGTGGGACGATCGGCAATTAACTCAAGAGCGTAAACAACCTGTGGACAATCACAACGTGCGTCTGTCTCGGCACTGAAGTTTCCCCAACCACTGACCCCTATTGGACCGATGATCTTGAGAATACTGACTGGAAGCTGTGTGTCGATCGCGATAATGCCGTCTGGACGTATCATTCCAGGAATTTCGTTGTAGTACTTAGAGAACGTATCCATGGAGACCTTGAAGTCAGGAGACATGTTGGAGTTTCTAAGATTAAGATAGGTTTCATTTAGATATTTTTTGATAGCGTCCGGAGCAGGAACTTTTTTATTAAAACGGGCATCAAGATCGTAAATATCGTATGAGGAAAGTAGATCGATTTTGCCCTTGGTAACCTTAATGAAGGCATAAGCAGTCATAAAACCACCCGTCGGACGAATCTCAGCATCATTTTGAAAAATAATCATATATGTTTTGGAGTCAGGATTACCAAGAAGTTCCGGAAGAAGTTTGATGAGAGGTTTTGCCTGAGTAAGAAGCTGAGCTGTTTCAGAAACCGTGGACTTGATGGTAACAATCTTGCTGCGGATTTCTTTTCCGGCAATCTTAACCGGGTAACGAGATTCTTTGATTTCGGCAAGCTCTTTTTGAGCGTTCTCCATACTGAGACCGATTTTGTCCAGATCGGGACTTATGGCATCGAGAGTCTGAGCCATAAAAACGATTCTGTCTTCGATTGTTTGAGGTTTATCGGCTGTCGTACCAGACGGAGTTGCTTCTCCATTGCTAAACCCAAGGAGATCAGCGTAAGGAGAGATAGAAGCGATCAAAATATCACCTGCCTCGACAAGAGCTTTACCTGCATTAATGGCGTGCTGTCCATCTTTGGTGTAGTTTCCCAAAAGAGGAATTACCGACGTCCAACTGACGGATCGATATTTTGAGTTTAGAGTATCAAGCCCTTGAGACAGATTTTGCATTTCGGACTTGGCAGTGACCAAGTCTTGACCTTGAATAGAAGAATACAACTTGTTTCCTGATGTTTGGAGACTATTTATAGTCGGCATAAATGACCTTATGGCAAAAAACCCGTAGGCACCAATAATGAGGAATAGCCCAAAGATTATTCCCAAGGGAATTAAGACATAACGAATCTTTAAATTCTTAAGTTTCATAAAAATGTTTTTAAATTTATTGATTACCACTTACTAATCATAGCAAATGGAGTCTTCAGAATGATAAAGATATCGTAAATTATTGACCGACGTTGGGCATAATCTGCATCGATGGCCACTCTCTGATTCCAAGGAATTTCGTTTCTACCTGAAACTTGCCATGGACCAGATAGACCGGGTTTGGTGGAAAGACTTTGCTTAATGAGATTTTCGACATTCTTGCCATAACGTTTTTTGGCGTCTTCCAATTCAGGTTCAACATAGGCTCTAGGGCCTACCAGACTCATCTCACCTGAAAGAACGTTAAAAACCTGAGGCATTTCATCAATACTTGTTTGACGAAGGATCTTTCCTAGTTTGGTGATTCGAGGATCTTCATCAAGCTCAAGTTTCCACCCGTTTCTCTTGTATTTTTCATAAAGATCGGGATGAGCTTGCCAGAATTCTACTGCGTGAACGGCCTTGCCATCTATCTCAAACATTTTCATTGAACGAAATTTGAGCATTTTAAATATCTTGCCATTTTTGCCAACCCTTTCCGGTCGATAAAAAATAGGCCCTTGGGAATCAAGTTTGATCAAAATAGGGACAATAATCCAGATGGGAACAAAGAGGATAGCTAAAGTAATCGCACCGATAATGTCAAAAATTCTTTTCGTAAAGTCGTAGAGCATAGCTTAATTGTAGTTTAGATTATTTTGATTAATTAATGTGTTATTGCTGGTATATTATTAAGTCTATGATACCAGTAATCATTTGCGGAGGTGTGGGAACAAAAATGTGGCCATTGAGTAGCCCCGAACACCCCAAGCATTTTTTACCGTTAATAAACGGAAAGTCACTTTTTGAACTTAACTGGGAGACCTTAAGGAAGCGCTTTGAGGCAAACGAGATTTACTTACAGACAAATGCCCAACAGGCTGAAATTGCAAAGAGAATAGTTCCCGAGATTGTCGAGGAAAATGTTTTTATTGAACCTGATTCCAGAAACCAGGGTCCGGCAACAGGTTTGGCCGCTGCTTTATTGGTAAAGAAAGGGATGGGTGACGAACCATTTTTCTTAGTTCAGGTCGATAACTTGAGAGTTCCTGGAGAAAACTTATTCAAAATGATGGACCTGGCCGAGTCGCTGGGCAAGGAATCGCATAAATACATCACAGGGGGTTTCCTGCCGGATCGTTTTGTAAAAGGTGTCGATTTTCTAATGAAGGGAGATCTTATCCGTGAAGAGAATGGGGTGAAAATATATAAAGTTGATCGTTATGTTGATAGAAACGAAGAAGATTTCATCAACGAAAATCTAAAATCTGGAAAATTATTGATTCACGCAAATCACACCTGCATGACGCCAAATGATTTGATGAAGATGTACCAAGATTACCGCCCAGACTGGTATGAACCTCTTAAAAAGATTTCTGAGGGTGGAGATATCTCAGAAGAATATGCCAAGATGCCAAAAGGAGCGATTGAGGAGATTACCAAACAGGTGCACGCAAAGGGAGACTCGCTCGTTATTGAGTTACCTTTTGAGTGGACTGATTTTGGAACTTGGGATAGTTTGGAAAAATACTATCGTTTAAACAAGATTTCTGCTCAAAATGGCGGTTTGACGGAAATTGATGCAAAAAATAATTTCTGTATTACTGACAATCAGAAGCCTGTGGCCATCATTGGTTGTGATGACATCATTGTCATTGAAGGAGATGACGGAGTACTAGTTTGTCGTCGAGACATGACCGGTAGGGTCGGTGAGGTGACTCAGCCAAAGTGAGGATATCTCCTTCTCGAATGAATTTGAGAATTTTTCGTTGGTGAACTGGAGAGCATTTGCAAGACACTCTTGAGGGTCAAATTCCAGTTTTTCAAATTTTTCAATTGCACTAATTAACGAGCCTGTACTTTGCTCATCAAAAAAAATACCGGTTTTCTTGGCAACAATTGTTTCCAACGCACCTCCTTGCCCAAAAGCAATCACCGGTGTACCACAGGCCTGAGACTCAATTGGTACCAAACCGTAGTCTTCTTCTTGGGGAAAGATTACCGCTTTGGCATGTCGATAGAGATCAATTAATTCTTCGTCCCCAACAGCCCCCATAAAAGAGATGGTTGGTCCGGCGATCTTGATGAGTTTAGAAAGTTCCGATCCCCTACCTACAACTGTAAGAGGTAACTTCATTTTGTTAAAAACTTTTATGGCAAGATCGACTTTTTTGTAAGGAACTAGCCGACTAACAATCAAATAGCCGTCACGTTCTGAAGCTTTGATAAGTTTTTTTGTATAAAATTTGTTATCAATACAGGGATATATTACAGAAGAATCGCGTTGATAATATTTTTTTATTCTATTTTTTACCTCTTTAGATATGGCGATATATCGATCTGGTCGCTTTGATGTGAGTAAATCTACTGTTCGAAAATAATTAAAGAATCTTTTGGCCATTCTAACCTTTTTATCTTTGGCATATTCTTCTGCACCACTCCAAAAATATCTTGTGGGAGTTAAGCAGTAGCAAACATGTAACTGATTTGGCTTGGTAATTACCGATTTAGCATCGCCACTGGTAATGCTGATAACGACGTCATATTCTTTAAGATCAAGAGTTTCAAAAGCCATCGTGGCAAAAGGAGCAAGCCATTCATGTTTGTTTCGTAAAAAGCCGATCTTGTTGATAAAGGTAGGAATTACTTTAAAAACTTTTGCCCAAGGAGCAGACTCTGGATCGTATACCAAAGTGTACAAAGGTGCGTCAGGAAATATCTGGTGAAGATTTAGTAGAACACGTTCAGCTCCCCCAAACTTATTCACACGGTCATAAACAAGAGCAACTTTCATCAGTCAAAGAGTGTTTTATAAACCAAAAAAGTCTCTTTTGCCATTCTGTCCCAGGAGTATTTACGAGATTGGATATAACCTTTGGTTGAAAGATCATCACGCAGGGCTTGATCTTTAATTAGGGCTTCCAAACAAGAAACCAGATCGTCAACTTCATTGGGATTAAAGTAAAGGGCGGCGTCTCCGTAGACTTCCGGTAAACAACTTGCGTTTGAAGAAATAACAGGCAAGCCAACACTCATGGCCTCAATGCCGGTGAGACCAAAACCTTCCATCTTACTGGGATGAACTAGGGCTAGAGCAAGACTGTAAATCTTCGAAACATCGTCGTCGTTGACGTAGCCTAACAGTTTGATCCAGCTCTGAAGGTTTTTCTCGATGATTTTATTATTTAATCTTTCCCAAAACACCGAACGAGAACATATGAGGGCAAGTTGCAGATCTACCTCTTTGTATTGATTGTGTTTTTCAATGGCCTGGATTAGAACATCGACGTTTTTGTGTGGATATACACTCCCAGTGTAAACAATGAACGGTTGAGACAGATGATATTCCTGAAGTACTTGAAGTTTTTCCTCGGGAGAAAGAAGAACGTCTTTGATTGTCCCCGAAGAGGCTTCATAAGTGACCGTGATTTTTTCTAACGGGACTTGAAGTCTTTTGGCGAGATCTTCTTTGACAAAATTTGAGGGCACCAAAATATGAGAGGCTTTCTTGACAATTAACCTCATTAATGTGAGATAGCCGGAGCGCTTTATAAGATAAAGTCCTTGATGGCGAGTGGTTGTACTCGGACCCTTAGAGTCGTGTTTTATCAGGTCGTGGATAGTGAGTAATAGCTTCCCCGGATACAAAAGTGGAGCGTTGAAATGAGGTACATGTAGAAGGTCGAGTTTTTCTTTGGAAAAAACAAAGGGGAGAAGAGTCTGTTCCGAAAGACTATAAATCGGGATATCAGTGACAACTACTTTTACTCGTTTCTTTCCACGAAATTCATCTGCGTGTTGTGATTTTAAAAAGAGGACATACTCATTTTTCTTGTCATGTTTTAGTAGACCACTGACCAATTTCATGACATATCGACCAAGCCCAGCATGTTCTAAACCATAGAGACGAGCATCAATTCCGATGCGCATTTATATGCCTAATTGATATTTCAAGACTCGAAGTTTCCCTTTTACGGTAATTCCTGCCATGACGAGTGCGGTAACGATCTTTGGATAGCGTTTGCTATAAAACTTTTGGTAGAAAATTTTCCATGCTGCGGCTGACGATTTGGCAATTTTAATTTTATTGGCTTTGTCAGAAACGGCAGATTTGGCATTTTCCTTTCTGAGACCGGAGCTAGCACCTCTCAGATGAAGTGTACTAACTTTGGGGTAGTAAATAATTTTATATCCGGCGGCGTTGACACGGTAACAGAGATCAATATCTTCACCATAAAAGAAATATGTTTCATCCCACATACCGATTTTGATGAATAGATCGGTGGGCATCATCATATAAGAACCGGCGGCTACAGGAATCTGGTGAATTTTATCGAGTTTTTGAAAACCTAAATGATAGCTATTGAAAAAAGTAGACTTGGGAAAAAGCTTGGCAAATCCAAGGAATTTGGATATTGATGTCCATGGGGTCGGGTATCCACGATGGTTGTCATAATCCAAAGAGCCATCTTTTAGGAAAAGCTTGATGGTAATGGCACCAACCTTGGGGTGAGTCTTGAGGTATTTGAGAGGTTTGACCAGACTATATTTGTTGACAACAGTGTCCGAGTTGAGAAAAAGCACATACTTGGCGTCGGCGGCATTAACACCAACATTGTTAGCTTTCGCAAAACCAAGATTCTCAGAGTTTCTTATTGAGATAACACCGGGGTATTTTTTGGCGACCATGTCCATCGAGTCATCAACCGAGGCGTTGTCCACGACAACTACCTGTAGTCCCCCCTTGGGTGAGTCGGCTCGATACACAGAGGCTAGACAATCATCAAGAAGTTGACGTGTGTTGTAGTTAACAATAATAACCGCGAGTTCGTTTTTATATTTTTTCATTTTTGACCGATTTTTTGGTAAATAGAATCAAGGCTTACTGCAATTTTACGCCAATCAAAATTTTCTTCCACATGTTTTCTGGTTGTGGTGGCTAGTCTTTCGGCGAGTTTGGGATTTTTTATCACCCTGACAATAAGTTCAGCAATCTTTTCCGGAGTATTACCGATAAGCACATGAACGTTATCTTTTACCTTGAGTCCTTCAATACCCACCTTGGTAGACACAATTGGTAGCTGACTGGCCATGGCAGCTAGGTTTTTCAAACGTGTTCCACCCGGACCCCTAATGGTTGAGGCGAATACTGAGGAGTCATGATATGCCTTAACAAGGCTATCAACGTCATCTACCGCAATCTCCGTAACGGTTACTCCCGACTTGCCTTGAGCCGACAGTTTAATGTCTTCAGTAATGTACTGTCCAATAATAAGCAGTTTGGCTTTGGGTAGGGATTTTTTAACAATTGGATAAACACTTTCAATGAGGACGTGTGCCGCTTCAATATTTTGCAACCATTTGAAGTTACTAACAAACAAAACGACAGGCTCTTTGGAAGTCCAGTTTGTTTTCTTTTTGAAAAGATCCAGATTAACTCCGTTTGGGACGATGTCCACAGAAAGTTCCGGATCAAGCTTATTCATTTCATTTTTATCAGCTCTTGATACGGCCACAACCTGGTCGGCTTTTCGCCAGTAATAACGTTCGGAGTGTTTAAGTTTTTCGACGTCGATTTGAAGGAGCGGACGTAAAAACCAAGGAGCGGTTTGATCTACATAGTGTTGATAAACTAAGTACTCAATAGTCTGATCGACCAAGATTGTGGGGATGTTGGTCTTAGGAAGACTGGGCATAACATAGAAGGTCTCGGCGTGTATTAGATCATAGTCCCCCGATTGAAGCTCTTTGGCGATAGCCTCTTTTGCACCTTCAGCTGAGTTTCTAACAATCAAAAATGGATCAAGAGAAAAACCTGTTTTAAGAATATTTTTTAGCGTCCAAGGTGTGGCACTTCTTGTAAAGGTGAGGACTTTTTTACAGTATTTTAGTAAATACTTGATATTTTCATTTTCTTTTTTATCTTTGATCAACGAAACAAGAGTGATGTCATTGTTTTTGCAAAGATACTTCAAAAGATTGAGAGTTCTAATTTGCCCACCTGAAGAGTCAGGATAGGGAAGATAAGGGGTGAGCATTAATATTTTCATTTAGTGATTTTGGGTACTAGTTTGATAATGATATATTTTTCTGTTTTTTCAACGGTTTGATACTTGGCTTCAAGTTCGTGCATCTCGTCATCGTAATTGACACTGACATAGTAAGCAGCACCCTGAGCTATATGTTTATCAATATCGTAACCTAATGGCCATCCAGAACGATGTGTTTGGTAAAGAAAAGCGGTGTCTCCATTATAGGGGGCGATTACCTTGGCGTCTTTGGGAGTTAGGGCATCGACTCTTTTACCCGCTTCAATAATGACCGGATTGTTGATTTGGTAATACCCTCGAATGTCGTACCAAGAAAGAGATAACATCATGCCGATTACCGACAGCGCCATTATGAGGGTAAGAAGTCGTGAGTAGACAGTCTTGGATAGACTAATCAACAAGGTTGTCCCCTTGGCGAGAAAAATACAGATAAAGGGGGCAGTAATTGCTTGATAATAATCATGCTGAACATTACCTCCTGCGACAATGGAAAAATACAGAAGGATGCCAATAAGCCAGAGCCAGTATGTAATCCCCTCTTTGGTGGGTTTGGCAATTACTCCGAGGATAAAAAGACAGGTACCCCACGAACCAAGAATCAATTTTCCCAAACGTTCACCGAACAGCCAACGAAACCAAGCCGGGCGAAAACGAATACCATTGTTGTTTAAGAGCCAGTTACTGGCAGGTACTCCTTCGGGAAAAGAGGCGATATGCTTTCTCCAAAGGCCAAAGGGTACAAGCGAAATGGCGGCGTAGGAAAGTATGTCCAAAAAGTTTAGTTCTTTATTGGCAAGAGAACGAAAAAGGATGGCTAGGTGAGGCAGAGCAAAAAAGAGAGCGAATGGTTTAACTAAAACGGAGATAGAAAGAAACAAAGAGCTGAGTAGTAAAAAGATGCGTTTTTGGTAACCTTTTGTTTCGACAGTTTGTAAGAGAAACCAAAACGAAACAAGAAGAGAGGTGATCATTAACGGTTCGGGCAAAATGGCTCTCGAGTAGAAAATATTAAAAGGTAGAACAGCCATGAAGAATGAGGCGAGAGAGGCAATAAAGAACCCAGAAAGTTTGTTAACGATAAGATAGAGAAAAATGATGGAAATTAAAGAAAGAATCACTGAAGTTAGCCTACCTGCCATATCTAACCCCATCGATGGTGCGAGGCTGTAGACACCAACATGAAGCAGGTTGTAGAGCGGGAACTCTACCATACGATAACCGTGGGGATTGTCTTTTCCTGACTGAATATTACTTAAGTCGTGGTAGGTAGGAATAAGAAGATTGATTCCCCTTTCAACAAAATTGCGGCTAACTGAGGCTGTATCTGCTTGCCGAAAAGAGTGCCAATCAGCAACAGGATTGTCTATTTTGTATAACCTGACTACTAAGGCAATAGCCAAAATGATAGTGATAGTAATGGTTCTAAATATTTTCATGATTTGGTGCTGAGTGCTAATCCCATGTATGCCCAGAACAATATGGCAATTTTACTAGATTCAAAAACATCAAGAAAGATTGCGGTAACTAAAAAGGAGACAAAAATTCCCAACGCGGAGGTAACAAGAATTTTATTAAGACCTTCCTGACCGACAAGAGCAAACTTAAGCTGGCGGAATAAGACAATGAGAACAGAGATAAAAGCGAGAATACCCAACAAACCAGTTTCTCCGAGGGCTCTGAGGTAGTCGTTGTCTGTTGCGAGACCAAGCGAAGAGTACCCGGTTCCTAATAGTGGATTTTTGTAAAAAGAGCGGAGAGACATCGGCCACTCAACATCAAACCTGATACTCGTGGAAGTGTCTTGCTGAATAGCCCGAAGCGGTTCGGGAGTAGGTGTGGGAGTAATACTGGGTGTGTTTTGGGTGGCGGCATAGGCCGGTTTGGCGAAACTGATTTGAGAAGTAAATACTTTGAACAGAGTTTGGAAACGACCAATAAATGATGGAGAGGTAATCACAAAAGCAGACATAACTACAAGCAGAATAAAGCCTAAAAGATATCGTTTGTAAAGATAACAAATGAGGGTAACAGAAAGAAATAATCCGAGTAACCCAATTCGAGAACCAGCCTGCATAAAAAGCCAAAGGACAGCTGTAAAAAGAATAAAAAGTGGCAGTCGTTTAAGCCATCCCTTCAAGGAACAGATCAGACTGGTGAGGAAAGAAATGATCATTACTAAATAGATTGCCAGATCGTAGTGGCCAGCAAAAGTACTAGATAGGGGCACTCCTGGCCGAAGAGTTAAGGAAATCCCCTTACTGGCTTCAGAGTCCATGGTGGAGATGACAGGAGCTCGAAAATATATCTGAGCGATACCATAGGCAAAAACTAGAGCCGCAGCAATGAGGGTAATAGTTAGATAATACTTCCGGTTTTCGGGAGAGTTCTTGGCTGCCCAAAAGACTAGGAAAAAGATTGAAAGATACTCAACGCGACGGAAAAGATGTAAGAAACCGATTGAAGGATGTATATTTTGGGTAATAAAGATGGCCGAAAGAAGTGACAGAAGGCCGACGACAAAATAAACACCGATTTGAAAAGAAACGGGAGGGAATTTTACCTTTTTGAAAAGAATTGTTTTAAGAATAAACAAACCCCATATCGCAGCAATGAGAAAGTCCTCAACCCTTATTTGAACGTAGGTAAAAGGAACTGTAAATAAAGGAAATTTTGGGTATAACGGAATAAAAATAAGAACGGCAGCAATGGCGTACTTATAAAATGATTCTAAGAGCTTGTGCATAGGCACGACGAGCTTTTTCATCTCCTTTAATTATCCCAAATATTAATAGACGTAGCAATGAACCAAACAGAAAAAAGATCTTCACTAGAGGACGCTGCCAGCCGGGTTTATGTTTCTTCCAAAAATAGATCATGTTTTTTATTTCACTCGTGAGAGCAAAAACTGATCCGCCCGAAGCTCCCCCAAGGTGGATGATAGCCGGAGTAACGGAGTAGAAAGTCTGGTATCCAAGTTTTTTTAAGCGATAACAAAGCTCCATCTCTTCGGTATACATAAAAATATTTTCATCAAACCCTCCAACCTCGTTAAAAGTTTTTTTGGAGATTATCATGAACGCACCAGTGATCCAGTCCATCTGACGATCCCGATCATAAGAGGTAAGTTGAGGGTGAAAAGAAGGGATTAGTTTGCCAATGAGGGGCAAGTCATCAATAAAGAACTGCCAAGCAAAGACATTGCCTATTGTCGGAAAGTGACCTCCCGAGGCTTGAATACTACGATCGGCATTTAGAAGTTTACAGGAGAATATTCCATACTGAGAATTATCTCTTGCCTTATCGAGGGACTCTTTGATGGCATTGTCAAACACCAGTGTGTCAGAGTTTAAGAACAAAAGATATTTCCCTTTTGCTGCCCGAACTCCAAGATTGTTTCCTCTGCCAAAACCGATATTATCCTTGGCGTCAACAAGTCTTACTCTCGAGTATTTTTTTGATAACTCTTTAATTCTCTCAAGAGAACCATCTTTTGAGCCATTATCAACAATAATAATTTCGTAGTTTAAATCTTTGGTGTATTTAACGATGGACTTAACACAATCGGTGAGAATCTCCCGAGTGTTGTAAGAAATGATGATGATGGAAAGATCAATTTGAGTCATTTTTAAGAGATTTTTTTATTGAAAGGTAGATTAGATAAGATGCCGGGAAAGCAAGAGTCCAGACCAGAATCCGAAGTAACGGATTGGAGTATGTCGGTTTGAGGGTGACCTTACTTAAAAATGGCTGTCCTTGAAAATAAAGATCCGTTTTGGCATTTGGATTGTTGGCATACTTTGGGGAGTTGGTCGGTTCCCAACCGTTAACAAAAATTGACTCTCTAAAAGGGTAAATTATTTCTTCGAGATAATAACTATTCAATTGATCTCTGACTAAAGTCGCTGCCTCTTCCGGACGATAGTTTAGCCGATATGAAGGAAGATTAATGCCAAAAATTTTTATGGTGAACTTGGACTGAATTTGTTCTAAAACTTCTGCTCTGGTGAGATTGGTGTAATAACCCTTTTGGTCTGGATGCTGCCAGGTGTCTCCAGGCTCGTCTGATCGTTTTGCATCTGTTAGATCTGGATATACCGGTGAGGGCAAAGTTAGATAAATTAAACCAATAATATAAATAAAACCAGCAATAATTATTCCTCTTTTCATTGAAAAAGTCTGGCTCTGCCCAGTTTGTAATTATGATCTTTAATGGGTCTGTCTCCGATTACCTTTGCCGGAACTCCCCCAACGATGGTGTTTTCAAGAACGTCTTTGGTAACAACGGCTCCACCGGCAATTACAGCACCGTTCCCAACATGGACTCCAGGCATAATAATGACTCGAGGACCAATAAAAACATAATCACCGACAGTGACCGGCTCTTCGATAGCTGTGAATTGGGAATCTTTTAGACTGTGTTCGGAGTTATAAATCATTACCGCTGACGCAATATCTACATGTTTGCCAATGATAATTGGAGCACGACCATCGAGGAAGGCATGATCTCCAATAATTGTTCCTTCGCCGATTTTGATGTTCCACGGTTTGAAAAACCTAGCACCCATATGAAAGGTTGTCCGACGACCCATCTTAATCCCGGAAAGAAGGTAAAAGATTTTCCTCACCGTGTGGCTGGGGATAAAACCTACCAACCAAAGAAAATATAGTAAAAGATCTAAAAAGAAACTGCCTATTCTGCCGAAGATCTTTTGTAATGCTATTGCAGTTTGGAGCTTATGACCATTTTTGTCGACGAAGTAAATGCCTTCGGAAGATATTTTTAGATTAGTGATCTTCATACATTTTTTAGAATGTTTAAAATTTTCTGGGCAGACAAATCCCAATCAAAACGTTTGGTATTCTCCTTACCCATCTTAACCAGTTTAATCCTTTCTGCAAGAGAAAGATTGATGACTCTATCTAAGGCTTCTTTGATACTCTCAGTAGATAATGGATCTTCGATAAATATCCCTGATTCACCGGCAATTTCCGGCAGGCTACTGACCTTAGAGACAACTACTGGTGTTCCAACTGCTTGAGCCTCAACAACCGGCATACCAAACCCCTCATATAAACTGGGAAGAACAAAGGCACGGCTGCCTTTAATTAGGGCAGTAAGATCTTCGTTGGGAGCAAATCCGGTGAAGACTACTCGATTACTTATTCCTAGATTTTTTGACTGTTCAAGAATCTCATCGTAAAGCCAACCCTTTTTGCCGCAGATAACAAGCTTTAGTTGAGGTTTGTCTAGCTTGGAAAATGCCTCGATAAGACGATTAATGTTTTTCCTTGGCTGAAGAGTGCCCCAGTAAAGCAAGTAACTTCCGGTGATGCCGTATTTTTTCTTGACCGAAACAACTTTTGTTTTGGGAATCTTGCCGTGATATATTTCCCGGTCGATGGCAGGATATACAACTTCAACTTTGTTAGGATCTGTGCCGTAAAGCTTGACGATTTCGTCCTTGGAAAATTCTGAGATAGTTAATATTTTTTTGGCCTTTTTGACAGACAAAGGAGTCCACTTTTTGAGTTGATTGATATCGTAATTAGTGAAATATTCAGTACCAAAACGCTCAAAACTCATGTCCATGAGATAGATCACAGTATTTACAGGGGTAAAAAGCGGGGTGTAATGACTTGGTGAAAAGAGAACATCTATTTTGGGTTTACCCCACCATAGTCTTTTCGTAAGACTGGTTAGTACCCAGGCTTTTTTGGAACCAAATATTTCATAGACGAGATTTGGTCCACCGACAGGCATATCCGGGAGCGGACGTTCTTTTCCTAAGGCATAAATAACATCATTTCCCTGGACCTGTTTGACTAGATGGAGAAAGGTGTTGTAGGCAACTTGATTTACTCCAACCCTTTGGGGGATATTAGCTTCATTAATATCAAAACCGATATTCATTGTATTTTTTTTGAGGCGAGAACTTGTTTGTAGACGGCGTAAGTTTCTTCAGCGGCCTTTTCCCAAGTAAACTTTGAGGCCTGAACAAGACTTTTCTTTTTGAGTTCCTTTCTGTTCTCGATAGCCTCAATTATACCAGCAGCAATACTCTCGACACTTGCAGGATCAAACAGAACACCAGCGTCTCCAACTACTTCAGGCAAACTACTGATGTTACTGACGGCAACTGGAGCACCACAAGCCATCGCCTGAAGAGGAGAAAGACCAAACCCCTCATAAACGCTAGGCAACACAAAGGCGAGACATCCTGAGTACAAACCTGGAAGGTCGGCATCGGGAATATAACCGGGCATAGTAACTCCATCGACAGCTGCCGGAATTTCTCCCCAGCCGGTACGACCACCGATAATTAATTGAAGATCGGGATATTTTTCGCGAACAATCTTAAAAGCTTTGATCAGGGCTGCTTGATTTTTGCGAGGTTCAAGCGTGGACAGAGTGAAGAGATAATCTCCAGTAATTTTGTAGTGCTTTTTAACCATTTCTTGAACATCGAGGGACTGGGGGCAGTATCTTTCCTCTACACCTTCCGGAATAACAACGATTTTATCTTCAGGAATCTTGAGAACAGAAATGAGATCTTCCTTGGTGGACTGACTGACAGCAATGATTCTGTCTGATTCACGCATTACCCAAGCCAAACGCTTTTTGTGAGTGTTTCTGATTGATTCAGTGGTAGTTTGGGGAAATTTGAAAGGAATAAGATCGTGTACTGTAGTTACCTTGGGAAGTTTGGATGGGGGTTCGGTCCAGTCTGAAGTGTGAACTATATCCACTAGTCCAACTAATTTTTCTACAGGGAGGACATGAAGTGAGTTCCAGATAAAATCCATAAATCTTGGAGGAAAAGAATATATCTTTGATTGGCCATGGAGCTTCCTGGCAAGAGATATAAGTTCCTGACGACGGCGAAAGGAGCCACCAAATAGAACAAACTCATCTTCAGGATATTGTTTGATAAGAGTAGCCACTAAATTTTTGGTGTAGACTGAAACACCGGTGCCGTATATGGCTTGAGAAATATCGATGGCGATTTTCATAATTTGGGGATAAAGAGTTGGTAATTGCCGATCTTTTCCCCGGGATTGTAGTTCATTTTAATATATTCAAAGACTTTTTGACTTTCAACAATTATATTTTTACCATCTACCTCTGCTTGAGCATTAATAATTACCGGCACTTTGTCTTTGGCTAAGGAATAAATAATTTTGTCTTGAAAATCTTGCTGATGAAGATACCAAGGGAGAGAAGGAACATAAGTATAGTTTGGGGGAGTTTTTCCGGAGAGCGGATAGAGAATGTCGGGAACTCCCAAAAAATATATTTCTCGAGATGGGATTTTTTTTATCTCTATGACTGCTTCTCGAACTTCTTTGGTGAGGTAATAGTTTCCGTACGGATGGCGAATACCCGAAATAAGGTTGAGACAAAATAAACCAATGATAAATAGATAAACAAATAGTTTTGGATTATTGGCAGTTTTTGCCCAAAATAAAACCGACAAAAGGAATAGTGGTTGGAGATGTTCAAAACCAAACCTCGGATAAGCAAGAGGCAACAGCAAAAGAATAACGGCCAGAAACTGATATTTTTTATTTTTTAGAACTGAGTAGATTGTTGGAGTTAGCCAAGCAAGTAGAATGATAATTTGTCTTTTCCCCGGAAAAAGTGTTGCTTCATGCGGATAGACCTCTTTATTAAATTGAATTACCAAACGATAAAAGTCGGACAGTATCCCCTGCTTTATAACAAAAAGTGCGGGAATACCCAAACCAAAGATTCCCCCAAAAATTAAGGACCAAGAAAGTCCGGAAAGAGAAAAGAAAAGAATCAATAAGGCCGGGACAATAGTGGGTCGAAGAAGAACTATTTGTGATAGTAAGAAACCGGAAACAAAAAGGTGGAGATTGTTTTTAGAAAAAGAAAGAAACAACCACATGGAAATAAGAAGATTGACGAATGTTTCAATCCAAAGGACGTAACCAGAAAAATAAACTGAGGAAACAATAAATAAAACGAGCCAAACAAACGGCAGTTTAATTTTAAAACGAATTAAAGAGGCATAAAGAAGAATATCTGTCAAACAAAGTGTGGTCAAAAACAAACCGAGGAGAGGCCATGGATTGGCGGTCAAGAAAACCAGAAGCGAGAATGGCCCGAACAAAAGCGTCGGGAAGTGCTGATCAATAATATCTCGATATGGTAGGAATCCTTGGCTAATAAGATAAGGATATAGTGTGAATTCCCCGGAAAGGAAATAACCACGAATGAATATCAGAGCTATGTGGAAAATCAAAGCAGAAGGCAAAAGGAACAAACTAAATTTAACGAGTTTTTTCATAGGTGCGCTTCTTAACTGAGAGAGTAAGGTAGTAAACTGCCTGGAGATAACTTAAGAAAAGACCGTGATAACCGTCTAAGAATCCTAGTTTGTAAAAGTAGCGTTTTATGAAGTCACGAAGAAACCACCAGTTGGAAAAGAACTGTTTCTGTTTGACGGCGAGATTGGAATAACGATCTATTTTTTCAATAAACTCGAAAATTGTTTCGTAATTTTTGTGGATAAGGAAATTTTTTAGTTTCCCGGTCTGCATATCTGTGACGTATTCTTCATGAACAAGACTTTGCCATTTACCACTCCCCTTTTTGTAGAGCCAGATATGACAGTCATCTTTTGGTCCCCAGTCGGTGTGATAGATCGGTTTTCCCCAAATAAGATTGAGACGGGGAATAAAATAGGCAGATACTTTTTCAGAAACAATAGCCTGACGAATTTCTTCGGCGAGCTCCTTGGTAACATATACATCAGCTTCGATAGAGAGAATCCAATCTCCTATTGCTTGCTCGTTACCAAAGTTTCGAGTCTCGGAAAAAGAAGTAAAGGGATGATGTATGGTTTTGGCTCCATAGGTCTTAGCGATTTCGATAGTTCTGTCTGTAGAACCGGAGTCGATAACCAAAACTTCATCGGCTAGATTCTTGATCGATTCCAGTGTCTTGTACAGATCTTTTTCTTCGTTTAGAGTGGGAATGACAACAGTGAGTTTCATTTGGTTAGTTTATAAAGCAGGTGATTTGAAGTTGGAGCGTCTAGGAAATTTATTTTGTACGGCAGATAAGTTTGTAATTCCCAGACTCTCGGCTGTTGCATATCATAGTCTTTGAGAGACAGGACATAAAGAGCATCGATATCATTATAGTTTTCGACCGGTTGTGGCTTCAAATTATGCTGATATGTCAGGATATATCTTAAAGGATTAGCTCTAGTGTCAAAATCAAGAAGTACGGCCACATTGAATTTTGTCGGTGGATTGGTCTTTGCAATAAGACTGGCTACTTTCTTGGTGTCGGCAAGGGTGACCTCCTCCGGTTTTAGACCTCCCGAAAATATCCTAGTGAAGGGAGAGACAAGATTGAAAAAGAGATAGCCTAACAAAAGAGCAACGACAACAATTTTGTTTCTCTTGAAGATCATCCATAGTAAAAGCCCAGCAACAATGGCAAACAGAGGCCAAAAATTGAGAAATTGATAGTAAGTATAGAAGGCGGCGACCTTGTGTGATTGAGAGTCGAGAAAATATTGATAAAGAGAGTTTAGATGATAAAAATTATGCTTTATATCGAATAAAATCATCGGTAGATCACCAATGGCCGCACCGAGAAAATACAAAACTACTCCGAGTATTTTTTTCTTTGAGAAAAGCAGAATATAGAGAAAGATCAAAAAAGCAGAAATGGCATAAACGTACTGTAAACCGAATCCGACCCCGGAAAGAATCCCCAGAAAGAGTATGGGGAGTAAGGCCTTTCTTTTTTTAAATAATATCCACATTTGCCACAATGAAAGCAAGCCTATTAATGGCAAATAGTTGAGCGTCCAGACAAACAAAGAGTGATGAATCATCTTGGCATTAAACAAAAACAGGAAGGTTGAAAACCAACCCACTACAGGATTAGTAATCTTTTTAACGAAGAAATATATTAGAAACCCGGTGAAAAAATTGAGAAAAGTAAAAAATATGGTGATGGGAAGTGGGTCAAATCTAAAGATCAGTTCGAGAGGAATCAAACTATAGTTAAAGAGAGCGCTGTGAAACAAAAACAGACCACTCGACGTTGTTCTCTGAATGTAGGCTTCACCAAGAAGAGAAGGTTTCTCTTTGATCATCTGACCTGTGGTAATCAGAGACATTGCCTGCTCCGGTCCAAAAATTAGTCTGTTCTGATAGTTATAAAAACGAACAGTTAGAGCGATGGCAGAAAGAAGTATGAGAAAAATCAATTCTCTTCTCTTTATTCCTTTGAACATAGACCAATTATACGTGTAGTAACATAAACTATGTCTAAATATTTAGTTGTCGGTGGTGCCGGCTATATCGGGGGTGTATGTGTAGAAAAGATGATCGACCGAGGAGACGAGGTCGTGATCTTGGATAATCTTAAAACCGGACACAAAGAGAACGTTCATCCTAAGGCGACTTTTTACCTTGGAGATAAAGGTGACGGAATGTTGCTCGACAAAATATTTTCCGAACACCAGATTGATACTGTCTTGGACTTTGCCGGACTTATCCAGGTAGGTGAGTCGGTGAAAGAGCCTGGTAAATATTTCCAAAATAATCTTGGACAGGGAATTGATCTACTCGATGGAATGATGAGGAATAATGTCAAAAGGATTATTTTTTCTTCGACTGCGGCTGTTTTTGGCAATCCTAAGGAAATTCCTATTAATGAAAACGCTGATAAAGATCCAATTAACCCTTATGGTGAGTCGAAGTATTTCTTTGAAAAAGTAATCAAGCGATACGCCGAAGCGTATGGCTTGAAGTACACTATTTTCCGTTATTTCAATGCTTGCGGGGCAACTGAGCAAAGTAAAGAACAACATGCCCAAGAGTCACACCTAATTCCTCTGATTTTTCAGGCGGCGAAAGGTGAGAGACCAAATATTGCCATTTTTGGAACTGACTATGACACCCCAGATGGTACTTGCATCCGTGACTATGTTCATGTTTCCGATCTAATCGATGCCCATCTTTTGGCCATTCAAAAAATGGAGACTTCTCCTGCAAATGAATACAATCTAGGCAACGGAAACGGCTACTCAGTAAAAGAAGTAATTTCTGCAGTAGAAAAGATTTCCGGAAAGTCAGTACCCGTCGTATTGGGTGACCGAAGAGAAGGAGATCCCGCCAGATTGGTGGCCTCTTCCGAAAAAGCAAAATCTGAGTTGGGTTGGGAACCGAAGTATCCTGAGATTGAACAGATCATCAAGTCCGCCTGGGAAGCTGAGGTCAACCCCCCTGCAGTTAAAGCATCTTGAGAACTTTTTCGTAAGCGCAGGCAATTTTGTTCCAAGAATATTTGTCTGCCTGTTTGAGGTATTTATCTGAGGACTTTTGCTTGAGGGCTTCTTTTATTTTGGCGCTATATTCTTTGGTGTCTTCTGGATTCTTCACAAATATTCCGGCTTGCTCTAGAATCTCACGACGGCTTTTGTCATCGGTAACGACACAAGGAAGCCCGGTTGCAAGTGCCTCAAGATATACAATCCCAAATGCCTCACTGCTATCAGAACAGAGAGTAAATACATCGGATGAACGGAATATACCAGGCATGTCGGTGTGAGAGACTTTGAGTCTTTGGTAACGGCTACCAAGAAGGCTTTTCCCCAGGGAATCTTCTTCTTGCTCAAGAGGGCCAGTACCGGCAACCAAGAGTGAAGTATTTTTTAGACTGGCAACCGCCTTGATCGTGCTGATGATCCGTTTGCTTTTGATGGCGGCACCAACAGCAAGAACAATGGGGTGGGAAAGATTGGTTAGTCTCCTTTCTCCCTTGGGAGAGAACTTTTCGAGATCAACACCGTTGGGGATGACAACAATTTTTTGGTTATTCCAAGGAGTGACTTTTTTGGCCCAGTCAGCTTGAGATTGAGTGAGAGCTATAAAACAATCCGGATGGATGTATAGGTTTACCTTATCATTCCAGCCAGGCCCAGACTGACCGGCAACAACAGTTTTGGCGTTGATAATTGTTGAAAACATTCTCAAAAGGAGTACCTCCCAACCTGAGTTTTGAGGGAAAATGACATCGGGTTTTAGTTTCCAGAGTTTGGGGAGAAGTTTTATAGTAAATTGAAGTTCTTTGCGGTGAGAGTAATCTAAAAATAGTCGTTTGAGAGGATGGGTAACCGGAAGACTGGAGTGGGGATGAAGGGGATCGTATTTAACCTTGATTGATTGAACCGAATATTTTTTCTTTCCGTTTTTCGGACCGGCTTGAAAAACAGTAACTTCGTGTTTTGAAGAAAGGTTTGTGGCCAAACTATCAACATAGGTCTCCCCTCCTCTGTCGGCTAAGCCGGAATAAAAATTTACAAACGCTAGTTTCATAAACCTATTGTAAACTAGAGCCAGAGTGAAGAAGCTATCAATTATTATGCCGGTCTATAACGAGAAAGCCTTTATTGGAAAGGCAATTACGGCTGTGCTGAAAGCAAATATTGGAAAAATCGCTAAAGAAATAATTGTGGTGGATGATGGATCGAAAGACGGCACAGTGCAGCTATTAAAGAAAGTAAAGAATCGACAAGTGAAAGTGTTTTTTCAGAAGAAAAACCAAGGAAAGGGTGCAGCTATCAGAAGAGGCATGAAGGAGGTCACAGGGGACATTGTGGTCATTCAGGACGCTGATTTGGAGTACAACCCAAAAGAATTGTTTTTGTTATTACAGCCAATCTTGGATAAAAAGGCAGACGTTGTTTTTGGGTCACGATTTATGGGAGACAGACCACATAGAGTGCTTAATTACTGGCACATGGTTGGTAATAATTTTTTGACTTGGATTTCCAATACTCTAACCAACATTAATCTGACCGATATGGAGACAGGCTATAAAATGTTTACGGCAAAAGTGGCCAGGCAAATATCTATTGAAGAGGATCGGTTTGGATTCGAACCAGAGATAACCGCAAAAGTGGCTCGGTTGGGATGCCGTATATACGAGGTGGGAATTAGTTATTCCGGCAGAAACTATGATCAGGGGAAGAAAATAAACTGGAAAGACGGCTTGTGGGCCTTATGGTGTATTTTGAAATACAACCTAAGATAGTTTCTCGGCAACAAAAAGCAGACCATTGGCTAGCCCTGGAAGGAGTTTATCGCCCGTATCTTGCAGCATGCGTGGCATGGGAATCTTAAATATCGAGTTCCAGTAATCAAAGAGAAAACTACTTATACCTCTTTTTTGTTTAATAACGAACTTACCTTTCAAAAGATTATTAATATCTTTAACGGAATAAAAACGAATGTGTTCTTTATTTTTTGAGTAGTTAACCATTGGAGATGAACCGGTGAAAAAAATAGCTGTTCTCGTCTGAAGAGAAGAAAAATTGGGTACAGTAATAATTAATAACCCGTGAGGCTTGAGTACACGATGCATTTCTTTGATAATTTTTTCTGGGAAAAAGAGGTGTTCGAGTACCTCAGAACAGAGTATCAAATCAGCCGTTTTGTCTGGGAGGGGAATATTTTCGGAGTCAAAATCGACTTTATGGGTTTCTTGAAAAAATACAGACGCTTTTTTTAATTGCTGACCACTAAAATCAAGACCGATTGATTTCATTCGGGAAGTTGTACTCTTGGGCAGTAGTTTTTCATAAACGCCGTCACCACAACCAACATCAACAAAAATGGTAGTTTTTTTGTGTTTTCCAACAATGGAAGAAATAATTGAGGTTACTGTTTGGAACCTGTTTTCATAGGCAAAAAGAGAACGTGGAAACTTTGGCTTGAGCAAATTGACACGCTCGGATAGACGGTATTGGTTCTCAGAACTTAACTGATCGTATAGTTTATCGACTTTCATTTATTAAAGAGAATATTTTTAATATTTCTAAGAATTGTTTCTATAAAGGATCTTACTAATTGCCAAATGTTCATGTGGTTTATCACAGTTGGAACAATGGGCGGTTTGGGTGAAAAGAAGACATCCGGTATTTTGTCTAATGAGTTTTCTTCGCCCAAGAAATATTTTAATTTTCCAGGCCGATCAAAAACCTCTTTGTTTTTTGATGAACGAATCAAATGGGTAGCATGAAAATATTCTGTGTCCACAAAAACGATGTCTTGTCTCTCTTGTATGGGTAAATTGTGATTGTCGAAATAACCTTCTCGACCATAGGGGCAAGATGCGTGCAGACCAGGAATTTTTAAGTTTATAAATCTGACAGCGAAGTTTCCCTTCATATTTAGAAACTGATAATCTCCAAATTTTTCCGGAAGACGGTGATAGATATCTCCCACCAGATTAAATGTTCGAGTAATGACAGCTTCAACCGTTGGATGAGATGAAAGATGATTAATCACTTTTTTGATTGAATCAGCAGACCATATCTCATCTGCATCGAGAACTAGAAGCCAATCGTATCCTTTTGGAGTTTTCTCTATCATCTCTTGACGAAGAAGACCAATCGCTTCTCTGGTAGTTGCTTCATGCTCCTCAAACTCTATTTTGGGAGATTTTATAGATTTGATTATTTCAACTGTTTTATCAGTCGAGCCGTTGTCCCAAATCATCACCTTATCAGCAAAAGGAAGTACGGAGTTGATGGCATACCAAATGAATCTTTCCTCGTTTTTTACCAAACAATGAACAACAATTTTAGGTTTTGCCATTGTTTTTGAACAAAGAATTTAGTTTAAAAATGGACACGACAAGAACAATGATATTGCCAAGCCCCAAAGCAAGAGCGGGTGCAAAAGCGCCTAGGGAAGGGATAAATATTATGTCGATAACTACAATTGAAATTACCTGTACCGCCGTTAATCTGGCAATGAAGCGCGGTAAACCAAAAGAATATGTGAGGGCTGGTGTAGTGATTAGTGTAAACATAAAAGGTATCATGGCGAGTGTCAGTGCTTGGAATACCGGTATAGCAGAAAGATATTTATCGCCAAAAACGATATTAATAATTGGTTTGGCAAGAAGGGCAGATAACACCATAACAACTGATATCGCACCGATTAGTAATACTAATTTCCTCATGTATGAAATAATTTTTTCCGGAGTATCAAAACCTGAAAAGCGAGGGTTGACGACTGATCCAAGACTGGAAATTAATAGGGAAAAGAAAAGAGTGATTCGGCTGGCAGCTGAAAATATACCTGCCTGGAAACTACCAACAATGAGATTAAGTAAAATGACATCGATTCTGGTAGTAAAAACCGAGAACACCTTGGAAACAGCAATCCACTTTGCAAAATGAAACATTTTAGAGAAAATCGGTCGATCGAAGCTCCATTGGATCTTGATTAATTCCCTACAGAAAGTAATCAGGAGGGCGATTATGGTAGAGACGATGTTGGCAATAAATGCCGTGGAAATAGAGAGTCGACTGACGGAAAGTAACACAAAAACCAGAATTATTTTTATTCCTGCATCAATGATCTGACTTAGTGAGTAGGTAAAAAACTTGTGTTCGGCGGTAAAAACTGCTTGGGCAAAATTAATTAAAAGGTAGTTAAAGGCTATGAAACCGGCAAGAAGAACCTGTTCGGACAAAGAACCGGGAATAATAATGGTGTGAAGAAGAGCAAATAGACCAAAAAGAAGTAAAACTACCAAACCAATTGCGAATTCAAACCAAAAACCAGTATTTATTAAGTTTTGCCTTTTTTCTTTTAATTTGGGAATAAAGTTGATGATGGCAGAAGAAATGCCAAGATCACCAAGGCTATAAACAATAGCTACGAGAGCGGTAATGGCGGAAAAAACGCCAAAGTTTTCCGGACCAAGAGTGCGTGCTAGAACTACGGTATAGAAGAAGCCAACGGCAGCTGTAAAGCCAAGGCCAATAAAACTAATTAAGGTGTCCTTTATCGTCTGCGACTGGAGAATCTTTCTTATCTTTTCCACTTCTCTATCTTACCTTTTTTCTCTGTACCAGTCTAAAAGATCTTGAAGCGTTTTTTCTAAAGGAATCTCGGGCTTCCAGCCAGTTAGTTTGTTAAGCTTACTGGAATCTCCATATTGATCCGGGATATCCGAAGGTCTCATTTTTGCAGGGTCAATTTTGCGAGTAATTTTCGCACTGGACTTGGACAATAAAATATCAACAATCCGGGACACAAGTCCACTTTTCCCTGAGGAAATTAGATACCTTTCTCCTGTGATACCTTTTTCCAAAATTAATCTATATGCTCTGACAACATCACGAACATCGAGCATGTCTCTTTTGGTTGAGAGGTCTCCAGTTAAAATCACTGGTTCGCTATTACCTTTTTCAATTTTAGCCACTTGGGAAGCAATATCTGGAGCCAAGAAGCCAGGGAGTTGACCCGGGCCGGTGTGGTTGAAGGGGGTAGCGTAGACGATATCCATTTTGTAGGACACGACAAATTGCTTGCAAATATACCAAGCAGAGACTTTGCTTACACCATAAGGACTGTTAGGGTTAAGAGGAGTATTTTCAGTTATCGGAAGCATTTCCGAAGGAACGGCCCCAAACTCTGCCGACGATCCGATAGCGACGATTCTTGGGTGATAGTCTTCGATTTTTCTAACGGATTCCAGAAGATTAATGGTGCCAATGGAGTTTACAGCAAAAGTTTTTTGAGGGTTGGTAAAAGAAGATCCTGGGTTTGACCAACCAGCGAGATGAAAAATGGCATCAGGATTAATTTTTGATATTAAAGAGGATATCTGCTCGAGATTTTCGATATCGCAAACCGAAACATTCTTGGGTAGTTCAGTTTCCGGAGCTTGAAAAGTGGTGCCATACACTTCATAACCATTAGACTCCAGCTCTTTCCAGAGATGTCCACCAACGAAGCCTTCGCTTCCCGTAATTAATACTTTTTTCATTCGTTTTCTTTTTTTAGAAGAGCGATGTCGCTATCTACCATGATTTCCATAAGTTCTTTCATCATTGTTTTGGGCTCCCAGCCAAGCTCTTTTTTGATGAGGGAGTAGTCCCCTTTCATAGCGGTAATCTCGGTGGGTCTTAATAGCTTGGAATCGGAGATTACATGGTCTTCCCAATTTAGACCAACATGATCAAAGGCTGCCTTACAAGCATCTTTGATGGAGTAACTAGTGTCTGTACCAATGACGTAGTCTTTTGGTGTAGGTTGCTGGAGCATGAGCCAGATAGCTTCGACATATTCTTTGGCAAAACCCCAATCACGAGTGGCTGAAAGGTCTCCTAGATGGAGCTTGCCTTCGGCATCGATTAGAGGTTCACCGATCTCGTTTACCGGAGGATTTTTAATGCCTAACTTGATACAAGCAACACCCATACTTATCTTACGAGTAACAAAGTGGAGAGAGCGTCGAGGAGACTCGTGATTGAAAAGAATTCCTCCACAGACAAACATGCCGTACGACTTTCTGTAACAATCAATCATCATATGTGCGTATGCCTTGGCGATTCCATAAGGATTATTAGCAAAAATAGGGGTCTTTTCGTTGGCGTGTTCGACTCCTTCAACTCCCCCAAGAATCTCGCGGGATGTGGCTTGGTAAACACGTGCATTGGGACAGAATCTTCTTACTGATTCAAAGACACGCAGAGGCCCGAGGGCGGTCACTTCACCTGTGTAGAAGGGATGTGTCCAACTATCTGCCGGAACACTTTGGGCCGCGAAGTTATATACCTCATCAGGCTGATACTTAATCATTAAGTGATCAAGGGATGATTGATCTACAAGATCGGCGGCTTCAAGAATGATTTTACCCTTGAGATGCTCAATATTAGGCTGATGTGTGGAAGTGGAACGACGAATAGTACCAACAACTTGATAGCCTTTTTCAAGAAGAAAATCGGATAAATATGAACCATCTTGAGAGGTAACACCGATAATGAGGGCAACTTTGGGTTTTGTCATATTAGTTATTCTACAATAGCAATGCTAATTATTAACTTTGTAGATAGTAATAGCTGTTGTTTGATCCGGATAAAGAATTATATCGACAATCTTTCCGTTTTTTACAAATTCTGAATATTTATCAGAATATTTTAGCGGTAAAGCAATATATTTAGGATTATATTTACTTATAATCAAATTTAAATCTTTTTCTGTTTGGGGAAGAGAGAACAATAAGTTTTCAAGTGGCAAATCGACTCTTGTGCTATTCACCAATTCTGAGGTATTTATCTTCTTTGGGTCACAAACTTCACTCGGTAAAGTTTGCCAGAAACAAAAATACCAAACTGGATATTTGTCTTCCCAAATAATAAGCATTTCCCCGGGATTAGTAACCTGAAAATCGGAAATCTCTTTGAAACCATATTCCCAGTGCGAAGCAGAAAGGGCAGGATAAACATGAAAATAACTAAAAAGGAATTGGTAAATAGAAAAAAGACTAATTAGAGCTACAAACAATCCAAGGATTACTTTCATATATTTGTTTTTAATCAAGTCAAGTGAAGATACTATCCCCTGGCCGCAAAAATAGGTGAGGAAAGGCATGAGAGTAATGATTCGAAGAAGATAGGTGGCACCATCCTTGGTAATGGCTCCGGGAATTGGAGAGATCAGAATCCATACAATAAAAATTGACTTTAATTTGAAGTCGGCTTTTTTGAAAAAGACAAACGCTCCTATAAGCATAAACGGAAGTAAAAAGGGAAAGAACTCCCCTACCATTCCGGTTGAATGACGAAGAATGTTGTCTCCTTTGAGAAATAAGAAATCTGGGGAAAAAAAGGATAAATAATTTTTTGTAAATACCCGAATAATGGACAGAGGATAGTTGTAAAGTATTTTATTTGACACCACCTCAGAATTTGTATTTAAGGAAAAGATCGTTGGTTCTGACAGCCTTGATAATCCGCGATAGTAATTTGAGTCAGCAGTGACATTGACATCTTTCCAGATAGCCAGATCTAGCCCGCGAGATTTGGGGTTAAATAGTTGATATCTAGTAATACCTACGAAACCAAGAATAACTATGACGACGGTTAAAAATAACCACCATATTTTTCTTTGTGAACGATTTAACCCGTTTGTTATTAAAACAAAAACCAGTAAAGAGGCCATTGGAGCAATGACAACAAATGATGGGTAAAAAATCACCCCAACGACGAGTGGAATAAGAGAATAGAGATATTGAGTTGTTCTTTGTGCTTTAAGGAGAATCGTTAGATGTAAGCAACAAAGAAGAACGATTATGGGAATATGAGTATGACCTACACGGCTGATCATGAAACTCCAGGGCAAGACTGCGGAAAAGATACTACAAATAAAAGCTACCAGTAGATTTTTGCTTGGATTGATTTTTTGGGCAATTGCGTAAGTAAAGAAGAAAATGACTAGCGGAATAAATGAACCAAAGAGGGCCGAACCGAATCTTGTGCCAATCGGGGTGAGCCCAAAGAGCCAAGAGAAGTGAGTCATCCCGTAAAGTAATTTCGTGATCAGACCCGGAATGTTCTGAACAGAAGTTGAAAAAATGATCTTAGAAATAAAACCGCCATATACCTCATCAGCATAAAGATTGGGAACATATTTATCTAAGCGATATAACCGTATAAAGAGAGAGGCTACAAATATCGCGGTTAACGATAAAGCAATTAATATTTTTCTGTTTTTTATCTGAGGCACTGTATATTATTGTACTTGGAAAAATTGTTTTGTACTTATCTCAATATTTTCTTTATCGTTGGGTCTTTCTCCTAAGTAGTCTTGGAAATAGACATTAAGGTTATTGTCTTTGTATAAAACCCTAAATAATTCAGAACCTGAGGTGATGTTGGAAATTTGTTTACTCGATCCCCATTCTTTTCCATAATCATCAGTGTCGTTTATAAATTCAAAATAACTTCCTTGTGGATATTGGGGATAATAGGAAGAAAAATAATTCACTATTTGCCGTGCCGTTTTTGAACGATTTACAGAATAATGCCTAGTATAAGTAAGATAGTTCATGGAGAGATTGAGAGCTATATAAAAGAGAACAAAGAGGGCTGAGAACAAAGATGTCTTCTTTGGAAAAACGCTGGCTATCCCAAGCGAAAAACCGACCAAGGGTAAGCCTAGCTCCAAAGCAAACTTGTGCTGGGGTAGAAAAATGACAGGTAAAAGAGGAATAACAAATAATAAGATTGAAACAACTTGGAGACGGTTTATATGTTTTATCTTTTTTACCAGAAGACCAATAAACGAAAAAACTGTGCCTCCAAGGAGAATAAAGATCGTTTGCCACCAATATGGGTAATCCGTGAATAATCTGGGAATTGGCCTAAAACCACTACCAATGTAATCAACCAATAGTTCTGGTGCACCAAAGCTCCATAACACATACCAGGATAGGGTGTTTAAGGTTTTGGATGGAGAAAAATTCCAAACGTAACTATCCCCTTCGACGATTCCAAATACACTAAAGCGAAGATACAAATAGATGAGAGATATCATTACAAAAGGTAAAAACTGCTTGATTTTTTTGAGTATTCCTTGATAGTTGAGGATAAGTATTAATACCGGCAAAACAATGGCTGTTTCTTTTGAAAGTAAAGCCAAAATAAAAAATATCAAGGACTTAACTTTTGACTTTTCAAAATTAAGTAAACAAAGGATAGAAAATATTACTAGAGAAATCTCTTGAAAAGCTGAGAGAAAATATAGTCTGGTAAAGTTTGAGACTGAGATTCCATAGATGAACGTAGCAATAATTGATTTTTTATCTTCTTTGAGAACAGATTTGGCAAAACGATAAACAAGATAGAGAGAGAATCCAAAACAGAGTAAGACAAAGAGATAATATGGCCAGGCAGTTAGTCCGAAAAGCTTTTGAAAAGAAAAAAAGAATACTTGAGTGGGAAGAGGCCGATAAAAAGCGGCAGATTGGGCAGTGTGACTGAAAGAAAAGAAATTGAGAAATTGAGATAGAGAATCCACGTTTGAAATACGCAAGTGAAACCAGTCATCGCCCGAGAAATAATTTCCTAGTTGGAAAATATAAATAAATATCGGGAATAATATAAGAGAGATCGATTTAATAAGGTTAATTTTCATCAACAGTTAAATTGTATACTCAAATGGATATTTTTCTATTTGGTAATAACTTTTCTGGATGATAGATTGAGGAACACACTATACCGGCGACAATAAGGAAATAAAAGACATACAGTTCAATAAACGATAATGTCGAAACAACTGTACCCTGTTGAGCAGGATTAGTATACGGATCACCAATAATTTGGATTATTGTTGACATCCATAAAAAATATCCACAAACGGCAGACAGAAGGAGTAACTTTGGTTTGATTATTTCAACGACATAGATAAGTAAAATCGGAATTGAAAAATGATAAAGAAGGAAATAGGCCCCTCCATAATCAAAAAGTTGATTATATCGATTGAGGTAAAGTAACCAAAAAATTATTAGCGGGGAAATACCAAGTATGAGCCATTTTGTGTGTCGTTTGTTTGTTTTTTTTATCAAAAAGACAATACTGAGAAAAATAATTGGGGATAAATTCGATATCAGTGAAAATCTTATGAATTGATATTTTAATTCATATGGTGTCAAGGTATTTTGGGGATCCACGCTTTTCTTCAATGGGTTTGGATATACCAGCTGTAATAGGTTTATAGATTTTGCTGAAAAAAACGACTGGGTTTCTTTTGGATATTCTTGAAAATATACACTTTCTCGCTGATTTTGATTTGATGTAGGAGGTGCGGCTGTTGAAAACAATAGCCACACGATAAACGAAACCAATAACGGTGTAAACCATAGGAGAGACCTAAAAAATGACCCGAATGAAGACCATTTTCTTAATGAATACACTATCAACAGAGAGGCAGACAGGATAACAGTATAAGGATGAATTAGAAATGACACAACCATCAAAAAAGATGCCAATATCGAGTTATTTCTTTTGACTTTATCGAACAATAGTGGAATGGCAATAATTATTGGGTAAGCTGCAAAATATTTATAAAAAATTTCAGTGTTAAAAGATAGTTGTGACAATTGGACATTACCAAGTATCATGACAATTAAAAGGCACGCTTTTACTCTAGAAGATACCTGTGTAGTGACTAAATAAAAGAGACCCAAATAATAAAGTAAGGCAAGAACTTCAAGAAAACGCGCATAAACAAAATGTGATTCGCCAAATATACTAATTATTGAGGAAGTAATAATCGGTAGTAGTGGGGTTCTTTCTCCAATTAACAAGTCATCTAAACGATCAAAATAATTCGTCTGATCTCCATATTTTTGATTGTAGTAATAACGAGCAATTCTCCAGGGGTTAATACTGTCGGCAAAATACCCTGTATAGCCCGTCACCGGCACCGGAGTTGATGAATCAAGAAGATATCCTGTCGATGGCACACCGTAGTACTGGTCTCTTCTGTAAATCGAAATATTAATTATTGAAAGTGTTAGCAAACCGATAACAAAATATTTTAAGAATAGTTTTGAATCTAAAAATAGACGGCGATATATAAAATAAATTAGTCCCAGAAAAGAAGTGACAAGTGATAGCTGAAGGAACAGCTCGTTTTTTGACCATAAATACAAAAGACCTTGAGCAAACAATAGTGTTATCGATGCAATCGGAGCCAAAATTATCTTACTCTCCTTAGAAATGTCGATTTTATTAATTTTTATTAAATAATCTACAAGGGAATATCCTGGAAAAAATAGAAGGAAAAGATAGAAAAAATAATATAACCAGTACATCAGAAAGGAGTGTCCACGAAAATGTACTATCTCCAGTTGAACAAGAAACGTATTAAAGAGAGTGGATCCGGAAAACAAACTTAAAACAAGAAATGAGAAAGTGATTAATAGGACGACAACACCGATCGTTATCAGAATCTTTTTAAACGCTGGGTGCCCTTTCTTTTTCATATCAATTTATGATGATTATTAAGTATAATGGAAAACTGTATGAATATACGCACTGAGGATGTTTTTATAATAAACAAATATCTAGCATGCAAATAGTAGAGAAAAAATTAGGCATTTCACCAGATTACCAATATCGTGCCATGACTCAGTCATCGTGGATAAAGAGAAACTGGCACCAAAATAAGTTTGATATTGTAAGACAAATTCATAAATTCAATAAGAATGAAGAGATATTGGATCTAGGAACCGGTTCTGGAAATTTCGAACTGATATTTGCCCGTTCCGTAAAACACATATACGGAGTTGACTATAACGATGACGCCTTATCATTTTTAGATAAATTGCTAACAAAAAAGAGAATTAAAAATGTAACCTTAGAGTGTTCCGACATGAGGAAATTATCATCAAAACTAAATCGGAAAAAGTACAATTTGATTGTTTCTATCGACACAATTGAACATGTTTCAAAAAAAGATGGAGCCAAAATTGTTGAATGGTCAAAAAATCGATTAAAAAAGAATGGACGATTAATTATTATCACTCCAAATTATGAAAGTGTGTGGGTATTTTTAGAGAAAATCCTCGATTTTCTATCATTCACACCCAAAATGGGACGCCACCAACACATGTCAAAATATTCAGTTAGTAGCATGAGAAAAATGCTTTTGGAACATGGGTTTAGCGTTAACAAGGAAATAACTTTTAATTTGTTTTCGTTCATTCTTCCAAATAAAATTAACCAAAACCTGTTAAGAATTGAGGGGAAGTTGCACCATAATCGAGGGTGTTTAATGGCAGTTGAGGCTATAAACAAATAACAATATTTTCTTGAACTTGGATGTAGACGGCTGTAATGTTTATTTACGTCTGCTACTTAAGTCCGAAATCAGCATTTCGACTGTCACTTTTTTATTTTTCCGGGAATTACTACTTAAAAAGTGTACTATCGTGGAAATAACAAATAATACGAATGACCAAATGGCGGCCTTTTCAGCATAGTTTTGCAGATTTAGCAGACTTAATAGTGATGTGATTGTCAATAACATAATTGAAAAAACTAATACTACCTTTCCATCAATCTTAAATTTCAATATTGTAAGAAACCACAAAAGAATAACCGGTAACGAATCTTTCATTAGGTAGTCTTTAAAGACAATTATTTCAAGAATACTTGTAAAAAAACATATACCCAGGAAAATAAGATAATTATTTCGTCCAAAATATACAAATATCGAATATAGCAAAAATGGTAAGAACGAGCTTAGAAATAGGGCAACTAAATAAGTGTCAGCAACAATATTCCATACTTTATGTATTAAAAACCAGGTAAGGTTATTGATGTTTTTATAGATATATTCTTTTGTGAAAACATATTTAGTGGAGATTACCGGCTTTTCGCTATCAATTACAATTCCAGTTATTTCTTCTCCGTTTTGAGACTCAATTTCAAATTGGTATGTTTTCCCTTGAGAGTCATTGATTACCGGAAACCCGAAAGGAAATAATTCGTGAGGCTGAAATTGATCAGTATTATATTTTGCACTGTAAATCCAATTTTCTGCCCCTGATTCTCTTATTCTAAAAATAACAACGTCGATACTGTCTCTTCCCTTATTGTCGAATCTAACAAAAACTGTTCCGAGATTATTATATTGAGAAACAAACTCTCCTTTAGCAATATTCCCTCTCAGCATCATCTTCCCCACTCTATCTATTTTTGACTGATTATTGTTTGTACTCAATAAATAAAAAATACCTCGGCCCCCTGTTTGGATAGAGTTTGTGAAACTGAAGACCCCATAAAGCACCAAAATGACAGGAAAAATAAAATACAAAACTAAATTACTCATTTGGATTAGAATCTTATTCATTTTTCCTTTTTAAATAATCAACAAATAAATATATCAAACTCCCAGTCATTACTAGGACGCTTATTATTAACCCAACAAAATAATAACTTTGAGGTTGAAACTCAATTTCTATGTATAAGTTTTCCGACAAATAATCTGGATTATTCTCTTTTAATTGACGTAACAAATCGTCGGAATTAATTATCCAGCCGTTTGCATATCCGTTAACGAGTATGTGTTCATTTTCGGGTAAATAATCTTTTCTAAACCAATTGCTTGGTTGAACCTGAGAAGAACGGGAATCGGACTTTGAATGAATATATAGTTTCCACCCTTTATCGTAATTTTCTGAGTTAATTAGTAAATACTTTCCACTGGCTTTATTTATATTGACTCTATATAAAGTTGGATTGACTTTAACAAAACTGATATTATCTTCCTTTATCAAATCACTTAATAATGAATTGTCAAAAACATTATCTCGAAGCTGAATAAAGCTATCGTAGTTATTTTTTTTCGATAAATCTTTTACAATAATATCCAAGCTATCTTCAGACAAATATGGGTTACTGGAAAGATATATTATTGGTTTTGCAGTTTTATTTTGATAGAGTGAAAGTTCGTTTGAATATCTCTTTTCCAATGTAAGAGTCGCTGACATAGAGGCAAGGCTGGCGTGAATCAACTCGTTTGTCCACTTATCCATTGATTTTCCAATAAACATAGGAAGTCTCGATTTGAAATCATCTCTCATGACGATATTTTCTATCCCAAGAAAATTCATTAGGACCCTACTTTCTTCATAATTATCCGGTTCATATATTTTTTCAAAGAGAGCTTTTTCTACCTGATTTGACGGATTGTTGCCAATGTAGTATTTGGGGTTGCCGAACATTAAGGGATCATTCCCAGCAAATTTACTGTCTTGATAGGACATGGGTTGGCTTGCAGGAAGCCAAAAGATTTTCCCTGTTGATTCGTTATTAGTTAAATCGTTAAGTAAATATTGGTAACCGGTGTTTAGCACGTATGTTTGCACTCCATAGTTGTAATTTCCTGAGATAAAGGGGTACATGCCATACAAAACCAAAACGGTCGTTCCAATATAGATGATCTTGCTTTTAAACGATTGTAAAAACGAAGATAACAAAATCGAAAAAGAAAGACTTGTTAAAACAGTTATGTACTGAATATTTCTAAAGGCAGCGATATAAAACGTAAACTTTTGATAAATAAACTCATTCAAAAAACCAAATGGAGGATTAACACCCTTGAACAATAATAGAGAGATAACAATTGTTAGACATAAAGTCTTGATTATTATTGGATTTTTTTTACCAAAAATTCCCATGCCGATTAAGGCGATAAGGGCGTATTTCGCAGAGATAAAAACCGATACAAACGGTAAGGGAATTGAGGCTAGATAATATTTGTATCCAGCGCCATCAAGCAAATAGGCAAGATACATCTTTGGACTAATGTAAGTATTCCAATTGATGGCATTTTCGGTAATTGTCTTTGCAGTTTGACCAATCTGACTTAATAGGAGCAAAACAAACTGAGCAGACAAAAGCAAGGTAATAATATAAACAAAAAATATTTTGGCTATTCGCCGAAATGATTGACTGATATTTCTTGATGAGACAAGGTCTACAAAAAGAAAAATAAACACAAAGGTGGAGACAATGTGTAAATAATTATCTTGACTTAGGATCAATCGAAACAAGAACGAACATATTATGGTGTTTCTAACTATTCGATTGTCTGAATTGCACAATTCAAATAGCTGTCTAATCAATAAGGGAAGTAAGGCGAAACTTAACAAAAATACCAGGTATCCAGACACGACAGCGTTGAAAACGATTGGTACCGACATATAAAATAATCCGGACATTAATGAGGGAAAGAGGTCGTATTTTAGGTATTTGCTCAATAGATACATCGAATAACCGGCGAGTGAAATCGTCGATATAATCATTAATTTTGAGAGATCACCGCCATCAAAACCAAATGATTTTGAAAAAAAGCCAAATATTATCCCCGGTATTTCTCCTAAGTTGCGATATAGAACGACTCCATTTAACCAAGAGGTGAGAAATCGTGTACCAATTATTTGATTTTGAACTGGATAGTATGAAATTGACCAGTCATCACGCAAGCCAAGGGCTCCAGGCGTATTTAACATGCTCCTGTTCGCAAATATACTTATTAATAAGAAAATAACAGGAGGAAGAATAATTTTTATCACTTTTCTTAGAGATTTTGAGGAGTGATAGTTTTTCATGAATGGCCTTCGGTTAATCAGTTAACGATACAGGAAATGATATTTTTGATAATTTTTGTGTAGGACATAGAATCCTTTACTATTAATTCATTTAATTTATTATTCGGATTGATACATTTTAATGTATAGCAGGATAGTAGCGTCCCTGATGAACTAGAGTCGTCAGGATATAAAACAATCTTATTACATCTTGATGACGATATTAAATCGCACAAACCACTTCTTATTGAAACAAAGTGACCAGCTAAGTCCAAAAATGGAACAGTGCTTGTTAGTGGGATGCTAAGGTTAATCGCTCCTTCATGTTTAAAATTGATTCCGTTAATCACTACAGAGTAACCTAAGGAAATAAGGGCGTCAACAAGTTTATGCCATATTTTGTTGTTGATTATTTTGATTGAGTTCGCTTCTGGAGCAATCAAGACTGTCTTATGGTGTTTTAATTTGTGTTGATAAAATAGTTTTTCTGATGTTTTTATAGCGATATTTGGGATAAACGGCTCAATTATTGGCACGTCATTTGATAAAGACAGCATATTTTTATATACATCATAAATATTAGAATTTATACCCATACTTTGGAGATCATTATTGTTTATAAAATATGGGTGCGCGATAGCAACCTTGTTAATTGCTAAGGTTGAATAGTTTTTTGAAAATTTTTTAAGCAAAAAAAGGAATGCGTTACCTGGCATGTCGGCAACAATAATTTTCTTTTTTATATTTGGAAATAATTTTGGGATCTCTTTATGAGTTGGCTTAACGACAATTACAACTGACTTAATATTATTTTCATCCAAAAAATACTTAAGATGCGCACATAGATTATAAGTATCTCCAATTCCATAAGCGCAGATAAGACCGATTTGATTATTTTTTAATTTAATTTTATTTAATATTTTTTTCCACCTGAAATAGCCGAATAATAATGACCTCGTTTGATTAATTAGTTTAGGAATTGACATATTTCTTGGCTTGTATGTTTTACTTTCGGATTTCAATTACCAAATCTCTATAGAAAAAATTTCCAATTCTTGGAATACCACCAAGCCGTGAAAACAATATGACAAAAATATTACTACTAAGGTTTTTCAATATTACATTGTACTTCCTAACTCCTACTCTTTTTAGTAAATTGCTCATATACTCTTTTGACCACTTATAGTAATGCTCGTCATGGAATATTCGACCAGATCCAATTAATCTAAAAATAATGTCTCCAAACCACTCAGAATTATCTGTAACTATTTCAATTTTCCCTTTGGAAATTTTCACAATATTCTGAATGAATTCTGCAGGGTTAATCATGTGTTCAATACTGTAATTACTTAATACAATATCAATACTTTCTTTTCTAAATGGTAGGAATGCTGCGTTTGCAAGAATAAAATTTTCCGGTATTCTCTTGGGTATATAGCAGTCAAGATTGATATTCCCCCTTGGGTTTTCACCACATCCAACATCAAGAATCAATTTTCGTTTTTCTTTGTATCTTACAAACGGTTTCCCCGACATCTTTATTAAAATTTTGCCCTTTAGTCCACGAAATCCTCTTTTCCAATTTTCTTCAATCAAAAAATTTGGGACGTTATGACCTTTAATATTTATGATCGGGTATTTACGCCCGCAAGTATTACACACAAAGATATCTGGCTTGTCGAATTTTAAACAATCATCTTGACATAAAGGACAGGCAAGCACTTTATAGTAATCCATATTTTTCAATTAAATTTAATTCTGTTTTTGCAATATCTTCCCAGGAATATTTCTTTATAAAATTTGCTCCTTGTCTCCCGATTCTAACTCGATCCCTTTTCGAATTTAAATATTCAATTACTGTAGCGGAAAATTTCTTTGTATTACCTAAGGGTATCGAAATGTTTTTACCTTCAAATACTTCCTTGTATACCGGTAAATCCCACGATATTACTGGTAGTCCACAAGCCATTGCTTCGGCAATAACAATCCCAAACCCTTCTTCGTGCGATGGAAATACAAATATTTTTGCTGATTTTAATGTTGGATATATATCTTCATTACGTAAATATCCAAAAAACTTAATGTTCTTTTTAATGTTGTATTTTTCTATTGTATCTTTAAGTTTGTTGATATTATTGATGTCTCCTCCGCCGATAATTGCAAGTTTTGCATTGGGAATCGTATCAATAACAGTTTTCCAAATCTCCGGAAGGTCGAATACACCTTTTGAAGGATTAATTCTTCCCAAATATATCGCGTCCCATACCTGATTTTTTATCTTCTTGACTTCTTGAATCCTTTCGTAATCAATGCCGACAGGATTAATAAATATTTTTTGTGAATCAATACCGGAATCACATAATGCGACTCCAGTTGCCTTATTAATATTTATTACGATGTTGGCCTTTCTAATTAGCATTAGACTTATTCTCTGCGACAATTGTGCCATCAAATTTATGATTTTATTACCTGGCCTAACACGCCAATCTTGATAAATATGAAAAACGCACTGAACCCATTTTATCTTCGGGCGTAATAGTTTTAGTACAAAGGCAGGAATAACGTCCGGAAAGAAATCTGAGTTTGAATAAACAACATCGATATTTTTATTTGGGAGATGAAACAAAACGTATGCTGTACGCAGTAAATAACTAATACCCGCACCAAATCTATCGAAAATTGTTGGGGTAATTATATATTTAAACTTAATTTTGTATGTTTCATCGAGGTTCCTTCCATCTTTATTTGTGATAATTACTCCATCAAAATTATTTTGAATTCTGCTAAATATCTCGACGAATCTTGTTTCTCCACCACTGGTTTTTGTGTTTTTTCCCCAGAAACTATTTTGAAAGATTATTACACTTTTTTTCATTTTTTCTTAAGAAATTAGAATCGAAACTTTTAATAAGAATCTGTTTAGCAATTCTGGTTTTAGTATTATCACAACACCATGATGTCTATTCCTTACCATTTTTTTTATGATCTCATAGGTGCACTTATTATTTGTGTTTACAATGACTGATAACCTTTGTCTTTCATAAACCGGATAATCGTTGATATCGTTTCCAAAATGAATCGTTTCGGAATCTGATATTTTTTTATTGTTATCTTTTAAGACCTTTTTGACACCTAAATATTTATTTGTTTTAGATGAAACGATATTCAAGTATCCTTCATTAATTTCGCAAAATAGCCCAATTTCTAAAAATTGTTTTCTGTAGTTTTTTAGGTTTTGCCGATTATGTTTTAACACCAATTTATTTATTCCTCCTAATTGAATTATTTTTAAATACGACTCCAACTTATCGCAGAAATATGACTGTGGATATTTGTCTTTAAAATGTCTTATCTGATTCCTGTCATTGGAATAGAAAACATAATTGAGGATATTTATTCTTGTCTTATTGTCAATTTTTATTTCACTTGAAGGGTAATGTGCTATTACAATTACTTTATCCCCAATATTTCTTAGCAAACTTATAATTTGAACAAATGACTTTTTCTCAACAGGAATGTTGTGAATGATATTTTCGACTTTAAGATTACTAATATTAGTATTTTTATCCAAGATTATTGCACCTTCGTTTAATACTGAAGGAAGAGTGAATAGGTCAGATACTTTATTCACCTCTTTGTCACATCTTTTTTTAATTTTTTGTATAAAACTACTAGGTCCTGCCCCGGTGACTACGATTGTGTCTGAATTTGTTTTTCTGATTGATCTGATACCTTTTAGTGGAAATTTATTATTGTTAATTATCGTTCCATCGAGATCAAAACTTAAAAGCTTAATATTTTGGAATAGATTTTTCTTTTGATTCAGAGTTCTAGTAATTCCTTCAATTGAATCAACAAACAAGGTTTCCAATCCGCAATAATTTCCCTGTTTCTCGAGACAAGATGCCCCAATAGCACCGCCCGGATGATTTCTTAAAAAGTCTTTAAGCCTTATAGGAAATAGCTCAATGATTGACATAGCAAGTGATTGTAAATACATTAAAAAGGCTATCGTTGAATTGTTCGGGACAAGATTCCACGGATCTCCCTCATTTGGAATATTTAACACTACTTTCTGATCGACAAGATTTGCAGATCCCGATTCTGATGAACAGGTTAATAACCAAATTTCACAGTTACGTTTTTTTAGCTGATTGAGGAGCAAAATTGTTTCAGATGTATTTCCGCTTTTCGAGATGACTATGACCAGATCACCATCATGAACTGCTCCTAAATCACCATGAATTGCACTGTTTGTATGCAAAAAATTTGCCCTTAATCCGAATGATGTTAACGAGCCAACAAATTTTTCACAAACAGGTACGTTTTTCCCTAAGCCAGATACAATTACCGATTTGTTGCTCTTTAGAGCATTAATACATTGTTTCAGTAATATATTTGAGTCTTTTTTCTTAAGCTGATTTTGACAATAGGACAAAGAATTAATTTGTTGAGAAAAATGCCAGTCAATTATTCCGCTTAATTTATTCTTAAGAGGTTTCATAAATCATCTTCTAAAATATCATTAATCAGATATACCCCTTTATAAAAGGCGCCGCATATTGAATCATAATTATCCCACGTGTATGAAGTAAGTGATAACCAAATTATTGCGTGTATTATTTTGATTTTTCTTATATCTCTGTTAATTAGTTTAAAAAATTGTTTTTCTAGTTTATGCCAACCACTTGATGATATTTTTATAGAAATATTATTATCATCAATTGTTAACCTAAAATTTTTTCTGTTGAACTGGTCGTAGTCTCCGATAATTGAATAATATAGTTTTGCCCAATCATAGTCTTCATCTCCAAATAATATTTCTTTCCCGAAGTAACCTCTTGGATCAATAAAAACAATTCTTGAATCTGATGAAAAGATTATATTTGAGAACGTTATATCTCCATGAATAACCTTGTAATCGTTCGAATAGTAAGGTTTTATTAGATCTTCGACAATTTTGAAGTTTTTGTACACATTGATGCATTTTTTCCCGTTTATCATAATATAGTCCTGATCAATCAAAGGAATTAAACTGGCGATCTTTGTCATCCTTTCCTTAGTCTTTGAAAGAAATGCTATGTCATTATTTTGGTGATAATCTTGCTTTTTGGTTGGTTTAATTACATGTATTGTCCTTATTTGTTCAATAATTTTTTTCAAAATATTATTTTTTTCTCTTAAACTCATTCGCATCTCATAGAGAGGTTTCCCATTAATAAATTTCATTGTTAATGGGTCGTAGGATAGAATCCGAGGAAGAAAATCAATTTTGTATGATTCCAGCGATTGATACCATTTTTTTTCAAGTAATGCCAAATCCATCCCTTGTTTATTTACTGGAATTTTTTTAAGTATGCCCTTTTCTACTTCAATACGATTGAAAGCTCGGGAAACTAAACTAGCGTTACAAAATTTTGAGTATTTATGTAGCGTTCCGATTTCTTTTATACCTTCTGGATAAAACTGAACCATTGCAACTCTGTCATTTCTGAGAAATTTGCAAAACTCCGTTTCGTTAGGAATATTTGATAACGCTTTTTTGTCTTTAAAAACGAACAATCCGATTATTCCTCTTCTTTTACTCGGTTGCTCAACAGGTAAACCTCTTTGGAAACTCCATCGACATTTAAACTGATTGGAAAGCCCAATGTAGTTCGTAGACGAAGATAGTTTATTTATAAAATTGGCATTTTCCAAATACAGATCACACCAAATTAGCAAAAAGGGGGTTTTTGATGGTATTTTCCTCAGACACTGTTTTATTCCACCGCCATCAAATTTGTAATGAGTTTTTACTATTTCATAATTATCTGTTGGAGAATAGATTGAAAGATATTTTTTAAGTAAGTCACTCTTATAATCGGAAATTATCAGAATTTTTGCTTTAGGAAATAATTTTATTGTCCTAATAATTAAGGGTTCGTTATTGATGGAAATAAGTGCTTTGGGTTTATTTGCTGTCAAATAGCCCATTCTATTACCCCTTCCCCCCGCTTGAATTATGACGTATTTAACCATTCTTTAATTTTAGAAATAAGGTTGACCAACCTTTATTTTTGTTAAAGTCTTTGTCGTTTTTGCTCATAAAATATCCTTCTAGCATCGGTTTTGATCTAAATACCCATTTAGAAATATATAAATTTAACATACTAAATTGTTCCCACCAGCTACCTCTTGTTATTATCTTTTTAATTATAAAATTTGTTTCGTTTACAATCTTTTTAAGCTTCTTTGAAGAATAATGGCGGTGGCCTACTAACCACCAGGCTGGGTCGAGAACACAAGACCAAAATGACTGATTTGGTGTTGAAATATATAAAACTCCTCCTTTTTTTAGGACTCTTGAAGCTTCTTTGAAAAAAATGTTTTCTGTCCCCTTTGGTATGTGCTCGAGTACTTCCCAACACACTACAGTATCGAATGATTTCATTGTAAAGGGAATTTTGATGGCGCTTCCAATTTTAAAACCGATTTCTCTGCATTTTATCGTTTTTGCTGTTTTTAAATCGTTTTTGCTAATCTCCATACCAATAATTTTTTTTACACCTTGATTTTTTGCCCACAATTCGAACCATCCGAAGCCGCATCCAACATTAAGTACTTTTTTATTTTTGATATCTTTCTTTTCAACAAACTTATTCACGGTAAATAACGTTCGACCAGACAACTTCATGTATGGTGTTTGATTAAGCAAGTTTTTCATTTATTTTGAAAAATATAGGAAAGCCAGGTAATAAATCTAATGCTATACATACTTATTGCTAGTATCGGATGAGCAACAAGTTTTTTCCATTTATCGTTCTCGACGTATACGACTACTGACCTATACCAAAGACCTAACTGTTTCGTGACATCCTTATCATCCTTTCCCCATTTGTTCACATAGCTATCAAAGGTTTTAACATATTTTTTCTTTTTTCTTAAAAAGGTTTTTAAATCGAGTAACTCTTCGTGGTGATATATGCCTTTTTGGGTGATTGAAATTTTATTTGTTTGTTTTTTAATTGTTTTTGTTAAATCCCAGTCGTCAGCACCAAACATAATATTTTTTTCGTCATAACCACCAATTTTTTTAAACAAAGTTCGGTTTACTACTCTTATGGCATCAACAGGGGTTTTATTATAAAAGCTTCGTTCAAAGTTTCTAACTTTTCCAAAATATCCGTTTCCCTTGATGGTTTCAGGAATATAAAGGGCGTCAAACCTGTTCATTTTTTGGGATATTTCCTGAAAGAGTCCTTTATCGAAAGTCATGTCGGCATCGGGAAAGAAAATTATTTCTCCTGTGGATTTTTTTAAACCCTGATTTACTTGGGCGCCACGAAAATTTTTCGTTTTATTGCCGATTACAACATCGAACACATTTTTTGTATATTTGAGAGCAATCTTTTTTGTGTCGTCATTGGAATGATTATCTACGACAATAATTTCTATATTTTTTCGAGGAAATTTTTGCTCTTTAATTGACTGTAGGCAATTCCCAATATGATTTTCTTCGTTTTTTGTAGCTACAATTGCGGTAATCTTCATAAGAGTTATCTTGAATGCCAATTCCAGGCGTCCTTGATGATATCATCGATATTATATTTACTTTTCCATTTTAAAATTTTGTTAGCCTTCGATGGATCGGCCACCAGTATTGGTGGATCACCGACCCTTTGCTTCTCTTTGATTACAGCGAATTTTGATTGATATTTTTTTACTTTATCAACGATCTCCTTAACTGATGTTCCGATTCCAGTCCCAATATTAAAGAAATTTGTGCCTGTTTTTTTGTTCATGTACTGAAGAGCTTTCAGATGAGCATCCGCTAAATCGAGGACGTGAACATAATCACGAATACAAGTACCGTCGGGAGTAGAATAATTATTTCCAAAGATACTAATTGATTTTCTTTTCTTTTGGGCAGCACTTATTACCAATGGAATAAGATGAGTTTCAGGATTGTGTGATTCTCCAATTTCAAAACCTGCCCCAGCTGCATTAAAATATCTCAGTCTAACGGAATTCACTTTGTATATTTGCCAATACCATTCGAGGATTTTCTCGAACATCAGTTTACTTTCCCCATACGGATTGATGGGAGAATTTGGCTGATCTTCTGTTATAGGAGTAGTCTTTGGTGTGCCATATACAGCGCAACTTGAAGAAAATACAATTTTTTTACATCCGTTTGCTACCATTGCTTCGAGTAGATTAACACCTCCTTGAATATTATTTTCAAAATACTTTCCAGGATTTTCCATTGATTCGCCGACAAAAGCATATGCTGCGAAATGAATTACCGAATCAATCTTGTGTTCCTTGAATATTTTAGCGACTGTTTTTTTGTTTAACAAATCTCCTTTTACAAAAACTACTCCTTTGGGTAAATATGACTTATGTCCATAAATCAAATTATCAACTACAACAATATTTTTTGGGTCAATTCCCTGATTAACAAAGTAATGAACTGTGTGAGAACCTATGTAGCCAGCTCCTCCTGTTATTAATATTTTTTTATCGTTATTCATTGTTTATCTTTTATTAGGAAAAATCTGTAAGATGCCCGATAACCTTACCGGCGGCTCGGAAAAGGAATTTGACATCATCGATATTTCTAATTGAGGTGATCTTTTTGATAATGAATTTTGGAGTAATAAATGAACGATAGAGGTCTTGGGTAAGTTCTTTTACTTGGGTACTGGTGAGAGGACATTTCATCACTTGTTCTCTTTGATCAAAACGGTCGTAATCAGTAAAGTTTAAAAGATCATTTTCCAAGCAGAATTTATAAAGAGGAGTACCGGGATAAGGAATAAGAATGGTGGCTTGAAGAGTGTCCACAAACCCATTTTTAAATAACTTTTTGGACAGATTGACTGTTCTCTGGGCATCTTTGTAGGTTTCCCAAGGATAACCGATCATTGTCGTGATATGGGGCTCAAGACCAGCCTCTTTGCACATCTTTAGACCAGGAGCAATCTCTTTTACTTTTAGATTTTTATTGATCTTGTCGAGAGTCTTCTGGTTTGCTGATTCCAATCCAAAGAGAATAAATCTGAATCCGGCCTTTTTCATTAGCTGCCAAGTTTCCGGTTTACGAATACCGGTGATGCGCATATTACAGCTCATGACAATTTTTTTGTTGTACCCGCGATCGATCATTCCCTGACAAAAATCAATTAGCCACTTGCCTATTGGGAGACTGCCCGAGTCTTCCATAATCTCTTTGACGCCGAGATCGATTAACTGGCCAACTTCATCTAAGGCTAGTTTGGCCGATCGAGTACGGAATTTGTTTCCGGGAAAAAGTGTTGTCCAAGAACAAAAAGCACATTTACCCCACCAACAGTCCCGACCAGACATCATATAAGCACCTGGAGTGTGTTTGAAGTTGCCATTTTTGTAAGCGTAGTTTTGCCATTTTGTGAGTCGACGATCGATCATTGGAAGTTCATCTAGGGCGTGAGAGTGCGGGTCGTAGACTCCGGTATTTTTTATTGTTTTTCCGTCTTTGTACCAGACACCGCCAGAAAAGTCTCCTTTGCGATTTAGCTTGGCCACGATTGAAGCAAGAATAAAATCGTAATCTCCCCCAGCAATGACATAATCAACCTTTGAATTCTCAAATGTCTCTTGGGGAAGAGCGGTTACGTGATCCCCCATTAATACAATTTTTGATTTGGGAAGTTTCTTCTTTAGCTCGTTAACAATCAGCCAATGGCGTTTTACTACCGGAGTTTTTGTTTCAAAAACGATCAGATCAGGATGTCTTTTGACAGTTCTCTTGAACCACTGGACATAGGTCAGTTCTTCGGCAATGCCATCGTCCCAGTAGACTTTGTAGCCTTGCGACTTGAGTAAAGTAGCTGCATATGCGGGAATAACCGGATAGATGAAGGTTGGGCTGGTAAACCATTGGAACTGTCTGTTTTGGGATAGAAGAGGTGTTCCCTTTTCAGACTCAAGTGGTGGGTAACTAATAGAAATTGTTTTTATCATCTCTTTAGTTTAGCAGTAAAGAAAAATCCTTCCATAAATTTCAGACCATACCAAGAGTGAGTGAGAAAAATAGCAGGAATTGAGACTAGACCTTGAAAAATACTCTGAGAGCGCTTGGATATCCAAACAGAGTTGACAACAAGAGACAATATATAAAGACAAAGAAAAAATAGACCTGTTTGGCGAATCAAACTAAAAAGTGACGAGTTGACGAAAAAGGATAATAGAAGAAGGACCAAACCAATATCCATCAACGAGGGTAGCATATATAACGGACGAAGCGATGTTTGGGGAAGCACTTTAGCAAAGAAACCTCGGTGTAGTCCAAAATTGCCGTTTTGCCTTAGGTGACCCCGCCACAATAGCCGACGGTGATGATAGACAATCGTTTTGGGATCATAGATTATTCTCTTGCCGGTTTTGTTGACTAGGTCAAGACAGAGTTTGGTATCTTCACCAGGCCAGTAATTTGAGTCGAAACCACCTACGGATAAAAAATCTGTTCGACGGATCGACAAATTCATGGAGGGAAAATCGTCCACGTATTTTTTTGCACCGGCTAAGAATCGGTAGTAGTAGAACCCTGATCCAAAAGGAGACGCTGAGGCCCACCCTGAGGCCTCTTCTTGCCAAGAAACACCTGGAGGTGTGACTCCTGGTCCTCCGACCGCGACAATGTCTTTTTTGGAGAAATGGCGAACAATACTTGCTAGCCAGTTTGGGTTTGGATAGGCATCATCGTCAATGAAGGCGATGATGTCACCTTTGGCGACCTCGGCTCCATGATCACGTTTGTTAGCAGGCGGAATATACTTCCCCTGGTAATCAATAATTTTTAGGTGGGGATATTTGATTTTTTTGGGGTGATCGGTTTCTAGAATTATTTCAAAATGTTTGTAGGTTTGTTTTTGAAGGGCATCCAAACACTCGATCAGATATGGATTGTTTTTCTTGTAATCAATTACAACAACAGACACAAGGAGATCCTTTTGCTTATTCATAGCGAAGTTTTAGATTGGGGTCGCCCTGCCAAAGGTCGTGATGATTATCGTCGTAGTAACGAAGAATATAGGTGCGGTAAATAATGGCTAAGTAGTCGATGGCAAAGTTTTGTACCGATTGAAGACCGATATTGCTTTGGAAGTTATAGTTTATCTCGACCGGAGACTCGTAGATTTTTTTGAAACCTAGACGATTGGCCACGGCAAGCATTTCCAGATCAAAAGCCCAACGCTTAACAAGTAATCGAGGAAGTACTTTGACCAAAACCTCTCTTCTGAAAACTTTGAGGCCCGTTTGGGTATCAGAGACATTGAGACCAAAAAAGAAGCGGGTGGCTTTTTGGACAAGAAAACTTAAGATTTTTCTTTTGAAAGGATAAACAACTTTGCTTGCATGGTGTCGTTTGGAACCGATAATAATATCGGCATCGTACCACTTCATGTGTTCAAGAGCCAAACCAATTCCTTTTGCATTGAGATCAGAACCGGCATCGATAAAAGCGATTATTCCTCCTTTGGCTCTGGCCATACCAAAACGAATGGCATAACCCTTGCCTTTGTTTTCCGGATAAAAAAAGGTGTGCGTGTTTTTGTTTTTTATTTTTTTGGCTAATTCAAAAGTGTGATCTGATTTGTTTTTTCGGCCATCGACAACACAGATAATTTCATAAGGTCGGTTTAGTTCAGAGAGATATTGATTTAAGGTGGATAAATCACGAAAAATTGTTTTGCAGTTGTAAGCTGGAACAATGACAGAGAGTAGATTGGGGTTGGCGGACAACTTGGTCATAATCTTTCCGAATTATATACGTTTGGGAGTAAATAATCTCTTCGAAAATAAATAAATCATGAGTGAAACAAAAAGAGTCAGTTGTACAAAAAAGTTTGCCTGAACTGCGGCTGAAAAAGAAGTCCTAAAAACAACGATCAATAATGGTTGAATAATAGTTGAAATTAAAAGAAATATATTGGCCTGGGGACGACCAATGGCCATGAGATAACTGATAATAAATTGACTAAAGGCCAAAAAGGCCATAGAAAAAGCGAAGTATGAAAGTAGGGGTGCGGCTTCGAGGTAGGCTGTACCGGAAAGTATACGGATAATTAATGTGGGGAAAAGACTAAACACACCGGCACCAATAACTCCGAACAACAAAATGACCGCTCCGAGTTTGAGAAAAATTGAACTGGTATCGGTTTTTTGGGCGTGTCGATGGGCGGCTAGCGGAAGAACCAAGGCACCAAGGGGTGTAAGCCCGTAGAGAATCATTCTGCCCAGAATGGAGAGTGAAGAATATAAACCGGAGGTATGTGAGTCAAAAAATGCTCTAACTAAAAGAACGTCTGTCGAGATTAACGAGGCCGTGCCCAAGGCATAGATAAAGCTATACCCCGTAAAACCGGCGAGATTAAATTTTATTTTCCTTTTGACTGTGATCTGGGGTAGAACACTGCGTCGAATAGAGAAAAAGAGAATTACTGTCGTAACCGCTCCCCCAAGGAGCTGACCAAGAACGGCTCCGGTGGCCCCAAAACCCATCTTAATAAAGATAATGGCAATAAGAATGGTGATAAGGACTCCGGAAAATCCAACTATGGTTTGATAAACAAATTTTTGGAAAGCAATGATGTATGAATTAACAATTGTTTGGAAAAGGGTAATAAACATACTAATCCCCAGGATAAGGAAAGCCATGGAGTTTGCCTTAAATATTTCCGCTAATGGACCAGAAAAGACCACCAACAAAAGACCAAGAACTAAGGTAATCGGACTGATGATTTTCAAAAGATAGTAGAAAAACTGGTTGATGGCGATACTATCCCCTTTTCCTTTAAACTCAGAGATAAATTTGGTGACAACATTGGCGATTGTGCCGGTAGGAATACCCAAAATATAGATCAGACTTAAGTAGGAGAGAAACTCACCATATTCTGCCGGAGCCAACAGTCGAAGAAGAATTAAATGAAAGAGGTAACGAGAAAAACTAAGTATGAAGTTGCCAAAATAATAGAAGGCACTGGAACGTGCTGTGGGGGTGGAAAGAGCATGAAGAATTCGCTTCATGAGTAAGTTTAGCATGGAGGCTAAGCGACAAAATAGCCCCGAGTGAATAAGGAGATAGCGAAGATAGAAAAAATAATCGTCACCAAAAAATAGAGATAGCGAAGATATGGATGAGTTTTGTCTAGAGTAGAGGCTAGAAAACCAAACATGGGGAATAATACGAGAGCAATTTTTGGCAGACCAGCAAAGGTTCCTGTTAGAGTAGGTAACAAAAATGATAATAAACAATATAACCAGTAAGACCGTCTGATCTTTTTAAAGGAAAAAATAAGGAAATATATGAGTAACAAGCCAGAAAATAGTTCGAGCAAAACAGTAAAGAATAGTGGATCTGTATGATCCATGTGTAGGACCATAGTAAAATAGCGATAGAGAATTTGATGAAGAAGAATGAGCTTTTTCTCTACCAAAGACGGCAGTAAGGTAACAGCATTTCCGCTATGTAAGGAAAGAAATCTGATATAGGCTAGTAATCCAATAGGAGGAAGAGAAAGCCAAACAAGAGAAGGTTTCAAAATTTGTTTTATTTTGGTTCCGTTTGTCTGAAAATACTCAATAATGAGCGCCGGCCAAAGAAAAATGCCGACAAGACAGGTGGCAGAAGCGATCATGGCAAAGATGCCAGACAGAAAAAAATTATTTTTACGAACGAAGAAAAAAGTGAGGAGACTTAGTAATAAGAGTATCGAGTGAGGATATATTGAACCAAAAATAAACGAGGTAGGAAAAAGAAAAATTAACAGTAAGGCGAATCGAGATATCTTTTCTTTGTAATCAAGAAGAAAGAGCTTGTAGAGAAGAAGGAGAGATAGAAAAAAAGCTAGATTACTGATAATGAGCCCGGTAATAAGAGGGTTGTGAACAAAGTCATTTAGGTTTCTAACCAACCAAGGATATACCGGAAAATAGGCAGTTGTTAAACTCGTTTCTCCCACCGGAAAGTAATTTGTGGTTGCTTGATCGAGATAATGAAAACCATCGAAATTCGCCCACATCTGCAAGAGGTTGTTACCAAGATGGTCGCTAAGCTTAGTAAAGCCCGGTCGAATTGAAAGAAAAAACATTGCAGGAATAGCAATAACCGACACAAGTAGTCTCCAGGTAAAAAACCTTATGACAAAATCCTTAATTTTGAGCATCTTCTTTGACCTTTTGGTAGACAATTGAAGTGGCCTTGGCCGTTTTTGTCCAAGAAAAAGAGGTCGATTTTTCTTTGGCTTGAGTAATTTGCTCACTCTTGGCTTTTGGTGATAATGACAAAGCTTTTTTAATTGCTTTTTCGATGGAAGACAGTTTCCGAGGATTAAAAACTATGGCTCCCTCGTGATAGATCTCAGGCAGACTGCTGACTTTGGAACTGGCAATCAAACAACCGGCAGTCATGGCCTCTAGCAAGGGCAAACCAAAACCTTCATAAAGTGATGGTTGAACGTATAAACTGGCTAAACGATATAAAGCATTGAGATCTTCTGTCGGTACAAATCCGGGAAGAATAAGGTGTTTGTATACTTTGAGACGTACCATGTCAATTAATTCGGGGTGAACAGGCTCTTTGACTTCTTGGAGCATTCCTTTGCCGACAATAACCAAGGGGATACCCAGACGATCGGTGACTTCTGCGAGAGAAGGAAGATTTTTGTTGGGATTAGGACCTCCGGCCACGGTAAGAATAAATTTTTTGGGTAAGTGGTATTTATTTCTTACTTCTTCCAGTTTTTCAGGAGAAATATTTTTTTGGAATTCGGAATCGATAGCTAACGGGATGACGGTGATTTTTTCGGGAGGAAGCCGAAAAAGTTTGATTAAATCATTTTTGGAATTTTCCGAGTCGGTGATGATAGCTGACACCGACTGAAGAGCTAACCACTGAAGGGTTAAGTTAAATATTCCTTTGGCACCTTTTGGATAACGGCTGGAAAGCACGAGAGGGGTAAGGTCGTGGACAGTGACAATGGTTGGGTTTTTCTTTTTGATAGGAAGCGTATGGTAAAAAAGATCAAAAAAAGGATAGTGAATGATATCTGGATTCTTATCGGTGAGGATAATACTGGGAGATTTTTCCAGAGCTTTTGCCAGATTATCGGCATAAAAACCAACTCCCCTACCTTGGGAATGGGTACCGCTATCTAAAAAAACTTTGATTTTATTGGCCATAAGAATCTTTTTTGTATATCTCCCAAAGTTTCATATAGGAAAAGGCATGATGAAGCCCTGAGTAAAGCGAAAAGACGAAACCGGGGAAACCGTCCAGAAAACCACGTCGACGAAGATAGAGATTTAAAAATGTTCCTGCAGGCTTAAAAAAGAGATACTTTAGCGTATTAAAGAGAGTTATTTTAATACCTTCCTGTTTATAAAACCCAGCTTGTAAACTAGAGTAACGATTCTCGCGAAGCAAATAACGACTAAAGTCCGGAGTGGCGTAGTGATCAAGATCTGTTTTTAACCAACCGACAACGCCGTCGACCTTCATTTGTTCATGAACATCTTTGGCCGGAAGAGTGGCTTTGCCTCTTTGGAAAAGACGAATAACAGGGTCTGGGTACTGACCACCATTCGTGAGATATCTAGTGAGGAAGAAGTTTTTTCGGGGAAGCCAGTAAGCTGAAGCAGGCTTGGAAAGCTCTTTTGGCTCCGGAAAAATTTTGATTATTTTATTGACGCTTCGGCGAAGAGGTGAGAGCCAGGAATCGAAACCGAAGTACTCCCCTTCCAAAATACCAATGATTTCCTTCTTCATGGCCGGGGTAACTCTTTCATCGGCATCGAGCTGGAGAATCCAAGTGGAACTGGCTTTGTTAATGGCTTTATTTTTTGTGACATGGAAAATCGGTTCGTGTGGCTCAACATAAACCTTGGCTCCTAATTTTTCGGCAATCTCTTTGGTTTTGTCAGTGCTCTGCTCATCAACGATAATCATCTCGTCAACCCATTCTTTGACAGACAAAAGGCATTCTTTTATATTTACTTCTTCATTGAGAGTGGAAAGTACAACCGAGATGGTTTGACGTTTATTTTTCATTTGGTGGAGAGAAACTTGTACATTGGTTTTCCAACTGGATCATAGATAGTAAAGATGACTGCTTTGTCGTTAACTGGTTCATCAGCGGCAATTATAAGGGTATTGGGCATTTTTTTATCAACATTATCGTAGTTTATCTTGTGGAACTCATATTTGCCCATATTTCTCACAGTTGAAAAACCAAAGTTGTCTCTGGGGGTCATCACCATTTCTTTTTGTAAAGTTTCCGGTGAATACTGAAGGAAGAAGGCCATCAGAATATATGGCTGATCGTAACGATCGGAAATCACAATATGATCATATTCGTCATAATGTGCCTTGGTATATGCGGCGATCTGATCAAAACCGTACTGCCAGGCAAAGGGTAACTCCTTAGGATAGTGGACATAGTACATGTGGAGATATCGGCCCAAGGAACACAAACCAAAAATAGAAATTAATACAACAAAGATCGGTTTAATAAGTTTTGGCCGAAGTTTTCCGAGGAAATCGAGAGCGAGAGATAGTCCTGCTGCAGTGATAATACTAAGGGGAATAACCATATTTTGAGCTCGAAGAGCATGAGGAGACTGAAAGGTCATGGAGGCGGCAAGGGGTGCGACTAAAAACCAGAACAAGACAAATCTTTTCTCGGGAGAGTCCATCTTGAGAAACCAAAAAATCCCCAGAAAAAATAGTGGAGCGAGGAAAAGAAAGGATTGCCCCATCTCCGGAACTTTGCTTCTGGCAATTTCATCTCCAGCCACAAACAAGAATCTAGGAGAAAAATGAGACAAATAGTTTTTGACAAAGCGCAGACTGTAAGAAAGGTATTGATTGTGAATTACCCTGACATACATACCAGACTCTTGAGGATGACCACGACGAAGCTCAAGTGCACGCCAGTAAGGACCCGTGTCTGACAGTAGTGAAACACCAGAAAAACGAGCTTGACCTTCTTTGGAGAGAAGCTGGATGGCAATTGGTGTCGTTATGATAATACCCACAAGAAGCGCCAAAAGAATAGTGACTCGCTTTTTTCCGGTAAAGCCGGAAAATAGTGGCCTTCGATAGAAGACAACAAGATACAAGGCCAAAAGAGGAGATACAATCCTGGCGGAGTGATAAGTGTAAAGACTGAGAGCGAGAGATATGACAAACAAAAAGTAATATTTGGGTTTTTCTAATCCTTTGAAGAATCCCCAGATACCGAGAAGAATAAAGAAGGTGGCCACGTTGACTTCCCATCCACCTCGAGAAAACTGTAAATGCCAGGGAGAAGCGGACAAAATCAAGGCAGAAAGATAAGGCAAGTATTTATTGTTGGTGAAGAGTTTTCTTACCAAAAGAAACACCAATAGAACCGAACCGAGACCGAGGATTGCTGAAGGCAAACGTACCGACCAGATATTTAAACCGAAGAGCTTTACAAAAGGAAGGACCAGATAGAAGTATACCGGCAGTTTGTAATCATCAAAAGATCTAAAAACGACCGGCCAAGAGACTCCATGTTCATCCTTACCTGTTTGGACCAAAGACCAGGCGTTGTAGCCAATGGCGGCTTCGTCTGCATTGAGACCGGCGGGATATTTATCCAAAGCAACAACTCTCAAAACGGCGGCAAGTAGAAGAATGATAGCCAGAGGCAAGTATTTTTTCATTTACGGTTTGGTTTTTACAATCCGAAAGATAATTTTATCGTCTGGGGTGTTGATCTGCTTGAAGAGGGCGACATTTTCTCCGGTAATATCAAATGACCGATCAATATTGCCTTCCGAACCAACCAAGAGAGTGTCTTTGAGATGAGTAAGTTCATCATTTCCAAATTGATGAAACTCTACGTTACCAACATGTCCAACTCTACCAACATCCAAGCCACCATCGATGAAATCAATGTTTTTTTGGTATGTTGAGGGGTCATAGCCGGTATAGAAAACATAGTATATGTACGGCTGACCAAGAACATCGGTGAAAATGACTCTTTGGGTGGGATTTTCCTTGATTATCTCAACCGCTTGTTTGTAACCGTAGTTAAATTCCTTGGCGAATACTGCTTGTGAGTGAAGGAAATAGATATCAAAAACATAAACAGAAACAATAAAATAGAGAAGAAAAACTGGGGCAATAAACCACTTAATCTTTTGGATACCATAGTACATACCGATTCCAGAAATAATAGATAAGGGAATAACCATAAAAAGGGCTCTGTAGGTTGAGAACTCGGCTAACGTTAGGGAGGCAGGAATTGGGGCAATCAGCAACAGACCGAGGATAACTATTGTTTGTTTGTTGGGGAATAGCCTTGTCAGCCAGATTAGACCGAGAACGAGCCAAATTATCTCAAGAGGATGAAGCACTCCCAGGGAAGGGATGTGTGCCCTTTCGCTGAAGAGGGACCCTTCGTAAAAGAGAACTTCAGGAGAGAAATGATAAAGATATCGGGACATGACCATGTGGAAAGAGAGTTCTGTTTGATTGTGGAAAAGTGAGATGTAGGGTGAAGTGGAGCCATCAATCTGTCTAGTAGCTTCGGAAATGCCCGGTTTGTAGTTGAAAACACTAAGAGTGGCAAGGCGATTGCCGGCACTGCTAAAAATTGAACCAAAGAGTATCCATAGAGCAAATAAAATAAACGGGAGAAGGGGTACTATCTTCCGTGGCTTTAGTAAGGGCAGAGTTTGGTGCCAAAAATCACGCCAGTAAACAATCGCGAGGAAAAGAAAAATAAAAGGAGTGAGCATCTTGGCCGCCTGATAAGTGGCAAGAGACAAACAAACAAGCGAGATGAGAGGAAAAATACTCGATTTGTTCTTGATGAAACGAAGGAAAAAATACATGGCAAAAACCATGACGGTTGAAAAAACGTTTACTTCCCAAGCTCCATGACCGAAATGAACATGCCAAGGAGAGACTGCCAAAGCGATGGCGGAAAAATCCCAAATATTGATGTCAATGGAAAATATCCTGATGGGTTTTAGTTTTTTCTCGGAAAACAGTTCCTTTACAAGAAGATAAACACCAAATATGGCTAGTATGCCGGCTAAAGCGCTGGGAAACCGAACGGCGAATTCGTTTAGTCCGAAGATAGCGACAGCTGGAACAGTAAAATAAATATATGCTCCCGGTTTGTAATCGCCAAAACTCTTAAATATTAGGGGCATAAAAGCACCATGTTCGTCACGACCGGTTTTGAGAATGGAGTAGGCGTTGTAACCAATCGCCGCTTCGTCCCAGGTAAGACCGTTGGGAACTGCCGATAACTGCCACAATCTGAGAAATGTACCTAAAGCTATAGCAATAATTAGAAATAAGTATTTCTTCATGGAATAGAAGTAATTATAAACGCTGGGGTATCGTCGAGGAAGTTTATTGTCTCAATTACATGAGCATTAACCGGCAGATGATCCGGAGAGGTTACCAAAAGACTTCTCTGAGCCGAGATAGTACTCCCGCTTTCGAGTGTGAGTGTGGAGATGGGTGTTGAAGGAATCTGCCAGTCGTTTACAAAGTAGACATTATCAATTTTGTCTGTCCAGAACCAGTCAGATTGTTCGAAACGGATGTTATCTGGGCCTGGCTGGAGCATATTGGGAGACATTCGAGTGTAAAAAGTATAAAAGATGTGAGGCTCACCATATCTTTTGGTGATAAAAACACGATCGTATTCACTCTGATGGTCAACAATAAAGCTAATTACCTGACGATAACCATATTGCCAAGAGGAAGAGTATTTTTTGGCATAACTCCCCTGATATTGAATTAAGTACTGACCTAAGGACATTAATATCCAAAGAGTAATTAGTATTAAAGATAGTGTTTTTATTTTTTCCGGAATAATTTTGAGGAGACGTGCAACCCCAAGACTGGCAAAAATAATGAGGGCAGGAATCATGGGGTTGGGGCGAAGCGCTTGGGGCGGGTCAATAGTTAGACTGGCGGCAACGGGAGAAAGCAGAAGCCAAAGGTAGAGAAAACGGTAGTTTTCTTTTGTCTTAAGCCGAGGCAAACACAAAATGAAACCCAGACACATAAGTAGATAAACAGGAACCGTTAATAAATTGGTGTTGGGAATAGCAAACTGGAACTGAGCCCCCCATGTCTGGAAGAAAAATTGAGGAGAAAAATAGCCAAGATAGTTTTTGGTGACAGTAGTAACCAAATACAAGGGTCGATTGTGAATCAATTTGGCTAGAAGGGGCGAAAGAGTACTTGCGGCCCTCTGCTCCCCTATCTGAAAAACAGTGGCCGGAGATAGTATTTTGACTTTTTCGTAACGAGCGGTGCCTTCTCCAGCATATACCTGATACAAAACCAGCCCAGAAAAAAGAAGAGCAAGAAGAACTGCCAGAACAGACTTAAAGTTACGGAACAAACTCATAAATTTTTGCTTACTAAAAATAGACCGACGAAAAACGATAAAAGAAGCAACCACCATAAGTGGAACAAAGATACGAGCGGTGTTGTAGGAGTGTAATGACAGACCCAATAGAAAAACTGACGGAATAAGCGATGACTGAGATTTTACAAAACGAATGAAATAATAAAAACCAAAAATTATCAAGGTCAAAGAAAGGTTGGCTTCAAGAGCTGGTCGAGAAACAAAAAAGTGCCAAGGGGAAATAGCTAGCAAAAATGCAGCCAGATGCTCCATTTTGATTTGCCGCTTGGCTACTCTGAATACTTTATCGGGAAATAAAATTTTGGACAGGAGAAATATCCCGAGAATTGCTAGTGTTCCGGAAAGTGCAGAGATAAAACGGATAGCAAAAATATTAAGACCAAAGATAGCGACAGGGATTGTGCTGAGATAGATGTAGAGAGGTAGTTTGTAATCGCCGAAAGCTCTGAAGATGAGAGGAAATGGTTTGCCCCATTCATCCATGCCTGTTTTTAAGATTGAATAAGCATTGTAGCCATGGCTGACTTCGTCCCAGTTGGGTGAAACAGGAAGTCTGTCTAAAAATGCAAACCTAAGCAATGCCCCAAGAGCGATGAGACAAACTATGACGATGGACTTTTTCATCTATTTCATTTTACCTCGTGTTTGAGCGAAGTAACAAAGCCTTTTTCCGAGCGTTGTCGGCAATCTTTTTTGCGGGGTCGGTCTGATAACCAATAAAGATTGAGTTTCCCAACGGATCTTTGACGTCAATTATTTTTGTTAGAAAGTGATCTTTGGCCTGTTCTTCCGAAATGGCAAGGGTGTCCCCTATTAATATTTGATCAATTAGTGTGTCTGTTTCCCAAACGATAGGGCGGATATCTACATTGGCAATTTTGTAATTGGGATTGTAGGGCGGGTTTGAATAATAACTATCGACGAATTCAGGTGAGAATTGTTTTTGAAACTCTTGCGGAGAGTATTGCAGATGGTACAAAAACGACATATATGCCGGAGGTAAGCGAGAGTTATCAAAAACAAAGGTTTGGGAAGGGTGTTGTTTGACTATATTTGCTATTTGGCTATATCCATAACTCCACCAGGTAGCGTTTTCCTTGGGAAGAAAAATGAAATAAGAGCGCCAAAGCATAAGAAGTGAGAACAGTGAGAGAAGTATTAGCGCGGGAACAAGAATATATTTACTGACTTTTTTGATTAAGATATCAAACCCGAGACCCATGACTAGGAAAATGGGAATAATTATCGGAAGGATTCTCTGAATACTAATGAAGTGGCCGGAGAGTGACCCTGGAATTGGACTGGTAACAAGGAGAATAAAGATATATTTCCCGGAGAGTGAGTTCCTTTTTGTCCAAAGAACATATAGACCTATGAAGAAAGGAATAATTAACCAAGAATAAAATGGTGCCAAAAGAGGAATGGTGTGCTGTAAGTTTATGTCTTTGGAAATTCCAAATAAACCACTTGGAGAAATATAAGTTAGATATTGCGAGAAAAAATCAGTAAGTATACCGGCAATATTTATTCCCTCAAAAACATTATTTTTTACCCAAAACGCTTTAGTGAACAGAAGAATAAAATTGGGTATCTGGGTAATCACCAGAAGGAGAAGGGTAATGGGAAACTTTTTTGATCTGATAAAAGAGAGGACTTCTTTTCGATAAAAGAAAAGGACAAAGATAAGAAAAAACGGGACTAAGAATCGTTCGGTATGGGCGGCGTAGGTAGATATAGATAATATTAAAAGTCCAAGAGCAGAAAAAGATTTTTGAGATATCCCCTTCCATATAAAAAATGCACCAAGAGAAAAAAGAATATATCCTAGGGTAACTTCATAACCAAGGCGGGCATTAAAAACAACCCAAGGGCAGATGGCAAACAAAAATGCCAGAAGGAATGGAACGGCAGAGCTTTTAAATATCTTGAGGTCTTTGGCAAGTGAGTAAACAACAAAGATGCCAAAAAGGGTGGAGATACCTGACAACAATCGGAGACTTAGTTCATTGAGCCCTAGAAATTTAATTAAGGGAACAATTAAGTAAATATATAGAGGAGGAGTGTAGGCTCCAAAAAACCTGAAGGCTAGCGGAAAACTTTTCCCGTACTCGTCTTTTCCGGTTTGAAGAATAGAAAAAGCGTTGTAACCAACAGTGGCTTCATCGGAATAGACACCGTTAGGAATATTATTTATTTTGAAAAAATATAAAAAGACAGACAGTAAGATAATTAAGATCAGGGGGATGTATCTATGAAATTTATTTTTCATGGCGGGTGATCTTATTAAAAATCAAGTAGATTCCGTAAACAATCGAAGAATATATCAGGGGGTAAATGCTGATTGGACCATAGAAACTACTATGACCGATGATGGTTAGCAAACTAACCGGTATTGCCGATACTAATATCCACTCATTTTTCCGTTGTTTAAAAATTCCAAAAAAACCGTAGAGAAATGCCGGAAATAGAAGAGGCAAAAATAGGCCATAGAAATATTTTGTGATATCAAAAATACCAACGAAGTTCTTCTCAATTTTAAAATAAAATACGGACTCTTTTCTGGCTTCTATCCAGTTGGCAAGTCTGTAAGCAGATGGCGGATATTCGTTCATCCTTTTTAACTGTTCTATTTTTTCAACTTCGTTTAGATTAAATAAATCAGTTGATTTGGTGGTTTTGTATTGAATCAGAGACAGACAAAGAATCATCAATAAAAACGGTAAATAAAACCGGTGATTTTTAATTTGGAGAAAACCTAAAACGGTTGTGGCAATAATTAAAAGATAGACGACTACGATCACTTACTTTGGATTTTTGTTAGCAAGTAAAACTGTGGCTTTCCTAGAGTGTCATAGGTAACAGCCAATGATTCAAATCCTTGAGGTGGAGTTTTGGACCAGTCCCAGTCACCCGGGATTTCTTTTCCTTGGGCAGCAACGAAGATATCTCCCGGTGACAATAATTGCTGAAGTCTATCGGCATCTGTTTCTCCAAAGAAGTAGTTATCACCAAAACGAAAGCCATTAAATAATTCACTATCAGCAGAAACTAGACCATTTTGGATATTTTTTTGGAACTTAGAGGGTGAGTAATTAGTGAAAAAGGCAAATCGGGTAAGGGTGAGAGCGGCCGTGTTGTTGATATATATTTTTGGAGCATCTTTGAGTAAAGGCTGAAGCTGTTCGAAGATATCGGAGTAACCTGACTGCCACATAGAGGCCGACTCAAAACGATAATGAGATGAATAACGATGCCAGTAATTGCCAAAACAAAAAACAAACAAGGAAAATATTATCAGGAGTAACAGTCTTCTCTTAATTAGAATTATCACCTTCGAAAGACCGACGGCAGATATGATAACCAAAGGCGGTATCATGACAAACAGTCTGGTGGCGTGATTGCCTCCTCCCTGAGTAAGACTGGAAGCAATAGGAGCGATTAATAACCAATAAAGAAATAACTGTGAGGACTTTTCCTTGAGACTTCTGAGAGTTAAGTAAAGACCAAATAGTAAAAAAGGAAGAACAACCCAAAGAAGTTCCCCTTGACCGCTGATCGACTGACGAAAATTGGGATCTCCTTGTAAGAAGAGAAAATCGGGAGAAAAGGCCTGCAGATAGTTTTGGCCAAAGGTAGTCGCATAGGCAAAGTACTTATTATGGAAGAAGGTTTCGAGGAGAGACTGTGAAATCCAGGGGTCGGTTCTCTGAATAATAATGCTTTCGATCACTTTGGGGTCGTGAAAGATACTGATACCTTTAAACCTCGTAGCCGCTTGACCGAATAAGATGTTTAGGGCCAGAGGAAAAATAATAATGGCCGGAATAATAAGCCTAAACCAGTTATTTTTGAGATTTAGTTTGGGGCGGAAAATAAAAAGCAGTCCCAAAACGAACAAGGGTGTAAAGACGTTGGCGGTAGAGTAAGTATAAAAAGTAAGAACAAAAGGAATGAGACTGGCGTAGTACTTTTCTTTGACAAAAAGGTAGGTTCCCCAAAGAAGAAGGAAAACTAAAGGAACAACTTCAAAAGAAGCACGGGAATAATGAATATGCCACGGAGTAATTGATAAAACAAAGGCCGCAATAAGAGCCGTATTTTCATTTTGGAAAAGTTTTTTGACGAGAAGATAGAGCAGATAAACGGAAACGATTCCCAGTAAGGCAACCGGAAAACGAACGACAAAAGGACTTGTACCCAGAAGACCGACAAAAGGAGCTGTAAGATACATGAGAAGTGGTGCACGCCACTCAGTGAGACTTTGGATGTATGTGGGTAAGAAGTGCCCCATGTAGTCACGACCAGTGGCCGCAAGCGATACGGCATGATAAGCCACATCAATTTCGTCCCCAAAAAGAGAAATAGGTAATGAACCTAGGTTATAAAGTCGGAAAAAGGCCGCAATTGCGAGGATTAGAGAAAGAAGAATTAATGACTTATTTTTGATTATTTGTTTCATTGATTTCTTTATTAGTGATGGCGTAAAAGGCGGTTTTACCATTTGGATACTTGACCTCATAGACAATATGTTTGGCGTTTTTTAGATTGTCGGGGAAACTCCAGGGACTGGCGATATATAAATTGTTTCCTTTTATTTCCTCTGATTGATTAAAGTCTAACTCTAAAAAGTGATAGTTTTCAAAGTCCGAGATAAACTTGTCTCTGCCGGGATAGTCATGGAAAGTCTGAGGATCGTATTGGGAGTGGAACTGGAAATATGAATAAGGTACACCATAATTAGTGCGCCCTTCGGAACCAAAACGAGGATCGACATAGACATTGTCATACTGAGAATGAACTTTGTCGGCAAAAATGGCCATTTCTTTCCAACCGTATCCTCGCCCTTCGGAAAGCTCGTATGAATAATGCACAACGTAATAATCAGAAAAGCGGACAAGGTCGAAAACAAAGAAAAGGAAAAAAGTACTGAAAAAAATGATGATAAGTTTTTTGGACTTTTTGGCTAGAAATTCTATGACGACTGACAATCCTAAGGCAGACATTATCATGGCCGCAACCGAAGAGTTTAGAGTACGAAGGGCGTGCTGGGAGTTGTTTGCTAGAGTAGCCGGCAAAAGACCGATTAAAAACCAACCTAAAATAAAATATTTTGCTTTCTTGGTGTTTTGGTCCTTATCTTTGATAAGGGTGGCGAGAAAACCAATCACAAATAAAGGAAACAAAGCCATGTTGATAACACCGGCTCCAGGGTGACCGGGAAGAGTTAGCCCCAGACCACTGATGGTATAAAAATTGAGAGAGAAATACTCTAGGAATCTTTTGATCCAGAAAAATACCAGCATGGGTAACCCAAGAAGACTTTGATATTGAGATGGTAGATTTTCCAGAATACCTCTTCGATAATCGAAGTCATTAGTGAAAAAGACCATACCAGCTCTGACAGCACCGGGGCCAAAAAGATATGTTTTGGCTAAATAAATGAGTAAAGCAGAAAAAAGAACAAGAAACACTCCCAGACGCCATTTTTTGTTTTTGATTTCTTGTTGAAAGATGGCCCAGAGATCTTTCCTGTAAATAATAATAAAAAGAAGATTGATAAGTGGAGTGAAAATTTTATTTGAACTGTAGGAAATGGTGGAAATGCAGGCAAGGATAAGGCCGAGATAAAAATACCAGGGACTTTTCTTTTCAATGCCTCGGAAAAGAAGATAAATATTGGGAATGACAAACCCTAGAGCAATAACAGCTTCAAAACCGGAACGGCCAAAGAAAATACTCCATTGTGAGGTGGCATAAAAGAAGGCGGCGGCCAGACTGAACCAGACTGATTTATTTTTTAGGAGATATTTTCGGCATAGTAGATAGACAAAGGGAGTCACCAAGAGACTTAGTAAGGCGGAAGGAACACGAGTGGCAAATTCATTTAATCCAAACAACCAAACCGGAGGAACCATGAGATAGATAAGTACTGGGGCATCGTAGTCTCCGGTGGATCTAAAGTAGGGAGGAAGTTTGATTCCCCATTCGTCTCGCCCGGTTTTTGAGAGTGAGTAAGCATTGTAACCATTGCCAATTTCGTCGATAGTCAAGGATGTTGGCACAGAACCAAGATGAAAAAAGCGAAGAAAGGCGGCCAGAAATATAATGAGGAGGAGAATACCCAGATGAAAAATATTTTTGTGCATTTGATTAGACTAAGAATGATTTGTATGACAAAAAGAAAATTCCAAGATAGGTAAGATTAAGAACTAGACAGAGAAATGCCCAAGGTTTGGGGAGTTTCCCAATTTGCAAAACCGATTCAAAACCAACAAACCAAATGATGGCGAACATAAAGATCTGGGCTGAGGATTGAGTGAGAATAGCGGTCAAAAGAAAAAGCGCTGAAATAGCGATTATGAATATCGGACTGAGATATTTACGGTAGTCGCTTTTAACCGAAACAAGAAAGCCAACCAGATACCAGGGAAACAAAAACCCAAGCGGTAAAAACTTGGAAATATTGGGATACATCCCTGAAGCAAAAATTGTAGAAAGAGACAGGCGATCACTTAGATTTTGCAAATAATACATACTGATAAGGGATTTGTTGTGCAAAAGTTTGGCAAAAAGATTGGTTTGAAAGTTAAGATGCTCCCCTCGTTGAGAGTTGGCAACATTGATTATGGCCATGTCGTTGTAGAGATGGTGTCCGGAAATAACGAAAGAAACGATAAGAAGCAGGAAAAATAACAATAAATAAGGGAAGCGTCCGGAATCAAATATTTTTTTCAGGAAAAAAGCTAAAAGTAGAGAAAAGAGTAAAGACAGCACCCCAAAAGGATAAAAATAAATTGCCGGAATGGTGATTAAGAGAAGTAGAGATAGAAAATTCATGTTATTTAGATATCGTTAATCAATTATAGTCTCACCCTTGTTGACAAAAAAGTTATACTCCTCAATCGTACTGCCAATGGTAACAAGATGCTCTTGATGGCCAAGTTTGGCCATCACAATACTGTTGGGGGGAAGTGGCTGTTCGGCTTGCCAGAGTTTAAGTGATTCGTCAAAATAAGCTGCTTCAAAAAATTTGCCTGTTTCGCCATCAGAAAGTTTTGCACCGGATTCAATATACGGGATCAAATGGTTTCTTTTGGCAGTTTGTGAAAGATAAACATAAGCATTCTCAAGAGTATTTGAAGGAAGGAAATAGGAGCGAGCAAATTTGGGATAGGTATACCAGTAATAATTTACAAAACTGGAGTAATTGAAGATAGAGATGATAACGATGACACCAAGTAAAAAATAGGCAAGGAATTTGTTTTTGAGTTTTTTGATAGTGACAATACCTAAAGAGGTGATGGCAACGAAGGCAGGAATAAAAGCCATTAGCCGAGAGGCACGATGAACACTATCAACAAAACCAAAAAGAAGCGGTGTGAAGAAGAAAACAGCGATTAAAAAGGTCCAGTAACCTTTTTCCCTTACTCCCTGATATAAACCAACTAAGAACACAGGTAGTAAAGACAATAAGAACATTCCGTGAGTTCCGGTTGAGTGATAAATCAAATCGTCACCTTTGATGAAAAGAAATGAGAGGTCGAAACTTGATAGATATGGATACAAAAAGTCATAGATAGAACTCCAGTTAAAACTATGAGAGTCGAAGACAGCACCAGGGTATTTCAATTCCAATAAGGGGATGATCGCAAAAAAGGGGAAAATTCCTAGAGTAAATAGGAGAGTTTGTTTAATAAATTGAGTAATATTTTTTTTGGTTAAATGAGAGTTTTCCAGAAACAGGAACAAAACTGTGAGGAGACACCAAACCGGCACAACTGCCCTCATCGCTTTGTAAGTGTAAAAACCAATTCCGAGTGAGATACCAGCAAAAAGAAGAAAGCTGACTTTTTTGGTTTTTGAAAAATACCAAAGACAGATTAACCAAAGAAGTGCGAAGGGTATGGGAAAAATATTATCGAGAGCCATGTGGGTTTGAATCATCACAATTGGGGTGGTTAAAAAGACAAGGGATCCAATGATTCCTGTCTGACGATTATCAATCTTGGATAACCAAAAATAAATTAGAAAAGTACTTAAGAGAAGAATAACGACAGTGGAAAGACGAAGAGAAAATATTGATGGACCAAATATTTTGAAAAATGCAGTAATGAAGTATTGAGAAACTGGCTGTCTCCAGTCGGCTCCGTTAATAGATAAAACGAACACCGGCATGAAACGACCATTTTGATCATGACCGGTTTTTTCCAGTAAAGCGGCGTTGTAGGCAAAAGCGGCTTCGTCAGTGGTTAACCCAGGAGGAGTTTGGGTAATACGATATGAAAAGAAAAATCCGACAACAATGAGAAAGACGGTGATTAAAATTGAAGGAAAGAACTTCTTCATTGTGAGTTCAATGCTTATTTACGCAAGTGCAACAACTTGAGTAGTTTCTGCCATTTTTGACCAGCCCAGAGAACCGTGTTGAGAACGGTTGATCCGAGTTCGCCGTGATAAATCTTGGCGGATTTGGCAAGGGGACTGGAAAGATGAGAACTAAAACTACCGCTGGCACCATGAGTATGCATGACTTTTGCTTTTGGATAGTAATAAACAGGCAAACCATATTTGTGAAGACGACGGCAGTACTCAACATCTTCATAATAAAGGAAAAAACGTTCGTCAAGTCCGCCCACTTGATTGATAGTGGTTCTTGGAATGAGAAAGGCGGCCATGACAGCGATGTCGACCTTGGTGGTTTTGTTGCCTGGATAATACTTGTTAAAACAATTTTTACAACCAAGGAAATAATATTTGAGAGCATTCCCTATCGTGGGGAACTTGTAACATGAAGGTTGGATTTTGCCATCATTGTAAAGAAGTTTGGGAGCAACAGCTCCAAGGACAGGATGTTCTTCGGCAAAATCAAAAAGAAGTTTTAGAGCCGCCCCTTTGATTCTGGTGTCAGGATTTATTTGCAGAATATACTTTCCGTGTGATTCCTTGATAGCCCAGTTCACGGCCTTGGAGAGACCAACGTTTTCAGTATTGACCAAGACTTTTGGCTTTAAAGGATGTTTCCTGGCTAACTCAACACAACGGTCGGCAGGATAGTTGTCGACAACGATTACTTCTTTGTTTAGTCCGTCGCGACTTTTTTGAATGGAGTCGAGAAAAGGAACAATGGTATCCTCAGATTTGTAACCAACGACGATGATGGAGATATCGATTTCTTTCATATTGTTTGATTAACTAACGATAGCACTTCCCTATCTGTTTTAACGAATTTTATTTTTTTATTTTTGATGATAAATCGCCATAGAGCAACCAAAAAAACTTTTAGATAGCCGGGGTGTCTGAGGATATGGGCAAACAAGAATTGACGATGGGAACGAAGTAAATCCTTGTCAGAGATGTTTACCCAGTTGAAGAGGAGTTCATTTCTTTGTTTTATTAAACTGAGATATCGAGGGTTTATTTTTTTGGCAGTGGACTCGTGTTCGTGGAAAACGAGAGATTGGTTGTCCCAGATAATTTTGTAACCCATTTTCCAGGCTCGATAACCAATATCGATGTCTTCCCAATAAAAAGGGGCGTAGATTTCGTTTAGACCGCCGAGTTTGTTCCAGATACTTCGCTTGAAAATAGCGCTACCTCCTGATGCCCAGGCAGAGTAGTATGGCTTTGATTTATCTTCCCCCCTAGTGAACTGGATTTTACCGTCCCATTTTACCTGCGGCCAAGAAGAACTATCTTCATTGAAAGAAACGGCGAAGACTTTTTCGTCTTTGAAAAAATGAAGAACATCTTTGAGATAACCCTTTTCCGGATGGACATCATTGTTAAGTAGAACTAGATAGTCGGCAGTTGACACAGCCACACCCTGATTTACCGGTTTGGTGAAACCCAGGTTGGTGTCATTTTTGACTATGACGACTTCGGGATAATTCTCTTTTAGCCAGTCGATAGTGCCATCGGTGCTACCATTGTCGATAATAATAACTTTATTTAGAAAATCAGAGTTTTTAAATACTTCCGGTAGGTGTTTTTCCAGCAAGTATTTACCATTGAAACTGGGAATAATAATATCAATCATTTCGTTCATCTTACTTAGTATACCAATGGATTAGTTTTGATTTATGCGAAAGGTTGTTTCCGGAGAATATACCTTTTCTTCTTTTATGGAGATACCGGGAAGAGTGTTTCTCTCGATAGTGTCTTTATCGAGTTCCGGATTTAAGTAGCCGACGAATCTCGGGAAATCATCAGGAATTGATTCCCGTATAATTCCATCAATTTTGTTGTCGCTCATTTTGGTAAGAGCAGAAAGAGCTGAAGTGTATCTTCCCCAATCGTACATGAGGCGCGGAATGACATAGACTGCTTGTCGGACTTTCTGAGTAGTATCAATTTTTTCGTTAATTTCAATCTTTTTGTCAGGACTGAACCCCGGTAACAGATAGTCCCATTTCCAAACTGTCTTCCATTGATTGTGCACTTTAAGGAAATTAATCTCCTGAGTATTAGAAATCTCGCCGTAATCGGTAAAGTATTTCGTATTGAGTTTTCCTTGATGAGTATTTTGTGTATCTACAACCTCGGTAATGGTGACTTCGATTTTTTTTACTTTTAGGCTGACGTAAAAACTCTCCATCGAAGAAATGAATTTTGCTTCCGGAATATTGTTTCTGGTTTCGCTGTCGATACTTCGATACAGTTCGCGATAAGCCCTGGTATTGAGGAAACGACTAACTGCCCCTGCATGTCCTGTAAGATCGTTCTTGGTGATTATGGGGAAAAGTAAAAGCAAATTGAGAATAACCAAAAGAAATAGTATGGGAATACGTTTTTTGAAAGCGTAGAGAATAAAAATGATGAACAAAGGGACGATCGGCATGAGATAACGAGCCCAAAAAGGAATAATCGTATTTATTCCAAGAATGATGAAGGTAAAAATGGTTAAGTACAGCAAGGAAAAATCTTTCTTTTTCAAAGCAATGACGAAGATGGTAATGGCCAAAATTACACCGAGAGGCAAAATGATCGACCAGTCTCCCAGACCGGTTCCAGTCGCGCCTACCCAAAAGCCCTTGTACGAATTCAAAAAGATTCCTCGCCACTGGTTTAGGTAGTCTACTTTATCAACCCCGGATTGGAGATAGAAGTTTAGTGGCTTCTCATGAAGTCTGAGCCATGGTATGGGATTGGGATGCTTGATAAAGTAACAAAAGAAAGAGAGAACGTAACCTCCAAAAACAGATCCAAGATAAAAAATTGTGTTTAAGATTTTTTTGGAACTTACAATCAAAGACAGAGTTAGCCCCAAAAGAAGAAGCAAGGGTGAATAAACACCAATTTTTGTACCTGTGGCAAGGCCAAGAAAGACACCGGCGATAACCAGATCTTTGAGTTTGTGTCTTTTGAGAAACTTAACAAAGAATAGAGCGTTAAATAAAAAGAGACTAGTAAGGGGTAAATCGAGCATGGTTTCTCTGATTTGGGTTGCCAGGAAAGGAGTCGTGACACAAAGAAGTAATCCAAAAAGAGCTGTAGTTCTGTTTTTGAATAGTTCCAAACACAAGAGATATATCGTTAACCCAGTGAGGAAGAAAAAACCCAGACTAATCCAGTATGGATTGCCAACTGTTTTTTCGGCGAGACCATAGAGATACTTAGCAAGAGGGGGTACTTCAAAGTTGATGTTGAAAGGATTTTCGCCATTGGCTAACTGGAAACCTACGAACTTGTAGAGCTCACCATCGGAGATGCCTCTAGTACTTTGAGGAACATTCCATTGGGAGTTGTAGTAGTAGTTCTCAAAATACTCGGCGTCGTAGCGGAAAAAAAAGATCTCTCGGGAAAAATAAAGAATTAAGGCGGTTACAAGACCGATGAGAATGAGGAGAATGATATTTATTTTCTTCACTTGTCTATCTTATCAATTATTACCACTCACGGAAGTTTCTGGCCAGATAGATCCGGATCCGATTGTATGGGTACTTCAGAACAGTTTTGAAAGCTTTCTTGAGGGGATTCCCTGAACTTGCCTCAATGTTTTTCTCCCCGAGCTGGAAGTGATTATCGGGAAGTGTTACCATTTGGGAAACGTAGCCATCCATAAAGCCCCATTTTCGACCTAAATCATAAAAAATATCGCCACCGTTAAAGTTGATTTTTGATTTCATTTTTGGTCCGGCTAGTAAAGAAAAGCCAGTCTTGAAAAGAATATCTTTCATTTGGGATCTGGTCAGGACACTGTAGTGATAATGCTCCGTGAGCCACTCTTTGGATGGCATTACCAATACAAGCCAACCATTTTTTACTAAATATTTTCTCCAGTGCATTAAAGCCAAAAAGGGCATAGTGGAGTGCTCCAAGACATTGCTGGCATAGATAACGTCAAACTTACCTATATCGCCAAGGTCATGCATATCACGAACATAAATCTTGGCACCATATTTGTCTTTACCTATCTTTGCTTCTTCTTCACTCGCAGTAATACCAACTGCCGTAAATTTGTGTTGATTCAACCAAGCTACCTCATGCCCATCTCCGCAACCGATGACGAGAACTTTTTTATTTTTGGGCGGGATTAATTTTAGGAAACAATCCGGCCCTGCCACATTGCTAACAGACAATGGTTCATTTCTTTCTTTTTTGAACCATTCATTATATAAAGTACTTTTCATAGGATTATTTTAGCTTGGGATCAATTTTTTCAATAATGGTGTTCCAGGGTAATGATATTTTTCGAGAAGATGCCGGAAAATTATTTCTCCAGTTGATTTCACCGCTCATTGTCGTCGGATCGTGTTCGATGATGAGAAAGATCAGATCATGATCCGATTCTTTTTTCTTTGTCCAAAAAACTGAGTTGTCTTTGATGTATTCCGGAACTCCTGGAAAATATGACATATCACTTGGTTGGTAACCATATTGTTTTGTTCCATACCACCAAAATAAATATTGGAATCTTAAATCAAAAACTTGGGGAGTATAGGTATACACTTTGAAAGCACTTCCTGAGGCTTCATGATAAATATTATCAACAACAGTAAGCATGTTCTTGAGATTGGCCAAATCATTTGAATAACCTTTTTCAACCGACAGATAAGTAACTTTTGTGGAGATTGAGGAGAAAATAGTAAATCCAATAATGAATACGGTAAAAAACTTACCCCATGATTTGGCATAAATAATGGTTAGTGCAGAGGCAAAAGCATATATGGAAAATGGTACAAGCCCATATAGATACCAATCTCGAATGTTAAAGGGAAATATCAGGAAAAATATTAAAAATGCAAAAATAATAAAAAGATTTGTTTTGATAAACTTTGTATTTTCCGAATCACGTTTTCCGAGTATTAATGCGAGAGCAATTGTCGCAATAACAAATAACCAAGGAAGTTCGGTGGCTCCGGAAAAAATAGATTTGAAATAGGTAAATCGATTAAGGAGCATGTCAGATATGGAAAGTTTTTGACCAAGCCAGTCTGTTCCACCAGAGAACTCACCAAGCGTTGATCTGGTCATTAAAAAACCGTGACGAACTTCAAAGACAATCTGAGGCAGAAGAGTAACAAAAAAACCTAAAATCAGAGGAATAAGTTGTCTGTCTTTTTTGGATCTTCGGGTATGTAAAAACAAGGAAATGGGGAAAAATAAAATTCCGACTGCGGCTTCAACTTGAAGAATAAACCCACATAACAATCCCTCAAGGAATGACGATATTTTTGATTTGTAAAATATAAATAATGGAAGAAGTGCGGCGAAATAATAGGCTGAATTGGCATTCCAAGAAAATTTTATGGAAAAGGCAGCAATGGGAGAAAATAAAAATAATGAAGCAGAATAAAATGCCAAAATTTTATTCTTCTTTCTCAAAACAAAATAGATCACAAGAGAAATAATGTGTAAGGTAAGGATCTGGAATCTGACTAGCCATAAAGGATTCCCGCCGGACAAGACAAAGGGGATGGAATTAAAATATGCCCAAAAGGGGCCGTAATATAAGCCAATAATATCTGTGGCCGGACCGATGAGGAGAGGTGTTCTGGTGAAGATCATACGACGAATTTCGGCCATCTCTCTTGCCTGGTCGTAAGTAAAAGCAATGTCGAAGTCTTTTATTCTCAGGAAACTTAAAACCATCATGGTGATGAATAAGACGGCGAAGATCAGGACATCCCAATATTTATTTATGAAATTACGAAACTTTATAAACATTTCAGAGAAGTTTTTTTAGATTCGAAAAGAAGGATTCGTGTGAGTACAAGTGTGTTCGTTTTGAGGCAGTTGTTTGCATTTTTCGATACAGCTTTTCATCTTCGATGAGGAGTTTTGTTTTGGTAGCAATTTCTTGGGCGTTGGAGCAAAGGAATCCTGTACCTTCAGCTAGAATTTCTTTTTGACCACCCTTACCTATGACAATTGGGACACAACCAGAAGCCATACTCTCAACAGTGGTAATACCAAAATGTTCGACCCTTTCGGGATCAGTTTGTTCATCTATTTCAAAACCTGAAGCATGCCAAAAAAAACGTGATTTGGCATACAGACTCTTTAATTTATCAAAGCGGGGGTCAACGATAAACTTGATTGGCAACGACTTGGCTTTATCTTTAAGTTTTTCCAGTGTATCTGATTGACCATGACTTCCGCCCGTAAGAAACAGTTGATAGGCGGGAAAACTCTTATGTAAAATTTTAAAAGCATCAATCAAAACATCTTGGCGTTTAGGATGACTGGGTGAATCAAAACGAGCTACGGATAAAATTATGTTTTCCTTCTTTCCGGGATTGAAACTTTCAACATCGATTGGTGGATACAAAACAAAGCTTTTTTCTTTTGGAAAATGAGTTTCATGAACTGCAGCAGTGAACCGTGAGTTGTAAACAAATTTATGAATAAAAAGAGTTTTAATTTTATTGATTAACGGACTACCGCCGATTGTCTTAAAAGGTATCTGGAAATGAACTAGATTGTTTTTCGAAAACAAAAAGGGAAGACTGCCGTCACTGACCCAAAAGATAAGTCCGAAACGGACAGTAAACAGGAGTCTCCTTAACAAAGATGAGTGACCATGGCAGAGATTGTAGGCATTTTTATTTATTTTTAGTTGCGAAAGATCCAAACCAAAGCGTTCTTGTGCGGCAAGAAGAGTCTTATTGTCGTTCCAGGCTATTTCAACCGAGTAACCTGCAGATATCAGACCAATGGCAAAAGTAAGACAGTAACGTTCCCCACCTCCAAGAGTATCCAGATATGGATCAAAAATTAAGGCTTTTTTCATAGTTTTTCTTCTTGCCATTCTTTCAATAAATCCTTATCAATTTTTTTGTAGGTATCTGAAAGTGATGGTTTCCTTTGGGCTTCCCACAATCTTTCATAGGTGAGAAATTTACTAAACATTTGATAAATGATCTCAATCCAACCTTCTGTTCCGTCTCTCCATAAACCCTGTTTTACCGCTCGGTACCAGAACTCTGTGAGCATGATGCGGACGAAACGCCAACCTTTCATTTGGGGGTGACCCGAGTCTAAAAGCATTCTGGCTTCAGACTTGGACCAGTTCATAGTGTTGGGTACTTTTTCATCAATATTTTTATGCGACAAGTGAACCATCTGATGCCTCAGTTCACCAATTGAACCTTCGATTTTGGGTTGCTCGTGAAGCTTTCCTTCCCAACGTTTAAGAGCCGTTTTTTTCATCAAACGAAGAACGAGCGGATCGCCCCAGTGAGTTAAGTGTTTGCCCAAGAAAATCTCATAACGACTGATCGTGTATGCCTGATGTTGTGGTGTCTCGATTACAGACCTTATCTCGCGGGCAAGTTTAAGAGGAATTCGTTCATCAGAGTCGAGATACAAAAGCCAGTCACCTTTGGCCTCTTTTGCACCGTCGTTTCTCCACTTGGAAAAACTATCTCCTGTTGAGTGAACAATTTTGGCACCCAATTTGCGACAAACTTCGACGGTGTTGTCGGTTGAACCCGAGTCCACCACAATAACTTCATCAGCAAATAAAGAAGTTTTTATGGCAAGTACTATTTCATCGGGAACATTTTTGGCAAGAATGATGATCGATATTTTGGGCATAGTTATTTTATCCAAGATCCTCCTCCTAATTTTCCCACAAAGAAGTCGCGAACAGCTTGTTTTTGGGCTTTGGTTCCTATAAAAAGCTTTTTGACCGCTTCCCTGAGAAGAGCAATCTTGGTTCGGGGACGGGCATAATCCATACCGAAAAGAAGACGATTGCGAGTGAGAAAATAATCGTTTAGAGGAGAACCAATACCCGAGCTTTGGGCGACTTTGTGCCAAAGTTTGATGTTTGAATCGACAACAAGTTTATAACCTGCTTTTTTGATGCGCATACCGAGATCCGAGTCTTCAAAATAGAGACAGTAACGTTCGTCAAAAAGGCCGACTTTTTTGAGAATTTCTGAGCGCACGATAAAAAGGCAACCGGTGATGAAATCGACCTCTCTCTGACCATCAAATTGACCTTTGTCGACCTCATTGACTCCAAGGTGGTTGGCATAGACGTTGTCCCAGTCGTACTGACCTCCAGCGTACCAGATTACCTGCCCAAGTTCGTCTTTTTGATATTTATCTTCAAACTCGAACCCTTTGGCAAAATAAATGAGACCGCCGACAGCACCAACATTTTTGTCAGATATTGGTGAGGCCAATATCTTGAGAATCAGGTCTTCCGGAACAACAGTGTCGTTGTTTATCATTACGATGATATCTGTTTCATCGAGAAGAGCCTTTTTGAACCCTAGATTATTACCGGCAGCAAAACCAACATTGCCGGGACTTTCAACGTATACTGCCTGAGGGTATTTGGAGAGTTTTTCCCTCAAATCAACCGAGCAGTCGTTGTCCACTACATATACTGTGGAGCTTACCCCCAAGGGTAAGGTGTTTTTTTCAAGCTGCTTCACAACATCGAGAGTGTCTTGAATACTGTGAAAGCTGACGGTGATAAAACCGATTTTCATTAATTTGATTATAGTGTATTCAAGACAGCTGTTTATTATGAACTGACGCGTTAGAATATATTTAGATTATGAGTAAAAAAAGAACTGGATGGATATTGATACTGTTCGTGGTGCTTTTGGCTCTTATGGTGAGATTTGTCAGACTGGATGCTGTCCCGGCCAGTTTGTATTATGACGAAATTGATTTGGGTTATCAGATAAGAAGTTTGTTATCCACCGGCAAAGATTATCGAGGAGGATTGAGCCCATTTTATCTTCGCTCTTTTAATACCGATAAAACACCTTTTCCAATATATTTTTCGGTCTTACCGTCTTTGTTTTTTAGTTCTCCCGAGTATCAGGTTCGTGCTGGAGCGGCTTTGGCGGGGGTGATTTGTGTTATTTTGGCGATGATTTTGGTGTATCAACTTACAGGTAAAAAGAATGCCAGCATTATTACCGGCCTGGTCTTTGCTTTCTCCCCATGGCAAATCCAGTTTAGTCGAATGGCTTTTGAGGCCATTTTTATGTTGGTGGTTTTCTTAGCTTCAGTATCAGTATTCCTGTACTGGAAAGACAGTAAAAAGAATTGGGCGTTTTATTTGTCGGCCGTATTGTTTGGTCTCAATGTTTATACCTACCGTACAATGAGTTTGTTTGGACCTATTTTGGTTGGGTTGGTGACTGTGATTTATTTCCGAGATTTTTGGAGACAAGGCTGGTGGCGTTTGGGAGTATGGCTTTCAATAATTGCCATTTTTGTCTTGCCTTTTATTTATGCCACGACTATTGGTTCGGCTGACCAAGCCAGAATTAATCAAATTTCGGTTTTCTCCGATCCAATGACTCAAGTTAAAGTGTTACGTAACCGAGAAGTTGACTCAAATGATTACGGAAATCCTCAGATTGGTAAAAAGGCTGTGTGGTGGTCACCTATTTTCCATAACAAAGTATTAACTCCTTTGGTGAATTTTGGCAGTAATTATTTGAAAAATTATTCTACAGAGTTTTTGTTTTTGACAGGAGATCCAAATGGAAGACACTCGGTAACAAACATGGGCGAGCTACTATTTATTGATTCACTGGGATTGATTGTCGGACTGACGTTTGTGTTTAAAAATATCAAAGATAAAAAATATCAACTGTTACTATGTCTTTTGATCTTCTCTCCAGTTGCTTCCGACCTGACGATGGATGGGGCGTATCACGCCTCAAGATTGATGATCTTGGCTGGTCCGATGCTTCTGATAGTTGGATTGGGATACTTTAGTTTGTTGGAAATACTATTTAAAAATAAAAAACTGTGGTTAGGTATACCCCTGATTACCGGCTTGTGGTTGTTATCAACTATTTTTTATCTACATCGTTATTTTGTCCACTTTCCGATAGAGAGTTCGCGACAGTTTGGATATGGATACAAACAAGCGATGATAAAAATTGCCGATGTTGAGGATCAATTTAAGGCCATCAGATTAACTAATCTAAACGATCCGCCGATGCTTTATTATTTTTTCTGGAGAAATGAAGCGCCGATTAACGTACAGGAATACGGAACCGCGTATGGAGAAGATGTTTATCGAAATATGCCTTTGGACAAGATAAAACAAATAAGCTGGGGGGGCAAAACTGTGCACAGTTGACGAGATAAACAAACTTGAGCCAGAGACGCTCTACTTGGTGGCATTTAATAACCTGCCTTTGGACTTTAGAAGCGCGGAAAGAGATAAAGTACCAACAGGAATTAAACTTGTTGATGTGATTTTGTATCCTGACAATGAAGTGGCATATTACTTAATAACAAGAAACTCTATAAACGGTAAAGCTGTAATGGCTGACAAGGAAAGTGCTTGCAGAAATTAAACTCAGTTACGACGACAGTTTACGTTTAATTTTGAGTAGGAAACGCTTGGTTTTTTTTGATTCAGATTGAATAAGAACTGTCATAAACCAATAACGAAGTTCTCGATATTTCTCCATGAATAGTTTTTGCCAGATCGGAGTAAAAACACTCGCTTTCTTTGGTTCATGACCCTCAGCTTGCCAAACTTTGAGATAAATAAGCATAACGGAGAACATTTGTAAGAAAGCAAGAACAAGTCCATGAAGACCATCCTTGTAGCCTTCTCCAGCAAAGAAACGGCTGATAAACTCACTGATTGGTTTGCCAATAATGTCTTTGGCGTCGAATTTGTAGCCAGAGTCAACAAGCTCTTTGGCTTGCTGGGTGGAGTAGCGAAGAGCTCTTTCAAAATACTCATCGATTGAGTTGTAATGATGATGTTCAAGAGCATACTCTTCCTCCGGATCAAGGTTAATTCCGGTACCGGTGGTAATAGGAATTGAATGAATCTCGTTTTGCCATTCAACAGAGTCTTTTTTGAAAAAACGGATATTGTAATCTGGCCACCAACGTGAGTGTTGGATCCATTGGCCAAAGATAAGATTTTTTCTGGGAATCCTGACAAAGTCAACTGCTTCTTTTTGGGCGATCTCGATTAGTTTGGCGGCAAGTGATCTAGGAACTCGTTCGTCGGCATCAACAATAAGAACCCATTTCCCCACGGCTTTACTGATGGCGAAGTTTCTTGCCGGCTCAACATATCCGATCATCTTATGATCAAAGACTTTGTCGGTAAATCTCTTGGCAATTTCCTTGGTGGCATCCGAAGATTCCATATCCACAACAATGATCTCGTCAGCAAAAGCAAGAGCTTTGAGACAGTCGGCGATGTTTCTGCTTTCGTTTCTGGTGTTAACAATAGCTGAAATATTTATCTTGGACATTATTTTTTTTGATAAACCTTAATTTCTCCCGAGTCGTAGATTTTGGTTAGAGATAAATCGTATGGATTAAGGGTAATTTTTTGTAAAGGTGTCTCGTAAACATATTTTATGTTATTTTTCTGCAAAAAGTTGTTGGCCCAGACTTTATCTTTGGTGTTGTAAAAACGTTGAATGTCTCTTATTCTCGATTGGTACTGGAAACCGGTAATATCCAGGTTGATCGTGTCAGAAAGAAATTCAGGCTGGCCAGAAAGGGCGGAGATATATGCTGAGGAAACATAGGCATACAGAGGTTTGGGACCAGCAACCCAGTCAGCCTTAACATAAATTGGCGAAAGCACTACCCCTTTTTCTTTTGATTTGAGAGTATCTAAAGCTTTCATTTCCGGATAACTGACTCGAGAGGGTGAGGTGTTTCCGAGATAGTCTTTTAGGGTACCGATTGACGTAAAGGTTGCTACTAGAAGAAACAGTGTTATCACAAAGACGGCGATTGTTTTTGTTCGGAAACGAGAAAGGAGTCGAGATAGATACTCGGCAGTGAATAATCCCAGGAAAAATAGAGAATAATACATGAACTGTATCGTATTCCAAGGATTAATTTTTTGAGTGATAAATAGAGGCAAAACAATTCCCAATACGATGATTACAGAAACGATCTTTCGAGAGATGTCTGTGTTTTTGTCTTTGGCGATGGAGAAAAAACCAAAAATCCGCATACCTAAGTTTCCAACAAGGAAGGCCAAGACAGAGAAAAGGTTTACTGCAAATAACTTAAGAAAATTCCCAGATGCCTCATAAGCTTGCCAAGCCTCAACAAACTTTGGCCAGTAAAAACGATCATATGAGGCGAAGAGACTACGAGGAAACCAAAGAGGATCGAAGATAAAAGGCGAACCTGAGAAGGAGGATAGAGGTAGTGTAATTAAAGCTCCGATAATGCCAACCACAATCAAGATCGAGAGACGTCTGGTAAACAAGAGGGCAAGACAAAGAAGAACAAAGGCATAGATTTTTGTTTGAGCAAGCAAACCACCCAAAAGAGCGAGTTTAATAAATTGAAGTGCTTTTATTTTCCCTTCTGAAGGAAGATTAAGTAAAAATAATAAGAGAAAAATAAGCGAAAGAGCATAAGGTGGATTAAGAAAAATTGAGGCAGATTGGTTGGCCCAGAAAGATGATTCTCCTGAGAAAACATTTTGGCTGGTCAGTAGTTTGGGTATGAAGCCAAAAGAGCCGGCAAAGAAGACAAGAAGAAAGCCAAAAATCTTGGTGGTTTTTGAATAGTGCCATTTTTCCATTAAACGGTCTAAGAGGAAAACGAGGGCAAAGCAAAACAAAATGGGTAAAAAACGAAAATAAAGGGTGCTCGCCGGAATATTAAAGAACCATGATAAAAGACCGGAAAAATAATCAAAAACAAAGTGATAGTTGGTCAATTTTTCACCGGCATACTGAGGATGAGAAAGGTCTAGCGGATTTTGAGAAAACTTTTCAATTAGTGAAAGATGAAAAATAGCATCATGGCCGTTGGGTCCAAAATACCCTTGACCAAAGGAAAAATTGAGACCATTACGAAATACAGTCAAACAAACAATAAAGGCACAGAGAAAACCGAATAAAAGAGTTGAGGGTATTTTTGGTTTGCCTTTCTTGATAATTTTTTTGATAAGTAGAACCAGAAAAAAGAATATTACAACCCAGAATAACCAAGAGTACTGAGCATAGTCTTTAAGTGGCGTGTGGGGACTTGCCTGCCAAGTAGTTTCTTGTTTATTGTTTAGTATTTTTATATCAGCGGATTCAATGACAGGAGCCACGATATTGACGAATTTGATCGAGTCCGGTAGAAGATATATTTTTTGATTACCATTTTCCAGAGTTATTTGCCAGAGATCCCATTGTTTGTCATAGGTAGTTTTGAATTGAGAAAGATCAATATTGAGAGTAAGTTCCGATCCTGGTGTTTTGACCGAATCAATAATGGCTGGTATTTCGGAATAAAGATCGGTTGTTTGATTGGGAACAGCAAAATAATCTTCATATATTTCCCGATTGTAGACGCGGAAATCAATTATCTGGGTTTGACCGTTAGCGGTCTTTAAGCCAATACGATAGCGATAACTTTGGTACCAGAACACCTCACCATTTTCCCTATTGGTGGAGTCTAGGGTTCGATAAAAGTATGTGGGGCTACTTTCCGGATAATAAGCTTTTACGATGTTCCCCAGCTCGGCTAAACTGACATACTCAAGATTATATTTTTCTCTATTTTTTTCCAGTAAACGATAAGTGCTGCTAATCTCTTTTTGATACAAATCAAGGCTGTAGTCATTTTCTAATCCCAGATTGATATGAGAAAGTTCATTGAATCCTTTCTGGGTATATTGAGCCAACAATTTTTCAAAATAGGTTGTATCAAGACCATAAGATAGATAATCATTAACCTGAACAGAGTAAGAAAATGCACCGGCTGTTCCGTAAAAGTTATAAAGGTCTCTTTGGGCCCATCGAACCATAATTAGGTTAATACGATTCTTAGCACTAGCGGCAGGGATCAATGAGTTATTTTTGTCCGGATAATAAGGACTGCCTACATAGCCTCCCCAAATGCGATAGTGATCGGTGCTGTATTGGTCATCGCAGTTCATAGCAGTAAGAATTGAGTATCTCGTTTGAAGATACTGAAGGGAATAGCTATCAAGATCCCAAGCAGATACAGCAGTCGGATAAAAACCAAAACGATCAAAGAAAGCCTTCATATAAGTATCAATTAGTTTCAAACGATCTTTTTGGGAATAGCCGGATAAGAAAATACGATTGGGATTGGACATGTATGTTCCAGGTGGATAAACAACACCTGCTTGGGCGGTGAGGGATGGTGTGATTTCCAGAAAAGCTCCGAGAGATTGATTCTTGTCAGTTTCAAAGAGATCAGCGAAATAGGCTGAGATAGTAGCACTCGAAACTGCATCGAAACGGAGAAGCCAGGTAACGGGATAAGCCGAATGAGTGGACTCTTGATACTGGAATCTAGGTAGATCCAGGGGTGTTTGATTTGGCTCTGACCAACCTTCATAACCTCTCACCGGATTGGAAATAGTGACGAAGGCATTCTTTCCGAAAGCTAGTGTTGATTGAGGAAACAACAAAAGGATTAAGGGGACAAGTAGAGGAAGAAGTTTCTTAAACATGTTTAATTTTAAAGTAGTTGATGGTGTTGGTGATAAAGGTAATGCCTTCAACAAGAATAATGGTACCAAAATAAATGGCCGCGGCAAAAACACCAATTAAGGTTAAACGTAAAACTGAGGTGCCATAGTGAGAAAGAATAGCCAGAAAACCACTCATAACTAGGGTTCCCAGTAAAGGCGTCTTGAGGATGCGCCAGAGATTAAATTGAACATATTTACGAGCCATGAAGATTGTGACTATCGAAGATGTGGCAATAATGGCAACGGCGTAAGCAACACCTATGTAACCGTATTTAAGTGAGAGGAAGGGCATGGTAATCCAAGTCAAACCGGTCCACATGAGCATTAGTTTGAAAGTTGACTTGATGTGACCAGTGGCATTTAAGAGGTTGGTGAGACTGGTAGAAATACTGGCCCAGGCGGAGTTGTAGAGATAAATATATAAAGGAATAAGAGCGGGTAACCATTTGGTGTATTTGGGAATAATATCAACAAGAGGCGCGGCAAAGAAACCGAGACCGGCAAGAATTGGAAAAATAGCCAGACACATATATTTGAGACTAACTTCAACGGCACGAGCTAATTTTTCTTTATCATGCTGTAAACGAGCAAAGGTGGGAAAGGATACTTTGGTGAGGTTGTCCATGACAATTCTAAGTGGCAGGCCTGCCCACTTGCTGGCCCAACCAATATATCCTAGGCCGGTTGTGCCGATGATCTTGGTGAGAATAATGGTCATGCCATCATCTTTGAGAACTGACAGAAAAGTGTTTGCCTGATAAGGAACTCCAAACCTAAGTAATGATTTAAGAGACTGACGGTAAATACCAATGATTGGTTTCCAGGGATAAACAAGGTACATGGCGATTAGGCCAACGACTCCTCGACCCAGTACGGCGTAAGTAAAAGCGTTGATACCATATCCCTTCCAGGCGAAAAATACAGCAACAAAGTTGAAAACAAGAGTTTCAAGAATTTGAGGCAAAATTAATTTGTTGAACTTAATCTCTCTTTCAAGCATGATAGAAGGAATGGTTTTGAGGGAACTTAAAAAGAGCGATATGCCCATGGCATAGAGTAGATATAGACCACTCTGATCCATGTGGTAAGTAGTCTTAATAAAAGGACTGACGATAAATAAAACGAGTAAAAGCGACAAAACTAGAATCTGCTGAATTGAAAAAGTGGTAGCGAGATCCTCTTTGGTAATATTTTCTTTTTTTTGGATAAGAGCGGCGGCAAGACCAACATCAGAAAAGTAACCAAGAAAGTTAACTACGGAACTAACAAGATAATAAACACCATAGATATTGGGGTCGAGAAAAATTGTTAGAGCAAGGGTGGCAATAAAAGAAATAATTTGAATCACAAAAGTGCGAGAAATTAAGGCCAACACTCCCGATATTGAACGGCGTTTGACTTCTTGATACTCAAGTATTTCCTGATTGTCAGGGATGTCGTCGAGCATAAAGTGCAAGTCTTAATAATATGAAGATGGAGCTAAGGGTAAGTAAATCAGAAAAAAGGCGAATGGGAGTGTAACCTATTTTAGCGTAAAGGGAGTGAGTCCCCTGAGGTACGGTAATGATAACCCGACCCAGGTCCGGATCGTAGGCAGAAGTCACTTTGTGCCCATCCATCTTAGTTACGAGTCCTGGAAAAGAGAAAAGCGGCAACATAATTTTGGCCGAAGAAGAAGATACTTTGGCATCCAGTTTCATCCAGTTGGTACCAGAAACAAAGTTTTCTATACCCCCATAACCTTCAATATATTGAGGAATGGTGAAGGCCGGGTCCCCTGGAGGTGCAGCGGCGGTACGAGGTAAATAATCAAAAATTCCACTGGTAACTTGAAGTTCCCATTGACGCCCGGCCATTTTTTCGGCGAGAGAGACTCTTGTATGTCTCTCAACATGAAAGAAGGTTATATTGGTGAGAATAATACCCAGTGAGGCGATGACAAATAATAGAGGTTTTACTATTTTTGGAAGACGAAGCTTGGTAATATAACCAGCGGCTAAGGAGAAGTAAAAAACAATCAAGGCAACTAATCTCCAGGGAAATTGGGCATATTGTAATAAGGAGAGATGATCCCAGATAAAGAAAGAGCGACTATGAGTGAGAAAAGCATAAACAAAACCAAGGGCTGTGGCCATAAGAACCATCAGGGAGACTGTCTTGTCTTTTTTGAAACGAAAAAGAGCTATCAACGAAGCAATAAGGACAGCCGCAAGCTGTATTTGACCGACAGAAAAAGACATACCATCTTCGGGACCATAAGTTGAACCGCCATACCCCCAGAACCGAGAGAAAAAAAGCTGATTAATATCGGCATAGTGGGCCATAAAGTTGAAGTATCCGGAAATCATGGAATCGACATGGACATATTTTTGTTCGAGAACTTCGGGAATAAAGAAAAAAGCAGATAAGCCAACTCCCAGAAGGCCAGAAAGAATGATCGGCTTTATCGTCGAGTATTTTTTTGTCCGCCATATCCAGAAAATTGCCCAAAGTAGAGCACTAGGTGCAAAAACCATGGTCATAACATTGTGAGACGTTAGCTGACCGGCAAGACAGACAGCAAAGAGAAGGAAATTTTTCCAAGAGAATTTTTTGACGATAAGGTTGTAAAGAAAAAGGAGTACAAAAGGAAACCAAACCATCCCCCAGGCTTCGTTTTGGGCTCCTCGGACATAGACATCAACTGAGTGATATGGGGCATAAACATACAAAAGAGACGAAATAATACCTCCCCACTTGCCAAAAAATTCTTTGGCAAGGAGATACATTCCCCAACCAGACATAAGAATAGAAAGAACAAACATAATTTTTACCGGCCAAAAGTAGCCAAGCCCCAGTAGAGTAAGCAGTTCCATAGGATAGTAAGGCATAGGAGGGTAAAACTGCATCAAAGGGTAACCATAACCATATCCCCCATCAGGAACCCAACGGCAGGGTATCTGACCGTCATGGATACACTTATCAAGTTCGTAGAGACGAAAAACCTGCATGTCATCATGCATCGTGAAGTAGCCAGGAGTGAGAAGGTCCTTAACAGCAGGTAGGAGAAGAATAAATAATAAAAGACCTACCCGATAACGCCAGATTATTTTCCATAAGGAGGACAACTTGCCAGTAAAAGTAAACTTCATTGAGTTCATTATAAAGAGTTTGGCAGGTAGAGGTAAAGTTGAAGTACCTCCTGAGAACCATCGGTGCGTGCTGGTTTGGGATATTCTTTAACAAGTTGTAAAGCATCCAAAGCTCCAGCGTTAAGATGATTCCGAGATTTATTGACAATTAAAAAGCGTTCGTTTTCCGGAGAAGTATTGGCTAGGCCTTCAGGAATGGACCCAACGTAGGGACTTGAACCAACAACGGTGATGTTTTTGTGTCCGTTGGTGTAAATCTGAATACCGTCGGGAAGAGAACCAAAAAATCCTTCAGTAAAAGCAACTACCTTTTTACCTTGGCTTTCGAGATCGAGGAAATAGATGGCGATTTCTTTCTGGCCCCAACCGGCAGTCCATTCTTCGAGATAACCGTTGCGCATGTCGAACGAAAGAGGGGCCCTTTCGGGATTAAATACACAAAAATAAGAAATGATCACCGGGACGACTAAAAGAATTATTGGGGACAATTTGATAAGAATCCCCTTGCGGCTGATGAGCCAGGACAAACCAAGCCCACAAAGAGGAATTAGAGGATAAACAGCAAATAGGGCATATCTGCTTGTATAAACTTTGGCAATGGCGGCTTGACCGATTAGAGGAATCAAGGCAACCAAACAAAGAAAAAGACCGGGCAAACGAGTTTTTTTGGGGAAGAAACTGAGAATTATGGCAACTAGGATAGAAGGAGTAAAAAGCAGCCAAAGCCAGTTAGCAGTGGTCTTTAAGTTACCGATGAGAGGACTAAGGGGATGACCCAGAACCTCTTTCCAGGTGAACAGATAATCTTGATTACGGGCACCAATCATTTCGAAAGCGGGTCCTAAACGAAGAATGGCATACATTGCTTGAGAGATAATTATGGCGGCCAGAAGACCGAGGGTTAAACTACCAAGATCACGAAGTTTGAGTTGCTTGAAAGGTGTAAAGCACAAGATGGAGACAACCAACCAGACATAGAAAAAGATGGCTGGTGACTTGGTGAGCATTCCACCCCCAAGTGCAAATCCAAGTAGCATAGCGTAATCCAACCGACGGGTTTTGGCAAAGAAAATGGAGAAAACGAGAGACCAGACTCCAAACATGGCCAGAAGAGAGTCGGCAAGGGCCATCCGATCAAAAAAGACAGTATAAGGCAAGGCTGAGTAAACAAGAGCTGTCAAAGCGGCAACAAGAACGTTACCAAAAAGTAGAAAGGCCAGAAGGGCAATACCTACAAGTGATCCAAAGCCGGCAACAACAGAAACCAAACGTCCGGCAACCAATGGATCAGAACTTATCTTAAAGAAAGGAACTGTGGCCCACATAAAAAACGGCTGTTTGCCATCAGTTTGGGGAATAAAACGAAGATTTGGTTCATTTTTGATGATTTGAGACCAGCGAACATAAATTGCTTCATCGACAAAAACGGGAATTTTGTTGAGTTGGGAGAGACGAAAGAAAAAGAAAGCAAAGATGGCAAGAAGAAAAATAGCGATTGTCAGTAATTTCTTATTTTTGGTCATACAATCCTTTGATGTCGTTTAATTTTACCTGGAGGATCTGCTTTAACATGTCCGTTGATTCCTTGATGAAGCGTTTATTCTTGTTGGTGGAGATATCTTCATCTTTCCAGGAAACATCGACCTCTTTTAGCTTGTAGCCATATTTTTCAGCAAGGAAGAGCAGTTCAACATCAAAAGCGGAGACGGTCCAACCCTTTGATTCTTTTTCTTCCTTTAAAACGGACAGTTTGGGGAAAATTTCTTTGGCCACTTTGGTTTTGAAAGACTTAAAACCACATTGAGTATCAGTGACATCACGAAGAAGGAAAAAACCTCTAATAAAACGGAAGCCCCAGGAGGTCAACTGGCGGTACCAAGGGAAGTTTTTTCTGGCTCGGCCACGAGAACCAAAAACGACATCAAAGCCTTCATCAAACCAAGGAAGAAGTTTTTCGACCTCTTTTAGGGGTGTGGATTGATCCATGTCTGCAAAAAGAACAATGTCGCCTTTGGCGGCCTTAATACCAGCCCAGACAGCTTTAGCTTTCCCCCCATGAAGGTTGGGCAGAACACGAAATCCCGAGTGACTGCGAGCATATTTTTCGGCATCTTCTCGACTACCATCGGTGGAACCGTCATCGCTGATAAGCACTTCCCAAGCGTAGTCGGTTTTGTGGAGATAATGATTAACCTGATCCAGAACTCCCCTATCTAGGTTTTCTTTTTCGTTGAAGTTGGGAATAACGATTGATAGTTTTGGATTGGCCATAGTTTATTTGAAGACGGTGTCTCTGTAATATTTTAACTCATCGATTGATTCCAAAATATCATCGTGAGCCCGATGAGGTTCAACTTTAGAAAAAGGTTTGTTGTGAGGATACCAACGACCAGCAAGCTCTTTAATGGTAGAGACGTCAATAATACGATAGTGAACAAAATCAGCCAGCTTGGGCATCTGAATCCTAAGGAATTCCCGATCGATGTGGATAGAGTTGCCGGCAAAAAGAGCCGTGTTTTTGGGACAGTGTTTTTTGAGAAAAGAAAGAGTTTTTTCTTCTGCTTCGTCTGTGGATATTTTTGATTCATGAATTTCATTGAGAAGACCCGACTCGGCAAAATGTTCCTGGCACCAATCGTTAATTTTGTTCATCACTGAAGCCGGATGATGAATAACGATGTCTGGACCTTCGGCAACAACGTTTAGTTCGGCGTCGGAAATAATAGTCGCAATTTCAACAATTTTATCTTTTTCTGGATCAAGACCGGTCATCTCTAGATCAAGCCAGATGAGTTTACCGTTGGTAATCATTTGGAGTGAGCTAGTTGGTAGATTTTTAGATAATCGATACTCCACTCGGAAACAATGTGTGATGGACCAAAGACCGCAATTTGCCATCCGGGGTTACCTTCAGGTTGGCATTTATCCCCATCTTCGCAGATTACAAAAAGCCAGTCGGTAATTCTCTCTTCCCCCCTAATGAGGTTGGCTTTTTTGTTTTCTAAGAAGTAACGATACGACTCGTCATAGTTTTGTTTGGCAATAAGACCAAAATTGAAGGGCTCCCCTTTTGATTCTTTGATAATCAAGTCCGCAGCGGCTTCTGTACGTTGAAGCTGTCGATTGGGTTGGCCAAAGGTAGGACTATATCTTAAATTGACAAATAATAGGGCCAAAACAGTAAGAAGGGCTACGACTTTTAAGACAAAGCCTTTTCTGGAAAGGAAATAGCCGATTAGGGCACCGAGCAAAAGATACACTGCCGGGTAGATAAAGCCAAGGTAGTGAACATAAACATGCTGTTTGTAGATACTTAACCCAAAAATTCCGAAAGCAAGCCAGATATAAAGAAGCTTTAACTGGGGGCGCCATTTTGACTTGAAAAATATAAAAACGGACAATAAAAGAATTGCCACTGAGATAAGGGGAACACTAATATTCTGACGAGCCAGAACGAGATCGGTAACGGTGGTAATAATGACCGGAACAAAACGATCTGACTTGGTGGGATTGAGATTAACAGTGGTTTGACGATCGGTGAAGAATTTTTCGAAAGCGTGGAAATTCATACCTTGATGTTTGATATCAAAAAGAACAAGCGGTGACATAAGTACTAAAAACAAAGCAATGGCTAATAGGGTATTCTTGACGAAATGTGAACGAAGAGTTTTGTCTTTTCTTATCCGGAGGAGAGAAATGAGCCAGAAAAAACCTAAAGTGGGAGCTAAAAGCAGACCGAGATAATGCATTTGCAAAGCAAAGGCAAAAGAAACACCAACAATAGGCAACCAAAAATATTTTTTATTTTGCCAGACCTGATAGACTCCCCAAATACAAAGAAGGGCAAAAAGAGGCATAGGGTTGGGATTCCAAGAAGAGCGTGAATAAATTATGGCAACCGGAGAAACGGAGAATAAAGCCGCCGCAACCAAACCGGCACTTTTGTTGAACCAAGATCTACCAACAAACCAGGTAAGGCCGACGGTAAGAACTCCCAGTAGGGCAACCATAATAGCCGGACCGACTGGATTAAGATTAGACAAAAATAACGCCGGGGCCATCATGTAGTAATAAAGCGGACCCAAGTACATGTTGCCAATACTAGTTTGAGGTCCGATGAAAACTAAGTTGCCTCTGGTAATAAGGTCACGAACAATACGAACGTCGCGCCCTTCATCTCCCAAGAAAGTCATGAACTCACCAATGCGATATAGGCGCAAAAATAAGGCTAGACCAAGAATACCAATTAATATAAAGAACTCTAGACGATTTTTTTTGATCCAGTTGATCATTTGATTTTTAACCTGAGTCGGCCAAGGTCAATGAAACTTTGGATAATAACGTTTAGTTTGGCCCCAGTGGCCTCACCAAATTTACGAGGATAGTGATGAACTCCAATTTCAACAATCTTAAAACCTGCTTTTTTGGCTTTTATCAGAAACTCGGAACTGATGAAAGCACCTCGCTCACTTTCCAAGTGAGGGATGGTGTCGACAACTTTTTTGGAAATTAGTTTGAAACCGCAGTCGATGTCCCGAACATTAAGACCAAAAAGCAACCAGACAAAAAACTGCCAAATCTTTGAGTTCATTTTGCGAGTGAGATGTACTTTGCGGTCAAGGTAAAAACCAATAACCATGTCCGCACCGGTCTTTTTCTGGGTGTTTAGAAAATCAGTAATGTCTTTAAAGTTGAACTGACCGTCGGAGTCAATAAAAGAAATCCAGGGATATTTACAACCATAAAGACCGCTTTTGAATGCGCCCCCATATCCCCGATTGGGATGGTGATGAATTACAGAGATACGTTTGTCTGCCTTGGCTAGTTTGTTGGCAATTTTGCCAGTGTTATCTTTGGAACCATCGTCGACAATAACGACTTCCCAAGTAGAGATATTTTTTTGGAGATTTTCAACTACGTTTTTGACCGTCCGCTCGAGATTGGCCTCCTCGTTGTATGCCGGCAAAAATACGGAGAGTTTATCTATTTGTCTCGCCATAATCACAAGTATATACTAAGAAGAAGATGAAACGAGTTTATTTAGGCATTGCCGTATTACTATTTTCCTTACTGGTTTGGTTACCTTTTGTTCTTAAGGTCAAATTGCCAGCCTGGGGTTTGGATTTTTCCGAAGGCACGAAAATTTTGTGGCAAAACTATGACGGACCAAATTATCTAATTGTGGCAAAAACTTGGTACAACAAAGCAGATATTCTTAACAAATTTTCAAATCCTCTGCCAGCGGAGTATTATCCAGCTCACTTTCCTTTGTATCCGGCGATTATCTCGGTTTTTGATCAGTTCTTAAAAGGCCCAACGGCAATGTTGCTAAGCAGTCTTTTAGGTACAGTCCTTTTGTATATCGTATTTTTCCGATATCTAACCCATTTTAAATTGAGTAAAAATCCACTTTGGGCATGTTTGGTCTTTTTGATATTACCTGCCAGATGGATTGCTGTTCGTAGTGTTGGTTCTCCTGAACCATGGTTTTTACTTTTTGTAGTCACCAGTATCTTTTTTTTCCGTAAGGAAAAATACTGGATGGCAGGACTGTTTGGGTTGCTTGCTCAACTGACAAAAAGTCCGGCAATTATTTTATTGGGTGCGTACGGCATTTATGCCTTGGTGGAGTCGATCAAAAGCAAAAAAATTCAGTTTAAATACTGGCCATTGTTGATCCAAGCATTAGCCATTCCAGCCTTGTTCTGGTTTTATGGGATGCAGACCGGGGATTTTTGGGCATATTTCCACAGTGGTGACAATATTCATCTTTTTTGGCCTCCCTTTTCCGTGTTTACACCTTTGGGACAGCATTGGGTAAATAGTTTTTGGCTTGAAGATGTGATTTGGACTTGGTTAATTTTTGGCTTAGGAATATTAAAGCTTTGGGGGAAAAAGGCCAAAGTGGAGACATATTTTGCCGGATTATTTTTTCTATCCACTCTCTTTGTAGCTCATAGAGACATCAGTCGTTATATTCTTCCCATTGCCCCTTTTGTTTTGATTGGTTGGGACAACCTTATCCAAAAGAAAGAGTTCAAAATTATGTTGGGAATTCTTCTTATTCCAGTTATCTTGTATAGCTGGAACTTCATATTAAACAATATGGCTCCGGTAGCTGACTGGACACCGTACCTCTAATTTATTTTTTCTTTTTCCAGATGATGAGGTTGTACATCAACCAGTTGTAAGGCAGAACCAAGAAAACGATGATAAAGGGGAGCAACAGTTGACGATTGAGATGGGTGAGAGAGACAAGACCGGCGCCGGAAATTGTTTGGATAAGTAAGGCTCCGACAGAAGTAAGGTTGAACTGAAGAAATTTATTGATAGTAGCAATGACTCCGTGAATCTTGTCTGATTTGAAAGTCCAGAGATTGTTCCAGGTAAAGTTACTGATGATGGCCAGCTCGGTGCTTAAGAGCCAACTGAGCCATTCATTGTGTGTAAGATTGCTAAAAACGGCTAAGCCGATGGCATTAACAAGGTAACCGATAAAACCAACAGTACCAAACTTAACGAACTTTTGGGTACCTGGATCGTTCCAACGAAGAAGGAAAACTGAACGAAAAATATCTTTGGCTGTTTTGGATTCGATTTTGGACTCACCTTTGGTACGAAGACCAAACTGTAGAGGAATTTCTTTGACTTTGGCTCCAAGAGTAACCATTTTATAGAGGAACTCAAGTTTGTAACCAAAACTTCGGGAATAAAGATGGTCCATGTCCATGGTGTCCACAAAGCCCTTAACACGAGAGGCCTTGAGACCGGTTGTGGGATCTGTAATTTTGAAGAACATTTTTGTCGGAAAGAAAAGAACAAAACGGGCGACTAAACCACCAACTTCACTAAAAAAGATGCGTTTGAAACCCCAACCCTTGGGGTTTGATCCCCCATCGATTTTTCGAGAACCCAAAACATAGTCATACCCTTTGGAGATTTCTTTTAACAATACCGGTATGTCTTTGGGGGGATGTTGAAAGTCGGCATCAAATTCAATGATGACATCTGCCCCGAGAACTTTCATGGCGTGACGGAAACCTTTTACATAAGCACCACCGATACCGGCTTTGGTAGGATTAAGATAAAGATTGAGGTTTGGATACTCTTTTTGTTTTTTCTGAACAATTTTGTAGGTACCGTCGGGGGAGGTGTCATCAACAACAAGAAGTTTGCACTGCCAGTCGATTATCTTGGGAAATATTTTTCCACATAGAGTGTCGATCATCTTGCCAATGGTACCGGCTTCGTTGTAGGTCGGGATGACAACAACGGCAACAGGGAGTTTCTTCATCATACTTTAGATTTTTTGTTATCTTGGCAATGACAGTTATCACACTCTCCGCAACATTCATCGGCTTCGGTGGTGATTTCTTCTCGATTTTGCTTTTCATCGTACCAATAAAGTTTCTTTTCGTCTTCGTCAAGAGTTTTAATATGGGAACCATCACAAAAGGGTTGTTTTTTGCTTAGTCCGCACATACAGATAAATTGATCCCCTACTTGCTGTGGACCGTGGGCGGTTTTTTGAACGAGTCTTGGCATGAAGATATTATATATCTATCTTTGACAGACTATTTTTCTCACTAGACCTGCCGTCTACACGCCTTTTCAGGGCAGACGAAATATTTTCGCCAGCGCGAAAATTTTCTGATACGCAGGGCGTTTTTTCTTGGAGTACCAAGAATCCTGGCAAAACGCACTTTACGTAATCCTGCCGAAAAGGGAATAGACTACGGTCTATATCGTTCGAAAAATGAATAGATTGTATAATTGGGCTTGATGAAAATAGATATTTTGACTATATTTCCGGAAATGTTTGAGGGGGTTTTGGGGACTTCGATAATTGGTAGAGCTACGGGAACAGGTGTCGTGGAGATAAAGATTCATAACCTGCGAGACTGGAGCGATGATAATTATAAGAGTGTTGACGATAGACCTTTTGGCGGGGGTGCTGGCATGGTGATGAGAGTTGATGTAGTAGATAAAGCACTTAAAGACCTAAAAACTCCAGAGACAAAAGTGATACTTTTGGACACTAAGGGAGAAATGTATAACCAAAAAGCTGCCGAGACTCTTAAAAACGAGAAGCACCTGATTCTTATTTCTCCTCATTTTGAAGGAATTGACCACCGAGTCCATGAACATCTAGCGGACAAAGTTTACTCGATTGGACCTTATGTTTTATCGGGAGGAGAGTTACCATCGATGGTCTTGGTTGACTCGATAGTGCGACTTTTACCGGGTGCTTTGGGAAACCCTCAATCACTTGCCGAGGAGTCGTATTCCGAAGAGTTTGAAACAGAGTACCCACAGTACACAAGGCCGGCTGAGTACAAAGATTGGAAAGTTCCGGAGATTCTACTTTCGGGTGATCACAAAAAAATCGCTGATTGGAGAAAAGGAAAGAAGTAATTACCTGGGATAGCCGACCGGCATAAGATAAATGATGGTATCGGTGTCAGCAACAGTAACTAATTCTTTTAACTTTAATTCATCAAAGTTTGTGTTGACGACCGTCCCCAGTTTAAGACTTTCTGCTTGTAGGGCGAGGTTTTCGGCGGCAAAACCAGCTTCAAGATACACTTCTTTGTCGTGAGGAATTCCCCCATAGGCGTCGGCCATTTTATTTAGGTTTCCGGTGACTACGAAAATCGCCGGAACATCTTTAAATGAACTTTGATTAAGTAAATCATAGATTGATTCTCCCAGTTCAACTTTTTTGATTGGCTTTAGCTGATTAAGAGGTGTCCTATCTCCAGGAAGATATTGATACTCACCGGCATCTAAACCATCTACCTTGTTGGCGATAAGATAAACAGTGAGAGGATAAGTAGATTTCATCGAAGGTGAAGTGCGGTCACCCCAGTCGGTGTTGATACCCTGAGCCGCCCAAAGTAGTTGAGCAATTTGCTTGAGAGAAAGTGAGCTATCATTGAAATCAAGCTTTATACGCCTGTTTTTTAGGACTGCCTCGATGGAGTTGCTACTTTTGACATCGGTTTGAGGTAAGACAATGTTATCCGTAGACTGGATAACTTCTATCGATGTTCCGGAAGGAGTATTTTGATCTTTCTGTTTGTGACTGGCGACAATCAGAGAAACGATAGCCAGGACGAGAACAATGACAGCGGTTAAGATGGGAGTAAGCCACTTTTTGACAAACTCCCTAATCTCAACTAATTTTGGTATCTTAAGTTCAAGAGCAGCTTTCTTCACAAATACAGTTTAGAGATAACTGTTGACTTTAGCTTCATTTCTAACTTGGGTATACCATTCTTGAGATCTGGTATAGATTTCCTGTTGGTATAGACTGTCTTTTATTTCGGCCGATACTTGATCTAGAGTTTTACCGGTAAAAGAAGTTTTGTTTTCTTCAAAATAGGTTTTTACCTGTTCATCGGTTATCTCAATCTTGTTCTGAGACTCAATTAATTTTTTTAGACCAAGACTCTGTTTTATTGATTCTTCTGCTTGTTCTTCGGTCATAGCGTATTGCTCGATCGCAGCAAGGAACTGCTCCTCACCACCATATTGCTCTTTAATACTAGCAAGCTCATCGGCGACTTCTTTGTCGGTAATGACTATCTTGTATTTTTTAAGATTTTCCTCCAAGATGCGCTCGGAAATTATTTCTTCGAGAGTGGTTTGACCATATTTATCAGACATCTTCTGGTTTAATTCCCAACGATAGATGGGTGATTTGTTTACTGTTCCGACCAGAATTAGATTACGATTTTTTTGTAGAAGCAAAAAGACGACGATACCGATAGAAACGATCAATAGAATCTTAACCAGGAGAATGGGGTTGAACTTTAGGTTGGCAATCAGGGATGGGGTTTTTCTCATAGGTTTAATTACTTTTACGGCCTTCTTTCCTTTTGTGTTTGTTTTTGGCATATCGGTTGATATTTTTTTAATAGTTTTTTTAATTATTGCTTTAGCCATGACTTTTATTATATAGCAGGTTCTTCTAGATCGATGTTGTTGTCAAATACAGGTATAAATGGATCCGGAAGATCGGTGCTGAGATCTTGTATTTCAGTTTTTAAGCCGGAAAAATCGGATTTGATTGTTGTTCCTTGCGTGGGAGTAATGGATTCAATATCCGAAGGAGAATAGACGGGGATTTGGGAAGATTGAAATATTTTTTTACCAAGTAGAATGGCAATAATTAGAACCGTAATAATGGCAAGAGTAAAGAAATACCAACGGTTTCTTTTGAACCAAGCAATTAATGGATGAAACAGTTCACCGGATTTAAATCTGTTTATAAACTCTATCGCTTGGGGATTGGTGATTTCTAATTTAGGAATGAGCATAATTTAAATCAATATCTATCAGTGAGTCCATCCACTTTAACTGTTGGGACTTAATTTTTTGGGCTGCTTCGGATTTTTCTGAAAAATAGTTCTCGCTTTCAATGTTGGCTAAATCCTCTTCAGAAAGAAGGGTGTTGGCCAGTTCGTCTATTGAAGCGTTGATACTTTTCCCAAGTTTTTGCAGATCCTCAATTTTTGTCTTTAAAGGAGTTGATATTGGTGTGGCAAGTTTTGGCAAAATAATATTAAGGGCGTTATCCATTTCTTGCTGGAAATGAACCAGTAAGGATAGTTTGTAAGCCACGACTCCAGCACGGGAACTGTGATCGTGTTCGATAACGTTGGTGTTGTATTCTTGGGTAAAGTTTTTAAGATCGGCTGGGGTAGCAATTGATTGTGACTTTAGAGCTTCATTACTAAAAAAATTCTTGGCCTTGGTGAGGGAGAAAATAATAGGGTCGATGTTTTTGTAATTTGCTTTAGTATTTTTTATCAGAGAAAGCAGGTACTCCGCGTAGTTTGATTTTGCCAGATCTCTGGCGGAAAGAGTTTCTTTGGCTGCCAAAATTGCTTTTTGCTGATTATCTAGTGTGGGGTTACTTATGTAATCGCTTTTAAGTAATTTGTATTCGATATATTTTCCTCGATAGAGACTATATTGATATTCGTAATCTGATTTGGCATCTGCCAAAACAGTCGTTGTCCCAAAACAAAAAAAGATAGATGGTAGTATAAGCAAAAGCAGCTTTGAAAAAAGCTTCATTACTTTAAGGATAACCCCTGACCGATAAGTATTTCAACCACAGTCTGCCAAGCAGAAAAATGAAGACCCAATTTTTTCTCGGTAGCAACTGTTTTTAGACCGCCAAAAACCGGGTAACGGCTTTTGTTGGTTTGGGTTGCTAGAAAGGTATGGATCGAAGAAGATTTGATGACTGAAGGATCACCCCCAAGCTGATCGACCACGTAGGTAATTAATTCAAAGGGAGTTGTGGTATCGGAGCAACAGTGGAAGATACCAGTTTTTTCTGTATCGATAATTTTTTCCAGTGTCTGGGCAACTTCATCGATGAAGGCAATACAGATTTGCTGGTCATTGAACAGAGGATACATAGTTCCATCGACATATTTTTTGACTGCGCCACGAATATAGTCTAGCTTGGCGTCAAACTGGGCACGGACGGGATAAATGATGCGAAGAATTGTACCTCCGTGGTTGAGGACCACTTTTTCGGCACGATTTTTGGTCCAACCATACCAAGTGAGATTTTCGGGCGAGTCGGGAGTTTTATCGGTTTCAGAATAAGGACCGGGGTGTTCAACACTGCCAGGGAAAACCATGTCGGTACTGATGTGAATAATTTTTTTGGAAGGAAAAGCATTGACGAGATTTTCGGTACCTTCAACATTAATTTTCCAAGCGGGGCCAGTGTTATCCCCTGTTTGAGTTTCTGCGGCATTGACGTCGGTAAAAGCGGCAAAGTTTACAATCCATTCGGGATTAAACTTGTCAATGGCATTTTTAACTGAGCTCGGGTCGGTAAGGTCAAATTCCGGATATTCGGGAGTGAAAAAATCGTATTTATTCTGGGCAAGTTCGATAAAGCGAGAACCAACAAGTCCTGAGGCTCCGGTGACTAAAACTTTTATTTTGTTCATAGATTACATCGTTTCCGGTTTGACAAAATCAAAGGAGACTTTTGCCGGATCGATTCGGCATTCTTGAGTGTCTTCGGTAGCTACAAAGAATTTATCGGTGAAGTAATTGAGAGTGACAGGAGTTGTTGAGGGATTGATAAAGCCGTGGGCTAAGCCGGCAGGAATGTAAACAAGTTTTTCGGAAGATAGAACGATTTTCATCTGTTTGCCGTAGGTTGGAGAACCGGTACGAAAATCAATTAGACCGAGAAGGATAGTGCCGTTGGTCGTCCAGATCTCATTCTGGACTGGATGAATATGCCAAAACCGTTGGGTGTAGGGAGCAAGATAAGACATATTACCCTGAACCGGCTTGAACTCAATACCAAGTTCTTTGAGAGCAAGATTGTTACCTTTTTCGTCGAGTCTGAGGGTTTCTTTGAACCAACCGCCAAAATCATCAGCGAAGGTGTTTAGTTTAAGAATTTGAACGCCATCAATCATGTCAGCTTTTTCGTAAGTCTGGCAAAAAAGATTGCTGTCTTGAGGAAGAGTAATGTTTTGATATTTTATTGGTTTAAATCCCATTTTGTTTAATTATTTTTTATAAATAGATTCCGATTTTTCTTTAAGAGGCTTCCACCATGCCTCATTTTCTTTATACCACTCGACTGTCTTCTGAAGCCATGTGTCGAAGTCGTATTGGGGAGCCCAACCGAGGTCCTTATTAATCTTGGTCCAGTCGACGGCGTAACGGCGGTCGTGACCGGGACGGTCGGTGACAAATTCGATTTTTTCATCGGGATTCATGCCAAGAAGTGAGATAACCTTCTGAGCGATTTCAAGATTATTTATATCTTCGGTCATACCACCAACACAGTAGGTTGAACCGGGTGCGGCGTTGTGAAATACCATATCAATAGCACGGCAATGATCGAGGACATGAAGCCAGTCACGAACATATTTTCCATCACCGTATACTTTGACCTTTTCACCTGTTAACAAATTGGTGATCATACGAGGCATAAACTTTTCAGGATCTTGGAATGGGCCAAAGTTATTACTGCAGTTAGTGATCGTTACAGGGACCCCAAAAGTATCGAAATAAGACCTCACGAGATGGTCTGAAGCGGCTTTGGATGCTGAGTAAGGGCTGTGAGGTTCATAACGAGTTTCTTCGTTGAATTTATCTTGGCTATCTAGCGGTAAAGCTCCAAAAACCTCGTCGGTTGAAACATGATGAAACTTTTTGATGCCGTATTTCTTGGCTGCCTCGAGAAGAATTTGGGTACCGATAATGTTGGTTTTGGTAAAAACAAGGGGATCAAGAATTGAACGGTCAACGTGAGACTCGGCGGCAAAATGGATAATAGCCTCTACTTGAGAGACAACTTTGTCGACAGCTACAACATCGGTAATATCCCCTTTCACAAAAGTGTAATGAGGATTATTTTCAACACTTTTGAGAGATTCGAGGTGACCGGCATAGGTTAGGAGATCAAAGTTTATGATTTCATCTTCAGGATATTTTGCCAGCCAGTATTGGACAAAGTTGGATCCGATAAAACCTGCTCCTCCAGTGACGAGTATCTTCATTTAGAATGTTATTTTACTTAATTCACCGACTAAGACTTCGACCTTGTTCTCAGAACGGGGGTTTTGAGATAGATGAGTACTGGGGCCGATGATACTGTCATCGATGTTCTTCTTTATCTTATCAATAATAACGCCTTCCATCAGAACTGAGTCGGTAATGGTTGAGCCGATGACGGTACAGTTGTGATAAATAGAGGTAAAAGGACCGATATTGGCGTCGTTGATGATACAGTTGTCACCAATATTGACCGGACCTTTGATAACAGTGTTTTTGATCTCACAGTTCTTGCCGACAACGACACGACCGTGAATTTTGACGGTGTCGTCAAGCTTGGAATCGATATTGGTTTTGGTGTTGGCGTCCAAAAGGAACATATTGGCTTCCAACCAGTCATCAACTTTGCCCGGGTCAAGCCATTCGCCTTTGATTTCGAGAGTGTCGACGCGTTCACCATGGTCAATTAACCACTGAAAGGCTGCGGCAATCTCTAGTTCTCCTCTTTCCGAAGGTACTATTTTGTCTTTGCCTTTGAAACAATCAAAGATCATATTGTCGAAGAAGTAGACACCAGGGATGGCATAGTCGTGGGGAGGGTTGGCTGGCTTCTCAACATATTTGATCAATCTGCCTTTTTCATCAAAATAAGGGACACCCAAACGAGTGTTTTCGGGGTGATGGACAATACCGACCAAACCCTTGGGGCGATGAGTGTTGAAGTGATCGACTAAATTTTCTATTCCTCCATTAAAAATGTTATCTCCGAGGTGAAGAATGAAAGAATCTCCATCAATGAAGTCTTCACAGACTTGAAAAATGTTGGCTAAACCTCCAACTGGATTTTCCTGAAGAACATAAGTAAATTTGGCTCCCCATTTTGAGCCATCTCCTAAAACAGATTGAACTAACTCTAAACCTCCTGGGTTATAAGTAAAGGCAATTTCTTTTACTCCAGCCTCAAGAACAGCTTCGATGGGATAAAAGATAAGAGGTTTGTTCCCCACGGGAATCAAGTGCTTATTAGCAGAAAAAGTTAGAGGTCTCATTCTGGTGCCTCTTCCACCGGTTGGGATAATTGCTTTCATATTCCGTTATTATAACAATTGATAATAATGGTTACTTTAATAAACCTATAGTTATTATACACCCTAAAAGGGCAAATAGCACGTATTCTAAGACTATTCGTGCATGAAGTGACTTTTCTTTTGAGTGATGAATGATGGCCCATACTATATATAGTATGGAGTAGCCGATGATGGTAATTTCCTGGTAAAACTTATTTCCATTGAAGTAAAGAACTGCAATAATGGCAATTGAAGTAAGGATTGCAAGTAAAAGATAGTCTAGGATACTTCTGATCGGTTTTTTCATAAGACAATTCCCTGACGGATAATAAGAATGATGATGGCAATGCCGGCGAAGTAGGTTAGATGGGCCCAGTTTTTGCCAGAAATACGAATGATGTTGTAGCGAAGAACAAAGAGCCAGTCAAGACTGAGAGCAAAGAGAATCAGAATCACAAAGGCCAAAGACCAGGCACGAGAAAGATCCAAAGGAGACAAAACAGACTGTTCGGTGATTGAAGCCGTTTGTAGCGTGGTATCTGCGATGGTTTGAGTGGTGACAGTATCTTCGGCATAGGCAGTATTAGTTATTTTGGACGAGGCAATTTGGGAGACTGAAGTTTGGGTTGAACCAAACATTTGAACTACAAGAGTGGTTTCGACTCCATTAATGGTCCCGTCGACAACGGCAACGCCAATATCTTGGTAACGACCATCAAGAAGATTTTGCTTGTGGGTTGGCGAAGCCATCCAAGCCCTGACAACATCGGTAGGATTACTAAAATCACGAGCCAGATTTTCCCCGGCGTGTTGGTAACTATAGCCTGAGCTGTTGATAAAGTACCATGGCTCTGTACCTGTAGGTGAGATGTGAGCCCAGTAATCATGCTCAAACATATCCATGGCTTTGGCGAGGGCGGCTTGGTCCAGCTGGGCATTTTCTTTTAGGATAGAAAGTCCTGCATTAAGACGTTCGCTATTGGTCAGCTCGATGATTTTGTCCGGATCGATTTGAGAAGCGTAGCCTAAAACTCCAGGTTGTAACCCGACAGTAATGTCGATGATAGAACGGCCCATGATAAAAAGACCGATCAAAACAACAATTGATTTTGGCCAAAGAACTTTGGCTTTATGGTTGTTGTGAGGATGAGGTGCGAAAAGGCTTATGAAGGCGTTGGCCATAACTCATTTCATTATAAGAGCTTGCTCGCCTTCTTTACAATAACCCTGTTGCGGTGATAACCAAACGCTTGATATCCGTGCCGGGAGGATAACAGGTCATAAGAGTAAGAGTTTTCCCCTGTTTGCTGTTTGCCAAAGACGAGAGATTCTGAGGGTCAACAATCTCTTTTTTGACGGTCTGGTAGGTATATTTCTGGCCGTGGTAATAAAGAATTACTTCGTCTCCCATTTCGAGCTTGGTGAGCAGATAAAAGATGGAGTTGTAACGAGTAGCCAAAAAGAAATCCTCTGATGAGTGAGAAAAAATAAACACATTCCCCTCTTCATCGGGAAGGGCTGAACCTTGCGCATGGGCAACTCCTTGGGTAAGAGCTTTTTGATAGACTTGAGCGTTGAAGGGATCAACATTGGCAATGACTTTAGCATTGATACCCAACTTGGGAATAATAATGCCAAAGTCGGTACTTAGGGGTAGGATTTCTTTTGTCTCAGGTGGTTTGGTCTGGTGGAGTTGATAGATAACCTCGTTTTGGGCAATAGGGAAAAAAGTCATCACAACAACGGAAATAGCACCCAATACCAATAAAAAACCAAGTATTTTTTTTATCACAAGACTATTATGAACGTTTTCTGGCTTTTCTGAAGAAATAGGCCGAAAGAAGAAGCAGAGGAATGGCTAGCCATTTTAGATTCTTCAATTTATCGGTGCTGATACCGAGGACTGCAGAAGATGAAGCGGACTGAGATTCGCTGGGGGAAACTGAAACATTAGCTGTCGGTTCTTCTGCTGTGCTGACACCAGCGGCTACTTGAGATCCTGATGTGACAGGAATGGCTGTCTGAGAATTAATTGTCGTGGTAGTTCCGGTAGTAATTACTGTGGTGAAACTGTCGCCGACAATTCCGGAAACGTTTCCATAGTTATCAACAGCTCTTATCGCGTAAAAGTACTCTTTACCGCAAGTGGGAATACTGTTAGTGATTTCACCGGTTGTGTCTGGAACAATTGACTGGGAAGAAATAAAATGATCCGAATTAATACTGATGGAATTTGTGTCAGACCTATAAAGCTCAATTTTAGTTGTTCTTCCGTCGTTGGCTGTTTTGAATTTTATTTTGTAATCACAGTCATTAATTTTTTCTTTCGAGTAGGAAACAGGAGCACTTGGACCGGAGGTATTAAAATCAATGGAGACAATATTACTTTCTTTGACGCCATTGGCAACCACCTTAAAAGAATAAGCACCGATTGTATTTAAAATGGTGTTATCGACGCTGCAGTAGTCGGTATTTCCACCAGGAATCAAGGAAATATCTTGGAACTTAACATAGTCACTGTCTGAAGGAGACTTTTTGAAACAACTGACGGCGATATTGTCTGTTCCGCCAATTTCGAGAGCCACAAAAGTAAGCTTTAAATTACTTTGATTGGTAGGTGTCTTGGGCTGACCCAATCTAACCGTAAGTGCGTTGGCTGCTTGGGAAGTGATCGGGAAACTCAAAGCGATAGCGCAGAAACTAGCGAGAACAAATATTTTTAATTTCATTTACTTTTGGATGATCTTAGTAATTTAATACCCATCGTGAGACCAATCATGGCGAGAATTATCCAGTAAGTGGAAGCACCTGTAGCGGGTAGAGTTGTCGTTGCGCCGAGGACTTCTCCAATTTTAGTTTCTTTCTTTTCAACGTCGTAGGTATCATCTTTTGTCTGCGATTTGACGACGTTGACTTCTGTACCAACGAAGTTTTCGGCAATGAATTTTGAATCAACACCTGAAGCATAGATGTCTTCATTAGCAACGGCCCAAGCAAGGTCGGTATAAAGACCAGGGTCTTGGGATGAACTGATGTCGGCGGTATAGGTAAGAATTACATCAGCGCCTTCCGGGACATCACCAAGGCTCCAAGTTCCTGGTGAGTGATATGTTGGTTCAGAAATAGTGACTGGAAGACCATTTACTGTGGCATGATATGAACCTATACGGTAGACAAAGCCTGAAGGCAATAAATCTTCGACTGTCAAACTATTGGCTTGGGCAGACGAGACGTGGAGTTTGATAATGAAGTTTACAGAACTACCAGGAGTTTTGTCAGTTGAGGCATCGTTGGACTTACTAATAGTGAGTGTGGGGTTGTATTCACACGCTTCTTCATCACTGTAGGTAGTTGATGTCACCTCTTCATAATTATTGGCTGTTTCATCAGTACACACCGGAGTTTTGTCGTGACACTCGTTGTCGTTGCCAAGGTACTGTATCTCTGTACAATCTGGGGTAGGTTCAACACAGTGATTATTTAGAGTCGGTTGATCACCGTAGGCAGAGATTGCATCACCATTTTTGGCAGTGAAAGCCGGCCAGATGTCGTCCGAGTGACCGCCATGGCCACTAAGCCAATCTATGGCTGAAGCGACTGAGTTTATGGAAACGTCCTGTTCATTGTAGTCGTGACTGGAGTTTTCACTGGTGGCATGACAGATTGTGACTTTGCTTTCAGTTTGACAACTTGAATCACAGCCGTCGCCATCAATTACGTTTCCGTCGTCACAGTATTCCTCTGATTGAATATAGCCGTCGCCAGATGAAGCAATTTCGCAGGCATTTGTACATGAATCAGTGTTTACAGTATTACCGTCATCACATGACTCATCACCTTGAGCAAAACCATCACCACAGACTATGGCGTCACAAGCATTGCCGATACCATCGCCATCATCGTCTTGCTGGTTTGAGTTGGCAACGCTGGCACAGTTGTCACAAACATTGCCTAACATATCGTTGTCGGAATCACTCTGATCTGGATTGGCGGTTGAACGACAGTTATCACACACATCGCCGATACCGTCAGAATCAGAGTCTGATTGATCTGAGTTGGCAACGCTGGCACAGTTGTCATCACTGTCACAGATACCATCCTCATCGCGATCATTACAAGGAGGAGTGTAAGTATTGGTGAAAGTACAAACAACCGATTCGTTGGCCTTGAGAACAATGGAGATATTGGGGGAAGCGTTTTTATTCCAACTGGAACTGGAGTTTGCTCCAGTACAGGAGACACCGGTGAGAGCCCAACCAGAAGCAGGGGCGTCTTCAGTGAAGGTATAAGTACCTGTAGCTATATCACTGAATGTTTGTGAACCGGTATTGCTTGAAGTTGTGATCGTAAAAGGGGAGATACCGCCGGTTGCGGTAATTCCGAAAGAACCATCGGAATCGACAGTGTTTTTAATTATTTTTATTGAACCTTTTGGAGATGAAATGGTAATGGTATCTGAACAAGTATTATTTGATTCGTCTCCTTCGATTATGTTGTTTCCTGAATCAACGTTACAGACGCCGCCGGTTTTGGGGTTTGTATACATGCCTGAGGCGGTAGCTGTGACATTGAAAGATACCGTGAGATAACTCGATGGATTGAAGACCACATGTTTGTCGTTTTTGACCTTACAGGTAAGGACTTTTGAACTAATGGAGCAAATCAAATCATTTTCGTGATCGATGTTGTTGTGGACAGAAATATATGGTGTTCCATATGTGAGACCACTGATTGGTAGTTCATCGGTAATAACGACTTCATTCTCGTTAAAACGGGCGTCTGCTGATCCAATATTAGTTACTTTTAGACTCCAGATAAAGGTTTGATTAATAGAACCTGTTGAACTTACTAGATTATTTGTTTTTTCAATCTTTAGGTCGCTTGGAGCTTTGCATCCGTTTGCCAAGAAAGCCTGATTGTAAGTTGTGTCGTAATTTTTACCAGGATATGAACAAGAACCATAAGTGTAGCTTGGAATAATGTCATCATCATGAGTTCCATGACCATTGACACTTTCACATTTTGAAATCGAGTTAATACTTACTGGGTTTTCTGTATATTTTCCACCTTGCCCTTCGTCCCAGTGGCAGATAGTGATATTTGTATTGGGAATTGATGGAGTATCAGTAAAAGTAGTGGAGGCAACAGTGGTATCTGTGGAATCAGTAACAACGATAGCATAGTCTGGGCGGTATTCTCCAAGAAGAGGAAGGAAGTACATGAATGAACCAGCTTCGTCAGTAACCACATTTTCGGCATTGGAATAGTTATCGGTTTCGGAAGTTACTGTGGAAGTGTAAGGGGTGTTGGCAAGAAAAAACATACCGGCTATCTGAACCGTGTCGGTCGGAGCATAGTCGGCTTTGTCTGTGGTGACAGTTGGCTCGTTGGATGTATTTTCTGCGGGAGGAGAGTTGTTTTTAACTTCTTCCGGAGTTGGTTCTACTGTTGGGGTAGCTTCGGGGGTTATCTCGGGAGTAATTTCCGGAGTTATCTCAGGTGTTACTTCGGGAGTTGGAGAAACCTCGGGAGTTGGATCAATTGTAGGAGTAGCTTCCGGAGTTATTTCCGGAGTTGGTTCTACTGTTGGGGTAGCTTCGGGGGGTTATCTCGGGAGTAATTTCCGGAGTTATCTCAGGTGTCACTTCGGGAGTTGGAGAAACCTCAACTACAGCCGCAGGTGTGGCGTCTTCGGCATACACCGGTAGTGCAACAAAAAATGGGGTAAAAGATTGAAAGAGAAGACTAAAAGAAGAAATAAACGAAAATATTTTCCTTACTTTATGGTGCTTCATTTGTTTTTTGGCATTAATACCTATTCAGCTTATATTAAGCTATCTGAGGCGTATTGTACTGTTTAATACAGTTTTGTCAACAGGGTCTTTTTGTGATAGATGGAGGTGAAGAATAGATGGGTTCGACAGGGGTGGCAGAACCGTTTACATCGATATCCAGAGCGAGACTTAAAGCATTTGCTATTGAGACACCGACACGAGTACCGGTAAAAGATCCGGGGCCAGGATTGACTTCAATATCGGTGATGTCTTCCGGCTTTTTGTTTTCTTTTTCGAGACAACCGACCAGAAAACCAAAAACGTCTTGATCTCGTGGTGAGTCGACTTTTCTCACGTACTCTCGATCGTTTATACGGATAATTGTTTGAGTATTTTGGGTTGAGTCAATATAGAGTTTCATTTGTGTTCGATGATTTTTATCACTCTTTCATTTTCGCCGTTGGCTTTGAAAAAGATGTCGAAACGTTTTTGGGGAAGAATATCGGCCAGCTTTTCCGGCCACTCAATGATCAGAATGTTTGATGGATCTGACCAAATTTCTTCGATATCAAAGGCTCTGATTTCTTCTACAGAGTTTAGACGATACAGATCGAGATGGTAGAAGGTCTTTATTGTCGGATGATTAGCAACAGGGTATTGGCGCATGATGATGAAAGTAGGAGATACGACCCTATCGATACCAAAATACTTTCCGATTCCTTGTGAAAAAGTGGTTTTGCCGGCAGCCAAGTCACCATAAAGACAGATGGTTGTTCCCCTTTCCAAAATCGAGGCGATTTTTTCAGCTATTTCTCTTGTTTCTTCGTAAGAAGTGGAGATGTAAGTCTCTTCCATAGTTTGAATTTTACAATTAAATAAGAAAGAAAAATCATACCGAGGGAGTCGATGGCCACATCACGAAGAAGACCGGTGCGTCCGGGAACAAATAGTTGATGAGCTTCATCTGTAAAGGCATAGGCCAAGGAAAGCATAAAAGCATAGGCTGGGGATTTTTTGTCTAAAGCACGATACCAAAGTAAGAATAAAATCGAGTACTCAAGAACATGAGCTGTTTTTTTGATAAGAAAATCTAGAACATAGACCTCGTTTGAAGGAAGGTCGGGAAAAGAAGAGATAATAAAGATTGCAGCCATCCATAGGAGAGCAGGGATAAATTTTGAGATTTTTTGGAGCATTAGGATATTTTAATCATTTCGGTGACGAAAATATAGCCAAGATCCGGAAGTGAGTAGTAAGAACACCCCAAAGAAAAAGAAATATTTACTATTTACAGGGTTGTTTTTTCTGACCGCTGGGGAAGTAGCTTCAACAAAAATTGATGGAGATGTATCCACAACGACTGACTCGGTGGCAATCCCTAAGACATCCGGTGTCAAAGAGGATGAAACCGACGAGATTTTTGGGGTGCTGGTTGGGGCAGGAGTAATCTTAATAGTAGCTTTTGTGGGTGTTTTTATGGGTGTAGGAGTGTTGGTAGGAGTGGGTGTCGGAGACGATGTGGGGGTCGCCGTAGGAGTGTTGGTTGAAGTTGGAGTAGGAGTTGGAGTATCAGTCGGAGTAACAACAACTTCTGAGATTTCAACTGAAAGGGTGTTGTCTGACTCTCCCGCCGAAGAAGTGCTATTGCCGGTGTAACGTTTTAGTTTGAGAATGTATGTTCCCGGACCAAGATAATCTGAGTCGTCCGGATCGTTTGTAAAAAGAATTTTTATTTTTTGGTCGTTTTCCAGTTTAATAAAGTTTTCAGTAATAAATTCTTTTTCCGGTGAAGAAATGTAGTTTATCCACTCCCCTTTTTGACTCCACATTTTCCCGAAATAGTGAGGATCTCCTGGAGCGGTGAGAACCGTTTGGACAAAACATGAAGAGGAAGAGGCAAGCCCACTAACAAGAGCTTCGACAGAATAGAAGCTATCACTTTTTTCGACATTGGAAATGGTGAGAGAAATGGCGGCTGATGCCACCTTTGGAAAGACGCAAAAACACAGTAGAAACAGCACGGGCAGGATTTGTTTCACTGTAATTTAATATACAGTATGTGATATAAAAAATGAGTTATATCTGCTAAATGATATAATATAGGTCTGAACTTTAAAAAGGAGGAATGAGTGACAAATAGATTCGATTTTTCTGTTCTTAAAAGACCAGCTGTCCCTCACAACGTGATTATCATCGGAGATTTTCTCAAAGATCTAGATGATGAACATTCGTTATGTGGAGTCGCCGGGCTAATCAAACTGGGGTTCGTGTCTTTGAAAGCAGTGGTTGCTAACTTGGCTCCTGCGGAACTAAGAGCAAGAGGAGCTAAGGGGACATTGAATACTCTCGGGTTGACGTCGATCCCTGTTGGGGTAGGTTTACCGATAATTGAGGGAGATGTTGACCCTTATGAAGCTAATCTACCCTACCTAGCTTCTCCTGACGAAGTGATTCATTATGGCACTATGCTGGTAAAAACTCTTAGGGAGTGTCCTGATAATTCCGTTATTCTCGTGTTGCAGTCCGCAATGACCGACGCAACTGTGTTGCTTTCTATGTACAGGAATCTGGTGATGGATAAGGTCAAAACAGTGGCAATTATGGGAGGTGTCGAAACTGATAGAGAGAAAGTCATACTTTGCGATGACGGTATGATGATCCCAAACAACGCCAATAATAACAGTTTTGATATGCAGTCCGCGATCTGGCTTTATAGACAGTTGCAGAGGAAAAATATACCCTTGGTGATCACTACAAGAGAAGCTGCTTATGCAGCACAAGTACCATTTAAGGCATACGATGAGTTTGAAGAAACCGGCAACCCGATTGGCGCTTGCCTTAAAAACCGTCAGTTGCCTTCGATGCAACATCTCTGGGTAGCGGCTTGTTCGCCTGCCGGATCAGAAATACGCGGAACATTGCCTGACGACAGGAATCGAGAATGGTTTGTCAGAGTGTACTGCGATGGAGTTGACCCTGAGATTGGATCTACCGACAGTATCTGGCCGTACGTCCGCTGTTTTAATCTCTACGACCCGACGAACCTGTATGCGGCGATTCCGGAACTTAGGGAGTACTTTCTGAAACCACATATCGTTCATGTTGGCGAGACGGACCATATGATAGTAGGTCTTTCCAAACAAAATAATGGTGTCGTCAATCCTGAACAATTTTCCAAGTTTATGGTGGATATTGAGTTACTTGGATTGCAGTAGATTTTACCCAGCCGAAAGGCTGGGTTTTTTGTGATTTTAATTAACCGTAACCTTATCGAAACGGAAAATTTGAGAGGTACTATATGTATCTGAAAACTTTTTATCGTAACCGTTTTCCATATAAGGATCGTTCATTATGTAGCCATCACCATTCTTTCCTTTGATGACTATAAAGTGGGTACCATAGCCAGTATTGAGTCCGGCAATAATCGGCCGGCCGGCATTGAGTTCGTTATCAACGGCATCGCTGGACATTCCTTGCTGTCTGTTTACTGTTACGCCGTTTACAGTCCAGCTGCCAGCATTCATATAAGCAGTGGAAGGGAAAAATGGATTTGTACTTGCAGCAATATCAGATGGTTTAATATTTTTTCCATAATGAGAAGCAATCATGGCAGTTGAAGTAATTAAACAACCGACTCTTCCCACAGTTTCGCGAGAGTTACCAATAATTTGAGAGAACCATATTGAGTCTCTTTGACTGTAATAACATCCCCAACCATCACAGTGAGTCTGATTGCTTAAAGGAGTTGCTCCTGACGTAAAACCTCTCATAGCGGCAACCAAAGCACTGGCTTGAGCTAACAATGTCTGGTATCTCTTTTCATCATTTTGGGTGAGAATTAGAACCTTTTGTTTCTCGGCTTGCTGGGCGTTAAGAGTGTTCTTCTGGGCAACAAGTTTTGCTTTTAATGCCTCAACTTCTTTTTGTTTGGCAACTTTATCTGTTTTTCTTTGATCATAATCAAGTCTGGATTTTTCCAGCTCGGCCAGTATTAGCTGGTCTTTTGTTTTGATGGTATTTAGATACTTTACTTTATTGAAGTAGTCCCCGATTGAGTCGGAAGAAAAAATTAAATCGAATGAAGTCACACGTGTCTGTTTGTAACTCTCACGAACACGGGCTAAATAAATTTTTTCTAACTGATCCATGGAGTCAGTAACGGTTTCGAGTACCCCATCAAGAACATCAACTTCTTTTTCGAGTGTTTTTATCTGAGCTTGAGTTCGATTTATCTGAGCTTGGGCGAGGTTAATTTTGGAATTTAAAGTAGTTATTGTTTGTTTGAGAGTGGCCTGACTTGATTGATTGGCTGAGATACTCGATTCACAAGCTTTTATAAAATCATCTAGCTGGTCTGAAGAAATACTTTGGGGGTCGGCGTCACAAGTTGTGGCAAAAACATTCTTTGGGATCAAAAAAATGATGCATACCAGAAGTAGGGTGACTTTCCATTTCATTTTGAACGATTTACAAACCTGGTGGCTGCGAAGAGACTAGATAAGAAAGAGATTAGCAAGCCAAAGACAAGCATACCTCCAAATAAAATCAGGATGTAAGTGAAGGGTATGGGAAATGAAATTATGGAACCAATCCTGGGGGCCAAAAATGGGGTTGAGTAAAGAACAATAATAAAACACCCTAGCCAGCCTACGATGGAACCAATAAGACCATAAACGATCGACTCCTGAAGATAGGGTTTGATAATGTACATATTTTTTGCACCCATTAGCTTGAAGGTACTGATTTCAAATCTTCTTGAAGATATCTTCATGGAAATAGTCGCCATAATAGTGAGAATCGCAACGAGAGTGAGAGCAATGACTAAAGCAAGACCGCCAATTCGAATTGCATTGGTCCACTTTGTGAGCTCGGTGATAACGTCTTGGGGGTAATCGATTTCTTTATTCCCTTGGGGTGTGACGCTGACAATATCGCTTTTTTCCAAAGTGACAGCAATCGACTTGAAGGCATCGGGATTGGTAGCGGTAATCTCGACACTAGCAGGCAAAATGTCGGCGGTAACAATACCCCAATCGGTGACTGTACCTAGTAAAACCGGATCATTACCAACACTTTCTTTGTAGAGTTTGAGTGCGTCTTCTTTACTTATGTAAACCGCTTTTTTGACACCTTCGGTGGTGTTTAGAGAACTTATTAATCCGCCAACCTGCTCAGTTGTGTGTCCGTCTTTGAGATAAGCGATTATTTGGGGACGGGTTTCAAAGTTGTTGAGTATCTGCTGGGAAGCAACCGTGACCAGAGAAAATATGCCGACAATAAAAATGGTAAGACTAACAATAAAAATGGCAGATAAGGCCTGATATGGAGAACGGCGAATGTTTCTGATGGCAGTTTTCATGATCATATTAGTCTTTTACCTCTTTTTTATCGAGAGGATGGTCTTCCTCTTTAACTATCTTACCTTTTTGCAAATGGATATGGCGTCCTTGGTTGAGGTTGATCAAAGTGACATCGTGTGTGGCCATAATGACCGTGGTACCAGCCGAGTTTATTTTTTTGAGAAGATCAAAAATGTCTAGTGAGGTTTCTTTATCTAGGTTGCCTGTAGGTTCATCAGCAAATAAAATTTTGGGATCTCCAGCAATAGCACGAGCAATCGAAGCTCTTTGTATTTCTCCGCCGGAAAGCTGTCCCGGAAAAAGATTTTCTTTTCCTGAAAGACCAACTAATTCCAGTATGTGTTTTACTTTTTCAGGGATTTTTTCGGCTTCGTAACCAGAAATTTCAAGAGACACAATAATATTCTCACCAACAGTTTTGTCGGGAATCATTCTGAAATCTTGGAAGGCAAAACCGATTTTGCGACGAAGTAGGGGAATATTTTGGGGTTTGATTTTGGTGAGATCTTCGCCATCAACGACAATTTTGCCTTTATCAGGTATAAGGTCATGTATAAGGAGACGACCGATCGTAGTTTTTCCTGCTCCAGATTTGCCGGTGATAATGACGAATTCTCCTGGAGACACAGAAAAATCGATGTCGTCTAGAACTACATCTCCGTTGGGATATGATTTGGTGACATGGATATAGTCGATCAAAATAGTTATTGTTTTGCTAACAAGTTACTCTGGTGCTGAGGCATTTAAAGCTTCAACTTTGGCACGGCCAACGTCCATTAGCCAACCAACTTTTTGGCCTTTGAAAGTTTCTCCCCAGATGGAAACCTGATCACCAACGAGTTGATCAAGGTCGATTGTGGAACTGGTGAGATATACGGTTTGAGATACTCCACCCGAACGAAGAAGCTTGTGAGTCCCCTCTCCGTTGTACCCACCCTTTTCCAAAACTCCAGTGGCGGAGTCTTTGAAGATTTTTTCGTCCGCCGAGCCATAAATGTCTCCAACTTTGGCTCCAGTTGAAGGAACTTCGGCTTGAATCCCTGATAATTCGGCAGAGACGATTTTGCCTGAATTTTTGGCTTTTAGCCAAGATCCGGAATAAAAACCTACTGCAGCAATGACCAAAAAGAGAACAATTTTCAAGGGGAATTTTTTCTTGTTAGTTTTGGCAAGTGGTGCTTCCGCAGCAAAAGATGGGGTTTCGGGAGTTGAGTTGGTAACAGGAGTGGTTGATTCACCCTTGTCGAGGTCGATCATTTTTATATCCATGAAATTAGTTTATCAAATTTGCCGCGTCGGTGCGAAGAACTTCAACTCTGCCTCGATAAATTCATCCAGATTGCCATCAAGGACCGACTCTGGATTGCCGGATTCATAGTCCGTACGTAGATCTTTAACTAGTTTGTAGGGATGCAGAACATAAGAACGGATCTGGGTTCCCCAACTAGCTTGAGTTTGTTCTCCCTTGATTTGGTTTAACTCACTTTGACGTTTGGCTTCCTGAATTTCCCAGAGTTTGGAGCGGAGCATATCCATAGCAATTTTGCGATTTTGGACTTGATATCGCTGAGTCTGACACTCGACAACAATACCTGTGGGGAGATGTTTGATACGAACAGCAGTACTAACCTTGTTGACGTTTTGCCCACCTGCACCGCCTGAACGACTAGCTTCAAACTCGATATCTTCATCACGAATTTCAATATCAGTATTCTCCGGAAGAATCGGGGTCACCTCAACACCAGCAAAAGAAGTCTGACGAAGTTTATCGGCATTGAAAGGTGACTGGCGAACTAAGCGGTGAGTTCCTTTTTCGTTTTTGAGGAAACCAAAAGCGAAACGCCCATGAACCATGTAAGTGACGGATTTGATACCGGCTTCGTCACCAGGCGAGTACTCAACGGTTTCGTAGTTCCAGCCTCTTTTTTCAAAAAATCTGGTGTACATTCGAGAAAGCATACTGGCCCAGTCCATAGCTTCGGTACCCCCTTGGCCAGCTCTGATCGTCAGAATTGCCTCTGAAGGGTCGTATTTCTCGGAAAGAAAGGTGACTAGCTCGACTTTTTCGATGTGTTTTTCTAAGGTCTCTTTCAAAATAAGAATATCGGTGTCCATAGAGTCATCTGACTGAGCTACAGCCATCTCAAAAAGCTCTACCAAGTTTTTGTATTCTGAGGTCAGCCCTTCAATCGAAGCAATCAGATCTCGAACCTCGGCAAGGCTAGACATTATTTTTTTGGCATTATCTTCGTCCTGCCAAAGTTCAGGCTTCCCCGACTCGATTTCAAGTTTTTGTTTTTCTTGTTCGAGAGAGGCAAAGTCTATCTTTTTTTGGAGATCTTCTATACGTCTTTGAAGATCGTTTAAATTAAGTTGGGTTTCGGATAGCATTCTTGTATTTTACAGCTTTAGAAAGCGATATACTGAAGGTATATAATCTGAGGGTTGGTATTTTTTATGTAATATGAAACTTCTAAAAATTGTAAAAAGATTCTGGCTTTTATTTCTCATCGGTTTTTTGATCGGTGGGGGTATTGTGTGGTTTTCTAGTTCTGCCAAAGCAAAAAGTAACGAAGCAAATAAGTTCACTGTTAAGAGAGAGACTTTGACTGAAGTAGTGTCTCTTTCCGGTGAGATTGACGCTGAGGAAAAAGCTTCCCTGCGTTTTCAGACGTCCGGACACTTGACTTGGGTTGGGGTAAAAGAAGGTGATTTTGTGAAAAAATACCAGTCTTTGGCATCTCTCGACAAAAAAGAACTCCAAAATAGTATGAGTAAACTTTTGAATACTTACTCGAAGTCTAGATGGGATTTTGAACAAGCCCAAGCAGACAACAAAGATTGGCAAACCGATGGTATGACAGATGAAGCTCGTGACACCGTAAAGAGAACTTTAGACAAATATCAATTTGACTTAAACAACTCAGTATTGTCGGTGGAATCCCAATCCTTGGCGATGAAGTACGCTACTTTATGGACTCCGATCGAAGGAATTGTAACCAGTGTTGAGTCTCCTTTGGCCGGACAAAATATCACTCCAGCTACCGCCACATTTGAGGTGGTAAATCCTAAAACAATATTTTTCTCTGCAACTGCAGATCAGACAGAAGTTGTTTCTTTTTCTGTTGGCATGAAGGGAAAACTCTCGCTTGACTCCTTTCCTGATACAGAACTTGTCGGCGAGATCGTTAGTGTTGGATTTGTACCCAAAACTGGAGAGTCATCGACGGTTTATGAAATAAAAATCGCCGTAGATACAACACCTATTGGAGACAAAATTAAAATGGGAATGACAGGTGACGCCGAGTTTGTTTTGAAAGAGATTAAAGACGTGTTGGTAGTTCCAGAAAGTTATATTAAAAAAGAAAATGGTAAATATTACGTGACGGTATACGAGGGGAAAATAAAGACCAAAAAAGAAATTACTATTGGGGAAACCGTCGAGGGTTTGGTAGAAATTACAGGAGGACTAAATGAAAAAGACGTCATCTATTATCAGCCTAAGTAATATCTCTAAGGAATATGTGATGGGTGATGAATCGGTTTTTTCGGCATTGTCGGATGTTAGTTTAGAAATTCATAAAGGTGAGTATTCTGCCATTGTGGGACAGTCCGGATCCGGAAAATCAACTTTGATGCATATTATTGGACTTCTGGATAAACCAACTCGAGGGAAAATTATCATCAATGGAAAAGACACGGCTAAATTAAGCGATGACGAAACAAGTAAAGTAAGAAATCGATTTGTGGGATTTGTTTTTCAACAGTTTAATTTATTAAACAAACAAACTATTCTCGAGAATGTTTTACTGCCGGTAATGTATTCGAGAGAAAAGCTGGATTTTGATCCAGAAAAAAGAGCTCTTGAGTTACTTGAAAAATTTGGCATTTTGTCTAAAAAAGATTCGTATCCAAATAAAATCTCTGGGGGTCAGCAACAAAGAGTCGCGATAGCGAGAGCACTAATAATGAGTCCACAGTTACTTTTGGCTGATGAACCAACGGGTAATTTGGATACAAAAACCGGTAATGAAATACTGAGACTATTTGAAGACCTCAATAAGGAAGGAATTACTGTTTTGCTCGTGACTCACGAGCCGGATATTGCAGCTAGAACAAATAGACAAATTCGAGTGATGGACGGAAAAATTGTGGAGGATAACAAAAAATGAGTAACATCGCCAACATCAAACAGTTATTTAAATCTGCTTTCGCCGATTTCCGACGCGATAAAGTACGCACGGGACTTACTTCTCTCGGTATCACGATTGGTGTTCTCTCTGTTGTGCTACTGATTGCTTTGGGCTTGGGTCTGAAAAACTATATCCAGGATCAGTTTGAGAGTATGGGAGCAAATCTTGTTATGATCATGCCCGGTTCCGGATTTAGCAGTGGGAACATGGGCCCGGGAATGATGACGGGGACCGTGAAGTTTGATGAAAAAGATGTAAAAAACCTAAAGAAAATTGAGGAGCTGAAGTATGTGGTGCCAATATTTATGTCTTCCACGACAATAAGTTCGGCTAACAAGGAAAAAATTGGCACGGTTATGGCAGTTAATGAGGAGGCTTTTCCTTTGTTAAATATAAAAATGCAGGTCGGTGAGACTTGGGGAAAAACTGAACTTAACAAGAAATCTAAAGTAGCAGTGATTGGATACACAATGACTGAAGATTTGTTTGAAAACATAAATGATGCAATTGGAAAATCTATTACGGTTGAAGGAATGAGAATCAAGGTAATTGGAGTTTCTCAAAAGACCGGAGACCCAGACCAAGACGCGGCTATCTATATTCCATACACAACGTCTTTTGGATCAATTAATCCGGATAAAACTTTTTGGGGAATATATCTCGGAGTAATCGATAAAGACGATGTAACTGCGGTGACGGAAAAAGCAAAGGAAATCTTGTTGGAAAGATATGATAAAGATAAGTTCTCGGTAACGGAACAATCAGAGATCCTCTCAACGATTGATCAGATTTTTGGTATTATCAATATCGTTTTGGTCGCCATTGGCTCAATTTCTCTTCTTGTCGGAGGAATTGGGATTATGAATATCATGTATGCAACAGTAACAGAAAGAACTCGTGAAGTGGGTATTCGACGCGCTCTAGGGGCGACAAAAAGAGATATTCTCTTACAGTTTTTATCTGAGTCTACTTTATTGTCTGTTTTTGGAGGACTGATGGGATTAGTTCTTGCTACAGTAATTGTAATGTTGGTTAGGATTTGGTTCCCTGTAGCCTTGAATTTGGTAGCTGTTCTGGTTGCTATCGGCGTATCTAGCGCGATTGGAATTTTCTTTGGGGTATCCCCTGCCAAAAAAGCGGCCAATCTGTCCCCGATCGATGCTATCAGATATGAGTAGGATATAATCCTCGGTAATGAAATCTGAGTTTATTCAAGTTTCTCCTGTGGAGACATTTTTGTATCCGAAATATTTTAAGGAAAGGATCCCTTATGTAAGCGATGAATGTAAATTTGTTCCATGCGGATGGGCAAAAATTGAAGGAGAGTTTTTCCCTTTGGGATATAAAGTGGTGACTATGGATTTGAAATCTTTGGGATTGCGGAAAAACCCAAATATTATGACTTTCCCGATTGGCGAGTGGGTTACGCTAGCTGAAGAAGAGGTACTTGTCGGCAATAGTGATGAGGGAGGAATATGGTCGGCTTTAAACAAGGGTAGTATAAAAACATTAAAAAACTACATGATGAGTGAGTATGGGGTGGATACAAGAGCGTTTTTAACTGCGATGCGTCGACCAGTGTATGCCAATAGTTATCGCATAAAATCACAAGGAGTGATGCTTATAGAAGAATATTTAGTGAACCAAATCTTTTGCCAAGGTAATGTTTTGAATATCGGAACCGGTGCGATCAAACCCCGGAACTTCCAGAATGAGAGGCAGAGAGCTGAAGGTAGGATGATTAATTAAATTTCTCAAACCAACAAGACCAATCTCCCCTTCTCCGATGTTGGCGTGCATATCACGATGGGAGTCAAAGACAGTGGCAGAGTCATTTAAATGCAGACAGACCAGTTTGTCGGCCAGACCGAGACTAGTTAGCTGTTGAGAAAATTTCTCGACCGATGAGACATCTTGAATATTCACACCAGATTCAAACAAATGGGCAGAGTCGAGACACATCTTGAGGCGAGGGTTGTTGATCTTATTGATAAGGTAACTGATTTCTTCCGGAGAGCCAATTTTGCCATTTTGACCAGCGTCATTTTCCAAAATTAGATCGCAGTCTGCGGTAGAAGAAAGAATTCTTTGAATAACAGAGACTATTTGATCCTTGACTGTATCAAAACCTGCTCCTAGGTGAGACCCGATATGAACAATGACTCCGGATGCTCGAATGCGGGCGCCATTTTGCATGTCGATTATGAGAGAGTTGATCGATTTTTCTAAGATGTCTTGGTTTTGTGAGGCAAGGTTAACTAAGTAAAGAGCGTGAATAAAAGTGGGGTGAATGTCCAGTTCTTTTGCCAAGTGAAGATATTCTGAAACATCTTTTTCGGGAAAAGGTTTTCTAAACCAAAGTCGAGGAGAGCCGGCGAACATCTGTAAACAATTTCCGCCGATTTTATTCGTCGTTTTTAAAGCGTTGGTGATGTTTCCGGCCATAGAGACATGGCCGCCGATTCTTCTCATTTTTCTTCAATAGTGATCGAGCTGATGACCACTTGTGTTAGAGGTGCATCATTGGCATCTGTCTGAACACTGGCTATTGCATCAAGTGTTTTTAAGCTGGCAGAGTCTGAAGCGTCTATACGGCCAAAAATGGTGTAGTTTTTGGGGAGAGCCATGTCTTTGTGCATAATAAAGAACTGGGAACCGTTGGTATTTGGGCCGGAGTTGGCCATGGCAAGCGTACCACGAGTATAGTTTTCGGTAACTGGCTCGTCGGCAAACTTATAGCCCGGACCTCCAGTACCGATGCCGTTCGGATCACCGCCTTGGATCATAAAATCGGAGATGACGCGATGGAAAATAAGACCGTCATAAAAAGGTTTCTCGGACACTTTTTTCCCCGTATTAGGATTAATTTTGACGCCTTTGGCCAGTTCAACGAAGTTGCGGACGGTGTTGGGAGCTATCTTGGGAAAAAGGATGACTTTGATAGTTCCTTTGCTGGTGTTGATTACGGCGGTAATGTTTTCGGCTAAGGGGGCTTGGGTTGGTGTTGGGTTTTCCATATTGGTTGGATTGACTTTAATATCTGTTAATTGGTAATCATGAACACTTGGTGTTTGGGTAAGGGTGCAGGCTGAGAAAAGTATAGCCGAGACAGCAATATATAGAAGATTTTTCATAAAACTATATTATATTGAAAAATCAGTGTTGCCAAAAGTAAGTTTGGATATTATTTCTTCGACTTCACGTTTCCTTATAGATAAGTTGTTTGCTGTAGATATCTGTAACGACTCGGAGGCTAGTTTTTGTGCATCTTCCAGATTACCTTCTTTTGCTAATACTTTGACTAAGGTATTAAGAGCACCAGTTTCCCAGACGCGAACAGAATAATCGGTAAGGTCTCCGGTCCTGATATCTTGAAGAGATTCTTTGATAAGGGCAATTCCCTCTTCTTTGGAACCGAGAACATATTTTGCTTCACCAATATGGGTTTTTATTCTGCCCTTTTCCGGAATCGAACTAGTGGAAACGTCCAAAGCGGCCTCAAAAACCGGGAGAGACTCTGCAGTTTTCCCGTCCATAAATAAAGCGTCGGCATAGGCCATATAGGCTACGGAAAGTGTAGCTCCTTCAAGACTGTCTTTGTTTGCTTCACCAATTGCATAAGCTTCTTTGCCAAAAGCAGTGGTGAGATTTCGATAGACATGACTATCTTCTTTTCGTGAAAGAATTTTGTAAATGAGACTATGGCCTGCGAGACAGTGAACTAGCTGCTGTGGATCGCCGGATGGAATTAATTCAAGCAAGCATTCGGTAAATAGTTTGGCAGATTCGGAGTATTGTTCTTGTTCGCGAAGTGTGTTTGCTTGGCCAAGTTTTTGCTCTATTTGTTCATTCATAAGTTCATGATAACATGGGAGTATGCAAATGCCGGTAATCGTTGGTTTAGTGGTGGCTGTAATATTCTTAGTGGCTTTTTCCGGATGGTTTTATCATCTGGTAACCGGGTGGAAAGCATACGTGCTTGATGATGTTCTTTTCCGTTATCGAATAGTGGGCGTTTCACTGTTGTCTTTTTTGGTTATGGGAGGAACATTTTACGGAATTGCTCTAATAAATGAGTGTCCAAACGAGGAAAGAGTAGGCTTTTTTGCCGGACTAAAATGCAAGGAATACAACAAGATAAAAGTTAATGCAGAAAGATTATTTCTTTCCCAAGACAAGTCTCTCGAGCCAAACAACGAAACGATAGATTAGCCTCTCTGGGAATGAACGTTTGACTGTTTCTTTTTGCTGTTTTCCATATACTGGATTCCACCAAGAGCTGGTGACAACCCAGTCATCTCCCTGACGTTTTACGGCGGCAACAATCTTGTATCCATTTATTACTTTGATGTGTTTTCTGGAATTGGTTGTCGTACTATCTTGGACTTCATCAGGAAAACGAATGGCGGTATCAACCCATTGAGGATCAAGTCCTCGCTGTTTGATTCTTTCTCTGAGATGTTTGGTCCAGATTACCTTACCCATTATTTTGTAGGTTTAACCAAATCCGGATCCTCATAAAGAGGGTTTGTTGACACAGGTGTTTCGGGAATGGGAGTTGGCTCGGGAGACATCAAGGGTTCACTCATGACTTGGGGTTGAGGAATTGGGGAAGAAACGACTGGAGTGGAAGTGATTGCTGGTGAGGCAACCGGAGGTTCTATTGCAGGTGATGGCGTGGTTGTGTCTGGAGCGGCAACAGGTTCGGGTTCTGGTTGGGGAAGAAGGTCAGAGAGATGGTTGTTGAGGGGAGTGCTGGCTGGCTCTGGACTTACAGATTGATTCCCCGGAGTAATGTCAATTGGAGCAGAACTAGTTGGCTGATTGGCAGGAACAGCTTGAGGTGAACCATCCTGAGGAGAAATCATATTAGGATCCATATTGAGATCAATAACGGGAGAGTTGGTGTCGTCCATATTTTGTGTTGGAGTTGTTTTATTTTTAATAGTGATTTCAGGAATGTGTATAGTCTGACTTAAGTTTATAACATATTGGACAACCGAAGCGACCTCTGTAGGATCGAGTGCCTGAGAAAGATCTCGAGAGGCGTTACTTTTTTGGAAAAGGGAAGTTTTAATAAGGCCGGGATATACAGCTGTAACTTTGATATTCTCTTCTTCGAGGTCATCTTGTAGACACTTTGTAAATCCGGTGATGGCCCACTTTGAGGCATGGTAGACAGAACGATCTTTCTTGGCACAAAGACCATCTTGGGAAATGATGTTTACTATCTGACCACTTTTTTGGGTGCGCATTTGAGGGAGAACAAGCTTGGAAAGGAGAATTGTACCGGTGGTGTTGATATCGATCACTTCTTTGATTTTGATTGGGTCGTTTTGATCCAACTGGCCTTCGATCCAAATACCAGCGTTATTGACTAAGACGTCAATTTTTTGATATTTGGAGACAACTTGATCAACGGCGATTTTAAGAGAGGCATAATCAGTCATTTCCGCCTCGACATAATCACAGCCGACTTCCTTGGCTGCGGTCTCAAGTTTGGTTTTATTGTGAGCAAGAATAATGACTTGATTGCCATTAACTAGTTTTTGGGCAATGGCTTTTCCTAAGCCATCACTTCCTCCGGAAATTAGAATTACTTTGGGCATTAATTCATTTTACCCCAATTTGGGGTAGTGACAGGCTTTCCATTTCTTGCCGCTGCCACACCAGCACGGATCGTTGCGGCCAAGTTTTGAGTCGTTTTTGATGGTTTTTTGAGTCTTTTCTACACCGTTATCCGTCTCCGAACCAGATTTTTCTATACCTCGTTGCGGCTTGGCTAACTCTGTCGGAAGCTGAACTTGTATACGGAAAATACGATGAGCGGCAACCGAGTCGATTCGAGACAGAAGACTCTCAAACATGGAGAATGATTCTTGTTTGTACTCGACAAGCGGATCCTTCTGGGCATAACCTCTGAGTCCAATTCCATCGCGAAGGTTGTCGATAGAGTCGAGGTGATTCATCCAAAGTTCGTCATATGTCTGGAGTAAAACATATTTTTCAACTTGACCAAGCGTTTCTTCACCAAAACGTTCTTTTTGGGCGCTACGGGCTTGTTGAATAATCTTTGCAAGAGTCTCTTTTACCTCTTCGGCTGTTTTGCCAACCAAACTTCTTTCAACAATATTGGCGGATTGAGGATCAAGCGGAAGAATACTCTGGAATTCTTTGATAACCATGTCCGCTTCTATTTTGGTGATACCGGAAGCCGCATAGATCTGAGAAAGATTGTCTATTTCTTTTTCGAGAGACTGATCTATCTGTTTGGCGGTTATCTCTTGAGTGCCGGTAAGGATATTCAAACGACGCTTATAAAAGATCTGACGCTGTTTATTCATGACATCGTCATAGTCAACAAGGTGTTTTCTTTGATCAAAATAGAATGATTCAACTTTTTTCTGAGCTGTTTCGATGGCCCTGGTAACCATGCCGGCTTCTAGAGGTTGATCCTCGGGTACCTTGAGCATGTCCATAAGGTGACCTACCTGTTCTCCGCCAAAAATACGCATAATGTCATCTTCAAGCGAGATATAGAATCGACTTGAGCCAGGGTCTCCCTGACGGCCAGACCGACCACGAAGCTGATTATCAATACGTCGGGACTCATGACGAACGGCTCCAACAATGTGGAGACCACCCAGTTCGCGTACTTTATCTGCTTCGATCTGCCATTCTTTGCTGTCCCGGCCTGTTGGGTCTCCGCCAAGAACAATGTCAACACCACGACCGGCAATGTTGGTTGCAACCGTGACAGCGCCAATCTGCCCTGCTTCTGCAATGATCTGGGCTTCATTTTCATGATTTTTGGCGTTCAAAACCTGAAAAGGAATTCGTTTCTTTTTTAGATACTGCGAGACAACATCATTTTGTTCGATGGACTTGGTACCGATAAGAATTGGCTGACCTTTACCGTGACGCTCTTCAATTTCTGCAATTATGGCTGAGTATTTGGCACGCTGGGTTTTGTAGACTGTATCGGAAAAATCTTCGCGAACAACCGGTTTATTTGTGGGAATAACAATAACATCGAGGTTATAAATCTTCTTGAACTCTTCGGCTTCTGTGGCCGCTGTTCCAGTCATGCCAGCTAGTTTTTCATATAGACGGAAGTAGTTCTGAAGTGAAATGGTAGCTAATGTTCGACTTTCTTGTTGAACCCTAACACCTTCTTTGGCTTCGATTGCTTGATGAAGCCCGTCAGAGTAACGTCTTCCGAACATTAATCGGCCTGTATGATCATCAACAATAATAACTTCGTCTTCTTTGACAACATAATCTCGATCACGAACAAAAAGAGTCTGAGCTTTGAGCGCTTGTTCGATATAGTGCAGAGTTTGGTACTCTTGCTGATAAAGATTCTCAACGTTGAGGATCTTTTCTAATTTTCTGAGACCATGATCGGTGAGATTGGCCGTGCGTTGTTTTTCATCAACTTCGTAGTCGGTATCGGCGGATAACGAACGAACCAACTGGGCAAAACGAAGATATTGATCGGTGGCTTCCATGTCTGGAGCGGAGATAATGAGCGGGGTACGAGCCTCGTCGATTAAGATAGAGTCGACTTCATCGACGATGGCAAAATGATGAGGACGCTGAGAAAGTTGGTCTATGGAACGAGCCATGTTGTCACGTAGGTAATCAAAACCAAATTCGTTATTGGTACCGTAGGTAATATCGCATAAATAAGCTTCTGTACGACTGGCAGGTTTGAGGTGCTGAAGACGATGATCGGTGTGGGTTGAATCGGAGTAATCTGGATCGTAGATTGAAGCAGGGAGATCGCCTTGTCCGGAATAAATACAGCCTACTGATAAACCGAGAAAGTGGTAAACCTGTCCCATCCAACCAGCATCACGACGGGCAAGATAGTCATTGACAGTCACAAGGTGAGCACCTTTGCCGGTTAAGGCATTAAGAACCATGGCGGGAACAGCAGACAGAGTTTTGCCCTCACCTGTTTTTTGTTCGGCAATCTTGCCTTGGTGAAAAACAAGGGCGGCCATAAGCTGAACATCGTATGGACGCTGACCGAGAGTGCGAACAGCGGCTTCACGAGTAAGAGCAAATACTTTTGGTAGGACCTCTTCCAGAGAGGTTTCGTTTTCGAGCTCCTCTCGTATCTGAGCAATCTCTGCCGGAAACTCATCATCCTTCATTTTTTTTATGTCGGATTCGAGGCCATTGATGATCTCAATCGTCTTTTTGAGTTTTTCGACTTCGATCTTGTTCGGATTAAATATTGGGTCAAGGAATGAAAACATGTCAGTTAATTATACCCGTTAGACAAGAGAGATGACGATGTTGGAAATGGTGTGTGCTTTAACAAAAAATAGCCGAGATCGTATCGAGCGAAAAAACCGAATAGAGGCATCCTTCCCTTCTCTCCACCAAAGACGATTAATCAAGACAAAACGAGAGTGTTTTTTGATTTTTTTCAAAAAGACAATATTTTCCAATTTTTTGGGAATTTCTTTACCCACAAAACAATCAATCATTACCAGATCGAATGTTTGAGATGGCCTAAGATTCTTTACGTAGTGAACAGCGTCGTCGACGATGATGTGTAAATTTTTTAGTCTATCTAGATGGAAGTACTGACGACCAATATTGACCATAACCGGATCAATCTCCACGGCAGTAATTTTGGCCTGAGGGTAGTACTTATTAATCAACCGAGCGTTGCTTCCTCCGGCAAGACCCAGAAGTAACACCTTTTGGGGTTTAAATTTGGGAGGAAGAAAAGAATTGATACCTTTTTGCCAAACTGTAGTCATGATATCTCCTGATTCAATTAGGCCATCAACTGTTAAAGTGGTGGTATTTAGGAAACGGATCAAACGAATATTTTTATTGATTTTTGAGTCGGGAAGTCGAATTGTTTGAGGGAAAAATAGATGAATACACATTAAATTTTAGTTTCGGCGGCCTTTATCTCAGCCTGAATTTGTCTGGCCAGGTCTCCCCATTCACGATAATGCGTATTGAGAGCGGCTTTAGTGATATTTTTTGGAGCCAAACCCTCTGCTAAAAATCCTGCATCAAGCAATGCTGCCGCGGCCATATCCCGTTCGAGATAAGAATCAGCACCAGAGACTATAGCCACCATTGAAAAACCGTCTCTTTCGGCTGTTACGATGGTGGAGTAACCAGCTTCTTCGGTGTAGGCAATTTTTAGACCAGTTACTCCTGGGTAGACACCCAAAAGTCCATTCCAGTTGGGTAAATAGTATTTTCCATGCGTATCTGTTTTTTCAATATCCTGACGGTCAGATTTTGCCGCTGCAAGTATTTCTGGGTAATTTTTTTGAACATTATTAATTAGTTTGGCTATATCGAGTATTGTTGAGTACTGATTTTGTTCATCTAGACCATCCGGATTAGTAAAATGACTGTTTTTTAGCCCAAGAAGAGTTGCTTTGGCATTCATATAGTAAAGAAATTCTTGTTTACTAATACCGACAGCCATGGCTGATCCATCGGCGAGTGTTTGGGCGGCATCATTGGCACTGGTGGCAATGGCTCCCCGAAGTAGGTCCTCAACAGACAGTTTTTCACCTGCTTTGAGTTCGAGGATCGTAGGTACTTTGTCAACTGATTCTTTGGTGGCAGTGATCATATACTCTAAAGGGACTAGATCAAGGGCCACTTGGCTGGAAAGAAGTTTTGTAAATGAGGCTGGGGAAAGACGAACATCTGGATTTTTGGCGTAATAAACTTTCTGAGTTTTACTGTTGTAAACAATGTATCGAGGAAGATTTTCTAGACTGGAGAGGGTTTTTGCCCTTGTAGCGTCAAGATTAAAAGAAGAAACAACTTTCTGAGAGATTTTTGCTGTTTGATCTGGGCCTTGAAAGAACGGAGAGATTAAGTTTTTTGATAATATTCTGGGCAAAAAATACGTTAGTGACAAAGCAAAAATACCGAAAATTAGAATTAGTACTTTACGTTTACGCACGACTGATCTTGGTTTTGCCCATTATGGGAACTAAAACTTCAGGAATATTGATTGAACCATCGGCTTGCTGATAATTCTCCAGAATAGCCACCAACCAACGGGGAGAGTTTGAAGCAGTGTTGTTTAGCATGTGGACATAACGCATCTCATTGTTGGCATCTCGATATCGGATGTTGGCACGGCGTGATTGGAAATCTAGAAGAATCGAGTCTGAAGCGAGTTCTCCATAACCATTTCGACTAGGTATCCAGGCTTCGAGATCGTACTTTTTGGCTTGGGGTTCTCCCATATCACCTGTGCACATGCGAAGGATTCGATATGGAAGTTTTAGATCTTGGGCGATTTCTTCGGTTAGTGACAGCATCTCGTCGTGCAGGCGACGAGATTCTTCAACGTCGTTCTTGCAGATAACAACTTGCTCTGTTTTGACAAACTCGTGAACTCGGTAGATACCCTTGGTGTCTTTTCCGTAGTTGCCGGCTTCCTTGCGATAGCAGGGAGAAAAACCAATCAAACGAATAGGAAGATCTTTCTCATTTAGAACCTCGTCTTGGTAGAGAGAGACTAGAGGAACTTCTGCAGTTCCAGCAAGATATGTTTCCTCTTCACCTTCTTCTGTTTGGAATTTGTATGTTTCTTTTTCTCCCCAGGGAAAGTGACCGGTATTTACGAAAGCTCGTTTTTTGAGAATTACAGGGGGGACAACGGGAGTATAGCCTTTGGAAATAAATTTCTGCAATGTATATTGCATCAAGGCAAACTGAAGCATAACGGCTTCGTTTTTGAGGAAGTAGCCACGGAAACCGGCAACTTTTGAACCACGAACAATGTCTATTAGATCAAGAGATTCTCCGAGCTCGATATGAGTTTTGGGAATAAAGTCAAGCTGGGGGATATCTCCCCAAGTGCGGATAACCACATTTCCGGTGTCGTCTTTACCAACCGGAACTTCTTCAAGGGGAATGCCGGGAACTTGGAGCATGAGAGAGTTGAGTTCTTCTTCAACTTGAATCAGTTGAGGCTCAAGATCTTGAAGTTTTTGTTTGAGCTCCCCGGACTGCTGAATTAACTCGGGAGTTCGAGCGACTTTTAGCTGTTCGTTGAGTTTGTTTCTATCAGCGCGAATAGTTTCGGTCTGTTGAATAAGTTCGCGACGCTTTGAATCTAACTTCAGAACGGCATCAATGATGTCCGGATTTAAGTTTTTGTTTTTGATCCCCTCTTTGACTTTGTCGGGGTTTTCGCGAATAAAAGCTATATCAAGCATGAGTTGATTATATCCTGTTTAAAGACCGAGCTTGTCGGCGATTCCCCGCATGGCAGTAAGACAGATTTCGGAAAGAGTTTCCAGACTTAAATTTAAACCATCTTCTTTTTCGCAAAGAATTATTTCCTCGCGTCGAGTGCCGGCGGCAAAACGAGGTTCTTTATGGAAACGTTTCAAAATTGAACTAACTTTTACGTCGGCTAACTTTCGACTTGGGTAAACATAACCAACAGCGGTGATGAGGCCGGTAAGAGAGTCACAACAAAAAATGGACCACTCTGCTTTATTTTTTGGTTCGATACCGGAAATTTTGGGGGCATGAGCTTTGACAATACGAAGAACAGTATCTGACACAGACAATCCATATTTTGCAAGCGCTTCGGATGTATGGTTTGGATGCTCGTCCTTATAAGGATCGGCATAATCAATATCGTGAATAAGGCCAGCCAAAAGCCAGTCTTCTTTGGAGGGTTCATTGGGTTCGAGAAGACCTTCTTTTGAGAAGTAGTCGTAGAGAGCTCCCATACATGCTTCAAGAGCTAAAGAGTGTTTGTAGATTTTTTCGTCACGGTTCTGTTTTACCGCCTCTTCATATTGTTCAAACATATGAGAGTATTTTAATCCACTTGAGGAATTTTGGAAAAGAAAAAACTTAGTTTACCTTTTTGATGGAATAGGTTATGGTTCCAGATGGAGCATCAACCAGCACTTCCTCACCTACCTTTTTGCCCATAAGAGCTTTTCCCAAAGGAGATTCGTGGCTGATTTTTTTAGCCGCCGGATCTGCTTCCCATTCACCTACGATAGTGAATTCATGGAGAGAACCATTGACTTCGATATGAACAATACTTCCAAGACCAACAGATCCCTCACTCTTTTTGGCAGTGTCGACAACAACTGCCCGAGCAATAATATCTTTAAGCTCTTCAATTCGACCTTCGAGTTCTGAAAGATCATCCTTGGCAGAGTGATACTCGGCATTTTCTGAAAGATCGCCAAAATCACGCGCCTTTGCAAGGCGTTCAATAGCCTCAGGGCGTTTTGTTTTTTCGAGTTGTTCGAGCTCATCAGCCAGTTGACGATAGCCAAGAGGTGTCATTTGAACTCTTTGATTTAGTCGATTCATAATTCTTGTTTATTTACAAAATATAAATATAAGGCCTGATTTCCCTGTGTCAAGTAAGAGATTGGCCACAATTTGGCCACAAAAGAAGGAGTTTTGACTGGGGAGTATTAATTAAGGAAAATCAAAGCGATAACGTGTAATATTTTACGTTTTTTGAGCATAGAAGTCAAATCTGGTAAAATATGGAGGTTTGTTAGAAGGTCCCGTCGTCTAGTGGTCTAGGACATTTGGTTCTCATCCAAAAGATCGTGGGTTCGATTCCCACCGGGATCACAACTAGAGGAAACTCAAACTTAAGGCCATAATAAGCATTCCAATGATGATTCCGAAGATTGCCGTGTGTCCTTCACTGTGTTTGAAACAAGTAGGTAGAAGTTCGTCAAAGCTAATGTAAACCATGACTCCGGCGACAAAGGCAAAAATGTAAGAAAGAAAAGTTGAATTAAAATATTGTTGGAAGATTAGATATGCAAAGAAGGCTCCTATTGGTTCTGCTATTCCTGCCAGAAACGAGTACCCAAAAGCTTTCCTTTTACTATTTGTGGCGAAGTATATTGGAGTTGCAACAGCCATACCTTCAGGAATGTTATGTAGGGCTGTTGCAAAAGCAATCAAGAAACCCAATCTTACACCCCCAAGAGAACTCATAAAAACGGTGATTCCTTCCGGAAAATTATGGATTGTTAGTCCAACAGCAACCATAAAACCTGTAATCATGAGTTTGTTACATTCTTTTCTCCTTTTTGAATAATAGTTTATATAGTGATGAGGAATTATTTTGTCTACAAGCCCAATTAGCAAAATACCGATGAAAAAAGTGATGTTTGCTTGTCGGAAACTAATACTCTCAACCGCTAGAGGTAGTAGTTCCATAAAAGAGAGATAGACCATGGTGCCGGCCGACATCCCAAGAAAGAAGCTGAGATAGCTTTTTTTAAAATCTTTTAAAAAGAAAACTACAAATGCTCCCAGCACTGTGGAAATACCAGCAAGAAAAGTAAGAAGAAGCGGTAGTCTAATGTCCATAATTTGTAGTGGAAAATTCCTTTTCCATTGTATCAGCTAAACCCCTCTTGAGATTATTGCCGACTACTGGCACATAATACTATCAATGACGTCACCTGTTGTTTCGTCTTCTATCCCGGAAATGGGTGCGTAGTCCTCCATGGGTTTTGCAGGGTTCGGAGCAACATACTTAACTTCTTTGTTTAAATGAATTTTTGCATTAGTAAGTGAGATCATTTTTTGACCCTTTAGCCAGTTATCAAAACCAGTCCAAGATAGATCTTTTGAACAAAGTACCTTCTCGTACTCTTGCCACCATTCAAGACGAGTACCTCCAAGATATGCATGAGAAACAATGATCATATTGTCAGGCTTTTTTGCGATACTTTGAGCAAGGATCTTGCCAAACTCCTTGGCATCCGCTCCTCTAGCCCAGAGACTGTAATCACAAAGAGAGCCTCTTCCCATTGGCTCTCCAACATCAACATTGGTGACAGATATAACTTTTGTCTTGTATTCAAGTGGTTGGTAGACAACAGCTTCGACATCTTGAGTGCCGCGACCGAGGATGTATTGAATACCTAAAGCGTCGGCTGCTTTTAATGTTGTTTCGTCATAGGCAAAATAACGACTGCCAAAGACTCTCATTTCTTTGCCCGTAATACTTTCTACTGTTTCTTTGGCTTCTTTTAAATATTTGTATTGGTCGTCGTAAGACATATCCCAGAATGGGGCTACATCATAACCACCAGCAATCTCGTAACCTTTGTTTGCTAGGCGTTTGAATACTTCAGGATTCTCTTTGAGGACATTATCTTGAACTTTGACAAGGGCAGTAAGATTGCGTGAATCTAACTGTTTTTCCCACTGAAGAACCCCATCTATGCTTTCAAACTCAATGAGCATAAGCATAGTATTAATTGGTCGATTGATAATTTTCTTGTTGATTTTTGAATTGAAGAAAATAAGAGAAGCTATTAATGAAAAGAGTAATATGAGCAAAAGAATGGCACACTTTTTTAATAGGTAGGACTTCTTTTTCATTTTTTTTGATAATTGTTAAAGATATATGAAGCAATAAACGTGGTTATAGGAACTGCCAAAACGAGACCAATGCTACCAACCATTGTCCTGACAACTTCGTCGGCAATTATTTCATAGTTTATTAATTCAGAAAAAGGTCTTGGGTTATCTACAAACAAAAGAAGTAATGGAAGTGCTGCTCCCGCATAAACCAGTATTAGAGTATTTACCATAGATGCGATATGGTCTTTACCAACAGACATGGCCTTTAAATATAGATCTTTGGATTTTAATTGTGAATTAGCGAGTTTTAGTTCTTGAACAATGGCTGACTGTGAGATGGTAATGTCGTCGAGCACTCCAAGAACTCCAATAATTATGCCTGCCAGAAGAAGTCCTTTGATGTTTATGGTCCCTTCTTTGAAAACATTTAAAAACCCAGCTTCTTCAGATGCAAAACCCGTGAGTTTTGTCGCTTCTACAAAAAGAGAGGCGAGAATCCCGGTAACTACGAGAGAGATTAGAGTGCTGACGATGGCGATAAGAGTTTTTCTATTAAAGCCATGCGACAAGAAAAAAGTAACGGGAATTATGGCAAATGAACCAAGTATGGCAATTGTGACTGGATCGCTTCCGCTATATATACTAGGAAGAATGAACTTAAGAATCACCAGAAAAGAAATAGCCATACCCAGAATTGAACTCAGACCTTTCCACTTTCCGATAATGACGGTAGTCACAACAAACAAAAGAAACAACATTAAAAGAGGAGTTCTGCGAACGTAATCGGTAATGAGATATGTTTCACTTCCAGTAGAATCTTTCGCATAGACAATGACTACTTCATCCCCAACCATATACAAAGTATTACTTCCCTGATATGCGTCGCCGCTTTCTATGTTTATTGTTTCCCCTTTTTGGGATCCTTTGGTAACTTGTATTTCTAGTTGCTGATATAACTGTTCTTTGGAGTTTCCTGAAGGAGAAATTCGTCTCTGGCCTGTAATTTTGATGATTTTCCCTTCAAGTGTTTCTTCTTGATAGTCAGTTACCGCTTTCTGTTCGCTAGTTATTAAAATTGCTTCGTCTGTTGCTGTCTTGGCATATACAATTGGGGTTGAAAATAATGAATATACGAATAGCGAAAAACAGACAAAAACTGTGGAAGTATTTTTCATAAATTACTGTCTCTCAAGCCTAATTGCCTTTCCATTGATCAAAGCGTCGGCAATTTTCTGATTGGCACTATCTAATATTCTAGCGAAGGTTGGCTGAGAAATTTTCATTTTTTCGGCAGCTTCTGTTTGTGAGACATTATCTACTTCATAAAGTTTAAGGGCTTCGAGCTCATCAGCTCCCAAACTAACCTCTTCAAGCAAACGAAGAGGAATGCCTTGAGGCTTGAAGTACGACACTTTCGGACTAAACCGAACACATCGGGGAATTTTTCGTCTTGTCATACTAATTTTGTTACTATTTACTGTCGGAAACTAACTTCTTTGATTTTATTTGTTTTCCAAGACCTAAACCTAACCCCTTACTCCATCTACATCCTCGTCCACGGCCTTGAACAATACCACTTCTATCTGCCTCAGGAACACACACACCACGACCTCTTCCCGTCTTTGATCCTTCTCCTCGAGGACCTGTTTTGTCTAAATTTGGCATTTTTTTGATAATTATTAATGAATACTTATTCAGTATATCATAAATGTATTTTTTGTGCTCAATAAAAAACGTGGCTTATTTACTATCTCGTTAGTCCTAATTATCCTCAAAAATGATACTGTTATATCGATATGCGAATGTTAATCCCAGATGACTGACAGATAAATATTGTTTGAAAAACCGCATCTAACGAGCGCCGGTTTTGAAAGCCCGCTTTGTGAGTTGACTCATTTGGTAAAGATCATCAAGGGTGAGATCAATCTCATTATTAACTAAATACCAATCAATAGCTCCAAGAATGTCGGCAAGTTCGCAGAGAACTAATAATTTTTGCTTTTCAAAAACTGCATCTTGAAGTTCGTAGACTTCTTCAAATATTTTTAAAATTGAACCGATTTTTGTTTTGGGAATATCCAGATTTTTATGATAACCAGTTTTCTTTTCCAGACTGATAACCTGAGAAAGCCTTGGTAGAGCACAACCGGTTGCGTAGATATATTTAATACTTTTATTATTTAAAGTGAACTCTCTGATTCCATATGAACCCAATTCGATGTCGGTATTTTCGGAATAAATGTCGTATGAACCATTAGCTAGGGCAATTTCTTTGACGGGAATAAACTGAACAAAAAAGTCTTTGGCAATATTGATTATTTGGCGTAGAGATTTTTTATTGACTTTACCTATTTGAATTAATTCCGTTTTTAAAAAATACTGACGATGAAGATCGTCAAGTATTTCTTCATCTCGAAAACAGGGCGTTGAGGCCAAGTATCGTCCTGGTGTAAGTCTGCCGGAAAAATATTCCTGTAAAAATGATTGCTCGGCTGAACCGACAAGTACCTTACCTTCAAGAAAATAATTATGTCTTTGAGGTGGTTTGGTTAGGTTACTAACGGCCTTATCAACTGTCCACGGGACCTCGATCTTCTGGAATCCACGAGTATGGTAATAAGTCTCGGCGAAACTAAGGAGGTTAAGATTCATAATTGAAAATATTTTTTTGATAATAGTTCTTTTGTCCAACCAAGATATATATTCCCATCGGCACGAAGGTTGGGTGCACCGGAGGAACAAGCACATTTTTCTCCTTCAAACTCAACAGTAATTCCCTTCCAAATAATGGTCGAGTACTTCTTTTTTTGAATTTTTAACCTGTATTTTTGGGCGATCTGCTGAAGGATTGGAGCTGTGGAAACAAAATCTGCAAACGTCTCGGGAGAGTAATTAAAATCGAATAATTGACGAACCTGTACTTTTTTTATTCCTATTGTCTTGGCCCAATCAAGATAGTGAATAAGATCTGCACAACTAGAAATCCCGCTTTTTATCAGAACAAGTGTCAGTTTTACCGATACTCCAAGATCGATTAACTGACGAAGAGATTTATCCTTAAGGGACACTCCCATAATTTGAAGACGTTTGGATGGGAGATAATGATGATGAGAAATGGTCAGACTTTTCAGATTGACGGCGATAGCAGGATCCAGGCGATGAAGTAAAGAGCCATTGGTGTAAAGAATAGTGGGTTTTCTGAGACAACACCACGAGAGAATATTGTTTATTTGTGGATGAAGTAAGGGTTCTCCCCCACCCGAAACTTCAAAAGTGTCGATGTCTTTTAGATTTTCCAGTCGAGATAGATGATTAATATTTAACACTCGACCGAAACAGGTCTCCTTTTTTGATTGAGTAATGCAAAAAGTACACCTGGCGTTACAAGTGTTTTCGATGGGGGTTATGTAAGCTTTCATAAGTAAATTTAATCGTTTATCTATATATTGACATGTAGATATCTAGATAGGAAAAGGATTAGTTGAGCCTTGAATAGTGTAAAATATGAATAATTAGATATCTATATATAGCAATGATTTGTCCATTTTGCGGTAGTGATAATGTAAAAGTTACCAACACCAGATTAACCAGAAAAGATTTAGAAACTTGGAGAAGAAGGTGGTGTAATGATTGCAAAGAAGCCTTCACTACCTATGAAAAAATCGACTTGTCTTATTTGAAAGTAGTCAAGAAAGATGGGCGAAAGGTCTACTACAACCGAGCAAAATTATATTCAGGTATATATCAGGCAACCACAAATCAAAAGAATGTTGACCGAGGTGATATGGGTCAGTTAGCAGAAAAAATGACTGAAGAGATTGAGAAGAAAATTCTTGGTTTGAAAACAAAGGAAGTTTCTACCGAACAAATTTATGCCTTGGCAAGTGAGGTGTTAAAGAAAAATAATGATGGAGCTTTCCTTCATTATGTTGCCTATTTCAAAGGAAAAGCGACCAATATAAAAATTGGATAAACGAAGTTCAAAAATAGTAATAGATACTTGACATAATGTAAAGAATATATTACATTTGAGACATGGATAGAAAAAGATTTAGACAAGTCAGGGTGTTTGTAATTCTATTTGTAGGAGTGATCGTTTCACTGGCTGTGGAAAACGACAGTTATTTGTTAGCAACGGCCGGTGTTTTTACGGGAATGCTATTGATGGCATTGGCTCGATCAAAAACAAAAATAAACACTGATGAGAGAGAGGCGACTGTTCAAGAAAAAGCGGCAAAAACAGCCTATGGCATTTTTACTTCGGCAATTGGAATAGCTGCTTTTCTTCTGTTGCTCCCAACAAAGGGCGGGCTAAGTGTTTTTAGTAAGGGAGAGTGGGCATATATTGAGTCTTTGGGAATTATTTTTGCTTATCTAACACTATTGCTGATTACCATATACTCTGTTTCATATTTTCTCTTAAATAAACAGTATGGAGGAGGTATTGATGAAGAATAAAATAAAGATCTATCGAGCTACATACGGATTTACTCAAGAGCAGCTTGCAGAAAAAATTGGTGTGAGCAGACAAACAGTGATTGCAATTGAAAGCAATAAATACTTGCCAACTCTTGGTTTGGCTTTCAAAATCGCTCGGCTTTTTAACAAAAAAGTCGAGGAAATATTTATTAATAATCAAGATGAAGAAAACATATAAAACCTTTAAAAATGCCGTGTTATATCTTGGAGCAATCGGGGCGAGTCTATTCTTTTTATTTTTTGTAATAACCTGTACCTGGATTGGGTATGAGGTTAAGAGTAAGTGTCTTATGGCACAGAATAAATACGGTGGAGACTGTGTTGAAGCTTTTATCGGCTTGGTGGATGATGAAACCGAAGACTTTCGTTCAAGAAATGATGCCATCTGGGCATTGGGTCAACTTGGTGATTCAAGAGCCTTACCGGTCTTAAATAATTATTTTACAGGGATCATTCCTGATAGAGAACCGCTTAACAGTGTGATTAGCCAGTATGAGCTGAGTAAGGCAATCAAGCTTGCAGAAGGTGGAACTAATTTGACAGCTTGGGCGTGGAGAGGATCGGTGACGAAATAACTGTTGGTGGATCGAATTTCTTTTAATCTATAATGTGAAGCACTTATGGGCGGACAAAATATTAATTTATTTGATGATAGTTTTGACGATTTGCTGGATTTTAACGGTAAGTACTTGGTTTCTCATCTGATCACATATATCGGAAATAAAAGAAGACTACTGCCTTTTATCAATGATGGGGTTGTAAAGGTAAAGAGACAGTTAAATAAAAAGAAGATCACAAGCTTGGATGGTTTTTCTGGAAGCGGTGTGGTGGCAAGGCTCCTCAAGTATCATTCTTCAAAAGTGATTTCTAATGATTTTGAAAAGTATGCGAAGACCATAAATCAAGCCTATCTAAGCAATAAGTCGAGTGTGGATTTGGAAAAGTTAAATAAGGCAATCAAATACCTCAATGAAAATAAACTTAAAAAAACAAGGTCAGGTTATTTTGTAACCAACAACTACGCCCCAAAGGACGATAACAACATTAAACCAGGAGAAAGAGTTTTTTATACTAATCAAAACGCCAGAATTATCGACAATATTCGTTATATGATCGACCATGATATTGATGAGTCGGTTAGACAGTACTGTTTGGCCAATCTGTTAATAAAGGCTTCTATTCACAACAACACTTCCGGTGTGTTTAAAGGTTTCCATAAAAAGGAAGGGGTGGGACACTTTGGCGGAAAAGGAGAAAACGCCTTGCTTAGAATTAAGGGAGAAATCACCTTAGATGTGCCAATATTTTCGGAAGTAGAGTGTGAAACTGAAGTATATTGCACAGACACTAACGAGCTGGTGAGAGATCTTGAAGAGGTTGATCTGGCTTATTATGACCCACCTTACAATCAACACCCGTATGGATCAAATTACTTTATGCTTAACGTCATTAATGATGGTCTCCCCGTCCCTATTCAAGATGGAGTGAGCGGAATTGCCAAAGACTGGCAAAGATCAGATTACAACAAAACTATGTCGGCGGTTAAGGCAATGGAGACTTTGCTTGATAACACGAAGGCTAAATATATTATGATTTCTTATAACGATGAGGGTATTATCCCCTTCCAGATTTTTAAAAAAATTGTCAGTGATCGAGGGGAGTGGGAACTGCTTGAGCAGGAATATAACACTTATAGAGGATCAAGAAATCTTAAGAATCGAAGTAACAAAGTCAGAGAGTTGTTGTGGGTGCTGAAAAAAGCCTAACTAAACCAGTGCTCAACTGCCTGACTGGAGATTTTGAACATAATGTCGGTCATTTCTTTTACTGACCATATGTTGTGACGGAACATCATTGAAACAGGCTCAAATGGTAAATAGTCTTTCTCGACAAATGTTTCATTAAGAGGAAAGAATTCGTTCATTGTGATTACTCGATCAAGTATTGAGGATCCGTCTCTAAAGTCATCTCCGCTACCGAAACAAACAAAAGGAATTAGGTCTTCATTTTTGAAGATGGCCCGAATGCCAATTAAGTTTTTTCCCAGTCTTTCGATGGCGTTTCCAAGTGCTTGTTTGGGCAAACCTTCTTGTTTGCGGGCATCATTGGTGCCTTGTCTTTTGACTTCGGAAACAAGAATCAATTTTTTGTTTCCTCTCTTATTTGAAGCGAATAAAAAACCGCCATCCGGCTTAATAAAGCTTGTAGCTAAGACTGACGTGAAGAGAGCCGCTTTTTTGGGATATTGCTTAACCAGCATGGCAATAATGTCTTTTAACATCATTGTTTTATTGTGTTCAAAGACTAGTGTCGGGTATTCACAGCGAAGTTTTTCAATAACGCAACTGACAGCAACATCAATGTCTTTGTCCAATGTTTTTGATTCTTTGTTTTTGACAGTGTGTTGATTGAGATTGTTTCTTAAGAAACTTGAACTTGCCATGCCCACATTATAGCTTATGTCCATCACAGATCCCCAGCCATAATTTACTACCAAAATAATATAAGAAAGGTGTAATATTGATTTATGTACACAAATCTTTCGTCTACCTACTCATTCGGAGCATGGTTTTATCTTTTGGTCGGTTTGGATGCTGTTTTAAAAGGTATCACTCTTTGGAAGAGTGCCCGTAAGGGACAAACTGTGTGGTTTGTCGCTTTGTTAATAGTGAATAGTTTGGGACTGCTTCCTTTGATATACCTACTGATTGAAAAATACAGAAAGCCTTCCACAAAAATTGTTATCGCCAAAAAGGCTACTAAGAAAAAGGCGAGCAAAAAATAATCTGTTGATTTGCAAAGACTAAGTTTGACTAGGATTGTGGTTTTGCATCCAGGAGAAAATATATTTTAGGCAGTCAGAAGAATCGAGCGATTTATCTTGGTGAACAAATTTGCCTCCGGCGGCTTGATCATGACCTCCCCCAACACCCATTTCTTCAAGAAACTTCTTAACATTGACGGAATTTAAAAGAGAACGACAAGAAATCGTGGCGTCTCCACTGAGGCGAGGTGTAATTACAAATCCCCAGGGGTATCCGGAAATTGTTCTTAGATAGTGATAAACATATAGGAAACAGGCTTCAGAAATTTCGTTATCTGTGTAACGATGTTTGGTAACAAAATTTCGACTGACAAATGAGTACTGAAAAGGAGGCCATTTCGATTCTTGATTTACGAGTTTGGTATTTTTTATATATTCTTTGATGGCTGAAAATATTTTGCGAGAGATATGACGATAACTTGATTGGAATTCTAGGATATTTACTTGAGAAATATCGACTAATTTTTTGACAATAGAAAATGTTTCCACTTGCTCTGGGTTTATGTATGACAGATTTCCGGTATCTCCTAAGATACCGAGAAGGAAAGTTTTGGCAAGCTCTTGATCGATTTTTTGATCTGGAAAAAAGGTCTGAAATACTATTTGTGAACAAGCAGGTGATTTGGATATTACCAAACTCAAAGTGAAAGAGTCTATTTTTGAAGCATGATGATCAATACAAATTGTATGGGGAATTGTCTTTAGAATTTCTGGTTTATGAGAAAACCGGGAATAGTTTCCGCCATCCACAACAACCAATAGATCGACATGCTTAAGGTGATCGGCGATTTCTTCACAGTATTCTATTTTGTCGTAGTAACGAAATATTGAGTAACGGCTGTCCTTATCACCGAGACAAATCATACGAATATCTTTTTGTGGATAACGTTTTATCAACAATGAAAAAAGAGCCAAAATTGAGGAGACCGAGTCGTCGTCAGCAAATTCGTGTCCTGAGAGGACAATGTGCTCTGATTTGTCGACTAGAGCAAAAAAATCTGAAGCAAAGTTTGTTGATATATCGTGATATTCCACAGGTGGATATCTTAGCATGAAAAAACCCGCTCATAAAGCGGGTTGTTAGTTTAGGGAAGAATAAGGACAGATGTCCCAACAGGTGCCCAGCTATAAAGCCATTGTGCATCTTCTTCTCTCATGTTGACACAACCATGGCTCATCGGCTGTCCAAAATTATTGTGCCAGTAAGCGCCATGAATACCATAATCCTGATAAAAGTACATTGTCCAAAGAACATTTGGAAGATCGTATCCTGGACCTGTCATTCTGGTAGTGTCGATTTTCGTTTGGATCTGAAACTCTCCGGTAGGTGTTGGGGTATTCTCCAAACCAGTGGATACAAGAAATTGTTTGATTGACTGACCATCTTGGTAAACATAGAGAGTTTGCTGAGAAAGGATAATCATAATGAGTTTTCCACTTGATTGAATGCTCGGTGGTGAGTCTTCCGAATCAGGAATGGTCAGTATCTGACCCGGATATATTTTATCGGCGTCAAGAATGTTGTTGCTTAGGGCAATAAAGGCTGTCGAGGTACCAAACGACTGAGCAATTTCCCAGAGAGTATCTCCTTCTTTTACGACATAGGTAACCGGTCCTGTCGTAGGCGATACAGTTGGGGTAGGTTCGATAACGGGAGTGTTTGTGAGTGTTGGGGTAATCGGTTTTTCGATGTAAGTCGAAGTTTGGTCTGCTAACGACTGACTGCATGAGGATAACCACATAGAAACAACTAACAGTAAACCGAGGATGACAAAAAATTGTTTACTGACCACATTACCTCCTTTTTGAATGTGCGATGGTAGCAGATATTGTATACCCAAGTTGGTGTAAGCCGCAGACAGGGCTTATGAGATAAAATAGAGATGTGAAAAAACAAATAGAATTCATTACCCTTGAGGGAAGAAACATGGTGCATGATGCCCTGCTTTCCGGACAAAAAATTGTTTCTGTGTTATTGGCAACGACAACAATCAACGAACCAAGAATTAGAGAGATTGAAAATCTGGCTCGTAAAAACGGAGTCGAGGTAAGAAAGGTGAGCTCAGAAGAGATAGAAAAATTGAGCGATTCGAGAAATCCTCAGGGGGTGGTTGCTTTGATGACCATCCCAGAAACACCAACTCTAGAACAAATATTAATGGAAAAGAGAGATGTTTTTATTCTTTTACTAAATCATATTGATTATGAACAAAACTTGGGAGCAATCCTTAGAACTGCTTGGGCTGCTGGAGTAGACGCAGTCGTTGCTTCACCAAATGGAGTTCATGAAATCACCCCCGTGGTAGCTAAAGTTTCGATGGGTGGTGCGGCTTATGTACCTCTGATCGGAATGAGCATGTTTCATGCCGCCAAACTTTTACATGATTACGCCGTACCAATGGTTGGAGTGGAAGTAAATATGGGAGAGTCATACACCGAGACGAATTTGAGAGGACCAGTTGCCTTTGTGATGGGTGGTGAGGCTGTCGGCCTTTCGGAACCGCTACAAAAAGAGTGCGATATTTTTGTAAATATCCCCATGAACAAACAAGTGGCTTCGTTAAATGTAAGTGTAGCTACAGCTCTTGTTCTATTTGAAAAAATGAGGCAGGAAAAACAGTAGAAAATTATTTTTCTTTTCCTAAACGGTGAATTTCCGGATCAAAATCAAAAACCTCTTTTAAAAAACGATCGCCTTCATTATTGAGGTCAGCTTTGGTACCGTTGTTCCAAAGAACAATATCAGCCATCGCTAAACATTTTTCAACTTGCTGACCACTTGATGGTTCTCCGAGACCAAAATCTCGGTTGTTATCTCTTTCAAATTCTTCATACGTCTTTCCGTCTTCCCCTCGATCTTTGGCTCTTGCAAGATACCATTCAAGTCGTTTTTCAACCGGAGCGTCGACACCGATGATCTTTGCTCCCAAGACGTCTCTGAGATAATTAGCCTCTTCAGGATTACGAACACCATCAATAATAATATTTTCCTTAATATCGGATAGTAGTTCAGCAGTTTTTATGGCCAGAATAGCACCGCCATAGATTTGTCTTAACTGATTGCCTAGATCTTGCAGAGCAGATCTGGTGATTTCTTGACCTTTTGAATGAAGCTCTTCCCTTAGTCTATCGGAGAGTATTTGATGTGCAAAGCCAAGATCTCTAAAGTGATTAGCCAGTGTTCCTTTTCCGGAACAAAGAGAGCCTGTGAGTCCAATTACAATTCTGTCCATAGGAAAAGTGTACTACAATATTTTTCATGGCTACAAAATATCTGGAAACATTTAACGAGATGGTGACCAAATACGAGAAAGAATTTGATGAGTTTCAGGTTCTTCATGATAAATATGAGAAAGATCCGATGAAGTGGCAAGAAAAGTTTAACCTTGAAGGAGCAAAAATTATGGAGATTGTGAGAGAGTATGAGGATAGGCTATGCGGACACATGGAACATACTCAAAACGCTACTTATTCCGCAAATCTGGCAGAAAAGTTTCGAAATGAAATAAAAAAATATCTTCCCAAACTGGATATGATCGGAGTAACGATCACCTATGGGTAGGATTTATTGAATACCACAATCGGTTTTGATTTTTTCCAGAAGGATCGAACAAAATTGGTCTGAAGCGGCCTTTTTAATTTGATTTAGTTGTTCGTTAGCTAACTCTGCCGCTTTGGAACTTACTTCAGTGGTAATTTGTTTGATTGGTGAGTCACCAGAATTGTCAGTGTAAGTTCCCATCACTTGGGGGGTAGGAATATTTATTTTGTCAGGAAGAATGTTGTTGGCAGTATTAACGGCGGGAATAACAACCGAATTTTGGAAATTTGGGTTTTTTATATAGTAATCAACCGGTTTGGATATTTGAGGAAACATTTTATACAATCCAAAGACTGCAAGAGCGATTAATAGTATTCGAACAAATATATTATTCATATTTATTTACATATTTGATTGATGTTATCAAGAATTATGTCTTTTTCGGTATCAGAAAGAAGATCGTGTGTTTCGTTGTTGAGGATGGCTGTTTTAAGATGTGAACAGGTGACAATCCCCAGATCAAGCAAGAAACGAATTTTTTCTTTGGGAATATGAGTAATGAGAGTAATTGGATGAAGTCTTGATTTAATAATCATGTCTTGAAGGCCTTCACCTTCTGGCTTTGTCCAGGAAGTTATTTTTAGTCCCACACAACGACTATAGTCATAGGCGTCAGCGGTAATTTTGGTATTGGTAATTAACCAAGAATAATTTTGAATATCTTTGTTTGTAAGTTGATGAGCTTCATTAATATCTAAAAAACGAGCATAGCTATAAAGGGAAACTTGGACATCGGTTTTATATCCTGGAGCATTGTGAAACTTACATTCTATAAAGTACTTTTCCTTCTCTTTTTGAGCGATTACGTCGATTTCGTGAGTTATACACTTTCCCTGAGTAACTACGCCAACCTCAGTTTTAAAATTATCTTTCTTAAGAACTTCGGAGACAAGAATTTCAAATGGAAACCCTGATGGACCAAGATCCATAACAGCCCTTTTTAGACCATAGTTAAAGTAATTTTCAACAGGAGCGTTTTTTTGAAGATATGAAGTTATGTGACCATAAATTGAGTCCGTGGTCATTTCGGGTTTGAGGTGTCGCTTGAGATAATCGACCGTTTGGGAAGCCACGTCGAGAGAAAGTCCAGATTTCGAAAGAGAACGAACAACTTTTTCCTCACTAAAAGGTTCTTTAATTCCTGAAGCTTTCACGATGTTCACAGGATTAATGTTTTGCATCTGATTTCATCATAGCATCAGCCTCGTTCGTTGGTACAATAAGGGTATATGTCAATTTTATTGCAAATAATTCTTGGCTGTCTTATCGGGGGTATTGCCTCACTGATTGGTGCTTTAATGATGATCGGGCTTAAAAAAAGGTCTGGAAAACTGTCGGATAAATTAACAAGTTTTGCGGCTGGAGTATTGATCACTATTGCCATCGTCGATCTGATCCCCGAAGCTTTTGAGGCAGTGCCAGATATGAGAGCCGGTTCGTGGTCAATCTTATTTGGAGTATTACTGGTTTTTTTAATGGAAAAGACAGGTCTTTGGTTTCATCATCACGATGGTACACACGGAAACACACCCTCAATAAGAGGTATATTCTGGGGAGACGCCTTACACAACTTCATCGATGGAATGGCAATAGGTGCCGCCTTCCTTTTGGACACAAAGATGGGAATTTTAACGGCAATGGCTGTCGGTTTGCATGAACTACCAAAAGAAATGGCGGATTTTTCAGTTTACCTTCGATCTGGATGTTCTGATATAAAAAATATTTTTCTCAACCTGATTTCAAGCTTGGTTGCGGTTGGAGGAGGTATCGCAGTGTATGCAAATAGAACCGCAATGATGAATTACGAGGGATATTTGCTGGCAACTACAGCAGGAATGTTTCTTTTTATTGCTCTCGCCGATCTTGTCCCGGAAATGCACGAAAATATGAGCCGGGTTGGTTGGAAGGATAAATTGGTATGGTTATTAATTTTTGCCACGGGATTGGCTGTTGGAATATTAAGTACCCTTGGTTTAGAGTAAAATTGAACTATGAAAATGAGTAAAATGGGCGTTCGCCCAGAAAAAATAGCTCCAAAAGACGCGGAAGCTATCAACCAGAAGTATTTAACACAAGCGGGATTTATTCATCAAGAAATGGCTGGAGTCTATACTTTCTTACCTCTTGGGCTGAGAGTATTGGAAAAAATTGAAAATATTGTCCGTAAACATATGGATAAAATTGGTTCTGAACTGTTGATGCCAGCTTTATCTCCGAAAGAATATTGGCAAACAACGGGCAGACTATCCTCTATTGATGTACTTTTTAAAGCGTGTGCGGCAAACGAAGTGTCTCTAATGAAAAGCGATGCGGAGTATATTTTGAATCCAACACACGAGGATGTGGTGACCCCATTGATAAAAAACTACAACCCAAGTTATAAAGATCTGCCAGTTTCTGTATATCAGATCCAAACAAAATTCAGAAATGAACCGAGAGCAAAATCGGGTTTATTGAGATGTCGTGAGTTTAGAATGAAGGATTTATATAGTTTTCATACCAGTGAGGAAGATCTGAAGACATTTTATGAAGAAGCAAAGAAAGTCTATTTTGATATTTTTAAAGAGATTGGCATTGGCGCGGACACAGTAATCGCTCTGGCTTCCGGAGGTGATTTTACAAAAGACTATTCCCACGAATTCCAAACAAGATGTGAAAACGGAGAAGATACAATTTATCTCGATAGGACAACGGGGGTTGCCTACAATAAAGAAGTCAAACCTGAAGGGGCGGATACGAATCCAAATTTTGAGGTATTCACTGCTTCGGAAGTGGGTAATATTTTTCCTTTGGGAACAAAATTTACTAAAGCTTTTGGGTATGAATACACTGACAAAGACGGCAGTAAAAAACCGGTGATAATGGGTAGTTATGGAATTGGGACAAGTAGATTAATCGGTGTGTTGGTAGAGAAATTCCACGATGAAAAAGGGATTATCTGGCCGAGAAACGTAGCTCCTTTTACTGTCCACTTGGTAGACATCCAGAAAAAAGAAGAGGCGGAAAAAATCTACAATATGTTACTGGAAAATAATATTGAGGTGCTTTGGGATGATAGAGAGATGAGTCCTGGAGAAAAGTTCGCAGACGCAGATTTAATCGGCTGTCCAGTAAGAGTCGTTGTCTCTTCTAGAAGTATGGATGCAGGTGGTGTGGAAGTGAAAATGCGCCACGACAAAGAAAGCAAAATAATAACCCAGGATGAATTCTTGGGATATATAAATAATGTTTGAGTTTTCTGGAATCACATTTCATGGGTACGGATTACTTCTGGGAATGGCAGTTTGGTTAGCAATGGAAGTTGCTGTAAGTAAAAGGAATTCCCTGAACCCGACTAGTTTAGAAAAAGCAATGTGGTGGGTGATTGCCGGTGGAGTAATAGGAGCGAGAGTGTACCATGTGATCGACTTATGGCAAAACTATTACTCTATATACCCGGAAAAAATTTTTTATCTTTGGGAAGGAGGATTGGGAATATGGGGGGCGATTACCGGAGGTCTTTTGACTCTGTCCATTTATTGTTTCTTTAATAAAGTAAAGTTCTTGAGTTATTTGGATTCCATGATCGTCGGTGTACCACTGGCACAGGCAATTGGAAGGGTTGGCAATTTTGTTAATGGAGAATTGTACGGGAAGAACGGTGAACCTCTGTTTGCCTACGAGGGTGTTTTAGACATGATTCTTTTCTTTGGACTCATGATTACGTCCAGTAAACCGCGGAAAAGCGGTTTTGTGTCCGGAATATATTTAACAGGTTATGGATTAATTCGAATTGCACTGGAAAACTTTAGACCAAATGATATTATCTGGAAATTTGCGGGAATGCCGATGGCAATATGGTTTGGAGCTCTAGCGATTTTGACTGGAGTGTATCTTATTTTCCGGCAAAGACGATCTTAACCACATCATCCATACTTTTGACGAAGGAAAACTTTAGATCATTACGAACTTTTTCGGGTAGATCGACAAGATTCTTTTCGTTATCTTTGGGAAGAATTACTCTTTTTATCCCCGCACGATGGGCTGCGATAACTTTTTCTCTCACTCCACCAATCTCCAAGGCTCTTCCTCGGAGAGTAACTTCACCGGTCATGGCAAGTTCTTTGGGAACCGGTTTTTCCGATAAAGCAGAAATAATCGCGGTGGTAATGGCTAGTCCGGCACTTGGTCCATCTTTGGGAATAGCTCCTTCGGGAACATGAATGTGGATGTCGGTTTTGGAAATTCTATCGTCTTTTATGCCCAGTATTTTACTGTGAGAACGAACATAAGAATAGGCGGCTTTGGCTGACTCTTTCATAACATCACCCAGCTGACCTGTGAGAGTAATCTTGCCTTCTCCGGGCATGGTCGCGACCTCAATAAAGAGAATGTCTCCACCGACTCTCGTGTATGCCAATCCAGTAACAAGGCCGATTTGATCATCCTCTTCGGCTATTGTGTGGCTAAAAATGACTGGGCCAAGATACTTATTGATTTTCTCTTTGGTTACATTTATCGGAAGTACTAGTCCAGAGGCCTTGGCTTTGGCAATCTTACGCATTATCGAGGCAATTTGACGTTCTAGATTTCTAACACCAGCTTCACGAGTATAGTGACGAACAATATATTTGAGAACAGTTGAAAGAAGTGTGAAATCTTTTTGATTGACGGCGTTGGATTCGGCTTGTTTTTTGATCAGATACTTTTTGGCAATGGAAAATTTTTCTTCTTCGGTGTATCCAGAAAACTCAATGACTTCGAGACGGTCTCTTAGTGCGGCGGGAATAGTATCAAGGACGTTGGCGGTAGTAATGAATAGTACTTGAGATAAGTCGTAGGGAATATCGAGATAATGATCTTGAAAAGCAAAATTTTGCTCAGGATCTAGAGCTTCAAGGAGAGCCGAACTGGGATCACCGCGAAAATCCGATCCGATCTTGTCGATCTCGTCGAGCATAAAAACGGGATTGCTCACACCACAGTCTTTGATTGATTGAATGACTCGACCGGGCATAGCGCCAACGTAGGTACGACGATGACCTCTGATTTCCGCCTCGTCTTTTAATCCACCGAGGGACATCTTGACGAATTTGCGCCCAATTGCTTTGGCGATTGAACGGCCGACTGATGTTTTTCCGACGCCCGGAGGACCAACAAAACATAGAATGGTTGGGGGGTTGACGGCGTGTTTTTTGGTATTTTTTACTTGATCGCTTTTAAGTTTGAGAACGGCAATGTACTCCAGAATTCTTTCTTTTACTTTCTCTAATCCATAATGATCTTGATTTAGAATTTTTTCAGCTTTAGAAAGGGAGTAGCGACTTTTGCTGTACTCACCCCAAGGCAGTTCCAAAACCGTCTCTATCCAGGTACGAAGATAGGAAGTTTCCGGATTGTGGATTGAGAGTCTGGATAAACGGTCAAGCTCTTTTGATACTTTGGTTTGGATTTCTTTGGGTAGATGGGCTTTTTTAAGCTTTTTCTTCAGTTCCGTAATCTCTTCTTCCTCTCCCCCTTCTCCAAGCTCTTTTTGGATGGCGTGCATTCTTTCGCGAAGAACAGCTTCTTTCATACTCTCGTCAAAGCGTTTTTGGGTTTTGGTTTCGATTTTTTTCTCAAGCTCTAAGATTTTTATTTCTTCGGTAATGTGATTGGTGATAAAGAGAAGTTTGTTTTCTAAAGAGTTGTCTTCAAGCAGTTTTTGTTTTTCGTCGTTTTTGACATCGAGAATTGAAGAAATTTGATTAGCTACAAGTTGCGGATCCTGACTATTGAGTATTTTGGAGAGCACTCCAGGTTCGATATTTGCTTTTCCCAGTTCGGTGGCTTTCTTGATCAAGGCAGTTGCCCGATTGGATAGGGCACTAATCTCGGGCGTAATTTGATCATCCTCGGGTATCTCTGAGACCATGGCCCAAATAAGTCCATCTCTTTCTTCCAAACTTGATACCATTACTCTGAATAAACCTTTGACAATGGCGTGAAGTTCTTCATTTACTGGAAGAGTTTTTACTATCTGACAAACGGTACCAATAAAGTAATAATCGTCGAGATTGACGGCGTTTGTTTTGGCGTCTTTTTGAGACAGAAAACAGACTTCCTGGCTATTGGAAACCGCATTATTGATACCTGCAATTGAAGCAGGGCGGCCAAAGGTTAACACAGCTTCGGTGTTTGGAAAAATTACTCCCTCCCTAAGACCAATAAAGGGGATGTATCTCACTTGAGACAAGTCTTTTTTAGCTTCAGTTCCTGCCATAGTTTCCACATTTTAGCAGATAGATATTGAAATTGCTAACTCTAGCGGCTTGATAATCTGAGTCCAACCAATACAGTAGCAATAACTGCCATAAATGCAATCAGAATAAAGAGAGAAAATGAAAATTTACTTTTTACGGTAGACATGTTGTTTAAGGCATAATTTCAATGGAGTGTTCTTCTGTCCAAAGGTGATTCTCCCCCACTTTAGCATAGGCTCTAAAATAAACAACCCCTGCTTTGTTGAAAATGATATTAACGTCGAAATCGTCGGGTAATTTGAATAAACCTCTATGAAAATCGTCTTGATATGAAGGATATCCTACAGTGTCCGGAGCATTTGACTGAGTAAGGGCACTTGGTGAAGCAGTTGGCCCCCAGTAGATGGTGGTGTTGGTTGTAGATTTATCCGAAGTAGCTTCTACATTCCAAACAAAGGTGCCTGTTTGACCTACTTTCAACACGTCAGGAAAGGATACCAGACTAATACCTAAAGGAGCAGTTTTTGTTTCTCGAAGTTTCTTTTGAGCAGAAAAATAGTTATAGAAAACAAGTCCGGCAAAAATAACGGTAATTGTTAGAAGAATAAAAATATTTTTTTTCATATCTGAGCAGAGTCTAAGATAATTGTAACTGGTCCGCATAGATTAGTACTGATTTCCATGTGTTCCCCGAAAAAGCCAGTTTTCACTGGAATATTTGAGGCGAGAAGTAGATCGGAAAACTTTTGATAGAGTTTGAGGGCAAGAGGTTTGTCTGCCGCGGCGATGAAATCGGGACGATTACCACCTTGGAGATTTCCCAGAAGAGTGAACTGAGAAATAAGCAGTATCTCGCCATGAACGGAGTTGATATCTAGATTCATCTTTTTTTCATTATCCGGAAAAACACGTAGTTTACATACTTTGTTCACCAACTTGCTTACATCTTTTTCGGTATCTTTTTTAGAAACACCCAAAAGAACCAATAATCCTAGATCTATGTGCTTTTTTGATTCCTCTTGACCAGTAATAGAAACAGAGGCTTTATCTACCAATTGGATAACGGCAATCATATGTTAATTATAAAGTCTCCGGGATTATTCGACAGGAGTAATGAGAAAGTCGTGGATGAAAACCAGCACCCCTTGATATCTGATCACTTCTTTCCCCAGGGTTAGAGGAATTTTGGGTTCGTCCTCAAGAATTGTATAGGAGTATTGCCAGTCGCCGTCCGGTTCGGGTAGGTAATCGGCGAACAATCTGGTTTGCTCTCCTCCCTCAAGAATATTTTTCTTGAGAAAAGACATAACATCCTTTATGGAGATACCCATTTCCGTAAGGGCGTTAATGGAGATTGTTCCGCCGGCATATACTCGGGTGTAGGAGACTCCATCTGTTTCGACAATTTCTTGACCGCCACCTGTCCTGTCGGCCATCCATTCATCATGATAGGTGCCATCTTCATTTTCAAAATGACTGGATTTCATTTTGAAAACACCTCTTTCGACACTTTGCATGACAGTTTCCCCAACGAAACCTTGCTTTAGACCCAGAGAGAGTAACTTTTCGGTTTTTTCTGACATATTTGTTATTTTAATAAATATTGATCTGCCCAAATTTTGTAATCTTCAAAGTTAGAATATGCATATGTTTGACCACCTTTAGATTCAAAGATACTTCTTGCTTTCGGAGAGTCGTCTATCAGTAAAACATTAGAGAAATCAGACAATCCTGCTTTCTCTATTGCAATATCAAACAATCCGTCTGATTTCATTTTTTTGAAGGCAAAGGAGTTAAAGACAAGTCCATTGAATAATTCGTCCAAATTCAACCTTGGTCTAGTGACTATGTCAAAAACATCCATATTGTTGGTTACCATTCCCACGATTATGCCTTTTTCTTTTAAATTTTCTATTATTGGAATGTGACGCATTTCTATTTCCATTAGGGCAACATCTTCAAGAAATGATTTTGTGAGCAGGTCGTAAGCTATGCCTGTTTCTTTAGATATTATTCTATTGATGTTGTTCATATCCAGTTCGCCTCTCATCCATTTATCCGGTCGACCCTCTCCATCTGAGCCAAAAATCTTTGTTTGAGTAAACTCCTTTGCTTGAGGATTAATTTTTGCGAGGTTTTTGTAAAAATAATCTTTTGACCAAACACCATCGAAGTCCCAAAATACAGCTTTAGGTTTCATTATTTTTATTTAATATATTTTATATTTTTTAATTGATCCGGGAGAAGACTTTCTTCGGAGTACATGTCATAGCCTTTGCCGTAGCCAAGATTTTTCATAAGCTTGGTAGGAGCATTCCGGAGATTAAGAGGAATGGGAAGATTGCCGAACTTTTGAACATCTTCTAGTGCCTTCATATAGCCTTCGTAGGCAGAACGATCTTTGGGGGAATTGGCAAGATATACCGCCCCAGCCGCTAAGTTTTCCCGACACTCGGGGTAACCGATTTGCTGGCAGGCTTGAAAAACAGCATTGGCGACAACTAAAGCCGTTGGCGTAGCAACGTCTTCGGAAGCAAAAATAACCATACGGCGGGCGATGAAAAGTGGATCTTCACCGGAGTCAACCAGACGAGCAAGATAGTAAAGGGCAGCGTCGGGGTTACTGGCTCTCATGGATTTGATAAAAGCAGAGATGGTGTTGTAGTGTTCTTCCCCTTGTTTGTCGAATCTGAGGAAACGAGATTGCAAGGCGGTTTTGAAGTTATCTATAGTTAGCTCTCCATAAAGAGATGCCGTTGACTCTATCAAGCCGATTGCCTGGCGAGCATCTCCGTTGGCAAAGGTGGCAAGCCACTCTTTGGATTCTTTGTCCATCTTTAGTTTGAGAACTTTGGCGGCGCGAATAATTATTTTCTCAATCTCTTCTGGAGAGAGTTCTTTGAGAACAAAAACGCGGAGTCTGGAAAGTAGAGGGGCAATGATTTCGAAACTGGGATTTTCTGTGGTAGCTCCGATTAGAGTGAGTTTGCCTTTTTCGACGTAAGGGAGCAGATAATCTTGCTGGGCCTTATTAAAACGGTGAATTTCATCTAGAAAGAGAACGACGGGTTTGGTGGTTTCCTCAGTATTTTTGAGAATAGATCTAATATCGTCTTTGCCGGCGGAGACAGCGGAGAGCTCGTAAAAATCGGCGTCAATGGCATCGGAGTAGATTCTGGCTATTGTGGTCTTGCCGGTCCCGGGAGGACCCCAGAGGACAAAGGAAAAAATGTGCTTGTTTTTGATAGCCTGATTAAGTGGTTTGCCTTCACCAACCAAATGTTCTTGGCCAATATATTCTTTAATATTTTTGGGGCGGATTTTGGAAGCCAATGGTTCAACAAGATTGGACATATTCGGTATATATTTGGGTTTATTCCATATTATCACAAAAAACCAGCCCTATTGGGCTGGTTCAACAAGATCTTCAATGTCAGCAACAACCTTATTTAAGCGTTTTTTAAGTTCATCAAGAGACTGCAGTGTCTTATCAAGAGATTTGTTGTATTCGATGATGAACTCTTTATACCTTTTTAAGAACATGTCTGTGTCCGGCATTAGAGGAATATCACCATAGTAGTTAATGAATTCTTTTTTGCTCATTGTAAAATAGGGACTTCTCTTTTTACAAAAGACATTGATGATGACGACGGGGTTGTCATTGTTGCAGCCACGAGGAATGTGTCTGCTTACTAATCCACATTCCTTTGCTGTCGTTGTCTTTACCAAAACACGGATTCCCCACGCACCACCATGGAGAAGTTCAACCATGGCGACTATCCATAGTTCAATCGGTTGGTCTGGTTCGGCTAAACTAAAAACTTTCCTTAATGTACCCAAGATAACCTCCTAAAATGAGATATTAGTATTATAGGTTTTAAATGGTCAAATGTCAATCTTTGGTGAGATAATTGGGGTATGGAGAAAAAAGATACATCGTGGCAGAAGTCAGCTAAGTGGTATGGAGAAATTGTTGGAGAAAAAGGTCATTTCTTTCATCAGACTCTTGTTATCCCCGGAGTGTTGAGATTGTTGGATATCAGGCAAGGTGACAGACTTTTGGACGTTGCTTGCGGACAAGGAGTGCTGGCAAGAAGACTGCCCGGAGAGGTAACTTATTTGGGTGTAGATCTATCTCATGGGTTGCTGGCTGATGCCAAAAGGATGGACAAGAATAAAAAACATAAATATATTGTTGCCGATGTGACAAAAAGTATCCCCGTGGCAGAAAAGTATAATAAAGCAGCGATTGTTTTGGCACTTCAAAACATTAAAGAACCGGAACAGACTATAAAACTAACGGGAGAAAAGATGGACAAGGGCGGAAAACTCTGTATTGTCTTAAATCATCCCTGTTTTAGAATTCCTCGACAAAGTAGCTGGGAAGTAGACCCGAAAAACAAGTTGCAGTCAAGAAAAATAAACCGATACATGTCACCGATGGAGATTCCCATTAATATGCATCCCGGAGACAAATCATCCCCTGTGACATGGTCGTATCATCTGCCTTTGGAGAGTTACTCGGAGATGCTTTTTGAAAATGGATTTTTAATCGAAAAAATTGAAGAGTGGACTTCGGAAAAGAAAAGTGAAGGGAAAATGGCAAAGTCCGAAAATCGGGCAAGAGAGGAATTCCCTTTGTTTATGGCAATAACGGCTGTAAGAAAATAAAGAATGCTGTTAGGATTAGTTATGGAAGAAATTGCAAATCCGCAAATATATCTGGAAAGGATGAGTAAGCCTCTACAAGAAAAATTAAGGGTAGCTAAGTTTATAACTGAAGGAGCAAAATCCGTATTAGATGTTGGTTGTGCAAACGGTGTGGTGACAATCGCTTTGGCAAAAATGTTTCCGGAAGTAAAGTTTGTGGGAATTGATTTGAACAAAGATTTTATTGAAATTGCAAAAAAAGAGGCCGAAGGAGTTGAAAATATTTCATTTGAACATGTCTATTTACGTGAACGGCTGGCGAATCAGGAAAGATTTGATGTAGTTCTTTTTTGCTCAGTGCTGCATGAGTTCTTTACATACGGAGAAGGAATCTCAACAATTGTGAAGGCGATGGCTGATGCTCATGAAATACTTAACCCGGGAGGAAGGCTGATCATCCGAGATATGGTGCTTTTTGATTACATGACAAAAGCAGATTTGTGGTTACCAAAAATGATAGCCAAAGTAAAAAACAGATCCGAGATTATTCCCTTAATCAGTGATTTTGAAAAGTATTTTGGGGAAATAAAGTCAATTAAGCAATTGAATCATTTTTTGTTGAAGTATAAATACACCGATAATTGGGAAAGAGAGTGCAGAGAAAACTACACACCTGTGTCTTTTGAACAATACGATCGAATTTTTGGATTGTTGGGAATGAAAGACCAGTATCGAGTATCGTATACAATTTCCTACCTAAATGACTTATGGAGGGAGGATTTTGACCTGACAGAAGAAGAACTTTCATGTTTGCGATCAACAGGCATTGTTGTGGCCGAGAAGGAAAATTTACAATAATTGGGTATAATGAAGTTATGAAAGAAGAAAAGAAAGACTGTTGTGTCGAGTGTGCCGATTGTAAATGCGGTTGCCAAAAGCAATGCCGAAGTAAAATGGGAAGCTGTACAGAAGCTTTGTATGGATTAGGTATGATCGGGGCACTGTTTTATTTCTTAAGCGGAATTACCGGTTTTGGACCTATTCTGGTGGGTATTGGCAAGGCAATTGTCTGGCCGGCCTTTGTGGTTTTTAAAATCCTTGGACTGTTGGGTATTTAGGTTTGGAATGGTAAAATAGGGCCTGTACTTTGCCGAGTCGTCTAATGGTAGGACACCTCCCTCTGGAGGAGGGTATTCTAGGTTCGAGTCCTAGCTCGGCAACACTCTGGGATTCTACTTAGAAGGAAAGAGTTTTTGTAACTCTTCTCTCTTCATAGTACCTAGAACAAAATATTTGCTTTCGTCGGTTTTATCCTTTCCAAAAAGCACTTTATGGAGAGTATCTCCAGTTTTTTCGAGGAGATCAGTGTAGTACTTTGCCCTCTTTGTGTTTATACTGCCAAAAAATATTTGACGTCTCTTTAGTTTTTTGCACACTTCGAGTGCGCAACTGTAGGCACAAACTTCCATAAGCATCCGCGGAAGTTCTTGATTTTGGATAAAATGGGCGGTTTCATGAGCAATCACGTAAGTATAGCTATCGGTGTCCGTACCTCCTATCGGTTTTAACACTTCAGTTAATTTTTTTATGACATCCTCATTGACAACAATCATGTCTCCGCGTGAGGTGTTGTATGCTGGAGATGGTGATTTTTTCGAAGGATCTTCTCCACCCCAACCTATTTCAAAATTTCGATACTGTTCTTCAGGAAGGACTAGAATTCTATTAGGGACTTTTTTAAGTCTTTCGTGAGCTTCCGGCGACATATATTTACCGTAGAGTTTAACTATCGTTTGATTTACCTCTTGAGAAATTTCTTTGATTTCCTTTTCTTTTTCTGGCGGAAGATTTGATCCTTCAATTTTTAGGGCATCGATTTCGGATTCGGGCAGAACAAATTCTTCTTCTGAAAATTGGTTTTCCATATCTTAAGTCTACAGCCTTAAGGTGAGATCTGTGTTTAATCCACGAAGGTGATAGCGAAGCCTTTTTTGCCAGCTCTACCTGTACGACCAATACGGTGAACGTAGTCATCGTATGTTGCCGGCTGATCGAAGTTGATGACGTGAGTAATGTCTTTGACATCGATACCTCTGGCCGCCACATCCGTGGCTATCAGAATCCTAATTTGGTTTTCCTTAAATTGTCTTAGTACTTGTTCTCTTTGAGACTGTCTTTTGTCACCATGAATAGAATCTGCTTGGAAACCGACTTTTTTGAGGTCGTTGGCTAGCTTTTCCACACCAAATTTGGTTCGTCCAAAAATAAGTACTTTGGCAAATGTTTCGTTTTTTAGGAGATCTTGAAGAACTTCTTTTTTGTTTCCGTTGACCTTAATAACGTTTTGTTCGATATTTTGGGACGTTGAACCAGTTTTGACGGAAACTTTTTCCGGATTTTGAAGAAATTGTCTGGCAATGTCTTCGACTCGATTATCGATGGTAGCCGAAAACAGCATAGTGTGATGATTTTCCGGTAGGAAGGAAAGAATCTTGGTGATGTCTTTAACAAAACCCATGTCGAGCATACGATCCATCTCATCAAGAATTACTGAGTAGGTGTAGTCGAGTCTTAAGACTCTGCGTTCATAAAGATCAAGCAGTCTCCCCGGAGTACCGATAAAAATATGGGGGCGGCGGCGAAGATCCATTATCTGACGTTGTATATTGGAACCGCCGATAAGAAGGCAGGGGTAAATAGACAAACCTTCGGAAAGACTACGAAATACGTCACGGATTTGAACTGCTAACTCTCTGGTTGGGGCAATGATTAATGCGTTTTGATTGCGATCGTTTAAGATTTTGTTGAGAATTGGCAGAGCAAAAGCAAGTGTTTTGCCAGTACCGGTATCGGCTAAACCGATGATATCAACCCCGGAGAGTGTTTTGGCAAGAGTTTTGTCTTGAATTGGAGTAGGTATGGTAAAGCCGAGAGATGACAATCTATCGAGAAGTACCTGCTGGAGAGGAAAGTCGGAAAATTGATGTTCAATAACAACATCTTCTACTTTCGTTTCAATGGCCGGACTTATGAATAATCGAGGATCTATTTTTTTGGCAGCAAAACGGTTCCTTGAGAAATTACGTTTGTTGCCGAATTGGCGACAAGATGAGCTATGACCACCAAAATGGTTATTTTTATACATATCGTAGGGAGAATACTGTCTCCTCAGTTGCCCTTTAGAAAGATTCAGGTTAGACAACTGGAGGCCGTCGAACGTGTGAGCTAAATGCTCGATCTAAGAACAATATAGGTTATTATACCACAAATGATAGAATCTTGGTGATGAAAGCAAGAGTGTTATTTATGGTATTTGTGCCTTTGGCGGCCGGATTGATTATCTGGCAGAGTAATCGTGTGGAGCCAGAGGTTAAGGGACTCATTAGCCCAACGGTAATAATAACGCCAACGGCAAGCGTGAGTGCCGAGGCAACGGTCAGTTCCACACCAAAACCTACTAAGAAACCTACTCCAGTACTGACGCCAACCCCAACTGCCGAGACGCCAGAAACGATTTATGGATTGGTGGAGAGATTTGCTTCTCAATACGGGGTGGATCCGAATGTAATCAGGTATATCGCCATTTGCGAGTCCGGTTTTAGATCAAACGCAATCAATGGACCATATGCTGGCTTGTTTCAGTTCAATTCCGTCACCTGGGGGATTATCCGTATGGAAATGGGTGAAGATACAAACCCGGATTTACGTTTCTCTGCGGAGGAATCGGTGCAGACTGCGGCCTATGCCCTGTCAAAAAGTAAAGGCAAAATATGGCCAAACTGTATGCCTTAGTTTAGAAATATTTATAAACTACAATCCAGAGCAACACCAAAGGAATAACTTGGAAAAGATGACCAAGACCTGATATATCTCCGCCAAAGACTTCTCCGAAGAGGAAAAGAGAGAAGAAGAAAATTGGAATTGAAAGAACCAAAAGAATAACAGTTTTTAGGTTACGGTTTAGTTTCTTAGGTTTTTTGGTCTTCATATACCCATTATAGAAGTATTTTGGCAACCAAATTAAACCTAAACTTGGAAAATTATTGCTATAATCCCGATATGACCGAGGGTATAAATATGGGAATCATCACTAAAGAAGTAAGAGAAATAATTGAAAATGAAGCTATTATGACAGTTTATCCAATCCGGGAAGAAGATCCTGAAACGGCTGAGTTGGATGAAGAAATAGTGAGAGATTATAAAGAGTCCCAGTATTTGTTTTTGCAGTGGCTGAAAGAAGTGTACAGACCTGAAAGAATTCTTTATGCCGGTTCTGGTGACGATGGATTTCCAAAACAAATTTTTGGCCAAGAAAAAGTTTTCCATACCAGTTTGGAGGAGTATGAACCTGATAGAACAAAATATTTTCCGAGATTGGGAAATGGAATAAAAATAGTAGCAGATAATTCCCGACTGCCTTTCCCGGAAAAGAATTTTGACTTGATAATAACGTTTTGTTTGTTTACAGAAACTACCGCTGAACAACTAAAAGATATGGTCAGGGTGCTTAAGACAGGAGGATTGGTTGTCTGTGATAACGTTGTTTCTCAAAACATTGATTTAAGTCAGGTATTTGCCGACTTGAAAGAAATGGCTGTGCCGGACAACTTCCAGCAGAGAGGGATTTCCGAAACGAGTTTTTCTGTTTTTAAAAAAGTAAAATGATCCCTGCCGAAAAAGGAATAAAAACTATATGATAAGAATATGGAGAAATTAAGAATCGGTATCGGTGGATCGGCGGCGAATCCACCCCAAATGGGTCACAGGCACATGATTGAAAGTCTGTTGAATAGCGAAAAATTCGACGAAATCTTTTGGATCCCATCAGGAATCAGGCCGGACAAAGAAGGTTTTGTGGCACCCGATCATCGAGTGGCAATGACCATTTTAACCTTCCCTACCGATTGGCTTTGGCAAGGAAAGACAAAGTTTAATATAAAGTTTTCCGATGTTTATGGCGGAAATACACCAACAGTCGAAGTGGTTGAAGAGTTTATAAAGCAGTATCCAGAGGCAGAAATTATCTGGTTTACAGGAGTTGATTCTGTTGTACCGATGGAAAAATACGGAGGAAAGTGCGAAATCCAGACTGTGTGGGTGAGAGGAGAAGAACTCTATAATAACTGCCGCTTCCTGATATTACCCAGACCCGGTTATCCAGATCCAAAGAGTTTGGATCTGCCGGATAATTTTGAAATACTGGATGTTGATCAGTTGAATGTTTCAAGTACCGAAGTAAGAGAAAAGATAGGAAAAGGTGAGTCAATTACCGGTTTAGTGACCGAAGAAGTAGAGGAGTATATCCGAAGAAATCACCTGTATAAATAATCTAAACCAGCTATTTTCGTTTTTGTGTTAGAATCTTTCAAGCACATTAAAGGAGGCTTATGAAACAAGCTTTGCAGGCACTTCTGATTGCACCTAACCCTGTGGATCGGATGGCAATAATGACTGGTAAAAAGAAAATAACCATCCGCGAGGGACATCGTGATTATCATCCGGGACCACTGATGATTTGTTGTCACATCCAGCCATGGACGGTCTTAACGAGCATTACTGAAGCACGATTGACCATTCTGGCTGCAGTTTCAGCCGAAGAGTTTCAGGCTGATGGATATGACTCCCTGGAAAAAGCAGTTGAAGACTTGAAAACCTATTATCCAAATATAACCATTTATTCACCTGTAACTGTGATCAAGTGGGGTGATCTTGACGAAAACAGTTTCTACGCCAAAAAAGAGAATATCGATTTTTATGCTGAGGTGAACGGTATTACTCTCTAGAGTTATTGCCAACGAGAAATCGTTGGCTTTTTTTGATTTAAAAAATGTCTTCCGGAGGAAGAAATTCTTCGCCGTTTTGGGGCTCGGAACTAAACTCCACTTTTAACCACTGAATGTAGTCACAACCGGTGGCTTTTTTGGCATCGCGATCCCAACCAGAAGTAGAACACTTTTTCATTTTTTTACCGGCAGCTGTTGTATAGAGAACTAAGGGTTCGCCACATTTGGGGCATTTTTCGTCCAGTTTTTCAGTGGTACCATTGATCCACTCAACGTAGTCACAACCGGTGGCTTTTTTGGCTTCTTTGTCCCAGCCCCCAGCACTACATTTTTTCATTTTCTTTCCAAAACGAGTGACCTGAAGAACTAGCGGTTCGCCGCATTTGGGGCATTTTTCGTCTAGGGTTTGAGGTTCGATCTCAAGCCACTTCACGTAGTCACAACCATCAGTCTTGTGAGTTTCCGTGTTCCAAACACCTTTAGAGCAACGTCGGAGACGGCGACCTGTAGGGGTTTCAGTAATTTCGGCGAGTGGTGCGCCGCATTTGGGGCATTTTTCTTCATCCATGTCTATTAGATTAACACATTATTGAAGATCTTTTAAGATTTTCTTGACAACTTTGTCTGCTTCTTGGCGAATTTCATCTTCGATATCAGATCCAATGTGTTCTTTTAGGTAATTTATTAGTTCTGGATCATAGGGGCGTTCTTGGACTTGTGTTAAAAAAGTTGTGTGGTGCTTGGTATCGAGCTTTTCGAGCACGTGAGCCATGATGCCTTCATAGATAATGTCATCGATAAGCTGAAGAGCTTTCCCCTTTTGATTTTCGGGTTCCGGCTTTTGATTGATTATCTCAATAATCGAAGTCTTAATTACCAAGTGATCGTAGAATAATGGTGCCATAGATTTTAATAATTAACCGGACCCAGAGGTACTTTGTTTTCTGGATCGTCGACAAATAACATTAGAATAAGACCTTTTTTTGGACCCTTGTTCAAATCTAAATACTGCATTGTTTCAGGAGAACCGCCAAACTGTTTTCCAGTCCATTCGGCCGGACCAGCATCACCAATTGCACAGACAACGGCTTTTCCATTAACCGGATTGATAACCATCATTTTGCGGAAGGCGTACCAGTCTTTTAGGAATCGATGGTCTGTATTCCAGTTTTCTAGATATAGAGTTTGAACTACACAGTAATATTTTTCCTCTAAATACGTTTTTGTGGAGTAGTCCTGGGAATCTTTGGCAAAATATCCAAACGCTCCAAGACCTGGGGCCATGCCGGCTTCTTGAATTTCATCATGACCGCTGAGTGTATCTCCGGGGTAGCGTTTGAGGTGCTGTTCGAATCCGATATAACCAATATGGTGATTCAGGGACTGCCCATCTAGAACCGCCTTAACATTGATCTGTGTGTTTTGAGAAATTAATTCTTCAACTTTTTGCGCTTGATCCGAAGAAAGTTTTGTGGGCTGATGGGGAATAATCTCCTGAAGGTTGCCTAAGACTTTTTGCTGATTTGAGAGATCTGATTTAACGGGTTGGGACACTTCCATGGGAACTGATGGAGAGTCCGGCATGGGCATAACCAAAAGGCTACCAACAAGGCCAGCCCCAGCAAGTATGCGGCTTGATTTTTCCCGAAGATTAAAGGCTAGTAAAGATGATTTCTTAAAAAACTTTTTGGCTGAAGGATTTTTTAGGATTCTTTTACGCAGTTGATCCGACCTCTTTTCAAGTTTGGCTATCGAGTTTTGTAAGTTATTTTCTGGCATGGTTTAGGCAAATACGGATTTAAGCCTTTTGAGCGTTTCTTCTTTTCCTAAAATTACAAAGCAATCAAAGAGAGGCGGAGTGACTGTCCTTCCCGAAATAGCGACTCGAAGAGACATAAAGGCTTCTCTTGGTGAAAAGCCTGAGTCTTTTTGAAGATCTGCAAATTCTTGATGTAGATTTTCTGAGGTAAAGATGGCCGTTTTTTCAATTAAATTACAGGCTGATAAAAACCATTTTTTTGTCTCTTCCTCGGAGTGGGCTGATTGCTCTAAAACAACTTTTTTGTCGACGGCCGGCGAGGAGAAAAAATAGTCTGAGGCAGGAACAAAATCACATAAGGTATACATTCTTTCTTTGGCAATATTGACAATAGAAATTACTTTATCCTTTTCTTTTTGCCATTCCTCGGGAATAAAACTCTTTAGTCTATTAAAGATCTCCTCCGAGTCAAGTTTTTTTATCCATTGACTATTTAAATAATTTAATTTTTGAATATCAAAGATGGCGTTTTGTTTTTGGATTTTATGTTCGTCAAAGACATTAACCATCTCGTCGAGGGTGAGAAGAGCGGAGTTATCTTGATAGGAAAAACCAAGGTAGAAAAGGAAGTTATTGATGGCCTCAGGAAGATACCCATCTTCGGCATATCCAAGAACAGACTTAGCACCGTGACGTTTGGAAAGTTTGCTTTTGTCTGGGCCAAGAATAAGAGGAACATGGGCGAGGATCGGGGGCTGCCAACCTAGGGATTCATAGAGGAATAGATGGACCGGAGTGGACATCATCCATTCAACTCCACGGATTACATGGGAAATATTCATCAGATGATCGTCAATGACCGAGGCAAGATGATATGTGGGAATACCATTTGTTTTCATGAGAACCTTATCATCACACTCGGTATTGGGAAGGCTAAGCTTACCTTGAACCAGATCGTGCCACACGGTAAAACCTGTTTCGGGAATTTTGGCACGAATAACGAATGGTGCTCCTGAATCGAGTTTGGTTTTGATTTCTTCGGCTGAAAGATTACGACAATGACGGTCGTATTTGGCATATTGATCTTTTTTATGAAGCTCTTCGAGACGCTCTTCCGAACAAAAACAGTAATAAGCGGCACCAATATTGACTAACTCCTGAACGTATTGCTGATAAATATCAAGTCGTTGGGTTTGGATATAAGGACCAACCGGACCGCCAACAACGGGATCTTCATCGGGAACTAGTCCTAAGAATTTTTGTATGTCGTAAATCTTGTCGATTGCACCAGGAACAAGCCTATCTTGATCTGTGTCCTCGATACGGAGAATGAACTCGCCGTTGTATTTTTTAGCAAGTAGATAATCAAAAAGAGCAGTACGAGTATTGCCGATGTGAGGAACTCCGGTTGGAGAAGGAGCAATCCTGGTTCTTACGTGCGTATCAGCCATAGTGATAGTATACTTTATTTAGCTTATGACGACACTAACAGAGACATCGGTTGCTGCCAGAAAAATTATTAAATGGGGTATTATCGCTTTTTTGGGAATTACCGTTCTGTGGTACTTGGGAACAGCCTTAGTTAATTATTACAAAGCGACTCATCCGACTGTTACTGCCCCGACAATGGACTTTGGCGTGTTACCTAAAATAGTGTTTCCGGAAAGTAAAAATCGACCCAAAATGGTTTTGGAGTTACCAACAGGTGATATCCCCACCTTTGTTGACACAATGTATGTTTATTCCGAACCGATAAAAAAAAGTTCTTTTTCGGATGCCGAAAACGCTATCGGAACCGCCGCCGCTTTGGGATTTCTTTTTACTCCGGAAATAAAAACTGCTTCCAGTTATATTTGGTCAAACCAAGATCAGTTGAGCTCCAGATTAGAAATGAATATTGTGACGAAACATTTTACTTTGACAAGACAGTGGCAAAATAATCCTTCTCTTGCCGTGGCGGCCAGTTTTGGCTCTGACAAATCGGTAATTACCGATGCTGAAAATTATCTAAATAAGGTCGGTTTGTTGGCCAGCGATATCGTGGGAGTTGAAAAAATTGGTTACCTGAAAGACGAAGGAGGCAAGCTGGGAACGGCTCTGTCTCTTTCTGATGCTGACTTTGTTCAACTTGACTTGTTTAGAAAAAACATCGACGAAATTGACCCTGATAGTGACTCTAAAGAAGTTAAGGCGAGTTACCCCTTTTATCGTCTTGATCCAAACCAGGGAGTGGTACGAATGATTTTGTCCGGATCAAAAAATACCAGTGAAAAAGTGATCGGTATGACTTATGGCTATAACGCCATCGACTACACAAAAAGCGGTATATATCCAATTAAAACCGGGGAGAAAGCTTGGGAAGAGTTACAAAATGGTGGCGGTTATGTTTATTCGGGTACTTCAGCTTCTGGAGAGATAAAGGTTAGAAGAATATTCCTTGGCTACTTCGATGCGAGCACTCCAACAGGGTACGCCATGCCAGTTTATGTCTTCTTGGGTGATCAGGGTTTTACTGCATATATCTCGGCAGTGAGTGACTCAATGGTGAAATAGTTTATTCCCAAACAAAATTGTTAAAAACCCAGTCGAAAATAATTTGGGCCTCACTGAAACGGTCTTTACTGTTGAGAAGACTGATAACAATCTGATGACCATCTTTTTCGGCAAGAATTACCAAACACTCACCTGCTTCCGGGGTCCAGCCAGTTTTTACACCAAATATCCCAGGTTCTCCTAAAAGGATATTGGTTGTTTCCAGAGGATAAAAATTGCCCTTTAAACTTTTTAGGGTTACTTTTTGAGTTGAGACAATCTGGGTAAACTGAGGCCTCTCTAAAGCTGACTTGGCAATAACAGAGATATCATACGCGGTAGTGTAGTGATTCTGGCTTTCCACTCCGGAGACATTAACAAAATGAGTGTTTTTTAATCCCAGCTCGATTGCTTTGGAATTCATTCTGGCAATGAATGACTGGTAACCACCGGGGTAATTTTCGGCAAGAGTGAGGGCGGCATCATTTCCTGAAGGGACAAGTAGGGCAAAAAGAAGATCTGTAAAAGTGAGATTGTCTCCTTTTTGAAGTTTGGCGGTGCTTCCCTGGGAGTTCTCCCCATTCTTTATAGACAAAACGGTGTCCTGATCATAATAATCGAGGGCAACTAAAGCCGTCATGATTTTGGTGAGGGAGGCAGGTTTGAGTCTTTGGTGTGGATTCTTGTCAAAGAGAACTATACCTGTTGTGAGATCGGTGACGTAGACACTACCGGCGGTCAGCTCAGGGACCGGAAGTCCTTTGGATACCGGCATGGCCGGTTCGCTAATAAAAGCAGACTTGACTGCCGGTTTTGGCGAACTGGGGATAGACCCAAGTACCGGAAAAAAAATCAAGAAACTAGAGAGGCTCAGAAGAGCAAGAATATCAAGATAAAATCGCAGTTTGGAGGTTGGGGGTAGTTTTATTTTCATGGGTACTGTTCAATTTTATACCGCTATGAATTACCTTGAAGGTCTTTTCTAATTTTTTCTTTTGCCCGATGGGTTTTTACAAAACTTAGCCAGTTTCTGTTTGGGCAACGAGCAGTTTTTGATTTCTGGATTTCGATGATATCGCCGCTTTTGAGCTGATAATCAAGAGGGACAATTTTGCCGTTAACGATCACCGTCTGGATATAGTAACCAAGGTCTGAATGAACGTTGAAGGCGTAGTCGACTGGAGTGGAGTTTTCGGGAAGATCATAAACGTCACCCTTGGGAGAAAAGACATAGATATGATGTGAAAGAGCGTCAAGTTTGTATTCTTCCAAAGATTCTGAAGGACTGAGAACTTGTTGCTGCCAACCAGCAAGCTGTTTAATCCAAGACATTTTCTGAGAAATTTTGAAGGCAACTCCAGCTTCAAGATCCGCGTCACTGGCTCCGTGACTTTTGGCGTCTGAGTAGGCAAAATGAGCAGCGGCACCATACTCGGCAGTGAGATGCATTTCTTCTGAACGAATTTGAACTTCAACAATATTGCCTTTGTTATCAAAGATTTTTGTATGAATTGATTGATACCCGTTTGGTTTTGGTTGGGCAATAAAATCGGAGATACTATATTGCGGACAGGGTTTCCAGTATTGGTGGATTACCCCAAGAGCTGAGTAACAACTGGGAAGATCTTTGGTAATAATACGAATAGCCATCAGATCGTAAATTTTGGTGATATCGCGACCAAACTCCGGTCTGAGAAGTTTGCGATAAAGACTGTACATTCGTTTTGGCCGACCTTCGACTTTGGCCGAGATACCGTGTTTGACTAACTGCTGGCGAATTTTTTTCATGATTTCCCGAACATTGTTTTCTGAGTATTTGAGGTGGGGTTTGGCGACTTCTTTTAGCCATTGATATTCTTCAGGGAAAATATAGGGGAAGGATAAATCTTCAAGATCTCCTTTTAGACGACCCATACCCAGACGCTCTGCAAGTGGAGCGTAGACTTCGAGAGTTTCGACAGCGATTCGTTTTTGTTTGGAAATGGGAATCGCTTCTAGAGTAGAAATATTGTGCAGACGATCGGCAAGACGAATTAGAACAACACGAATATCTTGAGCCATTGCCACAAACATCTTTCTAAGATTTTCTAGAAATTCTGCATTTTGACTGCCTTTTAATTTGACCTTACTAACTCGATCCACTCCTTCGACCAAATCGGCGACTTCGTCTCCGTATCGATGACGAATTTCGTCTATCTTGACATCTGTGTATTCCAAAAGATCGTGAAGTAGAGCGGCTTCGACACTAGGTTGATCCAGTCCCCAACTGGCAAGGATATAGGCGACGGAAAGAGGGTGACTGATATATGGCTCGCCTGAATCTCGATTTTGTCCCGAGTGTTTTTCGGCCGCAAACAAATAGACCTGTTTCAGCCTATCTGATTTGATGTCTTTTCTTTTTGATCCTAGTTGAACAAGGAGATCTTCGAAGCTTACGATCATAAGCGTATTTTACCTTGTTTCGCGTGATAAAATTTAGTCGTGCAAAAAAGATTATTATTTCCTGATGAGATAGCGCTGATTCCTGTGGAATTGAAGCAGGTGATGGAGCTATATCAAAAGGCTGGTTTTGAGATTTACTTGGTGGGAGGAGGAGTAAGAAATTTACTGTTAGAAAAAACTCCGGAAAACTGTGATTTAACGACCAACGCAACTCCGGAACAGAGTTTGGAAGTCCTGGAAAAATACGAACCTTTTTATAATAATGATTTTGGAACCGTTTCTTACGAGGTTGAAGTAAACGGACAAAAAGAACTATACGAGATTACAACATACCGATCCGAGAAGGAATACTCCGACTTCCGCAGACCGGACAACGTCAGCTGGGGAAAAACTTTGGAAGAAGATGTAACAAGAAGAGACTTTACTGTTAGTGCCATGGTTGTCGGTTTGGACAAAGGAAGATATGAACTAATTGATTTGGTTGGGGGTTTAACCGACTTTGAAAAAGGACTAATACGAGCAGTCGGAGATCCTAATAAACGCTTCGGTGAAGATGCTCTTAGAATGATGAGGGCGATAAGACAAGCCGCGATACTAAAATTTTCTATCGAAACAGATACTTTGGCGGCAATATCTCAACAATCTCATTTGTTAAAAAATATCAGCCGAGAAAGAGTGAGAGATGAGCTGATGAAGATAATTGGATCGGAGTATCCTGCAGATGGGGTATCACTTTTGATTTCTACCGGATTGATGAATGATATTATGCCCGAGTTACTGGAAGGGAAAGGGGTCATGCAAGGAGGTCACCATACACTAACAGTTTTGGATCATCAATTGGAAGGCTTGAGAAACTGTTCGTCCCCAAATCCAATCGTACGTCTTGCGGCTTTGATTCACGATATTGGCAAACCTCGATCGCAACGCTTTAAATGCAGAAAATGCGGAAAGATGTTCCGCGATCTAGCCGAGGAAACGACCATGTGCGCCAACTGCGGTTTTATCCAACCAACCAGAGGAATGATTACTTTTTATGGACATGAAGTTGTGGGAGCAAAAATGGTGAAAGAAATTTGTGAAAGACTAAGGTTTACCAATAAGGATACAGAAAAATTGGTTACTTTGGTAAGGATGCACATGTTTGCCTATCAACCGGAGATGACGGATGCTGCTATTAGAAGGATTATTAGAAAGGTGGGCAAGGATAATATCGCTGATATGGTGCTATTGCGAATTGCCGACCGAAAAGGAAGCGGCAGTACAACAACAAGCTGGAGATTTATGGAACTGCAAAAAAGAATCGGGGAACAACTTTATGAACCGATGGAGATAAAGGATATGGCTGTTAACGGCAAAGATGTGATGGAGACTTTGAAAGTTGAACCGAGCCCTGTTATCGGAAAAATACTTAAGACATTATTCGAGGAAGTGTTGGAAGATACCAGTAAAAATAACCGTGAATATTTACTTTTACGAATTAAAGAATTGGGCACAAAAAACCCTGCTAATAAATAGCAGGGTAAGAATTTAAAAATCAGAACCTCCCCAACTGGCACCGATATCAGAGGGCGGGCCTTCTGAGGGAACAAATTTGTAGCCACAGTTACCGCAGTGTTTTTCATACCCGCTGACCTGCGAACCGCAATGGCCACATTCGCACCATCCACCCTGGTCGAAAGTAATGAACACAACAGAGGTGGTTTTTTCTTCGGATGGGGTTGGATCTTGTTTCTTTTTGAACTTTTTGAAAGGCCTGAACAATTTATCCTCCTTTGTAAGAGTACGCGTTGATTGTAGCAGAGAAATTATCTGCTTTTGTCGTTATTTCTTTTCAAAGAGTTTATGCCAGACGACAAGGAGCGGGGCAGCGGTAAAGGTGGATGAATAAGTACCGGTGATGGTACCAATGAGGAGCGCTAATGAGAAATATTTGGTGGTTTCGCCGCCGATGAGGTAAAGAGCCAGGAGCATAAAAATAATGGTCAAGGAGTTGTTTAGCGAGCGGACCATGGTTTCGGTAACCGCGGAGTTTACCAGATCCATGAAAGACACACTTTTGTTTTTATGCGAAAGTTCACGAATGCGGTCATAAACAACAATAGTGTCGTGAACGGAGAAGGAAAGAATTGTTAGTACCGCCGTGACGAATAAAAGGTCCACTTCGATACCGAAGAAATGCCCCAACAGTGAGAAACTACCAAGAAGCACCAACGTGTCGTGAAGCATAGCCAGAATGGCGCAGACACCGTATTTTATTTGTTTGAAAGCAAAGCTAATGTACAGAAGAAGACAAAGACTGGAAAGAACAAGGGCTGTGACTGTTTTGCGGAGAGTTTCTCTGCCAAGAGCAGGACCAATACTTTCAAAACTGGTGATTTTTATTTCCGGGTTGTCTTCTTTTAAGGTGTCGATGGCTGTTTGGGCAGTTTGCTGAGAGATGTTTTTGGTTTTTAGCGTTACTGAGTTAGTTGAAGAACTTTCTATAGATGGAGTGTAGTCTTTGAATGACTGAAGAACAACGTCTGAATTGGGCTGTATATTTTCGACAGTAAAGTGTGACCCTCCAGTAAACTCGATCGAAGGTTTGAAACCGAAACGAATTAGTGAATAGATACCTGGCACAATTATCAAAGCAGAAATGACGAAATATAGATAGAGACGTTTCATCCAGTTCATATTATTTGGCTGTTTTATTTTCTAAAGTTTTGCCGCGGTAGAAGAGACGGAGAAGATTACGAGTCACGACAATACCGGTAAAGAGTGAGATAAAGATACCTAAAATAAGGGTAAGAGCAAAGCCCCTAACCGATCCAGAGGTATTAAGAAAATTCCAGTCGAGAGGATTAAAAAGAATAAAACCGGCGATGATGGTAGCGGTGTTGGCATCCTTGATACTGTCCCAAGCCCGACCAAAACCTAGTTCCAAAGCCACTTTCCAACTACGACCGGCTCTAATTTCTTCCTTGTAACGTTCAAAAACAAGAATATTGGAATCGACAGCCATACCCACGGAAAGAAGGAAACCGGCGATACCGGGAAGACTGAGAACAACCGGAATAATTTTGTAGAGCGCAAGAGTAAAAATCCCGTAGAGAACTAGACCGATGGAAGCGATAAAACCCATCCAGCCATAGTTGCCGATCATAAAAACAACCACCATTGAAAGACCTATGGCTCCGGCTAAAACACTCTTTTGGATTGAGTCTGCTCCAAGCGTGGCAGGAATATTTTTTTGACTTAGGACACTGACGGGGACCGGAAGAGCACCGGCATTTAACTGGACAGCAAGGGCTTTGGCTTCGTCTGTAGTGAAATTACCGGTGATTTGGGCGTTGCCATCGGTGATTTCGGACTCAACTGTGGGCATGGTAATTGGATAACCATCGAGAAGAATAGCAATTGGATTGCCGAGATTTTCCTTGGTTAGTTGAGCAAATTTTATTTTTCCTGTCTCTTTAAAAAGAAGAGATACTCCTGGCTGACGGTCTTGAGTTTCGAAAGTTATTGAGGCTTTGGATAAGTCAGCTCCGGTGAGATCGGTTTCGGTAAAACCGGAAAGAATAGCTGAGTCCGAAGCAGTCTCCCCTGGGGTGTATTGAGGCAGAGCAAAGACCATTTTGGCCGTTTGACCAATTAGATCAAGTGCTTGTTGTGGATCAGTAACTCCTGGAAGCTCAAGAATTAAACGGTAATCGCTACCAGAAACAACCGTTTTGACGTTGGATTCCGAAACACCGTAAAGATCGACACGACGACTAATGACTGTTTTTGCCGACTCAAGAGCAGTATTGCGGTCTGCTTCGGGGATATTGGTCATATCGGCAGTCAAAGTAACCTGAAGTCCCCCTTTGATATCTAGACCTTGTTTGAGTTCAATTTCTTGAGAGAGATCCAGATTACCTATCCGAGCACTTAGCCGAGGAAGGGTAATGCCAAAAAGATTCGTTGGAAGAACAATATACAGAGAGACTATAGTGAGAAGGCAAATAAAGATAAAAACCTTGTGCGGTTTGGTAAGAGTCATGGATTGAATTATATATGTTTTTTGTGCCTGTTTTGCGAAGGAAGGCCTAAGCTAAGCTGATGACTGTCGATAAAGTTTATGGACAGAGAATTTGAAAGATCACGGATTACGTCTACCTGATCCCCTGCCTTGAGAGACAGATCTTTTACCAGGTTTGCCGGGAGCGTAATACCTAGGGAGTTACCTACCTTGAGAATTTTCTGAGTAGCCATTTATGAAAGCATTTGTATTTCGTCTCCAAGAAGAGTGATTCGCGGCTGGAGAAGAACTTTGATAATAAATGGATCTTGGTGATTTTTGCGGTATTTGAACTCGTCTTCGGTCATACAAGAATAATTTATTTCCGTATCAAGCATCTTTTCTGCTGTTTTGACCAAAATAGCAACTTGGGGCATGATTATTTTGCCCACAAGCATCAGATCAACATCTTCCGGATTCCTCTCCAGACCACGAGCGAGTTTTTGGGATACAAAGGCGTATTTTACAAATCCTAGTTTGCTACGATTCTTTAAAACAAGTTTGCCTAAACCAGATGACTTGGCAACTAGGTTTGATAGTTCGGGATAAAGAGAAAATGAGGTTTTGACCGAGTAGTACAGACGATTACCTCTTTTCTCACTTTTTAGAAGACCAGCTTTTTGCAGGTGATCTAATTCGCGCCGGACAGCATTAATTTCCTCTTTTGTCTGACGAGTCAACTCGCGAACATAAAACATGTTTTTGGAGTCCGAAAGAAAAATCTTTAGGAGTTTTACTCTAACCTTTGAGATAATTAGGTCTGATAGTTTGGCCATATTTTAGGGCAGGCCCGATAGCTAATATACCCTAATTGTACTCGACTTTGTTGCCAATGGGTAATAATTCTACCCAGATATTTCCGGCAACAAAAGTGATTTCTTTGCCAGACTTGTCGTAGAAGAGAGTTCTTGATGTTTGGGTAGCCTTTTTCCAGGTGATTTCTTCTGCCTGGCCGTTGCGGAAAATGTATCCTGTACCGTTACCGGTGACGTAGTAGAACATGTGTTTGTGTTCGTCGAGAGGACCTTCTTCTTTGACGAATTGAACAACAACGTTTGCCGCGGATAGCTGTCGATTGTTTTCGAGATCAACATGAGATGAACCGCCTTCGTAACGAAGATAGGTTTTTGAAGTAGTGTCGTATTTCCATTCAACGTCAAAGTCCGGTTGGTTGTCCCAAAAACCAAATTTGACATTAATTGCCGATGAGCCAGAGGTAGTAACGCTTGAAGCATTTTTCCATGAGGTGAAGCTGGATAACCAAGGAGTGTCGTTGCTCATCTTGGCGGTGAAGCCACGCTCAGCGGCCTCTTTCCAAGCTGCGGATAGGTAACCAACCATGGTGTGTTCTGTGGCGACGACCTTGTCTGTGCCAAGACGGTTGTAGTCACGGCCAAGGACAGGCATTCCAATGTCTCCTGTGGTGTCAAAATCATTGCCACCCGGTTTTCTCCATCCAAGCTTGGTGAGCTCTTCGATTGCCCAGGCTTTTTTGTTGGAGGTACACTGACCAGAAGCTTCATCACGACTACAGTTTCCGCCTCCCACATGAAGGTATATCGGAGTGTTGTACTCGGCGGCGATGTTTACAAAGTAAATACGAGCAGATCTTACAGGAGCTATTTTGGCCGTATCACCTTGGGCTCCGCAGTAGAAGACACCCATAAAACGAGTGATTCCTCCCTCGGCAACTGCTTCATAAATAATGTCTGCATAAGAAAGACCCGATTGGGGACGAGAATCAACATGATTTTCAATCATAGCTAAAATTGGACGTCGGGTTTCCCAAAGGGTTTTTTCCGATTTACTGTAGAGTTTACCGTTTAGAGGACAGGCTTCTGTTTTTGGCTCGTTGGCAAACTGGCTAAAACCACTGCTACTGATGGACGATTCGGAGACGGTTTCTGTTTTGGGAGAAATTAGAACTCCTCCTGAGGGGGGAACCACGGCGTAGGCTAGGCCGCCAGAAGCAAGAAACGTGGCGACTAAGGCAATAATAGTTTTGACAGGAAACTGTTTAGCTGAGGGCATGGATTATTTGAGTGCTTGTTTGATAACTTCTTGTTCTTCGCTACTTAGAACTTGACCCTGGACTTCGCCTTTTTCTACTTTTTTGGCATAAAGCCGAGTGTTTTCGCGACTATGTAATGAGCTTATCATAATTCCATCCCCTAAGTCATCAAGTAGGGCCGCGGTAAAGCTCTGGTCACCGCCGGTATCGGTAAAGGGATTGTAGCGCTTGAAACCCATCTTCTGAAGATGTTTTTTGTTTTCACCAATCTCTTTATTCAGTTTTTCGGTTAGCTGTCTGAGGTCTTCGGCGTTTCTTTCTGAAATTGAGATTAGATGATTGAGAGATGAGATAAGATCCTTCTTAGAAACGTTGGCGGTGAGTCCTTTGTAGTGAAGAAGCATTCTGGTAAGAAGAACTGTGATGATTATCAGCCAGAGAGCAATGCCTCCGTATACATAAATTGTTGGTATCATAGACATATCAAGTTTACTATACAAACTATGTCAAAATCACGAAAAACGAGAAAAGAAAAGATCCTAAGCGAACAGAGACGAGCAGAGAATGAAACATTCCAAGTTAAAGCTGAATGGCTCAAAACAGGCACAAAAAGGGAGAAAAAGACGATTTTAACGAACGAGCCGAGCAAGAAACACATGCTGATAGACTTGACAAAGACTTTGGTTATCTCTATGCTTGTGCTAGCCTTGGAGTTAGCTATATGGATGTATTTATCAAGGCACTAAACAACAAGAAAGGGGGTGAACTAAGTAAATGCAAATCTATTGTGTAAAATGTAGAGCTAAGAAAGAAGTGTCTGAGTTCGAAAGAGTAACCATGAAAAATGGTAAACCTGCAGTTAAGGCTGTTTGCCCAACCTGTGGAACCAAGATGTTCAAAATCGGTGCTAAATAAGAGTTTTCTCTTATCGGATCGAATCAAAAAACCCAGGCTAGAGAAATCAACCCCGGGTTTTTTGTTGGTGTAAATTATTTCTTCTTAAGATTCTTGTACCAGCCCTCAAGTAATGTTTTGATGATGTCTTTGGATCCAAGACCTAGACTTATACCAATACCAATGGCAAGAGCGGCAATAAAGCCAATAAAGGTGGTTTGGATGAAGAAACTAGCGATACCCAACTGGGAGATCGAGGCCAGAACAAAGATAGTTAGGGTAGCGTAGCTGACAATTTTGCCCATGAGTCGAGAGAAAGCAGGATCTTTGGACCCGAGAGAGCCCTTGACCATCTTCTCGAGGAAGCCAGCAATCACAATACCAACCATGAGAATCAAGATGGCAGCGATAAGAGTAGGAATACCCCTAATTATGTTGTTTAGGAAATCACTGAATGAAGTTAGTCCAAGAACATTGACACTTGCCACAAAAAACAAAATAATGACAATCCAGCGAACGACTTCGCCGATAATTGTTTCGATTTTGCTGGTGATTTGAGCGTTTTTTAGGAACTCTTTTATGGCCGCATTTTTGACAATCCCCCCTAGCTTGGTAAGGTTAATAAGTTTCTCGGTTAATGTCTTTAGCCAACCGGCAACCAAAAGACCAACAAGAAATAGCACAATTGATCCAAGGAGACTGGGAATAAAATTGACGATACCGATAACGACTTGGTTAAAGGCATACGAAAGAGAGTTTTCGAAGGAGTATAAAACACTTGTGTTCATGTTTACATCTTATAGGAGATAAATGGATTCGTCAATGTCAATAAATTGCATTAGCACTATAGGCTTGATATAATATATGTGCCCCTGGAATCTGGTGAGGAATGCCTTACCGTAAGGTGAGGAGGAAAGTCCGGACAGCTAAAAGGAAGGGTGACCGAGGAAACTCGGTTCTTCCCAAGGTGACTTGGGAAGCGCGATAGGGCCACAGAGACGAATAAAGGTGAAACGGTCGCCTTAGGCGACATTTCTCAAGAGTAATTTTGAGAAAGTGGTAACCCGCCCCGCTGCAATCGACGAATTGGGATTAAGGTACCTTTTCCGTCCCAGAAGTCTCGAGCATTAGATAGATATTCCTCCACGACAGAATCCGGCTTACTATGAACCAGGGGCCCCGAAAGGGCTTGTCTTAGCGGGTAAGTTAGTGAATCTCCGGAATGTTGGTTGTTTTGTTTATTTTGAGATGGGTTAAAGCCACCTTGATGAACAGAACTAGAGGGATGGCCAAGATAGACAACATCGGTCCGCCGATTTTAAGACCAATCATGATGGCAATAATGGTGATAATCGGGTTTAAGCCTGCGGCTTTTTTCATGATGACAGGGGTAATCAGATTATTTTCCAACTGCTGGATGATGACATTGACGATAACGGCACCGATACCCATGGTCGGGGAAACTGAAAAGCCAACGATGGCTGCCAAAATAGTAGCAACCAGAGGTCCGATATTGGGGACAATTTCCAGTAAACCAGCAATCAGAGCCAACGGAAGAGCATATGGATTGCCGATGATGAGATAACCGAGATAAGCAAGAAGACCGATGACAAGCATAAGAAACAGTTCACCTCTAAACCAGTGACCAATCTGAGTCTCGATGTCAGTAACCATACTGTAATAGGCTTCAGCTTTTTCGGTAAACCAAAATTGAAGATTCTCTTTGAGACGCTTTCTTTCCTGAAGCAGATAGTACGACAGAACTATTACGGCAATGCCTGAGATTACAACCGAGACGGTATCGACGGCAATATTGACGAACTTACCCGGAATAATGCTCAATTGGGAAGAAAAATCGCTGAAATTTAATTTGTAGGGAAGGATTTTGTTGACAAAATCGGGTAATTTCTCAATAAGCTGTGTTGTTTGATCGATGATCGGTGAAATTATCGATGAAATGATAAAGCCAATTGAGGCAAAAAGAGTTGTTAAGACAATTACCGAAGAAAGGGCCCGAGGAATTTTTTTGGATTCCAGTTTTTGAATTATTGGATCGACTGAAAAAGTAATGATCAGGGCGGTAAAAAGTAATATTAATATGGTGTAAATACTCGACACAAAAAAGAGTGAGAGAATCACTGTCAGAATCCAGAATATTGAAGCCACAGAGATATCAATCGTTACACGTCTTTTTTTAAGCATTGTTTGTATATATTTTTTTCAGATCTGCGACAAGAACTATTTTGTCACTATTTTTATCATACCAAACAATGTCCGATTGTTTCTTGAACCAGACTATTTGACGACGGGCATAGTCTAGTTCGGCATTTGTCCAAATGGAGATTAATTCTTCAAGGGAAATCTTTTTTTCTAAGTAACTTTTTATTTGAGATACACCAAGACTGGAAAATATTGGTAATGAGTGATCGGGGTATCTATATAGCAGATTACTGACCTCAACAATGGCTCCTTGCTGAAGTCGACCCAAAACTCTTGCGTGGATATTTTTTTGTAGCTCTTCTTTAGTTTGAGAGAGACCAATCCAATGGAAAATCGTGTTTGGGGACATTTCATCTTTGGAGTTTGAGATATTTTTTGTGAGAGAGATTTCGATGTGACGAATAAGACGCCGAGGATTCATAACGTCCGAGTGATTAAGAGAAGAATATTTTTTTAAATTTAGTTTCTTTAGCTCTTGCTGTAATGAAGACAGAGATAGTTTTTCTAATTTGTGTCTTAGTTTGAGGTTGGGAGGAATCGAGATATCGGAAAGATCTTGAGTAATTGCCTTGAGATAGAGACCAGAACCGCCAACGATGATCAAAGGAAGATTGTTTTTATAAGAATCAGCAATTATTTTTTTTGAGTAACGAACAAAATCAGCAATATTGGCTGTTTCTTTTGGCTCAAATAGATTTACTCCATAAAAAGAAATCTCTGGCGGAAGATCTTCGGGAATATCTTTTCCGGTGACGATATCCAGTTCCCGATAAGCCTGCCTTGAATCAACAGAAAGAATATTTGCCCGGGTTAGCTCTTTAGCCAATTGAAGAGCAAGAGTTGTTTTCCCTGAAGCTGTGGTACCGCAAATGACAACTACGTGTTGTTTTTTATTTTCCATATTTATGGAATTAAGGGCCGAACAGAGAGATTGTCTTTGTTGGCTATTTTATCGAGAATCTCCCATCGCTGTTTTTTTATTTTTGCGGGAACATCGTCTGAATAGAGACGAAAGGAAGCTGTCCCCGGTCTAGGTGAGTAACGAGCAACAAAAGCAACTTTAAAACCAACTTCCTTAACTAAATCGACTGTATCTTGAAAGTCTTTATCTGTTTCACCGGGGAAACCTACAATGATATCTGTTCCGAAAACAACATCCGGTACTTGAGCACGAATACGTTTCGTGAGAGAGAGATACGATTCTCTTGTGTATCCCCGATTCATTAGCTTAAGAATGCGATTGCTTCCGGACTGAACCGGGAGGTGAATAAAACGATCGATTTTGGGATTGCTGACAATTTCATCGATCAGTTCATCCCAGAAATCCCAGGGATTACTGGTAAAAAAAGTGATTTTTTCGATGCCTTCGATGGCACTAATTTTTTGAATAAGTTTCACAAAAGGAGGGGTTTCTTTTGGTTTGTTGTATTGAGACTCATTTGAAGGAAGGGAAGAGGAATTAAAGTTCTCTTTGTCCATGTAAAGTTTTCGCAGGGCAATGCCGGACTTCTCGAGACCATAGGAATTGACGTTTTGACCTAGGAGAGTGACCGAACGATAGCCTTGTTTTGCAAGTGCTTTGACTTCGGTAACGATATCTTTTTCCGGTCGCGATTTTTCTCTGCCTCGGGAAAAAGGCACAATACAGTAAGAACAAAATGAATTGCATCCGGTGGAGATAGGAACCCAGGCATTTTCTTTGTCTTTACGAACAGCAGTTTGGTTGAAACCAACTTCAGATATTGGAAGAATTTCATCAACCTCCGGAAGGAGATTCTTGATTTCCTTATCGCTGAAATGAAGCATGCAGCCAGTGAGAATGACCTTGGGTTTGGATTTCCCAGGTTGATTGAAATACTTTGAAAGATTTAGAAGAAAACCACGAACACGATCTTCGGCCGATTGACGGACAGAGCAAGTGTTAAGAACAATTTCATCAGCCTGCTGCCATTTGTTTGTTTCGGTGTAACCGCGAGCTTGATAGTCTCCCAAGATCCTTTCAGAGTCAGATTTATTTGCCTGACAACCAAAGGTCCTGATGAAGACTTGAGGCATTTACCAAACTTTCTTTTTTAATGGCTTGCCAACATGAAAGTTGATGACTTTGTGGCCCTTGACCACCTGTCTTTTACCTTCATTTCCAAAAGGAACGACTTGCTTGTCGTCAACTTTGCCGACATAGAACGTTCCGAAACCGGAGATAACTACTTTTTCTCCTTTTCCTAGAGCAACGATTGATTCATCGAAGAAACAATCAACGGTTTCTTTAACAGCTTTTTTGGTTAGGTGTACCTTTTTGGACACGATACCAATGAGAGTTTGTTTGGTCATTTTAATCCCCTCCTTAGGGTTTGCGGGCAGAGCAAGGTAGTAATAATTTAGCTGATGTTACCATCAAAACTATGGTTAATGCAAGTCTTAGCTTGCGATCTCGGCTGCCCTTGTTTCACGAATCACGTTAACTTTGACAGTACCAGGAAAGGTCATAGTTGAACCAATTTCGTCGCGGATAGCTTTGGCAAGGATGGAAAGTTGGTCATCTCCCGCCTTTCCAGGATTAACAATAACCCGAATTTCCCGACCCGCGGAGATGGCGTAAGCGTCTTCTACTTCGGGATGTTTCCTGGCGATTTCTTCCAGTTGTTTAATTCTTTTGCCGTATTCTTCGGTATTTTCATGACGTGCGCCGGGACGGCTACCTGAGATGGCATCTGAAATATAAACAAGCATGGATTCAACCGAACTGAATTCTTCGTCTTCATGGTGTTGGGCAACACAGTCAATGGCGGTTTGGGGAAGATTGTATTTCTTTAAGAAATTAACACCTAACTCCACGTGATTACCCTCCCCTTCAATTACTTTACCGATGTCGTGCAAAAGACAACCTAGACGAATAGTATCAATATTGGCACCAACCTCATTTCCGAGTTTGATACCGATTCTGGTTTCTTCTAGAGTATGACTGATCATGTTTTGACCATAGGAGGTACGGAATTTGAAACGTCCGAGAACGGCAATAACATCACGAGGCATGTTGTAGACACCAACAGCATGACAAAGTTTTTGACCTTCTTGGAACATAACCTGTTCAACATCACGACGAGAACGATCGAAGTATTCTTCAATACGCGCAGGGTGAATACGACCATCTTTTATTAGGCGAATAAGAGTAACCCGAGCAATCTCTCTTCTTATTGGATCGAAACTGGACAGTTTTACTTCGTCTGGGGATTCATCCATAGAAACATCGCAGCCGGAGACTTTTTCAAAAATACGGATATTACGACCGTCTTTGCCGATAATTCTACCCTTGGTTTCTTCATCGGGAATCGGAACAGTGGAGATCGTGTATTCCGCAACGTAGTCGGTTGCCCCAGCTCGCATTGAGTCTACAAGAATTTCTCTGGCTAGGTCGTCGGCTTCAATTTTGGCTCTTTCCTCAGTTTCTTTCACGATTCTGGCAATTTCTTGGGAAGAACTTTTTTCGACTTGAGCAAGAAGTTCTTTTTTGGCCTGTTCGGTGGTTAATGAGGCAATTTTTTCGAGCTTTTTGGCCATAACCTCTTCCTGCTCGGTGATTTTTGTTTTTAAATCATCTATTTTTTTCTGCTCTGACTCTAACGACAGCTTTTCTTTTCTTTGGAGTTCTTCCTGAGAGATCAGGTTTTGTTGTTTTTGGGCAATATTTTTAGCTCTAACTTCGATTTCCTCAAGCTGGATGCGGGCGTCTTTTATAGCCTGGTCTTTGAGCTTGAAAGCTTCATCCTTGGCAGCCAAAATAATCTCTCTGGCTTGGGACTGAGCTTGAGCTTTGGCTTCGGCAAAGATAGCTGAGGTGTCGACAGGAGGTGCAGCTTTAATTTCTTCTTTTTTGGCTGGAGCATCTGCCTTGGGGGCCTCTTTTTTGGCTGGAGAGATAGCCGAAGTAGATCCGGTTTTGAAAATCTCTGTTTTAAATATTGATAGTAGTGACATGGTTTATGTTTACAAATAATAAACCTAGTCTAAGGAAACTCACAAAAACACGCAAAAATCAGCCGTGGAGTGACTGATTTAGATATTTATTGGTTTGACTTAATTCAGACATTGCGTAATTCAAGATAGATTCCTTAGATTAGTTGGTCTTATTTTATTCTTCAATGTACTCAGAGTCAAATAGTCTATTGATTGCAAGGGACGAAAAACCTCTTAAGTACAGTTTGGAGACAAGCTTGCGTTTATCTAATTTATGATGATTTGCAGCATATTTTTGAATAGAGGCAAATTGACGGTCAGTGTCTGCTTCTTCGGACAAGGCTATTTCGATCGTATCTTTATCTAGATGGAGTCTACTAAGTTTGAAGCTGATGATCCTAGGGCCATAACCTTTTTCAAGATGTCTTCTGACATAAGCTCCCGCCAGATAGGCGTCATTTAGATAACCACTTTTTTGAAGATCATCAAGTATCTTTGAAATAACCTCAGGTTGGTTTCCATATTTCATTTTTTGGGTCCGAAGAACCAATTTTTGACGAAGTGTTTCTCGGAAATACGGTCGACGGTTAAGACAAAAGACAGCGTATTTTAGAAGACCGGCACGAATCTCACTTTGGGGAAGTGTTTCCGGCATTGACTTTGGCAATGACTTCTTTTTGGATTTTTTCCATTAGTTCGGGTTTTTCGGCAAGAATGGCCTTGGCGGCTTCACGCCCTTGGGCAATTGTTTCACCGCCATATTTAAGGAAAGCACCAGCTTTTTCGATAATGCCGTAGGTGATGGCAGTGTCGAGAAGATCGCCTAATTTGCTAATACCCCCTACATTGAGAATGTCAAACTCGGCTGACCTAAAAGGTGAGGCAACTTTGTTTTTAACAATCTTTGCACGGTGACGGGAACCAATAATTTCTTCGCCTTCTTGAATATTGCCAATCTTGCGCATATCAATACGGACAGAGGCATAGAACTTGAGAGCCTTACCGCCAGTGGTTACTTCTGGATTGCCAAACATAACGCCGATTTTGTCACGAAGCTGGTTGGTAAAGATGACGATGCATTTACTTTTGGAGATGGCGCCTGTAATTTTACGCAGTGCTTGGCTCATGAGACGAGCTTGCATACCCATGGCGGCATCCCCCATCTCACCCTCGATTTCGGCTTTTGGTACTAGAGCAGCAACAGAGTCGATGACGACGACATCAACACCTCCCGAACGAATGAGAGTTTCGGCGATCTCAAGAGCTTGTTCACCATTGTCCGGCTGAGAAAGAAGGAGATTTTCTAGATCAACACCGATGGATTTTGCGCGAGTGGGGTCAACGGCGTGCTCGGCATCGATAAAGGCAGCGACTCCGCCATCTTTTTGGGCTTCAGCAATGACATGAAGAGCAAGAGTCGTTTTCCCTGATGCTTCTGGACCGTAGATTTCAATAATGCGACCTTTAGGAAAACCTCCGATCCCAAGTGCAAGATCAAGACTGATGGAACCTGACGAGATAACGGGGATTTTCTCATTTATTTTGTCAGAGCCCATGTGCATAATGGCACCCTCACCATACTGCTTGGTGATCTGCTGCATAGCGATCTTGACGGCAGTTAAGCGGTCGCTATTGTTGGTAATCTGGGAAACTTTTGCTTTTTCTTCTTTGGCTTTTTTAGGCATAAACTTTCGGGTTTTTTACTAATCTACAACTCATTATAGATAAAAAGCAAATTTTCGCAATAGGGCGTTTTACATATATTTCATGATAAAATAGGCATGTTCGTTTTCGGGGTATAAGAGCTTGCTCCGCCTCCCTTCAATATTCGTACGAATATTGAAATGTCGTTGTGCGCTTCCTCTTATAACTGGCGCCGATAATAACTTCGTCATTATCGTCTGGTTATAGTACCTCTACCCCGATAAATGACGTACATTTTCGGGGTATAGTATAACGGCAGTATGCGCGCATGGGGTGCGCGCGATCTCAGTTCAATTCTGAGTACCCCGACCATAGATTAGGAAATATGTTTCCCCTCAATTCTCCCCGGAGTACCGAGGACTGCGCACTTTTGTTTCTATGCGCTGGTGAGTACCCCGACCATAGATTAGGAAATATGTTTCCCCTCAATTCTCCCCGGAGTACCGAGGACTGCGCACTTTTGTTTCTGTGCGCTGGTGAGTACCCCGACCATAGATTAGGAAATATGTTTCCCCTCAATTCTCCCCGGAGTACCGAGGACTGCGCACCTTTGTTTCTGTGCGCTGGTGAGTACCCCGACCATAGATTAGGAAATATGTTTCCCCTCAATTCTCCCCGGAGTACCGAGGACTGCGCACTTTTGTTTCTGTGCGCTGGTGAGTACCCCGACCATATATTGCTACTTATTGTTTACAGACAGATAGGACTGGGTGATCGCCCCTAAACCCACGCAAAAGGAAACAAAAGCGACTGCCCAACCGATGACCGGAATGCAAGAAACTAAGCCGAGGATTAAGGTTCCCAGAAGCATTTGGGGGACGATGGTTGACTTGGTTTGTCGGAATACTTTTTCAAAAAGAAGACGGCCAAAGACAATGGCTGTGTAAAGAGAAGCGGTAATCAGAGCAATGATGTAAACAAAAAGAGCAATAAAAGAAACCGGTATACCAATAACGGTGATCAAGCCAAGGATAAATATAACCGGGAATACAATAAGTGTAACGAGGCCAATAAAGCCCGATTTTACCGGTTGGGCAGAAATAAGCGCTGTGATATCCATCGTTTTCTTTTTGTTGAAATAAATGAGCAAAAAGCCAACTATAGCCATGGAAATAATGCTAATAATTTTGCCTGTGACGGAAACAGCCATGGTGACTTTGGTCATTTCTGCCTTTGATGGTGTTTCCGGAGTGACAATCTCATGACGAACTACGTTTCCTTTGACATTCTTGGTGCCAATTGAGGCGGTTGCGGTTTTTTCCATGTAGTAATCAAGATTGCCACCAATTTTGCCAGTTTCGATTACCGAAAGATGAGTTCCGGTGACGACGGCATTTCTCAAGAGAGATCCTGTAACAGTGATTGTTTCTCCTGCTCCGGCTAAGTCACGGCCCATTGAGCCGTTTAGATCAACATTTTGGGCGCCGAAAAAGATATCCCCTTTTACTTGGGATTTTGGATCAAGAATAAGACTTTGGGAAGCAACCGTAAGATTGCGAGTGACTGTGCCATTGACATCCACCGTCTGAGCTAATGCCCTTACATTACCATCGACGATGCCATTGACCTCAAGACTCTGAGCGGCACAAACGATGTCTCCTTGGACGTCTCCGTTTACAACGACATCACGACCGGCACAGTAAAGATCTCCATTGATATCGGCATCAATAGTAAGAGATGAACCAAAGACAACAGCCACTTCGTTGATTTTTTTATCTGAGGAAAGAATAAGATTGTCGCCAGATTGATAGTAAAAGGCGTTGGCGGTTTGAGAAAAAGAGGTTATAAAAAGAAACATGGGAATAACCCAAGCAAAGTATTTGGTGATTTTTTTCATACTATCTAAGATTAACAGAGAATGGCAGAAATGCCAAATTAAGGTAAAATTGCTTAATGAAAATACTGGTGACGGGAGGTGCAGGACATGTGGGATCACACATTATCGAAATTTTGGTTAAGGATCCTCGTAATCAAGTGATTTCCTTGGATAACTATTTCAATGGCAGTACCAAGAATCATATTAAGGGAGCAGAGTACCGAAAAGGACATACCAAGGATATCGAAAAATTAATTCCGGAAACACCCGATGTGGTTTACCACTTAGGAGAGTATGCCAGAATCTCTCCATCGTTTGAGGATGTGGAGATGGTTTATGACATGAATATTGTGGGCACTTTTGCAGTGGTTGAGTTTTGTCGGAAACGAAAGGTGGGTAAATTGGTCTATGCCGGCTCAAGTACAAAGTTTGCCAACGCAGGAGAGGGACGTCATCAAAATCCTTATTCTTTTACAAAAGCAACTAACGTGGATTTGATTAACGATTATGGTCGTTGGTACAACTTACCTTATGTTATCTGCTATTTTTACAACGCTTTTGGACCAAGAGAAAAAGGCATCGGGAAGTACGCTACTTTAATTGCCAAGTTTGAACAAACGTATCTTAAAGGTGAGCCTTTTACTGTCGTGAAACCGGGTACACAAAAGAGAAATTTTACTTACGTCAAAGACCTGGCCCAAGGAATGATTTTGGCGGCCGAAAAAGGACAGGGTGACGGGTACGCCCTAAACAACACCAAGGGATACTCAATCGAGGAAATTGCCGAAGCTTTTGGCGGACCGATAAAATACATTGATGGATACCCTGGAAGAAACGGGTCCGGTGACGCGCCGACAAAGGCACGAGAAGAACTGGGGTGGAAAACAACTGTGGATATTCTTGACTATATAAAAGACTTTATTGATAAACACCCCAGAAAGGGATAACTTTAATTTTCAAGAATAACCGGCTGGCCGTAATCAAAAATTTTTGTGGAAATAAGTTCTTTGGAAATCAATTCTTTGTTCTTGAAAGTCACTCGAAGGATTTGACCAAGACGAGTTTCCTCAGACCACATTTGGTCAAATATTAGATTACCAAGAGAATAATAGATTGGTTTATCTTTGTAGATTTCCTCTGTTTGAGTCCAGTGTGGATGATGACCGACAACCAGATCAGCCCCAGAGTCGATAGCCAAGTGAGCAAGGTCAACTTGTCTTTGACTGGGAATGGCTTGATATTCATTTCCCCAATGGAAAGTGACAACGACTAAATCTGCAGATGGAGTAGCTGAAGAGATTTGATTTCTGACTAGATTATTCTCAATTTGAGGAAGATCGCAGAAAGCAAGAAGGGCAATTTTTGTGTTTTTTACCGTATTAAACTCGGCTTTACCTTGTTCTACAGGAGTTATACCGTTGTTTTTGAGGGTCGATTTGGTGTCTGTGATTCCCTCTTCTCCATAGTTTTTGATGTGATTATTGGCAAGAGTGGCGTAATCTACTCCGGCCGAAACTAAACCTGCAACATTTTGAGGATCGGAACAAAAAATCATGCCAGAATCGGTTGGTTTGCAGTCAGAGACAAAGGGAGATTCGAGATTGATAACAGTCATATCAGCCTGAGAAATAAAATTACCAATTTTCTTGAACGGCCAAGTATGATCTGAGTATTTTATGGTGCGGGTATTGACCGATCGACCGAGCATAACATCACCGGTAAAAATGATGGAAAACGATGATTTCGCTTCCGGAAAAACGAGATCTGGTAGGTGGCTGGAGACTGATAAGATTTTTGTTTTTTGATCTGGAGAAAAAAGAAAAATGCCTGTGGCAAGGCCAATCTCAAAAAGGAGAATTATTTTGACTAACCAGTGCATTGGTTATATCTTACCTTATACAAAAACCTCCCCGGGTGGGGAGGAAGAAATTAGATATTGTTTATCATTAAGCAAGGGACATAAATGACTTCTGTTTTTTTATTCCCTATGTCTATCAGCCATTGTTCAAGGACATCGGCAATCACTCTGATTTTTATGCAGTCAGTAAGCGACGGATCGAAATAGACCATAATTGGCAAAAAGGTGTCCCTGCTATATGGTATTGAACCATCTTCGTGCCAGATGTCTTGGTTATGATGTATTTTCAGACTATAGTGGGCACTACTGACACTGAAGTTACTTTCGTATTTCAATCCAGTCCTATCGCATATATTATTGATGAGTTCAAGCCTTTTAGTGTCGCCATCGCTGCTGATCGGAATGCCGAGATTTTCCGGAAACTGAATCTTGAAATGCATTTATCCTCCTTGGAAAAGTGCGAATGGGCACATTATACCAAAAACCCCGGAGCACCAGGGTTTTGGGAAAGTATTGGTAATACTAATTAACGTTTCGGAGACTGTTTCTTGGCACGAGCACGACCACCTTGACCGGCTTTTCTGGTTTCTTTCATACGAGAGTCACGGGTTAGGAAACCACCATCACGCATGAGTTTCTTAAACTTGTCAGGATCAGCTTTGGTAAGAGCACGGCCGATACCATGGACAATAGCATTGGCTTGAGCCACGGTGCCGCTACCTTCAACTTTGATACTTCCGGTGTATTGATTAAGAACATCACCGACGACAAAAGGAGCGTGAATCATTTTTTTGAGAGTATCACCTTTGAAATAAGTAGAAAGAGGTTTGCCATTAACGATTAACTCCGCTTTGCCTGGCCAAAGACGAACACGAGCGATAGCTGTTTTGCGGCGACCAACAGCGGAGAAATACTCCTTGGGCATGGCGAGAACTCCTTTTTTGACAGGAGTGGTCTTGACTGGTTTGACAGCAACTTTGGATTTTTTTGTTAGTTTTTGAGCCATATTTATTTATCAGTTTTTTTGTTAAGACCTAGTTCAGTGGCGTAATTGTGTTTGTCATCGACAAACAATTTCAAACGTCTGAGCCTCCCCTGTTGATGTTTATCTTTGGGAAGCATGCCTTTGACAGCTTTTTCGATCACTTTACGAGGATCCTTGGCCATCATCTGAGCGAGTGTAATTTCTTTAAGACCACCTGGATATCCAGAGTGTGAGTAATATATCTTGTCAGTCATTTTTTTGCCAGTGACCGTAATTTTGGCAGCATTGATAGCAACAACGTAATCTCCTTGATCAAGATGACCGGCGGTGAGGGCTTTACTCTTGCCCATTAATCGTTTGGCGATCTCCACTGCGGCACGGCCAAGAACTTGACCATCAAGATCAACGAGATGCCAGGCACGCTTAATATCGGTTGGTTTGAGTGTAGTGGTTTTCATAAGGGTTATTCAGTTTTCTTCTCTTTTTTAACTTCCTTTTTGACTTTTTTCTCTGCAACCGGAGCTTGAGCAATTAGAGTGAGAGTGGCTAAAGAAACGGCATCACCTCTCTGGACAGAAACTTTTTGAATGGTGGTGAAACCACTTTTGCGTTCTCCCATAACAGGGATAATAGCATCAATAAGTCTGTTGGCTGTTTTGGGGGATCCGAGGGTAGCAGCAACGTTGCGACGGGAAGAGAGAGTTCCTTCGGTAGCCTTAGCGGCAAGCTTGTCAAACAAACGTTTGAGTATCTTGGCCTTGGTAACCGTGGTGGTTATTTTGCCATTCTCAATCAAGGCTTTAAGCTGAACTCTAAATAGGGATTTTCTGGAGTTAGAGTCGCGATTGAGTTTGGGTATTTTTGATTGATGTCTGCGTCCCATATTTATTCGATGTTAACGCCTTTTTCTTTGGCTTTCTCGACGACCTGCTGAGCAGATTTTTCACCGAGATTTTTGACCTTTTGGAGATCGGCAAAAGAGAGGGCTTTGAGATCTGATAATTTGTTGATGTTGGCTTTTTTGAGAGCGTTGAGCACACGAGTAGGAAGGTCAAGATCATCTACGAAACCGGCAGTTTCGATAACTGACTTGGATTTGACTTCCTTAATGTAAGCTTGCTCAGAGTTGACGTAGTCAAAGAAACCGGTAGCAATACGAGCGGCACTCTTGACTGCTTCTTCTGGAGTAACAGTACCGTTGGTGGTTAGAGCTAAACGGACTTTGTCAAAGTTTGAAGAACGTCCGACACGTGCGGCTTCGACAATGTAGTTGGCTTTGATTACCGGAGAGAAAGAAGCGTCGAGCGGAATGACACCGATTTCGTCGGTAGCATTGTCTTCAGCGGCAACATAACCCATTCCGTTGGCGACTGTGATCACGGCTGAAAGTTTGGCTTTGGCCGAAGTAAGGTGGCAAAGAACAACTTTGGGGTTGGCAATAGTGACGTTGGCAGGAAGTTCGATATCACTGGCTTTGACTTCAGTAATACCTGAGGCCTTAAGTTTAAGTTCAACTGGCTCTTCGGAATCAATGGAGAAGTTTAGAGTCTTAAGACTTAGAATGAGCTCTAAAATATCTTCTTTCATTCCGGCAAGAGTGGAGAATTGATGAGAAACACCATCAATCTTGACACGAACGGCGGCGCCACCTTCGAGAGAGGTTAAAAGGACACGACGAAGAGAGTTACCAAGAGTGTGACCAAAATTTTGAGGAAGTGGTTCAATAATAACTTCGGCGGAGTTAACAGCGATATCTTTAACGGTGACTTTGAAATTGGGTTCTAACATTTTCTTTTGTACTAATTGCTAATTAATTACCTTGAGTAATACTCAATAATAAGATTTTCTTTAATATCACTGCCGATTTCGTCGCGAGTGGGAAGACGGTCAATTTTGCCTTCTGCACCTTTGCGAGACAACCACTTGGCTGGAACACTTTTTTCGGTAAGGTTTGGAGAGACAAAGGTAAATTTGGTGGCTCTGTCGGTGAGTTTGATGGTTTGACCAGGTTTGGTTATGTAAGAGGCAATGTCAATTTTTTTACCATTAACCAAGACATTTCCATGGGTGACAAGCTGACGAGCAAGAGAACGACTGGTAACGAGATTTAAACGGAAAACAGTATTGTCAAGACGAGACTCAAGAAGCTGCATCAGTACTTCACCAGTATTTTGAGCAGACTTAATAGCCGTTTCGTAGTATTTGTGGAATTGACTTTCGAGGACACCGTAGGTACGCTTGGCCTTCTGTTTTTCACGAAGCTGGATACCATAACCGGAAATACGGCCGTGAGTTCTTTTTTTGCCGTGTTGACCAGGAATCTGAGCACCTTTTTTCTCAATTGGACACTTAGAAGAGAAACAACGTTCTCCTTTTAAATAAAGCTTGACGCCTTCGCGGCGACAGAGTCTGCATTTTGGGTCGATGTATTTTGCCATATATATATTTTCTTAGTGATTATTAGACTCTTCTTGATTTTTTGGGACGACAACCGTTGTGAGGAATAGGTGTGGTGTCGGCCAACATATTAATTTCGATACCAGATGTCTTGAGAACACGAAGGGCGGCATCTTTGCCAGGACCGGGTCCTTTGAGGAAAACATCAACTGCTGTTAGACCTAAGGATTTGGCTTTGCGGGTGCCTTCTTCGATGATGGTGGTTGCGGCGAAGGGAGTTGAACGTCTGGCACCTTTGAAACCGCAGGTTCCAGCTGAGCTCCAACAAATAACATCTCCGTTCATGTTGGTGAAAGAGACGTAGGTGGTGTTGAAAGTAGATTTGACGTACATTTTGCCTTGGCCACTTTTAAAGTGAACCGTAGAGGCTTTTTTGGCTTTGGTGGTGACTTTTGTTTTTGTTTCTGGCATGGTTATTTATGAATTATTTCTTGGCGGCTTCAACCTTGGATGCGTCTTCTTTGGAGACGGCACCGATTGTCTTTCTCTTACCCTTGCGAGTACGAGCATTGGTGCGTGTTCTTTGACCATGAACGGGGAGCCCCATGGAATGACGAGAACCACGATAGGCTTGAATTCTTTTTAATGTTTCAATGTTATTTCTGACAATTTGTCTCAGTTCACCTTCGGTAGGAAGAGTCTCAATGACAGATTGGATGCTTTTTAGTTCATCAGAAGTAAGATTTTTGGTTCGGATACTGGGATCAACCTTGGCTTGTTTGAGAATGTCTTTGGCGACCTTGTCTCCGATTCCAAAGATATAGGTTAAAGCTATATCAATTCTTTTTTCGTTGGGGATGTCGATACCGGCTATTCTAGGCATATTATTTTTTACTATTTATCCTTGACGCTGTTTGTGGCGGGGGTTGATACAAATAACCAACACCTTACCATGGCGTTTAATAATTTTGCAGTTTTTGCATCTAGGTCTTACAGACGATTGGACACGCATGCGCGTTAAATTTTAGTTAATTAATGTTTTTGTATTATAAAGCAAACGGAAGAAGAAATGAGATCAACCTTGCCGGTAAGTGATTCTGCCTTTGTCGGTGTCGTAGGGGCTCATTTCGAGCTTAACCTTGTCGCCGGGCATAACACGGATGCGATATAACCGCATCTTACCTGCAAGATGAGCCAAGATTTCTCTGCCGTCTTCGAGAGTCACCCGAAATTGTGTATTGGGTAAAGCCTCGGAAACGACTCCGTTTACCTCAGTCATCTGGTTTTTAGCCATATTTAGTTGTACGAGCGTTATTGTACCAAAGATAGGTGCATTTTGCTAGTGCCTAGACACTGGTACAACTCGTAAAGATGATTTTACTATATAAAGCACAAAAAAGCCTGACAATTAGTCAGGCTTTCAACTTTAAATTTTTTTAGAGCTTCATGATCTCATCGGTGAGCTTGTCAACTGCTTCATCGAACTGTTCTAAAAACGTCGTAAGGGCGTCAAGAATCTGTTCGAGTGAATAAATAACAATATCCCGATCTCTTTTACTACTTGGCGAAAGAAGATTTAGATAAGAGAGTGGCTCGTCGATGGCGTAGACCAGATTTATCGTCTGGACTTCTGGATCGACAACCAAGATGTATGGATCGTCATCTTCAACTGACCAAAATAACTTGCCATCTTTTATCGAGATCAATTTGGAAGATAAAACAAACATATTAAAAAATGGATGTTTGATAAGCTCTTTATACTTATCAAAAACTTCGTCAGGGAATCTTTCTGTTTCGGCTGGAATAGTTTTGGAATCCACGCTCTCCTCCTGTAGGAAGCAAAAATTAAATTGTCAATTGATGAGGTATGTTAGCACGAATATGCCTAAATGTCAAGTTATGGGATATATTTTGTGCCTAGTTTATGGCGGTGAGGATGATGGGGCCGTTCTGGGTGATATAGACGGTTTCTTCGAAATAGCCTGTTAAGGAGCCGTCTTGAGTGGAGATGGTCCAACCGTCTGGGTCTTCAACTAAGTGCCAGTCGCCCATGGCATACATGGTTTCAATGGCTATCGTCTGATCTACGGAAAGGATGTCTTTTTTATTTTGTTTGTCGGCAAAGCAGGGAATCCAAGGATCCATGTGGAGTTTGCGGCCGATACCATGGCCTGTGAGGTCACGAATTGAGCTAAAACCGGCCCCTTCGACCGTTTGCTGCATAGCCTGACTGATATCGTAAACCGTGTTCCCTGGCAAAGCTACAGCAATAGCAGCATTTTCCGCCTTCCTACCGACATCAAGGAAACCGGTTATTCTTGGATCAAGGGGGGGAATCTGAACGGTGATGGCAGTGTCAACATGATAGCCGTGATGAAAAAGTCCTAGATCAATTTTAACCACGTCTCCAGCTTTGAAGGGAGTCTTGTTGGGGATGCCGTGAACCATACCATCGTTAATGTTGATACAGGTGGCGTGATGATAGCCGGCCTCCATTTTGAAGGATGCTTTGTCTCCTCCTTCTTTGATTAGCCTATCGGCTAAAAATTCAATTTCCAGAGGAGTGACTCCAGCCTTAAGGGCGGCAACAAGTTGGCCTTTGATCCAGCCTAAACGGGCACCACCTTCGGTCATGGCTTGAAGTTTTGTCATACAGCGTATTTTACGCCTGAATCGAGCTTATTGCAGATTTCCTTGAAAATTGTGTCGATATCAGGAGTGCCATCAATAACAAGGAGTTTCCCTTCCTGACGATATCTTTCCACGACAGGAAGAGTTTCTCTTTCGTAGATACTGAGTCTTTCGGTAATGGCTTCCGGTGTGTCATCGGTACGGTGTTCAATTTTAGCTCTTTTTGAAAGTCTTTCAAAACTAATTTCTCGGGGAATTTCCAAAAGAATAACCTTGTCGATATTGATTTTGTTTTGCGAAAGAAACCAGTCGAGGTATTCGGATTGACGAAGATCTCTAGGTGTACCATCGAGGATAAAACCTTTTGACGATTTAAGTTTGGGTTCGAGGACTTCAAAAATGGTATCAAACGGTACTAAGGCTCCAGACTCGAGTATTTTGGCGATGATTTTGCCTTTTTTACTGCCGCTTTTGGTTTCGGCTCGGAGAAGGTCGCCGGCAGAGATATGAATTAGACCATATTTTTCTGCAATCAGTTTGGCTTGAGTACCCTTGCCGGACCCTTGAGGACCAAGAATAATTAAATTCATAGTTAATCCAAGAACTTATCGTAACTGTACATATAGAGCTGTGAGTTAACAGACTTGAGAATTTCGAGCACAACCGAGACAACAATGAGAATACTGGTACCCCCCATTGAGAGAGAGGTGATACTAGTTGCCTTGGAGATAATCGAGGGGAAAATAGCCACGAGACCGAGGAAACCGGCACCAACTAAAGTAATCCTTTTGAGAACGAAATTTAAGTAGTCGACGGTGTTGGGCCCTGGACGGATACCGGGGATAAAAGAGCCTGAAGAACGAAGATCTTTGGCAATTTTTTCCGGGTTAAAAACCACGGCAGTATAAAAATAAGTAAAGGCAACAACCAGAAAGAAATAAATACCGTTGTAAACGGGACTGCCGGAAGCAAAAAGATTGTTGAGAGAGTTAGCAAAATTGACAACTCCCGGATTGTTAACATTTGCCAGTACCCGACTGAGAAGACTGGGAATGAGCATAAAAGAGACGGCAAAAATAATGGGGATGACGCCTGCTTGGTTTAAGCGAAGAGGTAGTGACCCTCCCGAAACAGCACTGTAGGAGGCTTGGCCTCGACGAGCGGACTGGATCGGAATTTCTCTTGTGGCTTCACCAACACGGACAATGGCGTAAACGGCGGCTAAAGCAAAGATGAAGAAGATTAGATAGGAGAAAATCTTGGTTTGATCCATGGCGGTAAAGGTCTGAACTACATCGATTGGCAAACGGCAGACAATACCAACAAAGATGATCATGCTGATGCCATTTCCCAACCCGTAGTCGTTGAGCTGTTCTCCAAGCCAGATTAAAAGACAGGTACCGGCGGCAAGAGTAAAGATAATTGAAGCTAATTGAAGTGGGTCGGCCGTTGTTACCAGGTTTTCTTTGTTTAGAATAAAAACGATAGCGAAAGCCTGAAGGAAACACAAGGGAACGGTGAGAAGACGAGTGTATTGATTGATTTTTTGACGACCGTAGTCCCCTTCTTTTTGGAGGGCTTCCAGTTTGGGAATTACCATACCCAACATCTGAATAATAATGGAGGCATTGATGTATGGATTGAGACCGAGAGCCATAATGGAGAAGTTTCCCATGGTACCGCCGGAGAAAATATCGAGAAGGGAAAGAACTGCCGAGGAATCAAAAAGGTTTCTTAGGGCAACAAGATTGATTCCCGGAGCCGGGATATGAGCAATTAAACGAAAAATGGCAATAATAATGGCCGTAAAAATCAGACGACGACGAAGGTCTTTGATTTTCAAAACTGCACGAAGGGGTGCTAATAAATTGTTCATTGGTTTTATTTTAACAGTTTGCTTTGGATAGAATAGGCAAGAAAGGATTTTACAACAAATTGAGAATAAAAAAACCACCCCGGGAGGGGTGGTAAAAACTTAATTGGAATCAATGATACGGATGATATTTGATGCATTTTCACTGTCTATAATGACTGTCGGGGAAAGCTCTTCAATGTCGAGTGTGTGAAAATACTGGTTAAAAAATTCGTTTAATTTTGCTTTGGTTTCCTTGCTATCTTCTTCGAGTGGATCACGAAGGTGAGCTGTTAAGTACTCTTGTTCTTTTTTCTCAATTATTTCAGAAAAATCAGGGTTGGTAATACAGATTTTGTTTCCCAGGCGAAGGAGCAGTCGATTTCCGAGATTAAGAATTTTTTCCGATGACTCTGTGCTAAGGATATCTCCAATTTTCTTAAGCGCAGGATACAATTTTGAGGCAATATCGGCATTATTCTCCGAAAAATGAACAACATCTCCATCTGAATCGTATAGGTAGACTTGCGGAAACCAAGAGCTGACGTCTATTGCCGGTAAGATCTGAATAAAACCTTTTGATAAAGCAAAGCGAAACGCTTCTTTTTTCTCCATGTTACTCTCCTTATGTTAAGTTACTTTTGAGGGGAATTATACATTAAAAAAAGCTACCTCGGGTGGGGTGGTAAGAACTCAAATTTTTTCGATGGCTTTGACGAGGGCTTCTGCTGCTTCGCTATCAATTGTGATAAGCGAGTTTTTTATGCGTTCTGATTTATTCGTTTCTTTTGGAAACAGGTAAAGAAAGCCTGCGATAACAGCAAAGGTGAGTTCGTCGAAGTCACTAGAAAAATCATCAATGTCACGATCGGTGTGATTTCGACTATCAAAAGAACCAAGAAAGGTTTCTTTTAGAACGTCATAAAGACGCAAAACATCAGATTTCACCATCCAAACGGTTTGATTTCCTTGCCAATCATAGAGGCGAACGTCCGGAAACCAGTTGTCTCTATCACCATGAGGCTCAGAAACAATGGCATAACCGTCAGTTAAAACGATCTTTTGTGCCACTTATCCTCCTTTATATTTTAAGTTGCTTTATGGGATTGTACCAAAAAAAGACCCCTTGGGGGGTCTTTTTTAGTTTTAAATTTTAGTTACTTAGAAAAGGTGTATTTGCCGCCAGCTTTTTCGATAGCTTTGATAGCTCCGGCCGTGGCAAGAACATTAATCTCAAGTGCTTTCTCAAGTTTGCCGGTCTGGACTATCTTAAAGCCACGTTTGGCTTCTTTGTCGCTGATTTTTAAGATTTTTATTAGAGCTGTGGCATCGACTATTGCTTTGTCTTCAAAATATTTGGAAAGAATATCAAAGTTGACGACAATAGGCTGGAGTTTAATGACTTGGAAGCGGTGTTTACCTTTGATAAAAGGGGTACGGCGAACAATAGGTAGCTGACCACCTTCAAACCAGAGAGGCATGGTGCCACGAGTCTTTTGACCTTTTTGGCCACGGCCGACAGTGTGACCGCCAACTCCTGAGCCATATCCACGTCCAAGACGTTTTTTGCTGGTTTTGGTTGATTTAGGAAGATTTGACAATAACATAGTCTTTAGGCTTTAAGTTCTTTAAGAAGTTGATATTTGCGAGCGAGAGTTTCAATCTGTTTTAGGGCTTTGAAAGTAGCGCGAGCGTTACTGGTCTTGTTGCCAGAGCCTAATGATTTACAGACGATGTCGGTGATTCCAGAAGCTTCAACGACGGCACGGACGGAAGAACCAGCGATAATACCGGTACCTTTGGGAGCAGGACGGAAAAGAACCTTGGCGGCGCCGTATTTGGAGATGGTTTCGTAAGGAATAGTGCCGTTGACCAGAGGAACCTGGACAAGATCACGATTACCGAGGCGGATGGCTTTTTTGATGGCATCAGCGACGTTAGGAGCCTTGGCAAGACCGAGGCCGACCTTACCTTTTTTGTCACCGGTAACGACTAAGGCTGAAAAGGAGACATTGTTGCCACCTTGAGTTTTTTTGCTAACACGGCGGATCTGAAGAACTTGTTCAAAACCATCTTGCTGAGGACGGTCATCTCTTCTGGGACCACGCATGTTGTTGTTGGGTTTATTTGAAGGATTCATATGATTTAGAATTTGATGCCTGATTTTCTAACAGCTTCAGCTAAGGCTTTAACACGACCATGGAAGCGATAAGCACCACGATCAAAGATTATGGTCTCGATTTTGTTGGCTTTGGCTTTTTCTCCAAGTAAAGTGCCGACTTCGATGGCCTGAGCAACCTTGGTGCCTTTGAATTTTTTAAGGCTTTGGGAAGTGGCTGACGCCAGAACTTTGCCTTCTCTATCAATAATTTGAGCCGAGATGTGCTGGTTAGAACGAAGCACAGTGAGTCGGGGTAGGGTGTTTCCGGCTAAAAGCTTGGCACGCACACGGTGCTGTCTTCTGGCCTGGGGGGTTGAGATGTTTTGAATCATTTTTGTTGTTAATAATTATTAAGCGGCGGCTTTGGCAGCGGTCTTACCTTGTTTCTTGATAACCACTTCGTCAACATAGCGAACACCTTTGCCTTTGTAAGGTTCGGGTTTCTTGAGCTCACGAATATTTGCGGCAACTTGACCGACCAGCTGTTTGTCGATTCCGGAAATATGAATTTTGTCTTGTCCTTCGACGGTGATGGTGACTCCTTCGACTTTTTTGAAAACAACCGGATGTGAGAAACCAAGAGAAAGGGAAATACCATCTGGATGGTTGGCAACACGATAACCGGTTCCTAGGAGCTGGAGATGTTTTTCATAACCTTCAGTAACTCCGGTAACACAGTTCTGAGCCAAACGTCGGGCAAGACCGTGAAGGGCGCGAACTGCGGGGATATCGTTCTCACGGGTAAAAGTGAGGACTTTGTCTTGCTGTTCGACTTTGATACCTTCTGGGATAACCGATTCGAGGGTTCCTTTGGGACCTGTGAATTTAAGGGATTTGTCGAGTTTTTCAACTTGGACATTATCCGGGAGATATAGGGGTTTGCGGCCAATTCGACTCATATTTTTTACCAAATTTGACAGATAACTTCACCGCCAAGATGTTTTTCTCTAGCGGTTTTACCGGTCATAAGACCAGCGGATGTTGAAACAATAGTAGTGCCGGCGCCAGACAAGGCCTGGGGAATTTCGTTGTAACCGGAGTAGATACGAACACTGCTCTTACTGACACGCTTGATGCCGGTAATTGCCGGAAGATTTTTGTCGAAGTAGCGAAGGGTCATAATCATTTTCTTTGAAGGCTTTGTGTTTTCAACAGAAAAATCAACAATAAAACCTTCTTTTTTGAGGAGTTGGGCTAAACCTTCACAGGTGTTGGTGTGTTTGGCCTCGACCACATCTTTTTTGGCCATGTACCCATTTCTGATAATAGTGAGAAAATCTGCGATAGTATCCATATTATTTTGACATTTTGTAAACGCCTGGTAACTCGCCCTTGTGAGCTAGTTCTCTGAAACATAAACGACAAAGACCAAAGATGCGAATAACTCCACGAGGTCTGCCACAGAGCTGGCAACGACGATGGTCACGAGTGGAGTGACCTTTTAGTCTTAGTGTTTTAGCGATTTTACTTTTTTTAGCCATGTTTTTCTAATTAGCTTTCTTTGGTAAAAGGCATGCCGAGAGCGGTGAGAAGTTTCAGGGAAGACTCCGCATCTTTAGCACTGGTGGAGATAGTGATTTCCAAGCCTTGAATCCTGCCTATTTTATCATACTCGACCTCGGGAAACACGATCTGTTCGGAGAGACCAAGAGTATAGTTTCCGTTTTGGTCGAAAGTTTTGCGGGAAACGCCCTGAAAGTCCTTGATACGAGGAAGGACAATAGAGGTTAACTTTTGGAAAAAGTCATACATGCGATTGCCGTGAAGCGTAATTTTGAGACCAACGACTTCACCCTCACGAAGATTGAAAGCAGCAATACTGTGTTTGGCTTTTGTTTCTAAAGGGGTCTGACCGGTGACAATGGCCATCCAAGCCTTGGTTTTGGCTAGAAGCTCCTTGTCGGTTTTGAATTCGCGTGAAGAAGTGTTGAGGGTGATCTTAACCAACTTGGGTGTGGCTTCAACAGAAGAAAGCCCTAACTCTTTTTGAAGAGCCGGACGGATTTCTTTTAAATAGTTTTCTTTGAGAGATTGTGTCATTTTTTCTTAGTTTCATTGGTGATAATTTGGCGACAGCGATGACAAACTCTGACTTTGGGTTCTTGGGAGGCATCAAATCCAACACGAGTAGCCTTGCCACAACTTGGACAGACTAGGGCGACTGAAGCGGTTGAGATGGGGCGAGGAAGTTCGAGTATTTTCCCCTGCTCATTACCTTTGGCTTTGAGGTGTTTTTTGTAGATATTTAGGCCTTCAACCAAGACCTTTTGATCTTGAGGAGAAACCTTAATAATTTTGCCAGTGCGACCTTTGTCTTTGCCGGCGGTGATTTTTACAGTATCGTTGATTTTGAATTTGAACATAGACTTTAGACAACTTCGGGAGCTAGAGATGCAATCTTGGCAAAACCTGCGTCTTTGACCTCACGAGCAATGGGTCCAAAGATACGGGTACCGAGAGGTTGCTTCCCAGCAATCGAATCAATAATAACGGCAGCATTGTCATCAAAACGGACGTAGGTACCGTCGGGACGACGGGTTTCCTTGCGGCAACGGACCACAACGGCTTTTACCACTTGCTTGTCTTTGACGGTACCGTTGGTATCGGCACCTTCAACGGCTGCGGTGACGATGTCACCGACATAACCGAATCTACGGTGAGAACCACCGTGAACGAGCATGACTTTAATTAGTTTGGCGCCTGAGTTGTCGGCGACGTTTAGTACAGATCTGAGTTGAATCATAGAACTTTAGTGATTTGCCAATGTTTATTTTTGCTCATAGGACGAATTTCTTTGAGTTGAACACGATCGCCTTCTTTGGCTCCAACTTCGTTGTGAGCAGCGTAGGATTTGTTGACCTTGATACGTTTGAGGTATTTGGGGTGAACTTGAAAATGAACGACATCAACGATGGCTGTTTTGACCATTTTGGCGCTTTTGACGATTCCAACGAGTTGTTTTTTCATATTATTTAGATTTAGTTAAGTGCTGAGCAATTTGCTTTTTGATTTTTTTGTGAGCATTAGTGTTTTTCTCATGACCAGCTTTGATCTTAAGCCTGATTTCAGCAAGCTTGATTTTTAACTCGTCGAGAGATTCCTGAGCGGTGTTTTCGATTTTGGCTTTAGGCATTGTCTTTTTCTACAAATTTAGTTTTAACTGAGATTTTGTGACTAGCTAAACGAACGGCTTCGGCGGCAATTTCACGAGGAACACCGGAGAGCTCCATAAGAATCTGACCGGGTTTAACAACGGCCACATAAGCAGAGACATCAGACTTGCCTGAACCCATACGAGCACCGGGGGTTTTCCAACCGATTGGTTTCTGAGGAAAAACACGAAGGAAGAATTTACCAACACGTTTAGTGTGGTGAGTAATGGTACGACGAGCAGATTCGATCTCAGCGGCAGACATCCAACCGCATGTTTCGGCTTTGATTCCGTAGTCACCGAAGGCAAGGAAGTTGCTGCGAGTAGCAACGCCCCCCATGGAGCCTCTGAACTCTTTTCTGTATTTACGTCTTGATGGTTGTAGCATAGTCTTTGATTGTTTTTGTGATTTTAGATAACGATGTCACCGGTATAGATCCAAACTTTGATGCCGACATAACCGGAACGAGTAAGAGCAGGTTTTTCGATATAGTCGATATTGGCACGAAGAGTTTGAGTAGGAATACGGCCTTGTTTGAATTTTTCGGTACGAGCAATTTCGGCACCGTCGATACGGCCAGAAAAAACGACCTTAACACCTTTAGCACCAGCGGCCATGACTTTTTCGATAGCTTGGTTAGCAGCACGACGGAAGGGATAACGGTGTTCAAGCTGGTTAGCAAGACGGTCGGCAATAATACCAGCGGAGAGCTCAGGATTTTTGATCTCAATTGGATGGAGGTTCACTTTGACAGCGTTTTTTGCTTTGTTGTTGATCTTGAGAAGCTTCTCAACATCTTTTTTGAGTTGTTCAAGGGATGAACCACCACGTCCGATAACGACACCGGGACGAGAAACATACATGTAAATATCAATAGTGTTAATGCTACGCTTGATCTCAATGTTGGTGATTCCAGCGAGTTTTAATTTTTCCTCCAAATAACGGCGAATTTTGTTGTCCTCAAGAACGAGTTTGCTGTAGTTCTTGAAGTTACTAAACCAGACCGATTTGGTAGGAAAGATATAGCCGGTTCTTAAAATGATTGGATTAACTTTTTTACCCATGTTTATTTAGTTTTTTTAGTGACGGCTTGTTTAGTTTTTTTAACTTCAGTCGCCTTTTTAACCTCAGCTTTAGGAGCAACAACTTTGGGAGCGGTTACTCTTAAATTCAGGGTAAGATGAGAGGAAATTCTCTCATAAGGCTTAGTACGTCCACGTCCACCGATGTGTGCACGTTTGATAGTGCGACCTTTGGTGGCGAAGGCGGAGTCAATAATGAGACTGTCAGGAGAAACCTGTTTTTGAGAAACGGCATTACCAATCCCCTGTTTGATGAGTTTGGCAATTGGGTCGGAAGCACGTTTTTGAATAACAGAAAGTTGTTTGATGGCCAAAAGTGCCGGTCTGCCAACAATTGCCTTAAGAATAAGGTTGGTTTTGCGAGGAGATACAAGCACGTGGCTGGCTTTCGCGGTGATGATAGTAATGTTTTCTTTGTTAGTAGCCATAGTAGTTTAGGTTTTGCTGAGTGTTCTCTTAACAATACGGCCGTGACCACGGAAGTTGCGAGTGAGTGAGAATTCACCGAGACGATGACCAACCATATCTTCGGTAACAAAAACTTCTTTGAAGACTTTGCCGTTGTGAACGAGGAAAGTGTAGCCAACAAACTCAGGAGGGATCTGGGAAGATCTAGCCCAGGTTTTGACGGGCTCTTTTTTGCCAGCGACTTTCATACGCTCAATTTTGATCATGAGCTTCTCGTCGACGAATGGTCCTTTGATACTGCTTCTGGACATAATTAATGGTTATAGCGATGTTTAATAATTACTTTATTACTGTATTTCTTTTTGTTACGTGTACGCTTGCCGAGAGTTCTCTTACCCCATGGAGATTTAGGAGATTTCATACCGATACCGGAACGACCTTCTCCGCCACCGTGTGGATGAGAACGAGGATCTTGGGCAACACCACGGACTTCTGGACGGCGGCCCATGTGGCGTGCGCGACCAGCTTTACCGATGATCTCTTCTTTGTGATGTTCGTTGGTCAAACTACCAATAGTAGCTTTGCAACTGCCTTTAAAAATGCGGGTTTCACCAGAAGGAAGTTTGACAGAAACGATTTCACCTTCTTTGGATTGAACTGTAGCGTAGTTACCAGCCGATCTTACCATCTGAGCACCTTTGCCAGGAGTAATTTCGAGGTTATGAATCTGGATACCGATAGGAATGTTCTTAAGGGGTAAACAGTTGCCAATTTTAATTTCAGCTGTTTCAGAAGAGATAACGACGTCGCCGATTTTGAGACCTTTGGGGGCCAAAATATAATCTTTGACACCGTTTGCGTAGACTAAAAGAGCAATATCAGCGGTACGATTTGGATCGTACTCAATTGAAGCCACCTTTGCAGAAACCGCAGTATTTCTCTTCCAGTCAAGATGACGAAGAAAACGCTTTTGGCGACCGCCTTGGTGACGAACAGTTATTTTACCAGAAAAGTTGCGTCCTGACGACTTGGGATTGATGGATTTTAGTTTTTTAGGGGTAGTCTTCATATGCTTTTAGGATTTAAGGGCGGAAAAGATTTCGATCTTTTGACCGGCTTTGATTTTAACAATAGCTTTTTTCTCAACAGAGGAAGTGACGTGACGTCCTGTGCGGTGAGATTTTTCGGTGCGAGCTCCCTTTTTGATAGTGTTGATACTCAAAACGTCAACTTTATAAAGATCCTTGATAGCTTTTTTTATCTGAGATTTGCTTGCATCAGGGGCGACTCGAAAAACGTACTTATCGAGGGCCGAGAGAGCATAGCTTTTCTCAGTAACAACAGGACTAATGATGGTATTTTGATGAACTAAAGGTGTAGACATAGTTATTTAGTTTGAGTAGAAATAACAGATTTGAGTCTTTCAACCAAAATGGTGTAAGCGGCAGGAGTGATGACAATCTTGGGACATGTTGCTACTTTGTAGGCATTTAAGCGGGAGGCCGAAAGAAGAACAACATTGTCAAGATTTCCAACTGATTTTGTAAAACCAGCGTCCTCTTTGAAGTGAACCAGGCCGAGTTTGTCGTTACCTAAAACTTTGGAGGCAGATTTGGCCGAGGAGGCTTTAATCAAAGAGGCATCGAGAAGAGACAAACGGTTTTCTTTTTGATAAAGAGAAAGAATACCCATGAGAGCTTTTATCTTCATTTTTTTGTTGAGGGATTTCGGGGCAAGTTTTAAACCCTGAGGGCCGAAGACGATACCTCCGCCAACGAAAATAGGAGCAGATTTGGCACCATGACGAGCATTACCGGTGCCTTTTTGTTTGTAAGCTTTATGTTTTGTAAGATTAATCTCTCCGCGAGTTTTAACTTTTGAAGTTCCGGCGTGAGAGTTCTCTTGGTAAACGTAGATTGCCTGAGCAAGAAGCTTGGGTGAGACCTCCAAACTGAAAACCGAAAGGTCAGACTGGCTGGTGGTTGTGACTTTTTTTGTAGCCATAGGTTTTAATTATTTGGATTCTTGGTAATAGTAATTTTCGTAAGTGAACCTCGGAAACCGGGAATGGCGCCAGTGATTTGTAGAGTTCCGGTAGCGGCATCAAAAGAATGAACCTTTAGGTTTTTGATGGTGACGTTTTCAGCACCCATATGACCGGCCATGTGTTTACCTTTGACAACTCTACCTGGAGTAGTACCTCGTCCAATGGAGCCTGGGGCACGACTACGATCAGATTGACCGTGAGTGCGGGGACCACCGTGCATACCCCAACGCTTCATAACGCCAGAAGTACCTTTTCCTTTGGAAACGGCAGTAACATTAACGGTTGATCCAGGAGTAAGGATCGAAGAAAGATCAAAGTTTTCGGCTTCTTCAATAGAAACCTCCCTAATGTATTTAGGAGTATTTTCTAGGCCGAGTTTTTTCAGTTTACCCGAAAGAGGTTTATTGGCTTTCTTTTTGGTGCCAATAGCTAAGACAGTGGCTGAATAGCCGTCTTTTTCAATAGTTTTTTGAGAAATGACTGTGTGAGGATCTACCGAAAGAACGGTCAAGGGGATCCGCTTACCTTCGACGAAGGTCTGAGTCATACTCTTTTTGGTTGCGTATACTTGTTTATTCATTTTTTTAATATTTGTATTCACCTTATATTTACGTCGCCTGCTTGGCTAGTAAACAAAAAACGCCCCCGATTTTCGGGGAAACCGAAAAACGGTGAGGGGAGTTTTTAGTAATTTAAAGAAAGCGACATATAGGTTACATCTTGATTTCAATACCGACACCGGCCGGGAGGTCAAGGTGTTGTAAAGAATCAATAGTCTTGTTGGTAGGATTCACAATATCGATGAGACGTTTGTGAGTGAGAATAGCGTATTGCTCACGAGCGTCTTTATCGGTGTGAGGAGAAGCGGTGACGATGATAACCTTCTTCTTGGTGGGCAGGGGGACAGGACCAACCACTTGAGCGCCTGAAACTAGGGCAGCCTGAATAATTTTCTTTGCTGCCTCATCGATAACACGATGATCGAAGGATTTTAGTTTGACGCGGATGCGCGGTTGGTCTGTCATGTTCAAGAAGAATAAATGTGCTAATTAATTGGTTGGAGCTTAGGCGACAACCTTGGTAATAACACCAGCGCCGACAGTGAGACCACCTTCACGAATAGCGAAGTTTTGGCCATCTGACATAGCGATTGGCTGAATAAGCTCGACAGTCATCTTGGCGTTGTCACCAGGCATGATCATCTCAACACCTTCTGGGAGTTTAACTTCACCAGTAACATCGGTGGTGCGGATAAAGAATTGAGGTTTGTAGCCAGTGAACATAGGAGTGTGGCGACCACCTTCATCTTTGCCTAGGATATAAGCCTCGGCTTCGAATTTGGTGTGAGGAGTGATGGAACCTGGCTTGGCCAAGACCTGACCTCTTTGAACATCTTCTTTTTCGATACCTCTTAAGAGAAGACCGACGTTGTCACCTGCTTGACCCTGTTCGAGTTGCTGGTGGAACATTTCAACTCCAGTGACGACTGATTTGGTGGTGTCTTTGATACCAACGATCTCGACTTCATCACCGATTTTGATGATTCCAGTTCCGATACGACCGGTAACAACTGTTCCACGACCTTTGATAGAGAAAACGTCTTCAACAGGCATGAGGAAGGGTTTATCAAGATCACGAACTGGATCTGGGATCCATTCGTCAACAGTGTCCATGAGTTTCATGATTCCTGCTTGAGCTTCTTTATCACCTTCGAGAGCTTTGAGGGCGGAAACACGAACGATTGGGGTGTCCTCTTCGAAGTGATATTTCTTTAGTTTTTCGCGGATTTCCATTTCGACCAATTCGAGAAGTTCGGGATCGGAAACGGCGTCAACTTTATTTAGAGCAACGACCAAACGAGGAACGTTGACCTGGTGAGCCAAGAGCAAGTGTTCGTTGGTTTGGGGCATAGGACCATCAGTCGCAGCGACGACCAAGATAGCACCATCCATCTGAGCAGCACCGGTGATCATGTTTTTGATGTAGTCGCGGTGACCCGGACAGTCAATATGGGCGTAGTGGCGTTTGGCAGTCTCGTAAGGAACGTGAGAAATGTTGATAGTAACTCCACGCTCTCTCTCTTCAGGAGATTTATCAATTTGATCAAAAGGAAGAGCTTCCGCTAGTCCTTGAGCAGCTAAGGTAGTAGTAATAGCCGCAGTTAAAGTGGTCTTGCCGTGGTCAACGTGACCGATAGTACCAATATTAACGTGGGGTTTGGTTCTTTGGTATGTAGCCATTTTTTATTATTTTTTATTAATTTTTATAATTGCTTTTTTTAAGCCTATTTATTTTAGCAGATTTTAACCTATTATGCCGGATTTTTCAATAACTTCGCGGCTAGACTGTTTGGTAACTCTTGATAGTGACTGGGTTCCATGTAGTAAGAAGCACGTCCAGCAGTAAGTGAGCGAATAGCGGTTGAGTAAGCGGAGAGCTCGGAGAGAGGAACTTCAGCGGTAATGACACGAGCATTTCCTCGCTGGGTTGTTCCACCAATTTGAGCACGGCGAGAGGATAGATCACCGATAATGTCACCCATGTTGGCTTCCGGAGTGGTTACTTCGACCTTCATAATAGGTTCAAGAACTACAGGACCGGCATTCTTGACAGCATCTTGAAGAGCCATGGATCCAGCAATCTTGAAGGACATTTCGGAAGAGTCAACTTCGTGGTAGGAACCATCGACAACAGCGACATCGAGATCAACCATGGGGAAACCGGCAATAATACCGTTATCAAGCGCTTCGCGGACACCTTTTTCGATAGGACTAATGAATTCTTTGGGAATGGATCCTCCAACAATTTTATTGGTAAAGGTGAAACCTTCGCCACGAGATTTAGGAGTAACGACCAAAACGGCGTGACCATACTGACCGCGACCACCGGATTGACGAATGTATTTTCCTTCACCTCTGGCCTCTTTGGTAATGGTTTCACGGTAAGCGACTTGAGGAGCACCGGTAGTAGCGTCGACTTTAAATTCACGACGAAGACGGTCGACCAGGATTTCTAGGTGAAGCTCGCCCATACCGGAGATAACGGTTTGACCAGTTTCTTGGTTGGTTTTGATCTTGAAAGTTGGATCTTCTTCGGCAAGACGACCTAAAGCAAGATCGAGTTTTTCCTGATCAGCTTTGGTTTTTGGCTCAATAGCAAGAGAGATAACTGGATCTGGGAACTCGATAGATTCGAGAACTATTGGATGACCTTCATCACAAAGAGTGTCACCTGTTTTGGTAGCTCTAAGACCCACAACGCCTACGATTTCTCCTGCACCGACTTCGGGAATTTCTTCACGAGAGTTTGCGTGCATGAGCATTAAGCGTCCAATACGTTCTTTTTCTGCTTTACTGGCATTGTAAACATAAGAACCGGCTGAGATCTTGCCAGAGTAAACACGAACATAGGTGAGTTTACCGACATGGGGATCAGCCTGAATCTTGAAGGCTAGACCAGAAAAGGGTTCAGCCGGATCAGGTTTGCGAACTTCAGGTTCGTTAGTTTTGGGGTTTGTGCCTTGGGTATCTTCGATATCTAAAGGTGAAGGAAGGAAGTCAACAACAGCGTCGAGGACCGGCTGAACACCTTTGTTGCGAAGACATGAACCAGGGAAAACAGGAACTATGAGGTTGCCTATTGTGGCAACACGAAGAGCAGTTTTGAGTTCAGAGATAGAGAGTTCCTCGCCATTGAGGTATTTCTCCATCAATTTTTCATCGTTTTCAACAATAGACTCAATAAGCTTGGCGCGTTCGGATTCACATTGATCAGCTATGTCGGATGGGAAGCCTTCAAGAATATCGTATTTTGCACCAGTTTCGTCTCCCTGCCAGATAAGATGTTTCTTTTCGAGCAGAAGGGCGATACCTTTAAAGGTATTTTCAACACCGATAGGAAGAGCCATGATGGCTGTCTTGGCTCCAAGTTTTTCGTGGACGTCTTTAATGGTAGCCATAAAATCAGCACCCAAAACGTCCATTTTGTTGATTAGAGCGATACGAGGAACTTTGTATTTGTCAGCCTGACGCCAAACAGTTTCAGTTTGAGACTGAACACCGGAACCGGCATCAAGAACGATAATACCGCCATCAAGAACACGCAAGGAACGCTCAACTTCAGCAGTGAAGTCAACGTGCCCTGGAGTATCGATAATGTTGAAACGGCATTCCTCTTTGAGATTAGAATCAGGAAGAACAGGGGTCCAGAAAGTGGTGGTTGCGGCGGAAACGATAGTGATACCACGCTCACGTTCTTGGTCCATCCAGTCCATTTGGGTGTCACCCTCGTCGATGTCACCGATTTTGTATGTTTTGCCGGTATAGAAAAGAATACGTTCTGTGGTAGTAGTTTTACCAGCATCGATATGGGCGATAATACCAATATTTCTCACACGACTGAGAGGGATTTGTTTCGAGACGGCTGCAGCCATACTTTTTTTATAGTTTGATCAATAATAATATTTGCCCTTCGAGTACGGAGGACGAGACGAGGAAAATAGGTCCAAAAACAGGACATAATTTCACGAGCTTAATTGTACCACAGCAGGATGGTTATTTACGATGGAAATGCCTTTTACCTTTTGAGTGATGATGACTTTCGGGGTAAGAGGATTGAACCTGACGATAGAAATCCGGAGCAATTTCTTTTAGCCAACTTCGTTTGATCTCGAGACAGTTACAGGCAAAAGTTTTGCCACGAGGGCTGATAAAGATTTCATTGGAAATAATTAGAGAACCTTTAGCAGGGAGACGATGGAACAGGATTGATCCCGGATGCACGAAAATATTATTCTTTGTATCGTCGATTTTACGGAATGATGATCGGCCGACACTTTGCATAAGATTGCCAAGGAGACCGGCGGCAATAGCTTTGCCCAAAGAGTTTTTATCGATAAAGTTCGAAAGGTGCACATCAAAAGTAATGTCATGAGCTTCGAGAACATCGAGAATATCTTGGCGTACATTTCTAGCTTCTGCGAGGGCTTTTTCGTTAAGATAATTTTTCTTGGCCCAGGTATCACTAAAGTCACTTTTTTCGTAGCTTTTCCAAACATTAAGTAAGATATCGAAGTCCGACTCGGCATCTTTTTGGAACTTGTGATGAGCTCTGTCTGCATCCAGCTGAAGTTCCTCTTCCGAAGGTCTGACAAAAATGTTTTTGCCGTCAAGGAAGGAAGCGATGATAGTAACAGCATTTACGCACTGAAGGTCGGATTTTAGGGCTTCAATGATCATGCGGCCCAGATGAGGTTCAAGACTAAGTTCAACTAACCACTCGCCGACCTCAGTAAGCTGGCCATTGTCATCAAGGGCACCTAGAGTATTAAGGCTCTTCAGGGCTTGTCTAATAGCTTCCTTTCCAGGGTGATCTAAAAAGTCGAAACCTTCAATGTCGCGGATACCAACCTTCTTCATGGCCAGTATAACCTGAGCCAGATTTGAGCGTTGAATCTCTGGAGTAGGAAAAAGAGGTCGCCTTTTGAGGCTATCTTCAGAAAATAAACGGTAACAGTAACCCGGAGCGGTACGACCGGCTCGGCCTTTTCGCTGTTCTAGACCACTGAGAGCATGTTCTGTCAGGATGAGCTGTTCCGTGCCTGATCGGGGGTTAAATTGATTTTGTTTGATTAACCCAGAATCGATGACATGGATGATACCGTCGATGGTGATCGAAGTTTCGGCAATGTTGGTGGCAACAATAATCTTGCGTTTATCCATGGGCTCAAAAATACGATCTTGGTCTTCGGGCTGCATTTCAGAATGGAGTGGAATAAGCTCAATATCCTTTTCACCTACTAGAGAGGTTATCTTTTCGACGGTGTCGGCAATCTCCTGTTTCCCAGGCATGAAGATGAGAATATCGCCGTCCAGGTGTCGATCAATAATTGACTTAACTTTTTCGGCAGCACCTTGGGTGAAGTCATAGTTGAAGGACACTTCATCTTCATAAGAAACCTGAACCGGAAATACTTTCCCTTCAATAGCCACGGAGTTTTCTTGATCACCATTGCCAATGTAGGATGCAAAGCGATTTCTCTCTATAGTGGCTGAAGTAATAACAACACGAACCTGGTCAAGACCTGATTGCTGGCGGCGTTTATTGACATCTTTAAGGAGACCAAGACAAAGATCAATGTTGAGGCTGCGTTCGTGGGCTTCATCAATCATGACAACGGAGTATTCCGTGAGAAGAGGATCAAACTGGATTTTTCGAAGAAGAATACCATCGGTCATGAAAGTAATGTCGGTTTGGGGGTTGGTGATATTTTCGAAGCGAACGTGATAACCAACTTGATCACCAACTTCTGACTCCATCATACCGGCGACACGTTCGGTAATGCTCTTTGTCGCGACACGACGAGGTTGAGTAACAGCAATACCACCCTCGAGTCCAAGTTCATCACGAAGTTCGAGAAGAAGCGGGGGCAAACAGGTGGTTTTGCCCGAGCCGGTTTCACCAATTAGGACAAAGTTAGAATGAAGACGGATTTCCTGACGAAGGTGTTCTCGAAGTTGGACTACGGGGAGATTATCAAGATCTAAAAAAGCATATTCCGAGGATCGGTTACCACAAGTTTTTTCTGGTTGTTTTTGATTAGTTTCGACCATATGAGCTGAGCAAGATTAACACAGTTATGGCCAAATGAGTATAAGGAAAACAAAAATACAGGGGGCTTAACTAAAAGTTGGATGTTTGCGCAATTTACAAAAAAGAGCGCCGTGAGGCGCTCGGGGGGTAGACTATTCTGGTTCGGAAGGGGGTGGAGAATCGTCGGTGTGGAAGTGTATAAGTTCTTCCGTGGTGATGTCCCGAGGTTTCTCCGGTTTCCGAGGATCGGAGTTTCCAGAGGGTGGCGATTGAAGATTCCCTAAATTATTTTGATCGGTCAATTACTCCTCCTTAAAGTGCGTGGTGGGCATATTTTACAACAAAAAGTCCCCTATCAGGGGACTTTTTGAATTGATTGACAATTTTTAATTACCAACGGAAGTGAGCGAAGGCTTTATTGGCTTCGGCCATCTTGTGAGTGTCGAGTTTCTTCTTGATAGCTGCACCGGTGTTTTCATGGGCTTCCATGATTTCGGCTGCAAGTTTGTCGGCTAAGGTTCTTGTGGGGTTGTTGGAACGGGCCTTAGCGGCGGCAATAATCCAACGGATAGCAAGAGTGTCGCGACGCTCGGGACGAATGGGAGAAGGTACTTGATATGAAGCACCACCTACACGACGAGAACGAACTTCAATGGTGGGTTTAACGTTTTCGATAGCTTCAGAAAGGTACTCCAAACCATCCTTACCTGATTGTTCGGCGATAAGTTCGATAGCTTTATAGATTTGTTTGGCAGCGACGGATTTTTTGCCATCGAGCATACAACCGTTGATGATTTTGGCAACCAACTGACTACCGTAAATCGGATCGGTTTGTACTTTTTTGGCGGGGGTTTTCTTTGATCTCATAGGATTTTATTTTGCACTGGGGCGTTTGGTACCGTATTTGCTACGACTGGTACGGCGTTTTTCGATACCGGCGGTATCGAGTTTGCCACGAATAATATGGTATTTGACACCAGGTAGATCACGAACGCGGCCACCACGAATCAAAACAATACTGTGTTCGGCCAAGTTGTGGCCCTCACCCATGATGTAGGCGGTGACTTCTTGTTTGTTAGAAAGTCTCACACGAGCAATTTTACGAAGCGCGGAGTTTGGCTTCTTGGGGGTCATAGTTTTGACCTGAAGACAAACACCAGCCTTTTGAGGAGACTGGGTCTCCACCATGCGACGTTTAACGGAGTTGAAACTCTTGCGAAGTGCAGTAGTTTTGACTTTTGTGGCAGTACTATGACGGCCCTTCTTGATTAATTGATTAGTTGTAGGCATAACAGGCGTATATTTTATCAGATGTTCTCGATTTTTGCTCTCAGCTTACTGGTAGGCACCAAGCGACCGATAATAACGTTTTCCTTCATACCGATGAGGTGATCAATTTTCCCTTGAACAGCGGCGTCGGTGAGAACGGAAGTGGTGTCTTGGAAAGAAGCGGCGGAGAGCCAAGAATCAGTGTGAAGTGCAGCTCTAATAGCACCAAGAATCAAATTCGTGGCTGTGGCTGGTTCACCACCCTCGGCGATGACGGCTTCGTTGGCCATCTCATAAGCACCACGACTGATTACGTCTCCAGCAACTAGAGCAGTGTCTCCGACAGAGTCGATGCGAACATAATCGCACATCTTGCGGATGACAACTTCAAAGTGTTTGTCGTGAATACTAATACCTTGGGATTCATAGATCGACTGGATCTCACTAATGAGATAGTTTTGGGTGGCTCGTAAACCTTTGATTCTGAGGAGTTCTTTGATGTCCAGTCCTCCGGAAGAAAGTGGAGTACCGACAGAAACGAGATCGCCATCAGATACTTTGAGGGTCATAGCAAGAGGTACGAGATACTCTTTACGATCTTCCTTGGTTTTACCTGTAGGAGTAATCGTAACGAGATTACCATTATCTGTCTCAACCACTTTAACCTTGCCAGATACTTCCGAGAGAGGAGCAACAAGTTTGGGAGTACGTACTTCAAGAAGTTCTGTCACACGGGGAAGACCTTGGGTAACGTCTGTTCCGCCAGCAGCACCTCCTGAGTGTTTGGTACGCATGGTTAACTGAGTACCAGGCTCACCGATGGATTGAGCGGCAACGATACCTACCGGATCACCAATGATGGCAGTCTTGTTGGAAGCGGCGTTGTGACCATAACACTTGGTACAGAGACCGAAGCGTAGCTTACAGGTGATAGGAGATCTTACTTCGACTTCTTTGACACCGTCGTTTTCGATAATGGCGGCTATTTCTTCGGTGATCATTTCACCGGCGTCGACTAGGACTTTCTTGGTTTTGGGAGAAACGACTTTCTTGGCCGCAAAACGATGAACAATGCGCTTACCGAAAATTTTGGTGCGTTCTTCTGCAGAAATAGTGATGAACTCATCGGTACCACAGTCTTCGGCACGAATAATAGCGTCATGACTGACGTCGACTAAACGACGAGTAAGATAACCAGCGTCGGCGGTACGTAAAGCAGTATCTGTCAGACCTTTACGAGAACCTCTAATGGAAGTAACGTACTCGAAGATAGAAAGACCTTCGCGGAAGTTACCCTTAATAGGAAGTTCGATCAAGTTACCTAGAGGATCAGCAATAAGTCCACGCATAGCGGAAAGCTGTTCGATGGAGTTTTTGGTGACACGACCAGAAGCGGAGTCAATGACTAAACGAATAGGATTGGTCTTGGAGAAGGTTGCCCAGGTCTTTTCAGCCAGATCAGCAGCGGTTTCGCGCCACATATTGATGGTAAGTTTGCTTCTTTCACTATCAGTGATTAAACCAAGCTTGTAGTTGTCCTCAATCTCAGCCGCTTTTTTGTTTCCTGCAGCAATAACTTCAGCTTTTTGACCGTATGTTTCGTTATCGGAGATGGCGAAACTGAAACTACTGACTGTTGCGTACTCGAAACCAATGTTTTTGACAGCATCGATGAGTTTGACGACACGTTTGGTATCACAAGTTTTGATAGCACGAGCAAACAAATTGGACATATCCTTACCGGTGTAACTCTTATTTTGGAACTCCCATTCTTCGGGGAGAATCTGATTGAAGATGATACGACCCACAGTGGTCTCGACCAATTCAACGTTTTTGGGGTTTAGGCGAACGCTGATGGGTTGTCTGACGGCAATGATCTTATTTTCATAGGCAGTAATAGCCTCAGCGGCACTACCAAATGGATAAGGATAGATTGAAAGGGTTTCGTCGATAGAAGTTAGGTAATAGACACCAACGGCCATTTCTTTACGGGAAGGAATGTTGACACTTTGTCCGGATGAAGGTTTAAGAAGGTTGAACTGAGGCAACATGTATTTCTTGGCCTCGCGAATAGCTTTTTTGGTTAGTGGCACATGGACGGCCATTTGGTCTCCATCAAAGTCAGCGTTAAAACCTTCACAAACAACCGGGTGTAAACGAATAGCAGACCCATCAACAAGAACGGGCATGAAAGCCAAAATAGAGAGCTTGTGGAGTGTAGGAGCACGGTTTAAAAGGATGGGGTGTTTCTTGGTAATTCTTTCCAAGATATCAAAAACCTCAGGCTGACGTTTTTCTATCAAAGCTTTGGCGGCTTTGACGTTGGGAGCAAGATCTTGCTTGATGATCTCATGAAGAACGAAGGGCTTGAACATTTCAAGAGCCATGTCTTTGGGAAGACCACACTGATTTAACTTAAGCTCAGGACCAACGACGATAACGGAACGACCCGAGTAATCGACACGTTTACCCAAAAGATTTTGGCGGAAACGACCCTGTTTACCTCTAAGCATGTCAGAAAGGGATTTGAGGGTTTTGCCGGTACGGGAACGACGAGTGGAACGAGCTTGAGAGGAGTCGATAAGGGAGTCAACTGCTTCCTGAAGCATGCGTTTCTCGTTTCTTAAAATAATCTCAGGAGCACCAAGGTCGATCAAATGTTTCAAACGATTATTACGATTGATAACACGACGATAAAGGTCATTTAGATCTGAGGCCGCAAAGCGTCCACCAGAAAGCTGCACCATTGGACGAAGGTCAGGAGGAATAACCGGAAGCACAGAAAGAACCATCCATTCCGGTTTTACTTTGGAGTCTAGTAAACCGCGAACAACTTGAAGACGCTTGGTGGCTCTGAGACGTTTGGCTTCGGAGTTACTGTTGGCATCTTCTTTTAACTGAGCTGAAAGTTCTTCAAGATTGATCTTTTGAAGAGCTTCAAGAATAGCTTCTGATCCCATCCCGGCGGTTAACCAGTCAGTGAGGTCATATTCAGCCAGTTTGGCGTATTCAGAGTCAGAAAGTAAAGAATTAACCTGAATTTTTTCAATGACCGAACTAAGCTTGTTATAGATTTCTTCGGTATAGGCAAACTCAACAACCATTTGTTCTCTGAGAGAAGCAATTTTTTGCTTAGTTTTTTGTTTGAGGTCCTCGGACTTGATTTCCAGTTCGTCTTTTGCCTTGGTCTTTTTCTTAACATCTTTAAGTTCTTGGAGACCTTCTTTTTTGACGTCTTCGATCTGTTTATCAAAGTTATCTCGAACCTCGTCTAGCTTAGCTTCTTTTTGAGTAGTAATACCCTTTTGGGCTTCTTCACGTTTATCTTCATCGACAGCCATAACGAGATATTTACTGAAGTAAATGACAGAAGTTAGAGCTTTGGGGGAGATATCCAGAAGAAGAGAGAGTTTTGAAGGGGCTCCTTTGAAGAACCAAACGTGGGCAACAGGAGCGGCGAGCTCAAGATGACCCATACGTTCACGTCTGACGCGACTTAGGGTAACCTCAACTCCACACTTGTCACAGACAATACCTTTGAAACGGACACGTTTGTACTTACCACAGTAACATTCCCAGTCTTTGACAGGTCCAAAAATTCTTTCACAGAAAAGACCGTCTTTTTCAGGTTTCTGAGTACGGTAGTTAATGGTTTCAGGTTTGGTAACTAAACCATGAGACCATTTGCGAACGTCTTCTGGACTGGCTAGTCTGATTTGTAAACCGGAGAAATCGACAATGTTGTTCATAGGTTTTATTTATTCTTCACTTGCGTTGGTAACACCCGCTTCAGCGGCTTCTTCGGAAACTTCTTCCGGTTGTCCTTCATTTTCTTCTTCCTCGTCTTCGAAGGTAGCAGCTTGGAGTTCTTCACTCATGGCTGTGGCTTCGGAGATCTCTGCCGCAACATCAGGTTTGATGGCGGTTTGATCTTCCTCAGCAACTTCGACTGAGCCGGTTGGAACGATGGCCAACCCAAGAGAGTTAAGCTCTTTGGTAAGGACTTTGAATGACTCTGGAACAGAAGACATGGGGATAGTTTCGCCTTTGACAATGGATTCGAAGGCTTTGGAACGGCCAACGACGTCATCAGACTTGATAGTAAGCATTTCTTGGAGTGTGTAGGCAGCTTTGTGTGCTTCGAGAGCCCAGACTTCCATTTCTCCCAAACGCTGACCACCCATTTGAGCTTTACCTCCAAGAGGTTGCTGAGTAACTAAACTGTAGGGTCCAATAGAACGAGCATGAGTCTTGTCTTCGACCATGTGATTTAGCTTGATGATGTAGGTTACACCAACGGCAGTTTCTTGATCAAAAGCTTCACCAGTACGTCCATCGTAGAGCTGGATTTTGCCCGAAACCGGAAGACCTGCTTCTTTGACGACCGAGGCAATCTTGTCTTCGGAAACCGGTTCAAAAACAGGAACAGAGAAACGTTTGTTGAGTATGGCACCGGCGAAACCTAGTTCGGCTTCCATAAGCTGACCTAGATTCATACGAGAAAGAACTGAAAGAGGTGAGATGAGGATGTCCATGGCAGTACCGTCGGCCATGTGAGGCATATCGGCTTGAGAAACAATCTTACTGATGACTCCTTTGTTTCCGTGGCGACCGGCAACTTTGTCACCGACAGTGATTTTTCTTAGCTGGGCAACTTTAATTTTGATTTGTTTGATGACACCGGCATCAAGCTCGTCTCCTTCTTCGCGGTTTAGGACGCGAACAGAGATAATGACTCCCTGCTCACCGTGAGGCATTCGCAGAGAAGTATCACGAACTTCACGGGCTTTCTCACCAAAAATGGCTCGGAGTAAACGCTCTTCAGCAGTGAGTTCTGTTTCGCCTTTAGGAGCAATTTTGCCAACTAGGATATCGTTGGGACCGACAACGGAACCGATAGCAATGATACCGTCGTTATCGAGGTTTCTGAGATCAGATTCGGCAACGTTGGGGATATCGCGAGTTAGCTCTTCGGGTCCAAGCTTTGTATCCATAACATCACAAGTGTGTTCGTGGATATGAACAGAGGACAAGAGATCTTCTTTGACACAGCGATCAGAAACAACGATGGCATCTTCGTAACCAAGACCTTCAAAAGCAGCGTAGCCGATGAGAAGGTTTTGACCAAGGGCGAGCTCACCATTTTCGGCAGCCGGTCCGTTGATGATGACGTCCCCTTTCTTAACTTTGTCTCCAAGATCAACTAAGGGGTGTTGATTGTAGGAAGTGTCTTGAGAAGAGTTACTGTATTTGCGAATAGAGTAGGTAACAATATCCTTGTTGACCTCAATAAAACCGTAGTCAAAAGGAGAGATTTTTGAAGCAGCAATTTTTGCATTTTCGGCAGTAACTTTTAGGGAGATGTGGTCAGCGTCAACGGAGATAACTTCACCGTCGAACAGTGATTTCACAACCCAGCCCATGCCTTGAGCCACGGAATTTTCCATACCGGTACCGACAATAGGAGCAGATGGTTTAACCAAGGGCAAAGCTTGAGTAAGGTGGTGCGTACCCATAAGAGCACGAGTACCTTCGTCTTGCTGAATGAAAGGAATTAAGGACGCGGATGTTCCCAAAACCTGTCGAGGGACGACATCAATGTATTGAATAAGATTAACGTCAACTTCGATATATTTCCCTTGGAAACGAGCAGGGACCCATTTCTGTGTAATAACATTACCATCACGCTCAATACCTGCGTGGGTAATGTAGGCATCTTCCTCATCATCGGCAGCGAGATAGATAATTTCTTTACCGATTTGGTAGGTAGATTTTCCTCCTTTGGTGACTTTTTCAACCTTGAGATAAGGAGATTCGAGGAAACCAAAGTCGTTGATACGAGCGTAAAGCGCAAGATAAGTAACCAAACCAATGTTTGGACCTTCGGGAGATCTTACCGGACAGATACGGGAATACTGAGAAGAGTGAATATCACGCATGGAGAAACTGGCACGTTCTCTGGTGATACCACCAGGACCCATGACAGAGATACGACGAAGGTTATCAATTTCCGAAAGAGGATTAACTTGATCGAGAATTGAAGAAAGTCTGTTGCGGCGGAAGAACTCGGTGATGGCGGAGATAATTGGACGAGGGTTAACGAAAGCAGCCGGAGTTGGAAGCTCATCTGGTTTGGCAAGAGACATCTTTTCCTTGATGGAACGTTCGAGTCTTAGAAGTCCTGCTTTGAATGAAGTTTGGTTGACAAGTTCACCAACACAGCGAAGACGACGATTGGCCAAATGATCAATATCATCAGTTTTTCCTTTACCGTTTTGGAGACTAATCAAATACTTGATTGAACCAACAAAATCATCAACACTTAAAGTGACGTGTTGTCTGTCAACCGGAGTAGAGATACCGAGTTTACGGTTCATCTTGTAACGACCAACAGTACCAAGATTGTAGCGACGAGAATCGAAGAACATTTGGTGAAGTAAGGCTTTGGCGTTTTCAAGAACGGCAGGTTCTCCAGGACGAACTTTTTGATAGAACTCTAGCAAAGCTTCTTCTGTGTTGGTAGTAGTGTCTTTTAGAAGCGTGGTAGCGATGTATTGATGATCTTTGTCAGTATCAACCTCGGCAAAGAGAGCGACGATTTCTTCGTTGGTACTGAAACCTAAAGCACGAATAAGAGTAGTGGCAGAAATCTTGCGATGACGATCAATACGGACCGAGAGATGATCGTTGCGACTTACCAAAACCTCAAGCCAGGAACCACGCATGGGGCGAATTTCGGCCTGATGAATAGCACGACCTGAGTGAGGATCAACTTCGCGAGTGAAATAAACACCAGGAGAACGAACAAGTTGGTTAACAACGACACGTTCAACACCATTAATGATGAAAGTACCTGTGGAGGTCATCATGGGGATATCACCAAGGAAAATTTCCTGTTGCTGGGTGGCTTTGGAGTGAAGATTGGTCAGTTTGACAGTAGCCCAAAGAGGAGCTTCAAAAGTGACGCCTTTTTCGATGGCAAGTTTAGGGGAGATTTTGGGTAAACCAATGCGATTACTAAGAAATTCAAATTCAAATACCTTACCGGTGAAGTCTTTGATAGGGTTTAGTTCGGTGAGAGACTCACTTATACCTTCTTCGAGAAATTGTTTGTATGAATCAAGTTGAATCTGAGTCAGGTTCAATTCTGGTAATACAGGGGAAATTTTGCCCCAGTTTTCACGATTGGTTTGTTTATTCATCCGTTTTTTGGATTTAAGGAAAAGTAAATAACAATGGACAACAGACGAAAACCTGACCGAGACAAATTCCAGCCAAGTTTATAGCAGTGGCAATAGGATATCATAAAATCAAGGCCGTTGTCAACCTGGAGATTTTTGTTTACTGACAGTCCTTTTGGAGATAAGTACAGACGTTTTGGTTGTGTTGTTCAATAGTGTTAGCAAAGTGAATCTGGCCGTTATTGTCATGAAGATAGAACCAGGCTGAAGTAGTTTTGGGGTTGGCGGCGGCGGCAAGGGCGGATTTTCCCGGATTACTTATTGGCTTGGGAGGAAGACCCTGATTGATATACGTGTTGTAGGAAGATTTGTATTGAAGATCGGCTTTACTTAAAGACTTTGGCCACCAGTCACAGTCAAGTTTTTTACATTTGGCAGTAGAAAGAGCGTACTGAACCGTGGCATCAATCTGCAGTGGCCAACTGGCCTGAAGACGGTTTTCAATAACGCCAGCAATCTCGGGCATTTCGTCTGAGTTCGCCGCTTCTCTCTCTAAAAGAGAGGCAATGATAATAATTCTGTCAGTGTTTTTGGTGCTGATTTTTAATTGATCGGCAATTTGGATGAAACGGTCATCGAACTTACCGATGATGGTACGAGTGTCGGACTTTGGATCAAAATCATAGGTATCGGGAAAAAGTCGACCCTCTTTGCTTTCGGTGAGAGACAGGAATTCAGATGTCGCAAACTTGGCACCGTCTACTTCCTTAAAAGCTTTTTCTAGAATGACTGCAATTTCCTGACGCCGCAGACCTTCAGGGATGGTGACTCTAACCTGTCTGACGGTAGCGTGAGTAAGAGCTTTGGCAATATCGGTAAGACTCATGTCTGGGGAGAGACGGAAGAATCCAGCCTGGATTTTGTTGGAAATACCCAGTGTGACAACGGTAATTTTGAAGGCTGAACGAGAACGAATGAGTTTCATGGCACTGAGCTCCTGACCAATACGATCAACACCCCAACCAGTTTTTATTTCGAATTCAACTGGGGAGGTTTGACTGTAAGTGACTGGCCGAGTTGAAATGTAAAACCAAAAAAAGAACCCAAAAGCAAGAATGCCTAGGGCAACTAGCAAACGTCCCAAACCTAAAAATGAGTGATTAGACTTCGCTGAGGAGTGCACGGCGGTAAGTATTTGTTTTAGGGTTGTAAATAAAAATGCGGCCACATTTACAGGTAACCTGATCGCAACCTTTTACGGTTTTTGAAGGTACCCTCTCACCTTCGGTAAGAGAAGTGCCACACCCAACACAAGAGCCCTTAGAAAGGAGCCAGGCCTGGACAGGGGCGATAATGTTCTTGAACATATGTTTATTGTATCAAAGAGAGTCGAGGTAGTCCTCGAGAATTAGAGCAGCGGCGGTTTGATGTTCAGTTTGCTGACGACGGGAAAGATTTTTGCCGGTATTTTTGAGAAGAGATTTGGCTGACCGAGAAGAAAGATCCTCTGAGAAAAGCACAATTTCGCCTGAGAATACTTTGGCTAACTTTTTTTGAAAACATTGGACACTTTCGACTAGAGGCCCATGATGAGGAATGCCGATAACAATAGTGTCTGGATTGATTTTGGCGATAAAAGGTAAAAGTTTACCCAGGAGTTTATCTGTATTTGTTTCAAAGATGGTAGTTAGGGGTTCTGCCAAAATCCCCTCGTGGGAAATAGCGAGGCCAGTGTGGGCAGTACCAAGGTCGAGACATAAAATAACGGACATGGGTTGATTATATGGCAGTTGGTATGTTTTATTGTCAATCCGAAATGAGAGTACCTTCTACAACGAGACGTCTAAGAGTAGTTCCAGGAGGAACACAAGTAATAACTTTGATCGTCTTTGACGAATAGTTCTGTTTGAGAACCCAAAGTTCTGAAGGTTTTACTTCGATAGTATTGGTCACACGATAGGTGTATTCCTTGTCAACATACTTAACGATAATATCGGAGCCTACTTTGAGTTTGGTGAGATTGGAAAAAATGGTGGTGTATTTTTTGGAGTCATAGAACTGGGGTAAGGTGGAATGACCAAAAATAACCGGAGATCCTGATTGTCCTGGGAGAGCAGTTTGAGGGTACTGAACCAAATGTTTGGTGAGATCTTCATCAAAAAGAGCAACTTCGGCATCGGTAAGACCGAGCGAGGGAATAGATATCAAGTAGGTATCAGGAATATCAGGATTGTATTCTTTTTGATTGGCGGCAAAAAGATTATTTTGGCCACTCCCCGGGAACCAAGTACTAGCTTTGGTGTAGTCAAGATCGGTCAGAACTTTGGGTTCTTGATCGGAACTGGCTTTGGTTTCGTAATAAACCGGAGAGAGAAGTCCGGAGTCATTTGACTGCGAAGGTTTTAGAGTTTTGAGTTGATAACTAACAACTGGGTAAGCAACAGCACCGAGAATACCAAGTCCTAGGGCAGAGATTAGAGTGGGTACTGTCTTAAGATAAAGAGGTATTCTTCTGCCGGGATGAGGGTTTTTGGCAGTTGCTTTTTTGTAACCGTAAAGCATGTTAGTTGGCAACTAAAGAGAACTTGATTTTGGATAGCGGCAGAATTTTGGTATAGACGGGTATTGCCGGACTAATTCTGACATTTAAGTGATCAAAACCTTGAATAGTGGTAAAAAGAGGGCGAATACCGGAAACTTGTTTACCTTTGACAAAACTCTTGTATTTTTCCTCGTCGATTATGGGAAAAATACTGGCTTCGACATCGACCTTTGCCTGGTAGACTTTGTCAACAAGTGAAGGTGTGGCCAGTTTGATAGCGGTATTTCCTTGGAAGATCTCAGAACCGGCGGGAATTTGAGAAGCGATTTCGGTAGACACTAGCTGATAAAGACTGTCATCCGAGTAAACAAGGGTTTCGGTCGAACCTTCGAGACTAAGGTTGAGATTGGTAGCTTCTTCCCCGACGTTTTTATCGAAGGTTTTTTTGGTAATCGCAAAATCAGATAGAACTAGAGAACTGAATCCTGGGGTTTGAGCTTGAGTTGATTGCTGAACTTGGGCTTTTATTTTGTCTGTGGCTGTCTGTAAAAGTTTGTCTTGATCTGCTTTGGAAACAGCGCGGACTGCCCGGGACGTGCCGCCGGAAAAATCTGTATCGGCAACTGCATAGGCAACACTTCTGGAATAGTTGTCAACCGAGAAAGTGGTGTTTTTGGATAAATTGTAGTCAGCCCCGATTTTTGATGCGGTAACACCGACACCTGTGGCTTTGCCATAGGTTTCCTGAAAGGTAAGCGGGTCGGCGCTCTTGGAGGCAATGGTGACAGCGTCGTTTAGAGAATATGCATATTTGCCGTTTTCGGAAAGAATGGTAGCTCCGGCTTTGAGAGTAATTGGAGAAACTGATTTGTTGGCAATAGTGATAGTGCCGGAGGCTTTGTCGCCAACAGTGGCTTCACCTGAAGTTTCGATTGAGTCTTGGGTATTCCCTGAAACTACTTTTTTGGAGGCTAGAAGAGTCGGAATGCCAGAGACTGAGCTTTCAGCAATGGCAATAGTAAACTGGCTGGTAATTTTTTGTGGTTTGAAAGAGATTAAAATTTCTGCTTCTCCAAAGATAAGATAAGCAATGAAACCAAGAAGTAGAAGTGCTGGGGCGGCAAGAAGATAGAGAAGTGATGGTTTCCCCTTGGTAAATTTGGGAAAAGAAAATTTGGGAACTTTGGGTAGGGTTAGAGCAAATTGAGGTTTGCTAACAGGAGTTTCTTCGACTTGAGGAGGAGTTACTTCAGCGTCTTGGGCATCGGCGGTAAAGGCATATTCCGGTTCATCAGAGACAGCTTGCGGCTCGGGGGTGATGTCTTTTTCCACCGATTCCGGGGCGGTTGTTTCTTCGTAAGTAAAGCCGAGATCGGTGATGGAACTAGGAGTGTTTTGGGGGACAACAATGTTGGATTCTTCTTTAGGTAAAGCAGAATTGTCGTCAGAAGAGTCATCTTTGGCAACTCCAGAATTGTTGTACTCGATGGCTTCCAGGCCGCCGGTGAGAGCAATAGCTTTAATACTAAAATCAACCGGAAGAACCTCAACTTTGGGCATGTGTTGGAAGGAAAGGCGCTCTTGCCAAGGGTGAGAGGTTATACGCTGTTCTTCTTCCTCGAGATTACCTCCATTGGTGAGAATGAATCTAGATGGGAAGTTTTCGTCACTTATGGTGGTGAGCCCTTCTTCGACGTCTTGAGCAATGTCGCCTGAGCGAGCCGCTTCTTCGGACGAAGTAATTTCTCCTTGTTTGATAACAGAGACTACGACTTTGGTAGTGTAGATCTCAAGAAGAATAGCTGTTGGGGGAATACCTTCCAGCTTTTTCATGTAGTGAGCAATGGCTGAGTTAATCGGTACCATGCCGATCGGAGATAATTCCAGTTCTTTAACGAGACGATTCAGAAGTCTGTTTTTGCTGGCATGAATTTTGCCATCCTCGATCCAGGTGTCAGGTAGACCAAAAATTACTTTTCTTGGCTGAGCGTTTATGGCTCTCACCGCTTGCTCAAGTGAGGCATCCACGCCATTGATTAACGATTCTTCGTCTGCCCAGGACTCGTAAGAACCGATGTTGACAATAGCAGGCGTCCCTTCAGTTACTCCCCAGAGAGCTGTCTTGATGAGCGATTCGTGAATTTCGATGGCCAGATAGTATTCTGGTTCAACGGTTTTTGTCTTATTTCCAAATAAGTTAACTAGGTTCATGTTTACTTGCCCTCGAGGGGCTTTTACATGTCAAACTGTAGATAAAGACGGCGCGTTCCGGCGCCAAGAGACTCTTGTTTGACTATCTTTATCTTAGCAAGTTCTGCCGTGTTCGTCACATGTGGTCCGCCGCAGATCTCTTTGGAGAAAGGATTCTTGGAGTTACCGATCGTGTAGACACTAACAACGTCGGGATATTTCTGACCGAAAAAAGCAAGAGCGCCGGAAGCGGTTGCCTTATCTTTGGGCATTTCTGAGCGAGAAACAGGCAACTTTTCGACGATTTTTTGGTTGATAAGATCTTCAACTAATTTTAGTTGTTCATCGGTTAATTTTTCTGGATGATTAAAATCAAAACGAAGTCTTTCGGAGGTATTGTTGGAACCCTTTTGGCCAACATGATCACCAAGAATCTGACGAAGAGAAGCCTGCAAAAGATGGGTAATGGTGTGATATTTCATATTGGTCTCGGAGTGATCGGCCAAACCGCCTTTGAACATACCGGCTGAAGCAGAACGAGAAAGTTCTTTGTGTTTTTCAAACTCTTTCTCAAACTGTTTGGTATCGATCTTGATGTTCATTTGAGAAAGAATTTCGGAGGTGATTTCCATGGGGAAACCGTAGTTTTGATAGAGATCAAAAGCGGCTTTACCATCGATATGGGGATTTTTTTCTAGTTCTTTTACTCCCTTATCTAGAGAAATACCGAACTTTTTGATTTCGGATCTGATGGTTTCAAAAATGGGTGGTGTGTCTTTTTTGACATCGAAATAGAGAGGTGAATAAAACTGGGCCACGAGAGTACTAAGAGGGGCAATCTTCTCGAGAGTTTCAAGACTGTTGGTGAGGAAATAAAGCTTAACTGCGGCACGACGGAGAAGACGTCTTAAGACATAGCCCTGGGCTTTGTTGGTCGGGAAAACTCCGTCTTTGATAAGGAAGGTAGCAGCGGTAAGATGATCGGCAATAATTCGCATTGATGGCTGGTTAGCTGGATCGGAGTAAGGTTTGCCCGAAATTGTTTCTATTTCCTGAATTAAAGGGAGGAGACTGCTAATTTTGAACATGTCCGGATCATTATTGGTAGCTGCTTCCAATCGAGTAAGTCCACCTCCAAAATCGATATTTTTGCGAGGAAGTTCTTCGAGAGTGCCATCGTCTTTTTTGAGATACTGCATGAAAACGTTATTACCGATTTCCAAGAAACGCCCGCAGTCACAATTGGGATGACATTTATCATTTTTGAAGGGTGAGCTTTCATGGAGTTTGAGGTTGGCGCCAAAATCGTAAAAAACCTCAGAGTCGGGCCCGCCCGGTTCACCAGCAGGCATATTTTCGGGAACTCCGGCACGAGACCACCAGTTTTTTGTGGCCGGGTAAGCAAAAATATGACCCCCCTCTTTGGTACTAATACCCACTTTTGCAAATAAAGCTTGCCAGATCCTAATAGCGTCTTCATCCTTGGGGACACCGGATCCTCCCTCATAAACGGTGACAAAAATCTTTTTGGGGTCAAGACCCAGACCGTTTTCTTTGTTTGTCAGAAAATTAAAAAACCACTCAAGCTGTTTGTCCTTGAAGTAGTCTCCGAGAGACCAGTTACCAAGCATTTCAAAAAAGGTGGTGTGACGATTATCACCGATATTATCGATATCGACTGATCTGAAACACTTTTGGGAGTCAGCCAAACGAGTACCAAGAGGATGTTTTTGGCCCAAAAGATAGGGCATCATGGACTGCATACCGGCAGATGTAAAAAGAGTGGTGGCGTCCCCTTCAGGGACAAGAGAAGCAGAAGGGATAATAGTGTGACCACGCTTTTCCATAAAACTGAGATACCGAGTACGAATTTCGTTGATGGTCATTTGAGTATGAATTATAGCCTAAAAAAAGGATAACAAAAAAGCGGATGCAATGATCCGCTTAACTGACTTTGATATTGGTGTGGCAGAATCACCATGGGAAAATTAGAATGCCGACAAAAAGAAAGGCGATGAAACAAACTATCTGATACACGTGTTCACAGCCGCGAATTTCTTCGGCTCCACCCTTGACATAAATTTGCTTAATTTCTTCCTTGTGTTTATGCCATTTGACCTCGTCAACAATGAACCAAACAAGCACGGCTGCGGCTATAGCAAGAAATATTAGCGAAAAGATTGTCTGCCCTATCATAAATCCTCCTTTGATGTTTTGAAACTATCGATAAAACGAGATTAGAGTGCTAAGACAAGGCCCCAAAAAATGGATATTAAGGCGAAGGAAATGAAGATAAAACCTTCCGAACTTGGATATTGCTCCTTTCGCCGTATAAAAATGACGGCAAGCACTAAAAATACTGCGGCAATGACAAAGCAGATGATAGCGCCAATTGTCTGACTGATAACCATATTTCCTCCTTATTGAATCAAAGTACTTACTTTTGTGGGTATTCTATCGCAAAAAAGTTGAAGGGTCAATCTTATTGTGGACGATATGGATGGACGGCAGGAGGAGGAGGAGGCGGTGCTTCAAAATCGTAGGTAGAGTGATGCGGAGTTTCAAGCGAGGGAATCAGAGGAACGGAGAGTGTTTCAGATTCGTGATGGGGATGAACAATGTTTTCAGGAATTTTTTTATATTTTTCTGGAATAGCGTCAAGGGCCTCTTTGACAATTTTTCTACCCTCATCTGTGGCAAAGAGAAGGGCGGCAACGACACCAACAAAAACTCCTGTTGCAAATGGAGCAAACTTATTATTTGATTTGTTGTTAGCGGGATTCATTTTCTTCGAGATTGACTGGAGGAGTTTTTTTGTCATGGCCAAATAGCCCGGAAATTGTCTCAATGATTCTGCCTGATTGACGGAAGCCCTCAATAACAGCCAGTACTCCTGCTGCCGGTTCAGAAATTTTCTGCAGCGTGTCATCGGCAGTGTCTAAAGTACGATTGAGTTTGAGAAGAGAGTTTTTGAGCTCCTTAAGAACAATAATTAGCTCGATACCGACAATGACGGCGATAACAGTGAGCGCAGATATGGAAATTAAAGAAATTATTTGGGACAGGGTCATACAACCATGATAGCAAATTTTTTCCCTTGAGTCTTATTTGGAGATGACAGTGATTGGTACTGTTGTGGTGGTACTGCGAGAAAAACGATTAGTGGCTTTTATCTTGATGGTCGTTTCACCAACGGCTAGGTTGAGACTGGTTTGAAAATGACCATCTTGGTCAGGCTTAACTACAATATCGTCGTTGATGGTCACTAGGGAGTCGGAAGACGTGATGCCCTGAACATCGATCGGGGAAGCGGTAACAGAGTTTGTAAGGGGTTGGGATAAGGATAATGGCGGCGGAGTGAGAATCACCCGAAACTGGAATCCGAGATAGATAATAAAAACCGTGACCCCAAGGGCAATGGAGATCAATTGGGTTGAGGGGTGAAACGAGTGATGCGAACCACGATACTGGATTGTCTTTTTAATCCCTTGATCCGGATGGCGAAAGTCACGACGGAAAACAGCAACCAACTCATTTGGATCGGCATTTAGGGTTAGAGCAATGTTTCTGATAAACCCTTTGGCGAAAGTTTCTGAAGGAAGCAAGTCATAACGATCGGCCTCAAGAGCCTCAATATATTTTGGGTCAATTCGCGTGGCAGAAGATAACTCTCCAATAGAGATATTTTGTCTATTTCTTTCTGTATGTAGAAGTTGACCGACTGTTTTCATAACAGTTTATTCTTCGGATTCTTCGTTTTGGGGCAGATATTCTTCAAAACTATTAACAATAATTTCACGAGGCTTATTACCTTCGGCATGGGCGAGAATTCCTGCCTGTTCAAGCTGGTCTAGAATTCTGGCGGCTCTGGCATAGCCAATTTCCAAACGACGTTGTAGGAGAGAGGCGGACCCTTTGCCTTCGGCTATACAAAGACGAGCCGCTTCTTCGAATTTTTCATCGACGTTGCCCATGTCTTGGCCAGTGGCTGAGATAGTGCCTCGAGGAGTACTTCCCTTGGTAATATTTTCATCGTTTTTGGCTTCAACTCCCATGCTGTGAATGAACTTGAGCATATCACCTATCTCTTTATCAGAGACAAAAGCACCTTGAATACGTTTGGGTTTGGCTACATCCGGAGGAATGAAAAGCATGTCACCCTTACCTAGTAGTTTTTCAGCACCTGGAGAATCGATGATGACACGAGAGTCAATCATGGAAGTCACCTGGAAGGCAATACGAGCAGGGATGTTGGCTTTGATTAGACCGGTAAGGACATTTACGGATGGACGCTGTGTGGCAAGAACAAGATGAATACCAACTGCGCGAGCCATTTGGGCGATACGGACAATATGATTTTCCACATCGCCGGCATTCTTACTCATCATAATGTCGGCCATTTCGTCGACAATGATGATGATATAAGGCATTGACTGAAAAGCTTTACTTTCGTTGTAAGAGGCAATATTTTTGACGCCAACCTCCTGGAAAATTTTGTAGCGACGCTCCATTTCGGCCACTGCCCAACCAAGAGCGTTAACAACTTTATCAACTTCGGTGATGACGTCGGTCAAAAGATGAGGAATACCATTGTAGGGAGTTAGTTCGACACGCTTGGGATCGACCATAATGAATTTGACCTCTTCGGGAGAAGAACGGAACAAGATTGAGGAAATAAAAGCGTTGATAAGAACGGATTTTCCGGAACCTGTGGTACCGGCGATGAGGATGTGGGGCATTTTGGCGATATCTACGACACACGGAGAACCAGAAACGTCGAGACCGAGAGAAACAACAGTTTTTGATTTATTCCCCTGCATAACAGAGGATGAAAGCATGTCGCGCAGAGAAACAAACTCTAGCGAACGATTGGGAATTTCGATACCGACTAAATCGCGACCGGGAATGGGGGCTTCGATACGAATCTGACCCTGGGGTGCAGCAAGGGCTAAGGCGAGATCTGATTGCAAAGCGTTGATTTTGGAAAGCTTGGTGCCCATAGCAATTGTAAGAGCATACTGAGTAACAGCCGGACCTTTGTGGACTTCGGAAACGTGTGCTTGAATACCAAACGACTCGAGAGTGTTTTGGATTACTTCGATGTTTTTATTGATATCTCCTCGGTCTGCTTTACCCATTTTTTGGTCGGAGAGAATAGAGAGAGGTGGATACTGCCAGATGATAGCCGTAGCGCCTTCAAGCAGAGGTTTGGGGGGAAGGGGTGCCACAGAAGTATTTTTGTGTTTTTGAGATTCGTCGATGTGAACAACTGCTGATGCCGCGGAGTAGTTGTCTTCACCGCCAGTAATTTTGACTGCGGTTGGTCTGCTGACAAAGCCACCTTTCTTACCGAGAGAAAGAGCTTTGAGTTTGTCACTAGTTTCCCCAAGTTTTTTGGAGCTTTCTTGGATAAGTACTACTAGATCCTCAATAGAGGTTTCAAACAAAATAAAGATGCCGATAATAGTGCCAACAACGAAGAAAACAATCGCTCCAGGAACGGAGATTAGTGAGGCGACCGAGTCTCTCATACCCGTGCCAATACTGCCAGAACCAGAAAGACCACTTAGGGAAATCATGGTGATGACACTGCCAAGAAGGACGTGGGGCGAGGCTATAGCAAGTTTGACATGGGTAAGAAGCAAACCACCGACGATAAAGATAAAGGGCAAAAAAATGAGGGGCCATCCAATAAAATCACGACCTATTTCGTAGACCTTGGTAAGAAATTCTCCTTGCTGAGAAAAGGAAATGGCAATAAGAGCTCCAATGCCCATGATTACCACGGCCAAGATGGAGTTGACGGTATCTTTTTTCAGATTTAGCTTGTACGGCTTTGAACGGCGACCTTTTTTACGAGCCATAGATAACTTTTAGTATAGCTTAAGAGTTTAAAAATTAAACCTCTAGAAGTATGGCGATGACCAATGGACGTCTTTGGGTGTGATCGAAAGCGAACTTCTCCAACTGGCCTTCAATCTTTTTGCGAATGAATCCCCAGTCTGTTGCTTGGCCTTTGAGATCTTTGAGACAGGCGTAAACATGTTTGCGGGCGTCGTTGATTAACTCTTGTGACTCTTTTTGGTAAACAAAACCACGAGAGATAATTTCGATGTCGCCGGCAACTTGGGAGTTGTCTTTACGTAAAGGAACAATGGCGAGGAGAACTCCATCTTCGGACATTACTTGACGATCACGAAGAACAACTGTGCCAACGTCGCCAATTCCCAGACCATCAACATAGACGTTTCTGGTTTCGAATTTGGGGCCTTCTTTAATAATATGGTTTTCAATAATGATCGACTGACCTTCAGAAAGAATAGTAACGGCATCCGGACTTAGGTTCATGTCTTTGGCGAGGTTTTTGTAGAGCATCATGTGACGAAGGTCGCCTCCGATGGGGATGATGTTTTTGGGTTTGATAAGTCGGGCGAGAAGGGCAAGATCTCCCTTGTAACCATGACCGGAAACGTGGAGGTGTTCAGAAGTACCGGAGTAAATGACATCGATATTGTTTTTGTACAGAGTATCCATGAGGTTAAAAATATCAGCATCGTTACCAGTGCCCGGAATAGCAGTGGAACTAATGATGACCTTATCCCCTTTCTTCAGGCGAACCATACGGTGCTCGCCGTTGGCTAGTCTATGCATGGCCGAACCTGCCTGACCCTGTGAACCGGAGACAATCATGGTGACTTGACCTGCCGGAAGAGTGTTGGCCTGTTGGGGTTTGATAAAGACACCTGCGGGAACTTTCATGAAACCAGTTTTGATGGCCGCTTCAATATTTTGCTCCACAGAACGTCCAATGATAGCCACCTTGCGGTGATATTTCATCGAAGCTTCGATCGCAATTTGAAAACGAGAAATGGAAGAGGACATGCCGGTGAAGATGACTTTACCAACAGTATTGCGGATTTCATTATCGATAGCGGTAACAAGAGATCTTTCCGAAGGACAAAAACCTTCTTTCTCGATACCCAGACAGTCGGTGAGCAACAAATCGACACCTTCAACACCGGCGGCAGCCATACTGCCAAGATCTGGGGGAAGGTTGTCGATGGGGGTGAGATCGAACTTGTAATCAGCACCATGGTAGACAGTACTATTGGGGGTTTTGATCAAAAGATGAAAACAGTCCGGAACAGAGTGGGTGGAGTGAATAAGTTCAATATGAAAAGGACCAAGGTCTAAGTGCCCTTCAACAGTGGTCATACGATTGGGAATGCCAAACTCACGAACTTTGATCTCGGCCATGGCAATGGCGAGTCTGCCGCCAAAAACTTCGACATTTTTGAGTCGGGGAAGAATGTAGGGAAGACCGCCGATATGATCCATGTGAGGATGGGTAACAACGATACCGAGCAGATTTTTACCTGGTTTTTCCAGATAACTAATATCCGGGATGACAGAGTCAACACCAAGGGCATTATCCTGGGGGAAACCCATACCGCAGTCGACAACGAGTTGGTCGTCGCCATATTCGTAAACATACATATTTTTGGTGACCGAACCGACACCGCCAAGAGGAATAATTTTTAAACTCGGGAAATGAGAAATTGGTTTCTCGGGAATTGGTTTGTAGGCCGAAACGGGTTTCTCCGGGTTCTGTTTGAAACCAAACCTAGGTTTTTCCGTTTTTGGCATAGCTGATAACTGGGGATTTTTATTTATATCCATAACAATTTTTATTTAATTACTAAACTGATCAATACAGCCGCGCTGCTTGAACACGCCAACAAAAAGCTGGCTTACTTAAATTCATTTTACACTTACTAAGGAAATTGTTTGGGGACCGGAGCTGCAATATAAAACTCTTGGGTAACTAACGCTATCTTAGTCAAAGTCTAAACGTAATATGGGGTTATTATACACTAAAAGAAAACCCCGCTGATTAGCGGGGCTTGTTTTTTATTCGAACAGCTTATTCTCTAGCTCTTGTGAGAACACCTCTTGTCTCTAAGGCAATATAGATCATCGACTTCATTAACTTTTGTTCGGGTGACCCACTCTTTGCAATCTCCTCTAAGTTAACTAATTTCCACCCTTTGTTCTCCTTGTCAGCGTTAATTTCACCTGCACTCACAAAGTAATGATCAAACAATTCGTTTGGTTTAGTGATAAAAATAGCTTCATTTTCTTTGACAACAACACCAAACGTATCTCCAGTCTCAGACGTGAAACTATCTCCAACTTCAAACACAATCTTCATTTAATCCTCCAAAATTTCAAAGAATGTTATTGCTTTCTGCTGCTGGTATTGTAATATCCCGAACGTGAAATGTCAAGCTATAGGGTAGTTACCACTTGGGGAGGAAGGACTTGATGTTCTCAGGAGTAAGAGATACCGTTTTAACTTGGCCGGTAACAAGAAGCATGGCTACTTTACGAACAACTCCTTCAATGGTGCGGTTTAGAGTACGAATACCAGCATCATAACCTAGAGGCCGGATGATTGTTGGCCACAAAGCCGGGTCGATGGTGATGAGAGTCGGGTCCATACCGGCTGCTTCTAAGGCTTTGGGGAACAAATAATCCTGGGCAATATGGGATTTCTCATCATCGGTGTAAGAAGGCATTTGAATCGGTTCAAGACGATCCATAACAGCCGTCGCTAGATTGCCGGTGTTGTTGGCCGTGGCAATAAACATGACCTCGGAGAGATCGACAGGGTAATCGATGAAATGATCGAGGAAACGATTGTTTTGAGTGGGGTCAAGGAGCTCAACCAAAACACCCATGATGTCGGCTCTGGCGCTTTCGGTAACACGATCAATTTCGTCAAGAAGAATAATAGGGTTTTTGACACCTGAGTCACAGAGAGCTCTAACAATATAACCAGGTTCAGCTTCAAGATGAAGACGAGACTCACCGCGAAGGTCTTTGGCTGAACCAAGCCCTCCAAAAGGAATACGGGCGATGGGACGGCCGAGAGCTTCTGAAAGCGCATAGGCAAAGGTGGTTTTTCCGGTACCAACCAAGCCGACGAGACAGATAATAGGAGCGCGAGCAACACCCATATTACGTGACGAACGGAGTTTAAGAACAGACATGTACTCAAGAATACGTTCTTTGACATCGTTCATTCCGTAGTGATGTTTATCGAGTGTATCTTTGATCGAAACTAGATCAATTGGTCTTTCTACCCGTTTGTTCCATGGTACTTTGGACACCCAGTTGATGTAGTGGCTTAGTTTTTCGTATTCTTCCGAGAAAAAACCCTGACTCGACAGACGCTCAAGACGAGCGATCATATCTAAAGTATTGTCTTTTAGCTCGGGAGGTACCTCAATCGTCTGGATCTTCTGACGAAGATCGTCAAGCATAGAGGAAGGTTGGGTTGGTGCCTGGGCAGAAGGATCCATAGATTCATTATATATGGACTATTGAAGAAACAAAAAGCCCCGGTTCCTCCCGGGGCTTTCATAAGCTAAGGCCTGTACTAATTGTACATTAACGACTGTCTCTGAAGTTACGGAAGTTTGGGCGACTACCACCATTTCTTTGACCACCACGATCTTCACCAAATCTTGGTCTATCCCCGCCTCCCATTGGACGTTCGGCTCTTATGGGAGCTTCACCTTCCTTGAGCATGGTGAGATTGACACGACCCATGGAGTCAACTTCGTAACAACGAACCTCGACTTTGTCACCGATCTTCATTGCTTTGAAGACTTCCGGCTGAACCTGGGAAATATGAACAAGGCCATCTTTTCCGGGGATGATATTCACGAAAGCACCAAAGGCTTCGATTCTGGCGACAGTGCCTTGATATGTTTTACCAACTTCGGCTTCGGCAACGATGGAGTCAATATAGGCGCGAGCGCCGTCGACTTTGGCTTGATCGGAACCGGTAACGGTGACAGTGCCATCATCTTCAATATTAACTTCAACCAAGAAATCATCTTGAATCTGATGGATGATCTTGCCACCTGAACCAATAACGTCACCGATCTTGGCAACCGGGACTTTGGTGGAAACAATCTTGGGAGCATATTGGGAAAGTTTCTCACGAGGAGCGGCGATGGCTTCGGTCATAAGTTCAAGAATCTTCAATCTGGCGCGCTTGGCTTGTTCAACAGCTTGGGTTAGAACTTCGGCTTTGATTCCAGTGACTTTGACATCCATCTGAAGCGCGGTAATACCGTCGACTGTACCAGCAACTTTGAAGTCCATATCACCAAGGTGATCTTCAAGACCACAGATATCGGTTAGAGTAACAAACTTATCTCCTTCGGTAATAAGACCCATGGCTGTACCAGCAACAGGTTTTCTGATTGGAACACCAGCGTCCATGAGGGACAAAGTGGAACCACAAATAGAAGCTTGAGAGGTGGAACCGTTTGAAGACATGACTTCGGAAACAATACGAATGGCGTAAGGAAACTCATTTTGGTCAGGAAGAACCGGAATAAGAGCTCTTTCGGCTAGTGCACCGTGACCAACTTCACGACGGCCAGTACCTGGGCGCCCTACCTCACCGGCAGCAAAGCCAGGCATGTTGTAGTGATGCATGTAGCGCTTGGTGGACTCGCCTTTCATACCATCGATAAGCTGTTCACGGGCTGGTGAACCAAGGGTGACGACTGAGAGAACATGAGTGAGACCTCTTTGGAAGAAAGCCGAACCGTGGGTTCGAGGAAGAAGACCAACTTCAATGTTTATTGGGCGAATCTCTTCGACATCACGACCGTCTGGACGCTGTTTTTTCTCAATAATATTTTTTCGAGCTAAGTCACGAAGCATATTGTCGGCTGTTTCAGCGATATGGCTAGGATTATGTTCGGGGTGAGCGGCAATAATGGAATCGACTATTTCTCTTGCTTGAGTACCGGTTTTGGTGGCTTCGTTTTTAAGAATTGCTTCCAAATCACCAATCTCATCGGCAACAAATTTTTTGATTTCAGGATCCATTTCTATGCGGGCAATGGTACGTTTGGTTTTGCCATGTTCTTTGGCGAATTTTTCGATACCACTGGCGATGGTGTCGATGTATTCCTGAGCGAAAGCCAAAGCACCGGTCATTTTTTCTTCCGAGACTTCATTGGCACCAGCCTCAACCATACAGATACCACCTTTGGGTCCGGAAACAACCAGGTCCATTGGAGAGGTATTTTTTTGTTCTTCTGTGGGGTTGACGATGTATTCTCCTTCGGGAGTCATACCAATACGAACTGCACCAACAGGTCCAGCCCAGGGATAGTCGGAAATGGAGATGGCAGCGGAAGCGGCAACGATGGCAAGAATTTCTGGTTCTTCAACTCCGTCTATAGAAAGAGGAGAGACAAGAACTTGAACTTCGTTTCTGCTGGATTGATCGAAAAGAGGTCTTATGGAACGGTCGATTACGCGACCGGTGAGAATTTCGGTTTCTGCGGGTCGGCCTTCACGTTTGATAAAACGACTGGAGCTAATGACTCCACCTGCATAAAGTTTTTCTTGGTATTCGATAGAAAGAGGAAAATAATCAATTCCTTCTTTAACACGATTTGTGGCTACACAAGAAGCAATAACGACGGTGTCGCCGCATCTGACGGTCACAGAACCTGAGGCCTGGGCGCCAAAACGACCGGTCTCGATTGTAATAGTTTTACCATTGAGGACAATGGTGGTTTGAGGATGTGTCATCCTGAATCCTTTCTTTCGCGCCACCCATTCTTGAGAAGAAAACAGAAAATACCCAAAGGCATGGCCTTCGGATGGATATACTCTATTTACTCCTCAAGCTTATTCTGCGGAGTCGCGCAACTGACTGTTAATGTTTAGAGACTTGGTAACTTCGAGATAGTCTTTGGTGTTTGATTTGGCTAGGTAGTTTAAGAGACGGCGTCTCTTGGAGATGATTTTCAATAAACCACGACGGGAGTGATTGTCCTTTTTGTGAACCTTGAGGTGGCCGGTGAGTTCTTCGATTTGAGAAGTAAGAAGGGCAATTTGCACGCGAGGAGAACCGGTGTCTTTATCACTGGCGGCGAATTTTTTGATAATGTCGATTTTTATTTCTGATTTAAGAGCCATATCGGTGTGTATTGTAACAGATATATATATTTTTGCCAAGAAGGAAGCTAGTTTTCTTTGTCGTGAGTGGTTTGGGACATTTCGATAAAAGTGGGCTTGGGAGTAGGATTTACTGGTTCTGGTGTCATACCCATGTTTTTCCAAAATTTTACTTCATCTGGATTTAACATCACAATCTGATCTATTGATGTTTGTTTTACGGGATCTGATATTTGCTGATAAGAACCATCGGGATTCCTTAGTTTGAAGGGAAGTGTGATATCTGATTGTTTTTCGCCTGTTTCGCCCATAGATTATTCTAGCAAGAGTTAATCGTTCTTACTGTTGACGCGGAATATTTTGGGTTTACTCCAGTCGGAAGGCACCGGGGCGTCTTCCTCTTGAGGTAAAGGAATGTTTTCTTCCACCTGGGGAAGTGACGATGTTTCCGAGGCATCGAAAAATGGAGGTTGAGAAAAACGAGGTGCCGGTATTTCTTCACGAGGTACTGTAGCACCGGAGCGCATGAGGAAAGCAATGGCGGCAAAAGTATCAGCAGTGAGACGGCCGGCGGTAAGGTTGTTGGTCGAGTCGTATATATTGTTCAGGAGTTTTTGAGCAACTTCGATATTAGTATTGAGTTCTATGATTTCCAAAAGAGAAGCAATCAACTCTGAAAATGAACCACAGTTTTTATGAAAAGAGTTTCCGGTAAAGGCTGCTGGTTTGAGGGAGTTGCTTAGACTAATGATATTGGCGTTATCTAGGAAATGTTTTTCTTCAGCATAGATTTTGCCAAGCTCTTCGAGTGAGCTAACCCCAAGGGTAATGACAAGATCGGCATTTGCACCGGAGTATGAGAACTTAACGTCTCTAACCTCGGGGACAGGAGCGTTCACTTTGGGTTTGACAAGTAAGTAAAACTTCCCGTCTTCACGAACATCGTAATCGACTTTATCAAGATCCTCTTCTTTGTAATCAAAAGAGATAATCAAATTACGACTGCCGATGGTGTCAGGAATTTCTGCGATGCCGGCGATTGGTGAGTCAAGATGAACTTCACTTCCGCAGCCGAGTTTGGAGACTTTTCCTGATTCGGCCAGAGAAAGATGGAGACAAGTAGCGGCCGTGATAAGATCTTTTCCAGGATCGGAAGGGAGAATAACGATAATAGACTTGGCAGTATCAACTAAGTTTTTGATAGTTGAGAAATTGTTTTTGTCTTCCATATTATTTTTCTATGGTTGTGGCGGTCATTATATCACCAGCTTTGATGTCAATGGAAGGCGAAAGAACAAGACCACATTCCTGATCTTTTTTAGCTTCCTGAACATCTTCTTTACCAACTTTTAAAGAGGTGATTTGGGAATCTTTGACAGTGTCACCAATACTAATTTTGCCAGAGGTTACTTGACAGCCATAAACGATGGTGCCGCCAAAATTGAAAACTTTGAGGATTTTTGCTTCACCGGTGATGATGACTTTGGGAGCGGCTTGGGCATCTTTTTGTTCTTTGAGTTCTTTGAGGTAGTCAAAAAGCTGATAAATAATACGGAAATTACTGAATTTGACATGTTCCACTTCGGCTAGTTTGGTCACTGAAGCGGGCATTTTAACATTGAAGCCGAGGATCTCAGCACCGGTGGCAATAGCGGTCTCAATGTCGGTGTCTGTAACCTGGCCAACAGAACTTTCGACAATATTTGCTTGATCTTGAATACTATCTACAATAGCTTCGAGTGAACCTTGAACGTCGGCCTTGAGAACAATAGTTGGTTTTTCTTCATTGATGACATCAGAAGCACCAGAAGTTGATTTTGTCACCTTGTCCGAGCAGGGCTCGCTGGTAATAATGTCTCCAACGCTAGGAACTTTGGAAAAACCAATCACTTGAAAGGGGGTAGAAGGAATAGCCTTGTCCAAAAACTTTGCTGAGTAATCTATCATGGAGCGGATTTTGCCAAAATCGGTTTTTCCATCAAAAAGAGGATCATTTTTGACAAAAGTACCGCTTTTTACCAGAAGAGTAGCGAGAGGTCCTTTTTGAGGGTGCATGGAAGACTCGATGACAAGTGCGGTGGCCGGACAAGCATCTGAGTTATCTTTGAGTTCTTCAAGTTCAGCCAGGAGCAAAATAATTTCAAGAAGTTCATCAACTCCTTCACCGGTTTTGGCTGAGATATTTACGATCGGGACATTGCCTCCATAACCTTCAACAAAAACACCTTCGTTGGCAAGATCGGTTTTGACTCTTTCGGGATTAACACCAGGGAGATCGGTTTTGTTGACGGCAACAACAAAAGGAATGCCGGCAGACTTAATATGTTCGATAGATTCTTTGGTTTGGGGCATAACTGAGTCGTCGGCGGCCACGATTAAGATAGCCACATCGGCGGCTTGTCCACCACGACGACGCATAGCTGAAAAAGCGGCATGCCCAGGAGTATCAATAAAAGTAATTTTTTTATCATTATGCTCGATCTGGTATGCACCGATAGCTTGGGTAATACCACCAATTTCGCCAGCCGCAACCGTCGCATGACGTATACGATCTAAAAGAGATGTCTTCCCGTGGTCGACGTGCCCGAGGATAGTAACCACCGGAGGCCTGGTGGCATAAGTTGAGTCCGGCATAGGTTTATTTAGTTTTTATAAACGGCGAGTTGAGCCTTGATCTTTTCGAGAGTCTTGGGACCAATACCCTTGACTGTGTCAAGTTTCTCGGAAGTAAGATCTTCGATGTGAGTTAGTTCGGCTTCAACTAAGATATTTCTGGTTTTGGTATCGAGACCCAATTGATCGATTTCGTATTCTTCGGAACCGGTGGCGACGATACTGGCTTCGGTGTCCTTGGCTTCATCGGAAACGATACGGAGTTTGGTTTGGGTAAGTTTGGCAGCAAGTTTGACGTTTTGGCCACCACGACCGATAGCTAAAGAAAGCTGATCGGCAGGAACTTTGACGACGGTTTCGCCGGTGTTTTTATCAAACTTGATATCCATGCCTTCGGCAGGAGCTAAAGCAGACTTGATGTATTTTTCTTTATCTTCTGAGTACTGGATAATGTCGATTTTTTCGTTGTTTAGATCATTTATGACAGCCTGAACACGAACTCCTTTTTGGCCCACACACGAACCGACTGGATCAACACCGGGTTGAGTAGACTCGACAGCGACTTTAGAGCGGGACCCTGGTTCTCTGGCAACACCTCTGATGATCACACTGCCGGAACTAACTTCAGGGACTTCTCTTTCAAAAAGGCCTGAGAGAAGACGGTCGTCGGAACGGGAGACAATTATCTGACGGCCTCTGACGGTCTCGGTGATTTCTTTTAGATAAACGGAGATGCGTGAGTTTAGACGGTAAAACTCGGTGGGTGATTGTTCCTCGGGAGGCATGACAGCCTGACCGCGACCAAGATCGATGATAACGTTGCGACCATCCATACGCTGAACCATGCCGGTCATAACTTCACCGATGTGTTCTTGATAGTCTGTAAGGATGGATTCGTGTTCAGCTTCACGGATGGTCTGTTGGATAACAGTCTTGGCGGCTTGGGCGGCAATACGACCGAAACCAGGAGGGGTGATCTCTTTAAGATCTTTCTTTTTGGCTCCTTCTTCACCTGCAAAAAGACGGAACTGACCATTGTCAGAGTCGACATCGGCGGTGATAACTTTGCCTTCTTCTTCAAACTTTAAGGATTGTTCGGGGTAGTCTTTTTTGAAAGAAGCAACTAAAGCATTATTTATTGCAGTAAGAACCGTTTCAGTAGCAATGCCCCTCTCAGAACAAATCTGATTAATGGCGGCAGCAAACTCGGTTCTGGCGGTCAAGGTTTGTGTATCCATATTTTGTTTTGTATTTTTACGCAAAGGGACGGTCAACGCCGCCCCTGTGCACTCTTAATCGAGGTTATTATAGCATGATTGATGGCGTTAGAAAACAAAAGGGTATAATACGAAACTAAGTTCATTAAAAGGAGGAAGCGTGACAACGAGGGAAGAGGCAGAAAAGTTGGACCCTGATGTGATTTTTTGGGTGGATGGGAAGACAATTATCCCTGATGACGATATCCCAAAAGCATTGGAGATCAACTCTCAGCTAAGAAAAACCGATTCTCGGAAACGAGCTCGAGCGATTTTCAGCCAGGATGCGGTTGTCGCAACTGGGTTATGGACACCAGAAGAAGCTGGTGATGTGGCTGATCGGATGATTTTTGGATTAGGTGGTGAATATGTGGATCCAAAAGAAAACATTTTTCGGAGACTGTTGCGCCGCTTGGGTTTTCCTCAATATTAGTATTTCCGAATTGACCTGATTAATCAGGTCTTTTTTTTTATTTTTTTCTGTCTGCTGACCAACCACCTGTGTTCCACCAATCACTGGGGTTTTGAACAATTATTTCCTGAGCTATTTTTTGGGCAGACGGAGAAGACAAACGTTTGGCCTGTTCATTGTCTTGGAGCCAGACAGTTGCTTCTTGATTCCCTTGCCATGAATATTCTTTGAGAAGTAGTATTTGATCTAAAAGATCGGCATCTTTGGCTAATTTGGCTTCTTTCGATTCTCTTCCTTCATATTCTTTTGAAATTTCGAGAAGTTCATCGGATCCGGGAAGTTTTGAGAACTGATCAAAAATCACCTCTTGTTCGTAAGTTTTGACATATTTTTTGTGAATCCAGTTTTGATCCCCAGTGCGAGTTTCACTGGTATCGTGTAGTAGACACATCAAAAGGACTTTGTAGGGGTCGGCTTTCTCAAGTTTTGAGAGAAACCAACCGATGGCAATGACGCGAAATGAATGAGAGGAAATATTGTCGGAGAGATCGTCGGTGAGGAGTGATTGACGGTGACTACGGGCAATTTTTCTGAGAGTGCCGAGTTCATACAGATAATGAGTAAGTTGGGTAAGCTGGTTAGTCATTTTTTAATTTGAGGTACTTTGGATGCTTGATAAAGATGCTCAACTGTTCCCGACTGCCACCAACCGGCTTGTTCTGTCTGAGGAATGTTTTCCGGATGACTGGCAGGGATTCTGCCTGGACTCCAGCGCCAACCAGATGGCCAGGTAGTTGGGTCGGTATCTGGCTTACCCTCACGGACTTGGATGGGGTTTTCCCCTTGGAAGGCGAGATTAAGTATATTTTCCAAGGCAATATTAAGGGCGACATTGTGAAATTGGTTGGGGTGACCTGGTTTTTCAAAAAGGAAGAGGGGATCAAAAGCTTCCTCTTTGGTCACGAGTTCTTTATCGTAGGCATAGGCAAAGTTTTGAGTAAGATAAAGAGCTTCATCCATATGAAGGCGAAAATAGTCTGCATAACTTTCGATGTACTGGGCAAAAACTCCGGGGTAATCGAGCACCTCACCTGAGGCCATCTGCCACACTAGACGCCAGTTGTCTTTTCCATATTCTGCGTCCCAAGCGGCAATTTGCTGGTCTTTATTTTTCCCTAAAAAACCAGGTCTGCCAACAGTGACCCAGGTTTTTGTTTGGAGTTCTGCTTCTTTACTCATAAGCAAATCCTAAAAAAATAGTCAAGATATTGATAGAGCATGATGTAGATAGAAAACTAGCCATCTTGGGATTGACAAGACGAATAAAATGTCATAAATTGAGAAAAATAATAACTAGATATAGCTATGGAATGTCCATATTGTCATAAAGAAAATAACGAAGTAATAAACTCTAGACCAACAAAGAAAAACACACAAACATGGAGAAGAAGAAAGTGTTTGTCTTGTGGAGAAGTATTCACAACCCAGGAGATAGTAGACCTTTCTCATTTGGTGGTGATAAAGAAATCTGGAAAGCCTACAGTTTTTCGTAGTATTAAATTGTTTGCTGGGATTTATGGAGCCACTATTGGTTCGAAGACACTGAATCGAGAAATGGTGGTAGAAAAAATTACCCGAGAAGTCGAAAGAGAAATAATGTTTTTGAAGAAAAAGAGGATCACTTCCGATGAAATTGCCGATATCGTGCTGAGGAAATTAAAAAACGCTCAAACGGCAACGTTTATGAGATTTTTGGCGTACACAAAAGATATTTCGAGCGAGGCACAGATGAGACGGGAATTAAAGAAATATGTGGGGAGTAGTTAGTCGTTGAAACTTTCGAGAAGAGTTTTTTGGCGACGAGAAAGACGCTCGGGGAATTTGATGACGAAACGAATGTAGAGATCGCCGTGATGATTGCCCTGGACATGTTTGACCCCTTTGCCAGTAAGGCGGATGGCCGATTCAGGTTGAGTGCCGGGGCGGATCTTGATCTTCAAGTCACCATCGAGGGTTGGAACAGTAGTCTCGCCCCCCAAAATGGCAAGAGTAAAAGGAATTTCGTGATTAACGATAACATCATAACCCTCACGTTTGAATGTTCGACTTGCGCGAACGTCGAAACTGATATCAAAATCGGAGTAGCGGATGCGGGTGCCGGTGTCGGCACCGGCAGGAATTCTAATGGTGTACTTTTTCCCCTGGTGAACAATAGTTTTTTCGGCCCCATGAACAGCGTCGTCAAAATCAATTTTGAGCGAGTACTGAGGTTTTTGGGGACGTCGTGGACCGGCACCGAAACCGGCACCGCCGAAGAAACTGCTAAAAATATCGAAGGGGTCAGAGAAACCTCCGGCACCACCAAAAAGATCTTCAAAATTGATACTGCCCCCTGCCTGACTATAACTGCCAAAAGGATTACCGCCGGAACCAAAGGGGCTACCACCTCCCCCATTACCAAAAGCCGCATTACCAAACTGGTCGAACTTGGCTTTTTTCTCGGGGTTACCTAGGACTTCGTAGGCTTCGTTGATTTCTTTGAATTTTTCCGCGGCGTCTTTTTCTTTGTTGCGGTCTGGGTGCCACTTGAGAGCCAGTTTTCTGTAGGCAGATTTAATCTCTGCCGCAGAGGCAGATTTGTTTACTCCAAGAATATCGTAGTAGTCTCTTTTTGTGGCCATACAAACAAACCATTTTAACAGGGGCCGGACTAATCCGACCCCCGCAAATTATCATTATTAGTTGACAACTTCGCCTTCCTCGGCTGTCTTGGTATCTGTTTTGGCCTCTTCTTTACCATCTTCAGCTTTTGGTTCTTCTGTTGGCTTGTCTTTTTCACCAGCGGCTTTGTAGAGAGCTTCGGCGTGCTTTTGAACTAGTTCTGTGGCAGTTTTTAATTTGGTGTCAACTGCTTCAGTAGTAGTGTCGGCTTTCTTAATCTCTTCTTCCAATTCATTGAGAGACTTTTCAATCTCTTCTTTGGCAGCAGCATCAAATTTGTCACCGGAGTCTTTGAGAACTTTACGAGTTTGAATAATTAAAGTGTCGGCCTCGTTTTTCTTGTCAACCAACTCTTTTTTCTTCTTGTCGTCTTCGGCATATTTCTCAGCTTCCTGTTTCATTCTTTCTACTTCGTCGTCGCTGAGATTCGTGGCGTTTTTGATGGTGATCTTTTGCTCTTTTCCGGTCGCTTTATCTTTGGCAGAGACATTTAAGATACCGTTGGCATCGATGTCGAAGGTGACCTCGATTTGAGGGATACCGCGGGGAGCGGCGGGAATACCATCGAGGATGAAACTACCTAGTGTCTTGTTGTCAGCGGCCATAGGACGCTCTCCCTGGAGAATGTGAATCTCGACTTGGGGCTGATTGTCGCTGGCAGTACTGAATACTTGAGACTTGCTGGAAGGAACAGTGGTGTTGCGCTCAATCAAGGGGGTCATAACACTGCCCATGGTTTCGATACCCAGGGTAAGAGGAGTAACGTCGAGGAGCAAAACATCTTTGACGTCTCCGGAAATGACACCACCTTGAATAGCGGCACCTAGGGCAACGGCTTCATCCGGGTTAACTGACTTGTTGGGTTCTTTGCCGAAGAATTCCTTAACAACTTGCTGAACCTTGGGCATACGAGTCATTCCTCCAACCAAAATTACTTCACCAATAGCGGATTTTTCGATTTTGGCGTCTGAGAGCGCTTTCTTACAAGGCTCAATGGTTTTTTGAATCAAGTCATCGACGAGTTCTTCGAGTTTGGCTCTCCCAATCTTCATAGTTAGGTGAAGAGGTTGGCCATCACGTTGGGTGATGAAGGGCTGATTTATCTCAGTTTCGGTGGCGCTAGATAGTTCGATTTTGGCTTTTTCAGCAGCGTCTTTAATACGCTGAAGAGCTTGTTTGTCTTGGGCAAGATCAACACCATTTTCCTTTTTGAACTCAGCCACAATATACTCAATGATCTTGTGATCAAAATCATCACCGCCAAGGAAGGTATCTCCATTGGTGGATTTAACTTCAAAGACACCATCACCTAGTTCGAGAATAGAAACATCAAAAGTTCCGCCTCCCAGGTCATAAACAACGACGGTTTCGTTTTTGCCTTTATCCAAACCGTAGGCTAGAGCAGCGGCAGTTGGTTCATTAACGATACGCTGGACATTGAGTCCGGCGATTTCACCGGCTTGTTTGGTGGCTTGGCGTTGGGAGTCATCGAAGTATGCAGGAACAGTGATGACGGCATCTGTGACAGTGGTACCAAGATAGGCTTCGGCATCTGCTTTGGCCTTTTGTAAAATCTTGGCGGAGATTTCCTGAGGAGTGTATTCTTTACCGCCAAGCTTAATGATGGCGGAGCCATCCTTGCCGGAAGCAATTTCAAAAGGAGCAATTTCTTTGGTTTTTTGAGCTTGTTTGCCGGAGAATTTCTGACCCATTAAGCGTTTGACACTAAAAATAGTGTTTTCGGCATTGAGGATCATCTGACGTTTGGCGACATCACCAACGAGGTTTTTAACGGGTTCTACAATTGAAGGAAAAGTATTTTTGCCTTCTGCTGTAGGGATGATTTTGGCAGTGCCTCCTTCCATGACAGCGATAGCGCTGTTGGTGGTACCGAGGTCGATTCCGATGATTTTAGACATATTATTTTGTTAATAATTTATAATCCGAAGCAAATTATTTGGTGCCTGAACCGACTTTAACTTTGGCTGGGCGAAGGACTTTGTCAAAAAGAAAATACCCCTTGGAAATAGTTTCCACGACTTGATTCTTTTCTCCGGCAACGACTTCAATGCAGTCCATAGTTAGGGGGTTAAAAGTTTTGTCATCCGATTCAATTAATTGAAGTCCTTCTGTTTTTAAGGTTTCAAAAAGTTGTTTGATAACGATACCAAGGCCGGAGTCTTGGAGATGTTTTTGAGCAAGTTCAAGTGAGTCTAGATTGAGAAGAATTTTCTCGAGAAGAGAGGCACTAGCAAATTTGATTATTTGGCTTTGGGTCTCCTTGAAACGACGTTCTTGGTTTTGATAATCGGCTAAAACACGTTTGTAATTCTCTTCCAACTCGGAGATACGAGTAGTGAGTTTTTCGATTTCTTTGGAAGAAGTGGGGGCTTTTTTTACCATTCTTGAGCTATTTGATTAACTAAATTGGCAACATAACGAACGAAGGGAATATTACGATCGTATTCCTGACGACTAGAACCGATGATGCCGAGACTTCCTCTGTGACCGCCGATATTGATATCGGCAAAAACACAACTAGCAGGGCGGAGAAGTGTAATACCCATTTCATCACCCACCAATATATGAATAGGTGAGTTGTTACCGGCACGGTTAAAGATATCTAAGAGGCGTTGATTTTGGTCTAGGAGAAAAAAGATTTCTTTCGCTGTTTCAAAATCCTGGAATTCAATGTCGTTGAAAATATTGGCGTAACCAGCGTGATACATCTGACCTTCATCGGTAGTTGCTACACAGAGAGCCTTGGTTCTTTCGGAGAGGACTTTGGTTGCTTCACGGAGAAGGTCGTCGGGGTTATAGCGATGATCCCAAACACGAGATTTGACGTTGACTTCTTCGGCTACAGAAAGATCTTTTTCTTTCATCAGTTCGTTGACATAGAACTTGATCGCCATGGGAGTAGGAACACGACCAGCGGATGTGTGAGGCTGGCTAAGGAAACCCTTTTCCTCTAGAACGGCCATTTCGTTTCTGAGAGTTGCCGGGGAAACGCCCAGACGATATTTGTTTTCCAAAGAGACTGAACCGACCGGTTCGGCCGTTTCGGTAAACTCTTCAACAATCGTTTTTATGATTTGTATCTGTCTTTCAGTTAGATCCATAATCTTTTGTTATCACTCTCGTAATGAAAGTGCTTAGCAGTAATATAACATGAGTGATAAATGGGAGTCAAGTGAGTAAATGATGTAAAGTAAATCTATGGCTACCAGAAGAGAAATGATTAAAGGATTGATACCGCTCTTTATTGGATTGGCAGTGATTGTTCTGGTCACAATAGCTATTCCAACAGCAATTAGACTAACAGGAAAAGCTTCCGGGCAGGCAGCAAACTTGATTTTTAACTATGAAGGGATCTTGGGAAAAATGCCAACTCCATGGAAGAATCTGGCCCAAGGAGGAGAGGAGGCGAAAGATATGATAGCGAACGTGGTGCCTGAAGTTAAAGCCTTGCAACCTGCTTACATCAGAATAGATCATATTTACGACGCGTTTAAAGTTGTATCCGGTACGAGTGGTAACTTGAGCTATGACTGGAGCGGACTGGACAGAGCAGTGGACTCGATCCTGGCTACAGGAGCAAAACCGATGCTGTCACTCTCATATATGCCAACGGCAATTTCAAAAGGAGACATGGTTTCGACTCCCCGTGACTGGAATGACTGGGGGCAGGTTGTTGGGGCGACGATCAAGCATTTTAGCGGAAGAGACCAAAGAAACATTACCGGGGTAATTTATGAAGTATGGAACGAGCCGGATTTGTTTGGAGGATATAAGACATATGGCCAAACAAATTATCTGGATATGTATGGAGTTTCGGCACGGGCGGCGATGAACATAACTAATGTTAATGACTTTGAGATTGGTGGACCAGCGACAACAGCGCTGTATCAAAACTGGCTGGAAAATCTAATTAAATATGTAGATACCAATAAATTGAGAATGGATTTTTTGAGTTGGCACAGATATACAACAGACCTGACTCAGTTTGAAAAAGACGTGCAACAAGCAAGGAACTGGGCGGAAAAGATACCTGCCCTAACTAATCTTAAATACTACGTTACTGAGTGGGGTTTTAATAGTGAAAACGATAAAGGTTATGACGAAAAAAGCGGAGCAATTCACACCATTGCGGCGGCAAGAACAATGATGGGAGTGGTGGATAAAGCTTTTGTCTTTGAGATTAAAGATGGACCGGGAAATGAAAAATACTGGGGAAGATGGGGATTACTGACCAACGAGAAATTCGGAACACCGGAGAAGAAGCCAAGATATAATGCTCTTCTTTTTCTTAGTTCTTTATGGCCATATCGGATGAGTGTTTCTGGTGAGGGTTCATGGGTAAAAAGTATTGCCTCAAGCAATGATGACGGAAACCTAAAAATATTAGTAGTTAACTATGACCCGACCGGAAAACATGCGGAGTCGGTGCCCATGACATTTGAGAACTTACCACAACAAACATTTACGATAACCAGACAGGACTTTATGGGAGACAGCAGAAGTGTAAAAATAGCCACGGATAGTGCGACTTGGCAAACGAGAGAGTATTTTGAACCGAACTCGGCGGCGATGTTTACAGTGGAGTTTTAGGCTTTGACAACGGCGAGGAAGGCACTCTGTGGAAGCTGGACTTTGCCAAATTGCTTCATGCGTGCTTTGCCCTTTTTCTGTTTGTTGAGGAGCTTGAGGTTACGAGTGAAATCACCGCCGTGGAGCTTGGCGTCGACGTCTTTTCTATAGGCAGTGATCGTTTCACGAGCGATAATTTGACCACCTATCGCCACCTGAATTGGAATCTCGAATTGCTGACGCGGAATAGCTTCCTTGAGCTTGGCGGCAATGGCTTTGGCTTTGAAGCTGGATTTCTCTTTGACGGTGATAATGCTCATAGGGGTAAAGACTTCGTGGTTAAGAAGTACATCCAAACGGACCAGCTCGGCTTTTTGCCAGCCGGAAAGTTCATAGTCTAGGGAAGCAAATCCCTGTGAGACACTCTTGAGGCTATCATGAAGAGCGGTGATGACCTCGATGAGAGGTAACGAGTAATCAATCTCAACTAATTGATCAAGATATGAAACGTCGATCATACTGCCACGAAGATCTTGGCAAAGCTGCATGACAGCCCCGACATACTGATCTGTAACGACAATTTTGACATTGGCCAGAGGCTCGAATCCTTCGGCAATAATAGCGGGGTCAGGGAAATCGGCTGCTGAGCTAAAAATTTTCTCGGTACCGTTACGAAGTTTTACTTTGTATTCAACGGAAGGAGAAACAGCGATAACAGGAAGACCAAATTCACGATCCAGTCTTTCGCCTACAACTTCGGAGTGAAGGAGCCCCAAGAATCCTACCTTAACACCCTGACCTAGTATGGGTGAGTTGATTCCTTGGGTAGTGAGAGCGGAGTCGTTGAGTTTGAGTTTCTCGAGGGCATCGACTAGATCACGATACTGAGAACCGTCGGCCGGATACATATCTAGATATACATTGGGGTGGATGTGTCTGAAACCGGGTAAGGGGGAGACTTCTTTACTTTGGGAAGCTAAACAAAGGGTATCTCCGACCAAGATACGTCTGATGTCTTTGAGACCGGTGATAATGTAACCGACGTTGCCGGCAGTAATAGTTTCTTTTTCTTGTCTTTGGGGTGAGAAAACACCAATTTCGGAAGCTGCTAGAGTCTGACCAGAGTTTAAAAATCCAAGTTTGTCCCCTTTTTGGAGATTGCCGGAGATGACTCTGACGAAAGCGATAACACCCAGATGAGTATCAAAAACAGAGTTAAAAACAAGAGCCTGAAGCGGTTTGTCCTCAATTTTGGGAGCAGGTAAATCGGAGATGACTTTATCCAAAAGTTCGGCGACACCTTCACCGGTTTTGGCTGAGACCATAAATGGTTCTTGGGTAATGTTGAGAAGTTGCTTGATCTGACGGGCAGAAGCGGCAATATCAGCGAGAGGAGCATCGATCTTGTTGATTACCGGAACGATGGTAAGACCAAGATTCTTGGCAAGCCTGAGGTTGGCCACGGTTTGGGCCTGAACACCTTTGGTAGCGTCAACAAGGAGGATGGCCCCATCGCAGGCTTCCAAGGCGCGCTCAACTTCGTAATTAAAATCCACATGACCCGGGGTATCAATAAGATTAAGGGTGTGTCCTTTGTAGTTCATGGTGACCGGAGCCAGTTTGATGGTGATTCCCCTTTCGCGTTCGATGGGATTACTATCAAGAAGCTGGGCCACCATTTTGTCTTTTTGGACTGTGCCGGTGATTTCCAGCATACGATCCGCCAGAGTGGATTTACCAGCGTCGATATGAGCAATGATAGAAAAGTTGCGAATTTTGTTTTCCATAAAGGACTAGTTGGCAACAGGAGCCTCGATGACCTCGTCGGTTTCTCCGAGAACTTTGCGCCAGTTGCCTAGTTTACCAAAGAGTGTCTTAACATCATCGAGCTGTTTGACTCTAAGAAGAGAAGATAAACCATAGTAAACACCAAAACCAATAAGGCTGACAATGGCCGTAAGAACTAACAAAGGCACTGTACGGGTAGTGTCAAAAACAAACGTATCTAATAATCTCATAGGAACCCAAAGGGCAAAGGCGGTTAAAACACTAACAAAGAACATTTTAAAGATTTCTTTGGTAAGACCCATGCTGGGAATACGAGAACGAATAACAAGATAAAGAATAATGAAATTAAGGGCGTTGCAAAGACTCATGGCCAGAGACATACCTAAAACTCCCAGGGAAAGGCTGTTGGTAAAGAGATAAGAAGTGATGATAAAGAGAACTATGGTGGCAATATTGATAATGAGAGGGGTTTTGGTATCTTTTTTGGCGTAAAAGGCACGAGTGAGAACCTGAACTGCGGCTTGAGGAGCAATAGAGAGAGAAAAAACGGCCAGGGCTTTACCGGTAAGCAATGTGGCTTCCCAAGGAAAGTTTTTGGCACCAAAAACAATACGCACAATAGGAATTCTGAGTATCAGCATTAAAACAGAAGTAAGGAAACAGAAAAAGAACAGTTGGAGAATCGTTTTGCCTAGAGTGCTGGCAAATTTTGTTTGATCTTTACTGAGAGCTTCTTCAGATAGAGTGGGAAAGGAAGCCTGGCCAAGAGAGACGCCAAAAAGAGAAATTGGCAAGACATAGACCTGACGAGCAAAATTAAAGATGGTAAACGAACCGGCGGAGAGAGCAGAGGCTAGATTGAGAGAGACGATGCGTTCAACCTGAATCAGAGCCAAGGAAAGAGTGCGAGGGGGCATAAGGCGCAACATACGAATCACTCCCCGATGTCGACGAAAACGAATTTTGGGGTAGTAATGAAGACTCAGTGAAGGAGGTATCTGCACAAGCATATGAAGAAGGGAGCCAAAAATCACACCGATGGCAGCTGCATAGATACCAAGATAAGGAGTGAGAATGAGAATACCCAGAATGGTCCCCAGATTGTAAAAAAGTGGAGCAATGGCAGGAATTAAAAAGCGTTGCTGAGCCTGAAGAATACCGGTAAGGAAAGAGGATAGGGTAAAAAATATCTGAGCAATCGACATGAGCCGGATCAGATCGACCATGAGATCAAGCTGGGCGCCGGTGTAGTGAGAAATTAACTGGCTAAGGGGTTTGGCAAAGATGGCGATGAGGATGGAAATTATTAATAGGATAGAGGTGACCCAAGTAAGAGCAACGTTGGCCATAAAGTTGGCTTTTTTGACGGATTTTTTGAGATAACTCTGGTAAATCGGAATAAAAGCGGCGGAAACTGCACCAACGACAAAAAGCTGAAAAACGGTGTCCGGAATAATAAAGGCGGCAAAGTAAGCGTCGAGATTCCCTTCGAGTCCACCAAAAAAACGAGCTGCTAATAGACGATTCCTAATGAGCCCCAAAAAGGCCGACAGCAAAAATGAGGCCGCTATGATCGTTGCGGCAGAAAGAATACTAGAACTTTTACGGTTAAGTAACTCTTGTGATCGTGAAAATATTTTTTGAACCACTGTAAAGTGATTTTAATTCAAGATGATGACTTGCGCTAGGTGGAGCTCGTGGTAAAATTAGCGCATGCCAATAACCAAATCAGCAATAAAAAAACTTCGATCCGACAAAAAGAAGGCAGTTTTCAACAAGTCTTCGAAAACAAAAGCCAAGTCAGCAATTGACGCTTTCAAAAAAGCGTTGACCTCGGAAAATCTTTCCAAGGCGTTTTCTATGGTGGACAAAGCCGCCAAAAAAGGCGTCATTAAAAAAGGTAAGGCGGATAGAATTAAGGCTCGTTTAGCCAAAAAAGTCACCCCCTAACGTCGCTATTTTTTGATACACTGGAAGTGTGGCTATAAAGCGAGGTGTTTCTGGTATCAATTTACTACCTAAGGATAGTTTTGAATTCTCAATCTTCGGGAAGATTTTAAAATGGGTAACAACCATAGGCAGAGTGTTGGTCGTTATGACCGAGTTCGTGGTGCTTTTGGCTTTTGGATCCAGATTTTACTTTGATAAGAAGCTCGACGATCTAAACGAAACGATTATCCAAAAGCAAGCACAAATTCAGGCATACGGTGAGGTAGAGTCGAGTATTAGAAAAATACTGGCAAAACAACAACCTGTCGAAGCATACATGAGTAGCGGACTAAATTTTGGAACCAAGATTGACAATTTAACTAAGGTCGTTCCCTCGGGAACAACTGTTGATTCGCTTAATTTAACCAAAAATGGAATGACAGTAATCGGAAAAGCCCAGTCCGAGTACGGATTTGCCCAGTTGATTAGCGGACTAAAAAGACTTGAGGGGGTAACAAATATTAGTATGAGAGACACGATTTTTGATCAAACGTCCGGTGGAGTGAAGTTTAATGTTCAATTAACTTTTAAAGATGGCCAGTCTAATTAACAACGAAAAATACGCCCTTTATTACCAAAAAATTGGGCTACTCTATAAACGCCCTGAGGTTAAAGCATCGATTGAGATCATTTTGTCGATTTTCTCGGTAATAATTTTGATTACGGCGGCAATTAGACCAACTCTAGTTAACGTGGCGACTTTACAAAAGAAGATTGAGGATCAAGAAGCAGTAAGCAGAAAAGCTGATACCAAGATTACTCAACTACTGAATGCTCAAAAACAACTACAGACACATGCCTCGAATCTTGGCCTTTTTGATGAAGCGGTACCCGACAATTTTTCTTACACAGGGATGAGTGAAAGATGGGAGTACTTGGCACGAAAAAACAACGTAAATATAGAGTCGATCTCTCTCCCCGGTTATACTTTGTATGGCAAGGGGATCGTAAAAGGAGATTGGAGTAGCAGAATTGTAAAACCATCAGCAAACAACATTATCGTAAGTACGGCTACTTTTTCAGTAACAGGAAAACCTCTAAACGTAGTTGCTTTCCTTAACGATGTTGAAAATATGGACCGTTTGGCCGTGATTGATTCAGTATCATTATCCAAGCAACTGGGTCTTACTAAAGCCGACGATCTACTGAAAGCATCGGGGCAGATTACCTTTTATTTTTACTCAACAACAAAATGAAACCAACCCGAACAATCTCGTCGTACATCCTACTGATTGGACTGTTGGGACTGGCTATTGTGGGAGGTATTTTGGCATACCAAATCTATGCGGCCTCGGTGAAAACCCAAACTACTGCCGAACAAAAAGAAGCTATTAAATCAATTGATGGGATTATCAAACAAACAGTAATTGATGATCTTGCCCGCAGAGAGGTTTACACTGAAAGTGAGATGGATGGATATTTAGTTACCACCAGTGTTCTTGAAACCGCAGAAGTAACACCTGAGGCAACTTCGGCGGGAACAACAACAGAAACAGAAGAAGCAAGCCCGTCGGCACAACAATAAATATGGCAAAACAAGGACTAATGACTAAAAGAATTCCAACCCTACTTGGGGTGTTGATTCTATTGGGTGGATTAGTCGCCGGTGTGATTTTGGTAAATAGCAGGCAAGGACTGGTGACAAAGGCAGGCCCGACAGCTTCGCCCAAAAATGTAAAAATATCCAACCGCAGAGCCGATACTTTTACCGTAAGTTGGACAACCGACACTCCGGTAACCGGATATTTGAAGTACTCGGAAAACCCGGCAAAAATTACAACACCAGCTGGAGATGCACGGGACCAGATCTCCGGGAGTTCGCAGTCTTCGACAAACCACTACGTAACCGTCACCGGATTAAATCCAAACAGAACAATCTACTTTGAAATTGGATCGGGGTCGCAGATGTATGACGACAACGGGAAACCCTTCACCGTGCAAACGGGAAAACAGGTGGTAGCTTCACAGACGGAAGATGTAATCAGCGGGAAAGTGTTGGGGGCAAACGGCAGTCCAATTACAAATGCCATCGTGTATGTCGAAGTTGAAGGAGGAGAAACACTATCCGCAATGACGAATACCGAAGGATCATGGAAACTAAACTTGCTACTTTCGAGGAACAGTAGCGGAGACCTTTTGAGCTATGACGCCTCAACTTCGCTGATCTCGATCTTTGTTCAAGCCGGAATTTCGGGAACGGCCACGGCAATAACCAACACCGGTAATGCAAAACCGGTACCGGATATTGTTCTAGGAAAAAATCAGAGTTTTGTTGAGACAACCACGGCAACGACATCGGGAACTTTGACGGATACAGCCACAAAAAGCAGCGGTTTCAAAAATATTGCTGAGGAGGCTACATCGATAGTTTTGTCTCCCGACGCTTCGGAGTCAGCCGGGTCGGTGATTATTTTGAATCCGGCCATTAATGGAGAGATGATTGCAACAAGCTCACCGGAGTTTAAAGGAAAAACAAACCCCGGAACAACAATAAAGATTACCGTTCACTCGGCTCTGGAAATGACTCAGGTGATTAAGGCAGACAAGGATGGTCTTTGGACGTGGACTCCTCCTCAGGATTTGGAACCAGGAGTACACACCCTAACACTGGAGTATACCGATGAAAATAATGTTTTCCAAAAAGTGGTCCGAAGTTTCACCGTTTTGGCGGCAGAAAGCACTGGCGGACTACCAGCCTTTACGGCTACACCTTCAGCAACAGTAACGACAACCAAAACAGCAACAATTTCGGCAACTCCAACCAAAAAAGCAAGTATGCCGGCAACGACATCGGGAACACTGACAGATACCGGAACACTTTCTCTGACCGTGGTTTTGGCAGTTTTGGGCCTTGGGATGCTGTTATTTGGAAAAATTTCAAGACGATGGTGGATAGATTGACGGGAAAGTATATTTTATCTATAGTGTAGATAGGTCCGTTTTATTGGACCGCTAATTAAGCGCATGGATGATCAAAATCAAAATACTCAGCCTTTAGTTTCCGGTACTCCTCCAAACGTTCCCGCCATGCCTGAGGATATAACTCCGCAGACACCTCCACAGACCGCTATTCCTCCAGTAGAAACTCCTGAACCGGAAACACCTTTTGTCCCTTCTCAGCCAGGACCAATGACAACAACCACAACAGTAACCTCGACAGAGCCAGTTGAAGTTCCTCCGATGACAACTCCCATTGATACTCCTACTGAGGAGTCTCCTGTTCCGATACCCGCACCGATGACAACAGAAACAACGACTACAACTACGACAGAAACGCCAGTGCCAACTGAAGTACAAATGCCAGCGGCGAAGAAGAAGGTCTCACCGGTAATTTTGGGGGCTTTAGCCTTGCTTTTGGTGGTCGGTGTGGCTGGGGCAGCCTACTATGTATCAAATCAGTTATCTACTAGACAAGCAGTAGCACCAACAGCGCCGGAAAGTAAACCACAGGCGGCGGCACTGTGCCGTTTACTTTATGAAACTCAATGCATTCAAAGAAGTGACTGTGAATGGGATTATGATCATTGTATTTCAAAGATCGTAACAACACCAACACCGCCGCCAGCAACAAATAATAGTACTGGTGGTGGTGATAATAATACTAAAACCACAACAACGAGTGGTGAGAGCAGTTCTTCTTTGTATGTAAGTAAACCAACAGATGGATGCGGCTCAACAGCGTACCACAAATATGACTGCGGAACTCAGTGCTGTCGTACTACATCCACTTATGCCAAAGATGCCAACTGCTGTACTACAGGCTGTAAGGAGCCAGACTCAAGCGGGATATTAAATGGAGCAGAAGAAAAACTGTGGTGTGAAAGTGATACGATCGATCAGTTCCAAGAGGCAAATCAGATTACTTTTAAAAGAACCGGAACGGCGGCTATTTATTTGAGTGGTACTTTTCATTACAAAGTGAGTCTAACCAAAAAGAGTGGAGATGGAGCGGCGAGTTTTTCTATCCCCTCTTCGGGTGACTATGTCGTTGGTGGAACTTCTTATACTATCGGCACGGTAAGTGCGGGGTCTGTGTACACGATGAGTATTACTTTGAAAGAGGATGTCGATGTGAGTCGTGGTGCGTCTTTGGGTTGGAGAAAACCAAAGTCTGTGCAGACAGCACACCCTTCGTGTGACGCGTCGGGTACAGTGACAAAGGCGAGTGCTTTGTTTGATCTTAAAACCGAAACAACAGATGTTGATTATCCGGTGATGTGCTGGGCTGACTCGATCATTACTGGCGGACCCGATCAGAGCATGGCGGAAAAATATGACTTTGATGACTTCACTGTTGCTGTTGGTTACTCATCTTCGACAACAGTTGGAATGTGTTCGAAGATCAATATCTACAAATACGACACAGCAACAAGTGCATATAGCTCCACAGCACTGACAGCCACCGAACTACAGAATCTTCATATTGGTGATGTTTTGCAATTCGAAATGGAAGCAAGTATGGAGAACTTAAGCGGAAAATTTAGAGTGACCACCAACGGATCTGCCGGAGACTGGCTGACAGCAAGAGAAAAAACGACGTCAAATTGGACTAAGTTGGTTTATTATCCATACACCATATCAGCTTTGGGCGCGTATTCTTTTGAAGGTCAAGTTACTACCACTGCACAATAAGAAAAATGAATAACAAGAAAAAAATACTGGCGATTGTCTTGGTAGCTTTGGTACTAATACTGGGAGGAGCATCAATTTATGTGGCCACACAACTGTCGACAAGACAAGCTGTAGCCCCTACAGCTCCCGAAAGTAAACCGGCGGCGAGTGAGTCGGCAACAATTGTATGGTCTGATTCATGTGTAGCTACGGCGTCTGCAGTGGCAGTTGCTGAAAAAACAACTACCATTGAAGGAGTAAAAACAGCATATGAGAACGAAACGACAAATACTGCCGGTAGTTACTCACTAAAGACGGCTATGGATACAGTGGCGAAGAGCCAAACATATGTTTACGCTATTTCCTTGAAAAATACCGGTGAGGCAACGGCAACCGGAGTAACAATAAAAGATTCTTTAGCTGAAATTACCGAGCTAACATATGTTGACAAAGTGAGTGGGTGTTCATGGAGTGTTGCCGAAAAGCTTGTAACTTGCAGTACGACAATCAACCCCGATGAGACAAAGACTTTCTCATTTAGAGTGAAGACGTCGAGCGATGTAGTTAACGGTGCGGTAATTACCAATACGGCAGCCGTGACTTCGGACAATGCCGGTTCGCTAACCTTAACCAAAGATTTACCGGTGAGCACGGTTGTGGGCTGTAATCACACGTGTACCACTGATGAAGAGTGCGGTTCTGGACTTACCTGTGACACAACAACAAACAAGTGTAGACTGGCGGCATGTCTTACCGAGTCAGACTGTGTTTGTGCGACTGTTACAACGACTACAACTACAACTGTTGTTACTGCTAGCCCAACAAAAATCGCCACAACGGCGGCTACCCCAACTATCTTGCCGGAGACAGGTATCCTTGATCTGCCAGGAATTGCGGCCTTTGGCGGTGGATTGCTTTTGGCAGTAGTAGGAATACTCTTAGCGCTGTAAAGACATGAAGATCGCAGTTGTCGGGGGAGGTTTTACCGGAGTTGCCTGTGCTTTGTCTTTGCTGGAAAAAGGAGTTGAGGTGGTTCTTTTTGAGGAAGGAGAAAAACTGGGAGGTTTGGCGGGTGGTTTTAATCAGGGAACATGGAAATGGGATTTGGAGTTTTTTTATCATCATGTTTTTACAAATGACAAAGAGATTGCGGAGCTGGCACGAAAAGTAGATTGGCCAGTAGAGATCAAATCGCCCCTAACCACAAGTTATTTGAAAGGGAAGGAAATCCAACTGGACACCCCATTGTCTGTTTTGAGATTTTCTCAAATGAGTCTTTGGGGAAGAGTTCGGATGGGACTGGGGCTTTTGATCTTAAAAATGATCCCTAACGGACTATTTTTGGAAAAGTATAAGGTGACAGAGACGCTCCCCGGATTGATAGGCAAAGAGGGGTATCGAGTCATCTGGGGAAAACTGATTAAGGCAAAATTCGGACCATATACAGAAAAGGTTAACATGGCTTGGTTTTGGGCTAGGGTTGCCAAACGAAGCAGTCGTTTGGGATATTTTGAAGGAGGGTTCCAAAAATTGGCCGACAAATCCTGGGAAAAAATCACGAATCTGGGAGGAAAAATAAAATTAAAAGAAAAAGTGGCGGAGATAAAACCATCAGAGGGAAAGTGGCTAGTAAACAAAGAAAAATTTGATGGAGTGGTAGTAACGACGCAGATGCCTATTGCAAAAGACCTATTGGAAGGAGTGGAGGTTCCAAAAATTGACTATCTCTGGGGACAAACATTGGTTTTGGAAACAAGCAACAAACTAATAAACGGTTATTGGATGAATATTCTGGAAGATAAATGGCCGTTTTTGGTAGCGGTGGAACACACCAACATGATTGACAAAAAAAACTACGATGATAACCGGATTGTGTACTTGGGAAATTATTTGCCAGAAGACAGCAAACAGTTAAAGATGAGCAAAGAAGAACTACTGGAAATGTATCTGCCTTTCCTGCGAAAAATAAATAAGAACTTTCATAAAAAGTGGATTAAAAATGTTTTTCTTTTTCGAAAACCATATTCTCAACCAGTCTTCCCAGTAAATTATTCCCGACAAAAACCGACGACAAAAACAAAGTATCCGGGACTTTATATTGCCAATATGAGTATGGTTTATCCTTTTGATCGAGGAACAAATTATGCAGTAAAAATGGGCAATGAGGTAGCCAAACAGGTGTTAACCGATTTAAGATAAAGAATGGCCAACGGTGATTTTTTGATTATTTTGCAAACATATGCCATAAGTTTGGGATTACAGTTTTTGGGATGGCCGTGGGTGAAAAAGTTTTTTGGAAAAATGCCGGACAAGGGGTGGTGCTTGAGCCGAGTATTCGTTTCTTTGGTAAGTGCCCTGCTTATCTGGCAGTTGTCCTACCTAGGATTACCATCAAATACTCAGGCCGGAGTTTGGGCATTTTTAGTTTTCATCGGCTTGGCCGATCTATTTCTGATTATTAAAGAGGGTCTGGGAGCAGTCACAATTCCAAGAGGGATTGCGAAACTTGTGTCGATTGAAGAGTATTTGTTTATCATTGGATTTGGCGGAATTGCTCTTTTAAGAGCATATGACCCCAGTTTGGACAGCCTTGAGAAATACATGGATTTTGGTTTTGTGAATCAGTACTTGAACTCACTTACCTTACCCGCTCTTGATATGTGGCAGGCGGGTCAATCCATAAATTACTACTCTTTTGGACATTTTTGGGCGAGCATTCTGATAAAAATTTGGGGGGTAAAAGCGGCAGTTGGTTATAACTTAATGTTGGCATTTATTTTTGGGGTTTGTGTCGACCTGGTTTTTATGGCCAGTTATATGTTGACAGGAAAACACAACGCCAGGGCGTCTTTGGTAGGAGGCCTGGTAGGAGCTCTATCTGTACTTCTGGCAGGCAACAGTCAAGTAATTTGGTATCTGATTGAAAATCAGAGTTTAAGTAATTACTGGTATGCCGATGCTACGAGGTTTATTTACAACACAATTCACGAATTTCCCAGCTACAGTTTTGTGGTTTCTGATCTTCATGGACATGTTTTGGATCTGCCGGTGATTTTGGCGTTTTTGATTGTCCTTTTTGTGTGGATTAAAGACCGAAAAAGAGTTTACGAAATAATCATGGGGTGTTTATTTGGGGTGATGATGATGACAAACACATGGGATGTGGCTGTCTACGGATTACTTTTGATAGTGTTAAGCGCTCAGATGGCTCTGTCGAACAAAAATAACATTAAGGATATTTTGCGAGTAGCAATGATAATGTTTGTGACGATGTTTGCGGTGGCAATACCGTGGGGGTTGAAGTTTATTCCGATTTCAAACGGAATAGGAATAGTAAGTGCGAGGTCTCCTCTTTGGCAGTTGGCTGCTCTGTGGACAGGAGGAATAATCGTCAGTTTCGTGGCGGTAATTACTGAAGGAAAGGGTGAAAATCGTCATTTGGTGAGAACCTTAATGATTACGGCGCTACTATTGATTGCCATTCCGGAGTTTGTTTTTGCCAGAGACATTTATGCTACTTATCCTAGGGCGAACACGATGTTTAAACTAACTTATCAGGCCTTTATCATGATGGGAATACTGGCTGGATATTGTTGGGGGAAACTGCTAGATCGGGAAGTAAAAATGCCCATTGTTTGGAGGTTTGGAGCATTCTTTGCCGTGTTTTGGATATTTGTAGGAACAATGGTTTTCCCATTTGAAGCGTTTCCAACTTACTATGGCGGATTTAAAAATTATCAAGGCTTGGATGGGGAAAAATGGATGGAGACAAAGATGCCGGAAAATTATGGAGCAATTAAATATCTCCAAGAAAACAGGAACGGCAAAAATATGGTTGAAGCTGTAGGTGAAAGCTATACCCTGCAAAATGCGGTATCGGTATTTTCGGGAGTACCAACCATCCAGGGTTGGAGAGTTCATGAATGGCTGTGGAGAGGAGGTTTTGGGGTGGTAGCCGAAAGACAGGACGAGGTGACTGAGATATATCAGGGCGAAGATCTTGGAGACACCGCGGAGATATTAAAGAAATACAATGTTGGCTGGATTTTGGTTGGACAAGACGAAAAGATATCGTATCGGATAAACGAAGAAAAACTATGGCAGTTCGGGGAAGTAGTTTGGAGTACCGGTGAGACTTATCTAATCAAGATAACCCACTATTGAGTACCGTTGAGACGATTGGCGGTGTATTGCTTAAGGGCCGACCAGTTGTTATCTTTGGGTATGAGGACCCAAGCCCCTTTGTAAGCCGCGGTAGGTGGATTGTAGAGGATGGTAACACCGTTCTCATCGGGAAGGTCGGAGATACCAAAAGACTTTAAGGGATTATCTTTTGTTTCTAGAGCGACCTTGGCCAAGGTGGGGTAGAGAGAGTGATCAATATTTGTTTTGAGATTTGAGTCGAGAATGGAGAAAAATTGATCGACTTTGTTTTGGTCTAGAAGGAAGCTGGGGGTAAGCATTTTTTGTTTGAGAGCAGTGATCACCTGCTGTTGTCTATGAGAGCGGGCGAAGTCTGTACCCTCGTCCCCTTCCGAGTGGCGGGAACGAACAAATTTGAGAGCAGTTTCGCCATCGAGGTGGGCTGAGCCTGTGGCAAAAGTGATGGTTTCAAAGCGACTGGAAATAGGGAGAGAGTCTTCTTTGCCGGGGATAGGAAACTCGGTGTCGGTAAAACCGGGATCGATGTTGATATCGATACCACCGAGAAGGTCGATAGTTTCTTTGAAAATAGTGAAGTTGATAACGGCAGTGTAGTGAATGGGCAAACCAAGATCTTCAAGAATGGCTGCCTGAGACATTTTGATTCCCGCTCCGGGACTTGCTTCCTCTCCATAGTAATAAGCAGTATTAATTTTTGCCTGGAGTGAAGGAACCCAGAGATCCCGAGGAATACTGATAAGGGTGCCTGTTTTTGATTGATGATTGTAAGACAAGACAATAATAGTGTCGGCAAGATTGGGAGAGTCGGTGCCCTCACCTCGAATGCCAAGAATAAGAAAGTTGGTGACACCGTTGGTGTTGTCTAGATTTCCGGCTGGTGTGCCAAAGAAACTTAGTAGATCTTGAGGTTTGAGGTGAAGACCGGCAAGATATCCCATCCCCTTCCAACCAAAGAACCCGAGTATAGCGACGAGGAGGGCAAGAAAGAGAAAAAGAAGATGACGTCTAATAAAGGAAGCAAAGCGAATAAAAAGCCGGCCTGATCTGAGATGGCTGAGTTTCATTAGGCTAGGCTATTGATGATTCCGGCAAATAAAGTTGGTTCTAGGCTGTCAGCACCAACGAGAACACCATCAATGCGACTTTGATCGACAAAAGACTTCACATTTTCCGAGGTGACTGAGCCGCCATAAAGAATGTGGGCTTGATTGTCGATAAGAAAACTAATTTGGTGAACAACATGATTGGCATCGACCGGATCAATAGGATTCCCTGTCCCAACTGCGGCGAGGGGTTCGTAGACAAAGAAACAACGAGAGACATCGATATTATTTTGGAAAAGCGCTTTGATTTGTTCGTCGAGGTAAGGTGTGTCGAGACAAACAATCGGAGTAATCGAGTTTTCGAGCAGATACTTAGTCTTTTCGGCAACCATGTCACTGGTTTCGGCAAATTCCCGACGACGCTCGGAGTGACCAACAATACAGTAACTTACCAACTCGGACAGCATGTTGGCCGTGATCTCCCCAGTGTGCTTGCCGGGTGGCAAATGAGAAACGTTTTGGGCTCCGGTGATAATGGGGATTTTCATATCAGCGAGTTTGTGATTGAAAGCGGCAATGTCGGTGAAGGGAAGACAGAGAATAGTGATCACGTCAGAAGAAAAACGAGGGTTGATGGCCTGGATGCCATCAATCCAGATAAGGGACTCGGTGAGATTTTGGTTACTTTTCCAATTACCGATTACGTATTTCATAATCTGAACCAATTATATGCCAGATTGTCCTACAATATACTGGTTATGGACGATTTTTTCAAAGGGCTTAATAAGGAACAGAAAGAAGCAGTGGTTTTTGGAAAAGGTCCTTTGTTGATTTTGGCAGGAGCAGGTTCGGGAAAAACGAGAGTCCTAACCTACAGAACAGCGTATTTGATTCGAGAAAAGAAAGTTAAACCCGAGCAAGTTGCCTTACTGACTTTCACCAATAAAGCCGCCGAGGAGATGAAGGAAAGAGTAAAAAAACTCCAAGGGAAAAGTGTGTCACTGGGTTTTGCAGGAACATTTCACACTTTTTGCGCGAAATTACTTAGAGAGTATGGTACGAACGCCGATATTAATCCAAACTATGTGATCTTCGATAGCGACGACTCAGAAGCGGCCATGAAAAAGGTTCTAAAGGAGATGGATATTGACCCCAAAGAGTCTAAACCATCAATGTTTTTGGCCGTGATTGGTAAGATGAAAAATGATTTGGTAAGCCTGTCTGAAGCAGAAACTTCGGCCAACGATTACTTCCGCCGTATGGTAGTGAAAGTGTGGAAGGCATATCAAGACAAACTCAAAAACAATAATGCGGTGGATTTTGACGACCTTTTAGTAAAGGCAGTCGCCTTGTTGAGAATTGAAAGAATCCGAAAAGAAATCAATGAAAGATTGCAGTGGATATTGGTTGATGAGTACCAAGACACAAATAAAGCTCAGTTTGAGCTGACAAAATTGTTGGCTGGGGAAAGACAAAATATTACAGCGGTTGGAGATGCCGCTCAGGCAATCTATTCTTTCCGAGGAGCAGACTACCGTAATCTTGTCTTGTTCAAGAACGAGTACCCCAAGGCTTCGATGGTGAGTCTGCCAATGAATTATCGATCCACACAAAATATCTTAGACACAGCGTATGGAGTAATTAGCCACAACACGTCTCACCCAACATTACACCTGGAAACAACGGCCGGAGTCGGAGAAATGGTTGATTTTTTTGAGGCTAGTGATGAAAGAGATGAAGCCAAATACGTGATAGAACAAGCAAGGAAAAGTTCTGCCGAAGACGGGCAATCGGCGATTCTTTACCGAACCAATGCTCAGTCTCGGGCTTTTGAAGATGAACTTATGCGCCGAGATATCCCTTACAAATTGGTGGGTGGTTTGCGCTTCTATAACAGAGCCGAAATTAAAGATCTGATTGCCTATCTTCGAGTGGTAAACAATCCAAAGGAAGAAATTAGCCGAGCAAGAATTGAAAAACTGGGGAAAAGAAGGGCGGCTATCTTTGATAAATGGCTGGAAACTCAGTCCACTAAAAAAAGGTCTGGAAATCCCGGAAAATTACTGGAGGAAATAATTAATGTAGTTGGGTTTTTGGAAAGATTTGATGAACGTGATGAAGATGACGTGGCCCGAATCGAAAATATCAACGAACTTTTAGCAGTGGCTTCGGATTATGAAAATGTGGAGAAATTTTTGGAAAGTGCGGCTCTGTCGGAGTCGGATATCAAACAGCACAGATCAAACGCCAAAATAACTTTGATGACAATACACGCCGCTAAGGGGCTGGAGTTTGAGACGGTATTTGTGGTAGGTTTGGAAGAAGGCTTGTTCCCCCACTCACGATCAATGCTTTCGGGAGAAAAAGAAGAGATCGAAGAAGAGAGGCGCTTGATGTATGTGGCGATGACTAGAGCCAAAATAAAATTGACCCTTTCATGGGCACGAAGTCGACTTGTGTTTGGCGGTCGACACTCTTCAATCCCGTCAAGATTCTTGTCTGAGATACCTGAAAAACATTTGAAGAAAATTGGTGAAGTGCGAGATGTCGAAAGAAAAATGTCCCCAAAAACTTCGGATCTAGATGAATTTGGAGAAAAGAAGAGAATTATTGTCCAAGATTGGGAGATTGCCGAAGCGACAAAAGACGATTTTGCCGAGATAGATAATTGGTAATAATGAAATTAATAGTAGTTGGATGGTAGATAGATTGCCTATTTGAGGTTAGAATAAGATTTGTGATAGAGGAAGTTTCAGAAAAAAATAAAAAACAGTTCAACGACATCGCCCGACACCCCCTGCAGTCTTGGGAATGGGGTGAGTTTCGCCGAGAAACTGGGGTTGGCCTGTCTCGATTGCTGGAGAAAAAAGGAAAAACAAAAGAAGTGTTTCAAATAACCTGGCACACAATTCCGTACACCAAGTGGTGTGTTGGATACTGCCCGAAGTCAGCTATTCCCGATAATGAAGCAATAAATAAAATAAAACAGTTGGCAGCAAAAAAGGGAGCCATTTTTGTCAAATTTGAACCGAATGAAAAAATTTCACCAGAAACAAAAATGAAGATTGCCTTACTTTCCAAACACTTTAATTGGGTAAAGGGGAAATCACTTTTTACAAAGTATACTTTTCAACTGGATATTGCAAAGAGTGAGGAAGCTCTGTTGGCCGGTATGCACCAAAAAACTCGATATAATTTGAGACTGGCCGAGAAGAAAGGGGTAAAGATCGTGGAAGATAGTAGCGAACAAGGTTTTGAAGAGTACTGGAAATTAATGGAGGATACGACAAAAAGACAGGGTTTTTATGCGCACTCTAAAGGTTATCACCGGAAAATGTGGAAGAATATGACTGAGTCGGGTATGGGCCATCTGTTTAAGGCTGTGTGGCAAGGTCAGACTTTAACTACGTGGATGGTTTTTATTCTGAATGGAGTGCTTTACTATCCTTACGGGGCTTCGAGCAACGAACACCGAGAGGTGATGGCCAGTAACCTAATGATGTGGGAAGTAATTCGCTATGGTAAAAAACTGGGGTGCAGTCTGTTTGATATGTGGGGCAGTTTGGGACCAGTTCCTGATGTCCGCGACCCATGGTATGGATTTCATCGTTTCAAACAGGGGTATGGGGCGGAGTTGATTGAGTTTGTGGGAAGTTATGATTTGGTAGTGAGACCAGGGCTTTATCAAGTCTACGGACTGACAGATAAGGTGAGATGGCTTGGACTGAAATTATTGGCCGGTGTCCGAAAGTAGATGGAGGATATCCGACAAACAAAAGGGTGGAGAGGACACCTTAAACATAGGGGGTGGAAGACAATAAATATAAAGGCAGCAGACGACAAACACACAATACAGGTATTTGTTTTTCGTCTTAAACCTTGGCCATTTTCGATGATGAAAGTTCAGAGAGCAAATTTCGACCCTGATTTTGAGGAGTTAAAAAAAATTAAGAGAAAATATTGGGTGGCAAACTCGGTAATTGAACCGGTAAGGGTGGAAAATCCAAAGAGATACAAAATAGCGGGATACCACATAACAAGATTCCCCTTTTTGGCAATGAGTACCTATATTAACGATCTGCAAATGACAGAAAAGGAACTCTGGAATGGTTTGTCGAAAAACGCACAACGGTTAATAAAAAAGAATCAGAAAGTAGAAATAGAGGAGGCTGACCCAAAACTATTTTGCCAATTGTGGAAAGCATGCTCAAAAATATGGATTATGCCGTTTAAAGAAACAGAAAACTTACTAAATAGTTTTAAAGGGAGAGCAAGACTGGTAGTCAGCAGAAAAGGAGATGAGTACCATTCGGGCCTAATGGTAATTTATTCAAAAGATACAGCCAATTATTACCAGACATGGACCAATGAGAAAGGCAGAAAAAGCGGAGCTCATTACAAGCTGGTCTGGGAAGAGATGTTACGGGCTAAAAGGAACGGTTTGAAGTACTTTGATTTTGAGGGCACTTTTGACGAACGCTGGCCACAAAAAAGATGGGTGGGTTTTACAGACTTTAAGAGGAGGTTTGGAGGTAAGTTGGTACAGTTCCCGGGAAGCTTTTTTCGGTGGTTTTGACATAAAAAACCCACTCGAGTGAGTGGGTTTGACGATTTAGGAGGCTAGATATGCTTCCGGACTAATCATCTCTTTGCGGAGGAGCTTAAAAAGCTCAACCAGAGATTTTTGCGGATAAGGAAGATATTTGCCACTTCCCCCAAACATGACACCTGAGCGATGAAGACGAGCATAAACCGAAATACCATCGCGAATAATCATGCGGGTACGGCCTTTGGCACAAGCCTCGCCCAGTACCAGGTTGAGTGCATTGATCGCCTCAGAGACAATTGTGTGTGAGTGACTTTCTTCACTGACAACCTTGACCGTAGCCAGGATACGAATCAGCAATTCAGCAGACACGACATCTTCGATTTTGTCTTTTCCTTCGACTTCAGTACTACCACTGATTTGACGAGCTTCCTTGAGCCAGTCGTTTTCTTGGTCTAACCATTCTTTTGGTGATAAGCCCCAGAGATTCTCGGCAATGGTAAAGATGGCATTTCTTCTCTCGGACTTTTTACTAAGAACGGTTTGGCCATCAGGCAAAAGGGCTGGATTGATGTGGGCGAGGTCAAGATTATCGTAGATAGCCTTGAGGTGGCTGATGTTTAACTGACCTCCTGTGGCCGCCTCGCGGCCAATTTCCGTCCATTCGGCTTCAAAATCTAAAGGCTTAAGCATTATTCCTCCTTAAGGTGCATTTTATGGCTAGATTATATCATATAGGATATAAAATAACAAGCCGAGTAAGATAGAATGAGTTATGTACCAGGTTCTGATAATAATGTTATTGATGGGTTTTGTGGGAATGGTGATCGAGTCGGCTCAGGCATCGATAACAGCTAAAAAACTGATTTATAAAGGGGATCGATTTTTTTACAATTTTCCGATTGTTTTTATTTATGCTGTTGGGGGAACCTTTTTTTATTACACAACAAAAACTTTAGTGTGGATGCCTTGGTATAAAGTGATTTTATCTTTGGCCTTAATCGCCTCAGTTTGGGAGTATGTGGCAGGATATTTTTGCGAACATATCGCCAAGAAAAAATTTTGGGATTATTCTAGCCGTAGATTTAATATTTTTGGCTACATATCATTATGGAGCATGATGTGGTGGCTAGTTTTTGCCGCAATATTTTATTTTTTTGTGTTTGAAAAATTGTTGAGTATGGAGGTTAATCTATCTCAAAATATTTGGCTGTCTCAAGAACAGGGTAGAACGATTTTTGGAGGAATGACATTGACTGTGTTGCTTTTAGCGATAAAAAGAATAAAGGAGTACTCAGCTACCAGTCGATAGGTGTATTGCCATGTGCTTCGAGATAGGTGTTTGCCTGACTAAACGGACGGCTCCCAAAAAATCCGTTATAGGCAGAGAAAGGTGAAGGATGAGGTGATTTGATGACCAAGTGTTTTGAGGTATTGATAGAAGCCCCTTTTCTTTGAGCGTATGAACCCCAAAGAATAAAAACAAGATGATCTTTTTGTTCGGCAAGGCGATGAATAATGGCGTCGGTGAACTGCTCCCAACCGCGATTTTGATGTGAGCCAGCTTGATGAGCCCTAACGGTTAGAGTGGCATTGAGAAGCAGAACCCCTTGTTTGACCCAACGATCGAGATTGCCTGAGTGAGGAGAAGTCTTGCCTAGATCGGATTGAATTTCTTGATAGATATTTTTTAGAGAAGGGGGCAGAGCAATACCTTCGGGGACCGAAAAAGAAAGCCCGTGGGCTTGTCCCGGGCCATGATAAGGATCTTGGCCAAGGATGACCACCTTCACTTTGCCGACCGGCAGACTGTCGAGAGCATTGAAGATAAATTTGGGAGGTGGGTAAATAGTGTTTGTCTGATATTCACGATGAACGAATTCGGAAAGCTCCCGAAAATAGGGTTTGTCATACTCATCTTTGAGAAGATCTTTCCAGGATTTTTCGAGACGGACTTCCATGTGACTATTGTAGCTTTAGAGGAGAGACTTTTGTTTGGGAAGAACTTCAAAATCTCTGAGAGATTCGGGAACTTCAAAAATCTTTATTTTGGCAGTGTGACCGGAGATAAGAGTGATACTTGACCGGGGTATTGAGAAATACTCAGCCAATGCTTTGATAATCGCCTCGTTGGCACGGCCGTCAACAGGAGGCTCTTTTACGGAAACAACATACTGACTGGCAGAAAGTTGCTCAACATAAGCCCGTTTCTTTTTGGGTTTGGCGACAACGGTAATCCTCATGAATAAGGCTTATTTCCCTACAGAGGGGATGTTGGCAGGCATGGTGGGAATGTTTTTCATCATCTCGGAGAGATCGGTGAATTTAACATCTGCAGGAATAGTAAACTTACTATTGTCCACGATCCAAGGAGTGCATTTCATGTCGTACTTCTCGTTCATATCAACTCCTCCTGTTTGGACGTTGGCGCTGTCGGGGGTATCGGCGTCGTTGGCCTCGGTTTCCGAGATGGCCATTTTTAGCCCTTGATCTTTGGTGTCAATGTTCCAGGTATACATGAAGGAGCCATCAGAGATCATGTGCATATTTGTTTTGGGCATGTTTTTATCGGTGCTGGAGACAGATATTTCTTCGGCCATTTTTTTGCCGGAAACATAGAGGGTGGCGTTGGTTTCTGTTTTTATGCCCTCTTCATCAGTGCTGGAGACAGAGATAATACATTTTTGATTTTTACCTGATGCCAGAAGATCGCGCATGGTCATTGATTGGTTCTGTTCGGTATCGGAACCGTTACCAGCCTGATTTGAAGTTCCAATTGGGTTTTTGGCTGTACAAGCGGCAAGAAGAAGAGAAGAAAAAATAACAAAGGAAATACTGGCTTTGTTGATCATATATTTTTGAGTATACACGGGAGATGACAAAATTACAGAATTCTGCCTCGAAATATAGTAACATATAATCAAGCTAAGAATGAATAAATCGCCGATGGTTCAACGTGCACAAACGAAGATAATTAAGAGTATTTTTGTTGTTTTATTGGGAGTGCTTCTGACAACTTCTTTGTTTTTCTATAAAGTTTGGTTTAGTGCAGTTAGTGTTTGGGCAGATAGCTTAACTTGGAATTTCTCAACAACCACTGATTACACATATAACTCAGCAAAAATTAGTGTGGTTAATGGAGGTGCTTATCTGGCTTCACCGTCTGGGTGGTATGACTCAAAATGGCTGTATCGGAAAGCAATAACAATCGACAATACGGCTTTGGGCACAGTATTGAGTAATTATCAGATCGATGTGGATCTTGACTCTTCGAACTTTGACTTTAGTAAAGCAATGGCCAATGGAGAAGATATTAGAATTACCGACGCCGATGGAGTAACTGTCATTCCGTATTACCTCGAACATTTCAACAATTTAAATATGATCACGCAAGGTGTTGAAAATTATGCCGTCGTAAGTGGGGCGGCGGCCTGGTGGCAATTGAGTGCCAACGCAAATGATTCCGGAGAAAATGCCAACAATGGTACTCTGGCAGGTAATGCCGCTTTTTTAGGCTCATCACTCAAACTTGACGGAAATGGAGATTACGTAAGCGTTGCGGATAGTGCGAGTCTGGATTTTAATTCTTCTTTCACCATCGAACTTTGGGCAAGGCCGGACACTTTACCGGCAAGCGAAACAACTAGACAGTTTATCGCTAAGGGCGGAACAGGTGACGGAACGGGAAATGACCATAACTATTACTTTGGTATGGGAAATGCCGACACCGGTTATGGCCTGACCAAGGGTCCGGGGGTGGTTTTTGGTTTTGAAGACTCGGCCGGAAATAACTATCAAGTAGTTGAGTATATCCAGTTAAATACTGGTCAGTGGTATCACCTGACAGGTGTATTTGACGACACGGCGAATACTTTGAGTATTTATATCAATGGAACACTGCTAAAAACTTTATCCAGCGTAACTGCGACACCTTTTACCCAAAATAGCAGCTTGTTAATTGGAGCAAAGCTAACTAGTGCCGAGTTCTTTGATGGAAGAATAAGAGAGGTAAGAATGTTTAACTCGGCCATATCGGCGAGTCAGATTTTGGCTGATTATCAAACCACCTCACAAAAAGCAAAGATTTGGGTCAAAGTGCCATCGATTCCGGCAAGCTCAACAAAAACTATTTATCTATATTACGGATTAAATTCAACAACTAATCTTAAGGCAGGGTTGATTTCGGACGTACACGGTTTTTCGGATAATGGAGATAAAAAAGGAGTTCAGGCAACAGACTATTTGACTGACTATATAAACAGAATGAACAATTCATTTGTCCCGGATGTTTCTGTTGATCTGGGCGACAAGATTACCACAGTTGATCAAGCCACAGATATCACTGATTTGACAACCGTCTCGGGAATATTTGGCAATCTGACCAGTCCGCATTACTATACTTTGGGAAATCATGAAGTAGCCAATTTAACTAAGACACAGGTAAAGACTGCTCTGGGAATAGACTACACTCGAAAGTCGGTGGATGTTGGCAATTACCACATCATTGTCCTTGACTCACAAGATACCGAACAAGCAGACCCTTGGGGTGGAGCTCTGACCGAGGCTGACAAAACTTGGCTAACCACGGAATTGGCGGCCACCAGTAAAAAAACACTGGTGTTTTCGCATCAACCTCTCGACACCCAAAATATGGCTTTGAATCAGTATTTTGCGACTAGTGACGATGTGTTTCTGGCCAATGCCGCCGACGTCAGAGCCATATTGGAAAACGATGGTGACGTGATCGGAGTTTTTAGCGGGCATCTCCACTGGATCAACAAGTCGATAATTAACGATATCCCTTATTTTTCTTTAGGGTCGCTGGTTGAGGACTACGGTAAAAACTGGGTAGAAGCTTCAATTGTCGGTAATCAATTTTTGAATATTGTCTTTAAACAAAATGGAGAAACGGAGAGATTGATGATCTGGGATTTTGTTAATCACATAGAATTAAACAAGCCATCGACAGCTTTTGATTTTTATGACAGTTTTGAGGGAGACAGCGGTCAATGGGCGGAGTTGACCGGACTTACGGGAGGAAACTGGTCAATCTCGGGCAAGGGCTATTTGCAAGAAACAGGTACAGCTACAGGACAACACAAAATCCTTAATTCGAGCTACTCGGAACCTGCCAACTATATTATCGAGGCTAATATTGGTCTTTATGGAACAACTGTTGGCCGAACCCAGTTGGGAGGTTTTGCCTCAAGAATAACAAATAGTACAAACTTTGATGCTATCTACATGGCTAACGATGCCGATGATGATATCCGCTGGAAACAGATGGATAACACTACATGGGAGTTGATTGGTCAACAAGCAACTTTTACACCGGATACGTATTGGCATCAGTTAAAGATGGTGAAGCTGGGTAATCAAAGAATAGTTTATCTAGATGGAGCACAACAGTTTGATTTAACCAACGCTGATTTAGCTGATGGCACTTTTGGTTTGTGGACATATTTTGACAGTATTCAGTACGACAATTTGAAAATTCTTCCCTATGTCGCAACCGAACCAACAACCAGTGTTGGCTCTGAAGTTTTGATTTACCCAAACGACGACCCAACCATTGTTCCGGTAACTCCGATAACATTTAACTCAATCTCCAGTTTTACGGAAACAGCAACTAAAAATGATGGCGAGATTAAATACCAAATTTCAAACGATGGCGGAACAACTTGGTATTGGTATAACTCCGGATGGACAACAACAGTAACAGGCTATGCCGAAGCAAACACAGCTACTGTAATAAACTCAAACATCGGTTCTTTCCCGGAAGGTGATGGTTCTTTCCTTTTTAGGGCATACCTTCACTCAGATGGAACAGATTTAGTAACGCTGGACGCTGTGGACTTAACTTATGTATTGGACGTGACTGCTCCAACTGGCGGTTCGATATCATACGCGGATGGATACACGACTCAGGCTTCAATAGTTCTGACTGTCGCAGATGGAAGTGACGACTCCGGAATTAATACAGCAACAAGAACTGTCCAGCGAAAATCGGCTACCCTGTCAAATGGAACGTGTGGATCTTATGGTGAATTTTCAACAGTAACTCCGAGTGGCACTTATCCAAGTCTTACAGATTCTTCAATTTCTTCCGGATATTGTTATCAGTATAAATATCTTGTTTCGGATACTATCGGTAATCAAGCAACTTACAACTCATCTAATACGGTGAAGGTAGACACCGGCGATCCTGGCGTTCCGGGAACACCATCAACGACCACACCAACTGATACAGCGACACAAGCCTGGACATGGACGGGAGTGACTGATCCAATTTCGGGAGTTGCAAATTACTTTTGGAGAACAACGGGAAGTTCTATATTATCGGGATCAACGACTCTGGCTTCTCTGACAACCAGTTTTACCGACGGTATTTACAACTTGTTTATTAGGGCAACGGACAATGCAGGTAACGAAGGTTCCGAAAGTGCGGCGGGGAGTTTGACTGTGGACACCCTGGCACCAACTATTTCTTCGGTGTCTTCGGGAACTTCTTCAGTCGATGCCGCGACAATACAATGGACCACAAATGAAAACTCCTCATCTTTGGTGGAGTATGGAATATCAGGAAGTTATGGACAATCAACAGCGGAAGCAGATACTACAACAAGAGTGACTGATCACTCTGTTAATTTGGCAAGTTTGGTATCTTGTAACACCTATCACTATCGAGTGAAATCGAAAGACGCTCTTGCTCATGAAGGTGTGAGCTCTGATTACACTTTTTCGACAACCGGTTGTCTGGGCTCCGCAACGATTGATTCCCAGAGTTCGGAACTGATTACGACCGCTTCCGGAGGAACTGCAAGCCTTACGAGTGGAAGTACCGGGGTTAGTTTGGAGATTCCGGCTGGTTTTGACAGTTCAGACGCCTATTTCCAAATAGGAAAACTTAACAGCTCAATGGCACTGGGTTCTGCGGCCGCACCTTCTGGATTTCAGGCAATAAATTCGTACATATATGATCTAAAAGCTCTGACGAACATTTCAACTTTGGTAAGCAGTTTTGACCACAACATAAAAATTACAATCACCTATTCTGCATCCGATGTTGCCGGTATCGATGAGAGTAGTCTGAGAATATATACGTGGACCGGGTCTGCGTGGGAGGTACTTTCAAACTGCAGTGTTAACACAAGTGCGAAGACAGTTGCTTGCTACACCAGTCATTTCAGTGTTTTTGGTCTATTTGGCGAAGAAACAGAAACGACTCAACAAACCACCACGACATCAACAGTAAGCAGTTCTTCGACTAACCCTTCGGTTTGTACCGATACTCAGCCTGGAGCTAAAGTACCCTGGCTCTATGGAGCAGTTGCCCAAAGTCCATCCAGTGTTCTACTATATTTCACCGAAGCAGATGACCCTGTTGATAAATATGTTTTGGAGTATGGAACGGAGCCAGGAGTATACCAGTACAGTTCACAGAATTTGGGGGTAAATCTTCGCGGACAAATGACATACTTGGTTGAGTCTCTTTCACCAAATACTGCTTATTATTTCCGAGTGAGAGCGGGAAACGGCTGTGCTTCCGGGGGATGGAGTAATGAGATTCAAACAAAAACTTTAGGCTTCTTTACGACAAACAACCTCGACCTGACTGACTCCAGCCTGGAAACGATCCCTGGTGATCCTTCTGATCTATCCGACCAAACAACTGAGGAAATTCAAGGATATGTTCTTAGTATTAAAGTAAAAGATGAGAAAGGAATTCCAGTGAAGGGAGCAAAAGTGACGATACACTCAGAGGTACAAACTGCTGTTACAGATGAAAACGGTGTGGCTCAGTTTGAAAATGTGGAAGCCGGTAATCATGAAGTGACTATTGCTTATGTTGGTTATGAGGGAAAAGAAAATATTGATCTGACGGCAGATTCCGCAACAAAAGAATTCAGTTTAAATGTAGTCATCCAAAGAAAAGAAGTGATGTTCCCGCCTTGGTCTACTTTGACCATCTGTGTTTTGGTGATTGCCTTATTGGCGGTCATTTTTATGAAGGCCAAACATCGATAACTACGGACACAAAATTAGGAAAATTCCGTAATAAATAATTTAGTGCGGTGGGAAGGGAAATTCGTGATATGATATAGGCTATGACATATTTTAATCGAGGAGGAGATAGTAGAAGCCAGTATTACAGCCCCAGAGAGGGAAGCAGTTTTGGATCAAGAGGCGGATCAGACAGAAAAGAGTTGTTTGACGCTGTGTGTGCCAAGTGTGGTGGAGTTGCCAAAGTTCCTTTTAGACCAAACGGCAGAAAAGATGTTTTCTGCAGTAAATGTTTTGGTGAGATGAATGGTGAAGAACCCCGCGGCGGAAACAGATTTGAGAGCAGGGGCAATGACAGAGGTTTTAATGACAGACCCAGATATGATAAACCGATGTTTAACGCCATCTGTGACGAATGCGGTGACAACTGCCAAGTACCTTTTGAACCCAGAAATGGTAACCCCGTTTTGTGTAGCAATTGTTTTGCCAAGAAAAGCGGTAAGGGAAACGATTCAAGATCTTTCTCACCAAAGTCTGCCGGTAATGTTGATCTCTCGGAAATAAACGCCAAACTGGATAAAATCATCAAAATGCTTTCCCCAGAAACTCCAAAAGATATCACGGAAAAGATTCTGAAGACCATTGAAGAGACAAGTGGAAAAGAAATTGTTCCCGCCAAGAAAAAGGCTAAGACAGCCAAAAAGAAAGTAGTCAAGGAATAATCTTTAATTAATTAAAGCAAAAAGAGACTCAAAAGAGTCTCTTTTTGGATAAAAAAACCTGGGGGTTAGCCCAGGTTTGGGGGTTGTCTGAGTGTGGAGGTGACGTAGTAATAGAGATTGTCTTGTCCGGTGAGAACGTGGACAATCAGGTCAGACCGATCACGATATTCATCGAAGGCGGCTTTTATTTCCCAGACGGCTGAAGCAATATTCGGAAAGATGGATTTCTTCACAGTGTTAGGTGTGAGTGTGCCAAGATTGCAGAGGGGAAGTGCAATCTTGGAATAGCCGGCTTTCTTGGCGGCGATCAATCCCTTGAGAATCGGGGTGTGCAAGGGGGTGGACTCGTTCAGACGAAACGAAAAGATGACATCGCGGAACATAGTCTTTTGAGGCTGATCTTCTTGTTTTTTGACAATGAAGACCGACTGATTCTTGTGCCGTTTGGCCAGCATTTCGTTGAGCTGACGCAGATACTGTTCGCCACCCAAGGCAGTGAGCTGTTTGTCCGTGAAAGAGTCGACAGGATTATGGATATCACGGATGAGCAAGAGGGCATCAACAGGATCTGTCCCAAAAAGATGATCACTTAAGAAACTGTTAAATACGGTCATTATTACCTCCCAGTGAATGTACTATTTGATGTCGGAAGTATATCAGAATTGAGGCCAAAAGTCAAGTTATGGGGTAGTTTTGAACTGTGCCATTTGTTGTGGGAGCAGACGAAAAGGAGGTTGGGTTTTGAAATAGACATGAACTAAGTGAGGAGGTTGACGATTGCTACGGTCGAGGCAAGATCGACTAAAGATGAAAAAATGAGTTTTTTATCTAAGAGATAGTCTGTGTTATTTATTGAATCAAGATTCCCAATGTATTTCTCAAAAGTTGATGAATATAAATAATTTATATCTTGATCAGGATTCTTAAATATTGAGGCTTGAAAGTCAGTGCGGACAAAACACATCAAATATTCACCGATGACGGCATGGAAGAAATCGTCTGAAACTGTTTTTGTTAGTGAAAATTCGATGTGATGAGCTTCTAGTTCGTCGGTATATACGTTGGGGATTCGGTGATGGAACTTTTCTTGATTTATGACATGAGCTAGTTCGTGAATGAGCATCGAAACTTGCTGATTGTGATTTGTTTTTGGGATGAAAATGGAATAGCGACCTTCTTCTTTTGAATATTTATAGTCAGCACCGGAACCCGAGTCAGAGATAGTGATTTTGTCTTTCAGTTCGATCATCTCTGGATATTTTTGAGCGACAAAATCAAAAACACCATCGGGGTAACTAATATTGACTTCATCTAACTTGGATAAAAAGTGGGGAGTGTTGGAAGAAATTTCTAGACGAGCAGAAAAACTGGTAGCAAAGGCATCCCGATTAGACAAATATTTTTGCCAATGATCCTCGGGGATACGGAAAAAATTCTTTTGGAGTTCGAGATAATTTGAAAACCCTCTACTTACAGCAAGGTAATTTCTCGCACCGATAAGCTCTTGATATGCTAGAGACATCTCTTGGGTATCTCCTTTTCCTTGTGCTTGAAAATATTTTCCGAGAATTGTTTTTATTGTTTCTTGAATTTCCATTTTTTGTATAAGTGCTACCACAGCACATTATAGTCTAGCTGTCTTTTTCATCCGGAACATTATCCGGATCTTGGCCGCAGTTTCCGCCGGCAGCGTAGCCACCGCTGTTGGCGCCTTCGATTGCAACGTTTGCTTCAACACATTCTTTTGGGGTGTCATGAACACCACCATTCATATCAATGTAATACTCATCTCCTGACACAGTTTTCTCCTTTTTCTGAACGTGCTGTGGTAGTGAGGCGTATTATATCCTGTAGTAGTGAATTACTCAAATATTGCGGTAGAGATTTTCGGCCGTGGGCTGCGCTATTTGTTGTGGGCTTATTTATTTTTCAAATTCAGCTTTTATTTGATTATCAATATCTTTTAACGATTTTCTCATCTCTAGTTGAATATTTAATGAATAGTCTTTAAATTTTTCTTTATTTTTATTTTTTTCGTATAATGCTTTTTTAAATACATCAGAGACATTTTTTGGAAATCTGATTAGAAAATCACTAACAAGGTCACCCTCAAACTCATTATTTTCGAAAGAATCATATAGATTCTTTTCGTGTCTTTTGTATAATTTTAATAGTTCTTCTTTCTGGTTTTCTAGGTATCGAATTTTTTCTCTTTTCTTCCATCTTCTATGATCAATAAATATATTGATGATTGGAAATACTGAAGCAATTGTTCCTCCGATTAACACAGCTAGTAAGTTTTCTGACATTGTCCTTGTTGAATTTGTTTGTTATTAATATTTTGTATGAATATTGACCTTGATATTTTGTTTATGTTATATTTAAGGTGGTCGCGAGGTAATCGCGCCCATCGAAAGTGAGCCTAGCTAAAAATGCTTAGGCTCTTTTTCGTTATATCTGGGAATATTTTTAACCCCCACCCGTCAATTTCTCCCGATGGGTTCTTAACAAGCTTTTGATAGCTAATTTCAGAATACCTCCAATAATCAGACCCCTTTTTGTTGTACTCGAGTACGTTAAATATTGGATAGCAATAGAGATCTGATATTTGTATACCAACAGTCTTGTCAGATTGTGAAAATAATAATTTCTCAATTATATTTGGACAAGGCTTCCACAGAACACTATCTCTCCATCTCATACCCCTATGAATATTATCTAGTTCATTCCCGAGAAAGTGTTTTTCTACCTGTCCTTCTCTAGGATCGATAATTGAAATTCCAAGCGATCTTTGCGTTGTTAAAAATTTTTGAAACCTTTCGAGGAGAAATACATAAGCTACTTCGTATGGATTTTGAGAAGGATATTGTTGCCAATATTGTTCTTTATCAATGGCGACGGCATATAAACTGACAGGCATTTCCTTCAATAATTTTGTTATTTCGTCTTCTAGTTCATTGTATTTCTCTCTTAAATTTAGTTTTAAAGGTGATGACTCTGACAGATCTGGATTAGCATATCGTAAAAAGTTTGATTTAATTTCTATTTCTGGATCTTGATAATATTTCTGTTTGATGGCTCGCAATTTTTCTTCAGCTGGTCTTATTTGATCTTCGCTAAAAATGGCTCCCGATAATACAAGAAATTTAGACCCTCCTTGCGAGAGCGGGGTCGTGTCTCCAGATTCATCAATATACATGATATGCATAATGTCAGCTCAATAACAAAAGTAATATTTGTTATGTTTACTGCCACCATCGTAGTGTTATAAATCAAATTATTCAAGGGGTAGAAATTACGGGGTTTGTACGGCCCTATCTCTGGCAGTGAGATTTGAAGGGGCAGGTGGCACATTTGGTGAGATCTTCAGTGCGGGTGAAATCGAGATCGCGGATTTGGGAGACGGAGGCTTTGATGACCTTTTTTAATTCGGTGACGTCTTCTGGCGAAATAATAAAGTTTTCCCGGTGGAAATTATTTTGGGCATCGGGCTCGATGAAGTCTATCTGCGTTTGCCGGACTTCGTACTGGAAAGATTTATCTAATTCGGCGAGGAGCTGGTAGAAAGTGAGCTGACGTTTGTAATCACCGTCGGAGTTCTTGGTGTTGCCTTCGATTTCGTTTCTGGTTTTGGATTTACCTGTCTTGTAATCAATGACGCGGACGTGCTTTTCTTTTTCGTTGGTTACTTCTATACGATCAACCTTGCCGGTAAGAGCAATATCGTCTAGATGGATTTGGGAGGTGAGAGAAGTACCGAAATTCTTTTCGGTAAAGAGACAAGCGGTAAATTCTTTTTCGTATTTATCGTAGTAAGCGGTCAGAACTTTTTTGCCATGGGCGAGGCGATCTTTGAAATCGGTTTCGGTCATGATTTCTCTTTGGAGTGCCGCTTCGAAATCTTTAAGGAAAAGCTCACAGGACTCGAGTTTGCCGTTATTTAATTCTCTGAACAATTGTTCAAGGGCGTAGTGCACTGCAGTACCAAAACACATGGCAGGAGCCTTGGCTCTAGGAATTCTGTAGAGATTATCGAGCTTGAATTTGTAGTGACAGCGGAGATAGGTATTGAGGGCCGTGGGGGAAAGCTTGAGGTCTTTGATGATTTCCCGCAGATACTCGGCTTCGCCATCGTGAAGAGTGACTTCGGCTGCTGGGGACATAAGAACGGCGAGAATTTGGACAGAATTTTTTTCTATTTTTTTGGTGTCGACTTTCTCTATATTTTCTTTGGGTAAATCTTCGAGGAACATAGCGGGAAAAATCATTTTGGCGGAGTTTGGGTACTCGGTAGAACCAGTGAGGAATAGACTCTGTTTGGCTCTTGTTAGCGCCACATAAAAGAGACGGCGTTCCTCGGCGTTTTTATCTTCCTTATCCGTATCTTCGTAACGAAGTATGCCTACGGGGAGTTTGATCATTTCCCTTTTGGCTTTGTTGCCCCAGTGAGTATCGGCGAAACGATAGATGTAAACAGTTTGCCACTCCAGACCCTTGGCTTTGTGAGCCGTGGTGAGCGTCACGGCGTCGTCGTTGCCAATGAGGACTTGCTCTTCTAACTTGAGATTGTTTTCCTCCATGATCCGTAGATTCCCGACATAACCAAAAAGATCGAGATCTGGGAAAGAGCTGCTTTGTGACTTAACATCGTCGAAGAGTGTGCCAAATCGATTCAGCTCAATGATGGGCTGCGGAAGTGCCAAAATATATTCCAGAATCCCCGATTCTTGAAGAATCATCTGGAACATTTCGGGGAGAGTGTGAGTGGCGGACATAGAGTTCCAAGAAACAAATTTGAGATAGGCTGAGACAACATCATCATCTAACTCGGGGTGATCGGACTGGAGAGAGTCGACTAGAGTTTTTCTTTCTTGATGAGCGGCTCGGCTAATCTTCAAAATAGAAAGTGGATTGAGATGAAAATAGGGAAAGTTTAATACGGTAAAGAGGTCGAGATCGTCGACGGTGTTGTGGAGAGTAGTAGTGACTCTTAATATTTTGAGGAACTGACTAACAAGAGGAGTGGCCAAGATATTGGTGCCGCCCTCGAGGCGATAAGGAATATTTTTTTGTTTGAACAGATTGACGAGGATGTCGACGTCTTTGTTTTCTTTGACAATGACGGCGAAATCTTTGGGGCTTGAGCCTTTTTTTATTTTTTCCAGGATGTCACTCGTGATAAATTCGTCTTCGAGAATGGTGGAGCTAAATTCGACGGTTTTTATTTTTTCGTCTTTTAAATCGGTGTTGGCGTGGAGAGGAGTTTCGCCCAGAAGCGCGGCGGCGGAGTCGAGAATCGTCTGGGTAGAACGGTAACTTTGATCGAGAACAATTTTGGTGTGGAAGGGAAAAGCTTTTTCAAATTCACGGACGTTTTCTTTACTGGCTCCTTGGAAACGGAAAATGCTTTGGTTCGGGTCGCCGACGGCAAAAATATTGGCGTTCTCACCCCAGAAACTGGCAAGAGCGAAAATAAGCCTGTTCTGGGCGGAATTGGTATCCTGATATTCATCAACCAAAAGATACTGGAACTTTTCTTGGTAACCTAAGAGGAAATCTTGATCTTTTTCAAAGGCTTCGACGACCCAGTTGATCATGTCGTTGAAATCAAATCTACCAAGTGAGGTTAGTTTGGTTTGATATTTTTCGTAGATATCTAAAAGATCAATATTTTTATTGACTAGTTTTTCTTTTTCTAGTCTGGCTGTTTTACTAAGATCGTCTTTTTCTGGTTCGTATTCATCTTTTAAAAGAGAGACTGATTGAGAATATTTGGCGATGGTGAAGCCCTCGCGCTTTAAATCAGAGATACTACTTAAAATGTAGGGGAGATAGAAGAGGGTGTCGCCTATTGGCTTTAGAAGAGCGAAGCTTCCCTGCTGCAAAATCTCTTGGATAATCTGAATCTTTTCCAGATCGGTGACATTTTGCATGCCGGCGGGTTTGCTGAATCTTTCGGGATTTTGGGCGATGACATCGGCACAGAAAGAGTGAAAGGTAGTGACTTGGACGAGGTAGCCGTCTTTGCCGATGAGATCAATAAGGCGTGTGCGCATTTCTTTGGTGGCCGCCTCGGTAAAAGTGAGGGCGAGAATGGAGCTCGGGTCTGTGTCCGTCTCTTTGAGGATGTTGGCAATACGGGTGGTGAGAACTTGGGTTTTGCCAGTGCCAGGACCAGCGAGAACCAGCACGGGGCCCTCGATGGTATCGACAGCTTTTCTTTGGGCATCGTTTAACTTTTGGTAGGCTTGGTCAAAGTTTGGAGTGGTAACTGGCATCTGTGGATATTGTAGCGCCTAGGAAGGGGCAAGAGTGGTAGAATAGCGACAACAGTAATTTAAAAAGTGAAGGGAGGGTTGACGATGGAAGAAGATAAAGGTTCTGAAATTCCAGAGATAATTAAAATCTCAATGAGTTTTTTTGATTTGTTCCCTGTGGCATTTGGTTTGACTATATTGTTGGGTGCGGCTGGTTTTGTAGCTGCTTTTTTAATCTTGGTTGCATTGGGAATAGTCGAAGGGTTAGCCTGCGCCTTGGGCGGGTTTTTTGGATTGGTGATTGGTTTTTTCTTGGCTCCAAAGATTGCATCTTGGATTCTGGAAAAGTAGAGGGGTAACCACCCCTCTTTTTTTGGCCAAAAAAAATCCCCGGGGTAACCGGGGATTGTTTTACTTGCAGGGATTACAGGCGTTGTCAACAAGATCGATAAACCAGAGAATGACGACCAGGACGCCAACAATACTGCCTGCGACAGTGTCGGGTGTGCTTAAAGCCTGCGGTACTGCGAGAAGATAGATCACACCGGGCACTGAAATAAAAACGGAGGCCCAGAAGCCAAGCTTGCTGGTCTTCCCTGCAGACATAACCAACAGTTTGTAGGTCATGGAGAGGAGGAACCAGAGGATGCCGGTAATGAAGAAGAGGATCATCCATACCGATGGCTGGAACGGCATGCTGAGGAAGATGATAGAAGCAATCAGTTCCACCAGGAACGATACAAAGCCAATATGCCTTCTCATTATTTCTCCTTGTGAATGAACTTAGGATATGGCGGTAGTATAGCAGAAAAAGGGCAAAAAGTCAAGTTATAGGATGAAAAATGATTACTTTTCTGCTTCCAGTCCAGATTTGAGGGATTTAGCAGAGTCGAGTTTGGAGCCGATCTGGTTCATGGTGTGGCTAGTGTCGTTTAGGGTGTTGTAGGCATTGGTGAGGTGTTTGCCCAGAAGAGCAAAATTTTCATCGAGTTTTTCGTAGTCTTTTTGGACAGCACGTAAAAGAGTAAATACTTCGGAGGTTTTACCGGCGATTTTTTGACCTTCGAGAGAAAGAAGAATGGTTTGAAGATGAGCGTAGAGAGTGGTAGGAGAAACGGGGTAAACACGAAGGTCACGGGCAAGACTTAGGATATCCTCTTCGTTGACTATTTCGTAGTAGATGGACTCGGAAGGGATATACATGAGGGCAAAGTCGAGAGTGCCTTCCTCGGGAAGAATATATTTGTCGGAGATATCTTTGAGATGCCTTTTGACATCACGAATAAAGGCGGACTTGGAGGAAACTTTTTCGGTTTGAGTAGTGGCTTGGTAGATTTTTTGAAAGTTTTCCATGGGAAACTTGGAGTCGATGGGGAGTAAACCGGCTTGGGTTTTGATGGCGGCATCGACGATTTGACCTGATTTGAAATGGTGCTGGAGAAGATAGCCTGTTTTGGGAAACATCTGCCCCAAAAGATCTTTGAGAACTTGCTCGCCGATGTTACCCCTGAGTTTGGGTGACTTGAGGTAATCCTGGAGGTCTTTCATAGAACGGCTGACTTCGCTAAAGGCACCGGCCTCTTTTTTGAGATCGCCGATAATGGAAGTGGCTTGATCGAGGCGAGAAAATAGTTCACGATAATTTTGCTGAAGAGAAAGAGTGGTATTTTTGTTGGTGGTATCGAAAGATTGCTGAAGTGACTTGAGCCAGGCAGTGAGGGTTGGATCGGTTTGGGGTTTTTGGAGTTGGGACTTAAGAAGAAAATAAAGAACCAGTAGACCAAAAAACAAAAAGGCAATTACAATGATAGTGTCAGCGGACATAAAATCATTTTACTCTAATGGAGCGAAACAAACACGAAAGGAATAAACGTTACGGATGGTTAATATTTTTTACTGTTTTGAATTGGCTGAGTATTGCTTTGGTAGTTTGGCTAGTGGATCCGGAAAATTTGGCTAACTTTATTATTCAAGGAAGTTACCTGCCGATGGGCCTTTTGCTATTTGGAGGTTTTTTCTGGATTTTGACGATTTTGACACTGTCGACAGTTAGGGCGTTACGTTGGGATTTGGGAATAATCATTTTTATTTATCTAAGACTTTTTGGTTTGGGCACTATTTTGAATGGCATTTTGATCTTGGGTTTGTTGGCAATTTGGGAGGTATATACCTACAAGAAAAAACCGAAAGAGAATGTGCTACACTCTGATTAATTAAAGTTAATAATTAGGACAGAAAATGCAACTTTCAAGTAATCCGTTAAATAAAACAATCGAAAAACAGCTCTCGGGAATGTTTTATGGAATATTAGCTGAGCTTTCAAGCCCTGAGGAAATAAAGACTATCTTGAAAGATATTTTAACGGAAGGTGAAAGGGTGGCAATTTTGAAACGCCTTGGAATTGCGGTGTATTTGGACAAGGGCAGAAATTACGAAGACATCAAAAACAATATTAAGGTAAGTTCGGCCACAATTGCTTCAGTAGCTGAAAATACCGGTAACCCCGGATGGCAAGAAGTGATCAGAAGAATCAAGGCCGATGAGTGGGCATCTGAGTGGACAAATAAAATCTCTAAAGGAATCCGAAGGATTTTGCCACGTTGAGGTACAATTGAGGCATGGGAAAGTATTACATCACAACAACCTTACCGTACGTTAATGCTGAACCACATATCGGCTTTGCGATGGAGATTGTGCGCGCGGATGTGATGGCGAGACTACACCGAGCTTTGGGAGACGAGGTGTTTTTTAATACAGGGACAGATGAACACGGCCAAAAAATATATCAGAAGGCAATTGATCTGGGAATCGATCCACAAAAATATTGTGATGAATATGCAGCTAAGTTTTCGATTTTGAAAGACTCCTTAAATCTGTCGTTTAATAGCTTTGTCCGAACCACGGATGAACACCATATTAAAGCGGCACAGGAATTTTGGAAATTGTGTGATGCCAGCGGAGATATTTATAAAAAGAGTTATAAAACAAAGTATTGTGTAGGATGCGAGCTGGAAAAAACTGATTCGGAACTAGTGGACGGCAAGTGCTCGATACATCCTCAGATGGAGTTGGAGATTCATGAGGAAGAAAATTATTTCTTTAGGTTTTCTAAGTATCAGGGGAAACTGCTTGAGCTTTACAAAAATAATCCCGATTTTATCCAGCCTGATTTTCGCCAGAACGAGATGAAGATTTTTGTTGAAGGTGGTTTGCAAGACTTTAGTATTTCCCGACTCAAAGAAAAAATGTCTTGGGGAGTCCCCGTACCTGATGATGAAACACAGGTAATGTACGTCTGGTTTGACGCTTTAACAAATTATGTTTCTTGTTTGGGTTGGCCTGAGAACGAAACAAAGTTTAAAGAGTTTTGGCCCGGAGTGCAGGTGTGTGGAAAGGATAATTTGCGTCAGCAAACAGCTATGTGGCAGGCGATGTTGATGTCGGCTGGACTACCAACTTCCAAACAGGTGATGGTTGAAGGATTTATCACTTCTGGTGGAGCCAAGATGAGCAAAAGTGCCGGGAACGTGATTGATCCTTTGGAGTATGTGGAAAAATATGGAACTGATGCGGTGCGCTATTTCCTAACAGCAGAGTTGTCTGTTTTTGAAGATTCGGATATGACACGAGAGAGATTTGAAGAAGCATACCAAGCAAATCTGGCAAACGGTATTGGGAACCTTTGTGCTCGCGTTGCGGCCATGTCGGAGAAAGAAGGCTTGAAAGTAACCCCGAGTGAATTGAGTATCCGAAAAGAAATTGTGGAGAAATTGGATGGGTATAAATTTGATGAGGCTATGGCTCTAATATGGGAAGAAATAAGAAAAGCGGATGCTTTGATTAATCAAAGAGAGGTTTGGAAATTGGAAGGCGAAGAAAAAATCGCCTCACTATCTGAACTGGTGAAGATGATCCGCCAGATCGGAATTGACCTTGTGCCTTTTATGCCAGCAACAGCTGAAAAAATCATGGCGCAGTATGGAGTGGAAGAAATAAAGAAGACCGAAAACTTGTTCCAAAGATTAGCTTGAGGTTTGACTATTGAAGATTTTCTTGATAATATAGGCCATTCTGAACTTTTATTTTCAAGGAGGCAAAGGTGAGTAGTATCTTGATTGGCTTGAAGTGGATGGACTTCAAGAGGAAGTATCTGACCAAATATCCCGACGATATTCTGGAAAAGTTCTGGTCGGCAGTTGAAAAACTGATCCCCAAGTTGCAGGATGACGAGATCATTACCGACGATTCAGTTATTGTTATCGACAATGAGTTGTTTGTGTATCGAGGCGAGAGCAAGTGGTATATGATCCGCCCGGCCACAAAAAATGTTTGGCAAGGAACAAATGGTGACAAAAACCATTTGGGGGAAATTATTCAACTCCCGAGATGGGAAATGGCCGAACTTCTGGACGTATTCACCTGGATGCTTGGTCAGCCAGATAGAATGAAACAGGCATAGTAATATTACCGCTCCTTTGGGGGCGGTTTTTTGTGGGAAAATCTAGTTATGCTAATTGATACACATTGTCATCTGACTGACGAGAGATTTACGGATGTGAGGGAAGTAATAAGAGAGGCTAAGAAAAATGGAGTGGGAAAAATCTTTATTCCTGCCACTAGTGTGGAAGACGCTAAAAGAGCTGTGGTAATTGCGGAACAAGAAAATTTGTACGCTATGGTTGGAGTACACCCAGAGGAGATTGATTCTGTGGACGATGTTGAGGGGATGATATATGAGTTGGAAGAGTTGGTCGGAAAGTCAGAGAGAATAATTGGAATCGGCGAAATCGGTTTGGATTTTTTCTGGGATAAAGAAAAGAAGACAAAAGAAAAACAAATGAAAGTTTTTGCGGCACAGATGGAGTTGGCAGTTCGTTTGAAATTGCCTGTAGTGATCCACATGAGAGAAGCAGAAGAGGAAATGCGAATGATTTTGGACAAAATGGAGAAGCTGCCGAGAGGAGAGTTCCATTGCTTCGCCGGAGGAGAAGAGTTTTTGGAGTATATCTTGGAAAAAGGTTTTTATGCGGGGTTTGACGGGAATATTACTTATAAAGGTGCACAGAGTTTACGCAATCTGATACACAAAGTGCCTCTGACTCGCCTGCTTTTGGAGACTGATAGTCCCTATTTAACGCCAGAACCATTACGAGGAACGGTTAATAAGCCTAGTAATGTTAAAATAGTAGCTACAGCCATAGCCTGCCAGCTGAACATAGATACCGAAAAATTAATTCAACAAACCGGAAATAACGCAATATGTTTGTACTCCTTAGATATCTAATAAAGAAGTATCCCCATGGTAGTCAAAGAATTTTAGAAATATTGCCAGGCTTTGTAAGCTGGATGTTTATCCTTTTCCCTATTTGGGGTTCAATATTTTGGCCTGTTGGAGTAGCTTACTTCATCATTAGTTTTAACGTTTATTGGCTTTATCGATCTTTGACGCTGTCAATTGCTTCGGTGATGTCATATTACCGAATCAAGGCCGCAGAGAAATATGATTGGATGGGAGATGTTGCCGGATTTGCAGACTGGAAAGAAGTAAAGCACGTGATCGTCTTACCAACATACAAAGAACCCGGTGACATCTTGGTACGTACCTTGGATGCCTTGGAAAAACAAACCATTGGCGCGAAACAGATAATCCCCTTAATCGCAATGGAAGTGAGAGCCGGTGAAGAAATGAATGCGAGTAGGGTAAAACAGTTGCGAGATAAATTTGAAGGAAAATTTGCCGACTTGATGTTTACATACCACCCTGCGAATTTAACCGGTGAGGTGGTTGGGAAATCTTCGAATGCTGCCTGGGCGGGGATGGAACTTCGAAAGGAACTTAAGAAACATGCGGACTGGGATATAAACAAAATGACGATTTCTTCTGTGGACTGTGACGTGGCACTTCACCCGAATCATTTGGCGGCTTTGACATATATGTTTTTGGATGACCCGAATCGATATCACAAGATCTGGCAAGGAGCGATCGTCTTTTACAACAATATTGAGCGTATTCCGTGGCCCATGAGAGTGTTTAACCGCATCGCCTCGGTAAACAATATGGCCCAGCTTTCACGACCAGATCGCTTAATTAATTTTTCTACTTATTCATTGAGTTTGAAGTTGATGGATGACATTGATTACTGGGATACCGATGTTATTCCAGAAGACTATCGTATTTTCTTTAAAACTTACTTTGCTACCGAAGGGAAGATTGAGGTAGAACCTTTGTATATTTCTGTTTCTGCCGATGCAGCTGAAGCAGAAGGTTTCCGAAACACTTTTACCAACACATACGAACAGGTAAAGCGTTGGGCTTGGGGAGCAAGTGATGACTCTTACATAATTAAGCGATACATCATGGATGACAAAGCTCCTTTTTGGGACAAAACAATTAGAGTTTTCAAGGTAATTGAAGATCACTTTATGTGGCCGGTAAATTGGTTCATTATTACTGTTGCCGCAAATCTACCGCCGCTTCTAAACCAGACGTTTTCGAGAACAGTGATGGGCAAAACATTACCTCAGGTATCATCGGCAATTTTGACGCTGTCGCTGGTTAGTTTGGTGGCCATGATCTTTATCGATATGAAAGCAAGACCAAAAGTCGAAGGATTGCCATTATGGAGAAAGATATTCTCGCCTTTTGAGTTTGTACTTTTACCGGTAGTAGGTTTCTTTTTCTCAGCTCTACCTGGACTTGATGCCCATACCAGACTGATGATGGGAAGATATCTGGAGTACCGGGTTACCGAGAAAAAAGCATAACAATTAATGGAAATATGTTTGTAAGTATATTTTGGATTGGAATGGCACTCATTGGAATGATGGGCGGAGTGTTGGCTATTTTCTGGAAAAGCTTGCCTCCACAACTCCCCTGGTTTTATTCTCTGCCTTGGGGAGAACAACAACTGGTAAACAAGATGTGGTTTGTGTGGATCTTGGCGGGAATGGCAGTTTTGCTTTTTTTGACTCGGATAATAGCCAGATGGGCAGGCAAAGATGACACTACCGTAAAAACACTCATCATGAGTGGTGGATTATTGGCCGTACTGTTGATGACCGCCAGTTTTGTCAGAATTATGATGATCTTTTTGAACCTATGAATCCGGTAATGATGATTACCGTGGCTCCATTTGTATTGTCACTTGTTATCAGTTTGATGATGACCCCCCTAACAATTGCTTGGTTTAAGAAAAAGGGATGGATGATTGACCCGAAGAAAACTCCCCATCCGGCACATATTCATAAGGAGCCGGTTCCCAAAGGCGGAGGTATTCCCATTTTTTTGGCAGTGACGATCACAATGCTGCTTCTTTTGAGGCCAGATCGACATCTGATTGCTATCTGTTTGGCAGGACTGGTGGCTTTGATTGTGGGTGTGATTGACGACATCAAGAGTTCAAGTCCTTACTTACGTTTGCTGATGAACTTTGTGGTGACCTTGATTATTGTGGCCTCGGGTATTGGAATTGCTTACATTACAAATCCTTTGGGGGGAGTGATTGATCTCTCTTGGCCAAGACTGGGTCTTGACCTGCTCGGCAAACACCATGAGATATGGATTTTGGCTGATCTGTTTGCTTTGCTGTGGATTCCGTCATTGATGAACGCAATTAACTGGTCTTCGGGAGTTGATGGTCAAATTAGCGGGGTAGTGACCGTGGCCGCCATTACCTTGGGTTTGATTTCTTTAAACTTTAGCGCGGATATTACGCAGTGGCCGGTAGCAACACTGGCTTTTGCGACGGCTGGGGCTTTTGCCGGATTAACGGTATTCCATTTTTATCCTCAAAAGATAATGCCCGGCTACTCGGCGACCTCACTGGCAGGTTTGTATCTTGGGGTGGTGTCTATCTTGGCAACAGCAAAAGTGGGGGCATTGATCATTGTTTTGGGAATACCCCTCATTGATTTTGCTTATTTGACAGTTAAGAGGATCGTGTCCGGAAAAGCTCCGGTATGGGGAGACAAAAGTCATCTGCACCACAAATTATTGGCCATGGGGTGGGGAAAACGAAGAATTTCGTTGTTTTATTGGATGGCAGCAGTAGTCCTCGGGGTGGCTGCTTTGAGCTTTGAAGCTAGAACAAAGCTTATAATCATGATAGGATTGGTAGTATTAATGATGGTTTTCTGGATATGGCAATACTTCTCGCATTATTCAAAACAGTAAGACCGAGACAGTGGCTAAAAAACTTAGCTCTGTATGCGGCTCTGGTTTTTACGGGAATGCTGTTTACAGAAGGAGCTTTTGGTTTGGTTACTCAGGCAGTATTGGTGTTTATTGTTTTGTCTAGCAGTACCTATATCTTCAACGATTTGGTGGATGTGAGGGCCGATAGATTGCATCCATATAAAAAAAGAAGACCGATCGCATCCGGGGCATTACCCGTTCCGGTGGCTGTGTTGGTGCTGGTTTTGGGAGTAGTACTCGGTTTGACTTGGGCTTATGGTCTGAATAGTTATTTTTTCATTTGCTGTTTAGTTTATTTGGGCGTGCAGGTACTTTATTCGGGATATCTAAAGAAAGTAGCTATTATGGACGTGATTGTGATTGCCTTTGGGTATCTGATACGGGCATATGCGGGAGCATTTGTAATATCTGCCCATATGGATGTGTGGTTTTTGTTAACGATGATTTCGGTGTCTTTGTTTTTGGCTGTAGGAAAGAGAAGAGGAGAGATGACTTTACTGATGTCTCGAGGAGAAGGGGTGGCTACCAGAGAAGCCTTGAAGCGATATACCGAGAAATTGTTGGACATTTATACGGCCATGTTTGCTACAGCAACATGGATAACTTATGCACTGTTTACCTTCAACCACCCAAAGATTGTGCCCGACGGCAGAGCTTTATCGATGATTTCCTTACTGCCAAAAACGCTAATATCCGAAAAATGGATGATGGCTACGATTCCTTTTGTGGTCTACGGAATCATGAGGTATTTACAGTTGATTTACGAGAAAAACGAGGGGGAAAGTCCGGAGAGAGTGCTTTTGTCCGACAAACCCTTGATTATTACCGTCCTTTTGTGGGGGATAGTAACAATCGGAGTGCTTTACTATATTGCCTGAGTTTATTTCACTAGTTTGGCGTAGGTGGTAGAGACGTATCCCCATTCACCGTCGGTGTATTCGATGTAGTACCAGCCAGTAGTGTCAGATTCTTTGTAGGGGAATTTGTCACCGGGATTGACCTTAGCAAGCTCATTGGCAGATGTGGAAGCGGATTCACGGACTTTGAGCCAACCGGTTGGAGTAGTAAGAATCTCGACATAAGGTTTGGCAACAACGGCCGAAGAGGTGGCTTGTTTGGGAAGAGGAGTGACTGTGGTATTTTTGCTCAAAGTTGGCGTGGCTGAAGGAGTGGCAATGGTGGGTGTGGGGGTAGGGGTGATGTCCAGAGCCGCCATAGTGAAGTTTAGGAGCAAACGATAACCAGGCTGAACATTGGCATTGATGATTTTGTCTTGGTAACCTGGAGCAGTAAAGGTAAAGACGTGGGGACCAGAGTCAATATCAATATTTAGAGGAGTAAAGTCGTTTGGCTGACCATCAATACTGGTCGTGGCATTTGAAGGTAGACTAACAACACTTACGGCCGAAGCCTTGCTACTACTGAGCTTTTCAAAAGAGAGTGAGTAACTATGTGATTTATCTTGGGTTTCACCAAACTCACGATGAACTGTGGACAGAGTGCCACCTAAGAGATTTATCTTGGTTTCCCATGTCTGGCCGCTATCAATGGCTGTCATTTGAATCGTGTAGCTACCGGCGTTTTTGTTAGCAGCGTAGTAAGGGGTTTTGCCGACGGACTCACCGTTTATCACGACATTAGCGTCGGGATGGGCAGTGACTTGAATACCGGCTTTTTTGGCGAAGGGATTGAGATTGCACCCAGCGAGAAGAAGAGAGAATACGGAGACGGCTACGAGCCTAAAATAGTTAGTCTTCATTTGTGTTTATGATAGCAGATTGTGTCAAGAAGGTGAGTAGAAGATTATATTGAGGCCGGAGAGGGAATCGAACCCTCGCATGGAGGTTTTGCAGACCTCAGCGTTACCACTTCGCCATCCGGCCACTTCAGGCACTATTTTATCATTTATGAATGATATTGATAGAGAAAGCTGGCTTTTGGGTAAAAAATGGGTGTTAGTAGAGCTCTCCGGCTTTGATGGTTTCCTCAATGAGGCGGTTGGCATAGCCCCATTCATTGTCGTACCAAGCCAGAACTTTGACGAGGGTGCCATCAACAACACGAGTCATGTCGAGGTCGACAATGCTGGATTCCGGACGGCCAACAATATCGGAGGAGACAAGGGGTTCATCGGTGACGGCTAAGATACCGCGGTAGCGAGGGTCGCTTGCAGCGTCGATAAAGATATCGTTTATTTCTTCAACAGAAGTGGAGCGACGAGTAACGAAGGTAAAGTCGGTGATAGAACCGGTGATGACGGGTACACGAAGAGAGATACCATCAAAAAGACCCTGGAGCTCGGGAATTGCTTGAGTAGCAGCTATGGCGGCACCGGTAGATGTAGGAACGATGTTTTGGGCGGCTGCACGGGCCCTTCTGAGATCTTTGTGCGAATTATCTTGGAGATTTTGGTCATCGGTGTAACCGTGAACCGTGGTGAGCATGGCTTGGAGAATGCCAATTTTGGAGTGAAGAATATCGGCGACCGGGGCAACACTATTGGTGGTACAGGAAGCGTTACTGATTACCGAAATTGTGCTTGTACGATCTTTGGTGAGTACTTCATTTTCGTTGACCCCGAGAACAGCCGTGGGGACACCTTTGCCCTTGGCTGGGGCGGAGAGGATAACGACACGTGCACCACCTTGGAGGTGAAGAACTGCCTTATCGAGGCTGGTGAAAGCCCCTGTGGACTCGATAACTACCTCGGTACCGTATTCAACCCAAGGAATCTTGGCTGGGTCACGCTGGGCGAGAACAGAAATCTTGAAAGTCTTCGAGGGTAGCTCCACTGTGAGATAGCCAATGAGGGGTTTGGCCTCGGTTGCTTCTTTGGGATCTTGAACTTCTTCGGTAGAGATAGTGTAGGGGAGAATACCGTAAGCAGTGTCGTAGCGCAAAAGGTGAGCCCAGCCAGCCACGTTAAGGGATCCTGAAGTATTGATGGCGACAAGATTGGCTTCGTGAGTATGGCTTTGAAGCCAGACTCTTGCGGCTGAACGACCAATCCTTCCAAAACCGTTAATCGAAAAATTAACCATAGGGCAAGCAAAATATAACTAATTCAGTTTAACATTTTTGAGGACTTCCAGAAGGGGATGAGTGCCTTGAGCCAGGAAATCGAGCATAGCACCTCCTCCGGTACTGACAAAGCTAAAGGAGGCATATGAGAAGCCTAGGAAGGGTATCGCCGCAAGAGTGTCACCCCCGCCAATCACCGAGAACGCACCAGAGTCAATTATGGCCTGGAGAATGACTTTGGTTGACTGAGAGTGAGTCCCATCTTCATAGGCTCCTAAGGGACCATTGAGAACGATGGTTTTGGCTTTGGCAATCTCACCAACAAAGCGGGAGGTGGTTTCCGGAGTAAGATCGAGACCATCTGGGGTACGATCTGTGCGTGGAGCAAGAACACCACCAAGAAGAGTCTGATCAAACTGGGGAGTGATTTTGTTGATGATTTCGAGCTTGTCTTGCTTGGCACCTGAGGCTATTAAAAGAGTGGGGTGAAGGGGATTACTCAGAACATTCTTGAGCGTGGCCACCTCCTGATCGAACCTAAATCCGGTGAAGGTTGGTAAAACTTCGGGTATTAGGGTCAAACTGGTCGAATTTCGGTAATTTGCGAATGATTCATAAATATAAATGTCAGCCCCTTCGGCCAGTTCTTGTGCAAATCCCCTATCAATTTTTTCTTCACGAAAATCAAAGCGCAAATTTTCTTGGAGGACCAGGGGGGATTCCCCTCCCCACCTCTCCCCTGGAGAAATACCCGAAACTAATAATGGAATATCTTGATTCAGCAATCTTTTTAGACTTTCTGCTACCGGGGCGAGGCTAAAATGAGGATCCTCTCCTGCCGGCCTGCCTAGATGGCCAATAATAATGGTTTTACGAGCGTGTTGAAGGCAGAACTTGAGGGTTGGAAGAAGCGAACGAAGACGATAATCGTTGTCTACCTTCCCCTCTTTGAGAGGTAGATCGAGATCGGCACGAAGTAAAACATTTTTATTTTGGATGTTTTCTATAGTCAGCATAACTAAGATAAGGATATACTAATCTTATGGAAAATAGTGGTATTGAATTACAGGCTAAGGTTGAAGGCAAATTGAGCGAGAACGATAAAAGGCAGATCATGGATGAAATGCTGCTTACCCTGAGAAGATCAAAAGACAACCTGACAAGTTACTGTGAGGAACACCGAAAAGAAAAGACCTGGCTGACTCAGGAACTTGATGACAGGGCAAGAGAAGAGTCAACGAAGAGATTGGCTGATTTTGTGAAGGAAAAGATTGCCGACAAGAGTGAGTTGGGGGAATTGGTAACTGAAGTGAAAGAAGCGGCAGAAAAAGATGAGATAGCTAAATTGAGATACGTTTTGGAAGACCCTGGTAAAAAAGAGACGGAAAAAATCTCAGCCTTAAGACAGGCTGGCGAGTGGTTTATTTTACCGGCAGACGTTCTTGAAAAGATTAATTTTTTGATCCCAGATATAAAGGGTAGAATAAGCACCATGATGGAAGAGTCTCTGGCTGGAAGCACTCCTCGTGAGGACTATATGAAGATAAGCGGGATTGAGGAATCAACAAGAGTGTTCCTGGATCGAATGAAAACTAATACGGAAAAGGAATGGAGTACACAAGGTTTTGATAGAAGACAATGGAACAGTAACCTGGATTTGTTGGCGTCTTCTTAGCCCTATAGGTTTGACTTTTAACGATTGATATGGTATGATCTAGTCCGCTTGAGAAATTCAAGCTTTTTTTGTACCTAAGGCGGGATATTACCCGCGTTTATGATACGAAACATACTACCAAAAACCAGAACATCTAGTCGCATCTCTAAACTTTTTAGACCGATGTTCGAGAAAAAAAGAATCAAATCCGCTTTGGGCGGAGTGATTTCCGTGACTTCTTTGGCCTCAGGCTTAATATTTTTACCTATGGACCAAGCTGTAACCGCGGCTAATGTTCAGATCCCCAGTTCAGAACTATCAATGGAAACAAGCAAGAGTTTTGCTAATGTTTTGCCGGAGTATACAGGTGTATCTCAAAGATTTCACTCTGGACATCCCGGAATTGATCTTACAGCTCCTTTGGGTGCCAAGATTTTCCCGATTAAGAGCGGTGTGGTCGTTAAGGTTCAGTATTTAAAATACGACTACGGACGTGCTGTGTGGATTGATAGTGGAAATGACATTATTTCTGTCTATGGACACATGGGTAAGATCTTCGTGGAAGAAGGAGATATTGTAACCACTGATAAGGCTATCGGTGAGGTTGGCTTGACCGGTAAAACAACCGGACCACATTTGCATTTGGAGATCCTTAGAGATGGGGTGGCTATTAATCCTTTGCCTTACTTGGCTTTGGGCCCGGTAAACAAGAGATAAATATTTTCAACAGTTTTGCACATCGTTTAGATTGATTTATCAGTCAATTCTCTTGTGTGGAAAACTCGTCTTTTTTGTGGAAAAATAGATAAACTATAATAGAGAGGTGCGAAAACAATTCTTTAAATCCGAAGGGAAGCAAATTCCCCTACCAGTCTTTTTCCCTGATGCAACTCGGGCTGTTTTGCGGACCTTGGATTCGGTGGACATCGAAAACACCAAAACTCCCGGTATTTTGGTAAATACCTATCACCTCTATTTGGGGCTTGGAAAAGAGATACTTAAAATGCATGGCGGAGTGAGACCTTTTATGAACTGGCATGGCGGAGTGATTTCTGATTCCGGTGGGTTTCAGTTGATGTCTTTGGTTAAGGCAAACGGTAATGGCAAGGTTACAGATGAAGGAATCGTTTTTAGACCGAGCAGAAATAAGAAAATATTGTTTACACCGGAAAAGTCGATAGATTTTCAGATGGCGATAAAACCAGATATGGTAGTGGTACTAGATGACTTTACTGATCCAAGAGCAACCTATGAAGAAGCAAAGGAGTCGGTGGAAAGAACTATTGAGTGGGCAAAGAGATCTAAAGCTGAGTTTGAAAAAATCTGTAAGGATCGGAAACTAGCTAAAGAAGATAGGCCATATTTGCTGGGAGTGGTCCAGGGCGGAGAGTTTTTGGATCTTAGAGCAGAGTGTACCAAACGACTGGTGGAGATAGGTTTTGATGGTTTGGGTTATGGAGGCTGGCCGATGAGAGCTGATGGGACTTTTAATTTTGACGTTCCGGCTGTAATGGCTGAAAACTCTCCAGAGGAGTATATGCTTTATGGCTTGGGTGTCGGGAAACCAGATGAGGTAGCAAAGTGCGCTGCTCTTGGTTTTAATATCTTTGATTGCGTACTCCCTACTCGGGATGCAAGGCACGGAAGACTTTATGTGTTTGATGCCGAGTCGATGGACACAATTGATGTTACCAAGGAGAAGTTTTTTCGTTACTATGAACCGGACAAAGAAAGACATGTGAGGGATATCTCCCCCGTTAGTATGGCTTGCGACTGCTTGCTGTGCAAAAACTACACACGGAGTTATTTAGCACATTTGTTTAAGATCGAAGACACAACAGCACTGAGGTTGGCAACAATTCACAACTTGCGCTTCTACTCTCTCTTGATGGAAAAAATTAGAGAACAGATCTGGAAGAAATAAAAAAGGCCCCATTGAGGGGCCATTTTGTTAATGAACGTGATAGAACTTATTAAGGAGACTGACTAAACTTACGTCTTTTTCACCATATTTTTCGTAACCGCGGATAAAGCAATGCCATTGGCCATCATGATACTGGATAGTGACGAGATCCTTGGAATCTGCAAAACCAATGCGAAATCGCTGAGAGAAACTACGACCAGGGTGCTTTTTTTCAAACTTCTGTCTGGCTTCGGCGATGCGGAGAGCAGTTTGGTAGATATAACCGTCAAAGTAATTAGGTGCTGATTGCAGCTGCATTGTTTCAATATCGGCAATTTCCTTGTCGAGTGGGCTAGTCAGTTCGGACATTCGTCCTCCTTGTTAGAGTGCTTTTGGGGTGATTATAACAAAAGAGCCCCAGAAGAGGCTCTTTGCGGATGATGGGTACATCACATTCCCATGTCGCCCATGTTGGGGGCTGCGTGGTCATGTTTGTCTTCCTCAGGAATGTCGGTGATGAGACATTCTGTGGTTAGAATCATACTAGCAACTGAAGCGGCATTTTGGAGAGCAGAACGAGTGACTTTGACCGGATCGAGAATGCCGGCTTTGATCATGTCTTCAAAATCTAAAGTCAGGGCGTTGAAACCAAAATTGACATTTTTATTATCTTCGACGGTTTTGACGGCAAGATCTTCATCGAAGCCAGAATTCTTAGCTAACCAACGGAGAGGTTCCGAAAGTGCATTTTTAACGATTTCGATACCGGCTTCCTCGTCGGAGTTATCTCCTTTGAGGCCATCAATGGCATGGCGAGCCTTAAGGAGAGCTACACCGCCGCCAGGAACAATGCCTTCATCAATGGCGGCCTTGGTAGCACCAACAGCGTCTTTGACTCTTTCCTTGAGTTCGTTGAGCTCCACCTCTGTGGCGGCACCAACTTTGATAACTGCCACGCCACCGGAAAGTTTGGCGATACGTTCGGCAAGTTTTTCTTTATCAAACTCGGAAGTGGCTTTTTCATACTCTTTCCTGATTTGATCGAGACGGGCTTCTAGAGCCACCTTGTCTCCTTTGCCACCGATGATTTGAGTATTGTCTTTGTCGGCCCAGACGCTATCTGCTCTACCGAGATCTTCAATGGTGACAGAGTCGAGTTTACGACCGGTGTCTTCGGAGATGAGTGTTCCCCCGGTGAGGATAGCGATGTCTTGAAGAATAGCTTTTCTTCTGTCTCCAAAGGCTGGAGCTTTGACAGCCAAAATATTGAAGTTACCGCGCATTTTGTTGACGACTAACATGGCAAGGGCTTCACCATCAATATCGTCGGCAATGATAACTATATTTTTTGTTACCTTCATGGTGCTTTCCAAGAAAGGGACAATTTCGTTTAGAGCACTGACCTTTTGATCAAGAATTAAAATATATGGATTCTCTATCGTCGCGTCCATGTTACTGGCGTCTGTTGCAAAATAGGCGGATGCATAGCCCTTATCGAACTGCATACCTTCTTTCTTTTCGATAGCAAACTCCATTCCCTTGGACTCTTCAACGGTAACAACGCCATCGCGGCCAACGGAGAGTAAAGCTTCGGCGATTTTTTTACCAATTTCTTTGTTTTGGGCGGAGATGGTAGCCACAGCTTCCCAGTCGGACTCTTGAAGATCTTTTTTGATTTTGCCTAGTTCTTTGACGACAGCGGTGACGGCTTTGTCGATTCCACGTTTCATTTGCATGGGATTGACACCGTCAGTGATCTTGTCCATACCGGCAATGACAATTTGTTCGGCTAAGAGAGTGGCTGTTGTCGTACCGTCACCGGCAATGTCGTTGGTTTTACTGGCAGCTTCTTTAACAAGCTGGGCACCCATGTTTTCAAAGGGATCAGCAAGTTCGACTTCTTTGGCGACAGAGACACCATCATGAAGGACGGTAGGAGCACCCCATTTTTTGTCGATGGCGACGTTTCTGCCTTTGGGACCTAGGGTGGTGACAACAGCACGTGCAAGTTTGCTAACACCGGTAACAAGTTTGGTACGAGCTTCTTCGGAAAAAATGATTTGTTTGGCCATATTTTTTATTTAACAATTGCTAGTATTTCGTCGAACTTGGGGAACTTGTACTTAATCCCGTCGATATCCATTTCGTTGGCCACCCATTCTTTGTAGAGAACTGTGTCCCCTACTTTGGCTGGAGAGTCGACTTCGACACCACGGTCGTTGATTAGTTTACCGCCGACAGCGAGAACGACACCGTACTGAGGTTTTTCTTGATGCGATTCGGGAAGGTACAAACCGGATGCGGTTTTCTTTTCTTGTTTGGCCGGTTCAACCAAAAGATAACCGGGGGCTGGCTGGAGTTTTTTAACAGTGAGGTTGTTAACCATAGATAAATTGAATTAATTGTTAAGACTTAAGAGTTGAGTATACACTTAATAGCACTCTAACTCTATGAGTGCTATTTTTACCAATATTTTTGGCGTTGTCAAGGGGTTAGAGAGCAGCTCCTTGGAAATTAGGACAGTTGGTTTTATACCAAGCCATGGCTTCGGTTGAACAAGCAATGGTTTTGGCGGCATCGAGAACGGGCATACAATCAACCCAACCGTTTGTAGGACAGGTGTATTTGGCATTGTTTGTTCCTGTAAATTTGAATGTGGAGAGAATTTTGACAGTTTGATCTTGATAGTTTTTTTGTTGATCTGGATTAGAAGCAGGATACATGGAAGTGATTTCATACAGCTTGTCTCCTTTGATGACCATAACAGTTGTCGAGTCGGTAAAACAGTTTTTTGTGGAAAATTGCATTGCCGGTTCATCTGAAATTGTGGTCTGAATGAGTGGGGAAATAACGGCTTTCCCCGGTTCGGGGCAATTATCGGCATTGTGTTGATGAACATAGTTAGCGGCAGAGGCAAGTGTTTGAGTGGGCGCTGTATATTCAAAGTTGATGGATATTTTGTAGCCATCCGAAAGTTCTGATTGGGTTCGTCCGGAATCAATTTGGGCCTGACCAATGTAGACAATATCGACAATCGGTTTAGAGTTGGTAGACAAGGTTGCATTCGTGGGGTATTTGATCTCGTACTTTCCTACAGAATCGACGTAAGTTTGCCAGTTGGCTGTTGGGTCAATTGTGGGTGTGGGTGTTTCCGATGGGACAACAATAGTTGGAGTAGGTGTTGGGGTTGGAATAACCGAGGTCCCAGACATCGGAAGGTAGCGGGCGGCGAGGACACCAATAAGAACTCCAAAAAGAATAAGAGCAATGACAATAAAGAACGTTTTTAGAAAACCGGATTTCTTAGGTGGTTGGGCTGAGAAGGTCGGTTCCTGGCTCAGAGACTGTGGCTGGGAGATTGTCTCCGATGACGAGGGGTTGGGAGTTGGGGTGCTCTGCCAATTTTGGGGCGGGTTGAATGTTGGGGTGATTGGCTGGTTCGACTGCTCTGGGTTTGGGAGTTGGTCTTGGAGGTCGGATGACGGGACCGGATTCTGATCGGGGGTGGTGTTGGGGTCTGGATTCATGGGCTTTTTCTTTTTGATTGTTAATAGATGGTTCAGACGAAAGGAACCCTTTGGTTTTTAGGACTTCGAGAACTGAAGTGGTTATTCTTAGTTTACCGCCTTGGGCAGAAGTTTTGGCTAGTTCGATGGCTTCTGGAAAATTAAGCCAGCGAAAATCAGAGTACTCTTCATCCGAAGGGAACTTAAGACTAGAGGAGGCGGATGTAGCATAGAGAAAGTAGTATTTTTTGCCCTTCATAGTGACCGACTCACCGGAGTCGAGATTAAGTTCACGCAACCCTTGTTTGTCCGGAGGAAATTCGATTTTATCGACTGCTACCAGTGTGGGTTTGAAGCTTGTTTGCTTAACGAAGTCCTCGCCAAGTTCTTCGGTCATTTCACGTTTGAAGGCTTTGACAAGATCCTCACCATTGTCTACTCCTCCTTGGGGCAGTTGCCAAAGTTGGTGGACTTTTTGAAAGGTAAAAAGGATCTTACCGGAGTTGATGAAACATCCAACAACACTGGGACGGAGCCCTTCGGCTCTGTCCTTGTCGAGATCTTCGAGACTTGGTTCTATTGAACTATTTGTCTGGGGTCGCTTCGTCATTTCATTCCTCGCAACAACAGGAGAGGGTGAAGAGAAAGGTTTGGGAGACTGCTGTTGGGGACGATATGGAGTTGACTGGGAGTATGAGCGATCCTCTCCACGAGGCCCTGACTGATTTGGGTAAGCAGGTCGGTACTCTCTTTTGGGAGCTGGAGCACTGGGAGTGTATATAGTTGCTTGAGACATGTCTAAGGCTTCGGTTTTGCGATAGAACTGTTCTTCGCTCATCTCGATAATTCTTTGACGATTATTATCTTTGGTTTCCGGTAACGGCAAGGTAGTTGCGGAAAAGGGGTTGGAGATAGAAGCGTTAACAGAAATCTTGACGATGATTTGGTAACGAGCCAGACCGACAAGATCGTCCTGAGTATAAAAGTTTCCGAGCTCGTTCATGAGTCGATTGGCATCGGCGGCACCAACAACGAAACTGATGAGTGTACCGGCGTTGCCAAAAATGGCGTCTTGAATTTCGATTGGAAGCTGGGCCGTGTACTGATTGGCCAGAATAAGATTGAGGCGGTATTTCCGAGCCTCAGAGAGAATTTTAATGAAGGAAGTCGTGGCAAAGTTTTGAAACTCATCGACATAGAGGAAAAAGTCTTTACGTTCTTTTTCGGCCATGTTGGCACGGTTCATAGCCGCGATTTGAATTTGAGAGATAAACATGGCACCTAAGAGGGCTGCATTATCTTCACCGATCTTACCTTGAGGAAGATTTAAGATAATAATCTTGCCGTTGTTCATCAGGTCTTCAAAATCAACCGTGGAGTCTGGATGACTAATAATGTCTCTAATTGTGGGTGAAGTAATGAATTGTCCGACTTTATTGAGAATTGGAGAGATGGCTTCTGATTGGAATTTTTCGGAGTATTTATCGTACTCATCGTGCCAAAAATTGTGCAGAACCGGATCTTGGACGGCGGCCAGGTATTCTTCACGATAGACTTTGTTGGTAAGAATGCGCGGAACATCGAGAAGGGTGGCTCCGGGTTTGGCGACTAAGGTGAGAAGGGTGTTTCTTAAAATATATTCAAGACGAGGACCCCAAGAGTTGCCGTAGAGTTTACTAAAAATGGAAACAATACCAGAAGCAACTAACTCGGCGTAGGCCTGGTTTTTGACAAAAAGCGGATTAAGGTGAAATGATTTGCCAACAACCGAAGGGTCGAGATAAGCAACATCTTGGATTCTATTGCTCGGAATGTAGTCCAGCAAGTGTTCGGCGGTATCACCATGAGGATCGACAAGGGCCATGCCTTCACCATGACGAATATCATTGATGGCCATGTTGGCTAGCAGAGTTGATTTACCGGTACCGGACTTTCCCAAAACGTAAACGTGACGACGACGATCCTCACCTTTTTTCATACCAAAGGAGACTAAACGATTCTTGTATTCTGTCTTGGCGAAAAAATTAACTTCTTGTTTTTCTTCCTCGGACATGTCTTCGGAAATTGGAAGGTTAGCTGGCGGTTCTCCCCTTAGAGTCTTGCCCCAGGCAATACCTTTGATGTTGGCAAGGCTAGCTCCAGGTAAGTGGTAGATGGCGGCAATTTCGGCGTAGTTTAAAAACTGATACTGATTTGAGTATTGGGTGGAGCGATCGATGATTACATTCCTAAGTTTTTCGTAAGAGGCGGGTTTGATGGACTTTAATTTAAAGCTATTACCTTCTGAAAGAGAGTATGTTCCGAAGGCAGCGGCTAACTGCGAAAGAAGCTGGTTTGAGGTGGATTCATTTTGAGAAATAGCAACCAAACGAATATCACAACCATAGGCCTGATGAGCAAGTTTTTTCTCGATGAAGGTCTTGGCTGGGTTGGGAGATGCCTTACCTCCTTCAGGGACAGGTTTGGGTTCAAGAGATTTCCTGAGCGACTTTTGCCAGTTGCCGGGAGCGGCAAAAAGAGCAATTTGAATCACAGCGGCCTGGCCTGTGGAGACGCGAGAAAGACTACCAAGAATGGCAGTCATCTGATCAACTTTTTCGTCTTCGGTAACATTTAACGGAAGCTCAGAGGGTGCGGTGAGAACAAGTTGTCCAAACTGAGGCTGGCCGTGGTTAACCCAGTCTGAGAGATAGTCCTTCATGGGGTTTATTAGAGCTGTAGGGTATTGGGCAGCAATTTGAGAGCGAACAAGGTGTTCCAGACGCTCGGGACAAGCAATAACAAAGTAGGTTGTCTGATTGAGGTTGGCTATTTCAAGAGTAATGGTCTCAAAATTGTTGAGAAGGCGATCCATAAAACTGGATTTCAACGATGATTTTATGGAGGCTAAGAATTCGATGAATGCAGCCTGGCCAGTAAGAGAGTCTTTGGCAGGACGAATCTGCAGTACCGAATATTTGGGCAGGGCCATGATATTAGTATATACAATCTAGGCGTTATCGGGAGCGGAAACAAGAGTACGAACTGGATGTTTGGTACCGGAGTCGACTACTTTGATGTCGGAAAGAAGAACATTCTCGACGATAAGGCCTTTGTCTTCAAATAACTTATTGAGCTCCATCTTGAGGTCGCTTTCTATCTTGGATCTCTCATTCCCTATTTCGGAAGAGTCATACTGACTAAAGCCTGAAGAAATGCGACTTCTGGAGTATGGGCGAACAACTTTGGAAATAAAGTTGTCTCCAATATTTTCCCAAAGCTCGGGAGCATTGGCTTTATCGATTTTGAAAAGAATCGAGCCTTCGACTGAGATAATCATACTGTCTTTAGTAGTTGCGGCAATTGGTTCGTCCCCTAGTGACTCTTTTTGAGAAATATCAAAACCGTGACGAATGGTGTACTCAAGAATCTGAGCGTTGAATAGTTTGGCAATCTGCCAGAAAGGAAACTTGAGGTGAAGCCCTGGCCCCCAGACACGTTTGAGGACGCCTAATCCGCGATCATAGACACAGGCGACATGTCCGGGAGGAACGGAAATAAAGAATCCGCCAACAACTTCGTCAACGAGAAATGAGACTACGAGTTTATCAAAATCAGCCATATTTCCTATATTATAACTTTTTTTGGCGAAGCGGTGTGTTTTGAATGTTTTGAAGGTGTTGTTTGAGGGAAGGATACAGGTCGTTTTTATGAAAATACGCAGAGTGAAGAGAAATGGTTTCGGATGTTTTTTTGGGAAGCATATAGAGGTATTGGAGGAAAAAGAAGATGGCATTTAGAGGCGCCAAGAAGAAGTTTCTTGAAACTAGACGGGTTGAGTGTGAGGGTGTAGTTTTGGCGTAGTAGGCATTTGCCAAGTACTTTGATGTCCAAGCGTTAGCTTTCAGATATTGTTGATATATATCTCCCCTTTCAAACACAGGCCGGGCCTGAAGTACTTCATGGGCGGTGTAAAGATTTTGTTTTTGGGGGTGAACTGTAAGACTGAGGGTATCGAGCCAGAGGTTAGGACAAAGGGAGTTAAGGCGTATGGAACGAGGGTTGTCGCCAGGATGGCGACGAGGGAAATGGAGACTGAGAATCAGGAGAAAAAGAGGGCGGATTAGCCAAAGAACGTAAGGCTTGGTAATGATTAAAAGATCGATGTCATCGCCTTTTTTGGTGTTTCCTACAGCAACCGATCCGGTGATGGCGATCATTTCGATCCCCGGAATGTGACGAGTATAAGAGATAAGTGACTGAAGATACTTTTCTTTAGCTTGAGTGTTTTTTAGTAGTAAGAGACGCTTTTCTGTATCCTTTTTTGAGAGAGGTGGAGAATACCGTTGAACTGTTGGGTATGAGACACGCTTGTCTCCAATGAGCCAAAGGTGGATTTCTTTTGAAGATAGGGGGAACGAAAAGTACTCAGAGTAGGCAATGGTTTGGATGACCGCGGAACGATGGACCATTTTAAGGTGTTGGAGTGGCCACAGCAGTCACAAGTCCATAACTTGAAAGGACCTGATTGAACCCGTTGCTCAGGGTTTCTGTCGATTGGGTTGTGTTCTGATTTTGGACAAAAGCATTTACAGCATCTTCGAGATACTTGATTAGTCTGGAGTTGAGGGCGGTTTTGGAGTCGTGAGTGGATCCGGCGGTATAAAAAGTACGGGCTGTATCCATGCTAAGAATGTAGGGGGCAACAATAGAGTTTTTTTGGGCAATAGAGGCTACGGCTTTGTTGGCTGGCGGTTGAGGAAATTCCCTGTCTGTAGTAGCTGAGTCAAACAAAAGCTGTTGAGCTTTAGCTGAGGCTAAGAAACTTAAGAATTTCCAGGCTTCTTGTGGATGTTTGCTGTTTTTACTAACACCTTCGAACCAGTATGTAGCCCAGTTGACGGTATCGGAGTCGGGAAGCTGGGGCACGGACACGGTTTGCCACGAAAGTGAAGGATTGATAGTTTTGATATCAATCGCGCGATATGAGGGGGCAATAACCATGGCCACTTTTTCGTTGGCAAAGGCTGTAACTGAAGGAGGAAGGGTGTCGTCCCAGACATGATTTTTGTTAACAAAATCTACATAGTATTGAAGGGTGGAAGTAACTTCTGGCCCTTTGGGGTCTGTTAGCTTGACACCGGCCTGAAGAAGCATGAGACTGACAATATCGGACCAGTGCTCAACGTTGGCTGTATTACCGAGGGCGATACCTGCGCGAGTAATTTTGCCGGTTTGAGGATCAACTTCTTTGAGCATTCTGGCGGCGTTAAGAACATCTGGCCAGGTTTTGGGGAAATCGAGCGACTTTTGCTGAAACATGGAGGTGTTGATGTAAAGAGCCAAGCCTTCCATGGTCATGGGTACTCCGTAAACTGAGGTGCCGGAAACGAGAGTTTTGGCGACGACGGGATAAAAGTTGGTAGAGATCTCGGTGGCTGAAACGGAGTTGGTCGGAGCAGGAAATAAATCTTTGGCTAGTAAGGGAAGCCAGGTAGAGTGCAGACGCACGATATCAGGAGAGTTTTGACTTTCAAGTGCAGTTTTGACACGATCTTGATAGTCTTGTGAAGATTGGAGTTGGTAGCTAATTTTTATGGTTGGGTTTTCCTTTTCAAATTCGTCAATGACGGGTTTCATAACGGCCGACGATTCCCACAGTCCGTAGTATGTAAGAGTCACAGTCTGGGTTGTAGAGGCAGATTTTGTACTCGATTGGCCGCTAAAAATCTTGGAGAGACCAAAAACAATACCTGCAATAACTAGAGCGCCAATTAAAACCGGAATAATAATCTTAGGAAAAGATGATTTTGTCTTTGGAGCTTTGACGGAAGCCGGAGCTTGGTAACTGGGAGGGGGCGGGGCGGCTTCTTCCGGAGCAGGAAGTGGAGTATTCCCAGAAGGAATTTCTGTGGTAGAAACTGGTCCGGGTAAGGGAAATAAATTATCCATGTATAAATTCAACTAAAATAGTCGTGTCATTGGTACAATGACACTAGTTAAAGTATATCAAGAATGAATAGAATAAAAAACCTTGTCTGGATCGTTGTGGTGATATTTTTTATCCTGATAGCAGTGTACTCTGGCTATCAACTAGCCTTTAGAGGATTAATTTTTCCGAAGGTGACTATTGCCGGAATAAATGTTGGCGGTATGGATAGGATCACAGCGTTAAAACTGGTGGAAAATTCATTTTCTTTGAATCCAACGAAGATAATTCTTAGGGTAGGAGAGAAAGAGGTTGAAGATATTAACAAGATTAAAGTGGAGAAAGATTTAAATTGGGCAGTAGAACAAACTTTTTTGGTGGGAAGGAACGGAAATATACTGACACAAATTACCGAGCAAATAAAAACAGTCTTTTTATCTCGAGATATTGCAGTGCCAATTAGCTACAACCAAGATGATTTGCAAGGATACATTGATCAACTGGCATTGGAGATTAATCAAGAACCTGTTTGGCCGAAACTGATGCTTATAAACGGAACTTATGGTATTGAGCCTGGAAAAGACGGTTTGGAAATTAAAAAAGAACAGCTTATTGGTGAGATTGTAAAAAGATGGGGATTTTCTGACAAACAACTGATTGATATTCCCCTGGAAAGAGTAAGCACTGAACAAAATGAGGAGATGGCGAACAGGGCAGTGGCTGCTTTAAATAAGTGGGGAGAGAAGAATCTAACACTGACTTACCATAATTTTGAGGACAGTTTAGAGAAAAAAGAAATGGCAGATCTGCTCGGATTGATGAATGACATTATTGATGAAAATAAATTTGAAACTTTGCTGGTACGAATACAGCAAGAGATTGAGACTGAACCCAAAAATGCCATATTCCAATTTGAAGATAACGTTGTCAAAGAGTTTCAGCCTGAGGTCATGGGGGTTGAAATTGATATTCCAAGTTTTAAAACAAAGTTAGGTGAGGTATTGTTGACAGCAGAAACTGAGACCTTGGAAATCCCGGTGATACTGACAAGCCCCAAGATAAAAACAGGCGACATAAATAATTTGGGCATAAAAGAGTTAATAGGAGAAGGAACTTCGAAGTTTGCTCATTCAATAGCCGGTAGAGTGTTTAATATCAACCTGGCATCGTCGCGTGTAAACGGAACACTGGTCGCCCCAGGAGAGGAATTTTCTTTTAATAAGGCTGTTGGTGACATATCGAGAGCAACTGGTTACCAGCCAGCATACGTAATTAGCGGAGGAAAAACGGTATTGGGTGACGGGGGCGGTGTGTGTCAGGTGTCGACAACAGTTTTTAGAGCGGCATTAAAAGCGGGACTGCCAATAACCGAAAGAAAAGCTCATGCATATAGAGTTGGTTACTACGAACAGGATAGCAACCCCGGAATTGATGCCACTGTTTACAACCCAACTGCAGATTTGAAGTTTATAAACAATACTGAGCACCATATTTTGATTCAGATAGAAGTTGATACACCGAATATGGCAATGAGGGTTGGGATATATGGAGCAAATGATGGACGAAAGATAACCATGACTGAACCGAAGATATCAAGACAGGTTGCACCGCCTGCGACTTTGTATGTTGACGATCCAACTTTGGCAGTAGGTCAAACAAGGCAGATTGATTGGTCTGCTTGGGGGGCAAATGTGTCTTTCGACTACAAGGTAGTAAAGGGGGAACAAACAATTTTTGAAAAGACTTTTTATAGCAATTATCAGCCTTGGCGAGCAATTTACTTGAGAGGTACAAAGATTTAGACTAAGAAAATGAAAATATTGGCTATTGAAAGTACTTGTGATGAGACGGCGGCAGCCGTGGTAGAAAATTGTGGGGCTGGAGTAAAAATATTAACCAATATAGTTGCAAGTTCGGCCGAAATTCACCAAAAGTATGGTGGGATTGTACCTGAAGTTGCCGCACGCGAACAGATTAAAAGTGTTGTTCCGGTGATAAGAGAGGCTATAAACGGTGACAAGGAGAGTATTAAAGCTGTAGCAGTGAGTTATGGACCAGGTTTGATGGGAAGCCTTTTGATAGGAGTAGAGTCGGCAAAAGCCTTAGCTTGGGCTTGGCAAAAACCATTACTGCCAGTGAATCATATGGCGGCGCATATTTTTGCGAACTGGATTGTGGAGAATAACGAACAAGAGGTACCGCAGATGCCAGCGATTGGCTTGGTGGTAAGCGGCGGTCATACTGATTTGATACTTATGAGAAGCTTAAAGGATTGGCAGTGGATTGGCGGAACGAGAGACGATGCTGTGGGTGAAGCCTTCGATAAAACTGCTCGTCTTTTGGGGTTTCCCTACCCTGGAGGACCTGAGATACAAAAAGCAACAGAGAGAGTAACTGAAGATATGAAGGAAAAATATGGAAAAATTGTTAGGCTACCAAGGCCGATGATCAATGAAGATAATCTGGAGATGAGTTTCTCAGGATTGAAAGCAGCTGTGGCCAAAAAAGTGGAAGAGATAAAAAATATGGGTGACGAGATAAAAGATGTATTGGCCTGGGAGTTCTCTCAAGCGATAGTAGAAATACTGATTAAAAAGACAATGAAAGCGGTTGATAAATATCAACCTAAATGCGTGTTGATGGCTGGCGGCGTGGCGGCCAATAAGCAGTTGCGTGAAGGTTTGAGAGAGACAGTCCAAAACATGGTTGGGGTAAAGTTTTTTTGTCCTGAGCTTCGATATTGTAGTGATAATGCGGCCATGGTGGGAGCGGCGGCGATACTGGCTCCAGAAGAAGCTAAAATTGAGTCGATAAAACCAGATCCTAGTTTGGCAACAGTGTAGTGATAAAATAAGTGAGCAGTGATCGAGGTTTGTCACCTCGGGAGTAAGGGAAGAAATCCAAATCGGAAATTAGAACCCAAAAAATAAATGAGTAAAATACGAGGTGGTACCGCCTGAAATGGCCCTCGTTAGTCCCCTATCAATGGAGATTAACGAGGGTCTTTTTATACATATACAATTAACGTAGATGCAAAAAAATTACGATCATACACAGTACGAAGATAAACTCTATAAAACTTGGGAGGAGAGCGGAGCATTTACTCCCCCGAGCGGGGAAGAATTGCTGAAGAGTGGTAAAAAGCCCTTCACCATTATCATGCCCCCACCCAACGCTAATGACCCATTGCATATTGGCCACGCGATGTTTGTAACTATCGAGGATATTTTTATTCGCTATCACAGAATGAAAGGCGAAGCTGCTTTATGGCTTCCAGGAACTGATCATGCAGGAATCGAAACGCAGTTCGTTTTTGAGAAAAAACTAGCTAAGGAAGGTAAAAGTAGGTTCGATTTTGACCGTGACACACTTTACAAAATGATCTGGGATTATGTGAAGGAAAATGGAGAAGTAGCCATTAACCAGATGAAAAAACTGGGGGCAACGGCGGATTGGAGTAGATACAAATTTACTCTCGACCCTGAAATTGTGGCTGAAGTAACCAAAACTTTCAAAAAGTTACATGATGACGGACTTATTTACCGAGCAGAAAAATTGGTTAATTACTGTACGAAGTGCGGTACGGCGTACTCGGAACTGGAAGTGGAGTATCAGGAGAAAAATGATCCTCTTTATTACATCAAATATGGTCCTTTTACACTCGCAACGGTTCGCCCCGAAACCAAGTTTGGGGATACTGCCGTGGCGGTTCACCCTGACGATAGTCGATATAAAGAGTGGATTGGAAAAGAAGTCGAGGTTGAGGGTTTAAATGGGAAGTTCAAATTAAAGGTGATTGCCGACGAACTGGTTGACCCTGAGTTTGGAACCGGTGTAGTAAAAGTAACACCCGCTCACGATCCAAATGACTTTGATATGGGGCAACGCCATGGACTGAAGATGGTACAAGTGATTGGATTGAACGGGAAACTGACTGAAGTGGCTGGAAAGTATGCCGGAATGTCTGTTTTGGATGGAAGGAAAAAAGTGGTTGAGGATTTGCAAGAAAAGGGATTGATAGAAAAAATTGATGAGAAATATGTACACAGAATAGGAACTTGTTATCGATGTGGACGCACTATCGAACCACTTCCAATTAAGCAGTTCTTTATTAAAGTTAAACCCTTGGCTGATAAGGCTTTGGCGGCACTGGACTCAAAAGAAACCAAGATATTGGGGGCCGGGAGAGATAAAATTTTGCGACACTGGCTTATGAACCTTAGGGACTGGAATATTAGCCGACAGATTGTCTGGGGAATCCGCATGCCTGTTTGGTATATGGATGAAAGCAAAACAGAGTATGAGGTTTCTGAAACTTCACCTGGAGAAGGATATATCCAAGAGACGGATACCTTTGATACATGGTTCTCTTCCGGTCAGTGGCCAGTAGTTACTTTGAAAACTAACAAGCCTGGTGATTTTGAGGCATATTATCCGACAGACATTATGGAGACAGCTTATGACATCCTCCCCTTTTGGGTAATGAGAATGATGCTTTTGTCAATTTATTTGACCGGAAAATCTCCATTTAAGTATGTATACCTTCATGGACTGGTCCGGGATGAAAAAGGACAAAAGATGAGTAAGAGTAAGGGAAACGCCATTAACCCACTTGATCTATGCACAAAATACGGTACAGACTCAGTGCGTATGGCTCTCGTGATGAGCACTACGGCAGGGCAAGATAGTAACACCGGTGAAAATAAGGTTCGTGGTATGCGTAACTTCGGAAACAAAATCTGGAATGCTGGGCGCTATATTGCAGAGAAAACAAATGAGGATGTAGTACTAAAGGGAGAAAAAGATGAAGAGTTTATGAATAAGCTTTCAGCCGTCACTAAAGAAGTGACCAAGCTCCTTGATCAGATGAAGGTTGGCTTGGCGTCTGAGACGGTCTACAACGAGTTCTGGCACTGGTTTTGTGACGAGGGTATTGAGATGAACAAGCAAAAGCAGGTAAGTGATGAGGTCTTGAAGAATGGATACCAAACAATATTGAAGTTGTTGCATCCTTTTGTGCCTTTTGTGACTGAAGCTGTATGGCAAGAGATGTTTACGAATGAAGAGTTACTGATGATTGCCGATTGGCCAAAATAAACCCACCTGATGGTGGGTTTTGATTATTCGTCCTTGACTGTGTAGGTTTGGAATTCGTACCTGAGTAAGCCCTTTTCGACTAATGAGTTCAAAAGCTCTTCGAGAGTTTCGCTAACATCAAAAGGGCCGATCTTTTCTTGACGACAAGCGTCTTTAAGTTCCCAAATAGTGAAACTGTTGAGCCTGTGAATCAAGTTGTGGATCTTACGGAGATTTTCCTGATGATGAGCGATTGATACTGTACGGTATTCGTGCTCAATTAGTGAGCTAGGGTACTCTCTTAGTTTTTCAGACATTTTTCCTCCTGGTAATGAACAATCTGGATTGTAACATACAAAAAGGCGCCTCGCGGGCGCCTTTTTTGACTAGCTAATTTTTTATTCAGCTTTTGTTTCTTCAGCAGGAGATTCACCTTCGGCTGGCTTTTCGCCTTCTGTGGCTTCACCTTCGGCAGCACCTTCGGCGCCAGTTGCGTCTTCAGCAACTTCTTCAGCAACAAGAGGCTCTTCTTCCTTCTGAGGTTCTTGTAGAGATACAACCATTTGTTCAGGATCTGTTTTGATCTCAACCTCAGATGACACCTTGGCATCAGATACTTTTAGCTGATCGCCAATTTCCTTAAGTGCTGAGATATCGAAAACAATACTTTCAGGAATGTCAGTGGGTAGAGCTTCAACTTCAATTTCGTTGAGGGACTGGGACAGAACAGCCACATTGGTGTTGACAAGTTCGGATTCTCCAGTAATTTCTACAGGAACGTTGGCGGTAACTTTTTCCTTAAGATTAACCTGATGAAAGTCGATGTGAAGTGTATCACCGGTAACAGGATTTAAAGCGACTCCGGTAACGAGTGTGGGGCGTTCTTTATCTTCACCTTCAACATTTATCCAGATAAGGCTAGTCTCTCCAGCCTCTTTATAGGCACGATTAAAATCAACAGATCCAACTTGAATTGCTTGGCTGTCAATGGTTTTTCCAAAAAGGTTGGCGGGAATGACGCCTTGACGACGAAGTTTTTTAACTTTACTCCCAAGTACAGTTCTCTTGTTTGCTTTCAGTGTAAGCTTTTGCATGAATCGTATTGTAACTTATTGAGATAAGGATCTCAACTTTACTCCATTTTTTCTATCAGACTGAGACCAAAGGTGGTGGTACTTGGCGGAAGAATGAGATTTAATGATTGTGGTTTGAAGTCTGCTGTTTGAGTAACAACTGAGACCTTAAGTGAATCTGGATAGTTAATGGAAAGATTTATCCCTGGATCTACGGTCCCCGGCTGTCGATACTCGGTGAACGAGTATGAGGATGGGGCTGTAAGTGAACTTGCAGAGGTTGTTGTCATTTTAAAAGAAACAGAACGAGCCTGGTTGTTTTCTAGGTCGATGGATATTGTGTAATGATCTAACTGATGAATATTTTCCTTGATTACATTTTTCATTGAGTAAGGAAGATTGTCGAGATATATCTGATCCAACGTAGAGGGGGCGGATAAATATAGATGATAGTTGATGGCAGAAGAGACCGTTGATGAGAGAGGATTTGGAAGATACTCGACCTTGTATTCATGAGTGTTTTGAGTCGCTGAGAGAGTAATGGTGTGACTTACAGTACGATTGCTCCATGGTGTGGTGTTTTTTGTGTTTGTCCAACCCTCACTAAGATAGCCAGACTCAGAAAAACATTTTTGAGTCCCGGTTATGCCGGTTTGACATGGATGAGAGCCAATAATTCCTGAGAACGATTGAGTACTAATGATTCTTTCAACACTTGTGTCTGAAGACCAAAACAGAACTTGATTGTTATTGATGACTTTGGCAATGACACGACCAAGTATGGGAAGAGGAATTTGATGATTAAAGAAACGGTTTAGATATTCATCAACTACTTTTTGATACTCATCAACACCATTCTCAGTGATGATCCGTGCTTTAAACAATTCTAGTTCGTTAGCATCTTCCTCAGCTAACAAATCTTCAAATAGCAAGTTGTTTACAGCAACGATAAAATTGGGTTTAATTTTGATTGCCGTTTCAAAGTAACTGACAATTTCAGGAGAGGCAAGAGAGAAATCTGGATTTTGAGCTATGTCTTTTATAGAAATGGTTGTTTTTTTTGCCAAACGATCTTTGGCTTTGGTATTGGTAGCATTTTGATAAAGAAGTTCAATCTCGGATGGTTTGTAAAACTGATATGAACTTAATCGACCTTGAAAAATATTTAGCAAGAGAAAATAATCGACCTCTCCCCCGTTTGGTTTGAGAATCTGGTTGTTTTGCATAACAAAAAGAATATTTTGAGGAGTGTTTTCACCGACGAGGAAGGGTATTAAATCTGAAAGTTTGATGTATTGAACAATTTGTTCTTCCAACAACTGAAGATTGGTTAGCTCTGAGCTTTCTATTAGTTTTGTTTCTACAAGAGAGGGTAATCGATGGTTGCTACTTAGGAACGATATTTGGTTTACATTTTCGTATATTTGACTGAGATTCGTGTGCAATGCCAGACTAAGATCTGTGTAGTTAGTGTTTTCTTCTTGGCTGTTTAGCGAGTGATACAAAGTTTCTGCCAAAATGTACGTTTGCTGAATATTTTCAATGCTTGATTGGGTGTAGTTAATGAAGGAGAACAGATTGTATATTTTTTGAGAGGATGAGGGAGAAATAAAACTTAGTGCAGGGTCGATAAAATTGAAGAGTGACTCCCCTATTGATTCTGCCGAGTGAGCATTTTTTAACGTTTTTACTGAACTTGAAACATCTCCATTGAGAAGTGTTCGCGCTGATTGACGAGTGTTTTGCAAAGCAATATAGGTGAAGGCAAGAAATCCAACTGCAATTAGGCAGTAAACAGCAATTAGAACTTGGATGGTTTTTTTAATTATTTTTTTGGGAGTGATAAGTTTTGTTTTTTCTTTTGGCTTTGTGGGGTGTGCTAGCCAAAGTGCTAGTTTTTCAAACCTTTTTTTTGAAGGTTTTGTAGAAATATCGAGCTGTTTGTTTGCCTGATACTGAGCGACAACACCAGAGATGGTGTCTGCGATGTCGTCAGATGTTTCCCAGTTTAGTTCTGCTTTTGCTTTTGTGGAGAGGTTTTTTAGACTACTTGACTGAGGGTTGTTTTCTTTGGTGGCATTAATTTCAAAGTTTTCAGGACCTTGATAGAGTTTTTTCAGCAGATAGGCCAGTTCAAGATCGCTGGTAGGATCACCTACGATCCAGAAAGTATTCCCGGAAGTGGTATTAAGAAAGAATATTTTTGCGATGGCTGTTAAGTAATCGTTGATCGATAACGGATAAAAACAGTCTTCTCCTTTTTGGGAAATTTTTATTTCTCCTATGGCTGTTGATTGTTGAATTAAGAGGTCAAAGGGGGTGATAGGTTGGGAGCTTTGATATTGATAGAGATCTTTACAAAGAACTAGCCGATGAAGAGGATTGTTTTTGCCCAGATCGTCGAGCATTTTTTGAAAATAGTGATTTTTTTCGGTATCTATCTCTTGATTGTGAAGAATAGTAACGATTAGCTTTACCCCTTTTTCACGACAAAGACTGTAGGCGCTAATTAAGCTTTGACTTACATCATTTAGATTTTGACTTAGATCAATAAAGAAGAGTAAGTAATTATTTTTTTCGGGGGAGTGTTTGGTGAATTTTAGATCAGGGTGAATTCTATCTTTGACAAGGTAATCCTCAAGATGAGGATTGTTACTACTTATCGAGACTAAAGCTTCACGAGCGGGCATTAGATTAAGTATAGCTGATAGAGTAGCTAGTATTTATTGGTCAATCTTTGTATTTACATTTTATTATTTTGTAATTAGGCTCGATTTATTTTTTAATTTAAGCTTGATCATAAGAGTCTTTTGTATATACGTTTCACACATGAAAACCCAGGTTTGGATTCAAATATAGTTTTCCACATCGATATTCTTCACAAAAAACCTCCTTGCGGAGGAGGTGCTTTGCCAAAAGGAGAGATCTATTTATCCAAGGCCTCGTTAACCAGTTTGTCAGCTTGTTTGTTTTTCTCACGGGGAACGTTGACAAAAGTCATTAGCTCAATTTGTTTTTTGTCTCTTAAGTCTTTAACTAAATTAACTATTTGTTGTCGGAGAACTTGAAGGTGTGGCTGTTTTACTTTGTATTTGCCGGTGATTTGTTTGACGATGAGTTCGGAATCAAGAATATATTTTAGTTTTTGAATACTAAGATGTTTTTCGGCTATAACCTCTAGACTTCGAACAACAGCCATGTACTCGGCAACATTGTTAGTGGTCTCACCAATGGTTTCCGAGACAGTAAAAACTTCTTCTTCACCAATATGAGCATAAACACCTATGGCCGCAGGTCCTGGATTTCCACGAGCACCGCCGTCGGTATTAATTTCAAGAAAAGCAATTTTTTTATCCATGAGATATTTTAGAGCAAAATTGATAAGGCAAAAATAACAATAAGCTTATTTTGGGGTAATGTCCAGAAAAAGTGATCAAAACAGCCTGACAAAAGAATTATACCAACCAGCTGTTGTGTTTGTGGATTCGATACTGATTGAAGGATTTTGTTTTTTACAAAAACAAGAAGGAATAAGAGACTTCCAAAAAGGCCGAGTTCGGATAGATATAAATAGAAAAGGTTGTGAATTGGCTGAAGTTTACTAGGTGTTAGAAAAGATCCGGGAAGAGCCTCACCGAGAGCGGGGATAAAACCACCGTAACCAGTACCAAGAAAAGGGTGTTGACGAAGAATCTTTTGGAGATAGGGAAAGAAAAATAACCGATCCGAGACTGACTGCCAGGTTGTGCGATAGACAAGAAGTGATGGTTCAAGTACGGTAATGATAATTGATAGAGATATTAGAATTACAGGCCTGGTGTTGATGATCAGCAAAAATAGAGTCAAAAGAGCGGATTTGGAGAGAGACATCACAATACCAAGGAAGGGGACTATACGATACCATTTTTTGGTGGCATTGAGAGAAAACAGGTAATAAACAATTAGGAGATAGCCAGCAAGAGAGTTGGGGTGTGAAAATACAGATGGAGCACGAACAAAATCATAACCAAAAAAGTTTAAACGAGCAATACCCGGAGTGGAGATGGTGTAGGCCCTTTCGCCCAGTAAATAAAGAGGGCCTCCAAGGGAAGATTGAAATATTGTTTGAAGTATCTGAATTGAGATAACTAGGATTGACGAAAGCAGTAGAGGAGTCTCTATTGTTTTCCACGATAAATGACGAGTTCGCAAAGATAGAAAGGTAAAAATGTAAAGTAAGAGACGGATCCACCAGAAGAGTGTATTTAGGGGAGACTGGGCAAAAAGGGTGTTGATGATAATAAAAATGAGTATGGAAAAACAGAGGAAAAGATGTTTTTTGAGAAGTGCAATAACTTGGGGGAGGGTAAGGACAGTGAGAAGAACAAGAAGAAGGTCAACAAAATATATGGTGGGGGAGAGGTAATCAATTTTTACTCCCGCTACTCGCGAGAAGTCTGGCCAAAAATGAAGACCAAACTGAGTCGGCAAAAGAACGACAATTAATTTGATCAGTAGATCGATAAACACTGAGCCAGATTGTACAAGAAAAAAGACTTACTTAACCGGGATGATGACTAGTTGGCGAAAGGGTGGTTCGCCACGAGACTCGGTTTTGACACTGGGGTATTCAGAAAGAAACATGTGAATGATGCGTCGTTCAAAAGAACTTAGATTGGGAACAACAATTTCTTTTTGAAGGGTGACTGCCCTGTCGGCGGCGTCTTGAGCCAGTTCTTTGAGGGTCTCTTCACGGCGCTCTTGATAGTCATTGACATTAAGATGAAGTTTGGGCCAGGAGGCAAACCTTTGAAAAATGATCAATGAAAAAATCATGCGTAGTGCAGACAAACCTTCTCCATGATGCCCTACAAATACACCTGCCGAGTCTTCTGGAAGAGAGAGAAAGATGTTGATATTTTCATCGTCCGAGAACTCAATTTTTACTTGATCTTCGGACAAACTAAGTTGAGATAAGACATTGTTTAGTATCTCGGTGATCTTTGCTTGATCCATTTTGGTTATTATTTATTATTAAAAAAATTATATTTTTCCAGTTGCACGAGCAACTAGAGAGCGAACCTTACTGATGGCTGGAATAAGACCACCCCAACCGGAGAAGAAGTACTGCTGAACAATAGAGAAGACGGTAGATAGAACCCAGTATAAGACTAATCCTGACTGAAAGTTGAGAGAAATAATAACGGTCATAAGAGGCATCATGTAAACCATTTGTTGTTGCATGCTGGAAGCCATCTCGAGATTGTTCTCTTCTTTTTTCTTTTCTTCTTTCTTTTTGGGATTTTTTACTTCAGAAAGAACTCCGGATTGCATCATCAGAGAGAACACAAGTTGGCTAACACCAGCTAGGATAGGCATGATGTAGGTACGATCTGGTTTGGTGAGATCTAGATAAAGGAAGAAGGGATTGAGAGTTGTTCCGTCTATAGATGATTGTTTGAGAAAATACATGAAGACCTGATATAGAGAAATGAGAATAATGATCTGAATAATCTGAGGAAGACAACCTGAAGCAGGATTGATACCCCGTTCTTTGTAGAGAGCAACTTGGGCTTGTTGAAGTGCAGCTTTGTCGGTGTGTTTGGCTTTAAGCCTATCCAGTTCGGGCTTTAAGTCTTGCATCTTTTTGGCGGATTTGAGGGAGGGGATGACTAAGGGAAGAAGAATAATCTTGAGTATGAGAGTAATAGCAATGATTGAAAGACCAAGATTGCCACCAAAAAGTTGGTAGAAAAAGAGAAGGGCTTGGTATAGGATTCCGTTTATTGGAGCGAGCATAGTTATTTGATTTTATCAGGAACTGGGTCGAAACCACCTTTCCCGAGAGGGTTACACCTAAGGATTCTATAAAGTGACAGTTTTGTCCCGACAATAATACCATAACGACGATAAGCTTGTTTGGAGTAGACGGAACAAGAGGGAGTAAAACGACAGGCAAATGATGAACCAAAAAAAGACTTACCAAAAGCATGATAAAGAGGAGAGAGATATTTGTGATAAAAAGAGAGCATTATTTTGAAAATATTTTTTTCAGATCAGCCAAAAGAGCTTGTTCTGATTCTTGAAGAACTTGCCTTTGGGGAATGACCATGTAGTCTGCTGGAAAGATTGAATTGGACAGCTGTTGGAGAAGGGAAGTGGTGATTCTTTTAAGACGATTTCGATCAACAGCTAAGGAGGCAGTTTTTTTTGACACGATAATGGCAAAACGGGCTGAAGATAGAGACTGATCAGAAAAAGGGGCCGAAACTACGGTGAAGAAATGTCCACGAGAAGTGTGACCTTCACGAGTTAAACGATCACGATGGAAACGAAGAGATAAGCGCTGACTCTTGGGAAGAGCCATAGATTATACCGACAACTTGGTGCGGCCTTTGGCACGGCGACGCTTGATGACATTGCGACCGTCATGAGATGCCATTTTGATGCGAAAACCGTGGGTGCGGACGCGTTTCATTTTTTTGGGCTGGTAGACTCTTTTTGGCATAGGTTATTTTATCATTGATGAACGAGGGCAATTATACCTTAAGGCCAGCAATATGGCTACCTGAGGCGTAGTTGATATTATGTGATGTGTTTCTGTTGGGTATTTTGGGGGTTGTGGATTGTGGATAACGTGGTAAAAATGAACTACACCTGCCCTAGTAGTTGAAAATAAATATGGATATTAACGCCGGTAATTTATGGCATAGCGTCTGCGGTGAACTGGGGGTGACTTTGTCTCCGGCAGGTTTTAATGGTTGGATTAAGCCTTGTTTTGTTAAAAGTGTCACTCCAATTGACGAGCAGAGAATAATTGTTGAGTTGGCTGCTCCTACAGCCTATCATGTGAAGACAATAGACGAAAAGTACTACAGTATTATCAAACAATCTTTAGAAAAGGTATCCCAAAAAAAATGCGACCTGGCTTTGGTGGTATCAGAGGAAAAGAAGCCGGTAAAAGAAAATACAGGAAAGAGTCCTAAAAAAGAAGAGGTAAAAATTGATCTTTTTGCCCCATCTGAGCCAGACAAAGAAGCAGGCAACAATTTAAATCCTCGATATAAGTTTGATAGTTATGTTGTCGGAAGTTCAAATCGATTAGCTTTTGCCGCAGCAAAAGCAGCGGTAGATTTTCCCGGTACCAGACATAATCCTTTGTTTATTTATGGAGGAGTAGGTGTCGGAAAAACTCATTTGATGCACGCTGTCGGACATGAGCTTGCAAAAAAGGGTATTGGGAAGGTGGTTTATGTAACTAGTGAACAGTTTACAAATGACTTGGTAAATTCACTCCGATCAAAAATGACCGAGGCTTTTAAAAAGAAGTATCGTCAGGTTGGGGCTTTGCTGATAGATGATGTGCAGTTTTTTGGAGGCAAAGACTCAACTCAAGAAGAATTTTTCCACACTTTCAACGAACTAACAAACAAGTCGTCACAGATTGTGATGACATCAGACCGGAAGCCTCAGGATATTGAAGGGTTGGAGGATAGACTCAAAAGCCGCTTTTTGGGCGGAATGGCTGTTGATATTGGTTTGCCTGATTATGAAATGAGGGTGGCCATTCTCAAACAAAAAGCCGCGGAAATTAAAATTGAGGTCGAGGAAGAAGCGTATGCTTTAATCGCAAATAATCAAAATACAAACGCTCGTGAACTTGAAGGGGCTTTTGTGAAACTGGCAGTAGGCGCAAGCTTGGAAGGCGGAAGATTAACAAAAGAGATGGTTCAACAGACAATGGGTTTGCCGGCGAACTTGGTGAGAGAAGTGAAGGTCAGACCAATAAAGGTGATTTCTACTGTGGCTAAATATTTTGATTACCGAAATAAAGATCTTTTGGGTTCAAGTAGGAAAGCTGATTTGGTGGAAGCTCGTCATATTGCGATGTATTTATTAAGAGAGGCTTTGAATATTCAACTAGAAAAAGTAGGGGAGATCATGGGAGGCAGAGACCATACTACAGTAATGCATGCGGTAGAAAAAATCCAAAAAGAAGTAAGTGATAATAACGATGTGAGGCGCAAAGTTACAGCAATTAAACAAGCGTTATACACCTAAATATCCACAGGTTATCCCCATACGGTGGATAACTAACAAAAAGGTGGATTAATAAAGACAAACAAAGAATGACGGTGGAAAAACAAGAAAGTTATCCAGAAAATTATCAACACAAAAACAAAGTTGTGAGGAGCTTCTTACGCACAAAAACGCGGTTTTGATGAGTAAAAAGACTCGACATATCAGTTAAAAAAATGATATCAGCAAAACTTTTAGCCGTACGACAAAGCTATAATCAACAAATCAACAGCGACTACAACTACAGTTACTAAATTTTAGATTAAAATAATAATTAGAAGGAAATCTATGAAAATAATCGTTCAATCAGGGGATCTAAAAAAATGTTTAGGTATTGTGTCTCGCGGAGTAAGTTCCAGACCTCAGTTACCAATATTATCTGGATTACTGTTGAAGGTGACACAAAATGAAGTTTCTTTGGTGTCTACCGATTTGGAGGTAAGTTTTTGGTTGAAGCTGCCTGCGAAAGTGGAAGAAGAAGGAGAGATTGTCCTACCGGCAAAATTATTTTCGGAGTTGGTGGCGAGTTTACCTTCCGGAAATGTGTCTTTGGAGTCAAAGAAACATATTGTTAAGGTAGAAGTTGATGGAATTAATTCAGAGATTGTAGGCCAAGAGGCTGATGACTTTCCCGGAATACCTAGAGCCAGTAAATCTCAAATTGTGATTAAGAGCGGAGATTTTAGACAAAAAGTGGATCGTGTGTGTGTGAGTTCTGCTAGAGACGATACCAGACCTGTCTTGACCGGTGTTTTGTGGGAGATCAGTGAAGATAAAGTGTCACTGGTGGCAACTGATGGCTATCGTTTGAGTGTAGACAAGATAAATTTGACAAAAACCGGTCTTGAAAAGGAGACAAGATTGATTCTTCCGGCCAGATCATTACAAGAAGTTTCGAGAATGTTAGGTGAGACAGGTGATGATGATTTTTCAATGGAGTTTGATAAAGATAATCAACAAGTGATTTTTAAAGTAGGGGAGATTGAAGTGACATCAAGACTAATTGCAGGAGAGTTTCCTCCTTACCAACAGATCATGCCGAATACTTACTCGGTTAGGGCTGTAGTTGGCAAGGAAGAGGTATTGGAGGCCGTTAAAAGAGCCAGTTTGTTTGCTCGGGACAATGCAAATATTGTAAAACTACAGATTAAGAAGGACGGGGTTGTCGTGAGAGCAGAAAGTTCTCAGGTAGGTACCAGTGTAACTGACTTGACAGCGGAGACTGAAGGAGACGAAATGACAGTTGCTTTTAATGCACGATACTTACTAGATTACTTAGCCATTTGTGAGTCAGAAAAAATTATTTGGGAAACTGAAGGAGAACTAAAACCAAGTGTGTTTAGATCTGAGGATGAGACAACTTGGGTGCAAGTGGTAATGCCAGTGAGGGTACAAGACTAAAAGGTAATAGCTCTAATCTGATACTCTTTAGTGTTTTGATTGTAGGTTTTTATAAACAGATTATCTCCATTGAGATACTTTTCGATATAGGTTTCTTGAGGGAAAAGATTGACCTTTTTATTGATGAGAAGCTTCTTTGCGACGGGATCAAAAAAGTTTAAAGTGAGACTGTCAGTAAATGACTCAAGGGTAATAATGGTGTTTGTTTTGGGGTAGTAGATGGTTTCAAGATTGAGAGAATCAACAGGAGCAATTTGATATGTTTGCATATTTTCCAGCGAGAATGATTCTAAAGTGCTGTTTTGACTATTGATGAAAAAGAGATTTTTTCCGGAAGTGTCGAACGAGAGAGATTTTTTGACGACAGGATATTCTTGAAGAAGATATTTCTGATTTACAGTAGAGTATAAAGAGATCCAATAATTAGGCTCATTTTTGTCGAGACTTTTACCTAAGATGACAGCATCCTCGTCGATCCATTTGACATAGTTGGCAGATACGTTTTTCAAAATAACTGTGGTTTGGTTGCTATTGATTTTGTAGGTAATGAGATTGGAAGTGAAACCTTTGGAGCGATATTGTCCGAGAAGTGCTAGGGTGTTTTTGTCCGAATTAAGAGAGTAAGAGATAACCGGGGCGACAGATGAAAGATTAAGGGGAGTGAATTGACTGTCAACAAGATCGAAAAGATAAAATTGGTTGTTGGAGTTTGCATAAATACCAACTTCGTAAACAACAAGATCGCCTGTGGGCTCGTAGTTAACGACGTTAGACCCTTCGGGACTGATGAATATTTCTCGACCATCAGTGTTGAGAACAAGACGATGGTCTTTGTTGACGGAGAGAACTCGGCCAGAATCCGTAATCTTGATTTGGGAGATGTCTTTAAAACTTTGAGTGTAATTTGAAGGCAAAGACTGAGAAGGGGTAACTTCAATTTTGGGTACGGTTACAGTTGTTTGAGGAACAGTCTTTGATGAGTAAGAGTTGAGAATAACAGCAATAATAACAAGAACAAAAAGAATTCCTAGAAAGTAGATATTTTTGATAAACCAGGATTTTATAGGCATGTTGGTGATAGGAATATCAGCAAATTAATAATAGTCTTTAATAACCAACATGGGAACCGCACATACCTAGCTTGATACAAAAATCATCCCAGGGGGCTTTTAGGTGAGGATAATTTTCCGGTGTGGTAACCATGTTTTCTTGATCACTAATTTGAAAATGAAGGTGTTCAGGGGTAGTGATGGCGTTTCCTGAAGAGTCCATGCCGGCAATGACATCACCAGCGTTAACTGTTTGACCGTTGGTCACGAGATTACACATGTTGTGGGCATAGTAATAGTACATACCGTCGACACCTTTGATAGTGAAAGAGTAGCCTCCAAGACTGTCGTTTTCACTAATCCAGGTAACCGTTCCGGCAACATAGGCGAGGATAGGTATAGGAATATCGTCTTCCGATCCGGCAATGTCGCCGTTTCTAAAGATGTCTGCGGCTGGATATTCGTGATGCTCCGTGGCGTAGTTGAAAGAGCTTGCGTCGTTGACGGGGAAACAGTATTCGATGTTGTTGTAACTACGACAGATTTTTTTGTCGTTGGTGAAGGTGGCTTGGCTACAGTCCACAGACGTAGTTGTGGTGGCTTGAAGCTGAACAAGAGTTGAGATGAGAGGAGCGGTAACAATAGAAGTGATGTAGAAAAAGAGACCAAGAATTGAGCCGGCAACAGTGATGGTCAGGGCAGAACCGGCAGCAGCAACAGTGGCTGTTCCAAAAGCGGTAAGAACACTTCCAACACCGCCAAAAACAGCAGAGATACCGGCGGCCGGAAGAACTAGAAGATCTCTGGCTTTTATTTCTTCACCGTAGAGTGAAGTACTTAGCTTTTTGACGAAACCTTTTATTTTGTCGAATAACCAAGAAGCAACTTCGATAACGACGGCGATTAAAAGGCCAAGACCAGGAACTACGTTGGCAGCTTGAGCAGCAGCTTGAAGGGCAACTTTGGCTCCAACTTTGGCGGCAATTTTGACTGCCACTTGTTGGGCAAGTTTTTTAACTGATTCTTTGAGACCGTTTTTGAGAAGCATTTCAGCCCCCTTTTTGAGAGTTTCGTTAGTGAGACGTTGGGCGAGTCGTTTGACAATATACTCACCAGCTTTTCGACCAACAAAAGATCTTATGGCTCCCCAAGGATCGGAAGCAAAATGCATGACAGTGCCAAAACCGCCCGGAATCTTATCTGATATTTTGCTAAAAAACCCGGAAATAGAACCAAAGGCTTTTCCAATTCCGGTTTTGACGGAGGATATTTCTTTTCCTAATGGTGATTTGGCGATTTTTCGAAGCTGTGTGCTTGTGGAGTTAAAAATATCTGGTCGAGATTTAAAGAGTTTACCCAAGGAAGAATCAGGATGATCTTGAGCAAATTGACGAGCCTTGGCAAATAGGTCGGGGGTGAGCTTTTCTCCATAGAGAAGAATTGATTCCGGTGAAAGTTCTTCATTTTGGGTTTTGGGGTCTCGAAGAAGAGCGGCGGCATACTCGGCATCATAACCAGCATGAGGACTAAGAACTCCCGGTAGATCACGACGAATTGCTTTTTCAAGTAAATCAGCGTCGTCCATGGGAGTGTAGATATGAGGTTGGACACCGTTATTTTCGAGACTACTTTGAATAGTGGAAACGGTCTGGTTGGCATTTTCGATTAGATCTCTAAGGTCTGGATCGCTGGAAAGCCTCGTTTCACGATCTTCAACAAAAGCTTTGAAGGTGGCCGTTTGGTTTGCAATTTCGTTGTTTAATTTTGTGGATTGATTTTCGTTGTAGGCAAGAAGATGTTGATTTTCTTCAAGGAGAGATTTTGCCTCTTGGATTTTTCCTTGTTCTTGAAACTGAAGAATCTTTTCTTCGTTGGAGGAGATTTGGGTTTCGTTTTTGAGGATTTCTTGGTCTGATTCGATAATGGTTTTGTATATTGCCGATACAAAACCTCCAGGAATGGCGGCAACTTGTTTTTGGGTGGAGTCATCTAATGTGGATGTGTCTAATTCAAGTGTGGCGGCTTGGATGGCGGTGTCGATATCGGTGATACCAACTGTGTTGAGTTCAACGGCAGAGGAAATAATTTTATTTTGAACTTCTGAAGGAAGTTGAGAGAAGGCGCCGTAGGTAAGGGCTACTGCCTGAACAGCCTTGTATGAAGAAGAGAGAGCAACATCAGACGAGGATGATTTTGGTGATCCTTTGGAGACAAGCGTTTCTTCAATAGTGGCGATTTTTTCTCCTTGTTCTTGACGGCGATAACGATTGTTAAGAGCTCTTTCTTGAATTTGGTGATGTTTGATGGCGATTTTTACTTGCTCGGCAACTGATCTTTGGCTGTTATTTTTGATTTCTTCTTGTTGGAGAAGAGATTGATTATTTTTATATTCAGCGACAAGAGATTCCAGTTCCGGAGGAATGGAGGCCTCTTGTTTTTTGGTTTTTTCTTGGGACTCTTCGTCACTACCAGATTGGATTTCGAGAAGCCCAGAGATTAGATCGTTGATCTCGGAAACGGCGACATTTTTGTGGAAACTTTGGACATCGGCAATACTCGGATTAACCTCATAGCCAAGAATACTTTTACAGTAGGCGAGGTAGATAGAGTAAGCTGCATTAAGAATCTCCAGATCTCTTTGATTCAGTTTTTCTCCCGGAATTTGATAAAGAGGGAGGGAAATTTTAAGTGAACGAATTGTCGGTGACAAGTCTGGTCTTTCTTTTTTAGCCATAGAGATTACAGTTTGGCTTGTTGTTTTCTAGCTTCAAGAATTTCTGAAGGTTTACTGGTGGCAAGCGCATGTTCGTCAGGAGAAGAGATAACCTTGATAGCAACGTGATTTTGTCCGGCAAAAAAGATACCCTCCCCAACGCCAGCAGATAAAAGAAGTTGCCTTTCCCCTTGTGAGAGATAGAAAACCTCTGAAATTTGGTTGATGGCGGCAGATGATTGTTTGAGGAGAAGTTTGAGGGCCGAGTTGGTGATGATGGCTTTGCCGTAAGCTGAGGATAAGAAGTCGTCGACGTTTTGGGAGATAACAGTAACACCGAGGTAGTATTTTCGAGCCCGTTTGACAAAGCCTTGGAGAATTTTGGCGGAGTCTTCATAACGCATGAGATACCAAGCTTCGTCTACAACAAGCATGCGTTTGCGCAGATTCTTACGAACTTCTGTCCAGACAAAATCAAGAATCATAAACATGACAATGGGACGGATCTCATCAGCAAGATCTCGAAGAGAGAAGACGGTAACCGGAGCGTCGATATTGATGTTTGATTGTTGATCAAAGATACCCTTGATACTTCCCATAACGTAACGTTCAACTCGGGCCGCAAGGATTTTTGCAACAGGATCTTCCATACCGATTAAGGCTCGATAAAGATCTTCCATGCGTGGGGTTTCTTGGGTGTGAGTTGACGGATCATCGGAGATGCCCTTTTGACGATAGGTGAGGACAAGAGCTCGATTCATGGCGGCTTCTTCCATAGGGTTCATTTCACCGATCATGATTTTTAACAGGGACATGAGAAAGAGATATTTGTACCCCATTTCATCTTCAGTGCTTTCTTTGGGGCGAGCGATTGAAAAAGGATTAATTTTGTGGGGTGAAGTGGCAGAGAAAGAGATGTAGTTACCGCCGACTGCCTTAGTAACCATCTCGTACTCGTTTTCAGGGTCGAGAATAATGATTTGAGTGTCAAACATCAAGGAGCGTAGGATTTCGAGCTTTATGGCATAAGACTTGCCGGCACCAGATGTGGCAAGAACGAGCATATTGGCATTTTCGAGAGAGAAACGGTCGAAAATAACTAAAGAATCGTTGTGGGCGTTGATGCCATAAAGGATACCTTGGTTGTCGGAGAGTTCGGATGAGGTAAAGGGGAAGGTTGTTGATAAAGCAGTGGTGTCCATATTACGGGTGATCATCAGTTTGTCTTTGCAGTAAGGCAGAGTTGTTTTGAAGGCGTCTTCCATGGAGAGAGAGGCAATTTTGCTGATGATTAAAAGCGAGGCGAGCATACTCTGAACTTGGGAGGTGACGGTATCGAGCTCCTTTTCCGATTCAGCAGAGATACTGATGTAGAGCGAGAATTGAAAAAAACGTTCGGCGCCTTTGACTAACTGATCCTGCAGAGCCTTTGCGTCTTCAAGAGCGGCTTCAGTTGCCGCTTGTGGAATGCGACCTCTTTCGATGTCGGTGTTTATCTCGGCTTCCATTTCAGCCAGGCGTCTTCTGAGATTGTCGAGAGTGTCTTTGGAGTCGCTGGGATAAACATACATGGAGATATCAAGAGAATGATTGAAGTTGATAAGCGGAGCGAGCCAGTTGGCAGAGACATAACGAGGATAACCAGTAATAAAAAGAGTCCGAACGTAGTTGTTGTCAATTTTGATGTACGAAAAATCGACTTCGATAGCCGATGGAGCAATGACATCTTGAATAGAGGTGGAGTTGGCAGGGTCTTTTGCAGGAGAGGGAGAAACGTTGGTTTTTTCTTCAAGAGACGCGTTTGGAGTGGCCGGCGTAGTTGCGGCTTGTTGTGTCTTTTTGGCGCCAAGAGAAAAGAGATTTAACCCCATGTTTTAAGTATAACCGAAAGGTGTCTTTTTAGGGATTAAGAGAAGTTTTTACTTGTGCGGGATTAAAAGCAGTAGAGCCTTGGTTGTAGATGGTATAAAAAAGAGTGACAAGTTCATTGGTAGTTAGTTGTTGAGCTTTAAGACCGATACGAGCAAACTGACGGATTAGATGGTCTCGGCGAGGATAAAGAGTGGTAGCGGCTTTTTCTTCGATATAAGAAAGATCAAATGGAGGTTTTTGGGGTGATTGGGCAAAAGGGTTGAAGGTGGATTTGGAGAGACCGAGTTCGATGGTGGAAAAAGGAATAATAATATAGAACTTTTTTTCCAGAACACGATTTTCTTTAACGAGAGATTTAACGAACTGACGATAGGCGAGCAACTGTTCCTTGACCTTTTGGGAAGTAACTGATTGGATACGAGTGTCGATTAAATTAAGATAGTCAGAAATAATTTTTCTTTGTGATCGAAGAAGTATTTGTATTGGAAAAGAGAGAGAGTTGAGGAGTCCGGCGTAGGCATAAATGGTGGCATCTTGCTCTTCTTCGGAAAGAAGATTGAAGTTGATGGCTGTGGTTTTGAGGACAAGGGCGGCAGAACCATCTTTGAGGAAGACAAGATGGTCTTTTATGGCATAAATATCCAGATGTTCTTGAGTGGAGGCTTTGATGTTGTCGGTCATAGGTTTTATTTTTGAGCTTGAATTTTGAGAGGTTTGACAATTTCTCCGGTAAGTTCGAGAGAGTAGGGAACAAATGTGAAACCTTCTTTTTCGGCGAGAATTTGATACAGACCTGATTCTAGGGGGCGCGCAAACATAAACTGTCCAAGCTTGTTACTTCTGGTTGCTCGAAGAGTAAGGTTATCCTTTTTGATTTCGACTAGGACGGTGTCAAGAATATTACCCGGTGCGGTAAGAGTGAGACCGACAAGAGTGTTGGGAGTGGTGGGTGTAAAAGGAATAGGAAGATTAATGGTTGGTGCGCTGGCAGAAGAGATGGGGTGAGAAGTCGGTGCTGGTGTAGCAGAAGGGGTGACTGATGGAGCAGGTGCATTGGGGGTAACCTCTTGGGGAGAGGAGGGTTGGGTGATGGGCGTAGCAGGAACTGGAGCAGAAGAAGAGGCTGGCATTGGTGAAGTCTGGGGAGCCTCGGTAATCTGAATTTGAGGGTTGGAGACAGGAGAGACTGAGGTAGAACTCCCCCTTGAAGGCATAGAGGTTTCACCTGCTTGATTTTGGTCGGTAGATTTTTTCCAGGTATATTGAGTTGGAGAATAAATAGATTTGATGAAGGCGACTAACCAGATATCTAAAGAACGACCCTGAACGGGGACAAAAGCCATCCCGACGCCAAGAAGGAGAAAGAGGAAAATGAGGGGATATTTAAAGAAAAAAGGCAGGGGAAGACTGTAGGTAATGATGGCTAAAACGATACAAATACCAAGAGAGGCGAACTGTTTAAGAGTCATATCGCCGATTAGCCGGAAACGGTAACTGGTGATGTCTTGAGGTAGCGGATGTTGTTGGATAGCCATAGATCAATTTAAGTATAGCGAATTTGCGGAGAAACGGGAGATTGGTGATATAATTTGAACAGTTATAGGGCTCAATATTTATATTTAAAATGGGAATTGAAGGATTTTCTCCAAAAGTTGTGTTTGACGCTGATAAAGGTTTTGGTGGTGAAAAAAATGAAGGTGTTTCAAAAAATGACAAGGTAGAGTCTTTGCATACAGTACTTGCCCCTGTATCATCAGAGATACGCAATAACGGGGAAAAGTATTTTGAGTATTTAAATAAAATTGCAGAAGAAACAAAAAAATTAAAAGATCAAGGAATAGATGTAGAAAAGTACACAAAAGTTGGTTTGCCCAGTAAAGGAGAGGAGTCAAACAAAGAGCTTGGAAAGAGAAAACGCGACTTGAGACAGTTGATAAATAAGGCGATCGATGACGAGCCTTGGAGTGAGGAAGAGAAAAAAATAGCAGAGACGATTAATTTAAGCAGAGACGATGTGGCCGGAAAAAAGGGAGAGATTGAAACTGATAAAGGTGAACCAGTCAGGTTGGGTAAACCTTGGGAGGAAGAGTTAAAAAGAATTGAGCTGATAAAAGATCCGGTGTTGCAAAATAAGATAAGAGGGTCGTGGCTGATAAAAAATACAACAAATGCAAACATACCCTTTTCAGTAATAGAAGAACAAAGCAATAAGTTGGCTACCCCTGATCAATTGAAGGGGGCGGATCGAGGAAGAAGAGAGCCTTTTGAGATAAAAACAGAGGACGATCTGAACGCCGCCTTGGGAGAAATGGACAAAATTACAGATCCTGTGGCAAAAGTAGGAAGACTGGGGAGGCTGGCAAATTATTTATATGATACGGGAAAATTGGATTGGGCAAATCAAGTATCAGAAGTAAAAACAAAACAGCAAGAAAAGAAGAATGTGGCAAATATCGAAGGACTGCCAAAGGACATTTCCAGCAAAAAGGAGTGGAGAAAATGGACAAGAGCAAGGTTGGCAAGTTTGTTGGACCCCACCGTAACTGAGGTAAGAAGCCCTCGAGATGTTTTTGGAGTGGTTTCGGAAACAGCGTTTGGTAGACAGCCGATTGATGGAACAGTGTACATGCCTTCGGATCTGCGCGATGAACTGGTGTCAGGGAAAATGGGTTCTGATGGAAGAATCGAAACTACGAGTGAGCTACAAGTATCCCAGGAGATAGGTAAGCTTTATACCGATTGGCGGGAAGCCCACAAAAAATTAGGATTTATGGTAGCGGCGATTGATGGGGGCAAGTATAGACTGCCAAGCAATGATTTAAATTCTCGATTGCTAAATAGTTTGAAGAGTGAGGATGGCCGTGATCCTGAGGGCGGTTCAAAAAAGATTGCCAAAGCGGTGCAAATTTACTGGGGGATGGCTCATTCAAAGGAAGAGGAGGGACAAAAAATTCTAGAAAATTTTGGATTGACAGGAATAAGAAATATTTTTGATTCGCAGTTAACAACAGGAGATGTTGGTGATATCAGAGAGAAAATTGCAGATAAGGTTGGTGGAACATATTACGAAAATATTGGTTTGATGTATGCCAGTTTCTATGGAGTATCCGCCTACGGAAGTGACAGTACTCTTCCGGGAATTGAGTATTGCGACGCAATGGGTAATCTGGTTCACTCGGAGATTAATCGCTACAAAAATGATAATGAACGAAACAACTCAACGAGAAGAGGCTATAGATATCTTGATGATATGGTGGCCAACATGTTTTATGAAGTAAAAGAAGGGAAGCATTTGGTGAAGGATGATGGTTCTCCGGTGCCGATTGAGCTAAGTGTTCACTCGGGAACCTTACAAGACCAAGCGGAGACAAAAGAACCGAGGGCTTTTTACTTATTGAGAGAGAAGGGGGCAAAGGGAAAGTTCAGGATGGTGAAGAAAATTGGTTTGGAAGGAACGGATTATGCTATTGATACCTCAGAGAAATTTATGCGGTTAGATACAAATAAATATGAAGAGGTTTTGTTTGAGAATTTAATTAAGGAAGGGCGAATCAATGAGATTGATTGGGCTCACAGTCAGGATATTTCCAGAGTAATGGTTTCGAGAGAGAAGGGCGCAATCTATGTTTACAAAATGTACAAAAACTTAGACGATGACCCCGGAAAGTTAACAGATGCGGCCTTGATTGCCCGAAGAGAGAACTTTGAAGATGCAATTCCTCAGTACAATTTGGAGACACAGCAACACGCGATGTATCTGTGGCTTCACTCTTTGATTAATAAAAATGATGACTGGCTAAAAACAAAAGAAAAGAAGGATGAGGTTATAAGAATGGTGGCATCAGCTGAGAAGCACAAGCTGGTATCGAGCTCAGATGCCAATAACCTGAGAAAAGGTTTTGGCTTGGGACTTTTGGGGTCATACGGCAAGCTGTTAGGTAATGAGTATGGAAAGGAAATTTTAAGTTCTTTTGGGGACGTGTTTAAAAATCTAAAATAAACGGTAGGTAGTTGAGAGAGGGTGGAGCTTATTTGCCGACTGGAGGCTTACCTGCTGCAGGAGTAGTACCTGAGGTTGATGAAGGTGTTCCCCAAGGTTTCCCCGCTTTTTGGTTGAAGGTTTCTGAAGCCTTCTTATACCATTCTGAACCGCCGATAGCCGGATTGACAACACCAGCACCGGTCCAGCCACTCTTTAGGGCATCTCCGATGGCTGTGCCATATTTAAATGGAGGAACCTTGAGAGTATCTTTGATCATGTCGACGTATTTGGGAGCCATAAGGAGTAGACCAACTCCGAGAAGAGCAAGAAGATCTCGGGCACCAAAATTACTGAGTCCTCCAGAAGGAGTGATGAGGGGAATATTGCCAATTTTTGTACCAGTATCTGAAGTGACGAGACTACGAACGCCGAAGAACGCTTCACAACCTTCGAGAGTACCTTTGTCTTGAGTAGCTCCAAAAAGTCCGGTAACCATGTCGGTGGCGTCGGTACAGATACCAACAATTGGCTGAATCATGAACAAATAAGAAAATAAAAGCAGGATGATTGTGGCTGGAAAAACCATAACGTTGGCAAGAATGTTGCGGAACCAGTTGCCGATAACGTTTGACCCGGGAAAAGCATTGCCCAGAAGAGTCAGGGGACCGGTAATGATGGAGATAACCAAAGAAATAAAACAGCCAATGAGCTTAACAAAAAGCTTAACATAAGCGATCAAGACGGCGATCATGAGGATGATAGCGATAATAATATCGATACTGCCTGCGAAGGCAACGGTTAATACTCCGCCGATAGCAGAACTAGTTCCACCAAGAACAAGATTTAAAACACCCAAGATGGTGGCCTGAACAGAGACGAGATAGTTGATAAAAAAGGAACCGACCAGACCTACAGAGCCAAAGCCTGAAGCGGCGACTGCCGGGCGCCAGGTTGTTCCGAGAATAATCAGTTTTTGACTGGCAAGATAGTTGAGGACGAGATAGATTACGACGTACATCATGTCAAAAAGGAAGCCGGCGATGGCGTATGAAAAAGTAATAATGAGGAGAGTAACGACAAGTTTGGGGATGGCTAGCTGAACAGAGATAACAGTTTTTTGACCGAGATTAACACGAAGCATCATCATAAAACCATAGATGATAAAGAAAATAACCATGATAAAGTAGGCGAGATTTCTGACTGCTAACCAAATAGATAGAAAAGGGGAAAAGGTGTTGAAACCAACACCACCTTCGTTGGCGGCAAGGGCGCTAGGGATAATTTTGTGTTTTTGAAGATTTTGACTGACATGAGCGAGATAAGAAGTTGAGGCGGCAGGTTGATATTTAAAGAGAGAGGCGATGAGATTGGTGGTACCCTGAAACAAACCGTTGGTAGAAGAAGAGAATAGTTTTTGGCGAGCCGTATTTAGAGCAAGATATTCGTCTTCCCCTTTGGACATAGCCTCGCTGTAATCCTTTATGGCGCTGTCGATCTGTTGGGTATAGGAAAGATCGGAGTTTTTGGCGCCACCAATTCTTTCGGCCAGGTCAAGAAGAACGATATCGGAAAAGCCAACACCATCACCATTGGTGGAAGTAAAAGTATCGGTTGAAGTGGGACATTTTCCCGAGTACCAGGTTTCGAGATTCATCTGATTCCCTTGACGTTTTTTGCAGAATTCTTCAAGATCTCCAGTACTGGTGCTTTTGATAGCTGTGTCGAGAGCGTTTAGGGTAGTAATTTCTTCTGCCTTAACAATACTCGCTGAAAAAAACAGGGAGAAAGCAAAAATACAGATAGCGATGATTGGGCCAAGGCGGCGTGGCATATGCAAAATTATTATACACGAACGAAGGTGTTCAAGGCAGGAGATTAAGCGTCTTTATCCAGGTTTCGGCAACATCGCGGATGTATTGACGATGACTCAAACTAACATGGAGATCTTTGATATTGACACCGTTTTCGGTAAGAAGGGAGATGGCCTTTTGAAATGACTCTTGATAAGCGACCATGTAAGGATTGGTAGAAGGGTCATTTTGGTTGGGAATGTAGTCAATGCCATAAACTTCTATGCGGACAACATCTGGATCATCGTTGGGGTATGAACTGATAGAAATGTCGGTATTGATGCCCACAGAGGTAGGGAAACTTTTGATGTTGATTGGAAGTTTGGGAAGAAGTGCTGTTTTGGTTTTTGTGGCGACATCACTACTTGATTGGCGAAGAATGGAAACAGTTGGGGTAGTTGTCGGAACAACAGGAATGGTTTGGGTGGTGCTGGTCTCTTTGGGTGCTGGGGTCAAGAAAGCAATAATCAGGGCGACAAAAAGTAAAAGCGCGAGAATAGTGAGAAGGATTTTAATTTTTTTGGACATCTAGGGTAGTGACTGATAATAGTTTAAAGCAACTGTAAAGGCCCCTGGGCGATTAAAGAGAACAGCTGAAGAACAGTCGTAGTCTTTTTGACAACGAAGATACATAGTGGAGTGTTTTTGGCCGAGTTTGTTGGTAGCATAGGGATCATCTTCGCCTATAAAAGCGGCAGGACAGTAAAGGTACTGAGGAGAGATGTCCGGGTGCAGACCCCAGTCAATACGACAGTTGGAGTTACCACCACCATTATAGTTGGAGAAGGCGGTGATAATATCTTTGAAACTAGCTCCGGTAGCGCCCTTTTGAGCAATTTCGTATCCAGCGTCGATGGCCGTTTCGAGTAGAGTGCTATAGACTTTTCCTCCATTATCAGGTTCGGGCACACCAATTTTACGACCACTAATAAGCGACCCGCAGGGATTATTGTTGGCTTCCAGAAAGTGGACTGCGGCCAGAATAACACAAGAAACCCCGGTTTGTTTTTCGGCTTCGGCATAAACTGCCGATAGCTCAGGAGTGACGAGGGGAATAAAGGGATCAAGAGTGGCACCAAAACCACCACTCAAGTAACCGTTGGCGTATTTGGTAAATGAGCCTTTTGAACAACTGCCGGTGAGAGGTTCTTCGGAAATAGTACACTCTCCAGATACTTGGGGAACAGCCCCCCCGCATTTTGAAGATGATTGTTGATCGGAAGGAACGAGCCAACAGTTCTGAAGCAGATGCATGGCGTTTTGGGCGAGATTATTTTCGCGATAGATAGGACTGTTGCCATTGCTTATAGTGGTATCCGGATCATCGGTGCTAGTTTTGCTTGAGGGTGCACTGACAGTGGTTTTTTCGACTGCTGGGGCGTAAGAAGGAGTAAAAAGACGGTAAAAGGAATCTTCACCTGGTTGGCCAGTACCGACAATCTGTTCGTTTAGAGTGTTGATGAGAGGATTATTGAGAACAGTGATATTTTTCCCAGTGGCTTCCCCAATAAGTTTGTAGGTTGAGGTGCCTTCAACAAAAGTACAACCAAGATTGGCTCTGGCCTCACAACCAGTTTGGTCTTTACTGTAATAAAAACAGTGTCTTTTAAGACAACCTTTGGTGACACCATCGCATTCGCAACGGTCGGGAGTAGAGGAAACAAATTCACTGTTAAGAGGAATGGTAATTGATTGAGAGAGTGAAGAACCGTTGGGATATGTTTGGGGAGAAGTTTGCGAGGAAGTTTTTGATGGGACAATACAAGTGGCGAGGAGTTCTCTTGAGGAAACAGAAGAGTAGAGAGTTGATTCTGAAGAAGAGGAAATAGTGGAGTTTATTGCGGGAGACTTTATAAATGAACTGGGAGTATAGAAGCTAAATAGCCCGTAACTTCCTTGTATTGCATTAACAATGGCTCGAAGGTAGGGGATTGATTCGCTGGAAACATTTCCATTTACCGTTAGGTAACCACGACTATTGTTGAAGTCAAAAGGAAGTAGGGTGTCGTATTTGGTTTTGATTTCCTGACTGAGACTTTGATATTTTTTAACATAATCATCACAAACCGGATACTGGCGGAGACAACTTGGAAGTTGGAAGTATAAAGTTTGGGTATCTGTTTCTTGTTGGTTATTGTTTGAGTCGAGATAATAGTAAGTCAGCTTGGTGTTGTTGGTATTGGCCGAACTAAGGTAGATTGCCTTAACATTGGCTTGTGCAAGACTACTGAGCATTCTCCAGTAGGTTCTGAAAAATTCCCGAGAGGTGTTGCTTTTTGAGTAAGAAGGTCGATCAAAAAGACCGTTGAAGAGGTAACTCTGGGCAATTTTATCGGGATTTGCTGAGCTGAGAATACTGGCACTGGGTCCGAGGAAACCAAGGGTAGCTTCGGAGAGATTTGCCGTGGCGGTGACGGTTATTTCTGAAGGAGGAGAGTCAAAAATAGTAATGGATTTTTCATAGCTGGCTTTGGGGGCAGGGATACAGGTTAGAGGGTACTGATCAATTGCTGACTCAACCTGTTTTACTTCGGCATAACAGGAACTGTTTGGCGGGTAAACAGTGTTTTTACCGGTTGAGGAACATGGTTGGCCAGTTGATTCAATGGGGGCAAGAGTGGGGGCGGGAGTGATTGTTGAGGTGACTGAAGATGTGGTGGTTGAGTTTGTGTTTGATGTGGACGGAGAGACAAAAGTACACGAACAGGTCTGCTCGTTGGTAATGATGGATAGATTTTCTGTAATATCTTGGGGAAGACAGTAGTTATTGGTACCACAAGAATCGCCGACCTTTTTGTTTTGACATGATTGATCAGAGCTTGTTGAACAAGAGGATGCAGGTAGGGGGCATTTTTGATAGTTGGTAGTACAAACACCCCACTGATACACTTCATCTTTTTGACACACCTCTCCAGCTTTACATCCGGCATCTGTACCACAAGCATCAATCTTGACACAAACAGTGTCGGCAAAAACGTTGCCAGAAGAAACAAAAAAGAAAATAAATAAAAATAAGATAGAAAAGACGAGTTTCTTCACTGAGATAATTATAAACAGATGATCGATAGTGTTAAGAGCCTGTTACGGTGAAGGTAGAAAGGTTGGCTCCTGTGAAACGCTCAATAAGGATAATAATGAGCCAAGCGGCAGAGAGGAGGATTAGACCAATAATAGCCCAGGTGAAAGTTTTCCAAGCGGCGGCGTAGGCTTTGGGGTCGGAACCGGCCATCAAGAGACGGATACCGGCAAAAATAACCATACCAACGGCAACGACAGCAAGCAAAGCCGGGGCTGGTTTGATTAGATTACGGAAAAGACATTCGACTCCTTTGAGTGTGGCCACATTGGCTTCGACACCAAGATCGTTATAAGTGTAAACACATTCATCAGTCCAGGCAGACTCGGCAGCAAGCACTTGGGGAATGAGATTCAAAAACATAATTTGATTATATATTAACCAATCAAAACTAAAACCCCGGTTACCCGGGGTTTAGAATAATTTTTGTTACTTAGTAGGGTTTGGGGATGGTGATATTACCACCAAGGACGTCAATGCCAAAGAAGTAGGAGATAAGCTGCATTAAAGCCCATGAAGCGGCGATGATGGCTAAGCCAACAAGAGCGGCAGTAATACGGTTTCTAGCTTGTTCGGTTTTGGTTTTGTCTCCACCTGAGGTAAGCCATTCGATACCACCGATGACTAAAAAGGCGAAGGTGAGAATACCGGCAACAATAAAAGCAACGGAGATGGCACTAGAAATGAGTTTACCGATATCGGTAATTTTCATGGTTGATGGTCTTTCTACTCCGAGACTGCTAGAAGCGGCGTAGACTTGGGGAATTAGGGACATATTCTTTTTTTAGTTTATTAATGACTAATTAGTTTTATTATTATGATTTTTTGGGAGCTTGTCAACTTCTAGACAGGATTGTCGGTGCAAATTTTGCTGATATCAATACCAAGGAACTCGAGAACGAGGGTGTAAATAGCCCAAGAAGCGGCGATGATGGCCAGGCCAATAAGAGCATTGGTGATTAATTTTTGGGCACTTTCGAGTTTGGCTTTGTCACCTCCTGAGGTGATCCAAGTGACACCGCTAACAACAAGAAGGACAAAAACAATAATTGCGGAGAGAATAAAAACGACGTTGACAGCGTTACTGACGAGATTCCAGATGCAGGTGTATCCAAAAAAGTTATTTTTACTTACTTCGCCACCGATATCGACGACTTCGTCGGCAAAAACTGGTTTGATGAGGTTGATCATAGGTTGCTGGGAAATACGGGAGCCATAATATTAATCTTAAGAGCATTTTGAATAAATAAGGCAATGGCATAAGAGCCAATCAAGACGGCTAACCCGATAAAGGCATTGGAAATCATGCTTTGAGCTGTTTGAACACGATCTTTGTTGCCTCCGGCAGTAAGCCATTCGACGCCACCCCAGATGAGAAAAATGATAAAAGCGAGACCGCCAACAGTGACAACTGAGCGCCAAAGAATAGCAACATAAAAGGCTAATCCTTGACCGGCACTCATTGCCTGAACGTTGGAAGGAAGAGAGGTATTTACAATTTCGTTGGCTGCGTAGACGGAGTTAATCATAATTATTGAACATTACCGAATAATGTTTTGAAAGGATTAAGAATATCAATACCCAGAACACTACCAACAATACCAACAACGAAGAGACTGGCAACCACGGCTACCAAACCAATAACTCCTTGAGTCATTTGCTGTTGGGCTTCTTGGACCTTGCTTTTGTCACCGCCAGCGGTTAGCCATTTTAGACCTCCAAGAGTAAAGAAGATAACGAAAGCTAAACCACCAACGACACTAAGGGCGGTGATGACATTGGAAATAATATTGCCAAACTGGGAACCAACTGTCTGTTTGGTGATATCTGTGTTTTCAAAACCATAAGGGCCGATACCGGTTACATTGCCGACATCAATGTCGGCAGCATGGATGGGTTTGATAAGAGTATTGAGGAAGTTCATTTATTGTACTGATTGAAATTTGGGTGATAGGATGGCCGTAAAGCTACCAAAGAGGAGTTGACTGACAATGGCGATGACGATAAAACTGGCGGCAATGACGACTAGACCTACAATGCTCATGGTGAGCCTGTTGGTGGCTTCTGAAATCTTGGCTTTTTCACCGCCAGCGGAGATATATGTGAAACCGCCACTTAAAAACTGCCAAAGAGTAAAAAGACCAGCGATGATGATAAAGGCGCGAATAATGATGCTGATGAAATTACCGGTTTGACCGACTTCAGAAGGGATTCCAGAAGGAACAGCAATAGTACCGACAACATCGTCGGCATAAACAGTTTTAACGATGGAGTTTATGAGTTGAGTAACAATCATAGTTATATAAAATTGAAGCCGAAAATGGAGCCCATTAGGCGAGTAAGAAGGAAGGCTCCTACCACGACGACTAATCCAATTATGCCATATGTTAGCATTTGTGACGCTTGAGCTGTTTTGGCTTTGTCACCGCCGGCGGAGATGAAGGCAAAACCAGCAAAAAGGATAACAACCAGAGCGGCAAGTCCAGAAATGATAAGAACGTTGGTGATGATGGGATTAATGAGAGTGGAAAGAGTGGCCTTTTCTCCCCCAAGAGCTGATGCGGGGGCGTATTCCTCGGAAATATTGACGGCGGCGTAAACGTTTTCGACTAGCATTGATGTTATTTTACAGTAAATTCCATAGAGTGATATGGAGGAAAGTTGAGAGCATTTGGAAGAAAACGGAGACTATGATGATCTTCATGGAAGTTCCAAAACACTGGAGAGAAATGCCAATAAATGCCGGATTTATGGGGGTGGATATTAAACCGACAGTAGATAAAGACGGTAGGGTAATCGGGAAACCGAGCTTTAAATATCCAGGAGGGGAAATAGTTTTGGCTGGATCTTTTGGAGAAATATACGAGAGATTTGTTGACAAGGGTTTTACCGCCGAAGTAATCGAGAAGATTTTATTTAATATTTATGGCGCTGTCGCCTCCGAAGCGGCGGTCTCTTTTGAGAAAATCGTCAATAGCAAGGAGGAGCTGGTCGGGAGTGAAGTCGGGGAAAAGAGTGGGGGTAAAGAAAAGCTCAGAGTAAACAGATTGCCAGGGGAGATAACCAGAAAGACGCTGTTCTCCGCCCGTGCGAATAATTAGGTCCGGATCGGGTATTTCGGCTGTATCCAAGTAAGAAGAAAAAAGATCCTCGTTTATTTGTTCGGAAGGAATTTTTTCAGAAACGATTTTTTTGACAGCTCTTAAGATTTCATCACGGCCACCGTAGTTAAGTGCAAAAGTGACAGTAATTTTGTGATTTTTGGCGGATTTGTTGACAATGTCAGCGGTTGTTTGAGCTATGTCTTTGGGAAAACGATTAACATCACCAAGAATACGAAGCCGAGCACCTTTTTTGATGAAACGGAGAGCAAGAGATCCAAAAGCGAAACGAAAGATATTGAAGAGACCTTTTAATTCGGCCTCATCTCGTTTCCAGTTTTCGGTTGAGAAGGCCCAAAAAGTAATGTAGGGAATACCAAGCTCGCCACATTTTTCGACTAAGGGTTCAATGGCATTTTGGGCAGCGTATTCGTGGCCTTTGACAGGATCGAGATTGTGAGCTTTGGCCCAGCGGCGGTTGCCGTCCATGATGATGGCCACATGTTGAAGAGGGGGGTTCATGGGTAGATTATAACAAATCGAACCTAAATTAAGTTTCCAAGACCAAGAACGTTGGTGACAAGGCGAACGATAATGAAGGCGGCGACAACCATAATGATGCCAATAATGCCATTCATTAGTCTAGTGGTTGCGGCGGAGATTTTTTTTGCATCACCGGAACTCATCATGTAGTCCCAGCCGGCCATAATAAGATTGGCAAAAAAGAAAAGACCAACAATAATAAAAATAAAGTTGATGAGATTAAAGCCTCCTTCTGTGAGGATCTGACCGATGTTAAAAGTGTTGGGTATTTTGGTAGCGGTGGTAGTAATGGTTGAGATATCTGCACCGGCGGAATAAGAGGTGTCTCCTTCGGCAAAACAGGGTTTAACAACAAAAGCGAATTGAAGGAGAGCGGAAGTAATAACAGTTAACGATGTAAGTTTCATTGATGAAACAATTTTAACACGGTACTTTGGGGTCGATGAATGACTAATTTAACCCCGGAATACCGAGAATATTTATGCCGATAAGATTGACGATGAAGATAGAGAGAATAATAAATATTAGTCCGACAACGGCGGAAGTAATAATTTCACTGCCAGCCTTGAGCTTGTCTGGGCTACCGGCTGAAGTAGTGACGATGAAGACTCCATAAAGGATTAAGGCGAGAGCAATACCGCCTCCTATTCCGGTGGCAATACGAAGGATGTTGGTAATGAAACTTTGGGGTGAGCTGACATTGATACAACCAAGGGCGGTATTAATGCTTTTGTCATCGGCACAAAGAACACTTGTTTTTGATTTTTCAAGATAGACAGTTGGGGCATGGCTGGGTGTACTTAAATCGACACAAGTTCCTGGCGAAAAAGGCTGATTCATTTGATCAATACAGTGTAAGGAACTGTTGTTGCATGTATACAAAACATTAATAGTGTCACCACCTACATATACAGAAGGAGAACAACAGTCTTGATTTAGGTTTCCACAAGTTGAGCTGGTTGGAATGGGGGTAGAAGTGATTGTTGTGGTGATTGTTGGTGTTGTGTTGGTGTTAGAAACACAGATTGATCCACTACAGATTTCGTCGGCTGAACAGTTTGTTGGTAGCGATGGGTAACCTCCTGGAGCAGTATAAAATGAATTACACGCATTATATAAAGCTTCGTATTTATATCCTAGATCATTGCCATCGGTGTCGTATTGAGGGGTGCAACAAACTTGACCTACAGCATAGGAATTTGATGAGAAAAGGAAGAATGAGGAAATAAATAAAATAGTAATAAACAGATGTTTCATGAACAGATTAATTTTAGCATGGGGTAAACTAATATAGAGATGAAATGGAGGTATTTATTAGTTGTGGTTGTGGTTTTTAGCTTTTGGGCTGGAGTGACTTATGCGGTGGATTGCGGTGGAGATACGGAGTGTGTAAATATTCAAAAACAGATAGATGAGCTTGAATCTTTGTTAAACACAAACAAAGGAGAGGCAAGTAAGATTCAAGCAAAATTGAAGTCAATTCAGTCACAAATATCAGTAGCTAACCAAAAATTAAAAGTAACGGAAGCAAATATCAAAGATAGAAGTGACAAAGTGGCGACACAGTATGTGGTTTTGCAGATGAAGGTGAGAGAACTATATAAAAGGATGAGGTCAGAGCCTACCTGGGCTGTGTTGGTGACGAAAACCGATATGGGAGAGATACAGAGAGAGATGACTTATCGGGAACAAAGTAATGAAGCAGATAGACAGACAATTATCAGTTTGGTTTCTGAAATTGGGACTTTAGAAAATGACAAAAAAGCTTTGGAAAAGCAAAAGGCACAGTTGGCTAAATTGCAGGCTGATTTAGATAAACAAAACGCTGCATATCAAGCAACGATAAAGGATTTATCTTCGCAGATTGCGGCGTTATCCGCCAAACAGCAGGCAATCCTTGCCGAAAAACAGGGAACATTTACAACAACGGTTGGAGATGTGCCGTTGGCAGATGACGCCAATGCAAGACCAGATTACAATCCTGGATTTTCGCCTGCTTTTGCTGTTTTTTCCTTTGGAGCACCACATTTTAAGGGAATGAGTCAGTATGGAGCTTTTGGAAGAGCCAAATCCGGACAGAGTGTTGAGACGATTTTGCATGCATACTATGGAGGTATTGAGATAAAGAAAGACTATCCGGCGGATAAGAAAATTACGGTTCAAGGATATGGAGAGATGGATATTGAAACATATATGAAAAGGATTTACGAGGTGCCAAATTCTTGGGGAGATGAGGGTGGTTTTGAGGCTCTGAAAGCTCAGGCTGTAGCGGCAAGATCTTATGCATTGGCATGGACAGATGAAGGACGGGGTGGAGCAATTTGCACGACACAGTCGTGTCAGGTGTATAAAAACTCAAATAAGGGAGGAAAATGGGAAGAAGCGGTAAACGCAACTAAGGGTTGGGTGCTTTGGAATAATGGTAAACCGTTTAAAGCATGGTATGCATCGACGTCCGGAGGATATCAAAAGTCATATACAGACAGTTATTCTGGATATACAACACCATCTCTTTGGGACACTGCAAATGGTCGATCGGGATGGACATCTCAGGCATATGAAAAAATCGCCGGGAGCCCGTGGTTTTATAAGGGTTGGTATAAAGGAAGTTCGGGAGATACATGCGGAAGATCTCATCCATGGTTAACGGCGGAAGAGATGGCAGATATTTTGAATGCTTGGGTTGTTTTGAAAAATGGATCCGATGATAGAGTGTCACCAATTGGAAGTTGTTGGGGAGGAAATCCATATTCGATGTCAGAATTAAAATCAAAGGCTGGGGGAAACGCGTATTCGAGAGTCACTGGAGTATCTGTGTCTTATTCTGATGGTGGTTATACTTCAACGGTGCATTTGGATACGGACAGAGGCAATGTGGACATTTCCGGAAGCGATTTTAAAGAAATGTTTAACTTGAGAGCACCTGGAAGAATTTCTGTTAAGAGTGCACTGTTTAATATTGAGAAAAAATAAGGGATATAAAATGGCCGTGTTTGGTACAATTAAGACATGGCGGAGATTTTTAATTCAAGCGAACAAATTGAGGAAGTGCCTGAGATAAGGGATTTGGAGAAAAAAGGACAGTTTAAGAGTATTTTGGGAGCTTTGGTAGTGAGTCCTGAAAAGACTAGTTTTGAGTCTCAAGATAACGATGAAAAGGTGATTCTTTTGGGAAGAAAACATTTTGCAACTAATTTTGGATGGATTGCTTTGGCTTGTTTGGCTTTTTTTGTTCCTTTCTTTTGGGGTGAGTTTCCGATGATGAAAGCGTTAACGACAAATGTGAATTTTATGATGTCTATGGCATGGTATTGTTTTTTGCTGTTTTACGTAATTGAAAAGTTTTTGTTGTGGTTTTATGGAGTGTATATTGTGACAAATGAGAGATTGGTGGATGTAGATTTTTTTGGTTTGCTTTATAAGAATATAAACGTGACACAGATAAATAGAATTGAAGACGTAAACTATTCACAAAAAGGAATCCTTTCAAGTATTTTTAATTTTGGAAATGTGGTGGTACAAACTGCTTCGGAACAGAGATCCGATGACAAAACCGAAGGGGCTGCGTTTAGTTTTGTTTCGGTAGCAAATCCTGCTTTAGTAGTAAAAATTATTTCAGAATTAATGGAAGTTGTTGATAAGAACACGGAAAGGAGAAGGAGATAAAATGGAAAACATTGACACAATAATAAATAGTCAGATAACAGTGAGTTCGATTGTGGGAGTTTTGGTGAAGCTGATGATGTTGCTACTTTTGACCTTGTCCGCGGTGATGGTCCGTCAATGTATTCTGATGAATCGAGTGGTTAAGTTACCTATCGGAGGAAGTGTTCGGTTGCTGACTTGGAGCTATTTTGTTTTAATGTTGTTTTTGACTGCTATAGTAATATTAGCGTGAACACAAGTCTAGGAATTGAATTTCTGAGGACAGTAAATGAGGAGGGGTCCAGAGGTTGGGCCCAAGTTTATGCTAGAGTTCCCTTTGACGACTACGAATTACTTGAAAAAGGAGCTTTGTTTGGTGTCTTTGGGGGAAAAACGGCGGATAACTGGACGGAGATTGAAGGAGAGCTGATGGAGTGGGTTGATGAGTATTTTAATAAGACAGAAAAAGCAGGGGAGATGACATTTTTTTCGGCTGAACTTAGAGAAAAATATCCTGATATTGATGGTGTTTGGATGTGGGTGGTGCCGAGCTCTTCTGGCAAGAGAGACTTAAAAATGATTAAGTGGGGAGATGCGGGGGTTTTGCTGGAAAGAGAAGGAAGAGAGTACAACTTGACTGAAGAAGAGAACCGCGTCATTGTCGGAACTGCAGTTGAGGGAGATATTTTAAGGATGTGGTCCGGAGTTTTAGGGAGTATGTTTACCGAGGAGGAAAAATCAGAAAAGATCAACGAAGAAGTGGTAATGAAGTATGGAAATAGAATGACGGAAGCACGAGAAGCCGGAGCAGGCCTATTTTTTGTTTTTGGAAAATATTTGCCAGAAAAAACGAAGATTGTCGAGGAAGTCCAAGTACCAGAAAAGTTGGAAGTAGTGGATGAGGTTAAAGAAGAACAAGAAGTAAAAGAAGAGTTGGAGAAAGTGGATGAAGATTTGGCCGGAGATTCAATTGTGGGTAAAGTCGGAGTGAAAGAAAAAATTGTTGGTTGGTGGAGAAAAAAGGGCGCAATGAGAGGATCGGAAATAAGAGTTGATCGGGAAGGCGTGGACAAAAGAAAGAAGTGGGCGGTGTTTTTGGGAATAGTGTTTTTGTTGATACTGTGTGTGAGTTTGGTGACCGGTTCGATAAAAATAAAAGCTGATCGAGAAGCAAAGAAATGGAACGATTTTTCTGAACCAATTACAAAGAGTATTCAGGAAGCAAAAGACTTAGCAAGTATCAATCCTTCGGGAGCAAAGAAGATTATGGAGGATGTAAAAAGCACTTTTGCGGTACAAAAAGCCGAGTTTGTTAACGGAAAATATAAGAATGAGGTGGTAAGGCTGGAAGAGGAGATAAATGGTGCTTGGGTGATTGCTTCGGGAGAAAAGCAGAGTCAGATAACTGAATTGGTAAACATTCAGTTGGTAAGAGAGGGCTTTGTGGGTGAAAGAATGAGTTTAATTAAGGATAATACCTTGTTGGTTACAGACAGTAAGATGGGGATAGTAGCATCGGTAACAACGACGAGTAAAGATATTAAGGTGGTAGCCGGTAAGGGAGAAGGTTTGGCTTGGATTGATGCTATGAGCGATGGCAGTAGAGTTATGGTGATGAATGCGAAGGGAGTGAGTGTTGATGGAAAAGAGTCAGGCGGAATCGTGTTTGATTCGGCTGTAAATAACCCGGTGACTTTGGGAAAGTTTGGATCAAATGTTTATATTTTGGATGCGGGAAACAAAGAAATCTTTAAATATGGAGCAATTAGCGATGGTTATGGAGATAGAACAAGATGGCTAAAACAGAACCAGTCGATCAGTGTAATGCCGGTAGATATGGTTTTGGATGCTAATGTTTGGGTGTTGGGGAATGACGGAACAGTAGAGAAATTTTTGAGAGGAGCAAAGGAACAGTTTATCTTGAACGGAGTACCAGAAGGGACAAAAGCGACAAGGATTGCAATCCAACAAGAAGGAGACGGTATGGCCATTTTGGACACGACAAATGGAGTGGTAGTGCTTTGTGGTAAGGAGACGGGGAACTGCAGTCAACAGCTGAAGTCAGAAAAACTTAAAACAGCCAGTGATATCGAGTATGACGGTAGTGGAAATCTGCTGGTATTAATTGCCGGCGTGGTGGCAAGTTTGAAGTAAACGGTAAGGTACAATATATCCATGCTGTCGGAGAACAAAAAAGCCCGGTTTGATTACGAAATTGTGGAGGATTTTGAGTCCGGTATTGTTTTGAGTGGATCAGAAGTAAAAAGCGTTCGAGGAGGAGGAGCATCTATGGCGGGTGCAAGAGTGATATTTGAGGGAGATGAGGCCTATGTAATCGGATTAAATATTCCTAAGTATCGTTTTGATAGTCGTGAAGATTACGAGCCTGGAAAGAGGCGAAAATTGTTGTTACATCGAGAAGAAACAGTAGAAATTCAGACAAAAATGAAGTCGGCTGGGTTGACAGTTGTGCCTATTGAGATGTATAATAAGGGCAGTCTCGTTAAGGTAAAGATCGCTTTAGTCCGGGGCAAGAAGAAGTTTGAAAAAAGAGAAATCATCAAAAAGCGTGAAAGCCAATTAGAATTGGCGAGACGATTAAAAGTAGCTAACTGAAAGGACCTAAAATGGACCTATTTTGGAGTAAGGTTATGCCTGCCAGCATCGTTAATTATTCATGGAGTAAGGATTTTTCCGCCGGCATGAGCGCGAAAAAGTGGCAGGATGGAATTAGAGGTAAAATTGCGACGATGGATGATGACGAGTTTGATTTATTTCTTGCTGGTGTTGTGATGGCTTCGGCCAAAGAGCAGATCATGGGTAAAGATTTGACAGAAAAGATTGAATTTTTTCGAACCCTGAGATCCTAATCTGAGTTGATTTTAGCTTCGATTTGTGGTATATTATAGGTGTTTCTATTGGGGACGACCGGAATCGATGGACTAGTACATTTACAGGTGCAAGCCTCCTTTGGTAAAAGGAGTAAAAAAGACCAAAATACAACTGTCAATAAAGAAGACAAGTTACTTGGTTCTATCGTTAGTGGAGTCAAATCCATTTTCGGTGAAGCCAACTCTTACGCCCCTCTTTACGCTAACGCCTAAAGTCGAGCTTTAAGACGTCTTGTGGAATACCGGATCCCGGGGTATCTGCAAGGCGAAAAAACACCGGATTGAATGCTCTAAGGTATGATTTAGACCTTGGAGACTAACTTTTTCTAAATCGACCATAAAACGTTCTTGTTTGCCGGGGAGTTTTATGGAAAATCGGCAAACTAAGCTTGTAGAAACTGTAGATTTATTATTTCAGACGAGGGTTCAATTCCCTCCGTCTCCACAATTAAACACCCTCCGTTGCGGAGGGTGTTTTGGTATTAATATGAATACAAAAAACTCCCCAGTGAGGGGAGTTGTTTTTAATTTTTTGTTTGAGCGGGTGGATTGATTTTTGGTTTATCGGAGTGAAGAAGACCCTCAATTTCATTTGTGGGGACTTCGTAAAGACCACCCAAAATACTATAATTTTTAGCGATAGTAATATTGCAGGGCGGAATAGCAAATTGGGTTTGAACTTCGACTAATATCTCGATGATTATCTGTTCAAAGAATGCTTGAAAATCCTGCCACTTAAGTAAGTCGCCGGTAATAATAAGTCGGGCATATCCGTCGTAATTTTCTTTGTCTGGTTGAAAATTGAGATGATAATCACGAAATTTTGGCTCGATTTTTTCAACCATAACCTTAACGATTTCTGGGCTGAAGGAAGAAAAAATATCGAGGGCAAGGCGAGGGTTATCTGAAGTTAATCCCCAGTAATCAATAAGAACGTGAATAATGTTATGGTAGTTGTATTCCATGAACACTCCTTTTGAATGTGCTGGGAAGATATTAACACTTATAGGACAAAATATCAACTAGAAGGATCTTGTACAATTTGAATGTGCTGGAGATGATCATTGATTTTTTACTGCCAAAACAGTGTGCTGGTTGCGATGAAGATGGAGACAGTATTTGTGAGCAATGTTTGAAAGAAATTCCTATTGCGGAGCAGATCTGTCCGGAATGTGGTGAAAGATCACCAATGGGGTGGACCCATGAAAAATGTAAAATGCCCTTGGGAATGGATGGGCTGATAGTAATTTATGATTATCAAGACGAGCTGATGAGAAAAATTGTGAAAGAGATTAAATTTGGTTTTAATCGAGAGTTAATTTACAAAGTGTTAGAAAAAACGGAATTTGAAGAAGGCGAAAAGTTTGATTGTTTAGTGCCGATTCCTTTGCATTTTTATCGGGAAAATTGGCGGGGATTTAACCAGGCTGAAGAAATATCCAAAGTTGTAGGGAAGAAAACAAAAATCGAGGTGACAAGGGTATTGAAAAGGACAAGGAGAACAAAACAACAGTCAATGATTTTTGATAGAAAAGAGAGAGAAAAAAATGTAAAGGGGGCGTTTGTAGTGGTAGAAGGATTTGAGTTGAAGAATAAAAAAATCCTGTTGGTGGATGATATTTTTACGAGCGGAGCGAATATGAGGGAGTGTACTCGAATATTAAAAAAGGCGGGGGCGGAGATTGTTTGGGGTTTGGCACTGGGGCACTAGAGTATAATTCTGGAAAAGCAAATTTAAAAAATAAGGAGGAATGTTATGCCAGAGTATCGTTTGGATTTGAGCAGAGAAACTGATGCAACTATTACGATTGGAGCACAGAAACTGGGAGTTAGAAGAAAAGATTTTTTGTCGACAGCGATTTGGTTGTTTGCTGAAGTTGTTGATCTTCTTACTATAAACAAAGGATGGAAATTGGCAATTGTTGATGAAAATGGTGTGGTTAAAACAACATTTTCTAATTTGATGAAAAAATAGTTGTTGTATTATGACCCCCTATGATGGGGGGTCTTTTTTTGCGGAGGAGGTGGGATTCGAACCCACGTGTGCCGAAGCACATTTGCTTTCCAAGCAAACGGAATGGACCACTATCCGACTCCTCCAAAAACTTTGTCTATTATACCTTGTAGCCTTAAGAAGTGTTCTTTGTGCGTATATCTAATTTTTATTGTTCCAAATGGACTTGTCTTAAATTTTGTCTTACCATTTAATACTATCGACTTATTGAACCTAGATTTTGGTATTCTTGTTATATTTGACCAATATGCGATTACCCTTTCTTCATTAAGGTCGGGATAAATGAACATTTCTGCCTTTACTCTATTTTCAACACAGTCAATTATTTCTCTTAAGAAACTCATAAATATACGTATTATTCTTGGGTCTGTGTTGGTCATTTCGATGGCGTAATATTTTCTACCGCTATCATATTTTCTAGCCTTAGTACCTTCACATAAATATAATGATGCACCCAGTAATTTAAGATTATTTGGTGTCATAATTTATACTAACAAAACCCGAATAAGTTGTCAACTAGACGAGTTTTTGGACTGCATCCCAAAAGTCTGAGATTCGATTGAGAATGACGGTTTCTGAAGGATAGTCACCTTGATTAAAGACTCCCCAAGGGCTTTTGAGGCCAAATGATTTTGCACCGAGAGCAACGGCTGGACGAATGTCTCCATGGAGACTGTCTCCGGTGATGAGACATTGTTCGGGTGTTACTTCAAGAAGAGACATAGCTTGTAACCAATGACTTTCATTTTTGGAATCATAGACATCAGCGGTGATGATGGCGTCAAAGTAGCTGGTGATGCCGGATTGATCGTTTTTCCTTAAGGACCAGTCGGTCTCGCCATGGGTAACTTGACCAAGGAGAAAACCCTCTTTTTGAAGGCCAGAAAGCACCGATCTTATACCGGGAATTGTTTGCGGTTCTGAGATATAGATATCTTGAATAATTGGGAAGTGTTTGAGAACTGTTTGACTATTTCCTAGTTCTTGACCCAAACAATCAACAATAGTGAGCCACCTGGAAGGTTCGACGCCAGGGCGCTGATGTTCTTCGGTGTTTATTTCGTGCAAGCGGTGAAATACTTTTTCTGGATCGAGGTGAAGGTCGATAGCGACGGCCTCGGAAAAGGAGCGCATGTGATCAATAAACATGGAGTGAGTGTGAATGCAGGTGTCATCCAGATCAAAGAAAACTGCTTTGACACCAAGATGTTTTAGATGTTCGCAAGAATGATGGACATAGGGATCTCTTTCGATCTCGAGCATGCCATATGATAGCAGATGAAAAAATACAAAAAATACCCTGCCTTTTGGGCAGGGTAGAGTTTACCAAACAAAGACGCGATTCATGTGACCGTGGAAGGAAAGATCTTCAAGGGAAAACATGTCACCCTTTCGGATCGAGATGGCCTTTTGTTCTTCTTCCATCCACTGTTGATGGTCAATGAGGTCCTCTTCGGTCATTTTTTGGGCCTCTTCATCTGAAAGAGGAGGAAAGTCTGTCCAGGGAACGAAGGCATAATGATCAACGATTGGGGACTGAGGGTTGAATTGATCGTTAGCCAGTTTTTGGGTCTTGAGGACATAGATATCGTCAAGGGCATCCGTTTGTAGATCTTCCTTTTCGACAATAACGTACTTGTCGGGTGAAGGTCCAAATGAAACGACATCGCCAACAACAGGAACATTGTCCATATTGCCTCCTTTTGAGATAGGGAATGTAAAGATTGCGAAGACCTATATAATAACAGGATTAAAGTACTTTGTCAACGGTCTTGGTTTAAAAAAAGCCCACGTTTTAACGTGGGCAAAGAGACTATTTGAAGTACATTTCCATGTGGCCAACAAGAGAAATTTCACTAGAGGTGATCAATGGGTCAGTGTCTCCAGTCATAAAGAAAACAATGATCTCTCCTTTGGGGTCCCAGAGGCCGTTTTTGTCGAGACGTTTGGCAGTGACAAGCCACCCCGGTGAGTAACCTTGATCAACATTGCCACCTGCCATTTCAGCATCGATGACAACAAATTTGTCAAAGGCACGAGATGGATCGGGGACACCGATGTCGATGTTCTTCATTCTTCCCGGAGGTATTTTGCCGGTTTTAAGTACTTCGGCGACTATATCATCTTCAGTAAGTGGAATGGAAATGATGTAACTGGGAGATTCCAGGCCAACGTAAATATGGTTTGTGTTTGTGAAGCCTCGGTGACCATAGATAAACCTTTTTGAGGTGATAACGTCACCAACACCAAGTAATCCGTCATGAGACATGAATCGACTCCTTTCATTTCATTGTTAAGGTAGGCTGAGTGACTCGGATTGTATATTAGGTTGATTTATAAAGCAAATGTGCACCTGGTGCGATTCGAACGCACGACCTTTCCCTTCGGAGGGGAACGCTCTAATCCAACTGAGCTACAGGTACAACAAAGATATTTTATGTCTTTAGCACTTAGAAAGGGAGAATAAAGTAAAATATACAGGTTGGAGGATGGGCAGGACGGTAATGCGTTGGTTTCGAAAACCAATGAGCGCAAGCTCTAACAGGTTCGACCCCTGTATCCTCCGCATAATAAAGTGAGCCCGGTGCGATTCGAACGCACGACCTATTGCTCCGCAAGCAATTGCTCTATCCAGCTGAGCTACGGACTCATAACCTACAGAGTGTATTTTACCCTATAAAGGCTAATTTCTCTATTCCAAAGGAAGTTTTTCACCAAGCCATTTGACGAGACGGTCCAACCAGGTAATGGGAGGCTCTTGATAAACGATTTTTTGTTCGAGCATAAGCTCTTTTAATTGTTTCTCTTTCTCTGGATTGATGAGAATAACAATATGCCAGGGTGCTTGGGCAAGATTAACACGCATTAAACGGCTACCCCATTTTGTTTCGAACCAAAATTGATTGATACTTTCGTAACGAAAAGTTCGTTCAGTGGTCTTGAGACCCCAAGTGGAGACAGCATATTTTTCCATTCTTGGTTCAGTACGACTCATGGCCCAAAGCATAAAAACCAAGGACCAGATGACTAAAACGGGCATGATTCCTTCGATGGAGTAGAAGATGATACTGGCAAGGATGGCCATAACAACAATGGTGCTATAAAACTCTTTACTCCATTTTTTTTGAGGTCTTTCGAAAGCATCCCATTCAAGGATGATTTTTTCTTCGAAGTTTTGTCTCTCGTTATTGGGCACGTTTCATCTTAGCATATTCGACGATGTCTTTAGAAAAATTTTGTGCGGAGGGGGCGGGATTCGAAGTCTTCGGTCTCGCTTGCTAGCTCGCCTCGGACCGCGACTCGGCAAGATCACTGGAGCTTGCCTCCGTCAGGTTCGAATCCCAAATTTGGCATTAAAAAATACTCACACAAGGTGAGTATTTTCTTATGCGGAGGGGGCGGGATTCGAACCCGCGGTGCCTTGCGACACGGAGGTTTAGTAAACCTCTGCACTAGACCACTATGCGACCCCTCCTTATTGAGATATTTTAACAGCTTTATATGCTGTTGAGGCTAATTGAATGATAAAATATACGAGTTGGAGAGTTGGCCGAGTGGTTTATGGCGCAAGTCTTGAAAACTTGTGGGCGCAAGCCCTCAGAGGTTCGAACCCTCTACTCTCCGCAATATTGTGCCTACCTTGACATTTCATTCGGGTTTTATTAGTATTAATTGTGAGAGATACTTTGCTCGTAAAACAAGTTCAAGGTCTATATAAATCAGGATTCTCTGTCACAGATATTTCAAATAAACTTGGTATAAGTAGTAGTAATGTTAGCCGTTGGTGTAGAAAAGCGGCGGAAGGAGATCTTGACAGAAAACCATCTGCTCAAGATAAAAGACGTCAGCTTTGGTTTGACTTTGACAAAATCAATATGGAAAAATTGGATGTCAAAAAATGCAGAGAGTTAGTTTCAATCTTGTATTGGTGCGAGGGTGCAAAGTATCCTTCGACCGGAGAATTGGCTTTTACTAGTAGTGACGGGGAAATGCAAAGGGTCTTTATTAAGCTATTGAGAAAAGCGTATCCAGAAGAAATTGATGAAAGTAAATTCCGCGTAGTTTTACAAATTCCTGCTACATACAACATTGAAGAAATCAGAGAATATTGGTCAAAATTATTGAATATTTCAATCACACAATTTTATAAACCGTATATTACAAAGACACAAGGGAATAGATTTAGAAATACTTATAAAGGAACTTGTGGCTTAAGATACCACGATTACCGTATTCTTTTACGAATAATGGGAACGTATAATCAAATTGCAAAACAAATAATTGGAGACGTCCGGTAGTGGTTTATCCGAACGGTTCGCTAAACCGTAGCCCGAAAGGGCCTCGTGGGTTCGAATCCCACCGTCTCCGCAATTTTAAATTTGTTTATAAAGAAGAATGAATGGAGGAAGTGATTGTGTTAGAATTGTTACATAGTGAAGATGTTACGACACGACGGGTAATATGGATAATAATTTGTTTTTAGGATTGGTTTATAACGCTTCTTTGTTGTTGGCGATGGTTTTGATCTTTGATTTGTTGACGGAAAAATTCGAAACAAATAGACCTATTGTTTGGAAAATTATTGCCGGCTTAATTTTGTCGGGGGTTGGTTTGGGAGTAATGCTGACAAATTGGGAGTTAATAAAGGGAGTTGTTTTTGATACAAGATCGGTTCTGATTGGGGTTATGGGACTGTATTTTGGTTGGATCCCAACGCTGATTGTGATGTTGATGACATCGGCCTTTAGGATATATCAAGGTGGAGCAGGAGTCTTGATGGGTGTACCGGTAATTTTGGTGTCCGGTTTGATTGGGTTGGTGTGGAGAGCTTTTAGATTTAATAGTCTCTACAAATTGTCTTGGATTGAGTTATATATTTTTGGGCTGATTGTCCATGGAGGAATGTTGCTGTGCACCCAACTACTTCCAGGAGACCTTAGACAAACAGTGCTCTCGCAGATTTGGTTTCCGGTAATGACTATCTATCCTATGGCAACAATGATGTTGGGAGTATTACTGTCAAACAGGCTTAAAAGGGATTATGTAAAAAGGGAACTTGAGTTAAGTGAAGATAAGTACCGAACTTTGATTGATCAAGCGGTTGATGGAGTTTTTGTTTTGGATAGAGACGGATATTTTTCATTGGCAAATAAAAAACTGTGTGAGATGTTGGGTTTCTCTCACGATGAAATTACAAAATTAAATATTGTAGAAACCTATGTTCCTGAAGAAAGAGAGTCAGCAAAAAAAAGATTGTCCCAACTGAATAAAGGGGAAGAGCTGAGGTTTTCAAGAAAGCTTCTAAGAAAGAATGGAGAAATATTATTAATTGAAGCGAATGCTAAAAAATTATCCGATGGAAGATTACATGCTGTGGTGCGTGATGTGACAAGCAGAGAACAAGCACAAGAGTATTTGAGGGAATCGGAAGAAAAATTCTCAAAAGTTTTTAAAACTTCTCCATACATCATAATTATGACAAGGGCTGATGATGGAAAAATTGTAGAAGTAAACGATGCCTTCAGTAGATTATCCGGATACACAAGGAAGGAAGCTATGGAAGGTACTTCTATTGGATTAAACCTTTGGGCGGATATACATGACAGAGAGGCTGTATTGAAGGAAATAACGAAAGGAAAAGTAATTACCAATAGAGAATATAAGTTTAGAAAGAAAGACGGTGAGGTGTTGGTTGGTTCGTTTTCGTCTCAGATCATTATTGTGAAAGGGATCCCGTACATTTTGGCGATTATTGAAGATATTTCCAAGAGAATTGAGGATGAAACAAAATTGGCCAAAGTAAATAGTGAAATATTAACCGAAAAACGAAAACTGGAAGCGATATTGCGGGATATGGGAGACGCTGTCTTTGTGACGGATAGCAATAAGAATATTATCTTGGCGAATAAGGCAATGGAACGATTGTTTGGTTTGAAGGAAAAGGAAATGATAGGAAGGAATATTGAGGAAGCATTGGCCCTGTCCTATGAGTCAACCGGCGAGAAGCCGACGGACTTGATTAGTACTGTTTTTGAAAAACGAAAACAGGCAAAGCCTGTGGAAAAGTTGGTGATAAACAACAAAAGCGGATCATCGGTGTCGGTCGATGGAGTGGCTTCACCAATCATTGATGAAAAAAAGAACCTGATTGGAACGGTGTGGGTGTTGCGGGATGTAAGCAAAGAGAGAGAGCTCCAAAAAATGAGAGCTGACTTTATTTCGATGGCTAGTCATCAACTGAGAACCCCATTAACGGGAATTAAATGGTTTGTTGAACTACTGGGTGAAAATGCGACAAAAATGCCCATTGGTCAGGTGCAAGAGTATGTTCAAAAAATTGGTGAAAGCAGTAATCGAATGATAGACCTAGTGAACGATCTATTGACTACTTCAAGAGCAGAAAGTGGAAGGTTGGAAAAAGAGATTTTGAGTTATGAGGTGAAGGAACTATTAAAGCAAGCTGTTGAAGTTGAAAATAAATTACTTGTGGATAAAAAGATGAAGGTGATGGGATTAGAACAAGTGCCAGATAATTTAAGGGTAGAGGTGGATAAAGTCCAAATATTACAAGTGCTGGGCAATTTATTGAACAATGCAGCGAGTTATTCATTTGAGGGCGGAAAAATTGAGATCGGGGCGAAACAAAAAGAAGAAAAGGTAGAGATCTGGGTGACAGATTATGGTGTGGGGATACCCGAAACTCAGAAAGATAAAATATTTAGTAAGTTTTTTAGGGCAGACAACGTGATGAAGACTGTTTCAGGATCTGGTTTGGGTCTTTATGTAGCTAAAAGTATGGTGGAATTACATGGAGGAAAAATTTGGTTTAAGTCTAAAGAAAACGAGGGAACAACGTTTTACATCGACTTGCCTATGAAACAAGAGACGGAAGTAATTGAGAGTAAGAAATTAGCCAAAGATTGAAGAATCTGTTATTTTCGTGTTAGAATTATTACAGGTTGATAGGTGTATTGTGAGATTACAAATTAGTTTATAAGATGGAAAAAAAGAAAATAATGATCGTTGAAGACGATACGGTATTGGCAAATGCGATCAAACTATCACTGGAGAATGAAGGCTATGAATTGAGTTTGGCAACTGATGGGGAAGAAGCTGAGAGAATGATAAAAGAAGAAATTCCTGATTTGGTATTGTTAGACTTATTGTTACCAATTAAAAATGGTTTTGAGATCCTCAAGATAATACGACAAGATCCAGCCACAAAAGATATTTCGGTTGTGGTTTTGACAAATTTTGAACAAGAGACAAGTATTAATGAGGGAAAAAAGTTGGGAGTAAAAGACTACATTGTTAAGGCAAATATTGATATTCAAGATATACCAGCCATAGTAAAAAAGTATTTACCTGCCTAAATAGTTTCAAAATTAAGCGATGAGTAGCTCTAGAAATAGAGTAAAATTGGTTGGAGTTGATACCAATAAAACCCAAAGATGGAAGATCAAGTTGAGGAAATAAAGAGAAAAACAGATATTGTGGGAGTGGTGGGCACCTATGTAGCATTGAAGAAAACAGGAAGACATCACAAAGGTTTGTGCCCTTTTCACTCTGAGAAAACACCATCTTTTATGGTTAATGAAGAGATGGGTTTGTACAAATGCTTCGGTTGTGGTGCAGGAGGAGATGTAATTAAGTTTTTGATGGAGATAGAAGGAATTGAATTTCGAGAGGCCTTGGAGCGATTGGCCGAGAAAGTGGGTGTGAAATTGGTGTATAAGAGGAATGAGGCGGATGACGAGAGATCCAAGATGTTGGAGGTGATGGATTTGGCGTCTCGATATTACCATTGGCTATTAACTGAGGGGAAGGTGGGACAAGCAGCAAGAGAGTATTTGAAAGACAGAAAAATAAACGAGAAATTAATTGAGACTTTTAATTTGGGATTTGCCATGCAGAGCTGGGATGGCCTAACAAATTATTTAATAAAGAAAAAGGGATATAAGGAAGAATTACTGGAGAAAGTGGGTTTGGTGAGCCGGAAGAACCAGGGAAGCGGAGTTTATGATAAGTTTCGGGGAAGAATAATGTTTCCTTTGCAAGACGCCGGAGGAAAAGTGGTTGGTTTTACCGGGAGGATATTACCTAGTTTGGCAAAAGAAGATGAACCAAAGTATTTGAATTCTCCGGAAACAGCGCTGTATCACAAAGGAAGAATGCTTTACGGATTTTCTCAGGCGAAAAAAACAATGAGAGAAAAAAGAAGGGTAGTCTTGGTTGAAGGACAAATGGATTGTATTAGTTCTTTTGGGGCGGGAGTAACGGAAACGGTGGCAGTAGGAGGGACGGCATTAACTGAAGATCAGGTGGAAATGATTGCTCGACTGGCAGACAAAATTTGGTTGTCTTTGGATGCTGATGATGCCGGAAACGTAGCTATGAAAAGGTCGGTAGAGCTAGCTGAAAAGAGAGGTTTGAATATAAAAGTTGTTCAAATCGAAGGAGGTAAAGATCCGGATGAAATTGCCCGAAAATCTCCTGGTAAATGGAAGGAATTAGTGGAAGATGCTAAGGATGTTTACGACTATGTAATGTCGAGAGCTTTTGAGAAATATGACAGTGAAAATATTGATGGAGTAAAAAAAATAATTAGCGAAGTAATTCCCTTTTTGGCGAAAATTGAAAATAATATTATCAAAGAAAGATGGGCAAAAAAATTGGCCGAAAAACTGGGGGTCGAGACAAAAGGAGTGTTGGACGAAATTGATAAAAACAGTAAAGGAAAAGCGAGTGCAGTTGAGAAAACGGATAAAAAAGAAATAAAAGAGGAGGAAACAAGAATCACAAAATTAACAAAGAGACTGGCCGGTTTACTTTTTCTGGATAGATCGGATAGTGAAAAGATAGCGCCTTGGTTTTTGGGATTAAACGCTCCAGGAGCAGAGGGGAAGTTGTTAACTTGGTTGATTAAAGATCAAGAAAAAGAGCCGGTGGAAAAAATGATTGAGAGTTTGCCGATGGAACTGAAGGAGATCGCCGGTGAAGTTTATATGGCAATTGGAGAGGCCGAGATGCCAGGACAAGGTGAGGTAGAGGAGATTACCGGTCAACTTCTAAGGGAGATAATTCGAGAAAGAAAGAAGGTTTTGATGACCAAGATGAATAATGGAAAAAATGAAAAAGATGAAGAAGAGGAGAAGATATTTAAAGAAATTAACGAACTAAACAAAAAAGAAGACAAAATTAAGGTGCTTTTGGGTTGATTTTGGGCACTTTTGTGGTAAGCTTAGGGAGTTAATTATGGCCGAAAATAAAGGAACTCTCCCAATTCAACAAAAAGTAAAGGAAATTTTAGAGCTCGGACACGAGCAGGGTTTTGTGACACAGGATGACATTTTGGAGTATTTTCCAGCGGCGGAAGATTTTGTGAATGACTTGGACTATCTTTATGAACTGCTTTTTAAGGAAGATGTGGATGTATTTGAGAGTGTATTGTCCGGACAAGACGCCGAGATAATTGAGGCGACCAGTGACTTGGAGAAAGAACTTGAGTCTCTATCAAAGATGGAAGAGACCGAGGTTAATGATCCGGTGAGAATGTATCTTAAGGAAATCGGCAGAATCCCGTTGTTGAAACGAGAACAAGAGATTTCTTTGGCTCAAAAAGTGGAAAGAGGAGATCAGCGGGCAAAGGATATGCTGACAAAAAGTAACTTGCGTTTGGTGGTTTCTATTGCCAAGAAATACATGGGTCGAGGAATGAGTTTTTTGGACCTGATTCAAGAAGGTAACAAGGGCTTGATTCGTGCCGTGGAAAAATACGACTGGACAAAGGGATTTAAGTTTTCGACTTATGCTACCTGGTGGATTCGTCAGGCGATTACTCGGGCTATTGCCGATCAGGCGAGAACAATTCGTATCCCCGTGCACATGGTGGAGACGATCAACAAACTGATTAGAACTCAGAGAAAACTGATGCAAGATTTGGGTCGTGAACCGACTGATGAAGAAGTGGCCACAGAACTAGAAACAACCCCGGAAAAGGTGAGAGAGATTCTGAAAATTGCTCAAAAGACGACTTCATTGGAAACTCCAATTGGAGACGACGAAGACTCAATGCTTGGTGACTTTATTCCTGATGAACGTCAGGCAACCCCATATGAATCGACTTCGAAACAACTGATGCATGAAAATCTGGAGGAAGCTTTAGGAAGTTTGACAGAGCGTGAAAGTAAAGTATTGCGCATGAGATTTGGACTTGACGGCAGTAAACCAAGAACTTTGGAAGAAGTTGGACAGGTGTTTGGGGTAACTCGTGAGCGTATTCGCCAGATAGAGAGTAAAGCCTTGAGGAAGTTAAGACACCCTTCACGAAGAAGAAAACTTCAAGATTATTTAGATTAATTTTTGGGAAACTGAGGACCTGGTTTTTCTGGTACTTGGTAGTGTTTTTGACAGCGGGCAGTATAACTTTCGGCCGCGCCAACAAGGATGATGGGGTCGGTGTATTTGGCTGGCTGGCCATTGATTAGGCGTTGGGTGTACTGAGCGTTACGAGGACTACCTTTGGGACATTCTTTGCAGACGGCGGTGAACTTATTGACCTTGTTGGCGATGGCGAGGAGTTGGGGCATGGGACCGAAAGGTTCTCCGCGAAAGTTCATGTCGAGCCCAGCACAAAAAATATTAATACCTTGATCAAGATTTTCCCGATAAAAACGATCGATAAACTCGACTATTTGAGGGAGATTGGAGTCAAAAAATTGGGCTTCATCAATGAAGAGATTGGAGAGAAGTTCGCGGCCTGGTTTGAGGGTGATATTGTCTTCGGTGTCGAGGTCAAAGATCATATCAAAAATAGCACGTGAGTCCTTAGCGGCAATGGCTTCTAAACTGATGTGGCCGTGAGATCCAATAACATTTTCTCCGTAGCGAGTATCTGAGGCGTGGTTAAAAACGAGAAAGTCGATTCCTTGAACTTCTCCGGCGATGAGGAGACGATTTGCCTGATCGAGGAGTTCGGAGGTTTTGCCTGAAAACATGGGGCCGGTTTCGACTTCAATTGGTGCCATGGGGACATTATTCGTCTTGTTTTCTAATTTGACAAGGGGGAGTTTTTAGGTAAAGATGAGTTATGTTGATACAGCTGATAATTAATGCGTTGGGCTTTTTCATTACTGCTAGGATTGTTCCAGGGATTGTGATTGCGGATTGGCAGACTTTGGGTATTTTGGCGGTAGTTTGGGGAGTGCTGTCAATTATTTTGAAGCCGATATTGATTCTATTGACTTTGCCGGTAAACTTTTTGACACTGGGAATGTTTACTTTTGTGATTAATGCCGGGTTAATAATGCTGATGACACGAATAGTGCCTGGTTTTGCGGTAAAGAACTTCGGAATAGCCTTGCTGGCTGCGGTGGTGCTGGCTTTGCTAAATGTGGTGTTGGGCAAGCTGAAGTAACCCATAACTTGCGTTTTACTGGGGTAAATGATAGAATATGGGTTGAAAATTCTCTAAAGGAGGCGGACGTTGAAAATAACACAAGATTTGGTATTTGTGAAGATTCTTGTCGGTAAATTGACAAGACCGGTGGAACTTAAGATCGCAAGCCGCGTATTTAAGTTTTCTAATTATCATCGTGGTTATTTGGAAGTCGAGTGTATCGAGACCAAAACATTTGATGTGGTGAACTCTCCAAGAGAGTTAGTTAACTTCTTGATCAACAACACCACTTACATGCTCGACACGACGAACGATGGGATCTATGAATTGTTCGTCAAGGAATTGTTCAAGGCCGTGATGAGCCCGAAGGTGGGTGTTACGTTCGAAGATATCGAAGCAACAATTGCTTCGATGGTGGTTAATCGACCGGAAGAAATGGCTCGGTATTCTGAGTTTTTGCGACTGGCGAGACACGAACAACTGGCTGGAGCAAAGTAGTAGTTAAGGCGCCCAATGGGCGCCTTTTTTTTGTGGTGTGCTAGAATGTGGCAAAGAACGTTGATAAGGAGAGATGATGAGGAAAGAAATACCGACGAAACAGACGGTGACCAAGAATGTTGAACATTGTTTTTGTAACAAGTGTGGCGAAGAAATGAATAAACCAGACAGTGTATACAATGAGGGTAATGGAGTTGAGGTAAGGTTAACCTTGTCACAAAAGTTCATCAACTTTGATCTGTGTTTGAAGTGTATATATGAGTTGATGAGTAGTTTTGTGATTCCGGCTGAAGAAATTGACAGAAGAGAATATTAGTTATCAGGCGCCCAAAGGGCGCCTTTTTGCTGGTTTGTCTTTACTATGTTAGCCTCGTTTGGTAAAATAAGAGCTTGCTCGCCTTTCTTTCAATAACAATAGTTATTGAAATGGCAGAGCTGTGCTTCCTCTTATATCTACGCCCATAATCGTAAAACCATTATGAGCTTGATATAGCCAGGATTAAAATATTAATATTCCCCTGTAGCTCAGTTGGTAGAGCGCCTCCCTGTTAAGGAGGATGTCCGTGGTTCGAGCCCACGCGGGGGAGCCAGATGGGACGAGAGGGCAACAAAGAGTCCTTTTGTCCCGTAACATCGCTCTTTTTCGTAAGTTCGAATTTTCCGTTTTCAAAGTCGTCAATTTTATCTACTTTCGAACCGTTGGTTGCTTCAACTGCCTCGGAGAGGATTTTGAAGGTTTTAGAGTAGGTGTAGCTTAGCTTCCCCTCGTCAACCGTTAAGGTGGCAAAGATAAACCTGATTAAGGCTCTTTGTTCGTCTATCATGCCTTTTGCTCCAGCTTTCAGGTAAAGTTCCTTTGCTCTCTGGGAGAGTTCATATATATTTACCCCTAAGTTGATGTAGCCTGTGCTTGCCTGGGAGTGCTTTTTTATCGATTCTGTGATCTCATCTTTCTCGTCCGAGTATTGTTTAAATTTCCTGTTATAAAAATCTGGCGCAATCTTCTCATCCAGTTTATCGTCGTATAGTTTGTCCATGCGCTTCTGAATTGCCTCGTAGCGGGCTTCTAGTTCGCCAACGGTATTGTTGTGGTATTCGACCTCGTCTTGATGGCTTTCCTTGAGTGCCTTCTTCAGCCATCCAACTATACGACTATTTTTAATTTTTAAGGTTTCAAAGCCTTCTAAAAGTTGGGCTTCGACTTCAGGTTCTTTAACCCAAGTCGTTTGCGGACATTCGTGGTAGTGATTGCAATGCCCATAGATATGTCCCTTAGCCGTCTCAAAGGTAATTGAGTTGTGGCAGCCAGCGCACTTAATTAACCCTCGGAAGAGGAAGTTGTGCTTGCGGTATTTGGGTGTGGTTCTGCTTGTAAGCATAGCCTGAACTTTATTAAATTGCTCGACAGTAATCAACGGCTGGTGTTTACCTTCATACAAGTCATCGTTCCATTTAATTTTACCAATATAGAAAGGTTCACGCAGCAGGGAGTGAATACGGCTGTGCGGTAGTTTGTGTCCTAGTTGTGAGCGCATCCCCTCGGCATACATCTTCTTAGATAGCCTTTTGGTTGAGTAGTTCCCTGTGAGGTATAGTTCAAACATTTTTCTCACAAAAGGAGCTGTGTCTTCATCAATGACATGGATTTTATGCCCAGTCTCGCCAATGGTCTTGTAACCGTTTGGGGGTTTGGTTGGTAGCCAACCTTGTGCAATCTTTTCTTTTTGCCCCTTCTTCACATTTTCCGAGAGGAGTCGGACATAATATTCGGCGGTTGCTACCTTTACCCGCCACATAAACCATTCGTGGGATCGGGAGGTATTATGGAGAATGCAGCCTTCTTTTGCCAGGTGAACTTGATGATTCTCATTTTCAGTAATCCATAAATCAATCGTCGGGACATCCGCAAAGTTCCTGGTTAAGCGGTCTGTAGTTTCAACGATAATCGTGGGGATGTCGTGCTTACGGACATAAGCGATCATTTCAATAAAGATCTTCCTCTGGACTTTGCCTGCTGCGGATTCGGAGACAGCGAAGACTTTAGCGACTTCCAGTCCCTGTTTATCGGCATAATCCCTCAAAAATTTCTCCTGTGCTGGTAGGGAGTAACCCGTCTCCTCTTGTTCTTTACTGCTTACTCGGCAGAATATGGCAGTTTTCATAGTTATTTTGCAACACACAACATAAACAAACTTTTAAGCAATATCAAACAATGATTAGTTTTCGCTTTCATTAGTCTTGATCCTCCTTAATTTCATCCTTATTTTGTCCATCATTTGTTCTTTTTTTTACCGTCATTCTGCCGAAGCGTTGCCGCTATTCCACCGTCAATTTTGGAGAAGCTTTGGGGAACATTTGGAGAATTCTTACCGCCGTTTTCTGGTGTATGTTTGGTGTAGCCTTGGTCTGGTTTTACCGCCATTAAAAATGAGGGGTTATTGCGTCTTTGATCGGTAAACCAGGAATATGTTTCCCTGCATCGTTCTCTCGTCCATTTTTCTTTCCTTTTAACCCAGTGGAACTTACGGCACCAGCGGTCTAATGTCCTGCGGTTTGGCAATCCTCCTCTCCTCGTAAAAAGAAGGGTCTGTTTGTCAGTGCTTAGTGTTTCGAGTTCAGAGCGTAGTTTAACTAAACTTCCTGATTCGCAGTAAAACTTAAAAACGCCATATTGGGCTTCAGACTCGTTATCCAACCTCATAACGACTTGCTCAAAGGGTCTAGCTTTATACAAAATTCCGCTCGCGTTTTTTCTTGTCTGTTTTATTCTGTTTGCCATAATCTTCGTATAGTAACTATATAAATACATTTCCTCTTAAAGGGAAAAATTGTTACTATAAATGTTCCTTTATAAATCCCTATATAGTTACTATGTGTTTTATATGTTGATGTCATCTAGATTTACCTCCTCAGTTGATACAGGTTCTTTGGTTCCGTAATTAGGGTCTTTGCTTCTGGCAAGGTGATAAGCGTCGTAGATCTTCTCCACAACCTGATCAAACAGCTTACTATCGTCAATAAAGACGATCTCATTCCATTTACCAATAAACTTATAACTAGGAGCTTGAATCCAAATATAATCTTGAAATTGGGGGTGAAGCCGATCCGACTTTAAGATTTTCCAACCATGTTCTTTCCAGACATCGAATAGAATAACGGTTGCCTGAGCCAGGATAGTATCGGATTTTAGTAATTTGACTTTGACAGTAATATCGTTAATCGTGATTGTCATAATTATTTTTATTTAAGATTTTTCGCTAACTGGTATTCATCTTTTTTCCTTCAATCTTGAGTAATGTCTCGGTGAACCCTAATAAAGTCATCGCAACTTCCATCACTTCCTGGAGAGTTAGCTTGAGACGGTAGTCTTCTTCCAAGATTTGCTTTAGTTCTAGTAATAGGTTTCTGCTTATCATAGTTATCCGTTGGCGTAGAGCCGCGCCTTCACGACTCGTAATTGGTTGAAATAAACCTGTGGCGATATCTTGATTTCGTCGTGGTAATACTCGGCAACGAGATCCTGAAGTTTTTCTGTGTTTTGGAAAAGAAACAATGCTTTACGAGGATTTGATCGGTCAATATCTTCGATGGGATACCAAAGTGAAAGAGTGGTGGCTAGTGATAGATCGCTGGTTGAGTAGTAATCGTTATTAAGTGTATTCATAGTTATTAGGCAACAAAAAAGGGGCTGTAACTTCTAAATACACGCAGATGCGTATACTCAGAAGCCACAGCCCCGATCGTTTCGTTAGGCTTTACTTCCTAATCTATTATCATTCAAACAAACTAGAGAGTTACAGTCAAGATAACTTTTGTTTACATTTGTTCATATTATCTCCATATTTGTTTATTTCTGATTGTTATTCCCAATTTGTCTGGAGATTGGTAAAATATATCTAACGACCTAAACCCAGTAATGGGCATGGTTAACAAGTCCTCGTGAGCAATAAGCTCTCCCTAGAGCGCTCACGAGGCTGTCTCCCGAAAGGGTGGCAGGTGGTGCAAACCATCGCTGGGGGGAGCTTTTTGGTTTGATTTGACAATCTCCCTTCAATGAAGTTAATATGCAACACCTCTAGGGTAAGGTTATTAATTTAGCCTATGAGGAGATAAAAATGATAATGAAACACAAAAACAAATCTCGAATAGTCCCTGCCATCCTTTTCCTCTCTGTGCTTATTGTTCTGGGAGTTGTGTTTGTTCCTCGTTTCCTGACTCAGTCAAAAATCGTTCAGTCGGTGCAGCAAAGCTCCAAGGACAAAGAAATAGCCGCACTCTTGGCAACCATGAGTGAGAATCCCAATAAAGACTCTCAGGAGTATCAAGAGGCTCAACAGAAATTTTGTCTGCTAACTGCGCGTCCAGTCGCCGAGAGGGAGAAGACTGTCGCTAACATCCGTGAATATCTAGGTATGCCTGACATTCCTGTAGAATTTCTCTGTAGTCGGTTTAACAACAAGCCTGGTGATAGTGGTACCGACTATAACAGTCCCGCCTCTGAACACTACGAAGCTGCTCAGTTTGCCTTCACTATAGACCCAAAGACCAACTATATCGTTGAAGTTGGTGAAGCCGAGCGCAGGTGGGGAACAAAAGATGACGGCACACGCTGGTTTGAAAATATGCCTGAATACGATAATACTCCCCGCTACACCACTAAGGAGGAGATCCGTAAGGTCGCGGAAGACTTCATGACCAAGCACAAGGATATTTTTGGTGTTGATATCACCAAAATGACTTACGAGTTTGAAGGCACAAAACCAGGCAATTTCTTTGTAAAGTGGTATGACTACACCAAACCCTTCACCAAGGAGACTGAGGAATGCGGGGATGCTGACAAGACCCGTGAGGGTGCTTATCAGAATAATCAGGGTGTTTGGTGTCTCAAGACCAAATCGACTCGTTACCCAATGGTTAATCTCACCATCACCCAGGGTGGGCAAGTAGCTGTTTACGACAACGAAGGCTGGGATATTGAGAAGCTATAAAACGAATTCCTCAACATAGCCCCCAACAAGGCTTCTGAAGCTAAATTAAGGTAATCTTATGCCACCTCAGGCACGAAAGCCTCACACAAGCCGCTACGCGCGGTCACACTGTGGTTGAAGCTATTTACCTTCTGTAAAAGCTAGGATTTCTTTCTCAATAGGAGCAAACTTATCTTTTATTTCGTCCCCAGAGTAAAAAGCAAGGAGATCTGTCTCTGTAAGTTTTCCATCTCTTAGGAATTTAACTAAATATTTTTGATTGAATTCCATGAGAAGCAACGATTTTTCCAAATGTTTTAATATTTCCTGGTTATTTTGTATGTTGCCCTGCACAAGCCGTTTAATTTCAAAGAAGGTATCAATATCTCTAATGATTCGTTTCAATATAATTGTTAAAGTTTTGTCGTCAAATTCGGGTTGAGTAGCATTTAGAACAATATCTCTGGCGAGGTTGTAAGCAATTATAAGATTGGAATAATCTCCTTTTTGGGAGTCTACTACCGCTACAAAACCTATGCCGTTAACAAAGCCTACAGATTCTGTGAATTTTAGGATGCTTCCATCAATTAGAGAGATGTCAAAAACTATGATTCCAACTTTTCCTTCTCGGTTAGCTTTTGCTTCTAGAATTTGGCTCCAGGCAGTATCCTGCTTTTTGGTAAAAATATCTTTATCTTCAATACCACCAAGTTTGAGAGATTTATCAAATTTTACCTCGATAGCGATCTTTTTATTTTCTTCTCCATCCACAAAGCACACTACATCACCAGTCTTGTTCTTGGGAAGTTTACCTTCCGTAGTTCCTGTTGTTTCTGCTCGATCTTTTAGTTTTTTCTCGGCAAAGTAGTTATTGAGAAATTCAGCAATATCATCTTCCGCAAACATTCCTTTAACTGCAGTTTTGAAGAAGACTTCTTTCTTCATCTCATAAATCATCTTAAGACTCTCTAGTTCTGTCCCAAGTTCATTCTGGGTTTTTGACAAGAATGCTGATAGGCGGTCTTCCATTAGTGCAAGAACGCCAATGTAAATTGCTCTGAGTAGAGCATTGTCCCGTTCGCCAATAGAAAGCTTATCAAGGTAGTTGAAAACAATTTCGTTATCTAATTCAAAGTTACCAACCTTAACTCTTTTTAATTTTTGGTCTAGAGATATGATGTTATTTGCCATTTTTCTTTATTGCCTCGAATAATTTTATTATATCCCCTGGTATATCTTTTTTATCTAAGATGTAAGTAGTCATGTATTTTGCACAGTCTGTTTTGGATGGTAAGAAGTCTTTTTTACTGCTCGTTCCTGCAATCTTATCTCCTAATAATTTATGGAATTTCTGATCAGAATTCGCAGCTAATTGACCCCTTATGTCTTTCAAATCCTGTGCGGTTAACTCAATTCCACACTTGTCCTTAACTAATTGTAACCAAAATTTGTCCTCGATGCTGTCCTCAATGTCAAATGCCCCAACAAGATAGACATTACTGCCAGAGGCGTTAGTATCTTTGTCCAAAACATAATATACACAGTCGTTTGGATCTTTGAAGTCCTTTAACATTTGCTCGAATAACTTTTTGTTCTCAGTTCTCCTATGCCCACCACCAAGACATACAAATTGAACTGAGTCATCTTCAAAAGTCCGATCAAAATAGAGTTTATAAAAGTATGGAATTAGTATCTGATCCGAGTCTCCTTCACCAGCAATAAAGATGTCATAGAACAAGAAGTCACTGTTCCTAATACCCAAGCTTTCATGCACATCAGTAACCGATGAGCACATTGATACCGTCGTATATTTGTCGTCAAGTTGAACTTTCCTAATTGTTTCAATTTGAGATTTGTCAACGAAAACCGTTGAGTGAGTGCTTATGAATGTCTGAAAGACTCCTCCTGATAACTGCTTTATGGTTTCGTAGAAATCCCGTTTTTCTGGAGGATACAAATGTGCTTCAGGTTCATCAAATCCCCACAAGAATTTCTTTGTTTTAACTTCTTCGGTCACTCCCTCAAGAGCTGCCAACCGCATAAAAGCAAAACCTATTTGTTTTTTAACTCCATCGCCTTGTGATTCTAGTCTCACACTTCCATCTGATGTCCCTTTCTCGACAGAGATTTCAGATATGGTTTCGTCAGACCTGAAAAACACCCTCGCTTTTATTGCAGTTACCGTTGGCATCCCAGCGAGAATTTTTGATATCTTTTTTTCTAATTCAGTGTTAACCTTTTCAGTTGCTTCTTTACCTAACCTGTCAGCTTCACCCTTGAGTTTTGTGGAATATTCTTCAACTACTGTAGACATCGTGTCTCTTGCCATTTCCTCGACACTCTTAAGTGTTATTTCTCTCCAGTCAATATAACGGTAAATCGGGAAGAATTTCCTGTCTTTTTTCCCAAACTCATCATATGGAGACCATTGATCTGATGTTTTTAGTCTGTTATATATTGCCCTAAACTTCTCAACATTCTTAAACCTACCTGTTTTATTATCGTTGGTGATATCTTCTTTGGTTATTTTTAATTTTTTAATAAGATTATCAAGTGTTGTTTGATTCTGTTTCCAAAGCTCTTTTTTATCGGTAGTGTCTTCTTTCGAACAAAGCAAATATCTGCCATTTGGATACTGGTTATTAAATTGCCTGATGATGGCGATATTGTCGGCGGAGTAGCTTTCTATTGACCACTTAAGGTGGTTTGAAGCTATGTCGTCAAAGTCTCCCTCAAAATCACCATCTTGTTTGCTAAATATTGCAACCAAAATGATCGATTTATCTGTTCCTGGATCAAAAAAAGGAAGACCAAGTTCCTCAAATATTTTTTTGTATTTTTCCTCGACAATTGGTGTTGTAGAAATATCCGATGTTTCGTGACCCTCTTGGATCATATTGGGAAAGCTTTTTTCATCCAACAATAAACCCACTGCTTTCAAGATGGTAGATTTACCAGCGTCTGTCCGACCAATAAAAGTATTGGGAAGGTTCTCGTTAAATTCTAAAACCAAATCCCTACAACTTTTGTAGTTAATGATTGCTATTTGCTTTAAATACATAGCTTTTTACGCAACTTTCGTGTCACCATAACGACCTTTGATGTTTTGGGAGAAGTAGCTTCCATGAGAGGAAGCTCCCATCAATCCTTGATAAAGGCTTTGCTGGACACCGTAGTATTGGTAGATACTTCCAGAGTGGAACTCAATCTCAAGAGTTTGTGTCTGGGGGTCGTAGCCAATCGAAGCTATGTTTGATGAGCTTACTGGTTGTCTTGTCATTTTAATTCTCCTTTCTTCATAGTAATTTTTAATAAAACTGCCCTATTCTAAGGGCAGTAAAATTCTAGTTGAGGCTAGGCACTAATGCTTTACACCTCTTTTGTCACGAGAACCTCCTCTCCTAACATGTCAATGATTTTGATTGCCACCTTGGTTGGTTTTTCTGTTATCTCAAGCTCGTATTCTCCTTTGACCAGATCGCTTTGTTTCTCTGGGACATCGGAGAAGCCAATCTTGAACACTTCACCGTCGTAATTTGTATCCACCAGGACGACATCAATCATTGATCTAAAATCTGGGATTTTCTTCTGCAGGAGTCCTGGTTCAAGTTCTAAGCGTTTAATGATGGTGGGGGAGATAAAGGATGTAATCTTGATCTTTGTCTTATCCTTGCCTGTTCTGGTAATTTCGACCTCTGCCTTAGAAGGTTCGTAGCTGACAAAGTTCTTGTCTTTAAGATCAAAGACCACAAACTGCCTCATGCGCTTACTGGTGCGCGCATCTTTGTGAGGTTGTTTTTTATTCCACTCCTCAACCCAGGAATCAACCTTTGTCTCTCTGCCCAGGCAGATCACAACAATATCTCTGTCTTCGTCAGGTCGTTTATCAAGCTCATCTTTGATAAGTTGCAGGTCAAGGAGTGTTAGCGGGTGATTGAAGTCGATTATTTTTACCAGTTCGCCGCTATCTCTTAAGCCGTCAAAGAATGCTTCTGTTTTGGTTCTGGTAATGCCATATTGCTGAATTGCCAGCTCCTTTGCCTCTGTTTTTAGGATTCTTAAGTCGTAATTGTTGACCTTGTAGATTCCAAAGGCTTTACTAATTTGTCCATCAATAAGTTTCTTTTGCTGTTCCTTGACAATCTTCTGCAACCTATGACTTGCTTGTTGAACTGCACCTTTGTTAATGTCTACACCAACCCACCGTTTACCTTCTTGCTGGGAAACTGCGCAGGTTGTTCCTGATCCCATGAAGCAATCAAGCACAAGACCATTGCTCGGCGCAGATGCTTTGATAATTCTTTCGAGTAGGGCTTCTGGTTTTTGAGTAGCATAATTAGTTTTCTCAATAGCGTTCCCTTGAACAGGGTTAATGTCACTCCACACATCACCAGGGTTCTTTCCAGATTTTTCAAGTTCTTCCGCCTCAACCCCATACCGTGCTTCACCCCTTTTGGCTCTTGCGATAGTTTCTGGATTATATGGGACTCTAACAGGATCAAGGTTAAATTGATATTTATCACTCTTAGAGTAAAAAAGTATATTTTGATGCTTTCTTCCCCATCTTTCATTTCCGCTAGCACCCATGAAGTAGTTCCAAACAATATCGTTCTGGAAGTTATCTTCGCCAAATACCTCATCCATTAAAACTCTCATGTAATGCGTCATGTGGTAGTCGAGATGAACATAAATACTACCTGTCTCGGAGAGCAATTCCTTGAGCAGAATCAACCGCTCATACATGAATTGGAAATACTCATCCCTTTTCCAAATATCCTCATACATTGTCTGTTGGATAATCGATTCGCTATCCTCTGCGATTTTTCCTAGGGCTTTTAGTCCTCGTAATTCAATCTTCCGCATATAGTCTTTATTGCTTGCAAAGGGAGGATCAATATAAATCAGATCAACTTTGCCCCTGAAGCCTAGTTCCAGGAGGGAGGCGAGGACTTCTTTGTTATCACCATGGAAGAGGAGGTTGTGCCAGTTCTTTTCTAGCTTGCTATATTCTGGAACCTTGAGAGCTTCTTTGTCTCCAAAACTCTCGGTGAGTTGGGTGGGATAGCCTATGACGAATTCCAAGGGCTTCTTATTAACCCAGGTCAACATTGGTCTACCGTTTGGTGTGCCGATTTTTATTTTTTTGTTTGTATCGTTTGTCATAGTCATTTTTGGTCTTGGTAAATCCAATTAAAGACTGGTGCTACTTTACCAAACACCGATTCACCTTCCTCTAAGAGCAGGAGTTCATATTTAATTTTATCAGGATTTATCGCCTCTAGTTGTTTCATTTCTTTTTCTGCCGCTTCGTTTCTGAATGGTTTACCTTTAACTTCGACTATAAGCGACTTGCCATCCTTCTTTCTGATCAAGAAATCAGGTGTATATGAATGCCAGTCGCCTTTATTGTCTTTATACTCAAACGCAAAGTCGGTTTTTTCCCTATCCGTAAGTGCGCCTGTAAAATAAATGTCCTCAACATTATCTGGATCTTCGCCGAGTTTGTCTAGCATTTGCTCAAAGAAGGCTCTTTCGTCTTCCGAGTCAAAGTTGTAAGGGTCGTAGTGAAACCCAAACAACGGCATCTGTCCTGCCTTCTTTTTGTAGGTCTTGGTATCTAAGACATACTTTTCTAGATTGTCCTTATTGACCCTGATATGAGTAACATAAGAGGTCTTGCCGTCTTCTACTTCTTCCTCAAAGCCTTTAGTTTTGATAAGCGCCAATGCTTCTTCGACTGTCTCAGTAGTTACTTTGTATTTAATAACCTGCTTTTCTAGTTGTAGGCGGACAAGCTCTAGGTCAATTGCAGACATCTCTCCTTCTGGATAGAGAGGGGCAAGAAGCTTATAAACCTCTAGGGAATCAAGGCGATAGGTGTGAGTCAGTAGGACAGCTGCCTGGTATAAATCGACCTTTACATCCCTGGGTTTCGATTTTTCGCTGTCAACTTCAACCAGGACACCTTTCCTCTGGGTTTTGGACATGGTGTAAATAGTCTTCTCAAGCCCTTCTATGGCGTCAGATTTGGGCTTATCGACCTTCAAGGCGGTAGATGTGTTGTCTTCGGGCACAATCTTTTGGATGAGTTTCTTGATAATAACTGGCTCAATCTCTAGTTTTTTGAGAGTTATCTTAACTGGGTAAGTATCGGTCTTGGCTCGGTTGAGATCATCTAAGCCTTCTCCAAAAGTCTCCTGTAGCTGGCGGTCAAGCACAGAGACATTGGCTTTGGAGAGATAAATCTTGGCTTTCTTGGTATTGCCGTTCACCTGTCTTAAACACCTGCTTGCTGCCTGAAGCACGAAGTTGTTGCTCGACGAGAGTTTTCTAGCAAGCGCGGTAGCAAATAAGGATAAGCAGTTCCATCCCTCAGTTCCCTTGTTGACCAGCAAAAACACTCTATAAGGCAGATGTGGGTCGTTGATGCGGTTGTCAAAGAGATCTTTGATATCTTCTGGTGATTTATTATGGACTGGTAAGACGACTGATGGGTCAAGTTTCAGGGAGATGAGAGTTTGTTCGACAATTGGTTTAGCTTGATCCAAGTCATCAACCTGGGGGAAGTAGATCGCCAGTTTTGCGTATTCGCCGTTATTGACTCTGACATCTTTGTATTCTTGGAAGAAGTCTTTGACGATATCGATAACAAAGTCTTCCTCTGAAACTTCTTTGTAAGCAACAATGTTGCCTCGAACTTCCTTGAGAATGCCGTCCTCGATACCTTGGGAAAGTCCATACCAGTAAATAACATCTCGCAGAAGCTGGCGTTGGAAGTAAGGTGTGCCTGTTGTGTTTATGACTGCCAGAAGATTGGTTTTCTCGCTGATATAGTTAATGGTCTGGCGCACCCGCTTGAGATCCTCTGCCAACGCTTGTCCGTAAGTATGATGCGCTTCGTCTGAGAAGACTGCCAAGTGAGGCAAGGAGGTGATTGATTGTAGGCGCAGGTTGGCAACCAGCTCTTTGGCTTCTTCTAATCCTAAGCTCAGTTGGGTGCCTAAGAATGATTTGGGAATACTGTTCTTTTGAAGTCGGATTTTCTCAGTATTGGTAACGATAACATTGAAGGAACTGCCTCGAATTACGGGGATGTCCTTTTCGCCATCTCTGGTATAAGTGAATTTTACATTCGTGATAAAGGATTTGTAAAAACGAGCTGGTAAGATTTTGTCGTAGGGAGCATCCGCAATTTCCTTCAATGCTCCAAGAATCGTTTTTCCTGGTGCAAAGACGAGGGCGTTTCTGACAAAGATGCCGTCTTTATCTTGATATTCCAGAGCCATAGCAAACTCAGTGGCAATGATTGAGGCGATAAGTATCGTCTTTCCTGCTCCCATTGCCAAAGCTAAGATGTAGCTTGGGTATGATAGGGTGAGAGTCTCCCTCAAGGCTTCGAGTTTATATTTCTTAACGAAAGCGTTGTCAGTTTTTACCTTTTCGAAGATTGCATCTATTCCACCTCCAGATAGCAACAAGTCCGTCAGATCCTCCTCTGATAAAGAGATTCCAAGAGCTTTCAGAAGATCCTTGCCTTGGAAATATTCTTTATAAAGCTCGAAGATGTTGGGGGTGTTTTTAACCAGTCGTAAATACCAGTAAGTTTCGAGTGCCTCAAACTGCGCTTGTCTTAGGAAATTATTCTTATTGAAGTTTAGGATGGTTGCGATGACAGGGTAGGAGGAGGGGTAGCCTTGCTGTCTCCAGTTAACTACATCTGATTTTAATTGTTGATATAAGTTGTTCATATTTATAGATTCTCGGCTAGAAATCGCTGAACTCCTTCTAGCATTGACTTAACATCTTCTGCTTTATACTCATCAAATTTACCATGGTCGGCGCTATCCCTAATTGCTTTCCACGCCTGAATTTGCTTCTGCATCAAGCGGTTATAGATTTCTTTATCGGCAAGTTTAGTGTTGAGCGATCCAATATCGTCTCCTGTTTTTACCTCAACGGAATGTTTTTGTGCCATCTGTCTTAAGCCGTTCTCCAAAACTGCACCTGTGAGGGATGCTGCAGAATCCTTGTAGCTATTGTCCAGGAGATACTGAGCCATAGAAATAAAGTTGGTAAAGATCTCAGCGCTGACTAAGTCCCTGACCCTAGTTAAATAACCTAACTCTAAGTCTTCTTTTAACGCCTTTAAGATACCTATGCCGTGGTCAACATCAGAGGGGAAGGCATTTTTTACTTCCTCTACAAAGTTTTTGTAATAAGAACTATTTTCGTTACAAACCATCGAGATAAAGTTCTCGGAGTTATTTTTCCATTCATGGAAAGAGGCGCTATTTACTCTATCTGGAGCTACAACTCTATCAGAACTTCTGTTAAAACGCGTAGCAGCAACACCTTGCGCCTTCTGTAAAAGTTGTTCGGTTCGTTCGATTAGTTTCTGTGTTACTGAGTTCATATTAGATTTTCATTAATTTTTCTATGTCTTCTGGTCGGTAGCGTCTGTCGCCCCGCTCATTTACTCTTATAGCCTTGAGCTTACCTCGCTTATCCCAGCGCCTTAATGTTTCGACATGCACATTAAGTATCTCAGCCGTTTGACCTATTGTAAGTAACTTTGGTAATGTTTTATCTTTGCTCATATTTAGTGTTGGCTATTTAGCCTGGTAGCAATTGCCTCCTGTTCATCATATAAAGGCTTGTCCTGATCGATCATCCTCTGTTCTGCAGCGCTTAACCACTGATTAGCTTCCATCTTGGAAACGATTGCTGAAATATTAGCAATTCTTACTCCAATTATCTCATTGATTCTATCAACATCAGCTTTGTTTTTTTCGTAGAAATTTGAGTTATTTTTCAGACTTGACCAGCTTGGCTGAATTTCCCGTAGCCTTGATAGGCTTGTTTTCCAAGACTCAATATCCTCTTTCTTGTAGCTTGGGGGAATATAGCCAGCAGCATGGACAACAATAAGCTGTGTAGGGCATCCGTTTAGGTTGCCTTGGACTTCTGCAACCCCCACATCGTCGAACTTTTTATCAAACCATACATTTTTAGCATCCGTTGAATCTCTTTCGAGATAGTCCTCAATTAATTCGTCAGCAGTATAGTAACCCTCTAACGACCATTCCCACACATAGCTATTCCAATACCCAGCTTTTGACATTGCACTCGAAACGACATCGTAAGAAGCCTGTTGTTGGGTAGCGTTATTCTTTAACAGAGATTCTGCTCGTATTTTCGCAGATTCATCAAGTTTAGGCTCGTATTTTACTGGCGTTGCACCATTTTCTTTGCGTTTTTCGTTAAGTAGCTCGACAAACCTGTTCCTGTCTATTGTCGGTTTTACCGTGTCTGATAAGTCATTGGTTGCATCGTGCCAGTTCTTATCGAGCTTTCCTTTCTGTTTTTCCAGAGGAAGGACTAGGCGGATGTCTTTTATTGGAGCAAAGCCAATTTCTCTTGAGTCGGAACTACCTTTTCGATTGTCGCCCATAGCAAAAATTGTGTCTTGGGGGACGGTCACTGCCTGACATTCCTTTAGAAACTTTTCTCCGAATGTCGAGCGGGGTTTGGCAATATAAGGCTCTTTTTGTGGTTCGTTATTAAGGTAAACAATACCATCTCTTAGTTCTATTGTGTCTCCAGGAAGCCCGATGATTCTTTTTAATAGTCCCGCAGGGTTTGCGCCATCTCTACTTGTGAGTTCTCTTGTCGCATCATTTTCCCAGGTGATAATGTCACCTCTACCCAGAGTATGTCCTAGATATCTTTTCCCACCAATAACGATGCCATTTGGATAGGGCAAGAAGCCAGCAGTAGTAATAATCTCCTTGGCAAGATCCTTATTGCTCTTGCCCTTTGTTCCTTTGTCCCAAGTCGGATACATGGAACCAGTTCCTACGATATTGATATCCTCCGTTATGTAACCGAGCTGGTTCGCAGCCAAAGCACCAACAGATACATATCCAACAACCCAGATGGGTAAAATAATTGCACAAACCAATACAAGTGCTACTAATTTCGCTAAAACTAGCTTTGGACGCAGGGATTTCAATAAACCTCTTAATTTCTCTTGTTTTAGCCTCTTTACGATTTCAAGTGGCTTGATGATAACGACCAATAAATAAAGGGGAAGAATGGCAAGGGCGAAGAATAGTTTGATTAAGAATGCTAGGATATTCTGCTTCTTTTGAGACCTCTTGGATATAAGCTGTGCTGTAAAACCTATCGCGGCGACCAAGAATGCAAGACAACCAAGTAGAATTAGCCCAAGCAGCGAAAAAGCAAAGACATCAGGTGCTTTATCAAAAAGTTCTTTCCTGATACCCACAACATAGCCCATAATCGCAAAGACGCCCACAATGCATGCTAACCAGATGAAAATAGAGATCTTGGTAATCCTGTTTAGAAGTTTTCCTTTGTCTAGTTTTAACGATAATTTCTTCGGCATACCTCAACAAAAGTATACTAAAATCATTAGGAAAAAACACTATTGTGTTTGTCACGACTAGTTTGTCATGGCTAAAATCACGGCATTTTTGATAAACTGAATATAAGAAAATTACTATGATTATTCATGCATTTATCTATTTGCTCTCGTTTATTGGTATTTGGGTAGGCTCTGGCTTGGCTATTAAGTCTGTAGAAAGGCTCTCTCAATCATTAAGGTTATCCTCGTTTGCCGTTTCATTCTTGGTTCTGGGTCTATTTACCTCCATTAGCGAGCTGTCCGTTGGAATTAACTCTGTCTTAGAGAACGACCCCGAAGTCTATGTAGGAAACCTCATAGGTGCATCAATTGTGCTATTTATGCTAATTGTGCCGCTTCTGGCGATTGTGGGCAATTCTATTCGTATTACGCCTGAACTTCAGGGTTTTAACTTGCCCGCTTCACTTGTAGTTATTGCTCTTCCAGTGATCTTGGCAATGGATGGAAGGGTAGGAAGAACAGACAGCATTATTGCCATGGCATTGTTTGGTTTTCTAATGATTAGTATCCAATCAAAACGAGGTTTATTAGAAAAAATAAAAAACATCAACCCACGAAATGGCGTAAAGGTTGGAAAAGAGCTGTTAAAAATTCTTTTTGGTGTAGCGGTTATTTTTGTTGCCAGTAAATTTGTAGTTGAACAAACTGTTTATTTTTCCAATTTTTTACATGTTTCTCCGTTCCTCATTAGTTTATTGTTGATAGCTATTGGCACGAATGTGCCTGAATTGTCCCTCGTCATTCGATCTGCATTCGTGCGTAATCATCAGATTGCTTTTGGTGATTATGTGGGATCTGCCGCTTTCAATACGCTTCTTTTAGGATTATTGACATTCTTTTATGGGAAGCCAGTGCTTTTGAATAATAGTTATGTAGTCAGCCTACTTTTTCTTATTGTGGGTTTAGTAGCTTTTTATTACTTTGCTAGGACTAAAAATACTATTTCGCGCGTAGAAGGTTTAGTGTTGTTGGCTTTATATGCCGCTTTTCTATTAACTGAGATTGGTATCCATGGAGGATTGAATTTCTAGTTAAGATTTGACAAAAATCGGGTCACCTCTTTGTTGGTTAACTCTGGATATTCCAGATAATTTATCCAGTCAGTTGTCCGAAATTGTATCCATTTCTCGAGCCAAGCTTGACGATTGGCATAATTTAAGATTGTGTCGAATGGTTTTATCGCATCATATCGGACTATTTTGTCTTCCACTCTAAGGTTCGATAGTACGAGCTTGATTAACTGCCTTCTTTCCTCAACTTCTGAACTTTTGAACAGCTCATAAGCCCGATTTGACAGTTCTAGCAGGTATTTAGCCGTGATGTAGTAGTTATCTTCGGCTTCTTGAAGCATTCCTAAGCGAGTAGTTATATCAGCCTTTTGCTCGTGGAATGACTGAAAGAATTTGTCATACTCATCGTCAGTAATACGCCCTTTGAGTTTATCGAGATAAAGGTTATCCATCATTTTTGTTAGCGTTTTGTTCTCTTCATTGAGTTTGTCGAGTTGTTTATTGTGAAAGTCCATTTTGTCTTGATGAAGATTGCTGAGATTTCCGACTACTTTATCTAAGACCCAATCGGGGATTTGTAATTGCTTAAATACATCGCCTATTTGCTCGGTAATTGTTTCTTCTCTTAGCCAATCAGCCCCGTGTTTACCGTTGTATTGGGTGCAATGGTAATAGACGTGTCCTTTGTGTTTTTCTGGGGTTACAGCCAGCCCACAATGACCGCAACGTAGTAATCCTCGATAGATATACGGTTTACCTGCATACTTAAAGGGTTTTTTGTTAAAGCTAGCTTTTACCTGTTGAACTTGGTCAAAAAGTTCTTTGGTTATGATAGGTATGTACTTGTGTTTGTATTGCTTGTTTTTCCAAGTCATTATGCCGTAGTAGAAGTGGTCTTTTAGAATTTTGTCGGTCATTCCCTTTGACCAATCAACCCCGTACTCGGATTTTATCTTTTGTCTTAGTAACTCCATTGAGAAGCTACTGGTTGCATACCATTCATAGGCTTTTTGTACTACCTTTGAGGCAAAATCATCGACTACTATTTCTGTTTTATCTTTACTAATCGGTTCTCGTTTATAACCATAAGAAGGTCGAGAAGGATAAGTACCCATTCGAAGCATCTGTTCTTGGGCTCGTTTTACGTTATCGCTGATTGCGTCAGAGTAGTATTTGGCTAGCCCGAGGCTAATACTAAAATTAAACTTTTCTACTGCTGATAACTGGCTATTGATGACTTGTCCGTCCGAAACAAAATGAAGTTCTACCTCGTCTTTTAATGCTTTGTCATAAAGCATACCGACCCGTTTATCAAAAACATTTCGTGATAATCGGTCTACCTTGTCAAAACATACAGCGATTTTTTCTTTCTGTTCAAGAACATAGTCGAGGATATTATCAAAGTCATTACGCTTAGTCTTGTATGCACTTTCATCAAAGCTAAACTTTTCTAGTATTGGAAAGCCTTTGTTATTGCAGTATTTCTCAAGCCTAACGATTTGAGCGGGAAGAGAATTGCCAGCATCTTTTTGTTCTTCTGTGCTTACTCTGGCAATTATTACTGCTTTCATAGCTCATTTCTTGACTGGGGCAATTTGTCTTAGGTATGCGTCAAGAATAGCTTGTTTTAAGTTATCCGACTTTGCCTCGTAACTTGTAAATTCACCTATATTTTCTCTGTTGAAATGAAGTTGTCCTTCACCAACATTGCCCCTGTGTTGACCCGCTGAATAGTATTTATTTGTCGCTACTTCGGTTGAAGAAAAGACCCAATATCTAATAACATCTCTCCAAACACCCATCCATACAAATACATCGCAACACTTGGGTTTAACTTGTTGGAAGTTCATATCAAAAGGCATATCCTCATCTTTTGAGAGAGCCTTTATGTATAAGGGTTCGTGACTATTAAAATCAACAGCCCTTGATGCTTTTACTTCGATTGTAACGAACTTGTTATCATCTACGTTTAACATAAAGTCGTATTGACCTGCATAGTTGGGGTCGATTTTTTTGGTCGGTTTAACTAAGTCAGGCACTAACTCTTTCAAATGTCCTTGAGCCCACAATTCCCCAAAACCTCTTGGGGCACTTATCTCGAAGATATGGAGGTACATATTTCTAGCGATATATTCATCTCTCATCAAGTAATAATCATCAAGGTTAAGTTTCTTTAACCCCAAGAGAGTAGAAATGATAAATTCATACTCGTTAAAAGGATAAACGGACATTAAGTTATCCAGTTTTTGCCTCAAAACGGCTTCTTCATCCTTGGATAGCTGAGATATTAAGCTGTCTAATTGGTGTTTTAATGATTGCATAATTACTTTCTTATTGAATTTTTAATATATTGTTTTTCATCTGTTGTTAGACCAAAGGCATCAAAAACGAACTCATTTAGCTTATCTTCGAGTTTATCCTTTTGAGTACCAGATAACAAATTATCTACATCCTTTTCGATTTCGGCAAGAGTTTTATCGTCTATTTGTGGAAAGGGTAATAGTTCAAGGTCGCCTCTTAATACTTTGACCGTATTGAATTTCTTTTTCCATAAGTATTGAAAGATATTTGAGTTAAGAAAAACCAATACTACTTTTGTCGGGATTTCTGGAATTTTCGGGATGAGTATATTTGCACTATTGAGGGTTAGAGTTTGCTTATAGTCATAAGCAAAGGCAAGCTCACTTGAAATGAATTTGTAAATCAGCTTCTCCTTCGCTCGATATTTCCATACTGGAGCAACTTGTTGAAATTCGTCAGGTGTAAATTTGATAAATGAAGTAGCGGGATTAAATGTATATTTCTGTATATCCGAGCCTTTTAGTACCCCCTCATTATTATCTGTTTTGGTAGTCGAAATAAATTTGCCATTATTACCTGTAACGATACCCAATGCCCAATCTGCATTATCTTTCAATGTAGTGAAACTGTGTTTGTAAATTTTAGCTATTAACAGTTCGTCTTTTTCAGTAATACTTGTATCAAATGCGAAATCTGAATTATTTATAAATCTGTTCTGCTTGATTTTTGACACAAGTCCATCTTTTTGCGTAACCTCAATTTCGTTCTGAGCGTCACTTCTTTTTTGAATGGTCAACGTTATTACTGGTGACAACACTTTGCTAAAAACGTTACCTAAATGTTTGATGCTTTTTATAGCACTACCCCTTAACAGAAAATCTCTAACATCTCGATGCTGTTTTACCTTTGTAACCGCTTCTGGTAGCACGTAGCAAAGAGAGCCATTATCGTTCAATAGACTTAAACCCCTTACTAAAAAGTATGAAAAGGCCTCGTTCGAAATGATATTTGGATAAACCTTTCTCAACATTTCACTTTCTTCTTTTGAGAAGTGGTAACCCCAAGGTGGATTTGTTGCAATGATGTCAAACCTACCATCAGGGTTTTCTGTGAGGCTGTTTGCTACAAACATATTTGGATAAAAATCAATTTCTGGATAGGTTGTTATAAGGTTTATTTTTGCAATCTGTACTGCTATTGGGTCAATATCGTATCCCCATAAAAGTAGCGGGTCAGGGATATACCTAGAAAAAGCAACAAGAAACTGTCCCGTTCCACAACAGGGGTCGAGAACCTTTGAGCCCTTCTTTATCTGACTAGATAAGTCTTCAACGATACCATCAATTAGTGTTTTAGGGGTGTAATAAGAACCGCCTTGGGACTTTTTACCCTCGTCGAGCAAGGATTGATATAAAACACCAAGGCTGTCAAAGCTGAACACATCATCTACGTTTAGTAATTCTTGAAGGTCAGAAAGATTTATCTTTCCTAGTTTTTCTTCCCATTCAAGTATTACCTTCTTTATATTATTGTTCTTGAATTTAACTTCACTTAGGGTTGAAACAAATTTATCGAAGGTCGCTAATTTGGTTTTTTTTAGAACAGAAAGACTGTGAATGAGTAGGGCGGTTTGGAGTGGTACTTGGTTTTTATTTATCTGTTCGATATAAGACTGTAATAGAGGTAGTTTGTCTTTATGACTTAATTGTTCAATAGGGATAAAGGTAGATTTTGAATTTCTTTTATTCGCTCTATTGTTTAGTCGTTCGGTTTTTCCATTATGAATGTCGGTTTTAAGTTGTTCAATTTGTTTCTTTTCTAATAATTTTCCGCTACCCATTGGGGAATAAGCCAGTTGACCTGTTTTAATCCAATTCCTTACGGTAGCAGTGGATACACCCAACAGCTCACTAGCCCGAAGAATGTCGAGTAGGTCTGCTTGGTCATTTTCAAAAAGGCTAACTTGCTTCATATTTCTTTAAGAATTGGGATAAATTATCCTTGCTTATTCTGTATTGTTTGCCAGCTTTGTATGCAATTAAGCGGTTGGCACGTATCCAACGGTATACGGTCAGATATGCAACTTTGAGGGTCTTGGCCACTTCCTCGATGGAAAAGTATTGCTCGTCAGTCATATAAGTTATATTTATCATTATTTAACATTAACCCTTCAAAATCAACTAGTTTTAATGGTTCAAAACGGGTCAAATGTTCACGGATTACCCCGAGTGGGCTTTTAGTCGTTGGAAGTTTTATTGTTTTAGCTTCTGCAATCAACCTATACCAACTTCTTTGACCATATTTACCAAACATATTTCTAAGTTCACGAGGGGTTGTGCTATCAAATGCCTGCTTTAATCCAAAGAGTTGCATTGTCTTCCGTATACCGATATGAGGATTATTGATTGCAAGGTCTGCTAACAATGAGTTGGAGGTCGTCGGTTTGTAATCAAATAGGAGTAGCCGCTTGCTCTCTAGCTCATCGAGGTGGTGAAGTAAAATCCGTTGAGCGATTGTTGGGTTAAATAGGTTTTTTAAGGTCAATTCGGACTGGATACCCAAAGTACGGAATAGCTGTCCTATCTTTTGGCGTTTGTTAAGTCGTACTTCCATTCTCAATACCTCTAGTCGCTTTCTTTCTTTGAAAGCTTCAAAAAGATTGAGTTGTATGGCGTTATCGCCCTCGATTGCTCGCTTTTCGCTTTTGTTAGCCATTTCAAGGTCTTTTAGCTTGTCATAAAAGGCAACCTCGTATGAGTTGCTATGCCATTTGAAGCTATGACCGTCGTTGCGGTAGTCCGTTTGGTTTACATCTAATGCCAATGAGAAATTTGCTTGTTTAATCTTACCTATAAGCAAGTGAGGAGTTGTACCGTTAGTCAGGGGTATATTTTTGGAGTAATGAATTGCTGAAACAGGGGCATTTTCCAATATGCTCGTAAAGACCCCGACACCCATTTCTTTTAGCCTTGACTGTAAAAGTGCGACAACTGGCGTAAAGTCTGTCTCGCCTAATTCGTCAAAGTTGTTTCCGTATAGTAGTTTGGGTGCTGAAAACTCTATGGCTAAGGTAGCTTCGTGCCTTCCCGTTGTATTAAATCTTTTGGTCATAGTCAATCTTGGTTTATAAATACCGTTTTTCAACTCTGATTTGGTAGGGTTTTGCACGAGCGTAAAATAACCCCTCAAAGCGTTTTGTGTTTCTTTTTGAAAGTATGTTTTATCCATAACCCAAAACATATCTTTACTAAGTGTTAGTCTTATTGTGTCCAACATACATTTTTGTTACATCTTCAAACTTAGAAATGATTACTTTTTCGATTTCTTCCGCAACTTTTCGGTTAATCGGATGAAAGATATTGAAATTACCATTTGCACCTTTGCGAGTGGGGTAGGTCAACCGATACCCGCCTTGCGGTCTGGTATAGATACCGATTGACCCCATATAAAAGCTGTCGTTATAGACTAAGCTCGCAAAACCCACTAGACCATCCGTTGGTTTAACTGGCACTACTTGAATTTCGCTTATACGGTTTTGCATACTTTCTCGTTACGTTTTGACCGTCGGTCAATTTGGATAAGTAAGGAAAAGAAGTCGGTTAGTCGTTTTAGCTCATCGGCAGGCAGAATGGGACCTTGTACGGGCCGTGTTTGCTCTTGTGGTGTTGGTTTGACGACTTCACTCGTTTCCATTGAGCAAAGTCTAGAAAACACTCGGAGGATTGTCGTTGTGGTAGGGAGAACTAGGTACTCTTAGGTATAAAAAGGGACAAAAGGGGACGTTTAGTGAGGGAGTACTAGCTTACCCCCACCTTTTACAAGCTTGATAAGAGGTTTCTTCATTTCTTCTAAATCCTTCTTTGTTATCGGATTTCTGAACTCAATAGCATTCTTTGACACGCTAAAGAAAACCTCTTTTGTATCTCCTTCAAAGCCCAGGTTTTCAACTATCTTGTGTAGTGATTTAGTTAGTTTTCCTCCTACAGTTTTTTCAATTTCATCTATACCTATTCTTCTATTCGGGTTCTCATATAAGAACGAAAAAACTAGGTCATTTTCGCTGTTAAAATCTGGTCTGCCTATTTGGGCGTTATTCATTAAGATTTGCCTCTGTTTGGTATAGGTAATCTCATAAACAACGACAGTTTCATCAGGGGATTTGTTGGAGGTTTTGTCTTCTTGCTCTTCTTTATTGATATTTATGTTTTTTTGCCCAAAATTGTTTACTTGCTCCAATACCTCAAAAAATCTTGCTATATTCAGAGTTAAGCCTGACGATAATGTCATATAAGCGGTGGTAAAGTTTTTGACTACGCCTATATTCTTGAGATAAGTTAAGCTTCTTATATAGGTATTGATTATGTCGTCTACGTCCTCAGGCTCATAGCCTTCAATTTCTCTGGCTGAAGAAATAAAGTCTATTGCAAGTTTTTCGGATTGGACTAACTCTAGTTGTTCCTCAATCAAATGCATTATGTGGCTAATATTCTTAAAGTTTGTTTCCGATAGGTTTTCTATTGTACTTTTTTGCTGGATAAGATACTGAGCATACCAATCGTCAAATTTCGGATTTATATCAACGAGTAGATAGTCAAGATTTTTAGGCTGTGAGCTAGGTGATAGCAGTCTGTTGTAAATCGGGTTTATGGTTAAAATCTTGTTTTCGTATTCGAGCTTAGAAAGTATGTCCTGAACCTCTTCTTTCCCGATTTTTTCTAAGAAATTATCCTCTTTAATATACAGTTTAGTTGAGTGTTCATTTCGTGAGGCTTTTTTTGCTTCAACTAATGCTTTGAGAATTAAACCAAGTTTTACTTCGTATTTCATAGGTCATTACATCTTCAAATTTATCTTTGATTATAATTGCTTAATAATGAAAAAGTATCGGCTTTATATTGACGAGTCTGGTAGTCATGAATATTCGGATAAGGATTCTATAAAGAGTCGTTATTTGGGTCTGCTAGGTGTAGTGGTGGAGTCTGGCGAGTATGAAACCAATATCCAGCCTAGGGTTATTGAACTCAAAAAAATGTTTTCGAATGACGCAGATGATTTGGTAGTATTACACCGTGATGAAATTGCTAACTTACAAGGACCGTTTTCAAAGCTATCCGATGAGGAATTTAAGAATAACTTTGACAGTAAATTAAAAAGTTTGTTTAAAGAAGGGGAGTACCTCTTGCTTGGTGTTGTCTTAGACAAGAAAACTCATTATGCTCGCTACAAAACATCTGCTCTACACCCTTATCATTACTGTCTCAATGTTATTTTGGAAAGATATGTCTTTTATTTAGAAGAAGTGGGAGGAGTCGGGGATGTAATGTCAGAAGCTAGAGGTAAAAATGAAGATAGTGCTTTAAGGGGTGCGTATTCTAACTTTTTTAACAATGGAACGTATTTTTGTAAGGCTCCACGAGTTCAGGCAAAATTAACTTCGAAAGCGATTAAGCTGAGAACAAAAGAAAACACGACTCAAGGACTAGAAATGGCTGACTTGCTGGTCTTAGCAACTAAAATTCTCATTCTCTTCTTATATAAGAAGATTGGACCATTAACTGGTAATTTCAACAAACAGGTAATGAGATGGGTTTGGTCCAAGTTCAGGCGTGAGCTAATATCCAAGAGAGTTAAGGGCTATGGAATAAAGTTGATTGAGTAAATAATGAAAAAGCCGATTACTCGGCTCGTTCACGATGCTCTTGCGAGGCATCCCCCTCCGATGAACGGATTAAGTAAATAATAGCATTTGTTTTAGAGTTTGTGTGCTACTAGGCACAAATTGGTTGAATTTTGAAGGTTTCAAACACTGTTTGGATGTTCTGTAAGCTAAATCCAAACTTTATTTCTCGGTTCTTAAATGCGTTTACCAAGGGGAGCCAAGCTGGATTTGAAGGTATCAAAAGAGGATTATTGAGCTGTATATCGCGATATTCCTGAGATTCGATCCAATCTTCTTTTAATTCCGACCATTTTTCTTGATTTGCGAAGACTTTATAGCGTTCTTTCAGATCTATCCGTACTTTTTTGTTGTGTAAATAGAGGTTCGATCCAACTTTGTTGAGGATGTAGCGTTTATCTTCAACCTCGCCATTCATAAATCTATCTCTGGCACGGTTGGCATAGTCAATGGTTGTGCGTATTGCCTTATACTCATTTTGACTGTTATCGCTTAAGAGTAGAGCCTTGAGTTGCTCAATCTTCTTATTTAGCTCCCGTTTTTTGCTTTCATAGGTAGTTTCGTCAATGCTGTTGTTTAGGTAAACATCTAAAAGACGATCTAGACTTGTTTGTGCCTTATCAAGCGCTGACTTTTGAGATTTCTTGATATCGGTAGCCTCATCAGCTTTACTCTGCTCAAGATAGTCAATCCAGCGGTTTGCCCAGTCGATAAAATCTTGGGGTGGTTTTATTTTTTCAAGTTCTTGAGCAGTTTCAGCTTTTAGATCTATTTCTGTTATTGGATCTTCGTGACATTCAATCTTATGGTTTTTTCTGGTGCAGTGGTGGTAGGTGTAGGTAACAGTTCTATTTGTTCCTCTGTAATACTTGGTTTTGACAGTTCCGGTTATGGAGCATCCACAGGTTTCGCATAGGTACAGCCCGTTTAAATCGAGCCTGTGGCTTCTACGTACAGGTCTTCCTTTTCTGCCGAGCATTTTTTGTATTTGGTCAAACTGTTCTGGTGTGACCATGGCTTGGTGTCTACCGTGATACCACTTCCCACTCCCTTTTGGCCATTCATAATCGCCGGAATAGAAAGGATTTGTTAATAAGTTGTAAAAAGTTGACCTTGGTATCGGTAGACCAGCCTTGTTTGTTAATTTCCACACGTCTGTTGCTGTTTTCCAAATGTCGATTACTTGCTCACCGTCAAGGACTTTGAGTAACGATTTTCTAATGAGGTCAAACCTTTTTTTGTCTGGTCTAATTGTTTTGTAGCCCTTTTTCCCTAGGGGATTGTTTTTATATCCAGTTGGCGCTGGGGCGGGGTACCAACCCTTTTCTGCTTTAGTACGCATACCACGTTGGGAGCTTATTCCCTTATTGTCGTTTTCTAGCTTTGCTTGACTGCAATCAAGATTGAAAAGGAATTTATCATAGGGGTTGTCTTTATAAACCCTTGAAGCAGTGGTTATTTGCAGGAGGAACTTTTGATCCATGAGATATATCAACGCTCCAGTATCAACCGAGTTTCGCGATAACCGATCAGCACTCCAAGCAAGGATGGCGTTTGCTTCACCGTTCTTAATTTTCTCGAGCATTGTATTGAAGGCTAATCTCCCGGGTTTCTTGGCTGATTTTGATTCTGAAAGTGTCTCGGTTGTTTTTAGCTTGTTATTTGATTTGATGCGATCAAGTTCTTTTGTTTGGGATTCAAGCGAAAGGGCTTGTCTCTCCTCTGATTCTGAAGACTTACGGCAATAGACTATGTGTTTAATTGTTTTTGTTTCTTCGTTCATATGATTGTTTTACTAACAATTAATGCTCTCTTTTGCTCGTCAAGTCTAGTGAACAGCTTATTCTTTTTAGTCTTATTTATTTCTGTATTATTAGCGGGAGTTACATTTCCACTATATGGAGGAAGTGGATTTCCTGTATTAAAAGAAGTCCAGTTCCTTAAAAACTTGTCAGGACTGAGGATTAAATAAGTATTGTGTTTGTCGTTCGGATACTTGGTTATTTGGATTAAGTCATACTTTACGAGAATTTTTAGGTACTCTCTAATCATTCTGTCTGTTCGGTTCATCTTTTTTGCCAATAACTTTTCGGTGGGGAAGCAGGAATATCGTTCTGGAAAACCGTAGCAGAAGCTTCTAATTATGATGTAAAGCGCCTTTATTTGTGGTTCAAGCAGGGGGGAATAGAGAATGAAATTCTCAACTTGTGTATAGCCTTCCTTTTTGTTTTTCATTCTTATCTTTGGCTAAAAACTGGAATAGCTCTAAAAAATCCCAGCTCTCGATCTTTGCTTCTGCTTCGGCTAGCTTTCTTCCGAAGTGTTTAATTAATAACTGTCGATATTCAGCTACTGCCTGTAGGGGTAAGGATCTAGACTCTTTCATACAAGCGTGCCTTGAGCTCCTTAATTGCCTCAACAAGGTCTTTGCTGGCTACTAATAGTGAACGATCCCAGTGTGATTGGATGGTGTTTTCAACATCTTCGGGTGAATGGTCAAAAATAAACTCAACAAGCTTGTTGTTAAGCCGATTGAGCTGTCTTAGTTTCAATCCAGCTGCCATTAGTGCAGTACTTAGATAGAAGTCTTTTGTGGTGAAATACTTATCTTTTTCCATATCTTGTGGCTATGATGCCTTGATATGGAAATCATCTCAGGGGAGTTTGGCTGGAAATTCCGACTTAATCAGCAATAAGTCGGAAAATACCACTCCAGTATTTTGGGGTGGGTAGTTGGTATCTCTCAACGACGTCGTAATAATTTCGTTTTAGCTTAGCTTGAAGCTTTTCTGTCTGTTTAAGGTAAATTTCTTCTAGTTCGTCTTCTGGTAGGTTTCCATATTTTTCTTCAATGAGATTTCCGGTTGCACGCTCAATTGCGGCAGATATTAGAGTGTTGTATTCACCACGGTTTTTATCATTATTGAGCATGATTAATGATTCTTCTACCCTGAGGAATGATTTGATTTTTGATCTATCTTGCGAGCTTATGTCATGACGTTTTCTTTTTAACACCCTGCTTATGCTCTTGTCTGGAGTTAAGTCGGATAAGAACTCTTGGGCATCGGTTAGTGCATTGAACACATCTTCTTTTGAGGTATTTATGCTTATTGGAATATATGTTCCTTGGGTTATTGGTGAAATGGCGGACGCTATGACGAAGTTTCTCTCAGCGATCAATCCGTTAGGTTTACGGTCAAACACAACGAAATCTACCAGTAGCTCGGGTGGAAGATTTAATTTAGTAGCCAATCTAATCTCGTCCTTTAGTAGTCTAGAGAGGATGAACCAGTTCATCATGGTAAAAACATGTGGGTCTAGCGGAGTGTTTTCTTTGTAGGTGGACTTCCAAGTATTGGCAAATTCATTTGCTAGGTCGAGATGGTTTTTCCCACTCCATTCGTATAGCGCTTTCTCATCAACAAATGGCCTTGTTATCCCAAGTTTCTCTCGGGCATTTATGGCTAGCTTGAAGGCAATATAGCTATTGAAAAACAACTGAACGCGAAGGGAGTAGTAATCTAACCCCTCAATTATTTTCATACTCATCTGGCTGAATCTTACTCCAAGAGTAGGTGTCTAGGTGGGTTTTAGGTTGAAAATTTGTTACTTAAACACATAATCTTGTCGTTTCACCTAAATTAGATTGACTTTTAATACAGTTCTTGATTTTTCAGCCTCAATGAAAGTCCAAAAAATACTGTAAAAAACTCTCAAAATTGTGTAGAAACACTATGCATATTAAGTATTTTGAGGCTAAAATAACAAATAATTTTCGGAGAGTTTTGACAGTTCCAGTTTCTTGTGATGAAAGTGATTATGACGTTGAGGCTAAATATCTAGTTGGGCAGGTGTTCAGGATTAATGTCTGTGAAGGTTTTTATGGCCTCCAAAGTTTTTTGGCGATTAACCTTTTAAGCGCATTAAATAACCATTTGAACAGTAACACCAAGAGGAAGCATATTGCTACAAGAATCCAGTAAATCCATCCTTGAGGATTGGGAGCAATATCAGCAATTAATCCACTGTCAGCCTCTAGAGTGAGGGCATAAAAGATGAACAAACCGACCGTGGCGACGGGGATACAGACAGCTACTAATCCAATTCGGATTATTGTAAAAATTAGTTTAATGATTTTCCTTAGGAGTTCCTTTCTCTTTTTTGTCATTAAGTTTCTTATAGACAACACCAATTATTAGTAGCGTTATGACCATGGATAGGGCATAGATGATTGGTGATGCGATTTCATAAGATTGTATGAATACGCCTAAGATGAAAGTTACAGGAAGCTGAACGAGGAAGAAGAATGGTGCCCCAATTAAGAAGGTGGAAATTACAGCTCTTGTGTTTCTGAAAAATATTGCATCGAGGAAGCACTTTATTCCAACCAATAGGATATTTGATTCTTTCTGGCTGCTAGTATTTTCGAGTTGGTGATTTTTCCATTGGCTTATTAGGAAAATGGCAGCAGTTATGGCTATTGATACGACTGCAAGCTCTATAAGTCCAAGCAATACGTTGTTTGTTTCTTGGTAAAACATGGGGAGAAAAACAAGGAGAGTAATGGCTAGTAGCCACTTGTGTTTTTTAATGAAGGCTTTGTATTGGTCGATCATACTTTTCTCATTATAACGCTATGTTTACTGCGTTGTCGTCAAGGACGGATACTACCACACTTATCTTGTGATATCCAAAGAAAAACTGAGCAAACTGATTGGGAAGCGAATTAGAGAGGAGAGGGAGAAAAGGGGGTTGTCGCAAGAAGCCTTAGCCGGTGACGCGGGTCTGTACAGGACTTATGTCGGTCACCTTGAAAATGGGAGGTATATGCCGACCATATTTACGATTTATCGTGTGGCTGAAGTGTTAAAGATCGATCCCCTGAGTTTGCTTAAGATTTAAATTGTTGAGTTTGACGACCTGCTCGATTAAATCGTCATTGTTGGTTACAATGGGTGTATGGCAAAGAAAATTAGGGTTGTAGACCTATTCTGTGGTATTGGTGGTCTAACCCATGGACTGATCAAGGAAGGTCTAGAGGTGGTGGCGGGAATAGACAACGATAATTCATGCAAGTTTGGTTACGAGCATAACAATAGGGCAAAATTTATCGGTAAAGATATTCTTGAGGTTACGGCTGGTGAGGTAAGTAAGTTGTTTGGTAAAGGGGCGATCAGAGTCCTTGCGGGATGTGCTCCTTGTCAACCTTTCTCCAGATTGAATCTTAAAGAAATAACAAAAAAGCAACTTCAGCCACTTGAAAAATTTGCACAGTTGATTGAGGAGGTTAAGCCAGATATTGTTTCCATGGAAAATGTTAGTGAGTTGGCAAAAATGGACAAATATCCCATTTTTAAGACTTTCCTTGATACCTTGGAAAGGAATGGTTACAGATATAAATATGAAGTTGTTGATGTTTCCGAATACGGCGTCCCCCAAAGCAGGAGGAGGCTTGTTTTGTTGGCTTCAAGATTTGGCGAGATTGAATTGGTGAAGCGGACACATAAAGACAACCGTGTGACTGTAAAAGACGTTATAAGAGATCTTGAGCCGATTCGGGATGGCGAAGTAAGTAGGAAAGACCCTCTCCATCGATCAAGAAAACTAAACGAGATTAATCTTAGGAGAGTAAAAGCTACTCCCCATGATGGTGGGGATTCGAGTGCGTGGAGTGAAGATCTTATTCTGAAATGTCACAGAAAAGAGTCTGGAAGTACTTATAAAAAAACTGTTTATGGTCGTATGCGATGGAATGAGCCAGCGCCTACAATGACGACACAGTGTGTTGGGTTGGGAAATGGCCGTTTTGGTCACCCAGAGCAGGACAGGGCAATTAGCTTAAGGGAAGCGGCACGGTTTCAAACCTTTCCTGATAACTATCAGTTTTTTGATCCAAATACTCCATTTGTGACTGCTCATATAGCTAGGTTTATTGGTAATGCCGTGCCTGTGAGGCTAGGGTCTATAATTGGGGCAAGTATAAAAATGCATATAAGTAGAAATGCCAAATCAATTCACATTTGAGTTATCACTAAGTGTCCTAAATCATTTAGGCAGAAACCTTTATAGAAGCTTCGTCACAATATTGGGGGAGGCGATCTCAAATTCATGGGATGCAGATTCAAATAAGGTCAACATATACATTGATCGTGAACACAACAGCCTGTGTGTTAGAGATGATGGTGTGGGAATGACTGCTGATGAATTTCAGAACAAGTTTCTGAGAATTGGCTATTCAAAACGTAATTCTGAAGGTAGTAGCTCACCTGCTGGTAGACCTTATATAGGTAGAAAGGGTATCGGGAAGCTCGCTTTACTTTCATGCGCTGACAAGATTCATGTCATTAGCAAAAAAAGTGGTGGTGAATATGTAGGAGGTGTGGTGGTTAACTCTGAGCTTGATGATGCAATCAGAGATGATTTATTGACTTCTCAATATCCACTGTCTGATATGGATATGAGCAAATTTGAGGACGTGATTGGTGGTCATGACCACGGGACAATAATATATTTTGAGAACATAAAAGATGGGGTTAAGAATAGTTTGACGTTTTTAAAGAAAGCTATTGCGTTGTATTTTCGTTTTTCGTTGATTGATCAATCGTTTAAGATTTTTTTAGGAGACGATGATGAAATTACTTACGCCGATCTCGAGGATTTATCGAGCAAAACAGAGTTTTTGTGGAAGGTAGGTGAATATGAGGATCCGTATGTAGAGAACTTAGAGGCTCGTTTTACTACAAAAGATAATGAGAAGAGGGGGATTGAAATTGATGGAGCTTATGGTTTTGTTGCCTCTGTAAAAAAGCCGCGTGATCTAAAAATCTTGACCACTGATGAGCGGGTGGGGGTTGACTTGTTTGTAAACGGGCGTTTGAGAGAAAGAGATATTTTGAAGCACATCCCCACAGCAAGGTTGGCGGAAAACTATTTATATGGACAGATTCATCTTGACGATATGAATGACGAGCAAGATCGTTTCACAAGTAGTCGTGAAAGCGTTGTAGCGGATGACGATAAATATGAGCAATTCTTGGAAGTAATGCGAAGTAAAATATTGGAGATTGTTAACGACTGGGATAAATGGAGAATTAAGCACAGGGAAGATGGGGATCAGGAAAACGATAATATGCCTAAGGCAGAGAGAAAGTCGAGAGAGCTGTTTAATCAGATCGCTGGAGAATATGAATTGCCATCGGGAAATGCTAATGCTGGAAAAGTAGATGCATGGGTTGATTCATTGGCTGATGACGCTCAATACAACTTTCGTTCGTATGCAGAGTGCTTTGTATCCGAGAATTTGCTTCGTAAGCATATTGAAGATGGCGGTGTGGCACCTACGTCTTGTATGAACCCCGATTTGCAGGGAAATACATGTGAAGATAGATTTGATGAAGAAGCTGGTAATACCAGCTTGTGTAGTTTTTGTAAGGCTGAGAGAAGTAAACAGGGATTGCAAATTCAAAAGAACGAAGCGGGAACGTCGATACAGATCAGAGAAGCAGAAGAGAATCCATTAATGTATATGGATTACATAGATCTAGCAAAGATAGCCGACGATGACATACTCAAAGAAGAAGATAAACCATATAAGCCATTGAGAAACTCGGTAATGCACACTTCGAGATTGACACAAGCTGCTAAGACGAAGTTGACCTCTGTTTTTGATAATGTTGTTGCGACTGTAAAGCAGTTGGTCGGGTCTAACAGTTGATATGACTCTAAAACGGGCTAGAAGAATCTTAGGGAAAAATGGGAAAGGGCTCACTGATGGAGAGCTTACAAAAGAGATTGAGATGGCAAGTTTTCTTGCGCAATTGGTTTTAAGTGTTGCGCGAACTAAAAAGCTGCCTTAGCCTTAATAAGCTATAATTTCGGTTGGGAATACATATTCTTGATTGAAGAAAAGAATGGCAAATAAGAATCTATCAAAAGCAAAAAACGCAAAGAACGATGAGTTTTATACTCAATTTCTCGATATTCAAAAAGAAATTGAGGCGTATCTGGAGTATGACCCTAACACTTTCCGTAGCAAAGTGGTTTATAGCAATTGTGACGATCCGTTTGAAAGCAATTTTTTCAGATACTTTGTACTTAATTTCAATAAACTTGGGTTAAAACAGCTTATTACCACAAGTTATAAACCATCGCCGGTAGCCAATACGCAACTACTGCTGTTTGGTGATGATATAACGCTTGCAAAATCTAAAGGACGTCCGAAAATAACGGCTAACAAATTTATTATCAACGAAGTTCGTGACCTAGATGGTGATGGTGAGTTTAATCTTAAGGATGTTGCTACCCAACTTAAATCAAATAAACACAACGAGTGGTGTCCTTTAGAGGGAGACGGTGACTTTCGTAGTGATGAGTGTATAGAACTCCTAAAGCAATCGGACATTGTGGTAACCAATCCTCCATTTAGTCTCTTCCGAGAGTATGTTAGACAACTTGTGGACTACGACAAGAAATTTGTTGTTATTGGCAATATGAACGCAATTACTTATAAGGAAATTTTCCCACTAATTAAAACAAACAAATTGTGGCTGGGAGCAACCGGAAATGGTAGTGATATGGTTTTTGCAGTGCCAAATGGTACTGAAATAGCGGAGTCTGATAGGCAGAAGGCGGCCAGACTGGGGTATGTTGGGAATTATACGAGACTTGGCAATTCTTGCTGGTTCACAAACCTTGATCATGGGAGACGTCATAAACCGCTGCCATTAATGAAGGAAGCTGATGTAATAAAATTCAGCACAAAGAAGCCGTTTGAAAAATATGACAACTACGATGCAATTGAAGTTTCAATGGTTAAAAATATCCCCAGTGATTATGGTGGTGTTATGGGTGTGCCTATTAGTTTTCTGGATAAATATAATCCTGATCAATTTGTGATTTTAGGAGCGACACAGAGAGGCTGTCACGACGAGGTTCCTGATACGAAAAAATACGATGATTATTGGGAAGTTAGACAAAACGGCGAAAGAACAGGATCATCTGGAGGAAAAACGAATGAAAACGCAAATTTGGTGGGTAACGATGGTAAGAAGAACTATTTTATAAATAATGAGGGTCGTATAATTCAGTCAGCCTATCAAAGAATCTTTATAAGGCGCAAAAATAAATAATATGCATACAACATTAAGGACTACTATTTCTGTAAAAGATATATGTGATGGTTTTGTATACAACGAATTGGAAGGTAAAGGACTGTTCGGTTTATCTGGCAATCTGACTATCCAACCCGAATATCAACGAAATTATATTTACGCTTCAGATGGTGGAAAAAGAGAGATAGCGGTCATTGATTCTATACTTAGAGATTATCCTATTGGCTTAATTTATTTTAATAAACTTTCCGACGATAAGTTAGAGGTTTTAGATGGTCAACAGCGTATCACTAGTATTGGACGTTTTGTCACAGATAAATTTGCAATTAAAGACGAGAATGGAATGGAACAGTATTTCAGCGGCTTGGCAAGTGATAAGAAAACCAAGATATTAGAGACAAAACTGCTGATCTATGAATGTGAAGGAGCAGAAAGTGAGATAAAAGAATGGTTCAAAACAATCAACATTGCCGGTGTTCCGCTTAATGATCAAGAATTATTGAACGCGGTTTATTCTGGGCGTTTTGTAACTATGGCTAAAGAGGAGTTTAGTAATAGTCAAAATGCTAACATCCATAAATGGAGTGCTTACATAAAGGGGAGTGTTAACAGACAAGAGTTTTTGGAGCGAGCTCTTGAATGGGTGAGTAGGGGAAAGATTGGTGATTATATGAGTCTTCATCGTAATGATGGTGACATTGATGAGCTAAAAACCTACTTTAATACTGTAATTGACTGGGTATCGAGTGTCTTTGTAGATGTCGAGAGTGAAATGAGTGGATTAGAGTGGGGAAGAATGTACGAGCAATATCGTGAAAATACCTATAACCCCATCAAAATATCAGAAGATGTACATAGACTTTACGGAGACCCTTATGTAAAAAATCGTAAAGGAATTTTTGAATATATACTTGGTCGTTCTAAAAACGCGAGATTGCTGGATGTCAGGGTTTTTGATGAAGTAACTAAGAAGTCGGTTTATACAAGACAGACTGATTTGGCAAGATCTAAGGGTGAATCGAACTGTCCCCTTTGTGCAATTGGTCATGACGCTGCTAAGTCTAAAGTTTGGGAGTTTGGAGAGATGGACGCTGACCATGTAGCAGCGTGGAGCAAGGGCGGGGCAACTAACCCCAGTAACTGCCAGATGCTCTGCAAAACGCACAATCGAGCAAAAGGAAATCGATAATGTATCTTTTAGTTGTGTATCGGGGTATCAACAGAGTTCCTTATTTGGTCTAGTACGGGGAGCATTTTTGTATACTTAATATTATGTCCAAAAATCCTTTGATAAATGCGCTAAGCGCTTCAGCCTATATTATCCTTGTTGTCACTGTAATGACTTTTGTGACGCAACCCTTAAAAAACAAACCAGATACTTTTTTTGCTCCGATCACAATGTTATTTGTATTGACCCTTTCTGTTGCTGTAATGGCATACTTGTTTTTTTATCAACCACTTCTACTTTTTATTGAAGGAAAGAAAAAAGATGCAGTAAATCTATTTGTGAAGACAGTAGGAATCTTCGCCGTTTTTACAACTGTAGTTTTGATATTACTTTTTTCGGGTTTGATTTAGGTTTTAGTTATTTATAATAGTGACTTTGTAAAGTAAATTACTTTTGTGTTAGGATGGTTTTATGTTTAACAAGATAATCGTTGGATTTTTCTTTACGATATTGTTGTCAGGATGTAGTCTGCAGGAAACTGGTTCCCCAAATGTTGCAAATCAAAACGGGGAAAATGTAGATAAACAGGGACAAGGGAGCGTTGGAAAATGTAAACAAGAGGCGGTGGCAATTGAAGGTTATGGAGATAAGGGAAAGAGATTGAGTAATTGTTTTGTGGAATATCCTGGAGAGCCGTCAAGACAGGATAAAAGTTATTATGTTTTAGAAGATGTCTGCGGACAGTTTACCAAGGAGTTTATTCAAAATGCTTTAGGAAAACCGATATTAAGGATTCAACCTCCTGAACATGACAGCCTGTTTAACTGTAGGTATTATTTTGATGATAAAGATAATCATGTGCTATTGGTATTTGAGTATTTGAAAATAGAAAACCAAAAAAAGGGTCAGGAAGAAATGGGTAGAAGAACGGAAGTGAGCGACAAAATTCCCATGAGAAATATGCTGGTGTGGCAACCAAATGGTTTGCTAAACAATATTTATTTGGTACTAGGAGATGAGAAGTTTATCAGCATTGACCGATCTTCCGGATCCGGATTGACACCAGATGAGCTAATTAATTTTGCGGCAAATATTGCAAAAGAGATTAAAGATTATAAATAAATAAAGGAAATAATATGCAACCGGAAAAAATAATAGTTTTTGGACCAATAATTGTCTTTTTTGCCATTTTTGGTTTGATTGTGTTGGGTTTTGTTTTATTTATTGTCAAGATAATTAGGAAAACCAAAAACACTTACTGGAAGGGGAAGATAATTGATAAAAACTATCATGAAACTGAGGATATGGAAGACCGAAAGACAGATCATTTTGTTTTGGTAGTTGATGTTGAGGGAAGCCGGGTACGGAATGTGGAGGTAAATAGAGCGCTCTACGATAGCTGTAAAGTGGGGGATGTATTGGAGAAACCGTTGGGTAAATTGAACCCTGTTAAGGTTAAATGAGAGGCTTGATTGGTTATATTTTTGCCCCCAGACTTAATCGTTTGGTGGTGTGGGGTGGTCTGTTGCTCTTGGTTGGGTTGATTTTGCTACCTATTTTGATTGGATTTCCTTTGCTGGTGGTTGGGAGTTGTTTGTTTACTGTGGGAGCAATGATCTCTGTGGTTGAGCGTTTTCCGGGAGGTAAAAAGATGGTTGGGTATTACAAGGAGATGTTTGTGCGGATGGGGAAGTTTTTAAAGATATTGATTAAGAAAGCCGTGGAATATATTGAGAGCGTGATTTGATGAAGTATGTTGGCTGAAAGATCTGTGATATCATTCGGGTAAGTTCTTTGAAAGGAGACCGAATGAAAATAATTGCAGAGTACGCAATTATCCCAATGGGTACAGAGGTGAGCGTATCCAGGTATGTGAAGGAGTGTGAAAGGATCATCTCGAGCATGGGGATAAAACACATGGTACATGCAAACGGAACTAACCTTGAGGGTGATTTTTGGTTGGTGATGGCGATAGTTTTCATTTGTACACTTCGAGTTCATGCGATGGGCGTTCCGAGGATGAAAACGCTTCTGTCTTTTGGAACGAGGACGGATCGGGATCAAACAATGGAAGAAAAGGTGAAGAGTGTAATGGGGGATGAAAAGGATAATACCGAGGGATGACCTCGGTATTTTTTGGGGTCTTGACAAGTAATTAGCACTCGTACTATATTAGTGCTAAAGTTAGTAATTTGGAGAAAGAAAGGGGGTGAGCCAAATGGCTTTTGATCTAGTACCAAGCAGACTTTTTTCGTTTCCTTCGATGCATATGCCTTCGATCTGGGACGATGAAGATGAGTGGTTGAAACCAGTTTCCTCAAACGGTTTGTCGATCTCAGAAGATGAAAAAAATGTTTATGTTGAAGCATCTTTGCCGGGTATTGACCCTAAAGATGTGGAGATGACCTTTCAAGATGGATACCTTTGGATAAGAGGTGAAGCCAAAGAAGAAGAAACTGACAAAAAGAAAAAATATTATCGTCAGTCTTCCAAAGCCTTTTCTTATCGAGTGGCAGTACCAGGAGATGTTGATGAAAAGGTAGAACCAATTGCTTCAAGTAAACACGGAGTAATGACGATAACTTTTTCCAAGTCTCCAAAGACTCAACCAAAGAAGATTCAGATTAAGATGAAATAATTTTTGGTGAATAAACTCCGCTCTTCAGGGGCGGAGTTTTGGGTTAAAATGGGGGACTTATGAAGAAGTGGATTGCGGAAGAGTTGGCGGAAAAAAAGGGAAGAGTAACTCTTGTTCGAGTACTGTTAAGATTTTGGTTGCCTTTTAAAAAATATCCTAATAATGGTGTTTGGAGTTATATATTGCAGGTTGAAGATGGGGTGGTTGTATTTGATGTGGGGGCAGAGAAGGGTGTGAGGATTAAGAAAACAAAGAATGTGACGAAAGTAATGGAAGTTGTTGAGGAGTATTTTCCGGGTCAAAAAATTAGAGAGATATTGTTGTCTCATTATCATTATGATCATGCCGGAGGTGCACCACTATTGCAAAAAATGGCAAAGGAAAAATGGGGGTATAAACCGTTGATTAGGATACATAAAAATGATTGCCAAATAAAAAAGATTTGGAAAGTAAAAAAGTCATCACTGGTAAAATTATTTGAAAAATCGGGAGTGAAGGACTGGGAGATGGGAAGATGGCTAAGAGATGGGGAAAGGATAAGGAATAGTGATTGGACGATAAAACACACTCCTGGTCATACAAGCGGAACAATAAGTTTGGTTAATGGAAAAGAAAAAATTGTGATTGGCGGTTGGTTGAATGAGGAAATTGAAAATAGACTGATCGGATGGTTACAGGGAAAGTTTATTGATGAAGATAAGAGTAATTATTGCAATACAAGAAAGGTGGTTAATAGGCTGAAGTGTTTGGGGTATCAAAGATACTATCTACACCCGATGATAAAAAAAGGAAGAATAAATCCACCGAGCTCTAAACTTTTTGTAGAGAAATACCGAGACCTCTCTCGCCGGTATGGACGGCGATAGTCGGGCCAGCATCGATGATGAGGATTTCTTTTGAATAAATGCGGGAGAGATTTTCTTTGAGTAAAGCGGCACCTTCGGGAAAGTTGGTATGAAGAATCGCCAGACGAGTGATATCTTCTTTGGTGTTTTCAACTCTTTTGATAATTTCTCGCTGAACGTGGCCATCAGTACGGACAAGATTTTGAAACTTGATCTCTCCATTGACAATACCGGCGAAAGGTCGAAGTTGCAGTTTGGAGCCGAGATATCTGGCGACTTCAGGGAGCCGGCCTCCCTTGACGATGTTTTCGAAGGTGGAAAGAGAAGTAAAAGTTTCGATTTTGGGAATAGTTTCGAGGGTAATTTTCTTAATATCTTCTAAGGGATAACCTTCTTCGGCAAGGGTGGCTGCTTGCTGTGCTAGAAACCAAATACCGGCGGAGACCTGTCGGGAGTCAATCACTTCAAGGAGGAGATGAGGATTGTCTACTCGAACAATATTTGAAGCTAAAACAGCGGATTCCCAAGCGGTGGAGTGCTTGGAGGTGATGTGAATTGAAATAACCGGTTGATTTTCTTTGGCATTTGCTTCGTATAGAGGAACTAGCCTGCCAGTGATGACTCCTGAAGTTTGAGGTAGTTTGGCATTATTGCGCATTTTTTCGTAGAAGGAAGCAGGAGGAAGATCAGCATTATCTTGATAAGAAACCCAGTGATTTTTTTCAAAAAACTTTACGTCTAGAGGAACAATGGAGAGATCGTGTTCGTTGGCCAAAGATGATTCTGGCCTTACGGAACAGCCTGAGTCAGTAATAACAGTAACTTTATTTTCGATACTCATGCACTATTAACTTGAGCATATCATATAGAATGGATATTGGATGAATGGTTTACCGTTGATTTTGTCTGCCTTACCCTTTGGCCTATTTTTATTTGGGCTGTTTTTTAAAAAACTGACTTTGCCAAAAATTTCGATGATCGTGTTGACGGTGGAAACGTTAATCCAGATCTTTTATTGGAAGATTGTACCGGTATATTTATTAAACTCTTTGGTGAAAGGTTTCTTCGTAGCCTTTGATATATTTTTGATTGTGTTTGGAGCGGTGTTCTTTTTGGAAGTATTGAAGAATTTGAGAGTGATTGAGAATATTGGGTTTTATCTGGAGTCTGTGGCGAAGGATTTTCGGGTGCAGACGATTCTTTTGGCATGGTTTTTTATTAATTTTATTGAAGGAATGGCGGGGTTTGGAACTCCTGGTGCGGTGGTAGCTCCAATATTAATTAGTTTGGGTTTGTCACCAATGGTAGCTGTTGTCATTTCGGTCTTAGGAAATAGCAGTGCGGGTGCTTTTGGGGCCGTAGGTACCCCGATAAGAGTAGGTTTTGCGGGTTTGGATACGACTGGTGTTCCGTGGAATACGGTTTGGCTAAATGCAGTAGGGATTTTGATACCAGTTTTTATGATTTTGGTTTTGGCGAGAGAAGAAAAGGAAAATAGAAGACAGTTCTTTTTTGAAATTTTACCGTTTGCTTTGTGGTCCGGATTTTTATTTGTTTTAAGTTCTGTTTTAACTGTTGGTTTTGGACAAGAGTTTGTATCGGTGATAGGATCGTTGGCGGCCATTATTTTGGTGGTTTTGACGACAAAAAAAGGCATATTTGTGCCTAAAAATGTACGAGTGTTGAGGAATAATAGAGCGATAAAAATGACTCTACCTTTAAAGAAAGTGTTACTTCCTTACCTATTGGTTTTTGTTTTGTTACTGGTTGGAAAATTAACACTGAAATCAGTAGTGATTCATTTCCCTTGGGACTACCAGTACTCTTTAAATCTTTTTAATCCGGGAGTAATATTTTTTGTGGCTGGCCTCCCCCTTGTTTTTTTGTGGCATGGTCAGAGTTTTTTCAAAGCGAGTATGAAAACGGCACTAGTCAGAACGGTCGATCCATTTATTGTGATTTTGGGAATGTCAACAATGACACAGATGATCGTAAATTCGGGAAATAATTATTCAGGACTGCCTTCGGTATTGTTTTTGATGGCAGAGAACTTGAGAAAAGATATTTTGCCATTTGTGGCACCATTTATCGGAGCGTTTGGGACAATGATTTCCGGAAGTGTGACAATTTCCAATATTTTGTTTGGAAATATTTTGTTTTCGGCAAGTCGTTTGTTTGGAATTGAGAGCGCAAAGATATTATCTTTGGAAATTTCCGGTGCAGCGATGGGTAATACAATGGCAATTGCGGACATTATGGCGGCCGAAGCAGTAACGGGGATGGAAAACAAGACAAGGAATATTATGGCTAGAGTTGTGGGGCCTTGTATGGTTTGCCTGTTAATTTTGGGAGTTGTGGGGCTGTTTATTGTCAGGTGATACCATTAAAGTATGGCAATATATTGGGAAGATAAATTAAGTGTGGGGGTAGAAGTAATTGATACACAGCACAAGAAATTCATCGAACTTTTGAATGAGTTGTCTGAGGCAATTACCTCAATGAAAACTTCAGAAACGATAGAAAAGATATTAGATGGTCTAGATCAATATGCGGTGTACCACTTTGAAACAGAGGAAAAATATTTTAAAGAGTTTCATTTTGAAGGAGCTGAAGAACATATCAGAGAGCACAGAAATTTTGTAGAGAAGCTAGGGGAAATAAAAAAAGGTTACAACACAGATCGATTAAAAATGTCGATAAAGCTTGTCGAGTTTATGACTGATTGGTTGATAAATCATTTAGAGATGATGGATAGAAAATATGTGGAGTGCTTCAGTCAGCACGGTCTTCGATAAAAATCCTGAGAACGATTGAGTCTTGGTATGTAAGATTTGTTATAGTTTATGTAGATGGATGTTGAAATTACGATACAAAATGTATCGCTTGTGGGAGATTGGGAACCAATAGATGAAGCAAAAGGTGTAGTGCTTTTTGTACATGAAAGCAAAAATAACCAGCTATATCTGAGGAATACTTATGTGGCAAAAGAGTTGCAAAAGAAAGGGATAGCAACTTTGTTGTTTGGTTTGTTGACCGAAGAAGAAGACAAAACGAAAGAACTACGGTTTGATATTGATTTATTAACGGAGAGACTAATCGGGGTAACTAAGTGGTGCATGGAAAGCGAGAAGATTAATGGTATAAAAATTGGATATTTTGGATCAGGTACATGGACGGCAGCGGCCCTTTCTGGGGCGGCATATTGGGGAACAAAAATCGCAGCGGTAGTCTCTTGGGGAGGAAAACCGAATTTGGTTTTGAACGAACTGGATCTAATAGAGGCGCCAACATTATTGATAACTGGAGGTGAGGAGAAAGAGATAATCGACTTAAATAGAAAAGCATATATTAAGCTTGGTTGTATAAAAAAGATGGAAATTGTACCGGGGGCGACGCATTTGTTTGAGGAACCTGGTGCTTTTGAGAAAATAGTTGAGTTAGCGGGAAATTGGTTTGAGAGATGTTTTTTAGCGAATGGCGTTGAGAAGCGAATAGCCACCAATGGCCAAGAGAAGAGATCCAAGCAGATTGCTTAGAAAGGCGGTCCAGAGATATCTTCTTAGGGGAACTCGATAAAAACCTCCCATAAGTGAGACTATTTTGCCGCCAAACTGGGGAATAAGGCGACCGCCGAGTAGAAACCAAATAGAGTCGGCAGGAAATTTTCCGAGACCGAAGGGAAGATTTTTTTTGGTCTTTTCAAAATTGGCAACTTCTCCAAGACCTTTGCCAATGAAGTACTCAATAATGGAGGCAAGATTGTTCCCAAGCCAAGAAACAAGTACGCCAATAAAAGATCCAAAGAGAGCACCGTTTAGAATGACGATGGGATCGGTGGGAATTGGAGTAGCCGAGAGAATTCCCATAATGAGAATGGAAAATAGTGGGGCGTAAATACCTAGAGCAGGAATAATTTTCTCGATGGATTTTATTTCGCGGTTAAAGACGACAATGAGAACAATTGGTAAGGCAAAAATTACGATAGAAATTAGAATGTTACGAATTTTCTTGCGAGTGTCTGTTTTCATCGACTTTTTCATTATAGCTTTTGGAGAGATAAAAGGGGAGATTGGTATATAAGTCTTGACTTTGAAGCTGGTCATGTTAGGATAATTACATTAATAGTTTAAAGGGCTGGAGACCTAATACTTATGGATAGATATTCCGTAAAGTGTCCTGTGCCCGGATGTCCAAAGGTGTATGTTTTAGAAGCGATAGATTGGGAAGAGGCGTTTAAGAAGGCGTATGAGAAAGGGAATCAGCATATATTGATGAAGCACCCAGATTTTCCTGATTCACCGATAAGAGAAGAAATGGCGCGGGAGTATGCGAAAGAGTACTTAAAGAAAATTTGATAGGTTTTGTTTGGTGAAATAATGGGGCGATTTGTGCAATAATGGTTATGTTAACAATTGGGAAAGAAATGAAAAGTCCTGCCAAAAAAAAGAAAAAAGTTACCAAAGGTGTGTTGGGTGCTGTGATTGCCGGTGTTGCCGGAGTAGTTGCTGGTGCAGCTGCCGTGTTTTTGTCTGAGAAAAAAAATAGAGAAACGGTGAAGAGAGTGGTGAATAAAACCGTGAAACGTGGAAAGACGAGTATTGCCAAGGCAGAAAAAACTGTTGTAGCAGCAAAAAAGAAGTTAGTGAAGAAATAATTCCTTTGGATGATTGGGGCTCTTATTTGATGAGCCCCAATTTTTTGCCAACAAGAGCAAATTGTTTGAGACCGAAATCAAGATCTTTTTGGGTATGTGAAGCCGAAGGCATGACCCGAATTCTGGCTTTTCCCTTGGCAACCATGGGAAAGAGGATGGGTGTAGCAAAGACTCCCTTGTTGAACAGCTCGGTGCTGAAACTTCGAGCAAGATTTTCATCACCAATCATAACCGGAGTAATGGGAGTTTCTGAATTGCCTGTGTTAAAGCCCAGTTTTTTAAACCCTTTTTGCAAATAAGCGGCATTTTTCCAGAGTTTTTTTACCAGGGATGGGTGTTTGGTAACAGTGTCGATTGAGGCGATAAGGGCAGCCGTATCGGGAATAGAGAGACCTGTTGAGAAAGAAAATGGACGAGCCTTTTGCTTGTAGTACTCAATTAACTTCTGATTGCCGGCAAGACAACCGCCAAGCACACCAAAAGCCTTTGAAAGAGTACCGATCTCGATATCGACTTGACCATGAAGATTAAAATGGTCGACAATTCCCCGACCATTTTTGCCGATAACACCTTCGCCGTGAGCATCGTCTACCATAGTAACAGCACCATATTTTTTGGCTAGTTTGACAATTCCGGGTAGGGGAGCAATATCGCCGTCCATGCTAAAAACACCATCGGTAACAATAAGAATGATTTTGTCGTGACCATCTTCTCTCTTTGTCTTTTGAACTTCTTTGGCTTCTTTTAATTTTTCTTCAAGACCTTGGAGATCGTTGTGGGGATAGATATACTTTGTCTGGACTTGTGAAAGACGAATGGCGTCAATAATTGAGGCATGATTGAGCTCATCACTGATAACAATATCTTCTTTGTCAATAAGCGTTTGAATAGCGACAAGATTGGCAACGAAACCGCTTGGAACGATCATAACTGAGTCAACTTTTTTGAAGTGAGCCAGTTTCTTTTCTAGAAGTTCATGAAGAAAGGAATTCCCGGAGAGGGTTCTGACGGCACCAGCTCCGACGCCGTATTTTTTGATGGCGGAAATAGCAGCAGTTTTTACTTGAGGATGAGAGGCCAACCCTAGGTAGTTATTTGAACAGAGATTTAGTACTTTCTTTCCGTCTGCCTTGATCCATGGACCTTGAGGAGAAGATACAAGACGATATTTTTTGAGAGTGTGTGAAGCGGTGAGTTCATCTATGGTTTGATTAATCCTTTGGAGTGGGTCTTTCATGGGTTTAGTTTATCATGTTATGATAGTGATATATGGTACAAAATGAGAGTGAAACCGATCGAATCGTGCGTGTAGTTTTGGGAACAGTATCAATATTGATTGCCTACAGCACCCTGGAAGGTTTGTGGTTTTATGTGCTGGGTGTTTTGGGTTTGATATTAGTAATAACAGGGCTGACCGGATTTTGTGCAATCTACAAATTGTTGGGTATATCTACAAAAAAAATAATATACTGAGGATATGGATAAAACTCTTGAGTTGGTACTAATTATTATTTCGGCAGTCTTTGTGTTGTATACGGCAGCGGTAGACCCGGCGGCTTCATTGGTAGTAGCCTTGATAGCTTTGGTCTGTTTGATTGGATACAGATTAATGTTTAAAGAAATGGGAAGGAAGCCGGCGACAAAGAAAAAGATAAAGATGAGAAAATAATTATTTTCTTTTTGAGTGTGAGGATTGTTTTGAAGAAGAGCTTATGGCAAATTTCTGACGAGAATGTTTGTCTTTCTGAAGAGTGGAATAGTCTGGGTGGACAAATGGTTGGGAGACGTAGACAGGATACTCGGCTTGATCAATGGAGCTTTGATCATAGTAAGCGAGACAGTTATCGCGAACTCTGATGCCGATTATCCAGGGACAGATCTCAGTTTCTCCAGTGGAACGAATTGGAACAGAAAGTTTAATGGGGTCACAGTAACCGACGATAAAAACTTCATCTCCCCAGCGATCAGTGGTTAGTCTGATCCGTGGGTCATCATCTTCATAAAAATGATCTCTACGACTTAAACCCTCAACATCTCGAGCAAAACGCTCACTAGTCCAATGATTAGAAATACTGTCCCTTTTTTCTGTCATTAATTTCCATTGTAGTCAATGATTTGATTAATGATAGGGGGTATTTTATTACAGTTTTGTGCTTCCAGGAGATCAGGTTAAAAGAACTACCCAAACGACGATGGCGAGAATAAGGCGGTAGATGGCAAAGATGGAGAAACTGTGTTTACTGACGAAGGAAGTAAAAGCCTTAACGGCCAACATGGCTGAAAGAAAAGAAAAGAGAGAACCGATGAGTAAAATGAGATATTCGTGAGACGAGAAGAGGATGCCCGTTTTTAGAAGATCATAACCACTGGCTGCAGCCATTGTAGGAATAGCCAAAAGAAAAGAAAATTCGACTGCTTCAGTTCGAGACAAACCATTTGCAAGACCACCTACGATGGAAGCTGCCGATCTGGAGACGCCGGGGATCATGGAGAGAGATTGAAAAAGACCGATGGAGAAAGAATTGCCGATTTTTAACTGACTGATTTTTTTGGATCCGGATTTTAGTTTGGGTAAACGATCAACAATAAGTAGGGCGATGCCTCCCAAAAAGAGTGCGGCACAGGTAATACTAACGTTATCTAGGAGAAAACCCTTAACAATTTTATATAAAGTGGCACCGAGAATACCTGTTGGAATAAAGGCAAAAATAATCGGTTTCCATAAGGAACGAGAAAGAAAAATCTTTTTCCAGTAGAGGACTACAACAGCAAGAATGGCAGAAAGTTGGATGATAATGTTAAAACTTTTGGTGAATTCGGAAGGCGCAATGTTTAAGAATTTTTCCGCAAGGATAAGGTGGCCGGTACTGGAGATGGGGAGGAATTCAGTAAGTCCTTCGATAATAGCAAGAATGATAGTTTGAAAATAAGTCATAGGTAATTATATGTCTCTTGGTGTAACATGAGAATAATGTTCTTTGGTAAAAAAAAGAAAATTGTTGGTTTAGCTTTGGGGAGTGGTGGAGCAAGGGGTTTGGCACATATTGGGGTAATTCGAGCGTTGGTGAGAAACAAGATTCCAATTGATATGATTGCCGGTTCAAGTTCGGGAGCTTTGATTGGTGCGTGGTATGCGTGTTGGAAAGACTTGGAGAGAATGGAAAAAACAGTTCAGAAGGTAACCTACAAAGAGTTAGTAAAAGTATTGATTGATCCCGACTGGGGTGCAGGTTTGATTAAAGGTAAAAAAACTTTAGATTTTTTTGAGGAGATATTTGGAGGAAAGAAAATTGAAGATTTACTTGTTCCTTATCGAGCTGTAGCGACAGATTTACAGACGGCAGAAAATGTAATTTTTGATAAAGGGGATTTGGCAGAAGCGGTGAGAGCTAGTATCTCAGTTCCCTTAGTGTATTCGCCGATAGAGATTGGTGATCAATTGCTGGTTGATGGTGGAGTATCGAGTCCTGTTCCAGTAGAGATACTAAAAGAAATGGGAGCAGACGTGGTGATTGCGGTTAACTTAGATAGTGTGTATTTTTATGAAGGAAAAAAGAAAAATGGTTCGTTTTCTACGGTAGATATTTTGAAAGATAGTTACTTTGCATTAAGGTATAACTTGGCCAAAAAAGAAGTAAGAATGTCAGACGTGGTGATTGAACCAAGAATGAAGTATGTGGCCGATTTTGATTTTGTTCAAGGAAAAGAAGCTGTTGAGGCAGGAGATCAAGAGACCGAGAGACAGATGGAAAAAATTAAAAGACTAATTTGATTGTTCAGAGATCTTTTTAAGTTTTTCCAGGTCGTTGACGACAAACTGAGAACGTTTGGTGGTTACAGCACCGCTTTTTTGTAGTTTACTCATTTGGACACTTGTGGTTTCACGAGTAAGACCGACCAAGTTGGCGATGACGCGGTGAGTGGCAGGAAAGTTGACAATGAGCTTATCGTTCTTCATGGTCCCGTAGTCATGGGTAAGCTGAAGAAGAACGGAGGCGATTTTACTTAGGGCGTTGCCGTTGATAATGTTTCCTTGATTGACAAAGTAGTTTAGGAGAGAGCCGAAGAAAAAATCCATAACGTCGAGAGTAATCTGTTTGTCATTACCAATGAATTTTTTAAATTCGGAGTAGGGTGCAGCATAAACCTCAACTGGAGTCAGGGCTTGGAAATAGAAATCATTACGGTGATTGGAGACAAAGTGAATAACGGACATGGTAAAGAGAGGTCTAAAGAGATTGATGGTGCTTTCTCCTTTTGGAGTGATGGTGTAGGCGCGTCCAAAACCAGATTTGTTGAAGTAGACGTATTCAAACTTATCACCTGGTTTGAGGATAATTTGCCCCTTGGAATATTTGTGAACGGGGAACTGAGAAAAGAACTTTTTTAATTTGATGTATTTTGCTTTGGTCATACGTAATTCGTTATTATATACTACAAAAAAATTGTAATGCTGTAGCTTTAGAAAAGGAAAAATTAACTTTGAGGATAGGGAAGACAAGAGAAAATAAAATGTGTAGAATAAAGTATGTCAAAAAAGCAAAATGTAGGAGTTAATACTAAAGGTTGGGAGAAGAGTATGGAGGACTTATTTACGAAGAAATTACCGGCGTTGCCAAGTAACATAAAAGAGATTATTGTCCGTTACTGCCCTTGGGCTTCGGTGCTTTTGATTGTGATGTGCTTGCCAACTTTGTTTATGGCTTTAGGTCTATGGTCAATTTTGGCTCCGTTTGCCTATTTGGGTTATACCTATCATTACGGATATGACATAACCTGGTGGATATCTATTGTGAGTACCGGTTTGTCAATTTGGGCTTTACCGGGATTGTTTAAGAGACGAATGATGTCTTGGAAATTGCTGTTTTACTCATCTTTGGTGATGGGACTTTATTACCTATTGTCGTTTAATTTGGGTGGATTGGTGATCGGTACAGGATTATCGCTTTATATCCTGTTTCAGGTGAAGAGTTACTATAAATAAAAACCTTTATAGAGTTACGATTAGGAAGCGAGGTTTATTAAAGGAGTCGTTTTCAATCCGACAAGAGAGATTTTTGGGAATAGAAAAACTTTTTGGGGTGTGAGTATCGTCGATTTCTAAAATCGCCTGGCCATTTTTATTTAGGTACTGGGGGAGTTGATCAAGAAGAGCGTTGATAAAGAGATTGCCTTTGGGACCACCATCTAATGCGAGATGGGGTTCGAAATCTTTGACTGACGGATCGAGACTATTGATATTTTTGGAAGGAATATAGGGGAGATTGGCGAGAATAAGATCGAATTTGACAGGAGGAAAATCTCTTAGGAGGTTTGATTTTTGGAAAAAGATATTTTCGGGTGAGTGAAGAAGTTTTTGAACATTGAGATTGGCCACCTTGAGAGCTTCGGCGGAGATATCGGAAAGAAAAATAGTGTAGGGAATTTGGCGTTTTTTTAACGTGTAAGCGAGAGAGATACCGAGACACCCAGATCCGGTGCCAATATCAGCAATGACGGGATGAGCAAGCTCGTGATCATCTATGAATTGAAGTGCTTCGGCAACTATTTGTTCGGACTCGATTCGGGGGATAAGGGTAGCAGGAGTAACTAAAAAATCGAGACCGAGAAATTCGGCGTGGCCGGTGGCATACTCGACTGGCTGATCGCCGATTGAACTAGGATCAATTTGAGGAGCAAAACGACGAAGATGGTTTTGCTCGTAAGGTGAGAGATTTCTTTTGGTCACTCTTTTATTATATCCTGATTTAACGGATAAAAATACCCTATAATTTGACTTTTGAGGCAAAATGTGGTAATATATAGGTTGTAGGTTGAACACTAAAACTCTGAGGAGAAGAGATGAAGAAAACAATTTTTGTGTTGTTGGTGGTTGCGACTCTGCTGATTGTTGGTTGTTCAGCAGTAAAGGCTGACACTGGCAGTGATCCATTCTTGCTCTCCGATGATTCGGAGTACGTGGGAAAGGTAATATTCAGAACAAAAGTCTATGGAGATACAGTTACCTCTGATTCTCTTTATTGGACGGCTTGGGATTTGTTCTGGCCAGGAGATGATTGCTTCGTGGACGGAGTGAATACGGTGAGTATCTCCGGGCTGTATTACATGTCCGGATATCACTGGGAAGTATCAGACAATACATATTGCATCGTCAAGGATTAGGTATTTAAGCCGCTTGGAAACAGGCGGCTTTTTTGCTGTTTTAGGGAGTGGCGAAGGTATATTCCTCTGTAGAAGTGGTCTTGCCATTAACGACAATGGTAATGACATATTTGTAGAGAGTACCCGGTTGGAGGTTTTCGATATTGAGAAGATGATTTGTTTGAGCATTTGGAGAGATGTCAAAAATCTTGTTAAGGATTTCGGGATCTCCTTCGGTGAATTTCAAAGAGGTTTGGGCGGCATTTTTGGTAGAAAAAGAGATAAGGACCTGAGTGCCTGAGATTGGGGTGATAAGGGGAGAGGTAAGAATGTCGCTGGCTTTGATACGAGACTCTTGAGTTGTGCCCAACTCTTTAATAATCGTGGGGAGAGCTGCGACAGCAGTAAAGACAATAACAAGAGGGATGATAACGGCGAAAGCTGACTTTAGGGGAATACCCCAAAGTTTGTGATAATAAATTTTTGCCTGTTGAGCTTTTTTGAATTGAATAAGCTGATCTTTGGGGAAGAAATCACCGTGATTGTTGGGACAAGAAAAAACGGTAACAGTTTGAGGTACAGAGTCGTCTTTGATACTAGACATTGTCTGACCGCATTTGGGACAGACAGGGTGAGAAACGGGTACTGTTTTTGACTTTGGTAGAACAGAGTCGATGTTTTTGGCGGTTTCGGCTGTGATGAAATTAGCCAAGTATGGATCTAAGAAATGACCACCACAGTTTAGACACTCGGCAATGTTTTTTGATTGCCCATCTTGAGTATCAATATTGATATAAGAGAGATCTGAGCCACAGTGAGGACAGGTCATGAGTTCATTTTAGCAAAGATAGAGATAATATTTTTCTGAGACATATCACCAATATTCTTTGTTGGCCACCGGTAATCCGGACTCTCCTGCGGAGTCCGGTCACCTCGATTCTCGGTGTAAATTTCTCAGAGTACTGAGAACCAAGCAATTTACACCTGCGAAACGTGTCACAAAGAACATTTGGTTCATGTTTTTAACTGAAAAATATAATAAAGGAACAAGTTATATTAGGTGTCTGATAAACTGGAAGAGTGAAAATAAAGTTTCTGGGAGCGGCTGGGACAGTAACGGGATCATGTTATTTTTTGACCGGAGAAAAGACCGGTTTGATGGTTGATTTTGGAATGTTTCAGGGGAAAGCAGAGGATGTGGGGCTGAATGAAATTAAACCGGCAATAGATTATGACAAGCTTAGTGCTGTTTTGTTAACACATGCGCACCTGGACCACTGCGGAAGACTGCCTTTATTATTGAAATACAGTTTTGGGGGACCGATTTTTATGACCGAAGCTACAAAAGCATTGATGGAGTTAGTTTTATATGACTCAGCAAAAATAGCAAAAGAAGAAGAGACTAAGACAGTTCTCTATACCGATGAAGATGTGGAGAGGATGGTAGAACAAGTTCAAACGGTGGTCTATAACAAGCCCTTTGTGCTGGGTGATTTTGAAATTACTTTTTTGGATGCTGGGCACATTTTGGGTTCGGCAACAGTGTTGATTAAAGAAATAAGTTCAGGGAAACTAGTCTCTTTTAGCGGTGATTTGGGAAATACACCGGAACCGTTGTTGGACCCGACTCATTGGGTAACAAAAGCTGATGTGTCGGTTGTGGAGTCAACATATGGAAATGAGGTACACGAACCCCGGGATGAAGTCGAGGAATTAACCAAAATTGTGGCTCAAGCTGAAGAAACGAACGGAGTGGTAATGATTCCTTCATTTTCACTGCAGAGATCACAAGAACTGTTATATATTTTTGACCAGTTAAAAAAGCAGGGAAAAATGAAAGAAAAGACACCTGTATTTTTAGATAGTCCGATGGCAATCAAGGCCACCGAGGTGTTTCGAGATTTTCCGGAACTTTATAGTAGGAAACTAGAGGAACAAGTTAAAAAAGATGATCCATTTGATTTTCCGGGATTGGTTTTGTGCGATACGATTGAAAAAAGCCGTCAGATAAAAAATATTATTGGTCCGAGAATAATCGTGGCAGGAAGCGGAATGATGAGCGGAGGAAGAATTATTCATCATTCGATTTCTTTTTTGGGCGAGGAAAGCACACAGTTGGTGTTTGTGGGATATCAAGCTGAAGGAACAATGGGCAGAGAGATTAAGGATGGGGCAGAAAGAGTAAATATTTGGGGAAATACAATCGAGATCAAGGCACAAAAAAAAGAGATAAAAACAATGAGTTCTCATGCCGACCAGCTGCAGATTTTGAATTGGCTACATAAAATGGATGGTTTGTCGAAAGTGATATTGACACATGGGGAAGAGTTACCGAGGTTGGTGCTGGCTGAGAAAGTGAGACAGGAGTTACCAGGAGTTGAGGTATTTATGCCGGTATTAAATGACGAAATTACTATCGAATGAGAAAACTGTTTTTGACTTTGCTACCAGTATTATTTTTGCAGATATTTTGTTCTCAGATTTTTGCTTATGATTTAACTTTGACAGCTGTTGGAAGTCAGTCAACATTGGGGGTAGATTACAGTTTGGTGAACTATACAGGGGGAGTTCCAACTCTAACCGGAACTGCATCTCCAAGTGCACAGATTGGGGTAAATATAAATACCTTGTTGCGATATACAGTTGCAAGCACAAGCGGAATTTGGCAGTTCGTGCCAAGTGCCTTGAGTGAAGGGGACAATACTGTCGTTTTGAGTTCGGGTAGTCAGACAATATCATTTATTTTAAGATTCAATTCGACTGAGTCCGGTGAGATTGCAACTCCGGCGGCGCTAATGGAGTCGGAGTTATTGGATAGTGGAGTGTGGGAGTACTATATACCAGCGGTATTTTTGGGTTTGTTGATTTTGGGAATGGGGAGATTTGGTAGAAGATGGATGCAAAAATGGGAGAAGGGTGATTAAATGTAACTCTTATGAACAGTGATGGAAAACGAGTAGAAGTTATTTTTGATATCGAAACAAAGAAATTCTTTGATGACATAAATGCTCATGATCCGGCCGCTTTGGGAATCTCAATCGTATCAGCATATCGAAGAGAATTAGATAATGACTTAAGTGAGATAAAAGGAGAGATGAAAAGTTTTTGGGAAGCAGACTTTGATCAGATGTGGAGTTGGTTTGAAGAGGCGGATCGGATTATTGGTTATAACAGTTTGGGCTTTGATGTACCGGCTGTGAATGGGGTATATAAGGGAGATTTTACAAAACTAAAACATTTTGACGTGCTGAAGATTATTAAAGATGTTTTTGGACATCGAGTAAAGTTGGATTCTGTGGCTAAGGAGTGTTTGGGTCAGGGAAAGAATGCTTCGGGAGCCGATGCGGTGATGTGGTGGGCCAAGGGGGATCCCGAAAGCTTGGCTAACTTGAAAAAATACTGTGAGATGGACGTGGAAGTGACGAAGGGAGTATATGACTATGGTTTGAAAAACAAGAAACTTAAATTCAAAGATCACTGGAATGAGTTGAGGGAGATTGAGGTTGATTTTTCCTATCCTCCTTCGGAGAAACCAAAGGTTGCAGAACAACAAATAAGTCTGTTTTGAGAGGTTGACAGGGATATTGTAGGTGTTACACTAATGATATGTACAAAATAGGAATTGTCGGATACGGGTTCGTTGGCAAAGCAGTTGAGTACGGTTTTAAAGAAGGGAATGAAATATTTATTTACGACAAGTTTTTGCCGAGTTTTCCTTTGGAGGAAGTGGTGAAAAAATCAGAAGTGATTTTTGTGGGAGTACCAACACCAATGACTAAGGAATATAAAAAGATTGATTTGTCGATAATTGAAGAAGTGACGGCGGATATAGTGAAGCTGGCCAAAAAAAATAAAGTTGAACCGATTATTGTTTTGAAATCGACAATAGTTCCCGGAACAACAAGAAGGCTTTCTAAAGAGAATAAATATCCAAGAATGGCCTTTAACCCCGAGTTTCTGACCGAGGCAAATTATCTGGAAGATTTTGTAAATGCCGATAGAGTGGTAGTCGGGGCTGACAATAATGAAGTCAAACAGTGGGTGGTAGATCTTTATCGAGCGACCTTTCCAAAGACACCAATTTTTGAAACTGATCCCACAACTGCTGAAGTAGTGAAATACATGGCTAATACTTATCTGGCGGTGAAGGTTATTTTTGCCAATGAGATGTTTGATCTGTGCGAGAAATTGGGTGTTAACTATGGAGAGATGAAAAAAATGGTGGTTGCTGACAAACGTATTTATGATTCTCACTTGGATATTACAACTCAAAGAGGGTTTGGAGGAAAGTGTTTTCCGAAAGATACGGTAGCTCTTTTAGGTTTGGCAAAAGAGCTTGGAGTTGAGTTGTCGGTAATTGAAACTGCTTGGAAAAAGAATCTAAAGACTCGTAAGGTGAGGGATTGGGAAAAAATTGAAGGAGCGGTTTCGAAGAAATAGAACCCTGGTAAAATTGGGTATGTCTGAAAACGTAAACAATAGCGAACGAGAAGAAAATAATTTACTTAAAGAAGAAATTCTTGAGGTAATGAAGAAAATTGAAGATGAAGAAGTCAGTGAAGATGATCTAGATTTGGTATTAGCAGAAAAAGTATTGGAGTATTTGACTGAAAAAGGTCTTGGTTTCGAAATTGAAAACATTGCAGTTTTGCCTTTTGTGGAAGAGGACTTTGAAAATCGAGACATAAAATTTGATGACAATTTTCTGGCAGTAACACTTGACGATGATGACGAAGAAACCGGTGAAAAGACGTACGGTGTTTGGGTGAGGAGATAGTTGAGGAGAAACAGTACTTGGAGTATAATAGTCCAAGTTATGTTTACGTTAACCAAGAAAGCTGATTATGGTTTGTCGCTTCTTACAATCCTTGCCGGGCGAGGAAGGGATGGTCGGATTAGTATGAAAGAACTATCAGACATGGGAATGCCGAGAGCTTTTATGGCTAAGATTGCGACATCTCTAGTGGAAGCAGGCATTCTTAACAGCAAAGAAGGAAAATATGGAGGTTATGGACTGAACTATGAACCAAAAGAGATTCAGGTAAGAGAGGCCTTGGAAGCGATTGAAGGTGAGGTGGCACCAGTATCTTGCGGAAGTTGTCCAATGCAAGGAGATTGCGGACAAGAAGGTTTTATGGACAAACTGACTGAAGAGATGAATAAATTGCTGGAAAAATATACGTTAGCAGATTTAGCAAAATAAAATGTTAGAAATAAAAAATTTGAAGGTATCGATTGAGAAAAAAGAGATTTTAAAAGGGGTTGATTTGGAGATCAAACAAGGAGAAGTACTGGCTTTGATGGGTCCAAACGGATCCGGAAAATCCAGTTTGGCAAATGTAATTGTGGGGAATCCGAAGTATCAAACTGAAGGGGAAATGTATTGGAATGGCAAAAGTATACTGAAAATGAGAACAGACGAAAGAGCCAGGAAAGGAATTTTGATGGCTTTTCAACAGCCGGTAGCTATTCCCGGAGTGTCGGTTCGAGAAATGCTTTTGGCGGCGATGAGATCGGCCAAGAAAAGTATTTCGGCACTGGAGCTTAAGCAGATAGTGATAGCGGAAGCGAAGAAACTAAAAATTGACGAGAGTTTGTTAACGAGAGGAATTAATGATGGTTTTTCCGGAGGAGAAAAGAAGAAATTGGAGATTTTGCAGATGAGAGTATTAAAACCCAGTCTTTTGATTTTGGATGAGATTGACTCTGGTTTGGATGTTGATGCTTTGAAATTATTGGCCGAAGCGGTTTTGGAGATGGTGAAAAAAGAAAAAATGAGTGTCTTAGTAATAACTCACTATCAAAAATTGTTGAAGTATCTGATACCGGATAGGGTGGTGGTTTTGAAAAAAGGAGAAGTCGTTGACAGCGGAAGTAAAGAAATTGTCGAAAAAATTGAAAATAAAGGATTTGCAATCTATGAGTGATTTGTTGAAAAAAGACGAATTTAAGTATGTGTACAAAGCCAAGATGGGGTTATCGGCTAAGTTGGTTAAAGAGATTTCGGCAAGGAAAAATGAACCAGCTTGGATGTTGGAACGCCGACTAGAGGCACTAAAAGTATATCAATCGATGCCAATTCCGGTTTGGGGTGGAGATTTATCAGGAATAAAGTTTGAAGATATTTATTATTATCTGAAACCGATAGAGAAAGAGGAGAAAAATTGGAAGGAAGTTCCGGATCAGATAAAAAAGACTTTTGAAAAAATTGGAGTTCCAGAAGCTGAACGAGAAATGCTGGCCGGAGTAAAAAGTCAGTATGACTCAGAGGTAGTCTATGGCTCTTTGAAGAAAACGTTGGCGGACAAGGGCGTGATTTTCTTATCAATGGATGAGGGACTAGAAAAGTATCCGGAACTGGTCAAAAAATATTTGGGGAAAGTGGTCCCGTTGGCGGACAACAAATTGGCGGCTTTGAATAGTGCCGTGTGGAGTGGTGGGTCTTTTATTTACGTACCTAAAAATGTACAGGTATCACTTCCTTTACAGGCATATTTTAGAATTAATACAGAAAGAGCCGGACAGTTTGAAAGAACGCTCATTATTGCTGATGAGGGATCATCGGTACACTATATTGAAGGATGTTCGGCACCGGCATATTCTTCAGCATCACTTCATGCTGCAGTGGTGGAAATATTTGTAGAGAAGGGGGCGAAAGTACAGTACAGTACGGTACAGAATTGGTATAAAAATATTTATAACTTGGTAACTAAGAGAGCTTGGGTAGAAGAGGATGGACAGATGTTGTGGGTGGATGGTAATTTAGGTTCAAAATTAACAATGAAGTACCCTGCTTGTGTTTTGGCAGGGAAAAGAGCTCATGGAGAGATGCTATCAATCGCTTGGGCGGGTGAAGGACAACATCAAGACACTGGGGCAAAGATGATTCATTTGGCACCGGAAACAACGTCACAGATTGTGAGTAAATCGATCAGTAAAAATGGGGGAAGAACAAGCTATCGAGGACTAGTACAAATAAATAAAGGAGCAGTAGGGGCAAGATCAAAAGTGGTGTGTGATGCCTTGATTTTGGATGAAATAAGCAGAAGCGATACTTATCCGGTTAATAAGGTAATGGAAGAAGAAACGATTTTGGAACATGAGGCAACAGTTAGCCGAGTATCTGAAGATCAACTTTTGTATTTAATGGGCCGGGGTATTAGTGAAGATGAAGCCAATGCGATGGTAGTTAATGGCTTTATGGAACCGGTTGTTAAGGAAATTCCTATGGAGTACGCCATTGAGATGAATCGGTTAGTAAACATGGAAATGGAAGGATCGGTAGGTTAAAGACTATGGAAAAACAAGTATTTGATAAACCAGGAAAATATGAAATTAATCTTCAATTAAATGAAGAGGGGCAGTTGTTGGAATGGTTGGGAGTTGTGGAGGCGAGAAAAATAGGAGACTATGATCTGGTATTGACGGTGGATCACCGGAGACCAAAGACGGTTGGAAAGGTGATAGTGAGGGGGGTGGCTGAGAATGGAGCAAGAATAAGAATATCCGGTTTGGTGAGAATCGAAAAAAAAGCAGAAGAAAGTGAGAGTTCGTTAGTGATGAAAGTACTATTGGTTGATAAAGAATCAAAAGCTGAGGTGGATCCGAAGATGGAGATTTTGACTAACAAAGTGAAGGCGAGTCACTCGGCCAGTGTGGGGAAGATAGATGAAGAACAGCTGTTTTTTTTGGAGTCACGGGGAATAGAGAGAGAATATGCTAAGAAAATGATTATTAATGGATTTTTAAATTAGTATTGTTATAAATTACAATTAAATAATGTTTGACGTACAGAAAATTAGAAAAGACTTTCCTGTTCTTAATAGACAGATTCATGGTCAGCAGTTGGTGTACTTGGATTCGGGAGCAACTAGCCAAAAACCGGAAGTGGTGATCGAAGCTATGAACAAGTATTACCGGGAGACCAATGCCAATATCAATCGAGGTGTTTATGAGATGTCGGTAGAGTCGACAGAGATGGTAGAAGAAACACGAAAGAAAGTGGCGGAGTTTATTGGAGGCAGACAAGAAGAAGTTATTTTTACTAGAAATACAACCGAAAGTATTAACTTGGTGGCTTATGCATGGGGGGATGAAAATGTAAATGAGGGAGATGCAGTAGTAATAACTAAGTTGGAACATCATTCAAATATGATTCCTTGGCAAGAGCTGTGTCGTAGAAAAAGTGCTGAACTAAGAGTGGTGGATTTTGACAAGGATGGAGAGTTACTGGAAAGCAGAGAAAAACAAATAGTTGAAGAAAATGGTTTGAAAGTTATTTTGGGCGGATGGAAAGAATTGCTGGATGAAAAAGTAAAAATGGTGGCGATTACTGGGCAGTCGAATGTACTGGGAACAGAGTTGTCTGTGGTGGAGATCTCCAAAAGAGTGAAACGAGTGTCTCCATCAGCCAAGGTATTGATTGATGGAGCACAGATGGTGCCACATATGAAGGTGAATGTTCAGGCCTTGGATCTGGATTTCTTAGCTTTTTCTGGACATAAAATGCTTGGTCCAACTGGGGTGGGAGTTCTTTGGGGAAGAAAAGAAATACTAGAAAAGATGAGGCCATTTTTGTATGGAGGAGACATGATAGGTGAGGTAAAACTTACCGGTGCTTCTTGGGCATCTTTACCAAATAAGTTTGAGGCCGGGACTCCGGACATGGCAGGAATTGTGGGTTTGGGGGCGGCAGTGGATTATTTAAGCCGATTGGGAATGGATGAGATTCATGCCTGGGAAAAAGAGTTGAGAAATTGTGCTTGGGAAAAAATGCAAATTTTAGAAAAAGAAGGAGTAGTAGAGATGTATGGAGGAAATCCGGAAAACAAAGGAGGATCTTTAGTTTTTAATGTAAAAGGAGTGCACGCACACGATACAGCACAAGTTCTGGACAATTTTGGTATTGCTGTTCGATCCGGACAACATTGTGCAGCGCCATTGGTGACCAGTCTGGGAGTGTCGGCAATGGTGAGAGTAAGTTTTTACTTTTATAATACAAAGGAGGAAATAAATTATTTGGTAGAAAAGATAAGGGAAGTACCAAAGGTATTTGTGTAAATGAACGAGTATAAAGAAATAATCATCGATCATTATAAGAACCCAAGGAATCAGGGAGAGTTGGCTGACGCCGATATGGTGATAGACGAAGCGAACGCCTCTTGTGGGGATATCATCAAGATTTTTGTGAAGATTAAAGATGGAATAATTATGGATATGAAGTGGCAGGGAGTCGGTTGTGCTATTTCGACAGCTGGAGCTTCGATGCTATCGGAAAAGATTATCGGAATGACAAAAGAAAAGGTGATTAATTTTGGAGAAAAAGGTGTAGTGGAAATGCTGGGAGGGGAGATCAATGCTGGGAGAATGAAGTGTGCTACACTCGCCTATCGTGGATTATTAAAAATGTTTGAAGACAAGTGAACGATTGGAAAACAATCATAAAAATAGTGTTGGGATGTGCTGTTTTAATAATGGTGATGGTCTTTGGTTTGGCAAGAATGTCCGGTACAAATACAGCGTTGACGGTTGAAGAGAAAAAGTTATTGACTGGAGCCAAACTAATAAAAGAGAATGGCGAAATAAAAGTAACAGTAGTTAATTTTTCGGATATGGAGTGTCCAGCATGTCAGAGAGCTCATGAGTTGACAAATAGTTTGAGTGACATGCCCGGAGTAAGGGTGGTTTTTAGACATTTTCCCTTGAGTATTCACAAGTATTCATCGATAACGGCAAGTGCCGTAGAAGCAGCTAGATTGATGGGAAAGGGATGGGAAATGATTGACCTTTTGTACAGTAAACAAGATGAATGGTCCGGAACAGCGAATATAAACGGTAAATTGATGGAGTATGCGGCGAGTTTAGGATTGGACACAAAGATATTTGATGGTTATTTAAATTCGGCGAGTGTATCAGCGACAGTTCGTGAAGACATTGCACTGGGAGATAACTTGGAACTGCCAGGAACACCGACAATTTTTGTCAATGGAGAACAAGTCGGGGCCGATTTTGTGGTCAGCAAAGTTAACGAATTAATTAAATAGAATGATGCTAAGTATTCCTGCCCTTACAATTGCGGCATTAACAAATGGTTTGAACCCGTGTGGTATTGGAATGATGATTACTTTTTTGGGGTATTTGTTAATGTTTGGGGCAAAAGAAAAAGATAAAAAATGGATCTTAAAGATAGGAATAGTCTATGTGATGAGTGTTTTTGTGACGTATTTGATTATGGGACTGCTGTTTTACGGAATGGCTTATTATTTACAACGATGGTGGTTAGCCGGAGTGTTTAAGTATATTGTTGGGGCAATGCTGTGTTTGGCGGGATTGGTTCAAATTAAAGATGCCTTTTTCCCCAGTTTGCCGATTCATTTAAGAATGCCAATGAAAGGCTTTGAAAAATTGATAAAAATGATGGCAAAGGCTAGTGTCGAGGTGACAATACTAATTGGTATCCTGACAACAGTATTTTCCTCACCTTGTATGTTGCCTTTGTATGTGGGAACGACGGCGGTGATTGCGAGGTCGGGACTGGCCATGGGAGGAGTCTTGGGTTATTTCCTCTATTACAATTTGATTTTTATTTTGCCCTTGATAGCGATTCTTGTAATAATGGTTGGGGGAAAGAGAGTAGTAGAGATGAAGGAGTGGGAACATAAATACACAAAATGGATGAGGTTTTTACTAGGATTGATCTTATTGGCTGTCGGAATTTGGATTGGCATAGGTTAATGGATTAAAATTAACTATGGAAGTAAAGCGTTTGTTGGGCAGAGTGGCATATAAAGAGAATTTGGCTGGTGATAACTGGTTGATTAGAATTGACTTGGGAGAAATAGTTGATTTTATTCCGGGTCAGTATGTGAGTTTAAAGGTTAATGAAGAAGGTTTGAGGAGATCGTATTCTTTGGCGAGCATGCCAGGGGAAAATAGTATTGATCTGATGGTGGATACGACACCGATGGGAGTCGGCTCGAAGTATATTTTGGGATTAAAAGTGGGAGATTCTGTCGAGGTGCTGGGGTTTTTGGGAAAGTTTATCGTGAATGAAGATGATTTGACGGAAGAAAGACAGTTGGTTTTTGTGGGTACTGGAGCGGGAGTAGTTCCCTTGAGATCAATGGCTGAGGATTTGCTGGCGAATAAGGGCTTTAGAGGACAGACTTATTTTATCTGGGGAATGAGATATGAGGAAGACCTGTATTGGATGAAAGAGATTAACGTATTGCAACGTGATTTTGACAACTTTCATTTTGAAGTGGTCCTGTCAAAACCTAAAAATGACTGGCCAGGTTTGTCGGGACATGTGGGTGATATTGTGGACAAATTGGAGCTTGATTGGCAAAATACAAGTGTTTATCTGTGTGGAAATCCGGATATGATTTCGGAAATTGAGAAAACGGTGATAAAGAAGGGAGTGAAAAGCGATAGAGTCAGTTATGAGCGATATGCGTGATAAACTGATGATAATAGGATCATTATTATTACGAGACAGAGAGGTCTCAAAATAACAGAAAGGCAGGTGAGAAAATGAGGAATAAAGATAAGTTAGCGATTGGGAAGACCTTGATCTATTTTTCAGCGGTTTGCGTTATTTTGGCCTTTGTTGGAGCTTTGGGGACTGATCTTTGGCTGGCAAGTACACAATGGATGTTGGTGGGTTTAACTGCTGCTATATGGGGAGTGTTTGTCTTGATTGAAGCAGAGTTTAAAATGAAAAAATGACGACGATTGAAGAGAAGATATGGTCGGCACTTAAGAGTGTGATTGATCCTGAGTTGGGGGTATCGATTGTGGATTTGGGTTTGATTTATGATGTTCGCTATGAGGGTGGCGAAGCCGAGGTGGAGATGACTTTGACATCTCCCGGCTGTCCTTTGGCAAGTGTAATTGATACAAAGATAAGGGAAGTTTTGAGTGGTATTGAAGAAATAAAACATTTGACAGTAGAAATTGTTTGGGATCCACCTTGGACGAAAGATCTGATGTCTGAAGAACTTAGGGCCGAATTTGGTTTTGATTAAGAGGAAATTCAGAAGATATCTGCTACGATGTATTTATGAGAGTAATTTTAGGTGCCGATCATGGCGGATTTGGTCTTAAGGAAGAGACAAAAAAATGGTTAACAGACGAAGGCTTCGAAGTGTTTGATGTAGGAGCATGCTTTTTGGTTGAAGAAGATGACTTTGTGGAGTATGCCAAAAAAGCCGTGCAGGAGGCAAAAGATCGAGAAGATAGAATAATTCTATTTTGCAAAAATGGATTTGGAATGTGTATTGCGGCCAATAGATTCACAGGAGTACGTTGTGGTCTGGCTTTTGATCTGGAGGCTGTACGAAGAGGAAGAACAGACGATGATATTAACTGTTTATCTGTGCCGGCGGAGTATAAGCAGTTTGGTGAGGTGGTAAAAATGGTGGATATTTTTCTTCACGAAGATTTTTCTGAAGAAGAAAAATACAAAAGAAGAATTAATAAACTGGATAATTTACTTTAATGAAGACTGTCGTACCGGCAATATTGGCTAAAGATGTAAGCACTTTCGAAGAAGAAGTAAAAAAAGTGGAGAAGTTTGTGACGAAGGTGCAGGTGGATGTGATTGATGGGAAGTTTTTTCCGGTAGAAACGGTGACTCCAGAAGTTTTTCAGGAAATTGAGACACCAGTTGAGATAGAAACTCATCTGATGGTTGAAGAGCCAATAGAGTGGGTAGAAAGATGTGTTGCTGCGGGAGTGACTGCGATATATGGTCAGGTAGAAAAAATGACCGATAAACAAGCGTTTATTACAGCAGTTGTAGAGTCTGGATTGAGAGTGGGTTTGGCTTTTGACCTGGATACTTCATTAACCGGTCTGGATGAATGGATTAATCTGGTTGACGGGATATTGCTGATGAGTGTCCCAGCAGGAGCACAAGGTCAGGCGTTTGGTGAGGGGGTAATGGAAAAGATTAAAAAAGTTAGAGCGCTATCTCCTTCGGTGTTGATAGTTATAGATGGCGGATTGAATATTGAGACTATTAAGAGATGTGTGGAAATAGGAGGAGAGAAGATGGAGTTTGCAGTAGGAAGTGAAATTTTGAAGGCAGAGGACGCAGAGCTTGCCTATCGAAAGTTGGAGCAATAAGTTAGTATTAATTATGGAATTTAGAAAAATTAAAGCAGTAACAATATTTGGTTTTGCGGATTGCCCACCGGAAAGCGCTTTGTATCGAGAAGCGGTTGAAGTTTCAAGGTTATTGGCTGAGAATAAAGTGGAAATTGTGAATGGTGGCGGTCCAGGAGTGATGAAAGCGGCAACAGAAGGCGCTCATGAGGGAGGCGGAACAGCAACAGTTGCGACTTTTTATCCAAAGTTTATTGAAAACTTTGAGGGAAAAGACCAACAAAACAAAGCTGACCGAGAAGTGATTATGAATAATTATGTTGAGAGAACGATGAAACTGTTGGAGTTGGGAAATGCATATGTGATTTTTAATGGTGGAACAGGAACTTTGTCTGAGTTTGGTATGGCTTGGGGTTTGGCTTATCTTTATTTCGGACATCATAAACCCTTGATCCTTTATGGAGATTTTTGGTTTCCAATTATGGAGACCTTGGTAAAAAACATGATGATCGGTACAAGACCCGGAGCGTTAAAGGTTTATAGAATTGCAACTACGCCGGAGATGGTTTTGCAGTATTTAAAAGAGTTTGACGAGTCTCAGGCCGATCACGATAAAAGTTCTCTGCCAGATGACGGAAGCGGAGAGAAGGCATTTATTGATTGAGTTGTATTTGAGAGAAATATTTCGCTGAAGGAGCAAAATGGACAGTTAGTTTTTTTTCATTTATACTGAAGTGGCGGTTAACAATTATCGTTAAAAATGAAAAAGATATCTGTTTTGATAACCTTGGTTGGAATGATGGTGTTATTTGTTCCTGGAGTGTGGGCGAAAAATGAAACGGCAGGAAGCGGTAGCGTGGCTGGGCAAACTAACGCTGTGTCACCGGCAAAGACTGCTGTGGTGATGAATCAGAATCAGGTAAAAACACAAAATGCGGGTGATGAGTCTCAGTTGATGATCCAGACTTCTGAGCAGGAAGAGGCACTTGAGGGAACAAAAAGTGCTGCACCAAGAAGCGTGATGGCTTTGGAACACATGAGTTTGGTGGCTAAAGGAGTGGAGGAAATATTGACGACTAAAACACTGAAGGGGGGAATCGGAGACCAGGTACGAGTTTTGGCACAAGAGCAAAAACAGAGTCAAGATCAGATGCGACTACAAGTGGACAAGGTGGCCAGTAGAAGCGGTTTATTGAAATCTTTGATCGGACCAGACTATCGAGGAATGAAGAGTATTGAGAGTTTGATGGCCCAGAATGAATTAAGAATTCAAAGATTGACGGAGTTAATGAATCAATTAACTAATTCCGGAGATAAAACGATGGTAAAAGAAATGATTGAGACCCTGGTTCAACAGAATACAAGCTTGCAGACAATGATCAATGAAGAGAGTGTTGATGGAAGTTTGTTTGGCTGGCTGGTGAAATTATTTATTAAATAAATAATATGAAAAAGGGAAAAAATATTGCGAACAAACTTGGTTTTTGGCCACTGTTGGTGGGTATACTGGCGGTATTACTTTTTGGTATGGCCACGGTTTATGGAAGACAGGTAAGACAAGGATGGATGAATAGCAAGACAACAGTGACTCGGGGAAATTGTTTGGCCGATGAGTGTTTGTTGGTGGAAAACTTGGAGTATCCTGTGGGTGAGTTGTCTACTGCGGCAAAAACAGCGTTAAATGAGGCTATAAATGATGAATACAAGGCATTGGCTGTTTATCAAAAGATAACAGCTAAATTGGGAACGGTGAGGCCGTTTTCGATCATAAAAGGAGCAGAGGAACAACACATTGCTTCGTTGACATCTTTATTCTCCAAATATGGACTTGCAGTGCCCCAAAACACTTGGACAAATAAAGTTACCTCTCCAAACACTCTGAAAGAAGCTTGCCAAGCTGGAGTTGATGCAGAGGTTGCCAATGCAAGTTTGTATAAAGAAAAACTACTACCTGCTGTGAGTGATTATGAAGACATTACTTTGGTATTCACGAATTTGATGAATGCGTCAAAGGAAAAACATCTGCCGGCGTTTGAGAAGTGCAATTGAAGTTTGGGCTACTGTAGAATGAAAGTATGGTAGATTTGGCAGAAAAAGCCAGAGAAATTCGGGTGGAAATAATTAGGATGTTGAGGAAAGCTGAGTCAGGGCACTCGGCTGGAGCTTTGGGAGCGGCTGATCTTTTTGCCTGTTTGTATTTTGGAGAGTTACTTAATTTTAGATGCAAAGAACCGTACTGGGAAGAAAGAGACAGATTGGTTCTTTCATGCGGACATTATGCCCCAGTATGGTACGCTAGTTTGGCTTTAGCAGGATTTTTTCCCATGGAAGAATTAATGACACTGAGAAAACTTGGGTCGAGGTTGCAGGGACATCCGGTGAGAGTTGCCAGTACCTCTTATACGGCACACAAACAGTTACCTGGAGTGGAGAATACTGGTGGTCCTTTGGGGCAAGGTGTAAGCATTGCGGTGGGGATGGCTTTGGCGGCAAAAAGAGATAAAAAGAAGTGGAAAACGGTATGTATATGTTCGGATGCAGAACAACAAGAAGGGCAGACTTGGGAGGCATATCAGACTGCGAGTAAATATGACTTAGGCAACTTGTGGTTTGTGATTGATCGAAACGAGATACAAATTAGTGGAAATGTACACGAGGTAATGCCGATTGAGCCCTTGGTAGAAAAATTAAAGGCATTTGGGCTTAGAGTCATAGAAGTGGATGGAAATGATATTGATCAGATAATAATGGCCTTTGAAAAAGGAAAGTTGTTTCCTGATGAGCCGAAAGTAATTGTGATGAGAACTGTGGCTGGGAAGGGTGTGAGTTTTATGGAGAGAGATTTTCGTTGGCATGGAAAAGCACCGACAGATGAAGAAAGTGAAAAAGCATTATGGGAATTGAAATAGTATGAATATAGTAAATGACTTGATAAATATTGAACGAAAAGCAACCAGAGAAGGTTTTGGTGAGGCGATGTTGGAACTGGGAAAAAGAAACAAAAAGGTGATGGTGGTGACGGCCGATTTGGGGGAAAGTATGAAAGTGGATGAGTTTGAAAGAAATTATCCGGAACAGTTTGTGCAGGTAGGAGTAGCTGAACAGAATATGATGGGGGTAGCGGCGGGCCTTTCTTTGTCGGGGAAGGTTCCTTTTGCGGTTTCCTATGCAGTTTTTAACCCGGGAAGAAATTGGGATCAACTGCGGGTATCGGTATGTTATACGGGAGCAAATGTAAAAATAGTCGGTGGACATGCAGGAATTACGGTAGGTCCGGATGGGGCGACACACCAGGCCTTAGAAGATATTGCCATAACTAGGGTTTTGCCGAACCTAATGGTCGTAGTGCCGGCTGATTTTGAACAAACAAAAAAAGCAACTTTGGCGATAGCAGCACATAATGGTCCGGTTTATTTGAGATTAACAAGACCAAAGACAGCCTGTTTTACGACAGCGACCACACCATTCCAGTTAGGGAAAGCACAGGTATTGAGAGAGGGGAAAGATATTTCAATTTTTGCCTGTGGCAGTCTTGTTTATGAGGCTTTGCTGGCGGCAGAGGAATTAAAAGACGAGATAAATATTGAGGTGGTGAATGTACATACTATTAAGCCGATTGATGAAGACACCTTGGTGAAAAGTGCAAAAAAAACAGGAAGAGTAATTACCCTGGAGGATCATCAGGTTAGCGGTGGATTGGGAGGAGCTGTGGCTGAAGTGTTGGGGGAAAAGTGCCCCACAAAAATGATTAGAATGGGAATGAGAGATGCTTTTGGTGAAAGTGGAGAGCCAGGCGAACTGTTGACAAAGTATGGACTAGATAAAGAAGGTGTTATTAAAACAATCATAGAAATAATAAAAAATGGTTGATACTTCTCGAATAGAAATAAATGGCAAGGTGATGCTTTTGGCATACGATCAAGGGTTTGAACATGGACCGGTAGACTTCGATGAGAAATCCGTTGACCCAAACTATATTATGAAGATTGCTCAGAATGGCAATTTTACCGGGGTTGTTTTTCAAGAAGGAATTGCGGCGAGGTATTACAAAAAAGAATCGGGAATTCCGTTAATTGTGAAATTAAATGGTAAGACATCTTTCCAAGGAGAAGAGCCATTGTCTTTACAGCTTTGTTCGGTGAAAAAGGCCGCTGAGATGGGGGCTATCGGGGTGGGTTACACCATTTATGTGGGGAGTGAGTTTGAAGAACAGATGCTAGTGGAGTTTTCGAAGATCGAAGACGAAGCCCATGAACTAGGAATGATTGTGATTGCTTGGATGTATCCGCGCGGAAAAAAAGTTTCCGGAAGAGAGACCGATAGGGATGTGGTAGCCTATGGAGCTAGATTGGGATTAGAGCTTAATGCGGATTATGTGAAGGTCCCGTATACCGGTGACCCGGAGAGTTTTAACTGGGTTGTAAGGGCGGCAGGAAGAACCGGAGTATTGGCTCAAGGAGGGAAGAAGATAGACTGGGAAAACTTGGAAGAAGAAATCAGTGGAGTAATGAAAGCCGGATCCGCCGGAATTGCAATTGGAAGAAATATCTGGCAGAACGAAAACCCAGATGAAGTGTCAAAAAAAATTGCGGAGATTGTCTACGGTTCTTAGCGGGATTTCCTTAAATACCTGAAGGAAAAAAATGTTTTAATATTTTTTTTGAAGTTTATGCGGAAGCCACCATTTTTAAGCCTTTTGAAAACAAGAATCAAACTTAGACCTGCAAGCAATGCAAAAGAGAGGAACATGGGTAGAAGAAGTTGGTATTCGGAAAAACCGATGTCGAATTTCTGGATTGTATAAAGAAGCAGAGAAAAAGCAACCCAGATGATACCAAAGACCAGCTTGAGATCACCCCAACGCCCACGATAGTTTTCAGAAGAGGCGCGAGTGTAGTAATAGATAAAGATTGCAAAACTGATACCGAGGAGAATGCCACGAAAGACACCCAGACTGATACTTGTTGGCAGATTATCCGGAATATGATTGATTTCCAGAAGAGTAATTGCCAGAGCAGAGATAATAACTCCTGAGTAAATGAGATTGTGGGAGAATTTAAGATGGAAAAATCGATTTATTTCGGCAATTTCGCTATCTTTCTCTTTGAGAAAATCGGAGAACATTTTTGTAACAGCATGAATAGCTATACCGCCGTAAGAGTACATCATACAAAGAAGAATAATACTGACGAGAAGACCATCAGAGAAAAAAGTTGAGCTGCTTTTGGGTAAGCGAAGGGTAGACTGAAGATAAGAAAAGATCATCGGAAAGACTAGTCCGGGGATGAGGACTAAGTAGATAAGCTGTTGGATAGAGAGGTGCCAGATTTTTTTGGTGTGGAATGTTTGGATTCTGTAGATTAAAAGAAGAATTATAAAGATGACACCAAGGACGGTAGTAAGAGCTGAACTGTGCATGACAAGACGAATTATAACAAAGGCCGACAATCTTTAGTTTAGAATGGATGTATGAAGAAGGTAATTGTTGTCGGGGCAGCTGTTATTGATGTGCTCTTGAAGTCAAAAGATTTGCATGTATTAAAAAGTCATCAAATAGAGGGAGGAATGGCGATGTGTGAAGTGTTGGGAGGAAAGATCGAAGCAGAGGAAGGAGTTCTAGCCACAGGAGGGGGAGGTACAAATGTGGCCGTAGGTTTACACCGTTTGGGTGAAGCGGTTAAAGTTATCAGCAGAGTAGGAGACGATGAGTTAAGTGGGGTGTTGATTGGTCAGTTGGAAGGTGAAGGAGTTGATTTGACAATGCTACAAAGAGCCAAGGGAAAGACAGGTTTTTCGGCGGTATTGGTGGCTCAAGATGGGGGACGTTCAATTATTACTTACAGAGGTGAGAGCGGAGAGATTGAAAAAAATGAGATTGATTGGCAGACTTTATCGACTGCCGATTGGCTGCAAATTTCTAGCTTGGGCGGAAAGATAGATTTGCTGGAGGATTTAGTGGCTTTTGCTCTAAATAAAGGGATAAGAATAGGAGTGAATCCGGGAAGGAAAGAATTACAAGAAAGAGAGCGAATAATAAAATTGTTGCCTAAAGTGGATTTGTTTAATGTGAATAGAATGGAAGCGGCGGAGTTGTGGGGAGCTGAATTTGATAATGAAAAAGAAATAATGAAAAAATTTGTCGAAGCTGGTTGCCGACTGGCTGTAGTAACAGACGGGAAAAGAGGCGTGAGCGCTTATGAAAGAGGTAGGTGGATCAAAATGGAAGCTTTTCCAAACAAGTCAGTTGACGATACCGGTGCAGGGGATGCGTTTGCCTCGGGGGTGGTAACGGGGTTGTTACAAGGAAGGAAAATTGAGGAAGTACTTAAGATGGGCTTGGCAAATGGAGGATCGGTGGTGACAAAGTTGGGAGCGAAGGCAGGATTACTGCGGACAAAGGAGATGGAAAAATGGATGAAGAGGAGACTAAAAACGGTTGAAGAGAGCTTGCGTGTGGTTAAATGAAGGTATGGGGAAGAAGATTTTTGTAACACATATCTTTTTGGATAGGTATTTGAAAGAGTTAAAAGAAAAGTATGATGTGGTGGTATGGCCAAAAAAAGACATCAGCCGTGAAGATCTGTTAAGACAGGTAAAGGGAGTCTCGGGAATAGTGTCTTTATTAACGGAGAAAATCGATGGAGAAGTAATGGATGCGTCAGGAACGGAACTTGAGGTTGTAAGCAATTATGGCGTAGGTTTTGACAATATTGATTTACAGGAGGCGACAAAAAGAGGAATCTGTGTGACAAATACGCCTGGAGTCTTGACCGAGTCAGTAGCCGAAGAAGCAATTGCTTTGATGCTGGCCGTTTTGAGAAGAATTGTTGAGGGTGATAGATTTGTGAGAACAGGTAAATATAAAGGTTGGGAACCAGATTTATTGTTGGGAACTGGGCTCAAAGACAAAGAACTGGGAATTGTGGGTTTGGGCAGAATAGGCAGATGGACAGCGAGAATGGCCAGCGCCTTGGGTATGAAGATAATTTATTACAATCGTCATCGTGATGAAGAGTTTGAAGAGGAGTATGGTGTGACCTACCACACACTTGATCAATTACTGGAACAAGCAGATGTGGTTAGTTTGTCAGTACCTTTGACAGAGGAGACAAGACATATGATTGGAGAGAGGGAATTAAAAATGATGAAACCGACAGCAGTGCTGATAAATACGGCAAGGGGAGCAGTGGTGCATCAGGAGGCTTTGATAGAAGCTTTAAAAGAAAAGTGGATTGCCGGTGCGGGGCTGGATGTTTTTGAAGATGAATCGAGTATTCCAGAGTCATTAAGATCATTACCTAATACCGTACTGACACCACATATTGCTTCATCAACTGTTGAAGCAAGACTAGCGATGGCAAGGATTGTAGTAGAAAATATGAATGCAGGTTTGGAAGGCAGACAACCAACTTGCTTGGTAAATACTGATGTCTGGAAAAAATAATATGAAAAATATTGAAGACGAAGAGAAAGACATTGAGATTCCCAGTGATGAGGATGAAAATGTTGGCGAGGATGGGTTAATAAAGAAAAAACATAAGAGGAAAAAGACAAAAGAGGAAAAGATAGCTGAGAGAAAGACTATTTTTTGGACTTTGTTGATTATTTTGGTGGCAACCTTAATTTTTTGGTTGTTACCGATAATAAAGGGAACTAACAAGAAAAGTAGTGTTCCGGAATCACAGGCAAAAACTGAAGAGAAAAAAAATAGCCCAAGCGAAAAGAGCGAGCGTAAAAATTACGTGGAGATTACTCTTTAAAGGACTTGGGGTGTTGGGGATACGGTGATGGGGGTTGGGTTTAATATCTCCTTAATTTTTTCCGGGTCGCAGTGCGTTTTTGGTTCAGTACCCTTGACAAAGTATTCATATTTTGTTGGACAGCCTTCACAGGGCAGTGTTCCAGTGAGAGTGCAAATGCCTATTTTGATAAGTTCTTGCGGAGTAGCTGATGAGGATGATGTGGGGTTTTCGATGAGAATAGTGTTGACTATTTTTGCCCAGATTGAAGAAGCCCCGGTAATACCTGACGCAATATGAGACATGGGTGAGTTATCGTTGTTGCCAACCCAGGTGGCAACCAAGAAATCGGTGGTGTAGCCAAAGGTCCAGTTGTCTCGAAGATCATTGCTAGTACCAGTTTTGACGGCGACTTTGGCCTTTTTGATATTAAGAATGGAGTTATAACCAAATGCCGGAGCTCGAGCAGTGTTGTCGCTTAAGATATCGGTAATAAGATAGGCAGTGGTTGGAGAGATGATTTGCTGTGGTGAACAGGTGTCTTCCTCTCTGGCAATAGCAGGTGTATTAACTGAGGCGGTATCTAACTGCTGATCGCAACCAGAAACATATAATGATTTACCGTTGGATTTTTTTACATCAAGTATGGCTGTGAGAGGAGTAGATGTTCCTGAGTTTGCGAAAGTTGAGTAAACTGCGGCCATATCAGTCATGCGAACTTCCAAACTACCAAGCGCCATGGAAAGTCCAAAACGACTGGTGTCTGTCCAAGTGGTAATACCCATTTTGGTGGCTAGATTGGCCATGTTTTGAACACCGTTTTTTGAAAGCAGAATAACCGAGGGAATATTGTAGGAACTTCCAAGAGCTTGTCTTAAGGTGACAAAGCCATGGAATTTGCCGTCGTAATTTTTAGGTGTCCAAGGTTCTTGCCCCGGAAGATTAAAGGAAAGAGGTTTATCCTCAACAACGCTGCCCGGTCCGTAACCATTTTCAAAGGCGAGAGAATAGTTTACAGGTTTTATTGAACTACCAGGTTGACGAAGGGCAAGGGTAAGATTTACCTGTCCACCCTCATTGAGATTGAAATAATCTTTTGAACCAACCATGGCGAGAATTTCCCCTGTTTGGGGTGAGGTAACGAGGGCGGCACCGTTGGTGACGTGATATGACTGAAGAGAGTTAATTTCGTCAGTGACTATTCCTTGAACTTCTTCTTGAAGGTCAAGATCGAGAGTGGTGGTGACAATTAGACCTCCGTGATTAACAACACCTTCACCAAGTTGTTTGGTAAGTATGTTTTTAACGTACATTACAAAGTGAGGAGCTTTTATTTCGGTTTTGGCAGAATTAAAAACTAGCTTTTGATTGATGGCTTGTTGATACTCTTCCTCAGAAATAAAACGAGCCTTAATCATTTGATCCAGTACAAATTTTTGACGTGAAGAAGCCAGTTCTGGTTGGTTTCCAAAGGGAGAGTATTTGCTTGGTGCTTGGGGGAGACCAGCTAAAAAAGCGGCTTGAGAAAGGTCGAGGTCTTTGGCGTCAATATTAAAGTACTGTCTGGAAGCCTCTTGGATACCGTATGCTGTACCCCCAAAGCCAACTTGATTGAGATACATTTCAAATATTTGATCCTTGGTGTAAGTGAATTCAACTTCAACGGCAAGAATAAGCTCTTTTATTTTTCTGATGATTGTTTTTTCGTTGGTAAGAAGGGTGTTTTTTACGAGTTGCTGAGTGATGGTAGATCCACCCTCGTTTTTATCATTGAAAATATTTTTATAGATGGCTCGAAGAACTCCGGTAATAGAAAATCCTTTGTGCCGATAGAAATCTCGATCTTCTGCGGCTAAGAAAGCATTTTTTACCTGTTGAGGAAGAGAATCCAAAGCAATAAGGGTGCGGTTTTCGTCTTCATAAACTTTGTAAAGAAGTTTTCCATTTCGATCTAAAATTTGAGTGGTCAATTTTGAGGGATATTGGTGGAGAGTTTTGGGACTGGGAAGATCATAGAAGAACTCAAGATAGAGAAAAGAAACAATCGCGATAACCCCAAGGGAGAGAAAGATGAACTGTCGAAGATACGAATGAGACAAGAAATCTTTTCTTTGACGTTGGGGATAGAGCCTTCGAAGATGAGATAAATGAAATGACGATTTTTGGATGCGAATTTGAGGAAGACGTATCTTTGGGAGTTTAATTCGGGGCAAGTTGATTTTGGGGATACGAGGTAGAGGACGAGAAAATATTTTGCTGAAGAAAAATGCAATATAACTGAAACCGAGAATTAGCCAGAGAAAAAATTTATAGACAGGAAGTCCAAGATAATATAAAAAATTCTTTGATTGATTAAAGTCTTTCTTCTTTGCCATGATTGGGCGATAGGGTTCAAAGGGCAGGTCTGTACAACTGAGACTATTTTAAATGGACAGCGGGGAAAAGACTAGGGGTTGATTAGAGTTTTAATTGGTGTCCAAAGATCCTGAGATTCACCTTCATACCCCAGGGCCCAGATAGCGATGCCCCCAAGATTTGCTGACTTGACCAGTTTAATTTTTTGTTCGAGTGATTGAGAATTTTCAAAGTGGACTTGATAAGTGTCACCATCTTTTTCATAAACAAGATAAGGACTAAGGGTAGTGTCGGACCATTTTGCTGAAATGGAAGAAATATCTGCGTTTTGGAAGAGAGTAAGAATGCGTTGATATGAAGCTAGCCGACCTGTTCCAGAATAAGTGTTTGCAAGAAAATCAGATGAGGCGGTTTGCCATTCATAGCCATAGAAAGGAATACCAAGAATTATTTTTTCTGAAGGAATGATTTTACTTAGAGCAGAGATATGGGAGATGATGTCTTCTTCAAGACAATTTTGGGTGATGATGGTTGAACATTTTCCAGAGATAGGAGCAATCGGACCAGCTTGAGTTGACGTTGTGCGGTAGTAGTCGTATGACATGACGATAAATTTATCGACAAAAGGTTCAAGGGATTTGAGATCCCAGAGTCGAGGCTTTTCGGCGACGCTACCAAAGACATCAATATCAATTTGGCAGTAAGACTTAACTGTTGTACAAGCAGAACGGAGATCTTTAATAAATTGAACATAGTTGGCTCTGATTTCAAAGTTTCCGGCACTAACGTATTCAAAGTCAATGTTGATATCGTCAAATTTATAGGAATTATAGACAGACATTATGGAGTTTATAGCTGTTGATCTTGTGTCTGAGTTTTGAAGAATACCTTCAATAGTATCCGGATCCATAGCGGTGATGGTGATGATGGTTTTTTGACCTAATAGACGAGATTGATAGAGAAGTTTGCTGGTATCTTTGGATTTAAGTTTGTTCCAACCCGGTTCTGTTTCGACTGAGTTAATTTTTTTGTTGATTGAGCCATCAGCATTTAAATCAATGGCAAAATAAGCAAAATGAGTGAGATTTTGGATATTAAGAGTGTCAGAATATTTAAGATTCCAGTAGGGGAAAAAACCGTAGATAATTTTTTCAGAACGAACGGCAGGTGAGTTGCCGATAAGGGTTTCGATGAGTGAAACAGGACTGACAAGGGGAAGGTTGTTTTGCCAAATGATAAAGGCAGTAACAGAAGAAGCTAAAATAGCTAATCCGAGAAAAAATAAACCAAGTTTACGGGACATTTGGCGCACTGATTGTATTTAGATAGTTCTGGGGAGTAATGTATTTTGATTGGAATTGGCCATAATCTATGACTGTTTGCGGCCAAGAAATATTTCCCTTTTCGTCAACTGGGTAGACACAGTCAAGACAAAAGTTTTGAGTAAAAGGATCAGATATAACTGTGTGTTCTTCGAAATCGCGATCAACTGTTTCATCGCCGGTAAGAATGGGGTATTTATCGGAACGACGTACCCAGATCTGCTGTCTTTGCGAAACAGCATTTTGGCTCAGGGGCAGTATCCCTTCAATGAAATATTCTGAGTGAGATTCACACTGGTTTTCTTGTTGGGCAAGAAGACCAGTTAGATTGCAGACTTGATAATTAGTTACCTTTTCCGGTTTGACTAATGGCTGGTTCTTGGTCCCCTTAAGAAGACGTTTCATAATCGTGTTCCAGATAGGTGAGGCGCCGGTAACACCGGAAGCGACATAACTCATGGAGGAGTTGTCGTTGTTGCCAACCCAGGTAACTGCAAGGTATTCTTGGGTGTAGCCAATTGTCCAGTTATCTTTTAAGTCGTTTGTGGTACCGGTTTTAACAGAGACAGTGTGATTTGGGATTACCAGCTGACTATTGGTACCAAAAGCGGCACTACGAGCTCCGTTGTCGGAAAGAATATCGGAGATGATAAAAGTGACTTCTTCGGGTAGGGTGACACGCGGGTCAGTGTTTTTGATTTCAGTTTGAGGTGTGGATTGATTTGTCCAAAAATCGGTCCAGTTTTCAGGCATAACCGAGACCACATCAGCAATTTGCTGAGTATCTATTTCTTCGAGAACTTTGCCGGTATAGTCTTCAACTTTGAGGACGGAAATCAAGGGAACAGTTACTCCTGAGTTGGCAAAAGTGCCAAACGTCTTAGCCATGTCGAGCATAGTTACTTCACCGCCCCCCAAAGTGAGAGAGAGACCATAGTTGGCTGGATCTGTCCAGGTGGAGATACCCATTGCTGAGGCTGTAGCGATGAAAGAATCAAGACCATTAAGGGCGAGCTGTTTGACAGCAGGAATATTAAGTGAGTTGGCCAAAGCGAGGCGCATAGAAACCGGACCGCGGAAGCTATTGTCATAATTTTTGGGACAGTATTGTTTTTGGCCTGCAACATTAAAACAGGTTGGGACATCGAGAAAGACTAAACTGGTTGGCCAGCCTTTAAGAAGGCCAACGGCATAGTTCACAGGCTTTATGGAACTTCCAGGTTGGCGGAAGGCTGTGGTAACGTTTACTTGACCATCAATAGTGTCGTCGAAATAGTCTTTGGAGCCAATAAGAGCGATGATCTCTCCGGTATTTGGTTTGGTGACAACGGCAGCGCCATTGCTAATTTTGAGTCGAGAGATCTTTTTCATTTCGGCGGCGAGAGAGGCTTCAAAGTATTGCTGAAGTTCAAGATCTAGAGAAGTGGTGACACGGAGCCCACCGATATTTACTTTGTCTTCACCATATTTTTGAACAAGTTCGTCTCGAACCATGAGGGCGAAGTGTGGGGCGTTAATAATGATGTTTTTAGTAGTAAAGTTTAGTTTTTCAGCCTTGGCAGTGTCTGCTTGTTCTTGAGTGATATATCCGTCTTCGACCATACGGCGCAAAACTTCATGTTGACGATTGATGGCTAGTTCGGGGTGAGCACCGAATGGGGAGTAGGTTGTTGGTGATTGTGGTAATCCAACTAGTAGGGCGGACTCGGCGAGATTTAGATCTTTGGCACTTTTACCAAAGTATGTTTGAGACGCGGCTTCGATACCGTAGGCAGTTCCACCATAGGGGGTGTAGTTGAGATATAACTCCAAGATCTGATCTTTGGAGTAGGTTAGCTCGGTAACAAGGGCGAGAACTGCCTCTTTGATTTTGCGGGTAATAGTGCGATTGGTGTCCGAAAGGAGCGAATTTTTTACAAGCTGTTGAGTAATTGTCGAACCGCCAGCGAGTCTTTTGCCTTTCGTAAGAGTATTAAAGGCGGCTCGGATAATGCCGGTGATGTCGACACCATGATGGTGATAAAAGTTTTTGTCTTCTATGGCGATGGTTCCTTGTTTGACAAAGTTAGGAATATCGGCAAAGACAATGGGAGTACGTTTGTAATCAGAGTAAACTTCGTAGAGGAGCTTTCCGTTGCGATCTAGAATCTGGGTACTGATAGGAGCTGGTGTTCTGGTGAGTTTGGAAGGATTGGGGACTCCTTTGAAAAGGAAAATAGAGGTAACAAAGATAACAATAAAAGAGGCAACAATGATGGAGATGGTGCGAGAACGTTTGGTTCGAGTACATTTACGATAACTTTTTTCGATGGATCGTAGAAGTTGTTTCCTCGTTAAAGTCATAGTGACTACATTATATATGCTATGGTACGATGAAGGGGTGAAAAGATTGTGGTTGTACTACTTGTATTTGATAGTGATTTGGGGAGCGTTTCGTTATTTTGTAGATCTGCCAGAGGTGATTGAAGAATTATGGTTTAAGCCGGTTTTGTGGTTAGTCCCTCTGTTTTGGTGGAATTTGGCTCTAAAAGAAAATGTAGAGATGTTTGGCAAAAAGTGGGGAAGGTCATTATTTTTGGGTTCGATAGTGTCGATTGCTTATTTTGTAGTTTTAAATCAAGGGAGTTGGAGTAGTTTTAGTGTGGATTGGAATGTAATAGGGGTAGTGTTGGTGACAGCGATGGTGGAAGAGATGACGTTTAGTGGTTTTGTGGCAGGTTATTTGGAGAGGGTACAAAAAGGGAGATGGATAAATTATCTTATTGTTGGTTTGATGGTAGCGGTAATTCGTTTGCCGATTTTAGTTTTTGTTCACGGAGCAACGAATAAGGAGATAATCGGGGTGATGTTGATCGCTTTTGCCAGCGGAGTGATTAATGCATGGATAAGAATTAGGTCGGGGAATGTGGCAGGATCGATTTTGGCGAGACTGGGAATGAATCTGGCGGCATTGGGATAAGAAAAACCCCGCTTGAGGCGGGGTTGATTGAGAATCATTTGGTTGGGGTGATTGAACTGAGGTATTTGGAGGTAGTTTCCTTGAGCCATTTATCAAGTTCGTCAGAGAGGGGATTTACAACTGTGAAAGTGTCTTGACCGTCGTGCATGGTGATCTTCGTGAAAGAAATCTTAATAACAGGGGTAAATGTGAAGTTACTATCTCGGCAAAACAGGATAGCTATTATGACGGGGCAGACCTCCTTTTGATCTGAAAGCTTGATACTGGAATAAAAGTGATTTCCAGCACAATGGATATCGTCAGGGGTGTTACCGTCACCAGTCACCTTTCCTTCTTCTGTCCACGAATTGATAGTCCTTAAGTCAGGAACAACACTCGCCAATTCTTGCCAACCAATTTCGTAATCGATACCACTTTTGTCTTTGGTTGTTAGTACTTTTGTTGCGGTAGTATGATCCCCAAGGTCGTGAAAGAAACGAGCAATAGTTTCGTAGACGCCACTATCATGCATGTAAACTATGGCCGATCCTATGAGGGCCTTTGTCGTATCATTTTTTATCTTGGAGTCTTTTAGCTCATTATCAAGCTGACACTGCATTCCAGAAAGTGCATTTTTTAGCCAATCGGCCATGGATTCTCCTTTTAAAGTACGAGATTGAGTAAGTTTTGTTGGGGAGAGTTTAACATTTGATTCCTATAATGTCAAAATAATGGGATTTGAAGAAGATTTTGCGGAGATTGAACGTGATGAGCGAGTCTGATCTATTAAGTGATAGTTGCATTGCTAGGGGTAGTGTTACAAGATGATATCCAACACTAAATATTGTGTTTATTTATGAACTGTCCATACTGCAGTTATGAAGATACATCGGTTTTGGAAAGCCGCGGTTTGCCTGGTGAGGACGGGATCAGAAGAAGAAGAGAATGCAAAAAATGTGGCAAGAGATTTACAACACATGAGCGAGTAGTAAATATCGACCTGAAAGTAATAAAAAAGAATGGAAAAGTAGAACAATATGATAGAGAAAAGTTATTGAAAGGAATAAATAAAGCTTGTTACAAAAGAAAAGTTGATGAAACCGAGATTGAGAATCTGGTGGATGAGATAGAAACAAAGCTTTTAAACCGAAAAACAGTGGAAATAAAATCCAGCGATATTGGGAAAATGGTGCTGTCACGCCTTTTGAAACTAGATGACTTGGCTTACATGAGATTTGCCAGTGTTTATTTGGACTTTGCAGATGCCAAGGAATTTCAAGAGTTTGTGGCCGGATCAAAACGATTAACAATCAGTCATCAATAAAAATGTCAGTATCATCAACTATCTATCAAAACATGAAGAAAAAAGAGGAAAAAATAATCACGGAGAAGTATGAAGAAGTGATTGCCGAGGTTAAAGAAAAAGTAGGTGAAAGACCGACCATGCCGACAGATCTAAAGGCAGGAGAGTGGTCAGATCAGGCAGTAAAGGTGTTGGGTGAAAGATATTTGGATAAGGATGAAAAAGGAGTGGTACGGGAAACCCCTGACGAGTTAATTTGGAGAGTGGCCTTTACGGTTGCAAGTGCGGAAGTAAGATGGGGGGCCTCGATAGAAGAAGTGATTTCTGTAGCAAAACGTTTTTACCGATTGATGAGCGAGAAAAAATTCTTACCCAACTCACCAACATTGATGAATGCAGGAAAAAATAATGGATTGCAGTATTCTGGTTGTTTTGTGTTGCCTGTACCTGATTCTTTGGAAGGTATTTTTGACGCGATCAAATATCAAGCGCTGATTCATCAGTCCGGGGGAGGAACAGGTTTTTCTTTTAGCCGGTTGAGACAGAGGGGGTCGATGGTAAAAAGAAGCAGGGGTGTGGCTAGTGGACCAATTAGTTTTATGAGGGTATTTAACGAAGCGACTCAGCAGATTAAACAAGGTGGAACAAGAAGAGGCGCAAACATGGGAATTTTGCGAGTTGATCATCCGGATGTTAGGGAATTTATTACCTGTAAATTGGATGGAGGCTTAACTAATTTTAATATTTCGGTTGCGGCAACGGATAAATTCATGAAAGCAGTGGCGGATGGTGAAAAGTATGACTTAATTGAACCTCATTCAGGAAATGTAATAAAACAGGAAGATGCTCGAGAAATCTTTGACATGATTTGTGATTGTGCGTGGAAATCTGGTGATCCAGGTATGATTTTTATTGATCGGGTAAACGCCGGTCCGTCTAACCCTGTACCCTCTTTGGGACCGGTAGAGAGCACCAATCCTTGTGGAGAACAACCGCTTTACCCCTTTGATGCATGTAATTTGGGCAGTATCTTTTTGAGTTATTTTGTAAAAGAAGTCAATGGGAAACAGGAAGTTGATTGGGAAGAGTTAAAAGAAGTAGCCGGAGACGCAGTGAGATTCTTGGATAACGTGGTGGAAATTAACCCTTTTCCGTTGCCTCAAGTTTGGGAAACGGTAAGATCTCTCCGAAGGGTAGGTTTGGGAATAGGCGGATGGGCGGATATGCTTTTTCTTTTGGGCGTGCCTTATAACTCGGACGAGGCTTTGGAGTTGGCAAAAAAGATTATGAAAACGATCAACGATGCAGCTCATGAAGCTAGTCGCAAGTTGGCGGAAAAAAGAGGGGCCTTCCCACTTTGGAAAGAAAGTATTTATAAGGATGAAGCTCCAATTCGAAATGCGGCAATAACCACGATTGCTCCAACGGGATCTATCGGAATTATCGCTAATACAAGCGGAGGGTGTGAACCGGTGTTTGCCCTTGCTTACAAGCATATGGTTAAGGATGAATCTTTAAATAGAGAAATGTTCTTTTCGGATCCAGCATTTGAGAAGGTAGCAAAAAGAGAAGGTTTTTGGAGTGAGAAGCTGGCTAGCAAAGTGGCCGAGATTGGTAATGTCCATGGGATTGATGAAGTACCCGAGAAATGGCAGAGAGTCTTGGTAACAGCCCATGAGATAACTCCAGAGTGGCACGTAAAGATGCAGGCGGCTTGGCAGAAGAATTTGGATAATGCGGTTAGTAAAACAATTAATTTGCCCAATGACTCGGTGGTTGATGATGTAGCCAAAGCATATTTGTCTGCTTATGAACTTGGTTGTATGGGAATTACCATTTACAGAGACGGTTGTAAGGAGTGGCAAGTGCTTAATGTTGGAACAAAAAATGAAGAAAAGACAGAAGAAGCAGCCTCGAACAGTAAGGAAGTGGCAACCCTTCGAGTGAGGCCAAATAAACTACAAGGAAACACCTACAAAATTGATACTCCTGTGGGGACGGCTTTTGTGGTAATCAATTCCGATGAGGAAGGGAATCCGTTTGAAGTATTTATAAATGTTGGTAAGGCCGGCACTCACGTAATGGCAGATGCTGAAGCAATTGGTAGGTTGATTTCTTTGTCTCTTAGAGTTCCGTCTGCCTATCCTGCAAAAGCAGTGGCTGAAGCGATTGCAAAACAGCTCTCGGGTATAGGTGGGGCTGACAGTGTGGGTTTTGGTAATAATCGAGTTAGAAGTTTGGCTGATGGTATCGCCAAGGTCCTTAAAGACTACTTGAAGACCGACCAGAGTGAGTCTGTGGGGGAGAGTGATCAACCAGAATTATTGGCGACTCAACAGGAGTTACCTCTAACAACGAAAAAAGGAGACCTTTGTCCTGAGTGCGGGCAAGCAACATTAGTGTTGGAGGAAGGCTGTCAGAAATGTTACTCTTGCGGTGCAAGTAAGTGCTGATGTTATTGGACCGATTGTGATATAGTTTGATAATATTAACTCGAGTGTTGACAAGCATATAAAAGTAGTATTTAATGATATTAGGTAATTGTGATTACTATCAGTCTTTTGTTGACATTGCTAATAGGTGGTTCTGTGGTTCTTTTTCCTTGATATCAATCTTTTTCGTATTTTTTCTTGGCTACTCTGATGGTTGTTTTAGCTGTTACGCATTGACAGTGCCTAGACATTATAGTTTTCGCTATATTTAAGAAGTTGAGAAGATGATTTTGATTAAAATAAGATAAAAATGAGAATAAAAAAGATGAAGCAGGGATTAGTATATATATTTGAAGGAAACGGGAAGGGAAAAACAAGTGCTGCTTTGGGGACGGCAATGCGAATGTTACTTTTGGGAAAAAATGTGGTTTGGATTTCTTGGTATAAAGAAAAGTCTTGGAAAATGGCAGAGATGAGTCTTTCAAAAAAGTTCAAAAATAATTTAGAGATGTATTGGAAGGGAAACGGGTTTTTTGGTGGCCCAAATGATCACGATACCCTAGACGGGCATAGAAAGGCGGCTAAATCAGCCCTTTTACTGGCAAAGAATTGTTTGGTTAAAAAAGAAGGGGGGAGGGGTATCAAGCCTGATTTACTGGTTTTGGATGAAATAATCAAAGCAGAAAATGATGGACTTTTAAAGATAGAAGAAATTTTAGATTTAATCAAGATGAGAGGAGGTACTCATTTATTACTTACCGGACACTGTGCTTCTGAAAAGATAATTGAGGCGGCGGACTTGGTTACTTTGATGACCAAAGTTAAACATCCATACGATAAAGGAGTTTTGGCCGTTCGAGGATTGGATTTTTAAGGTATAGTTAAAGTATGCCTGCCGTAGGTAAGGAAATAGAGCGTCCAATTTCACAAGAGACAGTTGTTCAACCTGTTGAACAATCTTCTTATGTGGAAAAAGTTGAAAAACAGGTTGAGACTCAACAACAGGCGAATATTCAACCTCAACAGCCGAAAAAGACGAGTCTGAATACAGATGATATGGGTAAGGTCGTTTCGGCCCAGTTTGCGGTTCAAACAAAGCCACAAATAACACTTCCTTTGAATCAGCAACAAATGAACGCTGGATTGCATCAGGGAGTATGGAAGGGCATTCGATGGGCATCTGAATGGTGTTTGATGATGATTAAAAAATATCCAGGGAGAGTATTTTATCTTTCTCCCGAAACTGAGCAATGACTAACGTAAATAACATTGTCGGATACATGGTAGTTTTGATTTTGGGGTTGGCGATAGTGATTGCTTTATTGATTGTTTGTTGGATGGGTTTTGTGATTTGGCTTCGAAACAGAAATCGAGAAGACGTTAGTATGAATTTTGTGTTGTTGGAGATAGCTGTTCCAAAAGACAACGAAGTAAAAATTGATGCCGTGGAACAGATGTTTTCGTCGTTGTTTTCGGTGAAAAAAGGAGGTTGGGGTCAAAGATTCAAGTCCCAACAACACCTATCTTTGGAAATTGTCGCCAAGAAAGAAGACATCAGATTTTATATTTCCTGTCACAAAAATACGGCTGAGCTGGTGGAAAAACTGATTGCAGGAACATATTCTGGAGTACAGGTTAAGCAGGTTGATGAATATAATGTTTTTTATAAAGAAGCGGCGGTTGATTTTGCCGAACTATCTTTGAAAAATCCCAGTTTTAAGCCAATAAAAACATACAAAGAATTGCCAATGGATCCTTTATCGGAGATCACAGCTTCGATGGCTAAGTTTGGAGACAACGAATCAGCGATTGTCCAGATTATTATTTCCCCGGCTGAGTCTTCGTGGAGCAAAATGGGGCATGGTTTTGTGTCAAAACTGAAAAAAGATGAGTCGAATCCCGAAAAAGCGAAGTTTTCGATGAATCCACAAGAGATGGAAGCAATTACTAATAAATGTAACAAGCCTGGTTTCCTAACGAGTGTGAGAATCGTCTGCGTAGCACCAAATGAAGTGGCGGCAAAATCAAACCTATCAAATTTGAAAAGTACGTTTTCACAGTTTACCGGCAGTCAAAATGGTTTCTCAGGGAAAAAACTGCATTGGAAACAGATGTTTATGACAGACTTTATTTACCGATACCAAAATTTGTGGGGAAATAATTCGGTGTTATCGACAGAGGAAATAGCGACAATCTGGCATTTACCAAACAAAACGATAGATACACCTCATATATACTGGTTAACGGCAAAATCGGCACCGGCAACAGGAGGTTTCCCTGATAACGGCCTGTGGCTTGGCCGATCAATTTACCGAGGGCAGGAACGAAATATCTATATGAGTGATCGTGATAGGATGCGCCACATGTACATCATCGGAAGAACCGGTACCGGAAAAACAGAACTTTTGAAATCAATGATTATTCAGGATATGAGAGCGGGCAGAGGACTATGCTTCTTGGAACCTCACGGTGAAGGTATCGAAGAGTTAATGGAGCTGGTTCCTCCGGAGAGAGCGGAAGATGTAATCTTTTTTGATCCATCCGACCAAGAAAGACCGATTGGTTTTAATTTGTTGGAAGTAAATAACTACGATGAGATGTATCAGGTGGCTTCTTCGATCATTAACTTAATGTATAAACTGTTTGATCCACACCGTACGGGTATGGTTGGGGCTCGATTTGAACACGCTGTGAGGAACGCAATGCTGACTGTAGCGGTAGTTCCAGGAGCAACATTTATTGAGGTAAACCGTGTTTTGACCGATCAAAAATACGTTCAAGAGATTTTGCCTTTAGTAAAAGATCCAATTGTAAGACGTTACTGGACTGATCAGATTGCCCAAACATCGGACTTCCATAAGAGTGAGACTCTCGACTATATCTCATCAAAATTTGGCCGATTTGTGACTAATAAAATGATTCGTAATATTATTGGACAGTCGAAGAGTACTCTAAATTTCCGACAAGCAATGGACACCGGGAAGATTGTATTTTTGAAACTGGCAAAGGGACTTTTGGGAGAAGAGGATGCAAGCTTCTTGGGACTTATTTTGATTCCAAAGATACTAGCTGCTGCACTATCTCGACAAGATATTCCCAAAGAACAAAGACGCCCCTTTAACCTGTATGTGGATGAGTTTCAAAACTTTGCTACTCCTGACTTTGCTCAGATGCTATCCGAGGTACGTAAATACGGCGTATCGCTCACTCTTGCTAACCAATTTGTGAGCCAGCTGGACGAGCAAGTGCGTGACGCAATTTTTGGCAATGTGGGTACCTTGATGTCTTACCGTGTGGGTATGCAGGACGCGGCTATTCTAGCCAAAGAGTTTGAGCCTGCTTTTAATGAAGCAGACTTGTCTAATGTTCCTGCCCGTGTGGTTTACACGAAAACAATTGTCAATGAAACGCCGGTTCCACCATTCTCTATGAATGTGGAACGTGATCTGAAGTCGGAAAAGGCCCAAGGAAGTCCTGAGGTATCGAGAATGATCAAAGAATTGTCAAGATTGAAGTATGGTAGAGATGTTGTTGAGGTAGATGAAGAAATTGAGAATCGAAGTAAACTTTAGCCTTGAGTGGTAAAATATTGCAGATTGGGCCGATAGCTCAGCTGGTTAGAGCGCGAAGCTTATACCTTCGATGTCCCAGGTCCGAATCCTGGTCGGCCCACATAATGAAGAAAAAACTAAAAGAAAAAAATAAGTGCGATAAAATCCTGAGGTTGGCACAGCCTGACGAGGAACTGGAAGATAAAACTGTGGCCGGTGCTTGGTCTTCAGAAATGGCGATTACGGGGAATATGAATCTCGGTAAAAACGGAAACCCAGTGACAATCTTGGTTGAGGATGAAGTAACTGGTGAACAACTGGAGCTTTCCGGAGTTAAAAATGCGTTTTTAATTATTGAAGATACAAGAAGGACAACTTCGGGTTGGTTAGCGGCGGCGATTGGGTCAGTGGAAAAAATGGGAGAGGTGTTGGGATTTTTGTCCCAGACAACACTAGAAACATTAAAAAAGCTAGTCAATAGAGACTAGCTTCTTTAATTAATTAAAGTGACTTTTAAAGGTCGATAAGTTTTGGCTTATCCTTAGCAGGTTTTTCAGAAATGAACTCTAAATATTTTTCAGTGGTAGACAATCTTTTGTGTCCAACTAACTTACTGATGTAGACTAGGGGACTACCGGAAGTGAGCTGTTGAGCGATGAAAGTGTGTCTTAAGTCATTTACTTTAGCGTTTTCGATTCCGGCGATGTGGAAGTATCTGTCAAGGTTGGAACGGATGTTTCTGATCAAGAAAGGATTACCTGTCTTGGTGATAAAAACAGAAGTGTTACCGCTCTTGGGACGAATATCGAGATATTTAACCAAAGATTCTTTGGTAGGTTGATTGAGAGGAACCATACGTTCTGGGTGAGATTCGTAAGCACGGATAGTGATTTGGTTAGTGTTTAGATCGACATCGCCGATTTTGAGGTTGGCCAGTTCTGAGATACGCATACCGGTTTGGAGAAGAAGTTCAACGATAGCGGCCATACGTAGATCATCACGACAGGCGTCGCGAAGAGCACGGTACTCGATTTTGTTGAGGATGCGAGGAGGTTTGATGTCGTATTTTGGGTGAGTAACGTTGGTAGCTGGGTTTTCAGAAATAGCACCATTGGCCATGACATAAGCGAAGAAAGATTTGATGGAATTGATCTTTCTGGAAATGGATTTGGTGGTGTAGTTAGTGGTGGAAAGATCTTCTTTGAAAGCATCAATATCGGCTGTGGTAACGTCAGACAGGTTGTTTTTGTCAGATTTTGCGACAAAGTTAGCTAATTGCTCAATATCCTTGGAGTAGGCAAGAATGGTAGCAGAAGCTCTGCCTTGTGAGGCTAAATGGCTTTTGAAGGCAGAAATTGCCTGTTTGATGTTTTGGTCTATTTGTTCCATAATTAGTTAGGAATTATTTATGGCACTTATTATAACACTCTAGGTTTATAAAATGCAAGCCCCTATTATAAAGGAAAATTATAAAGATAAAAAAGGTTGGGTTAGGGCGATTTTTTTGATGATTGCATGGGTTGTCATTATCTCGCTTGTTAAGGACTTGTGGCAGATAAAAAAAGGCTTTGTTCGAGTTGAAGAATCAAAACAAAGATTAGCCGAAGTCGAAGGTGAGAACCGGGAGTTAAAAAATAAACTAGAGATGGTAACGACCGAGGAGTATCAGGAGTATTTGATCAGAGAACAGCTAAATATGCATAAAACAGGAGAAGTAATTGCGGTGTTACCAAAAGGGAAAATGGCCGGAGATACCGTGGCTACAGAGTCTGGAGAGCCAAAAACAAAGAATTGGGAGAAGTGGTGGTCACTTCTCAAATAGTTGCGGGGCCGGGGTTTCGATCCCCGGTTAAGCGAGATTATGAGCCTCGCAAGATACCTACCTTCCCCCCGCATGGGGCGAACAGACGTATTCTAGCATGATCGTGCGTATTTGGCAATTATTTGGTAAAATACTTCAGCTTGGCAAGGTAGCTCAAATGGTTAGAGCGGCGGATTCATAAACCGCAGGTAGTGGGTTCGATCCCCACCCTTGCTACTTTTTTGTATCAGAACTGAGGTAAAATCGAAGAATGAAGAAAAGAATATTAACCGGAGATCGACCAAGCGGCAGATTGCATTTGGGGCATTATGTTGGATCTTTGGAAAATAGGGTTAAGTTGCAAGATGAATACGAGCAATTTATTTTGATTGCCGATGTACAAGCACTGACCGACAATTTTACTAATCCCCAAATCGTGGCTGATTCCGTAAAAGAACTGGTACTTGATTATGTAGCGGCTGGTATTGACCCGGCAAAAAATACTATTGTGGTGCAGTCGAAGATGCCTGCTATTGCCGAACTGACAGTTTTCTATATGAATTTGGTGAGTTTGAATAGAGTTTTGAGAAATCCAACTGTGAAATCGGAGATTGAACAAAAAGGAATGGGTGAGTCTGTGCCTGCCGGTTTTGCCATGTACCCCGTTTCTCAGGCTGCCGATATTACGGCATTTGCGGCTGATTTGGTGCCTGTAGGCGATGATCAGTTACCGATGATTGAGCAAACCAGAGAAATTGTCAGAAAATTTAATTCCTTGTATGGTGAGATCCTAAAGGAACCGGAAGCATTATTGGGTGAGTATCCTCGTCTTGTAGGGCTGGACGGAAAAGCAAAAATGAGTAAAAGCCTTGGCAACTGCATATTTTTGTCCGACTCTGCAGAAGAAGTACAGAAAAAAGTAATGAGTATGTATACCGATCCGACGAGACTGAAACCAACCGACCCCGGAACAGTAGAAGGAAATCCGGTTTTTGTCTATCATGAGGCTTTTAATCCAAACAAAGAAGAAGTCGAAGATTTAAAAGCTCGATATCGAGCCGGAACGGTAGGTGACGTTGAAGTAAAACAAAAATTAATTGTGGCCATTAATAACTTATTGGAACCAATGAGAAAGAGAAGAGCCGAACTGGAAAGTAATCCAGAGAAAATTGAGGCTATTTTGAGGGAGGGGGCGGAAAAGGGAAGAATGGTTTCCGGTGAAGTCTTATCGAGTGTTAAAAAGGCCATGAAGATTAACTATAATTTTTGAAATGAAAGATTTAATCAATTACGCAGATTTTGAAAAACTAGATATTAGAGCTGGGAAGGTAATGGCCGCTTCGGCTCCTGAATGGAGCGAGAAGCTAATTCGTTATGAGATTGATCTTGGGGACGAGATAGGGAAGAAAGTCCTTTTTAGCGGTATCAGAAAGTGGTACAACCCTGATGATTTGATAGGGAAGACACTTCCGGTAATAATAAACATGGAGCCAAAGAAAATGGGTGATGAAGAGAGTAGTGGAATGGTAATTATGGCGGATGCGGAAGAGGGGCCAAAACTTTTATTTTTGGATGAAACAATAATGCCTGGAACGGTGATAAGATAGTTCGATAAATATATGGAAACAAAAAAAGTAGAGTTCAAGTTTAATCTTAATTTACGTCGATTATTGGTTTGGTTTCTTATTTTGTTTTTATTTGTACCTTACGTTATTAATTTTCTACTCGGATCAACCGGGGCGGTAACTGAGCTTCCACTATCATCTGCAATTTCCGAGATAAAAGCCGGAAAAGTAGAGTCGGTGGAAATTAGAGGAGATGAGTTGGTATTGGTTTACCCTAAAAATGATGAAGGTAAACAGGTAGTTGGGACTTCCAGAAAAGAAGAAGGAGCAAGTTTTATGGAAGAGTTGCAAAAGGCTGGTGTTGATGAAAGTAAAGTAAAAGTATCGGTTTTATCTCAGGATTTTAGTAAGGCGTTTTGGAATATTGCCTCTTTGGTTTTACCGATTGCCGGTTTTGGTTTATTGATGTTTTTTATTATGCGTCGTCAAGGAGGAGGGGGAGACGTCTTTGGAATAGGCAAGAGCAAAGCTAAGTTATTTTCGAAAGGTAAACAAAACATAAAATTCAAAGATGTAGCTGGTGTTGATGAGGCCAAAAAGGAGTTAGAGGAAGTGGTTGATTTTCTTAAGAATCCGAAAAAATACGACGATTTGGGAGCACGTACTCCGAAGGGAGTATTGCTGACAGGTCCTTCAGGAGTCGGAAAAACATTAATGGCCAGAGCGGTAGCCGGGGAGGCTGGAGTACCATTTTTCTCGATGGCCGGTTCAGAGTTTATGGAGATGTTGGTGGGTGTAGGTGCCAGCCGTGTACGTGACTTGTTTGATACGGCAAAAAAAGCGGCTCCAGCAATTATTTTTATTGATGAAGTTGATGCAATTGGCAGAACGAGAGGGGTTAGCGGAGGAATGGGTGGACATGATGAGAGGGAACAGACTTTGAATCAGATTTTGGTGGAGATGGACGGTTTTACTCAAACAGATAATGTAGTGGTGATTGCCGCGACAAACAGGCCAGACGTGTTGGACCCAGCTTTGGTACGTCCAGGGCGTTTTGATAGGAGAGTTAACTTAGATTTACCAGATATTGCGGGAAGAAAAGCAATTATCGAGATTCATCGTAAAGGAAAGCCATATGTGAAGAGACTGAATTGGAATAAAGTGGCTGAGAGTACGGTGGGTTTTTCCGGAGCCGAGCTGGAGAATATGTTAAATGAATCAGCGATATTGGCGGCAAGAGACAATCGCAAAGAAATTCAAATGAAAGATATCGAAGAAGCAGCAATGAAGGTGAAAATGGGACCGGAAAAAAAGAGACTGCAGTCTGAACTGGAGAGAAAAATGACAGCATATCACGAGGCTGGACACGCTTTGGTAGGTCACTTATTGCCGGGAACAGATCCGATTCACAGATTGTCGATTGTATCTCGAGGAATGGCTTTAGGTTTTACGATGAGCAGACCAAAAACAGATAAGTACCAACAGACAATGACTGAACTTTTGGACGAGATTGCAATGTCTTTGGGAGGTAGAGCGGCAGAAAAGATCATTTTTAATGAGCTGACGGCTGGAGCTGCAAGTGATATTGAGAGAGCTACGATGCTTGCCCGCCGAATGGTAGTGGACTTTGGTATGAGTGAGTTGGGACCTGTAGCCATGGGACAGATGATGGAGGTGAATGACTGGGGATTTTCATATGGTGATTCCGTAAGATTGTCAGAATTGACTCAAGCAAAAGTAGACAATGAAATCAAGAAGTTGGTGGATGGAGGATACCGAAGGGCGGAAACGATTTTGAGGGCTAACAGAAAAGCCTTGGATAAGGTGGTGAATAGCCTGATGAAGGTGGAGACTCTCGAACAGGAACAATTTGAGAAATTGGTGGGGAAACCAAAGGCTTCTTTTGAAAAAAAGACAAAATGAGGAAACTGATTCTTATTGACGGAAACTCACTATTACATAGGGCATACCACGCTTTCCCTCCAACACTTACTACAGCAAAAGGAGAATTAATTAATGCGGTCTATGGATTTTCGGCGATGTTATTAACAATACTGGAGAAACTTGGACCAACGCATGTAGCCGTTGCTTGGGACGTTAAGGGGCCGACATTTAGGAAGGTAGAGTATGTTGAGTACAAAGCGCAACGTGCTCCCATGGATGATGAACTGGCTACTCAGATAGATAGAACAAAAGAAGTGGTATCTGTGTTGAATATTCCCCAGTTTGGAATCGAAGGATATGAAGGAGATGATGTTATCGGAACGTTGGCCAGGCAAGCAACCGATGAAAAAAAAGAGAAAGATACACAAGTAGTGATAGTGACGGCAGATAGAGATGCACTTCAATTAATTAAAGAGAAACAAATTGTGGTCTATTTACCGATTCAAAACAAAGCGTCGATGGCTGTAGTCTTTGATGAAGATAAAGTAATGGAGACTTATGGATTTAGACCAAAACGAATCGTGGACTTGAAAAGTTTGATGGGAGATTCTTCCGACAATATTCCCGGGGTTAAGGGAATCGGAAAAGTGACGGCAACTAAACTGATTCTGAACTTTGAAAGTTTGGATGGAGTGTATAAAAATATTGACAGTAAAAAAATAAGTAAGAGAGTTCGTGAAATGTTAATAGCAGACAAGGAAATGGCTTATCAAAGTTACAAACTGGCGGAGATTAACAAAGAAGCACCATTGAAAATTAATTGGGAAGATTGTCTGCTGACTAACTATAATAAAAATAAAGCCATGGAGCTTTTTAAGGAATTAAGCTTTAATAGCTTAATTGCTCGTTTACCAAAAGATTCTTGGGAAAAAGAAACAGAAGAGATATTTTTATGAAAATTGCATTAGTACACGACTTTATAAAAGAGTTTGGGGGAGCAGAGAGAGTACTCCGTGTATTGGCAGATATGTTTCCGGATGCACCGATTTACACTGCCTTTCGGGTTAAGGGATCAAGCTGTGATAAAAAGTTTGCCGATAGAAAAATTGTGGAGAGCAAATATGGTTGGCTCTTGAAAAGAGGGAACTTGTATAGTCCTTTGAGATTTTTGGCCCCTTGGGTTTGGAAGTCTTTGGACTTGTCGGGGTACGATATGGTGATTACTTCATGCTCCTCGTATTTTGCTAGAGGTTTTAAGGTGAGACCGGAAACAAAAGTAGTGGCTTATTGCCACACACCTCCACGGTTTTTGTATGGATTTGAAATGAGCATTAATTTGATGAAGTACTGGCCAGTACGTGTTTACGCAGTGGTGGTAAACCATTTCTTGAGAATATTTGATTTGAGTTCTTCGGAAAGAGTGAATAAGTGGCTAGTGAATTCAAAGAATGTTCAACAGAGAGTGTGGAAGTATTACCGGAAAGATTCAGTAGTTGTGTACCCTCCGGTAGAAGTGGAAAAATTGATCGAAGTAAGTAAGGGAGTGGAAAAAGAGGATTATTTTTTAATTGTATCCAGGTTAGTGGGGGCAAAAGGATTAGTAGAAGCTGCCAAAGCAGCGAGACACTTGAAATTTCCATTAAAAATTGTGGGGGAGGCGGTTGGCTTTTCTCAGGTTGAAAATCAATTGAAGTCGATTGAAGGTGTCGAGTTACTGGGTGCAGTCGACGATGATAGATTAAAACAGTTGTATGCAAGAGCAAAAGGTTTCATCGCTCTTGCTAAGGAAGAAGATTTTGGAATTACTCCAGTTGAAGCAATGGCTTCGGGAACACCGGTAATTGCATTTAAAGGAGGAGGGTTCAAGGAGACGGTTGTTGATGGGGAAACTGGTGTTTTTGTTGAAGGGACAGATGTAAAAACGCTTGAAGAGGCAATACGTCGCTTTAATAAAGTAAAGTGGGAGAAAAATAGATTGGTTGACAGAGCAAGACTGTTCTCAAAAGAAAAATTTATTAAGAGGATCAAGGAAGAAATCAAGAAAGTAAATGCCTGAATTGCCGGAAGTGGAGACAGTTCGTCGTCAGTTGAGTGAGACTTTGATTGGAAAAAAAATTAAAAAAATTGAGGTATCTAGGACGAAAAGTTTTAATGGAGACCCCGACAAACTAATTGATTGGCAAGTGGAAAAAGTGGGGAGAAAAGCAAAAATTATCGAGATTTATTTTAAAAATAAAAAAGATATGCTGATTGTTCATCTGAAGATGACTGGTCAGTTGGTTTTTGTGGATGGGGACAAGAGAGTTGTGGGAGGCCATCCGACAGCGGACTGGGTAAAGGATTTGCCAAGCAAACATACAAGAGTGACGATTGGTTTTGTTGATGGAAGCAGCCTATTTTTTAATGACATGAGAGTGTTTGGCTGGATTAAGTTAACAAACAAAGAAAAGTATGAAAAGGGAATAAAGAGTATGGCTCCTGATGTTACAGAAAATGAATTTTCTTTGGATTATTTAAGTAAAATCTTAAAAAATTCAAGAAGGGCGATAAAGCTGATATTGATGGACCAGACGAAAATTGGAGGTGTTGGAAACATATATGCAAATGATGCACTTTATTTAGCTAAAGTGAGGCCGGATAGGAAAGCAAACAGCCTAACCAGTAAGGAAACAAAGAAGATTTATGAAGGTGTAAAAGAAGTAATTGCTAAGGGGATAAAATACGGTGGTGCAAGCGCGGCAAATTATGTGGATACGAAAGGTATGGGAGGAACTTATCAAGATCATTTTCTGGTTTATAAAAAAGAGGGACAAAGATGTAAAAAGTGTGGCGAAAAAATCCAAAAAATTAAAATTGGTGGACGGGGGACTTTTTATTGTCCGGTTTGTCAAAAGTAAACAGGGTTACGGTACAATATACGCGTGGGATTGACAAACATTACATTATCCGATTTTAGGAATTACGAGAACAAAACTTTGGAATTTTCTAATGGAGTGACTGTAATAGCCGGGGAAAACGCCAAGGGGAAAACAAATGCATTGGAAGCGATTTATTTATTGGGAGTGGGTGAAAGTTTTAGAGCAAAGCGGACTGAAGAGATGGTGCGTTTTGGTCAGGAGTTAGGAAGGGTGTCTGGAGAGGTGGAGACGGCAAAGAACGAGACGATAGATCTGGAGGTAATTGTTAACGGGGGGATAGTGATGGGGAGAATTGTTAATAAAAGGAAGTATTTAGTTGATGGTGTGTCGAAAAGAAGAAAAGATATTCTGGGACTATTACCCTTGGTATTGTTTCGGCCTGAGGATGTGGATCTTATTAGCGGATCACCGGACATAAGAAGGAAATTTTTGGATCGACTTTTGATTCAGGTCGATAGAAGTTATGAACATAGTCTGACGACATACGATCAAGCCTTACGAAGAAGAAATAAAATTTTAGATGCCATAAGAGAGGGTAGCGCCAGTCGTTATTCCTTGGCATTTTGGGATGGACTTTTAATTAAACATGGACAAGTGATTCAGGATAAGCGACGTGAATTAATCGATTATGTTAATGGTTTGTTTGAAAAAAGTGAGTTATTTAGGAAACTAAAGATAAATTACGATATGAGTGCCGTAAGTGAGACCAGATTGGCACAGTATGCGGATGCTGAAGTGGCAATTGGATATACCCTGGTTGGTCCTCATAAGGATGATTTTGCCGTGAAAGAAGGGACGAGAGATTTATCTGTTTATGGTTCAAGAGGGGAACAAAGAATGGCTGTTTTGGCTTTAAAAATGGGTGAGATTTATTTTCTTGAAGAAAAGTCGGGAAAGAAAGCCACTTTGTTGCTGGATGATATTTTTTCCGAACTGGATGAAAATCATAAGCAGGAAGTGCTACGGGTTATGGAAGGAAGACAGGTGATAGTGACAACGGCAGATGAGGAAGATCTAAAGTTGTTTTCCGGAGCAAATAAAATTGAGCTTTAGCGTGAACCGAGTCCTTTTTTGATTCTAGCCATTTGCAAGGCAACAACGACAGTGATGGCGGTGATAAAAATGGCGTAAATAAAGAGTGAGATTACTCCTGATCCTTTGGCAAAGTAGGGTTTGATATAAACATCGACGTATTCGGTGATGGCTTGGTTCCAAGCAAGGGCGGCGACCAGACCGAGCGCTGATGAGACAAGAGTGAGGGTTTGGATAGCGATTTCTTGGGAAAGTTTGTTAACCTTCTTTTTTGCAGGTTTCATGAGGACAGTTTAGCATATTGACGATATACTGTTGGTATGAAGATGAAGATATTTACAGAGAAGGACATGGCGGAATCTAAAACATTTAAGGAGATTGGAGATAAATACTCTGCCGGTCAAGTGACAATAATCGGCGGAAGTAGATTGTTCCATGGTGCTCCGGTGCTTGCATTGAAAGCGGCTTCCCGATTGGTGAGTATGACGTATTTTTCTACGCCTGACGAAAATAAAGGGGTAGCAGAAAAGATTAAAGCCTCCCTGTCGAGTTTTGTTTGGGTGGATAGAGATGATGTGGAAAACTACATTGCAAAATCGGATGCTGTGTTGATTGGTCCTGGATTGATGAGGAGCCATGTCAAGGAGCAAGGTTTTGTATGCGACAGAGAAGGTGAAGAAACGAGGAATTTGAGCATGGCTTTATTTCGGAAGTTTGCCAACAAAAAATGGGTTGTTGATGGTGGTACTTTGCAAGTTGTGTCGGTAGAAGACATCCCAAAAGGGGCAATTATTACTCCAAACAGGAAGGAGTTTCAGATGTTGTTTGGAGAGATTCAGAGTGATAATGAAAAAGAAAGGGCGGAACAGGTCTTTCGTTTGGCTAAAAAGTGGGGCTTAGTCCTTTTGACAAAAGATGACGTATCGATTGCTAGTGATGGTAAAGATGTGTGGATGATTGGTGAAGGAAGTGAAGGGCTGGTAAAAGGAGGAATGGGGGATGTGATATCCGGATTGACAGTAGGACTCTTGGCAAAAAACGAACCATTGTATGCCGTGTGCGCGGCGTCATTTTTGGCGAAGAAAGCGGCAAGAGAGTTGGCAGAGATACGCGGATTAATGTTTAATGCTGACGATTTGGCAGAAAAGATACCTGAGGTGTATAAGACAAAGTGAAGTTGTTATTTTCCGCAGATGATGCGAAAATAATAGTGTGTTCAGCCCCAGATACATAGTTACAAATAAGACTCTAAGAAGTATTATTGAGTTTGAAAAAGCGTGCCTTGTGGTGAGTATGGCACCAATTCAGAACGAGTGGGAGTTGAAGCTAAAGCAGGAAGCTTTGGTGAGAAGAATAAACTCGGTTTTAAGATTCACCGATAATCGTTTGGATGTAGATGATGTGGCAAAGATAGTAAAGGATGATCCGGGGAGAGATGACAAACCGACTCAGGTGGCTTTGCGATCTGGAGTGGTAGCTAAGGAAAAAGATTTACAAGCGGCTATTAACTGGCTTAACGCTAATAAGTTAATGGAACAGACGGCATATCTCTCGAAGAAATTTAAGCAAGGTGCTTTTGAGACAAAGGACCTGGAATCACTGAACTCTCTTTTGGGAGAAAGAATTGTTTTGTCGACTACGTTAGGAAAATACAGAGAGGAGTCGTGTGACGATTTGAAAGAGTTGGCGTTTCCTCCTTCTGTGGAGGTGTCATACCAAATGGAAGATCTTTTTATTTGGTTTAAAGGAGCAGGAAAATTGGATACACATCCTTTTATCAAAGCGGGGACAATGTTGTTTGAAATTTTAAGAATAAGACCATTTGTGGCAAACAATGTTTTGACAGGATTGCTTTTTTTCGACTTAATATTGTTAAGTGAGGGGTTGGAAACGAAAGGTATGTTAGCAGTTGAAGAGGAAATCCTGAAGAATAAACAAAAGTTTGTCGAGATTGTTGGGACTACGATAGAGAGCGGTGATTTAACCGGTTGGTTTGAGTATTTGTCAGCAGCAATTTTTGCTTCAGCTGAAAAAACCAGAACGAAGGTACTTAACCTGGTTGGAGATGGACCAATTTTCAAAACAGAGGCGGGGAAGGCAATATCTTTGTCGGAAAGACAGATTGCCATTATGGAAGAAATGACGATTCGCAACGAAATGACAATTAAAGAAATTAGAGCTGTTTTGCCAATGATTTCCGATGATACAATTTTGCGTGATTTGAAAGACTTGATGATAAAGAAATTGATTAGGAAAAAAGGAAAGACAAAAGGGGCGGTATATGTATTGGGGAAGGTGAAGGGGTTTAAATAATTTCTATTGATTATGCTCACAGGAGGAAGCTGTGGGTTACAATGTGATTATGATATTTAAGGAATTTGCAGAGTACTTGGAAAAACTGGAGAAGATTTCATCGAGGTTGGCAATTACCGAGGTGTTGGCGGAGTTGATCGTAAAGATGAGTGTAAAGGAAACTGATAAAGGCATCTACTTGGTACTGGGACGTCTTGGGCCGGATTTTGATAATCAAGAGTTTGGAATGGCGACAAAAATGGTGTTGAGATCTGTAGCTATTGGTGTCGGGAAACCGGTTGAAGAAGTAACGAGAATGTATAAACAGAAAGGTGACTTGGGGGTGTTGGTTGAAGGAATGACTTTTGTTGAAGAAAGAAACACTAAGCCAACCATAGATATGGTTTATGATTTTTTGTTGGAAATGGCTAAGGATAATGGTCAGGGAAGTCAAGAAAGAAAAGTTAACGATTTGGTGGAGATATGGCAGAGAGTGAGTCCGTTAGAAAGGAAGTTTGTAGCAAGGATGGTTGTTGGGAAATTACGTCTCGGATTTTCGGCCAAAACAATTTTTGATGCACTATCTCAAATGGAAAGCGGAAGTAAAACCTTACGTAAAGAGTTGGATTCTGTATTTCAGATATACCCAGATCCTGGTCATATTACAGCGGTTGTTAAAGAGAAAGGAATGGATGGCTTGAAAGATATAAAAGTTGAGGTGGGAGTGCCAGTAGTGCCAGCACTATGTCAGAGACTTAACGAATATGATGAGATTGTAAGAAAGATGAAGGATCTAGTGGTTGAGAGAAAATATGATGGAACGAGGTTACAAATTCACTTTAATAGACTAAAGAATGAGATAAAAACATATACCAGGAATCTGGAAGAGAATAGCTGGATGTTCCCTGAACTTGAGGAAATGGGGAAGTGGATTAAGGGCGATCAGGTGATCATGGATTGTGAGGCGGTTGGGTATGACAAAAAAACACAAAAGGTAGTACCTTTCCAGTTGACGATGACCCGTAAACGAAAACACAATATTGGGAATGCTGCCGAAGCGGTGCCAATTAGATTTTTTACTTTTGATATTTTGAACAAAGATGGCGAAAGCCTTATTAACAAGTCGTATTTTGAGAGAAGGAAAATATTGGCGGAAACGGTCAAAATTAACGACGTAATTGTGGTGGACGAGTATGTAAGGGTGGATGAACCGAGTGAAGTGATGAAATATCATCGACAATATTTACTAGAGGGTTATGAGGGCGCAGTGATGAAGATGTGGAATGGAAAATATCTTCCAGGTAGACAGGGATGGAATTGGGTGAAAATCAAGGAAGTAGAAGGGACTTCCGGAAAACTGTCAGATACCTTGGACTTGGTTGTTTTGGGATATTACTACGGAAGAGGAAAGAGAACCGGTTTTGGTATTGGAGCATTTTTGGTTGGTTTGATGAGAAATAATAAGTGGATATCTTTGGCAAAAATCGGCACAGGATTGACCGATGAAGAGTTCAAAACGTTGAGGACAAAATTGGATGGGATTGAGTTAAAAGAAAAACCTGAAGACTACGATGTTTCGGGAACACTTTTGGCTGATGTTTGGGTGGAACCAAAAATTGTGGTTGAAGTGGCGGCTGATGAGGTTACTCAAAGTTCGGTACATGCGGCGGGAATTGCTTTGAGATTTCCACGGCTTGTTAGATTTCGCGAAGATAAGGGGATTAATCAGACAACCACATGGAAAGAGGTTGAACAGATTGCCAAAATATCTAAAGGATAAGGTATTATTGAATGATGGAAATCGTTAAATACATTATAGATTTGTTTTTGCATGTTGATAAAAATTTGGTTGCGATAATTTCACAATACGGAACTTTGACTTATGGTTTATTGTTCTTTGTGATCTTTATGGAAACTGGTTTGGTAGTGACTCCTTTTTTACCTGGGGATTCGCTACTATTCGCCGCAGGTGCTTTGGCGGCGATGGGATCGATGAAAATTGGACTCTTGTTTTTATTGATGGTCGTGGCGGCTATTTTGGGAGATACAGTAAATTATTGGATTGGACATAAAATTGGGCGAGGGGTGTTTGAAAAAGGAAGTAGATTTTTCAAAAAAGAATATTTGGAAGAGGCGGAAGCTTTTTATGCAAAACACGGAGGTGCAGCAATCTTTTTGGGTCGTTTTGTACCGATAGTAAGAACTTTTGTTCCGTTTGTGGCTGGAGTAAGTGAGATGAGCTACAAACACTTTATTACCTACAATATCGTTGGTGGACTGTCTTGGGTAACACTTTTTTTGATGGGTGGATTTCTGTTTGGCAATATTCCTTTTGTTAAGGAAAATTTCCATTATGTGGTTGTGTTGATTGTTTTGATTTCGGTGGTACCAATTCTTTGGGGGGTGATAAAAAAGAGGAAGAAGTGATGCTAAAATGAGTTATGGTTTTGAATTTGTTGTCTGCTGTGGTGATGTTTTTGTTGATGGTGCTGGCCTCGGGAGCGGTTGTAGATGCCGTTGAGAGATATGCGTTTAGACTTCCGGTAAAAAAACAAAGAATGGCGGCGATGTTGATAGGTTTTTCTTTAGCTTTACCCGAGTTGTTTATTGGAGTGGCTTCGGCATTGGAAGGAAAAACTCAGATTGCTTTGGGAAATATTGCCGGAGCTAATATTGCGAATCTAAGTTTAGTAGTGGGTGGTTTGGCGGTAGTATCTTCCGTGGTGCCGATTGTGGGAGAGTATCTGCAAAAAGATCTGTGGATAACGATTGGTTTGGCAATGTTGCCTTTTTTGATGTTGACAGACGGGGTGTTGTCGGGAGTTGAGGGAGCGGTATTAGTAGCAATTTATTTTGTTTATGCAATCTTTATTCCTTCAAAGAAGAGTAGTTACAAAGAGGTGAGGAAAAAAATCGAAAAACATGAAAAATGGGCCTTACTGATTGTTGCTATTTTGGGATTAATTATTATGTCGGCAAGTGCTTGGTTGTTGGTTCAAATTGTGGAAAAGGTGGCAAGCGCTTGGAAAACAAATTTGTTCTGGGTGGGAATTACTTTAATGGCCTTTGGAACAACAATGCCTGAGCTATTACTTTTGTCTGCCCAGAAAAAGCGAAAGGCGGCTCTAATGTTGCCTAATTTATTAAACAGTGTGGTGATCAACTCAACTCTGGTGATTGGACTAGTTGCTTTGATGCAACCGATTGTTTTTGGAGAGTCACTGCAACGTGGATTGGCAGGAATGTTTTTGATATTTATTCTTGGTCTTTTTTGGCTGTTCACAAAATCAAAAAAGAAACTTGAAAGATGGGAAGGACTCGTATTGATTGGCGTCTATTTGATGTTTGTCGGTTTGGAGATGATCTTTGTCTAGATACCTTCAGCTTCTTCAAGACTTAAAAGGGCGCGGAGCTGGTCAACAATTTTCTTCTTGAGTTCTTTCTTGACAAAGATTGCCTGAAGATTCCTGAAAAACTCGGGAGCAGATCCCTCTTTTTGATTATGGAATGCTCCACCCATAGGGTATTCTTTTTTTTGGTCAATTTTTTGATTGGTGAGGAGTTTGGTATAAAGAACTGCGTGTTTTTGAATGAATCGTAGAGTACCCATTTTGCGGAAACGTCTTAGTGAATAAACATAACGAGGTTCTCGGAAGACAGAAAAACTACAGCCGTTGCGATGGCCTTCGCGAACAAACTCTGCGTCTTCAGCAAAACCGATATTAGGATCGAAACGGGTGTATTTTCCAAATTTAGTTTTAAGACAGCCAATCATTGCTCCTAAAGCGCCAGGTAAACCAACTAATTGGCCGGTTTCAATTAAAAGATTAAGGTAAGTAGCGATGGTTTTGTCAGCTTGTCTTTTGGAATCGGGAAGACACCATGTGGTAAACATGTCTGCGGGTTTGACATCCAAGTGGTATTTAACACCCTCTAGAAAGTGTTTGGGAAGCCGATTGTCAGCATCGTTGAAGACGAGATACTTGCCCCTTCCTGCTTCTCCACCCATGTTTCTCTGAACCGACACATTGCGGATCTTACTGGTGAGGATAGTTAGAGAGGGTAGTTTTTTGTCGAATCCTTTAGCTTTAGTGACGGTTTTGTCTTTTGATTCCCCGTCGACGACAATAACCTCAAAGTCTTGTAATGTTTGCTGAGAAAGATCTTTAAGGAGAACAGGAAGATCCTTTTCTTCGTTGAGACAAGGAATGATAATTGAGAAGAAGGGCACTTTATTCATAGCTGATAGAATTATAGTATGTATTTAATCGTTGGTTTGGGAAATCCTGGTGTTGAGTATGAAAGATCAAGACATAATGCCGGATTTTTATTTGTAGAACACCTGTTTAAAAAAATGGAGTTTTCTTTGGATAAAAAGTTTGAGTCAGAGATCTGGAAGATAGATGATTTTATTTTGGCGAAACCACAAACGTTTATGAACGAATCGGGAAGAGCGATTCGAAAAATTATGGATTATTTCAAACTGGGAATATCCAGTTTGATAGTTGTACACGACGACCTGGATATCGCTTTTGGGGAGTACAAAATTCAAAAAGAAAAAGGGCCAAAGGTACACAATGGCTTAAAATCGACGGAACAGTATTTAGGTAGAAGTGATTTTTGGCGGGTGAGAATTGGAGTAGATAATCGACAGCCGGGAGTGAACTATGGAACTGGAGCTGATTATGTCCTGTCTCGTTTTTCCAACGAGGAGATGAAGGAACTGGATAAGGTGATTGAAGAAGCAAAAAAAGAGTTAATAGAAATATTGGGTTTGAATAATAAATAAGGATGGGAAACACTGGTTTTAAACCGATTATAAGTATCATGGATAGGTATGATTTGGAGGAAACAAAACAAAGGCGAATTAGCCGAGAGTTTCAAGATTATGCATATCGACTTGCTGTTGAGCTGGGAGACACAGCACATACAGCGATTTATATGCGGTTGGCTAAGAACACACCAAGGCCTGAAATTGAACAGGCAAGATTGTTTGTTTTGGGGGCAAACAACCCAACAAGCAAGGCCAGACTTTTTATGTGGAAACTAAAACAAATCAGAGACGAAAAAAAGAACGAGGAAAAATGAGACGATTTGCTAAGATTAAAGAATGAGAGATGGTCGCGGAGTTGTAAGATCTACGAAAATGACTGTATGGGGGAAACTAGCGATGATGCTGGGCATTGTCTTTTTTTTGTATTTGGGTGACGCTATATTGAGTGACTGGATTCCAACATATATGCAGGGAGCGTTGGGAGGATCCTTGTGGATGGGTTTGATGATGTCGTTTTCTTCGTTGATTGGTTTTATGGCTGATTTGGTTTTTCCTCAACTATTTAGAAAGGTATCGGAAAGAAGAATGGTGATGTTGGCGATCTCTGCTGTTTTTATGACAGCCGGAGTTTTGATATGGACGACACATTTCCCCTACGTATCACTATTTCTTTTGGGTGTGGGTATTTGGGGTTTGTACTATGAATTTTTGGGTTTTGGAATGACGTCTTACGTGACGAAAATAGCGACTGTAACAGAGAGATCTGGTGTGTGGTCAATAATTGGGGTGGTGAAAAGTATCGCCTACTGCATTGGCCCGCTTATTGGAAGTTGGCTGTTTGTTTTGCAAGGCAATGTAGCAATAATTTTTGTTTATGCAGGTATGGCGTTAATCGCTTATACGGTGTGGCTGGCTTTGGGACATAAAAAGAAGAGAGAGTTTGCGGCTACTGAGACGGGAGATACTGAAGGACTCCATATATTGGAAGAAATTGGGTATTGGAAGGTATTGTTTGGTCGTGTTTGGCCTATTTTACTGGTTAGCTATCTTTTGGGTTTGGTCGATGCAACTTTTTGGACAACAGGAGTGGTATTGTCCGACAATTTAGTGGAAAAAAATTGGATTGGGGGATTGTTTTTATCGGCGTTTATGTTGCCAGAGATATTTGTTGGGCTCATTGTTCCGAGGTTGAAAATTTCGGTAGGAAAAAAGAAATTGGCGGAAAAGTTTTTGTTTATGTCCGGAATATTAACAGTTTGCTTGGGGTTTTTAACCTCGGCTGCAACTATGGTGTTTTTTGCCTTTCTTATTGGAATGATGATAGCAATTGCTTGGCCTTTGGTGAACGCAGTTTACTCGGACATATTAGCCAGAATGGGAAAGGAACAGAAACACCTCACGGGAATGTCAAGTTCGATGGTTAATTTGTCGTATATTACCGGTCCTGTAGTGGCAGGCTTAATGTCGAATGCCATAGGGGAACAAAAAACAATGATGTATATCGGAATGTTTATTATGGTTGCGGCTTTGTTATTGCTGTTGGTGACACCAAGAAAGTTGAAGTTACCGCAGGCTGAGATTGCCGAATGGAAGTGCTGAAGTAGGTTGCTGTACAATGAAATATAGATGTTCAGGAACAAACTTTGGCTTCATCAAATAGTATTGTTTGGAGTGTTGGGGTTGTTAATATTGTGGAGTATTTTTGACCGAAGTTTTATTTTTAGTGTGAGTTTACTTTGGTGGTTATTGGGGGCAGTCGTGGGTTTTGTTTTTGTATTTTCGGATAGACTTTTTAATAGTTTGGTGGCTAAGCCCAATGAGGTTCTCAACGTAAGGATAAAAGATCTTTTTTCGCAGGGAAAGGTTACTGGAGGACTAAAGCTTTTGTTGGAGGAAAGATATGATCAGAGAGAGTTGGTGATGAGGAGTTTTTTATTCATAATTGTGTGGGTTATTCTGGCTATTTTTACCATGACGAGTGTGACAAACTTTTTCGCTAGGGGATTTGTTTTGGGTATTGGAATTCATCTGATATTTGATTTGATTTATGACTTTATTACCGATAAGGAAAGACTAGATATGTGGTTTTGGCAAATAAAGAGGACGTTAGAGCCGGAAGAAAAAAGATGGTTTGTAGTGATTGCCTTGGTGATTTTTATATTTTTGGCGTTCAGTTTATAGTTGACGAGGGAGTGTTTTTGCTATACCATGGGGGGTATGTCAATAGAAGAAAAGAAAAAAATGCAGGTGATGCTTAAAAGAATTCAGGGTCAGGTTGGGGGAATCGAGAGAATGGTGGGAGATGATAAGAGCTGTGAGGCAGTACTGACACAGGTTGTAGCCTCAATGAGTTCATTAAAGAGTGTGGCAAAAATGCTTTTGGCAGAGTCCGTTAGCAGTTGTACAAAAGAAGAATATACTAAATTATTAAAGAGATTTTTATAAATTATTTTTAAAATGGAACTAATTCATTTCACAGACGCAAATTTTGAAGAGATGGTGTTGAAGGCTGATAAGCCGGTGTTAGTAGATTTTTACGCCGATTGGTGTGGTCCTTGCAGGATGGTGGCTCCAGTGATGGAAGAGATGGCAAAGACATTTGGTGAAAAAGTGATAATTGGAAAAGTGGACGTGGATGCGAATGCGGCTGTGGCAGGTAAATATGGAGTGATGAGTATCCCGACAGTAATTCTTTTTAACCATGGAGAGGAAGTGGCCAGACAAGTTGGTTTTGGTGGAAAAGAGATATATGAGGAGATGATCAATAAAGCGGTCAAATAAATGAAGCAGTACGATGTAATTATCGTAGGGGGCGGACCGAGTGGTTATACGGCGGCAATCTATTTGGCCCGGGCGGCAATGTCGGTTTTAGTTTTAACGGGTAATCAGCCAGGGGGACAGTTAATGAACACAACCGAAGTAGAAAATTTTCCCGGTTTTCCTAAGGGGATTATGGGGCCGGACTTGATGATGGGAATGGAGGAACAAGCGAAAAAATTTGGAGCAGAAGTAGTTTATTCGGCGGTATCTAAAGTGGAACTTAATGGTGAGATAAAAAAGATATGGGCAGGAGAGACAGAGTACCAGGCTAAAACTGTGATTGTTTCTACCGGAGCAACATCAAAGATGATTGGGGTGGGCGATGAAGCATATATTGGTCGAGGAGTAAGTACTTGTGCAGTGTGTGATGCGGCTTTTTTCAAAGGAAAAAAGACAGTAGTGGTTGGAGGAGGAGACGCCGCAATGGAAGACTCTTTGGCCTTAGCGAAATTTGCGGATATTGTTTACCTGATTCATCGAAGAAATGAATTCCGGGCAAGCAAGGTGATGCAAGAAAGAGTTCTAAAAAATCCCAAAGTAAAAGTTATTTGGGACAGTGAGGTGATCAAAGTTGCCGGAGAGCCAACAGTGAAGACAATTGATATAAAGAATATTAAAACAGGGAAGATAGAACAGATGAAGATTGATGGTTTGTTTGTGGCCATTGGGCATGTTCCCACAACAGGGTTATTTGAGGGAATGTTGGAACTTAATGAGAAAGGGTATTTGATGGTCACGATGACGGCATTGATGTCTTCAGCAAAATGGCGAGTGTCGGAAAAAGATATGTGGCTAGATGGCTATCCGACAATGACCTCAGTAGAAGGAGTTTTTGGCTGTGGAGATGTGGTGGACTATCGCTATCGACAGGCAATTACCGCTGCAGGAATGGGGTGCCAAGCGGCTTTGGATGTAGAGAAATATTTAACTAATCAAAAATAAATGACTGATATTCAACTGACTGACGAAGAACTAAACATTAAGGTTCGTGAGCTGATGACTGAGTATGGGGGCGGAAATGATGAGAGTACGGATAATGGTGAAATGCAGGATGTGGTCAATAGTATGGATGAGGTAGTTGGAAGTTTACCCAGGGGAGTGATTTGGGACAATGATTTGCAAGGACAAACAAGAGTAGTGAATATCTTTGTTGTGGATCAGGAAGATAACGTACTTTTACCGATACGTTCAATGGAAAAAAGATACTTACCTGGTGGTTATGACTTTTCTTGCGGAGAAAATTTAAAAGCGGGAGAAGATTATGAAGAGGGAGTGATTAGGGGATTAAGAGAGGAGCTGGGTATTGAAGGAGAACAGCCAAAGGAGATGGGTAGTTTTGCACCCGATCATGGAAAAGGGTTTTTTTGTTTTGGAAAAGTATATTTAATTGAAGTGGGAGATAAAAGTGAGGTGACTAAATTTAATACAGATGAAATTGAAAGGCTTGAGTGGAAAAGTAAAGATGAAATCTTGGAAATGATTGAAGATGAGCCCGAGAAGTTTAAGAGAGACTATGAAGGGATATTTCGGATGGCCTTTGGGTTGGAGAAATAGACATGTGTGATAAAATACGAAGCTGTACTCAAATCTAGTGGAGGTGCACATTGGCAGATAAAGAAGTAACAAAGAGATTTCTTCGGGACATAAATGATTTTATCGATAAAGGTTATTACGACGACGCTACCTCGCTATTGAGGGGTAGCAATTTTGTTGAACCCAAACAGGACTGGAATTTGGAAGTCGAAAACCTGCATAGTAATCCGATAGATGGGGAAGAGGAGATCCTAGCGAAGAAGCTGGATGTTGCCCTTTTGGAAATTGCGGAACATTTAGCTGAGGATATTAAAGTTGGGGATCCAGTGACGTACATGCGGTTAGTTCTCTGCTTAAATAAGTTAGGTAGAAATTCGCCTAAGAGATTGGTAGAGAAGGTATGGAAAATAGGACATGACTGTCTAGATCGAAATGTTGGTCCAGGTGCGAGCGGAGAAATTTTTCGTTTAATGTCTTTTCTTCCTATTGTTTGATCTGAGGATATTATCCCGTCTAAATTGCGGGATTTTTTGTGCGCTATAATATGGATAGTGTTGATGAAGAGTCGCGATCTTCGGAGCTTGTGGAGAAATTCACCGGGGTAGCCCGATACAGCACAAAGAGTATGGAAGGGTGGTACCGTTCTATCAAGAACCCCTGACTTAAGCTAAGATGAATAATCTCGGTTTAAGTGAGGGGTTATTTTTATATTTATAAAAATGAAAATTAAAGAAATAATTAGAGAAGCCGTGGCCGAGTTTGCCTTGGGTAAGGAGTTTGCCGTGGAACATCCAGCGGATGAAAAGATGGGTGACTATTCTACTAATATTGCGATGGTACTGGCAAAAGAACTGGGGAGAAATCCAAGAGAGTTAGCAATAGATTTAGTAAATAAATTGTCGGACAATAAGAATCTATCTAAAATGGTTGAAAAAGACAATATTCAAGTTGCTGGTCCAGGGTTTATTAATCTTTGGATAAAAGACGAGGTGTTGATTTCGCAATTAAACGAAGCTTTGAAGACGGGTGACAAATTGGGTAATAGTGATTTTATGAAGGGTAAGAAAGTGATGGTAGAGTATAGCTCCCCCAATATTGCCAAGAGATTTTCTGTTGGCCACCTTCGATCGACAATTATTGGCCAGGCCATATTTAATCTATATAAACATAGTGGCGGTGAAGTGACGAATGATAATCACTTGGGTGACTGGGGAACACAGTTTGGAATGATTATTGCAGCGATTGAGGAAGATGCAAATTTTAACTGGGACAGTGCAGACATCAATAAATTGGAAGAGATATATGTAGATTTTAATAAGAAAATTGAAGAAAATCCTGAGCTAAGAACTAAAGCTAAGGATGCATTTCTCCGATTGGAAAAAGGAGATGAATCAGCTCGTAATATTTGGCAAAAGTCAGTAGACATTTCGATGAAAGAGTTTGATGACATTTATAAAAAGTTGAACGTTGAATTTGAACATGTTTATGGAGAGTCGGCTTTTGAAAGCTTGATGCCTGGTGTAATTGCTGAGGCAAAAGAGAAGAATATTTCTTCTGTTGGTGAAGAAGGTGCTTTGATTGTCCGATTCGAAGATGAAAATGGGAAAGAAGAAATGCCTCCGGCAATGCTAGTAAAAAGTGACGGATCGACAACTTATTTCACAAGAGATTTGGCGACGATAAAAATGAGATTAACCATGCCAGAACTAAAGTGCGATGAATATATATACGAAGTGGGTGGAGAGCAAAGACTGCACCTGAAACAAGTATTTGCGACCGCTAGAAAACTGTGGCCTGAAGAAACAAAAAGGGTGGAGTTTGTGCATGTGGCTCATGGGTTATTGAGTTTGCCTGAAGGGAAAATGAGTACCAGAAAAGGAAACACAATAAAGTTGGAGGATCTATTGGGTTGGGCTGAAAAAAAATCATTTAATATTACTTCCGATAAGGCAGGATTTGAAATGAAAGATGATTATTGGTTAACAAATAAAAATCAGAACTTATGGCCACACGACGTTGTGAATATGTCCGAAACAATGTCCATTGGAGCTGTGAAATATAACGAACTTAAGAGATCTCCAATAATGGACTATGTATTTGTAAAAGAAGAGGCAATTTCGATGGACGGGAATAGTGCACCGTATTTGCAGTATGTGTATGTAAGAACAAGAGGAGTGTTGAATAAGCTTGGAGAGAACCTTGATAAGGTGATTGCAGGCAAAAAAGAGTTTGAGAACGATGATGAACGAATTTTGGCAAGATGGTTGCTATTGAGATTTGTTGAGGGGGAAGTAGTGGAGTCTGCGGCCAGGAACTTTGCACCACAAACTGTATGTGCGTATCTATTTGAGACGGCTCAAAAATTCAACGGATTTTATGAAAGAAACAAAGTAGTTGGAGTTGAAAACCAGAGTCTAAGACTAGCCTTGACAGCATTGACCGGCGAAGTAATTAAAAAAGGTCTGAAGATTTTGGGAATTGAGACAGTGGAGAAGATGTAAACTGGTAAAATAAACGCATGGCAAGCAGACTAGAGGAAATACTAAAAGAACGGGAAAAGAAGATTGAAGCCCTTAAAAAAATGGGGATTGATTTGTATCCTGCGCGCTCCATAAAAGAAGCTTCCAATATGGAAGTGGTGGAGAATTTTGAAAAATACGAAGGGAAGACATTAACCTTGGCCGGAAGAATAATGGCCTGGAGGGAGCATGGCAAACTAATTTTTGGGCAGATTCAGGATCAAAGTGGCAGAATACAACTGTTTATCAGACAAGACATGATGGGTGCTCGTGATCAGGCCAAACAAACCTTGGGATTTGATGATTTGGAGCTCTTGGATATTGGGGACATCATTCAAACAACCGGAGAGATTGTAAAAACCAGAACAGGAGAAGTGTCTGTTCAGGTAAAAGAAATTAAAATGCTGACGAAGGCGAGACTACCCTTACCTGAAAAATGGGTAGGAATTGTGGATCCGGATGACGCTTTCCGAAAGAGATACCTAGACCTTTTAATGGATCAGGGCAAGATTAGAAGGTTTGAGAGAAAGGCTAAATTTTGGGCTGAGTGTCGAAAGTTTATGGCCTCCAAAGGATTTATGGAGGTGGAAACGCCAGTGTTGGAGTCGGTGACTGGGGGAGCAGACGCCAGACCATTTGTGACTCACATGAACTCGATTGATCAGGATTTTTATATGCGAATTTCGACCGAACTTTATCAAAAGAGACTCATTGGCGCCGGTTTCGAAAAGATATACACACTAGCTCCGAACTTTCGTAATGAGGGAATGGATGACGAACATTTGCCGGAGTATTACTCTTTGGAGTGGTACTGGGCTTTCGCAGACTACAGAGACAATATGCAACTAACTCGTGAACTCTACCGACACATTGCCAAAGAAGTATATGGGAAAACTAAGTTTGTAAGTGGAGGAATGGAGTTTGATTTGGCCGACGATTGGGAAGAAATTGACTATTTGAAAGTAATTAAAGAAAAGGTTGGAATTGATATTGTGAATTCGACGGATGAGGAAATGAAAGAAGCGATCAAAAAAGCGGGAGTGAGACTGACTGGAGAAATTAATAGGGCTCGTCTTATTGATAACTGTTGGAAGATTGTCCGCAAAACAATTGCCGGACCGGCATTCCTTTTAAATGAGCCAAAATTTATGTCGCCCTTGGCCAAGAGTAAACCAGAAGATCCGGAAATAACGGAAAGATTCCATATAATTTTGGCAGGATCCGAGCAGGGAAATGGCTATTCGGAACTTAATGATCCAGTTGATCAAAAAGAGAGATTTGAAGAGCAGCAAAAAGGAAGAGATAAGGGAGACGAGGAAGCTCAAATGATGGATACAGACTTTGTGGAAATGCTTTCATATGGAATGCCGCCAACTTCCGGATTTGGAATGTCAGAGCGACTTTTCTGGGCGATGGAAGACATTTCCGCTCGTGAGGGAACGCTATTTCCTCCACTTCGTGTTAAGAGGGAAGGATAATAAAAAACCTCGGAATAATCCGAGGTTTTTAACTTACCTAATGATGGTCACTCTCTCACCGATAGAGTTAGTGAATGAAACTTTGGTGATGACCATTGCTGATGCCGATTGCCATCTTGTTTGCTGGGGTTTGATCTTTGAGATGGAAAACTCACTTCCAATATTGAGAATGTGACGGCCATCTTTGAAGGTAAAGACCAAGCCTCCATTGCCAAGGGCGACGCCTTTGATCTTGGTGTCTTTTGAGCTTGAACTTTCGTTGCCGAAGACGCTCAGGATCTTTTTGGTTTCGACAGTAACTTTGGGGTTACCGGCGAAGATCTTTTGGATCTCGGTAATTTGAATTAAATCGCCATAAAACACTTTTTTAGGCACAATTCCTCCAAAGAGAATTAGATTTTTAAGGTGATGGTATTGTACACCCTATAGTGTGATTTGTCAAGCCTGTAGGTATGGATTTGAGAGTGATATACTTAGGGTATAAGTGAATTGCTTTGGCGATCCGATTACCGACCGGGGAGAAGCAGGGAGAAAGCACCAACGCTTTGAATTAAGAGGCTACCTAGCAAGCAAGATGGAACCGTCCGAAAGGACTCTTGTGAGAAGGGTAGTTTTTTGTTATTAACATATTATTCATCGCCTTTTGGCTCAAACAAAAATGGAAGAAACGAAACTGCATGCACTGAGACACAGTGCCGAACACATATTAACTCAAGCAATGGAGAAGATTTGGCCTGGCCAAATCATTAAGGCCATGGGTCCTGCTATCGATACCGGATTTTATTTTGACTTTGACACAACAAATGGTTTTAAAGTAACCGAGAATGATTTCCCCAAGATCGAGAAAGAGATGAAGAAGATTGTTCAACTTAATTTACCTTTTGAAAAACATATTGTGACGGCGGAGAAAGCAAGAGAAATGTTTGCCGACAATCCATATAAACAGGAATGGATAGACAAAGCGGAAAAAGATGGAGAGGAAATTTTTGTTTACTGGACGGGTGACCCCGGAAAGGGAGGCTCGTTTGTGGATGTTTGTGCCGGACCTCATGTGGCTAAAACTATTGAAGTAAAAGCATTTAAACTCTTGTCGATTGCCGGAGCTTATTGGCACGGAGATGAGAAGAATAAGATGCTGACAAGAATTTACGGCACGGCTTTCGAGACACAAAAGGAACTCGATAATTATGTTTCTCTTTTGGAAGAAGCCAAAAAAAGAGATCACAGAAAACTAGGTAAAGAGATGGATCTATTTTCATTTTCAGACCTAATTGGAAGTGGACTGCCTCTGTATTCACCGAAAGGAGCTTTTATCAGAAGAACATTAAATAATTTTGTGGAAGAGATGCAGATTGCGGAAGGATATACCCAAGTATGGACACCGCAAATTGCAAAGGCAGAACTATTTAAGACTTCAGGACATTACGACAAATATAAAGACTCGATGTTTCGGGTAGTTTCCAATTACTCCGACGAAGAGATGTTCTTGAAACCAATGAACTGCCCACAACACACACAGATTTTTGCGGCGCAGGCAAGAAGTTATCGTGATTTGCCTTTGAGATTGACCGACTTCGCCATGCTTTACCGCGATGAGAAACCAGGTGAGTTGTCTGGACTGGCTCGAGCAAGAGCTTTCTCTCAGGATGACTGCCATATTTTTTGTCGAGAAGATCAGGTGGATGACGAGATAGATATGGCTCTACAGATGACGAAGAAAATTATGGCAACCTTCGGATTTAAATATAAATACCGACTGTCGACGAGAGACCCACAACACCCAGAAAAATACTTGGGTGACCCGAAAGTGTGGAACAAAGTAGAAAAATGGGCGGAGATTATTATGGAGAGAAACCAGATTGAGTATTTCCAGGGACCAGGTGAAGCAGCCTTTTATGCTCCGAAGATGGATCTGATTGCCACCGATGCTCTGGGAAGGGAGTGGCAACTATCGACAGTACAAATTGACTTTGTGATGCCGGAGAGGTTTGGACTAGTTTATACCGACCAAGATGGGACTCAGAAACACCCAGTGATGTTACATCGAGCAATTATCGGATCAGCAGAACGGATGATGATGATTTTGATTGAACATTTTGGCGGAGCCTTCCCAACATGGTTGTCTCCGGTTCAAGTGGCCGTACTACCTATTTCCGAAAAAACGATGGAATATTCGGCAGAAGTAGCTGAGAAACTGCAGAAACAAGGAATCAGGGTAGAACTTAATACCGATGCTGACTCTTTGGGTAAAAAAATTCGCAATGCTGAAGCTTCCAAAGTGCCATATATGCTAATCATTGGTGAAAAAGAAGCCGAGGCAAAAGAGGTTTCTGTTCGCCAACGAGGTCAAAAAGATTTAGGAACAATGAAAGTCTCTGATTTTGCTGAGAAAGTGATTAAAGAAGTGGAGGAGAAGAGTCTGTAAAGGATTTTTCTTCGACGAAACCTGCCGCCTCATACCATTTTCAAAAACCGGATGCTCTTTCGCCTGCGCGAAAGCCATCCATTGTTTGCAGTGAAATTTTTCATGGGTACATGAAAACCAGGCAATTTCACTTTGCGCAATATTTTTGAAAAGGTACAAGGCTTCGGTCTTTGTCGTCTCAGAAATTATTTATCACGCCTGAGATGAGATACAATAGCTATATGGAAGAAGCGAGAAAGAAAGAACTTATTGAGAGCTTCTTGACGCGCGGCGTTGAGAATTACATTCCGAACAAAGCAGAAATCGAAAAAATGCTTAATTCGGGGAGAGTTCTTAACGTGTATATGGGAATTGACCCCACGGCAACAAAGATTCATTTGGGTCATGCTTTCCCCCTGCGTAAACTGCAAATATTGGCTGAGCTGGGACACCATGTGACCTTCCTTATTGGCGACTTTACGGCAACGGTTGGAGACACCTCGGACAAAGAAACTGAGAGGCCAATGCTCTCACGTGAGCAAATTGAAGAAAATTTCAAAGACTACAGAAGACAAGCAAAGAAGTTTTTGGACTTTTCGAAAATTGAGGTTCATTTCAATAGCGAGTGGCTGAGTAAACTGGACTTCGCGGCAGTTCTAAAACTAACAAAACACTTTTCCTTAAACGATTTTATTAGCCGAGAATTAATTAAAAAGAGACTTTTGGAAGGGAAAAGTGTGTCACTACCGGAAGTACTTTACCCAATCATGCAAGGTTATGACAGTATGGCACTCGACACCGATATTCAGATTGGGGGAACCGACCAGACATTTAATATGCAGGCAGGGAGAACTTTGATTAAAGACCTAAAGGGAAAAGACTCATGCATTATTACCAATGGCTTTTTGCCAGGGACTGATGGACGCAAGATGAGTAAAACCTGGGGGAACGCGATTTGGTTGGAAGACTCACCAGAAGAGGTGTTTGGAAAAGTAATGTCGGTGAAAGACGATATGATTGTCACCTACTATGTTATGGGAACTAACGCTCCTCAAAATGTAATTGATGAGGCTAAGAAACGTCTTGAGAGCGGGGAGAATCCGATGAATATAAAGAGGGAGTTGGCTAGAGTGATTGTGAAAGAACTTTGCGGTAAAGAAGAGGTAGATGCGGCAGAAGAATTTTTCCAAAAAACTGTCGTGGAAAAGAAGGTGGACGAAAATGCCTTGGAGATTACTACTAATGTCGATGAATTGGGAATTGTTCAACCGATAATTAAAGACGGAACTAGTTTACTGGATTTTATTGTTGACTCAGGGTTAGCACAAAGTAAATCTGAAGCAAAAAGATTGTTGGAGGAAGGAGCTCTTTATCTTGATGAAAAAAGAATTGTTAAAGGAGACGAGGTAATTAAGCTCCATATTGGTATAAATGTAATTCGTGTAGGTAAACGTAAATATTTAAAAATTATTAAATAAATAATATGTCAGTTACTTTTGAAGAACTAAACGAAAAAATAATGGATCAGGCGGCAGAGAAAGGTTTCGGAACAAAACCGGAAGAGATTTCTGTTCCAGAGAAAATTGCTCTAATACACGCTCAGGTGTCATCGGCCTATGAAGGATATCGGAGTAAAAAGATGACTGGAGGTTGGAGCTTGGAAGATGAAATGGCTGGTGCAGTGATGAGAATTATCCATTTGTGTGGTGTATTGGGACTAGATCTGGAAGGCGCAATACTGAAGAAATATGAGGAAAACAAAACCAGAGAATGGGATTGGAAAAAGATGAACGAGAAACATTCATAGATGTCGGATAGAATTGATGTATGCAAACTAAAGTAATACCAAGAATACAAGCAGGATTTATGGAACTCCTGCCAGCAGAACAGATTTTGTTCAATAAGTTTGTGGAAATCATCAAAGAGACTTTTGAGGAGTATGGTTTTGTGCCGCAAGATACACCTATCGTGGAAAACGCGGATGTGCTTTTTGCCCAGATTGGGGAAGATACCAAAAAAGAAGTCTATCGATTTTCCAAAGGGGACGATGAACTAGGGCTTAGATTTGATTTGACTGTGCCGTTGGCTCGCTATGTGGCCATGTACAGTAATAGTCTAACGTTCCCCTTTCGCCGTTACCAGATAGGCAAAACATATCGGGGGGAGAGACCGCAGAAAGGGCGTTTCCGGGAGTTTTATCAGGCTGACATTGATATTATTGGAAATGGAGCCCTGGCTATGGTCAACGACGCCGAGATACCGGCAGTAATCAACAAAGTGTTTGAGAAACTGGATTTAGGTGACTTTGTAATTAAGATTAGCAATCGAAAAATTCTTAGCGGACTGTTGGAAGATCTGGGAGTTGCAGACAAGCGAGATGAAGTATTAAGAATTATCGATAAGCTGGAAAAGGTGGGGCTGGAGACAGATAAACAAATGCTCATTGATTTGGGAATTACGGCTAGTGATGCCAATAAAATTATGGATTTTGTCCGTTTGGGAGGAAGCAATGTCAAGATTTTGGAGAGTCTTGGAAAAATGGAGATTGACAACGAGACGTTTAAACAGGGAGTAACGGAGCTATTCGAAGTAGTGAAAAAAGCCGGAGAGTTTGGGGTGCCGGAGAAAAATATGCAGATTGATTTGGCAATTGCCCGAGGCCTTTCATATTACACCGGGACAGTCTACGAAACAAAACTCTTGGATGATCGGGTGAAAGGAAGTGTTTGCGGCGGTGGAAGGTACGATAATCTGGCTGAAAGTTATAGCAATCAAAGTTTCCCCGGAGTTGGAGTTTCTATCGGCCTCACCAGATTGTTTTCGCAACTGTTGGATGCCGGGATGATTAAAGCAGAAACGGCTACACCAGCCAAAGTGCTGGTAGTGCCAATGGAAGCCGATATGCCTTTTGCACTTGAAGTTTCCGGGAAACTACGAGAGGCAGGAGTACCAACAGAACTTTATACCGAAGACGATAAATTCAAAAAGAAACTCATTTATGCCAATAAAATTGGAGTACCATATGTGGCAATTATTGGTGAAGATGAAGTGAACAAAAAGAAAGTGGCTTTGAAAAATATGAAGACGGGAGAACAGAAATTATTGACAATAATGGAGGTATCAGAGGAATTAGAGAATAATATATAGATGGATAACATTGTTATTTCAAGATTAGGAAAAGAAGAAGTTGATAGTTTTTATGAACTTTTCAAATCAGTAGCAAAAACCGACTTTGATGACTGGACGCAAGAATCAAAGGAAAAATGGCTTTTAGACGACTATTCAATTGAATACTGGAGAACCCTTTTAAAGGAAGATAAGTTGCCAATATTTGTAGCTAAGGATGGAGAAGAAATGGTTGGATATGTGATGTTGGAAGGAATAAATTTTGGTGTTGCATATTTAGGGTGGATTGGAGTCTTAAAGTCACATCAAAACATGAAAATTGGAGGAAAATTGATAGAAGAGATGATTGATTGGTGTAAAAATAATCATCTCCATAAAATTGAACTTGAAACACAAGAGACTCATTTGCAGCATTTCTACGAAAAACACGGATTTGTTTTGGAAGGAATAAGAAAAAATAGTTGGCAAAACCTTGATAATTATATGTACGGGAAAATTCTTTGATCTGGGAAGTGGTAAAATCATGCTGCAGGGAGATAAATTAGCCATTAGCTAAACTTCAAGCAAAATATTATGATAGGTACGGTTAAAACAAAAACAGACAGAGGATACGGCTTTATTGCTCGTGATGGAGAATCAAAAGATCTCTTTTTTCATTCCAATGACTTAAGTGGTATCTCTTTTGAAGAACTACAAACAGGAGCTAAAGTTTCGTTTGATATTGAAGAGGGTACAAAAGGACCCGCTGCAAAAAACGTAAAAATCGCTGAGTAATTTTGATTAGGTAGCAAAAAAGCCTCACATTGTGGGGCTTTTTGTTGCATCAAATATTCCTGTCGAGTATAATCTCAGCGATAAAGTTAACTTTTGGTTCTTTAAACTTATATTAAGGAGGAAATATGGGAGAAGGTGACTTTGGGGCATTTTATTTTTCTGAACAACAAAATAATTTGGGGATACAGGATATCGCCGTGTTCAGAGATATTTTTGGGAAATTACATCGCTATTCATATATGAGGAGTACATTCCCTTTTAAAAAGAAAGTCTCATATTGCAAGGATGCAATATTTATCGGTTTTGGATGGTTTTATGGTTCGTATACAGCTTATTCTTTTTACAATAGTGGTTTAGCTCGCGATGTCAAAATGAAGCCGTAAATTATTCCCTTCATACACCACTCAGAAATGGGTGGTTTTTTGTGGTTTATTTTAGAGCAGAGAGAAGCTCCTCAATCTTGACACGCTTTTGAGTGGCAGTATCTCTTTCGCGAACCGTGACAGTGTTGTCTTCGAGGGTGTCGTAGTCAACGGTAATACAGTAAGGAGTGCCGATCTCGTCTTGAGTGAAGTAGCGTTTGCCGATATTACCTCTTTCGTCTAAGACAGCACTCATGTCTTTCTTTAAATCATTAAAGACCTCATTAGCTTTTTTGCTTAATTCTTCTTTGTTACCAACCAAGGGGAAGACAGCGACTTTGTATGGTGAAAGAACCTCAGGAAGTTTGAGAACGACTCTTTGTTTTTCCGTGTCTTCAAAATAGGAGTTCATAAGGATAATAGTAAGTAAACGGGAAAGACCAAAGGTTGGTTCAATAACATGAGGAAGGAATTTTTCCTGGGAGTATGGATCTGTGTAGCGAAGATCAACACCTGATTTCTCCATGTGATTTTTGAGATCAAAATCGGTGCGGTAGGCAATTCCAAACATTTCCTTGAAACCCCAGGGGAATTCGTATTCAAGATCCTCGGTGCGTTTGCTGTAGTGAGCGAGTTCCTCTTTGGTATGAGCACGCCATCGAAGTTTTTCGGCAGGAAGACCTAAATCAATGGCAAAGTCGTACATTTCTTTTTTCCAGTATTCAAAACTGTTTTCCCAGTCTTCTGGTTTGACAAAATACTCAAACTCGGCCAGATCAAACTCAAGTGTGCGGAAGGTAAACTTGCCCATAGTGATTTCGTTTCTAAAGGCTTTGCCGGACTGAGCCAGACCAAAAGGAAGTTTGGGGTGAAGGGAGTCAAGAACTTGTTTGAAGTCGACAAACATACCTTGGGCAAGCTCACCGCGCAGATAAGCGGTATTTTTACCTTCGGTGATGATACCAATCTGAGTTTCAAAAAGCTGATTGAAGTTACGTACTTTAGTCCAGGTTTTGTTGCCGCATTTGGGACACTTGATGCCCTTGTCGGCAATAATCTGATCGAGTTCTTCAGTGGGTTTACCTTCAACATTGTCCAGACCGGCGGCATCTTCTATCAACTGATCAGCACGAGTACGGAAGTGACAAGTGAGACAGTCGACCATAACGTTGGTGAAGTTTACGGTATGACCCGAAGCTTCCCAGACTTTGGGACTCATGATGACAGAAGTATCCAAACCAAACATATCAGAACGGGAAGTGACAAAAGTTTTCCACCAGAAATTCATGAGATTGCGTTTGAATCCGGTGCCTAGAGGACCGAAGTCATAGGTGTTGGCAAGTCCCCCATAGATTTCCGACCCGGGAAAAATAAAGCCGCGGCGCTTGGAGAGGGAGATTACTTTATCTAGTATGGTTGATTTGTTATCAGACATATTTATTTTTTAGCAGATAAACGGACATCGATGCGTTCCATATCGCGGGGGAACATAGAAGCTTCACGAATATTTTTGAGTCCGAGAATGTACATAGTGACTCTCTCAGCTCCTAAGGCAAAACCGCCAAGCTGGGGCGAACCGTATTTAAAAGCTTGAAGATAAAGTACATTATCTTCTTCTTTAAGACCCCATTCCTTAACGTTTTTCAGAATACTTTGGTAGTCGTTGAGTCTCTGGCCACCGGAGGACCATTCAACACCTCGGCAAAGTAAATCAACACTAAAAGCATATTCAGGGTCTGCCGGATCCGGGTAAACGTAGAAAGGTTTCTTCTTGGTGGGGAAATGAGAAACAAAAACGAGGTCTGACTCTTTTTCTTCTTTGGCCCAAGCACAAATTTCTCTTTCATCTTCCGGAGCAAAATCTTTTTCTCCACGGCAGTCGCGACCGGTTCTTTGGAAGATAATTTCTTGCGCGTCATGCAATTTTATTACGGGGAATTTATCCTTTGCCATCAAAGGAATGGTAGCACCGAAAAGAGATAACTCTTTCTGACACTTTTCACTGACCTCTTTGAAGATGAAACGGACGACGTATTCTTCCATTTCGAGAACATCTTCCCAGGAGTCTAGAAAATTAAATTCGGCGTCAAGACTGGTGGCCTCGGTGAGATGACGAGTGGTGCTAGATGGCTCGGCTCTAAAAATCTGATTGACACTAAAGACTCTTTCGAAGGCAGTAGTGAGGAGGGACTTGTAAAGCTGAGGACTTTGGGAGAGAAAGGCTTCGCTGTCGAAGTATTTGACCTTAAAAACTTCAGCACCGCCTTCGGGAACGGAACTAATAATCGAAGGAGCTTGGAACTCGAGGAAATCGCGAGCGATCATGGCCTTGCGGAAGGCCTCGATGATGATAGCCTGAACTTTGAAGATTGCTTGTATCTTGGGGTGACGGAAGGTGAGAGAACGATAATCGAGGAGAGTAGAAATATCGAGATCGAGATCTTCTTTACTCATGTCGAAGGGCATCTCAGCGGAGGAGGCTAGTATGGTGAGTTTGGTGGCTTCGATTTCGATCTTGCCCGTATCTAAATCGAGGTTAATATTGTTTTGAGATCTTTCCTTAACTGTGCCTTCGATTTCGATGGTATCTTCGGTTCTTAAGCTTTTGGCAGAGGTGGCGATTTCGCCCCAAAAGACTATCTGAACAATTCCGCTACGATCACGAAGATCGATAAAGACAACTTTGCTGTGGTCACGTTTGGTGTTAACCCAGCCTTTGAGGGTCACTGTTTGTCCAATCTTGGTGACGGTGTCTTTAATGAGTGTTCGTTCCATGTGAATTATTATATAGTTAATATGATCTTGGATACATATTTGTGTTTAAGGGTAGGGTAGATGATCATATAATCTTGGAAATAGAAATGCATCGCGAATGTGTGGAAGCTTTAGTAATGCCCTGAGAAGTCGTTCAACCCCCATACCAAAACCACTCCGAGGAATATTACCAAAATTACATAATTCCACATACCATTGAATTTTTTGTTTTTCAATTTCTGTAATATATTTTTTTTCATTTATTCTTGTTAGTAGCTGTGAACTGTCTTGAATAAATTCTGCTACACCCAATATTTCTCCGTAACCGCCAGGTAATAAAAGATCGGCCGTTTTTGTAAATCTATTATCTGATTCCATTATTTTGTAAAGAAATGGTTCGACTTTTGCTGGCATATTGGTTACAAAAACAGGTTTGTTGTATTTGCTTGTAATGATTGTTTCGGCTTTTTCATTAAGGCTTTGGCCAATTTCGATATCTATACCTTCAGATTTGAGAATTTTTAAGGCTGATAAATATGAGATTTTAGGATATGGAGGCTTGAATTCTTGTACGTTGATACTAATATTTAGGTTATTGAGATCTACTTGTGAAACAGTGTTTAAATTATTGACTAGAAAAAATAACATATTTTCAATAAAATTCATCATATCTTCAAGTGAGCAAAATGCGGCTTGACACTTTAGGTGATAAAACTCAGGATTATGTCTTGGACTTTTACTTGATTCTCGTCTGAAAGCGGGTGTGATTGTGTATACCTGTTCAAACGTTGGTACCATTGCTCCAAGATAAAGGCCAGCACACTGTGAGAGGTAGACTTTTGTCCCAAAATAATCGGTATTAAATGTATTATTGTTGTCGTATATATTTGTTTGTGTAAGTATTGGAGTGTCGACTTCGATAAACTGATATTTCTTAAACCATTCTCTGAGGATAGACAACATTTGGTATTTTATTACGAATACAGAACGAATTTTTGAGTTTCGAATATATAGATGTCTTTTATTTAAGATTAGTTTTGAATATCGTTTTTCGAAAGGATTTACCAATGATCTTGGAGAAGGTTCCAGTTTAGGTGAGGCAGTACCAATAATTAACATACTAATAATCTGTATTTCTTGTTTGCCCTTTTTGGTTGTATTGTTCTTAGTTACACCATGCACCTTTACAGAAGAATCAATCGTAATTTTTGATATTTGAACATATTCGTTGTTCGAGACAGAATCTTTTAATACAATACTGTCAATACTGCCTGTGGAATCTTCAAGCTCAAAGAAAATTATTCCACCATGATCTCTCTTGTTTTTTATCCAACACAGAATTTCAACATCAGTATTTGTCTGTAAACCAAAAATATGTTTAATAAAGAATGTTTTCATGTCTGTTTTCGCCCTGATTAAGTATAACGCTACTTTGTTTAAACTTAGGATAGAGTAGTGACAAAATAGACTTATAAGTGTAGAATATGCCGTTAAGATGATTGAAAACGAGTGTTGTTTAAGACCAGGAGTAAGTTTTGAAGTAAAAAGAGAGGAATTTTCTGTGGGTTTGACAGAAAAAGAACGACTGGCATTGGAAATTGCAGCAGAAATTCATAAGGAAGATATCAGAAGGACGACGGGAGAACCTTATGTAAATCATTGCATGGCTGTAGCACAAATTCTAAGGCAATGGGGGGCAGATGAGGAAATGGTGATTGCGGGACTTTTGCATGATACTTGGGAGGACCACCCGGAACTGATTTCACTAGAACAGATTAGAGATATGTTTGGAGAAAGAGTGGCGCTTTTGGTAGACGGAGTGAGTAAGTTTAAGTCTCCGACAGGGAAGGACAATGATTTTGAAACACTTCGAAAAGTAACCAGAGAGACTTTGGTGGAACCTGGTGTGGCGATGATTAAGCTAGCGGACCGTTTGCACAACATGCATACGATGGAGGATGGTCCAAAAGGAAAAGGATTCTCAGAGGAAAAGAAGATGGCGAAGGCAAAGGAAACTTTGGCCGTTTATGTACCCATGGCTGAGTCGCTTGGATTATGGCAAGTGAAAAATGCTTTGGCGGACATTTCCTTTTACTACCTAGAGCCAGAGAGATATAAACAAGTAAAAGAAAAAATTGATTCTGATCCAAGGCTGGAGAAAAATTTTATTGAGGGAACTGAAAAAGCGATTGCGACTGCTTTGATTGAGGCTGGTATTGCGGCTGAAGTAAAGCACGAGGTGGGTGGCTACTGGGAGTTAGCAGAAAAGCAGAAACGATCAGCAATGAGAGCCGATAGCAAGCCAAAGGAATTTGCGGACATTACCGATGTGGTCAGTTTCCGAGTAATTATTAAAGATGAAGAGAACTTGGCACAGTGTTATTTGGCGATGGGGGTAATTAGAAATAAATATAAGAACTTACTGGTACAAAATCGGAGTGACGATTACCTAGTGAAACCGGCAGTAAATGGCTATAGTGCTTTCCATGATACGTATAAAGTCAATGAAGGAAATATTGAAGTCGCTTTTACGACAAGAAAAAGAGAAAACTTTAATAACTGGGGGGTGGCGAGTATCGGTCAGGAAGAATTAATGAAAGACCCAGATTCTTATAAACGAAAGATGATTTTTACTCCAAAAGAAGAGTTGGTGTTTATGGAGCCTGGAGCAACAGGAATTGATGTGGCCTACAAACTAAATCCTTTACTCGGATTAAGAGCCGTGGCAATTAAAGTAAATGGAGAAGTGATAAGCCTTGACAAAATAATCCCTAACGCTGGAGTAGTGGAAGTGATCACTGATCAACACCAAACGTACCCTAACGTAGACTGGCTCGGCTTTTGTAATCCTGAAACAAGGAACACAATTGAACAGCAAATGAGAATTGCCGAACATGATCAGGAAGTGAACAGGGGAAAAGAAATATTAGTTAATCAGGTATTGAAGGAGAGGGGAATTTTGGCGATTGAGGATCTGGATCAGGATGTGGTTGATAAGCTATTGGTGGACTTGGGGTGTTGGTTTGGGATTGACGATCTATATTACAAGGTAGCATACGGATTGGATCCGGAAGTGGTATCAAAGAAGCTTGATGAGATGAAGATTGGAAGAGGAATGTTTACCACGATATTAGTTCAGGGGAGAAACAGAATTGGCGTATCTGAAGAAATTGCCGGAATAATTGCCAAGCACAAGGGTGATGAGAGAAGTAAGGTGGAAAAGGTTAATAGAGAAGAGAACTTTATGATTCGAGTTTTGATAACGGTGGATTACCAAGGAAAGAAAGAAATTGAAAGAGAACTGCGAGAACGAAAGTTTACTAGTTGTATGGTGGTCTAGCGGAAAAATGAGTTATATTAGTAATGGTTTGAATAATTTAGAAAGTCTAGTTAAATGTTTGGAACCAGAAAAGACAAAGCTAAATGAGCCGATGTCGGCGCATACTACTTTGGGTGTGGGTGGAGAAGCAGACATTTTTTATAAAACCGAAAATTCAGGAGACCTGGTTAAGGCGATACGACTGGCAAAATCTTTTCAAGTACCTGTTACCGTGATAGGAGAAGGAAGCGGAGTGGTGTTTGGTGATTTGGGAATTGAAGGGATTGTGATTAGAAGTAATAGCAAGAGAATTCAGATTAAACCGATAAGAAGTTTTACGGATATATTTATTAAAAAGGAAGTAAAGAAAATGGAGGTAACAATTGATGGAGGTATGGGGACGCAAATGGCATTGAAGGAATTGGATGGAAAAGGAATAGTGGGCTTGGAGTGTATGAAGAATTATAGAGGAAGTATCGCGGGGGCTGTCTTGGATGGTTTGGGAAGAGAGTTCCTGAAAAAAATATCCATCATTGATGTTCATGGAGGAGTGAAAACAAAGACGCCGGGAAAAAATGTCGAAGGCAGTGTGATTGTGGATGCGACGTTTGTTTTACGATCAGGTGTCCAAAATCAGAAATTGAAGAAGCGCGGTGAAAAAATAAAAGAGAAAAAGCAAAGTCGATCGGTATCAAAAGTATTTGAGGATTTGCCAGAAGAAGAAGTGAAGATTTTGGGATATCCGACGGGGAATCCAGCGTATTTGATCGGAGATGTTTTGAATATGAAAGATTTTAGACTGGGAAAGATGAAGATTTCGAGGAGCGATGCAAACACAGTGGTTAATCTGGGAAAAGGAACAGCAAAAAATTATGTACAGTTGGTGGAAGAAATAAAAAACAGGGCACGAGATGCTGTGGGAATCGAACTAGCAGAAAATGTGGTGCGATTGGGAAAGTTTTGAATTACAATAGCCTCATGGCGTATGACTTTAAAGAGACCGAGAAAAAATGGATAGATAGGTATGATGGTTTTGCTGGTTTTCACGGAATTGACTTTGAAAAGAAGGAGAAAAAATATATATTGGTGGAGTTTCCCTACCCTTCGGGATCTGGATTGCACGTCGGTCATGCTTTTTCGATGACGGGGGCGGATGTCTATGCTCGATTCCAGAGAATGAAAGGATTTAATGTGATGTTTCCTATGGGTTGGGATGCTTTTGGACTGCCAACTGAGAATTATGCAATTAAGATGGGACAAAAACCACAAGCTGTTACAAAGGAAAATACAGATAAGTTTAAGGAACAGATGAGGAGACTTGGATTTTCTTTTGACTGGGATAGATTGGTGGATACAACTGACCCTGATTATTACAAATGGACTCAGTGGATATTTACTAAATTGTTTGAGAAGGGGTTGGCACACAAGGAGGAAATGGCGATTAATTGGTGCCCATCTTGTAAGATAGGTTTGGCCAATGAAGAGGTAGTTGATGGAAAATGCGAGCGTTGCGGAACGGAAACCGAGAGAAGAATAATCTCACAATGGGTGGTGAAGATTACGGATTATGCAGAGAGGCTTTTGGATGGATTGAAAGACACAAACTTTATAGACAAAGTTAGAGCGGCTCAGACGAACTGGATTGATAAAAGAGTAGGAGCAAAAATCCGTTTTGATGTCAAAGACTCTGAGGAAAAGCTCGAAGTATTTACCACGAGACCAGATACCCTTGAGGGTGTGACCTTTATGGTGATTGCCCCTGAACATAAATTGGTTGGTGGGGTACTTAATAATCCAGGAGTGAAAGAGTATGTTGCCGAGACGAGAAAAAAGAGTGAGATGGAGAGAACAGAACTTTCAAAAGAAAAGACAGGTGTTTTCTCCGGCCTGTACGCTATAAATCCAGTGACACAAAAAGAGATTCCGATATGGATTGCTGACTATGTACTTATTTCTTATGGAACAGGTGCCATTATGGCAGTACCAAGCCATGATGAGCGGGACAAGGCTTTTGCAGAGAAGTTCGGACTGGAAATAAATCTTGAATATACTCCTGATGAGAAAATGATCGAAAAAATTGTAGAAAAAGGGGTTGGAGAGAAGTCGGTAAATTATCACTTGAGAGACTGGATTTTTAGTCGTCAGCATTACTGGGGTGAGCCAATACCCATGATTTATTGCGAAAAAGATGGCTGGGTGAGTGTACCTGAGGAGCAGTTACCAGTTAGATTGCCCGAGATTGAAAAATATCAGCCAACTGATACGGGCGAATCGCCTTTGGCGACAATGACTGACTGGGTGGAAACGCCCTGTCCAGTGTGTGGTGGAGAAGCCAAGCGGGAGACAGATACGATGCCTAACTGGGCAGGAAGCGATTGGTATTTCTTGCGTTACGTCGATCCAAATAATGATAAGAAATTGGCTGACATGGAAAAGATGAAGTATTGGATGCCTGTGGACGTATATGTGGGAGGGGATGAACATAACACACTGCACTTACTTTATAGCCGATTTATTTATCAGTTCCTTTGGGATTTGGGAGTAGTGCCGAAAGAGATTCCTGAACCGTATGACAAGAGATTGTCTCATGGGGTGATCCTTGGACCTGATGGAAACAGAATGAGTAAGAGCCACGGTAATGTGGTGGTTCCGGATAGTGTGGCTGATGTTTATGGGACCGATGTGTTGCGAACATACATGATGTTTATGGGACCGTTTGACGCAACCATGGCTTGGAACGAGAGATCTTTGGTTGGGGTGAAACGATTTATAGAAAAACTATATAACTTGGTTGTTGACCAGGCAGGTAAAAATGGAGATGGTGATTTGACGGCTCCAAAAATCGTACAAAAGCTGATTAAAACTGCTAACGAGGATGTTTCCAGATTCAAATTTAATACGGTTGTGGCCAAACTAATGGAGACTGTCAATGAGCTGACAAAAAGTAAGGCGAAAGTATCAGACAGTGATCTAAAAAGTATTGTAAAGATTCTGGCTTTGTTTGCTCCTTTTGTGGCAGAAGAATTGTGGTCTATCTTGGGCGGCCAGTTTAGTGTACACACTCAGGAATTTCCTGTGTTTGAAGAAAGATATTTAGAGTCTGAGGGAATAACATATTCAGTCCAGATCAATGGAAAATTAAGAGATCTATTGGAAGGAGTAGACCCTGAGGCAAATGAGGAGGAAGTGCGAACAAAAGCAGAGTCTTCGGAAAAAGTACAAAAATATCTAAACGGAGGAAGTGTGATTAAGGTGATTTTTGTTCAGGGGAAGACGATTAATTATGTGATAACATAGTTTAAATGATTAAAGATAAAAACTCGATTTACGCTCCCATTTTGGTTTTCCTATTGGTGGTTGCCTCTTTCTTTGTAGGACGTTTATCTTCTCAAGTGTCCCAGATGAAAGATGGAAAAGGAACTGGTACTGAGACAACAGCGACACCGACAACGACAGAGTCAAAAATATCGGTAAAAGCCTTAAAAGAGATGGCAAAAGGATTCGGTGTGAACGCGAGTAAGTTTAATAAATGTCTGGACGATGGTACTTATACGGACAAGGTTGCAAAAGAAGAGAAGGAAGGTCAAGATTTGGGAGTAACCGGAACTCCTTCATTCTTCATCAACGGCATAATGATTGTGGGATCTTTGCCCCAAGCTGATTTTGAGAAAGTGATTGACGCTGAGCTGAAGAATGGTACTGGAGATAAGGTGAAACTTGACTCTACCGGTGAAACACCAAAGAGATTGAAAAACTTGTCATACGGAACTGGATACATCAAGGGAAACAAAGACGCAAAAATTAAGATAATGGAGTACACAGATTTTGAGTGTCCTTATTGCAATCGATCATTTTCCACCATTGAAGCGGTTTTGGCAAAGTATGGTGATCAGATTAGTTTGGAGTATCGCAGTTTCCCCTTATCTTTCCACGCTAACGCTAAAAAAGCCGCTGAGGCGGCGTTGTGTGCCGGTGATCAGGGGAAATTTTGGGAAATGCACGACAAGATGTTTACAGTGATGGCGGGAGAGTAAAAATAGCTTTGGTGAGGGAAATGCGGTAAAATATGCCTTATGAAAAAAGTATTGATGGGACTTGCTATTTTGCTGGTTGTTTGGGGTGTGTTTTTAACACCAAAAACTCTAGCAGTAGCTGAGGAAATTACGCCCCAAATTGAAACTGTTGAGACGGCAACACTGGCTGCCGAAACGGTGCCAGTTAAAGAAATTGACTTAACTGTACCTACTCAAGAAGGTGACCGATTAACAAAACTCTTAAATGGTCAAAAACTTTCCGGATGGTGGGGTAAAGATGTGTTGAAGATTGCTATGCGAAAAGCTGTATCTGAAGGAGTGTCTCCAAACACTTTAGTATTACTCTTCTTATTCCCTCTTGTGGCCGCTTTGGTGGCTTTTTCCCGTCAAGTTGTAGGTGTCTCTGGATTTGGAATAATTACTCCAGCATTACTTTCGGTGGCTTTCTTGTCTACTGGAGGATTGGTAGGTATGGTGTTGATGATTTTTATCTTGGGAGTAGCCACTTTTGCCAGATCACTTATTAAAAAAATAAAGATTCCTTATCTATCCAAATTGGCAATTTTAATCTGGATTATTTCAATGGCAGTACTGGTTTTACTTCTGGTGTCACCAATGATTGGACTTGAAAGACTTATGAGTGTAGGTATTTTTCCGATTATGCTGTTTGTACTTTTGGCCGAGACTTTTATCGAAGCTCAGATCACCAGAAGCGTATCTACTTCTATGTGGATGACAATCGAAACAGTTATTTTGGCTTTGGTGGCTTACAAGTTATTGAGTGCTCCCTGGATTCAGTCTCAAGTGATACTTCATCCAGAAATTTCTGTAATTGTAATTTTGATTGTCGACCTTTTGATTGGTAGATATAAAGGTTTGAGATTATCTGAGGTTTGGAGATTTAGAAAAATTGTATATAGAAAATGATAGGAGACTGGAATTTCAACGATATTTTGGGTCTTAATGATAGGTTTTTTTCGTATACCAAACAGAATTACAAGAGAGCAAGAAGAAGAGCCGATGATAAGCTGGTGACGAAAAAAATGTTAATGATGGCAAAAGTGCCTCATCCAAAGTTACTGGGAAAAATTGGCAGTAGAAAAGGACTGGATAATTTTGAGTGGAACAAATTGAGTGGAGGAATAGTAATCAAACCCGTAAAAGGATTTGGCGGTCAGGGAATCTTGATTCTGAGAAAATCGATAAAAGAAGCAGACAAGTTTTTCTTGCCAACGGGGAAATCTATTAGTCTTGATCAAATAAAAGTTCATGCGATGGATATTATCGAAGGAAGATTTTCCCATAATAACTTGCCGGACAAAGTGATGATTGAGGAAAGAATATACATTCATCCCAAGTTTAAAAAACTTTCTGCTGGAGGAACTCCAGATGTTCGTATCATTGTTTATAACAAAGTACCTGTGATGGCGATGTTGCGTTTGCCTACGGAAGAATCTGAAGGTAAGGCTAACTTGCACATGGGAGCTATTGGTTTGGGAATTGATATTGCAACAGGAATTACTACTTATGGCGTATATAAGAATGAACTGATTAAGCGCTTCCCCGACAGTGGTAAAAAAGTTAATGGAATATTTATTCCTCACTGGAACAAACTAATGCTGATGGCAGTAAAAGCTCAGATTGTAAGCAAATTGAAATATTTGTCTGTTGACATGCTTATTGATAAGGATAAAGGACCTGTGGTTTTGGAACTCAATGATCAGCCTGGGCTTTCTATTCAACTGGCCAACATGGCTGGTCTTAGAAAACGACTGGAGAGAGTAGAAGGACTAAAAATCGATTCACCAGAAAAGGGAGTAAAAATTGGACGGGCGTTGTTTGCTTCCGAGTTTGCCAGCCGAGTCAAGTTTGACACGATGGAAAGACCGGTAGTGTCTGTTTTTGATCAAGTAGCTCTTAAGGCTTATCAGGGTAAAAGAACAATGATAAAAGTGAAGTTGGACACAGGAGCATATAGTACAAGTATTGATCGGAAATTGGCTGAGAAGATGGATTTGCTTAATCCAAAAAATATAATAATGGAAAAGAGTTTTAGATCAGCACTGGGCGTACAAATGAGACAAATTGTTGGGGTGAACTTTCGACTGAAAGGTGTCAGAATAAAGACTGTAGCCTCAATTACCAGTAGAGGACATCTTGATTATCAAATGATAATTGGCCGAAGAGACCTCAAGGGATTTTTGGTTGATCCAATTTCAGATGAAGCGGATCAATAAATACAAATAATATGAAAATTGCTGTTTTTTACAGAGTTGATTTTGAAGAGACCAGAGCTCGTTTGGATGAAGAATCAGTAAGACTGGGACTAGAATTATCATGGATAAAGTACAAAGAGTTGAAAGTTGTTGGAAAGGATATTTTGTGGGGAGAAACCAATCTTAAAGATTTTGACGGTTGGTATTTTAGAGCCGTGGGAAATGAATTGGAGTGGAGTAAGCTTTTACAATTTTATGCCAAGAAACACAACATCTTGGTCGTTGATGACTATTTGCTTTCCGAAGGGCCGCTGCGAAGATTTAAGTCGGTTATGAGTTGGCAGTTGCTTGATGCCGGTATAAAGTATCCTAAATCAAGTTTTGTGGAGAGCCTATCTGATCTTCAAAATGAACTTGAAACTTGGGAGTTTCCTTTGATAGTAAAAATGTCTAAAGGGGGCAGACACGGAATGGGAACATTTTTTCTTAAGGAACTTGCCGATTTTAGGAATTTGGAAGAAAAACTTACATCAAGAGTGGAGTTGTCGGTAGCTGAGGGTAAGAAAGGTACTGAACTGAGAGGATTTTTGATTCAAGAATATATAGAAAATGATGGTGATTATCGAGTAATGACGGTGGGTTATAAATGTATCGGCGGTTTTAAAAGAATGCCCAAGGTGGAAAAATTGATATTGAATCAGAGCGAAGGGAATTCGGTAGGGCTTGCGGAAGTGCCTGCAGAAGTGGCTAAAGTTGCTGAGGATGCTGCGAAAGTGTTGGGGGTGGAGATTGCGGGAACTGATCTTGTGATCAGCAAAAAAACAGGTGAAGTTTATTTAATTGAAGTGAATGAAGCACCTCAGTTTAAAGTGTTTGAAAAGAGAACAAAAATTAATGCTCCAAGAAAAATATTGGAATACTGTATTAGCAAGTTTGGTAATTAATTTTATTTATGTCTTCAAACCAGCATCTTTTATTGGCGAGCGACAATTATCTCGATTCTCGACTTGAATTCTCACTGCGTGAGACCAAGCAATTCAAGTCTGCGAAGCGTCGCATAAACGACACTGGTTCAAGACATATAAAATCAATATGAAAAAAGTATTAATACTGACTAGATTTAGAGGAGAGTATGAACCAAGAAGGTTGGCTGAAGAGGCTTTGGCCTTGGGTTATGAAGTGGATAGAGTGAACTACGAGCATGTACGTCTCGGAGTGAGTCTTGAGGGAAAACCAGTAATTGACCTAATGACGGGGAAGAGACTGGAAGAGTATGACTTGGTCATACCACGTGCTGCTTCAAAACGGGGAGGAGAGTCGATGATTGGGGTGAAGTCAGTAATCATGGAATACATAGAAAAATTATCTGATGAAAATAGACCAAAAGTAATCAATGGTGAAAGTTTTCGACTTTATCCTTTGATGGGAAAGTTGGAGCAGGGAATTCTATTAGCTCAAGCCGGAATATCGACAATTCCTTTTGTTTCGTTTAATGGACTGCGAGGATGGAAGAGATATTTGGAAACTGTGGTACTTAGGAAAACACCATTTGTACCAGTAATGGTTAAAGCCCGATTTGGGAGTCATGGAAAAAATGTGAAATTGGCGCAGAATTATGAAAAGTTGGAGAAACTCTCAAAAAAATACAGTGTGGGAGATGTGTTGATTCAACCTGTGATAAAAGTTCGTCGATGGTATCGTGTACTGGTTTTGAATGGGGTTGTTTTGGGGATGATGAAACACCGACAAAAAAATAAGTTCCAGACTGAAGAACTCCAATCTGAGACGGCTCTATTGAAGCCAAAATTTACCAAAGAACAGATGTTTGAACTGGAAAGATTGGCCCTTAAAGCAACAGAGGTTCTAAAGGCCGATTTTGCAGGATTGGATATCGCTTGGGACGAAGACCTTGGTGGATGGAGAATCTTTGAGGTGAACAGAACAGCTCAATTTAAATGGTTTGAAAAAGCACATCCAGAAATTAACGTGGCAAAGACAATGTTAGATTTTGGAAAAGTTTGATAGGATATCATATGAATCCTTTTACAGAAGAACTTAGTGGAATTACTGAACTAGAACAAAGAAAGTCAGACTTACAAAATTATTTGGCTGGTTTGGATCTTGCCTTTGGATTAACAAGAAATATTGATGATCTTGAAACAATAAAAAAAATTAAGGAAAAGGCAAATGTGGCTGGAGAAAGACAGCTGGGGAGAGAGGCAGGCGTAGACGTATACGTTGATAGAGCGATGGCAGAGATAATTACAAGAAAACTTGGAGAAGAAAAGTCTCGTCATTATTTAGGAGTGTACAAAGAAGAAGTTCAAGAAAAAATGTTTGGTACAACAATGCCGGCTTCCCCGTCGCTTCAGGAGTATAGGAATAAAGCAAAAGAGAGTTTGTTTATGACAAAGGATGTGAGAAGAATCATGTTTTGACGTGGAGATGTTATATTGAGGTAGTATGCGACAAAAGAATACTATTTATAGCCCTGAATTTCATAACCAGTTTCAGGAGACACCGGATGAAATTAGACACGGGAAAGAGGAAAAGGCAGAACATGCCAAGAACGATCAAAGACAAGGACAGAGCGACTTTTGGATAAAGAAGAAGACGAGTATAAAAGGACAGCCAAAATAATAAGATTGCAGTGTGTGAGAAAATAGAAGGGTGAAGAAAGTAGCGGTTGGAATTTCTGGAGGTGTAGATAGCGCTGTAGCGGCTTTGCTTTTGAAAAAGGCAGGTTTTGACGTGACGGGAGTACATCTTTATTGCTGGCCGCCTAAAAGCGAGATTGAGAAAGATGGTTTGACACGGGAAGAGTGGATCAAAAAAAATGGCTGTCGAGCGGATGAAGATAGAAGTTTTGCCCTAAAAACTGCACTAGAACTGGAGATTCCTTTTAAAGTTTTGGATTTTTCGGAAGAATACAACCAGAAGGTAATTAAGTATTTTTATGACGAGTATGAGGCCGGCAGGACGCCTAATCCGGATGTGATGTGCAACAGTGAAATTAAATTTGGCTTGTTTTTGAAATGGGCTTTGGAGGAAGGCTACGACTATATTGCGACAGGGCATTATGCGAAATTGATCGGTGGTGAAGATACTCCTTTTGAACACATTCCTTTGTTGGCCACCGGTAATCCGGCTTCTCCAGCGGAAGCCGGTCACCTCGATTCTCGACTTGAATTTTTTCCTTCGGAAAATCCAAGCAATTCAAGTCTGCGAAACGTGGCACAAAGGAAAGATGCTCAACGAAGTGAACTTCACTTAATGATTCCAGCGGATAAGCATAAGGATCAAACATATTTCCTGTGGAAACTGACACAGAAGGAGTTGGAACACACCTTGTTTCCCTTGGGGGACTTGGAGAAGGGAGAAATCCGAAAACTGGCGGAAGAGTACAAACTGAGTGTGGCGAAAAGAAAAGATTCACAGGGAATTTGTTTTGTGGGTAATGTGGAAGCAAGAGAATTCCTTGCCCGAAGACTGAAAGAAAATCCGGGGAAGGTACTCGATATTCACGGAGAAGAAATCGGCAAACATGATGGAGTCTGGTTTTATACCATTGGTCAGCGAGGCGGTTGGGAAATAACACCGTCGGCTCAGAAAAAATTTGCCGACAACGGAGTGACTCCAGTATTTTATGTAATTAAGAAAGATGCAAAAACAAACACTTTGGTGGTTGGTGAGGCGAGCGAAGCAGAGGAGAATCATTTTGAGATAAGCGAGGTGAATTGGATAAACGAGACGAACGAAAAAAACTTGTTGGTTAGAATTCGGCATGGGGGTGAGCTGATATCGGCCAGAGTGGAGAGAGTTGATGACAAGTTGAGAGTTGTGTTGGAAAAAAGTATAAGAGGAGTTGCCAGTGGACAAAGTGCAGTGTTTTATAGCAAAAAAGGAGAGTGTTTTGGCGGCGGAGTGATTGTCTAAAATTTGGGTATTGCTTTGCTTTGAATGGCTGTTGATATGATGAAAATATATGAAAGAAAAAGGTGCAAGAATTGTGGTGGGCGGTCAGTGGGGAGATGAGGGGAAGGGTCTAATTTCTGCCTATCTGACGGCAAGAGACGAAGCAAGTTTAATTTGTAAGGGAGGAGTAGGTCCAAACGCGGAGCACGGAATTTTTATGACCGAATATGGTCCTTATCTGAAGGTGAACCAACTGCCTTTGGGTTGGATGTTTAATGATAGTTGTCAAATCCGCATCGGTTCCGGGGTAGCCGTAAATCCGGAGCTACTATTTGCGGAGATGGAAAAATATGATCTTTGGGACAGAGTGAAGGTTGACTATCGTTGTCCGATTATTACGCCGGAACATATTGAAATGGAGAGGCGGAGTAAGGGAATGAATGCAATCGGATCGACTTTTTCCGGGAGCGGGTATTGCAGAGCTGACCATATATTAAGAGTGGCCAAACATGCATCTGACATACCTGATCTCAAAAACTTTATTACTGACGTGGGCGTTGAAATAAATAGAACTGCGGGAGACGATGTCGTAACAGTTGAGTCTTCACAGGGAACATATTTGTCATTATCTGTGTCATCGGAGTACCCGAACGTAACTTCCGACAACGTGACTTCTATGGCGACGGCGGATGATGTGCTATTGAATTGGCGCAAATTGGAGGAGGTTGTTATGGTAATCAAGACAATGCCAACGAGAGAAGGAGCGGGATCGCTTGGATCACGTGAGTTATCGATGGAAGAGATCACCTCAAAAGGATTGGTAGAAAACAGCTCGATCGGCGGTGTGATCCGACGTAAGGGGGAAGGAATAAACTGGAAAATGCTTGCAGAAGCGACTGAGATAAATGGTCCGACGCAGATAGCCCTTACTTTTTGTGAGCATTATGACCCCAGAGTGGCAGGGGTGACTGAGAAGAGTGGATTAACTAAAGAGATATGGCAATTGATTGAGAAGGTAAAAAAAGTGACGGGAGTACCAGTAACAATGCTCAATACCGGCAAACCATTTTATTCGATGGTCGACCTTACCGGAAAGGGAGTTGATTGGGGCACAATAAGGGAAAGGTTGGAAAGTCGTTATAAATCGTGGAAGTAAAAAAAGCCTTCCATGTAAATGGAAGGCGAGTTTTTAAACTTTTGTGACCTCGAATAAACGATTGATGCAGTAGCTGAAGAGTGTGCTAATCAGACGAAGATAATGATCTGTGTCTGAGGATGCCGGGGAAACTTTGAGTGTCCGAATGGATTGTTTTTTTGAGTAACCGAGGTCAATTCTGGCTATCTTGATGGAAGAAAAGAGTTTGGGGAGAAATATCTCGTAAGCAGAATCCCCCTTGATCTCTTTGTATTTATAGCCGCTTTTCTGAAGAATCTTGAGGAGATACTTATCTTTGTTAAAAACGAAGTGTCCTTTTTCGCACTGACCTTCAGATATAAGACGTTCCGGTCTCGATTCGAAGTAGTTGTGATCACATAATGGACACTCTAACTGAGGAGTATCGGAGAAGAGGATCAGCTTTTGAAAGAAGTGATTAGTCCGTTTTTGGATTTCGGCAAATGCATCACTAACGGCTTTGACGTCAGCAGTGACAAGAAAGAGGATTTTATCGAAAGCATAATCATCAAAATCGATGAAGAACTTTCCTTTGATAACTTCCCCGAGATAGTAACCAATGTATTCTTTGAGATCGACTCGGAAATCACAGTCTCGGTGGTCTACCTGGATATAAACAGGTTTGGCGAAGACAATGGTGGCTACGTATTTCTGACACCTAGGACAGTAAACCCCCTCGTGATAGGAAAGAAATGAATTTGACACATACCCTCTCTTTCTGAATTTTAAGGTGTGATTATGACAAAGGGGATTGTATCCTATATACACGAAGAAGTCAAAAAATAGACCCTCGGGCGAGGGTCTTGAATTAAAGATTTTTAAAGAATGGGTATGGTTTGTGGCTTTTGAATTCTGATATATTGAAATGTGAAACATAAAAAGTTTGATTTTCTGATTGTAGGGGCAGGGCCGGCCGGAATGTTTGCTTGTTTGGAGCTGCTGAAGAAAAAAATACCTGGAGAAAAAATTGCCTTGTTTGATATGGGGTCTCGGCTGGAAGACCGGAAGAAAAGTGAAGTGATGACGGGATTCGGAGGAGCGGGAACGTACTCTGATGGAAAACTACACTACACACCAAAGTTGTCACACGAGCGAACCTTTCACCTGATAGATCCGGATGACTACCAAAAAGTTTTGAATGCGGTGGAAAAAACATTTAAGGATTTTGGAGTGGATACAGAGTATTTCCCAAAAAATGTGGAGGAAGTGGAAGCAATGGTTTCGGAGGCGGAGAGAAATGATGTGGAGTTGGTGGTGCGCAGGGCTCAGCATGTGGGGACAGACAAATTAAAAGAAGTGGTAGCAAAGATAGAAAAATATCTGTTGGATAAGGGAGTGAATTTGTTTTGTAAGACGGAGATTACGGGCTTAATTATGGAAAAAGGAGAAATAAAGGGGATAGTGGATAAGAAGAAACAGAAATATTTGGGGAAGAAGATTTTGTTGGTACCAGGTAGGGTGAATACCGCCTGGTTACAAAAATTGGGCACCAAGTATGGCATAAAGTATCAATACGATATGGTGGAAATTGGAGTGAGGGTGGAGTTTCCGCGGTCGATCATGAAGAAATATGCTGAAGCTTTGTATGAAGTAGTGCTTAAAGTAAGAACAAAGACTTTTGATGATGTAATGAGAACATTTTGTTCGTGCCCGAATGGTTTGGTAGCTGTGGAAACGTATCCAGAGTACGTCTGTGTGAATGGACACTCATTGTCGGATCATAAATCGGTGAACTCGAATTTTGCTTTTTTGTGTGAAGTGCATTTGACGGAACCAGTAGAGAACTCGATTGAGTATGCCGAGTCGATTGCTAAACTGGCGACGACGATCGGGGGTGGTAAACCGATACTGCAAAGGCTGAAGGACCTGCAAAGAGGCAGAAGAAGTACTTGGAGCCGACTAAAAAAGTCGATGGTACACCCTTCACTAAAAGACGTAACACCGGGAGATATTTCAATGGCTTTGCCTCACAGAATCGTGGTGAATATTTTGGAAGGATTGGAGAAATTGGATGCGGTGATGCCAGGTATAAACTCGGGATCGACACTTCTGTATGCTCCAGAAGTGAAACTCCGATCATCAAAAGTGGCTTTGACAAAAAACATGGAGACGACGGTGAAGAATGTGTATGCGGCGGGAGATGCGGCCGGAATTTCGGGCTCGATTACTGGGGCGGCGGCTACGGGAATAATGGCGGCAAGGGGGATGATGAAGAGGTAATTGTCTTGACATTATAGGGTAAATATGGTAGTATATGGACGTACTTAACATCATAACCGGAGGATGTATTGAATACTTTTGTTGATCCTAATGAGCTGACTGAAGCGGAAGCCAACATTTATTATTGGCTGATCTTAAATCCCGACAAAAGGAAATGCACCCGGGCGTTCATTCGCCAAGGTGGAAATCGGCGCCAAGATCATGGTTCCCGCGGTCTGCACCAGGGTCATACTTGGGACGATCGAGAACGAGATTTTTCTCAATCGGCCAAACGTCGTGACTTTCGGGCGGCCGGAAGACAGATCACCGGAACAATGTAGTTTTATAAAAGCCTCTTGCAATTGCGAGAGGCTTTTTCTTTTGGAATTGACATAAAAAAGGAGGCCGGGTGGCCTCCTTGGATCGTACGAGAGATTTATTCTTCGGGGATTTCGATGAACAGAAGAATTTTTGTAAGTTCGGAGCTCCAATTTATGGGAGCAACGGCGCTATTACTTGGAAAGAGAAACCTGATGAACTCTTTGAAATCTGCCCTTACCGTTTTTGAAGTGTGTTTGTGGTCTTGGGTATAGATTGTCGATTTGGTGATCCAGACTCCAAACTCTTTTGTTTGATAAACCACGTTGTAGGTGAAGTCGCCGGTAACGCCATTGGGAATAACATTGATGATACCGCAGGTTGTAAAAAAATGGTTCTTAGATTTTTCAATAGATTTGGCGTCGGTTCCTGAAAATTGATGATCAAGTTCAATATCGATCGAATCAAATGCGGATGCGGTTCCAATGTGTGATTCTAATACGACATGATACTTATACTTTTTGGGCACAATTTCCTCCTTTGGAAATCGAAGATATTTGAATTTTTAAGATTGCGAACTAAGACCTATATAGTAGTATAGGAGGGGGGAATTGTCAAGAATAGGTATTGGCCGACTAGTACTTTTTTTACAGTATGTGGTAAAATATTTGTGTTCGCGAAAGGTACTAATTTCTTCTTTGGGAGTCGTTTTTCTACTTGCCAAATGTAGGTATGGTTGTGTACAATAGCGAAGCTCGTTAACAAGTGAAGCAGCCAAGTATGCACTGGGTGCATATTTGATACTATTTTTTTGTCATTTGAAAAGTGGCAGAGAGTGACGTTTAAAAAGCAATTTTTATTGAGAATTTGATCCTGGTTCAGGATGAATGCTGGCAGTGTACCTTAAGCATGCAAGTCGAACGGACGAGGCCGCAAGGCCGAGTCAGTGGCAGACGGGTGAGAATAGACAGGAACCTACCTTTTGTTGGGGAATAGCTCGCCGAAAGGCGAGATAATACCGCATAAGATCGTAAGATGAAAGGCCTTAACCGGCCGACGATAGATGGGCCTGTTTGCTATCAGCTAGTTGGTGAGGTAATGGCTCACCAAGGCTATGACGGCTAGGGGGCGTGAGAGCGCGGCCCCCCACAATGTTACTTAGACACGGAACATACACCTACGGGTGGCAGCAACTGGGAATTTTGCACAATGGACGAAAGTCTGATGCAGTGACACTGCGTGCGGGATGAAGGCCCTCGGGTCGTAAACCGCTGTGGTAGAGGAAAAAATTTTGATGGTACTTTACTAGAAAGCACCTGCTAACCACGTGCCAGAAGCCTCGGTAATACGTGGGGTGCAAGCATTATCCGGATTTATTGGGCGTAAAGAGTATCGTAGGCGGTCGATTAAGTAGCGGGTTAAAGCCTGGGGCTCAACCCCAGAGATGCTCGCTAAACTAGTCGACTTGTGGATGTTCGGGGTTGCTAGAATTCTTGGTGGAAGAGTGAAATCTGTTGATATCAAGAAGAATACCAAAAGCGAAGGCAGGCAACTAGAACATTCCAGACGCTGATGAACGAAAGCTAGGGGAGCGAAAGGGATTAGAGACCCCTGTAGTCCTAGCCGTAAACTATGAACACTAGCTATTTCTCGCAAGGGGAGTGGTGAAAGCTAACGCGTTAAGTGTTCCGCCTGGGGAGTACGGCCGCAAGGCTAAAACTCAAAGGAATTGACGGGGAAACGCACAATCAGCGTGCCATGTGGTTTAATTGGATACGAAACCTTGAACCTTACCTAGATTTGACATGTAACTGCAAGCCCCTGGAAACAGGGGAATCCTTCGAGGGTGTTACACAGCTGCTGCATGGTTGTCGTCAGTTCGTGTCGTGAGGCGTCGGCTTAAGTGCCGTAACGAACGCAACCCCTGTGCTATGTTAAATATCCATAGCAGACTGCCTTGGATTTTTCCAAGGAGGAAGGAGGGGATGACGTCAAATCAGCATGGCGCTTATATCTAGGGCTACACACATGGCGTAATGGATGGGACAACGGGATGCCAAGGCGCGAGCCGGAGCTAATCCTTATAAACCCATCCTCAGTTTGGATTGCAGGCTGCAATTCGCCTGCATGAAAGGGAGTTGATAGTAATCGCGGATCAGCAACACCGCGGTGAATACGTTCTCGTTTCTTGTACACACTGCCCGTCAAGTCAACAAAGTCAGTAGTGCCCGAAGTAGGTACCCGCAACCGCAAGGATCGGGCCTCCTAAGGTAAGACTGGCGATGGGGGCTAAGTCGTAACAAGGTATCCGTACTGGAAGGTGCGGATGGATCACCTCCTTTCTAGGAGTTAAGGACTTCACGAGTCCGATGATAATATCGCCACACTATTGGTAAATGAGTGTCTAAATAAAACTTACCTAGACTCTCTCCACTTTTCAGTTGATAAAACAAAAAATGCCACCCTTTGGGGTGGATTTTTTGTGGCGTAAAGCAGATCTTTGAACTAAGAGCTTGCTCGTCACCCTTTCAATAATATTCATTATTGAAATGTTGTTCCTGCGCTTCCTCTTATATTCGCTCATAGCTCACTATGCTTCGCTATGATGCTTAAATATAGACTCTTTGCCGCTTTTGAAATGATAAGAGCTTGCTCGGAATTTGAGCATAACTTCGTTATGTAACTCAAATTCTCTGCGCTTGCCTCTTATAATCGCTCATAACTTCGTTATGATGCTTGATTATAAAAGTAGATAGTATATTGCTTCACTCTGAGTACAAATAACTCGCTTTAGGGCGGGTTTTTTGTATCTATATAGCTTGACTACATCCTATAATCGTGATAATATCATGCCTGAAATTATTCTTTGACATTTATAAGGAGGATAAGTTGAGAAAAATAACGATATTTTTTGTAGCAGTAATAATTTGCTTGCTTGGTTGGATGTCAAGACAGGATACGGCGGAAGCTGTTGTAGTAAGTAAACCAACCGAGTCAATTGAGATACAAGAAGGACAGAAGGACTTTCCGGTTAATCCATATAAAGGAAGAATTTGGAATCAGTACTGTGACAAGATTCGGGGGGATGATGGAGCGGTAATCGAGATTTCCTGTTCGGAAAGTTGGGCAAGTGAACCTCTTCCTGGAGGCTGTTCCGCCAAAACGCTTAATTACAAAGGCTATTCTGGTTGTTCGGCTGCGGCTATGGCCTATGTAATAAACCAGATGCTCTCTCCTCTGGAGATAGAAACAGCAACCGGTAAACCGGTTTTGGGAGTGACGCCTAATTTTTTGATTGATGAAGTGTTTCCGAGTAAGGGCTATTATCTGGACTGTAATGGATTTTCCGAAGTTCAGATGATTGACATCTTAAGCTATTTTGGCCTGAGTTCCAGGACTGAACCGGTTAGCAAACACACCCTTGAAAAAACGATTCTTCCCGGCGAAATGGCAATTGTGGGGGTACGTGTTAATTACAAGGGCGAATGGATGGAACACTGGGTTGTACCGATAGATTTTGTAGACAAGAAAATTGTTTTTGCGGACAGCTATTATGGGGAAGGCGAAGCGATAGTGTTAGACGAAGTATCCGGTATATATTCTTGGGACATAATTTCTATCATGATTATTTCCAAAACCTCACCGTAGGGTGAGGTTTTTTGTATTTAGGAGTTCGGTGATAGTTTTGACTTTAGCCTATATGTAGAATAGAATACGCCTAACAAACGATCCTTAAAATTATGGAGGTAGGGATGAATATTTTTTGAATATCTTTGCTGGATGTTGGGTGGAACGGTGACCTTTTTTAGCGTTATTGGTTTGGGGGTAGCTCGTGCAATCGGGAATAAGGGTGACTGGTTGTATCTACTTCCGGGACTAATTTTTGGAATTTTATTATTGGTAATCGCCAGATGGATAAGTAAAAATGACAAAAAGGAGGAAAGGTGAAATATTTACGACTTGTGGGAAGAATTTTTGTTTGGGGGGTGATTGTGTCTGTAATGTTAGCCACGCTTGGTCTATTCGCGGCATCGATTAAGTCGATGTTTATGTCTGGATTTACAATTGGATTTTTGATCTGGGCTGCGGTGGCGGTTCTTCTCTTTTGTTTTGAATTAGCCGGAGCAATAAGATACATGTATTATACGGAAGAAAACGAGATTTATCGGTAAGAAAATTAGGTAACTGACCCTCGAAAGAGGGTCTTTTTGTACAAAAGATCCCGCCATAAAGGCGAGATCTTATTGTGGGCGCTCATGGGGTCGAACCATGCACCTCGGTCTTATCAGGACCGCGCTCTAACCAGATGAGCTAAGCGCCCAAACAACTCAGATATTTTATCACATGAGGCTAATTCGTGGTAGAATCATGGGGCAAATTAAAATCTGTTTTAGGAGGATGACGTGACGGAAAAAAAGAGACTGACAAAAAGAGTATCGGGATTAATACTCATTTTGGTTGGCGTGGTACTGTTGGTTTTCCTTGCTTTTTCTCTTGAACTTTGGACAACTTTTGCCTTAATAGCAATTGAACTGTTGGTGTTGACTGCTATTGATATTGGCTTCCAGTATCTTAGGGCAGCCAGGAGTGAAGAGAATAAAGACGATAAAAAACATAATAAAAAGAAATCTTGTTGGCAGTATCTTATGGCCATATTGGGTTTACTGGTAACGGTGGCAGTTTGGGCATGTGCGGTGGGAATATCTTCAATCTCGATTCATTATTCGATTATGATGTTTTTGCTAGGTCTGATTTCTCTTTCGGTAGCGGTAAACATGAATATTGATGCGGGAAACCGTATGCCTGTACCATAAAAAATAAAACACCGGGTTAAACACCCGGTTTTTTTGTTATATTTGAGGAATGAGTGCACTAAGAGAAAGAATTAATATGGTAATACCAACTAGCCCTGATAGTTTTGACAAGTGGGCAACGGTTTATGAAACAGAAGATGGAGGAGCAATCGTGTGTATGGATTTTGAGAATAACTTGGGAATGATGGTGGATGCAAATGAGAAGCTCAAAGAGTTGGGTATTGAGGCTGTGTTGGATATAAACTCAAAGGAAACAGCCTTTATCTTGGTGGATCAGAATAACGTGGTAGTGCCCTTTGACGTTGTGATGAAGACACTCTTTGGTTAGAAGGAAAAGCGATTTTGTGGGAAAATATCTGTGTAATGAATAAAGGATTTTGGGAAAAATTAGCAAAACCGATCGTAGGCCTGTCACCGATGGACGGAGTGACGGATGCTCCTATGCGTTTTGTGGCCAAAAAATATGGCCAGCCTAACGTGATCTACACCGAGTTTGTGAGTGTGGATGGTTTGTGGCGAGTTCAAAAAAGAGGAGAAACGACCCACAAAATTTGGAATGAATTAAAGTATGACAAAAGTGAGAAACCGGTAGTAGTGCAGCTGTTTGGAAGTGATCCTGACTCTTTTGGTGAAGCGACAAAGATTGTAGCGACAATGGGATTTGATGGGATTGATATTAACATGGGTTGTCCTTCTCCAGGCCTAGAAAAACGAGGAGGGGGAGCCGGTTTGATGAGAGATATCGGCAGAGCAAAAGCGGTTGTTGAGGCAGTACGGAGTGTGGCCGGTAATATTCCAGTGTCGGTAAAGACACGAATCGGGAGTGATCGTCCGGACAGAGACTGGTGGAAAGCGCTGACATCGATGGAGATACCGACCATTGCGATGCATGGCAGAACCTTTAGACAGTTGTACTCAGGAGAAGCTGATTGGGAGGTTTTGAGAGAAGCTTCAAAAATTATTAAGGAAAGCGGAGCACTGTTTTTGGGGAATGGGGATGTGAGTAAAGTATTAAGTATTAAGTATCAAGTATTAGGTATGGGAAATTGGGGAATTGAGACTACTTCTGGGAGAGTGATGGAGTTGGGAAATGATTTTGACGGGGTGTTGGTTGGTCGAAAGGCTGTTGGTAATCCCTGGGCATTACGCAAAGATGGATATGAACCTAGCCTGAAGGAAAAATTGATGACGGCTGTAGAACACGCGAGAGTGTTTGAAAGAAACTTACCAGGAAATAAATTTGAGATTATGAGGAAACATTTAACCTGGTATGCACATGGGTTTGATGGAGCGGGTAGCCTAAGGCGTCAGTTGGTCCAGACCAACAGTGCCGACGAAGTGGAAAAATTGGTGACGGAATTTCTGGATACAGCCCAGTTTTGAGGCTATTTTTGACCACTTTTTCCGCAAAATTTGCCTGTTGTTTTCTTCTTTTTTTGTCAGTACGATGAGGATGTTGGATATTAAATATTTTTTTAAATATATATGGTTGAACAGGGCCCAAGAAGAGAAACAGTAACATCTAATCCGCCAATCCTGTCACAGGAGGAAAAAGATGCCCTATTTGATCTAATCATCGAACCATCCCAAAAGATTGAAAGAAATAATATTGGTCGAGACGAGGTGAGAATTGATTTGGCCAGTAATGATTCAATAATGATAGTTTGTGTTTCTGATTTACATATTGGATCTGTGGCTACCGACTACAAAAAAATCGATGAGATATTTGATTTTGTGATGAAGACAGAGAATGCCAAGATGATTCTTTTGGGTGATGAGTTTGAAGGAACAAAAGAGAAATATATGAACACCAATGTGGCCAGAATCTTGGGTGATACTGAGACTCAAAAAAATAAACTGGTGGAAAAACTGTTACCGTTGGTAGCAAAGGATAAGGTGTCAGGTTTTGTTTCCAATTACTGGGGTCATGTCGGGTGGGAAGAAGATGCTTCAACGACAAATCCTTGGTTGGCGATTGCTGACAGAGTTGGTTTGGCGCAGGAAAGAGTAATAAGAAATGGTGGAAAGGTAAGTTTCATTTTCCCCAATGGTTATGTACACTCAGAGACAATTTGGCACAATCCACCCGGAAAAAGCAAAATCGACACAATCTACGGTCTAAGAAACGCAGCTTTTGCAACGTCTGAGTCAAGCAGAACTGATGGTTATATGAGCGGCCACATTCACAGGATGGGGGTTGGAAAAGAACTATATAGCGGTTCAAAAGCGGCGGTGTACTATATTTCATCCGGAACGGCGAAAGGATCTTCTTTGGAAGTGCCGCCTGATCGTTTTGGAGTCAAACTGGGGGCACCCTTAACAGACCCTCTCGGCCAAGGTGTAATCGTGGAACCGAGAACAAAAACAAGAAAAGAAAAGAGCTATCCGTTTGCCTCTTTGGAACAAGGAAGTATGGCTAATGACGCTCTGAGACTTTTAGATTGGACAGAGAAAATGGGGATGACACAAGAGCTGCTTGAAAAAATTAGAGTCGAAGTAGAAGAAAAACCAAAAATAACTTTGGTTGCCGGAAAAAGCAGGGTAAGCGGAGACGAATATGCGGAAGACAAACCAGATGAAACGGTAAAAATTGGTCGTGAATTTGTTAAAAATCCATATTCTAAGCAAGATATGAGATCACCTTATGATTCTCTGACATACAACGTAGCCTCTAAATTGCCGGTGACTCTACATCTAATTTCGAATGCTCGATTGGGAAGTAGTTCCGAAGGGTTTGATGAACTGGAAAAGTATCACCGGGAACAAATTATTGATGATCCACACTCACTGGTAGTCTTTTTGCGTAACATGATTGATAAGGACGCAGGGAGTTCTCCTCATCGAGAAGAAATTCTGAATAAATTTATGAGAATTATCAAAGGAGCCAAAGATCAGACTTTGGCCATTATGATGTGTGAGTCTTTAAGAAACAGTAGTTGGAGACGTAAGGTTAAAACCGGTGAAAAAATGATTTTTACGGGGGAATATACGAGAGATGGAGAGAAGAAGTATAGAAAGGAGATAGAGTACTCAATGCCTCTGGCTCCCGGATCATACCTTTCCAGCGGAACAGATACACCATTAATTCATCATTTGTCGATGATTAAGCTGACAGTTGGTCCAAGGGGGGCAGGTGTTGCGAGACCAACATACACAGGAGCAATGGTAGATAAGTTGATGCATCATGGGTCTTATTCCAGACCAGAGTTTGGTTTGAAACGAATGTACGATCTTTATATTCCGGAAAAAACAGGATTCGTTGCCGGAGGACATATGCCCCATGCAGGAGCAATGACGTTTTATGACGGTAGTAATCCGGAAACCAAAACGCCGATATTGGTGGCACCGGGGTGGTTCTCAAAATACGCTGACTCAATGGGTAAGGGAAACGTAATGCCGGGAGCAGATCCTGGTCAAGCAATAATTTTTATGCCGGGAAACTACATGGCGTATCCAACTATAGATGCTGCTGAAACAAAACTCATGCAAGATTCCTACAAAATGTTGTTTGGGTTGGAGTGGTTAGGTATAACTGACCAGGTATTGGGGAAGTAAAAAGACAGCCTGTAAAGTAATATTTACTACACGTATGTTATATTAAGTTATGGCAAAGTTGTTGATTGTTGAGGACGACTTAATTCTTGACGAAGCTTACCGGAAAAAGTATTCCGGACAGTATGATATCAGGGTAGAAACGGAGGGAGAAGGAGGAATTAAGGCGATAAAGAGTTGGAAGCCTGATGTGGTATTGTTGGACCTGTACTTGCCCGGTAAGTCAAGCGGTCTGGATGTTTTGAGTTTTTTAAAAAAGGATGTAAGTACGGCTAGGATTCCGGTTCTGGTAATTACTAATTTGCCCGATGCGACAGAAAAAGTGAAGGCAATGGGAGCTGATGAGTGTTTCATGAAAACTGACGTGGATCTGGATTTAATTGAGAAATCACTTCGGGATATTTTGACAAAAGCAACGAGGTAAAATGAAAGGCCTGAATGACGAGGTGAAAATTAGCGGCCAGTTTAGAGTTTTTTTGTTGATGGTAACGACAGTGGTTCTTCTTTTGGGGTCATTGTGGATATGGATATATGTGTTTCAGTCGGTGGAAGAACAACGAAAAGCGGAATTTAATAGGGTGGTTGAGACGACAAAAGAGGAGGTTATAAACTCACTTTTTTTGGTTGTGGAAAGACTATATGACTTGAGAGGTTTTATCACGAGTGGAGGAGTAGACCTAGAAAAATGGAACAGTTATTTATTGGCAACCGGGGTAGATAATAGACAACCCGGTATTTACACTTTTGGCTACGCTCCTCGGGTAGAAAAAAAGGAGCTAGAGTCGTTTTTGGAAAAGATAAGAAGAGAAGAAAAGAGTCCAATGTATGAAAACTTTTCTGTTTACCCAGTTGCAGATAATGCCGATTATTTTCCAATACAATATATTTTTACGAGAGACGAAGATCTAAAGTCATTTTTGGGATATGATCTTGGATCGTCAACAACTCAAACCGCGGCAATAAAACAGGCAGTGTTTGAGGATACATCAGTAATAACAGATTTGCTTAGTGTGGGGATGGTGATTCCGGGAAATGAAAAAGTTGGGTATGAAGTGATGTTGCCGGTATATAGTCGAGAGGATATCGGTGAGTTGCCGATGGATGAGAGAAACAAATATTTTGTGGGTTTGGTAGGTACTTGGATTTTTCCCGAGAGTTTGATACCAATGGCAGAGAAAGAAGAAATCTTACGTTTGGGAAATATAAAAGTCACCGTATTTGATGGAGATAGAGAGATGTTTTTGGTGGGAAATGAAAAGGTTAGGGAGGCTGAAGTTGTTGACTCCCATGAAGTAATACTGCTTAACAAAAAGTTTAGATTCGAGTTCGCGGCCGCAAAATCGATGATATTATCGCCTTTCACGGAAAGATTACCTTTGCTGACGGGGATTGGTTTGATTATCGTGAATTTGATGTGGATGACGACGATTTACTCTGTTTTGATAGCTAGGAGACGGGCCTTGCATTTGGCAGAAGAGGCAACCGGTGATTTGGTAAAGTTTAAACAAGCTGTGGAGGGTGTGTCGGATCAGGTGATTATCACAGATATTGATGGAGTAATGATTTACGTAAATGGAGCAACAGAAAAAGCGTCAGGTTATAAAAAAGAGGATCTTGTGGGAAAAAAGATTGAGTTTTTGCATGAGTCAACGAATGATTTTTCTAAAAAGGTTTGGAAAACAATCAAAGAAAACAAAAAACCATTTTGGGGGGAAACTCTGAATAAAAGGAAAAACGGAGAAGTTTATGAGGCGGAAGTAGAAGTATCGCCGATTTTTGATGAAGCGGGTGAATTAATTTATTTTGTTGGAGTAGAACGTGATTTAACAAGGATGAGAGCTATGGAAAAGATGAAGAGAGAGTTTCTTTCGCTCGCCAGTCATCAGTTGAGAACCCCCCTTTCGGCAGTGAAATGGTTTGGTAAAATGTTGCTTTCTGGTGAGGCCGGAAAGCTGAACCCTGATCAAAAGGGATATGTTGAAAAAATTTATGAATCTAATGAAAGAGAGATAGATTTGGTGAATTCTTTGTTAAATGTTAGTCGAATTGAGTCGGGGAAGATAGTAGTTGTACCACGTCAGACTGATTTAAAAACGATGGTGGAAACGGTAGTGATCGATCTAAGACAGGAAGCGGATAAAGGGAGAAAGAAAATAACTTTAGTATTGGATCGGAAGATTCCTGAGATGATGATTGACGGGGACTTGATAAGACATGCTTATTCAAATCTGATATTGAATGCGATTAGATATACCAAGACGGGGGGTAAGATTTTGGTTAAAGTGTACTTGGATAAAAACAAGGTAATGTCTGAAGTAAAAGATAATGGAATAGGTATTCCAAGGGTGGAACAAAAAAGAGTCTTTGAGAAATTTTTTAGGGCAGCAAATGCACTGAAGAAGGTGACTGACGGAAACGGGTTAGGACTATATTTATCAAAAACAATTATCGAGTCTTCCGGGGGGAAGATAGGATTTAAGAGTGTGGAAAATAAAGGAAGTACTTTTTGGTTCTCGCTTCCGGTAAAAAGCCAAGAAAGAAAGTAGGTTAATGTTATGATGAAATTGTGACCATAGATAACTCTCAACTGTATAAATCTCTCTCAGAGATGGGAGTGATTGATAAAGAGCAATTGGATGATACTTTTGAGGATGCAAAAGAAACGGGTGAAGCATTGCCTGAGCTATTGTTACAGAGAGACTTGATATCGGATGAAAATCTGGGAATGTTGACGGCGGATCTTTTGAAAGTGCCATTTATTAGTTTGAACAAGGTTTCTCTTAATAAAGAGGTACTAAAGACGCTGTCTGAGGAAATGGCAAGAGCAAAAGGAATCGTCATTTTTAAAATTGATAAAGAGGGAACTCATGTGGCAATGAGTGATCCAAAAGACTTAGTTAGCCTTTCTTTTTTGAAGAAAGTAATCAAAGGTTCGATTAAAATTTATTACGCTACTAATCGAGACATCAGACAGGCTTTGTTTGCTTACCGGGAAGATGTTAAGCGAGTTTTTGAGGAAATTATCAACAAAAATGTGAGTGAAATCAAAGAGGGAGAGACAGAAGCACCGATTATTGAGTTGGTGGAGACGATAATGACATACGCTTATCAAAGCCGTGCTTCAGATGTCCATATTGAACCAACAGAAGAAGCAACCCAGTTGAGATTTAGAGTTGACGGGGTACTTCATGATGTAATTATGCTGCCTAAGCGAATAGAGGATCAATTGGTAAGCAGAGTAAAGATTTTGTCTTCTTTGCCAACAGATGAGCACCTGATGGCACTCGACGGTAAGTTTGATTTTGAGGTTCCGGATATGGAGAGGATTGATGTTCGTGTATCAATAGTGCCGTCAACTCATGGGGAACGAGTGGTGATGAGAATACTGGCCGGAGATATAAGACGTTTTGCTTTGCTGGATCTGGGCATTTCGGAGAAAGATATTGAAAAAGTGAGAAAGGCATACAGTAAGCCATTCGGAATGGTATTGGCAACAGGACCAACCGGTTCCGGCAAAACGACAACACTGTATTCATTTTTGAAGATCCTGAACAAAAGAAATATAAATATTATGACGATTGAGGATCCTGTTGAGTACCAGATACAGGGAGTAAACCAGATCCAAGTTAATCAAAAAACTAATTTAACATTTGCGGCAGGATTAAAGAGTATTGTTCGTCAAGATCCTAATGTTATTTTGGTTGGAGAGATACGTGATGAAGATACTGCTTCAATTGCGGTAAACGCGGCAATGACCGGACACTTGGTACTGTCAACTTTGCATACCAGTGACGCGGCAACGACGATTCCGCGATTGCTGGAGATGAAGGTTGAGCCATTTTTGATCGCTTCGTCGGTGAGTTTGATTGTGGGTCAGAGATTAGTAAGAAAGGTTTGCACAAGTTGCCGAATGAGTGTTTTTGATGACGAGATGAAAGCGGCTATCGATGAGTTACCAAAAGACTTGATAAAGAAACATCTCGGAAAGATTAATGTTGATACGAGACTGTATCGAGGAAAGGGCTGTCCTGTTTGTCAAAATACCGGATACACCGGTCGGGTGGGGATTTTTGAGATGATACCAATGACACCAGCGATTAAAGAAGCGATTATGAACAAAGCCGATGCCGGAGAAATAAAGAAAATAGCTATCAAAGAGGGAATGACGACGATGGTGGAAGACGGCCTCGAGAAGATGAAGATGGGTATTACAACTCCTGAGGAGTTATTAAGAGTAATAAAAGAATAATGGCAGTTTCAGCCGATGACAAACTATTTTTAACAAAGCGCCTGGCAATAATGATCAAAGCGGGAGTGCCGATGGATGAGACCTTGATGACCATGGCCGAACAATCACCATCTGATTTGGCTAAAGTGCTTAATAAAGTAAAAAAAGATGTAGATAATGGTACGAGTTTGGGAGAAGCATTCGAGAAGTATCCAAAAATATTCGATAAGTTTTTTGTTTCTTTGGTTAAAGCCGGTGATGTTTCGGGTACTTTGGAAGAAGCCTTGGAGTTTTTGGCGGAACAGATGGGAAAAAATATTCTCCTCAAGAAAAAAGTGCAAGGAGCTTTGGCTTATCCAATGTTGGTTTTGGCGGCAACTTTTATGATGGGTATTGGTATTTCTTGGTTTGTTTTACCGCAGCTTGTGGACATGTTCGCATCGTTTGAGGTAAATCTTCCTTGGTCAACAAGATTACTCATGGGTTTTGCTGAGTTTATGAAAAACTACGGCATGATTGCTGTTCCGGCACTAATTGGTGTATTTTTTGCACTAACGGCACTTGTCCAGATAAAAAGTATAAGGAGGTTGTGGGACAGATTTGTTTTGAAAATACCTTTTTGGGGAAAGGTGGTGATTGATGGCCAGATGGGTGAGTTTAGCCGGAATATGGGTACCTTACTTAAAAGCGGTATACCGGTAACTGATGCTTTTACCGTGACGGCCAATACACTGTCGAATCGAAAATTTATTGAGGATCTTGGAGAGGTAAAAGAAGAAGTCCAAGAAGGAAAAACAATTGCCGAAGCCATGAGCCGAAAAGAGTATTGGGAGTTTGGAAAACTAGCGATTCGAATGATTGGTGTGGGTGAGAAGAGCGGAAATCTGGAGGAAATGTTTGCTTATTTGGCTACGTACTATGAAGAAGAAATTGACAATACAAGTAAAAATTTGACAACACTTTTGGAACCGGTGTTGTTACTATTCATCGGATTGGTAGTAGGTTTTGTGGCGATGGCGATTATCAGCCCGATCTACACAATGGTGGGTAGTTTGGGAAGTTAATATGAAAGGGGTAACTTTTTTGGAACTAATTTTAGTTATAGCAATACTGTTACTTTTGGGAGTGATTTCGGTTCCTTTTACGGGAAGATTTTTGGTCAGAAATAATCAGCAGACAGCAGTTTATCGGGTTATGTCTGAGACATGGAAAGCTCAAGATTTTGCATCGAGCGGGAGAGAGATTAACGGAAATAGAGTGTGGGGAGTTTGTTTATCCGGAACAAAATTTCGATTGTTTAACGGAAATTGTACGAGTCCTACCTTTAAAGAAGATTATGATATGCCGGTTGGAGTAAGTATTTCGGGTATAGAAAGCGTAACCTTTGATAACTTGACCGGAGAGCCTTCCGGGGTGACAACTATCACGATAAGTAATGAAGCGAGGAGTAACACAATTACCATTAATGCTGTGGGGATGATAGAAGAAAATTGATATGAATAAAAAGAGATTACAGTCTGGCTTTGGATTATTGGAGGTGATTTTGGCGTCCGGACTGTGGTTAATTTTGGCTGCCGCGGGAACAATGATGCTCGCCGGGAGTTTGAGACTAAATTCACAGTCGACAGATAATGATCAAGCTGTTTTATTGGCTACGGAAGGTTTGGAAGCGGTTAGAACCATCAAAAAAAATGGATGGATGTCTCCTTTTCTGGCAACCGATTGTTTGGCAGGGTGCGGAGTGGCGACAGTTTCCGGTACTTGGGGATTTGGAGGATCGAGTAACACTATCGGAAAATACACAAGAAAGATAACCGTAAGCCCGGTGAGCCGAGACACTGAAGGTAATGTTGTGGGAAGCGGTGGTGCAGTGGACACAAATACATATAAAGTGGAGTCTAAAGTTACTTGGCAGAGAACCCCTGTTGTATCCGGATCGGTGACTTTGATAACGTATTTAACAAACTACATTAAGTCAATTGTGTCCACCTTGACGGGGGGGTTGTTAATCTATGGAGATGGAACTACCGTACCGCAGTATCGATTGTTTGATAGGGTAACAAACTTTTCGACAGAACAAAGCGGTCCGATCGGAGGAGCAGGGGGTACTTTCCAGATGGATACGTCTCCGATAAAAACTGAGGCTGTTGCCGGTTATGTAACCGGGTCCGGTGCCCTACAGATAATGTGCTTTGACGGAGTAACCTGGAGTAACGAGTGGAGTGTAAATGTCGGCGGGACGGCTAGCACAAGAAGATTTGATGTTGCTTATGAAAATAACTCGGGTGATGTGTTGGTGCTTTATAGCGGAAATACAGTTAGTAACGAACTGCGTTACCGAGTCAAGTCTGGGGCAAGTGATTGTGGAAGCTCTGCCTGGTCGGCAGAAAACAGTTTAAATTCAGCAAGAACAAATGGAGTGATTCATTGGGTGAAAATGGCTGTAGATAGGAGATTATCTTCAGACTTGATCGGAGCAATTTGGGCTGATGAAAATGCTGACCTTTCGTCGATGGTTTGGAACGGGAGCGCCTGGGTAAATGAACCTAGTGCACTCCTAGCGACAGATCTGGAAGTAGTATCAACGGCACAAGATGTTGAGGATTTTGATTTGGAATATGAATCTTTGTCGGGTGACCTGATGGTTGTTTGGGCAATTTCGGCGGGGAATAATGGGACAAACGGTGTTAGATATGCGACCTGCACCGGAGGTACGGCTAATTGTACTTGGACACTAAACTTAACACCACCCACTTTTAAAGATGATGCCACTAATTTGGACTTGGCTGCTGATCCAATAACTGACCAATTGGTCTTTGCTTCAATTGGAGATGCAGGGTCTGACCTGCAAATAGGATTCTGGGATGGAACCGGGTGGTCAAACAAGGCAAATCTGGATACTTCGGCAGGAACTCCACTTGCGGGTACAAAAATAGTTTCTTCGGGCTGGCTGGCAAGCGGTACTACCAGTCGTTTTGTGGTGGTGTACACAGACTCATCAGAGAGTGGAATAAATTGGTATGTAAGTAATGCCGCCGGTGTACCAAACGGACAGAAAGAATTTTTAACTTTACCGGTAATTGGCTATCCTAAAAAATGGATAGAGATTAAAACTGATCCTGTCGATAAGGCTCAACTGATCGCTGTGATTTCTGATGTAAATAATGATTTGTATGCAAAAAAACTATTCATGACGACGAAGACAGCTTTTGAATGGAGTGATTTAGAAGGAGGAACGGCACTAGAAACAGGATTGACTCAGTCAATCAACAAGCCGTTTGCATTTAGTTTTTGGAAACAATGAAAAAACATATTAACAGTTCCGGTTTTAGTTTAATCGAGTTGATTTTGTATGTGGCTCTTTTGGGAATAATTGTGAGCGGAATGGTGACCTTTGGTTTGAATGTGGTGCAAATAAGAATAAAAAACAGAGTGGAACAAGAAGTAATTGCCAACACTCGTTTGGTGACAAGAAGAATAAATTATGAGATTCGTAACTCTTCGGCAGTGAACAGTGTTACTGCAGAGAGCATTTCTTTGGCAAGTGGCGACTCTGCGAGGAATCCAACAGTAATCTCTTTGAGCGGAGGAACAGTGACGATAGGATATGGGAGTACAGGAAGTTGTTCCACAATTGTTCCTTGTCCGCTAACAAGCAGAAATACGACAGTACAGAGTTTGTTATTTGCTGATATGAGCAGTGGAGTATCACCCCAATCGGTGAAGTATGAAGTGGTGGTAAAAGGAGAGGTTGCCGGTGCGGGTAAGTCATATTATTACAAAGAGTACGCGACGGGGAGCGCGGAAGTTAGATCAAAATGAATACGAGACAAATCTGCCACCCATATTCTTTGTTGGCCACCGATAATCCGGCTTCTCCTGCGAAAGCCGGTTATCTCGATACTCGACACGAAATTTTGAACAGTAGTTCAAAACCATGCATTTCGTGTCTGCGTAGCGTGGCACAAAGAACAAAGGTTCCGATTGGTAGTATTCATGAAGGGTATGTGGCTTTGGTGACGGTGCTGATTATTGGGGCAGTGATGGTGATTGTGGGCATGGCCGTGGTGATGAATTCAATTAATACCGGACAAGGGGTGCTATCGGAGATTAGGAAGGAGTCGAGTATTGGTCTGGTAGAGTCGTGCGTTGAGGACGCATTGTTGAGAATAAATAAGAATAATATATTGGGTTCGAGCATCGTTTTACCTGAAGGTTCGTGTACTGTTACAATAAACTCACAGTCGGGCAGTGATTGGGATTTTACAGTCAGCGGTGTTGGGGACGGATACTTGAAGAGCATAAGAGTCGTAGCGTCTCGAACAACAAAGGTGACTGTTATTAGCTGGAAAGAGATATGAAAACTGCCATTTACATAACCAGAAACAAAGTATGGGCCGGAGATTCTGCCTATGATTGGGATGGGATAAACATGGATGAGGTGTGGATGAGAATCAAGAGAGAAAAAAAGATTAATGAAGCAAGAATTATTTTGGGTAATGATGTTTCTTTTGTGACATCGATGAGACTAGAGGAGACGATGGTTAATCGGATGAGTGCTCTGCGGATGGCCAAGTCGTGGTTGCCGTTTGAGATTGACGACGACTGTTTTGATTGGAAAGAAGTAGAGATAGCTCTAGGAGAAAAGTGGCTTCAATTGATTGCAATACAAAAAGAGTTTTTGACAAGTTTGTCAGCTGCGGTGAAAAAAAACGGCGTGCGGGTGGACATGGTAACGGCAATAGGTGTGCTATTGGCAGACAAAACTACGGAGCGAGAAGTGCCGGTAGTAGTGAAATGGACAGGAAAAGAGGACTTGTTGGTGGTTGCTGTCAAAGGATTAGTGGATATTGTGACTAGTGATGTCAGTGAAGATGATTTAATGGTTTACGCCAAACAAAAATGGGGCTTGGCGGTTAACCCTGAACAACTGAGCTTTAGCGAAGCGGAAACTGATTTAACAAAAGAGGTTTATGCTGAGAGAGCAAAGGGAGAGGATAGATTGGTACTAAATTTGCCGATATTGAAAGAGATTGTTCTGACGGGAGACGCGAGTATGGGTGCAGAAAAGGGAAGTTTGGAGACAACAGAAGAACCGAGACCAGAGAAGAAAAAATCTCGCTTGGGACTTTATCTACTTATTTTATTGGTTGTTTTGAGTGTTTGTGCGGGAATTTTGTGGAAGATAGGGAAACTGCCATTCTTGCCGGGAGAGAGCCGTGAGAAGGTTGATAGAACAGAGGAGGTCGTTAGTCCAACGCCAACAGCGAGCCCGACAGAGGAGCCTAAACCAGACTTGTCTTTATTTTCGGTTCAAGTATTGAATGGAAGCGGAGTGAGCGGGGAAGCCGCGAAAGTCAAAGAGGTGCTGCTGGGGATGGGCTTTACATCGGTGGATGTGGGTAATACAACGACGACTAATGAGAGTTTGATTAGGACAAAAGAAACGGTTCCTTCGTCGGTAGGTAACCTGGTGATAAAAAGTATTAAAGATTACACACTGATGAACTCAGATGTTTTGACAAGCGATGGGGAATATGATTTGATAATTGTATTGGGTGGTAATTATTAAGACAAAGAATTATGAAGACTAAACATAGTGGTTTTACTTTGATTGAGCTGTTGGTAGTGATTTTGATTATTTCAATTCTTTCGGTAACGGTTTTTGTGGCCTTGAATCCTTCAAAAAGATTCGCTGATGCTCGGGATGCAAGGAGAACTTCCGATGTGAATTCGATCTTGACGGCGGTTCATGAGTATATCGTGGATAACGGTGGAGTGTCTCCCTCGGGATTATCAGCTACAGAACGGCAGTTGGGTACAGCGACAACGGGATGCGACGTGAACTGTTTAACTCCTCAAACGCCGGCGGCCTGTCTGGATTTATCGACTTCTTTGTCTCCTTATTTGAAGACAATACCGACAGATCCAAAAGTAGGAACAGCGGCGATCACGGGTTACAAGATTGTAAAAGATGCAAACGGTATGGTTACCGTTACTGCTTGTGCCTCTGAAAGTGCGGCGATTTCGGTTACCAGATAGCTTGAGGCTGTTTGGTATGATTAGGATATGAGTGAAAGAAAAGTAAAGAAAGCTGTTATCACGGCCGCGGGTTTGGGGACAAGATTCCTACCTGCCACAAAGAATATCCCGAAAGAAATGCTCCCGATTGTGGATCTGCCAATTATTCACTATATTGCTGAAGAGTGTGTTGAAGCAGGGATTGAAGACATTATTGTGGTGATTCGTCCGGGAAACGAAGCGGCGATGACCTATTTCTCACCCAATCCTGAGTTGGAACGTCAGCTAGCCGCTACAGGCAAGGAAAAGCAGTTGGAGAGGTATTACAAGGTCGCAGGGAAGGCTAATTTTATCTTTGTTCACCAAAACACATCATTGCCTTACGGTAACGGTAGTCCTGTGCTGACGGTGAAGAATTTGGTGGGTAACGACCCGTTTGTGGTGTGCTTTGGAGATGATCTGGTGCTAAACCCGGGTGGACCAGGCGCGGTGAAGCAGATGGTTGATCTGTTTGAGGCTAATGAAGATGCACACGGAATCCTGGCAACAGTGAGAATGCCACGCGAAGAGATTACCCGATTAGGCATGGTGGAGACGGTGGATGGAACCGACGAAGGCAGGATTAAAAGAGTGGTTGAGAAACCAAAACTGGAAGAAGTGACATCAGATTTGGCTGAGTTTGGAAGAATGGTGTTTTCACCGGCGATATTTGATTATTTGAAAGCCGATGGAACGGGAAAAGACGGGGAGCTATGGCTGATTGATGCAATCGAAAAACTATTAGTGGAGAAACCGGTGTATGCAAAGACAGTTCAAGGTGAGTTTTTGACCACGGGAGATCCATTGCGTTTCCTAAAAGCTTCATATAAGTTTGCCATGCAGAGACCGGAAATTGCATCCGACTTGAAAGAGTTCTTGAAAAAAGAGATTTTGGGATAAAAAAACCACCCCTGTGGGGTGGTTGGCGGATCAATTATTCATGAAGATGGAGTCTGTCGAATCCCAGCTTCATGAGTAAACGCATGGTTTTTTCCATGAGCTCTTTGTTGGTGATTTCATTGAAGTGGAGAGCGACACCTTTTGGTTCAATGACGATGCTTATTTTGAATGGACTATCAAGTGCGCCATCGGGGGATGATGGATCATCGGCAAAGGCGAATGCTACATAATGATCCTGGTAATCCGCATCATGACCGATGAAGTAGGTTGGAGCGATACCTTCGTTGAGAATTGAGCCGAAGAATGTCTCAAAAAGGGAGGTTGTCCCTTGCGATTTAACGTACCATTCTCCGTTTTGGGAAAAGATCTCCATAAACCTCCGTTTCTTAAAGGGCTAGTTTGCCGATTTTAGCCTATATGTTTTTAAAAAGCAAGAGTATGGTAAAATTGAGGCGCAATGGAACAAGTTTCTGTTCAAATGTCGACTAACCCGGGTAAAAAAGACTCGGGAACTAACTATGCAAATCGTATTACAGGCAATCATGTATTTTGGCGTCGGCTTTGTCGAGATGTTTTTGGCCACCCAAAGAACCTACTGGATTTCAAAAGGCAGATCACGCGCTGCGGCCCTCTTAGTGTTTTTTGAGAACTTTATTGCCATGTTTGTGATCTATCAGGTGGCGAATAATTTGCATAATAACTGGGGTTTGATTGCGGTGTATTCTTTGGGAAATGCTTTGGGGACGTATATTAACCTGGAAAAGGTGCCTTTTTAACCAAGAAAAACCGCCCCGGTGAGGGGGCGGTGTTTGTTTTAGGAAACCTCGGCGATCAAGTCGTCGAGAAGCGGAAGAACAGGCTTGGTATAAACCGAGCTGTTTTCAACGATGGTGTTTTTGAGGACCATCAAGAGTCTGTCGTACGAGTAGCTCATATAATCGGTCAAGTATGACCAACGAGCGAGATCTTCGCGAGACAGTTTTGAAAAGGCTTTCTCAAGAACGGCCCATGACTCTTCGAAACGAGGAGCCCGAGAGATACGAAGGAAAAAACTGCGAACCTTCTTTGTGATCAAACTGGGAACGAAGAAGGCAGTCATAACCACGATAATCGAAGGTGTAAAGCTTAAACCAAGATCGGTAGCTTGGGCAACTTTGTAGCCCATCAGCCGAGACATGGTCGGGAACAAGTGGTCATCACGACTGTAAACGCTGTTGCCGAAATTACTGTTGGCAAAGTTATTGATGTGCTGGATAGCGGTTGGAGCAGTTTTTCCATTGCCAATATCAATCATCGCTTTGCGAGGGGTGACGATAACATCGATCGTCTTTCGGTTGATTTCGTAGAACTCTGAACCACTGAAGTCGTGTTGGTCTGGGCTTTCGGCGACATCGGCGTTGGCCAGAAGATGGCGTGGCGCTAGTGTGCAACCGTTTGTGTCCAAGCGATCGGCGAAGCGACAGGCAAGGACTGCCCAGCCGTATTTTTTACCTTCGACCTCAACCAACTCATAGTACCAAGGGTCTCTCTTTGATCCGTCGGCACACTCTACCGTTTTCAGGTAGTGTGTGTGAGAGGTAATGGCGTAGGCGATCAAGAGCCGGAGATTTTTTTCGAGGATACCGTCGGTGAGCTCGTAGAAGAGCCAGGCGCCGACTTCGGCGTGACCACCAAGCCATTCTGAGTCTTGGTATCGAGGGGTAATGGCAGTGCCGATATCGTGAAAAGCACCGGCAATAATGCCAGCGAGGACTTCGGCAGGTTGGTAGGTGGCAACGTTTTTATCCGTGGCCAGAGCGAAGGCGGCGAGAAGATCGCGACGGGCATGACCGAAGTCGTGTCCAGGACTGCCGGCGTTAGTGAACGGTGACAAAACCTCAATCAGAATACTGAGAGAGGCAGTGTTTAGGGGCGAGTAGTTCTTCTGAGCCCTTTTTACCAGCCGGATGTAGTCTTCTCGATTGCCGATTTTCCGGAGCAGGTTGATGAATTTGATGATCGTTGGACGGTCAACCTGGATGTCCAGGTCTTTATCTTCCAGAGGAGCCCCTGCCTTGGTCATTTGAAAACGAGCAGAAGCATTCTTGACGAGAGAAACAAGACCAAAATAAATCTTTTTTAGAAAAGCAAACATTGTGAACTCCTTATGAGATGGGATTGGACGAGAAAAAGATTGTCAACGTACGGTGAGGATTATATCCTATATTAAGAGTTTTGTCAACAATCTGGGCTAGGAAATGTCGTCGATGATGTCGGTGATTAGGCCTCGAGAGAACTTGAGTACGGGTGAGTCGCTTTGACGAATTTTTTGGTGAAGCATATCGAGCCATTCGGGATAGTTTTCTTCGGCATAGGTAAAACCTTTGGCCCAGTGAGATTGTTCTTCGGGAGTCAGAACATCCCAAAGTTTTTCGACGTCGTTGAGAGTGGACTTGATGACAGGAGAAAGGGACATACGAGTGACAAAGCGACGGAAACGGGGAAAGTCTGGTTTGCCAGTTTGATGACGAACGATATCGATCATGGTTTCGGTTTGGTTGATTTTGTAGGTAATAAGCTTTTTCATGACTGGAAACCGGTCGTCGTGCTGACTGTAGGGGGTGAGCCTTTTGGCACTTAAAGCAAAGTTTTCCATGTGCTTAAGAGTAGAAGGCATATTATTTTCGGAGATAATAGTGTCGGGTTTGAATAGGAAACTAAGGGATTCTTTGTTTAGCTCGTACCAACTGTCACCGGTGAAGTCACGACCCTCCTGACGGGAGCCTTCGACGTTGGCAATGATGTGACGACAGAAAAGGGTGACTCCGTTGGTGTCGAGGCGATCTGAAAAGCGGGTGATCCAGATAGAAACACCGACGGGATGACCGTCGTCTTCAAATAGGTGGTCTACCCAGGGTTGGCGAGTATAACCATTCTTGGTTTCAACAGGTTTGAGCTGATGAGTGTGAGCGGCGATAGCATAAGCGGCAAGACGGCGGATGTGCTCGGGGAGATAGGATACAGAGAGATTATAAAAAAGCCAGGCACCAATCTCGGCATGACCGCATTCCCAGAAGTAGTCCTGATAGCGAGGCCAGATGCCGGTGCCGATATCGTGATAGGCAGCACTAAAAAAAGCGGCAGTGAGATCGCAAGGATAGGCTTTGGCGGCGTAGGGGTCGGTGCCGGCCATAGCGGCGCCACTTAGCAGGTCGCGATAAAGATGACCAAGGTCGTGGCCTGGTTTACCGAGCACAGCATATTGATGAAGATGGTGAAATATGTTTTTGAGAGTTTTTGGTTCGGGAACAAAGTTTGAATCTTGCTTACAGAGATCGAGATATTTTTGCCGGTCTTCCAGGGGGCGCAGAGTAGAGTCGACCCATTGAGAAATTTCAAGCTGGAATTCTCGACTTTGGAGCTTTTTTTTGAGAACTTGAGGTGAAAGAGGGTGACGAAAAAAATTAAGGTTGATTTTGAAAGATAAAGGCATAAAACAGTTTAGCCTATTTGGATGAATTAGAGAAGGAAGGACTCTCCGTGGCCAGAGAAACATTCGGTGCCTGATGGAAGTTTGCGGATAGTTTTGAGGGATTTTTGAAGATCTTTGGCACTGGAGTAGGCATGGTCGACAGCCCCAACTGAGTCGGCAAAAAGAGTATCGCCAGAGAAGAGATGGGGCTTGCTGTAGAGACAGACGGAGCCTGGGGTGTGACCCGGCGTATGAATGACAGTAAGCATAGCAGAGCCGATTTTGAGGCTATTGGGGAGGCTCTGGGATGGTGGTAATTTGAGAGGAGGAGCGGAAGAAAAGCGAGCGGCGGATTTGGCTGCATTTTGGTAGAGAAAAACGTCTTGGGGATTAAGGTAAATAGGAAGGTTGAAGTTGAGCTTGAGTTCGAGGCAAGCTAGGCAGTGATCGAAGTGGCCGTGCGTAAGGATAATGCACACAGGCTTGAGCTGAAGGCGGAGAATTTCTTCGGTGATAAAGTCGCCTTCGTCGCCAGGATCAATGATGGCGCAGTCGCGGGTTTGGGGGTCAAAAAAGAGATAACAGTTTTCGCGCATTTCACCCACGATTAGAGTCTTGATTTCCATAGTTTGATTGTAACAGCCACAAAAAAGCCCCCGTAAGAACGGGGGCGGGATTTAATTTAAGGGGTGACAAAGAAATTCGCGGAGCTGACGGGATTGCCAGCTTGGGAATTGTGAACGCGAGAACCGACGGAGCTGCTGTAAAGCTTGAGAACTTTGGCAATGCCGTCTTTTGTTTGTTCGACTTTGACGATGTTACCATCGAGAAAGCCCATACTTTTGGCGATCTGCTCAAATGGGTAATTTTCATTTACGCCAATGAAAGCGGCTACAAAGTGCGGTTTTGTGTTGAATTCTTTGAGGAAAGCTGCGACTTCGATGGCCTTACGCTTGGAATCGTTATCGCCACCATCGGTAAGAATGAGGGTGACTTCCTGAACTCCGGTGGCGCCGTTGGCAAATAATGTCGAGGCGAAGGTCATGGTCTGGGTGATGCCGTCGTAGGTGGCGTCGAAGAGGGGGGTTGACCCATCGGTGGTGTAGTCGTTTCGGGTGAGCTCAACGAAGTCTTGAATGCGGATGAAGTCTTGAATGGTACGCAGGCCCAAAGAACCACCTCGGTTGGAAAATTCATGAACCGCGATGTATATTTCCTGACCGGTTTTGTTGCGCAGAATTTTGAAATCACCGACACAATCGTTGATACCGTTGATGATGGTATCTTCGAAACCTTTGAGCGAATAGGTGGAGTCAACGATGAGGTTGAGAACCAAAGGTGTCACGGACTCGTACAGTTCGACCTGGGTGCCGATCGTGCTGGGCAAAGTATTGGCGTTGAGATTGGCAAGCAGTGCCTGAGACGAGGTCTGAGTGATGTGCTTGTTGTTGGCGGCTTCGATAATTGCCTGTTTGGGATCGTTTGTACTCATATTTCTCCTTTTTGGGAAAGTAAGGGGGAGTTGTCTCCCCCTTTTTGAAAACTATCCGATCGGATCGGTACTCTTGACGAGCTTGAGGCCATGCTTGGTAGAAAACTCCGCGAAGGCCTGATTGGCCATGTCTTCGAAGCTACCAACAGGTGAGGTGCAGTCTTCCAGGATACGAATCCGAGAAAGAACTTCCGGGGCTTTGGAACCAAAGTAACGAATGATCGAAACGATGGTTTCGTAGACACAGTGACTCTTGGCCTGTCCAGCGATGTAGATCAAATCGTATTTTTGGAGAAGGTTGAGGAAGTCGCTGTTGATACCGGCGTTTTTGTCACCGCTATAAGGGACTTCAGGTTCCATAATGGAGTAGTTCTCTGTTTGGGGAACACTACCTTTGATCTCAAAGTGAGGCTGACTGACACGAGCACCGGAGTGAAAGTAGATGGCTTCCATGAGTGAGGGTTCGAGGGCATGTTCCGGGGCTCCAAGAGGAGTATGGAACGGCCAAACTGCAAGAGTTTTCTTGCTGTTTTGCTCGAGAGTGGTGAGATAGTATTCACTCCACTTCATCTTCTTTCCCGGGGCGTATTCGTAGTCGAAATCGAAGATGGGTTTGACCTTACCGTCTTTGAGGTTGGCGAGGGTCACCAGGGTGAAGTTGAAAGAGTTTACCAGTTCACCGGTTGAAGTGTCGATCCACCAAGAGGGGAAGAAGATCTGCAGAGGCAGATGACTATCCAGACTGGCGGCGATGTAGGTTAAGTTTTCGACATTGCGATAGATCCACTCGATGGTTCGCTGGGTGTCTGCGACGGCACCAGGAACAGCTAGAGGACGGCCGGGTTCGATAAAACCGATCTGGGCATCGACCAAGAGGAGCATGACTTTCATTTTGTCTTTGGTGAAGTTGGGGAGCTTGGTGGCGTGGCCAGCGAGGTAAGCTTTTTCAAGCTCCGGGTGGCGCAGGATACCAACGAGCTCTGGGTGGTAGAAACTAGGGTTTTTCATATTTCTCCTTTTTATGAATGGGTGAGATTGAGATAACTGACTTGATAATCACTAGTGATGAGGAAGTGTTTCTCCCCACCCAGGTGGTCAATCTTGTCAGAGGAACAAACAATTCTGTCGGTGTTGGGAATGGTATCAAAATTACCATTTTCCAGGTTTTCGATGACGATTCCTTGATCGGTTGGCCAAAACACTTTATGGTCGTTGAAGGCTAAGGTGTGGAGATTGTTGTTGGGGTAGCCTGATAAAGGAAGAATACGATCGTAGGTGATCTGCCCGAAGTTATTGATAACGTTGGATAGAACAATCAAACGACCGCCTCGATTAACGGTACGCCGCAGCAGTATTGAGTCTCGACTAAAATGAACACAAAGATCCTGTAAAGAATCAGAGTTTTTTAGTGGAGGAACCTGTACTTCGTAGCGTTTGCCGTTGCTGATCAGTTGGAACTGGTATTCAGCGAAAAAACGAGAAAGAGTAAGAACCAGTTTTCCTTCGCCATCTGCCCAGAACCAGGTTTGATTCGGGGCAATACTTATAGGTAATGAATCACTTAATACACTGTCGTTTACCAGCCTACTGATGGTGAGGTCACTGCCAGAGAGCTTTAACAGCCCTTGGCTAGTACCGCGGAAAGCGGCGAGTCGATTACCAAGGTAGATGGAAGTGTTTAGGGGAATCCAGGACGAGCCTGGAGCACTGATGGGGGTTAGGTAAACGATGTCACTGTCTTCGATATTGATGGCCAGATAATCGTTACCGACGATGTCGAAACGGATAACTTTACCTTCAGGATCGAAGTTGATCGGTACCTTGACTGCCGTACTTGTTTGGGGGCGAATCCAGAGGAAAAGACCGGTTTTTTCTTCGGAGATAGCGTAGAGAGTAGTCCCTTGCATCTTGGCGAAGATGATTCGACCGATACTTTTTATCATGGCTTCAAAATAATAGACAGGTCTAAAGTCGATGGCTGGAGTTTTGTGAGTACAGACAGGACATGCCTTTCTGGAGTTTGGATAGAAAGACCCACACGAATTACACTCGATGAGAGAGCTTTGAAAGTTTTTGAGGTCGTCAAGCTTTGGAGCAAGATAGTGATGTTTGGCGAAAACTTCATCAAAAAGGTGAAGTAAGTTATCGTCAATTGTCTCCGGATGGGGACACAGTTTGGGGTAATTAACCCCAGATGTGAATAACCAGACTCCTTTTGAGGCCCGATCATGAAACTCAGTATACTTGGGGTGAATCTGCGAGTATGGATTGACGTTAAAGAGACTCCAGAAAAGGATAGTGTTGAAGCTATACCAGTCTGAGCTTTCGGTGAAGCTGATTTTTCCGGTGCTGACCTCTTTGTAGAGATCAGGACAAAGAAATAGATCTGTCCATACCGGACAGCGATAGCCTCCCATTTGCCAGGAGTCGGTGTCAAAACTGAAGGTTTCGATACCGTTTCTACCGGCAACAAAAGCAATATTCCTGCCTGAAACATCCCCAACAACGATTTGCTGTTGATGAATGAGAGCGATGTCTTTGTAAGCGGAACTGAGGATGGCGACTAGAGTAGGAGTGTTGATCTTGAGATCGCGGCGAAGCACGCGGTTGAAAAGCACGCCTGCTTCGCGGAAGTTCTTGGGTAAAAGCTTCATACCGTAGCCACAAAGGTCGCGACCATTTTTGGTGAGTCTGGACTGAGGAACAATGAAGTTGTTGGGTAGGTGCGGTTTGTTACGCAACATGAACTCAACCTTTTTAACCTGGTCGGGTTCAGTTGTCTTCCAGATTTTGATTGCTTGATCGTTATATTTAACGACGACGGCTTGGCCACCATTTCCTAGAGTGTCGTTGACATTCAGGGAAATTTCTTGGCCATCGAGCTGATATCTTTCAGCCATTTAAATCTCCTTTTTTTGAATGAAACAGACACTGACATTGTCGATTGTTTCGGCCCTGATACAAGCGATGCGGTTGAGATTGAGTTGAAGGCTAACACTTGTCTTTGAGTGGTCGTGAAGTTCCTCAATAAGCTGAGGAAGATCGTTTAGTCCATCCGAGGCCATACCAACAAGAGAAATGTTTCCTGATGGGAAAAGAGTAGTTTTGAAACCTGTTGGAGTAATTCGATCGATTTCATCGCTGCCGTTGAAGCCAAATCTTTTATAAAGATTGTAGGCTGGGTAGGCAGGTCTGTTATCAGGTGAATGGATGGTTTCAAAGATTTTGTCGTTTAGATAGAATGATCCATCGCCAACCGAAAGAAACATGACCTCACTTGGGGTGGCGATAATACCAAGGGCGGTGCACATGAGATAGTTGGCAATAAAGCCAGGTATATCTGTGTCAGAATTATCGAAAAATTGACAATCGACTTGCCATTGGAGAAAGTCCAGGTAGTTTTTGAATAGACTACCGGCGAGGGATGGGAGAGGTGTTTTTTGAAGCACCATCTCGCTTGCCTTCCGGACCAGATAATGGTTGGAAAGTAGCGCACCGACCTCAGAGTATTTCCCCGCGTGGCAACCATCGTTAATAAAAATGACGGCATTTTCTCCATCAGACCAAGACGAGATTGCATCTTGGTTGTTTTTTCCTTCACGGAAGTAATTGAGTCCTTGTGCCGATGCACAACTTAGGGTCCACATATTTTCTCCTTAAATTAAATTTTTAGAGTGCATAAGAAACAGGGGAGATTATACAACCTCCAGTCTCTTATATTCAAGTTCTAAGATATCTTAGTGTACTTTGTACACTTATGATACTACCAAATCAGAGTATGTCAAGTAGTGCGGTTTCTAAAAAGTATAGGTGATTGATGAATAACTCTTGCTTAAATATTATAGGAAACATATAATATGCAATAAGAACCTTGAAATATTATCTGTATAAATTTACGCTTTGAGGAGATGATGATGAAAAGACCAATCGGAATATTTTTGTTTTTGATTTTTATTTTGATGAGCTGTTCGATATCACCGAGTACTAGTATGGCTACGGCCGATGATTTATTGACGCCTGATATTTACCTCTCAACTGTGACTTCGACACCTAGTCCAACAATAGAGCCGGTGTTGGTGAGTGAAAGACAAAAAATCAGGTTAATTATGGAAGGGTACGGTGTGGTTGAAGAAAGTCAGTTGAACGATGAATATTGGGAGAGATTGGCCTCCCAGGTTTCAAAGTATGGGGAAGCCAAGAGGATTCTGACTTTGGAGTATCACGGTGATAACTATAATATGTATGACGGTACTTACTCGATGAATCCCGAAGAATTTGAGTCAGAGATGCGTTATCTACTGGACAATGATTACCATTTTGTTACTGGTCCAGAGTTGGTAGGCTATCTTGAGGGATGGCTAAAACTGCCAACTAGATCGATAATTTTGACTACAGACTCCGGAGGAAACTCCGACGAATCGATGCCAAGAATGATTGCTTTATTTGGTAATCTTGAGGCTGAGTATGGAGTAGCGCCACACATGATTTCCTTTATCTGGACAACCAGCATGGATCCGGAACTGGAAATTCAGTGCAGAGATGATGCTTGTTGGCAAACATTTCGGGAAGCTATTCAGTCTGGATATTTCACTATTGGTTCACACACAGAGACTCATAGAGATTTTTCAACTCTGACTGACGTTGATACTACTTGGGACTTGGAAACGGCAGCAAAAACAATAAATAGCAACTTGGGAATTAATGTTTATGGAATATCGTGGCCATTTGAAAAATGTTCCACGAACCCGACACTAGTATCCAACATGGGATACAAGTTTGCTTTCGGTGGTTTCAGCCGTGATAGATACCAACTGTTCACTTACTCAAGAGACAATGAGCCGTTGTGTTTACCACGACTTTTCCCGCCGAATAGACACGGAATATCCGGCAGGCCTAGCGGGATGACATTGGCCCAAATGCTGGATGAGATGATGAACGCGTTTGCACCTTTGGAATAAATGATTGCCCTGACTTCGGTCGGGGCTTTTTTGTGTCTTGAAATATCTTATAAAAATGTGTATAATGCTTTTTTGAACTTTGAAAACAATCTTATCTCTCGAGGAGGAGACGATGAAAAATAACCTTTACGGGTTAATTGTTTTAATATTATTGGTAGGGTTTTTGGCGACCCCTATAAATCGGGTAAGCGCTGAGAGTTCATCTCTTGTCCTTGATACCAGAACCGAAGTAGCTCTAAGAGCCGCTTCACTGGCAACCGAGACGATGACCGGAGTGTACTCTTGGAAAGACTATCGTTCTTGTTCAAGCTTTGTGTCTACCTACCTTAAGCAATTGGCTTTTCCGGTAGACGGCATGAAAGGACAGTACGAATACTACGACGATCCATTTCCCTGGTCGGGGACGATTGAACAAACCGACTGGATCAGGAGAAATGCTTCTGAGTATGTTCAGGATGCACCACTAATCGACTTTTTGGAAGGAAAACTGTGGGATCAAATCAAGCCCGGGGACATCATATATCTCCAGACAGCGATTGGTCATAACGGTTATAACACTTACTACCATGTTGTTGTGTTGGTGGGTTACCACGAAGATGGTTCACCCCAGTTTGCCGAAATCTCTCCCGGAAGTAGCGCTTCCTTTGAAAGAAGCTTTGAAGAAATGACAAGCTTTTATCAAAAGGACATGAAGGGGCAATGGGATGTTGAACCATACCAAACAAATCCGACAGTTGTTCCTGGACCACTAATGGTTACTTGGTTTGACCCCTTGGCCTATCTGAATAGCGGGCTGTGGTTAAAATCCGGTGTAGTTGTCCCCAATAGTGAAATATTGAGCGATAACTTTTCTACTGTCATAACGGTGAACCTTTACGATGGAACGACCGCAATTTTTGAGAAAACACCGGAAATGACAAGTGGCTGGAACCAGGTTACGATTGACGGCAAAAAAGAGTTTTATGCAGTTATTGGTCGTTTCTTGCCCACAAACAACACAATTGGTAATACGTTTTTCCAAAGTCACGAGAACGAAATTTATGACAGTGATTTTGGAGTATATATCTCTGAGGATGGGGTTTACCAAAACACATGGACACCTCAGATGATTGCCAGAGTGACGACGTTTAGCTACATCTCCGGTTTTGGCGGATTGGACGGCTCAACTGACACGGCTATAATGACACCTCTGGTATACGACTCTAATGGTGATGCTGTGGATGCGACTTTCCATTCTTCGTTCACAATTCACAGAATTCCTGATGTAGAAAATCAAGATATGCTTCTTAGAACCGACCTTCTGGAAGCGGCAAACAATCTTGATGGCGACAACTACGGTCCGATCCCTGTCCCAAAAGGAAATCTTTCTTCTGGATGTGTCAACTACGATGTGCAAACGTGGGCGATACTAAAGGAGTATTTAAGTGGTGAGCTGGATGGGGGAGTTGGAGTTGTTCTGAGTTATCCTGGTTTTGACCAAGATATTCTTCCCAACTTCGACCTGTTTAGCAGCCCCTTTTTGGGTGAAATCTTCTCCGAGTGGTGTCCTCTATCTGGAGAAATTAAATGTGATCCTTACGATAGAAGAGACTATCGGGATACGTACCTTGATGATTAGTAATCAACCCTTCCCAAACCGGGGAGGGTTTTTTAATGGTAGAATCGAGATGTACTTTACAAGGAGGATTATGGAAATATTGTTTTTTAATTTTCCCAAAAATGTGTCTTATGACAGTGATTTGATATTACAGTTCCAGATTGTGGCGCAGACACTGTCAAGAGAAGCGCCGAAGATTGATTTTCACTGTATTAATGAAGAAAGTCCTAAAGTGCATATTTTGGTGGTGAGTGTTCCTAAAAGAATGAAAGACAATGAGAGACGACAGCTGGCTTGGCATATCTTGTGGTTTTTGCACCGACACTCGCTTGATGCTGGATCAGATGTGCGCTATCCCGGTTTCAAAAAAAATGGGATCTTTACCATAAATGATTTCCCGGAGTTGTTGGCTAAACCTCACCCCTCAGTAAAATGAGGGGCTTTTTTTTATATACAATGAAGTTATGAAATATAAATATTTTTTGTTTGATTGGGATGGCAGTTTGGCAAATAATTTACCAATTTGGTTTTCCGGCTATAAGAAAATATTTTCCAAACACGGAATTGAGGTGAATTATGAAGTAATTTCTCGTGAGGTTTTGGGAGACTGGGAGGGTCCTAAAAGACTGGGAATAGGGGACGTTGATGAGTTTTTTCGAGAGCTGGAGACGGAGGTTTTGGATAAATTGAACGAAGCGAAATTAAATCCTGGAGTGATGCCTATTTTGGAACAGATTAAGGCCAATGGGGGCAAAATCGGGGTAGTGACGGCGTCTAGAAAAAGATGGGTAAAAACAGCTTTGAGAAATAATAATTTGAGGGATTTGGTGGATGTATTTTTGGGGAAAGAGGATGTAACGTATGCCAAACCGGATCCTGAAAGTCTATTGAAAGCACTAAAATTGATGGAAGGAAAGGCAGAAGAAGCGATTATGATTGGCGATAATGGCAAAGATGTTGTGGCCGGAAAAAGAGCCGGGATGGAAACGGCATTGTATTTTCCCGATAGGTACAGTGAGTTTTATACAAAAGAGGTTCAAACGAGATGGGGAGCAACATATATGATTGAGGACTTTGACGAATTAAAGAAGTTTTTGTAGGGGGTTGGTATAAGAAAAACCCGCCTTTTGGGCGGGTGGTTTTATTTGGCGTCGTTGACATTGACTATTAAAAAGACAATGACAAGGTTGATGACGATGTAGAGAAGAAGGCTGGGAAGAGTCAGGTAGTTTACGGAACGAAAACAGTATATCAGTGTTTCGACAAGGACGAATAGATTCGTTCCGATCCAAACAAGAGTGAGTGAAAGGAAGCTGTTGGGCGTCATTTTGATACCAAACTCTGGTTTGTAATGAAGAATGATAGTCGAGATACTTTGGCTAAGGCCAAAAGTGCCCATAAAAATGAATAAACAGCCAAGGAGGGAAAAAGCAAGATCGAAGAACAAAGAATAATTTAGTAGATAGATGAAGTTAACGTAGCCAATGACTATAGCGAGTATGTCACCAAGGGTGAACAATATAATCTTGGCAGTGGAGTAATTATTTATTCGAGGATGTTTTTCGGCGAACGTTTGGAATCTATTTTCCATTTATACCTCTCAGTCTTAAGGTGCGGTGGTGTGTATTTTAGGCCATTTGGGCTGTATGTCAATAAAAACCCGCCTTTATGAGGCGGGGTCGGGGTTGACGAACAGGAAGATAGAGGTGAGGCCAAAAGTTTTGATTGTTTCAATGACTGCTTCTTTTTGTTCTTTGGTTAGTCCATGGTGACTAATAATCTCAAAGTTAAAAGAGGGGTTAACAGTCTCTTGGGGTAGGAGATAAAAACGATGGCTGACCCATGAACTTTGGTCTTGTTCGTTAGCCCAGTTTTGAAGTTGGACGTGGATGGATCTGGTATTTGATTGATCTTGAACAACGGCGGAGAAGACAGTTCTAACTGACATATGGCCTCCTTGTGAACGTGCGTTGAGTCTCATTCTACACATTTTTTGATAGTTTGACGAGATGATTTTGTGATTGGTATGATGAAGGTATGAAAGCAATAAAATTTTCGTTAGGTTTGGGGAGCGTGGTGGCGATTTTGGCTCTTTTGTACTTCTTCCCTTGGAAAAACATTACCTGGGGTAAAGTGGTGATGAGTCCAGAGAGAATCGTTACGGTGACGGGATATGCGGAGTCTCAAGAACAAAATCAGATTGCGGAGTTTAGTGCCGGGGTGAGTTCGATAAAAGACAATAAAGATGAAGCTGTAAAAGAGGTTAATGACAAAATCAACGCCATCACAATAGCGGTGAAGGAGTTTGGAGTGAGTTCGGATGATATCCAAACCCAGTCGATGAGTGTGTACCAAGGACAGGAAACCTATTATGACAATGGAGTACAAAAAAGCAGACCCGGACAATGGAATGTCAACAATACAATCGTGATTACACTAAGAGATACAGCAAAGGCTAACGGGCTGACGGACTTACTGACCAAGAGTGGGGCAACAAATGTTTATGGACCAAACTTTCAACTGGACACAAGTAAAAAAGCAGAGGATTCCTTGATGGCCGCGGCAATTGCTGATGCTAGAGTCAAGGCGGAAGCAATGGCCAAGGCGAGTGACACCAGTTTGAATAAAGTGATTAGTGTGACTGAAGGAAGCAGCGGATCGACGGCTTATCCACTACTCTACGCGAAGGCTGATGGGATGGGGGGAGGAGCTTCACTTGAGGCTGGAACATCAAAAATAAGTAAGACGGTGACGGTGGTTTGGAGTCTTAAGTAGGACTTGCACAAAACCATCTCGATTGGTATACTATCACTTGTCCTTAGCAGACAATATGATTTTTACTCAAAAGATAACAACAAAGTCTCCTTAGATTTTTTGTTGCCTTTTGTGCAAAAACAGCTTCGCTAAGGCGAAGCTTTTTTAATAGATGCACATTTTTAACAATCCGAAAAGATATACGGGCCGTTAGCTCATCTGGTAGAGCGCTACATTTGCAATGTAGAGGTGGCCGGTCCGAGTCCGGCACGGTCCACCCTCCTCATAGGCGAGTAGGTACTGAAATTCGAGAACTGGTGATTGACTCTAAAGAAACTTCCATTTAGAATCGACCACGAGCTCTTGGAGCTCTAGTAAGGATTGCTCCTTGAAAAGTGAATAGATTATGCAAGTAGATCGCATGAATTCAAATTCAATTTGAAATTTTTTTGATTTATTCTACTCAAGCAATCAGTGGATGCCTTGGCAGTAAAAGCCGAAGAAGGACGTTTCAAGCCTGCGAAAGTTACCGGGGAGGTGGCAAGAACTTATGATCCGGTAGTGTCCGAATGGGGAAACCTAACCAGATTTATCTGGTTGTTACACTTTGATTTATCAAAGTGTTTCGGGTACCTCCTGAACTGAAATATCTAAGTAAGGAGAGGAAAAGAAATCGAATGAGAACCCCTTAGTAAGCGACGAGCGAACAGGGGCGAGTCTAAACCACAATTTATTGTGGGGTTGCAGGGCCAGACATAACGTAGTTTTTCCGATAGAAGAACAATTTGGAATAGTTGACCATAGGGGGTGAGAGTCCCGTATTCGAAATTGGAAAGACTACAGTTTGGTACCTAAGTAAATCTAGAGACGGCAAACTCTAGGTCGAATCTGGGCTGACCACAGTCCAAGACTAAATACTTTTACTGACCGATAGTGAACTAGTACCGCGAGGGAAAGGTGAAAAGAAGGGCGAGTAACCCTATTAAAAGATCCTGAAACTGATTGCTAACAAACAGACGGAGGTCGCCTTTGGCGACTGACGTCGTGCCTATTGAAGAATGAGCCGGCGAGTTACTCAACACAGCAAGGTTAACCGATAAGTTTCGGGAAGCCGAAGGGAAACCAAGTCTTAACAGGGCGTGTAGTTGTGTTGTGTAGACCCGAAACCGAGTGAGCTAACCATGAGCAGGTTGAAGCCTTGAGAAATCGAGGTGGAGGACCGAATGGGTTGATGTCGCAAAATCATCCAATGACTTGTGGTTAGAGGTAATATGCCTAACGAACTCGGAGATAGCTGGTTCTCCTCGAAACATGTTTTGGCATGGCCTCGTATTTACGGTATGGGGGGTAGAGTGCTGAATGGATTTTACGAGTAAAATCGTGACTTCCAACCAAACTCCGAATACCCATATCAATTGTACGGGAGTCAGTGGCTGGGGGCTAAGCTCCAGTCGCAAAAGGGAAACATCCCAGACCCACAAATAAGGTCTCTAAATATACATTAAGTGGTAAAAGACGTGTCATTTCTCAGACACCTAGGAGGTCGGCTCAGAAGCAGCCATCCTTGAAAGAAAGCGTAACAGCTCACTAGCCGAGAGATACACGACTGAAGACGTAACGAGGCTAAATGTATTACCGAATTTTGGGAACACGACCGCAAGGTCGGGTTGGTAGAGGAGCGTTCTTGTGGCTTTGAAGGCGAACCGTAAGGTTTTCTGGAGCAGCAAGAAGTGAGAATGCCGGCATGAGTAGCGTAATAAAGTGAGAATCTTTATATCCGAATGAGCAAGGTTTCCTACGCAACGTTCGTCGACGTAGGGTAAGGCGACCCTTAGGCGAGGCCATAATGGCGTAGCTGATGGATTACTGGTTGATATTCCAGTCCTTGTTTGCAATCGTTATTAACTGGGGCGGGACGAAGTTGGATAGTCTGGGCGGTGTGTTGAAGATACACACGTTTAAGCAGTTAGTCAGTCACTATTGGCAAATCCGTAGTGGCGTTTACACGAGCTGTGAACACGAGTCTGCCGTAAGGTGGACAAGTCAGATGACTTCAGTTTCCGAGAAAAGCGTCGCAGTGAGAGTGCAAATAATCCGTACCACAAACCGACACAGGTGCTCTGGTCGAGTAGACCAAGGATAGCGAGAGAACTCTTCTTAAGGAACTCGGCAAATTAGCTAGGCGTAAGTTCTACGAGATGCCTTGCCCTGAGCAATATCAGGGCTACAACAAAAGAATACAAAGCGGCTGTTTAACAAAAACACAGGTCTGTGCAAAAGAGAAATCTTAAGTATACAGGCTGAAACCTGCCCAGTGCCGGAAGGTTAAATGCGTGGCTGATGTCTCCGTAAGGCGACCTAGGCTGCAATTGAAGCCCCGGTGAACGGCAGCAGTAACTATAACTGTTCTATGGTAGCGAAATTCCTTGTCGGGTAAGTTCCGACCTGCACGAAAGGTGAAACGACTTTGTAACTGTCTTGAGAAGAGACTCGGCGAATTTGAATTGGCTGTGAAGATGCGGCCTACTGGCAGCAGGACAAAAAGACCCCGTGGAGCTTTACTACAACTTGGCACTGAAATGTGTAAAGTAACTGTTTAGCATAGGAGGGAGTATCAGTATTTATATTGGTACATCAATGAAATACCTCTCTTTGCTATATACGTTTCTAACCTAATCCAAATGCAAACTTTGGAAGGAACACTGTCTGGTGGGTAGTTTAACTGGGGAGGTTGCTTGCTAAAGAGTAACGCAAGCGCACAAAGGTACCCTTTCTCCGGATGGAAATCGGAGTGTAAGCGCATAGGTATATGGGTGCTTAACTGTGAGACATACAAGTCGATCAGATACGAAAGTAGGTCTAAGTGATCCTCGTGTACTTCGTGGGAGGTACCGGGCTTAACGGATAAAAGCTACCCCGGGGATAACAGAGTAGTCGCACCTGAGCGTCCACAGCGACGGTGCGGTTCGCTACCTCGATAGACAATGACCCAAACATGTCGAGAATAAATTTGGCTTATAACGAAGAATGCCTAAGATTGAACACTTTAGGTTAACATCGTGGGAAGGTCGCCTAAGGCGACCCCCGTAGAGACTGATTCAAAAAACCGTTTAGGTTTTAGATGAGATAGACAACTTTTTGAAGTTGCTTATCAAACGCCAATAAGTAAAAAGAGCAAGTGAAATAATAAAGCTCATTTTACGAAAGATATAGTCCAAACCACTAGTAATAGTTGGAGAGCACAAATACACATAATTTTATGTATATTTTTGGTCGGCTCAGCGCATCCTGGGGCTGAAGAAGGTCCCAAGGGTTGGTCTGTTCGCCCATTAAAGCGCTACGTGAGCTGGGTTCAAACCGTCGTAAGACAGGTTGGTCTCTATCCGCTGTCAGCGTGGGATTTTTGAGGGAGTTTGCCTTCAGTACGAGAGGACCAAGGTGAGCCATTCCCTGGTGTGCCAGTTGTTGTCGTCAGACGCATTGCTGGGTAGCCACAATGGTATTAGATAATCGCTGAATGCATCTAAGCGAGAAGCTATTCCCAAGATGAGAAATCCATGGTCGCCGCAAGGCGACCGAAAGAACCGTAGTAGACCACTACGTTGATAGGCAGAGAGTGTAAGCAACGCAAGTTGTTTAGCTTATCTGTACTAATGTTCGAAGAGTAAATCAAAAATTTATCATGCTATCTTTTTGCAATCGTCTATTCACTATTCAGGGAGTAATACATACTTTAATATCGTATTAGGTATCAAGTATTAAGTATTATGTATTGGGAAATGCATAATACGTACTGCATAATACGTAATACGAGAAACCTTGAAATTTGATAAACGATTATCACTGGAGAAGATAGGAGAGAATTAATAACTTTTCTCTATTATCTTGTCCGGTGATCTGAGCGATTTGGAACCACCTCTTCCCATTTCGAACAGAGAAGTGAAACAGGTCAGCGTCGATGATAGTGACTGGGCAACCTTTTGCGAAAGTAGATCATCGCCGGGCAAACAAAGAACTCACCTTAGGGTGAGTTTTTTGTTAGCTCATCAGACTTGATCGGATAGATACGAGCTTGCTCGTCTTCTCCTCAATAATATTATTATTGAGGTATCCAGACTGCGCTTCCTCGTATATCTACGCCCATAATTCGAATCGAATTATGGTCTTGATATCATCGCCAAGTCTGATGAGAATATATATATAAACTACCGGAAGGTGGTTTTTTTGTTGGTTCATCAGACTTGATTAAATAAAAAAGGCCCTCGTGAGAGGGCTGAAGAAAAGAAAGCTTACGATTTTGGAGAAATGGCGACTATTCTGGTAATTTTGTAGGTCACATCTGCCAAGTTCTTGCGACGTTTATGATGTTGATCGATAAAATCTTCTTCCATTTTTATTTCGAGTTTTTTGCGGTCGTCACCGATCGGTCTAGACTCCAACATCATCATTCTTTTTCCGTGTTGCTGCCATTCATTGTTCCAGGTGCTAACTGTTTTGATGTAATACACCATAAAAGGGTATAGAACAGGTTTTTCTGCCATACAGCCTCCATATATTTAAAGTTCTTTGAGATTATAGCACCCACAAAATAGTGTGTATTTTTAAAAACAATTATTATTGTGGAGAATGTTGATAGGATAAATTACAATGAAGATATTAACAGTTTAAAAGAAATGAAAAAACAACTGGGAGGGTTTGAAAACTTTGTTTACTATTTATTTATGCTTTTCACCTTGGGAGGTTTGTATGTCTATAAAGTGGTAGTGAAGAAGGCTTTGTGTGAAATGACAGAACAGTAATGAAAAAAGGAGGATGGTTAATTCTGGGGATGTTGGTTGGTGTTGTGGTGGTCGCCCAGGTGTTTTTGGCAGGACTGCGATTTGAAAAATTGGAGTATTTAAGGATGGTAGATGGAGATACTTTTTGGGTTAGAAATCTGCGAGATGGGAGTGAATGGAGAGTACGCCTTTGGGGTGTGGATACACCTGGTACAAAGGAGTGTTATTCCGATGAGGCAACAAAAATACTGGAAAAAGAGCTGACAACCAAGAAGATACGGTATGAGAGGTTTGGGTATGACAGCTATGGAAGGATACTGGCTAAAGTGTATGTCGATGGAGTGAATGTGGAAGAGTTGTTGGTGGCTACGGGAGCGGCGGTTCCTTATGAAGCATTTGAAGTGCACGATAAACTAAAGCCGAGTAAAGAATACATTGACAGTTTGAAAAAACTTGAAGAGAAGGCAAAAACTGAGAAGCTGGGAGTCTGGTCTGATGGGTGTGATAGCATGTAAACATATGGGAAAAGAAATGGAAACAGAAGATTGGAAAAAAGATACGACAAATTGGTTCGCCGATGAAGGATGGGAAGATTTGGGGGACGGATGTTATGTGTTTGATGATAAAAATGGATGGGGTTGGTTTGAGTATCGAGATTTTGAACAAATTGGTGAAACAAGCAGTTTTGTAGAACTGGAACTGGGACGAGACCTTAACGAGATGTACGTACTGCAACAAGAGATAATTGATGGCAAAGTGGAACATCGTTTGATTGTGCCGCCATTTAAAGATTATTACTGGAATCCTAGAGATAGTTGGTGTGGAGTGATCTATGGCAACGATGGGAGGATGGAGAAGAATAGAAATGTAAAGGGTTTGCCAAAGAGAATTGATATGGATAAGACGATAGAACTGTTTCTGAAACAGGTAGCGGAGAAAGATTTTTCGAAACCGGTACTAGTGAAAATAAACGAGAAAAAATGAAGAGTGTAGAACTGGGAGAATACACTTCAAAAAACGAAGTTGTAGAAGGGGTAGATATGTGGAGAAAGAACTTGGGTTTGGAAGTGGAGGAGATAAATGCTGAAAAACCGTGGGGAGCTTATTGGAAAATAAAGAAAGAGTCCTTGGGGTTATTTTTGGAGTTATTTTTTCCAGAGATGATTGGGAGTGATACACAGATGGATTTGAGCCCAAAGTTTTTGTTGGTTGCGCCGAAAGAGAAACTATCTTGGCAGTATCACGATAGAAGAGCCGAAGAGTGGAAAGTAGTAATCGGAGAGGTAAGGGTGAAACTTAGTGAAACTGATGAAGAACCTGAAGATGGAAAGCTTTACACAGAGGGAGATGTGATTGACTTGAAGCGCGAGGTAAGGCACCGACTGATTGGAGAAGATGGTTGGGGGTTGGTGGCAGAGGTATGGGTACATACCGATCCAGATAGCCCATCTGACGAGGAAGATATTGTGAGACTGGCGGATGATTACGGAAGAGAGAGAAGGTAAAAAAAGCCCCTCGTGAAGAGGGGCGAAAGTATATTAGAGAAGGATTATTAACGCCAGTATACCGAGGATCATAACGTAGAATAGGGCAAATAAAAGTAAGAGGAGAAAAGATAGGATAATATTGTTTATGAGGCTGTGTTCGGTAGTGACGGTAACTGGATCTTGGGTGGAGTAGAGGGAGACACGATGTTTTTGAACTTGATATAAACCTGGGTCAAGATCAGTGATGGCATAGTGGGAGGTGTCTTCACCAACTGCCGGGGGAATCTCAAGTGCCTCGATGACTACACCAGTTTGAATGTTTTTTAGGCAGAATGATTTATTTTTATTTCCTTGAATGACCAGACCTTCTGGCTGAAAAACGGTGATTTTTTCTGTCACGGGAACACTTAGGATCGTGTTTGGCCCAACTTCAGTTGTTTTTGGACGCAATTCCTCATTGGAGGCAAAACCCCAGCCAATCAGGGCGACGATACCGAAGATGATGGTTAAACTGAGGAAGAGTTTGTAGCCGGGAGAGTTTTTATCGATTGATTTTTTTGTGGACACAGGAAGCTCCTCTTATCTAGAATTAAAGTACAGGGTATTTTACCCTATAAGGGTAGATTCGGCAACTGTTAATGAAATATCTGTCCCTGTGCTTCCTCTTATATTCGCTCATAGTTTCGTTTCAGGTTTCACCTTCGCTGTGAAGATACGATTACGAATATTCAAGCACACTTCACTTTGATGTTTGAATATCAAGAATATTGTTGTGTTATGAGGCTAGGAAAGACAGTTTCGTGGTACAATATACGAGTCTAAAAGACAGGAAAGGAATTTTTATTAAAATGAGCAAAGCTCAAACTGAAATTATTATTAAGAAAAATGTGTCCGTAATGGACAAGCTGATGGAGGGTGCCGCAAGCTTCCCTGGTGCTTTGAAAAAAGGCCAGAAGGTAGAAGGTGTGGTTTCTTCGATCGGTAAAAAGATGGTGCTTATTGATATCGGAGCCAAGACCGAAGGTGTGGTTTCCGGTGAAGATTTGGTAGAAGCCTACGATGTTTTGGCCGAACTTAAAGTTGGCGACAAAACTGAAGCCTATGTGAAGTTTCCTGAGAATGATCAGGGTCAGATTATCCTATCTCTCAAACAAGCCGCCGAAGAAAACCGCTGGTCTCGCTTCAAGAAGTTGATGGATGAAGAAAAAGAAGTGGAAGTTATCGGTGTTGAGGTTAATAAGGGCGGAATGGTGGTTAAAGTGGGTGAGATTCGAGGATTTGTGCCTACTTCACAGTTTGGTGAGAAGTTCCTGGGCAACATGGAAGAGCTTTTGAACAAAGCTTTCAAGGTCCGCGTTATTGAGGTGGATAAGGATCAAAATAGACTTATTTTCTCTGAGAAGATGGTGTCTGATTCAGAGTCTTTGGCCAAAAAAGGCGAGGCTTTGGAGATGGTATCAGTGAATGATAAGTTTGAAGGAACTGTGTCCGGCATTATGCCTTTTGGTGTCTTTGTAACAGTTAGTGTACCGATGAAGGACAAAGATGGTGAAACTGCCAAGGTTGAAGGTTTGATTCATATTTCCGAGATTTCTTGGGAGAAGGTGGAAGATCCAAACGAGATGTTTAAGGTCGGCCAAGAAGTTAAGGTTCAGGTTATCGGTATCGATAAAGGTGCCGGAAAACTTAATTTGTCTATCAAACAGATGACAAATGACCCTTGGAAAGAAATCGAAAAGAACTATGCTGTGGGTACAAAACACACAGGTAAAGTCGTTCGTATCGCTCCTTACGGTATCTTCGTGAACTTCGAGAAGGGTGTTGACGGTTTGATTCACGTTTCGAAGAAACCTGCCGACAAAGAGTTCGCTATGGGTGAAGAAGTCGAGGTATTTGTAGAAATGATTGATGTGAAGTCGAGAAGAATGTCTTTGGGTGTAGTACTAACTGAAGTACCTGTTGCGTACAAATAACGTAATTTAAAGAGCGGGCCATGGGCCCGCTCTTGGTAACAATTAACAAGATATACTAAATAATATGTCGAAAACTAAAATGATAGTAAAAGAGGATCAAATACTTGTAGATGTAGAAACAATTTTCAAAGAGATTGAAGCCGCAGGCGGAGATTGGAAAAAAGTGTGGGAAGAATTTAAGGCTTACCTAAAAGACGTTAAAGGCGAGGAAAAATAATTTGTTCGACGGTTTGAATTGTTGTAGTAGAATCTAGCTATGAAAGAAAAAGATATTCGTGAAGGTCAACCGTATCCTTTGGCAAAGATGGAGGTGTTAAAAAAGGTTAGTGACTGTGGCTCTTTGGGGGATATGGAAAGCTGGAAGAGCTCGTACCCAGAGATTGAGTTTCCGGAAGTGATTACTTTTGGGGATCGTGATGACGGCGGTTGGGAGACGGAGATTGACTGGGAAGAGAGAAGTATTGAAGAAAAAGTGTTGTATGTGATGATAGCCGAGGAGAAAGAGATTGCCGTGGAGTACGTGATTGAGTCTGAAGTAAATGAGGTGTGCGAAGGAAGGGAGTGTCAGGGGACTTTTAAGGTTAGACAGTTGATTGATGATCCTCACAAAATATTCGTTATGTGGGCAGAAAGGTGTTTTGCTGAAGGGGAGCTGTCTGAGGACGCGGTAAGGGCTTTTGTGGAGTATAGCATTGCTGACGACAATTGCCGGAGAGAGTACGTGGATGATGCCGATTTTGAGGATATCAGAGTAAAAGAGATCTCGGTTAAATTAAGAGATACAAAAAGAACTCATTGCTGAGTTCTTTAAGGAGGAGGTTACTTTTGGTAACGCTCTAGCTTAATGATCGCTCATCAAGCTGATTTTTACTGTAACAAATATTACATACTTTGTCAAGTGGGCGGATAAATTAAAGCCCCGGGGTTTGGCCGGGGCTTTTGGTATTTAGGAAGCAAGTTCAGCTTTGGTGATTCTGCGTATGAAGGTGGATGAACCATCTCCATCAACTTCGTCTTCTGGCTTCCAGGTGATTTGTTCGCCAGAGTTTAGATAGCGAAGTCCGTTTTCCCGTTTGGGGCATCCCTCGCAGTGAATATTATAGTCAAACAAAGGGTTTGTGCTTGCGACAGCACCGAAGCCGCGAAGGGCGGAAAACCATTTAACTTGACCTGGCAGGTACTCTTCGTCGGTTTGAACATACTCCTCGACGATGAGATAAAAAATCCCGTGCTGTTGTTGAATGCCGATACTAAAATGCCGATCGGCAACATCAAGACAAACAATATTGTTGGGCCAGCGGGGAGCTAGGCCAACACTTTCACCTTCAATGATGGTGATGTTTTTTTCGTAAACACCCTCACCGATCGTTTTTTTGGCGATGTGTTTGCTGGGATTGTTGGGATCGATGGTAAAACAGGAGTGTTCGCCAATAACACTGAGATTAATCTTCAGTTTCGATCCAATGAGAAAAGCTCCCAGACGGCCAGTGACGGCCGGTTTGATGTCTTTGCCTTCTTTGGTGACCCAAAGGGCGGAGTGTGGAATGCTATCGATCGAGGTGATGATTTTGGTAGCCATTAGAAAGTCCCCTCCTTGGGGAGTAAAGCTGAACTTGAATTGGAAGGTACAGCCCATCGTTGGGCTTAAAACAAGGCCTATAATAGCATAAAGTGGCTAAAAAGTCAAGCTAGGGCCTATTTTTTGGAAAGAGGAATCTCTCTGATAGTCTTGTGTGTTTGGGGAGAGAAGATTTTGTCGTAGCCTAAAGTTTTGGCTTCTTTGAGCATTTTGTCGGTGAAACCAACCCTTCTGATCTCTCCTAATAGGCCAAGTTCGCCAAAACTGATGGAGTTGTCGGGAAGAGGCACATCCTTGGCAGAAGAGATGATGGCAAGAGCAATGCCAAGATCTGCTCCCGGATCTTTGACGTCCATACCGCCAGTAACATTGACAAAAACATCCTTTTCGCTTAAAGGGAGATGGAGATGTTTGGTAAGAATAGCGCAGATAAGCTGAAGTCTGTTGGTAGAGACTCCTTTGGCAATGCGACGGGGGACGGGGAGAGGTGAGGAGACAACGAGAGCTTGGATTTCGATAGTCAGCGGTCTGGTGCCTTCCATAATCATGGTAAGACATGAGCCTGGAGCATTTTTAATACGGCCATCCAATAAAATAGCACCGGGGTCTTTGACTTCTTCCAGGCCTAAGCTTGTCATTTGAAAAATACCGGTCTCGTCGGTGGGACCAAAGCGATTTTTGATAGTTCTGAGTAAGCGTAAAAGGTGCTGTCTATCGCCACTTAATTCAAGAACTGTATCAACCATGTGTTCAAGCATTTTTGGGCCGGCGATGTCACCAACTTTGGTGACATGACCGACAATAATCAGAGGAACACCGTGTTCTTTGGCTGTTTGAATAAGCAGTGAGGCACTGTCTCTGATCTGTGATGGAGAGCCTGGAGTAGTAGCGTTTTGGTTGGTGTAAACAGACTGTATAGAGTCGATAATGACCAAGGAATTTTTATTTTTGGCAATGGTTTCGCAAATCTCGTCGACAAGAGAAGTACTTAAAAGATGAAGATTGGCGGTGTCTTTTTTGGAGAGTCTTTTGATACGGGTGGCTACCTGGGCGGGATTTTCTTCGGAACAGACATAGTAAACATCTTGGGGCACGGATAGAGCGAGTTGGGTGAGAAGGGTGGACTTGCCAATGCCGGGCTGACCGGCCAATAGATAAACTCCGCCGCGAGTAAGCCCGGGGCCTAGGACGCGGTCAAACTCACCAATGCCTGTTGAAAAAGTGTAGCCTTGCTCGGAGGTTAGGGCTTCTTTGACGGTGAAAGACTCGGCAGGCTTGACGGAAGTTTTTTTGGTGCCTCCTCTTGGGGTTTTGAGAAAGGGGGTGGCTTCAACGAGAGTGTTCCATTCGTGGCAAGCAGGGCATTGACCTGCCCATTTGGCAAACTCGTTGCCACAGCTATTACAGAAAAAAACAGTTGAGGATTTTGGCATATTCGTATTATGTATTAAGTATTATGTATTATGTATGAGAATTAAGATATTTGATAAGGGAGTTTATGAGTTTGCTGACAATGATTGTTTGTTCAGCAATCGTGGTAAAGTCTTTCTGTTTTATATAACCGATGTCTTTGGCAATAAGCAGTTGGTTTTGAACTTCGGTAAGGGACCCGAGTGCTTGATGGAAAAATTGTCTTTTTTCTAAAGATGACCTTCGGGAAAAACCTTCGGCAATATTTGAAGATACAGATACGGAAGCCCGTCGAATTTGGTTTGTAAGACTGTATTGTTCGTCTTTGGGAAATGATTTGGTGATGTTGTATATGAACAAATCGAGGGAGTGAGCTTCTTTCCAAGCGTTTAGATCAGTAAAAGATTTTATGATCCCCATACAAATACATAATACATGATTCCTGATACAAAATACGTATCCCTAAGGGGGTATTTTGACGGGGTTTTGAAGCTAAAAAGAGTATAGGATAACCCGGAAATCGGTTATAGGTTGATAAGCTTGACAGGTTGTGATATATTGTCGGTTAGGTCAAGTAAATTCAAAAAAACTAATGAAAAATCTGCTCAACAAATTAGTAAATACGCGTAAAAGGACCGTCCGGGTGAACCGGAACCTACATCGCGAAACCGTTTCTTTTCAGATTGCAAAAATGGGAAGAATGGGACAGCAACTAGTGGTTGCAAGCCGCTAATTCCTCAAACACTTTAAAATCGATATTTTTAGGCAAGAAAAAAGCATTATCACCGTAGCCTAACTCGAATGACAATGCTTTTTTGCATTGGTTAATGAAAGGACAGTTTTCATCAACCACCTACAGATTAACATCGGCAAAAATCACTGTCAACTATAACAAAAGGCCTCAGAGTTGGGTGTGATGACGAGTTGGGCAGGCACGTCATCACCCCTATTGTGAGGCTTTTTGGTAACAAAAAGCAGTTTCAGGAAGGGAGAGAAGATGAAGTGGAAGTATCTGATTATTGGAGTATCGAGGGATGGTTGGGTGACATCTTTCAATGACGAAGGGAAGGCACTACTTGCAGATCCTTCACAGGAGTCAACTTATATAAATCGTGCGATGAAAGTTATCGGTGAAAATGGATGGGAACTGGTAATAGTAATTCCAGAAGGTGTCATGGGATTGGTTCCTCACGGAGATAGATACATATTTAAGAAAAAAGTTGAGTAAACAATAATATCCCCGGCGAAGAGCCGGGTTTTTTGTGGCTAGGGGGAACGTATTATGAATTATGTATTAAGTATTATGTATGAGAGGGGAAATTACTTTTTATGGCGACGGCAAAGGGCGATAACTATGGCGATAAGGGGGATGAGGATGAGGACAGTAAGCCCGAGGAACTCGAGGTACTGTGGAAGGTAGAGGATTACAATATTTGACATGCCTTCGGGAAGTATCCAAGAGTTGTGCCAGGAAGAGTTTGTTGGCGTTAGTTTGGTGAGGAACGGTGCAGTAAGCGGGGAAGCGAGTGCAAGGAGCCATGAGGACATTTGGATGTCTCTTGATGCGACAGAGAAGGCTTTCCAAGAGGAAGATCGAGTTTGGTAGAGATTGAGAATTGAGCCTTTGTCGGCAGTGACGGAGAGTGTGTAAAGGAAAGAGTATGGATGAGTGGATGAATTAAGAACTGCTTGGCTTGGAGTAGATGCAGCCCCGATGCCGATTGACTGAAGAAAATGGAGAGGAACTGGACGAATGGAGATAGATTTTAGGAGATTGCTGGTGATGGCTCTGCCAAAAGATTGATTTGCCAGATGAAGAGTGTAACCGGCGCTTTCCTCTGGATTGGCAACGGGCTGGATAACGTACTGAACCTCTTTGGTTTTAGCTAGACGTTCTTGGATATCACAACGGCGAGAAGTAAAGTTTTCCAGACAGATGGTGGTTGCCAGACCCTTTTGGAAACGATAATCGAAGGCAAAAAGATAGTTGAGAGAGTGAGGCAGATGACGGAGATTGAGGATGTCACATTCATCGGCGTTTTGGCTTTGATAGAGAATGCCATCGGAGGTTATCTGTTTGACAGTAAGACCGTCGTTCCATTGATCGCAGTTGAGATTTTCCGGGAAAAGAGTGTTGCTATCCGGAGTTTCTTTTAGGTCGAACTGAGTGTCGGTATCGGGAAGAGATATTTGGATTCGCTGAAGATCGCCTTTGAGGGTAATTTGTTTTTCGGAAATGTGAGGAAGAGCGACAGAAGCTGAATAGATTTGCGGAAGAACGGCGGCTTGGATGTCGCTGTAATCAATTTCTTTGGGGGACTTGGTTTCACCGGCTTCGAGAAGAAGATTAACCTGTTGGTATGACCCGGTAGACTTGGCAAAAAGACGGGTGCGAGTAGTTTTTTCCGAGGACTGGAGACTTTGGGGAAGATTGATGGCCAAAAGATTTTTACCCGAAATATTGACGTTGCCGGTAGTGAGAGTTGGTGAAGAGTAGGAGAAAGATAGGGAGATGAGACTTCCCTTGCTAATAAAAGGAAGGGGCGCGGAAAGACAGCCGGTGACATCGGTACCAATAAGGGAGACACTGTTGGCGGTGATTAGCTTCTCGACTTTGCGATTGGGTTTTATGGTGTAGCACTGGTCTGGAGTAGCTTGACTAAGATTGTTGGTGAGATCGTAACTGACGCTTTCTGAGCTACTGTAGAGAGAGGCCGTGAAGGATTTTTGGGTGGGTAGGTAAACTGTGGTTAGAGGATAAAAGTCGGAGAAACTTTCGAGTTCTGCCGGTAGTTGAAGTTCAAAGTAGTTTTGGTTGAGTTCGAGAATAAAACCGGATCCGACGGTTCCAGGAATGGAAACAGAAATGGAGTCGGCTTGGAGATCGATCTGGTTGTTGTCGAGAAAAATGGTAGGGATGATAGGGGTGAGACGAATATCAAGACTGTTACCGAGTTTACGATACTCAATTTCGACGGGAAGGAGAGCTTCGGTGTCGCTAAGGGAAGGAATAGTGATTGTGTCACCGGCTTGGGCGGAAACAGGCAAACCAAGGTTGAGGTAGTTGCCTTTTTTGGTCCAGTCGGTGTTGGGACGAAGTGAGAGCGAGGTAAAAGGATACTGAGTGGATGTAGCGGAACCGGCGGAGAGAAAGTTTTGGGGAGAGTCCGGAAGACTCACCTTGTAAAGAGAGATCCGGTCACCAAACTGTTTATCTAAGGTGAACTTTTTGGAGTTTCCGAGGAATTGTTTGAGAGTGATTAAACCAGAGTCGGTTGCGTTTTCGGCGAGAGAGACATACTCGTCGACGAGAAGCCAGTTGAGGGAGTATTTGTCGAGAACAGTTTCGAAGTCTACTTGATTGCCGGAGTAGAGAGCGGTGCTCATTTCTTCGTAGTAATGTTCGCTATTTTTGTCCCAGACATCAAAAGCACGGTCCATTAAGGGCTGACGGAGACCGTACCAGAGGAAACCAGAACCGCGATAACCCCAGTCGTAGTGCCCCCAACCCCAAAAAGAGAACTGAGGGAAATTGGCGATACGGGTGGCCGGATCTTGGGTTTTCATGTAAGCAAAAAGATCAAAGTATTCTTGGGGAATTGTTTGTCTCATGGCAGGAGAAAGGAGATTGCCGGAGAAAGCGGGGGACATAAACAGGATCAGGGAGAAGGTAACGGTAAAAAGAGTGAAGTAGTAAGTGAATCTGGTGTGGAGAAAAGAGAAGAGGTCAAGAAGGAAGATGGTACCTATGGAGAAGAAAAAAGAATAAGCGAGAGAAAGAGGAATGGAAAATTTGGTGAAAGGAGAACGAAAAAGTTCACCAATAAGAGGGATTTTGTTGTTGACTAAGAGTCCGCCACCCATGAGGAAAAATAGACAAAGGGCAAGGACGCCGATAAAAGATTTGGTCCAGGTGAAGTGTTTTTTGAATGAGTAGTAGAGGCCAGTGATAACAAGAATAAAAGAGAGATAGCCGATGATATTGACGATAGGGATATTGAGATGGTTGCGCCAGACTGAAAGGAGATAGGTGTATTTGTTGTCTTGGCCGAGGTCGAGGTAGTTGAAGAGGTAGCCCTTCAAAAGAGCTGTGTCGCTGAAGGTGGCAAACTGAAGATTTCGGGCATAGGTCTCAGGAGAGGAGAGGAGGTTGTTTTTGGCCTGCTCGGCGACGTGACCATTGGTGAGAACAAAAAAGGCGACCGGGAGAAGCCAGAAAAGGTGAGGGATGATGAGTGAAAGAAGGGAAAGGAGAGTTGTCTTTAGATGTTTAATTTTGGCTTTTTGCTGGGTGAGGAACTCAATAAGGAAAGGCAAGACAGTGACAAAAAAGACGAGGAAAATGGTCTCGACATAGAAGCTAGGGGCAGAGAGAAAAGAAATAATAAAGAGAATAAAGAAGTTTTTGGGAGAAGGATGGGTGAGATAGGAAATAACGAAGTAGAGAAGCCAAGGGAGGGCGCCGTAGAATTGGGTGAAAGTCTCGAAGGGGACGAAAAATGTCTGCAGGGTGTTGAGGTTTAAAAGGTAAAAAAGAGCGCCGAGGAAGGAAGCAAATTGGATAGAGCGGGAGTCGAGCTTGCCTTTGAAAAGGTGATTATAAAAAAGAAGGTAAACACCCAAGGGGCCGGCAATTAGGGGTAAAAAGGTGGTGATGTAGCGAATGAGATCAACAGGAACATGGGAGAGAAATAGGATAGCAATAAAGAGGACGCGGGGAAGATCGGCGGCGTGGGCCATGCCTCCGAGAAGCCCAGGACCTCGGTATTCCTGCCAGACAGAGAAGAAAGTGCGGCGAAGGTTTTCTACTATATCAAACTCGGGGTGAAGGTTGTCCCAGCCGGTGAGAAAGGTACCCGGTTCGTAGTTGAGGAAGACCAGGAGACCGACGATAAAAAGAAGTGCAATGATGGGCCAGATGCGAGCAAGAGCTTTCCCTAGGTGACGGATTTGTTTGAGGGGAAAACGGTGTTTGGGTTTGGTAATATTCTTGGCCACAGTTCAGTTTAACAAAAAACCCAACGAAGGGGGAGGAAGCCGGTGTGACTTGAAAATTGGCCCATAAGTTTGTATAATACGCGTGTTCTTTTACAACAACTAAAAAACAATAAAGGAAAGGAATCACAAACAGGAGGAATGAATGAAGAACGTATTAAAAGCGTTTTTGGTCACAGTATTTCTGTTCATGTTGTTTGCCCCAAACCCTGTGTCGGCTGACGATTACGTCGGTAATGCCCTAGAGGCATTACAAAACGGAAACGTTTATGTTGATCCAGAACTGATTGGCACTCTGAGTGTAGATAACGATACAGCAAGTAAATTGCAGTCGAAACTGTTCGAAGGAGACAATTTGGTGCTGGTCATGTTACCAGCAGAAGCAGAGACAGGGACAGATATCTACGCAATTGCCCAACGTTTGTCCGAGGGATTGGGAGATCAGAAAATCATCGGGCTAGCTGTCGGCAATAAGGTGATTGGATATGGGCCAACGTTACCTTCAGGGGTAGCGGCAGATATGATGAGACGAGCGGACAATGTGTCCAATAATTCTTTAACGGCTCTAGTTACGTTCTCTCAGAATATTCATGCATGGCAAGAGGTTCATCCTCAACCAACACCCACACCAACTCCGATACCAACTCCAGTACCCCAGCCAACTTCTGCCGAAGACGGTCAGAAATCATGGGTTATCGGCGGAATCTCTATGTTCGTTGTGGTGATCATCGCGATTGTGGTCTTAATCAAGGCACGACCAGTGATGACCAAAATCAGCCGAGTTCAGTCGTTTGCACCTTTGAAGAAACTGATCGAAAACATTCAAGAGAATGCGAATGAGATCAGAGACACTCAGGTGAGAATTGAATTGAATGAGGCCTGTCTGGTGGCTGATGGCGTTGTGGAAAATCTCCAAAACGCGAGTAAGCCCCAGGGCTACATCGAAGAAAAATTCCCCGAACTACTGAAGAACATGGATGAACAGACCATGGCCTTACTGGGTCATGAGTCTAGAAAACATCCGTTAAACCAGGAGATTTTGGGGAAGTTGAAACAAGTATTGCTGGGTTATGATGATATCTTCTTGAAGTTTCAAGAAGGCGATGAGGATGCCGCAAGGTTGTTGGCTACAATCATCGATTCGCAACAAACAGCTATTTCCACCTTGGGCTATCTGCCCGAGGATCATAAAAATAACTAGGAGGAACGAATGACAGAAAACGGAAACAAAGAAGATATTTTTGCAGGAATTGGAACCCCACCTGAGAAAATTGAGTCTTCGGAGCAGAGTTCCACTGTGGCGGCCCAGATCACCAATGATGTGGAGATTAAAGCCCAGCGGATGAAAGCAGAACTTGACGCTCAGCAAGAGGCGATGATCAAACAACAAAACTTGACCACAAAACGCATTGGTGATGTGGTTGGCTTTAGATTGCAAACGGTTTTGGACGGCTGGTTTACCCCCGATCTGATCGCCAAGGCATCGTCCGATATCGCTCTGCGAAAAAATCTACGTCTCAACGTGGATTCGGCTGCTGTTTACGGCGTGGTGCCCGACAATGTTGTGGCCCAGTTTATAGACTCAGCGGCAACCAAAGCGACAGGTCAGGCTCGTCTCGAAGTAGCAAAAACATTGGATGTGGCGACGGGAATTACCCGGAACATTTCCGATGATCGCGGGGTTTCAGCAGAAGAAGTGTCTAAAAAGGCACAGAAACTGCTTAAAATCTGGCGTGATACTAAGGTACTCGAGGCATTATTTGAGCGCCTGTTCCGTCAAACGGTTAACCGAGTGGTGGATTACCAAACTCGCCTGCAGAGTGTTAGCCAAGAGCTGGCCAAAAAGCAGGTGGTCCTGGAAAATGTGTCGACTTCTATGGTTGTTCGTCAGCAGATGGTGATAAAGAGTCTTTATGACACTTGTGTCGCCGGAATAGCTCTCGAAACAATCCTGGATCGAGAAACAAAGTACCTGCATGAGCTTGAGGAAAAAAAAGCTCAAGATACTGAAACGCCTCCTCAGGTTTGGGCCGAAAAGATTGATGATCAAATGAATTTGATTCAGATCATCACCAAACGGCTCGTCGATGAGAAGGCTTTTGCTATTAAACTCATCGGTCTCAATTCGATCTTGCGAAGCACCCGGAAGAACATCGCGGCTATTAAGGCTGATGTCGTGTTTTCACGCACCAACCTGATGGCTTCCTTGGGAATCCAACTTGGTTTGGTGGTCGATATGATCTCAACTTTGCGTATCAGTAAGGCGGCTCAAGATGTTCGTAGAGCAGAAGCCGAAGCGGCTAATCAAGTGGGAGTTGGAAGCCAGGCCTTGAATGAGGCCGGGAATAAATCTCTCCTTGAAGTTGATACTACGATCAAAAGCCTGCACGCGACTGTAAATGCTGCCCTTATGGGTATTCAGAATACCAAGGACAACATGCAACGCGTTCAGGAGATGACGGCAAAGGCTGAAAGCGAGTTCAGTAATATGTTCTCGCAGATGTCCGCGTAACTGATTAGTGTTATGAAAAGTCCCGAGGTGGCATAACTGTTGCCTGGGACTTTTTTAACAAATCCAAAATTTCAAAGGAGAATGTTTTGAAAACAAGGAAAGTGCAATTTGTAATCAGTTTGTTTATCTTGGTGGCCTTGGTTTTGACGGCCTGTTCGGTGTCCACAAAAACGGCCACCTGTGCCTACATCGTAGGTGCAGGCTATGGTGATTATGATGCCAGTATCCACGAGATCGTCTACCCCGGACAGACAGTTAAAGGTGGTGTTGATGGTGAAGTGATTCAATATGTTCCCTGCAATAGCAGGAACTACATCATCAATGATGGTTCTAAGACGATGGTGGGTGGAGCACAGGTTGGTGATCAACATATCTTGATCAAAGCAACAACCAACACCGGAGTACAGATCTCGATTGCCGCTACAGCCTATTGGACACTGAACCAGTCACCTGAGGTGCTGAAAGACTTCTACACCGTTTGTCAGAAATACGAGTGTTATTCGGAGGCAGATGAGTCCGGAAACTCAAACTTCTCGACCGATGGCTGGAATGGCATGCTCGCGGAAAACTTTGGTCCCAGTATGGAAGCGGCCGCCCGTAAAGCTGCTTTTGTAGTGGATGACTCGATTTGGCAGGTTAATGATCCTGTACAGTATCAGGCTTTGGCTGACAAGATGTCCGAGTACTTTGGAGGTGAGATTCAAGCACGGTTTGGCTTCGCTGAAGACTTTTTCTGCGGAAGCGGAAACTCACAATGGAGTGATCCAAATCAACCTGGTGTAGGCGAGTTTACCTGTTCTCCTGTGCGTTTTACAGTGGAAGATGTTAAACCATTGGAAAATGCTGCGGATACGGGTACTCCGGCTCAGTTGCAGTTGAACGCAGGTCGTCTTTCGAGCGCTGAAGCTCTGTATGGTGAGGATGCTAGTTACTGGCTTGGTTTGCAAGACACGATCGCGGCCTGTAAGGATGCAGGAATCACCTGTGTCTTTAACATCGGCGGCGGAAGTATGCCTGTGTCAGTGCCTGTCACGTCTAGTGGACAGTAGCTCGATTCTAAATAAATAGAACATGTAAGTTTGCGGGTGACGAAAGTCACCCGCTTTTTTGTGGGAAAAAAGTAAGATCTAAAAAACCCCGCATATAGCGGGGTCTTGAGAAATTTTTACTTTATCATGGCGATTAGGCCGAGGACGTCGACTTCGAAATCTTCTTTAGTATCTTCGAATTCTTTGGGGTCGTTGATAGTATCTGAATCAACCTTGTCCCAGGGGGTGGCTAGGAGAATATCGCAGATACGTCGATCTCGAAGATGATTTTCCCAGAGCGTTTCGGCGATGCTTTTGAGAAGCCAGAAGCGGATGTAAAACCCATAAGCGGATGGATCTTTGACTGTCTGACAATAGCACTGGTAGGCATTGGCGGCTTCGATGGCCGTATTGAGAACATTGTTTCTTTTGGAATTATCGACAGCCTTTGAAGCTCCGGCAGTCACCAAGACAGCAAACAAACCGCCCAAACTACCATCTCCCTGGGCAACAAAACCTCGATGATTTCCCCAGACATTGAGTGCCGTGAAGTGAGCTGCGATCTTGGCCCAAAAGTTTTGGGGATCGATGGCCATGGCAAGTTTTTGATATTGTTTCGACTTTTCCCATTCTTCGATGAAGGCGAAACAAAGCGAGGATAGGCCGTAGATAAATTTCTGATCGTCTTCAACGGTCGGGTTTTGCTGTTCAGCCATCGATAGATAGGTGATGGCTTTGCGCATTAGGCGAGTTCGCTCGTCACCTATAACTCCGGTGGCGTCGCCAAAGTTTTCCCAGCCTTTGTTGATGTAGCTATCAATCTTTGATGCAGGTGAGTCACTCATAACATCTCCTTAAGGTGCAGAATTGTATTGGTATTGTACATCTACTATAGGTTGAAGTCAATCAACAACGACATAAAATTAAGGAGAAAATGGAAATCTGGATATATGTTTATCATGTGAGATAATTTCCCTATGCGTAGATTATTTAAGATCAATAAATCGTTTCTGAATGAGGTAGACAAGTTGTTTGCAGAAAACTTCGGGTTACCAGAGGTTGATAAACAAATGGCGATTTATTTTACTCACGAAAAAGAAGAGAATAAAGAAGTCCATCTAAAATTAAAGAAACGACAATGTATTGTTAGATTCGTAAACAATATTTGGAAAGAAAAAACTGTTCCGGTTGAGTTCTCGACAAACGGGAAAGGATTTAGATCTCTTTTGAAATTGCTTCGAGACGCGGAATATATAAAAGCAACAGTCGGAAAAGTTGTAACACTGACTTATGGAGAAGAAGATAAAGATAGCATCGAGGTTGTACTAAATTCTTTTATTGGTGATATTTTTTATACCCCTCAAACTGGTGAACTTAAATCGTGTGATCGGATGTTAAAGAAGCTACTTGATAAAAAAATGATAGCTGAAATCGACAGGACTGAGATTCCTGAAACGATAGAAGAACTTTCATTAGAGAAGGTCCAGATAATTGATGATCTGGGAATAATTAGAAAAGAAGTGTACGATTTTTGTCATGAAAGTGGTATTAATGTGGCGAATGCATCGGTGTCGTTAGGAGAACAGATTGACTCTTTTAAAAATAATTATGAGATGTATGAAGACATTTTTAAACAATTAACGGGAGTGGATCTATTGGGAAAAGCATCGATAAGTGATACTTCTCTATATGAGCCATTGTCAATCGTGATTCCAAGTTATAAATCAGAGGCGACAATAAAAAAGACACTAGCCTCGATTCAATCACAAGACCTTCCCTTGGAAAAGCTAAGAAAGACCGAAGTAATTATTGTTGATGATGGATCGGATGTTTCTGTTGAAGATATTCTTAAAGAATATGAAGGGGAAATCTTAACAAAATTAAGAGTAGTGAGATTAGTTAACAACTCTGGACTTTCAGTGGCAAGAAATATTGGTGTAGATATTGCGTGTAACAGAACGGTTTTGTTTTTGGATTCAGACGTTTTATTGTCAAAAAATTATTTATTGGAAGTATCTGTTCGGAATCAGATTATTCCAAATGCAGTGTTTGTAGCCTTTAAGGAGAATATTGATCCTAGTGACGAACGGACGCGAATGAATACGATTGAAAAAGGATTGGATAGACCCGATATATCAAGAGACATGAGAATATCAAAAAATATTAGTGAAGAATCAAAAGGAATGATAAACATTACCAGAAAAAAAGGTGTTGAGATTTTATCTGAGACAAATTATTTTAAAGATTTTGGATTTGGACGAAAGGTGGGAATTTTTGATTTGCCTTCGATGGTGATTGGACATAATATGAGTACTAGAGTTAAGACATTTTTGAGGACTGGCGGTTTTTCAAAAGAGTTTAAGGGTTGGGGGATGGAAGATAGTTATTTTGGAGCGAGAATGGTGGCAAATCGAAATTTTGTTATCCCGATTTTGAGTAGTGGTGTTTTCCATGTTGATCACCCTGTGAGGTCTGGGTCAGATGAAAAGAAGCAAAAAGAATTGATAAATAACATAAAAAGATACACACAATTACTGAATAAACCCTTTGATGCTGATTGAGAAAATGGGATTGTAAGACTATTTTCGTTCCAAGATAAATATAGTGTTTGTTGACTAACTACATTAAATCTGAATTAATTAAGAAACAAAGGTATGAATAGATTTGGAGCATCTGGCCGTTGTCAGTTCTTTCTTGTAAAACAGTATAAGCATTTTTGGGGTTAAAAAACTGTCTGTTAGTCGTTTCTAAGGGTATCCATTTCTTGTGATATTGTGTGATGTGTGATGTGGTTAACGGAATTTGAGAGACTGGCGGAAATTCTGAAATTGCTTGCCCAGTCAGATTGGTAACTTTGATATACCCAAAGACCCTGATGTTGTTAATTTCAACACCACCTTCTTCTTGGGCTTCTCTTTGAAGTGTCTCTTGCCATGTTTCTCCATTTTCGATGTGTCCACCAAGAGGATTCCACCATCCATTTTTATCGAAGGTAAGCAATATACCCTTGTCATTTTCGGAAAAAGTAAGGGGAGTTGAGATATAAATATCAGAAGGGAGAATCTTACTTGGATGAAAAACGACATCTGCAGTAAGGTTACCTTTCCTGATGGTATAAGGGATGAACTTTCCTTGTTGAAGAAGATTATTTTTAATTTGATTGAGATCTATGTTGGATGGAATATCAATTGTTTTGGGATTAAGGTTGTTTTTGGGGAAAAGCAGTTTTGCTACAGAAAAACCTGCATAATTAAGAGAAATAATGTCATTTGAAGATTTTTGATGTTTTTCAATGAGACTTAGTAATTTCCAGAGATATTCTCTAATCGAAGGAGCGCTCCACTTTTTTCTTGAATCAAGGTCGATATCGGACAAATTTGATACAGGCTGAGAAATACTATCTGCTGATATATCCAGGGGGAATGGGATAACTTTTGTCAGTGGAAAACCCTTAGTTGAAAGTTGAAGAGAAACAGGCATATTAGTTAGTAATGCCAGCTTTTTTTTTAAAGGTTTTTAATTCATCTGATTTTCCAAGCCATGGGATTATGTCACAAGCTTCGGCAATGGTGAATGCCTTGACAAAATTGATGCGCTCGCTCATCTTTTCAGTTTCTTTTTCTTGAGACTTGAGAGTAAGATCTTGACTATTTTTTTCGAGTTTAATGAAAAACCTGGTTTGTAAGATGTCCACTAAGGAGGTTCCTTCAGAATTTGGTTCACTAACAAAATAGTAGCCGAAGAATCGTAATTTGTCAGAAATGTCAGTGATATCTTGACCAGCTTCTTCGCTAACTTCTCTGACGGCCGTCTCAACAAAAGTTTCTCCTAATTCTGGATGACCTCCAGGAAACTGCCATTTTTGACCATCTTTTGAGACAAGAATGATTTTGTTATCCGCAGTGAGAATCCAGACATACACTTGATTGACTTTGGTTGACTGATGTTCGTTCTTAATAACATCGCCTCCGACCCAACAAAAAGAGGTATTTAGTTTTGTATCCATAATTAGTTGATTATGATAATGTGTTTACAATTATAGATTAGTTGCCGAGATTAGGTTAAACTACAAAGTAATGTTTGAGGGAAATGAAAATATAAGAAGTGCAGAAAAAAAGGAAGCTCTTGGAGAAAGAGAGACATATGCATTAGTGATGGTAAAACCGCATGCGATGAGAGAGTCCGTCGATACGGTGATAATGGATTTGTTTAGTGGAGGATTTGAGAAGCATTTGCCATATTTAAAGTTGTCGGAAGAGACCAAAAGGGTATTAGTTGATTTGAAGGTGTTGAGTTCTGAATATCGAGATTTAAGAGATGAAAGGTATTCTAGAATACTTGATATTTTGTATCAGAAAGAGGAGGGAAAACCGCAACACTCAATAATTAAGGAAGAATATACAGGTCCATGTTTGTTTATTATTCTTTCTTCATCTCTGACTGCCGATGTGTGTTATGGAGGACTTCAGGCATTAAAGGGTAAAGAACAACTATTGAATGATTTTGGAGAAATAATTGATGAGGGTAATGGAATTCGGGGAGTGATGATTCAACCAAGAAAGATGATGGATCTTGACCACTTGAATGAAGCAGATATCAAAATAATCACTCAAAACGTGGTGCATGTAGCCGATAGGGAAAATGAAGCGGCAAGTGTAATCAGAATACTATTATCTCCGACAGAAGTTGAACGACTGGGGACACTAGCTCCAGGTTTTAAAAAATTTATGAATAAAAATGCACCAGTTAGTATTATTTGACATTGGGAACACCTTAATATATAGGGATAAGGATTTGATTGAATTTGATGTTGAATTGATAGAAATGTTTTTTAGAATAAACAAAAAGAAGGTTATTGATGTGATTAAAAATAAGCTTTTAGTTAGTCCAGGATTTTACGATTATTCATTAATTCGGATGAAAGATTTGGAAGAAGAGAGAACTTTCACTCATGGTTTTTTTATGTCAGTTTTTAAAGATTTGAAGATTTCTCTTGAGAAGTTGGATGGCTTTATTGCGAATCGTGAATCCGAACAAAGATACAAGGTGTTTCCCAGGGTTCGAGAGATGTTGTCTGAGCTAAGAAAACGAGGGTATATCTTGGGAGTGGCTTCAAACGGAAGACCTTCAAGAAGAAGTGTATTACAGCAAATGGAGTTAATGGATTATTTTGATCAAGACCAGATATATATATCCGATGAGATGGGAGTTAATAAACCGAGTGAGGGATTTTTTGAGTATATTGAGAAGAAGTCAGGGTTTACTGAGTTTGTTTTATGTGATGACGAAATTGCAAATATTGTTACAGTCTCTAAACATGGATGGAGAACGATAGAGATGGATCATAACAAAGATGTTTACAATGAAGTATTGTCAAAGATAATACGATGATGAAAATTTGTGAATATATTCCGACAGCGAGTTTTTTTGTAGGAGGGGGTGAAGTGTACCCAATGATTCAGGCTAAAGCCTTAGCTAGTATAGGTGAAGATGTAACTTTGGTGGTTCTTAAGACAGATTTGGAGACGGATTATTTTAAAAAATTCAAAGAAGAAAACACAAACATAAAATTCGTATATCTTGAGTCGCCCTTTGAGCAGTTTTTGCCTTATGCAAAGAGAGAAGTAAACCATGATGCGATCCATGAGCTTTATTTTTCTTTGAGTAGGAGTATGTCGCAACTATGCTGTGAAAAGAAGTTTGATGCAGTTATTGTTCATTACGGTCCGGGAGTTATATCCGTACCTAAGGAAACAAAAGAGATTTTGTTTCTGCACGGAGTGCCATCGACTTTACAGATAATAAATAAAACTGCTGTGTTGGTTGCTGATAAATTGTTTGCAGTGAGTAAATCTGTTGCTGAAGGATGGAAAGAATTGTTCGGTATCAATGGACCAGTTGATGTTTTATATAATGCGGTAGATGCTGAAAAATTTTATCCAGATGAAAATATAGTTAAAGACATTGACCTTTTATATTTGGGAAGACTGATTGAAATTAAAGGGGTACAGTATTTACTTAGAGCTGTTGCCATTTTGAATGAAAAGAATAATATTAATGTTAGATTGGTTATCGTTGGGGATGGCCCTTATCGAAGAGATTTAGAAAAATTAACAGTGAAGTTGGGGATCGAAGACAATGTTGAATTTCTGGGGTTTTTGGATGAAGAGAAAAAGAGAGATATTTATAATAGGGCGAGGATTTGTGTTTTTCCTTCGTATGCAAAAGAGGGAGTATTAACAACGATGTTGGAGGCAGCTGCATGTGGCAGTGCAATCGTAACAACAAATTCATGCGGAATGATTGATTTTTTGGAAGATGGAAAAGATGGCTTACTTTGTAAACCTAAAGACGGCAAAGATTTAGCAAGGAAAATTGAGATGATTTTAAGCGATAAAGAATTAATGACGATACTAGGTCATCAAGCACGCGAAAAAATTTTTAGAGACTGGAGTTGGAAAAAACATGTTGATAAGTTAAGTCAGGTGTTATATCAATTAAAAGTAAAAGAGGAATGAACATTATATTCAAATCTGGAGGGGCTTCTTTGAAGATTATTTCTTCTAATGAATTGGGTGAAAAAATTTTAGCAACGAAGTTTTTTTATGACTACATTCCGGGATTGGTAATGTCTAAAGCAGCAATGGTGAGTGATGGAGAAGTTGAACTATATGAAAACTCTAAGTTTAATTTCGAGTTTAAAGACGGTGTAGGGGAAATACATTTTAGTTTGGGTAAAAATTTAAGCATGATGGATTTGGTCACACTAATTGATTATTTACTTGAGTATTTTCGACAGAAAATGGGGGTTTATTGTCTACATGGAAGTGCAATTTCAATTAAGGGGAATGGAGTTTGGTTTATGGGGCCAATAAGTGGATTGGGTAAAACAACCTTAGCTTTGAACATGTGCTTGCGTAATGATTGCAAATTTATTGGAGATGAAAAAATTCTTCTTGATAAGAAAGGTAATTTAATTGAGGGGATAAAAAATATTAATTACAACAAAGAATTATTGACCAAGTCGGTTGCCGTTAATTTTGATGGTATGGTGGAGAAAGATATACAAAATGTACTTGAATTAGAAAAGAATCTAGTTCGTTTGAAATTGATTATATTACCAATATTGATGAGAGGAGCTGGATTTATTGAGATTGATAAATGGAAAATTGAGAAATCTTCTTTCCATATATATGAGCAATTATCCTTGAAGATAAGAGCGGTATCTAGACGATTAAATAATTTTGTTGTGCCAATACAATCAATTGATAACGATGAACTGAGCCAGAAGCGATCTGATTTTGCGAATGAAATTGTGAAAAATGTTGAGGTTTATATGTTAAAAGGGGACGAGAAGTCTGTGGCACAAAAAATTTTAGAACTGGTTTAGGATATTGGGATTTTGGAAAGGTGGAGTGTGAAGTGGCTGAAGTTTGAGGGATGGCCTGTGTAGAAAAGAGAATTGGTTTCATGTAGACTGGGAGTGTGAGGAATAATAGTTTTATTATTTTTTTGATTGGGCTGGCGGTGATACTTGCTGGGGTGTTGGGGTGGTTACTAATTAAAACGGGGACAATAAATATTGTCTTGACCTCAAAACCTTCGAGAGTAGTGGAAAAAACGATTAGTAAAAGCAATGAGTTTTTCCCGACAGGCGCTGAAGCGAGTTTGGGAGGGCAAATTAACTGGAAAAGGAGTATTTTGCAGCCTGTTTTTAGCAAAACATCTGAGGACAAAGACGGAAAGTATTTGGATGTCTTTTTTCAGGCAACGGCTAGCGGTGAAATAACTGCCGGAAAGGTGTTTGTGATGATGCAAAATCGATATATTGATGAGAATGGAGTTGCGGTAACTATAAGTGATACGGAGCTGATGGGTAAGTTTAAAGAAGGAGATCAATTTGGAATATATTATGTGTCGCAGATTCCCGATGATTTTTCGGTGTCATCGGAGTATTGTCAGAATCCAAACGGAATGCCGGTGGAGTGTTTGGTGACGGCGCTTCAGCAAGTAAGTAATCAAAATGGAACGAATATTTTCTATCCGATGATGGTTTTTAGGAAATTGGTGGATTGATTGACGCAGATGGAATAGTGGTTTAATATGAGCTATGGAAAACGGAGAAAGAAAACCAGAGTTATCTGAGAGTATCGTGTACGTGAATGGGTATGAAAATTTGGTCGGTCAACTGGCCAAGGGGATGGTGGTAAAGGAAAAAGTGTTGTTTCCTAAAGAGGGCGATAATTTTGATCAAGAGGATATCTATAGCTGGATAAATGCGGTGAAACTGCGCGAGAGTGCGCCAAAAATTGAAGCAACACTAAAAGAAGACAAGGGGGAAAAAATAATTTATCTAAAAACTGAGAAACTGGAGCCCGTGCAGAACTTTGATGAAGAAGCAGACAAGGATAGACTACTGTACTCAATGGCACTGACCGAGGCAAAAATGAAGGTGATTAAGGGGGTTGCGGAAGAGACCTATCCGGCTGTGGCTTTTCAGATCGCGGATTATCAGAAGGAGATGGAAAAGGTGCGCAAAGAGATTTTTGAGGTGCGTGATTGGAAGGTGAAGATGAAGGAAGTTTTTGATAAATTAAATAGAAATAAAGTACTTAAAGGGGCGACGGCAATTGTGATCTTGGGTCTTTTGATAGCGGGCTGTACGAGTGGCCCTGTGGTGAACCCTGAGACGACGGATACTTCGGCCGTGCCTACAGAGGTAATGCCGACAGAGATGCCGACACCAACCGAAATACCGATGTCGGCAAGACCGGATTTTGAGTCGATGAGTGACGATGAGCTACTGCAAACTTTTGAGGAGTATAGAGCTTTGTTTACCGAGCAGATTGATTGCAAACCCGGAGCTGTGGGATTGCCCGAGGCTAAAGAGCAAGTAAAAATCATAGAGGATAATATTGGAAATACATATTGGAAGTCTGAGCTTTTGGGAGTTTATGAAGCTCCACTTACCGGAAAAGATGGCCTGCAGGCCGGATATGTGAATTGTCTGTATTTTGCGGCTTCTAATCCGGGGGAGGTTTTTACAATTGCCGGGGGAGGAGAGCTTTGGGGGGAAGATATTATGATGCAGGTTGATAATCAAGCGTTTGGAATATCTGCACCAACGAGTGTTGAAGGACTAGTAAGAACCGATGATCTGATGGCTAAACTTAGTGTGGGCGAGGAGTATCTTTTTGCTCCGGAATACAATACGAGAACAGAAGATCATTTAAATAGTCGGGATGTACAAATTAGGGCAGCAAGATATCGTGTGGAAAATGGGGGATATGCGTCAGCTTTGATGTATTTTATCGAAGAGATAGACATTCAAAATTGGATTCAGAATAATGTTGAATCGAGTTATCCCTATACGAATACATCGCAGTTGATTCAAAATACTGAAAAACCTGTTTATTCGTGGAGATTAGCACCGTATACAGGAGAGTAGGTTTTTGATAGACTTAATTGTGGGTAAAATACTGCGTTTTGGGAGCCTACTGATTTTTACAATAATTGCTTTGGGACGAGCTCCTGTGGTTTTGGCCGGCACATATTGTGCAGGCACAACAGTAAGAAGTATCATTAATTACGGGTGTACAACAGCAAAATATTGTGCAGTTGCTTTTTATACGAACGTTCCTATTTCTTGTCCAAACGACGGTTGTTCTTCTGATTCTTACGACTCAGCGCTATCTATGTGTGAAGAAGATGGTGTTAATGTTGGGGTTAATGACTATTGTAACGGAAATGGTTCAGCAGAATCTGTGAGCACAAAAACGACTCAGTGTTATGTGTATTGCAATGAGAATAACTGGACATCATGTTCTGAAAGTTGCGGTGGGGGAATAATGACTAATGATTGTGGAGATTCCCAAGATTGCAATACACAACCTTGCTGTACCGAGACGGCGCCGGCCAGCCCGACAGCAGTGAGTCCGATGACCGTGGATGGCTACACAGAAAAAACTGGGACAGCAACCTTGACCTGGACGGCGGTGACGGCGTGGGGAGAGGAGTGTACCGGAAGCCAGACGAGGGGATACGAGATATGTGTAAGCGGAAATGCGGCGGACCCATGTAATGGACAAACACCGATTACTGTTGCAGGAGAAGGGGTAACTTCCTATCAGGCATCGGGAATGACTTCGGCGATCAACTATTGGCAGGTGAGAGCCAAGAATAAAGCTGGAGAAGTGTCTAGCTGGTCTTCACCACAGAATTTTTGTTATTACGGCTCGGATTCTGTGAATCCATTACCGGCGTTGAGATGGAGCGCTTGTGACGGGGATACTCATATGCGTTCACGAACTTGTGAAGTGGGCTGTGATTGTTCAACGGTTTCTTTATCTGAGGTTTGTCAAGCTGAAGTGAGTGGAACATTTTTTGATGCCAGTTACTCGACTGACTGCGCAACGGGAGACACAACTGCTTCAGGGCTAAGCTTTACCATGACGGATACAGCCGGAACACCTCCAGCCCTGATTTTCTTGTCACCGACATTTAATGGGACAACAAATTATTTAGGAAATTATGCCGTGACTCTTTACCCGAGAGCATATTATGATTTTGATTTTACCTCCCTATCCACGTTTTTTGATGTAACGGCCGGGCCAAGAGTATTTTGTGGAACTTCTTCTGAGAAAGATGTTTTGGTTCAGGATAGTGATGCGGATAGAGATTGTTTGACTCAACCGTGTACAACCTTGAACAACGTGAGCTTTGGTTTTTGGAAAATATTTGGGGGCTGGTGGCAAGCGGTTGGAGGAAATGCTTATGGCGCGGGGGGAGTCAAGAGCTATATTCCGCCTCAGATGGCTTCGACTGACCAACGTCTGATTTTGCCAGACACTAATGGCAGATATGGTGTATTGTCGTATGGAACGAAGACAGCCGAAGAACTGGGACAAAGCAGTGAGGCACGAGTGAGTACTGTACTTTGGGAGGTGCAGAGCTTGTACCAAGGTCTGCGTTTTGACTTTAATTATTACAAAACAAGGATGGACGTTTTTACTCAGACAAGTTGGGATGGGGGCGAGATCAACTACAACGATGGAGGAGCGGGCTTCCAAATTTTTGCCCATACCGGAGATGTGACTTTGGGTGCGCTGAGCTTGAGTGCAGGGCAAAAAGCGATTTTGTTGGTTGATGGCAGTGTAACGGTAAACGGAAACTTACTGACCCCCGAAGGAGCATTTTTGTCGATTGTGGCGAGTGAGAATATTGTTTTTAATCCTGGGGTGACGCAGGCACAAGGGTGGTTCGTGGCGGAGACAATAGATTTGCCCTGTTTGGATGCAAATAGCGATAATGCCTGTGACAAGACAGACACGCAGTTTTTGGGAGAAGGCTCATTTGTGGGGTGGACAAATATTCTTTTGGGCCGAGATCAGGGACTGTTGAATAATTCTCAACCGTCGGAGAAGTTTACTCTACGGAAGGATATGCTTATTTCGGCGCCAACACCGATGAAGGTGTACACAAAGAGATTTACACCATTTATCCCTTAGGAAAGACTTAAACGAAGGCGGAGATGATCCATGGTTTCTTTGATTTTGGTGCGGCGGACGAGGGTATAAAGAGGGAAGATCATGGAGGTAGGAATTAGTTTGATGACCACTTTTTGGACTTGGGAGACGATTTTGGATTTGAGGCTGGGACGATAGCCGTAACGACGAACGGCGAGGTGGCGGACCTTTTGGGTAATTTGGAAGGTGTATTTGGGGTTTTTGAAGGTTTCGGAGTCGATGTGCTGACGATACATGAGGATGAAACTATGAAGATTGGCATAAAGACCGTATTTGCCCAGACGGAAAAAGAGATCGAGATCTTCGGCTGGAGTGAGGAGAGGGTTGTACCAGGAGAAGTTTTTGGGGAGCAGACTACGGCGGATCATGATACTGGGGTGCTGAAGAGGATTGGCAGTGTACATGAGATCGTGAATACCGATATGAGTAGTAGGGAAGATTTTTTCGCCGGTGACACGGTCATCTTTGTCGATGGTAAGGCACTGACCACCCACAACAACAACTCCGGGATGGGCGAGAAGGAACTTCACTTGTTTGAGAAAGCGGTTGGGGAGTGAAAAGTCGTCGGCATCCATGCGGGCTATGAAGCTCCCCTTAGCCTTGGTAAGGCCAAAATTGAGGGTGCGGGCGATTTTGAGGTTGGTTTTGTTGCGAAAAACCCTAAGACGAGGCTCTGTTTGGGCGTATTTTTTGAGGATAGCGTAAGAATCATCGGTTGAGGCATCGTCAATAGCGATAATCTCGAAGTTATCGTAGGTTTGGTATCTAAGGCTTTCTAGAGCTTTAGAAAGGTATTTGGAGGCATTGTGAACCGGCAGGATGACGGATACCAGGGGTGATTGATTAATTTGTTGTCTCATAGTGATATATACAGGTTATTATACTTTTATCCGTTTGTCAAGTACTACAGGGGAATAGGTTCAATTTTCTCTATTCCTCTCGTACTTATCCTTCTGAGGACCGGCTACGTCAATTTGCCTGCGCAAATTGCGGCCTATTACACAGCGAAATTTTCTTTGACTACAAAGAAACCAGGCAATTTCGCTTTGCGTAACTTCCTCATAAGGACAAAGTACTGCGGAATTTAAAGAAAATTTGAGACAAACTGATTATTATTTTGAGCAAAAAAATGCCCCGGGGTGAGCCGGGGCAAACTGAATATGGAGCCTAAAGTCGGGTGCTGAAGATGAGCAGGCCGACACCGATGAGAAGAATGATGAGTCCGGGCAAGAAGAAGCCGGTGTTAACAGAAACAATGATGAAGATTAAAGTTCCGATGGTGATCAGACCCGCGGCAAAGACCTGGAGAATACTTTTATCTTTGGGCATAGAACCTCCTATTTAAATGGACTAAAGCTTCCTTTTGAGCACGAGATTCATGCTCAAGAGAAAACTCCCCCGAGCTGGGCTCGGGGGAAAGGTTTGGAAGTAGTTAGTTGTTTGGTTGGCAGGTCCAACCTTCGAGGCTGGATTGCCAGGTAACGTCACCGAACTGGGTATCACCGGTGTACAAGGTGTAAACCGATTCGTCGAGCTCGGGGGGCAGAGTGCCGCAGGCGAGAAGGGTAACGCTTAGAACATCGTCACGATCGACGACTTCATGGAACGTGGCCTGGAGCATACGCTTCTGGAGGTCGGATTCGCCGACTGTGAAGTCGCCGGACCAGATCCAGTAGGTTCCCTGGTAGCCTTCGGGGATAGGCATCTCATCGTTCGGGCGAACCTGAACGTGAGTGACATAACCCGGAGTCTGCCAGAACTGGCCGTAAATGACTTCATTGTTGCCAGTTTTTAGCGTACGGTTTGACTGGATTGTGGAGACAAAGATGCCTTCAGAAGCGGTAAGGCCCCTTGGATCAATCTTTGTTTCCTCATAGAGCCATGTTGAGGCTTTCCACCAACCGTCGACTTTGTCTGCGGTTTTCCAGCCTGTAGGCAGGGTGTCTCCAGAATTGGCACCGACAACGATGAGGTCGTCGATGTTACCAGTGTAGAGTTTTTCGGCAAGGCAGACGCCTTCGGCAAGTGAGCCGTTGAAACGGTCACTGGTGAAGTACATCTGGCCAAGATACTCAACGTCCACGCTGGCGCCGGGCATGATGACGAACAAGACAGGGTCTTTGGTCGGGTTGTCACGGGTGACCATAAGGATGGTACCCATGACAGCGTCGCCGTCATCAAGATTGTTTTCAACCATACCGCCTGTCGTGAAGCCTAGATTTTCGGCGAGAGTACAGGTGGTCGGGTTGTCGCTGGTGATGTCCTCCGTGATGTCGCCGGTAGTCAGGTCGGGGTTAGCTGCAGGAGAACAAGATTCCGGGGCGGTGAAGGGGAGGCTGATGGTAGGGATGGTGAGCTCAGAGCAGAGCATCAAACCGGCGATAGCGAGGATAGCAAGAATCTTCAAGATGGGCTTCTTAACCAAAAGGAAAAGATAGACACAACCGGAGATTAATACAGTCCACAATAGAAACCACCAACCAAGAAAGAATGTGGCGAAAACACCAACGGCGATGACGGCCAGTAGCCACCAGTCTCTGCGGCGGACCGTGAGCCAAGTGAAGGCGATGACGGCCAGGACAAAGATGAGGCTTAAAACAAAATCAGCGGTGGTAATTGTGCCCAGAAGGGCAAAGATTGAAGTGAACATACGTTCCTCCTTGAACGAAAGATATCGCCTTATTGGCGAGTGAATTACCAAAGTTGGGATTTACTTCCAAATTTTAGTGTGCGTAGAATTGAGATCTACTCTCTGTTTCCTAGTTAGGCTTGGAAACAGAGGTAAACTTCAAGATTATTTTTTAAGTCGTTTGGCTTTGGCGAAGGAAAGAAGGCCGCCAATATAGGCAAGGCCGGCGAGATTGAAGAAAATAGCATTTTCGGCACCAGTGTCGACAACGACGTGCTCGGTACAAGTGTCAGCAGATCCGTAAACTGGAGTACAGATAGTGGTTTTGGTGACGGAGGTCTGAACGGCAACGCTATTTTGGATTGATTTGGTGGCCGCTTTTTCGGTGACAACGGGAAGGGTAGTAGGATTGGAGATAACAGCAGTAGTATTGATTGAGCCAAAAGTAGACTTGGGAGTTGGGGAAACAATACTGTCGGTGTTGCCTTCAAGCTGGTTAGCGGCAATACCCATGTTATCAACAGGTTTTACGGGAACTGATCTTTTGATGAGGGAATAGGTAATTCCGCCCACAAGAACGAGGATGATAAAAATAATCGGTAAGATTGATTTCATATGCTGGGTAGTATATCAAAGAAAGGGGAGAATGTCAACCTATAAGAGTTGAGGAGGCTGGTTGACTTTTGAGTAAGATTTGGGCATACTGAGATGGAGAGGATAACAATTAGCTAAAAAAATGGATACGAATCAATTTCGAGAGTCGGTTAATAAGTCTCAGTTAACTAACGAGACGAAAGAAAAAATATACCGCTTGCTAGAAGACACAAACAACCCTAACTCTTGGGAGCAGATCAAAGAGTTGATTATTTTTGAGGCCAAAGAACTAATGAGTTTGACGGATAGAAAAGAAGAAATGGAAGATACTGATATGTATAAGACCGATGAAGCGGAGCAAACTATAGAAACACCTGCGGAGCCAGTTGTTGAACAACAGCCAGTGGAGCTTGTGACAGCACCAGTTTGGGAAACTCCGGTCCAAGAGACACCTGTTCCAGCTACACCTGCTTGGAATCAGCCAAGTCAACAAACAACTGAGCCTGTTCCAGCTACACCTGCTTGGAGTCAGCCAGCAGAACCAGTACAACAAACAACCGAAGAACCTGTAGAACAGTCGACGCCCCAGTGGGATCAAATGGCAGAACAGCCTGTTCCACCAGCATCTCCGGCACCTTTTCCCGGTAATGACCAAAATCAGGTATAGAGTAACTTAAACAAAAACCCTCCGGATGGAGGGTTGGGAAACTTATTTCAATTTGAAGATTTATATGTTATGTTTTTGCCTGATGTCTCCAACGCTTTTAAGCAGGTCATTGTGGACCTTGTTGAATTGGGATCGAAGGATCCCCGTGGCGATCAAGGAACCAAGAAAAATGACCCCGAAGATGATGAGAACGATTGGGAAGTTAGCGACAATGCTCAGAAGAATAACGGGTATACTCACAATGCCCAAGATTGTGGCGAAGACCTGCCTGTCGAGAATCTTTATTTCTTTTTGGTAAAGAACGATCATGGAAGAAAGATCATATTTGTCCAATATAGCCTCCAGTGAAAATAGGTTAAAGTTCTAAATGGGAATTGTATCTTGGTGAAATATGAATGTCAACAATGAAGGAGTCTAGTTGACACGATTGGCGTAGACGAAGAAACGTTCGGGTGAGTTCCACATTTGGCAGGTATACAGGATCAGATTCGCATTGTATTCGGTTATTTTTGTACCAGATGACGTTGAGTAAACTTTGTACTCAAAAGGACGTTGGTTCCAATAAATGGTAATGGTGTCGCCAACAACTAATTTGGGAAGACTGTAAAAAGAGTTGAGTTTTCTAAAAGCGGCAGACCAGTCGAGATAACCCCAACGATGGGCGGCGATGATTATTGGCCGAGAGGTGTTTTCGGGGGTGCCAAAGTCCGGAACACGCCAGATACCGGTTTTGAGAATCTCTTGCCAGTTGTCTCCTTCGTGGATTTCGCCTTTGACTCCAATTTTGTCAATAATCAGACCATTTTCTTTTGGGAGAGAGGGATCGATGTCGGGAAGTTTGGAGGAAATGATTTGAGCTGAGGATGTAGACGGAAGGTTTTCTGAGGAGACAGTTGAGGCAATAGTTGAGGCAAGTGTGCCTGAAGTTTGGGGAAAAAGGCGATAAAAGAGGTGCGGCCAGGAGGGGAGAAGAGCCAGGATGATAGCCGAGAGCCAGAGGAAAAGGCCGGTATAGATAAATGGCTTTTGGGACAGGTGCATATATTTAGTTTAGCAGGTACAAAAAAGCACCCGGATGGGTGCTTTGATTGATGAAGCTATTTTATTTCAGAATTGATCTGTTTCCTGAGGATTTGCTCAGCCTTGGCCTTTTGTGAATATATGAAGGACAGTATTACAGCGACGGCTATGGTTACAGGAAATATCAAAGAGAAATAACTGAAACTGATCTGAAATGACAGTTTTATGATCAAATATACCAAATAAGCCACGGATGCAAAACCAAAAATGAAATTGGCGATGTGATGTTTCCTTTCGTATTTTGTTTCTCTTTCTATCGAATCATTGATTTTTGTCAGCCATCCGATATTGGATGAAGGGTTATCATCCCTATCAGCTAACTTATTTTGATTGTGTTGATCAACGGACATGGACAACCTCCAGTTAAGATCGATTTTAAGGTGAACTTATAGTGGGGAGAGTATACCCTATAATGGTGAAAAAGTCAAACTGGGGTAAAAAAACACCCCTTGCGGGGTGTGTGGTGCTTATGACGCTTGGTAGGTGTTTGTGAATTTTAGGAAGCTTTCTCTGCAGATATAGATTCCTAAATTTGAGAGAAAGAAACCGATAACGGTGAAGATAACTAACCACCCAATAGAGGGGATGGCGAGGCTGAGCATGTAGGCTTCATTGAGAGAGATTTTTTGGGAGACATGTGTACCTCCTGTCAATTTTTAAAGTATGGGGTATTATAACTCACCTGATACAAAAGTTGATAGATTGATGTAGTAAGGTAAGCCTATAAAGTGGTGAGTTGACAAAAATAGGTTCAGGTGATATACTACCACCTAGTTTGACATATTGTTGAGTTGATTAAAGGTGAAATGGGTTTGGTTCGCAGTGCCTTTCCTCAAAACCTGGCGCTGCAGCTAAGGCCTTACGCGTTTCACCCTTAATCCACTTAATGATTCTCAAACCAACCTCCCTTCCGTTGATTCTAAAAATATCCTCGAAATTCGGGGATGATACTTGTATGTATTTATCTTGTGGGTGAGGTTTTGACTGTAAGGTTTTGTTGAAATACAGTCACATTTTATATTTCTCGTTTGAAATTGTTTTCTTATTTCTCTCATACTTATCCATCTGAAAAACCGGATGCTCTTTAGCCTGCGCTAAAGCCATCCATTGTTTGCAGCCGAAAATTCTTGGAGTACCAAGAAACCAGGCTTTTCGGCTTTGCGCAATATTTTTCAGATTGGACAAGTACTGCGAAACAAAATAATTTCAAGTTTGAAGCTGGACTTGACAGGGGGATTGAGTATTGTAGAATTGAGATGTTCCCAATCTAAATTCCCTGTCCAACCAATCTCAGATGATTTCTTTTAGTCTTCCATTTTTTACTAATAAATAAATACCCAATTTTTATGGCAGAAAAGGCCAAATCTCGTGTTAAAAAAGTTGTTGCAACAACAGAGCCTGTTGTGACAAAAGAACCGACTATCAAAGAAGAACCACAGAAAGAAGTAGTTGAAAATAAAGTTGAAACTGTAGCTGAGAAAAAAGAGGAGCCAGTGCGCCAGCCGGTGCAAGGCTATCAACTGCCTCCGCAGTATCAAGGAAGACCATATAGACAGTATCAGCGTCCAATGATGCGCCCGCAGTATGTGCGTACACCTCAGGAACCGGTGATCACTGAAGAAATTACCGGTATTATTGACATTACCGGTTCTGACGGCCGAGCAATGGCTCGGGTAGAGTTCCGCCCCAACGAAAACGACGTTTTTATTCCTTCGCAGATGTCCAAGAATGCCAGACTTCGTCCCGGTGACGTGGTTGTGGGTTTGGCCAGGAGACCACGCGACAATGAACCTTATTGGAACATGGTGCAGATTTCCAAGGTCAACGGCATGGACCCGATAGCAGCTGCGGCTTTGCCTAGATTTGAAAAAGGTGTGCCTATTTATCCATTTGAAAAAATTAAGTTAGAGACAGGAAAAGAAATCTTGTCTACACGACTGATTGATCTCTGTGCGCCTATCGGGCGTGGTCAGCGTGGATTGATTGTGTCTCCGCCAAAGGCCGGGAAAACAACAGTGATAAAAGAGATTGCGTCCGGAATAGCATCAAACTATCCAGATGTACACATCATGGCTGTTTTGGTGGGTGAACGTCCAGAAGAAGTGACGGATATCAGCCGTCATATCAAGGCGATTACTAAAGACTCGGCAATATCCGGAGAGACAGCGGCCAGTAACTTTGATGAGAAAGCAGAAGAACAAACCAAGGTAGCGGAAATCGCTCTTGAAAGAGCAAAGCGTTTGGTGGAGCAGGGGAAAGACGTGGTGATTCTTTTGGACTCGATTACTCGTTTGGCTCGTGCCTACAACTTGGCTATTCCAACTTCGGGCCGTACTCTGTCTGGTGGATTTGATCCAGCGGCTTTGTACCCACCCAAGAAATTCTTTGGTGCGGCACGAAAGATTGAAGGCGGCGGATCGTTGACGATTATCGGCACAGCTTTGGTGGATACCGGTTCACGTATGGATGAGTTAGTTTATGAAGAATTCAAGGGAACCGGCAATATGGAACTACAACTTGATCGTCATTTGGCCGAAAGACGAATCTATCCGGCAATTGATGTAATGCGTTCCGGTACTCGCCGAGATGACTTACTTTTCGATTCCATGGAGTATCAAAGCATAATCCTGATGCGCCGAATGCTTGATATGCTTGGGGACAATGAAAGAACCGAAGTGCTTTTGGCTAGATTGCAAAAAACTAAGAGCAATAAAGAGTTTTTGGCCTCTCTTAAGGATGGTGGATGAGGTTTAGTGATAGAATGTGACATAAGTTTTTAGCTTTAGCACATTCATTCATATAAGGAGGAGAAGATGTCGATTTATCAGCGTAAACTTGATGAATTCTCCAGAGTAAAGTTGTTGGTTGATTTTGGAGAGACGGTTCAGGGATATGATCCATCATGGACGAAGAACAAGAGAACTGTTGAAGTGTATTTTGTTTGTTTTTCAAACAGAATAAATGGGTTAGAGGTTATTTCGGAAATGGATAAAATGGGACTTCGTCCGGCGGAAGCTCAGGTATTAAAGACTTTGTTTTTACGTTCTGATGTTCCTGAATTCGTGGTTGCATTTGGTTCGACCCGCCCTAACTCTGTTTCTGGAAAGGCGGAAGCACTTTGCCTCCATTATCACAACTTTATGTCTCTTGGAGTTGAGGGTGACTGGAACCCAAGATGGTGTTTTTTGGCGGTGAAGAAATAATTAGACGATTGGCTTTGGATAACCCCTTGCTTGGCGAGGGGTTTTATTTTGCCAAAGAAAAACCCAGCAAGTATGCTGGGTTTTGTGTTTGGGCTTACTTTTCGGATAACCCAATTTGCTTGAGACAGTTGACAATGATCGAAATTTCTTCGGAGCTTGCGTTCATGATATGGATGTCAACATACTCTTTTATGGCTGTGACCTGGGCAAGTCTTTTGTCTTTGGACATACCTTTGGGATTTTCGACGAGGTATTCATCGAGACCTGTCGGTCTGACTATCCACCCTTTTGGAAGACAGTTTTCGAGATCTTCCTGAGTGATTTTGTCGGATGGATCTCCACAAGAACGAACACGAGTAGTCATATTTTCCTCCAAGATTTCAAAGAGTACGAATGATGGCATATCTTATAATATTTGTGGAGATTTGTCAAGAATGGGGATAAATAAAGTATTAAATATTTGGTATGGGAGAAGCAGTTGATTTCGGGTATTGTATGGTGTTTAATGGAATGTATGAAAGAACACAGTGAGATTGCAGTTTTTGAAGAGAAGAGTATTCGTAGGCAATGGAATGAGAAAGAAGAAAAATGGTATTTTTCGGTAGTGGATATTGTGGGGGCTTTGACAGGGAGTGTCGACCCGAGAGATTACTGGTTTAAGATGAAAACGAGGGTAAAAACAGATGAAGGAGCTGAGTTGTCGACATTTTGTCGACAACTGAAAATGAAATCAGCCGATGGGAAAAAGTATCTGACCGATGTGTCAGATACTGAAGGTCTTGACGAGAAACAAGCTGACTGACTACTGGAAAACGCATGAAGTGAGTAAAGCGGAAGAGTATGCAATTTTGACTAATATTATTCATGAGGAATGGTCTGACTTGACCGTAAAAGAACATAAGAATCTCAAGGGATTGAAACAGCAAAACCTGAGAGATCATATGGATGAAGCAGAATTGATCTTTTCGGCTTTGGCTGAGATGTCGACTCGGAAGATTGCGGAGGTAGAGAAAGCAACCGGTTTTTGGGAAAATAAAGAACCGGCACATAAGGGCGGAAAAATTGCCAAGAATGCCCGGCTGGAACTTGAGGAAAAAACAGGGAAGAAAGTGGTAAATGGACAAAATTTCTTAGGTGCAAAAACGAAGAAGAAGGTGGTAGACATGGGAGAGAGAAGTTAAATTGACATTACTCCTAGTATGTGGTATTATAGGGTATATCTTCAGGCAATCTTAAGTACATTTCATTTTAAAAGGAGTAAATCATGTCCGGTATTTTTCTGGCTATAAAGGCATTGTTGTCTTGTGCTTCGTCTGGGCTTTCTACCGCTGAGGTAGAATCCCTTATTGATCTATTGAACCAAAATCGGCCTCAGATTCCCTTTTCCCGCTATACTGTCAAAGTCTGGTATCTTCAGGACGTAGAGAAAATGATTATGGCTGGGAAATATGACTGGTTTCGATTGAGATATGTTCCTTTGGCTGAGAAGTACGAGGCCCAAGTTGAAGTTTTTATTCTCGACTTTGACCACGTTATCAACAGTGACGACGTAATTGCCGAAATGAACAAGTGGGGTCTGCGCCCAGCCACTCTCAAAGAGCTTTCGGCTCTCGGTGCTTCACGACCAGATCTCCAGCTTGAATACACTATTCTTGCTCTTGGAGGTCCAACCAGTTCTAAACCGGATGGGATCGTTTTTGTGCCTGCACTTGGCAGTAACAATGATGGGAATCATCGTTACCTCGACTACGAAGGCCGTCACGGTGACTGGACTACGGATTATCGGTTTGCAGCGGTACGCAAGTAAGTGTTTTTCATTGGCCCCTCACATTTGTGAGGGGCCTTTCTTTTGGGCGATTGTATTTCATAAGGATGGGGATAAAAAAAGACCTGTCTATTCGACAGGTCTTGGGTAGCGATTGTTTCAGTCGCAGGCAGGGAGTTTGACGATGAGACTAATTGCCTTGAAGTCTTTCTTCTTGGAGATCATGTCACAAATCATGTAGGTGATTATACCCACGATGAGGAAAAAAGCACTCATGCTGAAAGAAATAGTTAACATCCAGCCAAGGGTATTGATGATATTGCCAACGAAGGAGATGATTGAGGCACTGCGGCGAAGCCGGTAAATTTCGGGAGTTTCTTCGGATTCGAAAATATTTTTCTGGTGATAGATTTGAGTGAATAATCCTTTTTTGATGTTGGAGGCCACTATAATTGAGCCGAGGAGTCCGATCCAGCAGATGGCAATCATTCCCCAGAAGACCACGGGGTAGTTCTGGTAAAAGCGGGCGGCGATCATGGTGCCTAGAAGAACGACAGAACAGGAAATGCTAGTAAAGAGGAGATACCAACTGGTAAATTTTTTCTGACTTTTCATTTATCCTCCAAATAAAGTTAGAGTACAAGTATCGAACGTCCTATAATAACATATTTGGGAGAAAATGTCAAACATAGGGAAAGGGAGATACAATGAGAATATGGATATTGAGAAAAAAAGAAGAGGCAAGGAAATCTATGCCTTTGTGGATGCGGCGAACTTGTTTTATGGTGGTGAGAAAAGCCTGCATTTTCGGATTGATTATGCCAAGTTGATTAAGTATTTACGAGAACGATTTGGAGTGACTAAGGTATTTTATTACTCCGGCGTAGATGTGGATCAGTACAAAGAGGAAGGAAAAGAGCTGAATCTGAATAAGCTGGTGAAGTATTATGAAGAAGAAGTACTTAAAAAGGATAAGACAGACGAAGAGATGGCTTTGTTGGAGATGCATTTGAAACGGGCGAAGTTTTACCTGGATTTGGCTAAGCTGGGATATAACCTAAGAATCAAACCGACAAAAGTGTTTACCAGTACGGAAGGAACGATGACAACTAAGGCCAACTGCGATGTGGATCTGACTTTTGACATGATGCGTTATATGTCTCAGTACACAGAGGCCGTGGTGATGTCGGGTGATGGAGACTTTGCACCAATACTGGAGTATCTGAAGACCAAGAAGAAAAAAATCAGAGTGCTGGCCAGATTTGAACGGACGGCCAGAGAAATAAAGGAAATTGCCGGAGAGGATTTTGTGGACTTTAAGTCGATACGGAAAGAAATCGAAGAGACGAAAGAGAAAATTGTGAAGATAGAAAAACAAATAGTCAAAAAGGAAAAGATTGTCGAAACGACAGCACGAAGGGGTTGGCTGAAGAAAATACCGACGTTTAGGAAGGGATTTTGATATAAAAAGCCCTCCTGGATGGAGGGCAAGGATTCTAAGGAGAGACGTGGTATTCTACTGGCTCTTGGCCGTCTTCGAGGACACGACTGGAGGCAGATGCCTGTTCTTTTTTAAGAATTTCGGTCATCATGTTGAAGGCGAGATCGAAGAGGCGCTTATCGTAATATTCAGGCGGATAGAGATAAGCAACAACCCAGTCTTCGAAAGTGCCGGTCTTTTTGAGTTCGCTGATTGCCAAGGTTTCGATGTCTGATCCGCTTGGGGAATAGGTGAGGACAATAACCTTTTTGATGAAAGTGTCTGCTTGAGGTACCATCCGCCGGAGAAGGCTATCGTGAAGATCTGGACTTAGAATTGAACCACAGTCCAAAACAAAGAGCATTTCCATGAAAGTATGGGCTTCGCGACACATGGGTTCAAGATACTGTTCGCCACTTCTTCCATCGTAACCCTCAACACCGAGGCGCTCTTCGTAATATTGATAGATGAGTTTTGCCAGGGGTTTATTGAAGCTTATGTAGCTGATGGGCTTGTGTGGGTTATCGATACCAAGTTCGCTGCTGAGTGCCGCGGTGAGATCGGGATCGAAAAGACAGCGTCGCCTTAGGGCTTCGTAAGTTAGATTTGCCAATTTTTTCTCCTTGAATTTGAAGGTACGGTTTGTTTGAAGGATATTATCTCACATGTTTACGGGTGAGGTGGGGAAGAAAATGCCCTCCGTGAGGAGGGCTTGAACTTAAAGACCGATTTCTGACGTGGTGACGTTGACTTTGATGTTTGGATCAAAGTTGTTGATCATTTTGACAATCAAGTCGATCTCTTCCTGGGTGGCAGCGTGAGGGTAAACATCTACCCTGGGATTTTTTTCACTGATGCCCCAATCGGGAGTGTAGATGACTAAGAGTCTCTTGGTTCCCTTGGTATTCCGATAGATATCGAGACGAGCGCAACGGGCATCATCTTGGCTACCGATGATGATCCAAGAACGAGTGGTATCTTTTTCCGAAAGATACTTTTTGAGTTTGGTGAGGTCGATGGGGAACTTTTTTGATTCTTTGGCAATCAGGTGAGAGATTTGAATGAAGGCGGTATCTCTGACACTGATACCGGTTTGGGGACTAGTGTAGACATTGAACCAGTCTTCAAGAGTACCGATTTTGGTCATCTTTGATAATCCAGCGGTAGTGACGACGGTTTTGCGACAGAGGTCGATAATCTTACTAACCTGATCAAAGCTTTTGGCTACTTCGATAGCGATGAGACACATATCCTCGAATGCATGAGGTGAACGATCTTTGATGATGGGGAGGAGGACGAGATATTCGTCAATGTTTTTGTCTTCACTGGCCTGCTTGCACATCATTTCGTAGGCTCTTTGTTGGGCCTCGTATCTGGCATTTTCATCAAGAAATTTTTCTTTGTATTTGATGAAATTGGGGGATAGATTTTCAGATTGATTGGGGAGAGCGATTTGAAGCTTTTCACAGATAGCCGAAGCGAGGGCCCTACTGTCGTGGCAGAAATAGAGAACTAGATGATAGTGATCCATAGTTTTCTCCTTTAAGGTGCGATTTGTGGCTATTATACCCCAAAAAGCAAAAAACCGCCCTGGATGGGGCGGTTGAAGTATTTAGAATGGATGACTTTGGAGATCCCTTTCCTTGAGGGTAAAAAGACAGTTGTTGGGGACGTCGATCGAATGATAGTTTTCTTTGATAGTTTTGACCAAGGAAATGACAATGTTGGAAAACATATCTTCGGCAACAATGGTAAGGCCAAAACAAGTGAATCTATCGTCGTTGGTTTCGAAAATCATGGCGACAGGTTTGTCGTTGTCTTTGGTACTGACACGAATGAAATGATGATGGTCATTTACTTTGACGTCGAGTTTCCACTTGGGGCAGATGGTTACTGTGAGAAGATAGGCGATTCTTTCGAGATAGGATTTAATCTCCGAGGAGATTTTGGTGATGATGTTTTTCTCGATAAGGGTGATGATTTGCCTTTTGGCGAACTTGATGAAATCATACAGCTCAATATTGTTGAGCAAATCACTCTCGTTTATTAGCATGTCGTACCAATCTTTGAGAGTACCGATAGAGACAAGTACGTCAAGTGATTGACTATCAAGATTACCGTTGTACGGATGCGATCTTAGTACCGCGATATAGAACTTTTCTTGGAAAGTGACGGCTTTTTTGAATGCCCGTTCATATAGCTGAAATCTCTTGGTAAGATCATATATATGTGGGGCAAGAACGAGACATTCATCAATAGAGCTGGCAATTCTGAACATTTTACTGCAGACACCTTTGCCGATATTATCTTTTTTGTTGAGCTCTTCAAGCTGGGTTTTTAGCTCAAGAAACTTGGCCGAGAAGATAGGGGTTCTGGGTTCGACTTTTTTGATGTTACTGAGTGTAAGAAGCTGATTTATCAACTCTTTATATTCCGGTGAGATTCCGACATGGCGATTAGAAATACCCATGTCCTGACATACGGCTTCGATAATTTCAGCATTAAGATCCTGAATCTTGATTTTCAAATTGGTCTCCTTTGAACTTTAAGGTGCGTTTGGGGGATATTGTACCACTTAGGCATAAAAAACCCTCCGAGTTGGAGGGTTTGAGTTTATTGAACGGATTTGGCTGACTTTTTGATTTCTTCGGCGATGAGACGAGTAATTTGTTCCAAGGCAAGATTGATCATTTCCTTGTCATTTAATTCGTCAAAATAGATATTGAGCCAGTTTTCCAAGGTACCGATAGCGATCATTTTGTTTTTGATGGTGGTTAACAAAATCTGTTTTTGGACGTTTTCGGAGCGATGATTGGTGGCGTAATAATTGATACGTTCGAGCTTAAGAAATGAATCAGCACATTCTACAGCCTTGTTGAAGATTTCTGGAACTTTATCCTGAATGGAAGATGGAGAAAGATAACAGAATGTGACGAGAAACTCCCAGTCGTAATAATTGGTGGCTGATTGGTACAGCAGTAGAAGGAGGGGGGAAGTATTCGTACCTTTTTCTTCATTATCAATGATTTCTTGAAATTTGGGTGAAAAACGACTAGTTTGGGAAGCAGCAATTTTAAGCTTATGGCAGACTTCGTTGATAAGTCTGTCATTGTAGCGACAAAGAAGACGAACACGATCGTATTTGTCCATAATGACTCCTTTGGAGAGAATTAAAGTACAGGAGGGATTATACCCTATATTCATTAAAATGCAAAAAACCGCCCTGGATGGGGCGGTTGGGTTGATTATGAGAGATAAACAGAAAGGTCAGTTTCTCGATTAAGATAATATTCAAGGAGATGTTTATAAATATCACATCCTTGTGTTCGATTATATCCTTCGTCGTAGCTTACGAGGAGACATTGGTTTGCATCGTCTACTGTAACTGAAGCAAACGGTTCTGTTGAATCCAAAACAGCAATACGAATGGTGATGACAAGCCTGTTATCGACAAATTCTTTGGTGACGACCCAGTTTCGGTCGGCCCTTTTAAGGATGTCGATAATTTTGATCTGATCGAGATTTGGTTCTGACCGAGTGTTGGTTGGCTTTTGACTTTCCATATCAAGCTCCTTATTCGTAGAAGGGGAAAGCTTTGGGGCAAGTTTCACAGCAAAGTGGGCACTCGGTGAGAGTGATACAGCATTTTTGGAACTGCTTCACGGATTGAGTGATCTTTTTTAGCCGATCGATGACTGTGTTCGCGTAGGGCGATGAAACGGTTGGCGCAAAAACAGTGATTCTTGCTGGCTCAGTGCGAATAAGACAGGTGAACTTTGGTTTGCCGGGAGGCGGTGTTTCGATAAGGACTAGCCGGAGACGCCCTTGGCAGGTTGTCTGATTTACAATACCAACCACCCATTCTTGAGGTAGATGATCAGAAAGAGAAGCTCTGAGCTTTGTAAGACTACAAGTTTCCAGAGTGTGTCTGATAATGCTCCCGATCCAGTTCTTAGTCTTTTTGGGAACATAATAGCGATAAAAAGCATCTACTTTTGTATCGGATCGGATAAGCAGATGGGCGATCTCGGCAAAGAAAAGACCTCGGCGATAGATTCTGATTGAGCCATCGTAGTCGACGTAGAGCTTGGGTGCGAACTTGGAAAAGCGTAAAGCTAACTCATCGCAAAGAATCTCGTCTATTCGGCGATTGGCAGGAAAAGGTGTTTGAATCACAGGAAACCTCCTTTTAAGGTGCGTTTTGGAGATATTATACCCTATAAAGCAAGAGATAAAGACTATTTATCTTGGAATAGAAAGTCGTTGGAAAGACTTGTGGAGTAGGTTTTTTGGTTGAACTGGATGGTTTGGGGAGAGGAAATCAGGCCATGTTGTTTGAGGATAGTGAGAGAGTATTTGACTTGAGAAACAGGAAGAGTATAAGAAAGATTGAGTTGGGACTGATTTTGGGCGGGAGTTGTAAGCCAAAAGCCAATCTCGGTAAAATTGTATTTTTGGGTGATGACGGGGCTGAGAGTGCCGGAGCTGGAAGCGAGATGAATGTTTTGAGCGGATTGGGGAATGTAAAAACGGAGATAGGTGATGTAGTCACCGCCATAGTGGAAAGGAGGATTGGGGTTGGATTCCGGAGAAGTATTGAAGAGATTGATACTGACATGGTGGGATATTTGATTATTGACGATCGAAATGGTGTGAGTTGTGTTGCGGGTGATGTAGGCGTTGGCTTTGTTGGCCCCAAGATTGGTTTCGACTAGAAGATAAGTGTCGGGAGTGTTTGATTCCAGTTTGCCGGCGAAGTTTTGACTTTCGAGGAGATTTTGAAAGTCTTTGTTGGTGGAGTTTATGAGGATGTTTTGGTTTGTTAGATCTTGATAAACAATTTGGACAAGGTGCATTTTTTTGGAGACGGGCAGGGATTGGATTTTTTTGACGAGAGCCGAGCCGACGGCAGTAAGGGCGTCTTTTTTTTGGGTGGAACCGGGGAAAAAATTGACTTCGGCTTTGCCTTGAAGAAATAAATAGAGATTGTCCGGGGTGAGGGTGGCTTGGTACTCGGGGACTTCGATACTGCCGACGGTGTTGAGAATTTTTTTGATAGTGGTGAGGTTAAGTAGAACAAGATTGTCGGGATTGATTTCACCTCCTTTTTCGAAAAACCAACGGAGAGTGATGGCGCAGGTGGGAAAGTCCGGTTCCCAATCGGCGTTGGATAACTGCCAAGTGCCATGCTGAAAGGCCTCTTGAATCGGGACGGGTGGAGTGACGAAGCCTCCTAGCTGACCGTCGGGAACATAGATATCTTGGAAGGAGACATCGAAACTGGGATAGTTGAGGATAATTTTGGCGTACGAACCGACAAAGCCGCCATTGGCGCGCATCTCGGTGTCGTTGCCTAGAAGAACGAGGTAGGAGGTGGGCTGATTTTGACCTAAAAGATAGGGGGCAAAGGGCAAGAAGGGTTTGACGAAAAGAACCAGAGGAATAAGGCTAATAACGAATAGACTTAAAATGATAGACAAAACAGCATAGAGGCGGGAGTGCTTCACAAAATAATTGTAAACTATAGTATGGGGTTAAAAGAAAAATTACTATTGTCACCGCTTTATGACTGGTTTGGGAAGCGGTCATATGCCCAGTCTGGGGAAGACATCATAGCTGATGTACTTTTGGGAAAGAAAAACAAAGGATATTATGTGGAGGTAGGTGCTTTTCATCCAAAGTTGTTTTCCAATACCTATTTGTTTTACAAAAGAGGATGGAGCGGCGTGTGTGTTGAGCCAAGACCAGAGGTGAAAGAGGAGTTTACCAAGGTGCGTCCACGGGACAGATTTGTGAGTATGGGAGTGGCAGAGAAAAAGGATGTTTTGGAGTACTGGGAGTTTGATGATGCGGCGGCGAATACCTTTTTGCCGGAGCAGGCAGAGAGAAATATAAAAGAGGCGGGGAGAAAATTGAAACGGAAAATAAATGCGGCGGTAATGCCCCTAAAAGACATTTTGGCAACGAGCGTGCCTGAAGAGGTAAAGATTGATCTGCTGTCGGTGGATGTTGAGGGAATGGATCTTGAGGTTTTGCGTTCGAATGATTGGAAAAAGTATCGGCCGAAGGTAGTGATTGGCGAGGACTTGGAGTTTGATTTTTTGAACCCCAAAAAATCTGAGGTAGTGAAGTATCTTTTGGGTTTGGGGTACAGACTGGCTGGGGTGACGCCATATAGTTTGGTATTTGTGGACAAATAAATTTTTCGTTCGCCATTATCCTTATATTGGCGACCGACTCATTCCGCGTCTCCTGCGGACGCGGCTGGTCTGCCTACTCACCCCGAAAATCCTGCCTTTCAGGCATGAACCGTGCTTTTCGGGGTTCCGTAAGCTCGCATAAAGGATAAATGTCTCACAAATATTTATTTGTATGTCATTGGTGTTCGTTTTGCACGGCTTCCTCATAAGTTTTTTAAGTGAGGAGAAGGGGATGGAGTGGTAAAATAGACACACTAACTCAATGGATAGACTAAAGTTATTTTTTTACGAGTGGGTTGCGGATTTTTTCAAATATTTGAGAATGTTGTTGTCGCATTTTGTTAAGAACTATTTATCTCCCAAGTTTGCAGTTTTTGAGATGTTTAAGTCCAATATGGTGGGCAAGATGTATCAGCAAAGAGGCAAAAACGCGCAGCTTTTTGTGAATGCCACGATGGTAACAGTGATGGTTTTGGGAGTAGCTTTGGGTCCGTCTTTGGTAACCAATGACTCGCAAACGCAGGCTGTGCTGGCAACAGGTTTTAGAAGTAAGTTTGCGTTCGCCGAAGAGGGTGTTGTGGCCGATGGAAGCAGAGTTTTGGGATTGTCAACGGATACGCAAATGGTGGTAGACACCCTTACTCAGGTATCGGACAAACCAAGAGCAGATATTTTGGAGTACACAGTGATATCAGGAGATACACTAGCCTCGATTGCCAAGATGTTTGGAGTGGATATTGATTCAATAAAATGGCTTAACAAGGATGTAAGTGAAAAGAAATTGAAAGCCGGAACGGTGCTGAAGATTCCTCCAGTAACAGGAGTAATCCATGTGGTGAAGAGCGGTGAAACAATTTACTCGATTGCCAAAAAATACAACGTGTCAGCACAGGCAATTGTTGATTATCCGTTTAATGAATTTACCAATGATGAGACTTTTGCCCTAGCAATTGGTCAGCAATTGATTGTGCCTGACGGTGAGATGCCTGATGAGGTGATTAGTTCACCAAGAACCTACTTGGCAAACCAACTGACGCCAAATGCAGGAGCAGTCTCGGCTACAGGCAACTGGATCTGGCCGACTCAGGGAACGATCACTCAGTACTACAAGGCATGGCATAAGGGATTGGATATCGCCAATCATAGTGCGCCTTCTATCTTGGCGGCAGACTCAGGAACGGTAGTTGTGGCAGGCTGGACGGATAACACCGGATATGGAAATAGAGTGATGATTGACCATGGAAATGGTTACAAGACTTTGTATGCCCACATGAGTAAGATTGCCGTGGTGGTTGGGCAAACTGTGAGGCGCGGAGATGTAATTGGACAGATGGGATCTACCGGACGTTCAACGGGAACACACTTGCATTTTGAGGTTAGAACAACGGCAGGGAATAGAGATCCCTTGAGTCTTTTGAAATAATAATACTGGGGTTTGGTAAAGAAACCTGTGTCCTATATGATTGACTTTAGTGATGTTTTGGGATAGAATACCGTTTGTAATTTGACATTCAATTTCTTTTTCAAAAGGAGTGAAAATGAATAAAAAGTTGTTTCTGATTGTTGCTGTTCTAGTCGTCCTGACATTGGCTTTGTCTACCTGTGAGCTTCCTGATTCCAACCAGCCCCAAGGAATAACCTTGGAAACCCTTCTTGGTGAAGTAATCGGTTATTCTCACCCCGTCAAATTTTCTATGGTGAGCTATAACGGCGATAACCACACAATGGAGGTACTGGTTGATGGAAACCCATACACTTTGGTCGAGGGCAAGAACGAAGGTGTTTGGGATACTGATCAAGTGGATTTTGCTTGGGATGATTATGGCTTGACGAAATTTGGTCAGCTGCGTGATCTTTTTTCCGAGGAAACTGTCCGATCGATAGAGGAAAAGGGGAACGACTTCTGGGCATTTTCTGATGGTGGTGCTTATAACCGGACGGTGGTTTTGGTGCCAGTTGATGTCATGCCTAAGATGATCTCGGATGTCTCAACATGGGACATGACCGAAGCTGTGATATCTGTTTGGAGCGTCTCGCCTTTTCCAGCTAGTCGGATATACGAAAACGTGACAACCAATGAAGTAGTTTTTGGTGACTATCTTTATGTTATGACCTACGACGATCAACACAATGCGCGACCACTTCTTTCTAATGGTTTTCTCTGGGGATATGTCCATGTTGAGAAAGAAGACTCTCACGGGGATTACACAGTATATCTTAGTCAGTCAGAACCAGATTTCTCCAAGTATCCGGAAGCTGTTGAGCTGATGCAGCTGGCTTACCCGGAAAGTGCAAATCCGATTACGGTTGATTCGTATTCTGGTCTGGGTCAGGTGTGTGATGCCTTGAGTTCAGCAATATATTACGATCGAGCCAACCGAGAAGAAGTGAAACAAGTTTGCGGAGTGTATTACATTCCGTAGAAGTGAAGTACGTCCCCCGTGTAAAAGCGGGGGATTTTTTGTATCTAGTTATGGCCTATATGATTGACTTTTGGGGTTATTGGGAGTAGAATACAGCTATTCGTAAATTGAAAATTTAATCTATTGGAGGAGCTAATGAAACGTGTATGGAATTTAGTTTTCGTTGTTTTGGTGGTTGCCTTGACTCTAACCGCCTGTACGCCAATGACCAATCGTACACAAAAGAATCTACACTCTAAAGGACAAACACTTCAGGAGTATTCCGAGGCTGTTGGTTTTCACTTTGCCTCGATGCAGGTGCTGTCTTTTGATGAGAGTGAACAAACTCTGCAGACGGTAATTGATGGTCAGCCGGTTACTTTGAGGTCGTATGGTACCCAGGATTGCGAATACTACTATCCTTGTAATAATCTTGAGGTTGTTTATATTGGCGATAATCACTTTGTTGAACATATGGGTATGATTGATTTTTATAAAGAGTCCTTGTTCACTGACGAATTCGTCATTGAAACCAAAGGAGTGGACTGGGTGGTGATGGATTTAGGAGATTATCCTGTCTATGGTCTGGTTATGGTGCCAGCTGATATCATGCCCGAGGTGGTTGATGATATTTCGGAATGGAATGACACCAGTACAACATTGTATATCTGGCGATATTCCATGGGTCCGGATAGCATAATTCAAAATATGACAACGGGAGAAATTTTTTACGGAGAAGTGTCTCTGTCAACTTTTGACGATCTCGGGCGTATGGATGTGATCCATCCTGGAACTACCGCGTGGGGTTATCTCCATGTTGAAACATATGATGGAGCGAATGGTGAGCCGGAGACACAGTTGTATCTGAGTCAATCGGCTCCTGATCTGCAGACAATGCAAAAGGCTGTAGATTATTACGTTTCAGAGTATGGATCAACTGCAAACTATGGCCCCGGCTTTGTTTGCTTCTTGTTGCAGTACTATGCCAGGTCTGACTACGACACCGCAGTTGCCAAACAGTATTGTGGTGTGTATTACGTTGGAAAATAATAAATATCCCCTGGGAAACCGGGGGATTTTTTGTATCTAGTTATGTCCTATATGTTTGACTTTTGGGACTACTTGGAGTAGAATACGGCTATTCGCAAGTTGAAAATTTAATCTATTGGAGGAAAAGTGAAGAAAATTTTTGTTGTCGTATTTGCTTTGATTGTAGCCGTGATGGTCATGACCGCTTGTACCAACAAGACTTCTCAGGAAAACGTCGTTGATATTCCTCAAAAAAATATCATTAGTATGTTTTCAGCTCAAGCCGTTCTGTATTATCCTGAAGGACGCAACGCCTGGTTCATGGAGTATAACAAGGATTATTTCGAAGTTATAGTTGACGGGGAGCTTATTCACCTGATCGATCCTGAAGAAAATTCGTATGTGATCTTGGGTAAGAAAGCGCCTGATGGAATGATTCAGTTTGATTCTCCGATACCACTGCTAGATTTTAGAGATGTGACTGTCAGAGATGGTATATCTGGGCATCGAGTGTTTTATAGCGGATATGATACCCTGCACGAAGAGAATATGACTTTGGGTATGGTGATAATTGATGGTGAAGACATGCCAGATTTCGTTTCTGCTCGTTTGTGGGACGCTACTGTAACCAAACTTTGTGTCTGGCAGTACCCTCAAGAATCCTTGGTTATACAGAATCTTGTTACCGATGAAGTCACCCACGTCTATGATGAAGTGGATATACTAGCCGGTGATGGCACAGTACTTGATCGAGTTGAACAAGGGGAATGTGTCTCAGGGCTTGTGATTGCTGAAGATGATCGTAAGATCAGTATTGTTGTAGAATAACCTACAAGTTTGAATCCCTCGGGAAACCGGGGGATTTTTTGTATCTAGTTATGGCCTATATGATTGACTTTTGGGGTGAAATCAGGTATACTATGGCTGTTCGCAGAAATTTAAAATTCTATTGATTCAAGGAGAAAATTGTGAAAAAGAGGTTGGTTGTGTTGTCTGTAATGATCTTGGTTTGTCTGGCCTTATTCGCTTGCAGAAACACGAATGTAATATCAGATGATCAGCCGTTTCCCGAAATGAGCGTGTATGACATGTTTCAGAAGTATGGCAGAGCGGACGATCTGAACAAAATTCAGTTCGTGAGCGAACCATACAATGAGGCAAATAACTCAGTTCGGGTGTATTTTAACGGCCATCCGGTGACCATGAAAGTCAGTCGTGATGCGAGTTATATCGACATGGGCACAGGGATGAGAAGTGATATGGGGAACAGAACATTGGATGCAAGAAGTTATACCCTGGGTTTTGAAAATCAACCCGAAGGTACGACGTACTATGTGTTCCTAGGATACGCGGAATATTCGTCCTTCATTTTCATCAACTCCAGGGACAATTTGCTGGTTATCGACACGAAGAAGATGCCGGACATTGTGAACCCCAATACTTGGGATGGTACCTGCGCCGAGATTGAGATCTGGACTCTTCCTGAAAACATCAATATCGTTGAGAATCTGTCTACTAATGAAGTAGTAATTGATGTCAACGTTTTCACCCACAACTCTTCGAGTAATGATGAAGATGACGACATGATGGCTCTTGGGAGCATTAACATTGGAAAAATCGATTACGAGAGGGCAGAAGATCGCATTACGATCTACGTACGTAAATAACAACACACCTCGTCGATATAGACGTTTGAAGTTTCCCCCGGGTAAAACCGGGGGATTTTTTGGACGAAAAAGTAGCTATACAAGGCTTAAAATGGTACAATGCAGGCATGGTTGATCAAGTAAAAATTATGGTACGCGGGGGAAACGGCGGAGCAGGAGCTGTATCTTTTCGACGTGAGAAATTTATTCCTAAAGGCGGTCCGGATGGCGGCGATGGCGGAAAAGGTGGTAACGTTTATCTTGTTACCGACCCCAATTTGTCGACTTTGCAGGATTTTGCCCACAATAAAAAATATGCTGCGGGAGATGGAGGCAAAGGTCATGGCAAAAAAATGTCCGGACCAAAAGGTGACGACATTATTATCAAAGTTCCGGTGGGTACCTCTATAAAAATGACCCGTTTGGCTTTGGAAACCGATGAAGAAAAAGATGTCCGTGTTCGTGGAATGAAACTAGGAGTTTTGGGAAAATTATTTCGCCAAGGACATATAGAAGGAGAAACTTGGCAATATATTGATTTGGATAAACCCGATATGAACTTGCGTATTGCTCGAGGGGGTAAAGGAGGACGAGGCAATGTACACTTTAAGGGTTCGAGCAGAACCACACCAATGATCGCCGAGGATGGTCAGTTGGGAGAGTCTTTTGAAGTGGAGCTGGAACTGAAACTTTTGGCTGATGTGGGTTTGGTAGGTTTACCAAATGCGGGGAAATCAACACTTTTGTCTGTGCTTTCCAATGCCAGACCAAAAGTGGCGGACTATGAATTTACGACCTTGGAACCCAATTTGGGAGTTTTGAAAGAAGGCGATAAACATGTGGTAATTGCCGATATTCCCGGACTAATTGAAGGAGCCAGTGAAGGAAAAGGGCTGGGAATTAAATTTCTCAAACACATTGAAAGAACGAAGTTGTTGGTACATTTGGTGCCAGCAGGAGCTGAGGAACCGACGGGTATTTATTCGAAGTACCAGGCAATAAGAAAAGAGTTGAAGGAGTTTGGTGCCGGTTTGGAGGATAAAAAAGAAATTGTGATTTTGAGTAAGATTGACCTGATAGAAGAAAAAAAAGTGGCAGAAATTGTAAAGTTTTTTGCCAAGAAGAAAGTGAAAGTTTTGCCGATATCAGCGGCAACAGGTGAGGGGATAAAACAACTAAAAGGAATGATTATTAGCTAGTTTATTGGCAAGCGTTGGCAGGTAGGGAACACCAAGATGAAGCTTCGGCGGCACTATTTCGGCCGCAATTCACGGTGTCGTAATTGGGAGCACAGCTGCCCGCTTGAATGGGTTTACAAGCGCTGTCAACACAACCATAAAATTTGGTGGCCAAACCAAGACCCGAACAACCCTCGATAATTTCTGCGTCGGTCATGTCGGGAGAGCTGACAATAAATAGTCCGGGACAGTAGGGATTTGAAGTTGATTCGGAAATATATTCATTGTCAGTTGATTGGGAGTCAAAAAAGGAGTCGCTTTCGGCGATGATGGCATATTTGCTGGGACTGGTTGAACCTTTGGGAATGAGCCAGATGGTGTACGACCGTTTGGTGGTTGGGTCGCAGGGCATGGATTCGACATATGGACTAAGAACGTCGGAACCACAGGGATAGGTAAAGTGATCATCGGCGTCTTTGATGGGAAAGCTGGGATAGTTTTCGTGGTCGGCGTAATAACTTTCCATACCTTTTTGAATACGGGAGATATCGGCTTTGCGGCGAGCATCGTAGGCTTTATGAATTTGGGCGAGAGGATTGACGCCAATTAAAATCATGAGGCCGATGATGACGAGAATGCTGATGACAACAAGGAGTTCAACAAGTGTGAAACCGGAAAGATGATGTTGTTTTTTAATCATTGCTGATTTTATTTTAGCGCTTTTTTGATTAATTGATTTTTACACCTTCCATTTTTAGACTATCGAAATACAGTGAGCCTGTGCTGGTGTTGGAAGGAGAAGTTGTACACCAGCTAGAGTAGAGAGTGTTGGCTCCGTCAAAGCGGAGAGCACGAATAAGGTAGATATAGGTATTGTTTGAAGAAATGGGAGAGTCGACGTACTGGGCGGTGTCGGCGGAAAGTGTCTCTACTAGAGTAGCAAGGTCTCCGTTAACAGAACTCCAAATTTGGTAATTATCTTCGTTGGTAGCGTTTTCTGTCCAGTTAATAGTTATGCTGGAGTTATCGGAGGCCTTAACGGTAGTACAAGAAGTAGGGGCCGAAGGATTTCCTTTGGTGGTGAAGGTTTGGGGCGAAGATTGGGCAGTACTCCAAGTGTTGGTGCCAGCCGGGTCGATGGCATAGGCACGCCAGTAATAGAGGGTGCCGGGGACGAGGTTGGTTTGAACAGTGTAGGTGGCTTGCGTTCCGGAAGTGTAGGCCGTGGATGACTCGGCATTTTGACTGGTCCAGCCTGTTTGGGAACTGGTTTGATCAAAGGTTTGACAGTTGACAGTCATAAAGACATTAGTACAAAGATGAATTTTGTAGCGGAGATAATCACTATCGACATCGGTGGTAGTAATTTGGAAAATAGTTGTCAAAGTGATTTCGGTGGCTGAATTGGCAGGAGCGTCTTGAGTGACAACGTTAGGAGCCTGATTTGTGGTGAAGGAATATGGTGTTGTTTGGGTGGAACTCCAAGTATTTGATCCGGCCGGATCGATAGCATAGGATTTCCAGTAATAAACGGTGCCAAGATTCAAGGCAGTTTGTATGGTATAGACTCCCTGAACACCTGATGCGTAGGAGACAGCCGACCAACCGGTGGCGGATACTGTTTGGTCGTATGTTTGACAGTTTGTGGTCATGCCGGGGTCGGTGCAGATTTTGATTTTGTATTTTATATCGTCACCATCGTTGTCTGTGGCAGTGGTTTTGATGGTGGCGATTAAGGGAACACTGGTCGCAGTATCACTGGGGAAATCTAAAGTAGGTATGTTGGGAATCTCGCTGGTGGTAAAGGAGTAGGGTGTTGTTTGAGTAGACGACCAGTTATTGGAACCGGCCGGATCGATGGCATATGACCTCCAGTAATAGTCTGTATGGGGATCAAGGGGAGTCTGAAGAGTGTAGACTCCTTGAACACCGGATGCATAAGAGGCGGCGGTCCAACCGGTAGCGGAGACCGTTTGATCAAAAGTTTTACAACCGATACTCATAGCTGCATCAGTACAAATAATGATTTTGTATTTGAGAGAATCGGATTCAGTGTCTGTGGCGGTGGTTTTGAGAACCGCGAGTCGGGTGACATGTGTTGCTGTATCTGCAGGAAAATCGAGAGTAGGGGTATTGGGAGGAACGTTTAAGGTGACGCCCCAGTCGTAAAGGGATGGAGCACCAGCGGAGTCGGAGAGATTAGACTTAACATAAAGTATGGGATAAGTCGTAGGATTAAGACCGATCAAACTGACGGGAGACGAAGTGAATCCAGTAGAATTACCGGGTAATGCCGAATCGGGGATAATGGTAGGGACGCCGGTTACGTCGTAATAAATTTGATAAGTAATATCGGTACCAGCCTCATCTGTAAACTCCAATGCGTTCCAGACGGCATTGGTATCAATATTCGCGATGGTGATAGGGGTAGAAGTAATGGTTCCCGTGGCAAATGGTGTGGCGGTGAAGTTATCAATATAAAAAGTATTGTCAGCGTCAGCATTGACGATGGTAATAATGATTTGGTCGATGGCGTCTTTGTTGGCGTTTGCGACCCCGGAAATATCCCAAGTGACAGTTTGAAATGCATTCGCGGACAAAATATTTGGAGTGATTTCGGAAGTAGTACCACCTGAGTCATGGATACTTATCTTGATATTACTTCCGGTTCTGGTAGATCTTAAATCGAAACTGATTGAAGAAGAGCCAGAAAGATTTATAGCTGATGAAGGGGTACTAATAAGGTTTTGGTTTAGTGAGGCAGAAGCAGAGGCGATTCCTTTGAGTGAATAGCTGCCTTGAGTTTTGATCGTGGATTCGGAAAAACTTTGAAGAGCATTTCTAACATATCTAACAACGACGATACCTGAACCACCCTGGAAATTGGCACTTGTCTGGCTACCACCTCCACCCATACCGGTATTTGCAGTGCCAGCTCCATTTGGTGAAAGTGAACTGCTAGTACCACCAACACTGTAGGTAACAGAGGTTCCGGATACTGAGTAATTAAGGCCAGCACCACCCGTTCCGCTGCCAGCTGATGTACCGACACCTCCAGCACCTCCACCACCCCCAGCGTACCATCCGGAACCGGCTCCTCCTGCGTTTCCCTGTCCAGTTGTGCCACTACCCCCAGCGAGCCCAGTACCGTTTGCACTACCACCTCCACCAGAACCCCCATCTTTTCCGGTTCCACCCGGTGATCCACCTCCACCTCCGCCTATGGCGGATAGGGTATTGAAAACTGAATTACCACCGTTGGCACTTGCTGTTTGACCTCCATTACCGACAGTGATGGAGTATCCCGTGGCTGTCACGGCGTGAGATGAGTCGTATATTAGACCTCCGCCACCTCCACCTCCTGAGTTTGTACCGACACCTCCAGCACCTCCTCCAGCGACAACGAGAGCTTCAACATTTCCAACAAATGCAGGAGTAAAAGTACCGTCAGTAGTAAAGGAATGAACTTTGTAAACACCGACATTGGAAATCGTACCTCCCGTTCCGGTGATTTCGCTAGCAAGATATGCAGATTGAGCTGAAGAATTTGATGAATATTCCATAAGATCAACATTGGATGGTGTAACAGAAACGGTAACGGCATCGGTTACAGCCGAGGAAGTGGCGTTGCCGGTATAAGTGTCGGTCGCAAATTGATCGGCCATGGTTTCGAACCATCGGTTGGTGGTAAGGGACGTATCAATAGTAAAAGAGCGGGTTGTTGACCATCCAGAGTAAAGATTGGACCCAGACGGATCGATGGCTCTGGTGCGATAGTAGTATGTGGTTCCGTTGGACAAGGCACTTTGAAAGGTATAGGAAACGGTGTCTTCGGAAGCAAAAGGGGAGGTGTCTGCAGGGTTGGTGATGTCGGCAAAACCAGCATCGGTGTCGGAAGATTTGGTGGTAGCACCAGTAAAGGCGGAAGTAGTGTCCCAGCTTATTTGATAAACGATGTCATCACTTTCTGGGTCGGTGGCGGAGAACTGAATTTGAGGGGTGGTATTTGCCGTTTTAAGTTTGTCGTGAAGGTAGCTTGAAGAAATCGTGGGTGCATTTGGTGGGGAATTGGCGACAATATCGTCAAAATAAAAGGTTGCCCCGGAAGTATCGCTTGTAAACTGAAAGGCAAATTGAGTGACCGCGTCTCTGTCTGCGGACGAGATACCGGAGATAGTCCAGGTTTTCTTCTCCCAGGTATCGGCAGAGTTTATAGTAATATCGTAGGTTTGTTCATCACTTGCGATTTCCCCAAATTGGAATCTGGCGAAGCTCCCAGTATGATCTGACCTGACCCAGAATGTAAGATTGTTGTATGAAGAGATGTTGGTAGCTGTTTTGGTAAGAGTAACGGTATCGTCAAGTGAGCCATATATACCGATAAAATTATCAATATAGAAGGTGTTATCAGCATCGGCATTCACAACAGTGATGATAATTTGATCAATGGCATCTTTATCGGCAGTACTGACTCCGGAGAGATCGATTGTGGCAGTCTGAAAAGTATTGGCAGAAGTAATATTGGGAGTGATTTCGGTTGTTGTGCCACCTGAGTCATGAAGCCCTACTTTTATGTTGCTACCGGTTCTGGTGGAACGAATGTCGAAGGTGACAGTATTAGAATTTGACAAATCAGCTGGGGAACCGATGGTACGAGTGAGTGTTTGATTCAGAGAACTGGTAGCTTGAGCAAATCCTTTAAGTGAATATGAACCTTGCGTTTTAATACTAGATTCAGAATATGACTGGAGAGTGTTATATGGGTATCTGACGATGATAATACCCGAACCACCTGCGGCACCGATTCCATATGAAGCATTATATCCAGCACCGCCTCCACCACCACTGCCGCGGTTGTCGGCTCCGGCAGTTGGAACCGAGCTGGCTGCACCACCTCCACCGTTTCCACCTCCACATTGTCCAGTTCCTGGTTCTCCATATAAGTTTCTTTGGGCGCCTCCACCACCACCACCGGCATAACAGACTGATGAACCACTTATGCTATAGGTGACACCTGTTCCTCCATTTGTACCGTGTGCTGTTGCATATGTATTTACACCAGCACTTCCCATTCCACCTCCACCAGCACCACCATAATAACTTGTGACGGAATTTCCTCCATTGTATCCTTGGCTACCGGTACCACCTGTGTGAACCTGTGATCCAGCACCACCTCCACAACCACCAGCCGCACCGTTTCCATTTCTTCCGCCAGCGCCTCCACCAGTGCCAGTGATTGAAGAAAAGACTGAGTTATCGCCGTTGGTTGCCACAGCACCACCTCCACCAACAGTTGCTGTGATATTGCCTGCAGATATGGCAAAGGAGGAGTTATAGACGGCACCTCCAGCTCCACCACCACCACCGGCATAGTTTATAGCGTAATATGAGTTTCCACCTCCGCCTCCGCCAACTACCAGCACTTGAACATTACCCGAGTTGGTAACTGCAAGGGTTCCGCTTGTTGTAAAGGTATGGATAATGTCTGTTCCTGAATAGGTAATGGTGCCACCGGTAGCGGAAAGGGCGTTGGTTGTGTAGGCTGTTTGTGCAGATCCGTTAGTAGAGTATTCCATGAGGTCGATAGCGATACTACTTTGGGAGGTTGTCTTGACTTTGACTGAACTTGAGCCCTCTTCTTTAATAGTGGTTTCTTGAGAAACAACTGTATTGGTAGGATCAGAACTGACCCAGTCAGTAGACGTATCGGCGTTATCAATGACGAGGTCGATGACAACTGGATAGACACGGTTCTTGTCATTTAGCCAGGCAACACCTTCCGGGGTAAGGACTTTTGAAATTGTCAGTTGATTGCCTTTGGTTTGAACCTCATATTTGATACCGTTTGATGTCCTTGTTTTGTCGTGAAGTTCATAAAGAACCGGCGCGGGAATACTAAAGACGGTATGGTTTTTGGTATCAGTAAAAGTAAGGCTACCATCGGCGTTTTTTTGGTATTTTTGGTTGGTTTTAGCAATTTGGTCGATTTTTGTAACGAGATTGGCGGTGGATTTATCGTTGATAACAAATTCTTCAAGTAATCTCGAAGGAGAGATGGTGTAGCGGAGATCCATTTGGGGAAAGATATTGGGGTAGGTGAGAGTGCTACCGTTAGCTACTGGCTGGTTGAAGGTGTTGAGCTCGCCAAAAGACTGGGTTTTTAGAGTGTAAAAAGAAATTTTCCCCAGATTGTTGGAAAAGACGATACTGCCTGAGTCGGTCGGTTTGTTTTTGAAATGGGTGGAAAACTCGTTGGTGACATTTTTGTAAGAGTAGGTACCAATGTCTTTGACAATGACGGTGTTGGGGGGAAAAGTAACAGGCTTGGTGATGGTGCGATTTAAGAGGAGGAATAGGATGGTTGATAAAATGGCACAAAACGTGAAAGAAACTAGTATTAATAGTACCACTTTAAGAAAATGAGGCTGGAAATGTCGTTTGAAATGGCTATTTATTGGAAAGGTATTTCCAGAAGCCGTTTTAGGGGCATTGTAGAGACGAGCGTTTTTGAGGGTAGCCGGAATAAATTTGAGTCTTTTGGAAATAAGAGAGACCACCGGAAAAGTGGAGACGCGCGAGAGTTTGATGGTGTGTCTCTTTTTAAACACTTTGGTTATTTTGATTGATTTTGAAGAGTTTTCAAGACTTGTGTAATTAGTAATTTTGTGATTGTCACTTTTGATATTTATCTTTATAGATTCCCGTCTGCTAATTGTGTGAGATTGCCACGGTTCGGAGTACCGAAACTCGCAATGACGATGTATGCCGACGGTACATCATTTTGTTTCGACTAACCAGTAATTAAAGGAGATATCATAACCATTGTTGCCGGTGCCGGCGAGGGAAACAGTGAAACCAATACCGTCTGTTTTTGATTTAACGTAAAGTACTTTTCCTTTGGTATCTGAGGTTGGAGTGACATAAATTAGAGTTGTTGGAGTAACTTTGGTGTTCAAGATGGAAATCTCGGTTGTGCCTGCGATAATAGTTGAAGTGCCGATGGTGGCATTGGAATTTGTTTGACCGGAAACAGTAGCAAGAGGGTCATTACCCGAAGCAATCACCAAACCATTGGTAGTAAGTTGGGCAAAATTGGCCGATTGTGAGGCTATAGTGGAAGAACCAACTGCAAGAGAGCCAGAAACAGAGGCCGTCTTTGTATCTAAACCTTGAGCAAAGATTGTACCCGTTATTAGGAGGTCGCCGTTGATTAATACTTTTCCGTCTGGATAGAGAGTCATGAGATTGGCAAGTAGGTGGACTGGTTTGTCGCCTTGGGGTTGGATAAAGAGTTCGTTATCAAAGCTGGAGAGAGCGTTAGTGAAGATGGCGCCGTTGGTCATGAGGTCGTTGGCAATTAGAGTATGGACACTTAGAGAATTGAGAGCGAGATCCGAAGGAATGACGGCCGAAGTGGTGGCCAAAGGCGAAAGAGACAGGGGATCGGCAGAAGCACTGGCGTCTGCGGAGTAGTTTAGGAGAGAGTTGTAACTGCCGTATCTGGCTTGAAGGTTGGCAAGAATGGCAGATGCGGTGGAGTATTTGTCGTTGAGGAGATTGATTTGGGAATGAAGGGCGTCGATGGTTTGACCTTGGATGTTGTCGGCGTAAAGAGTGCCGGAAATGGTGGCGTTGATCACTTTGAGCTCATCAATATTGGCAATTGGGGAAATAAGAGTGTCGCGGACTGTAAGATTGTCGACGGTTAGTTCTTTGATGACACCGACACCGGCTTGGAAGTTGGCGGCTAAAATATTGCTGAAGATGCCGATGTTTTCGATTGCCTCACCGGCGGCGTTGGTAATTTCGTAACTGGCGTTTTGGGCCGCGACTTTGGCAGTGAGAGTATAAGCGTTGAGATCGGCGATAGCCGGAGTGAGGAATCCTCCGGTACCGACCAAGATGAGAACGGTGTCTTTGCCATTTCCTGGACTCCATGATTCAAGGGCAGTACCGATGGTTTTTTCACCGATGGTAGCCTTTTTGGCCTTGCCGGGTTCGTTGGAGGAAGTGAGGTAGTCGCCATATTTGATGGCGGCTGAGTCGCTAGCGATTTTGACGGGGACTCTTCCCGCTAAGGCTAGGAGACGGCGGTCATCGGCTTCGATACCGAGGGTTTGGCCAGCATTGGTGGAGATGACACCGAGGAGACCAGAGTCATTTTTGGAGTTTGATTTACGGAGGATTGGAACTTTGTAAGAATCAAGTTCTCCGGTGACAGCAACGACATCGCCTGGACCAATACTCTGATCATTGACACCATAGTACTCAGCAAGGTCAGCACCAAAAACAATGACGTCGAGTCTGAGTTGCTGAGCTAGGCCAGTGTAGTTGTAGAGCTGGACACTGTTTGAGTCGTCGACGTGTGAAATCTTGTAACCGTCGTTGTAGTCGATGGTGACATTGTTGAGTTTTGGCTGGAAGGCGGTATTGATAGTTGTAAATATCGCCCGATATTGAATGTAGTTGTTGGGTGTGGAAGTGATGTTTGAACCTGAACTGGTGGTATAGACTTTTTCTACTTTGATATTATCAAAATGAATTGTGTTCCAAGGATTGGTAAGGTTGGTTATTCTTAACTTAGTAATAGCATCTTTACTTGTGGAGGCAATGTCTGAAAGATCCCAGTATATTTTTTGCCAGGTATTGGTAGCATCTATGGTTATAGTTTCTTCCTGTTCTGTTGCCGCAGACTCTCCAAATCCGATTTTTACAGTATTACCTGAAGCAGTAGCATAGACCCAAGCTGTTAGATAGTCATATGCAGAGATATCGGTTGCATTTATGGTAGCTTCGGCATAACCTGAAGCGGGTACCGTATTAACAAACTGGGTTGTATTTCCGGCTGTTGCTTCATCTTCATCTTCGAACTGGTTGACATTTCGAGTGACTGAACCATCGGATACTGTGGCATTTGTACCAGTCCAGTCGGTATGGGTGTCGGCAGTTTGAAGGGACAGATAATTGGTTCCATCGACTGCAGGTTTCCAAGCTTCCCACGTTCCGTCGGTCGGATCGGTAGAATTACCTGTTCTTGTTTGGAAAGTAATTTTGCCGTAGGCTGATGTAGTAGCTTCCCATCTGATTTTGTCTAGAGTAACAGCGTTGGGAGTTTCAATAGGTGCGGAGTGGTAAATACCATATGGATAGTAAGGTTGTTGGGTATAAGTAGCGGTGGGGGATGATGTTGATCCTGTGTAGGAGGAAGTGTAGTAAATTGCAGTACGTCCGTTACCTCCATTTCCGCCACTTCCTAATGTTGCAGAACCACCGGTTCCTCCTGTGGCGGATACTAAATTTGACCCAAGGGTGAGAGTACCTGCATTGAGAAGTACAGAGCCTCCAGCACCACCACCACCACCACCCTGATTGCTTCCTCCTGCGGTGCCGTTATTGCCGTTTGCACTAATTGTACCGGATACAGTTATACTGTTTGCCGATATTGCAATTATTCCACCACCATTAGCACCTGCTTTCGGAGGATAAGTGCTGGTATAGAAACCACCTCCTGCTCCGCCTCCAGATCCAAAAAATAGTGTTGTTAAATTGGTATTGCCATATGTTCCTCCACCTCCACCACCAGCACCGCTGACGGATCCTGAGGCTAATCCTCCGTCACCGGAGGCATTTGTACTGCCGTTTCCACCAGAGGTGACTCCGCTACCTCCGTAACCAAAAGAACCGTAACCACCACCACCACCACCACCACCATACCAGGTGTTAGTGGATCCACTCATATCTCCACCTCCACCACCAGCCCCTCCCGCGGTTGCAGATCCTGTTCCTGGGGCAGCATTGTGAGCACCTCCACCGCCACCACCACAAACACCATTGGTTCCTGGGCGATCTGCACCTGTAAGGTAAGATGCTCCAGTTCCACCGCCACTTTGAGAACAAAAAGCCTCACCTCCGTATGGATAACTTACAGCAATAGGACCTCCCACAAACCCGATTCCGTTTGCATTTATTGTGCCCGATACTGAAACTGTACCATTTGCTCTAAAGAATAAAACTCCACCCTTAACTCCATCCCAGGCACTGGGGGTAAAATTTTGACTTGCATTTACAGTTACATTTGTATAATTGGGAACTCTTTGAAGCATAACTCTTTGTGTTCCGTCAAGGATTCCAAGGTTTGAATCATCGGAAGAGTTGTCCCCGTAATTTTTAGTTTTAGAAGTTGTAAAGGTAATTGTGTTTGTAGATATTGATGCAATCCTTAACGTCTCGTAATTACCAGTGTTAATGGATGCAGTGCTGGTTCCTTGAAGATTTATGAGTAATATTTCGTCACCAGCAACCAGACAGCCTGTAGAAGGGGTAGTGGAAAGAACAGCTGTATTGGTAGTTAGGGTCGTAACTGAATAATTAACAGCATCGCCACCATCGGCACAGGAACGTCCATTTATTAGGCTAGTGGTGTTGATGTTGGTGCTTGATGAAACCGTAATGGCTCCGTCTGCTCCGGTACCCGTATCAACCGATGGGGAGAGTTCGACATCGGTGAGTCTTGATTGAGTTCTGGTTTTGGAGTTGCCAATGGCATCGAACTGGTTTTGTAGGCTCTGAATAATGTTGTGGGTGAAATTGCTGATATTATCCCAAGCACTTGTGAGGGTGTTGTAGACCCAGCCGGTGACGGAGATGTCATTATTGGTACCTCCGCCGTAGGCGCTGTTGTAGGCCAAAGTGAGGGATGCAGCATTGGCTACACTGGCTGATGAGGAAGAGTATTTGGTCATGTCGAGAGCGAGACGGTGGAAAGCACTGGTGCCATCGGTGTTCAGATAGAGATCGTTGTAGGTGTTGTCGTAGTAAAGAGTACCTCGAGTGGTGGCAGTTGGAGCGGCTGTTTGAGGAGTAAAAACGGCGGCAATACCAATGTTTAGGGTGGCTGAAACACTGGCATCACCGACAACTTCAAGCTTGTTACTGCCACTGAGGTTGGTGATACTGCCGACCTTGAGACCGCCTGAAGTGTGCCAGTCGCCATTGGCTAGGATATTATTGGCTATAGAGATTGATTCTGTACCCGTGCCTCCTTGATAGATACCTTCGGTGAGATAGAGATCTTTCCAGGCATGGCCTGAGGATCCAAGATGGTCTACGTTGGTTGTTTGGGGGAGGATACCGCCATTTGTTTCTAAAGCGAAAGTGTAGCCGCCGACGGGTTGGTCTATGGCTGTGTTGAAGCCGATGGCGATGGGATTCATGAAGAAAGTGTTGTAGACGGAATCACCTGAGAGACGAATTTTTGCTGAGGAAGTGGCACCGTCGTTGGTGGAAGCAAAAAGATTGATAGAGTCAGACCAGTTATTTTTTGTGTAGATAATGCCTTCAGAAGTTCTGTTGAAGTAACCTCCAAAGCTTTGCCATGCTGAACCATCATAATAGAGAGGGGCATTCGCGGTAGTACTATATATAAGGGAACCTGATCCGAGGGCTACCGGTTGACTGGTATCAGCGAAATTTCCGAGAATAAGTTGGCCGCTTATGGTGGCGTTGAGGAGATTTTTGAGACTATCTCCGGAGAAGTCGATGAAACCTGAAGCGGCGTTGAATGTAAGATCACCGGTACTATTGCTAATAAGAGAGTTGGTACCAGCAATTTCTAATTTTGCTGAAGGAGTAGCCGTACCAATACCAACATTACCTGTACCAGAAAAAGTGAAGTTAAAGCCGTCGAGAGCAACATCAGTATTAGAGGTAAGTGTTCCCCCAAGTGAAACTGTGTTGCCGAGACGGGTTAAGCCATTGGTAAAAGTAAGAGCTGCTTCAAAAGAATTTTGATCGTAGGAAGTTGAGACGATTGATGACCCATCATAAGCGAGAAATTTTCCGGAAGTAAAAGTGGTATTGTTTGTGCCTCCATTTAGAATTGGAAGAGTGCCGGTGACATCTGAGTTTGCCAGATTAACCGCTGATGAAGAAAGGTTGCCGAAAGAGTCAGAGTGAACAATGCCAGTACTAAGAGACGAAAAACGAACTGAACCTGAAACAGAAGCACTGCCAAGAACATCGAGGGTTGCAAGTGGTGTAGTAAGACCAATTCCAATTTGTCCGGCAGAATCAATGGTCATGGCCACACTAGAACCAAGGTCGTTTATGGAGGCGTCACCTATTGAGTTGGTATCCGTAAACTTTGCGAGGCGATTGGTGGTGCCATTGATGTTGGATAGAGGTGCAAAATATGAAGCATGTTGGCCATCGAGAAGATCGGCATTGAGGTTTTCGTTTAAGGTTGTTGAAGTGATTACAAAAGGAGACGAACCTGTAGCGAGGGTCGATGTAAGCTGACCACTCATATTTATGGTAGTGATGCCGGAAACGGCTCCTGAAGTAGAGATGTCCCATGATGAAGAATCAATAGCAACTGTGTTTGAGCCGCCGCCTATAGAGACTGCTCCGGTTGAGGTGCCGGTGTTGATATTGGTTGTGTAATTTGAAGAAGCATTTAAATCTATATTTCCACCAGATGAGGTGATGATGCCTGTGTTGGTAATACCGGCTACTGCGGCTATAGCTCCGGAAGAGTTTACTTGGAAAAGATCTCCATCACCAACAGTAAATAACGATGCGGGGGTTGTGTCACCGATACCAAAATTGCCGGTGTTAATCCAAGAATTTTCACCGGCAGTGCCAGCAAGATGTACCAAAGCAGAAGAAGTGGCTGTGGCTCCGAGATTAAGAGAGTCGGTGATGTAAAGGGGAGCTATCGAGCCAGAGGTTCTTTGCCAGTTACTTCCTCCTCCGGTGCCTGTCGGTGCATCGATCCATTGGACTCCAGTGCCTGTTGTAGAAAGAACTTGTCCCGAGGTACCGGCACTACCATTGTCATACAAAGCGCCAGTAAGATTGATGTCACCGACAACATCAAGATCATAGGCGGGATTGGCAAGTCCAATACCAACTTGGGTGTTGGCTTCGTTTGCTGCATTAAAAGCGATATCTCCAGTGTTGGTGTAAATGGCATAGTTGTTGGTAGCCGCGCCGGAAATACTTCCAAGATAGATACCATATTTTGAAGTACCGACAGCACTGGTCATGGCGGCAGTCTTGATACCATACATAGTTGTAGGGGAGTTATAGGCACCCAAATCGGCAATACTCAAACCAGTTAAATTAGCAAAGGTTCCGGTACTTGAGCCATAGGTGCTGAGATTGGCAATGACGCCATTGGTGGTACCACCGGTGCCGATGATACCGATACCATAGTCGAGACCTCTTAAATTGGTGACTGTACCACTACCGGATTGATATGCTCTACCACCAACGCCAGCAACATTATTTGTGTAGTTTTGGGTTCCAGCAGCATAAATGTAGGTGAGGTTGCCAAAGCTTTGATCGCCATCACTTGTGGCTGAGTTTACGGTATAGGTTGTTTTCAAACCGGCATTTGTGGCACCAGCGTTGACAGCTCTGGTTGGGACACTGACGATTCTACCAACACCATCAATAGAAACAAGAGTACCTCCGCTACTATTTTGCCATTCTTGGAGATTAGCTGATTGGCCAGTGGTACCTTTGACTGTGAGGGGAATGTTTGTGGCTAGGGAGGCGGACATAGTGGAAGCTCCAAGTGTTTTAAGACCTCCGGCGATGTCTAACTTAACAGTGGGGTTGACAGTGCCGATACCAAAATTGCCAGAGTTATTGATCCAAGAATTCTCTCCAATCGTACCGGCTAGGTGTACCAAGGCAGAAGAAGTGGCAGTTGAACCTAGATTAAGGGAGTCGGTGATGTTTTTTGGTGCTAGGGAACCAGAAGTTCGTTGCCAGTTACCAACAGTCGAAGTATCTACCCATGAGACTCCTGTTCCAGTCGAGGTTAAAACTTGAGTGGCTGTACCCGCACTCCCTGAGGTACGTAAAGCACCAGTGAGGTTAATGTCTCCAGTGACATCTAGGGCATATGAGGGAGTAGTGTCTCCAATACCAAAGTAACCAGTGTTAATCCAGGAGTTTTCTGCAGCAGTGCCTGCAAGGTGCACTAGAGCTGAGGCTGTAGCTGTGGCTCCGAGGTTAAGAGAGTCGGTAATGTTAAGAGGAGCGAGTGAACCATCTGTACGTTGCCAGAGGTTACCGGAAGCGGCTGAAATATCAACACAGGTGAGAGTGTCGCCAACTGCTTGGATAGCTTGTCCGGCAGGACAAGCTGAAGGATAGTTTTGGAGTTTTGTCCAGTCGAGTTCACTGATCTCGGTATTGTTGATCTCGCCACTCGGGAGAGAAACTGTGCCAGAGGAAACAGTGAGGCCGGTGAGGCCGCTTAATGCGCCCGTGGCAAGTAAATCTCCATTACTGGCAATGGTGAATCTGGTGATTCCGGCTGAAGATGCGGAAAAAATGGAGTCCGTGCCACCATTAGTATTAATAAGGGTACGTCCATTGACACCAACAATAAAACGGTCAGTTTCGGTTGATCCTGAGGTGAGAGCGAGAAGATTACCCGTGGCCGTGTCGTTGCCGACATAGCCGGAAATTAGAGAACCGGAAGTGAGATTGGCATTTTCGATTCGGAAAGTGTCTGTTGTTGTGGTTGCGCCGAGAATCTGCACTTGTCCTCCTCCAATTGCATCTGGCTGAAGAATAATATCGCCACCGGAGTTGGCGGTAGTAGAAATGGTAATTGCTTGACCATTTAGGGTAAAAGTTCCGGAAGTAGAGTTTATGGTAGGGGAAGCAGCGGCAATATTGATGTCTCCATTTTCATCGACTACAGGAATAGTGTTAAGAGTAGCGGCGGCGGATGCCGGATACCCCTGGAGGGTTTCGGAGTTTAGGGCGTAACCAACAGTGGCGATTTGCTGGCGGGGGGTAAGGGTTTCGGATCCAACAGTGACCTCTAAGAAAACGTCACGATTTTCCGTGAAAACTGTACTAGCGATTTCTTGACCGCAAGTGCCGTTTCCGATGAGAGTATTAAAGATACCATTGGAGTCTGGAGTGATCGAACAAGTGTTGGAGGTGTAGAGCTGAGTACCACTGGTAGCTGCGTTCCAGAGTTTGAAGATAACGTTTACGGCAGTAACGATTGGAGTACCTGAAGAGTCTGTGAGTCGGCCTTGAAATGAAAGCTGTCTTCTGGGTACAGTGGGCACGGCAGCGGAGGACGAGGGGGCTTGCTTGATGATTTGGTTGTAGCCAAAGATAACCATGGCTGAGGTGGCTAGAGCAAGTATGGCCAGATGAATATAGGGAGTAAAAGGAAGGGAGTTATAGCGATGGTAAAGAAGAACAAGAGGGTGTCTGGAAGCCTTTTTTGGGGTATTTCTTTTATCTCTGAGCCTTTCCATCCAAGAAAGAGGAGCTAGATGGGGAACTTCAATCTTGATTTCAAAAGGGTTAGCGGGGAGATATTTTTGAGAAAAACAATACTTGGCGAACTTTTTGATTGAAGATTGACGACGATTTATGACAGATGTACTAGTGTGACTAAGTTTGAGATAGGTAATGTAGGTATTTAGATGAGATTCACTTAAAATATTCTCTAATCTTTGATCTAAGAAGGGGGTTTCGTTAGCACTCCACGCAAAGAAGTGATTGAGGTCAGAAATGTAGTTTTTGATTGTTGAATAGGTCTTTTTTTCTCTAGCCAAAGAAAGCTTAAAATGCTCAAGAATCTTACTGAGTATAGGTAGGGCATTAGAGACAGGAGCAGAGTCGGTGTTTTCAAAAGAAAAATGTGGTTTTGGGGAATGGTTTAGATTAGAAACAGAACTTTGAAGGCCAAACTTTGAGGAAAGAAAGGTAGAAAAGCGTCTAATTGAGGCTAAACGACGATTGATTGTGTTTTGAGGAGTAAATGCTTTTTTTTGTTCCTCTGAGTATAGGCTGACATACTTTGAAATATTTTGAAATATTTCTTGAACAGATGGTGGATTATTGTCGAGGGAAACTGAAGAACAAAAAGCAAAAAAATGGCGAAGATCAGAAAGATAATTCTTTATGGAGACGGAAGAAAGTCCAGCCTCGAATAAGAATCCGGAGAAGAGAGTTTGGAGTTCTTTTTGGTTGGGCAGTTCCATGAATAATTAGCTTTGTTTATTTTGCGGAGATTACAAGAAGAAAAATAACAGGCAGAAGAAAGATCATTCCCGCAGTAATAAGATCGGAAGCGGTTATTTTTGATGCTTTTTCACTAGTCCAGTTTTGCTGAGAATAGTCGTTAATTAACATTTTTTAGTTCTTTGTTGATAACTATTGATTAGGATCAAATTAGACGATATTAGACGTCTATATACTAATATAAAAGGGGATTTTGATTAAGTCAAGTGATACAACCTACGAGATTAGGAAAAGTTTTATTGAAGAGTGGATATGCGGAAATATAGCTAGATGAGAGAAAAGCAAGGATTTTCGATCATTGTAGATCAAATAATTAACGCAACTTATTGCGGTAATATGTTTTCATATGCGGAAAAAGAGGGTAAAATAACAATATATTATGCGGTAATATATAATGAGGCTATCTTTTCATACTCAGTACAGTATGATAGTGTATGTGACGAGATGATATTATACGATATAGAGATGCGGTGAATACTGATGCAGTTAGTTTTAGAGCCTGAATGGACTTAGTTTACCCGAAGGCTGTAATTAAGAAGGTGACTAAACAGTATTGAAGGAGTTTAGTTGTTATCGTGAGATTCGAGGATATAGATATTCTGAAAATACAAGCAGTAGTGAGATAAACAGGTAGGCAAGGAAGAAGTAACTAGGTTGATTAATGAGGCAGTACGCAGATGTTATACAGGCAACAATTAACGGAATTGATCTGGTAGTCAGGGACAGCATTCGAAGCCTTTCTAGAGTATTCGGTGAGCTTATTTTTGCGGTGTAGAAGCACGATTTCAAAATGATTTCGCTTTGAATAATAACATTTTTCCACTGTCTTCCTGTACAAGTAATATTTACAAAATATCTATTTAGAAGGCTTTCTTTTAGATTGAAGTAGCCTTTTATATCCGATATTACTGTACACCAAGGATCGTTTAATCGATCAGGATCATAAAGATTGATAACTGATAGTGGAAGCGTTTGGAACCTTTTGTTTTTGAGAAAGGGAAAGAATAGAACGGTAAAAAAGCGAATGATATTTGAGATACCAATTTTTGCTCCAAATAAGGAAAGCACTAGATGGAGAGGCAAGCCGATTGCCAAAAGAAGACATAGGATGTTTTGGGTACTGGGAATAGTTTTTGGAGACGTGCTTTGGAATTCAAAAACGGGAGGAGTGGGAGATACCGGAGGGATCGGAACAAACGGAGTAGGCACGGTAATGATTTCCGGTGGTTCTGGTGATATTCCAGTCGGTGGAGTTATGGGGGTGATGATGGCCCCTGATGTAGGAGTGGTGATCCCATAGGCAAGATAAAACTCAGGAAAGACGGTGGAGTTTCCGCCAGCGTCAGTGGCAGAAATATAAACGGTATAGACAATACCTTTAATCAGATTGTAAAAGCGATGTTGCCAGGTGCCTGTTGGGTAGTTTCCCTGCCACGTTTGATTTTGACAATTAGGTATATTTTGTGGACACATCAAGATAATTTGCATATTTGCGAATGGCTCGACAGTTCCAGAAAGAAGAGGATTGGCATTTGAAACAGAGATGTTTCGTTGATTGTTCCCTGGGATCGATGAAGGTATCGAAGTATCCCAGTTGAGGGTTTGATTGTCAACTTTTGATAGCTTAATGAAGGGTGCGGTTGCGTCTACATAAAAAGTAATCGTATCTGAAGAAGCATAGCTGCCATAAGTATTGTAGGCAACAACTTGCCAGGTGTGATAACCATCCGATAAGTTTGATGAAAGATAGAAAGAAAAAGTATTGTTTTGTCGATAAACAGAGTATGAATAGTAGGTTTGAGAGGTAATACTGTCACTTATGGAATAAGCAATTATATTTCCGTCCAAGTAAACATCGTAGTGGTGAAGAGGGGTAACAGGTATGGGGTTGGGGCGTTGCCAAACCATAGGCTCTCTTGGGTTTGAAGTAACGGAGTTATTGAGAGGTGCGGTGATGACGGGAGGATTAAACGTCTGAGAAATGACTTCTGCACTAACTGCGGCAGACCCAGTGGAGTATTCCGTATCGGCTATAACAAGGCTAGGCTGAACTCCAAAGAGAACGATACAAACAAACGATGATATGACAAGACTCTTTATGACATTCACTTTTTTTCGTTATTTTGCAACTCTTGTTTAAGCGCTAGAACTTCTTTTTCGAGATCCTCTTGATGCTTTTTGCTGCGTTTGTTGAGGAAAATGATAATCATGAGAACGGAGATCAGGGCAATGAGAGAATAGACAACAAGCCTTACGGGGAAGAACCAGAAAAAGATTGTTGCCGTTATAGGGGTTTCGGCTGAGCCGAAAACTAAGTTCAGATTAGCTTTATATCGTCCCCAGCCCCACTCTTGATTCCATTTGGCAGAAAAGTCTCTTGATGTTTCAGGAAAGATATAACCGGCATCAATGGGGATATCGGCGACTTTGGCATTGAATGGATCATAGATGGTGATTGTTCCTTTGGGATTGATATGAACATCAGAAAGACTCTCGATAGTGCCTTTGAATTCAACCGGACCTTTTTCGGTGAACTTGGATGGTGCAAACCTGGTGAGGGTCGCCTTTTCGGTAACTGGTCCGTTGACGGTAACATAAATCAGAGTGCCAACGCGCTGAGTAATTACGTTTCCGGTTTGTCTTAGGTCTCCTGGCTTATTTTCGGTATTTGGAGTATAGGTGACCATGGCGTAATGACCACCTGAGAGTGCTGTCATGGGGATTTTGATGGAGACATTGATGATTTGTGTGCCCCCAGAATCGACAGGAATTTCCTTGGGAGCAGAAATCCAGTTTGCAAGTGACCATCGGTTGTTAATTTTGGTGGTGATAGGAATGGGAGTGCCTATGTTGTCGATAACGATGAAATCTTCGACGGAAACAGTAAAAGATTGAGTTTCAGAAGAACCGTTTCGGACTTTTAGAGTGGCGGTGAGGGTTTGTCCGGGATCACCCTTTAGTTCTACTTTGGGAGGGATAGCCGTTATGGACATTTGAGAGTGAACCGGGGAGGCCAGAAAAATAAAAGATAGACTGGTGATTAAGCTGGAGAGGAGAATGTTTGTCTTTTTCATTTTTGCATTTAGTTTGATGTGTTAAAAAGTGGCTGTAGCGGTGTAGGTTATTTGGTTTTCATAACTTCCGGCTGCTTGGGTGGCATCGATACTGATTTTGTAACAAACATCTGCTGCTTGAGAGTTTGCCACACCAGAAGATGACATTATTTGTGAAGGAGATTCAGAAGCGGCCAGACTGGCAAAGGGTTTGTAATTGGGAGCAGTTGGAGAAATAGTTGGTGATCCACTCGATAAAGCAACGGTATAACCAAAACCGGGATGATCCGTGGCTGTAGCCCAAGCTGCTTCTGAAGACTCAGTACAGGTTCCAGTGTCACAAGTAGTATCGGGAATATATGATGGTGAGGCGGCTAGATTACTGAGTCTTTCATTTTCTATTGCAGTGACGGCGTAACCACTGACAGAGTTGGTAGATACAGTTAGTGTCTGAGCAGCGGTTTTAAACGTGTTAATGGTGAGTATGCCAAAAGGAACAGAGTTGGATGTGGTGGAGATATCGGTGGTCAGACCGCAGTGTGAAGTTGAGGCGTTGGCACCGGAAATAATAAAAGTTAAGCTGGGATCTATGGTGGCAGTGACACGGACGGACTCAATAACAGCAATTTTGCCGGTGACTTCGTCAACAGCTTCAGCAGTATTGGGATTAGATCCGTTAGTGAAGTTTTGAATTTTAAAAGTGTAGATGTCAGCGGTTCCAGCAGTGTGACTGCTTTTTGGGGCGGGCGCAATTAGGTTAGCAGTTCCGCTGGTATTGCCGATGGCGAGAGAGATGTTTGTGCCGATATTACCAGAACCGGTGTAATGAATCTCGAAACAGTGATAGTTTGTAGGAGAGGTGCAACCGGTGTCTCCGGAAGCAGTGGCAACTCCTGTAGAGAAGGTATAACCAGTAGTGTCAACTCCGGTAATGACAGGAGAAGTATTGAAATCAAAACCGGTACTGTCCGGAGCATTATCATTTGATCCGGATGCGGCCGCCGTAATAAGGACTCGAAAATAACCACCGTTAACAGCCGAGGCAGTATTAAAAGTGATTACGTGTTGAGGTTTTGCTTTGAGATAGATAACGTCAGTGTCGTCAGCATCTCCGGCGGCTAGGGTAGAGGTGATAGTAAACTCATCACTATCGATGATAGTGCTAATGGTATAGGTATTCGTGCCCCCAATAATCAAAGAATCACCAGGATTTAGCCCGACAGTGGAGATAGAAGTGGCGTTGCCATCGGCAACAGTGTAGATCCAAACATGAGAACTGCCAGAAGCTGTTGGTGATTTGACGCGACCGTAAAAGGAGAGCCGAGAAGATTGAAGAGTATCCTTTGAGGAGGTGAGATTAGCGGCATGTGTCACAAGAGGCGATATTAAGGAGGCTGTTTCTAGAAACAAGGCACAAAAGACAATAGGCAGGGACTTCACTATTTTCATATATATACAATAAGTATAGAGTTTCATCTGGGTTGTTGGATATCAGTAGAGTGTTTTATGGAAATAGAAGCGATGCGGGAGATAATGACGACAATAAAAATGGCGATGATTAATCCCAGACTGAGTTTGAGTGGAAAGAAAAAGACAGTAATGGAGTTGGTGGTGCTGGAGTTGTCGGTTTTTATTTCAATGGAAATTTGGTGAGTGCCGATTTGCCCAAGTGATGGGGAAAAAGTAAAAGGTTGACCATTTGAGTTCAAAAGCTGTCTTTCGGACTGACTAATAACGTTTATTGGAAGTAGCCCTTCGAGATAAATCGGTGTGCCGTTTGAAGAGGAAACACGAAAAACCCCCTTTGTTTCAGCAGAGAATTTGCCGATGTTGAGAACTTTTGCGGTAAAAGTTAACGGAGTGAGACTGTCGGCAAAGTAGAGATTGCCGATTTTTATGAGTGATCCAGCTTGGGGACTGAAAGATTCTATCTTAAGGATAGTATCAGGATAAGCGGTGGAACTGACGGTGATGAGCATATTGGAACCGATGGTAGCAGTGACAATTGTGCCTTGGAGATCCTTGTTTAGAGAGTTGGTGTAGGTCGAGACCATCAGAGTGGCGTAGATATCTTCGAGAGGAGCGGTGTTGGGGACGGAAAAACTTAAGACAATTTGTTCAGTTGAACCTGCAGGAAGATTAAATGGTTCATTAAGTTTGATTTTGGAGTTTGCCAAACTAAAGTAATTTAGCCACGGAGCGGTTGATTTTGGGTTGAGTACGGGATTGCCGAGATTGTCAGCTTTGGTAAAGGGAATAATTCTGGCAACAAGCGTCTTGTCTGACTGACTTTGATTGTTGATGGTGAAAACTTGGGAGATGGATTTTCCGGGTTTAATATGAACACGAAGCAAGGGCGGAGTAATAGAGAGGCTGTAGTCAGAAGCGATTACTTTGGGCGTGAAGATTAAGAAGGTGAGAGCAAGATAGATAATAGTGGGTAAGACAATTTTGTTCATTAGAAGGAAGGAATAGCAATAAATTGTATTGAGTTTTGGTAAGTGCCGGCGGCTTGTGATCCGGAGACATTGACTTTGTAAGTGACTGTGGCCGCCGATGAGGTGGCTACATTACCTCTGGACATGATGGTTACCGGATTGTCGACATTTTGTACCGGGAAGGGACGAAAATAGGTGGGGTTAAGGAAGTCGCTGGTGTCAACATCTGTTCCTTGGATGTTAAAACCGAATCCAAAACGGGTGTCATCGGTCCAGAGATTGGCGTCGGTAGGTAGACATGGTGTGGCTAGGTCACATGAGGTGTCGGGAATAGTGGTGGTGCCATCGCTCATTCTTAGAGGGTGATCTTCAACCGTTTTGACTGTATAACCAAAAGCACTGCCTGTTGTTACAGTGAGGGTGTTTGTCAGTAAACTTGGTGTTCCGGGGATCAGACTACCGAAGTCGATGTCCAGATCACTAATTTTGAAAGAAAAAGGGATCAGGGAGTTGATATATTGAAAGCCTGCCAAAATGACGTACCCGTTGGAGTTGAACTGTCCTTGGAAAGTTTGACCAACGGTGTCGGTTAGTTTGAAAGAGGGGGATGTTTTTTCTCCGCCGGTAATATTGATAGTGCTCATCTGGACTTCAAAGGTAGGTGATTTAAGATTATCGGCGAAACAAAAAGAGGGGAGGAAAAAGGTAAAAAATACGGCAAAGAATAACGATAATATAAGATATTTGGATGACGATTTGAGGTCTAATTGAAGTTTTTGGGTCATTTTTAATTCTATTCTGTGCATGTGATGATGGTGTTTGTTCTAGTTTTATAGAAGGACATGATTTTGAGTGATATAGTTGTCTTTTGTGCCTGAGAGGAAGTAAATAACCCGAATGAATTTAATAAATTGATGATTATAATTCCATTTTATCGGATGATTCTTCAATTGACTTTTCGAGAATACCGGCAGAAACATAAAGACTAATTAAGTTGTTTTGAACATTCTTTAGTTTATCGATAAGCGCCTTGGGAAGATTGTGTTTTTGGCCTTTGCTGTTGAAATAAATGATAATGTCGGTTATGGAGTTGAGAACACCGGCCAGTGATGGTTTAGCGGTGGTAGATATCCAAAGAAGGCTATCAACCTGTTCATCTTTGATGGCTTCTTTAAGGATCTGAACCTTGCCTTCGGATTGAAGATTTTTAAGATATGTTTTACCAAAAATGACTGCTAAGGGAGTAATTAGAACCAAGGAGGCTAGGTTCACAATTACGGGAGTGTTGAGGAGTTGCAGATTTTGCCAGAGAAAGATGGAAACCAGAGTCAATGAAGCAATTACTGCCTGGTAAGGAGAAATCAAAAGAGCCGTGGCAAAAGCTAGGAAGTCTAAGATAAAGAAAAGGGGTGAGTTGATCCCGCCAGTCGAAAATACAAGCAGCAGGGTAATAGAAACGAGAATAAGGGCGGTGAAATAGAAACCATGACTAGTTCTTCGAAAAATATATTTAGAGGCAAAATAGAGCAGTATAAGAGCTCCGGTAAGCTGAAGATTGTATGAGTTTAGGCTTGGAGTAGAGGTCCAGAAAGAAATTAAAATAATTGATACAGCCAAAACAATAGAGCGAACAAGTTTGGAACGCATACATTAATAATACCAGTATTGAATAAAGGAATCTATTTGGATATTAATGCGGAAATTAGTAAAAAACTTTGCGTTAATTACTGATATATTTAGTTCTATATTTGGCAGTCTACTTTATATTCTGCTTAATTATATGAACTTGATTATCTTGTGAAATTGTAAAATATTGCAGGTTGTTTAAAGGAAATATTATAGAGAATATTTGCGGAAAATATTCATTAATGGAACGTAGTTGTTGGGTTGATGATATATTTTATTTGTGGAGATAAAAACAATATGGGGATACTTGAAAAATTCAACCGGTCTGGATCGGTTTTTGCTCGGAGTAATCATTGTTGGACTAGTAGTTTGTTCAATTAGCGTTTTTAGAGGCATTCTAATAAGCCGTCAGGTTCAAGTTGAGTATTTGAGTAACGGAGATGTGTCTTCCGGGAGTATAACGAAGGTATACGTGGATATTGAAGGGGCGGTAGTTTATCCGGGAGTCTATGAATTGAACCTCGGATCAAGAATTAAAGATGTTTTGGTGTTAGCGGGTGGTTTATCTGAAAGTGCTGATAGAGATTTTTGTGAAAAGAATATTAATATGGCAGAACAAATTAAAGATGGACAGAAGATTTATATCCCTTCTGGGGGAAATAGTGATGCCGATAGGGGGTATTTTGAGGCTAGTATTCAAAGTAAAAAGATTAGTATAAACACTGCAAGTATCAGTGAGTTGGATACCCTTTGGGGTATAGGTGAGTCTCGCGCCGAAAGTATTGTGAAAAATAGACCGTATCAATCGGTTGATGATTTGGTTACAAAAGGAGTATTGCCAAGTAGTATTCTGGAAAGAAATAGAGAGCTGTTGTCAGTTTTTTAAATATGAGAAGGAGAGTATTTTTTCTCCTGGTGATACTAATCTTTAGATTTATTCTAGGGTGGTTGGAGAGTACCAAGTATAGCCAAAATGCAGTTATAAAAGTTACGGGAAATATATACAAGATAGATCATAATGATACAAAATGTGTCATTAGAATAGGTGACATTTTTGTTGATCCCCGCAAAGACTGTTTCTTTTCACAAGGGGATAAGGTAGAGATAATTGGCAGAGTGAGGAGGGGTGTGATAGACAATATTTTGGGAAGAATATGGCTTGACAGCGCGGAAATAGTGGTTTTTGATAAAGAGGAAGATAAGCCAGATGAACCAGGGGTAATTGAAGCAGTACTGATTAAGTTTCGTGAAAAGATGCTGTCTCGCTACCGTATGCATTTACCTGAGCCTGAGTCGAGCCTGGTTGCGGGAATAATTTTGGGATACAAAAAAGATATAGGGCGAGAATTTTACGACAAAATGATAAAGAGCGGTACGATACACATCGCTGTTGCTTCAGGATACAACATTATGTTGGTAGGGGGAACGACATTATCTATTTGTCTGTGGTTTTTGAAGAGAAAAAAGGCAACGATAGTCTCGATTTTTTTAATGGCTGTTTATGCTTTGGAAGCTGGAGGTGAGCCTCCTGTGGTAAGGGCGGTGATTATGGGGATAGTGGTCTTTTTGGCTGCCTGTATCGGCAGAAAAGTAATCTCTTGGTGGATTCTTTTGGTTACTGGCTGGTTGATGGTGATTATTGAACCCTTGTTATTGCTTGACGTAAGTTTTCAGCTATCTATGGCGGCAAGCGTGGGTTTGATGATAGTTGAGCCATGTTTGAGAAAGAAGATAGAGAATTGGGATCGGAGATTGTCTGAGTTGGTGTCTGGTTCGGGGATCTTGAGTTCAGTATCGACTATGGCAATGACAGTGCCAATTATTTGGTACCAGTTTGGGAGAATGAGTCTGATTGGTATATTAAGTAATACTTTGATATTACCGTTTGTGCCATTGTTGATGATCTTGGGGGCGGGTATGCAGATTCTTCCGAGATTGTTTTTTTGGCCAACCTACATAATGGCGCACTGGATTGTGGGGGTGATTGAGTTTTTTGGAATGTAAGATGAAGTGTGAGCTGGAAAAAATGGGGAGTTATATTGATTTTGCTAAGCTTGCTGTGGCTCTGGCAACAGTGGCCTGACGGGAAGCTACACGTAGCTTTTTGCGACGTGGGCCAGGGAGATGGAGCACTGGTCGCTTTGGGAGCATTTCAAGCCTTGATAGACACCGGCCCCAGCGAGGAGAAACTGTGGCAGTGTTTAACAAAAGAGATGCCCTTTTGGGATAGAAAGATTGACCTAGTTTTTATTAGCCACCAACAATCAGACCACAGTGGGGCGCTTGCCGATCTTTTAAAAAGATATCAAGTATCTAAGTTGATCCAAAATGCAGAACAAAATGATGTCTATCGATATGGTGATTTGTATTTCGATATATTAAGTGAGGTGCAGAAAGATAAGATTGGGGAAACGAGTACCTCAAAAGAAGAGAATGAGTTGGCCATGGTGATAAGACTAGAATATCGAGAGTTTTCGGCGTTGTTTACGGCAGACATTGGGGAAAAGACAGAATCAGCACTGTTGGCAGATGGAGTGCTAAAAAAGGTGACACTATTAAAAGTTCCGCATCACGGGTCAAAATACAGTTCGACGTTATCATTTTTAGAAGCTTTGAGCCCAAGGGTGGCGGTTATTTCGGTTGGAGCCAAAAACAGTTATGGTCATCCTCATGGAGATACTTTGATGCGTTTAGATTCTATTGGAGCAGAAGTATTGCGGACGGACCAAGTGGGGACTGTGGAGATAGTTACGGATGGATATAGGTTTGATATTTACAATGAGAGGTAATTAGATTTGCCGTGGAATATATCGACGGAAAGTAGGGTATTGCACTTTGTGAAAAAAATGTTTAGTATGGATATGGACTCCTAAAAAGTGTCTGTAGATTGCAAAACGGTTTTTTGATTAATAGACGATTGTAGACGTACGATTGGTCGTTAGTCATTCCTGATCAGGAAACGTTTGCAGTTACTGTTTGCACATTGTAGTCCTCGTAAGCGCGTAAGGCTTCTTCGTGTTAGTTGGTTAGTTGTTAGTTTTAGTGTTAGTGTTCGTAAAAGAGACAAGGGGCGAGGTGAGGAACCAAGCCCCTTTTCTTTATTTAAAAATAATTTACGTTTCTTCCGTACTAATCCATTGGAAAAACCGAACGCTCTTTCGCCTGCGCGAAAGCCGTTCTTTCTATCAGCAAAATTTTCTTGAGTACAAGAAACCAGGCAATTTTACTTTGCGCGATATTTTTCCAATTGGACTAGTACTCCAAAACAATTATTTTTATATATTTCACCAAGCTGTCGCAAAGGGGTTTTGTAGGCAGTACAATTGACACATGAGATTTTCACCAAAAACATACAAGTTGGGTAAGTTGCGGATAATTTTGGTTCCGGAAGAAAGGGAATCGGTGACTGTGCGAGTAATGGTGGGCACAGGATCACGGGAGGAAATGGATAAAGAAGCAGGATCGGCCCATTTTTTGGAGCATTTCGTTTTCAAAGGGACGCGAAAATTCCCAAAAATGTTTGATATCACCGAAGCAGTCGAAAAGGTTGGCGGAGCATATAACGCCTATACGGGTCAAAACGAGATGGGGTTTTGGGTAAAAATGGACAAAGGGAATATCGCTTTGGCCACCGAGATTGTTGGGCAGTTGGTGACAGAACCGGTGTTACCCAAAGAGCATTTTAATAAAGAGCGAGGCACCATTTTGGAAGAGTTACATATGTACGAGGACATGCCAAACAGTAAGGCGGCTGAAGAGTGTGAAAAATTAGTATATGGCAAAACAAACATGGGTAGGCCGATTATCGGTACCATTAATAGTTTGGAATCGATGACTGTGGAAGAACTGCGAAAGTATTTTGATAAATGGTTTGTGGCAGAGAATATTGTGGTTGGCGTAGTGGGAGATTATGGATCCGATGAAAAGATGTTATCGCTTATCAAGAAAGAATTCGCTGTATTGATTGATGACCAGAGAACACTTCCGGAGAAAGATAAATTTAACTGGGATAAACAAGAAAATGCCCGAGTGAAATTGATTAACCGTAAGGTGGAGCAAGCAGCCGTTCGTATGGCATTTAGGGGCATTAAGATGACCGACGAAAGACGTTTTGCTCTGGAACTACTTAACATAATTTACGGTGATGGGACGATGTCTAGATTGATGAGGGAAGTGCGTGAAGAAAGGGGCTGGGCTTATGCAATTCGATCTGGAGTAGATCAGTTTACCGATGCTGGCAGTGTGATGATGGGGGCCGGTTTGCCAAAAAATAAATTGAATGAAGCGGTAGAGTTGATCGTAGAAATCAGCTTGGGATTGTCAGGCGGGAACAAATGGGCGATAAAAAAAGAAGAGGTAGAAGTGGCCAAAGATTGTTTCCGTGGCCGTTTGGCTTTGGACTTTGATAGACCGGAGGAAGTCTTGGGATCTGCACTGGAAGACTCCTTATTTAGAGAAAAGATATATTCGCCTGAAGAAATAATTGAAAAAGTAGAAAAGGTGAGTCTAGAAGAAGTCAAAAGTTTGGCGGCGGAGATTTTCCAAAAGGAAAACATGTCAATAGCCGTAGTTGGGAATTACAAAAAATTAGATTTCAAGATCTAAGACTGAAGTCCTCTGTTTGGTTTGGGCGGGTGTTTGGCCTCACTTTGTTTGATGGCGGAACAAATGGGACAGTAGAGAGGCGCTGTCTTGTTTTCTCTTACGTCTTTTTGTTGTTCAAAATCGGAATAAACGAAAGGGTTATGACAGTTTTGACAGATGAGAACTTTATCAGGCATAAGAATATTTTACACTGTGTAAAAAAAGCCAAGATTATCTTGGCTTTTGGGTACTTTATAGATCGGGTAGAAGGATAGTAAGAGCGATTTGAATGGCTTGGTCAAGGTCACTAACGACGAATCCGGCAGCTCCTCGTAGCATCTTGTGAAAGTGAATATTGTTGTCTTCCATAACGATGATAGTTGGTTTACGCAGGATATCTGCCCAGGCAACTTCCATAACGGTACCAATGGAGACTTCTTTGGCGCCAAGAAAATTGACGAAGATCAGATCCGAGCGGGAAACGTCGTTACGATCTCGGCAGTCAATGCCTTGCGGGGTACTGAGCGGATGATAATCGTAGTTGCCGCCAATATTGGTTTCATCGACAAGATACTTTTTACCCCTCAAGGGATTTAAGCCAATGACATTTGGGGGAAATTTACCGGTAACGTACTCACGCCAGCCAAGACAGTCCTTATATGAGAGTCCAGTAATGGGACCAGCCAGGTACACAAGATAATCATTCACTTTTAACCTCCTCTGTTAAAGTTCAAACTTGGAGTTGATAATAACATAGGAATAGGGTATTTACGAAATTGTTGTGGACCTGAGGGGAATCGAACCCCTTACCTCCGCAATGCGAATGCGGCGCTCTACCAGGTGAGCTACAGGCCCATTAGGTATATTTTATCAATAATAAGTTCGTTTTGATTGTGTCATTCACATAGGGGAGTTCTATGGTACGATTGAAATATGAAAATATATTCTAAAATAATAAAGTCCGAGGCGAAAAAGTTAAGAGAGAAAGGGAAAACGAGCCGAGAAATAAATTCCATACTGAACCAACATATCCCCAAAAGCACATTTACCGGTTGGTTTAGAGGTATTAGGCTGACTTATGAACAAAAGAAAAGGATATCGTTATTAAACGCGAGAAAATTGGATTTGGCAAGAGTAAGGGCCGTGAAGGCGAATAAGGTGATACGAAATAGATTTTTAGTGTCTCTTGACGAAATAAATAGACCTATTAGTAAAAAAATAAGAGGTACACAGACAGCAAAGATCGCCTTGGCGATGCTTTGTTTTGGCGAGGCGTCAAAATACGGGAGTGGATCTGTATTTTCTCTTGGAAATACAAATCACAAGATAATTACGCTTTTTATTAAATTACTTAAGGTTTGTTTTGACATAGATAACAGTAAATTTAGATGTACAGTAATGTGTCGAGCGGACCAAAACACCAACGAATTGGAAAAATATTGGCGAGAGATAACAAATATTCCAAAGAATCAGTTTTACAAAACAAGAATTGATCCTCGGTCGATAGGAAAGCCGACAAAGAAGCCGGGATACAAAGGTGTATTGAAGGTCGACTATTTGGATACAAAAATTCAGCTGGAGCTGGAATCTCTGGCTAATTTGCTTTATAATCAAGCAGTTAGTTTATAGAAGGGCCCGTAGCTCACCTGGTAGAGCGTTCGCATGGCATGCGAAAGGTAGTCGGTCCGAGTCCGATCGGGTCCACAAATGGAAAAAAGTATTGAGAAACCAGAGGAGTTGAATAGACTTGAGGAATTACAAGAGGCAATTAAGAGTGCACCACAGAAAGTTCAGGCTGAATTTGACAAAAATTTAAATCCTTGGCTGTCTTGTCTGATTAGTAGTGTTGAGGTGATTGATATTTATTTAAACAGTTCGAAACTAAAGACTTTATTGCCGGAAGAAAAAATTGAGTCTGCAGCCGAAAAGTTGAACTGTCTGAAGAAGAAAATTTCATTATTGAAGGAGCAATATCCTAATAGGGAAACGATATTACTAGAAGAATTGCAGAACGAATTACTGCGAGAATTAGATGTTCTTCGAGACGAAGAGACAGAAAAATAGACGTTTTGTTTTCATCAAAATTGAGATAAAATTACTAGAAGGGCCCGTAGCTCACCTGGTAGAGCGCCGCATTCGCATTGCGGAGGTAAGGGGTCCGAGTCCCCTCAAGTCCACATTATTATTCAGAGGTAGCTGATTCAGTTGCAGCTTGAACCGGGACGAGTTTCTCTAAGTTTTGGATCTCATCTTGGATCGTTTTGTAGTCGGAGCCGGTTAGTTCGGTGTATTGAAGTCCAACTTGAGCATACTGAAGTGCTTTACTATATTCTTTATTGGCTTTGTAGATAGTGGAGAGGTTGATATAAGGGATATTCCAGTCTTGTTTTAGTTCACTAGCTCTTTCGATGTACTTGATGGAGTTGTCCGCGTCTCCTAGGTTGTAGATCAGGGTGCCAAGTTGGAGATACAAGCTTGAGTCGGTAGGATCAAGAGAGATTGCCTGCAGACCGTGAGATAAAGCCAGATCAGCAGAACCTTCAGCATAAGGAATCAGAGTTTTGTAAATAGTGAAGAGGTTTTCCCAGGCAGTGACATTAAGAGGGTCGACTTTGGCGGCTAGTTTTCCGGCGTCTAGGGCATTTTGGGCGAAGTTTGTACCGTTGGTTTTTTCGTCGGCGGTGGCATTATCTTTGGAAAGATAGGCGACGGAGACGGCCAGGTAGATCTGAGACATTTTTTGTTGGTAATAGGTGTTGAAGGTGTCGGTCTGAGCCGCTTTTTGGTACATCAGGAACGATTGATAGGGATCTTCTTTTACTAGTGCAGCGGCGTTTTTGTAGTAGACAGAGCCAAGATACATTTGACTGGCAAAGAACCAGTACCCAGAAAGAATGGCGACGGAGATAAAAGTGACAATCCAGGGAAGAAAAGATGAAGAGACAGAGCGAGAAACTGAGTCCGGAAGGTCATGATAGATGGAAGTCGAGACAGTGTCGGCGGCAAGACTGTAGCTGATGTCTTTGGTAAATTTGGAGTTGTTTAGTTTAAGTTCAATAGTGAGAAGAATAAGTAGAACTAGGGCCAACGTAAGTGAAACAACACCGACTGGAACAGCGAAAAAGGAAATAATAACAGCGATCAAGGCAGAAACAATAAAGTTGAAAGAATTTTTTTCTTCAATGTGACCCTTTTGTTTGAGAGTTGAGACAAGGGGAGTTAAAAAGGAAAAAAGGAAGGCGAGAGTACCTATTAATCCGGTGGTCGTTAAAAGAGTAAAAATGTAGTTGCTGGACTCGGAAAAACGAATATTCCAGATGTTTTTGTCGAGGTTAAGGTAGGCGGGGCGAAGGCGGGTGAAAGCAGAGAAATAAGTTTCCGGTCCGGTACCGAGGAGGGCACTTTTCCAACTCTTGAGAACATCGATGGCAATAGACCAGCCGGCAGAGAAAGGAAGAATATAGATGCCCAAAGTACCGTTTTGAGGAAGAACCAGACTAACATTAAGAACTGATCCGGCGATCATTAAAAGTATTGAACAAAAAAGGAGAGACTGCAGAATACGGTTTTTGATGCCGATGGTATAGACAATGGTAGCGACGAGAATTGGGAGAGTGAAGGTAAGAGCAGGGAGAACACTGCCGGTAGGATTAAAGTAACGACTAGAAAGAGATGTTGCCGGGATAATTTTACTGACAAGACCGAAGTAGTGCAGAAGAGTGAAAATACTTAGAATTGTTGCCGAAGAAATGAGGCCGTACAAAGCAAGATTGATGGTTTGATAATTTTTTTGTGAGGAAGTGACAGTAACGAAAATAATTAGCATGAAGAAGAAAAGAGATGTTTGACCAAAAAGACTGTTGTGGGGGGTGGAGCTGAGCCAGATAGAGGAGACGATGTTGGCGATAACAAGAATAACGAGAGGTAAGAGAGCCGGTGAGGCTGTAAAACTAAGCTTTCCGCGAACCAAACTGCGGACGCACCAAGCAAGAAGGGATAAAGTACCGATAATGGCGACCAGGTAGTACTTGTTGAGAGCAAAATAGTCGACAGTGGTTGGAAGAAAGAACAGGGGAACTAAAAACCCCAGGATAAAAGGGATTAAGCGTAAAAATTTGGTGGAGATTTTGTCTAAAGCTTGAAGCATATAGACATTTTAGGGATTGACGATGTGGTAGTCAATATAACGGATTGTGTCAGATGGCTCTTGAGCCATGATGGTGAAACTGCCATTTGTTTTGGATAGGAGCGAGTAGACAGATTTATCTCCCGGCCGAGGTGAAAGGTATATTTGACTCGACTCGGATACGTCGGTGTCGGAGATCATAATTTCGGTGGCGCCGGCTTCGATGACAGCTACTTTGTCGACGATGTTACTTCCTGGAGTTGAAGATATTTCTGAATTTGCAGACTGGGTTGCGTCGTTGGGGGCGGCGATTATGGCTTGGTTGTTTACTTCTTCAGGGTTGGTAGTAGGCGTGGGTGTCGGAGCGGTTTGGCTAAGCGTTCCTTGGGGAAGCGGAGAGATGAGACTGCCGGTGGGTTGGGAAGAGTAATAGCCAAGAATAATAAGAGTTGTGGGGATGAAGAAGAGGGCGCTGGCTGTGATCACAATAGCCGTAGCCACGGAAGAGTGGTTTTTGGGAGTGCTGGCGTTTGAAAATTCAATAATCACTAATAGTAGTATATTCCATTTGGAGTATTTTTTCCAAAAATTGTCAATATTTTTTTCTATTCCTTGGTCTTGTTGTTTTTGAGATGACTTATCACCCCGGTTCTTTGTTGGCCACCGATAATTTATCGCTTCCAGCGAGCGATAATTATCTCGATACTCGACACGAAATCCGCACTAGGCGGACCAAGCATTTCGTGTCTGCGTAGCGTGGCACAAAGTACCAGGGTTCACGTCATGTGACAAAACAATTATTATTATTTTATGGAATTGCCCAAGGAAAAGTGGAGCGAGAATTTGAAACTCATTAAGCCAAAGTTGGAGAGGGTTTTGTATAAGGGGAATATCGATTTGCTTTTGGATCAGGCGCCGAAGCTCGCTATTGTGGGTAGCAGAAGGATGACGGATTATGGCCAAAGGGTAATTGAAAAATGGATGAGTCTGTTGGTGCAAAAAGGAATTACGATTGTGTCGGGATTTATGTACGGGGTAGATCAGGCGGCACATCAGGCCTGTTTGGAAAATGGCGGTAAAACAATTGCGGTGCTGGGCTGGGGAATTGATGCAAAAGTGTCGTCTGATGACGAAAAACTGTACCAGAAAATATTAGAAGTTGGTAGTTTGATAGTGTCAGAATACGAAGGAACATATCCGGCAGACAAGTGGACATTTCCCGCAAGAAACAGAATTGTGGCCGGAATAGCGGACGCTGTCTTGGTAGTGGAAGCGGCGGAAAGATCGGGAAGTTTGATTACTGCCAGATTAGCCAAGAAGTTCGGAAAAACGTTGATGGCTGTACCGGGATGGGTGACGAGCGGAGCGGCGGAAGGAACAAATAATTTAATAAAAAACGGCAAGGCAGTGATGGTAACTTCGGCGGAAGATGTTCTTGAAGTAATGGGACTCGGTAGAGGTCAGATGAAAATAAGTTTTTCTAATAGATCTTCGAACTGTCCGATATTGGAAGTACTGGAAGGGGGAGAAAAAAGCGCCGATGAACTGGCACGGATATTAAAAATGCCGATATCGAAGCTCATGGAGGAGATTTTGATGATGGAATTAGAGGGTCTTGTAGAGGAAAAATCGGGAAAGTATTTTCAAAGGAAATAAAAAACCCGGCTTGCGGCCGGGTGATGGGTTATTCTTCGATGAACTTGATGCTTTTGATGACGATGATATTGGTGTAGAGAATCCTTTTATTGGTATCGAGGAACTGAATTTCGATAATGTCTAGAGGTTTCAGGGTGCAGATTTTGCTGGGAGGATACTCATAACGGAAGCTGACGCCGTTGATAAAGACACGAAGGATATCGATGGGACGACCATCAAGAAAAGTGAAGAATTCGGTGCTGTCTTCTGTTCGAACATCCAGTTTGACAAAATGGGCGATATTTTTTATGACGACGCGATCGTTGACAATGTATTCCGAGTCTCCCTTGAGGCTGATGGAAGAAACATCAAAACGATGATTTTTATCATAAGTGGTAGGAAGGGTGGCTCCTTTATGGTCAGGATCTCCTTCTTTGGTGATGTTGGAGTAGTTTACGAAATTGACACATGCAATTGTTTTATCCATATCCATCCTTTCTCGTGGTTTAAGGTGCTTTGGGGGGAATTATATCAAAAAACCCGGCTTGCGGCCGGGTGTGAGCTTAGGCTATTTGAGTTTACTGGTTAGTTCGTTCAGAACAGAGAGAATTCCACCATTGTCAGTATTCGTGTCAGCTTGGTAATCGAGATGTTTGGTAATGGCTTTAATGAGCCGTTTTTCTTCTTTATCATCGACCATATTTACTAATGACGTAATGGCGAGATAATAAGAATGCTCATCAAGTGCCATGTCGGTACTGATGTCATCAGTCGCAATTCTAAAGAGAAAATCTTTGATTTGTGGCGGGATCGGTTTGACAGTGAGTTTTCCTAACAATTCGATGACGTTGTCAAAGTTTTCTTTGGACATCTCGTAAAAATCGGTATTTTCCATCACGTCTTTTAGGATATGAAGATAGTTTTCGATTTTTAATTGGTTTAGCTGTTCGGAAAAGAACTTCACTAGTTCAGGTTGGACGGTGATGGCGGTATTGGATACTGTAGTAGAGTTGTTGGCCTTTGCCATTATTTCTCCTTTGGGAACGAAATTAAAGAACTTGGCTCTGTATTCTACAACACTAAAGTAAGATAGTATACTTTTTCTATATGCTTGCCTGTATAAGAAGTGCGGCCTGTGTGGGACTTCAGAGTTTCTCGGTGGATGTGGAGGTAGACGTGGCGGATAAAGGGTTTCCCGGGTTTAGTATCGTAGGTCTGCCGGACAAGGCGGTCGGCGAGGCTCGAGAAAGAGTCAGGACGGCCTTAGTGAATAGCAGTTTTGCTTTTCCGCAAAAGAAAATTACGGTTAATTTGGCGCCGGCTGACTTACCCAAAGAGGGCTCGGCTTTTGATTTGCCGATTGCCTTGGGAATACTGTTGGCAAATGGAGATATGGAGACAAATGAAGATGGTCTATTTTTTGGGGAGTTGTCTTTAGATGGGACACTGCGTCACACCAAGGGGGCACTTCTTTTGGCTTTGTTTGCCAAAGAACAAGGAGTTGAAAAAATATTTGTACCGATTGAGTCGGCCAATGAGGCCGCGGTAGTCAACGGTGTGCAAGTGATACCGGTTCGATGTTTAAAAGATTTGGTGAGTCATTTGGCGGGAATGAAGATGATTCCACCATTAAAAGAAATTGCAATAAAAGCCTTGGTGGAGAAGGCAGCACCAGAATTTGAGTGGTCGGAGATTGTGGGGCAGGAGACGGCCAAGAGGGCTCTAACTATCGCCGCGGCTGGAGGACACAATATCTTGATGTCTGGTCCACCAGGATCGGGAAAGACGATGTTGTCACGAGCTTTGCCAGGAATAATGCCGGAGATGACTGAAGAAGAAACGATGGAAGTGACAAAGATTTACTCAGCGGCAGGATTATTGGAAGCTGGAGAGGCGATTGTGAGACGTCGACCATTTCGCTCACCCCATCACTCAACCAGTTTGGCTGGGTTAATTGGGGGAGGAAGTCATCCAACACCGGGGGAAGTGAGTCTGGCCCACCTGGGAGTGCTGTTTTTGGACGAGATGGCAGAGTTTCCGAGATTTGTGCTTGAAGGTATGAGACAGCCAATGGAGGATGGGAAGGTGGAGATTTCTCGAGCCTTGGGGAGAATAACTTATCCTGCCTCATTTCAATTGGTAGCCGCGGTGAACCCTTGTCAGTGTGGTTATTTGGGTCACCCAACTCACGAATGCAAGTGCACGGTAAGGGATATAGAGAGGTATAAAAGACGGATAAGCGGGCCAATTTTGGATCGGATAGACTTGCATATAAATGTGCCGGCGGTAGAGATGGAGAAGATCGTTGGGGTGGTACCCAAGGGAGAAAACTCATTTGTAATAAGAGAAAGGGTAGAGAAAGCGAGAAAAATCCAGAGTGAAAGATTGTTAAAGTTTGGGATTTTTTGTAACGCTCAGATGAAAAATAAACAAGTAAAGGAGTACTGCCGGCTTGATCCTGGAGGAGTACGGGTATTAAGGATGGCGATGGAGAAGTTTGATCTGTCTGCCAGATCGTATTTCAGAGTTTTGAAAGTGGCTCGAACGATTGCGGATTTGGAGGGTAGTAAGGATATTTTGTCGGTGCATTTGGCCGAGGCATTGCAGTACAGGGAGAGAGTATTTTGAATGTTGTCCTATATTGTGGTAGAATAGCGCACAAAAGAACCTTAATACTATAGATATTGGACTAAGTCCAAAGAAGGAGAATAAATGTCAACTGGTTTAGGTTTGGTGACGATTCAGGGTTGTTTGAATGAGGGAGAAAAAATTGCCGGACTGAGTGCAAAAAAATGGTCGAGTGACGAGAACAGTTTGCAGTATTTTGCAGAAAAGTTTGTTCCCGATCGTTCTGCCCTTGATCTTATTGATAAGGAAAGTCTGCGCTCGTTTGCTACCTGTCTTCACCCCGAGATTATTGCCAAGATGAAGGAATGGGAGATGCGTCTAGACCAGATTCCCGATGGCGGTTCGGCATCAATCTACATGATTTCCCAGCTCAGGGAAATGATGAAATGGATGGAAACCGGGAAAAGAGTCGATAATCGTCGTCAGTGGCCGGAGTTTATTTTGAAGAATGTGGAGTTTCTGGGTACTGGCCAGGATCCTTTTACCGGAGTTGTGGTCAAAGTGCCGGTTGAAGGTGGTGACACAGTCTATCTTTACCGATGCCCTCAGAGCGTTGATGATGAACTTGATCTACTGCAGTTTGTTGTTGAGGGTATTGAGTCGGAGATGTTTGATATTGTGCCTCCTTTGGATTACAAAGGGGTACAGATTCCCTGTATCTATGCAGATCTCGAGTCGAAACTGGAATGGATCTTGGGTATGAAGAACGGCGATTATTTTATTTCTTACGCCCAACAGAAGATTCTTTTTGGTATGAATCAGATTGGTTTTGCGGTGCGAGAAGAAACGGCAATGGCCATGACAAGAGGCATTCACGTTGAGTCGCCGCCATACATCTTGTCACCAAATGGGGAGTCGTTTTTGTTTTGGAGACGGCGACCGGGAGTATTTAGCCCGATCTCTATCTTCCAGTTTACTAAGGATGATTTCAAAGACCCTGGTGACTTGAACAAAATTGTTGAATAGATCTTTGCCCTCGGGAAACCGGGGGCTTTTTTGTGGGATACTGAAATTAGTGAAAAGTCAAAATAAAATCACCGGAAATATAGGGGAGGAACTGGCGACAGAGTACCTAGAGAAAAAAGGTTACAAGATAAAAGAGCGCAACTTCCGTACTCGTTTTGGGGAGATAGATATTATTTGTTGGGACGGGAAAATATTGGTATTTGTGGAAGTAAAAACAAAAATTGGGCATGATTTTGGAGAGCCGGAGGAAATGGTCAATAAAAGTAAGATTGGTAAGGTCAAAAAGATGGGGGAAGTATATTTACAGGACAAGGGCTTGGACGTTCTTTGTCGGGTTGACGTGGTGGCAATTGTGATGCAAAATAGCGAGTCGGTTGAGCGAATAGAACATTACCAAGCATTGTACTAACTGTCGGAAACAATTTTCCTAATTCCTGTCGTCTCTGTATTGGACTTATCACCCTATTTCTTTGTTGGCCAGCGATAATTCAGATTCTCCTGCGGAATCTGATTATCTCGATTCTCGACTTAAATTCCGCCTCAAAGGCGGACCAAGCAATTTAAGTCTGCGAAGCGTGGCACAAAGAACAAGGGTTCACGTCCAAACGAGAAAGGACTACGGACTTTATGTTTCGGGAAACTAATCCATAATTATTTACGTCAATACAGTAAAATAAGGAGATATGATGCAAAAAACTGTTGTTCTGGTTAAACCAGACGGGTTACAAAGAGGTCTGGTTGGGGAGATTATCTCTCGATTTGAGCGAAAAGGTTTGAAACTTGCCGCCATTAAAATGGTGCAGATGTCCGATGAAATTATCGATAGCTGGTATGCCCATCTTAAAGATAAAAGCTTTTTTGGAGAAATAAAGTCATATATTTCTTGGACTCCCATTGTCGCGATGGTTTGGGAAGGTTTAGATGCTGTAGATGCTGTGCGGAAAATTGTGGGTATTACTAAAGCTAGAGAAGCCGAAGCTGGATCGATTAGAGGGGATCTGGGAATGAGTCAGCAGAACAACCTGATTCATGCTTCTGATAGTCCGGAAGCTGCTGAGAAAGAAATGGGTCTAATCTTTAACAAAGATGAAATATTTATCTACCAAAGTGGTATGGACTGCCTAGTTTACGGTAAAAACGACCTAGAAATTAAGTAAAATTGTTTATAGCCCTCCAGAAATGGGGGGCTTTTTGATGTTTTTCAGGGTAAAATAGGAGTGTTCGGGGTGTAGTGAATCGGTATCATGGTCGCCTAAGGCGACAGACATAGGCAAAAATAAATATCGGGGTATAGCGCAGATGGTATCACGGTCGCCTAAGGCGATAGGCCTCAAGTTATAATATTTATACCGGGGTGTAGTGAATCGGTATCACGCTTCGTTCGGGACGAAGAGACAGGCGGTCCAATTCCGCCCACCCCGACAATGTATACGACTTATGTGTTACAAAGTCTAAAAAACGGAAGACTGTATATTGGATCAACAAATAATCTTTCCAGAAGACTGAGTGAACACAATTCAGGTCAATCAACTTATACTAAGTCAACAAGACCTTATGTTTTGGTGTATTCAGAAGAATTTTTAACTCGAACTGAAGCGGTAAGAAGGGAACTTGCTTTAAAAACTGGTCAAGGAAGGCTTTGGTTAAAAAACAATATTAGTATCACGGTCGCCTGAGGCGACAGACAGGCGGTCCAATTCCGCCCACCCCGACTTTTTGGTTAGCGGTTGTGGTATGAGAGCTTGGGTATGATAGAATCCTCATACAAGATCGTTGACAATCAAAGGAGGCAGAATGGAATTTTCCTTAAAAGTTGTTGAACACGAAGCAGAAAAGTATTTCCAGACAGGAAATATCTTGGTTAATGTGTTGGATTGTCTGTATGAATTCCTTGGTGGTTCTTTAAAAATCATGCGTGGTGGCATGTTGATTGATGAGGCTTCCATTCGGATGTATGGAACTCATGGAGAGATGCCTGTCTTCCATACCAAGTTGAGTTCGAAATGGATGAAGGATAAGTTTGGGTTAATTTCCTATGAGTATCTTCGTCTCGAAGCTGATTGCTTTGAGGTTGGTGACATTCTTTTGCTGACAGTGCTTGACGAAAAGAAAGGCTTTGACCTTGAACGCGCACTTGATTGTTGCCGAGAGCTGACCGACGAAGAAAAAAGAGAGATTTGGTTGTTTGGAAAAAGTATCGGCGATACAGACAAACAAATTATTGATTCAATCAAAGATAGCAGACAGCCTCGTGATGGAACTACCTATGAAGAATCAGATGGTCTGAAAATATATCATCGTCAGTTGTAAAAAAATCCCCGCTTTAGGCGGGGTTTTGTTTTTTAAGAAGATAATTGATACTATCTTCACGGTCAAGTATCCCTTGAACATAATTTAGACAACGATGACATGTTGATGCTGGATACCCGTGATGGTCTTCTTTGATATGAAAAGCAAGATCCTCTTTAAATTTGAGGAGATCCGATCTGTATTCAGCGAGCAGATCGTTGATGGTTTCTGTTTTTTCTGTCATTTTATCGTCCTTGGATATCAAATTTGTGCTCGAGTGCTCTGGGCAGAGTCGAACTGCCGACCTGTCGCCTAAGGCGACTGCTCTATCAATTTATTGGTGAGGTTGGGCAGAGTCGAACTGCCGACCTGCTCGTTAGGAGTGAGCTGCTCTATCCATCTGAGCTACAACCTCAATCAGTATATTTTACATCGGAGCTTGTGATATTATTGCCCAAATGAGGAAGGAGTACGATCTGATCAACGAGCTCGGGCCAAGGAATTGGCTGGATACTGTGGCCGGAGAGGCAGTTTTTTTGGGTTATCAGTTGAGGACGCCTGAGCTGTCGGCAAAAGGTACCGCTTTGGCAAAGCTGATTAGGGAGATCCGGTTTGATGATGATGCCTTTTTTGTTGTGCAGTGCACAGGGATTGCTTTGCAGGAGGAGATTGCCCAGGTGAAGAAAAAAGTAAAAGAAACAGTATTTATAGATGATATCTATACCGGAAAAGAGAAAAAAGAGGCCTTATTGGATTGGGAGTATGACTTGATAATGGTTGACGGAAGATATCAGATACAGATGATACTGCCGGTTTATTATGACAAAGCGATATTAAATGACGAAAGGAAACAGAGATCAGAGAAATGGGTGAGATCGAAGTTGGGAGAGATATGTCTTGAGAACTGTCGAGTAGAAGAAGTTCTAACGCAGTACGAATCACAGATCTTCACATATACTAAGTATTTCGACGAGAAGGAAAACATGCGGTACGAAACAGTCGATTTTAATCACGAGGGTAGTCCCGCTCGGGGATGGATGGAGTATTTTTTCTTCGACGATTGGAACCAAGCTTGTGAGGCTTGGTCGGGGATTAAAGAAGTTTATTTTAGATCGAAGGAGATCAGATTGTAGGTGTCGACTTTTTGATTGATGTTGGTGAGGATGATGAGGCGATTACCATCCGGACTGCTGACCGCAAAACCTTCTTTGGGTTGAACGTAGGTGATGTTAGTCATGTTGAGACCGTCGTAGTCGGCAATATTGACACCGTCCGCGTTAGTGACGATGATCTGGGTAGAGTTACTATACCAAGAGAGGTTTCCGACGAGGTAACTTTCTGACTGGGCCTTGAGCTGTTTGAGGGTAGTGATGTCGGCTGATGGAGTAGCTTCGGCGACGGTGATGAGAGTCTTTTGAAGGGTAGCGGAGCCGGAAGCGAAGTGTAGCTGGTAGTTGGTACCTTCTTTGGTATCAAAGAGATAGGTGACATCTTTCTTGAGATTGCGGGTTTCCGGAGTAGAGTTGATGTTGGGTAAGGTTTTGCCAATCTCGTTTTCAGGAAGTGTGGCATCGATAGTGGCCGTGTAAAAAACCTTTTCCTTGTCGGGAGAGAAGTAAACGTTTTTGGCTTTTTCAGTGAGGATATCAACCATATAGCTGGGATAAAGAGTGAGGATTGGCTTGTTTATTTTGGCGTACTGATCTTGCCAAGTATTAATAATTGAAGGCAGACGAAGAGTTACATCGCTAATCGACTTGATATTGTTCATGTTTTTGGCGGAAAGAAGCATGGCCGAGACAATTTTCTCGGTATTTTTTGTTTTTTCAGTGAAAACAGCCAAGATTTGGGAGCTGTCTGGTGACCAAATGAGAAGGGCTTTGGTGAAGTCTTTGGTGGTGTTGTCGGTGATCTGGGTGGTTTGAGAAGAGTTTAGAAGACTACCGGAGAAAGAGTGAACATAAATACCGTTGGCAGTGTCTACAGGGGAGTCTGTCAGGACATAGGCCATCTTGGAACCATCGGCGTTAATAGCGGCGTTGCCTGCTTGGTAGAAAGTGAGAGGATAAGTGGCAGTAATAATGGGGAAAAGACGAGCGTTGGCGTTGCTGACTAACTCAGACTTGACGGGGACGACCTTGGTCCATGGATGAAAGCCGTCTTTTTCGATCTTTATGGTGTAGTTTGAGGGATAAAGATATAGTTTGTCATCGGTAACGGTGGTTAGTTTGCCATCGATCATGACTCGAGCTGATTGAGGATAAGAAGTGACATTGAGAAGTCCTGACCCTTGTAGAGATCCCTCTTTGATGTTTGGGCGGTAACCTTTGGCGTAGAGAATACCGGCAGTGGTACCTATGGCAAGGAAAAGGACAATGAGAATGTTAATAATTATGCGTTTAGCTTTGGGGTGTTTGGTCATCAATTATCTATTTTACCAGCAAAAAGTCAGCAGTTCCATTTAAGGACACTATATATATGGAACTCTGGTACAATTTGACCAAATGTCATTTTCGTTTTCGAAAAAAATTGCAATTGATCTGGGAACAGCCAACAGTTTAGTTTATGTTGTGGGTGAGGGAGTAGTGTTGGAAGAGCCGACCGTGGTCGCGGTATCTTTGACGGATGGAAAGGTTCTGGCTGTCGGAAAAGATGCTCAAAGTATGTTGGGGAGGACGCCAGGAAACATAAAGGCGAGTAAACCGATGAGGGAAGGTGTGATAGCCGATTATGCGGTGACTGAAGCCATGTTGAAATACTTTTTGCGTAAAGTCGGGGCATATGGATTGGTGAAGCCGGAAGTAATGATATGTGTACCTGCAGGAGTAACTCAAGTAGAACGAAGAGCGGTATTAGGTGCGGCGATGGAAGCCGGAGCTCGAAATGCATATCTTATTGAAGAACCATTAGCAGCGGCGATTGGTGCAGGAATACCAATATCCGAACCATCTGGAAACATGATTTTAGATATGGGTGGCGGTGCTGCCGAGGCAGCAGTGATTTCATTAGGCGGAGTGGTTACCTTTAAGAGTGTGAGAGTGGCAGGTAATAAAATTGATGAAGCCATTATGAGATGGGCCAGAAGAAAACACAATTTAGTGATCGGCGACCAAACTGCAGAACAGATCAAAATAAAGATTGGTTCAGCAATGCCTGTGTCCAAGGAGGAAATAATGGAGGTAACAGGACGGGATAGTATTGCCGGTTTGCCACGACAGGTCACAATCTCATCAACAGACGTTTTTGAGGCCATGAGAGAGCCTTTGGGAAAAATAATTCAGATGCTGAAATCGGTAATGGAAGAAGTACCTCCAGAGCTGTCAAGCGATATTATTGACAAAGGGATCGTAATGAGTGGGGGAACGGCTATGCTTCGAGGATTTGACCGTTTGATTACTACTGAAACAGGCGTTCCGGCCTTTGTGGCAGAAGATCCGCAAAGGTGTGTAATAAAAGGTATAGGGATAGCAATTGAGAATATAGATGTTTATAGGGGTAGCCTACGACGTTAATATCTAAATTACTTCTGCATCAATCCTTTTTATTTATCTTGTCAGATTTTGATTTAGAGTGCTAATTTTGTATTTAGGTTCAATAACTAGTTTTGGAATATTATTTGTATAGGGTAATCACGATTGATGATACATGTATATAGTATAAAAATAGAGGAAGTCAAAAAAAAATAATTTTTTGGAAAATATTGATGGAGATATGAGACATTGTTTGTTGTTAGAAACAGATATATAAAATAATGAATTTACTTTATTTTGTTTTCGACATAGGAAATGTCAGTTGTTTGGTCTTTTGCTATTTTTCACAAAGATATCGATACCCCCTAGATATTATCTATTTATAAAAATATTTCTTTTGGATATACCCATAGGTAGGGGTATCTGTGCATTGAGATTTTTAAATAGTTCTCTATCGTGTACCCGGGGTGGGGTATGGTTTGAAATGAGAAATGTTCGTTTGTGATTGCTAGTTTTTAACAATGGTTATTTTGTCAGGGGGTATGGGGGTATACCATTTCGATGGTAGAGGTTAATGAAAGATATCGTTGATTTTTTAAAATAATCAATATATTAGCTTTCATATGTAATATATGATACAAAATAAGGTCTTTGATATTTGTATTTAAGGCTTGACAAGTGTTTTTAGAGCGCTATCTAGTTCTATTTGGGCCAGTAAATATTGGGTTTGCGTTCATAACGGTCTTTTGACTTTTAAACAATGTCGACGGCTGTTTGCTTTGATACTTTGACAATAAAAGGCTTTGTCTTTGAAATGTAATTTTGGCCAATAGAGAAGATCATCTTAATAGTTATGAAGATAAGGGATCAAGTCAGAAAGTGATTGACTTTATATATTTTTCCGGATTTGAATATATTGTGAAAAACGAGATTTTTATATATTTTTAGGTTGAACAAACTATATCAAGCGATTTGGATATATAAGTCTAAATATGATTATTTTTGTCTAAAAAAACAAGAGTTTATATAAATATTTGAGAGGATTAGAATAAGTTAATATAAGACATAATTATTTATATCATATATTTGATACATTCATTTATTTGAGCATAAAAATAGAGGTGAAAAAGTATACAATAATTTACGAAAGGAATCACCTATGACCGATTTGAATAGAGCCAAATAACTATTAATATGATAAAAATTGACCGTATAACATATAAGATAAGAGAAGATACCTTATATATATTCAATTTTTTATGAATTCCGATAAAATTTTCAAGTTTGATGTTTTCACTGAGCATTTTTTTGACCGAAATTTACTCAATTTAACATCATGAAGGCATAGAAAGGGTTGATACAGAGGCCCAAAATAAAAAAACTGCCTGTTTGGCAGTCTACTTTTCTAAGTGATAACGTTTTATGGATTTAGGCACGATTTTGAGGAAGCATTTTTGAATGAATCTTGTATGGTTTATTTTTACTGTGTGCCTGCTACAATACTATCATGAGATCTGACGTTTTGGGCCTTCCGGTGGACGTTTTAAATAGACGGGATGTGAGTGAAAAAATAAGTAAATGGATTGAGAATGACAATGATTTGAAGTTACTTATTACTGCGTATAGTGAATTTTTTGTAAAAGCTCAAAGTGATAAGGAGTTTTTTGAAGTCATGAAGTCGGCTGATATGGTGACGCCTGATGGTGTGTCAGTTTTGGCGGCAGTGAGTTATCTTCGCCAAGCAAAAGGAAGAACGTTATTGGGCAGATTGGCTTGGGGATTGAAAACCGGCGGAGATATCTTGTCTGGGAAGGTGGGAGAAACAGTAACCGGGGTATGGTTATTTGAAGAACTTACAAAAATGGCGGCTGAAAGAGACTGGAAGGTATTTCTGCTTGGTGGATGGGGTGGAGTGAGCGAGAGAGTGGCTAAAAGGCTTCTAAAACGGTTTCCAGGACTAAAAGTGGCCTATGACTCAGGCGAAGAGAGAGTTGGGACGGATGAGAAGAAAAACAGAGAGGTAATAGACAAGATAAATAAATTTCGTCCAGATATTTTGTTTGTGTCTTACAACCCGATTAAACAAGAGAAATGGTTAGCTAAGCACCGCCACGAATTGAAAGTAAAAATAGGTATTGGAGTTGGTGGGACTTATAACGAATATATGGGGGAGTTCAAGAAGGCTCCACGATGGATGGAAAAGATGGGTTTGAAGTGGTTGTGGAGGGTATGGGTCGAACCAAAGAGGTTTGGTCGGATAATGAAGGCAGTGTTTGTTTTCCCTTGGTTGGTGTTTCGAAATTCATGAGGGTAATTGACTTGCAAAACTTATAGTGATAAAATCCGCGTTACTTTGACCTTTCTTCTGGGAAAATCCCAGGTTGGGGTCATAGGACTTTGACAAACCCTATGTAGGAGGTAAAGTTGAAAGGAACGTTGAGAACAGTAAGTGCTGTCTTGATGATCGTGGCAGTGTTGTTTGTATCAATTAACGCCACGATGGCTCAAGCAAAACCGGTCGGATGTCACGAGACGCCTAGTGCTGATTGTGACGGCTGGTCTATTGATCTGACGGGTCCCGGAGACGGCTGGACTGTACAGTCTGTCGTTGGTTCCTTGTCTGGAAGCTGGGCACCGGGTGAGACATATCATTCCTATTCGTTGACAGTTACTTGGGAGAAAGTTTTCCCTAGTTACACCGAGACGATTAATCGTGGTCACCAAGGGAATGTTTGGTTTGACTGTCCGGAAGGCTACACCGTTGGGTCAAACACGACAAAATGTGTTAGGACGGTTCCCGAAAGGACCGAGACTCAGGTCTCGAACTTCTCTGGATCAATCGACAAACCAAGTGATTGTGTGGTGACACCGGTGTGCGGTAACAGTGTTGTTGAAGCTCCTGAAGCTTGCGACGATGGTAATACTGTCGATGGTGATGGTTGTAGCGCCACTTGTACCGTGGAAGCCAGAAAGGTCTACGTATGCAAATACGTAGGCACTCCACACTTTGACGAACGCTTGCAGGACGGGCAAAACCCGATCGAAGTGTCCGTCAATGCTATCCCGGGCGACGCAACGGTAGGTTCATATTTTAACGATGCTCATGGACAGAGTTTTGTGCTTGGGTTCGTCCCAATGGTGCCAGAGCCAACTCGAGCTGACTGTCCTTCTCCCGATGAACCTGATCTTTGTGATGTGACTACACGTGCTTATGGCACTTGGTCAGACTGGGTTGTAAACCCGGCAAATACTGATCAGGAGATGCGGACTCAGCCGTATACAGACTATGATGCGACTGAAACAGAGCATGTTTGTGGTGCCGGTATTAGTACTGAGTATCGTGAGCGGACAAAATGTGTCTACCAGACTCCGGTGTATGGAGATTGGTCAGAGTGGGTCTTGGACGAGACGACTGGAATTGAATCCAGAAGCCAGTTGATGACTATCTTTGACTCGATCGACATGACTACAGTTTGTTCTACAGACACAAACACCGAAACTCGCGAAGTCGACAAACTGCCATACTGTTATGAAGGGAAAACAGAATACTACTACCCCGGAACTCAGCCCGCAGAAGCCACCGAAGGTGAATGTCCTGTGATCGAAAACGTCACGATCTGTTACAAGGGCACTACCATGACGGTTCCTGAAAATACTCTGGATAAATATCCTGGGTATGATAAGGGCGCCTGTCCGGTGATCGAAAAAACTCCCGAACCGCCCGCCCAGAATACTGGAGCAGGTGGCTTCCCCTTGAGGGAACTGGGCTATGCCCTGGCGGCAGTTGCTTTGATTATTTTTGGGTTATCGTTCTTGAAGCGGTAACTTACATTTGAAACTGGGTTGGGGTAAAACCCAACCCTTTTTTTATTTTTATTTAGGAGGTTGAAGCGTGAAAAAGACGTTAGGGGTCGTGTTTGTTGTTTTGGGTTTGGCGATTTTGTTTTATCTATTATTTTCATTGAGTTCTCAGTACGGAGGAGAGATAGCAGTAGTCCAGACATACAAGACGCTCATGTCTATTTCCTCAAACACAGAGGGAGTTCGCGATTTACCAGTTGTGACTACACCAGTGCAAACTGTAATACCAACGGTCGAACCAACCCCGGAAAGAGTGATGGTTGTCACCAATGGATTGAACTTTGCCAACACCATCGATTTGTCTTCGGGTGATCCGGTGGCTTTGATATTGGAATTGCCAAATGGAAATCTACTCAAAACCAACTGGGCAGAAACTAAAAAGTACGAGTCAGATGATCCTGAAGGAGTGTTTTCTCCTCTAGCGGGTACGATCTATTCGTATGAAAGTGATGTGGCTACAACTTGGGCTCATTCGGGAGTTATCAGCGGGGATATATTGCTGAACATCCCCGACAAGACCTTTTTTGCAACTGATCTTGATTTGTTTGTGAGAAAAGACGAAAACAATCGAGTGGTAACACTGGCGGATGCCGAGGCTCAAGCAAATACTCTAGTTGGCAGTACGGCATATCTTTGCCAGATGCCGAGTGGTGAAGTAAAAAATCTAGCAGACTTTGAGGGTGACGAGTGCCTGGGACAGAAACTGGAACTTGAGATAGTAGCCTTTGCCATTGTGCCTCATGAGATGATCTTGGAGTACGATGAGGCGAATATGTATATCAATCAGTGGATGAAAGAAAAGTTTCCTGGTACCGGTTTTGAACAGCTTACCAAAGAAAACGGCTGGATTTTACGTTTTTGTGTGGGTAAGTTTGCCGATCAAACCTCTGATGGTACTCCTTCGTATCTATATAACAGGGGAGTGATTGGGTTTCGCGTTAAGGATAGGAGTAGCTAATAACTACTCCTTTTTTTTATGTCAAAATTGATCTTTCTGATACAATACAGGCAAAGAACTTTAATATTAGGAGGATGAATGGTAAATCGACCGTTTCAAATGGAAGACGAACTAGCAAGATTGATCTCCGGTTTGAAACCGGAGACAGAGATCATGTCATTTGCCAGCGAAGACAAGTGGTTTCAGCAGATACTGGGAATGGCGGCGACTCAAGGTTTGCTCTCCGAGGTGGAAAAGATAACCTTTGAAGTTCAGACTCACTATGAGTTCGACAGCCTCAAAAATTTCTCCCGGGGTGGCTTTGTAGCAGTATTTCTACCACGGTTTTATATTATCCTCATTGAAGATGGGAAACGAAATGATTTTACGGTACGCAATCCACGTTACTACAATGATTTGGTAGAAATTACCGAGAAGCCGATCGTAGAAACCGATATCCCCGACGTTGAGGAAGTGGGTGTTTGTACTCTTGATTTTTTTTGCAATACGCTTGAAAAGGGCAAGATCTGGAGACTAAGTAAATAGTCTGTTTAGACCTCGAGGAATCGGGGTCTTTTTTGGTATACAATACTGGTTTAAGAACCTTAAAAAGGAGGAACGATGAGTGAGTTAAATATGGAGATTCGTCTTTCACGACTGATTCTAGGCTTGTTGTGGCCATGTACAGTAGATAAGAAAGTTTTCAAAAATGATCAAGAGTATTCTCTACTTGCCGCAGAAGCCAAGGAAGAGAATAATGAGCCGAAGTGCGGTGCGGCCTATTTTTACCTCCGAATGGGATATTGTCTGAAAGGTTTTGAGGCTAAAAACGGTGGCTGGAAAGCGGTGTTTGTGCCATATATTCAAACCTGCAGACTGTATGACGGTTGTAAAACGGTTAACTTGGATAGTCATATCTCAGAGGACGCGGTGTCAGCACTAATACCTCTTCTTGGTATGGAAACTGAGACGTGTATGGACATTCCCAGAGTTGAACAGCTACCACTGTCACACATAGACTCCCAAGGTTATGTCATTGAGGAAGAAGAAAAATACTGGAGAATAGCTGACACAAGATAAATTGTGACCCTGAGGAATCGGGGTCTTTTTTTGGAGAAAATAGGGGACTTAGGAGTTATTGGGGCTGGGGTTCATGCCAAGCATCCAAAGAACCTGTTCTTTTTTGTAGCGGCGGTCTCCTCGGGAATTGATGCGGATAGCCGGGAGTTTGCCGCGTTTGCCCCAGCGTTTGAGGGTAAGAGTGGAGACACGGAGGATTTCGGCGACTTCGGAGACAGTCAGAAGGTCGGGAAGATCGTTGAGATTTAATTCTCTCTTGGTTGGTTTAACGATTGGGTTTTGGTCTTGATTGTCCATGTCTGATACACAAGTTAACAGATAGTTTTAGTAACGTCAAGGGGAAGTTTTGCACATCCCATTGACATTTATATCTTTGTGTGGTATATTATAAGTCTTCCCAATGGGAATGCACCTTGATCGTAATCCAAACAGTTCCCCAAATTAACCTGCGCCGGGGAGAAAGGGAATCGATGTTCACCTGACTTTAGGGATGGGGTGACGCCCCGTACACTAGTCAACTGAAAAAAATAAGTGAAGAAGATCCCTGTTTTTGGCCAACCGGAGGGCACAGATCGCCCTAAGGCCAAAAAAAATAAAGCAGAAACCGCTTTATGGCTGGGTAAGGTATATTCCTGCCAGGCCACACACTCTAAAATAAAGGAGTTCTAAGTGCGAAGATTTCTTCTGCTTTTCCTTCGGCGCTCATTGCGCCCAGTTTAACCTTAAGTACAGCGCATACACAGAGATTACGAAAAAACAAATTGTTGCATCAGGCCCCCGAAAGGGGGCTTTCGTTTGGCAAAAAACCCACCCTTTTGGGGTGGGTTTGACGTTTGATTTACATCTTTGCTGAGGGTGTAATGTCCATGACGTTTTGATAGGCTTTGTTGACGGCCTCGAAATCAAACTTTTCTTTACTGGTGGGAACATTGAGGGCTTCAGAGACTTCCTTTTTTGCAGTGTTGAAGTGCGTGAGCTTGTTGAGGGGATTTTGACGAACAAAGTGAAGGAAGTTTCCGATAATACGATTGCCCATATCAACGTTCTCTCGAATATTTTCGTTGATGGCAAGAGCCTGTTCCGTGGCTTTCTCGACCAACTCAATTGCTTGACGGCAGGTTTTGAGACGTTTGGTTTTCTCCCAGGGAGAGATGGTCAAGCTGAGCGGGGAGATGAACTCCAGACGTTTTTTTGCCTCGACCATTTCACGACGATATCTGTAGGGTACTTTCTCATCGATGAGCTTGATTCCATTTTTGATGAGAGAACGGAGCTCTTCTTCGGTTTTCCAGATGACGTAGTTGGTGACGTAAGGGGAAATATCCTTCTCGGTGAAGTCCAATTTCGAATCGATCTCGATGGCGGAAGCATAAATATCCTTGGTGAGGCTCAGCCATGACTGGAAGTTGAGAAGGTCTTCGAGTGGCTTGGTGGCACAGTAGATGGCCACAAGAAGAACTTTCCCAGCTTCTTGCTCGTCATAGCCGGCATATGGCCTGGCGCTGATTTGGGTAGGCCCTTCGGATTCAAGCTTGACAACATGATCTTGGAAACGATCGTTTCTGAGAATATCATAGACTTTTTCCTCGAGCTCTCGAGGCAAAACAGTCTGCCAAATATTGCAGAAGAGTTTAACAGCGGGTTTGAAATCTGACATTTATTACTCCTTTTAACGTACTGGGTATGGTTTCCTGCCTGGTGGGCAGGTTGGACGCCTTTTCCGGCGATTGGGGGTATTGTATCCTATAACGAAAGATGTGTCAAGAAACTTGTCAACAAAAAACCCGCTCAAGCGAGCGGGTTCTTTGGTTGCGGATTCAATCCGCCTAAGGCGGATTTCGTTAAAGATAGATTACTTTAACTCAACTTTGGCACCGGCCTCTTCAAGCTTAGCTTTGGCGGCTTCGGCGTCTTCTTTTTTGGCACCTTCAAGAACAGTTGCGGGAGCTTTTTCGACCAAGTTTTTGGCTTCAACCAAACCGAGGTCGGTTTTGATCTCACGAACGGCTTTGATAACGGCGATTTTGTTAGCACCGGCTTCGGCGATAACAACGTCAAATTCGGTCTTTTCCTCTGCAGGAGCAGCGGCAGCAGCTACGGCGGCGCCAGCTACGGCGACGGGAGCAGCGGTAACACCGAATTTTTCTTCTAACGCTTTGACGAGTTCAGCAACTTCCAAAACGGAGAGTTCACTGATCTGGTCGACGAGTTTTTGAACTTTGTCGGACATTTTTGTTTTTGTTATTTATAATTTACGAGACTAATTAAACAGACAATTTGGTTTTTAGGGCATCCAAACCATAGACGAGATTTTGCATAGGAGCGGAAAGTTGGCGAACCAGTCCTTGAGCGGGAGCTTGTAGCTGAGCCATAAGTTTCCCAAGGAGCTCTTCGTAGGAAGGAAGTTTGGAAAGAGCAGAGATGTCGGCGATGGTGATAACTTTGTCATCCATAATACCAGTTTTGATCTTGAGCTTATCGTGATCTTCCTGGAACTTGGTAAGGGTCTTAGCGGCGGAAACAGCATCGGCACCAAAGAGGACGGCGGTTGGGCCATTGAGAAAAGAGTCGAGAGTGTCGGCGAGTTCCTTGGACTTGTCTTTGAGAGCGAGACGAAGAAGGTTGTTTTTGGTGACAAAGAAACTGGAGTTGGTTTTCTCGGCTTCAGCACGGAGAATATTTTGTTCCGCGACAGTTAGACCGGCGTACTCGGTGAGAATAACAGCTTTGGATTCAGCTAGAGATTTGGTGATCTCAGCCAGCTGATGGACATTTTTTTGACTAGGCATGTTGTTTATTTTATTTGATTTAATTACGAAAAAGGCTCCATTCCAAGAAGAGCCAGTGAGTCGGTTCTGCAAGGGGCTTAGTGATCGCCCTTGGTCTTGGAACTATCAGTATTATACATGAGAAGTCGGGAAGTGCAAGGACTTGATGTGAACTGAGGAAATCCATAGTTGACTTGCAAAACTGTTATAGGTTTGCTAGAATACGGCCATTAAAGGTAAAGCGAAAGCGAACCTTAATATATTATCGTTACGGAGGATGATCTTGAGTAGCAAAGGCTCAAACCCAGTTGTCGAAAGTCCCGATATCGTGGAGGTTCTAAGCCACGACCAAAACACAGTTTTAAACTGGATCTCGGTTCAGGGGTCAGGTGTCACTTATATTCGGGATAAAGCAAAAAGGTTAGGGGTGGAAAAGCCGTTGTCTGTAATAAAAGAACTGATCGATCTTGGTCTTGTTGGGAAGACGAAAGACAGGGAGGGGATTGATATTTTAGAAAGATTAAGGTAGAAGAGTGCCCTCGGCAATGCCGAGGGCTTTTTTAATGGCAAGAGTTGCAAAATAAAGCTATTTGTGATATATTATGGGTTTAAGATTCACGAAAGCTGAACCTTGAAATTGTCTTATCCATATTCAAAGAAGTTTGAGGAGGTATCATGCTCAGTTCACTTATGGATTTAATGAATAATCCAAAGTCGGCAGTTCCCGCCGAGGTCCTGGCCAACGATTTGGCGTTACAGGCAGTTGAGGCGGTTGGAAAGATTTCCAGTCAAACAAAGAAGGACTATGCTGTTTTGTTGGAGGTCACTTCAGCTGACTTAGGTACGACACGGCTTGTTCCAGAAACAAAAGACATTGAACAAGAAACAGCCGTGCAAAACTTGATCAAAGTGTTCGGTTCGGCAAGCGGTCTGATCGCCATGACCCGGTCAATGAAGGTTTTGATGGACATTACGACCAGCAATCGGACAGCCAATCAGTTCCTGGCCTTCGCCAAAGAGGGTAAGGAAGCTAGTTCCGTTGGGGCGATCGTCACAAAAGCAGGCTTAACCTGGGATCGACTCACCGCGGCAGTGCGTCAGGCTCGTATCAAAGAATACAGAGACTGGCGGAGCATTTCCGCGTCGATCGTCTCAGGCCAGGACATGAAAGATCTGGCGAGACTGCTTAAGGGCACGTCCGGTGAGGCAGTAATGGAGATTTTCAAAAACTCCATTGAGGACTCGAAAAATCTCCAGACGATGGCCGATGACCTTGGTCAGCAAGCCGATGGGCTTATCCGGAAGATCAACCTCAACGATGATAAAGTCCTGACTCTGTCCAAGGGTGCAGTCGACCGGCTGACCAGTTTTGAGGATATCAGAAGCCGATATTTGACTTACAAGTCGAAACTGAACGGCATGACGCCCATTGAACCGGTTACTGATCCCAATACACCGAGTTTTTCAGCGAAGAAGGCTCAGTACGAAGAGTATCGCAAGCTGGTGGAGTCCGAACGGAAGACTTTTGAGAAGTACAACAAACTGTTCGATGAAATTCAGACGGACTCTCGAAGTCTTGAAGGCACACGGGTGAGTACCCAGTGTGCGATGCAGTTGGCCGAGTCAATGAAAGTCAACCAAGCCCGGCTGATGGATCTGGCTGATCAGTTTATGCTGACAGCATTATGGAGAGTTCTCCAAGTGATGTTGGCAGTATCGACAGCCTCGGTTCTCTACAGTTCCCGATTATCGGCCTGGAACAGAAACGAACAGCTGAAAATCCGGAATAACTGCCAGTCCATGATGGATTTGGTCATTGGCGGAAAGCTAAACGAAGTGCTTGCTTTCGTCAGTGGCGAGACGTCGGAGATAGAAGTCATTTCGGCATGAAAGACAATTGAAAAAAAATAAACCCGCCATTACGGCGGGTTTTTTATGATCGGTTATTGATTAGGTTTTTAGAGATTTCCTTTGATGTTTAGGACTTTGTCGGCGTAGTAGTACTCGACGTTGTACGGGCCATAGGCTTTGAGAGCATCACGTTCGTTGCCGTATTTCTCGATTAAACCGGCGAGTATTCTTACGCCGTAATCGATATTGAACGCTGGGTCCAGAAGCTCTTGGGTGCTTGGGCGCGAGGCAAAACAGGGACCATTGATGCACATGAAGCCGGCTGCGATGCCATCACTAGGCATCACCTGCATCAGACCAACGGCTCCGCTAGCGCTAATTACTTCCGGTTGGCCACCACTTTCCTGGAGCATAACGGCGGCAATCAATTCTGGTTCGACATTGTATTTTGCGGCTGAGACTTCGATCAAGCCACACCAGGGAGCGATGCTGTCGGGTAGGAAAGTGAGGGAGCAAACTGGTTCGGTAGTTTCGATCTCGGCGATTTCTATAGGTGCAGCTTCACTCGAGGCTGCTTGAACCTGGTGAGGCATGAAAAAGCCGCGCACCTTAGTAAAGCTTCCAAGAGCATAAATGGCGACGAAGCCAAAGATGATAAAGACGATGAAGGCTTCCGGAATGCGACGCTTGGCGAGCGTCATGTAGAGGATCAGTAGACCGCCGATAATGCCAACAGTTGTTGGAAATATCCCCGGTTTGTTAATCATCAAACCGAAAAAATACAAGGCCAAAAGAAAACAAATGCCAATGGCCAGGACTTTCAGAAACGTGCGGAAACTCATATAGTCCTCCTCAACTAATCAATTTCAAGGTGGGTCAGCCATTGGCTGAAGATGCGTGTATTGTATCTTATAATAATGAAAAAGTCAAGGCTGGGGTACAAAAAAAGCCTCGGCGTGAAGCCGAGGCGAGACCGACTAGGGAGTCGGCTGGGGAATAGCACAGGAATCACCGGTGAAGATCATCAGATTGAGCTCGGTTGGGCCGGAGAACTCGAGTCTGGGTGAGGTGATCCTGGCTGGCAATGCCGAAGCCGGCATGAGGACCGGCACAGATCGGCTGGGACGAGGTGCTTGGAGGATAGTGACCAAGAACACCAAGATCATGACCAAAGAGATGATGATCGATGTACGTTTGATATTGGCCTCCTTTGCCTGTTAGAGTACTTGACAAATATTGTACAACCAAAAACCCCGCCTGAAGCGGGGTGTTTGATCTTTGATTACTCTTTGAGTTTAGATATTACTGAAAGACAGCTTCACTGAAGGAGTTTGGGTACAGGAGATATAAGCAGTCTTGATCTTGGTGATGTTGATACTTTTTAGAGCTTCGTTGATATTGTCGACGAGATCTTCTTCTTTTTGAGTGATTGGGCCGAGATTGAGGTGGATGATGGGGAACTTGGCTTCGGTTTTGTAAGGTAGGGTTCCACCAGAAGCAAGTTCGGCGGCACGTTTCTCAGGATGCTCGGTAACTGTGCCGGACTTAGGATTTGGCATAAGTCCCTTGGGACCGAGGATCTTGGCAAAACGGGCGATCTTGGGCATGTCAGCAGGGGTACAGAGAAGCATGTCAAAGTCGATCTTGCCGGCGTTGATCTTTTCGGCTAGTTCGTCAGAGAAAATGGCGATCTTGACCTCTTTACCGGTGCTGTGAGGAAGTTTGAGTTCACCACGAAGACCAGTTTCGCGAGTGTTGAGATGGAGTTCAACAGTCTTCATCTTGGTAGATTTAGCCAGTTTATTCAAGATATCGATAGCCTCCTTGACACTATAAAGTTTATTGCGGTCAACCTGTTTGGCTAAGTTTTTGTATTTGTTGGAGCGTTTGCGGGCAACAATCTTTTTGACGACTTTTTTAGCTTCTTCGGCAATCTCCTCTTTAGCTTCTTCAATTTTCTCTTCCTTGGTAGGAACAGCGACGGAGTCAGCATTGTAGATAGCACGAATTGAGTTGACATCTTCTTCTTTGATACCTTCGATAGCCATGAGTTCGCCATCTTCTTTGGCGATTATTTGCTCAGGTTTGAGACGAGCAGCGCGCAGAGCTTCAGCGACATGGGTAGGGAGGTCGTTATAGAGTTCTTTCCAGTTTGTTCTTGTAGCCATAGTCGTTATTCTTTGATAGTAATGCCCATTGATTTGGCGGTACCTTTGATCATTTCCATTGCGGAGTTGATATCAGAGGTGTTCATGTCGGCCATTTTTTTCTCAGCAATAGCTTTGATTTGTTCCATATTGATCTCGCCGACTTTAGTTTTGTTGGATGTACCGGAACCAGCTTTGAGGTTGAGGGCTTGTTTGATAAGGGCGGTAACGGGAGGGGTTTTGAGCTCGAACTTGAAAGAACGATCTTCAAAAATAGTTACCAAAGCAGGAATAATCTGCCCACGCATTTCGGCGGTTTTGGCGTTGTATTCGGTAATAAACTCCATGATGTTGACACCATGTTGACCAAGAGCAGGACCTACTGGAGGAGCTGGGTTGGCGGAGCCGGCCGGAAGATTAAGCTTCAGGATGGCTTTGACTTTTTTTGCCATGTTTTTATATTATTTAATATTTAGCTCGCACAAAAAGGGGAAGTTAGCTGTATTTGATGTACTTCCACCTGAGGCGGATTGAGTACAAAGTTAGTAGATAGATACAGTTCGCTTTACTTTTGGTAAGCTCCCTCACACTTGGCGAGGTAGGGATATTTTAACATAAAAAAAGCCAGGGTGTACCTGGCTTGAGGAGTGTTAGTTTTCAGGAAGGAAATTGCAGACAATAGTGTCCTGATAACGAGTAGTATCTGATTTAGTTTTGTAGATTACGGTTAGCTTGTATCGGGAGAGCGGATCGAGAGTAATGATCCTTTTCCTATTTTGCGTAACAGGAATATGACAGTTTGTGGTCATGTTAACAAGCCTGATGCTGACCTTGACGTGGTAAAGAGTTCTGTCATGAAAGGCTGGGAGATCGAAAATGAGGGTAATTTTTTTTGTGACAGGGCCTTTCTTCATGCGGATATCTTTTATGCCTTGCACGATTGAGTATCCGGGATGAATATCGCTCACAGGGGTTAGGCTATGTTCCTTTGTTTTTTCGGTCTCTTTCTTCGTCCGAGAAACAGTGACCTTCATGTTTCCTCCTTATTAGAGTGCGGTTTTTGGTTATTCTACTACAAAAAATCCCGCCGGTGAGGCGGGAGGGGGCTATTCTTCAGGATAAAATTCAACTAAAAGGTTACCCATGGTGATTCTTTTCCCTGTAGTTGAGACATAAAAAAGTATTAGTGTATAAGAGATTTGTGATTCAAGAGTAATTTTGTGAGGTGTTTGAGGAATCACGATCGGATTGGCATTCTTTGGAACGAGAATGGCAGTTATCGAGCAGTACTTTTCGTCGCCAATTTCTGCATTGAGATGGCACTTGAGAGTGATCTCACCGCTGTCCGACCTCCAGACCATGATTCCGGGAATACTCTTTCTTTGGAAACTTCCATCATTATGGTCCCAAAAATCTTTTTTGGGTGGCACGACTGCTAAAACCATATCTTCGCTACTAACAGCTTTTCCGTTCAAAATACCTCCTTTGAATGTACTAGAGTTTGAGATATTCTATCACAGAGAAAAGAACATCAGTTTGAGCTGGGAAGAGTTGTGGGAGTGACTTTATTGGCTTTACATTCGCCTTTGGTGAAAACGGTCACACCGGACTTGCTGGCCTCACATTCGTTCATGTAGGTAATGCCAGTTTTACTGCAGACAGGAGAATAGAGTGAGGTACAGACGACCTCGGGGCGGGGGGATTCCGATGGAGTAACAGTAGGGACAATTACCTTGGTGACAACAGGTGTCGGAGTGGAAGCTTTGGAGTTGATGTTGGTCTGGGTTTTGGGGAGGATGATGATACTGGCAACAAGAATAACAACCACGATCAGAATCGGGAGGACTACCCAAAGTGTTTCTTCACCATTTAAGTTCTTCACTAGTTACAATATGGCAGAAAATTGGAAGGCAGTCAAGTTTGACAAAAAATTGCTCACATGGTATTCTATGGGCCACATTCACATTAAAAATGGAGGAGTAATGATAGCTGTTGTTTTGATCACAGTATTTTGTATTTGGATTGCCGGAAAAATGTTTGATCACTACATTGGTGGCTATTTTGTTGGTGGAATAATTGGAGTGGTCGTGGGTTTATTGCTTTCTGCAGTGATTGGGTCGTTTTTTCATACCAAAAGTGTGATGATCGACCGTCAGTCATTGTCACCCATTGTGACGGAGACATATCCTAGCGGTCAAAAGGTTTTCTATGTCGAGCTGACGGATTACGGGAAGTATGATGTTGAGTATACCTATCAGTTAGCCGGCGGTGAAGAAAAAACCTTAATTGACGACGGCTATCCGGAAAAGGTTGTTTTTGAAAACACGGATCAACCGTACGTGATCCAGTATCAGACTACCTTGAGGAGAAATACATGGATTCAGTATGTGTTCCTTACATTTACACCGAGAGAGTATGACGAACTGCATGTTCCGCAAGGGTCGGTGTACATCGCCTTGGGAGACGATCAGTAACACACGGAGGGGGAAACCCCTCCTTTTTGGTGGCTTAAAGGTTTGACTTTGATGATGGGAAATGCTATTATTCTGGCCGAATAGAATCTTAAAATTTTAAACTGGAGGTTAGTAAATGGAACTTAACGAAGATCAAAAAGCACGAGCTCAAGCTATGGCCGACGCTGTTGGCGCCGATCCGGTGAAATATTTTGGTGATGCCCTGAAGGAAGCCACTAGAAAGGGTAATGAACGTCTCACCTCGTTGATCGCCAATGCGAAGTTAAAATTGGGTGAGAAATATACTCAGGTTGGTCAACAGGCCGGCCAATCCAAAGTCAATCTTGAGATTGTTCGCGAAGCTTATCGTATCTGGTACGAAAAGAACGGTAAGGATCTGGTGACGGAAAAGAAGTTTGAACTGAAGGCTCTTTTTGATGATGGTATCGCCAAATTTGAGACTCTTTTAACCACACTGAAAAAAGATGCTCAGGAAATCGTCGACATCTTAACCAAAAAGGAAGATGAAGGATCTGAGGGGAAATAACCCTCTAAATATTCCGAGGCAAAAAAAATAGGAGCCGAAAGGCTCCTTTTTCATGGGTTTGGAACTTGACTCTAGGTTCAGGTATGTTATTATGGGGCCATTGTTTACCTTAACAAATGAAGAGGAGGATGAGTGATCACGATAGGGTTGGTCGGTTTGGTGTTTGGAATTATTTTCTACAAAGCAACATATGACGCTGAAAACGTGACGATCGGTACTATTTTTGGTTTAATTGTTGGTTTAATCATAGCGATAATAATCGGAGCCTGTTTGCCTGAGAGAACCAACGTCGTCCAGTCTCAGCAACTGGAAGTCTTGAACGTAGGCAAAGGAGATAGAAATTACTATTTGGAAGCGATTGATGTTGAGGACTCGGACTATGATTACTACATTTATCAGACTAACGGAAAGATAATTACTGTGGCCGGTGGGTATGACGAAAAATTAGTAGTTTTTACAAACTACTCTAAACCATATGTCGAGTACAATAAAACCGACGTGGATTTTTCGAGAGTTCCGAGATGGTCATTGTTATTTGGGTTTGGTAGATGGTTTCATAATTCCGAGAGTGTGACCTTTTATCTACCCGAAGGATGGTTATACGAAGTACCTTAGAAGAAGTGAGTTGTTTAAGGAGGGGAAACCCTCCTTTTTTGTTAGGTTAAGGAATTTTTAGATCTTGGAGATTTGGAGGAAGTCGAGCTCGACTGGTGTCTCACGACCGAAGATAGAGACCAAGACAGTGACTTTGCCTTTGGCGTCGTCGATGGCGGAAACAGTACCCAGAAGGTCGGTGAAAGGTCCTTCGATGATACGGACGGCTTCGCCAGTGGTGAAAGCGGCTTGAAACTTGGGAGCGGCCTGTTCACCAAAAGCGGTGATAGCCTTAACTTCGTTTTCGGGAAGCGGGGTGGGCTGATCTGCAGTGCCAACAAAACCGGTGACACCTTGAGTGGTACGGACAGCAAGCCAAGCGTCGTCGGTGACGATCATGCGAACAAGGACGTAGCCAGGGAAGAGTTTTTCCTTGATGGTGGATTTTTTACCTTTGTTGATCTTGATTTTTTCTTGGGTGGGGATTAGAACCTCGTAAACGAAGTTTTCTAAGGCCATGGACTCGACTCTAGCTTTAAGAGTAACCAAAACACGATTTTCGTGACCGGACTGGGTGTGAACGACGTACCATTTGGCCGACTCAGGAGCATTGTCGGTGATGACGACATGGTTAGGATCCTCAACTTTGAGTTGAGCATCGATTTGTTTGGTTTGGTCTTCTTTTAGTTTCATATTTAATGATTTAATGCTTGCTGAAGCATGGTCGTAAAGAGGTAGTCGAGCCCACCTGAATAGATAGCGACGATTAAGCTAACGATAATGACCAAGGCGGTCATTTTTAGGGCGCTCTCGTGAGAGGGCCACTTGACCTGTTTCAATTCTAGCTTGACAGAGCGTATAAATTCAAGTAAACGAGACATACCCGAATATTTTAGCATGAAACGGGGGATTAGGCAGGATTAGTTTTTTGTTTTTGCAGTCAGACTTGACTATTTAATGTCTATATGATACTATATAGGCTGTAATTGTCTGTTCCTTGAGACTCTAAATGGGAGGCAAAATGGATACAAGCGTGGTTTGTGTTACCGAAACATCCTCTTTTGAGGAAACCCGGAAAGGGCTGATCTCCAAAATCTCAGACACCTGGAAAGAAGCCAAGGAAGTGGCCACCGCTTTTGTGCAGATGCACAATCTTCGGGGTCACAAGGGCCAGAAGCTCTTTGACATGGTCCTGAAGTCTGAGTACGACAAGGTGAATGCGAAGATCAAGCACATGCCGTATGACCCTGTGGCTCTCAAAACCCTGTTGGATGAGGTCAGTACGCTGGTTGTGACCGTCCAGAACTATCACTGGGTGGGCCATTTTTGTTTGGCTTGTGGTGAGCCGATAAACTCCGACGAGAATAACTGTGAAAGGTGTCGGTTGAAGATCGAGATGAAGGCCGAGAGGGATCGCCGTTACGACTTCACCATTCCCTCAACCCAGCCGACAAGCCGGCCCAAGAAGACCGGTTCAGCCGCTCGCCGCGGTCACGGACATGCTGTGAACGAGAGCGTTCGCCCTCGTGACCGGAAAAAAGGAAAGGGCGGGAGAACCGCCAAGTGATTACCAAAGCCTTGCTAGAAATAGCAGGGCTTTTTTTTGGCTCTTGAACTTGACTTAATTTTTTGTACGGTGTTAAATGAAGTTGGCACCGATACAGGATAGGCTGGGAGGTTTTTCCTCCACAAGCACTATGTCGGGGGACGGAGTGCTTTGAAGATTTATTTTCAAAGCCAGTCCACCCACCGTTTTTTTCCTTTCGGGGAAAAATCCTGGTCGTCCATGTCGGAGCCGAACATTCTTGCTGTCGCGTGACCTTCGTAGAGATTCGGCAAGATAATCCTTAACAAGCGGACAGTAATTGAGTAGGGTAGGTCGAAGCACAAAATGTCTTTTAAAGACAGCCTATGTTGTATTTAGACTGTTGGTTGCCTTTTGTGGAAAGGTAAACGAATTTAGAAGACACGAAATGAGTTGACTGAAAATTTTGTTTTATTGATGCTTGGTTGCAGGATATTCTTTTTTAGGATTCTGCATGCAAGTATATGTTTTTTGTTGTATATTAATGTGAAATTGCACATTGAGAGGAGAAAACATGGTTGACGTAGTGTCCATAAGAGGCATTTTAGGTATGTATAGCCCCGTCGGCAGAGAACACCTTAAGGATGGCGATTATTTTCGCCTTCCGGATGGCAGATTGTTCCATTTTGTTAGATATTCACCAACAACAGATATCGATCCAGTGAAACAGGAAGACATCCCTGTCGGTGTCGAGATCGTAGAAATGATTGATCAATCTGAAGACCCGCGATTTAAACATTAAAGTATGGAGGGCATATGAACGAAGATCTGTTGGACAGTCCGGGATATTATCAACAACCGGCTTGCATGAGTACCTACGTACACAGCTTCAAAACGTTTGGTGTCTACTACAGATTTATAAAAAACGGAACAATACGCTACCTTTTGTTTAAACCAGATAACGAGGTTATTTGGAAAGAAGGAGTATATGTTCAGAAGCTTTGGTGGGGTGGCTATCGGTTGGTGCGAGATCGGGATAAGGCTACTCTTTGGGAAGACGCCGATGAAGCCATAAAATGGGCCCAAAAAAGACATTTAATAAAACAACCCGCCTAACGGCGGGTTTTTATTTGATGAGTTTTTTGAAAACTTTGGAGAGTTTTTGGGGGTCGTGACGGAGACGATTTGAAATTAGACGTATTTTTTATATTATTAAAATGATACATTGTATTTATGTCTGAATCGGGTGAAAGCACTATCAATCGGGACGAACTAAAAGGAGGAGAGTTTTTGCATAAAAAGAATAGTAATTTACAGAGAAGTCATTTTGTTCAATATACTGTTGAGACAAGAAATAGAATGGGATCAGAAGTATCGCAAAAACCATCGGAAAAAATAATAGCCTGGTTGAAAGTTTTGGAAAAGACTCACACCGGTCATCGAGATGAGCCAAAAGTAATGGAGAGGATCAAGGACTATTATCATAAGCAATATGTGATTAAACCTGAGAATGTTCCTGATAGTTATTTCGATACCCAAAGAAGATTGTATAGGGAGCGAGGATATGGGCAATTAGAAATTACGGAAGATATCAAAAGACAAAATATCGATATTTTGGTGCGTGATCAAGAAGCTAGTTTTGATCGGTGGATAGATTATCTAACCTGTCCAGATGCCGATGTTTACCCGTTCTGGGCAAAGTACTGGGCTTTTGATGGTGTTTCAAAATTATCTAGTTTTGACAAGGAACAAAACAAATTTAAAAAACGAGATGAGAAGACAGTGGCGATGTTTCCTGATCTAAACCAAGAAGCACTGGCAAAAGCTGTAGATCTGGTAGTTAAGAAAGTTCGGGGTGAGTCTGTTTTGGGTGATGAGGACAGTTCTCAATTCAAGACAATGGTAGGTAACGCTAATTTTGGAGAGTATTACGCTTTAGCCTTGATGGATCTTCAGAGAACAGTTGAAAACCGAGAACCGTTGTCAGTAGTAGAAGGCAAATGGGTGAAGTATGACAAAGGATCCGACCACTTACCTTTGGTGAGATCGCTCGAAGGTCACAACACGGGTTGGTGTACTGCGGGTGAGTCGACAGCTAAGATACAGCTTCAAAGTGGTGATTTTTATGTTTACTATTCCAATGATCATGAGGGGAATCCAACAGTTCCGAGAGCGGCTATTAGGATGGAAAACTCAAACATTGGGGAAATAAGAGGAGTAGCCAAAGATCAAAACTTAGATCCTTATATTGGACAAATTGTTGAGGAGAAACTACAAGAGTTTCCTGATAGAGATAAATATTTGAAAAAAGTAAAAGATATGGAAAGATTAACTGAGATTGATAGCCGAACCAAAAAAGGGGAAACGCTAACGGATGGAGATTTGCGATTTATATATGAGATTGACGATAAAATTTTGGGATTTGGGTATCAAAAAGATCCGAGAATACAGGAAATATTGTCCAAGAGAGTGATTAAGAAAGATCTCGCGAAAATATACAATCTTGATGAGAATAAAATCAGTACAACAGAAAACGAAGTTATGAGGGGGGGTATTGTTTTCCATTATGGAGATCTTTATTTAAGTTCACTTACCACGGCTGAAGGACTGAAACTACCTGAGACGATGAGTGGAGATCTTTATTTAAGTTCACTTACCACGGCTGAAGGACTGAAACTACCTGAGACGATGAGT